>VOFB01003790.1_pt1:100000-1314715 | contig 1314715 bp, 1838 predicted proteins | sample 5384141 | NCBI WGS metagenome assembly VOFB01 (sample SAMN12384721, study PRJNA508395) | human gut metagenome | isolation source: healthy gut A | host: Homo sapiens | reverse complement strand
GAAATGTTTAATACTGGATTTCTATCAGGAGATATGTTAACTGCAACAGTTTTATTAACAACACCATTATATGAAACAATAGCATCATATTTGCCTACAGCTAATGGAGGTACAATAACTTTAGCTTCTTTACCTGAAACAGTAGCATTGTAAGTTACACCACCAATAGTTACAAATACAAAACCATTAGCTACATGATCAAAGTCCACAGTAAAAGTAACATTGCTTGCAGAATCTGAATCAGAAACAGAAACATTCATTTGTGTATTTTTAACTGAAACAATAGTCATATTACTTGAGTAAGAATTATCTAAATCTCCAGTATAATTAACAAATATTTCACAAGGACCAGTTTTTTCTGCTAACACATCAAAGGAACCCATACCATTTATTAAACTGATAGTTCCTTTTAAAACACTATTAAGATAAACATTCACACTACCATTTAAAAGTTTACCATTCTTATCACGAACAACAACATTAACAGTAATATAATCTCCAGTTTGCGGAGCATTATTTGAAATAGTCATATTTGTAAATGTATCAATTCTGTAGAAAGTTACATTTAATTTTAAAATATTTCCATCACTTAAAGTTGCAGTTACAGTCTGATTACCAACACCATTATATGTGTAATTAGCAGTTAAACCATCACGAGTAAAAATACCAGCACCCGGATTAATTATACCACCACTAACACTAAAAGTAGCATTAACATCCAAAATAGGTACTTTAGAAACATCATAATAAGAATAATCAGTTCCATTAAATGCTAAATATACAAGTTTAATAGTTTGAACCGGACCAGAAGCATTGTCTGTAACTAATGCTGGAACAATCCAACTACCACAAGAAATAGAAGGACTATAAACATAAGTAGGCTCAGAACTATTCCAGAAATTATTATCCAAATAAACTCCGTATGATCCACCAGCAGTAACTACAGTGTTATAGAAACTAGATCCAGTAACATTACCTCCAATAAAGCGAACACCTTTTTCATTGTTTAAGAATAATGAATTAATAATAGTTATAATATTGTTAACACCATCAGGTAACGGATCATCTTTATGTGAAAAAGATACTGATCCTCTAAATAATACCTGATTAGTCATGTTAATAAATTTAGTATTATTAACAACCCACCATGCATCTTGATAACGTATATCAGGACATGCAAATGCTCCACTATTAATAAATGTTGAGTTAATTAACCAGAATATTGGACGATAATCATTAGTTTGACCATAACCATAATCAATATCCCTTGTATTGTTTTCAAAGTAAGTACCAATAATAGTTACATTACATTTATATCCACTACTACTAAATGCATGAATAGCTGAAATATCTTTTAGGTTTATGAACTTAGAATTAATTACAGTAGCATTTGTACCCTCTAAATAAAGAGCAGAACCTACAGTTTTAGTACCATTATAATTTCCATCAAAAGTTACATTATCCAATAATACTTGTGTAACATTATACCTAGGAATAGAACTGGATGAAATAAAAATATCGCTAACTGCAATTAAACCAGTTAAATAAACTGTACGTCCATTCTTATTTACACCTAAATTACAGTTTATAAACTCAGTATTTGCTACGATTACATTTAATGCTTTAGTAGCTGAATAAACTCCACCACTGGATTCTATGAATTTTGTATTGTTAACTATAAGAGTTGAGAATAGTTTATCTGCAGAAATTCCATGACCAGTAGTATTTCTAAATACACAATCATCCACATTTAAATAATAACCATCAATACGAACAAGACCAACATCAACTGTCGCACCACCACCTTGAGAAGGATATTTAGTAGTTACTCCGTTTTTAATTGTTAAGTTTTTTAAGTAAACTTTAACATTGTCGTATGCTGGAGTAAAGTCAAATATGTATTTATTTTTTTCTGCATCAATAATTGAGGTTTCTTTATTTTCACCAACAATAGTCAAATCTATAAGTGGTGCTAAATCAAGATTAACATTACCCTCACCTTTCAAAGTACCGATAATATGGATTATTAAGCTTAAGGTGTTTTGTGACATTCCGTATTCAAATGCTTTTTAATAGTTGCAAATGGTTTAGCTAATGAACCATCACCAGATTCATCACTACCTGTTCCAGAAACATAAACATCAAAAACAGACACAGGATTAGCATCAACATTCAACACACCATTAACAACAGTAGTCTTGTTAATATAATCCCCAGAAGCTGAAATTTCGTATTTTCCATCATTAGCAACAGCAACAAAAGTAGCTACACTATTAACTAATGGAGCAGATCCTTTATAAACACCATTTAAATAAAATTTAATATTATATCCGCTTACTTTAAGACCGCCTAAATCAAAAATAGCTTTTAATTCAGACTTAATACTAGAAGAATTAGTAGATACTAAAGTTAAAGTATTAGACATATTTAAACATAACCCTCCGGTCATACCATTTGTAGCTATGAAACCATATATGTCATCACCGTCATCTGCTTTGTTATTTTCGAAAATACAGTCTTTTACAGTTAAAACATTTGAATCATGATAAATAGCTCCACCTTTGGTAGCTGTATTATTTATGAATTTAGCATGAATAAATGTTCCTCCACCTTTAACAGCACCACCAGTCACACCAGCATTGTTTATAAAAGTATCATTTATACTTGAAAAATTAGCACATCCTCTACTAATAGAGAATCCTTTAACATTGTTGTTTTCGAAAACATTATTAGAAGATACAAAATTAGCATCACTAACAGATATTATTCCATAATCATTAGTGGATTTAGCGGTAATTTTGTTATTTATAAATGTAGAATTATATATTCCTTTTTCAATACTGCTAATTTGACCATTACCTGAGTTATTTTCAAATAAAAGATTATCTATACTAACAGCACCACTAATAAAACTAGAAGCAATATTATTATCTCTCATAATAACATTATTTATTTCACCATTAGTTTCAATTAAATATTTTGCATTACATTTTTCGAAGGTACAATTATCAATATTTACAGTGAAATCACCAGAACCTCCTTCAATTAAACCAGCATATTTTTTATTGTATAAATTAGTGAATATAATATTTTTAATGTTAACATTTAGTGTAGTGCCAAAGTTAAATGCATAATCTTTACCATTACCATCAATGATTGTTTTACCATCTACACCAATTATATTAAGGTAACCTAATAATGTAGTTAACTCTAAATTAACATTTCCAGTACCTGAATAAGTTCCTTCTAAGAGATAGATGTTTACATAGATATTTTTAGCAAATGCTTCAGTTATTGCTTTATTAATGGTTTTAAATGGTTTATCTTTTGAACCATCATTATTAACATCATCACCATCAGGTGATACATAATCATCTACATAATCACGGTCAATTTTAACATTTGCAGTAGCTTTTTTAACAACTGCATTATCATTTAAAGGACCTGAAACAGTAACAGTATATTTACCATCATCCAATAATTTAGAAAATGTACCATTTACAAATCCATTTACAGAGCTTGCACTACCTATTCTAATATCATCTAAATAAAATGTGTAAGAACCGCCATGAATTGGATGACCCATATCATCAGTTGCAGTTGCATTAAGGGTAAAAGTAGAACTAGTTATATCTGCAGTTTTACCTTCAAGAATTGTGACTACTCCATTGAATCCAGAAGATGCAAATATGTAGTTTCCATTTCCACTTTTAGCTACACAATTAGTCATAGTATTGTTTTTAAGGTTAAAACTAGACCCATAAATAGCTCCACCACCATAACTTGACCCAGTAGCAGTAGTTGATGCATTTTCAAATATACAATTAGTAACATTTCCATAACTTAAATAAATAGCCCCACCTTGTCTTGCAACAGAAGTGTCTTTAAATATATTCCTATTTAAAACAGAATATTTGTTACTATTTCCATTAATATAAATGGAACCTCCAGTTGAAGATGTACCAGTACCTTTATTTCTTATAAAAGTAGAATCATAGATACCTACATAGCTATAAGAAAAAATAGCACCTCCACGATCTGTAACTACATTATCTTCAAAGGTAGAATAATAAATATCCAAATTAGCAGATGTTCCTGAGTAAATAGCTCCACCAGAAGTAGCAGAGTTATTTTTAAAGTTACAATTTTGAATAGTTAAATTACCATTGTTGTAAATAGCTCCACCATACTTTGTATAACCATTTATTATGGTTAAATTAGTTAAAACTACAGAACTAGTGGACTTAATATCCATAAATTGAGTTTTGTTTAAATCTATTATAGTTTTATCCGCACCGGCTCCTATAATGGTTATTGATTTGTTTTCAATTGTTAAACCGTTATTGCCAGTACCAATAAATTTTCCTTCAGATAGGTGTATGTTACTTACATTAGAATCTATTGCTTTATTAATTGTAGCAAAAGGATTATTAACATCACCTACATTATTATCATTTCCTGTTGGACTAACATAAACATCAGAGTTAGAACCACTTAGAACACTGACAGAATTACTATCTTCAGCACTAACACAAGAAATAGATACAATAAATAATATCAATAAAATTAATATTGCGAGTTTATTTCTCAAAAATTAATCCTCCATTAATTATTACGTCAACATAAATTGACAAATAGTATATTTTTATTAACTAATATAAAACTGTTCCTAAAGAAATATAATACTGATTAATAATAAAACATGAAATATTAATATTATTTGAGCAATTACCTCACCCCAAATAATTTTTTACCAGAGAATTTTAAATATAATTAAAGAATAAACATTTTATTGTTAAAAACTTTAAATTACAGTAAATTTTAAGGAATTAATAAAAAATAAGAAATAAGTCAAAAATTAAAATTTAAAAATCATATTGGATGAAAAAATAAGAAATTTATTCATTAAATGAATAAATTAATTTGTATCAGTTACTTTTAAGGTATTATAAAGTAATTTATCTTCATAATTTCTAATAGAAAATGCTGTGATAATTTTATATACACCTGGGTTAAGATTAATGTTTAATTTTGCATAACCGGTTTCATTAACCTGTTTAATATATGAAACACCATTAATTTTAAATGATACTTGCCCACCAGTTATTGCATTTCCATTAACATCACTTAATTTTACACAAAAAGAATTGCCCCTTTCAACTGTTTCATTAACAGCACCTATATTAACTGCCATATTATAAATCCAAATTTGATTAGTATTAACAATACCATTATATTCAGTCGTTATTGTATAAATATTAGAATTTAAATTAATGCTTAAAGCCGCTATACCATCATTATCAGTAGTTTTAACATAAGAAACACCATTAATGGTAAATTTAACAGTTGCATTAGGTTTAACTTTACCTTCACTATCATAGATAACTACTTTAAATTTAGACCCATCTTTATAGTACATTGAAAGATCATCACTTTCTATGTTAGATAAAACATTAACCATATTATGATTAACAAAATCACCACAAGAAGTTATAACCTCATATTTACCAGGATTAAGATTAATATTTAATTTAGCCTCACCAGAACTATTAGTAATACGGGAATAAACAATTCCATTAATAGAAATATCTATTGTTTTGCCTCCAATAGGATTTCCAGCATTATCAACAAATTTAACAATAAATTGACTTCCATTTCTTAAAATTTTAGTTAAATCATGTGAAATAATTTGAGACAAAACTGTAACTGAACTATTAACAAATGATTTAGTCCAATTTCCACAACCTCCAAAACTTGTACTTACATAATACATTCCAGGATACAAATTAATATTTAATTTAGCCTCACCAGAACTGTTGGTTATTCTATTATAATTTACACCATTAACACAAATAACAACATCCATATCTGAAATAGGATTACCATAAATATCCTGCAAACGAACAACATATTGAGTAGCATTCTTATAATACTTATTAAAGTCATTAGCAACTAAAATAGTAGCATATGGATTAAAATCACTAACAGTATCAGCTACAATTAAAGTACTTGCATAATTACTGCCACCATACCATTCATTATCCTCAAAGTTAACTTTCAATAAATAATAACCAATATCTAACTTACATGTTAAATTAGCTATTCCTTCATCATTTGTTTTAACTTTAAATATCTGTTTGACACCAGTAGTTTGACTAATTGCTGTAATGGTAATTGTTTCATTAACAAGTAAACGTCCATAAATATCAGTTAATTTAACCAAATAATTATTCATCGTACTATCAAAAATGATTACTGAACTTGCAGAAATTTGAGTAGGTACATGATTAATAGTCAAATCTCCTTCAGCAGAGGATGGGGAATTCAATTTATTTCCAGCATATTTTACATAAACATTATACTTGCCAGGAACTAAATTAATAACAACACCTGCATGACCATTTTCATTAGTAGTAACTTTAAATGTTTGGGAAACTTTACCATCAGACAATGTTATTTCAACAGTTTCATTAAATAAAACTCTATAGTTATTATCTCGAAGCAATATTGTTAAAGTATTTCCTCTACCATTAAATAATAATTGATCAATAATCACATTTGTTCCAATGTAAACTATATTAAATAAACCTGTAGTTGATGATCCATAATGCCAATTGTCACCTGCATAACTTACATCAACTTTATAATTTCCTCCAGATAAATTAAGGTAGAATCCTGCTTGACCTTTCCAATCAGTAAGAGCGTATCTCTTATAAACATTTCCATTAGATGAAGTTATAGTAAATAAAACTATTTGGTTAACCATAGCATCACCTAAATTATCATAAATATGAGCATAAATGAAATTACCATTTCCATAAAATGTTTGATCTTCCTTAATAAATATAGATGTATAATAAGGCATTACAACTAATTTAGCACTTCCTTGTGCTGGTTTAAAGTAATTATCACCATCATAACTAGCTTTAAAAGTATAATTACCCATACTACAATTAATAATTAAAGTAGCTACCCCTAAAGCATTAGTTGTTAATATATGTTTTTGATAAACATTAGTTCCATTTAAAATCAACAAAGTAATTGTTTTATTAGATATAACATAACCATTTACACTTTTTAAAATAAAAGAGTAAGAAGTTCCTTTACCATAAACAATAATATCTTTTAAATCAAATACTGTGTTTTTATTATAAAATACTAAACTAATTGTTTGATTATCAACACGAAGACTAGCTGAAATATCCTCACCATTAAATGAAATATTTACCTTAGCCTGATTATTAATTAATGGAATAGCATTAGGATTAATTTTAACCATTGAAGATTCAAATATAGCTATTCTAGAAGGCAATTTACCAGTAATATTATAAATATTACCTTTACTATCTGTTACTTTATTTAAACTACCAATTAATGTATTATCTTCAATGTCAAATGTTAATATGGCCCAATTTTTAACTTCAACAGTCCCTGCAGCCTTATAAATATTCTCATCATTTGGACCTCTGTTAGATCCCCACCAACAATCAGAAACAAATACTTCACCACCTTTTATTGAAAATATCTTTACCAAATACTGCATTATTATTATAAAATATAGAATTTGTAATATCTAGTTTAGAATAATAAAGTTTTCCAGGACTTACAGTTGTTCCATCATTATAAAATACACCACCATAAAATACGGAATTATTTTTTCAAAAGTACAATAATCTACAGTCATATTTCCGCCATTTAATATTAATCCTTCCCCACTACTGTTTCTATGGTCTTGAGCATAATAATTTGTATTATTTCCAAAATAACAATTATATAAATAAATATTATCACCATAGTGGACAAAAAAGCTTACTTATAATAACATCTTTATTTTTAGTAAAATTTGAATTAACAATAGATTGCATATTTCTAATTATTGGAATTAAAAGTACTGTTGAAAAACCTACAGATGGACCATAATCTTCAGTTATTAATGTATTATTTAATACTCCAGTTGTTAATGAATAAATAGATCCATGATTACGTATAAATCTTGAATTATCTACTAAAAATGATTTAGATGCATTTACACGAACAGCAGATGCTGCATTATCTCTAAATGTACAATTATCAATTAAGACATTTTCTGCACCTACATTAATTATAAATGAAGGACTGATAATATCTGCTTTATCAATATAATTTTTACTATCCCAGGTAAATCCCCACTCCATTGCTTTACAGTTAGTAAATACTGAGTTTTCAATAGTCACATCAAAGTGTTTAAAATAATTACTTCCAGTATAAAAGTATGATCTAATAACAATATCTTCTAAATTGCTGAAGACAGAATTATTGATAATTAAATCATTACTAGTGTAAATTATACTTTGATTAGAGAAATATTGATAATGCCATGCTTCATTGCCTTTCCATACATACTTATCTCCACCTTTAGCATCTTTAATAATACAATTATCCATGACTGTTTTCCAGAGTTATTTACAAGTGGAATGAATTTTGATTTATCCATAGCAGATAGTGTTAATCCTTTTAATGTTAGAACTCCTCTTGGACTAATAGTAAACATTATATGGAAATCATCTCTATATAATTTAACTTCACCATTATAACTAGAAAAGGTTAAAGTTTTATTAATTAAAAGTTCGGAATTATATAATCCAGAATAACTTCCTTTTCCGATGAAAATAGTGTCTCCATTTAAAGCTACACTAATTGCTTTAGTTAAAGATTTGTATGGATTATTAATAGACCCATCTCCTTTTTCATCAGAACCTGAAGTTGAAACATATATTTTTCCATTATTAAATCCAGAACCTACTGTTAAAGTAGCAAAAGAATCATCAAACATTGCAAATATTAATGTGCTTTTAGAATTATCAAAGTAAGTAGTTGAAAATGCATTATTTATTAAATATCCTCCATTTTCTTTGAATCTACCATTATCTGCTTCAAGTTGAATATAAACAGAAGGTAAATGAACATCAGAAGGTAAATTATATGTAGATTTTCCATTACATACTTTAAAAGTAACTAAAAAACATCAACAACTGCTTTAGATTTAATTATAGAACTTCCAGTGTTTTTATCTACGAAAATCATAACCAACCATCTATTAGCCTGTTTAGGATATTTTCATTAGAACACCATAAATTATCATCAATACTTAATCTTGAATTAACGAAATCATAGGTATTTATAAATGAATAACTGATATCTACAACAGAGTTTGATGTATTAATTAAAGTTACATAAGATTCTTTAATATGTATACCACTATCTTTAACAAAAATATCAGAATTTTCAGTAAAGTATGAAGATGAAATATCTATTAAACTTTCTACTTTTTGATATTTATTTGATGAAATATTATTATCAATAAATCTAGAATTTGAAATAAACATATCATATGTATTTAAAATAGCTTCACCTTCTGCAGCAGTGTTAGATTCGAATAATGAATTAACAATATTTGCGAAACCAAAGTTAGTTACAGCTCCACCATAATATTTTGCAGAATTATTTTTAAACTCTGAATTATTAACTAGTAATGTTCCATAATTCAATATAATACCTGCCCTTAAACCAACTGCATTACTAAATGAACTGTCAAGAACATTAAGATTACCATAATTTACAATAGCACCATATGTTTTAACAGTTGAATATTCAGTATTTACAAATTCAATATTTTTCAAGGTTAAAGAACCTTTATCTGTAATATAAAATACATAATCACTCTATTTTCCATTAATTACAGCTGTTCCATCATAAGATTCAATAGTAATTGTTTTATTAATAATTATCTTACTGTTATCTGAAGTAGAATAATTTCCTCCTTTAACATGGATTATAGAGTTGTTATTTGCTGAATTAACAGCATCTCCAATATTATTCATAGGATTGTTTAAAGCACCATCCCCACCAATTACTGCATTTGAATCAACATAAATTGAATCAGTTGCTTGAGCGTCATTTACAACTGTAGAATTTAATTCTTCAGCAGATATAGCTCCTAATGAAACCATGAACAATATGAATAATGATAAGATTAAAATTGGTCTGAATTTATTCATTTATTCATCCTCCTTTTAGAATTACGTTTATATCCAAATATTATTAATAACAAAATTATTGCTAAAAATACAATACCATACATAACATTATCATCAGATAATACTTTTTTAATATTTTTATTAAGTTCATACATCATGTTTGATGATTGAGATGAAGAACCGGCATCACTTCCACCAGCACCAGAACTGGAAGATCCTAAATCACCAAGTGAACCTTGGTTTGAGTAAACAGTTCCATTAAATCCACTTCCTGAACCTAATCTTCCACCATTATTTCCAGAACTTCCACCATTAGAACTTCCACTTCCTGAACCTCTTCCGTTACCATTACCAAAACCAAAACCATTTCCAGTACCGGAACCTATACCTGTTCCAAAACCACCAGAATTTGAACCTGGGGTTAATAATCCTCCAGTACTTGGACCATTAATTGGATTATTAGTTGATTGACCTGGTCTTGGATTGTTTCAGGATTGTTTGGATTATTATCTGGATTTGAAGGACTGAAAGTAGGCCAGCTAATTTTATCTTTTAACCCATTCCCTGTAATATTGTGCATTTAACCATACATCTTCTCCAGGACCATCATTACTACCCCACCAATTACCATTTAAATCTATATTATTAACTGGTTTTATAGGGTAAAATATGTCAACTGAAATGGAATTTTTACCATCTCCTCCAAAATTACCATAAATATTAGAATTTTTAACATTCATGTTTAAATCCTTAACATAAAATGCTCCACCAGTATAAAATCCTTTATTATCATAAATTGTTGAATTATAAATATTTAAAGTACCAGTAACATGATTTCCCACACGTTCACCATAGAAACATAAAGCTCCACCATGTTCTGCATTATTATCAGTTATATTACATAAATCCATAGTTATATTTGATCTCCAGGCATCTATTGCACCTCCACTAAAACTTGCAGAGTTTTTTAAAGAATGTGGAATTATAAATTTTAGCATTGGATTTTGTGAAATACAATGCTCCACCACTATCACTTCCAATTGCATTTAATGTAAATGAAGAATTAGCAATATCTGCATTAGCATTTGTAATAAATATGGCTCCTCCACCACCTGCAAAAACAGGTATTTTTATCAAATATGGAGTTAATCACTTTAAGATTGTGTTTTTAACATCAGTGATACTTACAATAGCTTTGTAGATAGCTCCTCCAGAACCTAAACGAACACCAAAATCATCCGCTTCAAGAAGATATTCTGCATCAACTTTATTATCAGCAAAATTACAGTTATCAATAGTAAGAGCATGCCTTTTCCTAAATTGGCAAATAGCTCCTCCAGAACCTTTAATAAAAACAACTATTATTAGGTGAAATTTGATGATTTAATATCTAATTTATTATAATTAGCTATAACTCCACCATTTTTTCGTTTATTTAGTGAAATATAGAATTTACTATAACTAACTCCCCATAATTTCTGCGTCAGGCCCAATTCATAAGTTAAAGTTGCAGAATTTACTATTGAAACATTTTCTAAGTATAATTTTCCTAAATTGTAAAATGTTGAACCGAAACTGAATATGCATTCATAAATTAATTATTATATACTTTTTAATGAACCAGATTTTGTAATATTAAATAGACTAGCTTCACAATTAACAAACCTCACTCTAATCTTTAATAGTAACTACTTTTGAAATAATAATATTAGATTCAATATTTACCTGCAATTACATAAACAAATTCCTTTATTAATTTACTCATTTAAAGCATATTTTATTGTTCTAAATGGATTGTTAATAGACCCATTACCTAATTCATCACTACCATCAGGTGATACATAAACATAATAAAGTTCATTATTAGTTAAATTAGCTGATGGTGCATATATCGCATTATCAGAGTATCTGTTCCACATTACCAATAAAAATAATTGTCAACAATTGAAATTTTTATTAGAATCTGCATCTACATAAATTGCATATTCATTTCCAGAAGTATAATTAGAAATAATACTATTTTCTAAAAATCAATACATTAGAAGAAATTCACTTGATAAATAAATACCAGTTTGACCTACATTAGGTGCTAATGGTCTATTATTTAAAGTTCCATTTATTGTGAAATCATTACCTTATTATATCCCCAGATGTTTTATATCTCAGTTGAATCAAATTATAATATTTTTGTATTAGAACCATGAAATTATATTGTTTTTGCAAAGACTTAATCCATAATATCCATCATAATAATTACTAAATAGTAAATTTTTAATGAAGCACTACCTTTCATATTAATAGTATTATTATTAATTAAATTGTCAAAACTTTCACCAGTTATTATAATAGCTGAAACATCCTTAGAAGATATTAAATTAATATTAACATTTTCAATAGTAATATTTCTTGCAAAATTCAAATAAAATGCCGTGTTCCCAACTAAATCAAAATTTAAATTTCCAATAGTTGAATTACTTGATTTTGAATTAAAATTTAAAAGTTGCATCAATTACTGAAGTTTTATAATAAGAATCTAAAGTAACTACTTGATTAAAAATTAAATTATAATGTTTTAATTTTAAATTATCAAAAAGTAAAGTGTCTCTTTGAGTTATTGATAAGTTACTAAATATTCCATGTGAATCAAAAATTGTTTCAATATTCCCATCATAAATTACATATTTATTTTTTATTTAAAATTATATTCCCATCAATTAACTTTAAAGCATTTGAATAAATTATAGAATTTATTACTTCAACATTATTTAAACCTTTATTAACAAAAGTTGCACTACTTTTAGATGCTCCAATTAACTTAATGAAAGTAAAATTTAACAAAATATTACTATTATTTGAGAAATTCAAAAGATTTTACCAAATTAGCAAATGCACTAATATTATTATTATCCATAGTAAAATTATTAGAATTACTTATTTCCAATGGAGAAACAACTTTAGTAGATCTAGCTATGAAATTGTTATATGAGATATTTAAATCATTAGAATTATCAACTAAAACAATGTCAAATACTCCATTTCCCTGAATGTGAATAGTATTATTAACTAAATTAGATACATTCACTGAATTTATAACAATTCCTTTAGCTGTTTTATTTCCTTCTAAAATTACACTATTATTATTAATTGTGAGATTATTTGAATGACTAAGTAAAATACCTTGAATTAGTCTATTTTCACCTGTGACATATAAATCATTTGATACAATATTGATATTGTTTGATGAATTTATAGAAATTCCAAAAACATCTTTCATTTTAGAAGTTAACATCATATTAATTTGTTCTAAAGTCACATCATTTACATCATTCAAAACAATTGCATTTTTATCTGTGTTTTTAAAGTTTAATAACTTAATTGAAGTTCCACTTGCTCCAGATACTAAATATAAAGTAACATTAGATAATATATTAACTGATCCGCCATTTAATATAGTCATTTTTTGATTAATTACCATGTCCTTATTAGAAAGCTTTGTAATTACTAAAACAATAGACTTAATATTATCAAATTTAAAATATCCGTTCTCATTAAAATAGGCATAGAAATTATCATCACTAATAACTATACCACTATAATTCAAAAACACACCATTAACAATATTATCCCTAACAATATTTGAAAATGGATCAGTAATATTCTCAACAATACCAATTGCTGCATTTGTAGTAATATTATTATATGCAATAGTAGTATTATAAACAGTTCCTACTAAATAAATCCCATAGGACTTAGTATTGATAACATTATCACTAATATTATTATAATTTAATCTACCTTGATTAATTTTTACATAATACAAACCTTTTAATACACCACGAGTATAATAGTATACTTCAGATGCTGCATCAACATAAACTCCATACAAATTAGAAGATATCCTATTTCCACTAATAACATTATTAGAAGACAATATATAAATTCCAGAATCAACAGCTGTTTGAATAGTATTATTTAATATACTAGTATTAGTTTTAGCTACTCTAATTCCTTCACCAAAATTACTTACTTTAATATTATTATTTAATATTACTGCATTTTCACTTTCAACATTAACTGCATAATACCCATCAACTAAACTAATAGTATTAGATATTAAAGACGCATTTTCCCCAAATACCCAAATTCCAATTGAAGAATTTGTTATTATATTATTCTTAACAACAATATTATCATTCAATACAGCTATAGCCATAGTCATATCTATAAATGTATTGTTCTCAATAGTTAAATTATCACTATTAACAGATAAACCTAAACTTTCTATACTCTTTATAGTATTTCCTTTTACTATTGAGTTTGAACCTAAACCCCTAATACCATCATAAACATTAGTAATAGTATTATTTACAATATATACATTACAATTACTTAAAAAAGAGACATACCAATAACCCATTCAGAGTTCCTATTTAAAGAACACATATAATTATTGCTAAATGTATTATTATAACATACACCATGACCACCAAAATAATCTGCATGACCCCACGGATTATAGTATATTACATTAGCTAAAGTAGATTGGAAATAATTGCCATCAAATATATTATTATCACATTCACTCATAGGCACACAAGTACTCATTGTACTTACAAATTTATTTTTATATATTTTATTATTAGATGATGCACCCATAGGTAATGCAAATACACCTCTACCTTCTGCTAATTGAACTGAATTATTACAGATATAATTGTTATTTGTATAGAATAAACCAATACCATTTAAATCAATACTTTGTATACCATCAACAACATAATGTGCTTTATCATTAATAATAGTTAATCCATGAACACTAGAACCATCACTACCCTTAACTAGCTTAACATAACCATTTTTAATAACATCACCATTATGAATAGTAGTAATTTCTAATTGTTTATTGATAACAAATGCTTTATCAGTAACATTACCTATACGTATAATATCACCATCATTAATATTAGCATCAGGAAACATTTCTCCAGAATAAATATCAAAATAGTCATCATAATTATCATCAGTAATAGTAATTACATTAACTGTATAACTATTTTCATTAATAGTAATAGTATCACTTGATGACATAACAGTGACATTATCAATATCTTCAGCATCTAATGGTGTGAATATTACCATAGCTACAATAGCATATATAGCTATAATAACATATTTATTTAAATTCATAAATAATCCCCACTAACTGTTATGACATTGTTTATAGTTTTAGCTTCATAAGCATTAGATAATAAACCAGACATTACCATATAACTACCTGGATTAAGATTAATCTTAATAGATGCAACACCTAATTCATCAGTTACACGATGATACATAATTCCATTAATAAGAATTCCAACTTCCTGTCCAACAATCGGATTTGATAAAGCATCGGAAAATTTAACTTTATAAAATGTACCTTGTTGAATATTAACACTTGATGAAACCATACTTACAACCATAGGTGAAATTGATACAGTGTTGCAAACTGTTTTATCGCCATAAGTAGCCCAGACAGAATAAGTTCCAGGATTAAGATTTATATTTAAATAAGCAACACCATTAGAGTCAGTTACCTTATTATAAGTAACACCATTAATAGTAATTGCAACATTTTTATTAGGCATTATATTTCCATCAAGATCACATAATTTAACAGAATATTTTGTTCCATCTTTATAAAACATTGAAATATCACTAGTTTCAATTGTTGATAAAACATTAACAGAACTTGAAACAACTTCCTGACCATCAGTTACAGCAAAAATATAATTATTCGGATTTAATCTAACATTAAGTCTAGCTTCACCACTACCATTAGTAATACGATTATATTGAACACCATTTGCAATAATAGCTAATGAAGCATTTGTTTTGGAGTTCCATCATCATTTACCAATTTAACAATAAATTTATTATTATCTACAAATTTTGTAATTATCTTGGATAAAACAACTATTTTATTGGTATTTAATGATTTAACATAATTATCATCATCTTCAAATAAAACAGTTATATTATAAACACCTGGGAAAAGGTTTATAGACAATCTGGCTTCTCCTTTATCATTAGTTATTTTATTATAAGTAACACCATTAATTGTGATTTTAACTATTTTACCAACTAGAACATTACCTAAAACATCTTTAAGGACAACATCAAACTGGGATCCGTTTTTATAATATTTAGTTAAATCTTTAGAAATAATAACTGTTTCAAGAGGAATTGAAGATATTCTTAATATAGCTGAATTTGAAGAATCTGCATATTTATTATTTCCTTTATAAATAACTGAAATATTATAAAATGATTTACTTTCATCAACTGTGATAGATTTACTGATAGCTAATCCAGTAACATTATTTGAACTTATTAATTTATTATTTAAATAAATTTCAACAATACCGAAATCAACTGCCAATCCTGTTTTATTATCCTTAATATTTACATTAATTTCAACTATGTCCCCTATTTTAGCTGTTTTTTGAGATAAATCTATATTAGTATCTACTTTATGTTGATTATAAAGAGTTATATTTAATTTAGTATTATCTGTAAAGCTAACCACTACATTTCTATCATCATTAGCCGTATTAATAAATTCAAAGATATCATTAATCAATGTACCAGAATCTAAAGAATTACTTCCTTTGGAAGTTATTAAAGTAAATCTAACCGGTTTTACCGGAACATATCTAACATCATAATCTTTATAATCACTTCCATCAAATAATTTATAAGAAATAACTACTTTATAGCTATCATTAAATAAGTTTTCTGCAGATAAATGTTTAACAATCCAATAATTTAATTTAACATTTGCAGTTGTATCAATCATATTTTTAGGAGTTTCATCAATCCAATAATTATAATTAAAATCTAAATTTCCCTTCTGATTATCATTATTAACAATGATTACTTTATTATTATAAAAACTTGAATTTCCAACAGTTATGGTATTTCCTCTAAATTCCACATTTCCTCCATCAAACAAACATCCATTAAAAATTACTTTTATAATCATTAATTGAACTGAAAGTTAAAGAGTTTATATTTATAAAAGAGGAATTATAAACATTCCATATCATTCCATTAACAGACCCGCTTAACCAGTTACTATTTTTAAATACAGAATTATCTATTTTCACAGAGGATTTATCATAAGCAACTGCAAAATTGCAATCATTATCTGCATAATTAACATAACTCATAGTAACATTTGTATTACTTGCTCCTAAAAACTTACATCTGGAATCAAAGCTTTTTAAATTTTTAAATGTTGAATTAAAAACTCCAAATAAACATTTTCTGTATTTACTGCTGTAGAATAAAAAAATATCTGTTGAAGAATAATTATTTACAATACAATTATAAAATCTTGCATTAGCATCATAATTAAATAAAACACCACCATAGAATCCCAAGTGTTTTGAATCTACAAATGATGAACTAATAACCTTTAAATTAGCCAAATCATAATTGGATATTGAAGAACCTGCAATATTTTTAAAAAATACAATTATCAATAGTTAAATCTGCATAATTAGAAATAACCCCAATATTATTTTCTTTTTTTTTATATCCTGTGCTTTTTAGCTTTAAAATTAATTAAATTTAAATTAGATAAAACATATTTAAATCCGAAATTGATCTTTCATTAGCTGCAAACCAATTAGAACCACTTCCATCAATTATGACTTTAGAACCAATACCTGCAATTTGAATATTCATACTACTTGGCAAACTGATATTAGTATTGCCTGCTCCACTATAAACTCCATCTAACAAATACACTTTCAAGTTATATACATTACCCGCTGATTTAGCAATTGCATTAGCTATTGTAGCATAAGGATTATTAAAAGACCCGTTACCATTTTCATCATTACCATTAACAGAAACATACACTACAACTTCATTAGAGTACTTTCCATCATAATCAGCAGGATAAATATTACTTTCCAAAACACCATTAACACTTGAGTTAATTCTCAAAATATTGGAAATACTATTTAAGTATTTAGGTTCAGAATAATAAGATCCACCTACTCCATTATTTCCTGTAACACTAGAATTAATAAAAGAATCATTAAATAAGTTACAGTTTATAATATAAATGGATCCGCCTTTGGCATATTGCCAGTTTGTTCTGAAGTTTGTTGAAACAACATAATTATTAATAAAATTACTGTTTTTCACAGAAGGAACATTATTTAAATAAGCACCTACATAAATAGCTCCTCCAGAAATTGCATTTAAACAGTTACCCTTTGCAAAATTACCTACAAATCTGCAGGAATCAACTAATAAATCACTTTTAATGAATAAACAGCTCCACCATTAGCATTCCCATATTCATCATTACAGGTAACTGAATTATTAATAAATACTGAGTTATAAATTTTACAATCCCCATTTTCTATAGAAGATATAGCTCCCCGGCATTAAATGCAAAATTATTCCTGAAAATACACTTATCAACTAACAATGTACCGGAATTGCATATTGCACCACCTTCAACACTTTTACAATCAACAATAGATAAATCTCTTAAAGTAACTACAGAATCAGCATATATATTAAATGCATAATATGCACTACTTCCTTTAATTATAGTTTTATCAGCTCCTGCACCAACAATAGTTATTGAACCACCTTGGCTTAAATGAGCTTTATTGATTGATATCATTACATTTCCATTTCCTTCAAATGTACCTTCCCTAAATGAATAACAACATTATCACGAGGATTAGATACTTCTACTGCTTTATTTATTGAATTAAATGGACTATTAAGTTGACCTGAGTTACTATCATCTCCTCCTAAATCAACATAAAATTCATTTCCATCATAATCCTGAGCAACTATGCTGGAATTAGTATTTTCATCAGTTGCAGAAACTACAGACAAACATAGTAAAAACAATAAAATAAAAAATACTGTTAAAATTTTTTCCTCATAAAACACCTCATAATTTTATATAATAATAAAATAACTTTATTATGAAGTCAATTATGTTTTTATTAATAAATAAAGTTAATTGAAATATATTTAAAAAAAGCATTAAGAAAATAAAAAAAAATATATAATAAATTTAGAAAATCTGAATTTTTTTAGTGATAAATAAAGTCAATTCATTTTGTTTTTATTATTTATCATGGTAATTTTTGGTATTTTGTAAAAATACATGTGTATAATTTTTAGTTTATTAAAAAAAAAGTTCTACTATCAATGAATTTAAGCAAAGAAAAATAGAAGACTTTTTCAAATTCATGTGAAAAAAAAAAAAAAAAGTAAGAGAATTATGAATTCTCTTTAAGAACTGATTTTTATTGTGTTTCCAGTTTGGAAGTCATTCCAGTAGGAAGTTATAATGTATTCGCCACTCATTAACCTGATTCCTAAGCTTGCAATACCATCTTTATTAGTAACTTTATGATAGAAAACACCATTTACATTAAATGATACATTCTGATTAGCTAATGGCTTACCTTGACCATCTAAAGTTAAAGCAGTGAAATTGCTGCCGTCTAAGTGTTTCATGGAGAGATCTTTTGTTACTAAAGTTGGCATGACAGTGACTTTGTTTCCAATATCCAAACCGTCATACATTGTTGTAATAGTGTAATTTCCTGGTCTTAAAGCAATTCCTAAGCTTGCAACACCATTTTCATCTGTTTTTTTGTGATAGAACACACCGTTGATGTTAAAGGTTACATTCTTGTTTACTGCTAAAGATCCGTCTTTGTTGTAGATAGTTGCTTGGAACTTAGAAGCATTTAAGTAGTATTTAGTTAAATCACTTTGTACGATTAATGATTTTACAGTTATGTTGACTCCTTTTTTCTTCACCAGTTACAGGGTTGTAAGCTGTTAAAATATAATTTCAGGTCTTAACATAATGCCTAAATCAGCTACACCGTCTTTATCAGTTGTTTTATTGTAGAATACACCGTGAATGTTAAATTTAACAAGAGTGTTAGCTAATGCTTTTCCGGTGCTGTCAGTGAATTTAGCATAGAATTTGGTAGCATTCTGATACATTTTAACCAAATCATCAGCTACAATAGTAGGATTAATAGTTACAGTAATGTTTTTAGAAACTGCATTATACATATCAGAACCATTATAAGAAACAGTAGCACCATAGATATTAGATACTAAGTTTAATCCCATAGAAGCAGTACCGTTAGCATCAGTAGGTTTAGCATAAGTTTTACCATTAATAGTAAAGTATACAGTAGCATTAGCTATTGGATTACCTAAATAATCAGTTAAAACAGCAACCATTCTGGTACCGTCTTTGTAAATCATCACAATATCAGAAATGTTTAAATTAACATTCTTATTAGCTTCTACAGTTATATTGAAGTTAGCAGATGATTGAGTGTATTTATCATCTCCACTATAATTTACACTCATATTATATTTACCTGTGGTTAATCCAGGAATTATAACTTTTGCACTGCCATTTAAAACAGCAGCAGTGTATTTCTTATTGTTAATTACAACAGTTACATTGTTAGTTGCATCTTTAGGTAAAGATACTTCAATTACAGCATTTTCACCAGCAGCTATTGTAGGAACAGTAACATTCATTTTATAGTCAGACACTTTAGAAACAACAAATGAAGCATTTGCTTTAGCCACATTGTAATTATCATTGCCATTGTAAATAGCACGGACATCATATTTATTGGCTGCTAAATTAGCAACTTTTAAAGTAGCATTGCCATCAGTAACATTTACTGTTTCAGATTTGCCATTAACAATAACTGTAACATTACCTGATACACTTGGAGATAAATTAACAGTAATAACTGCAGTTTCACCAACCTTAATATCACCAACATTAATTTTTACATCCACATCAGCTTTAGCTACATTAAATTTAGCAGTACTGTTGGAAGCTTTATAATTGGAATCACCAGCATAACTGGCAACAACACTATAATCACCAGCACCTAAACCAGCAAAAAGTAGCACTAGCCACACCATCAACAACAACAACAGACTTATTAACACCATTTACAGTAAAAATAACATTACCTGCAGCATCACCAGGAACAGTAGCTACAATACTTATATTATTGCCATAAACAATATCAGTTACATTAATTTTGACATTAGAATCTATTTTAGCTACATTAAATAATTTAGTACTGTTAATTGCTTTGTAATTTTTATCACCATTATATACAACAGTAACATTATGATTACCTGCAGTTAAAGCTGCAACATTAAAGGTTGCAACACCATTATCAATAACAGCAGAGTTACTAACACCATCAATAATAAAAACAACCTTACCAGTAGCATCCTTAGCTAAATTAGCAACAATAGTAGCATTATCACCAAATTTAAGATTATCCGGAACAACAACTTCAATATAACCATCAGCTTTACTTACACTGAATTTAGTAGAATTATTTGAAGCTTTATAATTATTATCACCTGCATAACTGGCAACAACACTATAATCACCAGCACCTAAACCAGCAAAAAGTAGCACTAGCCACACCCTCAACAACAACAGCAGACTTATTAACACCATTTACAGTAAAAATAACATTACCAGTAGCATCCTTAGCTAAATTAGCAACAACAGTTACATCATCGCCATAAACAATATCATTAATATTTAAAACAATATCAGATTTAGCTTTAATAACATTGAATTTAGTATTGTTAGTTGAAATTAAATATTTGTCATCACCGCTGTAAGTTGCAGTTACTTGATATTCTCCAACAGTTAAACCAGCAAAAGTAGCACTAGCCACACCCTCAACAACAACAGCTGTTTTATTAACACCATTTACAGTAAAAATAACATTACCTGCAGCATCACTAGGAACATTAGCTACAACAACAACATCTTTACCATAAACAGTATCATTTGCATTAACATTTATACTAGAGTTAATTTTTAAAAACTGTAATGTTGTAAGTAGCTAAATTCTTATATTCTTGACCAATAACAAGGGTAAAGTTACCTGCTTTATTAATTAAAATACCAACACTGGATTTATTGTTAAGTGAAATATTACTTGGCTTTAAAGTTCCTGCATTAGGAATTAAAGTAACATCAGTATTGAATAAAGGTAGTTTATCTGCATTTTCACCTTGGAATGCTATATTATAAAGAGCTTCACTACCTGCATAAATTGTAGAATTACCTTCAATTCCTATTGTAATCCATTTATTTAAAATAGTTTTTTCTCCTTTTTTGATTAAAGAATTAGGATCATTGTTTACACCCCAATAATTATAATCTAAATTTATAGGATCTGAGGTTCCTGCAGCAGATAAAATATTTTCACCAGTATTATTAACAAAAATATTGTAATTTACATTACCGCCACCCATTGCATAGATTAAACTAATAACTGAAGATTTATTTGCTTTATTATTGATAAATGTAGAATTATAAATATATTCATGAGATTGAACAGATATTGCACCACCATTATCTGCAATATTATTTACAAAAAGTAGAATTTTCCAAATGAAGAACAAATGCATAAATAGCTCCACCTTCTTTAATTTCACCACTTAATGCACTGTTGTTTTCAAAATAAGAATTTTTAACATTACATCCAGATGTAGCAACTATTGCTCCACCCATATTAGCATTATTATTAATAAATGTAGAGTTACTTACATCTCCACTTGAAGTGCCGTCTGTAAATATAGCTCCTCCAGCAGTAGCATTATTATTTTTTTGAAACAAGAATCTTTAACAGACATTGGAACTGATCCTTCTTTAGAGTATATTGCTCCACCATTTCTAGCTGAGTTGTTTACAAATAATGAATCAGTTATAATGAAATTAGAACTTCCTTGAGCATATAATGCTCCACCTTTGTTAACCGCAGCATTTTCTTTAAATATTGAATTAACAATATTTACAGTAGCACTATTTTTTGTGCAAATATTGCTCCTCCAAGGTTTTTATCATCATCAGTAGACATTGCTTCATTTCTTACAGAATTATTAACAAATGTGGAATTAACAATGCCGAAAGTTGCTCCTGAAAACATTCCAACTCCACCCCATGGATTAGAACCAGAAGCAAAGTTATTCATAAATTCAGAGTTTATAATTTCAATTGGAGTTGATTGACTGTTGAAAACCCCTCCAAAACCATAAGAACCAGAAACTCCATTACTTATGAACTTTGAATTATTAATAGTAAGTTTTTACTTTGATCTGCAGCAATTCCTGCAGCTTCATATGCTTCATTATTCATAAATGTACAATTATCAATTAATGATTCTGAATTTAACTTAAGTTCTATTATTCCTCTCATTAATAAACATTTATTATCTGTAAAATCAGAATTAGTTATTTTTGCACCAGATTTATAAATATTAACTACAGCACCATCGGTAGATTTTTTGTGTACCAAGATTACTGCTGAATTTTGAATTATCAATTATTACATCAGTAGCAGAATCAACGAAAATTGCTGCACCCCTATTTGCAGTATTATTTTCAAAAATAGTGTTATTTATTAATATATTACCATATTGAACATAAATTCCACCATTGCTATTTCCAGTTACATTTTTAAAAATAGTATTTTCAATTGTTAAATTAGAATTATATGAATAAATTCCATTTCCAGAAGTTGAAGCAGCTATTTTAATATTACCATAATAATTCATAAATTCAGGAAACTGATTATTTTTGTCATAATATGATAATGCTCTTGCAAATGATTCAACCATTGAAGAATAATAAAGATTTCCATTTGTTGAACCTACATAATTAGCCGGCTCATTATGACTATTACACCAATTAATATACCTTTGTGTAAATCCTCCCTTTCAATACCTTCAGTATTAGAAATATATGCTTTTGAGTATAATTAATTGAAGAATTATAAGAACCTACACCACTGCCCGGATTACCCAATAATTTTGTTACAGAAACATCATTCATATTATTAGCATAATAATTTAAAATAGCCTGTCCAAGCAATTGAGAAATAACCGGCAATCCATAACTTTTACCATTGTAAATTACATTATTAGGTAAAACATTAGTTTCAACATAATAATTTTCAACATGATTTGCAATGGCTATTATATCATTAACACTGAAACTATCCCCAATTGCACCTTCAACAGGAATAATCCTATTAACTTTCTGAATAGAACAATTTAAAAGTGTTAATTGTCCATTTTCCACAGCAATAACCGGTCCAAATGAATCCCCTTTAAAATTAATATTTTTAAAGTCACATTTGCATTTTTAATCATAAATGCAGAATCTGCACCAGTTACTAAAATATTATGATTATTACCATTAATTGTTATATTTTCAACTATTGGTATTCCTTTTTGATAATTTTGGAAATCAGAATTATTATATGCATAATCTTTATCTAAAGATATTGTAGAATTAACTTCAGCATTTTTAATTACATTAGATAAATCTGTATAAGTATTTCCATTATCTTGTGGATTTTCATTATAATCACCAATTGCAATATTATCATTAGCACTATTTACAGCAGATATATCATCTACTGCTGATACAGCAGATAATGATAATATAAAGATTAACAATATTAATACAACATTAATCTTTTTTACCATTGATTTTACCTCCATAAATTAGTTTATATTAAAAATATGATAAAATTATTTTTACCATATACATAATATATTTTTAAATAGTTAATATAAATCATTTTCTATTTAATATGATGAAAAAATAACTTTTGAGGCTACCAATAAATTTAAAACATCAACTTACAAACTTACAGCAAAAAAATAATATTCAATAACTTAAACAAAAAATTAGCAATTTTAGTATAATGCCCTTAGACACATCATAAACTGCCAATAACATCATTTTCTTAATTGAAACAATCAAAATAAAGAAAATATGTCTGATAAAATAAAAATTTAACTAAAAAAAAAAAGAAAAAAAGTAAGAGAATAATAGAAATTCTCTTTAAGGACTTATTTTTTTATTGTGTTTCCAGTTTGGAAGTCATTCCAGTAGGAAGTTATAATGTATTCCCCACTCATTAATCTGATTCCTAAACTTGCAATACCATCTTTATTAGTAACTTTATGATAGAAGACACCATTTACATTAAATGATACATTTTGGTTAGCTAATGGTTTCCTTGACCATCTAAAGTTAAAGCAGTAAAGTTACTGCCGTCTAAATGTTTCATGGAGAGATCTTTAGTTACTAAAGTTGGCAATACAGTGACTTTGTTTCCCATATCCAATCCGCCATACATTGTTGTAATAGTGTAATTTCCTGGTCTTAAACTGATTCCTAAGCTTGCAACACCGTTTTTATCAGTGGTTTTAGTGTAGAATACTCCGTTGATGTTAAAGGTTACATTCTTGTTTACTGCTAAAGATCCGTCTTTGTTGTAGACAGTTGCTTCAAATCTGGAAGCATTTAAGTAGTATTTGGTTAAATCGTTTTGCATGATTAATGATTTTACGGTTATGTTAAATCCTTTTTCTTCACCTGTTACAGGGTTGTAAGCAGTTAAAATGTAAGATCCAGGTCTTAACATAATACCTAAATCAGCTACACCGTCTTTATCAGTCTTTTTGGTGTAGAAAACACCATGAATGTTAAATTTAACTTCGGTGTTAGCAAGTGCTTTTCCTGTACTGTCAGTGAATTTAGCATAGAATCTGGTAGCGTTCTGATACATTTTAACCAGATCTTTACTTATAATAGTAGGATTAATATTTACAGTAATATTCTTACTTATTTTATTATACATATCTGAACCATTATATGAAACAGCAGCATTATAGATGTTAGATACTAAGTTTAATCCCATGGAAGCAGTACCGTTAGCATCAGTGGTTTTAGCATAAGTTTGACCATTAATAGTGAAGTACACAGTAGCATTAGCTATAGGATTACCTAAATAATCAGTTAAAACAGCAACCATCCTTGTACCGTCTTTGTAAATCATCACAATGTCAGAAATGTTTAAATTAACTTTTTTTATTAATATCTACAGTGAAATTAGTCCTGATTACTTGTTTTTCATAGTTTTTATCACCAGAATAAGTAACAGTCACATTATAGTTTCCTGCAGCTAAATCTTTAATGGTTAATTTTGCAGATCCATTAACAAGAATTACATTATAAGATTTGCCATTTACCAATACAGTTACATTGCCTGTTGCATCTTTAGGACCAACAACATTAATTACACTATCCTCACCAGCAACACTGGCATTAACATCTACTTTTAAAGAGTCTTTAGCTTTATTAACAGTTAAAGTTGAAGAATTAGTCATATCAGAAATAACTTTACTGCCACTTACAGAGTAAACTAAAGTGTATTTTCCGGCATTTAACTGTTCAATTACAAAACTGACAGTACCATTTTCATCAGTAACTAAAGTATAAGTTTTACCGTTGACTTTCAAGGTCACATTAACATTAGCCAATACATTGCCTTTATTATCTATTAAAGTAGCATTAGCAATTATAACATCACCATAATCAGCAACAATATCATTAACTTCAATAATACCTTTACCAATGCTTGCAACACCATTATAAGTTACACTCTGACCGTCAACAGTAGCAGAAATGGTATAATTACCTTCTTTAGCTTCAAAAGCATTAACAACATTATTAGCTATTGTACCATTAGCAATACTTAAAGTACCATTAACCATAGACATATTGAAATTACGTAATGGTAAAGAACCATTATAATCAGTTAAATTAGTTCCATTAAAGACTTTGAAAGCTAAAACAGCATCCTGCAACAAACCGGTGTTATTAGTAACATCTAAAGTTAAAACCAACCAGGTATCTGGAGTCATATTTTTCATAACCGCCGTGTTATATGTATAATAATATACTGGCTCAGTATTATTACCCCACCAATTATTATTTAATATAACTTTTGGATTAGCATATGTAGATGTTGTTCTTATAGATACATCTGATAAAAATATAGAATCTGAAACTGTTAAATTATAATCCCAATTTGAAGTTGCTAAATAACTAAAGTTTTCAAAAATACATCCTTTAAGACTTGCATCCCCTACTGATTGTAAGACATAAATAACATTTAAGAAAATTGAATTATTAACAGTCAAATGTTTAGGAGTATCCACCCCTAAAGAACTTCCAGCACCAATGGCAGCTAATTTATAAGAAGATTGATTATAACCATCAAAAATACAATTATTAATAGTTACATATTCTCCACCACCAATAGTCATTGAAACAGCAGGCATATCTGCCCAGGTAGATCCTTTTCCAATTAAATCAATTGGATTTTTACCAGAAATCCAAAATTTAGAGCTATCCAAAGTTACATTACCTGAACCACCAATAATTGCATAATTTCCAGTCCAGCCATTTACACGAAGACTATCTTGAATTTCAGAATTAACAAATATTAAAGTACCTGTATTATAAATAGTTCCATAATATTTAGCATGATTTAAAACAAATTTAGAATTATCAATTGTTAAATAACCAACATTATAAATAGCTCCACCCTGATTTGAATCACCGCAATTAAAGAAATATGAATTATTTATTTTTAGATTACCCCTATTATTGATAGCTCCTCCAGAATAACCATGGCCTGCAGTAAAGTTTACACCATCAATAATAACATTACAACTATCTTCAACACTAATTGGAGATTGTGTAGATATTACTCTATTAGATACATAATTAGTAGACATATTATTTATGGTCATATTAGCTATTATAATAGTTTCCCAACCAGATAAAATTTTAGTAAAGAAATTTTTATTATCCCCATGAATAAATGTTTTATTCATTCCAGCACCAATAATACTTATTTTGGTAGTAGCTTGAAGAGTAATATTTGTATTTTCAATTCCACTATAATTACCTTCCAAAATATGAATTGTAATACTGTTAGATTTAGTATAAGCATAATTTAAAGCAAATTTAATAGTTTTAAATGGTTTAACTAAACTGCCATCACCTGTTTCATCATTACCATTAACAGAAGATACATACACCTCAACATTATCTAAAACACCAGTAATATTAATATTTAAAGTTCCATTATTGTAAATTGTAGAATTAGTTTCAGCATCATAGACACCAGACAATGTATAAGTTCCATTTTTAAATCCAACATAATTAAATGTAGCTATTCCATTAACAACATTACTTACACCAACATATTTACCGTCAATTAAAAATTTAACAATACCTCCACTGACAATAGCTCCAGACTTAAGAGAAATGTTAGCAGATAATACATCACTTAAAGTTGTTATATTTTTACTTTTAAATGTTATAACAAGATCAGGTAAAGTAGCTAATGAATTAGATAAGTAAATATCTTTACCATCATTATTTGCAGTATTATTTTTAAATAAACAATTATCTAATGTAAAATTAGAATAACGATATTGATTACCATTATGTGCAACATAAATAGCTCCACCATTATGACCTGCAGTATTATTTTCAAATATAGAATCAGAAATAGATGTAGGATTTATTAATATAGCCCCACCATCATTAATAGCCGAATTATTTATAAATTTAACTCCTTTTATAGTACAATTAGGCTCACCAGCATTAGATGAATAAATACCTACATTTAAAGAAGCTGCACCATAATTTTTTTGCAGAATTGTTAATGAAAGTATCATTAATTAGAATTGCAAAATTACTGTTGAAAACATAAACTGCACCAGAAGAAGCTTGTGCATAATTAGATTCATAAATATTATTTTCACTATAAAGTCCTGTTTGAGTATAAATAGCACCACCTTCAACATTATATGATTGACTAAGTCCAACAACTCGATTATTTATAAATTTAGAGTTTAAAACTGTTAAATTAATAGCATAAATTGCTCCACCATTACCCTGACCAGAGTTATTTGCAAAATAGGAATTGTTAATTATTGCATGGTTCACTTCCAAATGACCAAAATTATTAATATAAGTCAAATTATCAATTATTGGTGCATTTGATGAGGATAATACACATCCCCCATAAGATTGATTACAATTAGAAATTATACAATCTTTTATTTTAAGATTAGGAATATTAAATCCAAAATATTTTCCATTATTATAACTTCCAGAATAACCATTTACAAAAGTTAAATTTCTTAAAATAACATTAGTATAAGTACCAAAATCAAGGAATCTATCTTTATTTTGACCATCAATTAATACTTTATTATATCCTTCACCGACTAAAGTCAAGTTACCAAGGTTAGAAAAAGTTAAATTAGTATTATTAACACCACTATAAACTCCACCCATTATATGAATAGTTGGATATAAAGATTTTCCAAAACCATAAGTTATAGCATTACCAATAGTTTTAAACGGATTAAGTTTAGAACCGTCACCAGTTAAATCACTACCACGTGCACCGTCAACCCATAAATCAATAGGAGTTTGATCAATATTAACAGATAAAATACCCGGAGTCATAGAAACATTATTATTTCCCCAAGTACCATTAATAACTAAATCACCATTAGGAACTAACTTAGTTAGAGATAAAACAGCTAAACCATTAGTAACTGCTGCCTGACCTACCTGTTCACCATTAATATAAAAAGTAACACCATTATATGCCTGAGTTTGACCTGAAACATTGTTTCCGTCTACATCAGTTACTCTACATGAAACTTTAAAAGTAGGAGAAGTTGTAGAATTATTTAAAAAAGTAATAATTACATTCATACTTCCACCATTAAATATTTGACCTTTACTTGCAGAAGTAGAATTAACAAAAGCATTACCTTTAACAAAATTCTTACCATTAATATTAATTACAGCACTACTTTGCCCTTTATTGTTACAGTTGATAAAAGTATTGTTTACAATAATACCATTTCCATTATAGCCGGAATTAGCATATAATGCAGCATCTTTTGCATTACTTGAAGTGGATATATTAACAAACCTATTATTCTTGATTATAGTGCTGTTATATGCATCAATATATGCACCTGCACCACTGCAATAAGTGCTTCTAGCAATAGAATTTTCAAATACACAATTCATAAGTTGTGCATTTTGCATACTACTTGCAAAAATTGATCCACCATAACTGTTAACACTATTATTCCTAAAAATAGAATTAGTTACTTTAAAATCATTAGATTGCTGATAAATTGCACCACCATTATAACCTGTTGCATAATTATCCTCAAACAAACAATTATCAATAGTTAAAACAGCATTACTTGTAATAGCACCACCAGTATTGGCTTTACCATTAATAAATGCAATATTTTTAAAAACAATTATAGAATCTCCACTCATTGATTTAAAAATAGGAGCCATCTGTTCCCCATCAATAAAAGTCTTATCATATCCCTGACCAATAAAAGTCAAAGACCCATTATAATTTTTATGAGCCAAATTAATACTTAAATCAGTATTGTTATCCCCAGTGAATGTTCCCTCACTTAAATAAATAACAGCATTATCAGAAGCATTAACACTTGAAATACCCTTATTTATTGTAGCATAAGGACTAGTCTGACTACCAGAATTTGAATCATCACCAGTAGTATTCACATAAATCGTCTTATCATAACTTACCCCATCACCTAAAACAGGAGATGAAGCACTATCCACTGCCAAAACATCAGCAGAAGAACCCTCCTGAGCACTAACAGCACCAAGAGTCAAAATAGCCAGTAAAAAAATACCAACTAACATCACTTTATTCAATTTCATTAAAATTTCACCAAAAAATTTAAATTATACTCAAAAAACTCAAGTATAATTAAAATATACCTATATCTAAAATAATATTTAAAAATTATCAAAGTAAATTACAATAAAAAGACTATTAAAAAAAGAAAAAAAGTAAGAGAATTGCAAATTCTCTTTAAGAACTGATTTTTATTGTGTTTCCAGTTTGGAAGTCATTCCAGTAGGAAGTTATAATGTATTCCCCACTCATTAATCTGATTCCCAAGCTTGCAATACCGTCTTTATTAGTAACTTTATGATAGAAAACACCGTTTACGTTAAATGATACATTTTGGTTAGCTAATGGCTTACCTTGACCATCTAAAGTTAAAGCAGTGAAATTGCTGCCGTCTAAATGTTTCATATTTAAATCCTTAGTTACTAAAGTTGGCAATACACTAACTCTATTTCCAATATCCAAACCGTCATACATTGTTGTAATAGTATAGTTTCCTGGTCTTAAAGCAATTCCCAAGCTTGCAACACCGTTTTTATCAGTAGTTTTAGTGTAGAATACTCCGTTGATGTTAAATGTTACTTCTTTGTTTACTGCTAAAGATCCGTCTTTATTGTAGACAGTTGCTTCAAACTTAGAAGCATTTAAGTAGTATTTGGTTAAATCACTTTGAACTATTAAAGATTTAACAGTTATGTTAAATCCTTTTTCTTCACCAGTTACAGGGTTGTAAGCTGTTAAAATATAATTTCCAGGTCTTAACATAATACCCAAATCAGCTACACCGTCTTTGTCAGTTGTTTTATTGTAGAATACACCATGGATGTTAAATTTAACAAGAGTGTTAGCTAATGCTTTTCCTGTACTGTCAGTGAATTTAGCATAGAATCTGGTAGCGTTCTGATACATTTTAACCAAATCATCAGCTACAATAGTAGGATTAATAGTTACAGTAATATTCTTACTTATTTTATTATACATATCTGAACCATTATATGAAACAGTAGCTTGATATGCATTAGATACTAAGTTTAATCCCATAGAAGCAGTACCGTTAGCATCAGTAGTCTTATTATAAGTTTGACCATTAATAGTAAAGTACACAGTAGCATTAGCTATAGGATTACCTAAATAATCAGTTAAAACAGCAACCATTCTGGTACCATCTTTGTAAATCATCACAATATCAGAAATGTTTAAATTAACATTCTTATTAGCTTCTACAGTTATATTGAAGTTAGCAGATGATTGAGTGTATTTATCATCACCACTGTAACTTACGCTCATATTATATTTACCGGCAGTTAATCCAGGAATTATAACTTTTGCACTGCCATTTAAAACAGCAACAGTGTATTTCTTATTGTTAATTACAACAGTTACATTGTTAGTTGCATCTTTAGGTAAATATACTTCAATTACAGCATTTTCACCAGCAATTATTGTAGGAACAGTAACATTCATTTTATAGTCAGAAACTTTAGAAACAACAAATGAAGCATTTGCTTTAGCCACATTGTAATTATCATTGCCATTGTAAATAACAGTAACATCATATTTATTAGCTGCTAAATTAGCAACTTTTAAAGTAGCATTGCCATCACTAACATTTACTGTTTCGGATTTACCATTAACAATAACTGTAACATTACCTGTTACACTTGGAGATAAATTAACAGCAATAACTGCAGTTTCTCCAACTTTAATATCATGAACATTAATTTTTACATCCACATCAGCTTTAGCTACATTAAATTTAGCAGTACTGTTAGAAGCTTTATAATTATTATCACCATCATAACTAGCAACAACACTATAATTACCCGCATCTAAACCAGAAACAACAACTTTGACAGAACCATTACTAATTACAGCATTATAAACATCTTTACCAACACTAACAGTAACATTACCTGAAGCGTCTTTAGGAACGTTTACTATAATAACAGCATCTTCTCCAACTTTAACATCACCAGGAACAGTAATGTTCATATTATAGTCAGATATTTTGGATATACTGTGAATTTGGTTGTGTTCTGATTAGCATTATAATTGTTGTCACCATCGTATTTAACAGTTACAGTGTAATTGTTTGCTTTAAGATCAGATATTGTTTTAACTGCTTTACCATCTACAATAGCTACAGTGTAATTTTTACCGTCAACAGTAATAATTACATCACCTGTAGCATCAGAAGACACATTTACGGTTACTGTTGCATTTTCACCGACTTTAATGTCATCAGCATTAACAGTGATATTTGAATCTATTTTGTTAACTTTGAAAACACCTTCAGATTTAATATTGTTATAGTTGTCATTTCCTGCCCATGTAGCAGTGAAGTTATAAGAACCAACGATTAATGTATCACCAGCAAAAAGTGCCGTTACCATCAACAACTTTAACAGTAAATAAAAGGATATTATTAATACTAACCATTACATCACCAGTTAATTTAACACCATTAATACCAGTTAAAACAGCTTCAATAGTAAATATGTTCTGGTAATCAACATCTGCAATAGATACATCAAGATTTGCATCTGCTTTAGCTACATTAAATTTAGCAGTACTGTTAGAAGCTTTATAATTATTATCACCCTCATAACTAGCAACAACACTATAATCACCAGCACCTAAATTACTGAAAGTAGCATTAGCTTTACCGTCAGCAACAGCAGCAGACTTATTAACACCATTTACAGTAAAAGTAACATTACCTGTAGCACCACTAGAAACAGCAGCTACAACAGTTACATCACCACCATAAACAACATCATCAACAGAAATAACAACATCAGAATCAGCTTTAGCTACATTAAATGAAGTAGAATTAGTACTACCATCACAAGCATCATCACCATCATAATTAACATTTACAATGTAATCACCAGGAGTTAAATCTTTAAAAGTAGCACTAGCCACACCATCAACAATGTTTGCATTTTCAGTTTTGCCATTAATAGTAAATGTAACATTTCCTGTTGCAGTAGTTGGTGTTAAAGTAGCAGTAATAACTGCATCATTACCATATTTAATATTTTCTGCAGCAACAACCATAGAAGATTGTATTTTACTATAATTAATGGAAATAGCTTTAGTATTTGAATCTTTTATTAAACCAGGACCTACCGTTAAAGTAGCATTACCTGTTGCTTTAGGAGTTACAGTTACAGTTCCCACACCATTTTTAATAGTTACTGTGGTATTTACAGTTGCATATTCATTAGTAATGGATACTGGAAGAGTAAATGTAGGTAAATTAGTGTTTCCAAATGAAAATTGATAATTTGCTACTTCAGAAATAGAGTCATCACCAGTTATGGTTAATTTTGCAGCACTAAAAAGAATTACACTCATCAAATGTACCTACATTAGATTTAGAAGCAGAATTAGATCCCCAATAATTATTATTACAGTTTATTACATAATAAACATTTATTTTGTTCTTATTATTTAGGAATACATTATTACTAATACTGCTGAAAGTAGATGGCTCATCATTTATTAAACAACCCAACTCAATATAGTTATTTAAAAATATATTATTATCCATTTTCATATTTACTTGAGTGATACCAATCAAATTTGCAACTTCATTATCTAAAAAAGCACAATTTACCATATTTAAATTTCCTTGTCCAGGTGCGGAAATCATCGTATTAACAGAACATTTTTGGAAAGTCAAATTGTCTAATGATAATGTGCCTCCATTAAGTCTAATTACACCAACATCTAAAGGAAATGATGAAATTCCAGTCCAAAATGTTACATTAACAATATTTAAGTTCTTTAAAGTAAAAGACCCTGTATTAAGAACAAATAACCTTGAAACACTATTTCCAAATACAGAATTACCGCTTCCATCAATAGTATGTCCTGCTCCATCAATAGTAATATCTTTAGAAATAACAATACCTGAAGTAGCTAATCCACTATCAGAAGTAGAATTATATTTATAATCTTTATCCAATATTAGAGTATTTCCAGCATTATTAATTTCATTATTTAAATCAGTATAAGTTCCAACATTGTTGGATACATTACCTACAGCTTCATCACCAGCATTACCTGAGTCATATATTATAGGTTCATCATTACTAACTCCAACAATGTCTGAGGAATTATCTGAAATAATACTTGAATCACTAGCACTAACACAAGACAATGATAGTGCAATGATAATTATAACAAACAAACTAAAAAGTTTCTTATTCATTTTTACCCCCACACATAAGTTTTTTATTTATATGTGCTCATTTACTAAAAAAAAACATCAGAAAAATACATTTAAATCATATATTAAACCAATGAAATCTTTTTTCATAACTTGCATAAACAAAACACTTAAAATATTTCCTAATTACACATGATGAGCACCATTAATATATATTAAATCCATATTTAATATATTTTTAGCTATTTCAAAAAAAATACCTGATTTTTTCATCTATTAATTCTAATAATCGAGTTTTTAGAATATAATTTTTTAAAAATTTCTATTCCTTTTATTTTCTATAAAAAATGTTATTATACATATTTAACTCTTCATTAACTGAAATCATCTTTCAGTTTATTTAAAAAAAAAATGATAAGATACAGTAAAATCTTTTGGAGTCAAATTATCTAATTTAATAAAAAGTGTTAATTTTAAAATATGTAAAAAAGTGTTAATTCATATTAAAAATAAAAAAGGAGGTTAAATAATTAAACCTCTTTTCAAGCTATTTTAATTGTATTTCCAACTTGGTAATCATTCCAGATTGAAGTAATGATATATTCACCAGACATCAACCTAATACCTAATTTAGCAATACCATTATTATCAGTTACTTTATGATAGAAAACACCATTTACATTAAATGATACGTTTTGGTTAGCTAATGGGTTACCTTGACCATCTACGGTTTGAGCTGTAAAACTGCTACCGTCCAAGTATTTCATGTCTAAATTTTTAGTAATTAATGTAGGTAAAACAGTTACATTATTTCCAACAGCATAATCATTATACATGGAGGTAATAATATAATTACCAGGACGTAGACTGATTTTTAAAGTAGCTACACCATCATTACCAGTAATACGTGTGTAAAATACACCATTAATATTAAATGTAACTTTTTCACCAGCTCCGGCAACACTTCCGTCAGGTTTTATTACTTTAACAGAGAATTGGGAATCGTTTTTATAATATTTAATCAAATCACTGGTAATTAAAGGAGGTAAAACCTTAACAAGATTTGCTCTAGCTTGACCGTTTGGATGCATAGCTGTTAAAATATATTCTCCAGGCCATAAACTAATTGTTAATTTAGCTACACCATCATCACCTGTGAAACGATAATAAAATACACCATTAATATTAAATGTAACTTTTTGATTGATTAATGGAGATCCGTCACTATTTAAAAATTTAGCATAATACTGTGTTCCATTTCTGAAAATTTTAGTAATATTATTAGCTAAAATAGTTGATTTAACAGTTATGCCTGATTTAACTGTAATATTTTCATAAGATGCTGTGACATTGTAAATTCCAGGAATTAAACCAATACCCATAGATGCCTTACCTTCATTATCTGTGACACGTGTATAGTTTACATTATTCATGCAAAATGTAACATTTTTGCCAACAATAGGATTTCCTAAGCCATCAGTTAAAATAGCTACAAGTTTATCGCTTGAAGAATAATATTTTACAAGATATGGAACTTCTAAATTAATAGAAGGTACTTCAAAAGTGCCGTTAACAATACTTTTAATAAATACATTTGTACCTTCAAATAATGCTGAATAATTGTATATTCCTCCAGGTAATTTACCTATATCAAGATATCCTGTTCCATTAAATACAGGAACTTTATAAACATTATCTTTTATTGTAACATAGACCCAAGCAGTTATCTTTTGACCATCAACAGATGTAAGATTAGCTTTTATAATAACACTACCTTTAACTTCAACATCAACATCCAAAATAGTTTTAGTCTGATTATAACTTATGATTTTAGATATGTTTGAAGATAGGTAATTATTATCCCCATTATATTTTGCAATAAACATATATTCTCCAGAAGTTAACGGTGCAATTACCCATAATGAAGAACCGTTGATGATGCTTTTATCTCTAGGAGTGTAGAGACCAGGAATTTCAAAAGTAACATTTCCAGTTGCATCTTTATTGACAATAGCAGTAATATTAACTGCTTTACCTTCAATTATATCACCAATAATAAGGTCAATAGTGGATTGAGCTTTATTTACCTTGACTGTAGCATTAGTTTGAGTAGATACATAATATTTATCTCCAGAATATTTGGCAAGGACATTATAATTGCCCGCATTTAATCCTTTAAATGTAGCAACAGCTTTACCATTGACAATTTTAACATCTTGAGAAAGACCATTTACTGCAAATATAATGTTTCCTGCAGCATCCGAATTAACTGAACCTACAACAACCAAATCATCACCATAAACGATATTTTTAACATTTATTGCAAGATTTGAAGTGCCTGCTTTAACAATAAATGTTGAATTTACAGATGTTGAATTATAATTTTCATCACCTGAATATATTACAGATAAATTATGTTCACCTTTAGATAAACCAGGAACTGTTATAACAACACTTCCGTTAGAAATAACCCCTTCATACTTAACATCATCAACAATTACTGTTATATTGCCTGTTGCATCTTCAGGAACAGAAATTCTGATAATTTCATCATTTCCAACAACAATATCATCTACACTGACATTTAAAAATGAACCTGTTTTAGTTACATTAAATGCTGTGCTATTAACAACTGAATTTGTATTTAAATTTCCACTATAATTAGCTAAAACATTATAGAAACCAACAGGCAAAGCACCAATAGTAATATTTCCATTACCATTAACGACATTCACTTCATAAGTTTTATCTTTGATATTAAGTACAACAGTTCCATTTAATTTAATGTTTCCAGTTATTAAAGAAACATTAGCTATAATCTCATCACCATAATTAACATTGGAAATATTTACTGTTAATTGTGGATTTGACTTAACTACTGAAAAGGCAGTAGTTGTATTTATTGCATCGTATCTGTCATTACCACTGTAAATAGTAATAATTTCATAATCCCCTACATTTAAAATAGGCAATATACAGGAAACATATCCTAATTTAACGTCTGAAGTTTTATTTAACACATCTTTAATTATAAATGTAACATTTCCATCAGCTAATACAGGTAACTTAACAACAACAGTTCCATTTTCACCATAATAGATATTTGAAACATTCACATCCATAACAACCTCAGATTTAGTTACATTAAATGCTTTAACTACAGACAGATTATTATAGAATAAATCCTTAGAAACATAATCAATTAAAATAGTATACTCATTAGCATCAAGTTTACCTAACTCTATACTTCCCATACCATCTTTAAGTTCCACAGATTTTGTTTCATTATTAAATGTATAATTTACAACTCCATTAATTCCTTTTCCATTTACATCAACCAATTTAATATCAAATGATACGTCATCATCACAGGTGAAATTATTACCAATTACATCAATAGTATAATTCTTTTTATTATTAATTGTTTAACTTCAATATCAAAAGTAGTTAAATTATTAAATTCAGGACCTACAATCAAAGTTAAATTGCCTACCTGATTAGAAATTAATAAAACTTTAAAAATCATTACTGGAAACATTAACTATTGAACAGTTTAATGAAGCCAAATTAGGAATTAATTTAATTAAAGTATTAAACTCAGGTAATTTATCACTGTTTTTACCATCAAACTTAATTATATATTCAGTAGGAATTGTAGTGTAGGTTACATTATCACCAATCACTTTTAATGTAATGTAGTCACCAATATCTGATCCGGAAACAACATTATCCAAATCAGAGTTGCTTCCCCAATAATTATCATTAATAATTCTTTTTATTAAAATAAACAAAAACTGCAGAACCTCTATTTGCATTATTATTTATAAAAATATTATAATAACAATTAATTTCAGAATCATCAGAAATTGCTCCACCATATTCTAAAGATTTATTGGAAGATAATGCACTGTTATTAATAAATACTGATTTAATACAAGTAGCATTAGATCCCTGACCAATATAAAGTGCACCACCCATACCTTCTCTACTACCATTAACATAATTATTAATAAAAATGGAATTATCAATATCCACTACACCAAAACTGGATAAAGCACCACCATCGGAATTAGAACCTATAGCATAATTATTTTCAAAAACAGAGTTTGAAATTCCTGCAATACCTCCGAAATTATTAAAAATTGCTCCTGATCTAGCATAGATTTGTTGGAAATAACAGAATTATTTTTAAATACACTATCTGAAACATTCAAAATACCTTTATTATAAATTGCACCACCCCAAATATAAGATTCTCCTTTTTAAGGAATTATTTTCAAAAGTACAATTATTTAATGTTAAAATTCCCATATAATCATTTAAAACAGCACCATGCTCTAAAGCATCATTAAAATAACTTCCTGCATTACTTATATAAAGGTTGGATAAAGTAATATTGGAGTTCAGTATATGGAATATCCTAGCTAAATTATTTCCATCAATTCTATGACCATTACCATTAATAGTAAAATGTCTGTTATTAATTAAAATTCCATTAATATAATCTGCATCTGAAAAATTATTGAAAATATAATCTTTTGCTAAATTTAATGTATCACCTTCATCTAATGCATCAATCATAAATGCAAGAGTTAAAAATGAATTATCCTTAGAAACTGCAATTTTAAGAATATCAGAGTATGCAGAATAATATTTCATAGAAACTGGTAATACTGCTTTAATTTTTAATATGCCAAAATCACTTTGAGAATATACAAAATCAGCACTACCATTTTCATCAGTAATTAAATTAGTCCATATTGACTCATCATTATATAATATGACTGATTCATTAGCTATCGGACTATTATTGCCATCAACTAATTTAACTGTAAACTTAATTTTATCATTTAAATTTACATTATTAGTAGTATTTGATGTTAATGTTAATTTAGTATGTATTTTATCATTTACATACACATTAATTTGATTACTTTGAGCATTTTCAAAAAAGTTTTGAAGCATAATAATATGCAGTATAACTATGACTGCCTGCATTAGGATATATAGTACCTATAGCCACACCTTTGTCATTAGTTGTTATATTAAGTATATTTTTATCATTATCATTAATACATATTAATGCATTAGCTACAAAATTACTATAACTATTAGTAACAGCAGCAGTTAAATTTATAGGATATTCATCATTAATTGTGTTATTAGAAGTAGTTAAATTAATATTTAATTTACCTAAATTAACCTTAGCTTCACCAATAATAGTAGTATTACGATAACCAGGATTAGTTGAAATTACTTTAGCTATTATTTTATAGTTACCTGGCAATAAATCAGAATACTCATAAATCCAGTTCCATTAACTATATTCAAAGTATATGAACTACCATTAATATCCACATGCACTTTTTCAGAAACTAAATTTCCATCAATATCTTTTAATGCAATATTTATTCCAAGATTTCCACCATATAACACATCATCACTAACCAATGTCATATCATAATTATTTAATTTAGATTTAGTTATTTCAATGTCCTTAGTAGCTAAAATACCATATTTAGATGACACAACAAGTGCAGTATTACCATAAGTTACAGGAGTAAATGCTACATTAACCTGCTTATTGCTAAGTGTAATCATATTAGGATTAACTTTTCCATAATTTTCATCATATTCCACAACAGCATCAAATGCATAAGCACCATCTACCCTGTTGGTAAGATATAATTTATAATTAGGCAAATCATCTTCAGAAAAGGTATCTGGACCTGAAATATCTAATTTAGAATCTTTCCATTGACTAATTTGCCCAATAAGATAATTATCTATAGAATAATATGATTTCATCTTTGCATCATCATTTGTACCAAAAATAATTACCTACTATACTACCGCAGTAAATAGAAACCTTTAAAATAGTATTCCCATCATTAAAAAATGTATTATAAGAAAATGAATTTATACCCATTTCAGAACCTACAATACTATTTGCTGCAGTATTATTGATAAAAACAGATTTTTGAACATTCCAAACTTCATATAATAAATAAGAAGCTGCAAGATTATTATTTAGAAAAGTACAATTATTTATATCTATTGAACCATATGAAGAGAAAAACAATGGAGTAGCATAAGTATTTTTTGTATTTTTAATTATTGCATTTTCTAAGTTTAGTTTACCATTAACAAGATGAACTATTTGACCGGAATATGGGCCAAAATCACCAGAAAATCTATTTAATACTATATTTTTAATAAAAGATTAGCTCCAGAATTAACATTACCTAAACAAACTTTGTCTAAACCATTTATTTCAAATCCATTACCATTAATAACCATAGACTTAGAAAAAGAAATTCCTCTTTCTAAAGGAGAATCTTTACTATAATCATATTTAATATCATACTCCAAATTTATAGATTTCTGATCATAATACATTAAAATATAAATATCCATAAAAGAAAGTTTTCCAAAAGTAAATCCCATAATAAAATCATTAGATGAAGAATTAGTATAATTATCATTTCCTTCATAAAATGCATAAACATCTAACATTGTACTTTTTTCAGGAACATATGAAAAATTACCTGTACCATTAATTACTTTTATCGTACCGATAATTACAGGTTTTTCAAAGTGTTTATTCACCAATTTAACAATGGAATTATTCATAGGTGTTCCATTTTCATCGGTTAAAGAAACATTAAAAACAACTTTTGAATTTGATTTTATTAATCCGGATGCATTAGAAGATAACTGAATTTCAGTATTTATTTTTGTAATATTACTCTTATTAGTACCATTATCAGATAATATGTGATGATTATTTTGATTATATCCTAATACATTTGAATTATCCTGATTTAATAGTGAATCATCAATATTAAAATCATCATTTTGAATATTTGTATCATTTACATCATTTGCACAAACAGTAGAAACTGATATTGCCAAAATAAACAATGCAAGCAATATAAAAATTTTCTTATTCATCATAAACCCCCAATTTTTTTTAATTTAATTTATCAAATTTTATTTATAAAATATTAGTTATTTGGTAAATAAGGAAATTCTTATAAAAACCAAATTTATGTAAAATATATAAAAAAAAAAAAAATTAAAATAATTAAATAATAATTATTTTAATAACAACTGTTCAATTTAATAATTAAACCTCATTTATTATTATTATCCTTTTGTCTACGATATCCAACAATCAATAATAAAACACAAATAATTAATGCAATTATACCATAAACAAAAGTATTAGCATCAATTTGTTTATTAACATTTTTATCAATTTCATATGCTTTTGAATCATCCGCAGCACTTGATTGTTGAGCATTATTACTATCTTGTATTCCTACATTACTGCTAGCTTGAGATGCAACATTATTATTACTGGAACCTACTAAAGCATTTTGAAGTTGTGCATTTTGATTATTTGAATTAATAGCATCAGATTCTCCACCACTGTTTGTACTTTCAGAAGGTGTAGGTGTATTATCATCACTTCCACTATTTGAATCTGAATTACTTGAGTCTCCTTGATTTTCAGAACTATCTGGAACAGAATCTGGTGAAAATGGATCAAATGGATTTACAGGACCTACAGGATTATCTGGACCAACTGGACTTACAGGACCTACAGGACCAATAGGACCAATAGGGCCTACAGGACCAACTGGCGCATCAGGACTGTCCGGACCAGTAGGCACATTAGGACGATCCGGAGTAATTGGATCAGGTTTTACAGGATCAGGAGTTGGATCTGCAGGATCAGGAACAATTGGGCTTGGAGGATTAACTGGGTCTGGATTACTTTGTTTTGAAACATAGAAATATGCATTGGTTTTAAAAGAATTATAATTACTATCTCCATAATAAGAGATAAGAACACTTTTTGAACCAACTGACAAACCAGAAAATGATCTTTTAGCCACTCCATCAACTATTTTAGTTTCACCGCCACTACCTGAAATAACAATAGAAATGCTTCTTTCTAAATCAGAAGGAAGATTACTTACAGTAACTACTTCCACTTGGCCAACATTAATATCATAAACATTAATTAAAGGAGCCAAATTAGCTTTAGCTACATTAAATGTTTTAATTAAATTAGCATCATTATAGAAATAAGTAGTATCTTCATAAGTAGCATTTAAATTATGTTCACCTGCAGATACTTTACTGACTTGTAAAGTTCCTTTACCATCAATAAGAGTTAAATTATAATAAATACCACCAATGTTAATTTTAACAATACCAGATACGGAATTTCCATTTTCATCAACAACAGATGAATTAATATTTAAAATATCTCCATAAGTAATATCATCAACATCAACATCAAGAGTATAATTTTTTTAATATAATATATTCAACCGTAAAATTGAAAATATTAAGTGGAACATCATAATTTGACCCTATTACAATAGAACCGGCACCACTTTTAATAGGTAAAAAATCTATTTGAGCAGGTATGTTGTCTTTAAATGTAATTTGTGATTGATTCAATTTAATTTTTGAATTGGAAGCAATATTTACATTAAATACAGGTAATTTATCAGTATTACCTGATAAATAAGCAAAAACATGAGTATAATTTGCTATTGATAAATTATTATAATCAATATTATTTTCTCCAACAATATGTAATTGAATATTATTAATAGGAGTGGAACCTATAACTTTATTGGATGCATCATTGGTTCCAAAGTAATTATTTGAAATAACCGCTGATTTGTGAGAATTGATAACTACACCGTTATTCTTATTATTCCCAATGAAAACATTACTATCAATATAACTGTCCTCTCTAACATAATCAATTACAGCATTTTTAACATCATTATCCATGAACAATGTACTAACTAATTTAAAATTAGCCATAGTTGGGGAAATTAAAGAATCCCTTTTGTTGTTCATGAAAGTACATGAATCAACAATAAATTCATTAACACTTTGAACCTGTATAATAGGCATAAATGCACCAGTATTATTTTCAAAAAACAGAATTATAGACTGAAATATATCTGGATGTATCTGAATATATTGCAGCAATATGAACATTATTTTTAAAAATAGAATCAGATACGTACAATTTTGCATTAAATGTATCAGTACATATTACTGAACCAAATACCGTCATATCTTTAGCATCCATATCCCTAAATGTGGAATTTTGTACAATAGCAGTACCTGAATTATATATTGCAGACCCTAAAAATGCTTTTTTAGAATTAACAAAAGTAACATTAGTAACAGTGAGTTTACCAGTAGAAGTAACATAAATAACTCCTCCCATATCAGACCCGCTTACATGACCATTATTAATCTCAAGATTTTTTAAAGTCAAATTACCCGATACATAAAAAGCTCTTGAACTTTCAGACTGAAACACTGAAAGTAAATTTATTTTATGATTATTACCTTCAATAGTTACAGATTTATCAATAACAATACCATTATCATGATTATGATCCTGATAACTTGCCTGTATATCTCCACTTAAAGACACTTGTCCATCATCACTATTTTTAATAGCATTATCTAAATCACTTAAGTTCCCACCGCTTACATCAGTAGCAGAAACACTTGAAATCGACAATATGCAAATAAATGAAAGAATAATTATAATCAACAACAAAACTCTGTTATTTTTCATTTTATTACCCCAATATTTATTAATACATATTTTACATCATATATACAATTTTAAAATGTAAAAACTATATACACTATTTAATATAATAAACATATTATATAAATGTGTTTATTCACTATAAAAAGTGTGGGAAACATGAAAGGAAGCTACTGTCTAATAATCAACATTAAAAAAGATACTGAAATTAAAATCGGCAAAAAATTAGGATTTATCAACTTTAAAAAGGATGTTATGTTTATGTCGGTTCAGCTATGAACTGCCTTGAATCCAGAGTTAAAAGACACCTGTCAGACAATAAGAAAAAGCACTGGCATATTGATTACCTTTTATTAAATAAAAACAGCGAAATTGAAAAGGTTTATACAAAAGAGTCCTGTGAAAAACTGGAATGTGAAATAGCTAAAAAATAATTGAAAATGAGGAATCAATAGCTGATTTCGGCTGCAGTGACTGCAAATGCCACTCCCATTTAATTTATTTTAAAAACTCAAAATTGGCTAATTTAAAAGTTTCATCCGTTCTCAATAGCTTTGATTAATTTATGTGCCTCTCTTTCAACTTTTTACGGTTAAATGCTTTAGCTATTCTTTTTATTGCATCTAAATTTTTAACATAGCTATCTAACCATGAAAATATATCTCCAGGATAGACCTGTATCTGATACTTTCTAAACAGTTTGTTTGATATATCAATCGGATCTTTTCCTTTAAGCCTTTCATTTATTATTACTTCAGATATTCCTTTCTGCAGGCAGGCACAAAATGGTCTGTCTTCACATTTGCATTTTAAGAAATCTGATTGAATATTAATTAGAGCATCCTGGAATTTCTTGTCCAGCTTGCCGATTGCTTCACCTGATGAAATAATATCCAGTGTTGACTCTGCAAAAAGCCTTGTTGAAAATTTAATTTTTAAAGCATTTGCTATCTGATTATGAACAACTGAAGATAAATATGCATTTTCAAACATTTCCAGCTGCAGTCCAATAGCTAATATTTTTACTCTTAATTTATTGAATTTGTCTTTTTTTTCTTATAATACGGAGATTTTCTTAAATAGACTTTTAAATATCCTCTGTCGTCAATTGATTTTTTTAATATAGCAGGCATCATCAAGTGATAAAAATGATACTGATACAGCACGGCCATATTTTGTTATATTTAATTTATTTCCTACAATATCTATTAATCCCAAATCTTCCATTTCATTAATAGCTGTTTTAATATCTACAGGAATATTTATATGTCTATAGAATTTATTTAACTCGTCAATCGTTTTTATTGATCTTGAGGAAATATCCGCCAATATCTGTTCATATGAGCTTTCCTCATCATATTCTATAAATACATCTTCGCTGTCGCTTTCAAGTAAATCCAGGGCTTTTGCCTCTTCACTTTCACCGTCAAAGTCATGCCCTACTTCAGGCAAGAGATAAATTATTCCTCTGTCATGATAGCTTGGTCTTCCTGCACGTCCAAGCATTTGTGAAAATTCATTTGGGCCAATCCATTTGTTTCCCATGACCAATGAGTCAAATATAACCTGAGATGCTGGAAAATCAACTCCTGCTGCCAGTGCTGCTGTAGTTACAACAACTGATATTTTTCCCCTGTCAAAGTCCTTTTCTATTTTTTCCTTTTTATAATATGACAATCCTGCATGATAAGCAGCTGCATTAACTTTTTTATTTTGCAGGAAATTAGCTATTTTATGAGTTTTTCGCCTTGAATTGGTAAAAATTATAGTTTGTCCTCTGTAACCTTTTTTAGATTTGGTATTGTATTCCCTTTTAGCCAGTTTTTGCATTATATGATGTTTTGATGATTCTGATCTGATATAAACCAAATGACGCTCCAATGGAACAGGCCTTTGAGAATATTCAACTAATTTCATATTAAATTCATCAGCCAAGAAATCAGGATTTTTAACAGTAGCAGATAATCCTATAATTTGTGATTTGGGATATAAATGCTTGATACGTTTTATTAATCCGTTAAGTCTTGTTCCCCTGTCTTCATCATCAATCATATGAATTTCATCAATTAAAACTACACCTAAATTAGATAATAAAGCTGAGTTCCCGTTTCTTAAAAGATAATCCAGACCTTCATATGTTCCAACAATTATATCTGCATCTTTAACATCACTGTCAGGTAATTTTAATTCACCTTTAGCTTTAACTCTATTCCTACCAACTTTAATAGCTACCTTTAATCCTAATTTTTTATATTTTCTTTTAAAATCACGGTATTTCTGATTAGCCAGTGCCACTAAAGGTGTCAGAAATATAAATTTTTGGCCTTTTAATGCTTTAGTTATTCCTGCAAGCTCACCAACTAAAGTTTTTCCGCTTCCTGTTGCACTTACAACCAGCAAATCCTGATTTTTTAAAAGACCTTCCTTAATGGCCAGATACTGAACAGGCAATAACTTTTCATTTCCATTTTTAATTAAAATATCCCTGAACTTATGAGGTATTTTAAGCCTTTTCATTGATACATCAGGTATTTTATACTTGGATTTTGTATCTACCCTGTCAAATAATGTTAAATTTCTGTTAGAAAGGGGATCAAACTTAGGTGATAAGACAGATAATGTTTTTTCCAGATTTCCTGTTTTATCTAAAATATCTTTAAGGTTTCTGAATATTTTTTTATCAAAACCCTGAAGTTTAATTTCTCTTTTTATTGTTTCATATGCGCACTGCTCACATATTAACTGATTATTATGTTTATATGAAAATTCAGAGTTTACAATTGTAATATTTCCTTCAAATGCACAAAAATCACAAACTCTAGTGTGTCTTACCTTAATATTCAGTGATTTAAGATAATTCTCAACTTCTTCATCATTACTTGCTAAAAAAACAGCCTGACTCCTTAAAAGTTTAATTACTTCCTGAGGCGGAATCAGTTTCTCGGACAAATTAGATGAATCAGAATAATTATAGTCAGCTACAAATCTGGAAATAGCTATTGAACCATCATATTTTTTAAATTTAACAGTTCCAACATATTCAGGTTCTCGTTTATTGTTTAATGCACCTTTTGGAGAACCGATTGGGTATAATTTCCACTGTTTTTTTTTTTTTAAGAATTATCATTATATAATATTATGTTGTTAAAGTTAATAATACTTTAAAAAAAAGTAGAAATTTATTCGATATAATCGAATTTAGTTTCCATAACAACAATTATAACAAATCCAATAACCGCCAGGATAATACAAGGCAGTAATGCAGTAAATGTAAGTGGAGTTGTATTTACAATATTTACAAAAGGAAGTTTCAGTGTACCGATCATGACACCAATAAGAAATGCCATTGTAATACCTTCATGATGTTCAAGCAAATAATTTAAGATTTTGGAAAATCCTAAAATACCAATAAGGGCACCTGCACAAAATACAACAATTTCACTTAAACTCATGGTCTTTAAAGCATTTAACATATACTCATACTGACCTAACAATAAAAGCAAAAATGATCCGGAAATACCCGGTAAAATCATTGCACAGATAGCTATTAAACCTGACATGAACAGTATCGGCAAAGTGTGATTCATAGCCATTGGATTTAAACTTACAAAAATATATACCAAAACAGCACCAATAATAGTAAATACTAAATGTTTAAGAGTAAGTTCATCCATTTCTCTGTATAACACATATGATGAAGCTATAATTAATCCTAAAAAAGAAGGAATAAGTTAAAGCAGTGTATACGTCCATACAATAGGATATAACATTAGCTAATGTCAACATTGCAAGTCCAATACCGCATAATAATGGTATGAAAAATTTAAAGTCGATTTCATAGAATAATCTTTCTTTAAAACCATGTAAATCTCCTTTAAGTAATGGTTTTATGAAAGTAAAATTAATTGTACTGATTGAATGTACCAAACGTTCGTAAATACCTGTGATTAATGCAATTGTTCCTCCGGAAATTCCCGGAACAATATCTGCAGAACCCATAAGTATTCCCCGAATAAAATTGAGAAAAAATCCATAAATTTCAAAATATTTCACCTTAAATATTAGTTACTTCTAAAAAAGTGAACTTAAAATTAATATGTTATAACTTTATTAAATACTTTGTTGAAAAGAGAAAATTTATTTGCTCATTTTCTCTTTAACAAGCTGTTTGGCATAAGGCGTGATGTTTTCACTAAGGATTTTTTTTGTAAGAACTCACCAGTATATGTTCCTGATTTAGCTATTTCTTCAGGAGTTCCGGTAGCTATTACTTTTCCACCACCATCTCCACCTTCAGGTCCCAAATCAATAATATAATCAGCGGTTTTAATGACATCCAAATTATGTTCAATAACAACAACTGAATTACCTGCATCAGTTAATCTGGCAAGATACTGATAATAATCTTTTAATATCTGCAAAATGAAGACCTGTTGTAGGTTCATCTAAAATATATAATGTATTCCCAGTATTTGACCTTGAAAGCTCTTTAGCTAATTTGATTCTTTGAGCTTCACCACCAGATAAAGTAGTAGCTGGCTGACCTATTTTCATATATCCTAAACCTACATCAAGCAAGGTTTTAAGTTTCTTATGTATTTTAGGTATATGCTCAAAAAATTCAATGCTTCTTCAACAGTCATTTCCAAAACTTCATAGATATTTTTACCTTTGTAACGAATATCCAAAGTTTCCTCATTGTACCTTTTACCTCCACATACTTCACATGGAACAAATACATCAGCTAAAAAGTGCATTTCAATTTGTACAATTCCATCACCTGAACATGCTTCGCATCTTCCTCCTTTTACATTAAAACTAAATCTACCAGGTTTATATCCTCTGGCTTTAGCTTCAGGAGTTTCTGCAAATAAATCACGAATATCAGTGAAAACTCCAGTATAAGTTGCAGGATTTGATCTTGGAGTACGTCCTATCGGTTTTTGGTCAATAGCTATGATTTTGTCAATGTTACTTACACCCTCAATTTTATCATAATCCCCGGCAAAAGTGAATTTGTTGTTTAATTTTCCGCTTAACCCTTTATATAGAATTTCATTGATTAAACTACTTTTACCAGATCCACTTACTCCAGTAACACATGTAAACTTACCTAAAGGTATATCAACATCAATATTTTTAAGATTGTTTTGTCTAGCTCCTCTGATTATAAGTGATTCACCATTCCCTGACCTGCGTGTTTGTGGAATTGGTATTGTTTCACGTGTTGAAATATACTGACCTGTAACAGATTCATGAGACTCCATAATCTCTTCCGGAGTTCCGCAAGCAACTACTTTTCCACCGTGTTCTCCTGCTCCAGGACCTATATCTACAACATAATCTGCAGACAATATTGTTTCTTCATCGTGTTCTACAACAATTAAAGTATTTCCCAAGTTTTTAAGTCTTTTAGTGTTTCAATAAGTTTTACATTATCCCTTTGATGAAGACCAATACTTGGTTCATCTAAAATATAGAGAACACCAACTAATCCGGAGCCTATTTGAGTAGCTAATCTGATTCTTTGAGCTTCACCACCAGATAATGTACCTGATGAACGTGCCATTGATAAATAGTCAAGTCCAACATCTACAAGGAATTTAAGTCTTTGTCTGATTTCTTTTAAAACCTCTTTAGCTATGAACTGTTCCCTGTCAGTAAGTTCCAAATTCAAGAAGAACTGATATGAATCCTTAATTGACATTTCCACTACATCAGCTATTGATTTTCCGCCAACAGTTACAGCCAGTACTTCAGGACGAAGTCTTTTTCCATGACATACATGACATTTTCTGTCACTCATGAATTTGGAAATGTATTTCCTACTGTAATTTGATTTAGTTTCAATGTATAAACGTTCCATTCTCGGAATAACTCCTTCAAATTGACGATTAACCTGATAAGATTTATTTCTACGTTTAAATGAAAATGGTATTTTATCATCACAGCCATATAATATTATATCCTGCTGTTCTTTAGTTAATTCATTAAATGGAGTATCCATACTAAAGTTAAAATGCTTTGATACTGCTTCCAGCATCTGATGATAATAATTTTCCCTTTTATTTGATTTTGCCCATGGAGTAACTGCTCCGTCATTTAATGAGAGATTTTTATTTGGAATAATCAAATCAGGATCAATCTCCATTTTAACTCCAATACCGTTACATTCAGGACATGCTCCCTGAGGCGCATTAAATGAAAACATTCTTGGAGTAAGCTCCTCAAAGTTTATTCCGCAATCTACACAGGCAAAATGTTCTGAATATTTTTTCTCATAATCTCCATCATCATCTGAGAACAATACATTTATTAATCCGTCTGCAAACTCTGAAGCGGTTTCAAGTGAGTCAACCAATCTTCTTTTAAAGTCAACATCCTTTCTTATTTTAAGTCTGTCTACAACTACTTCAATGCTGTGTCTGTAGGTTTTTGGAAGGTCAATATCCTCTTCCAAATCTCTAATTTCATCATCTATTCTTGCCCTTACAAAACCTTTATTTCTCAAATCATTTAAAACATCTTTATGCTGGCCTTTTTATCTCTAACAACAGGAGCCAGAATATGTATTTTTTACCTTCCCCTTCTTCTATTATACTATCTCCAATTTGGCCTAATGTCTGGTGAGATATTTCCTTTCCACATTTTGGACAATGGGGAGTTCCTATTCTTGCAAATAATAATCTAAGATAGTCATAAATTTCAGTAATAGTTCCTACTGTTGATCTTGGGTTTCTTTTGTGGTTTTTTGGTCTATTGAAATAGCAGGAGACAAACCTTCAATATATTCCATTTCAGGTTTTTCATTTGCCCTAAAAATTGCCTTGCATAAGCTGATAGAGATTCAACATATCTACGCTGTCCTTCAGCATAAATTGTATCAAATGCAAGTGAAGACTTACCCGATCCGCTTAATCCTGTTATTACAATAAATTCATCACGGGGAATAGCTAAATCTATATTTTGCAAATTATGTTCTTTAGCTCCTTTAATAATAATCTGTTTTTTAGAGTCTTTTGTCATAATAACCTCCTAGTAATAATTATCCAATACTCCATTATTAAATATTAATCTAAGAGCATTTGAAAAATAAAACATTCGTAATGTATCAAACAAATATTAGATGTTTTTATATATAAATATATCTAATCATTTTTCCACTTAATATTTTGGAATTGTATCCGCGCCACTATTATAAAAACTATTAAAATATTGATTTAAAAGTGTTAAATTTACTCAAAACTGTTTTATTTAAGTTATTTACAACTTAACAACTTATATAGTGGTCAATACAAAGTATTAGTGTATTTTATCAAATCGATTTATAGAATACTAAACAATTAAGGAGAGAAAAAATGATTTATCAAAAACAGGATAAATTAATAAAAGGATTAGCAAAATATTATGGTCAAGACCTCTTTGATTATTTAGAAGCATTAGAAAAAAAGAAACAGATGAAATACATGAACCATTGCCTTGTACAAAAATTAAAAAGGTATATTCTACAGAATTAATAACACCTAATTTTAAGGGTTTATTAATGGATTTTGTATATGAAATGGTTGATGATTCATATATCCATTATGAACATTACAGCGGTAACTTAACTCATGGTAATCTTACCCATACTGGACGTTACGACATGGAATTACACGAAGAAACTGGAAAACCCATAAATACGATTATAATATCTACAGGCAATCCAAACAAATCAGAAACAGAATGCTGGATTGGAAAAGTAAATAAATATACGCCAATAAGAATAATTTTTCTAAAAAATATCCCGGAGACCAAAGATTAAAGAATGTTAAAATCAAAATAGAAAATAACAAAAAACTAACAACTTTTGACATATTAGATTTAATTTTCATACCATTTTTAAACACAACCAAAAATTCTGAAGAAATAGTTAAAGAAATCTGCGGTTATGTTAGCAAAATTACCAAAATAACAACCAAACAAACTAAAATATTAACATGGGGACTTTGGCTAACAACAGAAATATTCATAAAAAACCCAGAAACATTAGAAAAGGTGAGAACAATGAGTATTCTAAAAGGAGAAAGCATAAACGAAAAACTACACAACAGAGAAATAGAACTTAGACAAGAAGGAAAACAAGAAGGAATAAAAAGAAGGAATAAAAGAAGGAAAACAAGAAGGAATACAAGAAGAAAAAAACAAATATGAAAAACACAATAAAAACTCTTGAAAACGAAGGAAAAACCTCCGACGAAATATTAAAAACACTAAAAACAACTTTCTAAAAAAATAATAAAATACTTTAAAAAAGACAAAAAAATTTAGAACCCTCTATAAAATAATATTAAACCCACTTGCTTTGATTAACAACAAAAAAAATCCTAAAAAAAATCTCAAACCATTAGAAAAGGTGAGAACAATGAGTATTCTAAAAGGAGAAAGCATAAACGAAAAACTACACAACAGAGAAATAGAACTTAGACAAGAAGGAATAAAAGAAGGAATAAAAGAAGGAATAAAAGAAGGAAAACAAGAAGGTATACAAGAAGAAAAAAACAAATATGAAAAACACAATAAAAACTCTTGAAAACGAAGGAAAAACCTCCGACGAAATATTAAAAACACTAAAAACAACTTTCTAAAAAATAATAAAATACTTTAAAAAAAGACAAAAAAATTTAGAACCCTCTATAAAATAATATTAAACCCACTTGCTTTGATTAACAACAAAAAAAATCCTAAAAAAATCTCAAACCATTAGAAAAGGTGAGAACAATGAGTATTCTAAAAGGAGAAAGCATAAACGAAAAACTACACAACAGAGAAATAGAACTTAAACAAGAAGGAATAAAAGAAGGAATAAAAAAAGGTATACAAGAAGAAAAAACAAATATGAAAAACACAATAAAAACTCTTGAAAACAAGGGAAAAACCTCCGACGAAATATTAAAAACACTAAAAACAACTTTCTAAAAAAAAATAAGTTCTAGCTGTCCATTAAATAAAATGCAAAAATTAAAATTAATGGACAGTTCCCATTTTAAATTATTCTATGAAGAATCTTTTTTAAACCTTTTAAAGTAGCTATTTGATCTCTTAAACTAGCTGCTCTTTCAAAATCAAGTTTAGATGCTGCTTCTTTCATATCATTTTCTAAATCACTGATAAGTAAACGTAATTCATCTTTAGGTATTTTACTAATATCAGTTCCTTCAATATCCAAATCCTCAGCTACTTTTTTTATCCTTAAGTGCCCTTTTTAGTAGTTTTAGGAACAATACCATGTTTTTTATTATACTTAATCTGGATTTTTCTTCTTTTATTCGTAATAGCTGTTGCATTTTTAACAGAATCCGTCATTTCATCAACATACATTATTACCTGACCGTTAATATTTCTTGCAGCTCTTCCAATAGTCTGAATTAATGAAGTTTCATTTCTTAAAAATCCTTCTTTATCTGCATCTAAAATAGCTACCAGAGAAACTTCAGGTAAATCAAGCCCTTCCCTAAGTAAATTTACACCAACCAGCACATCAAATGTTCCTCTTCTTAAGTCATCTACAATGTCAATTCTCTCTAAAGTGTCAATTTCAGAGCGCATATATCTGACTTTAACGCCTATTTTTGCATAGTAATCAGTTAAATCTTCAGCCATTTTCTTAGTTAAAGTTGTAACTAATACCCTTTCATCTTTTTTAGCTCTTTTTTTAACTTCTCCAAGCAAATCTTCAACCTGACCTTTAACCGGACGGATAATTATTTCAGGATCAACCAAACCTGTTGGACGAATAATCTGCTCAACAACATTACCTGATCTTGATAATTCATAAGCTCCGGGAGTAGCTGAAACATAAATGATTTGATTTATAGATGACTCAAATTCATCAAATCTCAATGGCCGATTTTCCTTTGCAGAAGGTAATCTGAATCCATGCTCCACTAAAGTTTCTTTACGTGCCCTATCTCCATTATACATTCCGCGAATTTGAGGCAGTGTAACATGAGACTCATCAATAATAGTCAGATAATCTTCAGGGAAGTATTTCAATAAGGAGTAAGGTTTTTCACCCCATTTTCTTCCAGACAGATGCATAGAATAGTTTTCCACACCAGGACAGTAACCCATTTCCTGAAGCATTTCAATATCAAAACGTGTTCTTTGTTCCAATCTTTGAGCTTCAAGAAGCTTATTTGATAAATTAAACTCATTTAATCTTTCATCCAACTCATCAGAAATATTTCTAATTGCAGTATCCATCTTATCCTGACCAACAACAAAATGCTTTGCCGGAAAAATCATGTACCTTTTAAACTTTCTGTTTTTTACCTGTAACCTTATCAATTAAACTGATTGCATCTATTTCATCACCAAAAAGCTCAACTCGTACAGGTGGAGTACCATGAACAGGATTTATTTCAATTACATCTCCACGTACTCTAAATTGCCCCCTTCCAAATTCAATATCATTTCGTTCATATTGCATAAAAACAAGTCTGCGAATAATGTCTGAACGGTCATAATTATCTCCTACAGCTATTCCAAATGCAAATTCACCGTAATCTTCAGGAGAACCTACACCATAAATACAGCTAACACTGCTAACTACAATCACATCATCACGGGATAACAAAGATTGAGTAGCAGAATGTCTCATTATATCTATTTCTTCATTAACTGAGGATTCCTTATCAATAAAAGTATCAGTTCTTGGAACATATGCTTCAGGCTGATAATAATCATAGTAACTGACAAAATATTCAACTGCATTATCAGGAAAAAACTCTTTAAATTCCTCATAAAGTTGCGCAGCTAATGTTTTATTATGGGAAATAACAAGGGTGGGTTTTGAACTTTTTCAATGACATTAGCCATTGTAAATGTTTTACCGGAACCGGTAACTCCTAAAAAGAGTTTGTTCCTTTACACCCTTATTTATTCCATCAACTAATGAATTAATGGCTTTTGGCTGGTCACCTAATGGCTGGTAAGGTGAGTTTAGTTTAAATTTTTTCATGATTATTCTAAATTATTTCATCAACATTTATGTGAAAACTAATATGGAAATATGGTACAGAACAGCATGGAGTAACTTTACTGCTTCTTATGCTAATTCTACCATAGTCCTCAAAACTGTTTTCCAAAGCTTTTTCAATATTTTTAACATTCATCTCATTATAAACTCTTAAAGATCCTAAAAAAATAACATGACCTTTTGTATTCATAACAGATATAGATTCAACAACATCGTTTTCATCATATCTCTTTAAAATGATATTAGATCCTTCAATAATTTCTTTTTTAATAGCATCCTTATCAAACATTTTAATCCCTCAAAACATTTGCTATACTTTTTGCAAGAGAAACACGAGAACTGTCTGCAGATAAACTATTGGTAGATATTACACTATTAGCACCAGCTGAATAAATTCTCATAGTAGCTCCATTTACCAAAATCGGATGAACACAGCAAACATCAACTGATTTGGCACCATATTCTTTTAATATCTTAACTGCATTAACAATAGTTCCGCCGGTAGCTATAATATCATCAATGATAAATGCTTTTTATCTTTAACTGAATCTACATTAACTGTTTCATCAGAACTGCCCTCAACATCAACAATTCTGGTTTCCACATTATCCGGTCCAAGACGAACTTTAGATAAATAAGTGCATTCACACTCAAGAATTCCGGCTATTTCCTGAGCAAAAGGATACGCCCCTTTATCTGGAGCAACAATTAAAGGTTTTTCATCAATTTTTTTTATCAATATATTCAGCTATTGCACCCATAGCAGAAATATTTGTAGTTGGAATATCAAAAAAGTCTAAAACACATTTTTCATGAATATTAAATGTAATAAATTCATCAGCACCAGCAGATTGAATTAAATTAGCTACAATTTTTGCAGAAACTGCTTCTCCATCATGGAAACGTTTTTCCTGTCTTGCATAACCCATATACGGAACAACAACCCTAACTTTTTTTGCCCCGAGGTCTTTAAGATTAGCTATTAAAAACAGCAATTCCATTAAATTTTCATCCTGAGGATATCCTGTAGATTGGATAACCGTAACTTCTTCATCAATATTTCCATCAACACGTAAATATCTTTCGCCATCTGGAAATTTTTTAGTTTCTACATAACATAAATCATCATTTAATTCTTCTGCTACATGAGCAGCTAAATCTTGAGATGCTGAACCGCCAATAATCACATTATCACCAAAAATTAATATAATAATTAATATTTGATTTTAACATAAAAAAAAAGTTAACTATATTAATGCTAAAAACAATTGTAAATCATGAAAATTGGAAGAATTATTTTTGCAGTTATAATACTTGCTGTCATTGTTGTAGTAGGAATAGCTGCAACTTCTAGTGTGTTAATAATAGCTGAAGACGAAAGTGAAGGAGGTATTCCCGGTGTTGACATGGGGGCAACATGGAATTTAAGTAGCGGATTTACCTGGATTTACCCAGGAAGTTCATTTAATGCACAGCACCAAACTCTGCATAATATTCACTTAGATGATCCTGACGATCCTTATGGAGCAGCTAAAGAAATAATGGAATACACTTATCATATATCTCCAAATATTATTATAACAGTAAACAATAATGCATCTGAAAAAATATTTGGTGGAGATATCATATCCGATATTCGCCAATACGACTGGGGTGATGGAATGGATCGTGGAGATGCTGCTGATAAAGCAATGAGCGATTACCATATGAATTATCTGGCAATTCCAGAATGTTTATTAACTGGAGATATGAAAATACATTTTGTTTAAATTAAAAAAAAGTATTGTTTTTAAAAAACAATACTTAAAAACTCTTTTTTTATAACGGTAATGTTCTTATAAACAGGACGAATCCAATAAAAGATATAAATAACTGAATAAAACCATGTTTTTTAATTTTATTATCCCTTGCCTGAAGTAAGAAAAAGGGCATGAAAAATCCGAAAAAGCTAAAAAATCCCATTGAAGTATGTTTAGCTATCAAATCTATGATAAATCCTCCAAATGAAAAAAATATAGTAATTATATAAGAAATAACAATAAATTTCTTGCTAATGTTCGGTTCCACATTCCTATAAACAAAAATGTATTGGACTGAAGCCCTTCCACTAACGGGGTTCCGCATTTAGCGCAAAAAATCATAACTGTCCTGATTTTCAAATCCGCAATTTTACAAATTCTAACCATAATTATCTAACCAATAAAATTTATATTGTCCGGAATTTCACGTTCAGGAGATGGGATTTTGCAGGGAGCCTCATAACCAACTAAAATACCTGAAACAGGTGTGAAATCTTCTGGAAGATTTAATTTATCTTTAAGTTGAGTTAAAATAGCTATTGGAGATACAACATAACATGTAGCCAATCCCAAATCAGTAGCTGCTAAAATCATTGTTGTTGCAGATGCTGAAACATTTATTTGAGTAAAAGGACCTTCAGGTGCAGAAATAACAATTAAAGTTGGTGCTCCATATAATGGTTCATAACCTGGAATAGAAGCTCTCTGACGCATAAAACCTTCAGAATTTAACATGAACTCCTTAGTTTTATCATTTATTTCACTTAAAAATTCTTTATCCTGAATTACACTAACTTGAAACGGACCTGCATTTGGAGCCTTATTAGCTACTCCGACAATTGTATCCAATTCATCTTCCGTTATCTGTTCATCCTTATAAGCACGGACACTTTTTCTTTTTATTAATTGCTTCCAATGTTTCCATATTATCAGCTCATCATATTATTTTTTTAAACTCATTACAATTTCTAAATAAGATTTTCCTGCATAATCAATATTCTGTAGTTCATCAAAGTATTTAAAACCTAATTTTTCAAGAACTCTTTTTGATTGATAATTGCTTTTTTTAAATGATGCAAAAATTTTATTTAATTTCAAATCCTCAAAAAGCATGCTCCAATAGTTTTCAGATGCTTCATAAGCATAGTTATTTCCCCAAAAATCTTCTGCAATCCAATATCCAAGTTCTGCATTATTATCTCCCCAATAATAATTTCCGTCAGGATGAATAAGCAAAGCTACACATCCAATAATCTGACCATTTAAAGTTACGGCATAAGTTTCATCTCGAGCAAAAACACTTTGAATTATCTCTAAGCTATTTTCAACATTTTTATGAGGTGACCATCCCGCAATTGGACCAATTTTTTGGATTTTTAGCATGATGATATAATTCTTCAGCATCATCTATCTCCCAAGGTCTTAAAATTAAATTTTGTGTTTTAAGAATCATTATGTTAAATAATATTTAAAGTACTAATTATAATTTGTGAATTTAAAACTGCTATTTTTATCAACTTTAAAAGATATAATTATATTCATGAAAATCAAAGATGGAATTTGCGGATTTGCTGTTGGCGATGCTTTAGGTGTTCCAGTTGAGTTCAGTTCCCGTGAAACACTTCAAAAAAAAATCCGGTTAAAACAATGACAGGTTACGGAACATACAATATGCCTCCCGGAACTTTTTTCAGATGATACTTCAATGACACTAGCTACTATAAGCAGTATCTGTAATAAAAAAGCTATTGACTATGAAGATATCCAAAGTGAATTTTTAGAATGGTTAATTAACGGCAAATACACACAATATGAAAAAAACTTTTGATTATGGCAACACCACTTATGAAGCATTATTAAGGTTTAAAAATGGTTTTGAAGCATTAAATTGTGGTGGAACTAGCGAAAGAGATAATGGAAACGGATCCTTGATGAGAATATTGCCTCTGGCTTTCATTTGCGATATTGACTATGAAACAATTGAAAATGTATCCGGTTTGACCCATGGCCATTTAAGATCAAAAATAGCTTGCGTATTTTATGTTGAACTGGCTAAATCCATGCTTTCAAGTAATTTAACAATAAAGAAACATGTTAAAATAGCCAGTGATAAAATCAGGAAACACTATAAAGGTTCCAAAGAGCTGGAACATTTTGAGAGAATTTTTAATAATAATCTGAAAGACAATATCAACAGTTCAGGTTATGTAATAGACACTCTTGAAAGTGTTGTTTATTGTTTGGAAAGTACTGACAGTTATAAAGACAGTGTACTGAAAGCTGTTAATTTAGGTGGGGATACCGATACTGTTGCAGCTATTTGCGGCGGACTTTCTGGAATTTATTATGGATTTGATTCCATCCCTATAGATTGGCTCAATCAAATTCCAAAAATTGAAGAGGTTCTTTCATTATGTGAAAGTTACGAAGGTGTTATCAATGAATGTTGAAAAACTATTGAAAATATTATAGCTAAATGTGATAATTATATAGATTCTCAACTAGCTGTCTACATAATCCGTGATAATTACACAATGGGTTCCAACAATATTGATGAACTGAAAAAATATGATATTGAAAATGAAGACAGCTATGTTGAAAAAGCCCTAAAAGTCTTAAAACATGAAAATATCTTTATAACATTCGGAATGCTTGCTTTTATACCACTATTTAATGAATGTGATATTTTTTCCATTGAAGATAAAACTATAAGTCTCAGCAGCGAAGAATTTCAAAAATATGGTGATTTAAAAGAAGAATACTTTGGAGTTTTAATTGAGAAAACAGCAATAACTTTATTATCGGCAGCTGTGATTTATGTGGATGTAAAATTGATTCATCATTTAGACAAATCAAAAAAAAGCGAAGATAACTTCTATAAAACAATAAATACTATAATTGAAAGTAATATTATTTATTGATTAACTTCTGTTTTATATTTTCCCACATTTCCTGCTCTTCACCGCAACCAGTCATAATTACATAACCATAATCTGAAGTTTTAGCTAAATCCACTAATTTTTTTAATTCTTTCATCCATTTTTTCATAACTTAAGGGATAAAAATCAGTATTATCAAATTCCTCAGATATTATACTATAATAATCCTGAGCTTTTTCAATAGATTTTCTTCCAGGAACAACAATTATATGGTCCGGATTTAAATTTTTAATAACATCCAAATGGTCTTCAAAGATTTCCTCTTCATGTTCATCCGGAGTTGTATAAATAAACTCTAAAGGCCCATCAATATATTGATTCATAAATAATGCATTGATTTTAGCTGCATCACCATTATCCCCCTGTCCTAAACCAACATATTTATCTTTTAATTTAACTACTTCAAATCTTCCAGGAGGAATAAAAGACATATCCAGATTATTGAAAACTTCTTTAATAGTATTTTCAATATTGGCTATTTTTGGAGTGAAAGTAGCATATGTACAAACAGAAGCTAATGTGTTGTAAATATTATGGAATCCAAATGGAGGAACATTTATAGTTACTTTAAATGAAACATCCCTGTTATTTGTATAATTGTATAAATTTCCTTCAATTGTCAAATCCCAATTGTCCGGCTTAAAATGGGCACCAGTTAATTTAACATTAGGCTCCCGGCGTTTAAAACCACACTCACAACTATAAATTCCTCTGTGATTTAAGAATTTTTGAGAATATTCAAGCTTTTTGCCGCACTTCGGACAATCTGGACTCTCTGATTCAAAAATATCATTAATATCATCAATAGCCAATCCATAAAAATTAACATGAACATCTTCCTGTTTATTAAAAGCAATGTTTGCTGTTACAGGATCATCTACATTGGAAATAATAACTCCACGGGCCATAGCCTGTGAAAGCAGAGATTTGGCATCTACATATTCATCAAATGGATTTTTAACACCTGCCACCTGTGAGTGTTCACGTGAAATTGTTGTATAAACAACTCCCACAGGATCAATAAGCCTTTGAACAGTATCTGGAATTCCATAAATTTTATTTCTAATTCCATATTCAAAAACACCAATATCTCCACTACCTTTTAAAATACCTGTAGTTATTGCATGAATAGTATTGCTTTCAAAACTTTTCCGGATTTCAGTATCACATGAAAGTAATTTAATTAAAAGAGTTGTTGTAGTAGTTTTTCCGTTAGTTCCTGTGATTAAAATAGGGCCTACATTCATTTCATGAGCTAAGTCTTTTAGTGCTTCCTTTCCAGCAACCTTATAAAAAACATGTCCCGGAAGATTATTACCACTTCCAAATCCTAATTTAGATACCTGAGAAGCTATTTTAGCTCCAAATTTAGCTATATTAAAACGAAGTTTATTAACCATATTAATCACAATTCAACCTATGACATTATTCTGTATAATATTATTAATATGTACAGATTAACATATTAAATTTACTATATTATTTTAAAAAATAAATAAAATCAAATCAGCAAAGCTATTGAGAAAATCCCGTTAACAAGTTAGCGAAATAAAAAAAATAAGTAAAACCAACTTAGTTAGTAGTTGGTTTTTCAATTTGAGAGTTAGAAACTTTACTTACAACTTTAGAACTTAAATTTTTCATTTTTTCAATTAAATGGTCTTTTTTACTACCGCTAATTAAAATATTTTCTAATACATCACTTAAAGTTTCAGTTGGAACAATCTCAATCATATCTTCATATTTTTTCTCAAGCATAACATCTTTCATGTTAGACTTAGGAATTAATACTTTTTTGATTCCTGCTTCTGCAGCAGCTTCAATTTTAGCTGTTGCACCACCAATAGGCATTACATCTCCACGAACATTTAAAGATCCGGTTAATGCAACAGTCTGATCAATAGGAATATCTTCAACAGCTGAAATTACTGCAGTAGCTATTGAAACACTTGCACTGTCTCCTTCTACACCATCATAAGTTTGGATAAACTGAACATGAATATCATAATCAGAAACATCTTTGTTGGTGTATTTTTTAATTAATGCACTTACGTTTTGAACTGATTCATTAGCTATTTCACCAAGTTTACCTGTAGCTATGATTCTTCCACCTTCTTTAGATTGAGATGGTGCAGCTTCAGCAGCAATAGGTGAAACAATACCACTTCTATCTCCAATAACTGCAAGTCCATTTACAAGACCAACTCTTCCACCTTCAGGATGAACCATACTGTATTCTTTTCTTTGTTTAATGGATCTGTCAGCTATTTGCTGTTCTAAGGTTCTGGAGAATTTTTTAGCTTCAATTACATGTTCTGCAGTTACTAAATCAGCACCTTTTTTCAATAGCTACATCACCAGATGACCTTACAAGCCCACCTAAATCTCTTAATTTAAGAGTTAAAGCATCTTGTTTTCCTGAACGACGTTTAGCTTCTAAAATAATTTCATCTAATGCATCAGGAGCGAAGTGAGGAATTCTTCCGTCATTTTTAACTTCCTGAGCTACAAATCTTACTAATTTTTTCCTGTTTTCCGGAGTATCCTCCATTGAATCTTTCATGAAAACTTCATAACCATATCCTCTGATTCTTGATCTCATAGCTATATGCATTCCTTCAAGGACCTGAAGATTACCTGATGCTACAAGAACAAAATCACATGGTACTGCCTGAGATCTTACCATTGCACCACTGCTGTTTTCACTTTGACCAGTAATGGCATATTTTTTCTCCTGCATTGCAGATAAGAGCTCTTGTTGTGTTTTCATAGTCATTGTACCAATTTCATCAATGTATAAAACACCTTTATTAGCTTTATGAATCATTCCAGATTCTACACGTTCATGTGCAGGAGTTCCAAGACCTCCAGATTGATAAGGGTCGTGACGAACATCTCCAAGTAATGCTCCTGCATGAGCACCTGTTGCATCCATAAATGGTGCGAATCTTTTATCTTCATTGTTAACCAATAATTTTGGCGACATGTTATTGTTTTTAGGCTTTATTTGAATAGAAATAAGCAGGATTAATGCTGCTGCAATAATAGCTTCAAGTACTCTGCCGTACATAAATCCAATAACAACAATAGCTGCAATGATAAATGTTGTAATTAGTGTTTTTTTCTCTTCATGGTTTTTAGCAGACCCTTTAGTTGCCTTTACTATTTTTTTACCTTCACCTGCTGGAACTGACCTTATTAAAGGATGATTATTATCTTCCACATTCGGATAAATTAAAATATCTTCTAATGATTCATGTGGTAAAATTTGAGCCATACCTTTAGCCAGCATTGATTTTCCAACACCAGGATCACCAATAAGTAAAATATTTCTCCTTTGTTTTGCTGCTTTTTAATAGTTTCAATGGACTCTTCATGTCCAATAACTTGATCAATTAATAATGGAGGAACTTCAATGTCTTTTGAACTTTTAATATTACCATAATCTAACATCGGTTCAATTTTTTTCAAAAGCCTCATTTTCTTCTATTTCAGGCTTTAATACAGTTTCTTTTGAGGAATCATCTATTGATTCTTGTTCTTCAAATTTCATGAAACTTACCTCAACATAATTTTTAGTTCAATATAATTCAACAATAAATAATTTAAGTTAATTTACTATTTAAATATTGGCAAATTGCTATATAAAAAAGCTTTCTATTTTAGTAAATTTAAGTAAGTAAAATAATATTAAAAAATAAATTGATGTTTTTAAGTTTAAAGATTTATGAATATAAAAAAGCACTGATAATTAAAATTAACAAGAATTATACCTATATTTACTTTTAGAAAAATAATGCACTAAACATAATACTTATGATAGTTATTATTTTAAAAATCACACAAACCCCTAAACGTGTCAATTTTTATTTTAATTTATTAAATAGATAAGTATAATTCTTAAGTTAATTTATCCCATATTTTCCAAATTTACTACATTTTCATTGAAATTAATAGTAAATGATGTTTAACAACAATAGTATAAACTACCATTATAAAATGTAAATTAAAACAAATTTAATTTACATAATTGTATATATTATAAGTAGTATAAAATTGTTACTAAAACAAAATAAACAGAATAAATACCAATTAAAACTAAATAATACAGAATAAAGTTATAAATAAGAAAGTGATTAATGCAATATAAAGACATATAACATGAATAAAAAAGAAAGTGAAGAAAATACTTGGGAAATAATTGGGTTTATAAAAAGTATCCCCTTCACGATACAAAACAATAAAGTCATTGTCTGGCAATGATTATAAGATGCCTTCAGAAATTGCAAAAGAGACTAATTTGCGTCCAACACAAGTATCTGGTGCATTAAATGATTTGAAAAGTAAAAATTAGTAATATGTCTTAATGAGAATGCTAAAAAGGCAGACTTTACAAAACAACAAAATTAGGATTAAAAATACTTGAAATATTAAAATAGCTATTTTTAAAATTTATAATAAAAAAAGAAAAAGATTAAGAGAATTTATGAAAAATCCTCTTAAGGACTAATTTTTATAGTGTTTCCAGTTTGGAAATCATTCCAGTAGGAAGTAATAATATACTCACCACTCATTAATCTGATTCCTAAGCTTGCGATACCATCTTTATTAGTAACTTTGTGATAGAAGACACCGTTTACGTTAAATGATACGTTTTGGTTAGCTAATGGTTTACCTTGACCATCTAAAGTTAAAGCAGTGAAATTGCTGCCGTCCAAGTATTTCATGGAGAGATCTTTAGTTACTAAAGTTGGCAATACATTAACTTTGTTTCCAATATCAAGTCCTTCAAACATAGTTGTAATAGTATATTCCCCAGGTCTTAAAGCAATACCTAAACTAGCTACACCATTGGAATCAGTGGTTTTAGTATAGAATACACCGTTGATGTTAAATGTTACTTCTTTGTTTACTGCTAAAGATCCGTCTTTGTTGTAGACAGTTGCTTGGAACTTAGAAGCATTTAAGTAGTATTTAGTTAAATCACTTTGAACTATTAAAGATTTAACAGTTATGTTGAATCCTTTTTCTTCACCATTTGCCAGATTATATGCAGTTAAAATATAATTTCCAGGTCTTAACATAATACCTAAATCAGTCATACCATCTTTATCAGTGGTTTTAGTGTAAAAAATACTCCATTAATGTTAAATTTAACTTCACTGTTAGTTAATGCTTTTCCTGTGCTGTCTAAAAATTTGGCATAGAATCTTGTAGCATTCTGATACATTTTAACTAAATTATCTGCCATAATAGTGGATTTTACAGTTACTGTTGCATTAACTGAACTTTCATTATATTTAACTGCTACATTATAGGTTCCGGCACCTAAATTAATAGCCATAGAAGCTATTCCTTCATTATTGGTTTTTCTAATGTAATCTTTACCATTAATATTAAATGTTACATCAGCATTAGCTATTGGATTACCTTTACTATCAACTAATTTAGCTGTAAGGCTTTCAGGACCTTTGTAATATTTTACAAGATTATCAGCAGTTAATGTAAATGTTTTTTATTGACAGTTATAGTTCCGTTAGCAGTTGCCTTATCATATTTATTATCACCATAATAAGTTACAATAAATTCATGAGTTCCTGCAGAAATATATGGGACAATTATTTTAGCTACACCATCAATAACTTTTGCAAAGTAAGGTCTGTTGTTCATAACTAAAGTTACATTACCAGTAGCATCTTTAGGTAAAATTACAGTAACTGTAGCATTTTCACCCTCATTTACCTCACTAACATTAACTTTAATATCATATCCAGATATTTTGGACACTTTAAATGAAGTACTGTTACTTGAAGTTAAATACTTAGCATCACCATTATAAACAGCAGATACAGTATAATCGCCACTAGCTAAATCTTTAACAGTTAAAGTAGCTTTACCGTCTTTAATTTCAACAGTTTCAGTTTTATCACCAATAGTGAAAGTAACATTACCAGTAGCACCAGAAATAACGCTAGCTACAATAACAGCATCCTCACCCACCTTAATATCACCAGCAGATACAGTAATTGAAGAAGGAAGTTTAGTAACATTAAATGAAGTACTGTTAGATGAAGTTAAATACTTATCATCACCATTATAAACAGCAGATACAGTATAATCGCCACTAGCTAAATCTTTAACAGTTAAAGTAGCTTTACCGTCTTTAATTTCAACAGTTTCAGTATTATCACCAACAGTGAAAGTAACATTACCAGTAGCACCAGAAATAACACTAGCTACAATAACAGCATCCTCACCCACCTTAATATCACCAGCAGATACAGTAATTGAAGAAGGAAGTTTATTTACATTAAATGTATAAACTGCGCTGCTTGTTAAATACTTAGCATCACCGTTATAGGTTGCTTCTATTTTATAATCTTCAGCAGTTATGTTTTCAATAGTTACAGTAGCTTTACTGTCTTTAAGTTCTACAACTTGTGATTTACCATTAATAACAACAGTAACATTACCAGTAGCACCAGAAATAACACTAACAGTCACAACAGCATCTTTACCAATTTCTATATCATCTACAGAAATATCAACTTTTGATTCATGTTTAGTAACATTAAATGAAGCTGTTGTTTTTGCACTTTCATATTTATTATCTCCATCATATTGAATGGTAGCTGTGTATTGGCCAGCACTTAAATTACCAATAGATATTGAAGCTTTACCATTTTTAATATTTGCACTTTGTGTAATATTTCCAATAACTACTTCAACACTACCTGTAGCATCACTAGGAAGTTCAATATTAATAATAGCTTCTTCACCTACTTTAATATCCTCAACAGTTACATTAATAGCTGGAGTGATTTTACCTACACCTAATGCATAAACTGTTTTATTTGAATAAACATAAATGGTACCTTTTTTATCCATAACTATTGGCCCTACAGCTGAAGAATCTGCAGCAAATGTCCATAATAATTTAGCATTACTATCAATAGCTGATACTTTTCCATTATCTGATCCTATATAAACAGTTCCATTATTATCAATCATTATGGAGGATGCTTTATCTCCAAAGTTATAGAAAACAGAAGTTTCACCTTTGTTAAATATATCTATTTTATAGACATTTCCATCACTGCCAACAGTGTATAATACACCATTTTCATCATCTAAAGCTAATACACTTCCATTTATAGCTATTTTAGTAGTCCATAATTTATTATTTATGGTTAATGCATTAACTTTTCCATCTTTATCAAATACATATATATTATCATTAGAGTCAATTACCGGACGTCCTACAACACCAATTCCTCCAAAACTTCCAATTACAGTTTTACTTGTAACATTGATTATTTTAAGACCATCTTTTGTATTAACAGCTACTAATCCATTACCAATTAATGTAGGTGCACTAACTGGCTGGGATCCTAAAGCAATCATAGTAGGAGTTCCTCCGGATTTCCACATACTATATGGAATAATTACTAAATTGTAGCTTTGGCTGTTGTGCTGATATTCTCCGGAAATGTATACATTAGCATTTTCATCTACAACTGGTGAGAAAATACTTGAACCCTGCCAAATATTGGAATTATACTTTTTACCAGTAGTGGAGTTTATAAAGTATATTGCATCTCCAGATTTTGGAGCAATAATAACATCACGGGAAATAGCTATTCCGGAAGAAATTTCCATCCCAAATGAACCTGCAAATTTCCATCTTAAAGTTCCATTTGAAGTAAATGAGTAAATTCCGTCATTACAGGCTACATAAATGTTTCCTGCATTATCAATAGCCATAGAACCGTTAATTTGGCTTCCGCTTACAACATAATTCCAGATAGCTGCACCATTACTATTTCCTGTGTAATTTGTTTTTCCAGTGTTTTTAGTGTCAAATCCGTCATTATCCCATTGAGGAACAGGATAACCGGTTATTTTAATATCGGTTGTATTTTCACAACCATTATACAATCCATTACCACTATAAACTACTTTAACAGTATAATTACCTGCTGCTAAATCAGATACTTTTAAGGAAGCTTTTACCAGTATCTTTATCAACTTTTACAATGGTTGATTTATCTCCAATTGTAATATTTACACTGGATCCGTCACTACCAGGAGCAGGCATGACTATTACAGAAATAACAACATCTTCACCTACTTTAGCATCATTTGCATTTACAGTTAAAGTAGAGTTAAGTTTGCTTTTACTAAATTGCTGTGTAGCTTCGCAGCCAAAGTAGTTATTATCTCCATTATAAACTGCATGAACAGTATGAAGTCCACCATCAAGATCAAATAAAACAATATATGCATTACCATCTTCAATAGTTGCATTTTCACTTTCGCCATCAACAGTAAACATTACTTCTCCAGTTGCATCTTCTGGAAGGCTTACAGTAATTGTAGTATATTTTCCAATACTAATCTTAATATCCATTGATGAAGCTATTTTATTAACTTTAACTGAAGATGTAGCAAGAGCTTCTTCGTAATTATCATCACCATTATATTTAGCTGTAATTTCATACTCTCCGCCAGTTAAACCAGATATTGTTGTAACTCCAGTACCATTTACCAAATCAATAGTATAATCTTTGTTATTAATCTTAACTGTAACAGTACCTGTTGGCCTACTACTTTCCAAAGCTACTTTAATTACAAGGTCTTCTTTTACCTTAATATCCTTAGTATAAATATTTAAATTTGTAAATGCTTTACTTACATCAAATTTTAAAGTGCTGGTTACACCGTAAAGATTAGTAGTTACTGAAGCTTCTCCAGTAGCAGTTGGAGTAAATATAACCTGCAATTTACCGTCAATAAATTTATCACTAACAGCAGTTGCTATACCATTAATGGAAGTAATATTTAAAGTATCCAATGGCAATTTGTCTCCAGCATCATATTTGCTAATTTCACCTTTACTGGTAATTACATTAGCTAAATCAACAGTTATTATTGCATTTTCACTGAAATTCAATTTATCAACATTACTTGTTACATTTAAGAATAACCAATTGTTTAACCCTTTTCTTGGAGAATCTGCTGCATTTTCAGCTGTGTTTCCCCACCAATTATTATCCAATACAAATGATGCGGAATTACCTACTGTTGAAAATACATCACCTAAACTTGGTAGTTTTTGTTTATTTCCTAAAAAGATTGAATTTACAGCTGTAAGTACACATTTTTTCATAACATAAGCAACACTTCCCGCAGATGCATAGTTATTAATAAATACTGAAGATGAAATTTTAATCTGATAGTTATCAGTAGAACTTGAATCAGCAGCCAAACAGCCACCTCTACCTTCTCCAGTGTTATTTATAAAAATAGAGTCAATAATATCTAATCCCTGATTAAAATTACTGCTTTTTACATAAATACAACCTTGATAAACACTGTTATTTTCAAAAGAAGTGCCTGAAATTATTCCCTGTTGGTCTTTAAGGTCCAAGTAAATTAAATTACCTACATCTGAAGTTCTTTTCTCATTTGCAGTATTATTTACAAATTCACAGTTAATCATTTCTAAATAATTAGTATAAATACATTTGAAAACATTATTATTGCTAAATTTGGAATCTGAAATAACTAAATTAGCTACATTAACAAGAATATCTTTTTGATTGTTTGAATAAAAGTTACAGCCAGTTATTTCAACTTCACCAGCATCTAATCCATTGATAATTTCACCATTAGATACATCAGCAAAGTTCAAATTATTAAATGACACATTTGCATTGTTTGAAATTTTAAATATAGGAATAGCTGAATTAGATCCGCCAATAGTAGCTTTTCCATCACCAACAATTTTTAAATCATTGGTAATATTTAACCCATATTCATTGTAATTTCCCTCTAAAATATAAATTCCATTAGTATTTAAAGAAATAGCTTTAGCTATTGTACGTACCGGTGAATTTTTACTTCCGTTATTGTTATCATTACCGTTTACAGACACATAAACATACTGAACAGGTATACCGTTTACAGTAAGATTATTTGAGTTAGTAGCACCAGCAACTGAACGTACATATACTTTATGTTCTTTACCATCATTAAAAGTTAAATTAAAAGACTCATTATAAACTGTTTTTAAATAAACATCGTCCACATAAACAAAATAACCTGATTTGGATAAAATATCAGAATCATAATATTTGCTATTTTTTAAATTAAACTGAATATTTAATACTGTTGTATTGCCAATTCTTTCTTCTTCACTGATTTTAGATTTGGAAAATACTAAAGAATTGTTATAATAATAGTTATCAGACAATTCCAGTACAGATTTAGAAAGATCAATTACTAATAAATCACCAGATTTAGTATGATTAATAAACTTATTACCTACCAATCTAACATTTGGAGATCCGTAACCCTGTGCCTGATTTGCACAAATTGCAGTACCTATAGATGCTGAATTAGTTATGAAAGTAGTGTTGTATACCTCTAAATCACCAGCATCCATTATTGAAATAGCTCCACCACGACCAGTACCTGTTGTAGATTCATTAGTAAGAGACCAGCAATTGTTTACATTATATTGGAATAATGAGTCTTCAATATAAATATGTGGGTTGGTTCCGTAGAAACATGCACCAATAGCTCCCCCACCATTGTTGGTTGTACAGTTATTCCTTGTAAAAGTAGTATTGTATATCTGCAAATAACTGTAAGTATACAATGCACCACCATTCCATCCTGCTACATTATCTGTAAAATTAGAATCATATATTGTTGTATTTGCTCCGCTGTGAGTGTGTATTGCTCCAGCCCACCAAAATGCACTGTTTTTATAAAATGTAGAATTTTTAACAATCAATTGCCCGCAATTATTAATACAGCCAGGTTCTGTTGTAGCATAATTATTTTCAAAATAACAGTTTTCAACTAACATATGTGAAGTATTGCAGTTTAAACCAGCATCAGGATCATAAACACTTAAAACACCAAAACAGGTATTAATATTTGTAAAATTACAATTTTTAACAGTTGTATAACCTCTTTTAATATAGTAAACACAAGCATGACTTGATAAAGAAGTTATATTATCAAAAGTACAGTTTTCAAGCAAATTACCTGTGCAATCACCAGCCAACTCTACAAACATTCCACTATCCAAAGATGTTTTTTGTGAAAGAATCATCCATTTAAATGTTAAATTAATTAATTTTAAACTAGTGCTTGAATTTTCAAGAGTTTTCATCGGAGTATAATAAATTGTAAATGCATCAGATGATTTATCTCCAAAATAAGCTCCATTATTTCCTAGGATAGTTACATTATTTCGAATAATAATCTGATTAGATTCATCAACTCCATCTCCCGGATAAAAATTAGTATTTTCCTTTAATTGAAGCACATAGTTTTTATCTGTTTTTTCACAGTATGTTTTTAGTTCACCCCAATTATTTACAATAATCACATCATCCGAAGGATTGGCTACCGGTATATCAACATTACTGTTAACTTGAGCAGAATCCTCCATAATTCCCATTGAAGAGTCATCCAATCCCATATCAGATGAATTAACCTCATTCAAATCGTTCGCACTTACACTACTAACTCCTAAAAGGAGAATAAGTAGCATAATGCCTAAAAAGAATTGTTTATTGAATTTCATAAATAATCAACCTTTTTACCAAATTAAAATATATTTTATATTTAATAAAATTTTTTTTACATTTATAAATTTTAGTTTAAATAATATATAATATTATAGATAAATTAACCAATCAACATTTATAAAATATAAATAACAAAAATATCTTTAAAAGAAAAACAAAGTGATTTTAATGGTTAAATGTTTAATGGTTCAGGGAACATCATCAAATGCTGGAAAAAGTATGCTTGTAGCTGCATTATGCAGAATATACAGAAACAGAGGCTATAAAGTAGCTCCTTTTAAATCTCAAAATATGGCTTTAAACTCATATACAACTAAAGAAAATGGAGAAATAGGAATAGCTCAAATGTTACAAGCAGAAGCTGCAATGATTGAACCAAGCATACATATGAACCCGATTCTTTTAAAACCAAAAGGTGATTTTACATCCAATGTAATTATCCAGGGAAAATCCATCGGAGATATGAATTTCTATCAATACCAGCATGACTATCATGACAGGGCTTTTGAAGCCATTAAAGAAAGTTTCAATATTCTAAAAGAAAATTATGACATTATAATCATTGAAGGGGCAGGATCACCTGCAGAAATTAATATGCGTAAAGAAGATCTTGCCAATATGGAAATTGCACATATGGCTGATGCAAATGTTATTTTAATAGCTGATATTGAAATGGGCGGTGTTTTTGCAGCTATTGCTGGAACATATGTTCTTTTAGATGATTATGACAGATCCAGACTAAAAGCCACAGTTATTAATAAATTTAGAGGAAATTTAGATATTTTAAAACCGGGACTTGACAGAATTGAAGAAATCACCAAAGCTCCAGTTTTAGGTGTCCTGCCTTATGATGAAACACTGAAATTACCTGAAGAGGATTCAGCATCCTTAACAACACATATATTTAATGAAAACAAGGACATTATTATTGAGTTATAAGACTTCCTAAAATCTCCAATTTTACAGATATTGACCCCTTTGAGTTTGAAGAGGATGTCGGAATTAAAATGATTAATCTTAATGATGAAATTGAAGATGTTGATGCTATAATCATTCCCGAACACGTAATTCAACTAAAGATGCAAAGGAGCTCTTTGACAGCGGACTTGCCACCAAAATAATAGCCAAATCCCATGAAATTCCTGTTGTTGGAATCTGCGGAGGATATCAAATTCTTGGAAATATAATTTATGATGATGATAAAAAGAATCTGATGTTGGAACTATTGAAGGACTGAAATTATTAGATATTGAATCAAAATTCCAACGCACAGAAAAAATCGTAACACAGTCTGAAGCTGTCATACCTGAAAAAGAAGATTTAACCGGAATAGCCAGTGCCATATTTGCAAAGATAGCTGGAGAAAGTAACAGGTTATGAAATCCATGAGGGTACATCACACCTGAACCCAAGTAAAGAAGTAAACCCATTGTTAAATGTTCAAAAAGGACAGGGAAATAATGATGAAGGTAACTTTGACGGAGCATGTAGTGGAAATGTCTTTGGAACATATTTCCATGGAATATTTCACAACTACAATTTCAGACGTGAATTTTTAAATTATCTAAGAGTCAGAAAAGGTATTGAAGCCAAAATGGTGAAGATACTTATGAAACACAAAAGGATTATTCATTAAATAAATTAGCACAAATTGTTGAAGAAAATATAGATATGGAAATTATTGATAAACTTCTTTTTTTCATAATATAGTAAACATAGCTGTAATCATCACTATTATTTCCATAAACTTCAATTTCTTTTTTTAAAATCCTTTTTAAAGTCATTATCTTCCAATTTTTAAGATTACTTTCCAGATTACTATAATAACTTTCAAAATCACTTTTGGTAAAATAAAATAATCTATAAATTCATAACCTTCATCCTTTATTTTAGCTATTTTATTTTCAATCGTGCCAATCTCAGGATAATGTGTTTTCCAAAACTTTTTAGATTCTTTTGAAGGTTTTTGAATCCATGTCAGCTCAGAAATAATCAGATAACTGTCTTGCTTTAAAACACGTTTCCAACTTTTAAGTGCTTTAGCAAATCCCATGATATATGCTGAAGCTTCACTAAAAACAATGTCAAATTCGCAGTTGGGATAATCCAGATCATTCATGTCCATCTGACAGGTGTAAACCCTATTATCCAAATCATTGTCAGCTATTTTTTCATCCAAAACCTTCAAATAATGTGGAAATAAATCAATAGCTTCAATTGTTGAATTTTTAAAATAATCAGCCAGCAGCAAAGTTGAAGCTCCCGCCCACAGCCAATATCCAGAATAGTTAATTGTGAATCATTATTAAAATCAATATAGTCAATAGCTTTTAAAGTGGACTTATCACTTCCCGGAGCCAATCGGTCCATATCCTTAAAAGCAGCATAAAAATAAAGTGGAATATCCATAAAAATCAATAAAAGAGAAATAATTCTCTTTTAAATAAAAAAGAGTGAAATTAAATCTATTCAATGGATTCAATTTCAATGTCAAAAGTCATAGCTTTGATATTAGCTTTTTCACCAACTTTTTAATGGTGAATATTGGTGAGTCATTTAACATTAAATTATTGTTAATTTCTCTCATTTTGTTATTTAATACTTCTTTAGGATGGAAGAATTTACCTTCAGCTTCGTCAAAGTATTTGAAACTGTCAACAGATTCTCCTTCTAATTCATATTCGAATTTTTCACTTGGATTTTTAGTATTTACTGCTGTTATTTTAAATTTCATTTTTATACTCTCTCCAAAAAATATTTCTAATTAATATATTATACTTTAAAGTATTTAAAAAGAGAAGATGATTATTTAATCAAGATCTCTTCCAAATATATGTACAGCTGCAGTACCTCCAGTACCACCGATATTATGAGTCATACCTATTTCTGCACCATCAACTTGACGTTTGCCTGCTTCTCCTCTAAGTTGCCATACAACTTCAGCAGCCTGAGCAATACCTGTTGCTCCAAGAGGGTGTCCACGAGCTTTTAAACCTCCAGATGGGTTAATTGGGAAATCACCGTCTATTTCTGTTTGACCTTCTTCAATAGCTATTCCACCTTTACCTTTTTTCAGCAAAACCTAAGTCTTCTACAGCTAAAAGACCGTTGATTGAGAAACAGTCGTGAACTTCTGCAAGGTCAATGTCTTTAGTAGTAACTCCTGCCATTTCATATGCTTTTCTGGAAGCTACTCTAGTTGAATCAATAGTAGTTAAGTCTTTCCTGTTATGTAATGCAATAGTTCCGGAAGCCTGTGCAGATGCTCTTACATAAATTGGAGTATCAGTGTATTTTTAGCATCTTCTGCAGGAACCATAACAACAGCTGCTGCTCCGTCAGAAACTGGAGAACAGTCTAAAAGTGTTAAAGGATCAGCTACCACAGTAGAGTTAATTACTTTATCCACACTAATTTCAAATGGGAACTGTGCATTTGGGTTGTTTTTAGCATTTTTATGGTTTACTACTGAAAATTGAGCTAATTGTTCCCTTTGTAGTTCCATATTCATACATGTGTCTTTTTGCAATCATCGCATATAATGATGGGAAAGTAGCTCCTTGTTGTGCTTCCCATTCTTGATCAGATGCAGTAGCAATAGCTGGAGTAGCATCTACAACATCAGTCATTTTTTCTACACCTGCAGAAATTACAACATCATGGAAACCTGATGCAACTGCCATAATTCCTTGTCTTAGAGCAAGTCCACCAGATGCACATGCTGCTTCTACTCTTGTAGTTGGAATTGGATTAAGACCCATGTGATCAGAAATAAGTGCAGCAATATGTTCCTGGTCTACAAATAAACCGGAAGACATATTTCCTACATACATTGCTTCAATATCGTCCCCTTCAACTTCAGCATCCATAACAGCTTTTACACCTGCTTCAGCGATTAAATCTCTAAAAGATGAATCCCATAATTCAGCGAATTTAGTTTGTGAAACACCTATAATTGCAACATCTCTCATAATTACACCTACATTTTAATTTTGCCTTTAAATTTAGCATAAACAGCATAATCAACATATTGTTTTCTATCAATGATGTCTTGTGTTTTTGGAGCTAAATCTCTTCTTTCTTTAATTTCTTCATTTACTGTTAATGTAAATCCGTCACTACCAGCACCAGATCCATATGAAACAACAAATATTTTATCTCCAGGTTCTGCAACATCTAAAATATTAGATAAAGCTAATGGAACTGCACCAGAATAAGTGTTTCCTATATTTGGAGTTAAAAGACCTTGTTGGATTTGTTCATTAGTAAATCCAAGTTTTTTACCTGCCCTTAAGTAAAATTTACCATTAGGTTGGTGGAAACAAGCGTAATCATAATCTTCAGGTTTTGAATCAGTTTTTTCAAATAAACCTTTTGCAGCACTTAATACATGTTTAAAGTATGCTGGTTCTCCAGTGAAACGGCCACCGTGAGATGGATAGTCTTGTCCTTCCCTTCTATAAAAATCAGGAGTATCAGTAGTAAAACTGTATGTTTCTTCAATATCAGCAAGAGTGTTATCTTTACCAATAATATATGCTGCACCTCCAGCAGATGCAGTGTATTCTAATGCATCTCCAGGTGCACCTTGAGAAGTATCAGCACCAATAGCTAATCCATACTCAATCATATTGGAATCCACAAGTCCCATAGTCATTTGAATTCCAGCAGTTCCAGCTTTACAAGCAAATTCTAAATCCGCAGCAGTTAAAACAGGAGTAGCATTTATAGCTTCTGCAACAATAGTTGCAGACGGTTTTACTGCATAAGGATGTGATTCAGAACCAACATAAATCGCCCCTATTTTTTGCGGGTCAATCTGAGCTCTTGCTAGAGCATATCTAGCAGCAGTTACTGCAATAGTAGCAGTATCTTCATCAGCAGAAGGTACGGATTTTTCGTTTACAATCAAACCCCTTGATAAAGCAACAGGATCATCTCCCCACACTTTAGCAATTTCTTCTACTTTTATTCTATATGACGGCACATACGCCCCATATCCAACAATTCCTACCATAGAATCACCAAGATTTTTTAATTTTTAATTTAGTTAGAAAACTAACTTTAGTAATTTAATCTTTATAAAAAGTATTATATAAAAGTAACTAAAAAACTAACCAGTATAATAAGAATTCAGAAAAAAATAAGAAAATTAGATAAAACAAATGCAGTTGCCGGGATTCGAACCCGGGTTGTAGGCTTGGAAGGCCCAAGTAATAACCAGACTATACCACAACTGCATAAATGCGGCGTCCGGGATTTGAACCCGGGTCTCTAACGTGGCAGGCTAGAGTCTTAACCAGGCTGGACTAACACCGCATAACAAACAACAATTATACTTTTGTTTTGATAGTATATAAAGTTTTGGGTAAATCTACATTCCAATAATTTGTTTAAAAATCATTTTATCCTGATTATCAAATGTTTTAGTAAGAATAATAGCTATTAAATAAACCACAACACCTACAGGAATAGCTAACCATAAATTAAGATTAAGAAGATGTAAAACAACACCCATAACACCTGCACAAAGTATAACTTTTAAAATATCAAATAACAGATGTTTATCCGAAGCTGATTAATTTTATAGATAGTATATAACTCTAAAACTAAAATTAAAATCTCACTAATTACAGTAGCTACTGAAGCACCATAAACTGAAAAATGAGGTATTAAAATAAAATTTAAAACAACATTAAACAGAGCAGCTAAACAATAAATTTTAGTAACTGCAGTTTCCTGTGAGATGCATTTAAAATCATGGAACAGGCACCGTTAATAAACAGGAAACAGACAGTCCAGATCAGGATTTTTAAAACTTCACCTGCCTCTGCATACTGATTACCGTAACATAATGAAATTACATCTCCACCATAGAAAAAGGTAGCAATAGCTATTGGAATAGTAACCATGGACAGATACTTAATAGACTTGACAAAACTAAACTGCAGCAAATTTCCATCCTGTTTAAAGAGTTTACTCATAACCGGGAAAATAACAGAAGTGTAAATTGTATAAAACAAAGTCAAAACATTGATTAACTTATAAGAAGAATTATAAAGACCTGTAGCATAAGTATTTGCAAACTGAGTAATCATAACCATATCAATTGAATAATAAATCATATAAAATAAACTAGTTAATGCAAAAGGAAGACCTCCGATAACTAACTTTTACAAAAAGCCCTGTCAAATAAAGGTTTTGGAACAATAATCTTTTTAGATAAAGCTAAAGTTGCATAAACTAAACCTATTACATTAGCTGCAATATATGCTAAAGTAATTCCCCATAATCCATAATCTGTAAATGTAACAGCTACAATAAATATAAATGTTAAAACATTGAGCAGAGTATTTGTAATAGCCTGATACTTCATCATTTCATGAGCCTGGAATGAAGAATACATTGCAGTCTGAAATGACTTAATTACATTTTCTACAGCAAACAGGAAACAGATTATAACAGTATAATTATCCCAGCCTAATATAAATAAAGCCAGTGATACAACTGATAAGTAAAATACTGACAATATTAATTTAATACCTATAGCATTTCCCAAATATTTCCTTTCAGAGTCAAAATCTGTAGAAATGGATCTGACAATATAAGTAGTAACTCCTAAATCAGCACAAACACCGAAAATAGTTGCAAAAGAAGTAGCTGTACCTAAAAAGACCATAATCAGATACACCTAAATAACGAGCAGTTAAAATAGTCCAAACAAAAGCACAGACACTTGTTATGATTTGAGAAAACATTAACCAACTCATATTTGCAAAAAACAGTTCTTACTCTACTCATAATATTAAACTCACAAATTACTAGGATTAATATATATCAGTTTTCTATATTAAGCTTTACCTAAAATTTGTTTAATTATGAGCTTATCCTCTTTATCAAAGAATTTTATAAGAGTAATAACTACCAAGTAAACAATAACACCAACTGGAATAGCTAACCATAATGACATGTGAACCAAGTAAAATACTCCACCCATTACAGCAGATGCAATGATTATTTTAATTAAATCAAAGATCAGATGTCTGTCGGGAAGTTGATTTATTTTACCAACCATATACATTTCTAAAATTAAAATTAAAACATCAGTTAATACTGTTGCAAATGCAGCCCCATGTGCTGAGAAATAAGGTATTAAAAATAAATTTAAACCTGCATTAAAAACTGCAGCTAAAGAATAAATCTTTGTAACGGAAGTTTCTTTATGAGATGCATTTAAAATCATAGAACAGGCACCATTAATAAACAGGAACCAGACAGTCCATACCAATATTTTTAAAACACTGTCTGCATCAGCATACTGATTACCATAACAAAGATAAATCACATCCCCTGCAAAAAAAGGTAGCTACAGCTATTGGAATAGTAATCATAGATAAATACTTAATGGATTTAACAAAACTAAGACGCAGCATGTCTTGTCCTTGTTTAAATAGCTTACTCATAACCGGAAAGATAACTGCTGAATAAATTGTATAAAACAATGTCAAAACATTAATTAGCTTGTAGGTAGAATTATAAAGTCCTGTTGCATAGGTAGTTGAAAATTGAGTAATCATAACCATGTCAATTGAATAATATAATGTATAAAACAAGGTAGTTAAAGCAAAAGGAATTCCGGCAATTATTAATTTCTTAAAAATTTCAAATCAAATAATAATTTTGGAACTATAATGTGCTTTGTTAAGGCAGCAATACAATAAATTAAACCAATTAAATTAGCTATAATATATGCAAATGTAATTCCAAGTAAACCAAAATTAGTGAAGCAAATTATTACAATAAATACTAAAGTTAAAACATTAAGCAATGTATTGGTAATTGCCTGATACTTCATTTGTTCGTGAGCCTGGAATGAAGCAAAAAGCAAATTATAAAGGATTTAATTAAACTTTCAATTGCAAATAAGAAAGTTATTAAAATAGTAAAATTATTCCATCCCAACAAATATGAAATAAAAATAACTAATGCCAAATAAATTACAGATAATATTAATTTAAGAGACAAAGCATTTCCCAAATACTCTGCTTCTACATCATAATCAACGGAAATTGATCTTGTAATATATGTAGTAACTCCGAAATCAGCAACAACAATTATAATAACAGAAAAAGAAGTTGCTGTTCCTAAAATACCATAATCAGATACTCCTAAGTAACGTGCAGTTAAAATGGTCCAAATAAAAGCACAAACACTGGTAATGATTTGAGAAGCCATTAACCAGCTCATATTTGCAAAAATTGTTCGGACTTTATTCATAATTTAACCTTAGAAGTATTTGGAAAATGATATTATATTGTTTTTAATAATTAAGCTTTTCTTGCAGTTACACAAATCCAGTCATTTTCATCATTGATAAATGCCTGAAAATCTTTAAAACCTGCTTTTTTAAGAGCTGATTCTAAAACATCTTCAGAATAAATCTTCATATCCAATAATTCTATTAAATCTTCATATTTATCCATTTCACCTTCCCTGTAAACTGCTTCATTACAGAAAAAGACTAATCCATCTTTTTTTAAGAATTCTATTTACTTCTTTTAAGTCATTTATAAAATCCGGCCAGAAATAAATTGTTTCAAATCCTGTTACAATATCAAAGCTTTCATCTTCAAACGGCATTTCAGATACTGAACCCTGTAAGACTTTAACTTTACCTTCATCTATAGCCTGTTTATTTAAATCAGAAGATTTTTCAACACTTACTTCAGAATAATCAATTCCTACAACACAGCCATCATCACATATCTGTTTGGCGAAGCGTTCAAGGTTTCTTCCACCACCACATCCAATATCTAAAATTTTATCTGCTTCATTAATGTTAAAATGACTGACACCCCATCTTGCCATTGTTTCATGAGATTTGTTCATTCTGTCAAGTATTTCATGACCTAATTTTCCTTCAGGTTTTCTTGCATTTTTAATAAGTTTTTTATCTTCCACATTATTGCCGGTATTTACTTTATCAGACATGTTTTATATTCCTCCTTATTTTTTCATTCCTTTACGTGTTTTAATAGCTTGTCCTGTTTGGAAATCCGTAATTTCACAGGCTCCAAGTAATGCTTTTACCATAAGCAAGTAATTTATCCTCTTCATTTACAATTAGAACTTCATCTTTAGCTCTTATATCATCATCACACTCAATAACAAATTTGGCAAAGACACTTTTTCCTTCAAGTGAAAATGGTTCTGAGTCCTTATTAACTACAACTCTGTTTTTAGGATATTTTGTAGCTGCGTGGAGTCTTTTGCCCCTTTTTTGAAAGGATTAAAAAGCTGTCAGAAGCTCTCATATTTACAATTAATGTTTTTCCATCATAAATATGTCTTATCTTACCTGTTTTTTTACTTTTTTCAATGTTTATATTTCCCCTAAATAAAGCATCCCCTGCTCCAACACCAAACTGATAGTCAGCTATTGCCTTAACCTTTTTAAGGTCATCTTTTTTATATCTGATTTCATCAGACTGTGAATGAACATTATATAGTCCAATATCTAATTTTTTAATAACATTAGAATGAATTAATACCTGATCATAGTATTCTACAAATTCTGAAATGAAATCTTCAATAAATTCCAGGCTGCTTACATCCCAGGTTCTTGGAGATTCATTTTGACTTAAGGGATATATTTCATCAATTTCAAGCGGAATAAGGCCAAAGGGAATATCCAATACCATAAAATCAGTATTATCCAAATCCAATTCCTGTTCACTTCCATAAATATAGAATTTTCCAAGTTTACCTGAAACATATTTGCTGTAAGGTTTACGTGAAGGAGGCAATATTACCAGATCACGTTTTCTGGGCATCGCCCTTAGCTTTTGAATATGTCTTAAAACTTCACTTCTGTATAATGATTCTGAACCTGTATAGAAAAATGCTGATTTTTTACTTCTCGGATCATATTTTTCCAAATCATCACTATAATTACCTAACTGACGAAGAGCTTCCAGCAGATTAGGATGTGCTCTGCAGCGTTCTTCAACAAGTTCCATTAATGAACCTTCATAAATTGCCTGTCTAATTAATCTTAACTCGGCAAATGAAACATTTAAATTATGTTGAGCTATTAAATCCCTTCTTTTTTCTTTAGGCATAGCTCTTAAGTCATCTGGAGTGTAGTTACAGCAAACTTCACAGGAACATGGCATTTCCTGTAGGTTTTCAAGTTTGTAAGTTCCTCTTACAGATAATAAACGGTCATCTTCAGCATATAAAATATAAGCTGCTGAATCAAATAAATCACAGCCCATAGCTACAGCTAAAGCAAAATCATCGGATGGCCTGCACCCATTAAATGACGAGGTTTACTGTCAGGCAGGTGTGCTACACTATTCATTACAACATCAACAAGCTCCTTATAATGATAGGATTCCATTAAAGGAACTACAGCACCGATAGGATATAAATCTGCATCTAATTTAGTCAGTTCATCTGCACATTTTCTTCTTAAATCCGGAAATGTTGAGCCCTGAACTACAGAATTCAGTTTCATTTCCATATTTTGAGAATTTCTGTAATCAATAGCTTCCTTAGCTCTTTCTAATGTAATTTCCAAATCTGCTTCAGCCTTTTCACGAGTAACAAAAAGGTGCTGTTGGAATATCTAAACTGGTTCCAATATCTGTTTTAATTAATTCCTGAAACTCAATAACTTCTTTATTTGTAATATCAACATCACCATAAACAGATAACTGAAATGAACCAGAATCTGTCATAATAGGACCATCAAAATTAATTAACTTATGAAGCCCAATTTCTGCAGCTTTCTTTTTAAATCCTCATCTTTGTAAATTAAATAAGCATTTGTAATAACTATATCTGCCCCATATTTTTTAACATCAATAGTTTGTTTACGTGGATGGATAACCGGCATTAAATTAGAGTTTTACATCACCAGAGTTAGTTTTTAAAACACCAACTCTGCCTCTATTATCTTTAGCTTTAATCTCGAACATTTAATTAACCTTATTTTATTAGTTAAAATAAAATTTAAATTAGAAATTATATAAATTTTCCTCATTTTTAAAATAAAAATTGAATTGAAAATATTAAATTCCGGAAAATTTGTCTAAAACCGGAATTTTACTCATCAGTCTAATGAAAATATTACATACTATAAATACGATAATCCATTCTAAAATTATAGTTAATGCAGCATTTCTCATAATATCAAATGAAATAATTTTATCTAAAATATTGATAAATAAAACATTAGCTAAATAAACTCCATAACTTCCAATACCAAAACAAACAGCGGCATTATTAATTGATTTGGAATATTTTTCCCAATCTGTGTTTGATACCATTATAAATATACCAATAGCTTGAAGACAGGCATTTGGAGTTACATCACCTAAATTAAAGAATAATAAAGATTGTCCCCCAATAGTCATAGAAGACAATATTGTTCCTAAAAATGACACTAAAGTTCCAGCTACAAACAGCAATAGTCCGAAATTTCTATTTTTTAAAATAGATTTCTGTTTAATATACAAATAATATCCCAATATAAAATAACCAATACTTCCCGTAAAATATTTTAAATAATCATACAATAAAAAATCCACATTTGAAAATCCTACAAAGGAAAATAAAGCCCATACAATTAAAAAATATTCAATTTCATAAATTTCAGCATTATGCAGCCATGTAGTAATAATTGGTGAAAATACATAAAGCCCTAAAATCATGTAAACAAACCAGAATTCAATTGAAGCAATAGTAGGGTCTAAAAATGCTTGAATTAAAAAGTATCCAAATTGAAATAAATCAAATGAATGGTTAATCATTACAAATTTAGCTATTACATAAATTACCAGCCAAAAAATAAAAGGAATTAAAATCCGTTTAATTCTTCGAGGAACAGATGAAATTGGTTGGTCTTTTCTTAAAATAAGAAATCCTGAAACCATGATAAATAAAGGAACACCAAATCTGAAAATTGATTCAAAAAAATACTCCCCAATACCAATTTGGCTGAAACACACATTCCGGAAGTAAATATTTTGAAGAACAGTGCAATAACAATACAGCAAGTATTGCAATAGTTTTCAACCAATCAACCCAATATATGCGATTTTTACTAACATTAAAATTAAAAAATTCCAAAAGAAGTCACCATATAATAAATTGTATTATAACAGTATTTAAAATTATAGTAATTTAAATTTAAATTATATCAAATTAAGTAAATTATCATAAAAAAGAAATTCGGCAAAAATCATGATTTTTAAATAAAATACCTATATTTTATAATAGATTTATATTAATCAAAAATTAATTATTTAAATAGATTAAAATGAGTTATGAAAAAAAATGCTAGAGTAATTAACGATGATATTTTTGATTTAATCAACAGCTGTTTTGAAAAAGAAAGAAATAGCAGAAATATTAATTCAAGATGTAATTTTTTTGATGAATACAAGGATTATTTTGTTTTAACTGATGATGGATCATATTCTATTAAATCAAAAGAAATAAATCACAAAGTTGAAACCCTACATACATCTACTGGTGCAATAAGTGAATCATTTGAAAAATTTATTAAACCTATGAAATTTAATTATAATGAAGACATAGCTATTTTAGATATTTGTGCAGGACTTGGATATAATTCATCTGCAGCAATAGCTGATTTTATTAAAAACAGCTCTGATTCTAATTTACAAATAGATATGGTTGAAATTTCAAAAGCTACTCTTGCATGTGGTCTTTTAGTTCCCTCACCAATTCCGGAACATGACATTACAAAAAGGCTATTGAAAATGAATTAATAAAAAAGGATTATGCCAGCATCAGCTATGAAAAATGCGAAATTCCTGAAAATATTGATATTAATGTTTATATTGAAGATGCAAGACAAACTATTCAAAATTTAGAAGATAACTATTACGATGCAATATTTTTAGATCCATTTAGTCAAAATATGGCTCCAGAATTGTTTTCTCTAGATTTTTTCAGACAGTTCAGACGTGTAATTAAAGACAACGGCATAATAGCTACTTACACTTCTTCTGCACCAGTTAGAGCAGGTTTTATAGAATCAGGATTTCATGTTGGACAAGGTCCTATTTTTGGAAGAAAACAGGGTGGAACTTTAGCCAGTCCAAATCCGGAAGTTCTAGATAAATCCCTTCCAAAAAACGATGAAATTAGAATAGCTTTATCAGATGTAGGCATCCCATTTAGAGATCCTAATCTAAACAATAATAGTGATTTTATTTTAGATAAACGAAGTGAAGTCAGACATAATGCACGACATAACACTAAAATATCTTCTGCTGTTAAAACACCAATCTTTTAACTAAAAAAATGGATGATGAAAAATTAAAAGACGTGTTGAACGTAACTTAGCTAAAATGAACATTCCATCAACTACATCCAAAGAAGCTTTCTATATTTTGGAATGTGAAGAAAATTATAAAGAAAAACAGGATTTAAAAAACAATTCAAGAAACAGAATACTTGATATGATTAAAAATTAGAAAAAGTAAAAAATGGAGATTATAATGCCAAATAAAGCATCTGTCCATTTTTTAATACATATGCTTCAGCTTTAGATGAACTAATAGTTGAAGTAACTTTTTTCAGATTTTTAGAACCTCCGCCATGATTTTTACCATCAATAGCTGAGAAATCGGCATCACATTTAGCACAGAATATATGGCCTTCTGCACTTCCGGATTCTTTTAAACCGGTAACTGGGAAAATTCCCAATTTGCTGTTTCACTGCCTGCCCAGAATATTCCCCAGTAAAGTTTGTCACTTCCACAACATGGACATATCCTTTCAAATACTGATTTATAGAATTTATAACCATATTTACTTAATTCTCCAGCAGCTGAAGGCCTTCCAATAGACATGACATATTTCCCATCAGGAGAGATACCATAATTGCTGTAGTATTTAATTAAAGCAGGGTCTTCTTCTACATGAATTGTATTAAATGCTTCTTCTCCTGAATTTAAGTTTTTAGAAAATACAGCATGATCTCCTTTTGATAAAGAAAGATTTAAAGTAGCAATACCTTCTTTATTGGTTTTAACAATATATTTAACACCATCAATTATTACTGATACATTAGCTGCACCATCATAAGTTTTAATTACTAATGTTCCAGTTTTATTTTCAATTAATGAAATATCCTCAGCTGAAATAGTAGTTAATACTTTAATAATATTTGATTTTGCTTCACTATTTAAATGCATAGCAGTTAAAATATACTCTCCCGGAAGCAAATTAATATTTAATTTAGCTATACCTTCAGAATCTGTTTGTTTTTCATAAAGCACTCCATTAATATTAAAAGTAACATTACCATTAACTAAAGGATTGCCAAAATCATCTAAAAACTTAGCATAATACTGAGTACCATTCCTGAAGAATTTAACAATATCTTCACCAAAAACAGTAGACAATACAGTGATATTGCTTCCATACATCAAACCACTTGGATGAATTGCAGTTAATATATATTCATTTGGAAGTAATGCAATGTTTAATTTAGCTATACCGCTTGCATTAGTTTGTTTTTTTATAGAAAACACCATTAATATTAAAAGTAACATTACCATTAACTAAAGGATTACCTGAACCATCTAAAAACTTAGCATAATACTGAGTACCATTTCTGAAGAATTTAACAACATCATTAGCTTGAATAGTTGATAATACTTCAATATTATTAATTTTAGTAGTTATTTTATCTGCATAAGGATAAAATGTAGTTATTGTGTAATTTCAGGATTTAAATTAATTCCAATAGAAGCTTTACCGTTTACTAATTCTTTTGTGTAATTCATACCATTAATATTAAAAATTACTAAAGATTTAGCATTGTCCTGATATTTTATAATTCCATCATTATTATATACAGATACTTCATACCTGCTTCCATTTCCATAATACATTGATAAATCTTTGCTGGAAATAATCGGTTCTTGAGTATCTGAAGATTTGGAATAAGTTACAATATTCGTATTATTAATCCCCGATGGAGGATCAATATCCACATCACCTGTTTCAGTATCATCAACTGCTGTTATATTTTCAGCATCTGAAGCTGCATTAACTGCAGATACAGACAACATGAAACAAAGCGTTATTAAAAATATTTTCATTTTATTACCAAACATAAGTTAACCTCTTATGAATCAAGAAATATTTTTTCTTGTGTAGATACACTTTCTAGTTTTTCTTATAAAAAGCTTTTGAATTTCAAAATAAGCATAAATAGAGTTAAAATAGCTAAAATAAGTAATTTAAAGCTTAAAAAAAATACGAATAATTGTGAGTATTTAAAAATTGTTAATAAGTAATAATTAAAAATCCCGGAAGAGTTTTCCCAAGGTATTTAGTCAAATAAAGCTATGAAAATCAAATAAATAAATAATCATAAATTTAAATTAATTTAAAAACCTATTTTAATAATCAACAATAGTTAGTCACCTATTTTAATAATCAACACTTAATTAACTAGCTAAATTAAAATATAGTAAAAATTAAATTTAAAATCAGCTAAAAAACTATAAATCATCATGGTTAAATTAGACTTAATACTGCTGCAAAGCAATTTATAAAAAACAGACAAATAAAATGTAAAATTAGATTATATCAAATATTTAAACTAATTAAGCTAAACAGAAAAGTTAAACTAAGTTTTGAAAATAATTGTGGAAAAATTGCTTTTCAATTAACTATCAAAATAATCCAAAAGAAAGTCAATTAAAATAATAGTATAATACAATAAATAGCAAAATAATAGCTATTTAATTAATATAATCAATAGCTACTTCAAAAATATATTTTTTAATCATCTACAAGCATAAGTTCTGAATAAGAATATAAAATATCTTTAATTCCGGATTTCGGATTTTCAAATTTAGATAAGCAGACTATTGCACCATCGTTAAAATCAATACTTTCTCCTAACTCCAACTCTTTTAAATTATTTAAATCCATTAATTCGGAATATTCTTCTTTTAAAGATTTAACTTCAGGGTCTGTTTCATTAACCCACTCCTGATTAAAATATAAAAATAAATATGGGTTTTTATTAAATTCCAAAGCGAAAATGGCTTTGGATTCTTCCCCATCAAGTTTAAAAATTGAAATCATGAATTTTACTCCACAGTTACACATTTAGCTAAGTTTTTAGGTTTATCCGGATCCAAACCTTTTTCAACAGCCACATAATACGCAAGTAACTGCAACGGTACAATATACACTAAAGGAGCGATAATTTCATTAACATCATCATTTATAGCAAATAAATCATCAGATTTTAATTTTAATCTTTCATCCTCTTTAGAAACGATAGCTAAAATATCTGCACCACGGGCTTTAACCTCTTCTAAATTACTCCTTGTTTTTCTATGGTTTTCTCCAGGAGGCAATATTACAACAACTGGAATTCCTTCATCAATAAGTGCAAGCGGTCCGTGTTTAAGTTCACCAGCTGCATAACCTTCACCATGAATATAAGTAATTTCTTTAAGTTTTAGGGCTCCTTCCAAAGCTATCGGATAAGAATAACCTCTTCCAATAAAGAAAAAAAGTCACGGGCAAACTTATATTTTTTAGACATTGCTTTAATTGAATCTACTTCTTTTAATAACTCTTCAATGAAATCAGGAACTTTATAAACATCTTCAAGTAATTTTTCATCATCAGCTATCAATGCTGCAAATAAATAAATGGCAGTTAACTGACTTACATAAGTCTTGGTTGCAGCCACTCCAATTTCAGGACCTGCCTGAGTTTGTATCACATAATCGGCACGTCTTGTAATAGCTGAACCTGCTACATTAACTATACCTAAAGTTTTAGATGTTTTGTTAGCCAAATCCAGTGCTTTAAGACTGTCTGCTGTTTCACCAGATTGAGATATGAAAATAACTAAAAGTATCTTCATTTAATGTATTTGCAGAATACTTAAATTCAGAAGCTAAAATAACATCTGTTGGAATGCCAGCTATAGATTCTAAAAAGATATTTACCAGTTATTGAAGCATGAAAAGATGTACCGCATGCTACAAAACAAATTCTTGAAATATCCCCTAAATCATCAATGATTTCCTGAATAGTACTTTTTCAGTTAAAGTGTTTCTAACTGCTGTAGCCTGTTCATTGATTTCTTTAATCATGAAATAGTCATAACCTTCCTTTTCAGCCATTTCTGGAGTCCAGTCAATAGTTTCAATTTCTTTTTCTACAACATTGTCAAATTCATCCTTAACTATTACTTCATTTTCATCAATAATAACCAGTTCACCTTTTTCAGGATAAATTATATCCCTTGCATATTCCAAGATAGCTGGAGAATCAGAAGCAAGATAATATCCGTCTTCACCAATACCAACAATTAAAGGACTGTCTTTACGGGTAGCTATTATCTTACCCGGTTCATTTTTACTGATAGCTGCTATTGCATAAGCCCCATGAATTATTCCAATTGTTTCGCGCAAGGCATCTTCCAAATCAAATCCCTTATCCATGTATTTTTGTATTAAATGAGGAATAACCTCAGTATCAGTATCAGATTTAAATACATGACCTTCTTCTTCAAGCTGAGATTTAATATCCAAATAATTTTCAATAATACCATTGTGAACTACAGCTACTGACTCAGTTTCATCAGTATGCGGATGTGCATTAATTTTATTCGGATCACCATGAGTAGCCCAACGAACATGTGCAATACCATAATGACCAGGCATGTCAGCTAAATCTAATTTAGAATCAACCTCTTTAATTTTTCCTTTATCTTTTTTTTTATGTTAATACCATCACTAACTGTAGCGATACCTATTGAATCATAACCTCTATATTCTAATTTAGATATGCAATCTAAAAGAACAGGAGCTGCATTTTTATTGTTTTTTAATATGCAACCTACAATTCCACACATTGTTACACCTCAATAATTATAAATGTCTTTATAAAGACTTACCACATCTCCAATAATTAAAATAGCTGGAGTGTTAATTTCTTTATCAGCTATATTTTCAAGAGTTCCAAAATCACATTTTCATCTGGAAGAGTACCGCTTTCTATAACACAAACCGGCGTATCTCCAGAACGGTACTTCATAATTTCACTTGTGTTCTCTTTAATATTACCTATACCCATTAATATAACTAATGTATCAGCAGTGTAATCCCACTTAACCTGACTTTCTTTTTTAGTAGGGTCTTCATGACCAGTTACTAATGTTACAGAGGTAGCTATAGCCCTATGAGTTACAGGAAGCCCAAGTGATGTTGGTGCCCCAATAGCTGATGTTACTCCAGGAATTACTTCAAATTTGATATCATTTTCCATTAAAGCTAATATTTCTTCTCCTCCACGACCAAAAACAAAAGGATCGCCACCTTTAAGACGAACCACATTGTCATTTTCTTTAGCCTGTTTGACAATTAATTCATTGATTTGATCTTGTGTTTTATAATGTTCCCCAGCTTTTTTACCAACATATATTTTTTTCGGCATCCTCCGGAGCATGCTCTAAAATTTCATCATTAGCCAAATAATCATATAAAACAACATCTGCTTTATTTAGAGCTTTTATAGCTTTAAGAGTTATTAAATCAGCATCTCCTGGACCTGCACCCACTAAATAAACTACCATCTAAATCACTTATAAAAATCCTTTAAAAAAGTTTAATCCATCGCTAGAACCTAATATTTCTTCACAGGCACGTTCAGGATGAGGCATCATTGCACAAACAAGACCTGACTCATCACAAACACTGGTAATGGCTTCCATAGAACCATTAGGATTTCTGTCTTTAAATTGTAAAACTATCTGATCTTGATCTTTTAATAAATCAATATCCTCTGTGTAAAACCTTCCTTCTGCATGAGCTATTGGAATTTGTAAAGTCTGACCTTTTTTAAATGATTTGGTAAAAGGTGTTCTGGTAGTTCCAACTTTTAAATCAACCCATTCACAGTTAAATTTAGGATTTTCATTAGTTATGAAAACACCTGGAACAAGGCCTATTTCACCAAGAATCTGAGCACCGTTACATATTCCTAAAACAGGTTTTTCTTCCTTAATTAATGATTTAATACCATCAATAACAGGAGTAATGGAAGCCATAGCTCCTGCTCTTAAATAATCACCATAAGAAAATCCTCCAGGAATTACAATACCGTCAAAATCTGTTAAATCCTCCTGATTCCACCAGATATATTCAGGAGTTAATCCTGCAAGTTCAATAGCTCTAGCTACATCCCTGTCACAGTTGGTTCCCGGAAATCTAATTACTCCAATTTTCATTATAAAAACTCCTTAAGCCCCGCAAGCAGAGTTTTGCGGAATAACAGTAATTTTATAATTATGAATTACAGGATTACAGAGTAATCTTTCACACATATCTACAACATCTTCCCTTATAGATTCCCTGTCTTCCCCTTCCATTTGGAATTTAATGATGTCTACAGTTTTAGCATTTTTAACATCATAACCAAGTAAAGCAAGAGATCTTTCAATAGTTGTAGCTTCTGGGTTTAACATACCTTCCTTAAGAGATACTTTAACTTCAATATCAAAAATCATTTCAAAAAACTCCTTATAATTCTATTTTCTCATCATCAGGGATAATTCTATTATAAACTTCTACATAAGCATCCATAACTTCATTATCTTTACCTTTTCTGAACAATTCCTTATCTAACATATCCAAGGTTTCACTATCCCATAATCTGCATCCGTCAGGGCTAATTTCATCACCTAAAATAATTTCACCATTTTTATCTTTACCAAATTCAACTTTAAAATCAACTAAGATAATTCCGGCTTCCAAAAGGAATTTGGATAAAATTTCATTAATTTTTAATGCTTTTTGAGTTAATTCATCAATTTCTTCCTGAGTAGCTAATCCTAAAGCTTTAATAATAGAATCATTAAGCATAGGATCATGGAATTCATCTGCTTTAAAAATCCATTTGAACAATAGGCGGGTTTAATTTAGTACCGTCAGCTATTGGATATTTACGAATTAAACTACCTGTAGCTATATTTCTAACAATAACCTCAATAGGAATCATGTCTAATTTTTTAGCTACCATAACATTAGTTTCAGGCAAATCAATAAATTGTGTTTTAATACCGTTTTCTTCCAATACTTTAAAAAGTTTAGTGGAAATAAGTGCATTATAAGAACCTTTTTATTCATGACTTCTTTTCTTGCACCGTCACCTGCAGTCATATCATCTCTAAACTCAATGATAACTGCATCTTCATCATCAGTAGTATATACACTTTTTACTTTACCATTATTAATTAACTCTTTTTTATCCATGATATCAACAAATAATTTTTAAATTTATATTATGTATAATTTTGATTAAAATACTATATAACTTATTGGTTAAATTCAAGTTAGCTACTATTATTTATATTTATTAATAAAATGTTGGAATGTATTTGTGTTAACTGAAAATAAATTTTTAACTTAGATAAAAAATTAAAAAACTCTTTTTATTTTCTCTATGGTTATTTTGAATATTTTTTAAAAAGAGGCCATTAAATCCATAAGATACCCTCACAGAAAAGTTTCAGATAAAAATATCTATTGAAATGGCTTTATCAATAAATTAGATTTGATATTTTTCCTTATTTTGCTTATTTTATAGGCATTTGTTCTTAATTTTCTATTTAAAAGATAAATATAGATGTTTTATTTTAAAAAACTTGAATTTCTTGAACATAATTTTTATAGATAGAATCAATAATCAACATACATTATTTCTATAAACTACTTTTACCAAATTTTTACAAAAATAACATAATAAATCATAATTCCAATAAAAATAACTAGTTACTAATGGCATGAATTGTTCTTTTGGAATAACACCATCAACTCTAAATAATTTAATTTCTTTACCAATATCATTAACTTTATTATTAATGGATAACTTAGACCTTTTGTCAAATTTTTTCTTATCATAAATGATAATCGAACCATCACAAGGTTTAAATTTGCCCGTATCTTTTTCAAAAATTGCATGAAAATATCTACTCCCCTTAAATGTATATTTTCTTTTGAGGGCAATTCCTCACATGTGAAAACAACTTCATTTTCTTTTCTAGGTTTCCATAAATATTCGGTTAATTCGTTGGTTTGATAATTTTGAAACGAACCTTTATCTTCATTTCTTAAATTAATAATATCATTCCAATTTAATGGTTTTGAAAAAACAGTGCTTGAATAGAACATATTATCAAAATTTCTTAAAAAAGGATCTACTCTAATTTTTAAATCTACTTTATTTAAGTTTAACTTATTTAATTCTTGAGTTATCCAATATGATGAATTAAATGCATTAATTGGCAAACATAATCCATATTTATTATTGTTAATAATTATAGAATCTGAAAATTTAATATTTGATTTCTTCACATCAATTAAAAATTCATCATCACAAATATCATTAAATTCTTTTTAAATCATAAGGTTTATTATTTAATAATGCATTAAGTCTATCTTCAAAGATTGAATCAGCAATTAATTCACCTAATAACAATATCCTTGAATATACCATAACATCAGGAATTTTTTGTTTAAAAATTAATTTGTGTTTCATGCTTTTTATAATATTTTAAAACATCTTCTTCTAAGATATCCAAATCTTCTTTAAGATTTTGATGCTCAGGATGATTATTATTAAGATAAATATCTTCTAGATACATCTGAGGAGTTAAAACATTATGTAAAAAGTAATTTTTTAATTTAAAATTCATAATTAAACCCATTATCAAAAAATATACAAATTAATTAAAAAACTCTCTCATAAATCCCTCTCTAAACTCATCTTGAGTAACAATTGAATTTTCCATATTTGCAAGTTTTTAAATGGAGCATATCTTTTCTTTAGTTTTTATCCATTCTCAAATATTTATAATTTTTACTTTCATTTCTTTTACTATCATGAATATCATTCAAAAATACAACATATAATCTTTTTGGAACATTTAACAGCCATGAAAGGAATTCTTCTTTATTATATTTTATATACTTTTTTTCACAATAATATTCTGTAAATTTGAGGTAATGTTAAAACAATGAATCAGAAGGTTTGATTTTCAAATTACATAATATCTCATCATCATACCTATTTTTAATACTCTCAAGAGCACCAGCCAAATCACTATCATCCACTTTTTCAATACATTTATCCATGATTTCTTCTAAATTCAAAGTAGAATTAAAAGTTCCTTTAAATTCAATTAAATAAAGCCTACCATTTTTGAAATGCAAAGCATCTACAGATAATGGGCGATTGCTTTTAACAGAGCCATTATTCTTCAAATGACTATTCCAACACATATTATCTAAATCAAAAATACAATTATCATCAATGATTAATGGATTTTTAAATGCTCCTGCATCATTGTCTGATTTAGATACTTCACTAAATTTATTAAAAGATTTCCTAGCATTATCATGAAAATTATCATTCTCTTTTATAAAAATTTAATAGATTAACAAAATCACTATTGTCAAAAGCCATGTTAATCCCTCAAATCATCTTTTAAATCTGCCTGAACTTTAATTTTATGAATAATGTCAAATGGATTTCTAAATTATCATAAACCTCAATTATTTCATCATTATCAAGTAAATTATAATTATATTTATCAATACCATCTACTTTTTCTGTTAAGTAAAAATTGGTATCATCAATTAAATTATAATATCTTGAATATGCTTCTATTGCTTCTGCAAAAAATGGACTGTGAGTATTAATATATAATGTAATATTCAAATCCCTAGCAGCTAAAACTAAGATTTCTGCAAATTCTACTTGAAATCCCGGATGTAAATTAATTTCAGGTTCATCTAAAATTAAAAAACTATTTTTTGTTAATTCATTATTATCAAGCAATAGTTGAATAGTTGCTAATTGTTTTAGTCCAGAAGCAGTATTTTCCATGGAAAAGTTTCATCATCTTTTTGAATATAAATACATCTTCTGAATGAACATATTCAAAATTTCCCCAATTAACTCATCAATTCTTCTTTTAAAATCATTTAAATCTTTAAAAAATTCATCACTATAAATTTCATCAGGATTTTTAATTTTTTAAGTTTCCTCTCAAGTACTCGCAAATGATATTGAGAACTACGAGGATTATTTTCTAAAATTGAAGGGGAATCAATGTAAATAACATTTTGAAAATTAAAATAATTCAAAAAATCTTTACTGATGTTACTTTTTCCTTTTTTCAACATCCATTTTAATATCTTGTTTAAATTCAACACCATTATAATTTCCATGAAACTTAATATGAGCATTACTAAATCTATTTAATGAACTACCATACTCTGATTCAATAAGAGCGTTGAAAACTGTAATATACCTATAATATTCATCATTATTTAACTTAATTATTCTAAATAAATCATTTAAATCATCAATACACAAATCTTTATCTTTAAAATCATAATTTTCTAAGATAACTGCAATATCATTATAAATATCTTCAAATAGCTCTGAAGAAACAGAATGGTGCATTAAAGAATTTCTAATTTGTTTAAATTTATCTTCCATTTCCTGTGATCCTTTAGTCCCCCAATATAGAACAAAATTTAAAAGTTTTGAATGAATATCCATATTTGCCAATTGAGTTCCTTCACTAGATGCTGCTGTTAGAAGTGAAAATAGAAACTTACTTGAAGTAGATTTACCTGTGCTATTTTTACCTACAATAACATTTATCTTTCCAATATCTAAATTTGCTTTATTAATCAGCCCCAAATTTTCAATTTCAAGTAACATTTCAGCAGCCATAATATTGTCTCCATTGATTGATTTCTTTATTAAATAGTATAAACTAAGGTATATATAAACTTATTTAAAATCTTAAAACTTAAAAAAATCCAATATATGTAAGTGTATTTTTTATATTAAAAAGCAATTTTACGAAGTTAAAGCAACTTTAAAAAGAATTTGATAAAATATTCATTTTATAAAATCGAATAGATATTTTAAATAAGCACCATAAAACTAAATCAGTTGCCACTTCAAATTACACCAAAAATAACTAAATTTGTGTTAACCTATAAATGTTGTAAAAAAGCTTTAAATTACATAAATAGTCCAATTATCTTAAACTAAACCATTAGCTACAACAGAAATAAATTTCTTTTTTATCTTTCTTTTTCAAAAACCACGGAACAAAAAATGTAGTATGGTGAGGAACCCCGTAGTGTCTTTCCAGATAAATCGGATAAGTTATATGTTTCCATTTAACATAAACATGTTTAAAAAAGATAACTGTTCCAGATAAATGCGGCGTCGATTATTGATTTATTCCAGACTTTTTCTCCTGTTTGGAAAATAAAAATTTGATTTTCAGTCTACGGGAATTCATATCATCATATTCGCCAACAGATAATGGATAAGATAAATTATTGAATATTTCTCTAAATTCTTTAATTTCTTTATTAAGCTGAACTTCAGTTAAATAATATTCATTATCTTGCCTTTTTTTAAAAGATTTGAACTTTCTAGTTTTTGGCATAGTCCAAAACTTCTTTTTGGTTTTTTTACCCATTACCAACACCAATAAACAAAAAACTCAGTTATTTTTCCTAATATTAAACTTTCTATAAAGGTTTTTATTGTCTGATTATTATAAAGGAAGTATAAAGCTTAGAAATAAAAATAGCCTGTTTGAACTGTTTATTTAAAACTTTATTATTTAAAACAGCTATTTCTTTTCTATGAATATCAATTTTACAATTTAAATGTTTTTCAAACTTGTAAATTTCTTTAACTGCAGACATTTTATGTTTTTTTATCCAAATTAGAAAAGATTAAAAGTAAACTCCCAATATTCTCCCTATTGTTACATATTGAGATAATTTAACTGGTTCTAAAAAAGATTATTAACTTTATACATACCTTTTAAGAATCTGTTGAATTTTTTAACATCATGACCATGTATAGCTGTTTTTTTATGTTCAAAAAGTATTATACATGTAAACCTGAGTATTAGGTAAAACAGAAATCTTGTTTGAATTTATCAGTGCTTTAAAATAAAAATAAGTGTCTTCACATAAAGTATCTTCCGGAAATGTTATATTATTATCTAAAATCAATTCTTTTTTAAACATTTTACCCCAAGGAGCCACAAAATAATTTAAACTTAAGCTGTCAAAGATTTCCTGAGATTCCAAAGGATTTAAGTTCACTAATTTTTCATCACTTTGCAGAAATTTAACTTTAACTTTGTCCCCATCAAGATTAATGACATGTGATCCGATTACAAAATCAGAGTCTTCACTTAAAATAGTATCATAAAGATTTTTAAGACCATCTTTAAGATATTCATCATCAGAATCCAAAAAGGAGATATAATCAGCACTGGCATATTTAATACCTAAACTGCGTGGCTTACCTGGAAGTCCGGAGTTTTCATCTAAAAAACAGGAATAATATTCTCATATTCATTAGCATAATCAGTTATAATGTTTCTGGAATTATCTGTTGAACAGTCATCAACTATTATTAACTCAATATTTTCAAAACCGAAAGACTGATTTATTATTGAATCAATAGCTGTGTTTAATTCATCTTCAGCATTATAAACAGGCATTATTACACTAATTTTAAAAGTCATATTTTTTCATATCCTCTATATAACTAAAAGTATACTAAACATAATTAATAAAAAATTTCCATTAGAAAAGTTATATATGTAAATTTAAATAAAATATATTTAACAAGTTTTTTAAAGGTAAAAAATGCACTATACTGATTATTCTAGCGAAACTATTCACAAACTGCAAAAGTTAGAGCTTATGATTCTAAAGGATTTTATAGCTATTTGTGAAGAGAACAACATTGAGTATTTTATTTACGGAGGTAGTGCATTAGGTGCTGTTAGGCATGGGGGTTTTATTCCCTGGGATGATGATATAGACATTATTATGTTTAGAAAAGACTATGAAAAGTTTAAAAAGTAGCATTATCCAAATCAAATAATAAATATAACTTTTAACAAGTAAAACAAAAGATTATTTTTTTTATTTTCAAAAATCATGTTAAAAGATACTATTTTTGAAGAATGGTGGGTTGATCAGGTAGATTTTGATTTGGGAATTGATATTGACATATTTGTATTGGACAAAGTTCCGGACAACAAATTAAAAAGATTCATCCATGTAAAACGTTGCCGTGTTTTTGGACAGATTACTTGCAATGAGTGTTATAAAATTTAAAGGATATCCTATTTTAGTTCAGACATTAGCTAATGCAGGACATGGCTTTTTAAAACTATTTAATATTTCAAGAGAATCCTTATTTGATAAAACTCATAAATTATTGGATAAATATAATGATAAAGACTGCAAATATGTTTGTGATATTTCAGCTCTTCACCATCCGCAAATTTATAAAATAAGTGATTTCAAACCTGGAAAACAATAATGTTTGAAGATGTTGAAGTTCACTGTCCAAATAATCTTGACAGCATTCTTACACAAATTTATGGAGATTATATGAAGTTACCTCCAGAATCTGAAAGATATAATCATATAACTCAAAAAATAGATTTTGGCCCCTATGAGGACTGATTAATAATTTCTCTTATTTTCTTAGCATTTTTTCATAAATTGACCTGTTATCTTTAGTTTTGGATGTTGATGACTTGTTTTTAATAGCTGATTTGATAACTGCAGGAATTAATTTCGGAACATCAAGAGATCTTTTAATAATGAACTTTAATCTGTGGAATCTTGACGGATTCGGATAGAAATCATGCTTAAACGAATCATCATTAATCATTTTTTCTGCATAATCACAAATTCGCTCATAAGCCAGCTTATCTCCAAAATCATAATACTGATCAATCATTTCACGAGAAACCGGGAATTCTTCAGTGTTTTTAAGGGTGTTTAACTTTTCAAATTCCTCGTAAGTGCTGATTGTTTTGGGTCCAACGAGGAATGGATTATCAAAATCAGGATTCAGCTCAACGGGCCTTAAAATATTACACTGTTTTTCCAGCAAGTAAACATCAATAATAGAGCTTACTTATAACAGTGTTTAAGTAATCGCATGGCCTGATCCATTCCTGAATTGCATATTTATTGATATAATGGAAATTAGGATATTTTTCATCTAAAATACTGATTGTAGAATCTTCATCAAGTACATTAAATTCAACAGGATGAGGGCGGTAAATAAATTCCTTTTCAGGATGTGTCTTTAGGAATTTCTCAAACCATTCCATTACAATAGCTTTTGATTCAACATTCCATTTTTGCATATATTTACCGTCATCCAGATTATGATTCATACTCATTAAACGTTTAGAGTCTTTTTCATTAAATGTGAAACTTGAAATAAATAAAATCCATTCCTTGGATGAATCCAAATTAAATTCACTGGCCAGCTGATTCTTAGTTTTGAAAAATGAATCAAATCTGTGATTTGAAAAATCAGTTTTAATATCACCAGTAACAGGTAAATTCTTTTCCTCAATTCCTTCAGCCATCATATCCTGTTTTATCTTTTCACTCCAGCAAACATGACTGGCTTTTTTTCATATACTCCTTAGGATAATGGGCCTTGGAATCAAGAATTCTTTTAGCTATTACCTGTTCATACCTTAAATTAAGTATTTTATCTATTTTAGGTTTGAATCTGACAGTATATCTTTCAATGTCATTATTGTTATAACCTGCCTGACCAATCAGTAGTTTCGGTTTATATTCTTTTGGAAAAATAAGTTCCCTGTAATTATAATACCCCAATATATCAACAGAATATCCTCTTTTTTCAAATTCTGCTTTTAAAAGATTAGCATTATTTAATTCCCTTTCCGGAAGTTCATAAAAGATTACAATATCTGCCATTATTTATCCCCTTAACATCGCATTAGCTATTTTAATATCTGATGGTCTTGTAACTTTAAAATTGGTTCTATCCCCTTCAAATAAACCAATTTCATGACCTCTCATGTGAAACAAAATCATAGCTTCATCTAATTTGTCAATTTCTTCATCGGACAAATCACTGTAAATTTCAAGGTAATGATTTATATTAAATGACTGTGGCGTCTGAGACTGCAGCAAATACTGCCTGTCCGGAACATCAGTTAATATTCCCTGTTTTTAGATTCAAATATTACATCTGTAGCTGGAATAACTGCACTGGCTGCTCCATGCTGTTTTGCATACCTGATACTGTCTTTAATTAACTGAGGAGTTACAAATATCCTTGCAGCATCATGAGTAACCATTATTGAATCTTTAGGATAATCATTTTCAAGAGTGTAGTTAATGGAATTTAAAATTGTATCACTACGTCTTTTTCCACCTTCTATAACAGTGATTCTTGGGTCTGTTAATTCATATTCTTTTATTACATCTTTAGTTTTATTAATGCATTCTTTTGGTGAAGATACTATAATTTCATCCATTTCTTCAACTTTTAAGAAAGCTTCCAAGGAATGTATTAAAATTGGTTTATCAGCTATTAAATAAAATTGCTTAGGCATTCCAACATCCAAACGGGTTCCTATACCTCCAGCAAGTAGTGCAGCACATATCATTAAAGTTAGCTTTTGTTATTTTTTATATTTATAATAATGTATTTCCAAACATTCATTCTGCAATTACTAAAATTAAGCTTTAAAATATGCAAAACTATAAATTCTATCTAAAAATCAGTGCCTAATCTTAAAATTGATTTAAAATAGAAAAATTGCATTGAAACTGAAAAAGAAAGATAATAATGAGTTATTAAGAAATAAAATTTAAAAATTGCTGAAAACATAATGTACATTGATAAATTTTTTTAAATGGAAATAAAAGAGCAGAATAGCTTAAAACACAATATACAACCTTTAAAAAACTAAATTTAATTAATTTATATTTAATAACCTTATCCAACCACATTATATTAATATTATGAACAATAAAGATAATAAACATGAATATAGAGTATATTAAAGAAAATTATATTTTCGAAACATTAAACCAACATCATGACCTAAATGATTTTGAGTGCGAGTCACAGGATTTAACAGATTTCTTAAAAATGATGCATTAAATCAGCAGAATATGAATTTAAACTTAACACAATTAGTAATATGCGATGAAATTATAGTTGGATATGTATCAATTCTAACAGATTCAATGAAATTAAAAATCTTAGAAGATGAAGAAACTAAAAAAGAAATATGCAATGAGTTAAACATTAGTGAAAACAATGAATTGCCTGCAATTAAAATTGGAAGATTTGCAATAGATAAAAAATATGCCAAACAAGGATTAGGCTCACATATACTTGCTAATGTATTACTTTCAATGCTTAAACTATCAAAAACTAAAATAGGATTTAGAGTCATTATTGTTGAAGCATATGCAATAGCATTAGATTTTTATATTAAAAATAATTTTTACACACGTGAAAGTGATAAGGAAATCCTTAAAAAATAGATATGATAAAAAAACAAGACCCAACAAGGTGTTTTAACATATATTTAGATTTAAAAGATATAAAAGAGGAACCAAAAAATTAAAATAAAACAGTTCTTTGATTCCTAATTTTTTTTTGCAAACTCCCTATCTTTTTCAGTAGGCGGTTGTTGCATCTTTTTTAAAACAGCAATAGCATCTTTACCTTCAAAAACGGGAGTTTTTCCAATAGGTTTAGCCATACTAATCACTCCTTAAAAATATAATATGTAATAACCTTTTATTAATTATTATTTAAATAATTACTGGTGTTACATATATAACTTTTGTATTACATTTTCAAATTTGATTTAAATTCATCAAAAATGCTCAAATTATCTAAAAAGTCTGTAAAATTAGATTTACAAACAAAACTCTTAAATTTAAACTATTTTCAATACTATTAACTTAGATAAGTAAATAATAAAATATTCTGTTTAAACCAAAAGAACACATATAACAATATATTCTATAATCAATATTATTAAGCTTTAAAATATATAAATCTGTTGATTACACATTAAAAATAGCTATAAAAAAAACTGTTTAACCTTAAATTGATTTAAAATAGAAAAATTGCTTTGAAACTGAAAAAATAAAGATAAAATAGATATATTATGAGATTAATTATAATTTTTCCCATAATGCATAAAATGCTTTTTAGGACTTTTTTTCAAAATAATAACATCATAAACAAAATTAACAGTTAAACATTCAATATTTAACTTATCACAGATTTCCTTAAGAACAATAGTCGTGTTTTTTCCTTCAAAAGCACTCCTGTCTGCTCATCCAGATATACACCCTGACCGTACCAGATACCCAAAGTATGATTTCTACTTACATTTAATGTAGATGCTGTTATAATATCTCCAAATCCGCAATAATCATCTACTGTTGATCTGTTTCCACCTAATTTCTCAATAATACATTTAGTTTCATTATAACTTTTGGTGAAAACTGCAAATTTAGCATTGTCATTAATGCCCATTCCTTTACAAATTCCCTGAGAAATAGCTAAAATATTTTTAATGATACCGCAAAATTCAGTTCCAATAACATCATGATTAGTGTTAACTTTAAGTTTGGGAGTTGACAATACATTTTTGACTATTTCCAGATCTTTTTTCTTTATACTGGCTATTGTAGTTGCAGAAGGCAGGTTTTTCATCATTTCAGAAGCTATGTTCGGTCCGGATAACACTACTGCAGATCTTCCGGTTTCCTCTTCAATAACTTCACTCATTCTTTTATTTGTCTTGTTTTCAATTCCTTTAGCTGTGCTTACAAAAATACACTTATCTGAAACTATGTCATTTAACTGAACCATTGTCTGGCGCATAACTGATGAAGGAATACATAAAAATATAACATCAACATCCTTCAGGTCACATAAATCATTGACAGCCATAATATTTTTATGCAGTTTAACACTTGGATGATACTCGCAGTTAATATGACCTTCATTTATATCATCACAGATTTCTTTTCTTCTGGCATACAATAACAATTTATTAGTATTTGGTGCAATACACTGAGAAATAGCTGTTCCCATTGCTCCAGCACCTATAACTCCAACATTCAATGACATTGAGCACCTCTTAAAATTATATATTAATCCTTTTTTAATTTAAATTTATTTGTTTACAAATTCCAGTTTAAAAGGAGTTCCTCTGTCAATATCTTCAGCAGCCTTGCATCCGATAATTTCTGCTAAATATTTAGGATGCAAGCCAAAACCCGGCCGGATTGATTTGACATTGTCTTTGTTATGATTTCCCCTTTTTGATGTCTTTAACTGCAAATAATGATCTTGAAAACTCCCTGTTTGCCTTCATTTTATCAGATAATTCATAACTAACTTTGCCCAGAGCTTTTTCAACATTTCTTATTGAATCAACCATCTGCTTAAATTCATCAGGTTCCATAGAAAAGTCTGAATCCGGCCCTTCCATAGTTCTGTCTAAAATAAAGTGTTTTTCAATTATTTTAGCTCCCATAACTACAGATGCAACAGCAACGTCACTGCCTAAAGTATGGTCTGAAAGTCCGACAACTGTTTTGAAGTTTTCTTTTAAATCAGGAATTGTCTTAAGATTTATTTCTTCCAATGGGGCGGGATAAGCTGAAGTGCACTTTAAAACAGCTATTTTATCATTACCTGCATCCTTGCATGTTTTAATGGCCAAATCAATGTCTTCTTTTTGAAGCTATTCCTGTTGAGATTATAACCGGTTTGTTTTTTCCTGCAACATATTTGATTAACGGAATGTCTGTAATTTCAAAAGAAGCGATTTTATAAGCACCTACATTCATATCTTCTAAAAAATCAACTGAAGTTTCATCAAATGGTGAAGAAAATACAATTAACCCCAAATCTTCAGCTACCTTTTTTTAGTTTAGGCTGCCAATCCCATGGCATAAATGCATCCTCATAGAGGTTATACAATACCTGACCGTCCCATATTGTTCCCTGTTTTATCTGAAAATACTCATTGTCACAGTCTAAAGTTATGGTATCCGGAGTATATGTCTGAAATTTAACTGCATCTGCACCAGATTTTGCCATTGCCTCTATAGTTTTAACAGCTATATCATAATCATTCATATGGTTTGCTGAAAGCTCAGCTATTATAAATGTAGGATGCCCATCACCAATTAATCTGTCTTCAATTCTAAATTCCATAATTTAGCCTCTGTAAATAAATCTTAAAGCACTGCCGTTTCTGATTTCACATTCTTTTTTTAAATCCCATAGCCTCAAAAAATGAAACTGACCTTGCATTGCTTTTTTTTTAATATCTGCAACTAAAGTATCCTGATTATAATTTTCCTTAATATAAGTTATTCCCTTATTTAACAAGTATTTAGACAATCCTAATCCTCTATACTTTTATTTAAGCTAATGCTAATAACAGGATACTTTTCATCAAAATCAAATCTTAACTGACCAATAATATCTGAGTCATATTCCAAAACCAGAAATTCTGTTGTATTATCATTTAATATCCCATTAAACCATTTTTTATGAGTTTCCAAATCTATTTTATCGCAATTAAAAGAGCTTTTTCTTACTTCTTCATCATTAGCTATTTCAAATATTTTAAGACAGTCCTCTTTTTAATTTCTCTGAAAACAGAATTTTTCCTGTAATAACTGTTTAGAGCGGTTTTAGCTATTCTTATAGAACCTTTACCATCAACTGCACTGATGCCCATATTTTGCTTTTCTTTTCTTAAAGCAGAATCTTTAAGCAGCTCCAGTTTAGCTAAAATATTTTCTTCTAAATTATCATCATCCCAGAATCCTGCAAACTCAATGAAACCCTGCTTTTGCCAGTTTTGAATATTGTTTATCTGATTGTCAACAACTCCAACAGCAATTGTCGGAACACCTACTCTTGCAAGTTCATATAATGTTTGGCCTGCTGATGAAATAGCCAAATCTGTGCTTTCCATAGCATCAAGCATTTGTCTGCTGTCTGGAGAATAAATCAGTTCATCATCAAACTCCTCGATTTCACCAACATTATCAAAGCTGTTTCCTATGATGACCTTTTTTGCAAAATCCTCATTTTTCAGCAAATTCAGGATTTTAGGAGTCAGATTTCTTAAATCATTTCCGCCTAAAGTAATTAAAACATTTTTTATTTCATCATTAACATCAGTTATCTTTGCATTCCAGAAGTCCTCTCTAAGGGGAATGTATTTTGATCCGTACAGCGCATCTTTTCTTCTGGTTGTTGCAAGGATTGTTCCGTTTACAACTGTTCCCTCAGGATAATCTAAACGATCATTATCATCAACATAAATAGCTAATGCTGCTGTTTTAGCTATTTTTCGGTAAAATTCAAGTGGTGCATGATATGAATCTATAATAACAATATCATCATCAGCAAATTCCATATTCTGCCAGTCATAAATAGCATAGTTAATATTTTGCAAAATTGCATCAATTGATTTGTCCCCATTAACAATAAATTGAGGTGTTATGCAGAATTTTCTAAAAGCCTGATATATTGAGCTGCATCTGGCTACATGCCCGAATCCATAGTTTTTTCCGCCTTCAGTTAATATTATTACATTCATATTATCTTTTCAATATACAGTTTAGCTCTATCCAAATCCTGTTTTTCGCATAAATTAAGAACTTCATCCAATTCTTCTTCTAAACTATTGCAAACCTTTTTTGAGTTATTTCAGAGTTTATATCTTTTAAATAAGGTTTACTGCTAAATAATTCCAAAATATCATCCAGAGAGAAGAATTCATTTTTATCATATAAATTATCATAAACACTGCAGAGCAGAGCATAATCCTGAGGAGTATCTAGTGTAATCCTAATATCAGAGTTGTCGTTTTTGTTTCATATTGCACTATTTTAAAGTCTTCAGGATGTGTTTTATAGATAAATGGAGTTACATGTTCCTTTTCAAATTTATCAGTGGCATTTTCATATACATTTTCCAAAACATTGAAGTTAATTACCTCAGCATCAATTCCTCTTGGAAATCCTCTGGTTAATGTATTTGAAGTATAATCTGCATTGGAGTCTATATGTTTTTTGACAATTTCATCAATTATATTTGCATCGGCACATGGACAGTCACTGGTTATCCTGACAATAACATCCAAGCTGTTTTCCAAAGCAGCATTATAATATCGTTCCAGAACATTTTCCAGACTGCCTTTGTAAAACTTAATGTTTTCTTTTTTAGCTACTTCAACTATTTTTTTCATCTTCATCATGTGTTGTTGTAGCTATTATTATTTCATCAATAAGTTCAGATTTGGCTACTCTTCTAATAACCTGTTGCAGTACATTTATTTTGCTATTGAAAGGTAGTGGTTTTAAAACTTTTTGCGGAAGTCTTGTTGAAGAGGTTCTGGCCTGAATAATTGCTCCAATTTTCATTTTTTAATACTCACTAAATACTTTGTAAAGTTTTTTCTTGTACAAACTCTAAATCTTCATCAGTTAATGTAGGGTACATTGGTATACTAAGTTCTCTTTTTGTAAAACTCTTCATCTACTGGACAAAGTCCTTTATTAAATCCAAGGTTTTGATAGTAAGGTTGTAAATAAACAGGTATATAATGCACCTGAACACCTAATCCTTCAGAGCGTAATTTTGAAAATATTTCCTTTTTATGATTTGCATATTTTTCTTTTAACAAAATCGGATATAAATGATATGCAGACTCACCGTCCGGATTTTCTTTAACAACGTCAAAATATGGATTGTCTTCAAACATCTCATCATATTTTTTCAGCTATTTTTCTTCTGTTTTCAACAAAAGAATCTAATTTTTTAAGTTGTGATAAACCTAAAGCACATTGAATGTCTGTTATTCTGTAATTGAATCCTAAGTGCTGCATTTCATAATACCAGTCACCGTCACGAGGATTTACTAAATTATTTTTAGTGATTCCATGAGATCTGAATAACTGAAGTCTTTCATAATACTCTTCATCATTTGTAACAATAATTCCGCCTTCACCGGTTGTAATGTGTTTAACAGGATGAAAACTGAACATTGTCATTTCAGAGTATTTTAAAGAGCCTATTTTTTACCGTCATATTTTTGCACCAAGTGCATGTGCACCGTCTTCAATAATCTTAGCATTATTATCTTCAGCAATATCAGCTATTTCCTTTAAGTTAACAGGATTACCGCTATAATGTACAGGAGCTATTAACTTAGTATTTTTACTGACTTCCAGTTTAGATGCATCAATGTTTCCGGTTTGTTTTTCCACATCACAGAAGTTTACTTTTAGCCCCTAAATATAATCCTGCATTAGCAGTAGCTACAAAAAGTATTAGGAGTTGTAATCATTTCATCTCCCTTTTCAAGACCTAATGCAAAATAAGCACCGTGCAGTGCAGAGGTTCCTGAATTAAAAGCAACTCCATATTTAGCTCCGACATAATTAGCTATTTCCTCTTCGAACTCAGTTATTTTTGGTCCCTGAGTAATGAAATCTTCACTTAATACTTTTGTGACTGCATCAATGTCTTCCTGGTCTATACACTGTTTTCCATAAGGTAAAAATTTAGAAATAGAAATCACCTAGTATACAATATCTATATCTTTTAAAGCTTCTCTAATTTCTTCAACAGATAACCAAACCGGATTATTGTCAGATGCATAGTAGAATCTGTCTTCTACTTTTTTCCACCTTCTTTTATATTAACATCTTCCCACCATTCCAAATCCGGATAAATTATATAATAATCATCATATTCATAAGCAGATCTTGAATCTTCCTTAGTTATCATTACTTCATGGAGTTTTTCACCAGGTCTAATACCGACATCTTCAAATTCACAATCAGGAAGCATGGCTTTTGCCAAATCAGTTACTTTAAATGAAGGGCATTTATGGATAAATAATTCTCCACCTTTAGCATCACCAATAGCTTTAATTACTAAATCAACTGCTTCATCAAGAGTAATCCAAAATCTGGTCATTCTCATATCAGTAATTGGTATTTTAATTTGACCTTCATCAATTAAAGTTTTGAAAAATGGAATTACAGATCCGCGACTGCCTGAAACATTTCCATAACGAACTACTGAAAATTGAGTGTTTTTAGCTCCAACATAAGCATTAGCTGCTATAAATAGTTTATCTGAAACCATTTTAGTAGCACCATATAAGTTAACCGGATTAACTGCCTTATCAGTAGATAATGCCACTACCTTTTCAACATGTTTGTCAATAGCTACATCCACAATGTTTCTGGCTCCATCAATATTGGTTTTAATAGCTTCTAAAGGATTGTATTCAGCTGCAGGAACTTGTTTTAATGCAGCTGCATGAACAATAATATCTACACCATCACAAGCACGTGCAAATCTTTCTTTATCTCTAACATCCCCAATAAAGTAACGCATTACTTTTTTATGTTGGGCAAATTGTCTTTGCATCAAATATTGCTTGTATTCATCTCTTGAGTATATAATAATTTTTTTTAGGATTATACTGTTCTAATACTCTTTTTGTAAACTTTTTACCGAAAGAACCGGTTCCTCCAGTAATTAAAATAGTTTTATCATTTAACATAACGAAACTCCAATATTAAATTATTTATAGGTTTATTTTTGAAAATATATAAAGATTATTAGAAGCAAGTTTCTATCTTTATAATAAAATTGTATTTGATAAATAAAAGAGTATAGTATTGTTAATTTTTATTTAATGATAAAATTAGTTTAAAATGAAAAAATAACTATTTAAAATTAGTTTAAAATAAAAAAAAAAAAAATAAGGATTTATGAAAATCCTTTAAATTTATTTTTTCCTTCTGGAAACTCCAAAACCGAATATTCCAAAGATTAAAACAACCAATAAAGCAAATAATGGATTTCCTGTTTTTGCCATTGCAGCAATATCCATTGTAACTTCATCAGAAATCATAATATCTTTATCAGCCGGACCTACAGGAGTAGGAACAGGAGTTGGAAGTGGATTTACAGTAACTGAAATATTATCATAATTGTTAGACATATTCAAGTCAACTGTACTTCCATTTACAAATACTTCATTAGATATTATACCTGTTTTTAAAACAATACATGTAATTTCCAATGTAGCATTGCTTTTGTTAGTTAAATTGCCAATTGTCCAAATACCTGTTGTCGGATTATATACTCCTACGCTTGCTTTATATGAAACAAATTTAAGAGCATCTGATAATTTATCTACTACATAAATATCTAATGCTGTGTCAGGACCATTGTTTTTAACAATAATAGTGTATATGATTTTATCTCCAACAGTTACTACATTAACATTTACTATTTTTATAACAGATAAATCTGCTGTTTGAGGAACAGTAATATTAACAGTAGCATTGTTGTTAGTTAAGTTAGGATCATAACCAGTTCCATTTACACTTACATTGTTTTGGATAAATCCTGTTTTAATTATTTTTACAGTAATAACTAATTTAGCTGTTTCATTATTAGTTAAATTACCGACTGCCCAAATACCATTTGTTAAATTGTAATATCCTTTAGAAGCATTAGCTGAAATGAATTTGAAATTATCTGCCAATATTTCAGATACTTTAATGTTAGTTGAGTTATCCGGACCGTTGTTTCTTACAATTATTGTGTAGGTTATTTCATCACCATAATTTGGAGTAAGATTATCTACTATTTTAATAATTTCTAAATCAGCGATATTTACATGTATTGTAGTATTTGAAGTGTTTCCTTCAGGATGTTCATCACTAGTGACATTTACACAATTGAAGATATCCTGACCGGTTGTACCTAATATTGCAGCATAAATATCTACAACTATCTTACTGCCAGTATGCATATTTCCTAATGAAATAATTTGAGTGTAATCAGTTAAATTACCTCCATTTATTCTGTAGGTTGCAGATTTAACATCCAACAATTCAGCATCCAAAATATCTTCTAATTTGACATTCAATGAATCTGAAGACCCTCCAGCAATTACAGTAATGACAAAGTGTGCTGTGTCTCCAGGGTTAAGTGCTTTGATTTCAGCATCCTTAATTACAACCAAAGTAGTATTAGCCATTACATTGATTGTTTCATTATCTGTAAAGTTACCTCTAGCATCATCAACACCAGTAGTAATATTAACAGTATTTAAAACATTACCACGAACAGAAGCATTAACTTTAGCTCTGAAATACACAGTTATGTTAGCACCTGCATTAATATCACCTAAACTGACAGATTCATTGTAATTGAACCAATCTTTACCGTTTAATGAATATTGTAAGTTAAGCAATTCATTACTGTTGAATATGTCCTTTAATACAACATCACTGGCAACAGAAGGACCGTAATTGTTTATAACAACAGTATAACCTACATTTTCACCAGCTACAATAACCGTGGAATTAGCTACTTTAGAAATATCCAAAATAACACAATCTGGAACATTAACACTAACAGAATCATTATTATTAGTTAAATTACTGTCATGACCAGTACCTGTGACATTAACATTATTGGTAATGTTTCCAACCTTAATAACCTGAACAACAATTTTCAAAGTTGCGGATTCATGATTATCCAAATCACCAACAAACCAAACACCAGTATCTGGATTGTACTGACCATTAGAGCTGATGAATTTAACACCATCAGGCAATAAATCACCAACAGTAACATTAAATGACTTATCAGGACCATTATTAACAACAACAATAGTATACTCAATCATATCCAAATACTTAGGAACAGAATTATTTACCAGCTTATCAACAGCCAAATCAACAATCCTCACATGAACAGTAGTATTAGAAGTATTTCCTTCAGGATGCTCATCACTAGTAACATTAACCAAATTGAAAACATCACTATCAGCAGTATCCAATACTCTAGCCCAAATATCAACAGTAACAGTAGTACCAGTAGCTATTGTATCTAAACTCACACTTCCAGTCCACATACCTTTGTTTACACCATTAATAGCATATGTAGCACCATTAACATCCAATAAAGTTGAATCCAATATATCTTTTAAAACAATGTTCAATGAATCTGAAGATCCGCCAGCAGTTACAGTTATTATATAATGTATAGTGTCTCCAGGGTTTAACTCCTTAATTTCAGCTGTTTTATCAACTTTTAAAGTACTGTTAGATATTACATTTACATGTTCTTCAGCACTAAATATTCCTCTTGCATCATCTGTGTCTGTTGTAATATTTACTATATTGTGCACAATTCCTCTTGTAGAAGCATTCACCATTGCTTTAAAGTAAACAAGTATGCTGCTTCCAGAATTCATATCACCTAAATTAATTTTAGCTCCTTTAGTATATGGAATCCATGTAATATTATCTAAAGAGTATGCTACAACAGTTAAATCTTTAGTTTGATAATTATCAGTTAAAACCACATTAGCTGCAGTTGAAGGACCCTGGTTTGATACAAGTACCTGATAAATAACTTCTTCTCCAGCAACTACATTTTTAATACAACCAGTAATGTTAATAACACCGCCAATAGCTACTTTGTTTACATTTAATATTACACAATCTGGAACTGTTATTGTAATATTATCATGGTTATTAGTTAAATTTACATCATAACCACTACCAGTTACATTTGCATTATTTGTAATAATTCCAGGGAAGATTGCTTGTGCTGTTATAGTTAAAGTTGCACTTTGACCTTTAGCTAAATGACCAATAAACCAAATTCCAGTTACAGGATTATAATTTCCACTTGCACTAATAAATCTTAAAGTATTTGGCAACATATCACGAACAGTAACATTAAATGAATCATCTGGACCATGATTTGTTACAACAATTGTATAAATTACATTGTCTAAATATTTGTAAATCATTTTATCTGATGTTTTGTTAATAGCTAAATCAACAGTATTTACATGAACTGTTTTATTAGATTCATTAATGAATCCTTCCTCATTTTCAACAATAGCTTTGTTAAATATATCTTTATTTGCACTGTTTAATGCTTTAACTTCAATAGTTACAGTTACTGAATTTCCTGTTTTTAAAGTTCCAATATTATATGAACCGTTCCATTTTCCTACATAATTTCCATTTACATAGAAAACAGCATTTTGAGCATCCAATAAGCTTTGATCTAATTTATCAGTTAAAATAACTCCTAATGAATCAGATGAACCTTCAGCAGTAATTACAATTGTATAATTGAATAAATCTCCAGGATTAATAGCATCAACATTTGAAGTTTTATTAATAACTAAAGTTGAGTTATCAATAGCTTTGACTGTTTCATTAGCTTCAAAGTTACCTCTTGCATCTTTTATGTCAGTTGTGATTCTAACAGTGTTGTTAATTAATCCTCTTGTAGAGTGATTTACAGTTGCTCTAAACAGAATCATTACTGCTTCATTTACATCAATGTCCCCTAGTGCAATTCCATTATTATATTTTACCCAGTTGCCGTTTGAATTATATTCCATGTTAAGCAATTCATCAGCATTGAATAAATCAGTTAAATAAACATTAGCTGCTACAGAAGGACCATAATTAGATACAATTACAGTATAAGTTATTTTTTCACCAGCAATAACCTCTTTATATGGTTTTTCAGATATTACTCCATCAGTAACTACTTTAGTAATATTTAAGATTACACAATCTGGAACAGTTATATTAACACTTGCATTGTTATTTGAGAGGTTACTGTCATAACCAGTGCCATTAACTGATACTTTGTTTTCAAATTTGCCAATATCTATTGTTTCAGCAGTAATTGTAAGAGTAGCTATTTCACTAGAACCTAATTCACCAACATTCCAAATTCCAGTAGCGGGATCATATGTACCTGTTGATGTTATGAATTTTAAACCATTTGCCGGCCAAATATCTTTAACAACAACATATGTAGATGCATCAGGACCATTATTAACAACAGTGATTGTGTAAGTTATTATTGAGCCATATAATGGACTTGCATTATCAACTACTTTTTGTAATAGCCAAATCAACTAAAGGAGTTACTTTAATTGTTTCAGAATCATTATTATTTGAGATGTTTGAATCAAATCCAGTACCATTAACTTTAATATCGTTTATAATAGTTACATTTGATTTTGCAGCTTTTGCTATAAGAGTAATTAAAACTTTTTCGCCATTAGCTAGTTTTTCACCATTTATTGTGATTTTATTATTGGATATACTAAGAGTCCATCCACCAGGAACATTAGCATTAATAAATTTCAATCCTTCTGGTAAGTTGTCAGTAGCTATAATATTAGTAGCTATTCCTGACCATTGTTAATAATTTGAATAACATACTCAACATTATCTCCATAATTATATGTTTTATTTTGATGATTAGCTGTTTTGTTAATTGCTAAATCAATTACATTAATTGGAACAATGTTTGTATCATTAGCTGTTTTGTTATCTGAATTAATTACAGATGCAAAGTTTGTAATGCTGTTTAATTTTCCAACATCAACATATGCTTTGACTGGAACTGTAATTACCACATTAACAGTCGTTCCAGAAGAAAGAGTTCCTAAGTTTACACTTCCTATCCAAACACCTTTATCTATTCCATTTATAGAGTAAGTTGCCTTATTAACATCAAAGAATATTTCACTTAATTTATCAGTTAAAATAACATCTAAAGAATCTGACAATCCTCCAGCAGTTATTTGAACAGTATATTTAATTACATCTCCAGGATTTACAAGAGCAGTATTAACTACTTTTGTGATATCTAATGTAGTGTCTCCTTTAACATTTACAGTAACATCATCTTCTAAAATACTGTTTTCTCTTAATTTTGTTGTAGAATTAATAATAGCTTTATTTACTATATTTCCACGAATAGTTGTTTTAATAAATCCTTCAAATAATATTGTTTTACTTTGACCATTAGCTAATGTTCCAATATTAATAGAAGCATCATAACGAGTCCATGATTGACCATCTAAAGAATACAACATATTAGTTAATTCGGAATCATTATAAATATCTGTTAAAATAATATCACGTGCATATGAAGGTCCATTATTAGTAATTACTATTTCGTATTTAATAATTTTACCAGCAATTGCTTCAGTAATATTGATTTTAGTAATATGTAATTCAGCTAATGTAGTAACATTTTTAATGTTTGTAGCTTCATTATCCTCAAGTTTTAATTCACCAGTGGTTGTGTTGACTCTGACAGTATTGTTTAATATTGTATCATCAACAATACTTCCATCTAAATATCCCCTAATATAGACAGTTTTAGAAGCTTTAGAATTGATACTACCTAAATCAATAGGATTAGTGTAAACATTCCAAGTTTTACCATCTAAAGAGTATTCTAAATTAGTTAAATATTCTGAATGATAATATTCATTTAATTTAACATTTTGAGCAGTATCTAGTCCGTTATTTGTAATTATAATTGTGTAGTAAATATCTTCACCAGCTATAACTACTTCATTATTACAGTTTTTAACTACACTAAGATCAGCTTCAGTAACATGAACTTCTTTGGTTGTTTGAGTAGTGTATGTCCTATTATTTGGATTTGTTCCATTAATTGAAACATAAGCTACATTAACTGAGTTTATAAAGTTTTGGCCAATTGGTGAGTATTTTACTCCATCTATCTCCCATTCAGCAAATGAAACTTGATATGTAAAAGTGAATTTGTCTCCGGTAGTTAAATTAAGACCAGTAATTGTAAATGTTCGTGTATTTTCATCGAATTTAACAACCCATCCATTTGATTTAGAAGTTGAATTGATACCAGAGTATTTTAAACCTAATGGCAGCACATCTTTAATTGTAATATTATATGCCATTCCATTTCCATTATTTGTAATTACAATTGAATAAGTTGCATTTTCATAGTATTCATATTTTTGTTTATCTGATGTTTTAACAACACTTATATTAGGTTCAGCTATTTTAACTTGTGCATTAGAATTATCTATTTTATTATCATTTAAATATAATTCAACATTATTAGATTTAATAGATTGTGCTTTGTTAGATTGATCATTTAAGACAACAGCAGATAAATTAAATATAATGTTGTCAGAATATTTGTAAGAGGTAGTATTTCCAAAGTTTATAGTTACAAGATTTCCATTTACACTGACATCACTGATTAAAGTACCATTTGATAAAATAACTGAATTTTCAAGATATTCAAATCCTTGTGGAAGGATATCTTTAACCTGCAAATTAGTGTAATTACCTTTAGGTAACTTTACCATAATTTGATAAGTTACATTTTCACCAATAGTTGGTGTAAATATGTTGCCGTCTTTATTGCCAAGTGTGGTTCCAATTACTAATTTAGTAATAGTCGGCATTTTAGTTTTTAAAGTATCCTTACTTTCATTATAGTAAATTCTACCATGATCAGGTGCAGAATATCCGACAACATAAGCCATATTTACATACTGACTTCCAATTTGGATATCTGACCTTATAACAAATGAATATTTTGCATGAATTATATCTCCAGGATTTAACTGAGCCACATCAATTTCAACATGAGAACCAATCCATTTGATTTTAGCATCAATTGATTTCCATCAGCATCAGTTACTTTGACAACCACATTATCTTCACCCGGTATTTGACCAATAAATGAAGCAAGATCTTCCAAATCATCAATAATAGTCACTTCAAATAATGGAGTTTTACCGTTGTTTTTAACAATTACATCAAATGAAACATGATCTAAACCTTCAACTTCAGTTACATTGAATTTTTTAGTAATATCTGCTGTAGGTTCCACAATTGTAACCTTAGCACTAGACCTGCCCATAGTCTTATCATTTAAGAACAATTCCACATTATTAACTTTAACCGCACCTGCTTATTGGACGGATCAAATATTGTAGGTCTGGCAGTCAAATTAATAGACAAAACACCATTTGCAAAGTCACTGGAATGAACATTGTTAATTGTAATAGTTATATCATAATTATTTACATTTACAGTCCAATCTTTGCCATTTACTAATTTTGTACCATTTGCATAAAATGCACCTGCACCAATATACTCAAATCCCTGAGGCAAAGTATCCTTAATCACCAATTTAGTATAATTACCAACAGGCAAAGTTACATTAACACCATAAATTACCTTTTCACCAATAGTTACCTTATCCTTACCATTATCAATAGATGAATCAACAATCCATTTAGTAATTACCGGAAGTTTAGTTTTTAAAGTGTCCTCATCATAATTATAGTAATTTCTACCGTGATCAGGTGCAGAATATCCGACAACATTAGCCATATTTACATACTGACTTCCAATTTGGATATCTGACCTTATAACAAATGAATATTTTGCATGAATTATATCTCCAGGATTTAACTGAGCCACATCAATTTCAACATGAGAACCAATCCATTTGATTTTAGCATCAATTGGATTTCCATCAGCATCAGTTACTTTGACAACCACATTATCTTCACTAGGTGTTTGACCAATAAATAAATCAAAGTCATCTAACCCATCAAAGATAGTTACATTAAATAATGGAGTTTTACCGTTGTTTTTAACAATTACATCAAATGAAACATGATCTAAACCTTCAACTTCAGTTACATTGAATTTTTTAGTAATGTCTGCTGTAGGTTCTACAATTGTAACCTTTGCACTAGACTTACCCATAGTCTTATCATTTAAGAACAATTCCACATTATTGACTTTTACAGCACCTGCCTTATTGGACGGATCAAATATTGTAGGTCTGGCAGTTAAATTAATAGATAAAATACCATTTGCAAAGCTACTAGAATGAACATTATTGACTGTAATAGTTATATCATAATTATTTACATTTACAGTCCAATCTTTACCATTCACTAATTTTGTACCATTTGCATAAAATGCATCTGCACCAATATACTCAAATCCCTGAGGCAAAGTATCCTTAATCACCAATTTAGTATAATTACCAACAGGCAAAGTTACATTAACACCATAAATTACCTTTTCACCGATAGTTACATTATCCCTACCATTATCAATAGATGAATCAACAACCCATTTAGTAATTGCAGGAAGTTTAGTAGTGAAACTGTCTTTTGCAGTATCAGTATAATTTCTACCATTAGAAAGTGCAGAGTAACCTATAACATTAGCTATGTTAGTATAAGTACTGCCTATGACTACATCTTCCCTTACTTTAAATGTAAATCTATAAGTTAATGATTTGCCTATACCAAGTTCAGCAATATTTATGCTTACAATATTGTTATCCCATGTTGGAGTTACAATAACACCACCAGATGTAACATTGACACTGCCACTGACAAACTTGTTAATCAGATCACTTAAATCATCACTAAGTGTTACATTAAATAATGGGGACTGACCATTGTTAGTTACAGTAATATCAAAGTATAGTACATCTCCACCAATAACATTATCTACATTGAAGTTTTTAGTAATATCTATGACCGGTTCAACAACACTAACAGCTGCATTAGATACAGATTCATGATCATTCCAAGTAAGTACTGCTTTATTAGTTTTAACAGCACCTGCTTTGTTATTGTTAACATTTAATACCGTAGCATTTAAAAATGCCTGGAATTTACCGCCATATTCTTTAATAATTTCATCTGCAAATTCAGAAGCAAATGTTAATTCCACAATATTTCCATTTACAGTTACAGTATAATCCTTACCTTCAATAGCTTTATTTTGAGTATTTCCTTTGTAAACTACAATTGAACCATCAATGTATTTTAAACCCTCTGGAAGAGTATCAGTAACTTTTAAAATGTCGTATTTTCCAACAGGCAATATTGCAGTTATATTATAAGTTACATTTTCCCCAATAGTTACCTTATCTTTACCATTTACAATAGTAGTGTTAAATACTGTTTTATTTACCTTAGCATCATAAGTATGTAAAGTACTGCTTGCCTGGCTGGAATAATTTCTTTTTTCATCAAATTTAGTCTCATTGAAAATAGAATAATAATCTACTTTAGCTATATTTTTAAATTCTTTTCCAATAACAACATCACTTTTTACATCAAATGTGAATTTAACACTAACACTTTGGCCAGCTAAAAGTTCACCAACATTTAATGTAGCTATATCATTATTCCAACTGAAAATAATTTTACCTGTTTCATTGCCTTTTAGTATAGTTACACCTATATCACTTCTACTATTTACAAAGGTTTTGATAAATTCTGTTAAATCATCTGTAATAGTAGTATTATGAGCAGTACCTTTACCAGTGTTAGTTATAGTAATTGTGAAACTAGCTTCATCATTACCTTGAACTATATTAGGTTCAAATATTTTACTTATGTCTATTTTAGGTTGATATACATTAACATAAACAGTGTTAGAAGTTAATGTATTATTTGTCCAAGTAATACTTGCATAGTTACTAGTTGTTGCACTATCTGCACCAATCGGAATAACATTTTCATTATTAACAACAGTATAATATGCATTAATAATTAATTGATTATTTTTAGTATAATCTGGTATAATATCACCATTAAAGTTAATGGTTAAATAACTTTTTCAGGATGAGTAGTACTTGGAGTATAAGTTACTGTATATGCATATGCAGGAACAACCACACCCTCACTAGTAGTTATTGTAAAGTTAGTATACTTAATTCCATATGAAGTATCTTTAATAACTAAGTTTGGAATCCTTAAGTCTGGGAAGTTTACGGTTATTCTATAAATACCTATTTCACCAACAAATAGCATATTAGTATTGTCAGTAACATTAGATCCAATGAAGTCTTTTGTAATTTCTAATCCTTTAGCTATAATAGTTGCATTATCCCTATACTTATCTTTGTTATTTGCAAAGTTTGTACTATTAGGATATGCTGCAAAGTTTGTAATCCATACATTGTTAACAATACTTTCCTTTGGGATTAAATATTCACTAAACCTGACAGTATATATAATACTGCAAGAAGTGTTTTGAGCTAATTGAGATATCATATATCCTTTTGTAAATAAGTCATCTTTAAATGCAGTAATATCAACAACAGTTCCATTTGAGTAAACTAAACTAACAGCTTTGACATCTGCTTTTGTAATTCCATTTGAAGTTGTTTTGTTAACAAAATCATCAGCTACAATTATATCATAAGCAGTAGAATGACCTGTGTTAGTTATAGTTATATTATATTTAACATCAGTTGCATTTTCAATATTTTCTAAAATTTTTGTATCATTTACATGCTTTGTAATTTCCAATTCAGGTTCATTAGTAAGCATCAGTACAATATTTGAACTTGCATATATTACATCAACAGAATCTTTAAATTTCATTTCAGCAAGATTAGCTAAATTAAGCTGATCCGCCATAGGTTCTGAGGATACCTGAACTGTCAGCCATAATTTAACATTCACCGGATTAGCCAGGTTATCCAAAGTATTTCCAAAACTAAATGAAATTGCATTATTGAAATTATCTATATTAATTTTAGGAATAATAACTTTGCCGGTGTTTTCATCATATAAAAAATCCACTATTGTTTGCATAAGCCCAGTATCCACCTTCAGGAATTACTCCAGTAGTAGAATTAACTAAATTAAATCCTTTTTAAGTTAAATAATGGAATTGGTAAATAATCAGTAACAGCAAAATCATGTACAGAACCTGTAGGGAAATAAATATCCAATGCAAAAGTTATGTTCTGACCAGGATAAACTTTATAAAAATCAGCAGGACTTATGATTTCACCATTAACTGCAACAATATCTTTCTTAAGCGTGACACTTGGAACTTTTAATTGTGTATAACTGCTATCAGAAACCGTATTGGTTGTATTTAAAACATCAGCTGATGTTTTAATATGATTAATAACTAAATCATTTGATACAACAGAAGATCCGTTTGAATAATAAATAATAACTTTTGTAGCAAAATTCAAAGATCCTACCATTGCACCTTCATTAATACTTCTGTTTGTATAATATCCGCCTGTTAAGCTTGTACTTATATTGTTATCTTTCAGGAATTTTGAAATGTAAAATGTAACTGATTTATCAATGCTTCCTAAAGAAACAACATTGTAATAACTTTCATTTAATTCATATGTTTTTCCATAAACTGATAAAACAGGTTTATTCTCAGTTAAGAACTTTTGAGCTGAACCTACTTTATGAGTGTCAAATTTATCATAAATTACTAAATTATCAAAAGCAAAGTAATCAGAAATCTCAAAATCAACTTTATAATTAATTGAATTATGAGGAACAACAGTATATGTTCCATCAATAGGTGTGCTTAAAATTTCTGCATATTTTTGAGTAGCTAATGATTTTAAATATACATTATAACTATCAGATACATCATAAGTATTATTATCATAAGTATAATCCATATTTACAGTATTTTTTAGCAACAATGCTTACACCAGTTTCAGAATCAATAATGGTTATATTATCATCTGTACTATTATCAAATTCCGGAGCATATGCTTTATACCTTAAACTAAGACTTGTACCACTTAAATCTCCAGTAGCTTCTTTTAATTTTAAAATTATTTTTCCGCCAGTTTTATTACCGTCAGGTTTTTCAACAGTATATAAACTGGAATCTATGATTCTTCCTTTGGAGTCATATAAAACCAGACTGCCCAAATACATTATATTAGATGGAAGTACATCTGCAATAGTGATATTTTCAATTTTTGCACCATTAGCTATGTTAATATTTACATAATACTCAAATGGGAAATTTGAACCTGTAGCAGTTTCATCTTCATGAAGGTTTGAATCTTTATCTATTTTAACAACAACCGGATTTACCCAACCTGTAACAGTTTCTCGATAAATTGGAGGATAATTCACCGGATCATCAATATGACCGTTCCCATATCTAAATACAGGAGTAACAGTGAAATTAAGTAATTTTCCTATCTCCAAAGCCCCAATACTTGAAGTAACATTTAAAACAGCATCTGGAGCATCAACCGGGAAACTACCTAAAGGATACTGAAGAATATAGAAAGTACTGTTTACAGGACCATGTACTTCTTTTTAGTAAAAGGATCAATTAATGTATATAAACCTGTTGCATTATTATAAGTAATAAATTTCATCAAATACTCCAACTTTTATCGGAACTATATTTCTATTAGAAAATGAAACAGTAAATTGTGTTAATTCTTCAGGAGCTATTAGCTGAACATAAGGCTGAAATCCAGTAACCTCTCCTAAATTCTTAAATACCATTTGAAAGTTAAAGGATTCATTGATAAATACATCTGCAGGATTATTAAAAGACATATCATTACCATTTTCGTCTTTTAAACTAATATCTGGAACAGACGTATTATCATTTTCTACAATAGGACCTTCTTTAATTGGAATATCCCAAATAGAATTATCTCCAATAACGACTTCTTCACCATTATCATTTATGATAAGTTTATCGTAAGTTAAATTAGCATTTTCAACAATAACTGTATCTGAATTCCCATCAACATCCACTCCCTGAATATCTAAAGAATCTGCTTCATTAACACCATAAACTGAACCACAAAAGATGAATAATAGACTAGCTATTACTAATACTTTTAAAAAATTCATTTTAACACCAATATACTAATTTAAACAATAAATCTAAAATTATACAATTATATATGTCTTTTAAGATATATATAACTTCTATATTTTATTAACCTGAAAAATAAATTTTTAAACAGCACAAAAAAGAAAAATAAGAGAAAGATAATAATGGTAAACATATTACCATCATCATATAACTAAACACAACAGGTGAATTTGATATTTAATTATTTTAAACAGCCAGTAAATTAATTAATTGATTTGTTTAACATAAATCATAAATCCATCCTCTTCAAAGCTAAATTCAAATTCTACATCCATTGAATTTGCCTCCAATAATAGATTTTTTAAATGTTTAGATTTTTGTGAAACTCCAGTAAAATCACTATCATAATTTCACAATAATTATTTAATGACTTTGTTTTATTTATAGTTAACTGTACAAAAATTAAAGATAATTTTAATTAATGTTCATTATTTTACATGTCAAAATTGACATTTTAGCTATTCATTCAATTTATACAAAATAGGAAAATATAGAAGTTTAAAATGCCAAAACAATAAGTCAATTACAATAACTTATAAAACAAAGCTGAATTAGCTAATTTTGAAAAATCAGAATTATTAATTATTAAAAATTATGTAAAGCCAAAAAATAATGCTTCAAACTATAAAACAGAAAGTTTAAAAAAATAAAATAAAAAGAAAAAGACATTAAAGTCTTTGCTGTGTTTCATCCCAATCTTTGGATTTTGCAGGTAATTTCTTAAGTATAATAGTGAAACTAACTAAAAGAATAGCTAAAATAGCTAAAATACTTAATTCTACAATTGAACCTGAAGATATAACTCCAAACAGTCCTCCAATCCATACAAATCCTAAAACAATCGGAATAATATATTTAATTGCAACTATCCACCATTTGCCAATTTTTAAGGTTTTACTATTCTTATTAAGTGACGGGATGATTTTACCTGCATCAAATATCCATGCAAATAGTATACATTCACATATAACTCCAATCAGCAGAGCTATCTGATTTAAAAATGTATCGGCTATTCCCAGAATATATGAACCCATAGCCGTTGCATAAATCATTGAACAGGCTCCTCCAACAATACATAAAACAGTTACTGTTTTATTACGGGTCCAACCAAACTTATTCTGAATAGATACAGATACCGGTTCAAGCAATGCTAAAACACTTGTTATACCAGCTAAATATACTGTAAAGAAGAATAACGGTCCGATAATATTAGCTATGCCACCAAGCACATTAAATACTTCAGGATATACAATAAATACCAATCCAGTTCCCTGAGTTACCAAATCAGGCACTGCCACACCGCTTTGAAGTGACATATATCCGAGAATTGAAAACACACCAATAGCTGCAAAGTTTTCAAAACCGCAGTTTGCCAATGCAACATACAAAACATTTGAAACCAGATCAGAGTCATCCTGAGCATAGCTGGCATAGGTAAATGCAATACACATTCCCAAACTTAGGGAGAATATAATCTGACCAAATGCAGCCATCCAAATATTAAAATCAGCAAGCAAACTCCAGTCAGGATTAAAGAGCTGTGAAAGTCCGATACCTGCTCCAGGTAATGTCAATGAAAATATTACGATACCAATCATTATGATAAATAACAATGGCACCAGTGCTTTTGAAACCCTGCCTATTCCGTCTTCCAGGTTTCTGTGTGAAATAAACCACAATATAAACCATCCTGCAAGAATTGATATAGCTATTACCGGCACAACAGTTGCAATACCGCTGACAGATTCTGTTGATTGCAAAAGGTATTTGTAAAGTAATTGTTGGGATCTGCTCCCCATCCCTTAAATGCAGAGATAATTACATAAAATCCGTCCCATCCGAGAATGGAAATATAATAAACCAGAATCATAAAAATAGCTACCGGTAAAACCAGCCTAAATATTCCCATTTCTTTGAAATGCTTCTAATTGCCTTTGGAAAAGAAGATTTGAAATTATATCCTACACCATATTCCAAAATCAGAAATGGAATACCTAAAATCAGTATGCTGCTGTAATATATGGAATGTAAAATGCTCCTCCACCATTGCTATAGAGAACATAAGGAAATCTCCAGATATTACCAAGTCCAACTGCAGAACCTATCATAGCCAGCAGAAATGAGATATTGCTTCCCCATTCATTTTTTTCATTTGCCATAATATCACTTCAATAAAAAATTAAAATAGGATTAAAGTCTCTGTTTGACTTCATCCCATTCGCCGGATTTTGCAGGCAGTTTAGTAAATATAAATGTGGCACCAAGTAAAATTACAGTTAAAATAACCAGAATAGCCAATTCCAACATGGATCCTGAGGAGATAACTTCTAAAATTCCTCCAACCCATACAATTGCAATGAAAATCGGCAATACATATTTAACTACAACAAGCCACCATTTACCTAATTTAATTGATTTGCTTTTTGCATTAAGTTTAGAATAATGTTTTCTGCTTTAAATATCCAAGCAAATACAATACATTCAAATATAACACCAATTAAAATAGCTATCTGATTAACAAATGTATCGGCTATTCCCAGAATATATGAACCCATAGCCGTTGCATAAATCATTGAAACCGCTGCACCGAAGACACATAAAAACAGTCATGGTTTTATTACGTGACCAGCCAAATTTGTTTTGGATGGAAAATGATAAAGGTTCAATTGTTGATAAAATACTTGTCAGACCGGCCAAATATACTGTAAAGAAGAATAACGGTCCAATTACAGAAGCCCAATCTCCAAGTACATTAAATACAGTAGGATATACAATAAATACCAATCCAGTTCCCTGAGTTACCAAATCAGGCACTGCCACACCGCTTTGAAGTGACATATATCCGAGAATTGAAAACACACCAATAGCTGCAAAGTTTTCAAAACCGCAGTTAGCTACAGTTACCCACAATGCATTGGAAACCAAATCTGAATCATCCTTGGTATAGCTTGCATAGGTAAATGCAATAGACATACCTAAACTTAATGAAAATATCATCTGACCAAATGCAGCCATCCAAATATTGAAGTTAAGCAACAAACTCCAGTCAGGATTGTACAGCTCTGCAAGTCCAATACCTGCACCAGGTAATGTTAAAGAGAAAAGTACAATAAAAATCATTATAGCAAATAATAAAGGTACTAAAACTTTAGAAACCCTACCTAAACCTTTTTTCCAAGTCAGTATGGGAAATAACCCACATTATAACCCATCCTACAAGCATTGCAATAGCTACAAAAGGCACAAAAAAGTACCAAGACCTCCTAAAGTATCATTTGCCTGAAGGAAACTGCCTGTGAAATAGGCATTTGGATCAGCTCCCCAGCCTTTAAATGCTGAGATAATTACATAAAATCCGTCCCAACCAAGAATAGCTGAATAATAAATAAGAATCATGAAAACAGCTACTGGTAAAAACCAGCCTAAATACTCCCATTTATTTGAAATGCTTTTAACCGCTTTTGGAAAAGAAGATTTGAAATTATATCCCACACCATATTCCAAAATTAAAAAGGGAATCCCCATAATCAAAATTGCAACAATATACGGTATGAAAAATGCTCCACCACCATTACTGTACAAAACATAAGGATATCGCCAAATATTTCCAAGTCCAACTGCAGAACCTATCATAGCCAACAGAAATGACAGGTTACTTCCCCATTCGTTTTTATCTTTCGTTTTCGCCATAAAAAATCAACTGCGATAAAATTAAATTATTGTTATTAATTCAACATTATTACATTAGTAGAAAATACTATATTAATTATATACATTTAATTCAGAGATTAAGTGAATAAAAATTAGTTAAAATTTAAAATAAGTTGAATAAAATTTTATGAAAAAAATAACAGATTATATAAAAAGAATTTGGAAAAATATGATTCTGAAATTTTAATAAAAAAAAGTTTAAGTTAATGATTAACTGCATAATGGATCATCCCATTTGTAATACTTATAAATGATTTTTTGGAAGTTTAACATGTTTTTTTTAACATGTCCTGCCAAATTTTTTTCAACTTCATCACTAGAAACATATTCTTTTTAAAACAATCCAATAAAATAGTTGCAGTTGTAATATGGCACAAATTATACTTCTTTACATATTTACAAATATCTCTAAAATTATTACTTGCAAGAATTCCATTATTAACTATTGCAAATGCTATATTTTATTTCACCTTTACCTCCATCATCATCTTCAGTGATAAATGTAATATAATATTCCATAACTTCATCATCTACATCAATATCTTTAACAATGACAAAACCTTCATCTACCAAATTACTAAATCTTTCATATATACAGTTTGGAGTTTTATCATTTAAAAATTCTATATTTACTTGTGCTGAAACAATTATGCTGGAAAATTCCTTTTTTAATAAATCAATTCTATCTACTACTAAAAAGAAGATAAACAATCAGTATCATAAAAACTGGTTTATTATTCATTTAAATCTTGTCTCCCACATTTGTTAAAAACCAGATCACCCCTGCAACCATCAAGTAATAATTCCCTCTTTTTTACCATCAGAAAGTCCGCCTAATTCATCAATATGATTAATCATCTTAAGATAATTGCCTAAAACAAAAGGAATATCCTCTTTAAAAAGCAGGTTCATATAAATCATTCAAAAACCTCTTTTTTTAGATTCATTACTTAAATTTATGTTATTATATTCATCTACTGAAAATCCTAATTTATTACTGCGAAATAAAAATGCTTGATGACTAATCTGAAAATATTGTTCAGCAGCAATAATATTATTCAAATCCCAATGATTAATCTCATTGATTTTCATGTATCTCCTTAATCCTTCATCAGTCATTAATAAAAATGATGCAAAAGAATCTGCTTCAACTTCAGAATCATTTTTATCATCATTACAAATAATAATATCATTAATATCCTCAAATAATAAATGATATAATTCATGAGCTAATGTAAACTTTTGTCTACCTTTAGAATGATTTGAATTAATTCCAATAATAGGTATATTTTCTTCATTAATACACAAACCACTAGTATTTTTAGACATAGGATAAATCAATATTGATAATTTAGAAAATTTAGACAAAACAATTGAAAAAAATATCTAAAGGCCCATAAGCATCAATTTCCCAATCTTTTCTTAAATCAACAGCCAAAGAATTTAATTCCAAATCAGATTTCAAGTTAACCCTCCAATTCTTTTTGTTTTTTATGTAAATATTTCAAATTTTTATATAGCTTATTTATTGATGCAATACATTTTAAATCCGCAACATCAATCTTTTACTACGAAATGCATAAGACTTTGGATGAAAGCTATCATCCAAACCCAAAAGATACTGTTCACTACATCCAAATAATGCACAAAGTTTATCTAAAATTGTTAAAGACATTGGTCTTTTTCCAGCAGCTATTTGAGATAAATATGGTTGAGATATGTCTAAATATTCTGCTAAATTTTTTGACTTACTCCCATATTCTCCCTTAAAAATTCCATCCTTTCTCCAACAATTTTATTATCAACCACCATATTTATGCCTCCTATAAATATCTAATAATATTTTGTAATAAAAATAATATAAATTTTTTTTTTTTATTGCAAAAATATTAAAAAGAATAAAAAATAGTTAAATTACAGATAACAAATTTAAATTAAACTAAATTTATAAATAATACTTATAATAGTTAATTAAAATCAAAAAATATATTTTTGATAAAGATGCTGCTGAATAAATAATCAGATATTACTAAAAATTAATTATCCTAATTTAAATAATTTTATTTGCAGTTAAACCTATCTAAATTTCCATCTAAACATTCCCCCAAGATTTATTTTTAAAATATATACCACCACACTAAACATTTTAATATTAAGTTCAATAAGTATATATAGTTTGTTTAAGTGATTTTGAAAAATTGATACGAAATAATAAAATTGTAGTGATTTGAAAAAAAAAGACAGGTTAATCAAAAACCATGCCATAATAAACATTCATAACTTCTGCAATAATTAATAAAAATAATATATCTCACCAATTAATCCAGAAAAACATTTATCGCAAACATCCAATCGGTATAACTTTTACTCCGTCATCTCTAGTGTATGCCATTTCACCACCAGTTATAACAGCTAAAAAACTTGGTTCCTCCAAATCAATTTTTTTGTTCTTAACACTATTTTTAATTAATTTTCTTAATTTGAGTAAATTTTCTGCTCCCTTATCAATTTCCATGTTGCCTAATTTAAATTCTATTAATGCATATCTCCCATCACTTAAATATACTACACAATCCGCTTCAAGACCGCTGTCATCATTGTAATACAATACTTCTCCATTAACTGAACTTGAATAAACCAATAAATCACGTATGCACAAGTTTTCAAATATGAATCCAAAGGTTTCAAAGTCCTTTAATAATTTTTCAGGAGTTAAATTAAGACTTGCTACAGCTATTGACGGATCTATGAATTCCTTTTTAGAAGATTTTCTGATAGTATTTGCCGATCTGATATTTGGTGACCATCCATGAATATTTTGAATAACATATAATCTTTCAAGAGCATCAATATACGAATTATATGTAGGTGCTGATATATCCCCATACTCTGTTTTTATATCTTTCATAAGTGTTTTTTAGTTGCCAGTGTTGAAATATTTCTGGAATAAGATTTTAAAATAGCTTTTACCCTTTGAGGACTGCGTTTAACTCCATCTATCTTGGAAACATCACTATTGCATATTATATCAATATAATTTGCTACAACAGCCAATTGCTGTTTTTTTGTTTTTTATTTAGTGACTCCAGCCAGCCACCTCTGCAGGCAGCAAATATCAAATCAGATATCGATAAATTTGAAGTTATGCCGTCGATGTTTAAATCTTCATCATTAAATAAATCCATCAGTGATATTGCTCCCGTAGATTCGCCGCTTTCGTATAAACTCATTGGCCGCATCACAATTCTTTTTATTCTGCCTGCTCCTGAATGCATAATTTTACTTTCATCAACTATTGCTGAATCTGTTAGAATATACAGTCCGTCTTCATCTGATTCATCTACCAAATATCTTACTGCATCCCACAGTTCCGGTGCCATTTGCCATTCATCAATTAGCATCGGTTTTTCACCTTTAATAATTCTATGGGATTTGTGTCTGCAAGTTTTAAATAAGATTTTCCATAAACAGGATGCTGTAACTCTTTTAAGCTATTACATTGCTGTTTAGCTGTTGTAGTCTTTCCACACCACTTCGAACCAGTTATTAATACTGCACCCATGTATTCTAACGATTCTTTTAATTCCCGGTCTGTATATCTCGGCAGATATTTTTTCATGACAATCCCTTTTTTATACTTTTCACCAGATTTATTTTATACTTTTCACCAATACAAATTAAACTGTGAAACTTATGATGATTTAAAATAAGCAATTTACTTAATAAAATCATTTCAAAAAAAGTGTAAAGCGATATAAAAGATTTTTTTAGCTAATTTAAAAAATAGGGTTAATCAGAAAAATGAATCAACCCAAATACCAATATGTTCAGTAACATGGCCTTCAATAAGTGCTGCAATAATCAGCAGAAAACAGGAAAACACCATAAGAACAACAGACTGTTTTAAATAAATCCTGTTTAACTTCCAGGAATTTTTAGCCCTTAATTTAAAACCGGAACCTCATTTCTTGTAGTGTCAATTGTTTTTAAAAATCTCCATATAAACAGAAACAGCAAAACACCTGCTGCTGATTCAAAAATCAAAGCAGGAATTTCAAAGATTCCATGAGGAACAATTAAAGCAATAAACATCAGACTCATGCGAAAAGGATCCATACTTACTACTTTTCCGCCAACAATACCTATAGCTATTCCATTAACAATAACACTGACAAATGACATTATTCCAAAGAAAACAGATGAAAAATATGTTGTAAGACCGGCGGTTTCATTGTTAATAAACAGTTCCAAAGCAGGATCCATTGTAAACTCCCTTGACATCTCTGCTTTAATTTCACCTAAAAAAAGGATTTAAAATTTCAAGTAACTGAGCATGAAAAATCCAGGCCAGAACCGCTGAAATAACATATAATGAAAACATTAAACAAATCAGACGCTTATTATCCACAATGGAACTTTTAACTTCTCTTTTAGCTATTGAAAAATATCTGTTAATTTCCATATTGTAATATTTGATTTTTATGTTTATGTAGTTTATACATTGAAAAAATATTAATTAAATTTAAAATTATTTATACTATATTCACAACTTCTTTCCTAATAAAATATCATTCCTTTTAAATCCTTTGATAAAAACCGGATTCAACAAATTTTTATAAGTTATTCTTTGACCATTATCTTTTATTTTACCTAAAAGCAAACAAGAAATATTATTTATTTCTTCCCCATATTTTTCATGACATTTACAACTAAACTTCCACTATCTTCAAATTTTTGTCTGACTTTTTTCAAATCCCTTGAACCAGAAGTCAATTCACATAAAATTATATCATACTTATTATCCAAATTAGTTTTTTTAGTTTAATAATAATACAATCAAAATGTTGTTTAAATCCCAAAAAATCACCTTTTAAAAATTAATTATATCTATAGACTCTTCATATAATTCTTCTGTGATTTTTGAGAAATTATCTTCTGTAAAACCCGTATTATTAACTTCAATTTTTCTGGAACAAATGAATATTTTGACTGTTCTTTAAAGTGATATATACTAACATCCTTAAAATTCAAAACATTATTTTCATCATAATTTAATTTAAATATTTCATCAGATGTTAAATTTCCCAAACGGATAAGATTATTAAATTGATGGATAACATAATCACTATGAGTTGTAATCAATACATTTAACCCCTTATTAATAGCCTCAGCCAAATACTTAACTAAAATACGTTGATTTTTTGGATGCAAATGAGCTTCAGGTTCTTCAATAATCAATAAATCATCTTCTTTTAATATATATTTCAAATAAAGTATAATTGCAGCCATTTCATTTAAAGAAGTAGACAATAATTTCGGAGATACTTTAATGTTTTCATTAAAATCTAAATATTTTACATTATTAAATAATCCATCTTTTTCTAAAACAATATGACCTCCAGAAAGTTCTTTTTCAAAACTACACGCCAAATCATAAAATTGGCCTTTTTCATCCCCGTTTAAATTAAATAAAGATAGTGCAAAATCTTCCTGATTTTTTGAAAAACAATCTTATTTTGAATCCTTTTAGAAATTATTGTTTTATCTTTAGTAAAAATTGATCGTTCAGCTGGAATATAATAAGAATTTTTCAAAAGTGTATCTTCAAATATTGACACTCCAAAAAGAGCATAAATCATATAATGAATCATTTCATCTTCATCATCAAAGCGTTTATTAATTAAAAAGGAATTCATATTAATTAATATATTTTCATCATTTTTATCAAATTTTAAAACAATTTCATCATTAATCATAGGTTCTTCAGAAGATGGAACTTCCATAAGTGAACTTTCCATTTTAAAGTTTTTATTAGCTTCTTTAACTAATATAGCATCATTTATTTCAATTTTAAAGTAATTTTTTAAATTGAATTAACTCATCTAAGTTTTTAACATCAAATTGCTTTTTAATTTTATCCCCGAATAATTCTGAAAAATATTTTAAAATCCCATTTTCAATTTAAATATTTTAATTCTGAAACAGGAATTTTGAGAGGATCTGAAGATAAAGAAGGATTATCCTTAATATATTTGCTTATTTGATTAGAAAATTTAGAAAATAATTCCTCAGCTCTTTTATCAAAATATTTCGTTGAATTTAAAGCCTCATTAAACATATCTCCATAATTATCAAAACGACTGTTGAAACATTGGATAATTTGAGCAATGAATGATTTACCAGAACTATTAGGGCCAATAAAAATAGTTAATGGAGATATATCAATATTTGCCTGTTTTATAGATCCGAAATTTTCTATTTTTAAATTTTTTATATTCCCCATATTATCTGCCTCACAACTTAAGTAACACTTATTTAATAATTTAAACCAAATCATTATATAATTCTTTCTAATAACTAACCGAAAAATTGATTTAAAGATAAAATATTAAAATAAGAATAAAATAAGTGATGAAAATACTATAATTTAAGTAACAAACCAAGACAACACATACTAACAACAGACAATGCTTTTTAATTACATCTAATTTATTTCAATCATATTAAATTATGTAAAATCACCTGGAATAATTTACTGATTTTTTATAATGTATTGCATATTAAAGGATTTTATGAAAATAAAAAGGTAAAATATATTAAGTAATAGTAAAATATATACAATTGAAGTTAAATTCTGAACTGCTTCAAAAAAAATATTTTATAAAAGCTTTGTATTGATTAGGTGGATAATTGTGTAGGAAATTTCTCCACCTTTTCTATGTTGGACGGGGTTTTGTAAAAATGATAGGTTGTGTAGCCCCGTCCACTTATTCTTATTTTATGGATTAGCTAATGGATAATGAGTTTTTTATTTATTTGAAGATTTCTATACTTTATCAACTAAAAATTGAAAACGTCTAAAAAAGCTTGTTTTGTTTTAAAAAAAAATGAACAATAATATTATTGAACAATATTTCCCGACTTTTACAAAAAGATATTATACTAAAAAAAAATCAAATGAAAGTATATGAAACCTAAAGTTGGGATTATTAGTGCTGGTGCACTTGGAACTGCTTTTTAGCACAATCCATTTCAAAAACAATGATAACATTTTATTATGGGGCAGGAACCCAGAATTAATAAATGAAATCAATAAGGAACATACAAATAGCAAATATTATCCTAATTTTCAATTAAATGAAAATATAACCGGAATTGATGATTTAGAAAAAATTACATAATTGTGATGTTATTATACTAGCTATTCCATCATCAGTCATTCGTGAAATGATGGAAAAATTAGCTAAAATAATATCTCCAGACTGTGCAATTATAACAACCATAAAAGGTATTGAATTATCCAGCCATAAAACAATGAGCCAGATTATCAATGAATATGTTGATAATGCAACTTATGTACTGTCAGGACCTAATATTGCAAAGGAAATTATGAATAATTTTCCAGCAGCTACTTCCATTGCAGGAAAAGGTGATTTTGAGTTAGTTAAATCTGTTTTTGATGGAAGCAATATGAAAGTAGATTATAATGATGATATTATAGGTACTGAATTTTGTGGAATTATTAAAAACATAATAGCTATTTCACAGGGGATTTTAGAAGGAATGGACATTAATTACAATGCAAAATTAGCATTTTTCACTAAAAGTTTCCTTGAAGCTAAAGACATTATTGAAAAATTAGGTGGAAAAAGAGATACTGTGGATCAATACTGTGGATTTGGAGATATTATTACTGCATCATTATTCCCAGTTAGTAGAAATCATACATTAGGAGTTCTAGCTGGACAAAATATAGTAATTGATGAACAGGCAACAGGAGTGCTTTTTGAAGGTAAAAACACATCTAAAGTGTTTAAAAAAATATGTGATGAACATAATATTCACAGTCCAACTGTTGACTTTGTTTACCATACAGTAATTGAAAATAAAAATCCTAAAATCGAGTTTAATAAGATTTGGAATGAATTGTAATTAAAAGGTGTAAAATGACTATAATAAAACTACCTAAGAAATTCAATGAATATGATCCTAAAACTTTAAAACATTTACAAGATGTTTATTTGATGATGTTAAAAGATTTCATCAAAGTTTGTGATGAAAATCAGATAGAATATTTTTCTTGATGGAGGCAGTGCACTCGGTGCTGTAAGACATCAAGGATTCATTCCATGGGATGATGATATAGATATTATACTATTCCGAGATGAATACGAACGATTAATAGAAATATTAGAAAAATTACCTCAAAATAAATATGAATTATTAAGTTCAAAAAATAAAAAATGTTATTGTAGGCTCCATTCCCAATGGAATTTAAAAGGAACAAAAACAGAAGCATATTACGACATGAATACTGATTTCACATTAGGAATATGTTTAGATATTTTTGTATTGGATAACATTCCCAATGATGGATTAAGAAAAAAATATTTTCAATAAAGCAAACATTAATAAGGAAATTAATCTGGAGTTATGAAATAACAAATAGTGAAGCATACATCTCCAAAAACAAAGAAAGAATGGGGAAAATATTAAAAATTATTTTCAAAATTCTTAGAATAAATTTTACAAAAATTATAAAAATCAACAATAATTTTATAGAAAAATACAGGAATGAAAATTGCGAAAATGTTTGTAACTTAAGTACAACCTATGAATTAGTTTCAATTCCAAAAATATATTCCACCCTCCAAAAAAGTCAAATTTGAAGATGTTGAAGTTAACATCCCAAATGATTATGATAAATACCTAAAAATAATATACGGAGATAATTATATGGAAATACCTCCAAAAGAGGATAGATACAATCATATTTATAATACTGTCGATTTTGGACCTTACAAATAATTCCATCATAAATTATTAAATTTATTATTATCAAAAAGCTTCCATTACTGAGGATATTTCCTTAGAAATATTAATATCAATATATGAACCTGTTTTATTTAATTCAATTGATTTTATAAATGCTACAAGTTCATATCTTATTCCTTCACCATCTAACTGGTAGAAATATTTCTTATTTTCATTTTGATTTTCAAAACGAACTTCAAAATAATCTGTTTTCCACCAAGGAGCAGGAACATAAATATATCCTTTTGTTCCAGATATTATTAATTCCCCTTCAGATTTAACTCCTTTTCCAACTTTTATAGAAGCTACTGCATTTTGATATGTGAAATCTATTTTTGTAAATAAATCAAAATTCTCTGAACTGTCTAACAAAAGAGAATTAATGTTTTTTATTTTTATAGTCAGTTCCAAGCAATTGGAAAACCGGCAATAAAGCTGTTGGACCCCATGCAGTTATACTGTTCCAGTCATCACCAGACCCATCTGCTAAACTGGTACAAGTTGCATCAACTGATATTACATCTCCAATTTTTCCTTTTTAGCAAGTAACAACAATCTGTTATAAGCAGTTGAATATGCTGTTTTAATTGAATCCATTAAAATCAAATTATTCTTTTTAGCCAGTTTGAATAATTCACAGAGCTCCTCTTCTTTAAGAGCAATTGGTGATTCACATAAAACATGGACTCCATTTTCAAGTGCCTTTTTTGCTTTGTTTGTAATGTTTTGATGGATGAGATACAATAAATATTGCTTCAACATTATCTATCAATTCATCAAAATCCCGAGTTAAAATTAAATCATCCTCAAAGTCTTTAAGTTGATTTTCATCATCCGAACATATTCCCTCAACAGTTAATCCATTGACATACTGGCTTTCATTGTAAAATTTGTTTAAAACTAATCCTTCACCAACTAAACCTAATGTAACCTGTCTATCTTTTGATCTTATATCTGTACTTGAAACTCCTTCAGTTCTCTCCAAATAAACAACATCACAATATTCATTAAGATAATCAAATTCGCCAACCCAATCAGATCCTACAGTGAAAATATCAATATCATATCTTTTGATGTCATCTTTTTTTGACCTTCATATTCTTCTATAATAATTTCATCAGCCAGTCCTGTTGCCCTTACTGATTCTATTCTTTCCATTAATGACTGCTGTACATTGATTTTTCCCCTGTTTTTATCAAAGTCATCAGCAGTAACCCCTACAATTAAATAGTCTCCAAGTGCTTTTGCCCTATCCAGTAATCTCTGATGACCATAATGAAATAAATCATATGTACCATAGGTTATAACTTTAATCATTAGAATAATCCTCTTTTTGAATATCTCTAAGTGCATCAATCAAAGTATCATTATCTTCAGTAGATAAATCACCCATATGTCCAACTCTAAAAATCATGTCTTTTGATAAATCATCCCTTGCTGTACTAACCCATATATCATATTCATTTTTTAATATTTCAACAAGATTTACATCAAGAATTTCTTTAGAGTGAACAGTAGTAACTGCATTAGATAAGCATTTACATCTAACTTCAAATGGAAATTCTTTAATTTTATTTCTAAAATCATTAGCTAAATTTGTAGTTCGCTCAATTTCAACTTTAACTCCACCATCATTTTTAATTTGATTCAATCTCGCATTAATCTGTAATAAAATAGTAATAGCTGGAGTATATGGTGTTTGACCTCTCTTAGCATTTAACAACATGTCTTTTAAATCAAAATACATTGATTTACATGAATTATTGTTCACCCTATCTACAGCACGTCCAGATAAAGTTATAATAGCAATTCCTGGAGGGCATGCCAATGCTTTTTGAGAACCGGTTATTACAACATCCACCCCTGCTCACTCATATTAATATAATCAGCTAAAAAAGAACTAACTGCATCAACAACTAAAAATAGATTATTTCTTTTACAGAAATCACTTATTAAATCAATATCATAATGAACTCCTGAACTTGTTTCACAAATATTAACCATAAATGCCGTATAACCTTTATCATCATACTCTTCCAACATTTGGGAAGTAAGACATGATCCAAAATCTATTTTAATATCATCACAGTCAATATTATGAAGTTTACATAAATCCACAAATCTTTGACCAAATCCTCCACCATTGACTACTAATACTTTATCATTTTCTGTAAAAACATTCATCACAGTAGCTTCCATACCAGAAGTTCCAGATCCCGTTAAAAATATGACTTTGGAATCTTCATCTGCAAAAAGCATTTCTTTCATCAATTTTTCATTCTCAAGAGTGATTTTAGAAAATTCAGGAGTTCTAAAATAAGGAGTTTGTTCACTTCCAACTTTTAAAACTAAATCACTACTCATAACCGGACCTAAAGCAAAATTCAACACAATATCACCTATTAAATATTAAATTAACATTATTAATAAATCTCAAAATAACCTCATTTATTCAAAATCAAAATTATCATTAATTTCTTTTAAATAACTAATAGATTTTGAAAATGATTTATCCATTTCCTCAAATGAACTAAATTGATGTTCTATAAATGGAACTAAACTATGATTTTCAATAATCTTTGGAATATGCATGAAATTCTTACCAAATTGAACTTCCAAGGTATGTTTAATATCTTTAGGACATTTAAATTCATATCCTTCAAATTTTATTGTTTTCAATGGAAATATCTTATCAGTTTCATAAATCAAATCAGAAGTTAACTGTAAAACATCAATTGAATCTGCAAAATACTTTGTCTTAGTATTAACTAATCCTAATTCTTTTTTTACTACATTAAATTCGTTCCAAAAAACTTTTTTACCATTTTTAACATCCTGATTAAACTTATATTTAGTTGACACATAATCCTTTTTAAAAGATTCCAACTTTTCTTCTAAAAGGTAATCTTTCGGAAATAGATCAATCTTAACATCAGGTTTTAGCCATGCAATTTGTAAAAATGAAAATTTATTATCATCTAAAAACCATTTTCATCATCAACATCATAAACACTTCTAAATCCTTCAAAATAGTTCTTTTGATTTTCAATAAGTAAAGACAAACCACAATTTTCTTTGAAGTATTCATATTTAGAAATTTCTTCTGGAAGAATTTTAATTAGTTTTTCATAGTCTTTTCTCATAATAGACAAATCTATGTCATCATCCCATGGAATAAAACCACCATGGCGAACTGCGCCAATTAATGTACCTCCTTCAAGCCAATAATCAATATTATGCTTTTTACATACATTATCTACAAAACGAAGCAATTCAATATACAATAACTGAACATTTCTTAAATTACCTTTTATTCTTATATCACAACTAGTAAACAATAAATCCAATAACTGATTTTGTGAATTTAACTGATTAGATTTTTTATTTAAATTTTGTAACTTTTTAGGAATCTTTAAAAAGAAATCTAAAATATAATTATTATATTTAATAAAATCCGGCAGCTTTGCATAAATTTTTTCAAAATCCATAAAAATCAATCCAATGTTTATTGAAAAACACACTAATTAAATTAACACTATGTCAATATAAATATAAATAATTTATTAATATCAAAATTTTAAAAAAAATGTATATTTAAACTTTAATTTTTAAAGCTGATAAACTAAAAATATTTAAAGTATTTGAACTAATTCAATATTAAGTGGTCAACATGAGTAGAATTTATGGAAACATTGAAGAAATAGACTCTGAAAAAATTAAAAATTTTTCAATAATCGGGCTAAAAAGACGAAGAAGCACTGCTTGTTAAAACTGAATTTTCAGACAAAGAAAATGTTGAAAAACGTCAAAAAAGAAGAAAGTGAATTATTATTAAATAAAATTGATTTTGAAAATAAAAAAATTTTAGAAATCGGCTGCGGAATTGGCAGATGGGCTGAAGTTTTCCATGACAAGTGCGACAGTTATTTAGGTATTGATTATTCTGAAGATCTAATTGAAATAGCTAAGGAAAATTATAATTATGATAACTGCCATTTCCAGGTTTTATCCGCTTCCCAACTAGATACTGCAGATTTACTAGTTAATGCTCCTTTTGATATTGTTATAATTACTGGAGTATTAATCTATTTTAATGATGATACTATTAAAAAAATGATTAAAGATTTAAATAGCTTATGTGCTTCCAATAAAACAATTTACATAAGAGAAACTCTTTCATTTTTAGAAACCAGACTTACTTTAAAGGATTTCTTTTCTGAAAATCTGGAAGCTGATTATAATGCAATTTACAGAACTGATGATGAATTTTTAGACTTTATAAACGGAATTGATGGAAATATAACTATTGAAACTGGTGAAATATTTGATGAATTGAAAAATTTCACTGAAACTGGATATAAATACTTTTTAATTAAATCTGTAAATTAATTATAAGTATAAATAGCTACTCCATGTAGCTATCCTCATAACCTGTTTCCAACCAATAATATTCATCAGGATATGCCTCTTTTAGTTTCTGATTGGCATAATCAGGTCCTCCGGGAGGGTTGTTTGCACAGCTGTGACATACTTTTCCCTGAGTGTACTCATCATTAGCTTCACTAGCTGAAAGAGCTTTTCCACAAACTGCACAGTATCCGTATGATTTTTCTGTTTTGACATCAACACTGCTTTCAGCAACTTCCCTGTCAGCTTCAGTTGTGTTATTATTTGTAATATTTACCTCATCAATACTTTCAGGTTCACTGAATAATGTAGCTGCAATAATTCCTCCGCATAAAACAGCTATAACCAAACAAACTACAACAATCACTTTTTTACTTAAATCCATAAACTCACCTTTAATCTTTCAAACCTTTAATCAAACATTCCAAAGCCTCACGGGATTTTTCAACATAACCGGAATTTATATCTCCCCAGTAGGTTTCTATTTCACTAGCTGGAAAGTGAAGAACTGCTGTTGAAGAGATTGTAACTGTTTTTTTCTATTTTAATTCCCATCAGCACCAGCAGCTCTACCGGAAAATGCTTATCCAAAACAGTATTGTCTGGAAAAATTTTAGAATAATCTTTAACTTCCCGAGGATGTGGCTTTATTATAATATTGGGATATTTTTCAACAATTTCAGAATATATCATCATTTCCTCATTTAAATCCATTAAATTGTCTTCACTAAATGCCTGTGTAATCAATAATACATCAATATTTTCCAGATTACTGAAATTGAAAATTTTTAAAATCTTTAAATGATCTTCCAAAGACAGATTCTCCCACAATGCATTTAAATCAATTATTTCTGCTTTAGATGATACATCACAAAAACCTTCATAAGTCAGATAAACCTTTTAATGTTTTCATGTGTTCCGTATCCTGATTTGGATCCTTTAATATACAATCCCAAAAAGTTAAGAAGCCTGTTTGAAATAAAGTTACTTTCCAGTTTTCTGTAATTAGCAAGACCGTCTTCTATAAGGTATGCATTTTCATATTCATAAAACATATAAGAAAAACTGCGTATGCCCATGACCGTATATCTCAACATCATCTCCAACAAACAGCAGCAACAACCTAAGTTTCAGAATGCCGTAAAGCTGTCTGAAACACACTCCCAAATTCATAACTGCAAATTTAATTAAATTATCATCAGCACAGAATTTAAAACGGGAAGATGGAAAATAAACATGATTAATATTTTTTCTAATATCTTCAGGAACTCCTGATGAAAATATAAACAAATCATCATCGGAAACTCCATTTATTAAAAAATACAAAAACAGAGAGTATACTGTATCAACTGTACAGATTCTTTTAGTCATTTTTACCATCTCTCAATATCTGTCAGATTGTCAACTTCCATTTTATTTCCAACTATCTTTTTAGCCAATTTATCCGGAATCACTTTGCAAATCAGAAAGGAAGTTAATTTGTTTCTGGCTAAAAATCTGTTGAATCTTTTTATAAGTGCTACATGGTGATAGTCAAATACTTCGTCAAATTCAAAGTCAGCTAACTCAAAATACTTTCTATATAATTTATTGTCTTCATGATGCCTATTTAACCATGGTCTGTTAAATATTTCACCGTTTCCTACACAGAAATGCTGAAATACAGGGTTTTCAATTGCATCATCCAGAACTTCCCTTGAATAGTAATTCTTTTGTATATTTCCGTTTAATTTGAAGGTAATGTCATAGTTAGTATTGTGGAGGCTGCCTTCAAGATTATATTTAGGATTTAAAATAAGGAGATTTTTGGATAAAACATTGTTGATTACTCCCTGATCCATTCCAAAGTGTTTGCCTCTTAAGTTAAACTCAACAAGCTTTTCTAAAAACTGATTTTCAACATTTTCCTGTCTCCATCGCTTAAGGTTGATTAAAAGCATTCCAGCATTAATGTAGGAATCGTCTTCATTTAAGTCTATGGCTTTTTAACCTCAGCAGTACAGTTCAGCGCCAAAACTCCAGCTGCCAGATAATTATTTAAATCCAGATCCCAGATTTCCTTAAATGAACCTAAAACCAAAGCATCACAATCAAGATATATTACTTTATCTACAGTTTCAGGAAGGAGACTGGCTATAAATAATCTGGAATAGGTAGCCAGTGAAAAATCCCCTTTAACACTCATTTTATTTAAAGTCAGATTATATTTTTCCTCAATATCTGCAACATGGATAAATGAAATATCAGCACCATAATCATGAGCTATTTTCCTTATTTTTTCCTTATTGATTTTTTTGATTCCACTGTCCAATACAAAAATTTCTATTTCATCAAAATCACCAATATTATTTTTTAATAGTGAAACAAGACAAATAGCCAAGTATGGTGAATAATTATCATCACATGCAAAACTTACATTTAACATTATTAATGCCTTTGAAAATAATAATATATAATTATTATTAGCTTAAACAAAAAGTTGATTTATAATAGTAAACAAAACAAATCTATGGAAAAAATACTAAAATAATTATGATTCTGTCTGCTATAATTTGTATTTTGCTTATTTGGGGATCACTGTTTTTTGCAGATAACTATCCTCAAACATTTGAATGTGATGAGTTAAAAATTACAACACCTATTGATGGAGGTTACTATGATGATTCCTTCGGTTCATTGTCTTTAAGTGATGAAAACCAAAGTAATGTCATATTTATTGCAATAAGTCCTGATTCAGAAGAAAGGTTTAATCAGCTATACAATGATGAAAGCACGATTACAGGCACAACAGCAGATTACCAGCTTGACGGCTGCCGCAACATCAGTGTCCAGATGGGTTCATTTAAAAACAAAAAGGCAATTATTGTTTCATATACCTGTGACAACAGCAATCAGAAAGATTATTTCGTTCCTGTAAACAGTAAAGTACTTCAGATAAGTGTTAATGAAAGTAATTCACAAGCACAAAGCTATTTAAATGGCCTGGAGTTTAAGGGGTGATTTTATGAAAGACCGTACTGTTTTAATAATCTGTGGAATTGCAATTATAGTATCTGCACTGTTTGCAGCTTATATTATTAATGATACTCTTTCAATATCCACTACAGAATTCCATTTATATGAAAATGATCCTGCAGAATCCGACAGTGCTGTTGAAGATGTATCCGATGATTATCCTGAATATTCACCAATCTTCGGAAATTATAAAATTTTAGGTGATGATCTGGAAGACAGATTAATTGAAACATCTGCTGGAGAAAAATATGTTTTAGGCGGAGACGGGTATTATACCTATGCAGGCACAGATTCAAATGGAAATTACAAAATAGGAACTTATATGGGAAAATATTAATTTCCCATTTTAAATTTAAACTGCTTTTTAAAGAAAATCCAAATTCTTTTGTTTTATGCAAGCTAATTTGCTTCACTATAAATACACATTTTAAGAAGAAAATTACACAAAATAGGAAAACATTTATAAGGTACAAAAACAATAAGATTAATTGAAAATAGATTTCCATGATTATTATCCTTCAAGATATCTAGCATATACTCACAACAAAAAAAAATCTATTTTCAAAACAAAAATAGCTTAAAAATATTGCGAAGGCCTGTTAAAAGATTACCATATCGCAAAAGCTAATTACAAAGAATAGCCTAATAGCTATTCTCCCATTCCAATTTTCCTTATTGAAAATCTTTTAAAAATCATAATCCACATATTTAAATGACTGAGGAGCAACAAAACCGCAAATATCATCAACATCTATAGGATTATTAAAAAGAGTTAACTTAGAAATTTCCATTGCAAATCCCTTTTCTTTTTCCCAAAAAAATATTCAAAAAATTTTGTTTAGAAATCCCTGCATCTTTTGAAAAATTATTCCATAAATTATCCGAGTATCCTCAATAACTTTATCACATTCAAAATATCCCACAATCTCTTTATCAGGAACAGTAGAATAAATAAAAATTTTTTCAACAGGTTTTTAGGAATATTCTTTCTAAATTGTATTTTTTTCTTTAGAAATTATTTTACTAACAAACTGGGGTTTAATTGAAATAATTAAATTCATTTTAACATCTCTTCTTTTAATTTTAAATATTTTTCATGTGCCAACCTTTGAATAGATTGTGGGTGTGCTTTAATAATATTTTTATTAACTAAATCATCCAAAGAAATTTTCTTACATATTCTACTATGTATAAATAATATAACGTTATTCTATCTTTAAAATTCTAGGAATTCACTGACTTTTTGCCCGATTTATTAAAAAAAGAAATTAATTAAAAAAATATATGTATTAAACTATTAATTTAAGCTGTTAAATAAAAATTTTGTCGGATTTAACATTAATATTCCTAAAATAAAACAATATTCATATATCATACTATTTTACCAAATGGTTACACTACATATAATATCAATTTTGTTTATTTGACTATAAAAAAATCCTACTTTAATTTTCAGAACACAACATTGAAACAAACACATCTTCAAATGTTTTTGATTATAACATTTATGCTCCAAATTAACAAAAACTTTTTAAATATTTATACTTAGAATCAATTTTATTAGAAATATTTTTTTATAAATCTTAGACTTGTTTTTTTATCATCTAAAAATACAACATAAAGTTTTTTGTTAACCTTTAATAGCCAATCCATAAATCCTGAAATTGTTTCATAATAATTTTTTATCCAATTCATCACAATATTTTTTATATAATTTAGAAGCACTACAAAAAAGAGATTCAATTGGTTTAATTTTTAAACTGCAAAAATTTCATCTTCGTACCTTTCATAGGTTCTAGTTAAATTTAACATTAAATTATCAGATATCGGACAGTTTTCTCTAAAAAATTTACACATTTATCTTTTTCCAAATCCATTTTAATTAATTTAAGAATTTCTTTATAATCTAAAGAATTTATGGGAACTCCTTTAAATTCAATTAAATATAATGTAAAATTATTATTATTGAAATAAAACAAAGCATCAACAGATGCTGGAATAGAATTAGGATTTCCTTGACTATTTAAAGATAAATTATAAGCAATATTATCTAAGTTATACAAACAATGATTACTTTTTAATTAAACTTTCCCCACTTTCTGATTTAGAAATTTCAGTTATAGATTCAAATGATTCTTTAGCGTTTTTAGAAAAACAATTTTTATCTTTGAAGAAATTTAACATATCAATAAAATCCTGATTAGTGAAAACCATTAAAACTACCCCATATCTTCTTTTTAACTCTGTTTTAAGTCTTATTTTTTCAATTTCATCAAAAGGATTACCTAAATTATCATAAATTTCAACAGCATCATAAAGAGGTATTCTCTTGAATTTACATTTATTTTTACCACTTTCTTCAGTTAAATAAAAATTAACCTCATCATCAAAAGAATAATACTTAGAATATACTTCAATAGCTTCTGCTAAAAAGGACTATGAGTATTAATATACAATGAAATATTCAACTTTTTAACTAATAAAATTAAAATTTCGGCAAATTTTATTTGCCATTCAGGATGTAAATTAACTTCTGGTTCATCAATTATTAAAAACTATTTTTAGTCAATCCCCTATTTTCCAATAATAATTGAATAATACCTAACTGTTTTAATCCTGATGCAGTGTTTTTAATTAAATATTCACTTTTATCAGAAATAAAAACAAACTCATTTTTATTATAATCAAATTTAAATCTACCATTTAATAATCCATTTAATTTATTATTAAAATCAATTAAATCTTTATTATAAACATTATCATAAACATCAATATCTTCATTAGGAAGCAATTTTCTATATAATTCATTTAAGTGATACGCATTGTTGTTTTGGACATTATTATAATTAATTTCAAAAATAGATGGAGAATCTATATAAATAACTTTTGAAAAACTAATATTGTCCAAAATTTTACCGGACACATTTCCTTCAATTCCATCATTATTAAAAGTTAAAGTATTTTCAAAATTTTTTTCATCACAAGTTCCATAAAATTTAATTTTAGCACCAGTATAACAAAAATCAAATTCAAAAGCAAATAAAACATTACTAATCTGAATATATCTTCGGGTTTTATTTTTATTGAAATTTATCACTTCACCTATTTCTTTTAAATTTTCAGAGTATTGATTATTAAAATTTTCATCAAAATTAGACGCTAATTTAAAAAGCTCATCATACTCTTTTTTTTTTCAAGGGAAGTTTCCAAATCATGATTACTAAGTTCAAATTGAATTTTTTTAATTTAGATTCTTCATCATGATATTCTTCAGATACTTTATTAGACCAGTGAAAAATAAATTCTGAAAGTTTATCCCTTATACTTTTATTTGCTAATTTTACACCTTCATCAGATGCAGCATTTAAAAAACAATACAAAATTTTACTAAATGTGGACTTTCCAGTACCGTTTTTTCCAGCCACAACATTAATTCTACCAATTTCAATATTAGCTTCATCAATTGGACCAAAATCAGATATATTTAACACCATATCATTTAACATAACTATAAGCCCCATTTTAAATTATAATATCAACATTTTTCATATTGTTTTAATAGTAGATTAAACATTTTCTTAAAAAAATATTAATTAATAATTAATATATCATAAATTCAAACTATTAAATATATTTTTTGTAGGATTTAACATCAATATTCCTCTATTAAAACAATTATAACAGAATATTTATCTGTAGCATCCCTCAAAAATAACATACATGAGCCTGCTTGAAAACACAGATAAAATACACACAACCCAGATGGGTGTTGGAAGAATTAAAAGAAACCTCAAATTAGATACTGATGATGTCGTTGGATATTGCATTTCCAAAAATTGTGTAATTTAATCACCATACTAAAAGTAAAAAATTAACCAAATAGATAAAAATACCTTAAAAATAACATGAATAAATTTTTTATTATTAATAATACTTAAAAAATTATTTTAAAATCAGTAAATCAATATTTATTAATATATACCCACATCACATAAATTATTTCAAAACAAAAATGTATTATGCTGTTTTATAGTATTTTACATGTTAATTTACCATATAAAAATCAAAATTACTCTTTTCTTACAATATTGTCATATTATTAATCAAAATATTTATATATTTTTTATTACAAAATAAGGAATACTCAAGGAGATGAAAGAATGAAAAATATTGTCGGAACCACTCTAAATAAATTAAGAAGGGAAAACGGATACACCCAAGAACAAGTTTCTAATTATTTGGGAATTACTCAAAGCAACCTTTCCAAAATAGAAAATGGTGAAAGAAACTTTAACATGACATTACTTGATAAATTATGCTTATTGTACAATTGTTCTCCAGAATATTTATTGGGAGAAACTGATTCTCATGAAAAACCAAGCATAGCATTCCGTAGTGATGAAAAAGTGGATTTAAATGTAGTTGCAAAAATGAATGAAATTAAAGGATTTTTAAAATTACTAAGAAAATTAGATAGTGATGATTAAAAATGAATAGTATTGCATTAGCAGAAACATTAAGACATGAATGGGGTATAGAAAGCTTCGCTACAGCAAATATACGTTCTTTAGTCTACAATAATATACAAAATTTAACAGTGCTTTGGTTCCCGATGAAAAAGAATATTAGCGGATGCTGTTCTAAAACAAACGACGATAAAGTAATATTTATTAATACCAATCATACCCTTGGAAGGCAAAATTTTACATTAGCTCATGAAATATACCATTTACTTTACGAAGATGTTGATGATTTCATCGTTTGTGGAGTTAACAATAACAGCCAAAGTGAAAAAAATGCAGATAATTTTGCTTCAACATTATTAATGCCAGATAGTGCATTATATTGGTTTAAAAGTAAAAATCAAATTGAAAACTGGTCACTAGAAGATATAATTAAATGCGAACAATATTATCAAGTCAGCCACCATACAATGCTCATTCGTCTTAAAAATTTAAACTGGATTAATAAAAATCAATTTGATAAATTTAAATCAAATATAATACGTGAAGCAGACAAATTAGGTTATGACACTAATCTTTATAAAACATCTCCAGAAAATCAGAAGTATTCTTCAATAGGAGAATTAATACGCTTAACTGAAAAAAGCATATGACAATAAAAAAAGATAACTGGTGGAAAACGCAGAGAAATATTATTGAAAAGTTTTAGAAATGATATTCTTTATAATGGGGCAGATAACCTTGAATAAACCCGTTTTCTACGATACTGACTGTTTAGAATGTTTTTTTATTTGTAGATGCAGGTTATATTTTAGAAGAATTATTTTCTAAAATCATTATTCCTGAACAGGTATATTCGAAATCATGGCTGAAAACACCCCATCAATTGTAAAAACAAATTTTAAAAACTTAAAAAATAGATTTGTAGAAATTAAAGAAATATCTTTTTTATCTCAGGAATACAATACTTATAACTTAATCAAAAAGGTTTATGGAGTAAAACAGGAAAAATTTGTGGATCAGGTGAATCAGCAGCTATAACATTAGCTCATTTAAATAAGGGGCTTGTAGCAAGTAACAATTTAAGTGATGTGGAAGAATATATTGAAAGTTTAGATATTGAACTTATTACTAGTTCAATGATTTTATCCAAAGCTGTTGAAAGAGACATTATTTCTAAAGAAAATGCAAATGACTTATGGAAAGGAATGATAAATAAAGGTATTAAATTACCCAAAAAGTCTTTTAGTGATTATTTTGATGAACTTTATGAAACTGATTGTGAAAGATTTCTAAATAACAAATCATAAAGAAAATGCATAATATACCTATAGGATGATAATGAGTTTAATAGGATAACTATTGATAAAAAATTTTTTGAAAAATATTTATCTGTAGCATCCATCAAAAATAACATACATGAGCCTGCTTGAAAACACAGATAAAATACACACAACCCAGATGGGTGTTGGAAGAATTAAAAGAAACCTCAAATTAGATACTGATGATGTCGTTGGCTATTGCATTTCCAAAATTAAAGATAAAAATGCTAAAATAAGTCGCAAAGGTAAAAACTATTACATTGAAGCTGACGGATGCATAATAACTGTTAATGCTTCCAGCTATACCATAATAACTGCACATTTAAAATAAGTAAAATACTTTCATCAAATAAAAAGCCATATAGTTGCATTTAACTGCAATATTCCAGAATCAAGGCAATTTTTCAGAATGATAAAAAAAATAGTTTAAATTAAACACAACCGCATGATTTTAAAAATCATTTAATTCAGATAGTTTAGTTGAAATAATATCCTGAATTTCAGCTTTTTCTTGTGATTTAAATAGATATCCACACCATGAAATGTTTTTTAATACCAATGATTCCCTTTTTGTGTAATTTCTTTACAGCTTTATTTATTTGTTTACAGGGAATATATGATAATCTATTGCATACATTTTTTATAGGAGTGTGTCTTTTATTGTAATATGCTCTCCTATGCAATGCATATACAATTTTTATTTCAATTTCTTCTTCACAAAATTCCATACAACTTAATCACCTCCATTATTAATTTATTAAATTAAAGATATAATATCTAATGTATTCAATTTAGACAATTTACAAAAATTTATTAATGGGAATTGTATAATTATTATACATGGAATGATTAAGTATGCTAATAGAAATTTTAGGAAAATGCCCCCAAATAAAAGTATTAGACTATTTATTAGCAAATCCCTTTGAAAGCTATACCAAACAACAAATAGCAATAGGAGCTGAAATATCTAGATCTACATTAGATAAATTTATTGATAAACTGCTGGAAAATAAAATACTGATTTTAAAAAATTCAAAATACGAATTAAATTTCAATTCAGAAATTGTTAAAAAATTAGATGCACTACAGGAATATCTGGCCAAAAAAGAACTTGAAAAACAATCATCATATGAAACTGAAGAATTTATAAAATATTCTGATGAAGAATTAGACAAACTTTTTGACGAAAATGCAAAAGATGTTGATTTAGACAAATTAGAAAAAGAAATTGAATTAAATGAAGAGATATTAATCAATAAACAGGAATACAGACAATTAAAATATAATATTACCTGTCCTTCCAAAAACCCAAAAAATAGCTATGATAAATTAGATTTAACAAACACTAAAAAATATTACAAAATTGGAGGATTTTAATATGGCAAATAAAAATAAAGAAATACAAATAAACTCTAGCATAAACATTAAAGATGAATCTAAAGTCATTCACGCATCATCATTTGGAGTGGGAGGAGACGACGAAGAAGTCAGGCTAATTATAGTAAACAACAAATTGATTAATAAAAATGATAATTTTGAGCTAATCAGCGAATCAGATTTACAAATTGTTATGAGTCCAGCTACTGCCATGAAATTAAAAGATATGCTTGAAAATTATACTAAAAATTAAATCCGTTAAATATTCTTATTTTTTTATATCATCAATTATTAAATAAAAAGCCATATAATTGCAGTTAACTGCAATATTCAAAAATCAAGACAATTTTTCAGAATGATAAAAAAAATAGTTTAAATAGTTAAATCAGCAGTTATATTTGGAATTCCATATTTATTAACAGTAAATGATTCTAAAATCTGTTTATTTTCATTATTATGAATTAAAACACCAATAACAACATTAATTGTAATAAATTTATTATCAACAACAACAGTCATATTAAAAAATTTTAAATCATTTAATGAAGATTTTGGAATGTTGAATCTTTTAGAAGCATCCATAATTTCTAAAGAAACTGGCACATCATTTTTATCAAAATCCAATAATACACCATCTTCCAGTTCAACGGTTTCATGATAAATAAAATCATTTTTGACTTTAACTCCTAAAACATCTGAAGAATAATCATACATATACTTTAATACAGTACTATTTTCGTTCAATATCACGCTCACGCCTCCTTTTATTAAATGAATATACTGTTAAAACTTCTACATTATCAAAGTCATCAATTACAATAATAATATATAAATCATCATTTTTATTTTTTCATGTGGATAAATAAGTTTAAAACGATTTTCACAAGTTTTTGAAATACTTAAAAGGCACTTCATTAACTAAACAATTTGCAACATAATTTAAATTATAATCTCGTTCAAACCAATTATCTAAAATATGTGGATGAACCACCAAATCATTAACATTACACTTTCTTAAAATATTTTGAACATCTTCAATATTAAAATTTATCATTTATTACCTCCTTATAATGAACAATAAATATATTAAAAATGTTAATATAAAAAATTAATGTTGCACATCACTTCAATTATTCAAAATAAAAACAATATTCCTTATTTAGCACAATATCCAACATAAACAATTAAACAGATCTAAAAATCTTTCTTAAAAAAGCAGATTCCTTTGAAGCTTTCATAATCTTAATAATTAAAATAGCTAAATTAAAGAATCTGTGAACTATAAAAAAGTTAATTATATTTGCCCATCCTTCATTAGCATTGCATCCAAATCCAGCTTCTTTTTCATAGCTATACAATTTTTTAATCATTGATTTCAAATTACTTCCAGTTGTATTTACATCAATGAAAAATCTGAGCAAATTACGTAAGTAGAATTTAAAATAAAAACTAGCTAAATCTTTTTTTATTATACTTATCTAAAATTTTAAACATTTCAGGAACTGAATTAAGTAAGTTTTCCACATGCTTCGGACTGCATTCATGAGATAATGACTCTTCATGCATATCCCAAAAGTATCCATAATATTTTTCCAAATAAACTAATTTAGATGAGTTGAAAAAGACTTCCAGACAAAAAAGCAAGTCTTCAGCCAGCATGTTTTCTACAAATCTTATATTATTATCTGCAATGATTTCTTTTTTAAAAATCTTATTCCAGATAGTTATATCTTCAAAATATGCCAGATTATCATTTGAGACTATAATATTCCCATTGGAACTTAACTTTCCGCCAACATACTTTTCAGATACTGGAATATCCTTAATATTATCTCTTTTAACTTTATCACAGGAAGCTATGTCAGCATCTTCTGAAACAATGGCTTCGTACAATTTCAGACATAAATCTTTGTCATGTTCATCATCATTATCTGAAAACATAATATATTGGCCACTAGCTATTTCAATACCCTTATTTCTTCCAAATCCCGGAAATCCATGGTTTTTATCAGAGTAAATACCAATTACATTATCATATTTAGCTACATATTCTTCTATAATGCTTTTGAGTTATCCTGAGAATTATCATCTGCTAAAATAAGTTCAATATTTTCAAAACCGATACTCTGATTAATAATTGAATTTATTGTTCTTTTCAGGTATTTTTCCGCATTATAAACAGGTATAATCATAGATATTTTGTACATAGCCAGACCCCATCTTTATAATTTATTATTAATTTTTGTATCTTATTAATTTTATTAGAATAAACTAATATATGATTACCTGAAAATAGTCAAGATTACAATTAAACTATTAATTAAACACAAATACTAACTAAAATTATCTTAAACAGCCTATAGGAATTACTTTAACTCCATCTTTCCTAGTATATGCTAATTCCCCACCAGTGATAATAGCTAAAAATGAAGGTTGTTTCATGTTTTTCTCGCTATTGAATCGTTTAATTTGAGTAAATTTTTTGCACCTTTTTCTTCTTCCATACTACCTAATTTAAATTCGATTAATGCATATTTACCATCTTTTAAATGTAATACACAATCGATTTCAAGATTGGATCTATCTCTATAAAATGAAACCCTTCCTCCAATAGCACTTGAATAAACTTTTAAATCCCTTATACATAAGTTTTCAAAAATAAATCCAAAAGTGTTTAAATCATCCATTAACAATTCGGGAGTCAGTCCAAGTGCTGCTACAGCAATAGAAGGATCTATGAATTGTTTTTAGAGCTAGTTCTAATACTTGTTTTAGACCGGATATTTGGAGACCATGCTTTTACATTATCAATTACATATAATCTTTTTAAAACATCAATATATTGATAATAAGTTGTTTTACTAATATCCTCAAAATTTGCATTAATATCTGAAATTATTGTTGAATCTTTTGTAGATTCTGAAATATTTCTTGCATATGATGCCAAGATAGTTTTAACTCTATTCGGATCTCTTTTAACACCATCAATTAATGATGCATCATTTTCACATATGCTATCCACATAAACATATGGAAGTAATAATTGGGCTTCTTTAGATTTTTTATTTAATGATTCTGGCCATCCCCCCTACAAGTTACAAATATTAACTCTTCAATTGATAAATCTGATGTAATTCCATCAATATCCAAATTAGGTGAATAAAATAAATCTACAAGTGAAATTTGACCATTAGATTCGCCACTTTCATACAAACTCATTGGTCTCATCATTAATTTATGAATTCTACCAGTACCAGAATGCATTATTTCAGAATCCTCAACAATTGTAGATCCTGTTAAAATATACAATCCTTCCCCCTAATTCATCAACACTATTTCTAACTGCATCCCATAATACTGGAGCTATTTGCCATTCATCAATTAATCTAGGTTTTTCACCTTCTAAAAGTTTTGAGGGTTTAATATCTGCCCATTTTAAGTAGGATTTAATTTTATCTTTATCTTGTAATTTAATAATACTTTTAGCATGGTGTTCTCCAGTTGTTGTTTTTCCACACCATTTTGGACCCACTATAAGAATTGCACCAATAACCTCAAGATATTTTTCAATTTCATCATCAAGATATCTTTTTAAGTAATTTTTCATTATAAAACACAACCTACTTTATTATTTTACATAGTTTTACTTTACTACTTTGTAGTAATATACTTTACCATTTTGTAGTATTTTACTTTACTACTTTGTAGTAATATACTTTACCATTTTGTAGTATTTTACTTTACTACTTTGTAGTAATATACTTTACCATTTTGTAGTATTTTACTTTACTACTTTGTAGCAATTCACTTTACCATTTTGTAGTATTTTACTTTACTACTTTGTAGCAATTCACTTTACCATTTTGTAGTATTTTACTTTACTACTTTGTAGCAATTCACTTTACCATTTTGTAATTTTTAATTATTAACAACAAATAATACATAAATAATATTAACTAATAAAATCAAAAATTATAATATTATTAAATTATTTGGAGTAAATTAAATGTCAAGACCCATTGTTGCAATTACAAGGCCTGCTGACAGATCTAAAGCAGCCTGTAAGATTGTTGAAGAGTTAGGAGGCCAATATATTCTAGCTCCTACCTTAGATTTAAAACCGGTTAATAGTGAATCTTTAAAGAATTTAATAGCTAATAAAGATTTGCTGGATTGGATTGTTTTTACCTCTCCAACTACAATTACTTCACTAAATCTTTTTTATCCTGATTTTTTAAAAAATTTAGATTGTAAAGTAGCTGTAATTGGAAATAAAACCGGAAAAATAGCCAGTGAACAGGGCGTTAAAGTTGATTTAATACCTGAAGATTTTACAGCAGAAGGTCTTTTAGAGGAATTTGAAAAAAGAAATATTACAAATCAGACCATTGGAATTCCCAGAACTGCTTCTGCAAGACCTGTTCTGCCGGAAGGCTTAGAAAAGCTTAACAATAAAGTTATACTTGCTGAAGCTTACAAATCATTATTCCCAATGGATGAAGATAAAATCAGTGATTTGATAGTTAAAATAGAAAATAATGAAATTGATGCAATTACTTTTACCAGTCCTTTAACTGTTACCAATTTCTTTAAAATATCTAAAAACAAAGAAAAATTAGCTGATTTACTTTCAAATAATTTATTAACTGTCTGTATTGGTCCCATTACCGGTAAAATTTTAGACCAGTACAATATTAATTATATATATCCTGATACTTACACTGTTCGTGATATGATGGAGTTATTATTCAAAACCTGGAGAAATTCACATGAAAGATAAAATAAGTATTATTCTACCTATTTTTAATGTCGGCCCTCATTTAAGAGGAGGAATTGATTCTTTAATCAACCAAACAATAGGAAATGAAAATTTAGAAATCATTATGGTAGATGACTGTTCTACTGATGAAAGTGGAAAGATTATTGATGAATATGATGAAAAATATGACTGCTGTAAGGCTATCCACCTGGAAAAAAATACTGGTGCAGCTAACGGTCCCCGTAACAGAGGTATTGAAGAATGCAGCGGCGATTACATCATGTTTTTAGATCCTGATGACAGATACACATTAGATGCCTGTGAAGTATTATACAATGCCGTGACCAAATATGATGCAGATATGGCTTTTGGCAGATTTAGAAGAATCTACACTTACGGTGAAACTGTTCAGAAGTCATATTCCCCTTATTTGGATGATTTGGAAAGTGCTTATCCTGATGAAACATTTGAAACAGCAAATCCTTTAAATGTTCCTGATTATGTTTGGGACCACATTTTAGAACATGCTTTATACGGCAAAAATATTCAGGGAAAATATGAAAGAAACGAACCTGTTGATGTTATCCATGTTAAGAGCATTAAAGAAGAGCCTGATTTATTGAAAATGGCTCCTTCTGTCTGGAGTAAAATCTTTAAAAGGGAACTTATTATGGATAAAAATATCCGTTATCAGCCATTTGTTTCCGGGGACGATTTGGCATTTACTTTAGAAACTCTTCTTAAAGCTGACGGAATTGTATATTTGAATAATTTCATGTGCTATGACTATTATGTACGTGATTTGCCTGATGACAAGTCAATTACCAATAATGTAAATGTCAGATTCCTCAGCGATTTAATGGACTCATATATTTATGCCAGACAGTGCACTGAAAGGTTTTCCAAAGAGATTCAAACAATTTCAGTTAATCCTCATTTAATTTACTGGATGCATACATGGAAAAATTCACCGTTTACCAAAAACGAAAACAGATTACTGTTAAGCAAAGTGGAAAAGCTTAAAAGGATTCATAAAAGCGATTTGAAAACCAAAATGTTATTATCTTCCATGACAACAGCTATTGAATCTGCAATTAAAATACACAAGGAGTAAATATCAATGAAATATGTAATTGTTGGAGCTGGTCTTTCCGGTTTAACAATAGCTGAAAGAATAGCTAACCAGCTTAATGAAGAAGTTCTGATTATTGAAAAAAGAAATCATATCGGCGGAAATATTTATGATTTCTACGAAGACGGCATTTTAATACAAAAATACGGACCTCATATCTTCCATACCAATGAAAAAATCGTTTACGAATACTTGTCCGAGTTTACTGAATGGTTAGACTACGAACATCATGTTTTAAGTAATGTAGACGGAAAATTAGTACCTATGCCTATCTGCATAGATACTTTAAATGCTTTATATGACCTTGATTTAGATGAAGAATCTATGAAAAAATGGATTGAAGAGCACAAAGAAGATATTGATGAAATCAAATCAAGTGAAGATGTTGTTTTAAAAAATGCAGGTCGTGACATTTACAATAAGCTTTTTAAAAACTACACTCAAAAACAGTGGGGAACCTCAGCAGCAAATCTTGATCCGTCAGTAATTTCAAGAATCCCCTTCAGGTTTAATCATGATACAAGATACTTTGAAGACACATATCAGGGAATGCCGAAAGAAGGTTTTACTAAAATGTGTGAAAAGATGATTGACAATGATAAAATCAAAGTCGTCTTAAATACTGATTATAAGGATTATTTAAAAGATATTGAGTATGATACTTTAATCTACACAGGGCCTATTGATTATTTTTACAGTTACAAATATGGGGAATTATTATACAGATGTCTGAACTTTGTATATGAAGTTTTAGACGAAGATTCCTATCAGGAAGTTGGTGTTGTCAATTATCCGAATCATCCATACTTTACCCGTATTACTGAGTTTAAAAAATTAACAATGCAGGATGTTGAAGGTAAAACTGCAATTATGAAGGAATATCCCGGATTCAACGGAGAATTATGTTATCCGTATCCTACTCAGGAATACCTTGACAAATTCCAGCAGTACAAAAAAGAAATGGATAAAGAAGAAAACGTAATATTTGCAGGACGTCTAGCTCAATACAAATATTACAATATGGATTTAGTTGTTAAAAATGCTTTAGAAATATTTGAAACACAAATAAAAAAGAATCATTAAATTTGAAGGTGAATTAATATGATTACAGTATGGCCACAGTACCTGGATAAAAACCTCTTTTAAATGAAGGCAGAAAAGTATCAAAAGAAATAGCTGTAGAAGAACCAAAACTGCAGGATATTGAAAAAGCTCTAAAGAGACTTAATTTACCTTACAGCACTCAAAAAAGAAAGAGCATATCCCGGCAAATGGTATGAAAAATCAGGACGTATTTTAGTGGAAAGTGATAAATCCAAATTAGAGCTTTTAAAAGAAATCAGTTTAAAACTACAGGAAATAAAACAATGATGGAAATACCAAATGAAATGCAGGAGCAGTTTCTTGAAGCTAAACAGTTAATCGAATCTAACAACAACATTAAAATTTATACACATACTGACTGTGACGGAATCTGCTCCGGTGCAATTCTATCTATAATATTGGACCGTTTAAACAAGGATTATGAAATTGAATTTGTTAACTTGGATGAAATAGAAGACTTGAATCTGGATCATGAATTAACAATTTTTTCAGATTTAGGATCTGGTCAGGAGTTGACAAAAATGCAAAAGACAATCAGAAAATACTGATTTTAGACCACCACCCACCATTAAGAGACATCAACTATAAAAATGACAAAACATATACTTATTTAGAAATTAATCCTATGTTTTATGGTATTGATGGATCATATTATATTTGCGGTGGAGGATTGTGTTATTTCTTAGCTAAAACATTTGGCTTTAAGGATTTGAGCTGGATTGGTGTCCTGTCAGCTATTGGAGATATGCAAAACAATAAAACAGGACATTTTGAAGGATTAAATGAAATTATCCAGGAAGATGCAATTAATGAAGGTCTTTTGAAAGTAACTAAAAATGATTTAAACATCTATGGACGCAGTACCAGACCGTTATACGTTGCACTCTCTTATTTCAGTGATGTTAAGTTACCGATAACCAACAATCAGCAGGAAGCTAAAGTTGTTTTGGAAGAATTGGGAGTTGATGAAAAACACAACAGAAAAACATTGTCAGAGGTAACTGAAGAGGATAAAATGGAAATCAAGAAATTTTTAAGCAGAATGATTTCCAAAAGAGTTCCTCCAAAATACCTTAAATATGTTCCTAAACTGATTGTCGGAGATGCATACACCTTCTTAAATGAAGAGGAAGGAAGTTTTCTAAGAGACGGTTCTGAATTTTCAACAGCTATGAATGCCTGCGGCAGAAACCGTGAAGAAGTTATTGGAGTAGATATTCTTAAAGGAGACAGACTTGTTGCTCTGGATTCCTTAGAAGAAGTCAGTAAAACACACAAGTATAATCTGGCCACTTCCATCAGCAAAGTTGCAGACAATTACCATTCAGAAATTATTGAACTTGACAATTTTCAATATTTTGACTGCAGTGACTTTGATGAAGACATAGCTTCCAATATCATCGGTACAATAACAGGTATGGTTTTAGGTTACTGCAATTGGAAAAAACCTATTTTAGGATTCAGTAAACCAAAAATAACCAAATCAAAGTCTCACTTAGATGCTCCAAACTTTTAGCTTATGACGGAATTCACTTCGGTAATATAATGCGTGAAATCGCAAAAGAAGTTGGAGGTACCGGTGGAGGCCATGCAATAGCTTGCGGAGCCTACATTCCAAATGAAAAAAATCAGAATTTCTTGATAAATTTAATAAAAAGTTACAAGGAAAAATAGCAAATTAAATATAACATTAAATCAAAATTAATTATCATTGAAAAATTGAGGAATGAAAAAATGAAAGCATTTAAAAAAAAGAGGTGCCTTAACACATTTTCAAATTTTAAGTGAAATCTCAAAGCAAAACCCTCATCTTAAACAAAAAAAGATTTGGCAAAAACTTTAGGTATCACCATTCAGGCTGTTTCAGAAAATATTAAGACACTTATTGAACAAGAGTATATAACATCTAAAGATGGCAGATCACCATATAAAATTACCCAAAAGGTATTGACAAAGTTAAAAGAGATGCTATTTCTCTTAGAAAATACTCTGATTCTGTTTTGGAAACAATGAATCATTATAAAACTGTTTGGCCAGCTATTGCAAAAGAAGATCTTAAAAAGATGAAATTGTTGGTCTTTATATGGACTCTGGTGTTTTATATGCTCATAAAAAGAAGAAGATGCAACTGGTGTTGTTTTAGGAGATGCTGCAAAAGGCTGTGATGTAGCATTAAGTAATCTTACCGGTTTAATCGACATGACCATGGGGAAGCTGTTGTTATTAACCTACCTACTATTAAAGAAGGGGGATCTAATAAAGCTAACCTGGAATTAATTAAAAGTGTCTATGAACAGGGAACAACTAACGGCAGAAAAATAGATAGAGTAGCTATTGCAGGAACTGTTTCCAGAGCAGTAGCTAATATGTTAAATCCCCCAGTTACTATTGAATATGCTGCTCCTCAGGCTACAGCAAATGCAGCCCGTAAAGGATTAAATGTTTTGGCATTATGTGTCGGAGATATGACTAAATCTTTTACCCGTGAACTTGAAGAACAAAAAATAAAATTCGACATTATTGATGGTGGAAAATAATTAATTTTCCTTAACCATTTTTAATAATGCGGCAGCTATGTCTACAGAATCAAAATCTTCTTCCATAGCACCTTCAACTAATTTTACGTATTTTTCCAAATTATCTTTTTCAATGGAGTTTTTAACGCTATTCATTAGCTGAGTATTTTTAATATTTTCCATTTCTTTATATGATGGAATTTTTCTTTTTGTTTGATTTTAGATTTGGTTACTTTTTTAATAGTTCTTAAACTATAGATTTCTTTACCTGCAACAAAGGTAAATGCATATCCCATATTACCTGCCCTACCAGTTCTTCCAATTCTATGAACATAGTATTCAGGATTTTGAGGAACATCATAGTTAACAACCACTTCAACATTAGGTACATCGATTCCACGTGCAGCAACATCAGTAGCTATTAAGATTTCAATATTTCCATTACGGAATTTATTCATGACTTTATCACGGGATTTCTGATTCATGTCTCCATGAATTCCTTCAGCAGCATAACCTCTGTTTCTTAAGTTTTTAGCAACCCAATCAACCCTTTTTTTAGTGTTACAAAATACCAAGCCTAAATTAATATCATAAACATCAATTAAACGAGTTAAATTTTCAAGTTTATCTCTTTCTTTTGTTTCAAAATAGTATTGAGTTATTTCAGGAACAGTCATCTGACTTTGAGCTACTTTTAAATGCTTAGGCTTTTTTGATAAAATTTAGTAATTCTTTTTAATTTCCTTAGGCATTGTAGCTGAAAAAAGTAATGTTTGCCTTTGCTTTGGAGTGTGTCTTAATATTTTTTCAATATCCTCTCTGAAACCCATATCCAACATTTCATCTGCTTCATCCAATACTACAGTTGAAATTCCTTTTAAGTCTAAAGTTTTACGTTCAATATGATCTAAAACACGACCAGGAGTTCCAATAACTACATGAACACCTTTATTTAATACTCTAATCTGCCTCCCAATAGGCTGACCACCATAAACCGGTAAAATTTTAAGTTTTTTCATATGGGAACCTATTTTACCGATTTCACCAGCCACCTGAATACATAATTCCCTTGTAGGGCATAAAACAATAGCTTGTGGAGAATTATCAGGAATAAAAATCTTTTGAAGTAAAGGAACAGTAAATGCTAAGGTTTTTCCAGTACCTGTCTGTGCTTGTCCTATTATATCAATTCCTTTAAGAGCTTCAGGAATAGTTAATTCTTGTATTGGGCTTGGCTCTTCAAAACCCATTTCTTTTATTGATTTTTTAATTTCTGCTAAAATTTCAAAATCATCAAATGTTATATCACTCATTAAAGTTAGTATTTGTTAAACTAACTATTTATAATATATTGATAAAATAAAAATTGCCTAATTTAAAAGATTTTCCTTAATGTCCTTTAAACAATGATTATCTTCAGACAAATAATCATTATTTTCCATAAATGCTCTTTTACGACATCCACCACAAATATATTTGGATTCACAGCATCCGCACTTTCCTTTTAAAAGGCTTCTATTTCTAAGATTTAATAAAACATCATTATTTAGCCACATACTGTCTAAATCATCACGAATATTAGCTATTTTTAAATTCCTGAAATAATCACAGGGGTAAATATCTCCATTTCCATCTATTGCCATGTAAAATCTTCCAGCTCCGCAGCTGCCAATATAATTTCCCAGCTCCTTCATAGCTTCCTTGTCATAATCCAAATTAAAGAAATGAGTTGGAATCATGTTCATGCCATTACACTGAATTGTTGAGGTAATATCACCTAATTGAGGATCATTAGTTAATATCTGTATGTCTTCATTGATATTTTCCATATAAATTAGCTTAAACAGTTCCAGTCTTTGATTATCATTTAAATCTCCATTGATAATATCCAGTTTATACCATCCAACTCCTAACTGCTTTAAAAACTCGATTATTTGAGGAATTTCCAAAAGATTATCCTGAGTTACTTCTGTTGAAACTTCCACATAAACATCATTTTCACTATATTTTTTAATGGATTCAACTGCATTTTCCCATAAATTATCAATTCCAAATTTTTCATTATGCTTTTTAGGACTAATGCTTTCCAGAGAAATATCTACAAATTTAACTCCTGCATCAACATATTTATCAATTTTTTCCAGATCAAATCCATTGCCGATTAAGCAGGGATACATTACTACATCATTTGCATGTTTAATAAATGATGAATCAGTTTTTCCGATAAATATAATATGTGCAACTCCAAAATTAGCTAATTTTTCTATTGCATCATGTATCTGTTCAAAAGACAGTTCACCATCTGTTAAATTCCATTGAACCTGAAGAGGTGCTGCAGGAACAAATGGCTTTTCAATTCCTATTTCTCCAAGACCTTTTATTACACTGACCAGACCTTTAGTCCAGTATGAATCCTGCATTAAATCAATCAATTCTTTTTCTGACATTCCAAAAATACTGATGCTATTTCCGACAACTGTTTTAATTACCGGAACAAGCAATCTACATTTTAAACAGATATCTGATCTTTTACCTAAATAATAATCAATTGCAACTTCCAAAGGATTTTTTCCACACTTTTTACATTTTACAGTTGCTGCTTTGATTAATCTTTGAACAAGAGAACTGCCTACTATATTTTCAAAAGTCTGTACTTTATTTGCAATGTCTTCGCTGTCAACATCCTTATTTTTGGTAAAACTCAATTTCATCTCTCCAAAATGTAAATTTCATTAATCAAGATAAAATTAAGTTATAATAATATTTAAATTTAACTAAAGAATTATATTTTAAAAACAACAAAATACTACACATGGAAAACAAAATTATCACTGATTTAAACAAAAATCTGAACATTAAATACCATCCAAATATTAAAGGTGTCCAAATTATAGAAGGTAAAAACAATTTCCCCATTAGCTGGTTAAATCAACAGGGATATTGTGAGTATCAGCTATATCTGCAGTAAGCTTCCAGGGAGTAAAAGTAGGAGAAACCCAGGCCATGACTACAGGAACCAAAGTGCACAACCAGCTGGAAGAGAAGTTTCAGGAAAGTGCAACACCTGCAACCTTTGACGAAGTTACTTGAATTTTCAAAAACTGAAAAAACAGTAACCAGAGAAATGTTTGTAATTTCACCTGAATATGGAATCAGAGGATTTATAGATGAAATATGGATGACTCCTGATGAATTTGTAATAATTGATGACAAACCAGGAAACCAAGCATACGGCTCAACAATAAACCAGGTCAGAGCATATTGTCTTGCATTTAAAAATATGATTAATGACAAAAGAAAAATTGTAGGTGCCCTAAGACAAAGAGGAACTGACAACATATTCTGGAGTGAAGAATTTGACGAAAATGCTCAAAAATCAATTAAATTCCTGATTGACAGAATGGACGGATTGTTCAAAGGAGAAAACCCTTTATAAAAACAAAAAATCCCAACAAATGCAAAAGCTGCAGATTCCAAAGCTACTGTATACACGATTAAAACACAACATTTATTTAAGTTAAAATACCATATAAAAAACAATGAAATCTAGAAACATCTCCTTAATATTGCTAATATTATTTGTTGGAGTACTTTGCAGTTTCAACTGCTGTGAATTTCATGGATAATGAAGTGGCAGCTGCACCTTCACAAGGAACACTTAATATTGAGGATTCTAAAACTCATGAAGTACGAAGCGTACACTATGAAGCTAGCGGGAAATGTTACAAAGTCGTAGACGGAGATACAATCTGGGTAGAAGGTATTGGAAAAATCAGATTTGTACAGGTAAACACTCCTGAAAGAGGAGAACGCGGATACCACGAAGCAAAGGACTATGTTAAAGAAAAATGCCTTGGAAAAACAGTTTACTTAGACATTGATGATAAAAACACTACGACAAATACAACAGAACATTAGCTATTGTTTATACTGAAAATTTGGATATAAACAGAGAATTATTAAATGAAAACCTTGCAGAAATTATGTACATACCTCCAAGCGAGTCCGCTAAAGGCACTGTATAATTTCTCACTTTTTATTTTTTTTAAACTGCCCTGTAAAGGCCCAAATACAATTTATTTTTCTTGTAAACTTCATCTAAAATATTATTCCACTCGGAAATTTCCAAAAGACCTTTATCCGGAATAATATCATCAAAATAAGATTCATGTAAATTTAAAATATCAGCCAGTACATAGGTTAAAACTTTACCGCTCGGTTTTAAATCATAAGGGTCATAACCAGTAACCATTAAAACCCACATATTATCCTTTGAAGAACTGTTATACTCTTTTTTTAAGAGCTTCATACCAATGAACAATCTTATTTTCACTGCCTCCTACATCACCGGAGCCGACACTGATATAATAGCCTTCATCTGAAAACTCAACAGTTTCAATAGCTTTATTAATTTTATCCTTAAGTTCAGCAGAATCTGCAGCCAATTCATATTCCTCATTTGTAATATAATCAGTCAGATAATTCTCAACTTCTGTTCTGTTTTTAAAATAATCAACAGGTTGCAATCTGTCAGGATCCCTATCACATAAATCAAAAATCAGGTCTTCATCCACCTCACAAATTTCATATCCTTCAAGCTTGTGGGATTTATAAGGTTTGAAGTCCAAGCAATAATTTTCCAGATCATCTTTATTTAAATACCATAAAACCTGCACCCGATTAATCATAAAAAACACCAAAAAAGAAAAGTAAAAGAGTTTTATCTTAATTCATCAAAAACCCTTGTTTTAGTAATTGAATTTAAAATTCTATCATTTTTACCCAATATTTTACCAATTGCCCAATCAAATATTATTGGGAACCAATATATTTTAGTTAAATTACGGACAATAGCCTGCTGCCATGAAACATATTCTCCGTTGTTTGACCTGACCTGCAAATATAATAAAGCCTTACCGACAGTAGCTCCCTTATACTTTTCACATACAACAAAATAAACCATTATCAAAACAGGCACTACATACGGAAAATATGAATAAAGCGAATTCATACTGTAAGGATTTGCCAGAAGGTACAATACAAAAGATACAATCCACATAAATGCTGAAACTACAAAAAAATCAGCGAGATATGCTGCAATCCTTTTTGTAAATAAACTTGCCATAATATCACCTAATTAACATACTCTTGAACAGGATCAGCTATTGGAGCTTCAAGTATTCTTTCCCCACCAATTGGAGTTTCAACAACAACATAATTTCCTTCAATAACTTCACCAATAATAGCTGCATCTTTTCCATATTCTTCAGTTTTAATTGCTTCAAGAACTTCCTCAGCCTTATCAGCTTTAACACCCATAACGACTTTTCCTTCGTTAGCCACTTCAAAAGGATCAATACCTAACATTTCAGAAACTGCATGAACTTCTTTTTTAATTGGAATTGCTTCCTGATGAAGTAAAACACCTTTTCCAGATTTTGAAGCCATTTCATTAATTGCATTTGCAAAACCACCACGAGTAGGGTCTTTCATAGCAGTAACTCCACCTACATCAAGTGCTTTTTAACAACATTCCACATCGGAGCAGTATCAGATTTCAAATCAGTTTCAAAACCGAAACCTTCCCTAAAAGACATGAGACTCATTCCATGATCACCTAAAGAACCTGTGTCAATTATTTTATCACCAACTTCCAAAGTAGAATCGCGAATAATTTCTCCTTTTTTAGCTATTCCAATACCAGTTGTTACCATTACAATACCGTCAATCTTACCCTGCTCCATTACCTTGGTATCACCAGTAATAACAGCAACATCAACTTCTTCACAAGTTTCATTTAAGGATTTCATTATCCTATCAAATCAGCAATAGGGAAACCCTCTTGCATAATAATCGCATTAGAAATAGCTAGCGGTTTAGCACCCATAACAGAAACATCATTAATAGTTCCTGCTGCGGAAATCCTACCAATATCTCCACCAGGGAAGAATAACGGGTCGATAGTATGGCCATCAGTAGTTACAACAATCTCATAGTCACCTATTGGAATAGTTGCACCATCATCTAAAGCGTCTAAGCTAATACCACCATTAACACTTTTTTAGTGATATTATCCAAAACAGCACTGGAGATTAAATTAGCCATTACTTCTCCACCAGCACCATGATTCATACTAATTTTATCTTCTGACATTTTATCTCCTAAAAAATAATTAAAGTTATAGTTATATTGTCTGTAATATCAACTATTTAATTATAGTTGTTATATTGCAAATATATTTTTGAAATATCCTGCCTGTAAAAATATTGAATCATGTCTAGTTAAATGACAAAGCTGTAAAAAAAAAGAATATTAAAAGAATTGCATACTAAAAAAATTAATATGCAATCCCCAAATACAAAAATTTCCTATTTTCTGTGTTTCATATAACCTACACCAACTAATATTCCGACAATTAATATGACAATTACTATATATGGCATATAATCCGGATTAATAGATTTGGTCGGGGATTTTTAGAAACTTCATAAGATTTACCATCATCTTCAGAAACTTCAGAATCTGATCCTAACACATCATTTGAGTTGCCTACATCATAACTGCTGCTTTGCGGCATATTATTATAATTGCTGGAAACACCAACATTATTCACATTAGCTGATGAATGAGAATTTTCATTAGCATTTGAATCTGAATTGGAATTGGTGTTAGTGTTAGAATTAGAGTTACTTTCTGAGTTGTTTTTCATTGAGTTTAATAAATCTTCTTTAGATACACTAGGAAGGCCCTTAAGATAAGATAATGCATTAAGGTCTTTAGAACCTGAAGTCAATTCCAAATACTGTTCATAAGTAATCCATTTTTCTTCATTAGATTCAACTGTAGGTTTAGAAATAACCAACGAATTATCTTTTTTAGCATAAATATCAAGATATGTCTGAATTTGAACATGCCTGTTTGCATCTGGAGTATTTACAGCAACTTTTTAAGTTTGGCAGAAGTATAAGTAATAATAACTGCTCTGCCTATATTTAAATTACTGTCCCAAACAATAAGAACTCCTTCATCTTTTGCACCGTCTGCATAAGTGGAATCAGTTTCATTACCAGGTAATTTTTGTAGGAAATAATCACCCATACCTGGAGAAATACCTAACAAATAAATTAAACTGTCGTCTTTACAGTAAATACTTGAACCTATATATTTATAGGATTCATTTTCACCTAACGGGAAATTTTCCTGAATAAAATCAGTTATAAAGAAACCTGGCTGTACACCTGGACATGCATGACTGTGGAATAGGAAAGACAGCAATTGATCAAATTCCGGATGAGACATCCAAACATTTCCAATACTTTGTACACCAAAGAAACTTTCATCAATTGCAAATTTTGAAGACAAAGCTTTAACAGTTGCAGAATTGTTAATTGAATTTATACCAACATCTGCCACATTGCTGCCGTTAAATTCGCCAACAAAGAAAGTTCCGTCAGGATTATATTTGATAAATACAGTATCTAAAATATCAGAATCAGGTGAACGCAAAACATAAGCAAACCATAACGGTTTGTATGCCTGAGTATGTATTGGCAATAAAGTAGCACTGGTTAAAGTAGCACCTAAAACCTTATTAATACCATTTCTAGCTAAAACAGTATCAGAAGATCCCAAATAAACATAACCTGCAGAAGTCAATACAGAAAGATCCACCATGTCTTTAGTAATATCAATTCCTTTTTGATTTTTAAAAATTGAAATAGCTAAATTTGTAGCATCAACACCGATTTGTTCTATTTGCTTATCAGACAGGCTAATATCCAAACCACTTGCGCTATTACGGGTAGCTTTAGGTAAATTTAAAGAAAGAATATAATCCAAATCTAAACCGCGAGCTTCAACAGTTTTACCGTCACCAATAAGTTCAAAATACTGAGCTCTGGTTAAGTTATCGAATTCATAAATAATATCTGCCATTTTTTCAGGATTATTTTTAATATTTTTAACCCACCAGGTATTGTATTTCAGCTCTTCCAAACTTCCGCTTTTCGGATTAATACCTGTTTCTTTTTCAAAAAGGGCACTGATTTTACTTTTATTATATTCCATAATAATTAAAGTTCCGCTTGAAGCACCCCATCTGATAAATCCAATCATATTTTCAGACACTCCGGTAGAAGTAGTGTTAAATCCAATATATCCATTTAATCTCATATTGATTCCAACATCCCCTATTTTACCAGGTGTTGCATCTAAAAAGTATATAACTGCATCGTCGTCAGATCCTCCAGGAACTCCTAAAATATCATAGTAATCAGAAGCACTGACAGGAGAATAATATTTTAATAAAGCCTGTACAATACTGTATCCTCCAAGAGTGCCTTCACAGACATGTCCGTGGAATGCAGCTTCCTGAAGAATAATATTTGATGCACCTGCAACCCATGCGTTAGTTAAACTAGCAAAAGCCCATGCATTTTCACCGGAAAGTGAATTAAAGTAATTGTTCCATTGAACTCTAGTCATGTTTTCAGAAATAGTTCCGACATATACAGGAGTTTTAGAAGCCTTTTCATAAATTACTGCTTTTAATTCGTTTCCTCTTTTAACAATAAATGCAAAATCAATATTGTCAACTGCAGTCTGACGTAACATTAAAACATTATTATACGGAATAGACTGCCCATATTTATACTGATAATTATAAATAGCTTCTACAGCATCTTCACTTGTCCTGCCATTATATTTAGGAACACCTGCAGATGTTATAACAAGAATATCATCAGCAGTTTTAAAATCCAATATCTTATCTGCATCGGCAGTTACATCATAACCAAGTTTATATGCATCACTTGCCTTTAAATTAAAAATAATAGAATCACTAAGAATGATTTGACTTTGAGAAACATAACCTGCAGTCATAGCAGTTATATTATATTCCTTAGAAAAAGTATCATTAAATGTGAGAACATAACTGTTTGAGTTAATCAGCTCTTTATTATATTCAATTTTATCTTCACCTGAGTAAATATAAAAATCAGGCATAACCTTAGCATTATCGCCTGTATACTCATAATTAACTTCAACATTGACTGATTTAACTGGTGTTACGGTATCAACATTTGTATTATTAACCTCTTCTGCACAAACATTACCGGCCATTAAAGCAATTAATGTCACAGCCAACACTATAAACACGAATCGCTTCCCAATATCTTTGACAACCATTAAATTCAACCTCCTTTTTAATTAATAAAACACGTATCCATAATAAATGAATACTATATCATTATAAAAAGTAATACATATATAAACATAATTATTACGAATTTTGAGAAAAAACTAAAAATATTATTACTTTCTAAAAAAATAATTTTAAAAATAATCTACACAAAATAGCTGAATATCAATATTAAACTATTTAAAAACAGCAAATTAATTTTAAATAGATATCAATAAAGCAATATTTTAAAAAATTACTTAAAACAAAGGCAATTTAATTAATACGCCATTTAGTTAAAATATTTTAAAAGTATTACATTTCAATAAAAAGTAATAAAAAAAATCAGTTTTGACAAATGTAGAAAAAAAAGAAATAAAAAATGATTTTTAAGAATCCATTCAATTATTTTAAATAATATCAAACATCCAAACAATATAATTATTTTATAATCTCATTTCATTTAGAAAATATCTTCATTAAAATTATTGAACCGAACAAACCTGCTAAAAAAAACCACTATGTAAATAAGAATATTGGATGTGCTGAATAAAGGATTAGTTTCTTCAACTACCTCCTCTGCAGTACTGTTATCTGTTGTATTTGAATTATTAACCTCATCAACATTCATATCTCCAGAATCAGACACATCATTCTGTGAATCAACACCAGATCCTGCAGATTTCCCGCCAGTAGAACTATATGTTTTTTTCAGCTACTCCCTGAGAACTTTTAGATTGATAATTATGAGATCCGGAAGAACTGCTTGAAGAATGTGACTGTTGATATGAACTTGAATGTGAAGGAGCTGACTGCGGAGAATCTGAAGATGAAGAAACCTCTTCAATATACTCGTGTCCATGTCCAGGATGTGCAGCTACTCCACATACACAAACAAATATTAGAGAAATTATTGAGATTAACAATAATATATTTTTAAAATTCATTTAAATCAAAAAAATATTAAAAGAATTGCATACTAAAAAAATTAATATACAATCCATAAATACAAAAATTCTATTTTCTATGTTTCATATAACCTACACCAACTAATATTCCGACAATTAATATGACAATTACTACATATGGCATATAATCTGGATTAATGGATTTAGCTGGAGATTTTTTAGAAACTTCGTAAGATTTACCATCATCAGAACCTAAATCAGCACTGCTTGAATCTAATGCATTATTTGAATCACCAACATTAGAATTGCTGCTTTGTGGCATGTTACGATTATTAGAAACACCTGCACTGCTTGCTGATGAATGAGAGTTTTCATTAACATTAGAGTTGGAATTAGAGTTAGTATTAGTGTTAGTATTAGTATTAGTATTAGTGTTTGAATTGTTATTCTTTTCTAATTGTTTTAACAAATCTTCTTTAGTTACTGAACCGTCAAGACTCTTAATATAATCCATAGTGTTTAATTCACCAGATCCTGACTTTAATAAATTAAATTGCTCAGCAGTAATCCATTTTTCTTCGCTGGTTTTAACAACAAAATTTTCTAAAACATTTGGATTATTGATTCCCTTATATAAATCAATGAATGCTTGAATTTGAGCAGCACGTTTTTGCTTCAGAAGTAGCATACATACTAGTATCTATTGTAGGCCATTTAAATGAAACAATAACAACACGACCAATATTTAAGTTATTATCCCAAATAACTAAAGCACCTTCATCAGTAGCCCCATCTACATATGTAGAAGTTACATCAGAATTAGGTAATTTCTGAACAAAATACGTTCCCATACCTGGAGATACACCTAACAGATAAGTCAAACTGTCATCTTTACAATAAGTACTAGATGCAATGTAATTATATGATTCATTTTCACCTAACGGATGATTCTGTTGAATATAATCAGTTATGAAAAATCCAGGTTGTACACCAGGACAAACATGATTATGGTATAAAAAAGCCATTATTTGATCAAAATTAGGATTTGATTTCCATGCATTTGCAATAGATTGAATATTAAACCAATTTTGGTCAGGTATGAAAGTTTTTGAATTGCTTTTACTTTTGCAGAACTGTTTAAAGTTTCAATTCCAATATCAACAACATTACTTCCATTTAATTCACCGACAAACCATGTTCCATCAGGATTATACCTTAAATAAACTGAGTATAAAACATCAGAATTAGGATTACGCAATATAAATGTAAACCATAACGGTTTCCATAATGCCTGGTGATATTGTAACAAGTTTTTACTGTATAAAGTTGCACCAGCAATTTCATAAAGTCCGTCACGTACTGCAACAGTTTCTTTACCATTTAAATAAACATAACCTGCAGAAGTAAATATACCTAAATCCACATTATCTTTACCTAAATTAATATTTAATTCATCTTTAAAAATAGCGCTAGCTTTATTATATGCTTCAAAACCAATATTTTTCATTTCTTCATCAGATAATGAACCAGATTCACCAGAAGGAACAGTTCTTGTTGCTTTTGGTAAATTTAATGATAAAATATATTTTAAATCTAAACCGTGAGATTCAACAGGTGCAATTGATACATTACCATGAACAACACTATTTGCAGTTCCCATCAAATAATAGTATTGTTCTTCAGTTAAATTAGTAAATTCATATAAAAATGTTGCTAATTCTTCAGGATTTTTATTAATTTTATTAATCCACCAGGTACAATATTTTAATTCTTCTAAGCTTCCAGCATCAGCATTAATACCAGTTTCGGCTTTAAAATCAGCTTTTATCTTCTTGGAATCAAAACTCATTATAATTAAATCACCAGATAATGATTTTGCATCCCACCTAATAAAACCTAACATATTTTCAGTAGCACCAGTTGCAGTGGTGTCAATTCCAACATATGAAGTTTTACCAATTGTAGCATCTAAGAAAAAGAGTACTGCATCATCATCAGAGCCTCCAGGAACTCCTAATACTTTGTATGAAGTAACATCAGCTGGAGATCCTCCGCCAGTTAAAGTTTCTTGAACTGGAGGGTAATATTTTATTAAAAGCTTTAACAATACTATAACCACCAAGTGTACCTTCACAAATATGCCCGTGGAATGCTGCTTCCTGAAGTTACTTCTAGAAACACCTGCAACCCATCCATTAGCTAAACTTGCAAAAGACCAAGCATTTTGGCCATGAATAGACCTGATATAGTTGTTCCATTGTTCTCTAGTCATGTTTTCAGAAATTGTACCTAAGTAAGAATAAGATCTTGAACCGTTTTCATAAATTACTGCTTTTAATTCATTTCCTTTTTTAACAATAAAAGCAAAATCAATTGGATTAACAGCAGTGTCACGTAACATTAAAACATTTGAATATTTAATTTTAGTTCCGTAGTTTAAAATAGCTTCAAGAGCATCTTCAGTTGATTTACCATTTAACTTGGTAACTCCTGCTGTTGTTACAACAAGAATATCATCAGCAGTTTTAAAGTCCAATAACCTGTCTGCATCAGCAGTTACATCACGACCAAGTTTATATGCATCACTAGCTTTTAAATTAAAAGTAATGGAATCACTGATAATCTGACTTTGAGAGATATATCCTGCAGTCAAAGCAGTTATATTATACCCATTAGAAGAATTATCCTTAAATGTAAGAACAAATCTGTTTGAGCTAACCAACTCCTTGTTATATTCTATTTTATCTTCACCTGAGTAAATATAAAAATCAGGAATTACATTATTATTATCGTTTGCGTATTCGTAATTAACATCTACATTAATTGATTTAGTTGGTGTTAGTGTATCAACATTTGTACCATTAACATCTTCTGCACAAACGTTACCCATCATTAAAGCAATTAATGTCACGACCAATAATATAAACACGAATCGCTTCCCGTTATTTTTAACAACCATTAAATCAAACCTCCTTTTTAATTAATTAAACTCGTATCCACGAAAAAATGAATACAATTCTAATATAAAAAGTAATACCCATATAAATATAATTATTACAAACTACCTAAAAAACTGAAAATAGTAATACTTTTTTTAAAAAAAATAAAATAACCTGCCCAGAGCACTCCAATATTAATACCCAGTTACATAATACCTATAAAACAGTTTTAAAGAGATGCAAACAAAATTATGTTTATTAAATTCGTTAAACATCATGAAATTTAATTAATATGCATTTTAATCAAAAGTAATACTCAATATTTGACAAAACAAAAAAGCAATATGTAAACCAAGAAAATGTTTAAAAAGTAATACTTTTCAATGAAAAATATAAAAAAAGTAATAAAAAGTCTTAAATACATATTATCTTTAAATATATAAGAATATAAATGAAAAAGTGATATAATGCATATACCCGATGGAATAATAACTATAGACCAGGCACTTATCTACTGGATTTTAACAATATTAATTATGGCAATATGTTTCTATAAATTTCAAAAGACAGTCAAAAAGACAAGAAAATTGTTTCAATGGCTATTTTTAGTGTATTTACAGTAATCATTACATCACTGTCTATTCCTTCACCTCTAGGTGTTCCTATTCATTTCTTTTTAATTCCATTAATTGCAATTATATTAGGGCCACATTCCTCAAGTATAGTTGCATTTATAAGTTTAATTATACAGGCATTAGCATTGAATATGGGCGGACTAACTTATATTGGAGCTAATTTTATAGTAATAGGCTTTATAATATCCATAACAGCATACTTCTTCTACACTTTATTTAAAGACTTAAATGAAAAGTTTGCAATATTTGGAGGAACAGTAATTGGAATTATATTCGCAACACTTGGACAAATAATTATATTATTAATATCTGGAACTATGAGTTTAAACGCATTACTTGCAACATTGCTCCCATTTTACTTGTTTATATCAATAATTGAAGGAGCTGCAAATGTGGTTATTATAAGTGCAATTAAAACTATGAAACCAGAAATAATGGAGATTAATGAGTGATACTATGAATAAAAAATATTTAATTATAATTTTATTAATACCTTTAATCATGTCTGCTGTATACGGACATGGAGTTGATGTAACTGCTGATACAATGGTTATCGCAGATGAAACAAACGGACAGTTAGCTAAAGACATAGCTGATTCAAACGGAATGAATATCAGTGTTTATAAATTTACTTCACAGGCTGATGTGGAACATATTTTAGAACACAGTGTAAACAACACAAACAAACGCATACTAATGATAGCTTATCAGGACAGCGGAAATGAATTTTTAAAGAAACATTCAGAAGTATCTGATAGGGTTATTGTAGTTGACGACGTTAACAATGATACAATAGAAGACGGATTAAATAAAATAATGAATGCACCAACACAAAATGAAGAGTCTCAAAGTTCATTTGCTGTGCCGTTATTCATTGGATTGATAATAGGTATTCTTGTTGGTGCTCCAATTGGAGTATGCTTTTAATGAAAAGGAAAAAATAAGGAATAAAAATTCCTTTAACTCCTTTTTTAAAAAATAAAGTATAACTTAAAAAGTCAATATATAAAAAGCTAATTTTCTAATTTTAATAAAAAAAGTAAATTTAAATAAAATAAATTATTTAAATTAAAATTCCGTTAAGTACACCGTCTTGACCAGGTCTGGAGGTTACTTTTGCATTACCTTCAGGAGTTTCTACAATAGCACCTTTGGTAATGATGTTCCTTCTTACGTAGTTTGGGTTTGCAGAGTTTTCAATTACACCTAAAACATCTACAACTTGGGATTTACCAGTAGCAGGATCAGTTAAATTCATTTTATTAGCAGTAGCTAATCTGAGTTTTTCGTTTCCGCCACGGGTTCTGATTTTTTCAATCTTTTTCATCTACTCTAGTTTCAGCTGGGTCTCTACCTAATTCAGCTTTCCTTTTTCCACGGTTTGCAACATTCCTTGCACCGGATGGTAATCTAGTTGATTTTCCTTGAGAAATTGCCATTATTTCACCTAATAAATATAATTAAATAATAATCGCGTCATTAAGCCTCTTTCATTTAAACTGTTGTGACAAGAAGATAAATAACAATTTAAATCTTGAGAGCAATAAAGAGTCTTAAAGAATAATGATAATAAAATATTACTCTTTCATTATATATAAATGTTTTATTTGCCTTCCAAAATAAGAAAAAATAAAATTCATTTAAAAAAAAATAGCTAGTAATCACAAACTGAAATATTTTGTGAAATGCTAGATCCCTTATAATTACCGTCACCTGAAAAAACACAATCAAATGAATAGACTCCAGGAGTAACACGCATTCCAAAGGTATTTTCTCCGCAGCTATCAGTTGTAACATTGAAAGAGTTTTTTCGCCTAATGCATCAGTTACAGTAATTTCAACAGATTTGTTGTCAATTGGTCTGTTATAAGCATCACTTAACCTTAAAGTGAATGAATCACCATTATGTAAATTAGAATCACTTATAATCTTCAGATTAGTTTTTCCTGAGAATATTCCAACGCATAAATTGAAACAATAGCTAAGGCAACTAATGCACATATAATAATACAAACATAAGATATATTCTCTTTATTCATAACAAACCAAACCTTAAATTAGCTTTCACGTGAAATTTTTCTATTGAACAATAGAACACTTATAGCTAATAATATAATTCCCATTATTAATATAATTATTAGGTTCATGAATATTGCATCCAGACCCTGACCATAAGTTAAAACCTGACGAATGGCAGTAATTGCTTGATTCAAGGTAAAATCTCATAAATTTGTATTTGCTGATTATTTATAGTAGCTATAACACAGTCAGGTAATGGGATAAATGCTCCTGCTATAAAACTTAATGGAACAGCAACAATTGGAGAAATACTTGAAGCCTGTTTTGCATTTTTTTGAAAAAAGCCACAATTATCAAAGCAACAGCCACTGAAGAAAATGTGGTTACAATACCTACAATACATGCCAGAACCAGTGTGTAAATTCCTCCTTCCCATTTAAATCCAACTAAAACAGCTACTAAAAGCATTATGATTACCTGAATGACACCGACAAAAGACCAGGAAATTAAATTTCCAACTACATAATCAATTGTTTTCATTTTAGAAAGTTTTAAACGTTTAATCATTCCGCTTTCTTCTTCACTGGCTACATTGGAAGCAACTACAGTTATAGTCATAAGAATAGCAAATACAATCAGCCCCGGAGCATATATATCAAACAGAGATGATGAAGAAATATCCAGATCATCATATTTCAAGTCTATTTCCGGAATTGTCTGTCCTGAAACTTCCTTTATGATTTCTTTAGAAAATTCAGAAAGAATTCCTGCAATAACACTGCTTGCAATACCATAATCTGTATCAATTGCATTTCATTTAACTGTAACTTCACCTAAACTGGACTGATTTTTACCCATATCACTGGTAAAATCCTGAGGAATAATCAGAACTGTATAAACAGAGCCGTTTTTCAGCATTTCCTGGGCTTTAGTTTCATCATCAATCTTATGAACTGTAAATAATTTTTCATCCTCACTGGAATTAAAGTCTTCAATTATGCTAACTAGCTGATTGGACACATCCCCATCATCATGATTTACAATAGCTATATCTATATCACTTTCCACATTATCTCCGAAACCAATACCGAATATTAGCATGAATACTGCAGGAAACAGCAACAGGAAGAAGAGGTTTTTCTTATCTCTGATTAACTGTTTAAAATTTAACTGGACAATATCAAATATTTTCATTTTAACTCACTCTCTTAATTGTCTTCCTGTCAGCTCAATAAACACGTCTTCCAAAGTATTCTGACGTATGCTGATATCAGCTATTTTGGAACCTTTGCTTTCAACAAGATGAATTATATCAGGCAGTTTTTTAACTGCATCCAGCAAAACAAGAATTATTTTTTCATCAGATTCAAAGATATTGTTTAAATCACCAATGGTTTTAAGTTCGCTGATAATCCCCTCATTGTCTTTATGATTATCCAGCTCAAGCTGAACAGTATCTCCGTTACCGATTATCTGCTTTAATTTCTTTGGAGTGTCTAATTTTAATAACTGGCCATGATCAATAATAGCTACCCTGTCACTTAACATATCGGCCTCATCCATAAGATGCGTGGTTAAAATAACAGTATGACCCAGTTCCTTCTGATGAAGGATATAATCCCACAGCAGTCTTCTAGACTGCGGATCCAAACCTTCTGAAGGTTCATCTAAAACAACGATAGATGGATTGTGAATGGTAGCCATAGCTATATTCATCCTGCGTTTCATCCTCCGGATAAAGAGGATACCAACTCATCCTTTTTATCAGTCAAGTGTAATTTTTCAAGAATTTTTAATATCCTTTCTTTTAAAAAGCTTTTTGGAATATCATACATTTTTCCTATCATATACAAGTTTTCAAAACAGGTGAGATTGTTCCACAGCACAACATCCTGGGGACAAATTCCTATTTCCTTTTCATCAAGATGTGAGGAGTCCTTTCCATTGAATAATATATTTCCACTTGTCGGTTTTAATAATCCGACCATCATATTAATAGAAGTTTTTTCCAGCACCGTTCGGACCTAAAAATCCAAATATCTCACCTTTTTTAATTTCCAAAGACAGATTATTTACAACTGCAACATCATCATATTTTTTAACAACATTCCGCAGTTCAATTAAAGTTTCAGACATTATTTTAACCTTATCCTATAATTTGACCATGTATTAACTGATACTCTGGGTATAATCAGTTAAAAACAAAGTCAAAAAATATAATTTTTTATTCGTTTTCCCATTTAATGATATATCAAAAATAAATTATAAATATATGGGATAATTAAAAAGGAAAGAATATTTCCTTTTTAATAATCAGTGTCTAAAAAGAAAATTAAGGTCAGGAATTCCGCAGTTATTCTCAAATTTGTTATTATAAATTTTTACACCATTTACAAAAATATCAAAATATATTGAACAATCATCACAGCCAAGCCCGATTTTAATATCAGATTCTTCCAAAATTTCTTTTTAACATTTAAAATATCAGATGCCCTATCTATAAAAACAGATACAGGACATCCATTTTTATCAATATTTATAAAAATTCCTTCATTCATTGCATAATTTGCAAAATAACCATTTTACCGTCTATTTTTCCACAGAAAATATCATTTATTTCATCATAGCTAGAAATTAATCTTTGAGTTTTCATAACATATCGCCTCACATATTGTTATAATCTTATAAAATAAATAATTAACCAATAAGAGCATTTGAAAAGAAATTATAAGTATTTTTCAATTAAATAGTTAATTTTTAAAGCAATATTTCTAAAATAAACAGTATTAACCCGATTAAATATTTCAAAACAATAACAATTTAAATTATCAAAGCAATAATAATAAATAACTAAAATAAAATTGGTGTAAAAAAATTGCCAAAAGAAACAAAGAACAACTGGAATTAGAAGCTGAAATTAAAAATCAGGCTCAAAAATTCATAACCGACCTTAATGCAACACTTCCAGAAGTTATGGAACTGGAATATGAAGGATTCTACAGAAGAGGCTTTTTGTAAGTAAAAAAGATATGCGGTTATTGAAGATGGTGAAATCATAGCAAAAGGTCTGGAATTAGTCAGAAGAGACTGGGCACCAATCGTTAAACAAACACAAAAAGACGTCCTAAAGGACATCCTAAAAGAAGGAAACACAACCAAAGCAATAAATACAGTTAAAAAAGTTTTAAAAGGCTAAAAACTGGAAAAATTGAAGGAAAGGAATTGATAATCCACACACAAATCACAAAACCATTAAGCGAATACAAACAAATCGGACCGCATGTGGTTGCAGCTAAAAAATGGAAGAACATGGAATTAAAATAACTAAAGGAACAATTATCCAATATGTGATTGTAAAGGGAAAAGGTTCCATCAGCCAGAGAGCAGTTCCTTATGACTACAGTGAAGGAGCAGAATATGATAGAGATTACTATATAAACAATCAGATGATTCCGGCTATTGGAAGAATAATGTATTCCTTAGGCTACACAAAACAGGATTTGGAAGACTTAGCCCAAGGCGAAAAACAAACAAGTTTAGATGCATTTTTCTAATAAAACTTTAAATAAGACTAAAATAATATGTAGATATAATGATGCGTAATAACCCTAATGATGACCGTGTTGTATTTTTTGATGTAGACGATACTTTACTTGACACATCAACATTTGCAGAAACTGCAAGAAAAGCAGCTATTGAATTAATGGTAGACAATGGATTGCCTTTAGACAAAGATGAAGCATATGGTGTTTTAAAACCATCATAAGACAGAAAGGATCAAATTATGGTAAACACTTTAATATTTTAACAGAAGTGGTTTTAGGCCATGAAGACCCTATGCTTGTTGCATTAGGTATGATAACATACCACAATGTTAAAATAGCTCTTTTAAGACCATTTGCTGAAACTATTGATACATTAATCTATCTTAAAAGTCAGGGATATCGTTTAGGTGTTATTTCCAACGGAATTACAATTAAACAATGGGAAAAATTAGTAAGACTCAATGTATACTCATTTTTTGATGAAGTAATAACATCTGAAGAAGTGGGAGCAAAAAACCGGATAAATTAATCTACGATGTAGCTTTAAGAAAAATGAATGGTGATCCCGAAAATCAATAATGATTGGAAATAAATTTAAAGAAGATGCACTTGGAGCAGTAAATGCCGGAATGAGTGCAATACTTGTTAATTCCGATGTTACAGAAGAAGACAGAGCATACATCAGAAAAGAGCAATTGGATATCACCATTATTGAAAATATTGGTGATGTAAATACAATATTATAAATCCAGTTCCAAAGTAACCGGACAATGATCAGAACCAAAAACATCATTTTTTATGGTTGCTGATTTTACTTTATTTTTAAATTCTTCATTTACAAAGAAATAATCCAGTCTCCAGCCGGCATTACGGTCTCTTGCACGGGTTCTGTAACTCCACCAGGTAAAATTATCTCCAGAATCATCAAACATTCTAAAAGTATCAACAAAACCACTAGCCAGTAAATCATCTAACCATTCACGTTCTTCAATAAGATAACCTGACTTGCCTTCACAATTTGCCGGATTGTAAACATCAATAGGATTATGAGCTATATTGACATCCCCTGTAATGATTAAATTCTGACCCTGATTTTTCAAATCTTCAAGCAAATCAAGCAAAGCATTACAGAAGTCTATTTTATAATCCAACCTTTTAGCATTCATTCCACTATTTGGGAAATAAATATTGAAAAGAGTGAAATCACTATATTCAAGTCTGAGTACACGACCTTCCCTGTCCAGTGCTTCAACTCCCAAACCCCTAACAACATTTTCAGGTTTGATTTTAGAAAAAGTGCCGACACCACTATATCCTTTCTTTTCGGCTTCATTAAAATAAGAGTTAAATCCGGCGACATCAGTTAATTTTTCAGGTATTGAATCTTCAGTAGCTCTAACTTCCTGGAAATTAATAATATCTGCATTAGTACTGTTGAACCAATCCCAAAACTCCGGCTTTTTACTGGCTGCCCCTAATACCATTTACATTCCAGGAAACGAGCTTAACTGACATTTATAATCTAACTCCATTGGTTGTAGGCAATTCACGAAGCCATTTGATATCACTTTTGTAAAGCATACGGATATCAGAAATATCGTATCTAATCATAGCTAATCTTTCAATACCTAAACCAAAAGCAAGAACAGGAACATCTACACCTAAAGGTTTAAGAACTTCGGGCCTGAACATTCCAGAACCTCCAAGTTCAATCCAACTTTCTTTATCTTCCAGATAAACTTCACATTCAGTAGATAAATAAGTGTATGGGAAGTAAGCTGGTCTAAATCTAACTTCAAAACCTAATTTTTTATAAAATTCTTTTAAAAAAGCCCATTAAGTTTTGATAGTTAACACCTTCACCGCCAACAAGTCCTTCCACCTGATGGAACTCAGGCAAATGTTTATAAGTAATAGTTTCTCTTCTAAATACCCTGCCTACAGAAAACATTTTAAACGGAGCTTCATGCTCATATAAATATCTTGTTGAGATTCCTGTTGTATGTGTCCTTAAAACTGTTTGTTTTGCAACATCTTCATCCCAGTCATATTGCCATCCTGTAGAACCTGTGTCCCCACCAGTATTATGAACTTCAGCAGTTTCATCAACTAATTTCTGGTCAGGCAAATCACAGGTTAAAGGATTTTAACATAAAAAGTATCCTGCATTTCACGGGCTGCATGATCTTGAGGCTGGAACAATGAATCAAAGTTCCAGAATGCAGAAGCTACAATAGAACCATTTTCTTCACTGAACCCCATGTTTAAAAAGATTTCTCTGATTTCATCAATGATTTCCCTTAAAGGATGTTTTTACCAGGAAAAACTTTTGGAGCTTCAGCATTAATATCATAAGGACGGTATTCTAAATTTTTCCATTCTCCATCTTTTAATTGTTGGTGTGTTAATTGAGTAGCTTGTTTTTGAATAGTGAAACCTTCTTTTTAATATAGCTTCACCTTTATCTAATATTTTAAAAGAGTGTGAGGTGTTCTTTTTAATATTTAAAATATTTTTCCTGTCATTAAGTTTTTTAAATCCGTCTAACAATTCAGGAGGCAAATTGCTTTTAATGGAATTTTTAGCTTCCTGCAAATGTTTTAATAACTTTTCATCAGTTCCTAAGATTTTAAAAGATTCCTGACCATGTTCAGTAATAGTTACAATACCTTTATTGATTTTAGCCCAGTTTTTACGAACTAACCAACCAATAGCTATGTTGGTTTCTTTTTTTATCAATATCAGCATCTTTAGCTAAATCTCCCATGTTCATTTCTTTTTTGGAAGATAAAACTCTTAGGATTTTACGTTCTGGAAGTCCCCCGTCTGCATATTCACTTCCGTTATCAGTTAATGAAATAATTTCTTCAACATCCTTATCCACTTCAATAATATCCTTAGAAGCAAGGGAACCTGCTGCACTCATAACAGATTTAATATCCATTTGTGTATTTTTAGCTATTTCCTCAGGAGTTGCATCAGGATTAGTTTCCAATTCTTTTAAAAGTTTTTTCTCATAAATATGTAATTCACTAATGGTTTTTTAATATCCCCACTCATTTAAACACCTTAAATAATAAATAATATTATAATATATGTAAATAGAATTTATAAATGTTAGCTAAAAACAGCTTTTATTTAAAAAGAGGAATTGAAAAAGAAATATTTTAATTTAAGTATAAACTTTGAAGATAATAAAAAAAGAAAAAAAGTATTTAGAAATTTGATTCCAAATAGCTGACAAAAATGGAAGCTGCAGTTAAATCAGCAGTAGTTCCCGGATTTAATTTATTTTCATATAAATAATTATCAAATTCATTTAATTTATCTGAAAAACTCTCATCATCTTTAAATGAAAGCAATTCTCTGGCCTGAGATGAAACTTCATCTGCTTTTTTGTCACCGTATTTTCTTGAAATTAAAGTGTCTGGAATTTCAGACAAGATAGTTAAAAATGTTAAAACACATGCATCATTAGCTTTCATGGTTTTTCTTAAACCGCTATAAGTAGGATAACCTTTTTCAAAAACAACAGGCATTCCAGTAGTCATTTCATTAGCTAATCTGTCCCATGGTGCAGAAATCTCTAAAACATCAAACATGGTTTGTTTATTTGCCCTTAGTTCCTCTTTTTGCATTTTCACTAGCTACATCATACTCATCCTGATCTCCCATTCCACCGGCATCTGCAATGTTAATTGCATCATACAAGTCCACTGCATCTTCCACAGTAGTTGCTTTCATTAATTCAGCTGTGTTTTTCCTAAGTTGAGAAAAAGCATCACTGATAGCTGCACCGCAGGCTATTGGAGTAATCATCATTACAATTCCAAGATTTGTATTGTTGGCTATCCATTTGTCTGTTTCTTTTACAGCCTCCAATATATATTTACCTAATCCTGCATTTTGAAGGCTGTTTTTATCGACTTTTGAAGTTGCTTTTTCAATAGTATCTCCAATTACAATTCCGCTTATTACAAAGTCTTCAAACTCCATATCTTCAAAATCACGAGTCCTATGAACATTCCCCGGCTTTGGATATCCGCTTACTTCCAATGCTGAAGCTATCTGAGCTATTTTAGCTATTGTTTTTGAATCCATAATATCAACTTAAAGCAAATCGTTTAAAAGCACATATGATGCAAAGTTAGTAATTATCAAGTCTGATCCTGCTCTTTTAATAGAAATTAAACTTTCCAAAATTGCATTTTCAGTTAAAAATCCTTTTTCAATAGCTGCCATAATCATTGAGTATTCTCCACTTACATTATAGCTAACTAAAGGTAAGGTAAATTCTTCCCTGATTGTTTTAATAATATCCAGATAAGGCAAAGCCGGTTTAACCATTAAAAAGTCAGCACCTTCAATCACATCAAGTTCACATTCTCTGATTGCTTCTAAAGCATTGGCGGGATCCATCTGATAACTTTACGGTTTCCGTGAGTTGGTGATGAATCCGCAGCTGCCCTGAATGGTTCATAAAATGCAGATGCATATTTTGCTGAATATGACATAATCATAACATTATAAAAGCCATTTTCATCCAGAGCTGTCCTAATAGCATCTACCCTGCCATCCATCATGTCAGAAGGAGCTACAATATCTACACCTGCTTTAGCATAAGAAACAGCTACTTTAGCAAGATATTCCAATGATTCGTCATTTAATATTTCCACTCCATCGTCAGTATCATCATTTTCTTTGATTAGTCCGCAGTGTCCATGAGAAGTGTATTGGCACAAACATACATCACCAATAACAACCAGATCAGTCTGTTTTTTAAGTTCACGAATTGCTCTTTGAACTATTCCAGTAGATGAGTAATCCGGACTGGCCACCTCATCTTTACTTTCAGGCAATGGAACCCCAAAGACAATGATTGATTTTAAACCTTTTTCTTCCAGTTGTTTTGCAAATTCAATACCTGCATTTAATGAATATCTGTATTCACCAGGCATAGATTCAATCGGTTCTTTTTCATCACCCTGAAGTTCTTCTTTGAAAAAATAGGATGAATCAAATCTTCTTTGTTTAATTTAGTTTCACGAACAATATCTCTAATTTTAGAGTTTTTCTATATCTTCTCATTCTTGTAACTGGAAATACCATGTTTTCACCTACATAATTATTAGTAAAATATTACACGTAATATTTATCATATTTTAAATTCATCTAACATCCTATCTTCAGCACCATAAGGCTTTTTCAAATAGCAGTTCTTCCCATGCTCAACAATTAATGCATGATACTCCTGATATGCATTAACATCACCACTAAAATTATCTTCAAATAATTTTTTTAATATCCATATACTTTTCTTTTTTCGTCAAAATAGCCCAAATCGAAAAATATCCTTTTAGTATATGCATCGACTTTGAATTGCTTTTGTTTGTATGCAAAAAGCAAAATGGAATCTGCTGTTTCATTACCTAGTCCCTTAACAACCAAAACTTCTTTTTCTGGAGGGAATTTCACCATCTAAAGAAATATAAAATTCAGCTATATTTTTAAGATAATTGAATTTTTGATTAAAATAACCTGCAGGGCGAATAGCCTGTTTAAACTCATCTTCACACGAATCAGCCAGTTCAAGAATATTTTCAGCTGAAAAATCACATAAAAGACTTAAATTTCCTAATGCCTTTTCAACTGAAGGCCATGAAATATTTTGAGTTAAAACAGACCCCATTATAATTTCAAACTGTTCTTTTGAATTTCTTGGAAAACTATAATCTTTTGGATGATAACCTTTAACAGCTCCTGTCTTAGTGGGATTTGAGCCGTCATAACCTATAATAGGCCACCATCCCTGATAAGAATATGTCTTAAGTAATTTGTCATAAATCAGATTAATATTATTTTCAGTCATACCACTCAACAAAACATTTATTAGATTTATATTATATTACTATGAATATAAGATTTTTATTGGAGAAACAACTATGGCAAATACTATCGGAAAAATGTTTTCAGTAACCAGTTTTGGATCCAGCCACGGAAAAGCTGTAGGAGCAGTTATTGATGGATGTCCTGCCAATCTTGAATTAAACACTGAAGATATTCAAAAGAACTGGATAAACGAAAACCGGGAACCAGCGGAGTAACAACACCACGTAAAGAAGAAGATAAAGTTCAGATTTTATCAGGAATTTTTGAGGGTAAAACTGACGGAACACCAATTACAGGAGTTGTCTATAACAACAACCAGCATTCCAAAGATTATTCCATGTTTAAAAATACTCCCCGCCCATCTCATGGAGATTATGGCTGGATGAGCAAATACGGCAATTATGACTACAATGGAGGAGGTCGAGGAAGCGGAAGAATCACTATCGGCCATGTAATTGCAGGAGCAATAGCTAAAAAGCTTTTAAAAACAAAAATATTGAAATTGTTTCACAGGTTGTTCAAATCGGAGACATAATGGCTCACAGCAATGATTTTGATACTGTAAAAGAAAATGTTGAGAAAAATTCTGTAAGATGCGGTGATCTGGAAGCTGCTAAAGCTATGGAAGAATTAATTTTATCTAAAAAACAGGAAGGTGATTCAATTGGAGGAATCGTTGAAACAGTCGCTGTAGGAGTTCCTGCAGGACTTGGCGAACCTGTATTTGAAAGACTTGATGGTGATTTAGCTAGAATTTTAATGAATATAAATGCTGTAAAAGGAGTGGAAATCGGTTTTGGTTTTGATGTAGCTACCAGCTGCGCATCAGAGATTAATGATGAATATTATATTGAAGATAATGAAATTTACACTTTAACCAACAGTTCAGGAGGAATTATTGGTGGAATAAGTAATGGCATGCCAATAATTTCAAGGATTGCAGTTAAACCAACCCCTTCAATTTCAAAATGTCAAAAATCAGTTAATTTAGAAAAAATGGAAGCAGAAGACATAACTATCCATGGAAGACATGACCCCTGCATCTGTCCAAGAGCTACTGTTGTAGCCCAATCCAGTGTAGCTATTGTTCTTGCAGACCATATGATTAGATCAGGATACATCCATCCTTCCAATCTGGAAATCTAATCAGTTTTTTCCAATAGTAAGCTCATCATTTTCTCCATTTTTTAATGAAGATTGATAAGTGTTTTTCTCTCCCTTCTATTTAAATCAATGTTTGAACTGTGAATTTGGGAATTGACATCCTTTAAGGTTTTAATTCTAATCCTTGCAGGATTTTGAGTGTTTACTTCAAAAGACATTCCGTCAAAAGCCGCCAGTGTTTTTACACCGGTTTCCTTAGTTATTCTTTTTGCTTCATCAATCGGATCTATACTTAGCATTTTAAGACCGAAATGAGTCATAATAGCCAGTTTTGGTTTTACTTCTTTTAACAACTCAATGAAGTTACGTGAACATAAATGACCCCTAATAGATTTATTTCCAGGCCTAAGCACACTGGCTATTAAAATATCCGCCCCTTCATGATATTTATGCAAATCCTCAAAATATCCAGTATCAGAAGTATAGGATATTTTAAAACCCCTATAATCAATCTGAAATCCTACACCTTCAGGATCACCATGCACTGTTTTTGTACCTTTAACAGAACATCCGTTAATGTTTTCAACCTGATTTGGCTCCAAAACATATTTTTTTTAGAGTGGCTTTGATGATATTTTGAAATTCCCGGACCCCATCTTTCATAACCGTCAAGAACACTTTTATTTCCTAAAAACAACACCATACTCTTTGGTCATTCCTCTGGTCATAGCTTCAATAAGAATTTCTGCATCATTGTAATGGTCAGTATGTGCATGAGAAACAAAAACACCGTCTAAGTTTCTTGGGTCAAATCCAAACTGGTAAGTTCTAACAAGTGCACCAGGGCCCGGGTCAACATGATAATTTTTCCCGTTTAAATTATCAATTCTGAAACCGCCAGTCATTCTTCTTTGACTAATGGCTGAGAATCTTCCACCTCCAGTACCTAAAAATGTTATTTTCATTTTAAAAAATCTCCTTTATAAACTGCATAAAATTATATTACATTTAAGATTAGATTTGTCCTTTTTAAGACATAACTTTTCATCCTGAATAACTACCTTATCTCCAAGTTCCACATGGTTATGGTCACTGAACATGAAAACAGTTTCATTTGGCTTAGCTATCTGTTTCCAATTTCCATCAAAAGCCTGTGTTTTACTATTTAATTTGACATGAAGCATTTTCCCATCTACTGAAACAACTTCACCGACATCTCCTTTATTAATAATTTTATCAGCCAAAGCTATTTCCTTATTTTTTGGATTAAATCTTCCTGAAGCTTTTGTCTAAATTTAGATAAAACCTTAATATCCTTATCAATACTTACATTAAGATGTCTTTGAGCTTCTGATTTGTTGAATTTAGGCTGTTTGATTAAAACATCAAAAGTATTTCCAATTGTTGGTGTTTTTCTAGAAATTTCAGTAAGTATCTCTTCAAAGATGTCACCCATATATTTTAAACTTAATGAAGGTTTCCATTTTTTGTTTATTAGCTTTTCTGCTTCCTGTTTGGCAAATTTATTACCAAATACAATAATTGCCTTTTCACCGGCTTCCTTTGAAACAGTTTCGAACCTGACAATTCCACTATCTGGTAACCCATTGTAGTTCCGTAAATTCTTTTCCTGTATGTTTCAAAAACTTTTTTGTTGTGACTTCTCCCTTACGCAATTTCCCACAGTGGTTATTTTAGTAGCATCTTCAGTTAACTTAATTGAGATGCCGTATTCATCAGCTTTCTTTTTAAATTCCTCATCGGTTTTTATTTTACCACTGTATAATTCAGATTCCAATGCATTTAATTGCTCTTTATTCCCAAAATAACCAATTCTTCTTTTATCACTAGCCATTACACATCCTTTTTTTCCAATATAAGCAATAATCAAACTCATTTCCTAACCTCTAAAATTAACAATGAATAAAAATTAATTTAATAATTTAAGTTAATAATATATTATATTTATTATAAGTTATATATTTTCATCAAATTTTGATATGACCCTAAAAAATTTCCATTAAAAATCGTATCATATATAACCAAGCAAAGAAATTCGTTATAACTCCTTCTAAAGTATTAAAACATAGCATTAAAATTAATTAAAAAGATTATAGAAGTGTTCATAATAACAATCTTTATATAACAATAGAGCATAAAATAGTAATATAATAATTTTTAATTATTTATCATTACAAATTATAACGTCATAAAAATTATAATTTAAATAATGGTAAAAATTAAAGAACTAGGAGAAAAAACCTATGAAAGATCTCAATAAAATGTTTAAACCTGATTCAGTTGCTGTAATCAGAGCTTCAAACACCCCAGGTAAAAGTAGGTTATATTATCATAGATAATATCATCTCTGGAGGATATAAAGGAAAAGTATACCCAATTAACCCAAAAAGCGGAGAAATCCAAGGGTTAAAAGCATATGAAAATATTAAAGATGTTCCTGAAAAGGTGGACTTAGTAATCATGTCCATTCCTGCAGCTTTTGTAAATGAATCAATAAAAGACTGTGGTGAAGCTGGCGTAGAAAACATGGTAGTTATTAGTGCTGGTTTCAAAGAAATTGGAGAAGAAGGTGCAAAATTAGAAGAAGAATTAGTTGCACTTAGTAAAGAATATGGCATAAATATTATTGGACCAAACAGTTTAGGAATTACAGATTCCCATACTCCATTAAACTCTTCATTTGCACAAATGATGCCGCCAAAAGGAAATATTGCATTTATTTCCCAAAGTGGAGCTATGATGGTAGCACTTCTTGATTGGAGTCTTACTTCAGGAATCGGATTCAGTAAAGTAATCAGTCTTGGAAACAAAGCAGGTGTAACTGAAACCGAATTAATGAATTACTTAGCTGAAGACCCTGAAACTGCAGTTATTATATGTTATTTAGAATCAATATCTGAAGATGATAATTTTGTTAAAGCAATGAGACAAACCACTGCTAAAAAACCAATTGTTGTACTTAAATCCGGTTCAAGTAATGCCGGTGCAGAAGCTGCATCTTCCCACACTGGTGCTTTAGCCGGTAGTGACTTGGCATTTGATACTGCTTTTGAACAATCCGGAATTCTTCGTGTAAGCAGCATGGCAGAATTATTTGATATCGGATTGGCATTTTCCAAAGCACCACTTCCAGAAGGAAACAATGTAGCTATCATTACCAATGCTGGTGGTGGAGGAGTACTTTACTGTAGATGAAATGGAAAGACAGGGATTGGAACTTGTTCAATTTGATGAAGAAACCAAAGAAAAAATTAAGGAAAGGTATTCCTGAAGAAGGTAGTGTAAACAACCCTATTGATGTTTTAGGAGACGCTCCAGTACAAAGGTACAAAGAAACATTAGATATTGTTTTAAAAAGATGATCAAGTAGACAGTTTAATCATTATGGTTTGTCCTACAGCATCTGCAGACCCAGACGGAATTGCAGCTGCAATCTTAGAAGAAAGAGAAAAATTCGGAAAACCTATTTTAGTTGTAAACATGGGTGGACCAACCTTTGAAGCAGCAAACCATGCACTAAGGTCCCACAATGTGCCTACTTATGTTTTCCCTGAAAATGCAGTAGATGCACTTGCAGCTATGACAACCTATGCTGAATTGGAACGCAGAGAAGCTGATTCATGTATTGATGATTTAGACAACATCGATAAAAAAGCTGTAGAAGAAATATTTGCTAAAGTTAAAGCTGACGGCAGAGACACCTTACTTGGTAGTGAAGCATATGCAGTAGCTGAAGCTTATGGAATTGAAGCTGCACCAATTAAATTAGCTACCAATGCAGATGAAGCAAGCCAATTAGCAGCAGATATGGAATTCCCTGTTGTACTTAAAATAGCTTCTGACAAAATACTTCACAAATCAGATATCGGCGGAGTAAAAGTAGGAATTGAAAGTGAAGAAGAAGCTAAAGCAACTTTCGATGAAATCATAGCTAATGCTAAAAAAGCACATCCTGACATTGTGCCGGACGGTGTAGAAGTGCAAAAATGATGGAAACCGGTCAGGAAGTAATTGTCGGTATGATTAAAGACAAACAATTCGGACCGATGATTGCATTTGGTATGGGTGGAATTTACGTTAACCTTATTGAAGATGTATCCTTTAAATTAGCTAACGGTATCAGCAGTCAGGAAATTGATGAGCAAATCAATGACACTAAAGTTAGCGAATTGCTTAAAGGTTACAGGGGAGAAGCACCATGCGATATTGATGCTGTAAAAGAAGCTATTAAAAGAGTAGCTAGGTTAACCTTAGACTTCCCTGAAATATCCGAATTGGATATTAACCCAATTTTCGTATACGAAAACGGATCAAGTGCTCTTGATATAAAAATCAAATTATAATTTCTCATTTGAGAAATTACTCTTTTTTTTAAACATTAGTTGGAGGTTATACTATAACTAATGAAATAGATTTGGAATTATATACCATAGCTATAACCAGATTAAATACAGGATTTCAAAATATCGGTAAAATAATTCAGAAAAATGCAGATGAACTTCAAAATAACAATCCTGAAGCTATAAAAATATTAATTGAAGAAATTGAAAACACAACTCCATCTTTTAAAAATAGTGCCAAAGACTTTAACAGAATGTATTTGGATATTGTAGACAGCTTAAATCAAAAAAAGTTAATTACAATGAATATGAACCATTTTTTAAATATATAAATCAGATATTTCCACAATACCAAGAAAGTCTTGTAAAAAGTATTGGCAATTTAAAAAATATCGGAATAGACAATTCCGAATTGGACCAAGCTATTGCAGATCTGGATAATGCAATTATGGAAATCGTAAATACATTTACAAACTTGTTAAAAATAGCTATTGATTATGTAGATAGTACAAAAGATATTTAAAAAACATTAAAGTTCCTACTTTAAATTAAAAATTGCTTTGATTATATTAAAGTAAAAATAAAACTTTTAAATATAACCATAGCTACTTCTTTTTATTTTACAATAAACTATTGTTAAGATTCTTCAAATAATGTGCTGTATCTTTCAACAACAGAATCAAAATTTAAAAAAAATAAGGGAATGTAACTTATAAAAATTACATTCAAAAGATAAATTAAGCAGTTACATCATAAAAGATTTTTTCTGCAGGGATTTTTTCTTTTAAGACACCTAAATCAACTTCAATATTCATGAAGTCCAATACTTTTTGTTTGTATGCATCATCCAATCCTGAAACAAAATTGATTCCGCTTAAAGATTTTTTTCTCAATATCCGGATTAGCTACTATGTCTTTTGGTAATTGGGATACTGAATCATCAGGATTTTCTTGAACATATTTAGTAGCATTATCATGGATTTCTACAATTTTTTTTAGCTTCATCAGGATGTTCTTTTAAGAAATCATCAGATGCTGCAACTACACAGCATGGATGTCCAGGTATGATTTCAGATGAATCAACCAATTCAGTATTGCCGTTTTCAACTGCAGTAGTTACAAACGGTTCATAAGTTAACATACCGTCAATCTGATTAGATTTTAAAGCATCATTCATTGAAGGAACTTTCATTGCAGAAACTTTTAAATCTTTAATATCAATATTATTCTGATTTAAATAATATTTAAGCAACATATATTGAATGGAAGCTTCTCCAGGAGCAGCAATGGATTTGCCTTCTAAATCCTGAACAGAAGTAATTCCTGAACTGTTACTTACAACAATTCCACTACCTTCAGTCTGTACACCAGAAATAACTTTTACTGGTACGCCTTTTTCTATTGAAGACAATACCGGAGTGATACCTACATATCCAACATCCACTTCACCACTAGCCATAGCAGTCATTAAGTCTCCACCATTATTGAATTGAACTAATTTAGTATCAATACCTTCTTTTTTGATACATGTCTTGAGCATCAGCAATGAATAAAGCTGCATCATGATCACTTGAAGATAACCGAGAGTTACTGTACCATCATCTTGATTGGAGTAAAACATATATGCTCCAGCTGCAATAATGATAACTGCAACGATTATAACAATAGTTATAATTGATTTTTTATTCATATTATCACCATAATTAAATTACAGTAATATGTATTAAAAATAGCAATATATAAAAGTTTCTGAAACATTCTTAAAATTTAAAATTAAAGCCATGAACAAAACCTTTTTAAAAAAATATCAACAAATAAGCAAAAATAAATTAAAAAAAGTGAAAGGAATTAATTAATTATAATAATTCTTTTCTCAAATCAATAGTGTCCTTTAAATCCGGACCGGTTGAAATAATAGTTACTGGAACACCAGTTTCAGATTGAATTTCTTCAACGAATTTTTTTGGTCTCAGCAGATAAATCATCATAACTTTGTGTTCTAGCACAGTCGGGATATAATCTGTCTACACAGGTTAAAGCTATTTGAGTTGCACCATTGATTCTGCAGGATTCTTTTGCAAGTTCCATATCAAATAAACCTACACGACGCCTACGTCCAGTTACAACACCATATTCTTCAATATTTTTACTTTCAGCTTCTTCTTGTGAAATTTCAGTTGGGAAAGGTCCTTCACCAACACGGGTAATATAAGCTTTAAATACATTGATTACTTCATCAACTTTAGTTGGACCTACACCTACATCAGCAGCAAATGTACTTGCAGTAGTGTCTTTACTAGTTACAAATGGATAAGTTCCATAGTAAAGAGATAATGCAAATCCTTGAGAACCTTCAATAAATACATCCCCTCCATTATCCAAAACATCATTAGTTTCTAAAGAAACATCAGCTAAATAATCCTCAAGTTCAGGAACATCTTTAGCTAATTTAACTGTTCTTAATACCCTATCAGAATTAGCTGGTCCGCAGCCGGATCCAGTACTTCCTGTTTTTTAGCTAAATGTTCTGATTTTTTGTCCCTTTCTCTGTGATCTTTAGTAATAATAGCACATCTAGGATCCACAAAAGTTCTTTCTTTTTACATTATATTTCTTTAAATCTTCAAATTCTTTAAATAAAACATCTTTATCTACTAATACTCCAGCACCAATCATGAGTTTAGCATCAGTATGTACAAAACCAGAAGGGATGAGCCTTAAACCATATTTTTCACCATTAAACTCTACAGAATGGCCTGCATTTGGACCTACACCTGCACGAGCAATGATATCCGGTTTATCATTACCGCAAAGATAAGTGATACATTTACCTTTACCTTCGTCACCCCATGCTCCACCGACTAAAATACTACAAGTCATTTAATAACTCCTTTCATAATATTAAAACATGAAAAATAAAAATTTTCACAACACTAAAATACTTTGTTAGTACTCTTTTAAAAACTTTTCCAAAATACCCCATTATCAATATATTTTCAATGCATTTTTCTTTTATAATAATAAATACAAAATCAAATTTCAAAAAATCAACATCATATGAAAATTAAAACAAATTTATAAAAGACATTATCGGTTATTGGTTTATTGTTTCCATTTAATACCATTATTTTTTCGAAACAATGTTTAAAATGATTATTAGAAAAGAAAGAAAATGGGATAAAACCAAACATAAAGGAATAGAGGAATAATATGCAAAAAAAGAGATATTTTTATGAGCATTGTTATTGCTATTATAATAATATTTTTGTGGCTAATATGAGTGCCATAAATAATTTTTTAAGTGTCCATACAGACAAAACCATTGAATTTGGACATTCAAATATTGTAGTTCCAGAAGCCTGGAACACAACAGATGAAGTAAACCTTAGTAGTCAAGCAAAAACAGATAATGGAATTACAAACAACTACACTATTATTGATGTATGGGATGATTGGCCGGAATCAAGTATAACCGACATTTCAAATGCCAAATTTGCTTCTATGGAATCTGGAGGTTTTAAAGTATTAAAAAAAGAAAATATTGATTTAGGAGGTATTAATGTTTCCAAACAGTATTATTCAAATCCTTCAAGAGATAATGATTATCAATGGGATCATGTCGGAGTAAACTATGTTTTCCCAAAAGAGGATACAAATTATAGTATTGAAGTTCATTACTTCACAACCTATGATTACCACAACAAAACTTATACTAAAGAGTTAGATGACCGTATCGAAGATATGATAGGTAATATACATAACAAAGAATATAACGGATTTTTTTTCTGGAATAAATAAAATTTATAACTATTTATTCCCAAACTAATTTTTTTATAGTTGCTGGCAAAGTTTTATTGTACATACTTAACAAATATATTAATATTCTTATTTTAAAAAACAATAAAACGGAGAAATAAAAACAAATGATTAAAAAAACAACAGCATTTTATGTAGTGCTTGTAGGGTCACTGGCTAGTTTTATGGCAGCATACACATCAAATGCAGTAACAATGGCTCTGCCGGAACTTGCAAGAGTATTTCATCTAAGCAATATTTTGCAAAACTGGACAATAAACCTCTATTTATTAACAATGGCTGTATTGAGTGTCCCCTTCGGAAAAATTTGTGCCCAAAAAGGACTTAAAAATCATTCTTCTATGGTGCACTTGTATTTTTCATAGGAACTGCTGGAATAATAATGGCAGCAAATACTGAAATGCTATTACTGTTCAGATTTATTCAGGCAATAGGATCTGCTGCAATTTTTGTATCTTCAGTAAGTATGATTGTAAAAGCTGTTCCAAATAATCAAAGAGGACGTGCATTGGGAATAAACATAGCTTCAGTTTATATCGGACTGTCTCTGGCTCCAGTGCTGGGAGGAAGTTTAACATATAACTTTGGCTGGGAAAGTATCTTTGCAATAACACTTCCTGTAAGTTTTATTGTAGTGGTCCTTACTTATTTAAAAATTAAAGAGGAATGGAAATTAGATGCAGATGACCCGATTGATATAAAAGGAAGTGTTTTTTATGGAATTGGAATTTCAGCATTTATGTATGGATTTACAGAACTGCATACACTAACCGGACAGGCAATTACAGCAGTTGGAGTAATATTTCTAATAATATTCATTTACTATGAATTAAAACAGAAATATCCTATATTTAATGTAAGATTATATAAGAACCACAAATTCTTATCAAGCAACATAGCCAGCGTAATAAGTTATATTTCCATTTTTAGTGTATCTACAATTATCAATTACCATTTCCAATATATTTTAGGCTGGAATGCACAAATGACCGGACTAATTTTAATCAGCATGCCGGTAATGCAGGCAATTGTAACTCCGCAGTCCGGAAAATTGTCTGATTTGATAAATCCTCAAAAGCTCTCAGCACTTGGAATGGGACTTGCAACAATAGCCATATTAATACTGACAACAATGGATGACTCCACATCAGTATATATCATAATTATTGCATTGATGATTGGAGGTGTCGGATATGGACTGTTCAGCAGCCCAAATACAAATACAATTATGAGCAGTGTTCCACCAAATGAAACAACCATGGCATCAGCTGCAGTAGCTACCATGAGAGTTATCGGTCAGACATTAAGTATAGGCATTTTAACAGTTATTTTTGCATTTGTAATGGGTAATGTGGCCATAACCCCTAGCGTATATCCTCAACTTGGTGAAAGCTGTCATCTAGCTTTAATATGTTCCACAATACTTGAGTCATAAGTGTTTTAGCATCACTTGTAGGAATGAACTCCAATGATAAACTAAACACCACACAAAGATAACCATCAAATTATCTTTTAAAAATCAGTACATAAAGGCTATAAGAATTAGTTAAAAAACTAATTCTTATTTTTTGTAAAATTGTAATGTTCATCTATTTTAAAAAAGAGATGACTTTGTTTGAAAATAAAAACCACTCCCAAGATAACACAGCTGAGCAAAATTATGATTCTTACGAAATTACGGAATCATCTTCAAACAATCATATATAGTAACTAAGTATAATAAATACTTTTTGATAAAAAAAAGTATTACTTTTTTTGAAAAAAAATGAAAAAATAATAATCAGCAATTTATAGCCTAAAAATCCCCCAGAATATAGACAGAAAATACAATAAAAATCAATTAGCCAGATAATACAAAAAACAAAAACATATATAAATAAAAATTTTTAAGTAATACTTTTTATAAAAAAATGTTAATAAAAATAGGAAGAATTTAGTAAAAGTAATACTTTTAAAAAAAACAAATATAATCCAATAAAAACCAGATTATAAAGCATATTAAACTATAAAAACTACAAAAAATAATCATGATTGAAAAAATAAAAAATAAATCATATTAACAAACTATAACAAAAATTAAACTGAAATTAAAGAAAATAAAATAAAGCTAAAATAATACTCAAAAATTAACTGGGCTCTAAATCATTAAATTAACCAACACCCATTTAATTAAAACTAATTTTCTATAAAATACTTTTTATTACTGTTAAATATTAAAAATAAATCCCATACAAGCTTAAAAATTAATTAATAAAATTTATATAATTATTACTAAAAACTTTAAATAGATTATTCTTTCTAAAAATATTTGATTGAATAATTTAAAAAATAATTTATTAATTGAGCTTGGTGATTAAATGGAAATCCATATAGAAAAGGTTGGATTAATAAGATTAAATCCTAACCCTAAAAAATAAGCAATTAACATTAAACTTAGACTGGTCTGTAGACTATGAAAACACTGATCAAAAAGTATTAAATTATGATTGCATTTTAAAAAATTATGGCTCTTTTGATATAAAATTAAAAGTTGAAGGTAGAATAATTCTGGAGGAATATGAAAAATTTCAAAAAAGAATTATTTTCTCAAATTTTAGTTAAAAAAAAGCAGTGATATTCTAATGGAAATGATTAATCTGACAAGACAGAACGTTTATGAAATAAAAAACGAAAACGAAACAACATTTTCAAAAGCATTTTTTGAAAATCAATTGATAAATTGATAGAGTAGTGATATATATGTTAAATTTAAAGCATACAATATGCCCATCATGTAATACTGGCTGTGGCATAACTTTAATCTCAAATAATAAAGAATTACTTGGAACTTATCCCTACAAAAGACATGAAATTAATGAAGGAAAAAACTGTAAAATGGCAGATACTGTTTTACAAAATATTCATTTAATAAAATCGATGAACCTTCCATAGTAAATAACGGAAAATTAAATGAATCTGATTTTAAAAGCATTATAGAACAGGTTACAGAAGATATAAAAAATGTAGACCCGGAACAGTTCGGGATTTTATGTTCAGGAAATTCAACAAATGAAGAATTGGATTTGATAAAAAAATTCAGTGAAAACTATGGAAACAGATTATTCTTATATGAAAATGGATTTGTAAACCTTGACAAAACAGCTGAAAGTTACGATGACATCAACAATTCCAAAACCATTTTGATTATCGGAGACTTATATGATGAAAACCCTTTAGTTGCCAGAAGAGTAATAATGGCTAAAGAAAATGGTGCAAAAGTTATTTGTGCAGATAATGAAAATAAAAATACCACTTCCATAAACTCCGATAAATATATTCAATTTGACTCTGTAAGTGAATTCCTCGATAGTTTAGATGAAGAAATTTTAGATGAATTAAACGAAGATGCAATTATAATATTCAATAAGGTAGACAATGAAGAAAACTGCCAAAAAATATCTGAAATAGGATTAAAAGCCAATGCTAAAATTTTACCTGTATACAAAAAATGTAACAGTAAAGGAGCATTAAATAAAATAGATTCTATTAATTTAAATGAATTAAAAGAAGAATTGAAAAATATTGAAGTTTTATTAATTGTCAATGAAAATCCTCTCGATTATATAACTGAAGACGATTTAAACAGCATAAAACAGATAGTTACCATTTCTTATTTTAAAAATGATATTGTAAATAAAAGCGATTATGTAATTCCTGGAAAACCTTGGGCTTTTAAAGAAGGATCTTACACAAACAGTGTAAATACAAATCAAAACTTTAAAATAGCGGTTCCAGACATTGTAAATGAAAATCTTTCTGAAATTGAAATTTTAATGAAAATTTCCGAAAAATTAGATATTGATTTATAGAAGGTATGTTTATGAGTTCAAATTATATTCTAGCTCGTTCTAAAGACGAAGAGATATTGAAAAAAGCTGCTGTTGGAGGAGCTGTAACCGGAATTTTACAATATTTATTAGACAACAACATTATAGACGGCGTTTTAACATTAAAACCTGAAGATGATATATATGATGGAATTCCAACTATTGCAACAACCAGTGAAGAATTATTAAAAACAAGCGGTTCACTTCATTGTGCACAAACAATGACTGCAGACCTCATCAGCAAATATTTATCTGATAAAAAAATTGGAATAGCTGTAAAACCATGTGATGCAAAAAGCAGTAAATGAATTAATCAAAAGACACAGAATCAATCCTGACAATATTTACACTATAGGACTGAACTGTGGAGGAACAATAAGTCCTATAACAGCACGTGAAATGCTTAAATTATACTACGACATTGATCCAAGTTCTGTTGTTAAAGAAGAAATTGCAAAAGGTAAATTCATAGTTGAATTAGAAGACGGCAGCGAAAAAGCAGTCAGTATCGATGAACTGGAAGAAAACGGATATGGTAGAAGACATAACTGCCAAAGGTGTGATCTTAAAGTTCCACGTAATGCAGATATAGCCTGTGGAAACTGGGGTGCTGAAGACGGCTGGACATTCATTGAAATAAATTCAGAAAAAGGAGCAAAAATAGTAAACCAGGCAAAAGCTGAAGGTTACATCGAAGGTAAAACACCTAGTGAAAAAGCTATTGGAATAAGAAGCAAAATAGAAAATCTCATGATAAAAATGGGTGAAAAAGAAAAAACCTCACTTTTAGACGAAGATATTTCCATTGGCTCTGATGAATGGAACAGATGTATTCAATGTTATGCATGTAGAGACATATGTCCAATCTGCTGGTGTAATGAATGTGAATTAGAAAAATCATACTTTGAAAATGAAAACGAAAACTGTCCGCCAAGCGCTATTTCATTCCAGGGTGTAAGATTATCCCACATGGCATTTAGTTGTGTAAACTGCGGACAGTGCGGAGATGTATGTCCTATGGAAATACCGGTTGATAAACTATTCGACAAAATACAAAGAAAATATAAAACTAGAACTGGATATATTGCAGGAATATCCGAAGAGAAACCTCCATTATACAGTCCAAAAAAAAGAGATTTTATAAAATAAAAAAGGTGATAATATGAGTGATGTTAAAATAGTAGGATTATTATGTAATTGGTGTTGTTATGGTGGTGCAGATACTGCCGGGACTGCAAGAATGCAATATCCTCCAAACATTAGAATTATAAGAGTAATGTGTTCTGGTAGAATTAACCCGTCTTTAGTTTTTAAAGCATTTAAAGAAGGTGCTGACGGAGTATTCGTAGGTGGATGTCATATTGGAGATTGTCACTATGATGCAGGAAATTATAAATGGAACAGAAGAGCATTTATGGTTCAAGACATTGTAGAAGAATTTGGTATTGAAAAAGAAAGATTTAGATTTGAATGGGTATCTGCTTCAGAAGGTGAAAAATTCCAAAAACAATGGAAGAATTTGAAAAAACAGTCAGCAAATTAGGTCCTTTGAATTTAGAATAAAAAAGAGGTTTTGAAATGATTATTTTTAATACTGACGATTGTATTAAATGTGAAGCCTGCGAAGGAATATGTCCTTCAAATGCTATAAAAGTACAACCTAATAACATAATTCACTGTGATACTTGTGGCGATTCCCCTAAATGTGCTGAAATATGTCCCAATGATGCATTAAAAGTAGACTTTTTAACACTTGAAGAAGGTGGCGCCCAGCAAGCAAGATTAATTTTTAATGGCCTAAAATGTGACCAGTGCGGAAAATGTGTAGAAACATGCCCTCAAAACACTATAACATTAACCAGCAATCCTAAAATTCCTCTTGAGGGATTTTGTGTCATGTGTCAGCAATGTGTTGAAATATGTCCTTTGGATTATGTGGGCATTGAAGGCGTTAAAAATCCAAATCATCGCGAACTTAATATTGAAGGACCGATTTATATTGAAAACTGTGTTGGGTGCGGAACCTGTATTGCAGAATGTCCAGTACAGGCAATCAGTTTAAATGAACTTGGTGAACTAATAGAAATTAATCCTGAAATTTGCATTAAATGCGGTGTTTGTTCTCAAACCTGTCCATGGAATGCAGTGTTTATCTCTGAAAAAATTCCAACAAAAAAGAACAAAAGAAATTACTGAGTTTAAACTAAATGAATCCTCATGTATAGGTTGTAAAACATGTGTTGAAATATGTCCCGGAGATTTTATTAAATTCAATGACAACAATCTAACAATAACTCTTCCAAAAATGTGTGCAGCATGCGGTTTATGTGAAAAAATGTGTTCAGTAAATGCAATTTCATTAAATGTAAAACTCCATGATGCAACACCATGTACCGAAGAGGGAGTAGTTTGTGATGCAGAAAAATGTGACAATATCGGAGCATGTGCAATGAAATGCCCTACACAAGCTATTCATGTGGTTACAAAAACAGGGATGTCAGTTCCGGAACAAATAAAAACTGATGAAGACCCTTTATTTAAAAGTTGTATACGCTGCGGAGCATGTGCATCATCTTGTCCGAATAATGCATTAACATTAGATGCGGAATTTGAAATAAATAAAGATGGCACACTTATAAAAAGACCAAGAATACAATATAATCCATCAAAATGTGACCAATGTGGAGATTGTGTAAACAGCTGCCCATATAATATGCTAAAAACAACAGATAATCCTAAACTTCCAATAGCAGGATTCTGTACATTATGTGGACAATGTATCGAAACATGTCCTGAAAAAGCTTTAAGTTACAAATAGGTGTTAAACACCTATTCTTTTTTATTTTAAACATATTCAATTTTATTATATTACCATTATTAACAACCTCTTCCCACCAATTAATAATTTTATTTTACCGCTAATGAATTTATGATTATAACAAATAAATCAAATAGAAAATTATATATTACTTAAAAAATACAAACTACATTATAATAAAGAAAAAAGAGAGTTGTTTTTTATGAATGCAAATAAAAAAAGAGATTTTATTGTTATAACTGTAGCCTCTCTCGCCACATTTTACGGTGCATACATGGGAAATGTTACGCCTGTTGCACTACCTAAAATGGCTGAAATTTTTGGATTAAGTAATATAATGCAAAATTGGGTTACAAATATATTTTTATTAACAATGGGAGTATTAGCTATTCCTTTAGGAAAGCTCTGTAGCAGATATGGAGTTAAAAAAACATTTATTTACTCTGTAATTTTAATGTTAATCGGAAGTATTGGAACTCCCCTATCACACACAATTTCGGAATTATTAATATTCAGAGTAATTCAGGGAATCGGAGGTGCCGGCCTTTGTGTAGATTCAATGTTAATAATTGCTGAAGCAATAAGTCCTGAAAAAAGAGGTCAGGCACTGGGAATAACTGTAAGCTGCACATATATAGGAATTGCACTGGCACCAGTAATTGGAGGCAGTCTAACCTATAATTTCGGCTGGGAATCCATATTCTGGGTAATGATTCCATTTATATTATTAAACCTAATATTACTTTTTACAATAAAAGAGGAATGGTTCAAATACCAAAATGAAAAATTCGACTTGAAAGGTTCTATAGTCTTTGCAATTGGAATCTTATTATTGATTTACGGATTTTCAATATTTAATACAGCAATAGGATTTATAATAACTGTTGCTGGAGTGATTTTACTGATTTTATTTGGTAAAATTGAGTTAAACTCCAAATATCCTGCATATGACATAAAATTATATAAAAATAAGAAATTTTTATCAAGCAATATAGCCAGTATATTAAGTTACATAGCTACCTTTGTAGTAACTACAATTGTTAATTACAATTTCCAGTATGTTCGCGGTTTTGATTCACAGCTTTCAGGACTGATTTTAATTACATTCCCATTATTAATGGCTATTGTAGCTCCGGCAGCCGGAAAATTATCTGATAGAATTGATCCTCAAAAAATTGCAACAATCGGAATGATAATTGTAACTGTCGGTTTAATCCTGCTTGTACCTCTTGATAAAGACACATCAATTGTAATTGTACTTGTATCACTTGCATTGCAGGGTATAGGCTACGGATTATTCGCAAGTCCAAACATCAACACTATAATGAGCAGTGTTCCTCCAAAAGATACTCCAATGGCATCAAGTGCAGTAGCTACAATGAGAATACTTGGTCAAACATTAAGATACTGGAATATTAACTGTGATTTTTGCAATAATGATGGGAAATGTAATAATTCAGCCATCTAACTATCCTCAGCTGATTTCCTGTTCCCAAATAACATTACTGATTATAACCGTAATCAGTGCTCTTTGTTTTATTGTCTGCCATATAGGCTACAAATCCAAGGACAAACTGTATTTTTAAATTGGAAAAAGAGTTTAAAAAGATAGCTGTTTAAATTAACAGCTATTAATTTTATTTTAAATTAATGTGTTATGTTCACACATCGGATCTTTCATGATAATATTTCTTTTAAACGATATTTCAAAAAATAAAGAATCCACTGATTAGATAATTCTTTTTAAGCTGTCACTGTCTAATTTTAAATTATTAAAAAAGAAATCCATTTTATTTCCGCCAACAGCAATAGCCAATTCTTCAGTTTCAAGTAAAACAAAGAAATCATTTCTGATATTATGAATATCAAACTCCCCATCTAAAGATAGGACTTTATCTTTGGCATAATTATAAAAAAGGTATTCAGATATTCAAAATCTAAAAATTTAATTTTTTCAACTTTTAAAACAAAATCTTCATTAATAAAATGGTTTTTAAAATCAAAATTGGCTAAAAACTCAGCATCCCAGATATTATTATAAAAAAAGACAATAAATGACTTGTCTGAAAATCTGAAGGATAAATTTAAACTATCATTATATTTAGGGTTTCCTAACTCAACATCACTAAATTCCAGATATATTGAATCTTGAGCTATTTCTAAAGAATCCCACATTCCAAAAGGAGTCACAACTTCCTCAATTAAATTTAATGATTTTGAATTCATTTTTAACACCTAATTATTATTTATATATGCTTCAAAAGCGCCTTCCATTTCATATTCCTTATTTTCATCAAAAATTTTATCCCATCCAATGGAAATTTCAATCTGGTTGTTAACTGTTTTGTCCCAATTAACATCAAAATTAGATTCTTTTAAAGTGCTGAAAACAATTTTACCGATTTCCAAAGCTTTATCAGGATTATTCTCAAAATCTCCAAAAGTGATTTTCAGTTTATTGTCTTCAATAGCTTCCTCAACATCCTCAAATGTGTAAAAACAAAAAACTACAGGGTCGTATTTATTGTTTTTCAGATGAACAAATAACTCAAAGGCATCAGTTACTCCCTCTTCAATATCATAACCGCAGTTATGGATAGCTATAATGTTTTCACCGGCTAATTTGATAAATGCATTTTCCAATACTTCAAAATTAGAGTTATCTCCTGACTAAAAGATATTTCAATATTGGAAAAATCAATGCCCTCTTCAATGAACTGCTCTTCCAATATTTCTATAATATCTTCCCTGTTGAAAAACCCAGAATTAGCTAATAATTCCTTTGTATATTCTATTTCATCAACTAATTCCTGATTCATAAAATCACTCATCTTCTAAAAAGCATTTGAATGTGAGTTACATTACCTCTTTCAGTGAAACTTGCAATAATACGACTTTCACCAAGTTTAGCGACAGCAAACTCTTCTTTCTGTTTGAAAGGATAGCCCTTAAGTTTTGTATATGATTCAAAAAGCTATTTTTGGGAAAATTTCAAAATTCTTCTGGAAAGTGTAGAATGTATCTCTGAATTTAAGAACTGAATTGTTTTCAACTATCAAATCAGATTTAATAGCTACAAAGATATCCAATCCTTCCATATTAACTCCATAGTATCCGTCCATTTTTAAAATAGAAGTAGCTACCATTGCCCATATATGACAATCATCAAAAGTTGTTTCAAATTCAGGAGTTGTAAATTGGCCGATTTCATATTTTAAACCAATTTCATGAATTTCTTTTGCTGCTTCAATCAGACTTTCATCAAAACCGACATTTTCATTATCCCATGCCCATGACCATTTTTTAGCTTCCTCATTAAAGAAACCTAAAATCTGAACATCAAAAAGAAATGTCATCACTAAATGTTAAGACACCATTTTCAATATCCAACTGACCTTCCAAATCTCCGATTAATTCTGATAAGTTTTCCTGTTTATCTAAAGCTAAAGCACCGTATTTAGATAAAATAACTTTAAAAAGAATCACCTTGTTCAATTTCAACTGGCTTTTCAATTTTTCTCACAAAAAAACACCTAAAAATTTAATTTAGAAATTCTATTCATTGCTTCTTTAGTATTTTCTAAAGTATTAAATGCAGTAAGTCTTAAATAACCTTCACCACTTGGTCCAAATCCGGAACCTGGGTTCCAACTACATTAGCTTCATTTAATAATAAATCAAAGAATGCCCATGAATCCATATTATTTGGAGTTTTAACCCATATATAAGGTGAATTAACTCCACCATAAACTTCAAGACCTAATTCTTCTAAGCTAGATTTGATTACTTTTGCATTTTCCATATAATAGTCAATAGTTTCTTTAATTTCTTTTTTACCTTCATCAGAATAAACTGCAGCAGCTGCAACTTGAACAGGATAAGAAACACCATTGAATTTTGTAGTTTGTCTTCTGTTCCATAATTGGTTTAACTGAACCTCATTACCTTCGCTGTCATAACCTATTAATTCTTTAGGAACAACAGTGTAAGCACAACGGGTACCAGTAAAACCTGCCATTTTAGAAAAGCTTCTGAATTCAATAGCTACATTTTTAGCCCCATCAATTTCATAAATAGTATGAGGCACATCATCTTCACTAATGAAACATTCATATGCTGCATCAAATAAAATAAGTGCTTTATGTTCAATTGCATAATCAACAAATACTTTTAACTGATCATAAGTAAGAGTAGTACCTGTTGGGTTATTTGGATAACATAAGTAAATAATATCAACATCTTCTTTTGGAAGTTCCGGAACAAATCCATTTTCTGCATTGCATTTTAAATATGTAAGTCCTTCATACATACCATCATCTTTCATTTCACCAGTTCTTCCAGCCATTACATTAGTATCAACATATACTGTGTAAACCGGATCTGTAACAGCTATTTTATTACCTAAATCAAAAATTTCCGGAATATTACCAGTATCACATTTAGCTCCATCACTAATAAATACTTCATCAGTGTCAAGAGAAACTCCGAACGGTTCAAAATCATTTTTAATAATTTCTTCAGCTAAAAAATCATATCCTTGTTCAGGACCATAACCTCTAAATGTATCTGCTTTACCCATTTCATCAACAGCACCTTTAAATGCTTTAATAACACTAGGAGCTAATGGTTTAGTAACATCTCCGATACCCATTTTAATAACATCAGCATCAGGATTATTTTTTGGAATTCAGCTTCTCTTCTTGCTACTTCAACAAAAAGATAACTACTTTTTAATTTAAGATAGTTTTCATTAATTTTAACAACCATGATTGAACCTCATATAATTATTAATATAATTTATATTTTAGCTATCAGAATATATAAACTAACTGCTTTTTAAAAATTTTAAAAATCTAAAACTATATAATTATAAATAACTGATATATAATTATAAGTTATAAAATTTCAATAAGGAAGTGGAGAAAAAATGAATGAAACTACTATATTAGTGTGGATTAATATTGCGATAATTGGTATAATCGCTATAATTATCGTAAAATTGTATTTTAGAAAAGATGAATTAGAAAAAGACAGCTCTCCTTTATTATCTAAGGATAGTTTAGATGGATTAATCCCATCCAATAAAAATAATCAAAATAATTTATCAAAAACCGCTCCAACTAAATCTTTTGTTTCAACATACTTCTCTAAACAAGATCAGCCTAAAGGTACTTCCTTAAGAAAACAAGGTCAAATACCGGAAGATAACTTCAATAGCTATATTGTTCCTGAAACCAATGAACACCTATTTTCCAACAAAATAGAAACAAAAGAAGAAGAACCAGGAAAACCTATAAATTTTAATTATGAAACAAAAGTTCAAAAGTTCCAAGAACCAATTAACGAAACCCAGATGGATATTATGAGTAAAAATAATAAAAACATGAAAAAGAAAAAATGAAAATAATATTTCATTGGAAGAAAAACCAAAACATGAATTAAAAAGATTTATTCAGTATCGATGAATTGATTAAAGAATCAAAAAGAAAAAGATAATGAAAGGGAAAAAGAATCTAAAACCATCAGAAAAGAAAAAGAAGATACGACAGAAATTAAAAAAGTATCAAACAAATGAAAGAAGGTAAAAAGAAGAATCTCCAATAACTGAAATTAAAAAGATTCAATTGAATCCATTACTGAAACACCAGCTGAAAGTAAAAAAGAAGTTAATTTTTATGATGCTGTTAATGACACAACTAAAGATAAAGTTAAAGAAAAATCAGATACTGAAGATATAGCTAATGCAATTAAATCCAGTAAAAAAGAAGAAAAAACACCTAAAGATGAAAGTATCGCAGATATTTTAGCTAAAGATAAAAAAGAAGAAATTACTTGTGATGTTTCAAAAGAAGAAAATATTAAAGATATTTTAATTGAAGATGAAAAAGAAGATAAAACACCTGAGGAAGAAAATATTGCAGATGTTTTAGCTAATGATGAAGAAATAAAAACACCAACTTTAAAATCTCCAACTAAAATCGAATCAAAAGAAGATGAATTAAGTGTTCTTCCAGCTGTTGAAGAGGATTATGAATTTGGAGCTCCATTAGAAGAATCTGAATTATTTAAAGATGAAGAAGAACCAGAAGAAAATGTATTAAGTGATTTAGACTACAGAAAAGATTTAGCTAAAATAACAAACACTATTAAAAACTCTAAAATATTCAATGAAGTAAAAGAAAAACTTGCACCGGAAAATCAAATAAATGAAAAAGAACACATTACAGATGAAATGTATTTAAGAAATGTTGGTACATACAAAGAAGAAGAACCTGCATTTCCAGAATATGAACCTATCATAAATGAAAGGCATGAAGAGTATCCAAGTGACTATGATTACACTGAACCAACTCAAGAACAATTACTAAGACAGGAAAATACACGTAAAGTATTAAACATGGTTAAAAATTCTGAAACAGAAAAAGCATCACAAACACTTAAAATAAAAGGAAAAAACCAGAAAAAATAATCTTAAAATAAAAATAAACAATGATGAAGTAATTCTTCGCAAAGGTGCTGAAATTATCTTTAAGCATGACGGTGAATCATACTCAAGTAAAGTCTATGGAATTAGAGGTAATGACATATCTGTAAAATACAGAGGTAAAAAAATTACTATTAATCCAAAAGACATTAAAAAATATATTAAAATAAGAAAAAAACTTTCTTATTTTTTATTCATTTAACCTATAACTTTCATCTTCCACTATATACTTTGCTTTTCCTATTTTTAATGAACGAATTATATTTAAATAAAAGTCGTCTAATTCTACATCAGCATAGGGATATGCAAATTCAAAAGAATATAAATTATCATCTTTAACAGATAAAAATTCATTACAACGGGCAGATACTTCACCATTATCCATAGAAGAAATAGCTGCATAATAAATATCCTCATTAATAGGGATGAAATCAGAAAAAATTAATTTTCCCTCCCCATTTTTAAAGTTTCTTTCAATGCTTTCTTTAATATCCACTAATCCAGCCAGTGTAGGAATAACTGATATTTTAATAGTCATAGGTTTCGTCGAATCAACTAAAAATAACTCAACAAATTCCTCCTGATTATTTACACTTTGAAATCCTTCAGGAATTGAAGAGTAATATATCCATTAGTAAATAATGTCATAGTTTCTCCTATTTATGAGCATAATAAAATATTAACTCATTATCTTTAATTTCATCTAAACGTGCAAAACCAACTCTTTCAAATTGCACAACATCCCCAACTTTTAAATCTTTTAGTGCTCCTTCACCAAGACCTGTTTTTACAGATGCATCATCCATAACAATACTTACATTAACATTATCTTCAATTGGAACCCATTGGATAATTTTAGCTTTCAAATCTTTTGCTTGTTCAAAAGAAGTTGAATTAAAAAGTAATTTTATCCCCATTAATATCAACATTTACTGCATCCATTAATCTGGCTACTCCATTTTTAATATCTTCACTAGCTAAATATGCTTTTCCTGCAAATGGCAATATTCTGTTTCCTCTGTCTTCATGGTCTGCATGTAATGGTCTTTCAATATCAACAGCACCATCTTCATATCCTTCAACAGATACTTCAACAGGATTTTCTACAAAGAAATAACGATTAGCTATAGGTTCCAGAAAATTACGGTTTAATCCATAAATCTTCTTCCAGCTGATGGCAGAATCAGACATTTTAACTCCAATTTCAGTAATTAAATCATATATTGTCTGAGGTTGGATTCCTCTTCTTGCTATTGCTCTTAATGTACCTAATCTGGGATCATCCCATCCAGAGTATTTGCCGGAGCTGATTCCTTCTAATGCTTTAGATGTACTTAATGCAATATCTTCCATTTTTAATCTACCATAATGGATAAATTCAGGAACATCCCAACCCATATGATTATACAAATATTTCTGTTTTTCACTATTTGCTAAATGGTCTTTTCCTCTAAGTACATGACTCATACCCATTAAATGATCATCTACAGCTACTGAAAAGTTCATCATAGGGTAAACTCTGTATTTATTTCCTAAACGTGGATGGGTTTCCTCTACAATACGCATAGCTACCCAATCACGTATAGCTGGATTTTTATGATTAATATCAGTTTTACTCTTAAAACAGCTTCTCCTGCATGCATCTGATCAAATTTATCCCACAATTCAAGATTTTTCTCAACACTATTATCTCTACATGGGCAAGGTTTACAGTTATCCTTAAGCTCCTTAAAGGTAGCTCCGTCACAGGTACACATGTAAGCAGCTCCTTTTTCTATTAACTGACGAGCATAATCATAATAAATCTCAAATCTGTCACTTTGATAGTAAACTTCATCTGCTTTTATTCCTAACCATTTCAAATCCTGAGGAATTAAATCATATGCAGGTTCAAAAAACTCTTTTAGGATCAGTGTCCTCTATTCTTAAAATAAGTTTACCGCCATATCTTTTAACATATTCTGCATTTGGAACTGCTGCACGAGCATGCCCTATATGTAATGGTCCACTTGGATTTGGAGCAAATCTCATTACTACATTATCATGAGAACCTGGAAGCTCTTGAAGACCTTCCTCTTTTTTCTGTTTATTTTCTTTTACTTCCACATGATATTTAGCCATTTGAGCTGATTGTTCATCTTCACTTAATTTGTTAACTTGAGCTACAATTTTTCCAGCAATTGGACCAATTTCTTTTGCTCTACTCCTTAAATCCGGTTCTTGACTCATGATTGAACCAATAACTGCCCCCGGATTTGCACTTCCTTTATGCTTCGCAGCATTTAATAAAGCATGTTTATAGACAATTTCTTCTAAATCATTCATAAAATCATCATCACAATTTATATAAAAATAGTAATCAATAATAATTTATTTATTTGAAAATATATAAATATTCACTAAGAGTAGTTATTTATTTTACGGAGTTGAACAAAAACTTAGGTATGCTATAATGAGCGATAAGCTTGAACAAGCAAAAAAACTTAATACAAAACAAAGAATATAAAAAAGCTCTTGATATAGCTAAAAAAGACATGGAAAAGATAAAATAGATGAATACTTAACTATTTTAGACTTATTAATCCAAGAAAAATATTTACCTGCAATTGAAGAACGAGGTCACTATCACCAGTATTATGATCCGAATCATGATAATGGAGATTATGGTGAAAAATACTTTGATATGTATTTAGAAATAGAACCACAATCAGTTAACGGATTATGTGATAAAGCAATGTCTTTATCTAATAAAAATAAATTAAAAGAAGCTATCGAATATATGGATAAAGCTTTTAAAAATTATGATGCATATTCTCAAAAAGAAGAACCTAGAATTAGTCATGAAGAAGTTAGAATGGGTAAAATTGAACTTTTAATGCAGGACAATCAAAATGACAAGGCATTAAATGAAATAAACAAGTATGAAAAGAAATTTGGAGAAAATAAAAAGAAATTTTCTACAAAGGCCAGCTTCTTGAAAAAACCGGAGAATATGAAAAGGCATTGGAATATCTGGATAAAAGTTTAGATGAAGACCACACTATAATAGCTCTAAATTCAAAGGGAAATGCATTATATGAATTAGGAGAATATAAAAAAGCTTTAGATTCCTATAATTCATGCATTACTCACGAAAAAGATGTTAAAGATGATTTGGAATTAGTTACAAACTTCAATTATAAAGCTGCATTCTGTAATGTTGAACTTGGAAAATATAATGAAGCAGTTAAACACTTAAACAAAACCATTGACATGTTAAATGAAGAAGGGAGATTAGATAAAAACCTTGAAGAAATTTATCAGAAATGTTCCTTTGAAAAAGACAGACTAATGTATAAGAATAATGTAGAAGACAAACGTTTCAGTCATTTTAAATTCCTGTCTACAAAAACATCAATAACTGCCCTCATAATTATTATACTAGCTTATATTATCTTAAAAATTATTTGATACTAGTGATGTTAAATGAAAATGATGAGACTTGGAAAAACAAATTATAAAGTTAACAAAAATGGATTTGGAGCACTTCCAATACAAAGAAGAAATAAAAAAGATTCCATTGAAATTATACAAAAAGCATATGACAATGGAATCAATTTCTATGATACTGCCCGCTTTTACACAGACAGCGAAGAAAAAAAATTAGGTGCCAGTCTTAATGAAGTAAGAGAAAATGTAATTATTGCAACAAAGACTGGAGCTGAAAATGTAGATGATTTCTGGAGTGATTTAGAAACTTCCCTTAAAAATCTTCAAACAGATTATGTAGAAATTTACCAATTCCATAATCTCCCGTTTTGTCCAAAACCTGATGATGGGTCAGGACTTTATGAAGCAATGCTGGAAGCTACAGAAGAAGGAAAAATAAAACATATCGGAATTACTTCACATAAATTTACAATAGCCAAACAGGCTCTTTCAAGTGGACTTTATGAAACACTGCAATTTCCATTTTCCTATTTAACAGACACTCAGGAACTGAATCTGGTTGAAAAATGTAAAAAATTAGACGTTGGATTTATAGCTATGAAAGCAATGGGTGGGGATTAATAACCAACTCAAAAGCAGCATATGCATTTATGGCAAATTATGATAATGTATTGCCTATCTGGGGAATTCAAAGAGAGTCAGAATTAGATGAATTTTTATCTTATCAGGAAAATCCTCCTACTTTAGATGGCAAGTTAAAAATAGCTATAAAAAAAAGATAAAGAGGAGTTAGGAGATGATTTCTGTCGAGGCTGTGGCTATTGTATGCCTTGTCCAAATGATATTGAAATCAATACGTGTGCCAGAATGTCTTTATGGATTAGAAGAATGCCTACACAGCCTAGTTTAGGTGAAGATTTTCAATCTAAAATGAGACGGGCAAAAAATGTGATGAATGTGGAGAATGTATTAAAAATGCCCTTACAATCTGAATATACCTCAGCTACTTAAAGAAAATGTTCAGGATTATGAAAATGTTTTAAATGGAAAAACTATCGTAAACTGATAGGTGAAATTAAATATGGTAAATAAAAAAAGCTATTAAATTAATAAACAATAAAGAATATGAACAGGCAAATAAAATCTCGTTTATATTATTTCAAAAAAAAAAAAAGAACATAGATGAATTTTTAGAAATTAATAATTTGCTTTTAGAGGAAAATTACATACCTGCACTTCCTTTAAGAGGATATTACCATCTGATTGAAGACATGACTCATGACAATGATGATTATGGTGAAAAATACTTCAATAAATATTTGGAAAAAGGCCGGATTCAACATCTATCCGTTTTCAAAAAGCTATTGCATTATCTGCAAAAGGAAACGAAGAAGAATCTAAAAAATTATTGAAAATCTTATTGAAAATTATCAGGAAAGCCCATATAGCGATGAAATAATCACATGTGAGTCAAAAGAAAAGCTTTGTGAACTTAAATTAATTTACATATTCGAAAAAGGACATGACGAGGATTCACTAAATTATGCAAATGAACTGCTTGGCGAATATCCTGATAACATTTTAGCTATGCTAATACAAGCTAAAATATTATGTAAAAATAATGAAAACCAGAAAGCTTTAGAAATAATTAACAAATGCTTGAAAAAAAGAAAGGATTATTGAAGGAATTCTTATAAAAGGAGACATTTATGTTAATTTAAACCAACACGAAAAAAAGCTATTAAATGTTTTGATATTGGAATAAAATCATTAAGTAAAAATGAACAGCACCTTAGTATTGAATGGTATCATAAAAAAGCTCTGTCATTAATCCAATTGCAAAAATATGAAGAAGCAATGAAATGTTTAAACAAAACAATGGATATAATCCTTGCTATAGAACTCCATACCAATTTAAATGAAGCTGGAATAAAATTATTGAAAGATTGTGAAAAAGAAAAAGCAAGCACTGCTTAATAGGGGTGTAGCTGATCTCAAATACAGCAAACACACAATTAGTTTAAGATAAATTAGTTTATATTCTTTTAGCCCTGTCTATCTTAGTTAATATCCTGTCGGTTGATGACAGAATTAAATTAGTTGTAAGTGCTGTATTTTTAATCACTGCTGTTACTTCACTTGCTAAAAAGATTTATGAATCAAATTTTTAGATAAATTAAAAAAAGGATGTAAAAACAATGAAACAAACTATAACTGACCCGAATGAAGTTAATTGGGTTCAATTTTGGCAAAAAAAAGCACTTGAACAAAAGAAAGATAAAAACAAGGACTGGGACAAAGCAGCTCCTAACTTCCATAAAAAGCTAAAAAGATGATTATCATGATTTATTATTTTCAAAGCTTATTTTAAATGAAAATGACAGTCTTTTAGATTTAGGTTGTGGTGAGGGATCAATTACTCTACCTATAGCTAAACAAGTTAGAAAAAGTAACAGGTGTTGATTCATCAACTAAAATGTTGGAGCTATTAAATCAAAGAGCACAAGAACAAAACATCGAAAACGTAGACACTATTTTAAAATCCTTAGAAGATATTACTTATGAAGAAATTGGAGATTATGATGTTGTGCTTGCTTCAAGATCATTAAACGGAATAATCCCAATTAAAGAAACTCTTAAAACAATAAACAAAACTAATAAATATGTTTTTATCACATTATTTGGTCCTGAAAATTGGAAAATAGAAAAAATTTAATGAATACATCAAAAAAGCAAAGTAAACAGTTTCCAGGATATAATTACCTATTTAATATACTTTATAATATGGGAATTTATGCTAATATAGAGCGCTTGGCTATTAAAGCTTATAGGGAGTATGACAGTATTGAAGAAGCTATGGACAATGGCAAATTTAGACTGGATTTACTTAACAATGATGAAAAAACACAATTGAGAAAATACCTTAATGAAATTCTTAAAAAGACCCAGAAACCGGAAAATTATACAATGAAAAAGATAAAGCTGACTGGATTTTAATTTGGTGGAAAAAGTAGTTATTTATAATTTTCACATTATAAATAACCCTAATTACACAAATTTTTTCAGCAATCAAAAAAAGTAAAATAAATGATTTTAATCAGATTTAATCATAGTTAAAATCATTTTATATGGCATATTAACATTAACAGCTTGAAGAGCATGAGGCTCATTAGCTGGCATAATAATCATTTCACCTTTTTTTACAATATTTTTATTACCTGAAATAGTTATTTCTGCTTCACCATCAATTACCTGAACCATAGCATCAAATGGTGCAGAGTGTTCACTTAAGCCTTGACCTTTGTCAAATGCAAAAAATGTTACTGTTCCAAGCTCTTTTTTTTGATTACTTCCCTACTAACTACTGTATCTTTTTGATAATCAACCAGATTTTCAATGTTTAAAGCTTTAGCTTTAATATCTTCGCTCATTTTATTCGCCCATTATTTTTTAATATCTTCAATTGGGTCACCAATTGGTGTTAGATTATATGTACTTACTAAGTAATTAAGTATATCCTCATTTGCCCAAGCTGGTAAAACTGGTCCAATAAGCATATCTGTTTTACCTAAGTATAATAAACTCCATAAAATAGCTGCTGCTTTTTGTTCCATCCAACTTAAAACAATTGTAAGAGGTAATTCATTTAATCCAACTCCAAATAAGTCACATAATGCAAGTGCAATATCTACTGCAACAATTGCATCATTACATTGACCTAAATCTATAAGTCTTGGTACTCCTTCAATATCTCCTAAATCCAAATCATTGAATTTGAATTTACCACAGGCCAATGTTAATACAACAACATCTTCAGGTAAGTTTTGTACAAATTCTCTGTAGTAGTTAGATTTAGGGAATGGTCCGTCACATCCTCCTACTAAGAAGAATCTTTTGATTTTACCTGCTTCAACTAATTCTTTGATTTTATCAGCAAGTGAAAGCACTGTAGATGCTCCAAATCCTGTAGTGACAGTTGTTAATTCTTCAGCATCTAAACCACCTAATTCAATAGCCTTGTCAATAACTGGTTTGAAGTCGTAATTTTCTACTACTGGAGTATCAGGTAATTTAGCTACATCCATAGTGAAGATTCTGTCTGCATATTCATCTTTTGGAAGTAATACACAGTTACTTGTTGCTACAATAGCTGCATTATATTTAGAGAATATATCTTTTGATCAAACCATGCTCCTCCAAGCTGACCTGCTAAACTTTCATATTTTTTTAAGTTCCGGATAACCATGAGCAGGCAACATTTCAGAGTGAGTATAAACTTTTACATCAGTTCCTTCAGTTTGTTTTAATAACTCTTCTAATGCTTTTAAATCATGTCCTGTGACAATTATTGCTGGACCTTCTTGTGCACCTACTTTTTTTACTTCTGCAGGTTCTGGTTCACCATAATGGTCAATATGTGCTTGTTTAAGCATTTTCATTACTTTAACATTAGCTTCACCCGCTTCAAGTCCTAAATTAATTAAATCTTCAGCATCAAAATTAACATTAGTTAAAGTGGAATACAATCCTTTGGTTAAAAATTCATCAACATCTGAATCTTTAACCCCTAAAACATTTGCATTATAATTGTATGCACTTATTCCTTTCAAAGCAAAGATTAAATTATCTTGCAATCTAGCTACAGTTGGTACTTTACCACAAACTCCACGTACAGTACATCCAGTACCTTTTGCAGTTTGTGAACATTGATAACAAAACATATCTACCATAATAACTACCTCATTATTTATTATAATAATTGATTAATTTAAACATTTATAAATATTTTGTAACTTGTTAAGGGTGAAAAGTAAGTTATATTAATAGATAAAACACAAATAATTACTATGAAACAGGAAGACATCAACCTATTAAAACAATTGGGACTAACCACCTATGAAGCTAAAGCATATATTACATTAAGTTCACTAATTCAGGCAACAGCAGACGAAATAAGTAACAAATCAGATATACCAAGATCTAAAATATATGATGTCTTAAAAAGATTAAATTCAAAAGACTACCTTAAAATAGAAAGCGGGCGCCCTTTAACCTATCATGTAAATCCCCCAGTAAATGTATTGAAAAGGGAAAAAGAAAAATTTATCAAAAGAATAAATAACACAAGCCATCATTTAAACACATTATATGAAAAGAAAATATCAGAAGTTGAAGCTCCAATTTGGAGAATAAGCGGTTTGAACAATATAATCGATAAAGAATTGGAAATCATCAGACGGTCTAAAAAACAATAAATATGAGAATAGGATTTTTACTTCAAGATGAAGGATCCAAATTAGTTTATGAACTTCTTTTAAAATCTGAAAATGTTAAAATAAACATTATGGTTTCACCTTACTGCCAGATATCCTATAAAAAAATTTAATATTGCCAAATTGTTTAATCAGAAAAATGTAAATGTTTATACAACAGATGTTCCCTATGTTAAGATGTTAATATCTGATTCAAAAGAAATGATGCATATATATTCAAAATTTTCAAAAGAAAGTGGTGAAATACTTCCAAATACTGCTATCGGAATTTGGAACCAGTATGAAGAAATAGCCAACAACTATAATAAACGATTTGAAAATCAGCTAAAAAAATAGCTAATAATAATGTGAAATAGTAAGTAAAAATAAACCTGCTAAAAACATTATTATTAAAGTTAAAAATAAATCATCCCTATCTTCAAATTTCTCATGTTTTATATTTACTATTAAAGGAATAAACGGAAACATTGGAACAAAGTACCGTGTTTGAATTCCGACAATGTAACTTGCACCAACAGGAGTCCATGTACAGTATAAAATACCAAATATTGAAAAGTATACAAGCAAAACAATAGCCGTTAATATAATTCTTCTTTTTCTGGACAGATTTAATTCGTGCTGATATCCAACAGAAAATACAGCAAAAAAGACCAGATAAATTGCATTAAACAAAATTAATCCTTTAAAATCTGCAAAATGATAAAATGTTGAATTGATAACAAATACATCAAATACTGATTTAATCGCAAACAACAGCAAAGTACCAATAGCTGTGGGATTAACCATTATATATTCCATCTGAGCGGTGAATGATGCATTACGACTATTTAATACATAATCCGTGGTGTGTTGACTAGCACCAATAAACTGGTTAAAGAAATTTCCAAAATACATTATTACAATTACAAAAACTGCAAATGTGACAATTGCAGAATACTTCCTAAGTTTTACAGAGGGAAAATTCTCTTTAGGAACAGCAAATATGCTTAAAGCTAAAAAAACATAAGGCGGCTTTATAAAACTCATCAATAAACATGCTATAAAAAATATGGTCAAATCTTTAGTTTTAAACTTATTTTTATACATATAAATAAAATAAGCAAACATCACAATAGCACAGGCAAATATAAATGCATCATAACTAAATGATGAAGCTTGAGAAATTGCAATTGGTAAACATGCCATAAACAGCAATGGAATCTTATAAACAGGAGCTTTTTTAATTGCCCAATAAACAAAACCAGCATATAATAACAAATTAGCTAATCTGCCTAACCATAATGTCCAAATAACAGACAAATTCATACATTTAGCTATTAAAATTCCTAAAGCTGAAAGCAAATAAGAATAAAATGGAGTGTTTGTAGATGCCGGCCAATAACCCCATGAATCATTTATAGGATTATTAAAATTATAATCAAGAATTGTTGTTCCTGATTTTGCCTGATTCATTTCAAAGAAATAATCATGAACATGATAACCATTCGGAGTTTTTACAGGATATAAAACACCCTCAGTTATAGATTCTGCACGTTCAAAATGAATAGCCTCATCTGGAAATGACAGTGGAGGTGCAAAAATACCATCAAGAGCCCAAAAGAAGAATAATTACAAAAGCAACTTTGTGAGGTTCTTTTTTTATGTTTAATACTGTACAATACTCCAAAACTTCCAAAATCAAAAGAATAGTTAAACCTATTAACTCCCCTTTAAAGTAGATAAAGTTATCCCGACAAAACATTGAAAATACAAAAACACAATCCCCACCAAATAAATTAAAATAAATTTTTTATTGGTTGTGAAAGTTTGTTTATAATCCGAAATAATGTCTCTTGGAGAATTAAAGTTCATATATTAATATTAATATGACATAATATAAATATTGTTAGTTTAATGTTAATTAATCAAAGTTTACTAAAATTCAACAGAGATGTATAATTACTTTCCCATCAGAATTTATAACTGCCTCTTTAAAATTATTTATTGAATGTAAAAAGAATAATTTCTATTTTAAAATTGTTTTATTTAAAAAAATATCATGAAATGTTTTAATGAATAAAATAAATCGGTTAATCAAAAAAAGAAAAATAGGATTTGAAATCCCAAATGAATTTAAGAATGTCTTTCAAGTACAAAATCTGCAAGATCAAAAAGCATCTGTTTACTTTCAGAATCAGGCAATATTTCAGTACTTTTTTAGCAGAAGCTACATTTTCTAACGCAACATTTTTAGCATATTCAATAGCACCATATTTATTAAATAAATCAAGAGCCATATCTATATCTTCTTGTGAATTATTATCATCTTTTAAGATTTCTAATAATTTTTTATTGTCTTCACCTTCACAAGCAGCTAAAGCCTTAATAGCTATAATAGTCATTTTACCTTTAGCTATGTCACTTCCAATAGGTTTACCTAATGTTTCTTCATCACTAGCTAAATCTAAATAATCATCCTGAATTTGGAAAGCAAGACCAATTAATCTTCCGTAATCATACATTGCATCAATTACTTCCTGATTGGCTCCACCCATAATAGCTCCAGCTTTAGAAGCTGCGGCTATTAATGCACCAGTCTTTTTAAAGATCATGTCCAAGTATTCATCTTCAGATACATCATATCTGTCTTCAAAACTCATATCAGAAGCCTGACCTTCACAAATTTTAACACATGCATCAGCTACAGTAGCTAATGTTTGGCTTAACTGGGTCGGTGTATTTTTTCAGGGTCTGAATTCATAATTATTTCAAAAGCTTTTGAAAATAAAGTATCTCCAGCTAAAATAGCTACATTTTCATCCCAAACTTTATGTACAGCAGGTTTTCCCCTTCTCATATCATCATCATCCATGATATCATCATGAATAAGTGAAAATGTATGGATAAGTTCAATAGCTGCAGCAGACTTCAATGAATTATCCCTAGATCCTCCAACTGCTTCAGAAGTAATTAAAGTTAAAGCTGGTCTAAGCATTTTACCTCCAGCTTTAGTTAAATAAATTGAAGCTTCCTGAAGATTATTTGGAACTATGCAAGATAATTCTTCTTCTATTGTTTTACTAATATCAATGGAATAATTTCCCAATTCTTCTATTACATCCATGCTAATTTCCTCCATGTGCACGTTCATTTTCAAAAACTTGTGCTTGTGAATTTCTTAATATATGAACATTATAACCAATTCTATAACCTTCCTCTTCAGCTAATTCCCCATAAGCTGCAAGCATTGATAAATCTCCATGAGCCGGAATAATATGCTGTGGTTTTAACATACGTAAGAATTCTCTGTGGTCTTCCCTTCCAGCATGTCCTGAAACGTGAGCATTTGAATAAATTCTTGCACCTTTTGCTCTTAATTTACTTTCCATAATATGCCTGTTAGCTGCATTAGTCGGATTTGGAATAATCGGTGCAGAAATAATAACATTATCTCCTTCTTTAATATTGAATGGAGTTCTGTTACTGGCTATTCTAGGAAGTAATGCATCTGGTTCTCCTTGGTGTCCAGTAGTTACAAGCAAATATTTTTCCCTGTCTTCATCAGCTCTCATTAAAGCTTTGTTAACTGCTTTCGGGCTTCCATAAATACTTGCATTTTTAGGTAATTTTAAAATACCCTGTTTTTGTGCAATACCACAGAACCTTTCCATAGATCTTCCAAGGAAATAAATTTCCCTGTGGCTTTTTTTTAGCAATATCAGCAATAGCCTGAACTCTCTCAATATGAGAAGCGAAAGTAGTAACAATCATACCTTTTTTCTCATATAATGGTCCGTGCATTACATCTTCCAAAATGTTTCTTGCAATTCTTTCAGAATAAGTTTTAACTTCATCTGTATTTTTTGCATTAGTAGTCTCTACAATAAGAGTAAGAACTCCTTTCCTACCTAATTCTCTTAATCTTTTATAATCAGGTGGTGGAGATACTTTTTGATGATTATCAAATTTAAAATCAAGTGCATAAACAATAATTCCTTCAGGAGTATGTAAAACCGGAAAAACTGCTTGTGGAATACTGTGTGTTGACTGAACAAATTCCAAAGTAATATTTTTAGACAATTTCATTTTACTTCCAGGGTTTAAAGGCCTAATTGGATTATTCACTTTAAATTTACGTTCCCTTTAATTTGTTTTTCAACAAGTGCAGTTGTATATGGAGTTCCAATTAATGGAGCATCATATCTGTGAGCTAATTTAGCTACTGCACCAATATGGTCCAAGTGACCGTGAGAGAAGATTATTCCTTTTACTTTACCGTCAACATCTTTCATTAAAGTGTCATCTGGAATAATTCCCCTTTCAATCAAATCTAGACTATGCATTCTATCAATATCAGTATCTTCGTGAATATTGATTCTGTCTAAATGTATTCCCATATCAAAATGATAACATCTTCGCCAATCTTGACAGCAGTCATGTTCTTCCCGACTTCTTCATATCCGCCAATTGCGATTACTTCAACACTCATATGTTTTTATCTCCTTGAATATTTCTTTGTGTTAATTCCTCTTTCATTAAGCCATTCTCTTGTTTTTCCACTTATAACTAAGTTTGAATTTTTGAGTTCTTCGATATTATTTGCGCCAACTAAAAACATAGCTATTCTTAGAGAATCATTGAATCTGTCAATGAATGTGGTTAATTGTTCTTCAGAAACAGAGTGTTTTAAAATGGTAATGCCATACCTACACTATCTGCTCCAAGAGCAATAGCTTTTGCTGCTTCAAGTCCTGATCTGATACCACCTGATGAAACAACTGGAACATCTACAGCATCAGTAACCTCTACTGTACTGATAGCTGTTGGAATTCCCCAATCCCAAAATGTTTCACCTAAATATCTGTCTTCAGCTCTGTAAGTCTCAACAGCAGCCCAGCTTGTTCCTCCTGCACCTTCAATATCAATATAGCTAACGCCAGCACCAACTAACTGCTTTGCTACTTCAGCAGATATTCCACAGCCCGTTTCTTTAGCCATAACAGGAATATCAACTCTTTTAGTTATTTGATTTATTGAATCAAGAAAACCTCTTGCATCCAAATCTCCTTCAGGCTGTATTGATTCCTGAAGAGGATTTAAATGAATAGCTAAAATATCTGCATCTAAAATTTCAACAGCCTTATCAGCCAATTCCAATTGAGGTGCTCCAATATTACCAACAAGCAAACAATCAGGAGCATTTTTTCTAACAACAGTATATGTATCTGCAAGTTCAGGATGTTCAATAGCAGCTCTTTGACTGCCAACACCTAAAGCTATATTTTTACTTTCTGCAGCAATAGCTAATTGTTTATTAATAGCTTTTGCAGAAGGATGACCTCCAGTAATAGCAGTTATAAATAAAGGAGAATCTAATTTTTACCAAAAACAGAAGTTGATAAATCAATGTCGTTTTTATCAATTTCCGGAAGTGCTTTGTGGATTAATTCAACATCTTCGAAACCAGTTTTTTTATTTTTAAATTCAACATCATAATTTTTACAAATTAATAAATGCTCTAATTTTCTATCTGAAATCATGTTTTTATTATCCCTTGAAATAACAGTTCCCTTTACTTGATCATTGTTTAAAGCTTTGAAAATATTGTTTTCAATTTCAGCATTTATTATTTTAGATTCTATTCCCAAATCTGCTAAATATAAAAGCTCTTTAATTTTACCAACCATTCCTCCTGTGACATCAACATTAGTAGTTCCTTCTAAAGTATCTAAATCTTCAAGTGAAGAAAATTTATCAAAGAAAACTGCATCATCGTGTATTTTAGGATTTTTATTATAAACACCATCAACATCAGTTCCTAAAATGACTTTATCAGGATTAAGATTTTTAGCTAAATATTGAATAATCTGATCACCAGAAATAACACAGATTTCCAAATCTTTATCTAAAACAACATCCCCATAAATAACTGGAATAAATCCTTTATTTAAATATCTCTTAAAGCTATCTAAATTACCTTCAGTTATTCTTTTATTAGTAGCTACCATAAAACTTGAAGCTGGAATAGCTACAACAGGCAAATCTTCTTTTTATAAATTCATCACAAATAAGCATGTTTAATCTTTTAACTGCATTTTGTGTTTTAGAAAATCCTATTCTTTTTGAGGATATTCTTCTTTGTTAAAAGGTTCTCCGATTTTATATTCTTTAGCTGGAGGATGGCCAAATGAACCTGCACCATGAACAATTATTATCTCTTTAGACTCATTGTCAAGTGAAGATTTAATTTCATTTGCAATCCTTGATAAGTTTTTCTCATCAATTTCGCTTTTAGTTGCATCTTTATTTGTTAAGATGCTCCTCCAATTTTTAAAATAATCATATAAATCACTTGTAAACCCTTGAAGAAACCCCTTTTCTAGTAAATCTTATTTTTAAAACATTATCTTCAGCAGCAATTCCACGGGCAACTTCATCTACTCTGTTTGGACAAAGTGCTATAATACTTCCTCCACCACCAGCTCCAGTGATTTTAGAACCAATAGCACCATATTCTCTAGCAGTATAAACCATACGGGACAATTCCATAGTATTTACTCCTAAAACATCCAAAAATCCATGATTTATATTCATTAACTCACCAATTTTATTGAAATCACGTTTTAATATAGCCTGTTTAGCATAGTTAGTCAACTGCCCCATTGCACTAATAACAGGGTTGATAATTTTTGGATTTCTATTTTTCAGGAGTCTTACATCCTTAACTATTTTGCCTGTATTACCATGTTTATTTGTGTAACCTACAACAAAAGGCGCATTGAAGTTAACTTTGAAATGTTCCACTTTTTTATTTCTAGATAAATAAACAAGGCCACCATAAGTAGAAACTAATGTATCTAATGGACTGGCTATTCCCTGAACTGCCTGTTCAACCATATGGGCATCATGAGCTAAAGATTTCTTGTTAAATCTTATATTATGAAACCTATATAATGCAGCTAGTGTAGCTACTGTAACTGCAGCAGAAGAACCAAGTCCGGAACCAATAGGAATATTTGAAGATAATTTCATCACAATTGGACTATGATCGTGAACTTTATTAAGAGCTTCTAAAATATATCGAATAATACCCGGCTTTCCTCTTTTTAAATTATATTTCTTATGTTTAGTATCTAACTCAGCTTCAAAATTCAAATCATGAGACTTCAAAATAGATTTATCTGTCTTTGATTCAGTAATTTCAACATATGCTCTTTTATTAACTGCTCCTGCAATCGCAGGTTCATCTTAAACAACAGAATGTTCACCAAACAAAATAGTTTTTGCTGGAGCAGAAGCTAAAGCCCTCATATAAACACACCTTATTTAAAAATACCTGAAGCATAACCTACAACAGAACTTAAATCACCAGATATATCACCACTAGTTTTATAAGCCAATATTTCAGATGTATTTTTCCCACACATCTTTGAAAGTATTATTGTAGTCATAACAGGACCGTAACCACACATGGTTATATTATACTGAATAATTTCTTCTAAAAGTTTAAACTCATCCATATCTTCAATATCTTCTAAAACAAAACCGTCAACTTTATTAGCTCTCTCTGAGTATTGAAATGAGATAAATCACTACTGGCTATAACGCAGTAAGATTTGCCTAATTTTTCACCAGCTTTAAAAACAGCTGCAGCCAAATCATTTGCAGTTGAAAGTGTTTGTGAGCCTAATACAACAGGAACTATTTTAAAATCATCAGAAAAATATTGTAAAAATGGAAGTTGAACCTCTATACTGTGTTCTTTTATATGGGCAGTAAAATCAGCTGATGCAAAATCTGAAAAAGAAATTAAAGTATCTGCAAATTCATCATCAACCTGAATATTTCCAAGTGGAGTTATCCATTCTCCTTTGTTGAAAACTGAAACTTCACTGCCTAAACCAGTATGATTTGGACCAATTATTATAAAAACTTCAGGAAAACCATTTTTAGCTAATTCACAATAGCTGTGAGCAGCTATTGTTCCAGAATATTGAAAACCTGCATGTGGAACCATAACATTAACTGGATAATCATTACCCTCAAAAGATTTAATGTCTGGAATTTTACCAGGACCAAAAGAGTGTGAAAAACAGCCTTCAACAGTTTTTACAAGCTCATCAGGATCATCTGGATAAAACATTCCAGCAACTGCAGGTTTTCTTAACATAAAACTCACTTAAAATTTAAGTTCAAAGTCAGTAGCTTCAATATCTAAGTCACCATCTTCAGGAATGGTACCTCTTTCTCTCAATATTTGTCTAGCAAGTAACCAGTAAACTAAAGCAATAGCTTTCCTACCTTTGTTGTTTACAGGAATAGCAATGTCAACAAAACTAAGTAAGTTTTCAGTATCACATAATGCAACTACAGGAATTCCGTTTTGTTTAGATTCAAGAACTGCTTGTGCATCTGATCTTGGGTCAGTTACTACAATAATTTTTGGTTCAATGAATTTTGCATAAGTTGGATTAGTTAAGGTTCCAGGAATGAATCTGCCAGGAATGGTTTTTGCACCAGTAATTTCACCGAATTTTTTAACAGGAGCTTGACCGTATTGTCTGGTAGCTACTACTAAAATATCTTCTGGGTCGTATTTTTGCTAATAATTTAGCTATTTGTCTAATTCTTTCATCAGTTTTTGAATATCTAATACGTATAAACCATCAGATCTTACTCTGAATATGTATTTTCCATATCGCTAGTTTTTGTTGGGTTCCGATATGTAAACCTGCTGCTAAGTAGTTATCTAATTCAATTAAAAGTTCGGACATAATTATTCACCTTAATTTAATAATATATTTTAATAATTTTTTTAAATAAATTTAATCATCATCTTCAACATTGACACATTCTTCAGGACAGACATCCATACAAACTTCACAGAAACTGCAGTCTTCAGGATCTACAATTTCAACTTTGTCTCCTTCAAGAACTAAAACTTCCATTGGGCAAACGTCAACACATTCTGCACAATCAATACCTTTACACTTATCATAATTAATAGTTACAATAGGCATATTTAAATCTCCAATAAGTTATCTAAAATTCACCCATTTTTGGATTAGGAAGTTCTTCTTCAATACGAATGAGTTCGTTTAATTTAGCTATTCTTTCTCCACCTATAGCACCGGTTTTAATCATTGGAGAACCAAAACCAACAGCTAAGTGGGCAATAGTTGCATCAGTAGTTTCACCAGACCTATGGGAAACAACAGGTATAATATCATTTTCTTTTAGCTAATTTAACAGTAGCATAAGTTTCAGATAAAGAACCTATTTGATTTGGTTTAATAATGATTGCATTAGCTGCATTCATTTCAATACCTTTAGCTAAAATTTCTTTGTTAGTTACAAATAAATCATCACCACAAATAAGGCATTTATCTCCAACTTTGGAAGTTAACTGAGCAAATCCATCAAAATCAGATTCATCAAATGGATCTTCTACATAAAACATATTATAAGTGTCAATAATGTCTTTTACAAAGTCAATTTGATCTCCAGTATCTCTTTTGATACCGTCTTGAGCATAAATATATTTTTGCTCATCTGCATTCCATAATTCAGAAGCAGCCATATCTAAAGAAGGTCTGATTTCAATACCAAGTTCATCACCAACTTCTTCACATGCCTGAGCTTGAATTTCTAAAGCAGCATCATTAGTAATGTTAGGCACCCATCCACCTTCATCTCCTTTTCCACCAGTGAAATTGGAGTCTTTAGTTTGGATTAATTTTTTTAATTTTTTGTGAATGCTTGAATTTGCAAATACAGCTTCAACCATATTTTTTGCACCGACAGGAACTACTAAAAATTCTTGAATATCCGGTGCATTAACTCCTGCATGTGCTCCACCATTCATCATATTTCCAAGAGGGAAAGGCAATTCATTTACTAAATTTCCTCCTAAAATTTATATAATGGCATATTATATGATGCAGCAGCAGCTTTAGCTACAGCCATGGAAACAGCTACAGTAGTATTGCCACCAATAGCTGAAAGATTATCAGTTCCGTCAACTTCTCTTAAAACTTCATCAATAGTAGCTATATCTTCAGCATCCATTCCAATAAGTTCAGAAGCAATAATATCTTCAATTTCACTTACAATTACGTCTACTCCACCTTCAGGGAAGGATACTACTTCTCTTGAACCAGTACTTCTGCCCCACTTGGTGCAGCAGCTCTGCCGAACCCATTCCAAGTAATTACATCTACTTCAACAGTTGGGTTTCCTCTGCTGTCCAAAATTTTACGAACCTGACATCTTCTATTATACTATCCAAAAAAAACACCTCAGTGTCAATTAATTTATTACCATATAATCTATACTCATAAAAAATTAGTAAATTTCTTTATAGAGTTATGTTGGTATTTTTTATTTTTTTTTAAATAATTTAATAATGAAATAAATAGAATAAACTATTTATTCATCATATCTTATTACATCTAATGGTAAAACTCCAGCTTTGAGTTCTTCGTAAGCTATATCAATTGGATCTAATGAGTCACCAATTTCCACTAAAGGTTTAGCACCCATTGAAATCTGAATTGCTCTAGCTCCAAGAAGTCTAGCTCTTTCAAACCTTGTTAAATTTTCTGTAGTCATGAATATTACTTCCATTTTTAGGTATTACCGTTTATCAAGATTAATTTTATAAGTAAAAATATATCCCTACAACTTGTAAAAACCTATTCCCATGTTTCAACATGAGAAATTAACATTCTTCTACAACAATATCTGTTTAAGCCTAAGTCATCTAAAATATCTTTTGATTTTTCACCGGCAGCTAATCTTTTATTATATTCATCAAAGTAAGCTGATACCGGTTTTCCACAACTTAAGCATCTTATAGGAATCATTTATATCATCTTTTTAATTTTTTAAATAAAATTATAAAATTACAGAAAAATTATCTGTAACTTTTTGTTTACGTGCTCTTGCTCCAGGACCACCATATTTTTTAGGTTCTGAACGTCTTGGGTCACCTACTAACATGGTTCTGTCGTAGTGTATGAATTTATCTTTTAAATTCATATCTTGAGACCATTGGACAAGTCCTTTAGCAATTACCATACGTGCAGCTTCAGCCTGACCCATTACTCCTCCACCAACAACATGGATGTTAATATCCACTTCATTAGCTAAATCTCCAGCTAAGGTTAATGGTTCTTGTAATTTTAAGTTAGCGAGTTCTGGTGAGTAAAGTTCTAAAGGAACTCTGTTAATTCTTACTTTACCAGTACCTTCTTGAACAGTACCTCTTGCGATAGCTGTTTTACGTTTTCCACTTGTATGAATAACTTTAACCATAATCACACATCCATTTATCTAAAAGGTAGCTCCTAAAAGTTTAGAAACTTCACCTAATTCAATACCTTTTTAAGGTTGTTGTATTCTGCTTCAGGAACTGCAACAAGATCAGCATCAGCATATTCTTCAGGTACACCAACATATGCTTTTAAACCTTTGAAAGCAACCCTACCTTTAGATTTTTTATAAGGTAACATTCCTCTTACAGTTCTTCTGAATATATCATCTGGCCTTCTAGGATATTTAGGACCTAAATCACGAGGGTTAGAGATACTTGCTCTGTCTACTCTTTGTTTGTATTTTGCATAAGCCCAATCCTTATTACCAGTAATCATAATCTTTTCAGCATTAAGAATTACTACTTCTTCGCCTTCTAAGAGATTTTTACTAGTTACACTAGCTAATCTTCCTAAAACGCATCCTTCTCCGTCAATAATCATAATAACAACACATCCATCTTATTCCATGATTCTAATGTTGCTTCCTTTTGGATTAGATTCCATTATATCATCAATTGAGACGCATTCTCCACCAGCACTTTCAATTTTTTCCTGTGCTTTTTGTGAGAATTTAAATGCTGCAACATTTACTTTTTCTGTTAAATCACCATTAGATAATACTTTTCCAGGTACTAAAACAGTTTCATCAGCATTTGCATACCTTGCAATATCTGATAAATTAACTTCTGCAGTTCTTCTGTTAGACCTTCCAAGTCTATTAGCAACATCTTTCCAAATAGCTGCATTTTCTGTTTTTGATTTTTTATTAAGTTTATTAATAAGTTCAATAAGGTTAGGATTTGTTTTGATAATTTTCTTAACCATTATTTACTTCCTCCTTCACTAAATCTGATAAACTTATCTGCTTTTTCACCTAATTCATCGCAAGCTTGCAATAAAACTTCTTTAGGAGGCATTGATCCATCAGTTTCTATTCTAAATATAAAATCATTTTCATGATACCCTACATTGATGTAGCTTTCGTCTTTTCCTTCAGATTGTGCATTTCTAATTGAAGCTCTTACACAGCTTTTACACATACTGCAATTTTCAATGTCTAAAATCTTAATCTCTTTAGATCTTTTATCAGATTTCAAAACACCTCTTGGGCATGCATTAGCACATTCATAATCAATTTCCGTATTCTCATTAAAAGTGATTTCGGGATATTGTTTATAAACACATACAGTAGTTGGCATCCATTTAGCATGTTCTTTTCCATATCCAACTTTTGCAACTGCTTCAATGTTTAGTTTTTCTCCTTCTTTAAGTTTTACTAAAGGAATGGTATCATATACTGGTTTAATTTTTGAGTCTGAAGATATTAAATCCTTAGAATAAACAACTTTAGGTCCTTCTTCTTTTAAAGAAAACATGACGCTATGGTCATCTTCATAATCATCATCACCAGGTAAAGGTAAACCTTCAATTGCGTCCATGTCAGAAACTAAAGGAGTTAAACCAAGCCTATGAGCAAGTACCTCATTAAACATAGCTGAATCATTTCTCATGATATTTACATCTTCAATAGCTATTTTAGGTACATTTACCATTGCACACCTTCTAATAGCATTAATAAAAGGTACTTCTACATCACGGACAATGAAAACAATTTCATCATCTGTTTGACTTTTAACTTCTATCTCCATATTAAACCCTTCTTAGACTCTTCTTCCTCTTTTTTACCACCAGGTCTTCCAGTACCATCGTGAGGAATAGGAGTGATATCTTCTATTTTACCAATTTTAATTCCAGCTCTTGCTAAAGCACGAATAGTAGCTTGTGCACCAGGTCCCGGACTTCTGTGTCCATTTCCACCAGGAGCTCTTACTCTAATATGTAAGCCAACAAATCCTTTTTCTTTAGCATCATCAGCTATTCTGGTTGCTGCAGCTATAGCTGCGAAAGGTGAAGCTTGTTGCCTATCTGCACGAACAACTTTACCACCAGACCATTGGGAAATGGTTTCAGCACCAGTAATATCTGTTACAGTAATAATAGTGTTATTGTATGATGAGTAAATATTAGCTATACCCCATTTTTCATCTTTTGCCATAATTACACCCTTTATTCCTCAGTAGCTTTTTTCATTTTTGTTTTTATTGTACTCTTCAATCTGTTTAGCTACAGGTGATGATGGATAAAATCCAATTTCATCTTCTTGGCCTTTTAATACAACATAACTTGGTGAATTGATTTTTTACCATTTAAAGTTATGTGACCGTGTACAACAAACATTCTAGCTTCTTTAGGAGTACGAGCTAAACCTTTTTTGTAAACAATAGTTTGTAATCTTCTTCTTAAGATATCTTCAACAGTTAAGTTTAAGACTTCTTCAAGTGCTGCACCTTCAGGCAAAACACCGGTTCTAGCTAAGTGTCCTAATAATTCTAATTTTTCATCTTGCATTTGGTTCGTATCGAACCCGAGTAGGTATCTTGCTTCCCTACTGTATCTTCTAACTAAAGTATCAGCTTTCCAAATTTCTTTTTTGTTTTTTAAGCCGTATTTAGTCATTAATTTATTTTCATTTTTGATTCTTTCTGCATTCCAAGGATGTGGCGGTGTATTATACTTTTTCCTTGATTTTCTAGGTTGTCCCATTAAAACATCTCCTTTATAAAAAAATAATTAAATTAATACCATCATTGTAAAAAAAATTATTGAGTAATATTAATTATAAAAAAGTTCTCATGCTTATGAACGTTTTACACCAACTGAAGAACTGTTCCTGAAAGTAGATTTAGTTCTTTGACCTCTAACAGGTAAACCTGCTTCGTGTCTTCTACCTTTGTAACTTCTGGTTTTTCTTTCATTCTGTTTAAATCATCTCTTAAAGTCATGTCAAGATCTGATTCAATTAAATGAATATTTTTACCAGTTTCATAGTCTTCCCTACGGTTTAACATCCAATCAGGAATATTAAATTTTTGTGGGTTTTCTAAAATTTCTTCAATTTTTAAAACATCTTCATCAGCGATATAACCGATTTGAGCTTCAGAATCTAAATCTAAAGTACGGCACATAGTTGTGGATAAAGATATTCCAACACCTTTGATTTCGGTTAAAGCTTGTTCAATGGTTTTATTACCATCTACATCCTTTCTAGAAATACGCACCAAGTGCTTAAAGTCGTCTTCCATTAAATAACCTCCATTTATAGAGCGAATCTACGAGACGCAAAAAGTAATAGATTCGAATGTTTTGATTTCAAAACACAGTTCTTTCAACAATTTAAAACTTAGTGTTACAACTAAGAGTGCAAAATATCAGTTTAACAAATAATTTAATAATCGTGAAAAAAATAATTAAAAATCGTATGTTAAAAACTAATAAACGCCGAGACTGGGATTTGAACCCAGGAGGGAAAAGCTCCCACGAGATTTCCAGTCTCGCGCCTTACCAGGCTAGACTATCTCGGCATTATTGCTTAAAATAGCTCCAAGTATAATAAAAATACTTAGCCTATCATGTTAAACACTAATTAACATGATAACAATATATTTAATTTTCTACCTATATAAAGGTATTGATTTTTTCAATCCAAAAAATAAGATTAATATAACAGTATCTAACTTTTAAAATTTAAAAGTTGTTAAAAAATAGAATCAGAATGAAATTCCTATTAAGAATTTCGATGAAAACTATTTAATCAAAAATACTGCTAATTTTATCAACAATTGACTTTATAAAATTAGGATCTTCTTTTTTAACTTTAACATCCTTCATTTCATCAATAGCTCTTTGCTGAAAAAATTCCTGTGAATTGATATGACGTGCCTGCTGTATACATTCATAATCCCCTTCGGAATTTATTCTACGGCCTTTGATGTCATCTTTTAACATAATATCCAAATCTTCAAGAATTCTTGCCTTTATAGCTTCGTCTTCAATAGGACATGCAATTTCAACTCTTTTGCAGTATTTCTTGTCATCATATCTGCACTTGAAATATATAAAATTCTATCTTCACCAACACCAAAAGCATAAACTCTTGAATGTTCCAAATACCTGCCAACAATTCCACGAACTTCAACATTATCTGTTTTGTCTTTAAGACCTGGAATAATACAGCAGATTCCGCGAATAATCATTTTATTTTAACTCCTGCTTCTGAAGCTTTAGCTATCCTATCAATGATTCGTCTGTCTGTAAATGAATTCATTTTCATTAAAATTTCAGCAGGCTGATTATTTTTAGCTTTGGCTATTTCCTTATCAATCAGATTCATAATTCCTGATCTTAAAGAATTAGGTGCTACAAGAAACTTATTATAATGACCCTGCAAATTGGCTAATGCCAAATTTTTAAAGAATTCAGTAGCATCATCCCCAATTTCCTGATTAGATGTTAAATAACAGTAATCAACATATAATTTTGCAGTTTTTTCATTATAATTACCAGTACCAATTTGTGTGTACTGCTTTATAGTTCCCTTTATGTTTTTTAGTTACAGTACATATTTTAGAGTGCATTTTATAATCTAAAAATCCATACAATATTTGACAGCCTGCTTCTTCAAGTAATTCTGCATAGTGAATGTTATTTTTCTCGTCAAATCTTGCACGAAGCTCAATTAAAACTGTCACCTCTTTATCATTATCTAAAGCTTCAAGCAAATATTTAATAACAGAAGATGTTCTTGCCACACGATATAAAGTTATTTTAATTGATAAAACTTCAGGATCATTAGCTGCCTCTTTTAAAAAAAAATCAAGAAAATGGTTCATTGTCTGATATGGATAAAATAATAAAATATCTTTCTTATCCAACTGTTTAAACAATGATTTGTTTGGATCAATCTGACTTGTTCTTTGAGGAATAAACTCCGAAAAAGTTAAATCCTCAGTTACATCATCAGGTATTTCTTTTATGAAATCATGGATAAAATCAAGATTTATTGAGACTGCATAAGAAAAAACCTGGTTTTTATGTAATCCCAACTCTTTTCTAAGATATTTAGTGTAGTTATGATCATTGCTTTTGTAAAACTCCAATCTTATTGGTGACAATCTTTTTTTTTTTTTTTAAGAATGTTTTTCATAAAATGTCTGTAATCTTCATCTTCATCAATAGGAGTTTCCTGAAGGTTAATATCTGCATTTCTTGTTACTGCAGCTACAGTTTTATATTTAACCCTGTAATTTGTAAAAATACCTTCGACAAATGCATAAACCAAATCTTCCATTAAAATAAATTCATTTGTATCCGGAAATTTAATATAATTAGGTAAAGAATATGGAATCGGAATTAATCCAATGTATTCCTTTGAATTTTTCTTCTTTTTTTCATCTCTTTCCAAGATACAATAAATATATAACTTTTTATTTGCCAGGTGAGGAAACGGATGATAGGAGTCAATTATTTGAGGAGATAATAACGGAGCTATATTTTCATAGAAATACTGAGTTGCATATTGTCTAAACTTACTGTTTAACTCATCAAAATTATGTTTAACAATACCATATTTTCTTAAATCTTTAGCTATTTCATCAAAAAATCAAATCCCTTTCTTCATATAACTGTTTAGTAGCTTTAAATATGGCATCCAGTTGTTCCTGAGGACTCCAGCCAGTTTTATTATCCCAGTCATCTTCATCAATAAGAGTCAAATCAAAAAGACTGCCACATCTAATCATATAAAATTCGTCTAAATTGCTTGTGAAAATAGATATAAAATTTAGTCTTTCCAACAACGGAACAGTATTGTCTTTTGCCTCTTTTAAAACCCTGTCATCAAATTTAAGCCAGGACAGCTCCCTATTTTGAGTATATGAATAATCTCTCTTTTTTCATTATAATCCCTCAGCATCCAAAAGTGAGTATAGAACTCCTTCCCTTATGGAATTTTTACAAACACATATTTTCTCTATATGGAAATATTTTGCAATTGTTTTAATAATTATAATTCCCGGCACGAGTGTGTGAATTCTTTCAGCTTTAACTTTCAGTATTTTATTAAAATTTTCCTTATTATTATATTTAAGTTCATCCAATACATCATCCAGCAAATAAACCGGAATTGTATCTTTTTTTCATTGATAAAATTGAGATGAACCAGTAATTTTTAAGATTTCTAACAGTTCCACCTACACACCAAATAAATATTTTTTATGAGTTTTAACAAAATCCAAATCTTCAATTTCTTTAATAACTCTTTTTTCAATATTTTCAGATTCCTTTTTATTTGGAAACATAACTCCAACATAATCTTCATAACATGACAGTGATCCTATAGGTAAACTTCCTTTATCAATCGGTGTTTTATTTTCAAAGATAGTTATTTCACAGCTGCCTCCACCAACGTCAGTAAGAATCCCCTCATCACTTCCCAATCCTATGTCTTTAACTGAATTGAAACTTAGCTGTGCTTCGGTTTCATCATCAAGAATATGAATCTTTATACCCAATTTTTCTTTTTATGAAACCAATTATTTCATAAGTATTTGAAATATTTCTTAAACTGGCTGTTGCAAAGAAATATCTCTTACTTACATTTAATAAATCCATAATTTTATTAAATTTATTTAATATAGATGATAAAATATTTATTCCTTCATCATTTAATTTGCCATCATCACGATAAGCAATAAGGCCTGCTGTTTTCTTTTTAGAAAAAACGGATTTAATTTTGTTATTTTTATATTCATATATTTTAATCTGATAGTATTTGAGCCAATATCTACAATTCCATATAACATTTTTATCATTCAAATTTATTTATTTGAAACTAATACCTTCCCACAATTTTAGTTTCACTATTTATTATTAAATATTTATATAAAAACTACTATAAATACTCAAAATTATCTACGATAACCCCCTTTAAATATTTTTAACAAATAATACAATCCATTAACAACATATTAATAAAACTTAAATCAATATATAAATTAATAAAAAGGAGCAAAAATATGGATACAACCATGATTATTTTAGTAGTAATTATAATAATCATACTTGCTATTGTGTTATATCTTATTAGTGGATATAATGGCCTTGTTAATGCAAGAAACAGAGTTAAAAACAGTTATTCTCAAATTGATGTTCAGCTCAAAAGGAGAAATGACTTAATACCAAATCTTGTTGAAACTGTTAAAGGTTATGCAAGTCATGAAAAAAGGAGTATTTGAAAATGTAACCAAAGCAAGAAGTGGATTAATGAATGCCAGCAGTGTTAAAGAAGTTAGTGAAGCTAACAATGCTTTAACAGGTGCATTAACATCATTATTCGCTATTGCTGAGAATTACCCTGAATTAAAAGCTGATCAGAATTTCAAAGAATTACAATCAGAGATAACAGAAACTGAAGATAAAATCTCTTACTCAAGACAATTCTATAATGATGCTGTTTTAATGTACAATAACAAATGCGAACAGTTCCCAAGCAATATTATTGCAGGAATGTTTAATTTTAAAGAAGCTGACTTTTTTGAAATAGCCAGTGGTGAGAGAGAAGCACCTAAAGTGCAATTTTAAGGGAGATTAAATACATGGTTAATAAAAAGATAATAACCATCTTCCTTCTACTTTTTTAATAACATCAACAGTCTCCTGTGTTTATGCAGATGACGATGACAGAAGCTATTCCATTACACAGGCACTTGTAGACATTGTAGTTGATACAAATGGAATGCTTCATATAAATGAAACCTTTGACTATTCCTTTGACGGAACATTTAATGGAGTTTATAGAGATATTCCCCTAAAAGATGGAGAAAGTATTTCAAATATTCATGTATCAGCAGAAGGTGCCTATACAAAAGTAGAGCAACATCAGGAAGATGGAACTCAGCATATAAAAATTTATTTATATTCAGATGCTGCCAAAACCCAGCCAATAAGTGATACAAATGTTAAAGTCCATATCAGCTATGATATGAAAAAAATGTAATGACTGTTTATCAGGATACTGCATCCCTGCAATATCAGCTTTGGGGAGACCAATGGGCAGTTGGAGTTGATGAATTAATAACAACTATACATTTACCTAATGATAACGGTAATGAGTACTGGTTAAATCCTACAAAATATACCAAAACCAGCTCATTAGATGGAAATACAATAACTTCAACCAGCAATTACATAGATTCCGGAAACTTTTACGAAATTGAAGTTTTAATGCCTGAAAACGACTTTGAAAACTCACCAAATGCAATCCATATTGATAAAACGGCTAAAAAAGAAATAGAACAACGCTACAATGATTATCAGGCAAATGAAAAGATGTGGGATAATATCGGATCACTTATCGGAATACTGTTTATTATAAGTCCAGTAATTCCATTTTTTATTTACCGCAAATATGGCGTGGAACCTAAAGTGAATTATGAAGGAATTTATGAAAGGGATCTTCCAAGTAACGACCCTCCAGCTGTAGTTAATGCATTAATCCAAAAAGAGACAATATTGGAACTCCGGATTTAAAAGGATTTGAAGCTACAATAATGGATTTAATCAATCGTAAAATATTTAAAATTAAATCAAATGAAGAAAAACATCTAATCATAGAATTAGATGAAACAAACTACAGCAGCTTAACATTAGATGAAAAAGATGTTTTCGATATCTTCAAAACAATAGCTAAAGATAATCTCTTGGATTTAAGTAATGTCAAAGATTACTTATCTGATGAACATAATGCAGAATGGTTCAATAACAGAATCAAATCCTGGAAAAATGATGTTGTCTACGAACATTTATCAAAATCCAGATTAAAGCAATTCTTTAATAATAAAGGAAATAAAATAGCTCTTTACTATTCAATAGCCTGCATAATTATTGGAGTTCTGTTTGCTGCATTATTCTATATGGTAACTGGTTTAAATACAACAGGAGGAATAATCGGACTTATAGGATCAGTATTTTTATTCATTTCTGGATTTGTGATTTACATATTGCCTGAAGATATCTTTTGGACAATGGACAAAAGAAGGCAGAGTATATATATGCTAAAGTGGAAAAACTTTAAGAAGTTTTTAAGCGACAATAGTTTAATGAAAGAACACCCCCGAATCAATAGTTATATGGAATCAATACCTTGTATATGCAACAGCTCTTGGAGTAGCTGATAAGGTTTACGAATCCATGAAACTCCATGTTGGTGAAGGAAACATTGATGACGATTATCTTGATTCATACTATTATTATGGAACAGGATATTACATGATGCATACTGCAATAGATACAGGAATACAAACAGCAAATGCAAATACTGACAGCTCCGGCTTTGGTGACATTGGTGGAGGTTCCGGTGGAGGAGGTGGAGGAGCATTTTAGCTTCCCATCTCTTTTTTCTTCAAATGGTTCTGTGTGTCTACATTTAGGAAAACCACTGCACCCTATAAATAAACTATTATCCTCACCATTATGCCTTTTTTACAAGAGGTTTACTACACTTAGGACAGTTTTTACCAATATACTCAAGTTTACTTTTTTCCCCTACATCCTGTTTCTTTAAAATTTGTACATCCTAAAAATGGATGCCCATCACTATGTCTGCGACGTTTTATAAGTATTCCATCACAGTTCGGACAATGTTTTATATCATCTAAATCCTTAAGTTCACTTCCATAATAACCCCTTTCCAATTACATCGATTAAATGGAGGTGCCATATTATGAGAACATTTAAGGACCCTATTAAGTTTACCATTATTCCAAAAAGATTCCAGCAAAAACTATACCTGTTTTACAAACAGGACATTTTAATTTAGTTGGAATCGCATAACGTTCACCATTTTTTCAATATTTTTAAGAGTTTCAAGCTTATTATTTTCCAAATTAAGCAATTCAACATTTACATCATTTTCCAGCTCCTGAATGAAAACAGAACTTTTAAAATAAGGAGCTAACAGATAAACATTGTTTTTTTGTTCTAGTTAATGCAACATAAAACAATCTTCTTTCTTCAGCATAACTAAAAGAATCCCCATTCCTTTTAACAAAATTTAAAACAGGATCATCAACCATTTTATTTGGAAAACCTGCCCTCCAGTTTTTCAAATTTATCAAAATTACATTATCACATTCTAAACCTTTAGACTGATGAACAGTACGATATTCAATGTTAACATCCGGATTATACCTATAAACAATTTTTACAAATTTATCTCTTCTTAATTTATCTTCATCTCCCAAAATTTCAAATTTTCTTTTTCCGTCTTCATTTTTTACATTGAAATTCTTCAGCAAATTAAATATGTCCTTATTATTCCTACCTAAAATCAGAATCTTTTTTGTTTTCAAACTTTGATTGATTTATGATATTTTTTATTATCAATTCGAATTTTAATATTTCATCAAAATCATTATCAAACTTAACAATTTTAATTGGACATTCCAATGATTTAGAAGATTTTAATTCCTTTCTAGATTGATCGGGATTTTTCATTACAAAGTTACTTGAAGCATCAATTAACTGTTGAGAATTCCTGTATGTTTTTTCAACATATCGGGTTTCACAAACATCAAAGAAATTATCAAATTTGGTAAAAATATTTACATCACAACCGCTGAAACTGTAAATAGATTGCCAATCATCACCTACAACCATTATCTTGGCACCAATATTATCACAGATATTTCTTAACAAATTATATCTAGTAAATGAAGTGTCCTGATATTCATCAACAATTATATATTTATAAGGTAAATTCAACCCATTTTTCACAATACAATCACTAGCTTTATTAATCATATCATTAAAATCAATTTTTTAATTTTTAATAAATATGCTTCATAGTCATTGTAAATCTCTTCAACAATTTTTAAAAATGCTATTGTCCTGTCTTTTGAAAAACTACTTTTAAATCCATCAACATATTCATAGAATTCTTTAAATTTATCTCCGTCATAATTGTTTCCTTTAAATAACTCAATAAATGTCTTTAACAATACAATGAAATCTTCCCATTCTTTTATAGTTTTATTTTCCAATAATATTGCATAAACTTGCCTATAATCAATTTCATTAAATTCAACACCCTGAGCTTGTAATTTTTCTGCCAAACGTGTTAACAATCTGTTTTCTGATTGATAATATGAAAAAGTTTCAATTAAAGGAGTTTCATATTTTTTATGTACTTTTCTTTTCCATTCCATTTCTTTAACGTATTCTTCAGATGATTTTCCGCCAATTAAATGATTTTCACAGTTACGGTTTAATCCAAAATGTTCTATATAAATATTATAATCATTCAAGTAAAAATCAGGAAAATAATCTTTAATTTCATATTCCTCACAGATATCTGTTAAATTAAGCAGGCTCCTTACAATATCATTTTTTAATTCATCAGGAATCTCTTCATCAAAAGAAAATAAAAAAATCTTTAAATTTATTAAATTCTCTTTCAAAGTTTTTATTAGGATATGAATAAATCTTTTCATAAGTATAATTAATTCCATGAATAAACAGGAAATTAGCTATATATAACTCTTCATAACTTCTTACAATCTCATTATTTAATGTTTCCCTCTGTTTATTTTTAAACCGTCTTTTTTAATGTTGAGAAATCTACTCCTTCCTGCCAGTCAAGCAAATCCCTTCATATTTAATATCCTCTTCAGATGGAGGGACATTTATATAAAAACTGAAAAATTCAATTAACTTTTTACTTATATCCTCACTTTTCAATGCTTTTTAGTTAAATATCTGTTAATAATACGTTTAAGAGCAGAAGTATCCGGTCTAGAATACTGATTATACTGTGTTAAAATATCTTTTCCAACTTTATGAAATGTTTTAATATCAATCGGTTCAGCAATTCTTTCTTCCAAATCATTAACAGATGCATTTGAAAATGAAATTGCTAAAATCTCACTAGGATCAACATCTCTTTTTCAGTTAAATATTTAACTTTACCTTGAATTGTAAATGTCTTACCGCTTCCAGCACCTGCAATAACTCTTACTGCATCTTCATCAACAACAATAGCGTTTCTTTGTTGAGAATCTAATGATTTTCCATCTAAATCATCGAATAAATCAGAGTTGTCGTTTAATTCCTGATTTATATACAATTCATTAGCATGTTTAGTATCCATTTCAAAAGTTTGAGGTTTATTATAAAATTTTTCAAAAAATTTTTCATCTTCTGAAGAGATGTATTCCGCATAATCTTCTTTAAATTTTTTAACTTTAGGAATTGCGTTTTTATGCCAAAGCAACAATTTCTGTTTCCAGTTATGGGAAAAATAATTATCCGGAGCATATTCTCCGATTTTAGCAAATTTTTTAACAACAGTATTTAAATAGTAACTTACATTCCATCTAATTACCAAATCATCAATATTCTCATAGTTTCTGATAGCATCTTCCATCAAATCAAGTTTATCATCGCTGAAAATATGTTTTTTGACACAGTACTGTTTAACTTTAGTTAAATTCGAATAAATTTTCTGAATACTGCTTTTATACGTTTCCTTTTCTTCATCTTTTATAAAATAAAATGGGTTAACCTTATTCAAAGATGCTCCCCACAAAATAATTTCATAATTATCCTTAAAGAAAAACTCAACATTTAATCTGGTAATTATATCATCATAATTATCATAATCCTCAATAAATTCACATATAATATCTAAATCAAGATTTGATGGAAATACATTATTATGAAAATCAACTATTTCATTTAATTTATTATAACAGTCTTCAGATGCTTTTAAAGTGTCTTTTTTCTTCTTCAAATATATAAGAAGTGATAGTTTTAGATTTTATACCTATGAAATTGTTAATATCATTTAAATTATTAGAAAACCATGTCTGATAATTAATTCTTTGAACTATATTCTCGAAATTTTCATATATTTCAATGAATTCCAATGTTAAATTTTTCCTATTTTGTTTAATATTGTGATTTTGGTTAAAAACATCTCTAATTTTTAAAAGAATATCATAAAGATAATTAACCCCTTTTTACAATCATCTCGGTTCCTATCAGAAATTTCATATTTTTTAGTTCCTTTTGTAAACAGAATAAATTCATTAATTTCTTTTAAATGTTTATTAAAAAAAAAGCTATTCTCAAATTACAAATTTCATTATCTAAATTACCATATTCTTCAATAAACTTTAAAAATTCATCTTTTGAGAATCAGTAATTTTATCATCAAATGAATCAATGATTCTTTTGGAAAAAACATAATACTTAGAAAACAGCTCTTTTGTTTTTCCAAATACTCAGGAGAATCACTTTCAAAATCCCTGTTATTTACTTCGTTTAAAATTTGTTTAATCCTAAATTTACAATTCTTATCAGCAATTATATCATCTAAATTTTCAAAATTATAAACAAAATAAGACACGACCTCATCCTGAGATAAAAAAAGGACAATTATCTCTAAATTCAACAATCTTATTATACAAACCTTCAGTTTCCCTTTTTAAATCCCTAACATCATCATCTAAAACAAAATCAGAAATTTCACTATTTACCTCATTATTAAAATCAATCAAGTTATTTTTATTTGAATCTAACCAGTTATGAACTTTAATTTTATAAATTTTACCATCAATAGAAGAATAAACATCCTTAAACTCATTAATCCTAACCTTTTCAGACTCTAACAAATCATCACTAACACGTGAAACAAAAGAATCACATTTATCAAAGAAAACTTTAAAATCTTCCTTCTGCTTTTCCAAAACATCAACAGAACTACCTAAAACAAAACCAGAAACAGAATCTAAAAACCATTAATATCAAAACGATTATTCAAATAAGAAACAATAGCATCAATACCCTCATAATTAGATTTAAATTCATTAACTAACTTAAAATCATCAATATCAAATAAATCCCAATTTAAATCAAGACAGACACCATACAACTGCTTATAATCTTCCCTAATTACATCAGCATCAAGATGACCAGTAATCTCAGAATCCCTCAAAGCATTAAACCTAACAAAATCACTTCTATTATCATCCAACCACTTCTTAAGCAGTTCTTTTCTCTTCTGCTGAATTTTACCATCCAAAGTATCATATTCATCAATAAACTTTAAAAATTCATCTTTTGAGAATCAGTAATTTTATCATCAAATGAATCAATGATTCTTTTGGAAATAACATAATACTTAGAAAACAGCTCTTTTGTTTTTCCAAAAACTCAGGAGAACCATTTTCAAAATCCCTGTTATTTATTTCGTTTAAAAATTTGTTTAATCCTAAATTTACAATTTTTATCAGCAATTATATCATCTAAATTTTCAAAATTATAAACAAAAGAAGACACAACCTCATCTTGAGATAAAAAAGGACAATTATCTCTAAATTCAACAATCTTATTATACAAACCTTCAGTTTGCTTTTTAAATCTTCAACATCATCATCCAAAATAAAAGCAGAAATTTCTTCACTCATTTCATTATTAAAATCTGCTAATTTATTTTTATTAAAATCCAACCAGTTATGAACTTTAATTTTATAAATTTTACCATCAATAGAAGAATAAACATCCTTAAACTCATTAATCTTAACCTTTTCAGACTCTAACAAATCATAACTAACACGTGAAACAAAAGAATCACATTTATCAAAGAAAACTTTAAAATCTTCCTTCTGCTTTTCCAAAACATCGACAGAACTACCTAAAACAAAATCAGAAACAGAACCTAAAAAATCTTTAATATCAAAACGATTATTCAAATAAGAAACAATAGCCTCAATACACTCATAATTAGACCTAAATTCATCAACCAACTCCCAATCACAAATATCCAACAAATCCCAATCCAAATCAAGACAATCATCATACAACTGCCTATAATCAGCCCTAATCACACCCACATCAAGATGACCAGTAATCTCAGAATCCCTCAAAGTATTAAACCTAACAAAATCACTTCTATTATCATTCAACCACTTCTTAATCTGTTCTTTCCTCTTCTCTTGAATCTTAGCATCTAAAGAATCATAATAATCTATAAAATCAATCAATATTTCTTCATTCTTTTTTAGATAACCATTTTGAAAAATTGGCAATTGCATCTTTTGAATAAATATAAGCTTCCTTAAATTCCAATAGCTGATTTACAAGATCATCTAACTCACAAACCTGCTCAATTTTATTAATTTTAATCAGATATGAATTTAACTCATAATGAAAATTAATTTCATCAATATACTCTGCAATATGTGAAAAATTAAAAATAAAATCATCAATGTCTATTTTATTATCATCAGTTATAAACTCCCGAACATTAATAACTTTTTCATTCAAATCAGCATATTTTTTCTCAAAACTCTTTTGTCAGTTATTTTTATACTGGAAGACTTTTTAAGCCATTGAAATAAACTAAATTACTCCAATTATCATCAACATATATGGCATCACCAAGTTTATTATCCAATAATTCATAATCATTTTTTATACAATCATACTTAAACGATAAATTATTTTCAAATTTATGCAAAATTTCTGATTTGAAATGTTCAATATTGTTAAAATTAGCTGTTTTACTATTAATTTTAAAATAACAATTAGATTCTTCAACAATATATGGAAATTTCATATAATATTTTATAAAATCATTTAATAAATTTTTATATTGATTGCTAATATTAATATCATTATTCAGGATACAATCTACATTAACTAGGACCATTTTAAAATCAGAGCATAATTCTTTAAATTTAAAATTATCTATAAACTCTTTAGGAAATTTAGTTTCATAATTTTTATAGATTCCAATATGTTAAAATTATCTTTAATCCAATTTTCAGATCGAAGCAATTTTATTTTACTGTTTAATTTTTATAAGCCTTTTTGAAATTGTGTAAATTATTTCTGTTAAGTTCAATCTTATTTTTAAATAATAAAATGACTCATTATCATCAAGCATTTCAATAGCTAAATTATAAAGCCCTTTATAATTTTCTTTTTCTTTTTAGAAGCTCATCAAGATTATTGGACCTTGAAATTTCAGAAGATAATTTTATTATTAAATTTAACTTTTGGTCCATATCATAATTATTGTTTAAATCATCTACATTCTGGTTAAAGTTATCGAAATTTGAAATAAAATTAGATATAATTTCCTCCTGAGATTCATTAAAAACATCTGAATTATTTAAAGCATAATCTTTAATTGGCTTAATTAAATCATAATTATCTTTAAACTGATTTTTATAAGATAATTTATCTTTAGAAATGCGTTCATTAGAATTGAAACTGAAAAAAAATCATTTAACTTTTCTAAATTTAATTTAATGCTGTCAAATGTATTAATACAGTATTCATTATTCTTTTTAGGAATAATATCTGCTAATTCATCATAAATTCTTTTAAATGTATAACAAGACTTTCTTTGATTTATAGATAAATTAAACTTCTTTTCTTCAAAATAATCAGTTAATTTACAAATCATTTCATAAATAGACTTATTTTCTTCCTTAATAGCTGGAATATCCAAAACCAAATTTTCAAAAGAACTCTGATATTTACTTATAAAATCAGCTATTTTGCTTTCATTATTTAATAAAAATTCATTTAAATCTTTTTATCGCTTTTAGACAAACCTTTACCGAAAGTACCTGAAAATGAATTTTTAAGTTTTTGAAATGATGTAAAATCAACAAAAATATCCTCATTAATATTAGTTCCACAATATGGGCAAATTTCTTCATTATTTAAAACTTTAGAACATATTGGACACTCCATAACCATTTATTATCCCTCAATACCAAATAATCAATATATACATTCAATTACATTTATTTTTCTTATTTAATGTATATAAGTAATTTGAAAGTTATTAATCTGACTCTTAGAAAAAAAAGTAAATTTAATTAAAAATAAAAAAAGTAAAGGTTTAAAAAGTTATTTCCACATTTTAGGATAAATATCTGTTTTCATAAAAACTTTAGAAACATTAACAGCAAACCCGATTCCAAATTTAAAATCTCATCACTGCTAAATAAAGAATTACCTGAAGCAACCAGTTCACCTTTAAGTGTTTCAATAGCTACTATGGAATTTTTTTGAATATTATCAGATAAATAAGCTATTCCGCCACTGGCTAAGTTAGCACCATGACAGATTGCATCAACTGCAGAATCTTTAATAACTACTTTTGGCAGGTAATCTGCAGCCCTCTCCATTGGCATAATAGCATTTCTTAAAAATGATTCATCCCCATCTTCTTTGTAGAAATGATATGCGTCAGTAACATCCTGAAGAGTGGATAAATGATTATCTTCTGTAAATGAACCTACCTGTGTTCTTCTAAGCTCCGCCATATGCGCACCCACACCAATGGCTTCACCTATATTATGACAATAAGTTCTAACATAAGTTCCAGCTTCACAGCCTATCCTAAATAAAACATCCCTACCATTAATTTCATAGATGGTGGAATAATAAACATTACGAGATCTTAATTCACGTTTAACTGCTGATTTAACTGGAGGAAGTTGAAAAATTTTACCAGTAAACTCATTAAACACTTCACGAATTTTATCCTCATCCACATCATGATGAAAAGTCATTACACAAACATATTCTTTAGGAGCTGTTAAAAGAAGTTGAATAGCTCTTGTTGCATCTCCAAGCCCTACAGGCAAAACACCAGTAACTTTTGGATCTAAAGTTCCACCATGTCCTGATTTTTCCAAATTTAAAATACGCTTTACCCATGAATCAATTTCATGAGAAGTTGGTCCTGAGGGTTTGTCTAAATTAATAACACCATGAGAAATATAATCTGAAATTTCACGTTCTTCAGGAGCGCATCCGTATTCAGGATTTGTAAAACTTTTGGATTTTGTAAGAAAGTCTTTCATGAAAAATCACTAAAAATCAATAAATAAAAAAATAAGTAAATAAAAATAAGTAATGAATAATTTAATTAATTATCCATTTATAAATCAGCTAAAGCTGCTTTAATAGAGTCAGCATCACCAGAAACATCTACAGAATCTGCAGTTGGTTCTAAATGAGCAATGTTACATCTTCTATTTTTAACAGATTCACCGATTACTTCAACGAAGTTTTCATCGATGATTTCTACGATTGCACATTTTTCGCCAGCTTCTCTACCAGCGGTTTTAACACAAACTCTTCCTACTTCAATTGCTGCCATTATATCACCTTTAATGTTGTTAGAATAATTTTTGTTATACTTTCAGGATCAAAACTGTCAGTATTAATCATTAAGTCATAGATATCTAAATTACTAATATCTATGTTATGAATATCTAAATATCTTAAAGCTTCACTTTCTTCACGAATTTTAATTTCTTTTTTAGCCACATCAACAGATTTAGATTCTCTTTGACTAATCCTTTTAGCACGAACATCAAGTGGTGCCATTAACCAAAGTTTTAAATCAGCTTCAACAAAATAAGCTGATAGTCTTCCTTCCAATATTAAATTCTCTGAAGATTTAGCAAGTTCAGCTTGTCTTTTATCAATTTCTTTATCGATATTATCATTACTTTCAGCAAACTCACTGAATTCAAGAACAGACATACCTTTTCTTTAGCCATAGCCCTAAAAATAGAGCCTGAAGAAACAAAAGGAATATCCAATTTTTCAGACAACAGCTCTGCAGTTGTCGTGGTTCCAGTTCCAGCCAGTCCACCAACAGTAATTATCATTATTTTCTAGCCTCGTTTTTGAAATGTTTACGAGCACAGCTTGAGCATAAATACCCACCATATGGACGATTAGGGTCTTTTATGGGATTTTGCTAATTTGTTAATTTCATATGGGCGTCCACGTGGAACTCCATGTAATAATTTACCACATTCAGCACAAACATGCTTAGATGGTTTTTTTTTTATATCTTAAAACATTTTCTCCGCCAGGAGTGTTTTTATAAACTCTTTTATATGATCTTGATCTATATCTGTTTGCAGGCATTTAATCACCTAAATTAATTTTAAATAATAAATTTAATAATTGTGTAATAGCGTATTCAAAATAGAATATTATACTATATTGTTTTCATTATTAATAAATACATAGGTTAAGGATTAATTAAAATCCTTGTTTGAAACCTAAAAATTTCCTTAATATTTGACTCATACCAAAAGTACATATGAAATACCAGAATAACCATCCAATATTATATCCGACAGAATGGCCTCCATACATAAAACTACCAATAAAATGCCAAATTGGAGCTAATGATACATAAAATGCACCAGGAGGCATAGAGATAACTAAACCACTAATTGGAGAAGCTCTCATCCAAAAGAATATCAAAATAATTGGAATAAAAAGTAACAATCATCGGCTTGAAAGAATTAGTCATCATCTTACTTTGATTTTGCATAATTTCAGCTTGTTGAGCTTGAAGTTTAGCTAATTTCTTCCCGTCACCAGATTTTTGAGCTTCCCTAACCTCTTTTTGGTAGTCTTTCATTTTCTGTTGTATTTCATTCATTTCGTCTTGGTCAACTAATAATTTATTAGCTATTGTAGTTATTAATGAAACAATGAATGCAATAACCAAAACAGTTAATGCTGGATTTTGAGGATTCGGATCTAAAGCAAGCAATGGACTGAATATTGCATTTAGTGCCTCAAATACCATGTTAAATATGTCAATCATGAAATTCCTCTATTTATTTAAAACATCCACTAATTTTGAAACTGTAGAAGGTAAATGATTATCGTGATTTTCAATAATTTTTACGGTAGCACCAGTTAATGTAGCATAAGCCATAGATGCTGCCCTATTCATTTCTTGATGTAATTGAATATCTTTTGCTCTTTCAATATCTCTAGAACGAGTATCATCATTTAATCTTCTGTAAATAATTTCATCAGGATTAGCTTCAATCATGACAAAAGATTAGGTTGCAATTCATTTAAAACCCAAATTGGAAGACCTGGTAAAAACCCAGATGGAGTATTTATAGTACAATGAGTATCTACAATAATATTTTCATTTTCAGATCTTTCTTTAATTCTTTTTGCTGCTTTTTCTTGAATTTCTTTTTGAACATCTGGAGATAATTTTCTTAAAAGCATCTCTATCATCAACAATTTTCTCTTCAATTGCGATTTCAGTCATTATATCTCCATAATTTAAATGAATATAATCTACTTCTTCAAGTGCTTTATTAAGCAAAGTGGTACTTCCAGAACCTGGAATACCTGTTAATACTACCAATTTCAATTTAATCCCCCATTTTTAAAAAGATTGATGAAGAAGAATAATTATTCTCCTCCTAAAAATTTCCTGAGTACTGGATTTGCTGACATGAGTTGTTCCTCAGCCATTTCCTCGTATATTTTATGTATAATACCAACAGTAAGCAATACACCAGTACCTCCACCTAATGCTCCAGTTAAGTCTGCACAAAATGCAATTATACCTACATAAAGACCACTTATAATAGTAAGTGCTGGAATGTATTTTTTCAATATTTTATATAATTGACGTTTACTGCTTCTGAAACCCGGTATTTGAATACCTGACTTGTAAAGTTGTTCTGAAATTTTCTTAGCATTTAATCCACTAATTTCAACCCAAAGATATGAGAATAAAATTGAACAAAGCAAGAAGAAAATTGCATATATAATTACACGAACAGGGTCAGTTACTAACAAACTAACATCATTTGGTGTAGATAAGTATAATGCAATACCGCTTACAGCTTTACCATTAACAATTTCACCGAAAATCGGGTAACCAATTTTTTGGAAGACACTTGCAAGAAGGGAAACGTTTACAAGTAATGCACTGGTTAAAATAACAGGCATGTTACTTGCATATACAAATTTTAATGGATATTTACCAACAGACCCTCTAATTCTTCCATGTCCTCTTACTGAACCATGAGAGATAGGAATTTCCACTCTCATAGATTCACCGTATACAACAACAAAGAATACAGCTGCTGTTGCAATTAATGGAATTAATACTGAAAAGTCAATAGAACTTGACCAGAAGGATTGGATAAATGCAGGAATTGCACCACCATAAATACCGTCAGATCCAGGTATGAAACTGAAGGTACCTACAAGAATAGCTTCACAAACACCAGCTGCAATAAATAAACCAATACCACTACCAAATCCCCATTTGGAGATAACTTCATCAAGATAAATTATCAATATTGCTCCAATAACAAGTTGAAGGAATAACACACCAAGATATGAATTATCAATTGGTACTAAACTTCCTGTCAATACCAATACACCAGCTTCAAACATTGTGAAGACTATGGATAATATTTTTTGTGTGGCCTGATACTGGGATTTATCCTCTGGAGAAGACAAATCTAAATCTAACAATTTGGAACCAACTAATAATTGCAATACAATTGACGCAGTTACAATAGGCCCAATTCTAATGTTAAAATTGAACCGAAACTTCCCGCCATAACTGCTCTTAATTGAGCAAACTGGTCCACTGCTGCAGAACTCAAACCATATAATGGTATTTCAGTTAATATGAAGTATAATACCAAAATAAGAGCAGTCCATTTAAGTTTTTCATTAAAATCTTCATGATGCACAGGAGATTTTACTTCTGGTAAAAACCTAAATAATGGCTCTAAAACTTTTAATGATGACATTTTCTTCCTCTAATAAAAAGAAAAAAGAAACTATAACTCGATAGCTTCTCCTCCCATTTCTTCAATTTTTTCAATAGCTGAAGCAGAAAATTGAGGTGCTGAAATAATGAAAGATTTAGTTATTTTTACCTTTTAGCTAAAACTTTATCATAACCTAATTCAGTAACATCAATAACAATGGAATCTCCATCTTTAGATGCTTTACCACTTTCAATTAACTTATCAGCTTGCTCTTCCAAGTAACTTAAGTTAACAGGATTTGTTTTTTAATCATTTTTGAGGTCTTTTGAAACCATGTTTACCATAATGGTCTGGGTCAAATTTTGCAGTCCAAGTCCAATGTTGTTTGGAAGCTCCTGCATTACCTCTACCACCTTTGTTACCTGCACCTCTACGTTTTTTGGTACAGCCTCCACCGTTGGATCTAGAACCTCTGAGTTTATTAATTTTACGTTTTGATCTAATCATCTTATACACCTAAAGCATTCTTTCTGCAAGATCTTTAATATTTTCTCCCCTGTAACCTAAGGATCCTCCTTCTTTAACAGAAAGACGGATGTCTTCATATCCTTTCCTTTGGAGGGTGTAAACGGAATACAGGTTTAATATCTAAGTCCATTAATTTAACTTCGCCAGCAATTACAGCTTTAGCCAATTCTTCAATATTTTTGTAATCAGAATTTTCAGCTACATATTCATCAGTAACTTTGTTGTTACCTGTGAATTTACCTCTTTTAGCAATAATTTCAGCTAAAAGGTCTGCATCAATTTCACCCCAAGTGATGTAATCCTTAGCTTTTTGAAGCATACCATTGTAACTTGGAGTATCTTCAACTAAAACTGCATGGCTAATTCTGTTAAGTCTTAACATGTCTAAAGTATCAGCGATGTTTTTAATAACACCAGTAGTTCCTCTAACTCTTATAACTAAAAACATATTTAATCACCGTCTAATATTTAACTCCCATTTTCTTAAGGTCAGCTTCACTAGCTTTAACTGCACTTAAAGTTTTTAAAGCATCAAATATAGCATTAGCAAAGTTTACAGTAGTTTGAGTTTGACCGAAAGATTGAGACCATACATCTTTAATACCAGCAAGATTTAAGATTGTTTTACCAACATCTCCAATTACTAAACCTACTCCAGCAGGTGCAGGCATAAGGGAAACATTTACACTACTTGCTTTACCTTGTACTTTGAAAGGTACGGTGTGTTCTTTACCACAAACACAACCCCAATCTCCACAACCTCTTCTTACTTTAATAAGGTTGTATTTAGCATTGTCAACAGCTTTTCTGATAGCTGGACCTACTTCTTTAGCTTTTCCTTGACCTAATCCAACATAACCGTTTTTGTTACCTACAGCAACAATTACTCTGAAGTTAACTTTTCTACCAGATTTGTGCATTCTTTGAACTAAGTTAACATCCATTACTTCTTCTTCTAAATCTGGAACTAAAGCATCTACAATTTCTAATTCCATTATAGGAAGACCTTTTTCAAAGATTTCATCAATATCTGTAATGGTTCCTTCTTTAACTAATTTACCCATTTTAGTTTTAGGTTCCCATTCATCTATATTAAAACTCATAGTTATTCCTCTGCCTCATCGATATTCTTTTTGGTTTCTTCAAAGTTTTTAGGTAAATCTGCTGGTTGAAGGCCTCTTTCTAAATACTTTGAGAATAGTTTTGCAATTTCATCATCATCTAAAGACTCAGCATAGTTTGCTACATGTTCTCCATTAATACGGGATTCATCTGGTAAAACAGCTTCACCATAAGGGATATCTAAACCTGCATCTACAGCACCTTTAAGAGCTGCAAATACTTTAGATCCTTTAATAGCAGATTTTAAACCAATGTCTAAAATTGCAGAGTCAATACCTTTAGCTAATGCTCTTTTAGCACAAAGGTAAGCAGTTAAATATACTGCAGAAGTATTACTTGCTCCACCTAAATAACCGTAATTAGCTAATTGTTTACTTACTGCAGATGCTAATGTAATATCTCCTTCAGGAGCATAATCAATAACTTGAACAGTTGCATGAGCATTAGAAAGTCTTACAACTAAACGAGATTTGTCATAATCGACTAATTTCATCCTAGCTGCGTAATCAGTTTTTCCTTCTCTTCTCCTTCTAAATGGTACTTTATAATTTGATCCTTGAGCCACGTTTATTCCTCCTATTTAATTAAATCATGGTCACGAGCATATGTTTTCATGTAAGATTTACTTCTGAAAGCACCACCCTTAGCCATTTTATATAATTTACGGTATGTAGTAGCATCAATTTCGTTTGCATCACGCATATCTTTAAGATCTTTTCTTAAAGCTCTAATTGTAGTCATCCATTCTTGTTTTTTAGGATTACGAGCTTTTTAGCTCCTTTTACACTACCTCTACCTTTCCTTTTTCCTTTTTTTCTTTTGTTCTGCTAATTTTTTAGACCTGTAGCTACTAATACCTTTTTGAGGTTTAGCTTTAATAGCTCCATTATCTATTAACTGCTTTACACCTTCCCTAGTAATTGCCATGGATACTTCTTCCATTCTTTCAGGATCAATCCATACACGATTGAGTCCTACTTTAAGTATACTAGCAGCTAATCTTTTTTTGAGTTGTAAGATTCATATATATAATCCTCCATTTTCAGCATAGCTGATAAATTTAGATAAAAATCTAAATTCCCTTTAAATCAGAAAAATCAATTCATAAAACCCGGAATTGATTCAACTTGAATAAATGTGAATATAATATTTATTTATTTAAAACTTTAATACCTAATTCTGATGCTTTTTCTAACATCAAATCTTTTTTCCTTTTACCAATAGAAGCACTTATTCTTGCAGCATCAGTAGCTGGGTTTAAGTCTTCTAATTCCATCATATTATGAACAAGAACATCATTATAACCTGAAGGATGTAAATCCCAACCGCTCTAGGAGTTCTGTAACCGATAGCAGGCATATCAGGTTTTCCTGCTTCATATCTTCTCATTTTACTGGTTTTACCCCTAGGACGTCTCCATTTGATTCCAAGTTTTTTATAACGAGCATATTCTTGTCTTTTAAATCTTTTTATTAGCCATTTAATCACCAATTCCTTATTCTTTGCTAATTAAATATATTCCATCTTGGAATACTCTAGGATCTCTTCCCTAATTTTAGTTGCTTGTTCTAAGTTAGCCATGGTTTGACCAACATGTTCCTTATTGATACCAGTAATTGTTACCTCATCACCTTTAACTACTACTTTAGCACTACATACTATTTTAGCAGTTCTTGGATGTCTTTCCCCGAGGAAATTGTCAATTACTACAATGTCTTTGTTTACTTTCACAGTCATTGGAAAGTGAGCAAATACAATTTTCATATGATATTCGAAACCGTCAGTAACACCAGTAATCATATTACTAATGTGAGCTTTTGTGGTTCCAATCATTGCTTTATCTTTTTTTCTTGGGAATGAAGTTTCTAAAACAACATTGTTTTCAACTTCACTAATATCCACATTAGGATATGTGAATTTTCTGGAGTCTTCTCCATTAGGTCCTTTTACAGTGACCTCATTATTATTAATTATAACTTCAACGCCTTCAGGGATTTCAATTTCTTCCCTTATAGCTGCAGCTACTACCATTTTATCACCTAATACATGTAAGCCAACAAACGTCCACCAATTCCTCTTTCTTTTGCCTCATAATGAGTCATAATTCCTTCAGGAGTTGTAACGATTAAAATACCAAAGTTTTTTGCTGGCAAATATCTTTTTTCAAATTTCTCAAATTCATCTTTTTTAACAGCATGACGAGGTTTAATAACACCACATTTGTTAATGTTACCTTCTAATTCTACTTTGAATTGACCTGCTCTGTTATCATCAATATATTCAAAATTACCAATGTAATTTTCTTTTTGCATTGTGCTTAAAACTTCTCCAATTAATTTGGATGCAGGTGAAATAACACAAGAGTCTTTTACTTGTAATTCGTTATTTCTAATATTAGTTAAAGCATCAGCAAGTGGATCCATGAGACTCATATTAAAACACCTCTAATTATATTTTTTAAAACCTATTTTAGGAGCTATTTCCCTAAAGCATTGTCTGCATAAGCTAAGCCCATATCTACTAATCATAGCAGAGTGGTCTCCGCAACGAGTACATTTTTTGCAGCTTTTCCATATTTTCTTGGCAAAATATCACCTTAACATTTATTCAGTCACGTAATTGACATTAAAATTATCTTCCATATATTTCATAGTTTCTTCTTTAGAAATTCTATGTTTTGCTGGAACTTTCTTTTGTTGGATTCTTCTTTTTAGCAATCCTGTAACCTGGTTTTTCAAAAAGTAACAGATACATTCATACCAAAAATACCAATATCAGGATTATATTTCATACCTGGAATATCAATATGTTCTTTAATACCAAAGGAAAGGTTTCCTTGATCATCAAATTGGGTAGGTTTGATATTTTTATTAATTCCTTCTAAAACCATTTCAATAGCTTTATCAGCTTTTTCCTCCACGTAAAGTTAATTTACATGCAATTGGTTGACGTTTTCTAATACCAAATTCAGGGTTGGTAACTTTAGAAAATGTTTTAACTGGAGTTTGATCGAACATTTGTTCTAAAAGGGTAATAGCACGAGATAATTTTTCACCTGCTTCTCCAACACCAATGCTGACAGTAGCTTTAGAAATTTGTACTTCGTTCATTGGGTTCATTTATTAACCTCCAATAAAGATATTGCTGGTTCATTGTCACCAACTACAAATGCATAATCTTTTAAAGTTAAAAATTCATCTTTAGCACTATTTTCAATAATAATAGTGTTAGGGTTGGAAGATTCGTTTACAATAATTTCAGAAACAGTACCTAACTCACCAGTGTGTTTACCACCAGTAATAAGTACACAAGCACCTTCTTTTAATTCGAAAACTTCATTGATTTCGTGGTCAGGTACTTTTAAGTTAATAACATCTCCAACATTGTAATCATTTTCATCAATAATTACATTTTTACCGTCATGAAGGTTTACTTGGATTTTTCCGCCTTTAATGGTAGATTTATTAACTATTTTACATAATTTAGAATCATTTTCTTCAATTTGGTTTAATTGTAATCTTCCTTTTTTATCTAAAAGCACTCTATAAACTTCACCAGTTTTTGGGATTTCAATAATATCCATGAAACCAACTGGGAATTTATAATCTTTAATTACTCTTCCATCTACAAGAACATTACCTGAGTTGATGATTCTTTTAGCTTCTCTAGAATTATCAGCTAATTTTAAAATATCTCTAATAACTAAAGTTAAAGATAAAGAATTCTCAATAGAATGTGAACCTGCTGAAGGTTTAACAGTCCAGGTATCTTCTTTAGGATGAATAGGCCAAGTTTTTGGTGCTTTGCATGTTTTCAAATGTTTTCTAGATCCCATTTTAGCCATTTTAATTGTCTCCTGTTACATTTTTAATTCTTCTATCGTCATCCATATCTGCATCAATAATCATTACGTTAGATGGATCTACTGGAAGGAAAACTGCAGTTCCGTCAGGTTTTGATAAAGTTACTTCTTCAATAGTTATTTTGTATGAACTGTAGTCCACACCTAAAACTGCACCTTCATGTCCTTTAAAATCTCCACGGAGAACTTGAACTTTGTCCCCTTTCCTAATAGGTAAAGATCTTTTACCAATGTCTGCTCTTAAGTCTTTACTTAAAGTAGCACTCATGTGTTTTCCACGTGCATGAGCAGGAGCATTGTAAAGAGCTTTTCTTTGTTTTCTTGGTTGTTTTGACATTTTTCACCTATACTAAAATACTTGCTGCACTACCTACACTAGGCCATCTGTCAGCTGCTTCTTTAGCAACAGGACCTCTTACTTCAGATCCTTTTAAGATTCCTTCAGGAGTGATGATAACTGCTGCATTATCTTCAAATTTAACACGAAGTCCGTCAGCACGCATGTATTCTTTTTCTGTCTGATTACAACAGCGTTTACAACTTCTCTTCTCATGTCAGCAGTTCCTTTTTTAACAGAAGCAACAACTAAATCTCCAACACCAGCAACATCCAATCTCCTTCTTACACCTTTGAAACCTTTTACAGATATAATTTGGTTTCACGTGCACCAGTATTGTCTACACATTGGAGAGTAGCTCCAATTGGTAATGCTTTAGATACATTTGATGTTAATGCTTTCATAACAATTACTCTCCTTTTACTTCAACTAAAACAAAATGTTTAGTTTTACTTAATGGTCTGCATTCTGCAACTTTTACAGAATCTCCAACATTCACACTTAAGCAATCTGGCTTTGTGAACGTTAATTTTGGATTTTCTTTTTTCATATCTTTCATATTTTTTATGAATTTATAGTAACTACGTTCAACACTAATGGTCCTTTCTGCTTTGTTACTCACTACAATTCCTTCAAGAACTTGACCTCTTAAAGGTAAAGTTCCATGAAATGGGCAGTTAGGATCATCACATGTAGTTTCTGGTTCTTGAACATTAAGCCCAACCATATTATCACCGTATTTATATTTTTTAAATCTTTTTTATTCTATCTTCAGGACGAATTGACAAAATATTACCATTAATTTCAACTTTCTCTCCAGTTGGAAGTTCGAATATAAATATTGAACCCTTTTTTGGAATTATTTTTTCAACATCATCAACTTCAATTTTAATGGTATTCTTTGTCTCATCAATAACAGTTCCTTTTAATCTAAGAGACTTGTTAGATACACTAGTAACACTTACACTTAATCCTATAAACTCATGATGGACTAAATTATTTACCGTAATCATATTTGCATCTCTTAAAAAACTGTAATCAGCAAAAAATTATAAAATTTTTATTGAAATGTATCGAAGAGATGAATTACCTTCTTCTTTTTTTATTATTCTTCTTAGATTCACGAATTTCTATTGTATCTGATGAAAAACCCATGTCAGATAAAACTTCTTTGACTCTTACTTTATGATCCCCTTGAAGTTCTATTTGACCGTTTTTAGAAGTACCTCCACAAGCACATTTTTGCTTTAAGAGTTTTTGTAAGTTCTTTGATATCAATATCGTGTTCATCTATACCTTCGATAATAGTCATGAGTTTTCCGAATCTTCTTCTTACTGTAAATACTTTAACAGTTTGAACTTCACGTGCAATCTCTTCACACACACAAAGTTCTTCCGGAAGCCCACAGACATCACAGATTTTTGACATTTAATTCTCCTTCTGTTTTTCATTCAATATTGTAAGAACACGAGCAATTGTTCTTTTCAATTCTCTAATTTTTCCTGGGTTTTCAATTACCCCAGCAGCTGCACTTTTAGAAACATTTTTGGATAATTCAGCTCTGAGTTCAACTAATTTATCTTGAATCTCATCAACTTCCATGTCCCAAATTTCTTTACTTCTTAAAATCGCCATTGTTCCAACTCTTTTGAAATAATTAAATTTTTAATAATTTAACTATCCTCTTTTGCTTCTTCAGCAGATTCCTCTTCAACAATCTCTTCTAATTCATCGAGATCTTCTACTTCTTCAATAATTTCATCTTCAACGATTTCTTCGCTGTCGTCAAGTTCTTCAACTTCAACTACTTCATCGTCTTCAATAATTTCCATTTTTGGAGGAAGAATCTCAACTGAATCAGGTAATACAGTTTCTGGAGGCATGATTCTTACATATATACCAAGTACACCTGGTTTTAATTGAACTGTAGCAAATCCTTCTTCAACTAATCTGATTGATGGTTCACCACATTTTTGATGTAACCTTCAACAAATTTAGCTACAGCAGATCTTGAACCTCTGATTTTACCAGAAATAGTAACTTCTACACCTTGAGCTCCAGCGCCCATGATTCTACGAATGGTAGAGTAAGCAACTCTTCTGAAATGCATACCCCTTTGTAACATATTAGCTATTTTATAAGCCATGATTTTTGGGTTGAGTTCAGAACATTTACTTCTTTAACTTCAATTTGAGGATTGTCTAAACCAAAGTCATTTTTAAGAGTATTAGTAATAGCCCTTACGTTTTTTCCACCTCTACCAATTACCATACCAGGTCTTTCTGCATAAACAACAACCATGGTACCTAAAGGTGTAATTTGAACATCCATACCACCGTATCCTGCTCTTTCAAGTTCTTTTTTCTAAGTATTCATCAATTCTGGTTCTTTTAAGGCCCTCAGTGACGAAATCTTTTTCTATCATTAGTTAGCCTCCTGTAATACTATTTGAATATGAGTAGTTGGAGTGTTGAATGGGGTCATCCTACCGAATGCTCTTGGAATAACTCCAGGAAGTACAACTCCTCTGTGGCTGGAGATATGTTCAATGAATAAGTTTTCAGTGTCCATACCTTTGTATTCAGCATTAGCTTCAGCATTTTCTAAAACTTTTAATACTTGTTCTGCTGCTTTTACAGGGTATCTACCTGCTGCCCATCCTTCTTGTCCTTTTCTATGACCAACTTGTCTGTTGTGTCTTTTGAAAGGAACAGATTTTTTCATATCAATAACATCTTCTAAATAATTTTTAGCTTTAGTTACTTCCATTCCTCTTATTGCATTGCAAATTTCAACACAGTGTTTTGGAGAAATCTTAAGAGATTTTGCCATAGCACGTGCAGTTTTTTGCTTCATTAGTTTCTTTATTATAAGCATATTTATTAGCCATGATCTAATCTCCCTATTTAAGTGGTACAAACATAGATGATCTTGTAGCTCCCATACCTGGGTCTCCATGTTGAACTTTTTGTCTTGTTGGTGCAAATTCACCAAAGTAACAACCAATCATTTCTGGTTCGATTGTAACTTCAACAAAGTTTTGACCATTGTAAATACCGAAAGTTGTTCCAACCATTTCAGGTAAAACAATCATATCCCTACAATGGGTCCTGATTACAACAGGCCTACCATCTTTGCTGCCTTCTTTATTTAACTTCCTCATTTTATCCAAAACAATTTGTTGTCTTGGTAAAAATCCTCTTTTAAAGACCTTCTTTGTCTTGCAGGGAATAATTCCATTACTTCCTCTAAAGACATGTCTTGTAATTCTTCAAGAGTATAACCTTTATATTTAAATATTTTTCTTGCCAATGAAACACCCTCTATCTATCTTTTTTTAATCCTGTTCTTTTAGCTGCAATTGAACCAACTTTTCTTCCTGGTGGTGCATGTCTTGAAACAGTAGTTGGACGACCAGGATGTTGCCTGTTACCTCCCCCGTGAGGGTGATCAACAGCGTTCATAGCTACTCCTCTTACAGTCATGAATTTCTTACCTTTAGCTTTGTAAGCATGCCATCTGTTACCAGCTTTAAGGAATGGTTTTTCTTTTCTTCCTCCTCCAGCTACAACACCGATACTTGCACGGCATCTTGGGTTAAGATATTTTAATTCACCAGATGGTAATTCTACAACAGATTGATTAGCATCATGAGTAATTAAAGAAGCATAAGTTCCAGATGATCTTACAAAACGACCTCCGTCTCCAGGAGTGTTTTCAATATCATAAATAGGAGTTCCTTCTGGAATTTCAGCAAGAGGTAAAGTATTACCAAATTTAATAGGAGCAGAAATACCACATTCAATTTCATCATCAATTTGAATGCTTTCAGGTGCTAAGATAAATTTCTTTTCACCATTTTCAAATTTTACTTCTGCAATTGGAGCAGTTCTTGCTGGATCGTGTACAATATCAGTAACAATTCCTTTAATACTACCTTCTTTTTCTAATGCATCGTAAGACCTGTATCTGATTTTATCTTTAAAACGATGAGAAGCAACACGGTGAGCAGGAGTTCCTCTTCCTCTTCTTTGAATTATTAATCGTTTTCCCATTATAATTCCTCCTTAGAATACTCCTATTTTGACAGCGAGTTCTTCTGCCATTTCTTCTTCAACAAGTTTAATAAATGCTACTTTATTACCACGAGGAGTGATATGAGTAGTTACTCTAGCTACTTTTTCTTCGTATAACTCTTCAAAAGCCCTTTTAATTTGACCTTTGTTAGCACTACGTTTTACAAAAAAGTAATCTCATTATTTTTATCGATTAAATTCATGGTTTTTTCAGTAACATGAGGTTTAATAATAATTGAGTATGAATCCATAATAATCACCTTATTTATCCAAAATTATTGGAATAAACCTCCTAATTTTTCAACAGCTGATTTAGTGAAAATAGTGAGTCTTCCTGGGTGAGTACCTGGTGCTAATAATTCTGCATTTAAGTTTTCAACAGTTACTACATCTACACCAGCATGGTTTCTTGCACCTAATTTGATACCGTTATCTTCACCGACTACTAAAAGAGGTCCTTTTACTTTTTTGTATTTTCTTCCTCTGGTTTTACCCCTACCCGCTCTTATTCTTTTACCTTCTTTAGCACGGGTAATGTCATCGTAAACTCCTAAGTTTTGGAAAATTTCACGAGTTTGTTTAGTAGTTTTTACAGAACAAATATCATCTTCAACAATAATAGGTACTTGTTCAAGGTCTCCTAATTTGTGACCTCTGTTTTCAACAAGTTCTTTATTTGCAGTAGCTGCTACAGCAGATCTGATTGCAAATCTTCTTTCTTTTATGTTGATTTTTTCGTGATGATTTTTTCAGCTCTTGTAGGATGTGCACGTCTACCACCAACAGCCATTGGTACAAATGCTGCTTTGGAACCGTTTTTAATCCTAGGTACTCTAGCTGTACCTCTACCGGATCCCCAACCTTTTGCAGAAGTTCTTTTACCTGCTTTAGGATCATTACCCCATGGTTGTACTCTAGCGGTTTGTGCTGAAATAACAGCCCTTTTATTAAATCAGGTCTGTATTCTTCATTAAAAATAGCTGGAAGTTCTATTTCTTCTTTAACTTCCCCTTCCATTGAATAAACGTTTGCTTTCATGATTAGACCCCTTGTTTAGATTTTGTACTTATGTAGTTTATTTGAGGCATGTCCTCAGACTTTTTATTAGGTCTAATAGGTTGTCTTAAAATAACTAATCTTTTAGATGGACCTGGTAATGAACCTTTTACTAAAACATAGTCATTTTTAACAAGACCATATTTTACAAATCCTCCATCTGGATTAATTTGATCAACTTCATCAGCAGATGCGATTTTTAAGATTTTTTTATTAAACTCAGTTCTTTTATGGTATCCCATTTGACCTGCTTGTGCTACAGTCCACATGGTTCTTGATGGAGTCCAAGGTCCAATAGAACCTACGTGTCTTCCTTTACCTGCTCTTACAGCTTTACCATATTGAATTCTGATTCCCCATCTTTTAACTACACCTTGGAATCCTTTTCCTTTAGTAGTTGCAATTGCATCTACAAATTGACCTTCGTTTAAGATATCACTAGCTTTTACTTCATTACCTAATAATTCTAATGCAGTATTTAATTTTTCTTCAGGATTTGCTCCTCCAATACCACATTCAAATATGTCCGGTTTTTTCTTAGGTACGATAGTTACTTTTGGATTAGTATGGACTAAAACTTTAATATCTTCAGTTTTGTCTAATACACCTTGTATTTTTGCAATAGCTTCAGATTTATTGTATTCTTTAGGAAGAGAAATTTTCCTTGAGAGTTCTTCATCTAAATTATCTGCAAGTAAGCTTCGGTGATCACTTTTAATCCACGAGAAGTTTTTTCGTATGCTCTAATTCCCATTACTACGACTGGAGGTACTTCCAATACGGTTACTGGGTGAAAACATCCATACCATTAGTTGGAGAGTTTTTGTCAGAATCAGTCACTAACGCGTGAGTCATACCGACTTTATAACCTGCGAGGCCGAGTAATTTTGGTTCATCATTTTGTGGCCAAGATTTTATCCTAGGGGTTTCTTTAGCTGCTCTTTTCCTTGGACTAAAAAGCAACAGACCCTTTTCTTGGCTGGTGATGTCTTACCATTTATTTTACCTCCTTAACTAATATTTTCCTTTATTTTATTATATTCAAATTTTTAAATAATAGCTATAAATAGCTATTTTCAGATTTGGGTAATATTACACCAAGTATAATATTATCCGAGTAATAAATAACCGCAATAAAATCACAGTTAAATAAACATCAAAGTTTAATATATTCTTTTGAGCGAAATTAATTGAAACATAATTAAGCGCTCGTTTAATGTATAAACCATTCTGCGCTAAGTAATTTTTAGGAGAGTCCTAAAAACATCAATGTATAAAAAGTTGAGCAAATTATCTATTAGCCATGTATAAAAACTAATAATTAATAAAGAGAATTAAAATCTCAAAATGTTGAATAAAGAAAGTGTAGCGACAACTGCCTCTTCAGTTCTAACAGTTTCAGTTCCTTGGTTAGGGATAGTATTTAACTTAATATGTTCCCAATTACCGCTAGAAACATCTTCTGAAATTGAAGAATATGGGCCACCAAACAAAATAGCAATATTTTTAAATTCATCTACTTTAAGTTTTAATTCATCAAAAATAGAATCAATATAATCCCCCATATCTTGTAGTTTCAACAACAAAATCTGGTTTAATTAATTTTAAGCTATTTTTAAGACTCTTATTAGAAGATATTACATTATATCCCCAGTAAATGTCATCTGGTTTATCAGGTGTGACTATTACTTCTTTCTTAGCAATTTTTGTAATCTTAAAGTTAAAAATTTTCTTAACAGTAAGTTGCTCTTTGCAGAATGCAAGTTTATCCATACCTATATCAACAAAAGTTCCTTTCTTATTTCTTTTAACAGTAAATCCCTGTCTATAGTCGCCCACGTCTGGTTGACTATTAACTGGATGATGAGGAGCTCTAAGTGGTGGAAGAATACCTACATGCTTAAGTTCTGGTCTTATAGGAAATGCACTTTTCCTCAAATACTGAGGAGTGTTCATATAATTTAAAACTTCAGCAATAAATTCTCCATCTTCTTCCCCATTTTCATTTTTAATGTGGTCATCATTATAAATAACAACATTATCAATCTGAAATACTGCTAAAGCTCTACCTAAAACTCCCACTTTAAAAGTACGAACTTTAAGATCTTTAGATTCAGATAGAAAAAGAATTCGGAATAAATACAGATAGCTCATCTTTATACATTATTTTAATATTAGTAAAATAAAGTATATAAAGATTTCCCTACATTTACATAGCTATCACTAATAGACTTATACATTTTATAAATATTATATCAATTATAATATCTGTAGCCATCTTATTATGCTACCAACTTTTATACTCATAAGGAATATATTAATATAATATATAGATTATGTAGTATATAAAGGTATTGTTTTTCTATTTAAAATAAGTAAAATTTAAAGTAAAGCTCGAATTACTATTATTTCAACACTTGCAGATTCCTTTGTATGAAATTCATAAATTTTAGGAATGGGAAAATTATATCTGAAAATATGGGTAATTTCCAAATCATTTTTTTCAAAATAGCTAATTAAAAACTCCTCAGTTGATGCCATATGAAAGGAATACAAAACTTTTGGAGACAGTTCAATAGCCTTATTGATAAATTTTAAATCAGACCCCTTTTTGCATTTTTTTGTGATCCGAATGGTGGATTTTGAAAAATAGTATCAACATCAAAGTCATTTTCCAAATCACAAACATCACCACATATAAATTCAACATCCCCACAGTAACTGCTGGCTAAATCAATGGATTCTTTATCAATATCAACACCAACAGCAGAAGTAGCACCTAATAACATAGATGCAATTGCAAATATTCCAGTTCCACAGCCTAAATCCATTACTTTTTTATCTACTATATCATCTAAAGAATATGCATTCCATAACAAATCTGATGCAATAACAGCAGGAGTAGAATACTGTTCAAGGTCTACTTTCGGATTTGGATGACTGGGAACATTTTGTATAGCCATTTCCAAATGTTTCTTTTTAGTAATTTTTTCATCTAAACAACATATTTAATTATTATTTCTTATATAATTATATTATTAATAAAAATTAAAAAGAGGTTTCGAATGTTTGAAAAGATATTAATTGCAAATAGAGGAGAAATTGCAATAAGAGTTATGCGTGCCTGTCGTGAGCTTGATATCCAAAGCGTAGCTATATACTCTGATGCAGATACAACATCCCTTTATACAAACTATGCTGATGAAAGCTACCCTTTAGGTAATCCTTCCCCAGCCAAGTCTTATTTAAATATAGAAAAAAATCATAGATATTGCACTTGAATCTGGAGCCGATGCTATTCACCCAGGATACGGATTTTTAGCTGAAAACCCTAAATTTGGTGAAGCATGTGAAAAAAAAATGGAATTAAACTTATAGGACCTACCGGTGACGTGATCCATCAAATGGGAGATAAAATAACTTCAAAAGCTCTTATGAAAAAAAAAGCTGGAGTTCCTGTTATCGAAGGTACTCCTGAAGGAGTTACAGACATTGAAGAAGCTAAAGAAATAGCTAGACAAATTGGATATCCTGTAATTGTAAAAGCTTCTGCAGGTGGTGGAGGAATTGGTATGCGTGCTGTTTATGAAGAAGACGAATTAGTGCGCGCAATTGAATCTACACAATCTGTTGCTTCTACAAACTTTGGAGATTCAACTGTATTTATTGAAAAAATACCTTGAAAAACCTAGACATATTGAATTCCAGTTATTAGCTGATGAACATGGAAATGTTATTCATGTAGCTGATAGGGAATGTTCTATCCAAAGAAGACATCAGAAATTACTTGAAGAGGCACCTTCCCCAATTATGACTGAAGAACTTAGAGCTGAAATGGGAGCAAGTGCAGTAAAAGCTGCTGAATATATCGGTTATACCAGTGCAGGTACTGTTGAATTCTTATATGACAATGGCCAATATTACTTCCTTGAAATGAACACCAGTATTCAGGTGGAACACCCAATTACCGAACTTGTTACAAATACCGATTTGATTAAAGAACAAATCAGAATAGCTAATGGTGATGAACTCAGTTACGAACAGAAAGATATACAAGTATCAGGTCATGCAATCGAATGTCGTATTAATGCAGAAGATCCGTTAAACGATTTTGCACCAAATCCTGGTAAAATTACCGGTTACAGATCTCCTGGAGGGCCTGGTGTACGTTTAGATAGTGGAGTTTATATGAATTATACCATTCCTACTTTCTATGATTCCATGATTTCAAAACTAGTAACCTGGGGAAGAACTAGAGATGACTCCATAGCCAGAATGAAAAGAGCATTAAGCGAATACATTATTTTAGGAGTTAAAACTACAATTCCGTTCCATAAAGCTATTTTAAGAAATCCTAACTTTATTAGTGGTGACTTAAACACTCACTTTATTGACCAATACAAAAACGGTATTGAAAGTGAAATGGTTAATGTGATTGCAGAAGATTTGGAAAATGTAAATAAAATGAAATCCACTTTTATGCCAAGTAAAAAATAGCTGCAATTTCTGCTGCTGTTGGATCTTATTTAAATACTGCTAAAACCAACAAATGAATAAAAATAAATTGGGGATTTAGAAATGCAAAATGAAATAGTAAAGCTATTGAAAAAAGAGGGAAAATTATCTGAAAAACTATTGATGAAATAAGCAATATTGAGATTGGTGATTTTTCTGATTTAGTCAGAGAACTTGGAAAAGAAGAAACTGAACACATTAAAAGAGATGAAATCTCAAAAACTTAAACACCAAATACATAGGTAAAGATATCTATATATTTAATGAAGTAATGTCTACAAACACAATAGCTAAATTTTTATCAATGAATGGTGTTGGAAACGGAGCAGTTGTAATTTCTGAAAAAGCAAACAAAAGCTAGAGGCAGATCAGGTAAAAACTGGGAATCTCCTCTTGGTGGTGTCTGGTTATCAATTATATTAAATCCAAATGTAAACCACTCCAAAATCCCATTAATTACCCTTGCAACTGGTGTGGCTGTTGAAAATACCTTAAAAAAGAATAGGTGTTAAAAATGCCGAAATAAAATGGCCTAATGACATTTTAATTCATGGCAAAAAAAGTCTGTGGAATACTGACTGAAGCAATAACCAGCTTTAACACTATTGAAAGTGTTATTATTGGTGTTGGAATTGATGCAAACATAAGCATTGAAAACTTCCTGAAGAATTACGGGAAAACATGACAACATTAAATGATGAAATTGGTGAAAAGTCGATGAAAACCTTCTAATTAAATTATTCTTAGAAGAATTTGAAAAAATCAGCGAACAGTTCATAAATGAAGAATACGAAACTATCTTAAAAGAATGGAGAAAAAACTCCTACACTATTGGAAAAATCGTAGAAGTACACGAACCATTCAGCAAACCTTATGACGGTTATGTTTTAGGTATCAGCAGAGACGGATCATTAGTTGTGGAAAAAATTGATGGAACTTTAGAAAAAGTAATATCTGGAGAATGTATAATTAAGAAGTAAATACAATCTCCCTGCATTTATCTTCATTTGTAACTACTTCCTGTAGCTTATTAAATGAAGATTCTATTTTTTTATTTAAATCATTTAAATCTAAATTAAATGCATCTTTTGTAGACAAATCAAATCTTATTGTTGTAGATGCACCGGGCATTGAAACTGGAGGAATTGTAATAATTCCATGGTCTTTTAATAATATAAATGCAAAAATAAATGCCAAATCATTATCAGATAAATTATGTGAAACTTTAACTTCACTAGCTAAATCATGAGATGAAATCATGACTCCTGTTGGAGTTTCACTAAAAAGCATTGAAATTCTTACTTAATAATTTAAACAGTTCTTCTTTTCTTGAAAATCCTTTAATTAAATTTTCACCCTTAAAATTTTTAATACCGTTAATCATAGCTAAAATAGCTGGAGGCTGTGCTTCAAGACCAAATTGATTAGCTTTAATTTTAATTTTATCAACTAAATCTTCACGACCTGCCATTAATCCGCCTCTAGGACCAGGCATTAATTTATCAGTACTGGTAATTGCAATATCTGCACCTAAATCACAGGCTTTTTTTCTGTTTAAATACAACAATTCTAAGTCTGGCTCCTGATGCATCATCAACCATAACAGGAATATTCTGTTTGTGAGCCATTTCAATTACTGTTTGAAAAATATCTTCATCAATGACTTTATGATCCATTGTTGAACCTGTTACAACAACTAAAGAAGTATTTTCAGGTATTTCAAATTTATCAAAATCATCAGTTTCAAAATAATTAGCTCCAACCAATTCACAGCTTCTCGGAATGGAAGGATGGGCAGGTAATTGGGCAAGGTAATGCACAACATTAGACCCTTTATCAACTAATGAAAGAACAGTAGCTAAAATACCTGAAGAGGTTCTGTTAAGTGGAAGAATTTTTCCCCACCTAAATGTCTTTTTCCAACTTCCTGAATTTCATCTTCAAAAATAGCTGGTCCTACATAAGTTTCAAGTAAACTTAATTGGGATGATGAAGCAATAAATCCTCCAGCCAAACCAGTTAAATCATATAATCCACTGCGACCTTCAGTTTCAATGATGTTTTTATAATAGATAAAGCATTTTCTATTTTTTCACCTCATCTAAAGAATTGTTAACTATCATCTAATCAGAGTCAAATTCTAATTTAAAGTCTTTGAAAGCTTCAACAAATGCTTTTAAATCTTTTTCAGGTACTGGCATTTGAACAAACTGTTCATTTTCAGGTTCTTCATAAGAATATTCTGCATCAGTAATTTTACCTTCAGGAGTTGTCCATAAAATTAAACTGTCACTTAATTCTTCAGGTTTTTTATTAGGGAAAAAATATTTCCACAGAAGCTCCTAACTGTACAAAAACTTTTCTTTTTCTTCATCACTTTTATTTACTTTTTAATTTTTCTTACTCTGGTTTCAATTTTTTTTCAGCAAGTTCATTTATATCTGGCATTTATAACACATCCTGAAACTTTATTTATATATAATCTAAATTATAGTTAAAATTCACATATTATATAAGCATTCTTATTTGATTTAAAAATTAGTCGTATAAACTGTTACCATCACTGTCCATAGCTACTATAAGTGGTCCAAAATCTTTAACTTTTAAATTCCACATAGCTTCAGGCATTCCTAAATCCAGCCAGTCAACACTTTCAATTTCTTCAACTGCATCAACATAAAGTGCTGCGCATCCGCCAGTAGCTACAACATATAATGCATTGTTTTTAACTAAAGCTTTTCTTACTGTATCATCCATTCCTCCTTTACCTATTACTATTTTAGGACCCATATCAATAACATCACTTTGATAAGGATTCATTCTCATAGAAGTAGTCGGACCTACAGCTACCATTTTATATCCGTTTTCATCTTTGGATATAATTGGTCCTGCATGAAATATAGCTGCACCTTCAATATCCAATGGGGCACCCTGTTCTAAAATTCTTTTATGTGCTTGGTCTCTTGCAGTTATAATGTTTCCAGTTAATGTAATTACATCGCCAATTTTCAAATCAGTCAAATCTTCGTTTTTAACCGGCACTTTAATATTTTTTTTCCATTTGGTCACCTTGTAAATTATTATAAATATATAAAATTTTTAGCTTTTATAAATTTAATGGGTAGACACCGATGCTCTTTTCAAAAACTTTTGTTGATTTAAAATTTTTGATAAAAATTAGTTTAAAATTTTTAATTCTGTTTAAAAAACTTGAAATAAACAGAATTATTGGCGTATTATGTTTCAAATCAATTTTTAAGAAAAAATTTCCTAGTTTTTCTTCATTTATTTTATAATTATCAATAATTTTTCCGTCTTCCATATGCAAAACATGGGAACACACTTCCATTATTAATTCAAAATCATGAGTAATGATAAATGAAGTAATGCCTAATTTTTGAAGATAAACTAAATTTTCACTAACTTTCATCATATTCTTCAAATCAAGCCCACTTGTCGGTTCATCAAAAATCAGAAATTCCTTATCTGAAGCAATAGCTGATGCAATAGCAACTCTTTGTTTTTCACCGCCAGACAATGCCATAGGGTGCACTTCTTTTAGATGAATCAGATTTAAGTTTGTTAATATTTCCTCAGCACGATCTGTATTTTCATCATCCATACTCAGCAATACTTCATCAAGTACACTTTCAGTGAATAATTGATGATTAACATCCTGCATCACCATATATGTCTTTTTAAGCAAGTTTTTTTCTTTTCAAATGATTATCTCCCCAAATAATTTCCCTTTACAAGACTTTTTAAGTCCGCATAAGCAATTTGCAAAAGTAGATTTTCCAGCACCATTTTTTCCGATGACTGCAATTATTTCATTTTTTGGGATTTTAACTCCATCAATACTTAATACCTGATTTTTACCATATTTAAAATTAAAATTTTTAAGTTCAATCATTTCATGATTATTTGAATAATACTCACTATGATTAACATCCAATTTTTTCAAATTTATTTGTCTTAAACCGTAATCCCTATGGTCAATATGTCTGAACTGGTCAATAGACCATTCATTAGTAATTTGCCCTTTTTCCATGAATATAACTCTATCAACAACATTACTTAAAAAAGAACAGTTTATGTTCAGCTATAATAACCGTTTTACCGGATTCTTTCCATTTCTTAATAATGTCCTCCAAATCCCAGCTAGATTCCGAATCTAAATTTGATGAAGGTTCATCAAGAACAAATATGTCTGGGAAAACTGCAGATACTGATGCTCCTGCAATTTTTTTTTTGCTTTTCACCACCAGATAATTTAAAAATATTTTTATCAAGAAGATGCTGTAATCTAAAGTCGTTTACAACATGCCTCAATCTATTTTTTATTTCATCAGTATTCATTGCAAGATTTTCGCACCCAAAAACTATTTCACTTGTTGTATCCACATTGAAGAATTGTGTTTTTGGGTTTTGAAAAACGGAACCTATGTATCTTGATATTTCATAAATTGGCATTTCGCTTATTAAATTACCATTCAAATATACATTTCCATGTCTTGTTCCCTCGAAAAGTTGGGAATAATTCCGTTTATTATGCGTGTTAATGTTGTTTTTCCACAACCTGATTCACCACAAAGCAGAATGACTTCACCTTTTTCAATATTCTGATTAATATCTTCCAGATTACAGTTATCCTTACTGTTGTCATATGAAAATGAAACATTATCTATTTTAAGCAATAAATACACCACCTAAAAAAATAATACACATAAACTCCTAAACCGATTAATGAAACCGCCAGTAATGCATAATCTATTTTATTTAATTTAACTTCCATAAAATGAGTTCTGGCTTCAGGATTACTTAATCCCCTTGTTAAAGAAGCTGCAGATAGTTCATCTGCTGTTTTAATAGCACTGACCAGAATAGGAATCATATAAAATTCCACCAGTTTTAAAGGATTTTTCAATGATTTAACATTCAAACCAAAGCCTCTCATTTTCATTGCATTAGTTATTGATTTAATTTCTTCATAAACTGACGGAATATACCTAAAGATAACTGAAAGCGGAATAGTAACCTCTTTCGGAATATTGCTTTTTCCATGGAAGCTATAAATTCACTTACTTTTGTTGTTGTGACTGTATAATATCCCATCATCAAAATAGGCAACATTCTAGTAGTTGTATAACTAAACATTATCATCAATATTGCAATTATGCCTGTTGCAGTTGGAAGAAGATAAATCTGAATATATTTTGCAACAATATAAATTAAAATATAACTTAAAGCAAGCTTCATACGATTCGAAAAAAAAATAAACAAATAAAGGGAATTAAAACTAAAATTCCACTAATGTATAATGGCACTTCATTAAAAACCATGAAACTTATCAAAATCAAAATTATAATTTTCGTTCTTGGATCCAATTTAAAATTTAGTTTTAATCCCATAATATCACCTTAGGCCACACCAGCTTTTTTCAAAATGTTTTTCAAAACAATTTTTCCAATATATGCACTGAATAAAGCGACAACAAATGTTGCAATTATCAAAATAATCAGCATTTCATTTGTTAAAAACGGTAAAATTACATTTACATAGTCAGTTCCCATTGATGCACGAATTGACTCAACAAAATAATCTCTTAAAATGTAAAACGGCAGCATATTACCAAATATTCCTAATGAGAAAAATCCATAACTGATAATTGAATTTTTAATAGAAGAATAATCTCCAATTTTTAAAACTACATCCGCCATCAATCCACAAAGTGTATAGACTACAATTGGAATCCATGTGTGACCGCTTAAAAACATTACAATTCCCAAAACCAAACCCAACAATGAAGTCATTCCAAATTTATCAACTCTTGTTAAAAACAGCATATATGGAATTCCTGCAATTAACGCTACAATGACCGGCAATGCAATCATCAGTATTGGGATATAACCCAGCATTCCAAAAATAAAAATTGAAACTGTCAATATCACTGCAAAAATACCTACAGTGATTAAATCTTTTACATTTAACATTTTACTCATTAATATTACCTCCTATTTTATATTATACTAATGAAAATAATTCGGAGAACCGAAATTTGCCATTCTCCACTTAAGTTCTGTAAATCAACCATCTTTTAAACAAACCATCACCTGCAATTAGTTTTTCAGGCTTTCCCTGCTCCACAATTTTGCCGCCATCTAAAACGACAATTTTATTAGCATTGGCTATTGTTCTCATCCTATGGGCAATGATGATGACTGTTTTGTTTTTAATCAATTCAGACAATGCCTTTTGGATTTTAGATTCATTTTCAACATCTAAAAATGAAGTTGCTTCATCCAATAAAATTACATTTGCATCTTTTAGAAGTGCCCTTGCAATTGAAATTCTTTGTCTTTGACCGCCTGAGAGCAACTCACCGTTTTCACCAATTACAGTATCATATCCATTTGGAAGTTTAAAGACAAACTCTTCACATTCTGCAAGACGGGCTGCTTCAATCACTTCTTCATCAGTTGCATCTTTTCTTCCAACACGAATATTTTCCAAAATTGAATTGTTGAACAATATTACATCCTGAAAAACAATTGAAAAGTTTTCCAGAAGCTTTTCTGAGTCCAATTTGGATAAATCCTGACCTCCAAGTGATACTGTACCTGATACAGGATCCCAAAATCTTGCTGCAAGCTTTGAAACTGTACTTTTACCTCCGCCGGAAGGCCCCACAAGAGCTGTAACTTCACCCTGCTTTGCAGTAAATGAAATATCAGTTAAAACATCCTTCAAATCATCGTAATTGAAACTGACATTTTCAAATTCGACATCATAACCGTCCAAAGAATAATCATCCAAACCCCCTTCAACTACAAGACTTTCAATTTCCTGAGCCCTTGTGATTTTATTGTCCATCATAAATATTTCTGCCAAAAACATCAATCCGTTTTCCAGTGGAGAATAAACTGATGCAGAAGCTATCAAGAATATTAAAAAGGTAAAAATTGATATTTGAGAATTTATTATTAAATATGAACCTAAAATGATTACAGATACAATTCCTAAATTTAATACAACTTTTCCAACTATTACTCCTGAAGCGGCCATTAATTCAGCATTAATTCTTGATTTTTCAATTGTTGAAGTTAAACTGCCAATTTTTTCATAATATTCATCTTCACAATTGTAGGATTTCAAATCCTCAATTGATTCAATACATTCCTGCACTGCATCTCCACAATTAAGCAAATCAGCCATTACCCTATTTCCACCAGTATAAATAAGTCTTTTGGAAATAAATAAGATTATGAATGCAACAGGAACTACCCATAAAAGCGCAATAGCCAATCTCCAGTCAAATAGGAACATCCCCACTGAAACAATACATAGTGAAATGATTGAACCCAGCAATTGCGGAACCGCATGTGAGAAAACATGCTCCAAATCAGTACAATCATTCATTATTGTTGCAGTCAAATCAGCCAAATCCCTATTTTCAAAAAGGATAATGGAAGTTTCCTTAAATTCTCACCAAGGTTGATTCTTCTGTTTCCACTTTCAACATATGTTGTATTGAATACAAAGTGATACTGCTTCCATGCAAAGGCAAAAATAATTCCTAAAACAATCAGTATCAATAAAATAAATATTCCAAGATTTGGATCAATTATTTCACCCCCTGTTAATTGCTCCACCCACAGATAAATAAGTAATGCATATAAAGAAACGGGAAACATAAATGATATATTCAAAAGTGCAGTATAGAAAATTCCTTTAATCAAATTGTCGGAACCCTCTTTTGTAAGTCCAAATCTTTTAGTAAAAAACTCAGATAACATCATATCACCTCACTTTTAACTTTCCACTGAATTGATTGGTTAAATTCAACCCACATTCTAGAGTAAATGCCTTCACTATCAACCAGTGTATGGTGGTTGCCCTCTTCAACAATTCTTCCATTTTCAACCACATAAATTTTGTCTACACTTTTAACTGAAGACAATCTGTGTGCAATCATAATGACTGTTTTGTCTTTAGTAATTTCTGAAATTGCTTTTTGAATCAGGTATTCATTTTCTGGGTCTGCAAGTGCAGTTGCCTCATCCAAAATAATTATTGGAGCATCCTTAAGAACCGCTCTTGCAAGTGCAATCCTTTGCTGTTGACCTCCTGAAAGATATGTTCCTTCACTTCCTATTACAGTATCTATTCCATCTGGAAGCTCATCAATAATATCGTCACATTGGGTTAAGCTCAATGCTTTTTTAACATCCTCTCTTGATGCGCCCTTACGACCAATTGCGACATTATTATAAATTGAATCTTTAAATAATGTTGTATTCTGGAATACGAAAGAAATATTTTTCATCAATTCCTTTGTTGAAATATCTCTTACATCAACATCCCCAACTTTAATTGAACCCTTATTAACATCCCAAAATCTTGGAATTAATGATGCAATTGTGGTTTTGCCCCCCAGAAGGGCCAACTAATGCAACAGTTTCATTTTCATTAATTTTTAAATTCACATCATTTAAAATATGTTCATCACCATCAACATTTTCATAATCAAAATAAACCCCTTCAAACTCTATTGAATGATTTTTAGGTTTTTGAGGATTTATTGGGTCAACTAAAGGGCATTCATTTAGAATAGCCTCTATACTGTCTAAAGCACAACTTGCCAACATCCAATCCTGTGAAACTGTCATTATTTTCATCATCATTACAGCGCAGATTGGTGTGAAAATAATGTAAAACATGAAGTTTGCAAAGAATTTTACATCTACAACTGATCCTGCAAGTAGTATTCCTGCAGGAATTAACAATGCAAAAAATCCGTTGATGGATACTGTAAATGCCGTCATCGGAATGTGAGTTGACATAGAATATTCTGCCGAAAATTTTCCGTAGTTTTTAATGGCATTGATAAAGTTTTTAAATGAGTAAATACTTTGTTGAAATGCTTTTGTAACTGGAATTCCTCTTACATATTCTACTGCTTCCCCGTTCATTTCCTCCAAATATTTCTCGTATTTTTCCATACTATTTCTGGATTCTTTTGAAAACGTAGGATACATAAATACAAAAACACAATATGATTGGAATCAAACAGATTAACCCTAAAAGCCAATCAAAACTAAATAACAAAATTAAAAATACTATTGGAGTTACGATAGCTCCTGTTAAATCAAACAATTGATGGGCAAGGAATACTTCAGTTTTTGCAGTACTGTAATCAATTATCTTTCTAAGACCTCCACTTGTATGGTTTGAAAAATAACCTAAAGGTAGCTTAAGTAAATGGTTTATAGCTGCATCTTTCATGTTTTTCTCATTTTTAAATGCAGACAAGTGCGTACCCATCAGACCAAAAAAGTTTAAAATTATCCCCAGTATTGCAAATGTAAATGCATTTATCGCATAAACATCCAAGTTTTGGGCTTTTGTAAAATCAGGGGCAACCGCCAATAAGGCATTGACCACATCCCATATATAAATAAACGGAACCAATAAACATATTGCACTTAAAGCTGATAAAAACATACCTATAATTGTCAAATATTTATAATTACCCGAGTAATTCAATAATCTAATAAATTTATTTTTATTTTGAGTTTCTGGCATTATTATCGCCTCAAATAATAATTTAGGTTTACCTAAAAATTTAAAATTAATCTGAAAGGACAAAACACTAAAAATATTCTAAAAAAACAATTAAGAAATAGTTTAATGTATTTTAATTAAAAATAACTAGATAACCTAATATTTACTATAAAGTATTATTTAATTAAATATATAAATATTTTTGAACTAAAAAGACAATAAATATACCAAAAAGACAAAATCTATTTTTTATACTCTGACGGAGTGCAACCGATATATTCTTTAAATGCCCGAGTGAATTTTGAAGGTGATGAATAACCCACCATTTTTGATATATCAGAAATTGTATATGAACCCTCTTCGATTAGTTTGCAGGCATATTCCAATTTATATTCCTTTCTCCATTTAAAAATAGGTTTGCCGTGAACTTTTTTAAAACAATTTTTTAAAGTCGTTTTGCTGATGCCATAATTATCTGCAAGTTCATCTATAGTAATTTTACTTTCCAGATCATTAATCAGCTCATTTTTTACATCATCAACAATTTTAACCTGCTGCTTGGTAAGAGAAATATTTTCATGAACATCAAAGTTTGTAATCGAGAAGAACAATAACAATTCAAGACATTTTAATTTAAAATAAGATAATTTAATTCTATTGTCAACATGGTACAATTCACCGATAACATGGTCAATTTTATTATTTGAACGAAGCAATACATATCCATGAGATTTTTTCAGAATTTCATAAAATTCAATCAAGTCAAAATCAGGAATATACTGCTTAACATAATCATTAGCCATATCAACATCAATGAAAATCTCCAAACCATTATAAAATTCTAATGGAAAGTCAGAACATGTTTTTGTCATATCATAAACATTAATGCACAAATCTCCTTTTCCAAAATAAATTATTTCATTATCACCAACACTATAAGCATATCTACCGTCCAAACAATGATTTATCATAAGCAATCTTGAAGAAATTTTTTCTTCAACATATATTTTTCATGATTTTGCAAATTAATGTCAATAAATGCTAAGACGATTCCTGGAAATAATGAATATGTTTCAAACTGCCCATATTCACCCAAATCAATGATTTTTTTATAGTCGTCTCCAGTTATAGAAAAGTCAGTGACAAACACATCACCAAATAATTCAAAAAGATTTTCATTCATGCCTTTAATTATATCTGCCCTGATATAAAACATTTCAACATACACCACATTAACTAATCAATGTTAAATTTAATATACTGCCGTAACAAAATTTTAATTAAATAAAGTATGCTCTGGTCGATTAGTAAAATGTTTTCTATTTTGACAAATTTAATATATTTGTTAGGACCAACTTTTATATGAGTATAAAACAAAAAAAAAATAGGATAAATTACCATGTCAAGTATGAGTAGTGTTGCCGGACTATCTAAATATATTACAACCTTGCCCAAAACTGAAAAATCAATAATGGCTATGTTTATTATAAGCTTCATATCAGGAGCAGTCTACTTTATAATTAATCCAAGTCCAGAACTTGGTATAATAGAGAATATTATTTTAGGAGGATTATTCAGCTTAATAATACTTGGAATCAGTTCAATAATTGGTGGAGGAGTTAATCAGCAAATTGTAAGTGGCTTACATGGTATTAACTTAAAAATCAAACATTCCATGTTTTTATCAGCACTTTCTATGACTATTATCTGCATTCTTTTAATAATTGGTGGAATTCTTACACACTTTTTTGAAACAGACCTCTTTTTTGAATTCATTATTATTCGGATGTGTTCTGATTTACGGAGTCAATACTTTAGTATTTTGGACAACGTCCAAAATCAGTTTTAAAAAAAGCAGCAACTGTCGGAATAATCCAACCATTGATTATATTGGCCATGTATGTTTTAATTACTTTTTAGTAACTGACACTAGCTTTTTAGGTTCTGATTTAATTCAAATGACAATAAAAGTAATAATAGCAAGTATTATTTTCATATTAGCTATTTACTCATTTATTACAATAGCCGGATCTCCTTTAAAGAAAAATCTTGGTATTGGAATGCTGGATTTGCTTAGTCTGTTTATTGCTCATATGAATGAAGGATCCAACTCTCTTGAATCATTATTTGAAAACATGAGTGAAACTGTTGAAACAATGGTTACATTTATTAGTTTCAAAGGGAAAAATGGAATAAAATCATTATTTATTTCACCATTTGTCCATCCAGGACCTTTGGGGGATTTGGACGGTTCAAATATGCCAACAATACTTGCAAATAAGTTTGACCATTTTACTATGGTAGCTCACGGACCTTCAACTCATGACTTCAATCCAGTTAGAACAACTGAAATTGACAAAATAGAAAATGCAATAAAAGAAGGATTGGAAGAAATTGAATACACAAAAAAGATGCAAGTATTTTTACCAGATACAACTCAGAAAAAGCAAACATCGGAGTGCAATTCTTTAATAAAGGTATGGTTATTTTAAGTACATTTGCACCAAATGACAGTGATGATATTGAATTTGGTGTAGGTCTTACAATGATGACTCAAAGTAAAAGCAAATGTAATGTTAAAGATTCTGTCATTGTAGACTGTCACAATTCCTTTGCTCCAGAAAGTGGAGAAGTTCTGCCTGGAAATGAAGAAGTATTCCAATTAATTGATGTTATTGATAAAATTCAATGTAATCAGCAAAGAGACAATCTGAAAATAGGATGTTATGAAGACACAATGAGTGATTTAAATAAAAATGAGGGTGTTGGTGAAAGCGGTATTAAAACCATGATTGTAGAAGTAGCTAATCAGAGAACTGCATATGTCTTATTTGATTCAAACAATATGGAAATTGGATTTAGACAAGAAATAATTGAAGCTACAAAAGATTTGGATATTGATGAAATAGAAGTAATGACAACTGATACCCATACAGTTAACACAATATCAAGAGGATATAATCCAATTGGAATTGTAAAAAGAGATGAAATTATTGAATATGTAAAAATCAGTATTAATGAAGCTATAAAAGATTTAGAAGAAGTTGAAGTTGGAACTGGAACAAAAAGAATTAAAAACCTTAATACATTCGGCCCCAATAATTCAACAGAGTTAATATCAACAATCAGTTCAATTGTTGCAGTTAGTAAAATTATAGCTCCAGTTTTATTAATTACTGCATTAGTAGTTGTATTTATTTGGATATTTTATGGTGGTTTATAAATATGCCACCAATAAAGTATATGTCATAATCCATCCAACAAGGAAAGGCATTATTCCATCCCATAACCATTGGGAAAAACCGGAGATTTCATCTCCAAATTGTTTCTGAGCAAATTGCCCAACAAAATATAATATAATAAATGCAAGTGCTGTTGCAAAAACATCATTTTTAATTCCAAACCAGCTTAATGTAAATCCAGTAGAGATAATACCTGTAATGATACCAACTACTAAATGAAGACTTGTTATTTTAATTGTAGTGTCCATTTATTTCCTCCGAAAAAATTAAATAAATATAATTATTATTAATTATACTATATTAAACTATTGATATTTATAATAAAAGGTGTAAACAATGAAACCTATGTCTAATGTAGACATTTTTACAATAACTGATGAATTAAATAATTTATTAACCGGTGCAAGAGTAGACAAATCATTTCAACCAACTAAAGATATTGTTGTAATGAGATTTCATGTAGCGGGAACCGGAAGGATTGATCTTGTAATGGAATGCGGTAAAAGAATTCATACAAGTAAATATCCTCTTGAAAATCCTATCAACCCTCCTGTTTTCCCTATGCTTTTAAGAAAAAGGATAAAAGGAGCTAATGTAGTTAGTATAACTCAGCACAATTTTGATAGAATTATTGAAATTAAAGTTAAAAAAGACAAATATTATACAATTGTTGTTGAATTATTTGATAAAGGAAATATTATTCTTTTAGACGAAGATGCAAACATTATATTGCCTCTTAAAAGAAAACGTTTCAGTGATAGGGACATCAGTTCTAAAAAAAGAATACCAGTTTCCTGAAAAAGAGGAATTGACCCTATCCATACAAGTGAAAGTGAATTAAAAGAATTGTTTGCTAATTCTGACAAAGATTTAGTTAGAACATTAGCTATGAACAATTTAGGAAGCTTATATGCTGAAGAAATTATTAAAAGGGCTAATGAATTTGAGGAAATTGACAAACACACTCCTTCAGCTGATTTAAGTGAAAGTCAAATAGCTAACTTAAATAAAGCAATTCATTTATTGTTTGATAACCTGCAAGAAGAACATTTCAAACCGCAAATTGTTAAAAAAAAGACAATAACGAAGATGTAGTTGCTTTTGATTTGATAAAATATGACGGATTTGAAAAAACATACTTCGATAACTTTAATGAAGCCTGTGATGAATTTTATTCCAAAAGGTAAATAGTGATATTAAAAATATTAAAGAAGCTGCATGGAATAAAAAGGTAAACAAATTCGAAAAAAGGTTGAAGCTACAGGAAGAAACACTTGATAATTTCCATAAAACAATTGAAACTAGCCAACATAAAGGAGAAGTAATTTATTCTAATTATACTGCCATAGAAAATTTAGTAAAAGTAGTGAATGATGCTATAAGTAAAGATTATTCTTACAAAGAAATTGGAAAAACTCTGAAAGAAGCTAAAAAAATGGTTTGAAAGAAGCAGAAATCTTTGAATCAATTGATAAAATGGGTGTTTTAACACTTAAACTAAATGAAACTTCAATAAACATTGATTCAAAATTAACTATTCCTGAAAATGCTGAAATTTACTATGAAAAAGCTAAAAAAGCTAAAAAGAAAACAAAAGGTGCTGAAATAGCTATTGAAAATACTAAAAAGCAACTTGAAAAAATCAAAAGCTAAAAAGAAGTAGCTATGGAACACATATCAATTCCTAAAAAGAGAGTTAAGAAAAATCTTAAATGGTATGAGAAATTAAGATGGTTTGTAACTTCAGACAATGTTTTAGTAATCGGAGGAAGAGATGCAGGCACTAATGAAGCTGTTGTAAAAAAATATATGGACAATAACGACATATATTTACATGCAGATATACATGGAGCAACATCAACAGTGATAAAACTAGATGGCAGTAAAATAAATGACAGTATCCTTAAAGAATCTGGAGAGTTTGCAGCATCATTTTCAACTGCTTGGTCAAAAGGTTTCACAACACAGGATGTATTTTGGGTTAACCCAGAGCAGGTTACAAAAAAACACCAGAAACCGGAGAATTTCTGCCTAAAGGATCATTTGTAATAAGAGGAAATCGTAATTATATCCGCAGTGCAAAAGTAAGAATTGCTATTGGAATCGTTGATTATGAAGGAAAAAAAGATTAATGGCAGGTCCTGTTGATGCTTTAGAAGCACATTGTGACAACTTTATTGTGTTAAAACCAGGATATACTAAAAAACAGCAATAGCTAAAAAAATACTTCATGAAATAAACGAAGATGACTTAATAACTTTAGATGATATAATCAGAGTGTTGCCATCTGGAAAATGCGATATTGACGAAGAATATCACTTAAGAAAAAATATGAAAAAATTAATCCTGATAATTTTCAGGATTATATTCAAAAATATTCACCAGGATTTAAAATAACCACATCAATATTCGGATTTAACTGACTAACAAAGTTAGCATAAATAGATGGGTCCTGTTCAATTGGTGGAAATGTATTATAATGCATTGGAAGAGCTACTTTTGGATCAATCCATCTTGTAGCTAATGCTGCTTCAAAAGGACCCATTGTAAACTTATCCCCAATTGGAAGCAATGCAATATCCGGTTTATAAATTTCACCAATAATTGTTTTCATATCCCCAAATAATCCAGTATCTCCTGCATGGAAGAGTTTAGTTCCGTCTTCAAGAGTTATTAAAAAACTGGCTGCATCTCCAGCAGGAAGCGGTTCTTCAACAATGTCCAATACTGAAGAATGTTTAGCATCAAGCATAGTGAATTTAACTCCCCGATATATGAATGATCCCCAATATTTACACCAATATTGTTAATTCCCTGTTTTGATAAAAATAAAGAAATTTCATGAATTGCTGCTACAGGAACATTATTTTTATTGGACAGTTCCATTGCATCACCTAAATGATCAGAATGACCATGAGTAACCAATATAATATCCGGATTAAATTCTTCAACAGGTATTTGACAAGCAGGATTGTTACTAATAAAAGGGTCAATTAAAATATTTAAACCCTCATCAGTTATTATTTCAAAAAGCTGAATGACCTAACCATCTAATTTCCATTTGAATCAACCTCTATTTCATATAATCTGCAACTAAATTTTCATCTAAATTTGCTGCAATATCCCATGTTTTCTCAAAGCTATTTCTAATTTCTGAAATAGATTTCCTATCTTCATAAATAGCACCATATTCCACATCACTGTTACCACTACCTTTAGAAATAATCATAGCATAATCATCATCAGTAATCAAGTTAATTGAATGTACTTGAGGAACTGTTTTAATTTGTACTCCCTGTTTAAGAAGTGAAGAAACTAAAATTATATAAGACATATCAGATACATCAAAATCATTGATAATTACTCTTGAATAAATTGTTGGAACATGTGATAAAAACCTGTCAGACAAATCATTTAAAGATGGGATTTCCAGCATTATCTCTTTATTTACATCAGTAGCCAGTTTATCAAATGCTTCACTGGAAGTTATTAAACCATCCCCATAAACAACAAAGCTTCTAAGCAACTTAGGAACAGGCAAACTTTCAGGATGATTAACATCTATTTTAATATTTCTTGGTTCAGTAATTTTTCTAGGTTTAGGCGGAACGAATGTATCATTTTTTTATATAATCATCATCTTGACGTAGTGCCCTTTTAATTTCTTCAGACTTATCATATCCATTTTGAGCGTAATTATGGGAACGTTTTTTAGGTTTTCTAGTGATTTTTAAAGGTTTATCATAATTTGGAGTGAATTTAAGATTATTACCGAAATTAGTTGTGGATTTATCATTATGAACTCTTAAAACTGCTTTAGAGTTATCTTTCTGATTAAAATCAAAGTATTCGTCAGGAGTTTCTTCATAGTACTCCTCTTCATATTCTGGAAGGTCATCTTCATAATAATTATCAAAAGTATCTCTAATTTTTAAAGGACCATTAGAGGTATCAGAATTTTTATTAAATGATGGAGTTCTAATATCATTAGATTCTAAAAATTCTTTAACGATAGAAGATGTTCTATCAGCATTAGCATCAACAAAATAACTGATAATCATGATTATACCAACTATTGCAATAATAAAACCAACAACTAGCAGAATGTCTATCAAATTATAAACATTTGCCTCATATATTATGAGAACCCCAACTACAAATAAAATAAAACCTGAAATTAATTTCAATGTGTTTCCCACTATCTCACCTATTAATAATTATAACCATTCTATTAATTAAACTTTGTATAATAGAGTTAATAAAGATGTTGATAAAAATGCTGTTTTTTTAAGAGAAATTTAGAAAAAAAGATAGCATAATAATTTTTTATAAAAATAGTAATATTAATATAATATGAAAAATAAGTATTACTACTGGTGAAAATATGAAAATTTTAAAAAAAATCAACAATGAAAAATCAGGACAAGGCGCAGCAGAATACATATTACTGTTTGGAGGAGTGATAGTTATAGCTATTTTTGCTTTAACCATATACAAATCATATATGCAAACAAGCGACAGTAATTTAAAAGTAAAAGATGATATATCAGAGGTTAGAACCACTGTTCGTGAAAACAACAGCATATTAGGATAAAATGAAAACAGACAACAAAGGACAAAGCAGTGCTGAACTAATTTTAATAATTGGAGGTCTGATTGTAATAATTCTATTCATTGGAACATATATCTCCAACATAACAGACACTACTCAAAACAAATTAAAAACAGTAATAACAAAAAGAAAGAAATTTTTAATAAATAAAATTTAGAAAGGAGAGTGTAAAATCTCTCTTTCTAACTTAAAAGATTAGAAGTTAAAATATCTCTCCATGATTCGGAGTTGATATTATTTAATTTCATTGAAGTTCTTGTGACTTCCCTAATGTTTTGTGGACATGCATTGACACAGGCACCACATAAATTACAGTAATCTAAATTAATAGCTGCCTTATTGTCAATAATTTCTACTGCATCACATGGACAAACATCTTGACATGCGTGGCAGGCATCCCCTTTACATGTTGATTCATCTGTTTCAACCAGTTTTAAAGTTCCTTCAAACGGTTTGGTTACATTAATTGTATCAACAGGACAAACTTCTTTACACCAAGAACAGTTTACACAACCATCCTTAAGAATGGATGCAGTACCATTAATTTCAGGAGCTTTAATTTGATCTTGAAGCATACATGTTGAACATACTGCTTTAATTGCATCTTGAGGACAAGCCCTCTTACAAACACCACAATAAATACATTTGGAAGTATCTACTTCAATAGTATTATTAAGATTGTCATTAGAGAACTCAGGATTATTAGTTAAACTAATAGCTCCTGCAGGACACATTCTGAACAGATACTACAGTAAACACATTTATCCTCATCGACACTGATTTCACCAATAACCAAATCTTCTCTAGACGGTAACTCTCTTTTAAATAAGATAGTGTCTCTAGGACAAACAGAATAACATCTTCCACAGTATATACAATCATCATCATTAATTTCTGATTCAACTTCCCATACTGGATAATTTCCTGTTTCTTTAATATCATTACCGTTAATGGTTAATGATAAAGCACCAAATGGATATGCAACAGAACATAATCCGCATAAAACACAAGTATTAGGAGTTACAGAAACTAAATCCATTTCAATTAAACCACGTGCAATCGGTACAATAGGTCCTAATCTCAAAGAAGATGTAGGACATACATCAGTACAAATTCCACAACCTACACACCTATCATTGTTATGTGATAACTTACGGGTTTCTTCCCCGCTCCTCTCAACATTAAACATAAAATCCCTCATGCTTTAGATATAGCTTGATTAGGACAGTTTTGAATACAAAGGTCACAGTCATCGCATTTTTCAGGGACAATAGTTACATCGCCATCTTCTTCAATGAGAGCGCCTTGTTCACAAATCTTTACACATAAACCTTGTACTGGACAATTTTCAATGTGACCGCAAAGATCTGAATCTATTTTTACTGCCATATAACCACCTCAAATTTGATATGAAAATTATTTTATGAAAAAATAATATTTTAATATCAATTAATACATTGTCGAACTGCATATATAAACATGTCGATTTAATTCAATAATAAAATACTATTTTAAAATATTTCCTTTTTTTATTAATTTCACCACTCCTAATTCGTGTAGACGAAATAGGATGACCATCATCTGCTAAAACAAAGCTAACAACAACAATATCTAAGAGAGACATTCCTTTAGAATCTCTAATTTCATTAATTTCAACTGCTACAGGTTCAGTTTCTTCACTAACAACAATTGCATCAAATTCATCATCGAATACAGTTGTCCCATATGCATCATCTAAAACCATAACAGTGTAATTTAATCTGTCCTTAAAAAATTCCTTAAGACATCTCATCCTATCTTCACAGGAATCAATATCTCCCTTAAGACCACCAAAAGCATTAGAAGTTACTCCGATTTCAACCTCTTCACCTAATTCAAAAGCAGTTGCAAGTAACTTTTTATGACCATCATGGAACTTATCAAAAGTTCCCCAACAGCTATTTTCTTATATTTTTTTATGATCCATAATATTGTCCTATAATTAGTTTGCTAATATAAATTTATATAAACTATTATAAAATATTAGCGATTAAAAAATCATTTTATGGATAAAAAAGAATTAAAAAAAAATAAAAATAGAGTAATAAAAATTAGAATGGTAAAGATGTATAATAACTCTTAAAAGTAAATGTATTAATATTCCAATTCTTTATTACACCTAATGAGTTTCTAGAACTTACTGGATCAGCAACTACCCACGTATCACCAATTAATACCTGAGCCCAAACATGACCTATAGGTCCGCTTGAAAAAAGTACATGTTCCATGAACATATCTTGCTGGAAGATCTGCTGCTCTAAATAATGCTATAACTAAATGAGTCTGGTCACAGCAGTTACCTCTTTTATCAGTTAAAGTTTTTTAGCACCCCGAGTAGTATCATAATAACCAGCATAAGCTATATTATCAATAACATAATCAAGTATTGCACTAGCTTTTTGTGTTGGTGTTGATAGTCCTGCAGTTAATTTTTGAGCTAAAGCAACAATTGTAGGGTCATCAACTTGACAATTAGCAGTAGCCTGCAAATATTTATCAATATTCGCTAATTCACTTTCAGTAGCTTTTACATTGACTCTATTGATTACAAATTGAGAAGAGTCAGAATCTATTGACTTAATAGCAACATAAGCAGGTAACTGTTGATTATTACCATAAAACGCAACAACACGAGCAAATGCATATACCAAACCATCAAAAGTTACAGTTCCTACACTAGAGGATATGGATTCTGGAGCTTTACCATTAGCATTTACATAATCTATAATAGCTTGTGCAACACTAATATAATCTACCAAATTACCTAAATTAGCACACTTGGTGTAGTTAGACGGGTTAGTTGCATCTTTAGAATTTAAATCGCTTAAATCACCATTATTTATATTTATAGTTGCTATAGCTGCAAGATATAAGAATTGTGCTAAAGTATAACTTTCACCATTTATTAAAACGGAATCTGGCAATTTGCCCTCTGATTCAATAAATGATTTTACAACTTTAGATGCATCAATTATATTTGCAATTGAGATAGTGCCAGATACATGAATATATGACTGTCCGCTGTTTGAGTAATTACCGCCAATTGTAGGATAATAATAATAAGCTATCGGATAGTCTCCTTTTTCTAAAGAATCAATAGTTATTGTAGCTATACCTCCACTGTTAGTAATTGCAGTTTTAGTAATACCATTATAATAGAACTTAATAGTTGCTCCATTAATTGGATTATTTTTAGCATCAGTTAATTTAACATTGAAATTACCACTAGTTCCTACATTCATGTTAATATCATCTGCAGCAAGTATAGTTCCGTTAACCAAAATCATATTTGAACCAGACCCTTTACAGAGAGTATCATTTATTGCATATGAAATCTTGTAATAACCTACATTAAGATTAATGTTTAATTTAGCAATACCTGATTGATCAGTATATTTAGTATATGTAACTCCAGAGACTGTAAATAGAACAGCAATGTCTTTAACGGGGTTTTTATCTTTATCAGTGATTGCAACTTCAAAAGCAGAACCGTCGTTTGGTAACATCACTAAATCATTTCCTTTAATATTTAAAGTTTGTTTAGCAACAACAACATTGTTTGATCCATCATTATAATCTAAAGCACCTTTATTAGAATAATAATAAGAAATTACATAATTTCCAGGATATAATCTAATATCTATACTTGCTACACCATTTGAATCAGTTGTACGATTATAAGCAACACCATTAATTAAGAAAGTAATGATTTTATTAGCTAAAGGTTTACCATTTAAATCTGTTAATGTAACTCTAAATTTAGAACCATCATTATAAACCATGCTTACATCATTACCAGTTAATATAGTAGTTGAATTTATAACATGAAGTATGCTACTTGACTTAGAAGGATAATAACCTATAACCCATTAAAGCCATAAGTTACATTATAATCACCTTTTTCTAAATTAGAAATAGTGATAGTAGCATTACCATTTTCATCAGTAGTGGCAGTTACTTCTTTATTATTATATTTAAAGTAAACTGTTTGATTTTCAATTGGATTTCCTTTTATATCAACTAATGTTACAGTATAATTACTATTAATACTATTTATAATAATATATGCATCTTTACCAATTATAGTAGTATTTGAACTGCTAACACCAATATTATTAGATACCTCAAGACCATTATAACTACTTGTAATAATATAATTATTTGGATAAAGTCTGATACCTAACTTTGCAATACCATTTTCATCAGTAACCTTATCATAGAACACACCATTAATATTAAACCTAACAGTAGTATTTGCTAAAGGTTTACCTTGACCATCAATGACCTTAATAGTAAATGCAGTACCGTCCCTATAATACATAGTAATATTATTATTATCTATCAAAGTAGACAATACATTAATATTATAACCATGTGATTCACCATTAGGATGATAAGCAGTCAATATATAATTACCAGGATAAAGTGAAATAGTTAAATTTGCAGTACCCTTATTATTTGTTCTTTTTTCATAGATAACACCATTAATATTAAACCTAACAGTTTCATTAACTAATGGATTACCCATAGCATCATAAAAAGTTGCATAATATTGAGTACCATTCCTGAAGTATTTAATTATATCACTACTATTAATAGTAGATAAAACAGTAATATTATTAGCAGACATTTCACCATTAGGATGGATTGCTGTCAATATATATTTATTAGGATTTAAAGCTATGCTTAAATTAGCTATACCACCATTATTAGTATTACGAGTATAGAAAACACCATTAATATTGAATCTAACTTCTGCATTAACTAATGGGTTTCCATTTCCATCAACAAATTTTGCATAATATTGAGTACCATTTCTATAGAACTTCACAACATCATTTGCAGATATTGTAGATAATACTTCAACTAAATTTGTAACTGAAGAACCTCCATACAATGAAGAACCTGCATAACTTGCTGTAATATTATACTTACCAACAGCCAAGTTAATATTCATAGATGCAACACCATCACTACCAGTAGTACGATTATAAAGTTTACCATTTATTAAAAATGATACAGTTTGATTAGATAATGCTTTACCAGTAATATCAGTTAATTTTACATCATAAGTAGTGCCATTTTTAAAGTACAAAGTTGTATTATGACCACTTAAAGTAGTATTTGAAAGAGAACTTTGAGCTTCAGAAATAACACCATTGTCTGAAATCTGTTGTAATTCTATAACATTATTATTCTCATAATTAGATCGAATTACTCCACTATTGGAATAATCAATATTAGAGTTATAAGAATAATTATCTGAGATAGATCCATTACTAGAAACTTCTAAATTTTGATAAGATAATTGATTATCATCTTGTATCAAGTTTGAATTTTCGATATCAGAAACATTGTTTAAATCCACAGCACATACAGATCCTAACATCAGGAAGAATGCACATATAACTGAAATAAACAATGCTTTATTTATCTTTGAAATTTTTCCACCTCTTAGTTCTCATTACGAAAATTTTAATAAAAATATTATATTATACTAACATATAGTATTCATAATGAGTAATTATAGATTTAGAATTTATTATTATATAAATGTTTTTACAACTTCATTGATAAAAAAAACCCATTTAAATTAGCTAAATCCGTGAAAAAATAATTAAAAGTTTTATAAAATTTAAATTAAAAACAAATAATATTGAAATAAGTAAAAAAAAGGATAAACTATCTTCAATTTAAATTCAAAAATTAAACACACAATGAAAAATAAATCTTACATATAACCAAGTAGCATATTTAAAATCTAATTCAATTGAAGTTTTAAATAGAAAATACATTGAAAATTTATTTTTATAATGAAAAATACAACGATACAATCCAATAATTATAAAATAATGAATTTAAGTCAAATATTTAAAAAATAAGTAAATTTTTCAAAAAAACCTAAAAATTTCATAGTTGATTCCATGATTTATGAAAAAAAATATTTTCCAAAAAAACCATAAAAACATAGATTTAAGATTTGGACTTGCATATCCGAACATCTATAAAACAGCTATGTCATCATTAGGCTATAATATATTATATAATTTAATTAATGAAAGGCAAGACACATGGTGTGAACGAATCATTTATCCCAATACTAAATCTATTGAGTCAAATACTCCTATGAAACACTTTGATATAATCAGTTTTTCCCTGCAATTTGAAGAAAATTATTTTAATGTTTTAGAAATGATTAAACAATCTGAAATTCCCTTAAAAGAAAAGACAGAAGTGAAAATGATCCTTTAATAATAGCTGGAGGTCCTTGTGCAACTGCAAATCCAATGCCATTATCAGATTATATTGATGTGTTTATAATCGGCGAAGGAGAAGTTACTATAAATAAATTTTTAGATAAATACCTGGAAAATAAAAATTTAGATAATTTTTTAGATATTCCCGAGTATACATCCCCAAATTTAACAACGATACAAAAATAGCTCTCATAGATGATATGAAAAATGCATACCATATAACACAGCCAATCATTACCAAAACTGACGAAGAAGCTTATAAAACTGTGTTTAGTGATTCAATTATGCTAAATGTTTCAAGAGGATGTACAAGAGGTTGTAGATTCTGCATGTCCAGCTATCTTTACAGACCATTAAGAGAAACTAAAATAGAAGAATTAGTTAACATAGCAATAAAAACACGAGAAAATACTAATTTAAATAAAATAACATTAATTGGAGCTGCTGTTGGAGATTATTATGATTTAGAAGGTCTTACAAAAGCTCTTGAAAGTGAAGACTTTCAAATAGCCACACCATCTCTACGTATAGACTCACTTAGTAGAAAAACTTTAGAAACTTTAAAAAAAGTGGTTTAAAAAGCATTACAATTGCTCCAGAGTCTATTTCAAAGCTACGTGAAAGGATTAATAAAAATATTTCTGATGAAAAAATATTTTCCGTAATAAAAAATGCAGTTGAACTTGATTTTAATATTAAATTATACTTTTTAATTGGAATTCCCTATGAAAGTAAAGAAGATATAGAAGAGTTAGCTAACTATATTGAAAAAATAGCAAATATGCATAAAAATAGAAAATACATAAAATTTAGTATCAATCCAATTATTCCAAAACCTCAAACTCCATTACAATGGGAATTTTATAATTTTAAAGACATTAAATCAAAAACAAGATATTTAAAAAAGAAATTAAGGAAATATAATGTTAAATTCGAAAGTCCGAAAAAAGGGTTGATTCAATATATATTATCTTGTGGAAATAGGGAAGTTGGTGCACTTATTGAAAAATCTTTAACAGAAGAGGTAACATTGAAAGAATGGCAGAGTTACTTGCCAAATTATAATATCAATGATGAACTACCTTGGTCTAAAATTGATATTGGAATTAAATCTAATTTTTAAAAACAGAAAACAGAAGATTAAAAACAAAAAAGCAAACCCCATGGTGTGGAGATTCTCCATGTTATAACTGTGGACCATGCAACCAGAAAAAAATTTTTTAAATTAAAAATAATATAATAAATAATAATACTTAGTGAGGAAAAAATATGATAAATCCTGCAAAAAGAACCAGTACAATTGAATTATCCCAGATAAGAAAAATGTTTGAAGTTACAAATCCTACTGCTATAAATTTAGGAATCGGAGAACCTGACTTTGACGTTCCTGAAAACATTAAATTAGCTATGGAACAATCAATAAAAAATAATGAAACACATTATACTCCAAATAAAGGTTATATTGAATTAAGAGAAGCCATCACTCAAAAATTCAAAAAGGACAACAATATAGATACAAATCCTGAAAACATAATAGTTACTGCAGGAGCTAGTGAAGCATTATATATGTGTGCACAGGCATTTATTGATAAAAATGATGAGGTAATTTTACCAGACCCAAGTTTCCTGTCATATGAAGCCTGTATAAAGTTAGCTGATGGAAAAGTTGTTGGAGTTAATTGTGAAATGGAAAATGAATTTAAATTAAAAGCAAGCGATGTTCAGGAAAAAATAAACAAAAAAATACTAAAGCTATAATTTTAAATTCACCCTCAAACCCAACTGGAGCAGTGATGGATAAAGAAGATATTAAAGCTATTGCAGATTTATCTATAGACCACGATTTCTTAATTATATCTGATGAAATCTATGAAAAAATCATCTATGATAAAAACACTATTCCCCTGCAGCATATAGTGATAATGTAATAACCATAAACGGATTTTCAAAAACATATGCAATGACTGGCCTTAGAATAGGTTATTTAAATGCAAAAGAAGAATATTTGGAAGAACTGCTTAAAATTCACCAATATAATATAGCATGTGCTAACTCAACAGCCCAAAGAGGAGCTTATGAAGCATTAACAGGACCTCAAGATACAGTTAACAAAATGGTTAATGAATTTAAAAAGAGAAGAGACTTGATTGTATCCAGATTAAATGAAATGGGATATAAAACTGTAAATGCACAAGGTGCTTTTTATGTATTTCCAAAAATTGAAAATCCTGAAGAATTTGTTAAAAAATCCGCTGAAAATGGAGTTATAACCGTTCCAGGTGCTGCATTTGGACAAAATGGTAAAAATCATGTGAGAATGTCTTATGCAAACTCTTATGAAAATATAGTTAAAGCTATGGATATTTTAGAAAAAGGTGTTAATTAATGGATGAATTTAGAACCAAAGGCGGAACAAAAGCAGCAATTGTCGGAATAGGATCAAATACTTTTCTTACTATTTTTAATATTGCAATTGAATAATGTCTGGAAGTTATGCATTAATCTCTGAAGGAGCACATACTTTATCAGATGTTGCAACTTCCATAATTGCATATCTTGGATTTAGAATAGGTCAAAAACCGGCTGATGAAGAACATCCTTTAGGACATGGTCGTGCTGAAGCTATTGCAGGACTTATAATTGTATTATTTTTAACTATGGTAGCTTATGAAATCATGACTGGAGCTATAACCAAAATATTCCACCCTGAACTTATAACAACCCCAAGTTATCTTGCTGCAATTATGGCATTAATTGGAATTGAGTTAATCTTTGTATAAGCAGATATATTATTGCACTTGGAAAAAAAATAAGAAGCCCTGCTATTGTGGCAGATGGAAATCACCAAAAGTAGACATCTTCTCATCAATAGCTATTTTAGTTGGAGTTTTTGCATCAAATAGTGGATACCCAATAATTGATCCGATTATAGGTCTTATTATAGGATTATTTATTTTAAAAACTGCATATACTATTGGAAAAGAGAATATAGACAATATCATGGGAAAAATACCTTCTAAAAAATTAATTAAAGATATTGAAAAAAGCAGCTATTAAAACTCCTCAAGTACAGGGAGCGCATAATATCAAAGTAGAATATTTGGGGTCATATTCCGTTGTTTCATTGCATATTGAACTTGATGAAAATATGACATTAAAAGAATCCCATAAAATAGTCCATAGAGCTCAAAACAATGTGCTTAAAAAGTTCCATTAGTAAAATCAGTAACAATACATGCCTGTCCTGCAGGAATAAAATATGATCATAAGCAAGAAATAGATAAATAAATTAAAAACGCCGGGAACGGGATTTGAACCCGTGTGATCATAAGATCATCGGATTAGCAGTCCGACGCCGTACCAGGCTGGGCCATCCCGACAATATATAAAAAAACAAAGTAATATATAATCTGTTTAAACTTATTAATAAAGTTAATTGTTTTTATAAAAATGGCACGTTCAAAAGTGGACTAATCTCAAAACTATAAGTTATCTAAAAACCCAACTCCACCCCGTGGTTCTACAAGCATCAACTGTTAATAGTAGAGCTGCTCCCTTCCGGGCCTGACACGTTCCCATATTTAAGATAATTAACTTTTACCCTCCAGTAAAAGTCCTATCACCATCAATCCTGTAGGACGAAGTTTCTATGTCGTTTTTCTTAGGCTCATAATTCCTTAAAAAGCCGCCTTTTTGAACTTCAACTGCACCAAAGGGGGTGTGTGCTTACAGAGGACCCCTAACCCTCCAGTCTAGCCATATACATATATGAGACTAATATTATATAAAGGTTAGGTAAAAAATTCCAATTCTAGAAAAAACGCCCATTACTAGAACAAACATATAACACTCTTTAATCTCTAAAAATAGCTATAAATTGATTATATTAAACAATAATAATTTAAATTTGATTAAACTAAATACAAAAAGTATTTTAAAATAAACAACTTAAAAATCAAAATTTAGATTATTTTAAAAATAATAACTTGAAAAACAGAATACTGGAAAAAAAAACTTATTCCAATAAACCATGGAAATTTATTAAAATAAGAAAAAATAGAAATTATGAAAGAATTTAGAAAATTAACTTAATTATGTCTCCATCTGAAATAATCCCTACCAATTTACCATTTTTCAACAACAGGCAACTGATTTAATATGTTTGAATCAGGAGCATTAGCTTTCATAGTTTCAATAGCTTCAGAAATAGTGTTTTCAGGTGAAACAGTTACAACATCTTTAATCATAATAGATTTAACATCAGTTCCTAACTCATATTTATCCAATATTAAATTATGGCCCAAATCAGTTGCAGTAATAATACCTACTAATTTACCATCATCAACAACAGGCATTGCACTTATTTTATGTTCCATAAGTTCTTCATATGCATTAACTACATCCACATTAGAAGTTGTAGTAATTACATCAGTTGTCATTATTTCTTTTACTTTCTTGTTTAACATCATAACTTCCTCCATATTTTTCAATAATATCATTAACCATTATATCAATCGTATATGTAACATCAACATTATCAATAATTTTTGAATTATGTTTTATTGCTTGGTCAATCATAAAAGACTGAGTTTTTCTAATTAAATGAAAATTGCTTAAATAATTATCAAGTGACCTCTTAACCCACGGTTGCCTACACCTTGAATAAAACCTGGATTTATGAGTATTTTCATCTCTAACAATTAATGTAAATAAAATAACATTACTTTTTACGAATAAGGTCTTCTTTTATGAATCCCGGCACTATATGAACGCCCTCAATAATTATGCTGATTCCTTCTTTTAATGCTCTTTCAATAACCGCTTCCACACCTACATTCACAACATCCACATGACTAATAAAACCTTCAACAACTGGATCCGGACCTAAAAGTGGTGTTCTAATACTTTCATATGCATTAAAACTAGATTTATGAATAACAGGACTTAATTCTTGAGAAACTATTTTACGCATAACTTCACGTATCATATCTGTGCTAATTAAATTCTTTAATCCCAAACGACTAGCTAATTCAAATGCCATAGATGAAGTTCCAACTCCTGAAGCTCCACCAATTAAAATAATAAGTGGTTCTTTTGATTTTCTAACATTTCTCCATTTAATATATTTCTCTGCAAGAACAGGATCAACATAATTTTTCAGATAATTAGTTACAAAGATAGCTAAATCTTCAATAGAAATTTCAGAAATATTTTCTTCAAGAAGTTTATTTTCAATACAAGTAGCTATTTCATAAGATTTATCATAGCCTAAATCAGTGATGTATAAAGAACGAGCCATTATGCCCTTTGAAAAAGGCTCTTTGTACTTCTTTTTACCAACAGCACCTTTAATCATAATCATAATAATCACAAACTAATTATTTTAATTTTAGGAATATAAATAGATATCTTAAATTAATATTAAATAAAATTTGTGATTTGATTTTTGCTACTGAAAAAAGAATAAAAAAGAATAAAAAAGAGATGAATAAACTATTTATCCATCTAAAGAAATCATATTAATTGTATAATCAGAACCTTCACCAATATCAATTAAAACTGCACCATTATCCTTAAGCATTCCAGGATTAGCTACATCAGTAATATTTCCAATTTTACTAATGGATTTTGCTTCGTGAATATGGCCACAAATATTAATTTGAGGTTGGAACTCATGAATAGATTTTAATATTCCTTGACTACCCACATGGTCTCCGCTTTCAGTTAAATCTGCACCAGTATTATAAGGAGGAGCATGAGTAACTAATATTTTTACTTTAGGTACTTCATCATTAGCTACAAAATCATAATTAGCTAACAATTCATAAACATCCCCATAAATTTTATTATCTTGAATTTCACCAGGAGTATCAAATGGTGTAGGATTGGAACCACCATATCCAAATAAAACAACATTATCAAAAGATAAAATGTTATTGTGTAAGCATATTGCATCTGATTCTCTAATTGCTTTACATATTCCTGCAGGATCACAATTACCTGGAACAGCCATTACTTCACAGTCACAGTCAAGTATTTTGCTAATAAATTCATCAACAAATACCAATGGGCCAAAATTAGTAATATCTCCAGTAATAATAACAATGTCAATGTCATTATTATTAAGATATTTGTATAAATTCTCGTTGTCCTCTCCGTGAACGTCACTTATTGCTAAAATTTTCATAAATACCACTTAATTATTCTAAAAAGAAAGACCCCATTTCTTTCAAACCTGTTTTAAGATTTTCTTTATCCCCATGAAGATCAACAGTAACATCATCTTCAAATTCAATTATAAGGCCATTCCATTCAGCTATTTCTTGAACTCTTTCTTCAGCCAATGCTTTTTTCAATGTTATTCTTCCGGTTGTTAATCCTGGAGGAGTGTTAACAATGAATGTTGAACGAGATTTAGGAAATTCAAAAACTTCTTTACCATGCATTGCATCTTTGAATAAACCTAACCATTTATCCACATATTCTTCACTTTCCTGTGAAGCTAATTCCAAGAGTGTTTCTTGAATATTATTTAAAGACATTTCAGCTTTAGCTAAACTATTAATTAAATCAGGATGAGATGGATCTTTTTTATATGAGCTTATTGAAGATCTGATTAAACCTAATTCAGGACTAATTCCCTTAGGAATATCATAACCTTTTTATTTAAATCAGTTAAAAGATTAAAAACAATTAACCAATTTTGCTCAGAAGGCAAACTCATAAGTGTCCACCTATGATTTTTAAGGTTGTGTGATTGATTTTAGCATCCGCATCTTTTAATTCTTTTTCAATTTCTCTAATATTATTATAAGAATCTAAAAATAATACATGGTGGCTATCAGTACCTGAAATACTTAATATAGCTAAATCATCACCATCTTTTACTTCTCTTTTTCGATAGTTGCTTTGAATTGTACGTATGGTTCGTACTCTTCAGGAATATCTGGATATTTAAATATACCATCTAATGTTGCTACAAACATATTATCACCTTAAAATATATTTAATTTAAATCATTGAATTTAACAATCATATCTTTTATACTAATAATATATAAAGTTAATTACGAACTATTCGTAAAATATAAAACTAAAATTTAAAATTGTAAAATGCAAATGATAAAAAACAATAAGAGGGTGGGAAGAAAGTAATTTGATCTTATTTTTCACATACTTTTGTTTTTATTTTTTGTTTATTTTAGATTCATTTTGTGTATTAATGTTCTTACGTGTTTTTCTGAAAAATTTACTTGATATTCATCTTCTATTATTTGTTTTATTTCTTTTGTGTTTGTTATATTGTTTTTTATTAAGTATTTTTTAGTTCTTCTAATTGTTCTGAAGATATTTTGATTGTTTTCCGCCTTTATATCTTGGTTTTAAGCCTTCAATACCTTCTTTGTTCCATCGCTCTTGCCATATGTATCCGACTCGTTTAGTAACACCAATTAGGGCTACTGCTTCATCTACACTTTTTCATTGATATCTGTAATTAATAAATTTTAAGCGTTCTAATACTTTTAATTCTTTTTCTAAATCTTTTATTTTTTGTGTAAGTTCTTTTTGAGTTATTTTTCTCTCAATGGGTATTTGTTCTTGGTTTGTCATTAGTTTAATATTTATAGTATGAAGTATAAATATATTAGTATAAAAAGATAGGTTAATATAATGTATTTAAATAACATTATTAATAATTCAATGGATTTAAATGAACTTAAAAAGTTATTAGATTTTGAAGATATAAAAACAAAGCATGAAAAATTTGTATTTTTCATTGATTACTTTGTAAACTGGTTTTTCAACAATCATGATATTGAAAAACGAACCAATAAAATTGGCCGACCAAGATATAGTGAAATTTCACTTTGTAAAGTGCTTATTTTGGCATCAAGCGAAGGCATAACAAGTGGAAGAAAAATAAACACGAAATTATTATTTGATACAAGATATCAAAAGCTAATGAACTATGAAACACCATCTTATCATTTGATAAATGATTTCAAAAGAAAATCACATCAAATCATAAGTGATTTATTTGTTGACTGCGTTAAATTCGCCCAATATTATCAATTCTTAGATTTATCAACTATTGCAATTGATGGAAGTAAAATACGGGCCAATGCATCAAAATCAAAAATATTAAAAATGGAAGACATCTATTTCCTCAATATATCTTTAAACAAGAAAAAACACAACAATTCACCAATCAAATCGAAAAATCACACACTATTTCAAGAAAAGACAAATTAATAAAAGAAGCACAAAAATATTTAATTGAAACTAAAAAAAATAAACAAAAACAACTCAAAACAAAAAAAGAAAGTACGAAAAGGCTGTATAAACTATTTTACAAAAAAGCAATAAAATCAATAAATCATTATACACATGCAATAATCGAATTAGATGAAATGGAGCAAATTTTAACTAAAAGCAAACAAACAAGCATAAGCACAACAGACAAAGAAGCACTTTGGATGCTAAATAAAAAAGGAGGAACGGACTTCAATTACAACATACAATCAGTAAATGACACAAAAACAGGAATAATAATAGATATAAACTTAATACGAGACCCCATAGATTTAAACTCATTAATACCTGAAATAAACAATGTTCAAAAAATTTAAACATCACACTCAAAAACACAGTAATACTAGCAGATAATGGATATTACTCAGAATATGCACTTGATTACATGGAAAACCACAATCTAACAGCAATAATACCAAATAGAACACAATCAATGAAAGTAAAACCAAAAAACAAAGAAAATAAACCATTTGGAAAAGTAAACTTCACATACAAAGCAGAAGAAGACACTTATATATGCCCAAATAACAAAATACTCCCATTTCAAAAAGAATACTCTCTAATGGCACAACTAAAAAATTATATTACACAACAGAATGCAAATACTGTCACAATCAAACAAAATGTGCAGGATACAACCAATACAAAACAATAACCGAATATGGAACAGAATCAAGAAAAAACATGGCCATTAAATTCGAAGATCCAAAAGAAAAAAAAAAGAAACCTACAAAAAAGAAGCACAATAGAAATAGTCTTTGGAAACCTAATAAAAAACCTAGAATACAGACAAACAAACTCATACGGACTACAAAACGTCAAAACAGAACTAACACTACTCATAATAGCAATAAACCTCAAAAAATATTCAACAAAATAACCGAAAATTAAAAAAAACATAATCAATGGATAAAAATAACCCTAAAACAACCATCAAATAAAAATATAACAATTGATATAAACTTATTTTACCAATACAAAAATAACAAAACAATTAACGAAAAATAAAAGAATTTAAGATAGTAAAACAATCAAATACCAAAAAATATTAAAAAACAAATCAACTCAAAAAGTTAATTTTTTCCCATCCTCAATAAAACTAAAAAAAATCTACAAAAAAATGAATGAAAAAATAATTTCATTCAATGATTAAAACCAAAGTGTGTTTTCAATGTCTAAAAAAATGAAAAAAAATTGAAAGGAAATTAATCCTTACAATTATTTAGCGTTTTCACCTAATGCTTTAGCTAAAGCAGGAGCTGCATCAATAGCTTGTGCATCTAAAGTTAAATCATCAGCTGTTAATCCCATAGCTAATCCGTATAATTGAGCTAAGTGGAAAACAGGTAATGCGTAGTCAGTTCCGTATTTATCATTTACTTCAGTTTGACCTTGGTCAAATTGTAAGTGACAGAATGGACATACGTTAACAATAGCATCTACACCAGCTTCAGTCATGTGTTCGAGTTTTTCTTTAGTGTAGCTTAAAGTTACATCTAAATCTCTGGATCTTAATCCTCCACCTGCACCACAGCACATCATTTTGTCTTCATAAGGTACAGATTTAGCACCAGTGATTTCAACTAAATCATCTAAGATAGATGGATCTTCTGCTTGGTCTTCAATACCGATTTCAGCAGTTGGTTTTAAGAAGTGGCATCCATAGTGAACAGCAACATTTAAGTCTAAAGGTTTTTCAATAAGGGATGCTAATTTTTCGTATCCTACATCATCTCTTAAGATTTGTGCAAAGTGTTTTACTTCAGTAGTTCCTTTGAATTCTTTACCTACTTCAGATAAAACTTCATTAATTTCTGCTTTTTTATCTTCACTTTCTTTTAACATGTGATTACATTCAGTTAAAGAACCAAAACAACCATTACATTCAGTCATAATATCCATTCCCATATCTTCTGCAATGGATAAGTTACGAGCTGCAATGGAAGCCCATGTTTTTTCATCAAAAGAACCAAATACACCAGGAGCAGGACAACAAGATGCTCCTTCCATGTCTTTTAATTCAATATCTAATGCGTCAAATAATTGTCTGGTTGCTTTTTTTCAATACCAGGGTAACGGTTGTTCATAATACAACCTAAGAAGTATGCAATTTCCATATTAATACTCTCCTCAATTAATTTATTCTTTTAAATCTCCGGTTGCTTTATCATAACCAATTAATTCATCAAAAGCAGTGATTTCGCATATTTTTTGTACTTCTTCTAAAGCTTCTGGGAATGAATGAGTGGTTGCAGGTAATTCTGAAAGACCAATTTTAGATCTTAAAGCTTTAGTTGCATCATTAATAGGTACTCCGTGACCAGTTTTAATTACAAATAAACCAGTTTTTTGTGAGCAAGAGCCATATAACCTGCATGAGCAGCAACATTACGTGCTTTTTTAATGATTTCAACGATTTTAACACTTCTAGGACATCTTTCTTGACAAGTGTAACAGGTAGTACACATCCATAAAGCGTCATCGGAAATTACTTCTTCTTTTAATCCAAGTAAACATTTCCTTACTATTTGTCTTACTTTATAAGGAGTTCTTCTTCCAGAAGGACAACTTCCACCACAGGTACCACATTGGAAACAATGTTTAACTGTTTCAATTCCAGCATCAATGAATTCTGCTGTAAATTCTTTATCACGATTTGCATCGGTTAATAATTCTTTATCAGTCAATAAAGTCATATTATCTCTCTTTTTATCATTATCTTTTGAAACTTCGTTTTCAACTTTTTCGTCGTTAACTACTTCTTCAGACTCATCAATTGATTCGTCTTCAGTTTCAGTGGTGTCATTTTCATCTTCAGAAACTTCATCATCCTCATTTGAATCATCAGTCAAAATATCCAGTTCGTCAAGAACTTCAGTTTTTTCCTCTACATCATCAATTTTAGGAGCAATTTCTTCGTTTTCTTTAACATCACTAGTTTCAGAAGTTTTAACGTCTTTTTTTAAAAGTCATATCCTCATCATCATCTGAACTAATATTAATCTTAACCATAGGTTCAGTAGTTTTAGTTCCAGAAACAATACTTTTATCAAAATTATTGGAAGATGTAACTTTGGTATCTTCAGATTTTAAATCATCAATACCTTTTTCTTCATTATCTTTACCTCTTTTAAATAGAGATTTTAGATTATCAATAATAGACATTGAAAACACACCCTGGATAATCATTGGAATATAATCCTCAAATCCATACTAATATTCTATCAAAAACCATATATAAAGGTTACTAAAATTTCCAAAAGTGTAACCTAAAAGATTACACTAATGATTATATTTTGGATAACCTTAAAATAGAAAGTAAAACCATATATAATGTTAAGAAAATAAATGGAATGTTTAAATTGATTGAAAAATTTGAAATAAAATCACATGATGGACCTGGAAGAGTTGGAAAAATAAACGATGCAGCTACCCCCAAATTATTTTTTAAAAATGACATTAAAATAGCACCTTACGAAGGATCTGCATATAATATTGACCGTGAAATTGCACAATTTAATGTTAAAGAAACATTAAGACTAGCTAAAGAAAATGCAGATAAATGTAACATAGCTACAATACAAGGTTCAAAATACATTGATTTAAGAGTTGAATGCTTAAAAGAATTAGAAAAGATAGGTTACAATGGATTTATAATAGCTAATAGTGACGAATTATTATTACATCCGAAAGATCTAAGCAATATGATTGTTAATTTAAGAAAAAATATGCACCCGACCAGCTATTTAATATTTTCATTTGCTGAACCATCATTTATGCCATTATTAGCTTATATGGGTGTTGATGGATTTTTAGCAGATTCCAGCAATTATTACAGTTATTTAAATGTTCTATTAACTCCAACTAAAACATATGACTTGGAAACTTATCCGATTTATGAAAATATAACAAGAGACGAACTTGAAGAAAAAAACATTGAAACTCTTAATTTTGTAATTAAAGAAATTCAGGCTCATATGAAAAATAGTTCATTAAGAAATTTAGTTGAAGAAAGGTCACTTACCAATCCCCAAAATGTTTCTGCTTTAAAAATATTAGACAAAGAGCATGAAAATTATCTTTTAGAATATAGTCAGCTATTTTAATATTAAAGTATTAATCATATCTTTAAATTCTGTAACTGGTTCTAAGGAAGCTTCAACAGTTCTTAATTCAAAGATATAAATATTTCCATTTTCTATAAACACATAATTGTGAATATCAAAGTTGATATCAGGAGTATCCATATTTGCATGTGTTTTAATAGCAGGTTTTCCAGCTATTTCAACAAAATCTGATTCTAAAATAACCCCTCCATCATCACTAATAGCATCTTCCATAAATAACTTATAATCTTCAATATTTGTCCTTGTTGGAAACATTACCACATTAAGTAAGTTTTCTTCCCTTTAGACAAAGTAGCTACACAATCAGGATTATTATAAGTATCTGCTTTTTTTCTTTTTCCCATGTGACAGGATATTTAAAAGTTAAATTTGGAGTGTTTACACTTCTAAATTCCATGATTTAATCTCCTTTTTGTGTTTAACATCAATAGGTGCTATTTCATCTTCCACATCATCTAATGTGTCAATATATTTGGAAAATGGTTCTGGAAGTTTAGGCATTACTTCTTTTAGAATTTCAGATGCATCAAGTTCCAGTGCCTGACCTGATAAAAATTGTTCAACACTGAAATCAAACTCAAAAGGCTTAAGCAAATCATCAGTAGGTACTTTTAAATTAATCTTATTTTTATTTAATAGCATTTTAATCATACTTGTCTCACGAATTTGCTCATTCATGTCATCAATAGTACTATTTATCTCAAATGCTATAGCTTTATTCTTCTCATTTACATCATGTTTAGCTTTAGAAATGGAATTTTCCAAATCTTCAACCAATTGGGTATTTCTCTTATTAATATTATCTCTTGCTTCATCAATGACAACATTAATTGCATTAAGAATAGATTTGTTCAATTCTACATTGTAAGCTAAAATCATCTTATTTTTATAATCCAGTTCTTTAAAAATAGCTACTCTTTCTTCATCCACTTTATTGAGTTTTTTATTAAGTTCCTGAATTTCATCTTTTGCTTTAATTAATTCATCCTTATCCTTAATTTGTTCTTTTAAATCATCCACATCATCAAAAAATGAATTTTTAAGTATATTTATCTGATTATTTAAATCAGCAATCTGATTATCTTTTTTTATTAATAATTTCCTCATAATCCTCTAATTTTTCTTGAGAAAACTGATTATCAACTAATTCTTCATATTCTTCACTTGAAAGAACACGAACAAGATCATTATCTTCAAAAGGGTCTTCTTTTTTAAGGCTAACCTGTTTTTGTTTTGATTCCTTTTCAATAACATTACCATCTTTGTCTTTACTAGTGTACTTTTTAGTATAGACCCTAACAGTCCTATAATCATCATTTTCCATTTTGAACACCTATTAATAATAAATACAATTTATTAATTTAAATAGTTTATCCAAAAAAGTAAGAGATTAATTAAAATCCCTTATGCAATTACAATTTTCTTTACAGTTTGTAAACAAATAAAATAAGATATTGTTAAATTACCCTGTAGAAATTAGCTGTACTTAAACAAATCAAGAAAATACGATCCAATTAAATTCAAAAATAAAAAAATAAAAAATAAAAAATTTAAAGAGTTTCATTTTCAATCCACAACTCAATTGCCTCTTCAACAGCTTTAGAATACCACCCTGTTTCAAAAAGCATCTTAGAAGAAGCCAGTTTACGAAAATGCAAGTCCAAATCATTATTGATAGTAATGGTTACACGTTTGTTTTTTGTCATGTATAATACTACTGTAACTTATTATACATAAATTAGCAAGTGTTTTTTTCACATAAATTCGCTAAACAAAAAACAAAAATTACATTAATTTTCTAAAAATTAAATAAAAACATTTATATATCATGAAAATAAAGTATAATACGATGTGAAGTAAAATTCATGTCAGACAATGAACATCAGTCAACCATTTTATAATCTCCAAAAATATATTAAGATATGTTTCATTGAATTTAAGAAGTAGAAAATCCAAAAAACACGTTCTACTCCTCTCCCCTTATTTTAATTTAAATTTCATCAAGAATTTCACGGTTAGCTCCAGCTATCTCAACTAAATATTCTGCTTCAACAATGTGAAGTTTGGAAGGAATTACAATACAGTGAAGAGGCCCTCCAAAATCATAATCAATTAACTGGCTGATTTTACCTGCTTTTACAACAACATCTTTAGAACCTACTCTTGCAATACCAACAGCCAAAGTATCCTCAGTAATTGCACCATCATAATCCAAAGTATTTTTAATATTCATCAGATATTCCAAACCCTGATTAACAGTCATGTAACGGTCATTATGAGCTTGAATATCAAGCAAAACTAAAGTATGCAAATCCATAGCTAAATTTTCTTCAATAGCTATGTATGGAGATTTTGGATAGAAATTATGGTCCGGGAAAGGAATGGTTGTAACTTTACCAAACGTATAACCCTGAAGTCCGGAAATAGCTGGTGCAGAAGATAAAATAGATGATCCATGAATTACTTCATAATCAATGCCTTTTTTAGAACATTGAACCAAAAAATCACTATGAGTAGTAGCTATTAAAGGATCCCCACCTGTAATCAAAGCTACATCTGAATCAATAGCTTCATCTAAAAATTTACTTTCTTCTTCAACTTCATTTCTAACTAAAACTTCAATTTTTTTACCAATCTGAGCTTCAATCTCATCAAAACTTGAACCAAATAACCTGGAAGTGAAAAATTCCGCATAAATTTTATCGACACTTTTTAAACATTCCAAACCTTTAAGACTAATATCCTTTGCATCAAATAATCCTAATCCAACTAAATAAAACATATTATAAGATTTTAAAAACATAGTATAAAAAGTGTTGTTTTAGAAAATATTATAATAAAATTAAAACAAAAATTAATATATTAGAGGTATTTACTATGAAATCAGTTAAAGTTCCATTAAAAGAATTAAATAACACCAGAAAAAAGTTAATGGAAAAACAGTTAATGAATATGGATTATAAAATAAAAACACAAGATGACTATGGTTTCATACCAATAAATACCCAGGATTTTAAGTGTGATTATGAAATTGTTGATGTTGAATTAGAAGCAATGAAAAGATATCCTAAAAATATAAGTGAATTGCTTAAAGATGATTTGACTTCTAAAGAAATTGAAGATTTAAAAACATCATTTGACATAATCGGAGACATTGTAATTGTAGAAATTCCTGAAAATTTAGAAGAAAAAAAATCAAAAATCGGAAAAGCTACTTTAGAATTTACAAAAAGAAAATCAGTTTACATGAAAAAAGTGCAATCCATGGAACAATACGAATTAGAGATTTAGAACTTATTGCCGGTGAAAACGATCCTATAACAATCCATAAAGAACATGGAACAAGATTAAAGCTAAATGTTGAGGAAGTTTATTTCTCACCAAGACTAGCTACTGAACGAAAAAGAGTAAGCGATAGTGTAAAAGAAAATGAAAATATTTTAGATATGTTTTGTGGAATCGGTCCGTTTCAATAGTAATAGCTAAAAACAATAATGTAAAAATTACTGCTGTTGACATTAATGAAAATGCAATAAAATACTTAAATGAAAATATCCGCTTAAACAAGTTACATAATATTAAATCCATTTGTGGAGATATCAGAGAAGTCAGCAAAAATCTAAACAAAAATTATGACAGAATTATAATGAATTTACCTGGACTTGCCTATGACTTTTTTAGATTTGGCTATGACCCTAATAGCAAACAATGGAATTATAAACTATTATGAATTTTCTGACTCCTATGGGCAGGGAATAGAACGCCTGCAAAAAGCTGCAAAAAAAAGAAAATAAAAAGTTGAGATTTTAAATACCCGCAAAGTTAAATCCAGCAGTCCAGGAATGTGGCATGTTGCAATTGATGCTAAGGTAACTTTTTAGTTATATCATCAATTAAAACATAAGTTTCAATAACCCAAAGACAGACAAATGCAAATATTGACAATATAAATGTTAGGGGATTCATAGATTGGAAATTTGGCATGACATATGGCATTGTATAAGCTGTCAAATTCAATATGAAATGAAGAACAATAGTGGAAGCCAAACTTTTTGTTTTAATATAAATAACACCAAATAATAACCCCATAAATGATGCATAAACTATTTGAATAGTTGTATTAGTCCAGTCTCCACCAAAACCAGTAATAACATGAGCAGCACCAAATATAAATGCAGATAAAATTACTGATTTAATTATGCCGTTCTTAGAGTTGCCCCATTTTTTAAGCATATTTGTAAGAATAACTCCACGACAAAGGAATTCTTCCCATAAAGCTATTGCAACACAGTAAATTAAAGCAGCTACCACACCAAATACATTAATTACAATACTGTAATCATAAGTTGCTTCCAAAATTCCAGACAATTGAACTAAACAGAACAATAAAACTGGAATTCCTAAAAGCAACCCTTTAAAAACTCCTTTTACATTCCATGGAATATCATCAAACAATCCGATTTTTTTAGCTATAATTATTAAAACAACAAAGGCAACAAGATTGTTAACTGAAGATAAAACATAATCCATTGCATGCAAACTAAGTATTTCTGGAGGTAGTATAAATATTAAAGCAATAGTTACTGCTCCAAATCCAAAAATCACAACAAAAATCAATGCTAAAAGTATGCTGAACAGAATAACATGTTTTTGTGAAAATATTTCATTAATATTATCACCTAAATTGGATCAATAATTCCATTTTCAGTTATAATGCCTGTAATAAGCTCTTTTGGTACAATATCAAATGCCGGATTAATAACTTCAGTTTCCTTAGGACAGATTCTGCATCCCCATAATATCTTACTTCATCACCGTCTCTTTCTTCAATTTCAGTATCAAATACAGAGGCATTCATGTCAAAAGTAGATAATGGAGCAGCTACATAAAATGGAACATGGAAATGATTAGCTGCTAAAGCAACCATTAAAGAACCGATTTTATTTACAACACCACCTTTAGCTATTCTATCTGCACCAATTACAACTTTATTGATTTTGTATTGAGACATTAAAAACCTGAAGCCACATCAGGAATTAATTTAACAGGAATGTTTTCCTTCTGCATTTCCCAAACACTTAATCTGGCCCCCTGACCTCTCGGACGTGTTTCATCACAGATTACATTAATATTTTTTCCCTGATGGAATGCAGAACGAATAACACCTAGAGCAGTACCATAATCAACACAAGCCAGTGCTCCTGCATTACAATGTGTTAAAATAGTATCTCCATCTTCAATTATCTCAGCACCATGTCTTCCGATAGCTAAATTAGTATCAATATCTTCTTTATACATGGTTAAAGCTTCTTTTAATGGATCATCACTATTTAAAACTCTGTCAACTGCCCAAAATAAATTGATAGCTGTTGGTCTTGCTGCTTTAATTTCATCTGCAGCTTTATCTAAATCTTCACCATGTAAATCAGCTAATGCCATCCCAAAAGCAGCTGCAACTCCAATAGCTGGAGCACCTCTAACAATCATATCCTTAATAGCTACAATAACTTCCCTATAATCATTACAATAAACATAAATCAATTCATCTGGAAGTTTTGTTTGATCAATAAGCTTTAATTTATTATCTTCCCACTCAAGTGTTTTCATAAATAATACCTTCTGTTAATTAGAAATAATAAATCTTTAAAAAAGGAAAAGCATAATTCCCCGTTAGTTTCTAATTTAAATCAATTAATTAAAATATAATTAATAGTTTTTTAATTTTAAAATTATGCTTTTCTTCCTAATGAAATATCCATATATTGGAAATTGATTAGAGATGTAAAACTACATCTACTTATATTTTATATTTGAAATATTATATAAATTTTAAGATTTTATTGAAGAAATTGAAAAAATATTAACAAATATTAGTGAATTAATTTAATTAATCCTAAATTTTATAAAAATTAAAAAAAAAGATACAGGATAAAAATCCTGTATATCAATTAATCATAGAATTTTCCTAAAAATTCTTTCATTCTTGGATTATCAGAAGCAAAGACTTCTTCAGGACTTCCATTTTCAACTATGAAACCGTCATCCATAAATATAATTGTATCTGCAACTTTTTTAGCAAAACTCATTTCATGTGTAACAATAACCATAGTCATCTTTTCAGCTGCTAAATCCTTTATTACTTTTAAAATTTCACCAGTTAACTCCGGATCAAGAGCTGATGTTGGTTCATCAAAAAATAAAATATCTGGATTCATTGCTAAAGCTCTTGCAATAGAAACCCTTTGCTGTTGACCACCAGACAATTCACATGGATAAGAATCTTCCTTATCACTTAAATCTAATTTTTTAAGCAAATTTCTAGCATCTCTGTAAACATCATCTTTATTTCTTTTTTGAACTTTAATAGGTGCATTAGTAATGTTTTTCATAACTGAATGATGAGGGAATAAATTGAAATCCTGAAAAACTAAACCAAAAGTTCCATCAAAATCAATGATTCCACTATCCTGAGTTTCCAAATTAGTTATACATCTAAGTAATGTAGATTTACCTGAACCTGATGGTCCAATTATACATAAAACTTCACCCTTATCCACTTTAAGAGAAATATCTTTCAATACTTCATTTTTACCGAAACTTTTTTTTAAGATTTTTAATTTCTAATAAACTCATGATATTTCCCCTTAATCATAATAATCTAATTTTTTCTTCGATATATTCCATTACAAATGCAACAATTACATTGAATATATAATAAAATACACCTGCTATAAGCAATGCCATAATTGAAGCTTCTGAAGCAGCAATTTGTTTAGCTACTGTGAACATTTCTGGAATAGCTATTACAAAAGACAAAGATGTATCCTTTACAAGAGTAATTACTTCATTTGTTATTGAAGGCAGAACTATTTTAATGACTTGAGGTAAAATAATTATGAAAAATGTTTCTATTTTACTATAACCTAATACCTGTGCAGCTTCATATTGTCCTTTAGGAATAGCTTCAATTCCGCCTCTGTAAATTTCAGCAAAGTATGCTGCATAATTAATTGAAAAAGCAATAATCACAGATATCATCCTATAATCAGGAGATAAAGAAGCACCGAAAATATAATATGGTGCAAAGAATACCACAATTAATTGTAACATTAATGGTGTGCCTCTCATAATTGAGATATACACTTTCATTAACCATCTTAATGGTTTGAACTTACTCATTCTTCCCCAGGCCACTACAAGACCAAGAGGAAGTGAAAATAATAACGTAAGTAAAAAAAATTTCTATGGAGGTAATCATACCTCCACACAATTCTGTTATTACAGTACTTAATAACATATATTATTCGCCTGACTTATTTTCTTATAAGAGAATCTTTAATATCATATTCACTGTATTTATCAGCAATTTTATCAACAGTACCGTCTTTGAACATTTCATCTAAAGTAGACTGTACTTGATCTCTCAATTCAGTATTGCCTTCTTTAAATCCAATACCACTGCTCTGAAGATATATTGTCATTCAATATTACAAAATCATCAGTGTTATTTTTTGAATTTAATTGGTAATGTGCAACACCAATATCAACTGCAACAGCATCACAAGCTCCAGATTCCAAATCCATAAATGCAGTATTATAATCAGCTACTTCAACTAAGTTTCCAAATGTATCTGCCAATGATTTTTGATCTCCTTGAAGTGCAGCTAATGCAGATGGATCTTTTTGAGTTTCTACATTTTTACCTTTTAAGTCACTTAAAGAATTAATACCTGAACCATTTTTAACAACAATAACCTGTTTGTTATCAAAGTAAGGGTCAGACCATGTGTATTGATCTTCTCTGCCATCCATGGTAAATCCATTCCATATACAATCAATACTGCCTGAATCTAATTCACTGTCTTTAGCATCCCAGTCAATAGGTTGTTTAACTAAAGTCCAATTGTTTCTATCACAAACTTCTTGTGCTAAATCTAAATCAAAACCTACATAATCCCCATTGTCATCTTTGTAACCATATGGTGGAAATTCTGCATCAAATCCAACAACTAATGTCTTATCATCGTTAACTACTTTACTTTCCCCATCAAATACGCCAGAGTATGCCGCCACACCAACAATTGCGAGTATGACTATTATACAAGCGATAATTCCAATTTTCTTATCCATATTTTAACACCAAAATATCTATTAAACATATCTTAAATTCTTAAATTAAGTAAAAAATCTAAGCTATATAATAACTTTTATTTCTTTAAATATTTATTATTTTACACAATTACTGCTGAAAAAATAAATAAAAACAATAAAAAAAATTGAAAAAAAAGAAAAATTAGTAATGACTTTGAGGAGTCATTCCTAAATGATGGTCTTCACTTTTTTTTACCAGGAATCCCATAAGCATCTGCCCTACATTGGGTACATGCTCTAAATACCGGAATAATTTCTTCAACTTCTTCACGAACCTTTTCCATCATAGAACATCCCGGACGTTTATAAATTTTCATTTTATTTAATGGAATAAGTGGTAAAACATTCATTAAAGAAGCTCCGCGTTTTTTTAACTTCTTTAGCTATCTCAACAATATGTTCATCATTTAATCCTGGAATTAAAACAGAATTAACTTTAACAACCATGCCATTTTTAGCTGCTTTTTCAACACCTTCAAGCTGATTTTTAATTAATATTTCAGCAGCTTCATAGCCTTTGTAAACTTTCCTTCATATTTAATAAATGAGTAAATATCCATTGCTATATCTGGATCAATTGCATTAATTGTTACAGTAACAGAATTTACTCAAGTTCAGCCAATCTATCTGCATATTTAGGAAGTAAAAGACCATTAGTATCATACATTTTATTAAATCAGGATGAGTTTTACCTAGCTTTTCAAAAAACTCAAAAGTTCCCTCATCAGCCAGAGAACATCCAGGTCCAGCTACACCAACTCCACACCATGGTCCTTCTGCAGTTACATCATCAATATGACTAATAGCATCATCTGGTTTCATTATACAGCTAGTAACCCCCGGTCTATTTTCTTCATCATTTATATTCCTAGTACAGAAATTACAATAAATATTACATTTTGGTGCTACAGGTACATGAGCTCTACCTACTTTATCATGCACTTTTCATTAAAACATGGATGTGCTTTAGTTATGTGTGCAAATCTAGAACCATTATGTTCATTCATATAACATCACTCCCCTACTTGTAATTATGTTTGTATATAATCGAACTATATTATAAAGTTATCTATAAACCTTTATTTAATTCTGCAATATAGTCATTAGCTTTATCAATCCAATCATCTTTAATTAATTCATCAGTAGCTATTACAGCCACAATATCCCCAACAGAAACATCTTTAATTATTTTAAACCCTTCCGGCAAAATTCTAAAGATTGCATCATAAATTCTTCTTTGAAGATTTGAATGAGGATCATCAACAACCAAATCTTCCAGATCCATTTGATTTCCTTCAAGATCAATATTATACCTGGTCGGCTGATAAAGCTCATCTCTAGAAAATCTCCTCCACAATAACTTCAAAATATTTGGGAGATAATTTTCATTTTCAATAAATATTTTAGTAACATCATTGCTTTTTATCATAAGTGAAATTAGCCACATCACCAAATTTAATAACACCAGAAGTCTTTTTCATTTTAATAGCTAAAATAAAAACTGCTTCATCAGGGTTAGCAAAAGCTTTTAAATCTTCAACAGCAGGACCAAGAACCAAATCCTGAAAAATCTGTTTAATAATCATTTCATAGACTTCTGCGCCTTTTTCATCATAGCATTCTACTAACATCAAATCAACTCTTGACTATTTATTATCTTGCCTATGACCCATTCCAGATACTAAAAAGAGCAGCACCTACCGCTCCAATATGTTGAGAATATTGAGGGTACAATAACATCAATACCACCTAACATTTCACTAACAGCTTCAACAAGTCCAGAAATTAATGATGTTCCACCTACCTGTATGAGAGGTTCCCTTAAATCTATTTCCTGAAGTTGCTGTTCGTAAACTTGTTCAGCTACAGAATGACATGTTGCGGCAGCAGCATCAGCTTTGGAACCACCTGCTGCAAGAGTAGTAACTAAATCCTGAATACCGAAAACAATACAGTAACTGTTAAGTAATGCTTTTCTGTAATCCCCTTGTAAAGCAAGAGGTCCTAACTCTTCAATAGAAACATCTAAACGACGGGAAGCCATATCTAAAAATCTTCCAGATGCTCCTGCACAGATTCCCCCCATAGTAAAGTTATCAGGAATACCATCATTAACAGTGATTACTTTGTTATCCATACCCCCAATATCCAATACAGTAGCTTCCCTTTTTGATGATCAGCCAAATATACTGCACCTTTTGCATTAACAGACAACTCTTCCTGAACTAATTCTGCATTTAATTGTTTACCAATATTAATACGACCATAACCAGTTGTACCAATTCCATCAACATCATCAATTGTATATTCAGTATCAGCAAAAGCTTCTTCAACACCTTTATAAACAGAACCCATAATATCTTTTGTTTCTGTCCAGCCAGTACCTATAACTTTATTATTTTCCATAGCTACAACTTTTGTAGTTGTTGAACCAGAATCAATACCTAATGTAAGACCTTCCTGTTTTTCACGAGCAAGAATACTTCTACGTGTTACAGTAGTAGCTAATGCTTCCATACGAATAAATAATTCATCTGCTTTTGTTCTTTCTGTAAATGAATATGTAACTACAGGAATACGAGTATTATCCTGCAGGAATTTACGCACTGCATTTCTTACAAGAGCTCCTTCTGCACATCTAAAACAAGAAGCAATGAATACTGCATCAGGTTTACATCTTCCTTCAACAATTGCCATTGCTCTTGCAATCATTAACTTTAAACTTGAACTTTGAGCAGAAAATCCAAATTTGGCATAAGATTCATCAATATAATCCAAATCAATTTCCGGAAGAATAATTTCTGCACCAAAAGTATTGGCTGCTTTTTTCAATTTCCTTTTGAATTCCACTATATTCAGTTCCACATGAAACTAAAGCAATTTTAACCATTATTATTCCCCCTTAAGAGAGTCTAAAAACTCATTAATTTGATTTACCATTAAAAATGTCCCATCCCTATTTTTTGGATATGTAACTTCAAGTATAGGAATATCCCTTTGCCTAAGCAGGAATATGGACAGTTCATTTGTTCTAGCGCAACCTACACAACCAAAACCAAATGGAGCACCATCAACTAAAATAGCTGCTTCAGCTTCATCTATTAAAGGACCTATAATAGACATTCTTCCACGAACACCTGAAGGAACTTCAATAGCTGCATATTTAAGACCTTTAATTGGGTCTTCTTCAGTAATATTCATAGGAGGAGAATCAATTTCAGGATCTTTAATTTTTTGTCTTATTTGTTTTTGAAGAACTAAAGGAGTGTGACCTTTCCTTTCAATTAAATCTGCTAAGATTAATGAATTTGGAGGATAAATAGCTACTTTCACCATGTTTTTTCACCTATCATTATTATTTTCTAAACATTCATTCATAATTTTTTAAATTCATCAACATCAATTGGTTTTTCAACTGCAACTTTTACATCACGAGGATTTTCCAAAGCATCTGCCACATCACCAAGCAATCTGTATTCATTTTCCATCTGGTGGAAACCTTCCCTTGGTCCAAATCTGTGGCCCCTGCATCTTCTAGGATCCCCAGGAGCAAAACCTCTCTTTTTTGTGAAAATGTGATTCGAATCCAATTTTCTTATTTCACGAATCGCTTCAAAAACATCCTTTGTTTTTCCACTTACCATAGAACCATAACAGGTATTTTTTATTGTAAGAGGTAAATCAAGCATATGTAACTCATTAACAATTTCACTTTCACTAACATGAGCTCCAGGAGCAATTATAATCATACGAGTAATTACATCAGGATCCCAATCTTCTTTATCCAATTCAGGACTAATCGTTAAATTCCTTAACATAAACTATCTCTCCATCTTTAAATTTTTCAAGTTTGGAATAATCAGAAACAACATTACCAACAATGTTAGTTGAACTAAATGATTCTGCAGTTGGTCCAAATTCCTTATTATCTTCAAATCTTACTCCAATTAAACCAACATTTTTTTGCAGACATATTAGTTACACCAATTTCACATGCTTTTACAATATTTTCAGGAGTATTTTCTGGAACAAGTCCTTTTGAAATATTTGAATCTCCTTCAAATATTAATATATGCATCCCAGGTACTGAAAAAATGAACTTTAATTTTACCAATTGGCTCTTCTAAAAGACCTGACACTAATTTAAAGTATTTTACAGTTCTTGAAGCATTTTCAGTAAAGTCAATTTCACATAAATCATCTTTATGAATGGATTTGGTTGTTACTTTTCCTTCATTTAAAATATCAATCGTGTATTTTGGAGTTTGCTCTACAATTAAAGCATCTTCCCCAGTCACTCCCTCTTTAACATGTTCAATATTTAAACTAGCTAATTTTTCATCAATTTCATTTTGATTATGACCAAGTAACATCAGTCTATCCTGATTAGATTTAACAGTTATAAACTCCCCTTTTTAGCTATATCAATAATTTCCATACCATTTATGATTTTACCTACATTGGTGTGATTTGGACTTAAAACTCTACTTTCCCTATAAATATATAATTTTCCAACACCTACGCCACTGTTTCTAACAGTTATGCTTCCTCTTGTTCTGGAAGCAACATTTTCTTTAGGTTTATCTATCCCTTTCAAATCATAAAATCCTAAAAATGATTCTGATTCAAAATCAACTTTAATTCTGCCGTCTTTAATAATTGAAAACAGATGCTCAACAGAAACTGGAGAATTATTATCCACTTCCAGTGAAACATAAGTAAATAATTCATTGCCCTCTTTTAAAACAGTGTCTAAATCAGATACAGCAGATGAATCTGTAGTTGTACTTCTTTCAATAATAGGCTCAATAGCTTTTACTTCATCATCATCTGTTAGTAAGTTTAAAGTTTTTTACCACCAATTACCTTTGCAAATATTCCTTTATTAAATGGAGGAACACTGTAAACATTAGTGGTGTTTTCCTTAATAAGAATTAAATGTGTTGACTCATTACTAAAACTAGATAAACTTAAAACAACATCCCCCTCATAATATTTATATTCATCAGAAGTAGGTTTCAAATCAGTGACAACAGGACCAATAGCTACTTCATTTGAAGTTGACCATCTAACAGATAAGTTTTCAAAATCTTTATACTGTTTTTTCCAGACATCAACTAAAGGCTGTGCTTCTTTAGTATCAAGAAGTTCTAAAATAACAGATCCTTGTGTTGTTTTAATTCTAAACTTGCTAACATTTTTTCAAGCTCTTTTACCCTTAATTAAACAGATAATACTGCCGGGAGTGTATGGAGCATTAGATTCATCAATAACATCCTGAATTGTAGAACCCTCTGCCACATTCATTTCTTTTCCATTAATTTTTATTAACATATAATCTCCCAAAAAGAATTTTTTAATTAATATATAAATTTTAAAGCTTATAAAAATAATTACTCTTTTTAAACTTGAAAACTGGATTTGTTTTTTGATTAAAAACTTCCAATTTTTCACCATCACCATTAACTAAATACAAGGAACAGTCACCAGTAATTTCGCCAACAACATTAGCTTCAATAGAATAATCCTTCAAATACTCTTTAATAAAATCACAATTTTCCTCATCAGCAGTAAATACAAAACCAGAACCAGGATATGATTTTAACCAATTTTCCCATCCAATATTTTTATTTCTTGGAATATCCATTAAATTTACTATTGCTCCTTTAACAGATGTTTCAAGTAACATTTCCAAAGTTCCTAAAATACCAGGGTTACTGATATCTTTTCCAGATTTAATATAATCTTTTTCAGCTAAATATTGAACTGCTGTAATTTGATCTTGAACTAATTGTTTGTCCTTATCATATGTAGTATCCCAATTTAGTGCAAACATTTCATGAGGTTTACCATCTAAATCAATAGCAACAATGATTTTATCACCTACTTCTGCCCCAAAACTAGTGATTAATTTATCTTTCTTTGCAATTCCCACAATAGCTACTCCCAAAGAATCAACTTCACCATCAGGATGTAGATGACCTCCAACCATAGGTACACCAAACTTCAAGCAACCATCTTTAATACCTGCCAATAATTCTTCATAAATTTCATCATGTTTTATTGACATTATATTAACCATAGCCAATGGTTTTCCACCCATAGCTGCAATATCATTTACATTAACAAGAACAGAACAATAACCTGCCCAATATGGGTTAACATTCATTATTTGACCCCATATACCATCTGCAGCTACTAAAACTACTTGATTATTTCCAATATCAATAGCTGAAGCATCATCACCAATATCAATTACAACATCACCTGAAACATTATAAGATTCAGTTAAAAGAGATGTTACAGTATCAATAGAAGCTTTACGAGTTACTCCTTCAAATTCCTGAATTGCCTTTACAAGGTTTTTAAAATCTGAAATAAAAACACCTTCCCTCATTCTTTTTAGATAGTTATAATATTATATTTACAATTTAAAAGATTTGTTATTTTAATGATTTCACCATGAATTTCATCAATATTTTTAGAGTTTCTAGGCCTGATTAAAATCTTTTCATTTTTAAAAATCAATTCATGTATTTTTTTACCGACAACATCATCAGTTCCACTTTCAAATTCAAATATTATGGAATTTTTAGCTTTGAAACCATCTTCAACAACTTTATCCAAATCCCCATCAGTAATGCCAATAATTGGAATATTAAATCTGTACAAAATATCAGAAGCTATTAATGTAGTATCATCTCCAACAGTAACAACCAAATCAGCATCTTTAAATTGATAAACATCTTCTCCAGCATGGTCTAAAAAGCTATTTTAAAAATATCTGCTGATTTGTTTTTCTACAACTCTGGGTTTTACTTTAGACTTTCTTAAAAGCCCTGTTTTTACAATAGCATTTTCCAAATCAACTTTTCCTAATTTTGCAACACCATGCTCTTGTATAGTTCCACCAATAATATCTGTAATATAACCATCTTTAGCTATTAATGTAACTTTATCACTCTTAGATTTACCAATGACCATACTGTTAACCATTATATTCTCATCAGGACTAACACCATGCACAATTCTTTGAATTTTACCATCATCTATTTTATCCTGCTTAAAATGATCATCATAAATTTCTTCAGGAGTAACAATATTCAAATCCAGTTTTTGAGACAGATCTTTGATTAAATCATTATTATCTCCATTCCAAGAGATTATACTGCCATCAATTTCACCTGGCCTTTCAATTTGAATTAGTGGAATGTTATTTTCAGCTACTTTTAATAAATAATGATTATAAACTTTATAACCAAAAACCTGGCCTGTCACTCTGGATTTTCCATAGTTTATTAAAAATATAACATCCGCATTTGCATCATTAAATAATTTTAAAGAGTCACTTGGAACTAATTTTTAGATATGTCAATAATATCTTCTAAAGACTTGTCAATAACTGCAGTTCTCCCCATAGTTCCACCTAATCTAGCTGAAACCTCACCATATCCAGACAATAAATCAATTAACTTTAAAGCCCAATTCGAATCAATAATATTAGGTCCATGAACCACTACACCAATTTTCATAAAAACACCAATTATAATTTTATTCTTTTTTTAAATATTCTAGATCCACAAACATCACAATCATCAAAAGGATAATTCTCATCAAATTCTTTTTTACAACCTTCACAAATCTTTTTCCAATTGTAAACACCTTTAATCCCTTCAGTTATGATTCCGGAATAAGGAATATTAATAATTTTTAAAGTATTCTGTATAGTGTAATCATCACTTATAACTTTAATGTTTTTACCCTCATCTTTAAGCATTAAAGCTAAAGCTATTAATTTTTTATCTGGAGCAGACAAACGTAGAACATCACCAGATTCTGATATAATTTCATTAACCTCATCAATATATTTTTCATCAACATCCCGAATAATTAATTTTCCATCTCTAATAGCCATATCCAATGTTAATTTTGACTCAAAATCTTTAACTTCCTGAGTAATCTCCGGAGCAGTATAATTATTATCTGATTCCAAGTCAAAACCATTGATAAAAGCAGATGCATCTAAAACAAAATAAATTTCCATGATTTTTATTATGATTTTAAAAATTAATAAATATTGTCAAATCGGATTAAATCATTGAAAAATAGTTATAATTAAGTTATTAACTAATTAACAAAATAATTAAAATTTACATCAAAGTGTACAAAAAATTCTTAAAAATAGCTTAAAAAGATATAAGTGTTCAAAAATTTTATTAAAGAATTGGAGGAAAATTGGGAACAAATTGGAGGAAAATTTGATGAAAATTTGAAAAATCTATTTAAATCTGTATAAGAAACTTGATATTATACAATTATTGTACAAAAATTGAAAATTGAAGTACAAATTGAAAATTAAAGGAGATAAAAATGATGTCAACAAAATTAGAAAACATGAATCAAAAAATACAATTTTTAACAAAGTCTGGAATAAGACTCCATATATTAAACGTACTGAATAAAAATCCTAAAAATATAAAAAGAATTAGTCAATACAACACAAATAACTTATAGCACCCTATCAAGTAATCTCCACAAATTACAGCAAGAAAAATATATCCAAAAATAAAAAACAAATATTATTTAACTCAAACAACAAAAATGTACTTGAATATAATATTGGAGTTTAAAAATGCAATAAAATTAATAGATCAATTTGATGAATTTTGGGACAAGCATGATGTAAAACAGATTAATTTAGACTCATTGAAAAATATAACCAGTTTACATGATTCCCAATTAATTAAAACAACCCCAATTGACATTTATAAAACTCACAATACAATAAAAGGGCAGCTATTAATGTCATATAACATTAAAGCAATATTCCCATATTTACATCCCGATTATCCTGTTATTATTGAACAGGTACTACAAAAAAGAGGTAATGTTGAATTAATAATAAATGATGAAATTTTTGAAAGTTTAATAGACAGTATAGACCCGGAAATTAAAAAGAGAAGTATTGAAAACGGATGTTTAAAAGTACATGAGTTAAAAGATAATTTAAACTTATATTTGATTATATCTGATAAAAATACTAATTTAGGACTTTTTAAAATGACGGTAGCTTTGATCAAAATAGACTTTTAACATCTGAAAACCAACAAGCCATAAAATGGGCGAATAATCTCTTTGAAAATGTGAAAGCAAACTGGTGATTATTATGGCAACAAAAATTAAAAATGAGTTGAAAGAAGAATATCAAGGTATAAAATACATACTTACATCAACTATGCGGACAAAATTATTGTTAAGTATTTATAATGAATCAAAAAATTTAGATGATTTACGAATAGAACTAGAAAAGCCATCAGCAACAATACTGCATGGTTTAAAGGAATTGGAAAATTTAAATTTTGTTAAAAAAGTTCAAAAATATTATCAATTAACATCAAACGGTTATCTGTTAACCACCAACATGATTAAATTAATTGATAATTGGTATGCAACTAACAAAAATGAAGATTTTTGGAATATCCATGATTTAACAGCCATTCCCCAAGAAAATCTCAAAAACATTTATCTTTTAAGAAATGCAGAATGCATAACTTCTACAACAAGCAATCTATCAAAAGCTTACAATAGCTACAGCAAATTAATTGAAAATGCCGAAGAATTAAAAATAACTTTACCTATTTTTTCAGAAAACCATTTAAGGAACATTGTTCAATTAATACAAGAAAAAACACTGCATAAACTTGAATTAATCACCCACCAAGAAATACTAGCATTAATTCATAGAAATCCGTTATTTGAAAAATGGCTAATTAATAATGAAAATGTGAAAATAATTAGCATAAAAAATCCTTTAAAAAGCTTTTTAACATTGGGAGAAGAGTTTATGTCACTTACATTATTTTTTAAAGATGGTCACTACGATGACTCACAAATTCTGATTGATAAAAGTCAAGACGGATTAAAATGGGGAAAATTACTATACAATCAGATAAAAGAGTGGATATGAAAAACAATGACAATCAACAAGCTACTTCATCAAATCTTTTAAAAAGAAAAGGAGGAAAACTTCTGCAAAAATTGTTGATTTACTGCTTGTACGTCCATATAATGGAAGTCAAATAGCAAAAATCATAGATATGGATTATAATACCATTGAATACCATTTAGAGATTTTATGCAAAAAGTAAATTAGTTATGTGTGAATCTGACAGTTATGGCTCATTATACTACCCTACAGATTTACTATTAAAAAATCATGAGGAATACGAAAAAATAAAAGAGATGATGACAATAACTGCATAATAAAGGGGATTAATTATGAAAAGTGAAACAACCGAAAAACATAAAAAATTATCATCTAATGATATTGCCTGTGGTGTAATAACATTAAGTGACAGCATCACTACAGATAAGGATGATCTATCAGGACAATATCTTGCAGATGAAATATCAAAAAGATACACATTAAAATCCAAAACAATAATACCTGATGATAAAGAATCATTAATTAAAACCATTAAAGAAATGATTAATAAAAATATTGATGTTATCTTAACAACAGGTGGAACAGGACTAGACAGTAGAGATATAACTGTTGAAACTGTAGAGGAACTTTTGATAAAAAAAAATTGAAGGTTTTGGTGAAATTTTTAGACATCAATCTTTTTAGAAATCGGTTCAGGAGCACTTATTTCAAGAGCAACTGCAGGAGTATATAAAAAACAGTAATCTTTTCCATGCCTGGCTCTCCTAATGCAGTTAAAACAGCATCTAACATCATAATAGATGAATTCCCTCATCTAGTATTCCACGCAAAAAAATAAAATTTGAAAATGATGAACTTAATCATTCATCATCTTTTTTAATTAAAAAAAATTCATCAACAGTTATTAAAGGTTCTAATTTAATACCTTCACTATCAAAAGCTTCAATAGCTCCTTCCTGCCTATCAACAACAACAAAAGCTCTTTTTACATTTCCTCCATTGTCTTGAATAGCTTTAATAGCTTTAAGCAATGATCCTCCAGTAGTTGTAACATCTTCTACAACAATAACATCATCACCTTCGTTTAATTCACCTTCAATAAGTTTAGAAGTCCCATAACCTTTTTTCTCTTTTCTAATCATCAACAATGGAATGTTAGATTCAAGAGAAACTGCAGTAGCTATTGGAACAGCTCCAAGTGCAGGACCTGCTACTTTATTAATATTATCTTCACTAATGGATTTTGTGATTAATTTAGCTATTGTTGATAATATTTCAGGGTCAGTAATAGCTTTTTTTCATGTTTATGTAATAATCACTTTTCTTACCTGAAGATAATGTGAAATCCCCTTTTAAGAAAACACCATTTTCTTTTAATAAATCAATTAAATATTCTTTAGTAATCATCTAAATAACCGAAATTTTAAATATCATCATCACTTTTAAGTAAAATTTTATCCCCGATAACTTTTACAAGTTCACTAGGAACAACATTTTCCCCGCCAGCTTTAATTTGATCTGCAATACCTGTTTTTTAATAACCAAATCAGTTACTTCAAATGTATCCTTATCCATTACAACATCAATAACTTTACCAATTAAATCAGCACCGCCGTCAAGCACTTCTTTGTTAATTAAATCTTCTTTAATCCTCATAAATAATCACCTTAATTTTTAATATGTTTTATTATAATCTTTGACATATATTAAATTTTTCTAAATTTTATTTATTATCCATAATACAAATACTCTCATCATTTTTCATGTCATGATAAAACTCAAGCTTGTTTTTACTGAATTCAAAAATTTTAACCATATCATACAATTCTTTATTAAATTCAGGAATGAATTCACATAATTTATTCGGATAATCTTTAAATAAATTTTTATTGAAATCCAATCTGTTGCTGTTTTCAAAAAATAGCTCCATAATAAATATCCGCTTCAACTAAATCCTGAAACATATGACTTCCAAAGGACAATTCAGGAACATAACCCACTTCACTATATGACTCTTCCAAAATAGCTGAAAATTTGCTGATATCTGCAAATACTACTGGAATTCCAAGTTCCGGTGAAGAAGTACCTAACCTTCCAGGAACAATTAACATAGCTTCCTTTATTATGATTTTTACAATAACTGTTAATGGCACCTATTAATTTAGCCAATGAAGCTTTTTTAGTAAAAGGATATTCATAATACTTATGCGGGTCAACATAAACTAAAATATCAAAGTCCTGTTTTCTTGATCTTCCCATTGAAGAATTTTTAATATGGAAAAATACTTCTCCTTTATCCTGAGGAATTTCAATAGCTTCTTTAGTAGTTGCAACCTGCAGCGGCCTGCACTGCAATAGATTAATAACAAAAGAACCTTCCTGACCTACATTTACTGTATATTCAATGTCAACAGGGTATTCATAAGCTGCCTCTAAAGTTTGAAGTAATTCCCTCATCAGTGACGTAAATCTGTCATTGTTAACTAAACCATTACAGTTTACAAAAAAGTAACCTCCCTTCTTTGACCTCTTTCACGGAATCTGCGCTCTGCATCAGTATCATGTTCCACCACAGCTCTTTTTTGCATAAACTGGAACTACATCAATCCCTTCATCAACAGAAATTTCACTTACCTTAATGTTTTTTAAATCTAAAACATCCAAATAATGTTGGGAATGTTTATGTCTCTCAACAACACTTGGTACATCCATAGCTTTCGGTTTGTCCAAATTAACAATACGGGGATAATCTCTTTGAGTTCTGTCTACTGCTTTTGTACCTAAACCCATAACCAGCCTTAACATTCCACCATTATGTCCCATATCAGGCAATGGAGAATATGGACTATATGAAAAGAATCCAACTCCTGCTGCAGAAGGAAGAAATAATCCTGATAATAAGACCCGGATACTCTTTGAACAAGTAAAGACATCTGTTCATCATTATCATCCAAATCATTTAAGCTTCTATATTCCAAAGCAGATATATTCATTGTACTTGCATATACTGTTTTAACAGCTTCTTCAAAAGCCTCCAAACGTTCTTCAAGAGATCCTCTGTTAACACAGAAAACTGATTCATATTTTCCGGCAAAAGCATTTCCAAAACCGTCTTCCAAAAAACTGCTTGATCTTACAATAATCGGACTTTGACCGAAATAATCCAGAAGCCGTCTAAACTTCTCACGGATATCATCAGAAAATGTACCGTTTTTCAAACCTTTTCAAGCTCTTTTCCAGCTTCATAATAACCTTCTTTAGTTCTTTGTTTTACCCGAATATCCCATAAATCATTTGAAACAATATATGTATAAAACAAATCAGAACAGATGTAAAATGAATCATCAGGTTCGAAATCAGCATAAATATCAGGACGGTCATGCTCTATGATTTTACGTGCAAGCAGCATACCGCATGCCTTACCTCCAATCATACCACTACCGACAACACGGTTATAAACTGAAAAATAATCAGGTGGGGAAAAAATACTCTTTAACTTTTTCAATCATGTTTTTATCTTTAGTCATGAGCATATTGCACATCAAATCACATTTTTCAGATATGTCTTCATTGTTTTCATATTGTAACTTGGTTAATTCAAAGAATCTTTCCCAGCTATCACTGTTCTGCTCATTATGATAATCAGCTGCCCGATTAACAACTTTATAAAAATTACTTACTTCCAAACCATCAGTTAATGTTGTTAAAACTTCTTTTTTAGTTTCATATTTATGGCCTAAAAACATATTTTGAGAATATCTGTTCCATACTTTCAACGGATGTAAATATACATCATCTTTATGAGAATATAAATCTAAAAAAGTTGTGTTGTTTCACGAATCTTAGCTATTGCTTCAAAGGAATGTTTACCTCTAATAATTGGAAAATAAGCTACTGTATCAAGAGAAAATAAATACGGGCATGTTACTCTGAAGAAATTTCCCATCATCAAATCTGTAGACCATGCTGCCTGTAAATCAGACAAACAGTCAAATACATAAAAAGCATCCCTTCCCTCTTTTGTAATAATATTATGAACTTCCAAAGTAAAAGGTTCAAATTGCTTGTTTGGATCTACCTGATAAATTTTAATCCCGTCACGTTCAATCATAGCAAATTCTGTTTCAGGATTATTTTTTTCAACATCCAATTTTAAGAAATCATCAGCAGTCATATCTATTAACGGCTCATGCTGACCAAAATTTACATAAATCAGGTTTCTATTATCTTTTAAAGCCTGTTTAACAAAAGGTTTGACAAAATATAAAAATTCATCCAGATTAGAAACCTGCCATACTACATTATCCCCTAAACGAATATTATCTAAGGTTTCGTCTAGCTGCAGAATACCGGATTTTATTCTTTCAAAAGCAACCATATTAAAAACTCCTAAAAACATTCAAATTTTTCAGCTAAATTTTAACATCAATTATAAATATGTTCAAAGAAGTATTAAAATATTTAAGTTTTATAAAATTTTTTCCATACATATCTTCTGAAGTTTCATGCCCCTGCCTTTATAAAATTCCATTGCACTGCCATTGCCTTCCCAAACATTTAAAGTAACATTATAGCATCCGATACTTTTTGCATATTCCAAAACATACTCGTACAATGCAGTTCCAATTCCTTCATGCCTTGTTTTTTCATCAACACACAAATCATCAACATAAATAGTTTTATGATTACAAAAAGAGGTTTCATTATGATGATTGGTTATAATGCAAAATACATAACCTACAATCATATTATCTAATTCATAAACAAATATTGGAGTTTCACTATTTTTTTTATAATTTCCTCAAGTTCATAATCATTATACTTTTTTCCACCGTCTTTAAATAGATCAGGACGAATATCTGAATGAACCTTTTGAACCTGAAGCAATAATCTATTAATTCCTTTAATGTCTCTTATACTTGCTAATCTTATCATACAATATCATTACTAATCATTATATAAAAAATTAACTTAAAAATTTATTAATCCAAAATGTTAAAAGCTTTTGAATGCAAAATCATCACAATTATTTTCAAGAATAGAATTAGCTAAACTATAAGCTATTTTCTTATCCAGTAAATTATTTTCAACTTCATCAATTAAATGTAAAACCGAAGTAGTTAATGCTACATTTTCCTGTTTTCTTGCAGCCACTTGTAATGATTTTACGAATTCCTCTTTATTATCAATATCATCATAAAATTCATTAATATCCAAATCATACCTTCTTAAGCGAGCTAAAACACTGCATTGTGACTCTTTTGTAATCCAGACTTGTCTTTTAATAGCTTCACTTATTGATTCAATAACACATTTAGCTATTAATTCTCCAAGTTTTGAATGTTTTCCTGCATTAGACAGCATATTATCAGATTCTGAATTTGAAAAAATAGCTATTCCATCAGTTCCAGTTCCTGTTGCAAATCCATTGGAAAACTGACTTGGAATTCTTAAATTACTTAAAGCTACAGTTTTTGCTTCAGTAGCTGTTACTAATCCATTAGCCAATGTTCCTGGCCCTAAACAAACATTAGTTAAAATAATTACATTAATTGTTCCAACATCGAATTGAAAGTCTCCATTTTCCTCATAATAACTTGCACTGTCCCCTGCTCTTGAGGCATTTACTCTTACACCGGCAGTAGTTATTGCACTAACTTCCAAGTTCCTATACTGTTTTGTAACAACACATGCATTTTCCATTTGCGCAGAAGTTAAAAGACCCGTAGTAAATTTAGAATCAATTCCTAAAATTCCGCTTTGTCTAATCAAATAATCTTTTATACTATGATTTTCTAAAAATCAATGTTTTCCTGAGATAAATAATGATTAAAAGCTATTTTAAAATTTTTTTTGTATCCGCCATTTAACTCAGATGTTGAAATTCCATTTCTGCAAACTCCAAACTCAACTACTATGGAGTTTTCATAGATATATGCCCTATCTCCAGTTGAATTTTTAAAAAATAAGTCGTTTGGTTTGCAAGATAATACCTTAAAAAATAAAAAGAAAAAAAAAATTAAATAATTTCTTTAAATTTACATCATTGGAGGCATACCGCCCATAGCAGCAGGATCCATACCGCCCATGTCAGCGTCACCTTTACCGCTAGATGCGATTACATCATCAATTCTTAAAATCATTTCAGCTGCTTCAGAAGCAGATTGGATAGCTTGTTTTTTGACACGTTTAGGTTCAATTACACCAGCTTCTTTCATATCTGCTACTTTACCAGTAAATACATCTAATCCCATTACAGCACTGTTTTCATGAGCAGCTCTTAAGTCTACTAATGAATCAATACTGTCTAAACCTGCATTTTCAGCTAAGGTTTTAGGAACAATTTCTAAAGCTTCTGCAAATGCATTAACTGCTAATTGTTCTCTTCCACTGATTGAATCAGCATAATCTTTGAGTTTTTTAGCCATTGCAATTTCTGGAGCTCCTCCACCAACTACAACTTTGTCATCTTCAACAGTAGCTGCTACAACACCAATTGCATCTTCAATAGCTCTTACGATTTCATCAACAATGTGTTTGGTACTTCCTCTTACGAATAAGGTTACAGATTTAGCTACACTGCATTCTTCTACAAAGATCATTTCTTCGCCAGATACTTTTTCTTTCTTCTACAATACCTGCTTCACCTAAGTCGTCAGCAGTTAAATCTTCTAAATTAGTTACTACATTAGCACCAGTAGCTCTAGCTAATTTTTCAATATCTGATTTTTAACCCTTCTTACAGCTAAAATACCTGCTTTAGATAAGTAATGTTGTGCTAAATCATCGATACCTTTTTGTGCGAATAATACATTAGCACCAGATTCAGCTACTTTATCTACCATATCTTTAACCATTTTTTCTTCTTGTTCAATGAAAGCTTGCATTTGAGCAGGGTCGGTTATTCTGATTTCTGCATCAACTTCAGTTTCTTTTACTTCAAGAGGAGAGTTAACTAATGCGATTTTTGCATCTTTAACTTCAGAAGGCATACCTGGGTGTACTCTTTCTTTGTCAACAATTACTCCTTCAACTAAAGTAGAATCTTCTACAACAGCACCATCTTTTTCTCAATTTTAATGTTGTCAGTGTCTACTACACCATCTTCAGCTACTTTTTGAACTGCATCTACGATTAATTTTGCTAATGGTTCACGTGCTGCTTCAGTTCCTTTACCAGTCATAGCAGTCATAGCTACTTTAACTAAAGTTTCTTCATCAACTGAATCAATTGCAATATCATCTAAAATTTCTTGTGCTTTTTCAGCTGCTTGTCTGTATCCCATTGCAATGATTGTTGGGTGAATATCTTGATCTAATAAAGATTCGGATTTTTCAATAATTCTCCAGCAATAATTACTGCAGTAGTAGTTCCATCTCCAACTTCGTCTTCTTGAGTTTTAGCTACTTCCACCAACATTTTAGCTGCAGGATGTTCAATATCCATTTCTTTTAAGATTGTAACACCATCATTGGTTACAACAATATCTCCAAGTCCATCCACTAACATTTTGTCCATTCCTTTTGGACCTAATGTGGTTCTTACAGTTTCAGCAAGTACTTTTCCTGCTAAAATATTGTTTCTTTGAGCATCTCTTCCGACGGACCTGTTTGTTCCTTCAGGTAAAATAAAATTGGTTGTCCACCTTGTGCCATTAAAATCACCTTTTAAAATTAATTTATTATTTATAGAACAGTTTAAATATCAACATGAAAAATAATTATATTGTTGAATAACCCTTCTACCATATAATGAGTTTAAGGTTATATAAATACTTATCGGTTGTAAAAAATGGAATATATTGACCTCACATACAAACTAAAAATGAAATTCCAGAATACCCTGGAGATCCCAAAACAAAACTTGATTATTTTAAGAAAGCTGATGAAACAGACAGTTCCACATTGTTTAAATTAGAAACTGGACTTCATACAGGGACACATATGGATTCACCATTCCATTACATCACAAATGGGAAAAAAATATCCCAGTTGCCTCTAGAAAATTTTATTGGTGAAGCTAGCATAAATTACGTTGAAAGTAAAAGTAAGGAAATTTTAGTTAAAAATTGTAATTTAAAAAATTCAAAAGAAAAGATAGCTATAATAATCACAGGATGGGGCGAATATTTTGGCAGTAAAAAGTTTCTATGAAAATCCTTACATCTCTAATGAATTAGCTGACATGATTATAGAAAAAAATATTAAAGGGATTGCAATAGATACATGCTCAGTTGATAAATATGGAGAAAATACAATTCATAAAAATTACTTGAAAATAATGTTTGGATTGTTGAAAGTATAACAAATTGTGATGATTTAAATAAAACTAAGTATAACTCATTCTTTATTCCATTAAATATTGAAGCAGAAGCTTCACCAGTTAGAGCTTTTCTAAAAAAAAGATTGAAAAAGAGATTATTTTTTTATTAAATCGCTTTTTCTCCAACCTAAATGGAGGAGTCCTGTCCATAGTTTCATAAGCTTCCTGTTCTTCCTGAAGCTCATTAAAGAAATTGTTAATTTCTTCCAAACGTTTAATCTTATCATCTTTAGAAGATAATTCCCTTTGAAGATTAATATAATCCTCTTTAGGAATAGTAGATTCTCTTAAAAGAGATAATTCTTTTTGAAGATTAATATAATTATCTTTAGGAATAGTAGATTCTCTTAAAAGAGATACTTCATTTTCTTTAGCAGTAATTATGTTATTTTTTCAGATAACTCATTATTTTTATATTCAATTTCTCTTTCAAGATTAGAAATCTTACTTTTAAATTCAGCATTATTTTCCAATTTAATAACCTGAATTTTATAATCATCAATAGTTCTTGAAAGCATGTTAATTTGAGCCTCTTTCTCAGCAATACTTTTAAAAGATTCATTCAATCTTTCATTAACTTCAGCAAGCTCTTTTTCTTATAATCCCTCAATTGTTCTGCAAAATATTCTTTAATTTCATCAAGAGAATTATTTACATAATCTAATTCATAAATTCTATCTTCTTGATTTTTAATTAGAGCATCTTTTTCATCTAGTTGTTTTTTCAAAAGATTAATTTCATCCTCAGCTTTAAATTTAATAAGAGAAACTTCTTTTCTTTATTAAGAATATGATTTTCAAGTTCCTGAATCTTCTGAGGAGTGGTATCTTTAGCTTTAGCTATTTCCAATTCAGTTAAATTGAATTTAAGCCTGTTTAACTCTAATAGACAATCACGAATTAAATTTTGTAATGTTTCATTTTCAATACCAGCACCTAATTCCATGTTATCCCTTAATTTAAAAATTTTTATCCCAATATCTAGTTGAATAATAAAAATTCAAATATTATAACTAATAAAGTATTATGAAATTCATACTATTTAAATTAAACTCTAAACATCATCAAAAATTAAAACTAAAAGTAAACAGAAATTATCTTAAAAATAAGAAAAATATTAGGAAAAATAAAAAAAAAATGATAAAATCAGAGTATTTTATCATTAATTAATTCAGCATTTAATACAGAAGCTCCAGCAGCTCCACGAATTGTATTATGTCCAACTAACACATATTTAAAACTATTATCAAATACTTTGTCTTTTCTCAACCTTCCAACTGAAACAGACATACCATTACCTGCATTTCTATCCATTCTTGGTTGAGGACGATCAATTTCTTCTTTAACAATGACTGGATTTTTAGGTGCAGAGAATAAATTTAATTTTTGAGGCAATGCTTTGAAATTAGCCATTTTATCTTTAACATCGTTAATATCAAAGTCATCATCCAACTCAACAAATACTGCTTCAGTATGACCATCAATAACCTGAACTCTATGACAGGAAGCACTTAATTTAAAATCAGCATCAGAAACTTTTTCCCCATCATAATTACCTAAAAGATGTAATGTTTCACTTTCCATCTTTTCTTCTTCATTACCAATATAAGGAACAAGATTATCAACAATAGCCATAGAAGGTACACCATTATATCCTGCACCTGACACTGCTTGCATTGTTGAAACCCTAATTGCATCTACATTAAAATTATCAACAATAGGTTTTAATGATAAAGTTAAAGCAATAGTTGAACAATTAGGATTAGTTACAATGAATCCGTCCCAGTTATTTTCCTTTTGCTGAGCATCAATCATATCTAAATATTCTGGATTAACTTCAGGAATAACTAAAGGAATATTTTTCTTCATCCTGTGAGCACTAGCATTACTTGCAACAACATAATCCCTAGCAAAATCTTTTTCAACTTTAGCTGCAAATTCTGTTGGAAGAGATGAAAATACAATATCCACATCATTATCCATTGCATCAGCATCAGTTTCTTTTACAATAATATCTTTAACAGATTCAGGCATTTCATTATCAAGATACCATGTAGTAGCATCCTCGTATCTTTTACCTGCAGATCTTGAAGATGCTGCTAATGCTGTAATTTCAAAATCTGGATGATTATCAAGTAATTGGATAAATCTTTGACCAACCATTCCAGTTGCACCAAGTATACCAACATTTACCATAGATAACACCTATTCTAATCCTAAAACATCATTCATACTACTTACAATACCAGATTCAGCATCTGGAATGTATCTGATAGCTCTAATTACCCCCGCAATAAAAACTTCCCTTGTGTGAGCACGGTGAGTAAATTCTATTCTTTCACCATCACCAACAAACATTACAGTATGGTCTCCAACAATGTCTCCACCACGAATAGCATGTAAACCTATTTCTTCTTTGGTTCTTTTACCGACCATTCCCTGTCTTCCATAAACTCCTACTTCTTCAGGGTCACGGTCAAGTTCATTAGCTATTACTTCAAATGCAGTCATTGCAGTTCCAGATGGAGCGTCTTTTTTCTGATTGTGATGTGCTTCAATAATTTCAATGTCAAAATCATTTAAGACAGGAGTTAATTTTTTCAAAGTATTGAAAAAATACATTTACCCCAATAGACATATTAGATGAAATAACTGCTTTTACATCATTGTCTTTTACATTTTTAATATTTTCAGCCATTTGTTCATCAGTAAAACCAGTAGTGCCCACTACAACATTAACACCACATGCAGTAGCTTTTTAACTGTTTCCACCGCTGCATGAGCTATAGTGAAATCAACTAAAACATCTGCTTCAGATTCTTTTAATGTTTCTTCTAATTTTTCAGCACCGACAATTTTAACTCCAAGTTCACCAGCACCAGCTTGAACACCTGCATCCACTCCAGCTAATGGAGAGTTAGGAATTTCAATAGCTGCAACTACTTCCATATCATCTTGCTGTGTTATTTTTCTAATAATACCGGAGCCCATTCTTCCAGCTGCTCCAGTGACTGCTACTTTAATCATAATATTACCAACTTAAATTAAATCTGCTTCTTTTAAAGCTTTTTTGAGAATTTCAACATTTTCATCTTTCATATCTGCTAATGGTGCCCTAAGAGGTCCTGCAGGAAGACCCATTATATTCATTGCTGTTTTTGCAGGTACTGGATTACTTTCAATGAAAAGAGCATCAATTACATTAATCATTTCGTAATGAAGCTCTTGAGCTCTGGTATAATCATCATTCAATATACTGTCAACCATTAAAACCATCCTTTTAGGATCCACATTAGCTGATGCACTAATTACACCAGTTCCTCCCAAAGCCATAATAGGTAAAGTTAAACCGTCTTCACCAGACAATATATTGAAATCTTCTTCAAGACCTTCTTTTGTTAAAGCTTTATAAAGTTTAGATACTTTATCTATGCTTCCACTAGCTTCTTTAACTGCATCAATACCATCAATTTTAGCTAATTCCACAATAGTTTCAACACTTATGTCCACACCAGTACGTGACGGAACATTATATGCTATAATCGGAATATCAGTTACATCACTAATAGCCTGATAATGTTTAATCAATGCATGCTGTTGTGGTTTATTATAATAAGGGGTGATTACTAAAGCAGCATCAGCACCTAATTCTTCTGCAGATTTAGTTAATTCAATAGCTTCATGTGTAGAATTACTGCCTGATCCTGCTACTGTTTCAACTCTGCCGTCAACTTCATCAATTAAAATTTCTACTACTTTTCTGTGTTCATCATGAGTTAATGTAGCTGATTCACCAGAAGTTCCGGCACCAACCAAACCAGTTACACCTTTATCAATCAAATAATTAATATTGGACCTAAATCCTTCTTCATCAATTTTCCCATCATCAGTAAATGGAGTTATCATTGCAACATATGTTCCTTCAAAATTCATTTTAAAACCTCTTTAATTAATTCAAGTGCTTTTTCACCATCTTTCCAATCGACAAATAATACCACAGCAGTTTGAGAAGAAGATATCTCAACAATGTTGATATTGTTTTTCCTAAGCGGGTTTGTAATATTAGAAATGATGCCCGGTTCATCAATAAACTCAGGACTAACTACAGTAATCATAGCTGTATCATCACCAAGAGATAATGAACTTAAAACATCTTCATCAATTACCCAACTGTGCAATAAATGATATGCTTTATCAGAATCCTTTTTTTTCTACAAAGGTTGTTATAGAATTCTGACCTGCTGAAATGCCAAATATATTAATTTTATTTTCTGCAAGGCATGAAGTTAAATTTGCTAAAAGTCCCACTTTCTTAAGCATTTCCTCTCCAACAATAGCAATGACAGAAATAGGATTTTTATATAAAGATACTGTCTTTAACATGTCTCCTTCAAAAGGACCAGTTATTTTTGTACCTTTAGCACTTAAATCACCATTATTGAAGTTGATAATTTTTGCACTTATCAATGGGTCTTTATATTTTAGAGCATGAGGATGTAAAACCTGTGCTCCATGAGTAGCTAAATCTCTCATTTCTTCAACAGAAATTTCATCTAATAATTCAGCTTCTTCTATTTTATTGGGGTCAGTTGACATTACTCCATCAACATCAGTAACAATAACTACATCATTAGCACCTAAACAGTGGCCAAGTAAAAATGCAGTTACATCACTGCCACCTCTCCCAATAGTTGTAATTTCACCACTAGGGCCTTTTCCTAAAAATCCGCAAATAACTGGGATAATACCTTGACTAATAAGATCTTTTATTCCATCACATTTTTTATCAGTTGTTGCAAAATCAATTTTGGCATTGAGTGAATTAGAATCTGTTATAACCGGCCATTTATCATTGTATGGATCAATAAATTCTGCCTTCACACCTAAAGATTCAATAGCTGCAGCAAATAATCTTGAGCTAGTTAATTCACCCATAGCCATTATTTCTGCCTTTTGCTTATCAGTTAAACCTCCACCAATAGCTTCAGTAGACAATTCAATTAACTCATCAGTTGAATTATTAACTGCAGAAACAACTACAACTAATTGATTGCCTTTCATATATTCATTTACCACAGATTGCGCTGCTTTTCTAATTCTGGAGCCATCTCCAACCGATGTACCTCCGAATTTTGCTACTATCAAATCCATTAATATTCACCTATTTCCATAAAAATTTCACTAGATTTTTGAATAAACAAAAATACCTAATTATTTATATGAATAAACACATTAATAAACTTTTAAAATAGGCTACAAAAGACTAAAATTAAAAAAAAGTAGAATACTAAAATTGAACAAAATAATGATAATAATAAAAAAATTAAAAAAAAATGAAAAAGACTTATTCTTGAGTTTGTTCTAATCTCACAAGTCTTGTAACATATCCTGCGATTTTATTTCTTAAATGTTTAGTACTTACAGTAGAATATTCCATAACTAATTTTTTTATTTTGATCAAAATCAGTAGTGAAAACACCTTTGTGAGTTTCTATAAGTTCTTTTGCTAAACGTTTAACAAATGAAGTTCTAATATTACCCATTAACATTCCTCCTTAAAATTTCTTTTTGCTCATTTTTTACTTAATGTAGTTAGCATATCCATGATTTGATTACTAATATCAACATCAATATGGTTTTTTTCAGATAACTTCTCAATTTTTTATGAATTGAATCCTCTCTTTTCTTATCATATACAGGCATACCAATATAGTCCTTTGCAAGGGCTATATCCATAGCAAATGAAGTTCTCTGACAAATTAAATCAAAAATTTCATTATCAATTTCATCAATGCGTTTTCTAGAGTCTAAAAGCACTTTCTCGGCATCTTTTTTATCTTTAAAAGATTTTAGCTTGTAATTATTTTTCAAGAAATCACCATCTTTTGATAATAATGATAATAATATAGTTTATTTGTATTATACTATTTAATACTATGGATTATTTGAAAACTTAACACTAAATTAAACTGCAACCGACATTATCCACTTTAGTTTCAATAATCCTTCCTTCATATTTAGACCAGGTTTCTTTAACATCATCAATTGCTTCATCTTCGCAGACAGCTACAAATGAAGAACCTGTTCCAGATAATCCTGAAGCTATTGCTCCAACTTCCAGAGCATCAATAGCTATATTGGAATCGAAACCTAATGTATTTGCATAAATCAAACCATTTAAATTAAGTGCTTTAAAATAATCCTTGGATTTGGCCAATTCAAAAGCAGTTTCAACAAGTGGAGACAATACTTTCATACGGTTAACATCAGAATTTCCAGATTTGGAACCAAAATTAGGCATATAAACTAAAACAGGATATTCATCCATTTCTTCTTTGATGATAAATTTTCTATTTTTATTATCTGTAACAACAACTCCTCCAAAATATGAAGCTGTTGCATCATCAAATGATCCTGTTATAGTAACTTTTGCCTCCAGGGATGCATCAATAGCTAAATTGATTATTTCCAAATCATCAAGTGGCTTCAAATTAAATTCATCTGCAATAATTTTAGAAGTTACACTTACAACAGCATTGGATAATGCACTGCTGCTTGATAATCCTGATGCCATCGGCAATTCAGATTCTGTTTTAATATTTATTCCAAAATCATCTGGAGAAATTTCATATTTTTCAAAAGTTTTTTTAGCACAGATTTCCATTAATGTAGTTGGTGCTCCAACATCATTAGAACAGGTTATGGAGTTATTTTGAGTATTGGCACTGCATTTTATATCCAAATCAATACCGAAAGCAGAACCAAAGCCAGTAGCTATTGCATTAATTACTGTTGCTGAACCTGGAGACCTTACTGATTTTTTTCATTATTTAACCTCATCATAAGGAATTTCAACTTTACTGAATATTTTAGCTCTGTTTCTTGCATTTGAAGCTAAATTAGCTCTGAATTCATCATCTAAAATTATTTTATCAACAGCATCATCTATAGTTTCAGGACTGTTCGGGTCAATCAACAGCCCCACTTCAGGAGTTATGATTTCTTTAATTCCTCCAACATCACTTCCAATAACGGGTTTTCCAGAGGCTAGAGCTTCAATTAAAACTAAACCAAAACTTTCTGAAAAAGACGGCAACACAAGCACATCTGCACTTGGTATAATCTTTTCTACATCTTTTCTAGCTCCAGTAAAATAAACATCAGAAATATTTTCTTTTTTCTGCTTTATCTTTAAGCTGTTTTAAAAGAGGACCGTCACCTACTACAACGAGATTATAATCACTTTTGGCTATTTTTTAGCTTCCAATAATGAATTTACATTTTTACGTTTGATAATATTACCTACAAAAAAGAACAACGGGTTTATTATTCTTAAAATCGGATTTGAATGAAGTGTTTCCATCATCATTAAACTTGGCAATATCTACAGAATTCCAATATAATCTTGTTTTATTTTCAATTCCAGGAACTTCAGTAGCTAATATTTCATCTTTCAAAGCATTACTTACTGCAAAAACAACATCTGCCTTTTTTAATACATTTTTTAATAATAGGTCTCATGAAAAATTGTTTTTATACATTTCAAACATGTCAGAACCATGTGCAGTTATGTATGTTTTAATATTATGTTTTTTCCAACTTCAACACTGGCTGCACCTGCCGGGAACAGATAATGGCCATGAATAATGTCAATATCAACTTCTTTCAATAATTTTTCCAATGCCTTTTTGCATTTATCTTAAACATCAATCCCCGAATTCCAGGAATATTAACTCCTTTGGTTCCGATTACATGAATGCCATCAATATCCTTAATATCCTTATGGGGATAAGTTATTACATAAACTTCATGCCCCTGTTTTACAAGTTCCTTGGATAAAGTATGAATATGAACCCCTACGCCACCTATATGAGGTGGAAACTGACCAACCATTGCTATTTTCATAATAAAAACCTTTCAAAATTATCATTTAAATAGTTACCTTCCATATCAACCAAAATAACATTTAAATCCAATTCAAATCTCTGCATACATCGCTCTTTAATAGCTAATGCAATACTATTACACACATCCAAATGCAAATCTTTTTCATCCAGGATATCCAACATGTCTTCTGTTGTTTTAGAATAATACAGTTTCTTAAGTGTTGATGTATCTGCACCGCAAATACCTGCATGAGTAATCATTATTTCTTTCCTACCATCCGCAACTGCATGTTTAGTATTGAAAATTCCACCTGCGACCTTAATTAATTTTCCGATGTGTCCGAAGAAAGTAAATTCATCAATTCCTCTCTTTTTAGCTTCTTCAAACATGAAACCAATATAATTACCAGTCTGAATAATATGCTGTTTTGTAATATTTAACTGTTTTAAAGCTAATTTTTCACCAATGTTTCCTGGAACAAAGACCAGATTATCTAAATCCAAAGCCAATGCCACATCTATTTGAGTAACAATAGAATTTTTATATGCTTCACTAGACATTGACCTGGCTATTCCAGTAGTTCCGATAACAGATATCCCATCAACAATACCTAATTTAGGATTCATTGTTTTTTAGCTATCTTTCGACCTTCAGGAATTGAAATTGTTACTTTAGCTACTTTATCATCAGGCAAAATTTTTTCCAAATTTTTTTTTTAATCATCCTGCGGGGAACTGGATTTATTGCATATTCCCCAACAGGAATCTGAAGACCAGGTTTTGTTATTTTGCCAACACCCTCATCACCAGTTATTATAACACTATCTTCATCATTAGTTTTATCTGATAATTCAACAGTAGCAACAATAGATAATCCTACAGTAACATCAGGATCATTATAAGGATTTTTATGAGCTACAGCACAAGCAGAAGAATGAGATAATTTTTACACTCATCAATTATAATGTCTAAAGTTTTTTAGGTGTTTTGACTTTAACACAATCAATATCCGAAGTATTTAAAATAGATTCTAAAGCTGCAAGAGAACAGGCAGTAGCTATAGTTCCAGTAGTAACTCCAGTATAATTCTCATTTGTCATGTTTACAGGTTATAAAAAAAAGAAGATAAAATTAAATCAAAGATTTAACTTTATTAACAAGTTCATCTAAAGCAGGTGCTCCAACAAATGCTACTTCATCATCAATAGCTATTGTAGGAACAGCCATAATGCCTAAACTAATTGCTTTTTGCCTATTTTCTTCTGAACCAATATTACAAATAATAATATCCGCAGCATCACCTAAAACTTCTTTTGCTTCATTAGCAACATTAACTGCTGCCGGACAGTGAGGACAGCTATCAGATGTAAATACTTCTACTTTCACTACCATGGTTTTTATCTCCTATTAAATTAATTGAATGATGATAATTTATTAAAACTAATATATAATTATTTAGCTAATTCCCTACAGAACCCTTTCAAAAACTTTGTTGATTTTCAAAATCGGTTTTCTATTTTAGCTCCAAATCAAATTTCTGAAATATATTCATTTTAAAACTCCTTGGTTAGTCTTGAATGTTTGTTTCCTAGATTTTTGGCATTGTTTTTTAAATACATTTTCAATTTTTACTTGTTTTATTTTCTTATCTTTTAAGTGATGAATGAAACTTTTATATCTTTTTGTGCAAGTTTCATAAATATTTGAAATTATTATTAGACGAAATTCAGTTTTATGATAAATTAAAGATTATAATTTATTTGTGAATTCATTGCAATTATTTAAATCAAACAAATATCTAATTATTTTCAGTTGTTGGTAGCATCCATGATATTCTTCATCAGAAATAAGATTCTTGTAGAATATCTTTTTTATCTAAATCTATTGTGATTGCAATTTTATTTTTATTTCATGCAGATTCTTTTAAAAACTTTTCAATAGTTGTTTTATCTTTATTATCATATATTACATCAGCTACAATGCAATTAAAAATAGACTCATGATGTATAGTGATATTTTAATTTCCCGTTGATTTTTATCCATTCTAAATTAAAGACATGATAACTCAATCAAAAACCTAAATCGAATTATATAATGTTTTTTGTTAACAAAAGCCAATCTTCAATTGATTATATTAAACCGTACTTCCAAAGAATTTCAAATAAATTGTAAACATTTTTTAAACTTCCAAGATAATCTGAAATCAAATGTTCAGATTCACTTTTCAATTTATTAGTGGAATTTCTGTTTTTATCAACAATATTTGTTAAAAAAAAAAGTTAAGAGAATAATAGAAATTCTCTTAAGGACTAATTTTTATATTGTTTCCTGTTTGGAAATCATTCCAATAAGATGTAATAATGTATTTTCCACTCATTAAATTAATATTTAATGAAGCAATACCAGTATCATCAGTTATTTCATTATAAAATATACCATTTACGTTAAATAATACATTTTGATTAGCTAATGGTTTTCCCTGACCGTCTAAGGTTTGTGCAGTAAATTTGCTGCCGTCCCCATAAGCCATATTAAGGTCATGAGTAACCAGCGTAGGTAAAACAACTATATTGTTACCTATGTCTAATCCCCCATATATTGTTGTGACAATATATTCTCCAGGCCTTAAATTAATATTCAAATTAACTACACCGTTGGAATCTGTGGTTCTTGTATAAAATACTCCGTTGATGTTGAAGGTTACATTTTTATTTACTGCTAAACTTCCGTTTTTATCATAGATAGTTGCTTGGAACTTGGATGTATTCATATAATACTTAGTTAAGTCATTTTGTATTATTAATGATTTTATTGTTATGTTAAATCCTTGTTGCTCACCATTTACCGGATTATATGCAGTTAAAATATAATCTCCCGGCCTTAAATTAATAGCCAAACTGGCTACACCATATTTATCCGTGCTTCTAGTATAGAAAACACCGTTGATGTTAAATTTAACCTGAGTATTAACTAATACTTTTCCATCACTACCTAAGAATTTAGCTCTGAAATCTGTAGCATTTTTATACATTTTAACTAAATCATCAGCTATGATACTTGGATTAATAGTAACTGTAATATTTTTAGAGATTTTACTATAATTAGCAGATCCGTTATAAGTTATGGTTGCTTGATATGTGTTGGAATCTAAATTAAGACCTATAGAAGCAGTACCATTTGCATCAGTTGTTTTAGCATAATTTACACCATTAATACTGAAATATATTGTGGCATTAACTATTGGTTTGCCTTGGAAATCTGTTAATTTGGCAACTAAACGACTTCCATCATGGTAAATCATTTCAACATCACCAACATCAAGATTTACATTTACATTTGGAATTACGGTTATGTTTCCTTTTTTAGTCATGGACTCATATTTAGCATCACCGGGTAAGTGGTAGTGACATTATAATCTCCAGCACTTAAACCAAAAACAATTACATTTGCGGTTCCATTAATTACATTTGCAGTGTATTTTTTGCTGTCAATTTCAACAGTAACTGTTCCGGTTGCATCTTTAGGTAAATCTACACCAATAGTGGAATTTACTCCTTCTTTAATTTCAGGAACAGAAATATCCATATTGTAATCAGATATTTTGGACACCATAAAGTTCGCTGTGCTTTGATTAGCATTATAATTATCATCCCTGAATATTCAACTTTAACAGTGTAATTACCACTAGCTAAACCTTTAAAAATAGCAGAAGCTTTACCATCACTAATAGCAACAGTTTGAGTTTTATTACCAACAGTAAAAGTAAAATTACCCGTAGCCCCAGAGGTTACACTAGCATTAACAACTACATCTTCACCTATTTTAACATCATTAACATCAATAATAATTGTTGAATTTCTTTTTTGTCTTTCAACTACTAAAATTTGCTCGTAAGCAACAACAGTAGTTTGAACCTTACCATCAGATGAAGTGAGGAAATATGCAGTATTATTTTCTTTAATAATACTAGTTACATCAACAATAAATGCATTACAACTCTCCTGACTACCCCCATCCCAAACATTGACATATTCAACACCATTGAAAGTTAAATTACCATCACCATTGTTACCAGAACCAGCAAAAAGCATACCATGTTGCATTAATAACACCATTTATATTTAAATTATTAAATGTAAACAATGAACTAAGTTTATCATCATAACCATATTGATTATAATATGGGTAGAAAATATCACAACAATCACTAAAGTAAACATCTTTAATACTTTTTTTACTGCCTGTAATATTATATAAAACAGCTAAAGTTACTAGGATAAAGAGCACAATTGACAGTTTTATTAATTACAAAACTATTGTTTCCATTACTATTGTAATAATCAGTTACATCAAATACTAAACTTCCATATCGATATGCACCATAACCACCTAAATTACCCTGATCAATTTCATGATTAATATACTTATTAGTTATATCATGTCCATTAAATGTTAAATTCCAGCCATTAGGGAATAAACTTGTATCCCAATTATAATTAAAGTAAAGAATTGCTTTAACAACATTAGAATCCTCAGGAATCATAATATTCCAAGTTTCATTTCTAAATTTGGAAAATTGACTCATATACTGAGAAGTAGGTTGACTTGAAATAATCACATCACCGGAAATAGTATAATTACGATTAATAATATTGCCAGAGCCATTATAGGCATAAGTTTTATTTAAATAACCATTATAAGCCAAAATTTTAGTAATAGTCTTATTACTTAAATCAAACTCTTTATATTTTAATTTAACAATAAAATCAATCTTATTACTTGCTGCCTTAGGCCAAACAGTATTTTCATCAATAGGTCTAATAGTAGGATCAACTAAAGTAATCTTATTATTACCAGAAACTAAATTATCAATAGCATAACTAGCAATAAGTTTATTAGTCTCATTAGAATACAGCTCAACAATCACTCCGCCAAGATTAACATACTCTTTATTATTAATGTTAATAGTAAAAATATTATCTACACCAGCATAAATACCAGAAGACCATTGAGTAGAAACAGAGCCAATAACAACATCAGGCAACACTACATTAAATGAAGAACTATTTAAAGCCGGACGATAATTATTATCACCAGAATAAACAACAGTAACATTATACACACCAATACCTAAATCTTTGAAAGTGGCACTAGCCATAGCATCTACAATAGTAACATTTTTAGACACCTCACCAACAGTAAAAGTAACATTACCAGTAGCACCAGAAGTTATATCAACCTTAACAACCACATCATTACCCACAATAACATCATTTACTGTAATATTAATTATTGGGTCTTGTTTTGTAGAAATATTAATTTTTTGAACTTCATTATTTGCAGTTATTGTAAATACACTGCCGCTTGTTGTTAAATCAAAGACAGTGCTAGCTATTCCATCTTTACTTTTAATTACTCTAGATTCAACACCATTATCAAATGCAACATCAATATCCATTAATTTAACAGATGATTTAATGTAGGTTCCTTCACCATCAATACAATTATTAAAGTTTGATGTAATTTCAATATCATTATCTTTAATTTCATAAGTAGTATTCATAACTACCCAATTATCTAAAGTTAAAGTACCTGATTTAACCTGAACATTTTTTGGAATTGCTACTTTAGCATTATTTCCCCACCAGTTATAATTAGCTATAATATTTCCATGACCAATATAAATGTCTTTACCATTTCCCAAATTAACATTATCTGCAAATATGCTTCCATTAATAAGACTGTTTCCCTGTTTAATATAAATACCAGTACCTGTTCCATATCTAGACATTACACTGTCCTGAGGAACAGCATTGTTGCAAACTTTAGAACCAGTCATATTTATACCACGGTCACTAGTTCCTATTGCTCCACCGAAAGGTGCTAAATTGCCATCAAAAATGGAATTTTTAACAGTAAAGAGATATTTGGATACAATATATTCATCACCATCACCCAAATAAATAGCTCCACCACCATAGTATGCAGTATTATTTAAAAAGATAGAATTATCAATATATAAATTACCTAAAGTAACTGAGATAGCTCCACCATAACCTGCTTCTCCTTTTCGTTTAACAATATTATCCATAAAAGTAGAATTTATAATACTTGCATTACCAAAGGATTTAATAGCACCTCCACGATATTGAGCATGATTATTTATAAAAGTACAATTAACTACACTAAGATTTTCATAAACACATATAGCTCCACCATTATAGTCCGCAACACCATTAGATATTGTAGAATTAATTAAAGTAGCTCCATTTCTTGATAAGATAGTTCCACCATTAGACCCTGCCACATTGTTGTTAAATTCACAGTTATAAACATTCAAATGCCCTTCAGAGTTTATTGCACCACCTATAGTCTTTGAAAAGCCATCACCATACAATCCTGTCGCATTATTAAATATTAAATTATTGACGGTTAAAGTATTTGATGAATTATTTGAATTAAAGAAATAACCTTTCTTGTTTGCATCTAAAACAACTTTAGCTCCATTATAACTACTAATAGTTAAATTATTTGTAACAGTCATATTAATATCTTCATAGGTACCTGCCAAAATATAAATAGTCACTAAATGATCAGCAGTATTTGCTAAATCAACAGCCTCCAAAATAGTTTTAAAAGGATTAAGTAAAGAACCGTTGCCTGATTCACTAATACTTCCATCAACATATAATTCTTTACCTTCAAATTTAGGTTCCACATAAGGAGTTATCTTTAAGTTCAATATTTGATTATCAACAATGGCAGTGATATTTTTAGCTTCAATACCATTAAACATAGAAATCATACCTGTTACTGTAGAATTAGGCATCATTTCAGTTGAATTAAAAAATACTTGTCTTTTAACCAAAATACCTTCAATACTGTCAATATTACCTTCTTTATCAGTGAATTTATTTATATTAATTGAAACTTGACCATTATCAGTATTATTAGATGCAATTAGCCAATAATTTAATGTAACATCACCTTTAAAATTATAGTTAACATTAGATACAGGAGCTAAATTGCTTCCCCACCAATTATAATCACAATTAGCTATACAATTATAGTCAATATATAAATCATTGGAATTACCTTTAGGATTGGTATTATTTACAAAACTACACCCCATAATATTTAATTTTGTCTCAGAAGTTCCATAAATTCCTCCACCATGCCCATAGCTGGCACTTCCCTGATTATAAGTTGCTTTATTATTTACAAAATTAGAGTTTGTAATACCTGCATTATTACTACCAAGTGCAGAACTCAGATAAATAGCTCCAGATTTACTTCCATTATTTCCTGTAAGATTACAGTTACTTATTAAAGCTTTTGAAAAACTACTTAAATAAATAGCTCCACCATTTCCAGTATTTCTTGTAATAGCCCTATTATTTTCAAAAACACAATTATCAATAGTGATTATTCTACCAACAGAACCAATAGCTCCACCAGCAGTTTTACCAGTATTTCTTATAAATGTCGAATTAACAAAACTTCCAGTTCCTTTATTAGAAATATGAACCGCACCACCAATAGTGCCAGTATTATCTTTAAAAGTACAGCAAATAACATTTAAATTAGCATTATCGCTAACTTCAATAGCACCACCATTAGAGACAATTCCCACTTTGCCTTCACCATTTATGAAAGTTAAAGAATTTACAGTTAAAGAATTTCCTGTTTTAACAACAAAAATATTCCCTAATTTTTCACCATTGATTATAGGGGAGGTATTCTCTAGAGCACTTAATGTTAAGTTTTTAGAGATAACTTGATTTGCGAACTTATATTCACCATCATTAAAATATATTGTCCCATTATCCCCAATATTATCAATAGCAGCAGTCCAATTTGTAGGATTACTGCTAGATCCATCACCCATACCATCAACACTAACATATATTTCAGTTGAATTTACAGGGACCAGATTTTCAGTAGCATATCCTGCCCCTTCCATATTACCGTTTAAATTAGTATATCCACTACCTAATTTATCATTTAAATTATTAACCAGAGCATCATCATTAGAATTATATATTAATTCTTCTGCAGATACAGCAGTTAACGACATGAAAATTAAACAAACAGCTGCTAAAACAACTATTAATCCATTGTTAAAATTCATTTAATTTCCTCCAAATTTTAATAACATAACGAATTAATCCAAATTCATTAATGATAATCCTATTAATCACCAAACTATATAATTATTATGATTTTAATTAAAAAAGTAATACTTCATTAATAATAAAATAAAAAAAGTATTAATATAAAAACAGCGCTCAACAAAACAATTAGTGAAAAGCTTAATATATATGAAAAAATAAATTTTAAATGATTATTATGGAAAATTTGTCAAATGATATAAAAACAATAATAAATACTGCTTATCCCTACATTAAGGAATTCAATCCCGCGCAAAAAGCAGTAATTGAATCAGGATATTTAGAAGATAAATCTAATTATATTATATCAATTCCAACGGCCAGTGGTAAAACAGTTGGAATTCTGCCTGCTCTGAAAACCATTTTAAATGGTGGAAAAGCAGTTTATGCAGCACCACTTCTTTCAATTCAAAATGAAAAAGTAAAAGAATTTAAAGCATTTGAAGAACATGGAATTAAAGTAGGCAAACACCCCTCCAACTCCGATTTATCCGTTATGGTTTTTGAATCATTTGATGCACTTACAAGATTTTCCTGGAATGTACTTCGTGAAGTAGATACGCTGATTATCGACGAATTCCATATGATCGGAGAATACTCAAGAGGACCTACACTAGAATCAGCTATTACAAGAGCTAAAATTATCAATCCAAGTTTAAGAATAATTGCTCTTTCAGCTACTTTAAAAAACATTGATGAAATTGAACAGTGGCTTGACGGGAAAACTGTAGAACATGATTACAGACCAGTGCCTTTAAATAAAGAAGTTTTGGATGCTGAAATGTTCAATACAAAAAATAAAAAAACGATGTTATTGTAAAAATTGTTGAAAAAGCTATTGAAGACAATTCACAGGCATTAAGTTTTGTGTCAACAAGAAGATTTACAGAAAGCTTAGCTACGTATGTTGCTAAAAAAATAGATAAAAAAAACAACAAAGGAACAAAAACATAAATTTAAGCAGGTAGCTGATAAATTACTGGAAGTTCCAAAGAAAAAAGGGTCACTTCCAACTACAACATGTCTTAAATTGGCTGAAGCTGCTGAAAAGGTGTTGTGTTCCACCATGCCGGACTTTTCAATGAACAGAAAGAAATAATTGAAGATGAATTCAGAAACGTAAATATACTGATGATTACTGCAACTCCAAGTTTGATGTATGGTGTTAATTTGCCTTCAAAATATGTAGTAATTAGAGACCACACCAGATGGACAAGCAATGGTCCTGCATCAATTCCTGTTTTTGATTATGAACAGATGTCCGGAAGAGCTGGAAGGCCGCAATATGATGATGTAGGTTACTCTTATTTAGTAGCTAAAACAATGGATGAAGCATTTGACCTGGAAGCCCGTTACATTGACGGTGAAATTGAATTAACAAATTCAAAATTAATAGATAACAAAGATGCTATCTACAAGCAGATTATAGCACAAATCGCATCCTCACTTTCCAAAAACCTTGATGATTTAAATGATTTCTTTGGAAAAACATTATACGGATTCCAAATGAAAACAATCCCACCATGTCCATGTTTGCTCAGGACAGTTTAAACTGGGAGCTTGAAAGTGCTCTTGAATTCCTGCTTCAAAATGGAATAATAAGGGCTACACCAGAAGGCCTTAAAACAACAGACTTTGGTAATTTAATAGCTAAATCAAATTATGCAGTTGAAACAGCCGTTAAAATTAAAGAATATGTTTCAACTATGGAAAAATTAAACCCTGCAGAAATGATTTATGCATTGGCTGAAACTCCTGATTTACCGTTGATTTCATTTAAAGGAAGAAAAAGTAAAGACCCCGTTCGTGACAAACTGTCTGAATGTGGTCTTTTGCAGTTGATATTGAAACCCTGAAGCTACTGCCGTTTCTTTTAATTGAATGGATTGATGAGAGAAACGAGTATGAAATTGAAAATGCATACAATGTTTATTCAGCATCCACTAGAAGATCAGCTTATGAAGCTTCCCGTTTGGTTAAATTTGCTAAAAACACTTTGGAAGTTCTTGGCAATTACTCTAACTTAAAAGATGTGGATTATTTATCTGCCAGACTATATTATGGAGTAAAAGAAGATATAATCCCACTTGTTGTAGGAGTTAAAAGACTTGGAAGAAAAAGAGCAAGACTCCTTATGAAAACATTCGGAGATAATTTAAATGAAGCAAGTGAAAAGGATTTACAAAAATAGAAGGTATCGGCCCTAAACTTGCCGGTAAAATTAAAATATTTACTATGAATCATTAAAAAAAAAAGAAAGGATGAAACTATCCTCCACCATTATCTGCACTTGAAGATATTTCAACATCCTCAAACATTTTTTCAGAGTTTTTAATAGCTTCAATATCTATATCTTTATCCTGAGGATAATCATTAGTTTTTAAATCTTCATCATTTAATAACTCTAATTTATTTGCAAGATACCATAAATTAGTTTTATCAATTTTAACCCATGAAGTGTCATTTTCTATTTTACTATCAGTAACTTCACCAATAGTTCCAGTATCTACATACCTTACATGTGATCCAAGAGTTATTTCCTTATTTCTTGCATCAACAATCATTTTAAAAACTCCTTTTTAAAAATATTTTATTTATTCTTCTTTTTCTACTTCAACTTTTTGAACTTCAACTTCTTCTTCAGTTTCTTCAGCTTCAGGTAATTCTTTAGATAAAATAACATATCCGCCAATGGTTTCAATGTCTTCAAAAGCTACTTCAAGTTCTTCTTTAGAAAATACTCCTTTTTTAAAGAAACAACCATAGATTTAATAGTTCCTTCTTTTGATCAAAATCAAAATCACTTACAGTTCCAACTTCATATGCATTTTTATCTAAAACTTTAGAGCCTAAAACTTCTTTAATATTCATAGTTATCACCTTATTCTTTAGATATTTTAAAAAAAATATCCTCTATAAAACAGTAAATATTATAATTATATCAATATAAATAATTAACTATTAAATTTATAAAAGGTTAGAATAATATGGAAAATGCCTGTCGCATAATAATTGAGGATATTTTAAAAAACAACATAAACACCAGAAAAGAACTGGAAGTTAAAAAAAGACAGTTATGTCGTGAATTAAAACTATCTAAGTTTATGAGCAATGCAGATATTTTAGAATATGCAACTCCTCAAGAAAAGGAAATTGTTTCAAATATCTTAAAGAAAAAACCTACCCGAACAATGTCCGGCGTTGCAATAGTAGCTGTAATGTGCCATCCTCATGAATGTCCTCATGGAAGATGTTTCTACTGTCCCAAAAGTAACAATGCTCCACCAAGTTATACCGGTGAAGAACCTGCAGCCCTAAGAGGCAGAATGTATGAATTTCATCCATATGTACAATGTTTTAACCGTTTAAAACAGCTTAAAAAAATAGGTCATCCAATTGATAAAGTAGAACTTATCATAATGGGGGAACATTCCCTTCCAGAGATTTATGTTATCAGGAATGGTTTGTATCACAATGTTTAAAGGCAATGGTTGATTTTGGATTGATACTTAAAAATAAACCTGAAGATAATGAATACAACTTAGATCCAATAGAAATAAAAGGATTTGAAAAGGGTATTCTTAAAAGTTATGAACCAAACAGCTATGTTCTTATTGATGATGTTCAAAAAGCTAATGAAAATTCCAAAGTCAGATGTGTTGGAATGACATTTGAAACCCGTCCAGATTACTGTAAAAAGAACACATAAATAGAATGCTGAATTTTGGAGTTACAAGAGTTGAGTTAGGTGTTCAAACATTATCTGATGAATTGTACACAAAAATTAAAAGAGGGCATACAATAGCTGATGTAATAGAAGCAAATACTCTCCTTCGTGACAGTGCAATAAAAGTAGCAATGCATATGATGCCAGGATTATTTGTAAGCTCAGATGAAGATTTAAATATGTTTAAAAAGCTGTTTAGCGACGATAATTTCAAGCCAGACATGCTTAAGATTTATCCATGTCTTGTTACAAAAGGCAGCGAACTATATGACCTGTGGAAAGAAGGAAAATATAATCCCTATACTGATGAAGAAGCTGTTGATTTAATTGTTAAAGTTAAACAAATTCTCCCTAAATGGGTTAGAACCATGAGAATTCAAAGAGATATTCCATCAACATTAATCGAAGCAGGTGTTCAAAAATCCAACTTAGGAGAACTGGTTTACAATAAACTGGAAGAACACAACATTAACTGTCAGTGTATACGTTGTCGTGAAATTGGCCATAAAAAACAAGTCAGAAATATGGCTTAGATGATTTTAAATTATTTAAAGAATCATACACTGCGTGTGGGGGTGAAGAAACATTTTTATCAATTGAAGATAAAAACGAAGAAAGTATTGCTGGATTTTTAAGATTTAGAATTCCTTCCCCAAATCATTATAGGCCGGAAATCACTGATAAAACTGCACTTATACGTGAATTGCATGTTTATGGAAATATGATTAAAATAGGTGGTAAAAATTCTAAAATAGGCCAACACACAGGATTTGGAGAAAAACTATTAAAAGAAGCTGAAAAATTAGCTATTAAGAAAGGAAAAAATGAAATAGCTATAATTAGTGGGATAGGAACTAGAAATTACTACCGTAAATTTGGATATGAAAGAAAAGGTCCGTACATGGCTAAAAAATTAATCTAAAAAATCAAGACAAAAGTATTATATAGATTATTCGTAATATTACTAATTAAATCATTTATATCGGAGTGTTACATAATGTATAAAATAAAAAACTCAAAAGAGTTAGCAAGTCTTATCAACTGTATAAACTTACACAATATGATAAGTGAAGAAGAAATGGAAGAATATTTAGATAAAGTAGGAAAACTAAACTTTAATTCCATTACAATAAGTCCAACATATGTATCATTAGCTAAAGAAAAATTAGCTGACAGCACTACAAAAATAAGCACCGTTGTTGGATTTCCTTTAGGTTTTGAAACAGCCGAAGGCAAAATAGCACAAGCAGCTAAAGCTCTTGAAGATGGAGCAGATGAAATTGAATCAGTAATCAATTTAAACCACCTAAAAGACCACAAATATAATTTAATTCATGAAGAACTTAAGCAATTAAGAGAACTTTTAGGAGACAAAACTTTAAAAGTCATTGTTGAAATGCAGACAATAGATGACAGCGAAAAAGCAAGTATTGCAAAAGTACTGGAAGAAAATAAAGTAGATTTCATCAAAACATCTACAGGCTTTATTGCACCAGACAATATTTATTCAAAAGTTAATGATATTAATATCATCCAAAAATATGCACCGCAACTTAAAATTGAAATTTATGGTGGTGTTGATACTTATAAATTAGCTAATCAGCTTTTAACCGGTGGAGCTGATTTAATTGGAAGTAACTGCGGTTATGAAATCGTAGAAAAAAATACCGTACTTTAAGAGAAAACACACAAATAACTCCAAAACCTATAAGATTCGACTAGAATCTTCCCATCACTTTTTATAATTTAAATAATAAAAAATAGCTTTTTTCAATAAAGATAATAATATTTTAAAAATAGTTAATGCCATGGGCCGGACTTGAACCAGCGACATCCAGATCTTCAGTCTGGCGTTCTCCCAACTGAACTACCATGGCATATGGACCGAACGAGATTCGAACTCGTGATCTCCTCCATGTCAAGGAGGAATCATACCCCTAGACCACCGGTCCTGTGCAACATTACTTAATTTATCAAACATAGTATATAAAGTTATCTGTTACAGCTAAACCGATGCAAAATAAAAATATAAAAAAATTGACCAAGAAAATGGCCAATAGATTTAATAAATTGTTAAAAAGCCTATTTGATAGCTAATTTGATATCTTCAGCTTTTTACAGTTTTTCTACCAGCGTGGCGTGCGAAATTTACAGCTTTTGTGCAATTGCGTCACCTTTTTCTTCTAATGCTTCAGCTAATGCAATTTTTGCATCATCACTAATTCTTTGTGCGCCAGCATTTTTTTTAAGATACGACCGACTGGTGCGATTGGTAATTCACTCATAATGACACCTCCAATTAAAACATAGTACCATATAGTATATAAATGTATCGACAATAATGGCTATTTACTCTCTATATAATAACCATGAACATAATAGGATATAGTTTTCTAAATTGAAAAATTTAAAAACACAAAGTTAAAAATTAAAGAACAAAAATAAGTAATGATAGAAAAATAAACCATAACAGAAAAATAAAAAATTATTTTGACACAACATCACCCTTAAGGTAAGTAGCTGTTGCATCTGTGATTTTAACTTTAATAAAGTCCCCTAAGTTAACATCATCAACAATTACTGGAATATAAGAATCTGTTTTAGCTATAAATCCACCTTTAGAACCTACTTCCACAACAACGGCATTTTGAATAGAACCAACTAATTCTTTGTTTTCTTCTTCAGTAATTTCTGTCTTGATTTTAGACAAATCCTTAGACCTTTTTTCATGATTTCGTGAGGAATTTCTTTAAGAGAAGATGAAATTGCACCTTTTCTATGCTGATATTTTGACAAATGAATCAGACTTGGCTTTATATTTCTACGTAAATCAACAGTTAACTGGAAATCTTCATCACTTTCAGTCGGATATCCTACAATAATATCTACTGCCAAAGTCAAATCTGGAATTTCACTTTTAAATTTTGAAACGATATCAATATACTGATCCAATGTGTGGCCTCTTCTCATTTCAGATAAAACTTTGTTACTCCCTGTTTGTACTGGTAAATGAATGAAATTATATACATTAGGATGTTTAATAGCATCAATTATTTCATCAACATTGTTTAAAATATTTTTAGGATGCATCATTCCAACACGAACTCGAAATTCGCCATTTAAATTAGCTACTTCTTTAATTAAATCAGATAGTTTTTCACCACTATCATGTCCAAAAGCAGCAGTGTCCTGAGCAGTAAGTTGAATTTCAACAGCACCATCATCAATAGCTTTTTAGCTTCAGCGACTATGTCCTTAATTGGATAACTATTTAATGGCCCTCTTGCAAAACGAGTGCAGCAAAAAGTACATGCTCTAAACAGCCTTCAGCAATTTGAATTATATGAATTAAAGAACCATCAGAAACTTTAGGAACACCAACTTTACTTTCTTTTGAAAATCCTGACTCACGAATAACATTACCGCAATAAGTTTCATTAACTACATCTGCTGTTTTATTAAGTTGATGAGGTCCTATCCAGCTACAATTCGGAGCTACTTTTTCTAATTTTTCAGGATCAATTTCAACCATACATCCGCTTACAATAATTTTTTTATCTGGAAAGTTTTTTGTAATTGCTGAATTTTATAAACTACTTTATTTTCAGTTGGTAGCTTTACATAACATGTATTTACAATTATAACATCTGCCATTTCAGGAGCATCCACCAAATCAATTTGATTTTCCTGTAGAATTCCCCCATTATCTGAGCATCTGCTTTATTGAATGTACAGCCATATGTGTCAATATATACTTTCATGAAACTTACTCGCTTAATGTTTTCTTAACAATATATTTGGTTAAATCATAATCGAAATTATTGAATTTAACAGGTTTTCCATAAACTCTTTTAATTACTTCAGCTCTTGCAAATCCTGAAGTAATTTTACGTTCCTGTGTTTTAATAACATGTATTCTAACAATGTGCTTATCAATTTTAACAATATCTTCTGTAGATATCTGGAAATCCCTGTCCAAATCCAATTTATATGAATCGACTTCACCATGCAAATCAACAGAAAATCCTATACGTGCAGGAATTTCAACTGAATTGGCCCATATTGTAACAATATCTTCAACTAAAGCTTTTTAACACGTTTATTTTCAGTTTCAATACTTGTTATTTTAACCTGACCTTCTTCAGTAAGCAAACTATCTCCAACAATCAATTCATCATTAGGAGATAATTCGATGAATGTTTTTATAGATTCACCCTGCTTTGAAATAATAACCCTATACAATTGAGGTTTTTTTAGATGAAACAACATTTTTAAAAACATGACCGCAATCTACACATTTTAATAAATATTCTTCCGTAATCTTCTTTTTAGATGATTTCTGCTTTGAATTTAAAATATCAAAATCATCAGAACCGCAAATTGGACACTCCATTATTAATGCCTCCAAAAAATAAAAATTATTGTTTTTCTTTTTAGATAATGATTAACAAGACCATTATCTTCTAAAATATCTAACATAAACTCTTTAAAAGGTTCAAAAGTAACTGATTCACCAGTAGTTTCATTAGTTAATATTCCTTTTGACAAATCAATGTTTATAATATCTCCGTCTTTTGCCTGAATATCACAAACAATTACTGGCAATCCAATGTTAATTGCATTTCTGTAAAAATTCTGGCGAAAGATTTAGCCACAATAGCATCTACACCTGCAGTTTTAATAGCTACTGGAGCCTGCTCTCTTGATGAACCGCAACCAAAATTTTCATCAGCTACTATTATGTCTCCTTTTTAACATTCTTTGTAAAATCTGGACGTTCTCCTTCAAGTACATGATCAGCCAAATCTTGAGGATTAAAGGTTCTCAAATATCTTCCGGGAATAATAACATCCGTATCAATATTTTCACCAAAAGTCCATGTTTTTCCTTTAATTATATCCATATATACCACTTATTTTTGGATTTCATGACCATAATTTTGTGCTTTAGTTGTAAGAACTATGCCTCTGCTTCCGACATACTCTTTAATCTCTTCAACTATGTGTTTATTATTTTTATCAAATACTGAATAAACTGTAGGTCCAAAAGAGCTCATACCTACACCATAAGCTCCAATTTCCCTTAATTTATCCATCAAATCCCTGATTTGTTGAGACTGAAGCAAAACTTCCACATTTTTTAAATCCTCTTTTTTGAATTTCATCAATTGAATGGCCAAATGCTGGCAAATCCCTTTCAAGTAAAAAAGGAATCATATTCATAAATATAATGTGGGAAGTTTGTTCCACTTCATTTTTAGGAACAGGACAGTAATCCTGAAATATGTTTACTTCCTTTTGACCGTTTACTGTATTTTTGGAATCAAGAATAACCAGTAAAATCTCCCAATCATCAGGAAAATCATAGTGAGCCAATAATTGAGGAGGTTTAGCTTGTGAAGCAGATGATGGTAAAAATGATAATTTTGATTTTAAGCTATGTCCACCATCTACAATAAATCCCCCAAATCAAATGAAAACACACCAATTCCGGAAGTTCCTCCACGTCCGATAATTTCTCCTAAAGAATATCCGTTTGAATAAGCACCAATATGTTCAGCAATAAGCTTTCCTGTTGATAAACCCATTTGAGTTCCAGAACCTAAACCAGAATGGGGAAGATAAGCTTTATCCACTCTAAAATAAAATCCTTCGTCAATATCAAAATGGTCAATTACTTTTTGTGCTGCAGAAGTTATTTTAGATACACATTCATTACGAATCACATCGTTAAATTGAGCATTATCCTTGAAATCAACAGTGATTCCTTTTTCTGCCGGTTCTCCGTATAAGACAAAGTTAGGGTCTTTAATTGTAAGACCTATTCCTCCATCTATCCTTCCATAAGACCCATTCATATCAATTAAAGTTAAATGAAGTCTTGAAGGTGACTTAATAATCATGTATTTAAACCCTCAGTTTTTATCTTCTTTTAAAGGTGTTGAGAATTCTTCTTCCACACTTTCACGATACATGGAATTCATAGTACAGAACGGAATAATTCTACCGTCTGGAATTGCATAATGAATAATACATTTTTAACTCTATCTTCATCAAAATTAAATGGATCCATAAAGTGCATACAGGAAATAAGCATAGCATCTTTTGAAAATTCTCCTAAAGCATCATAAGATCTTTTAGTAAATACATTTAACAATATTTTCTTAATATCCAAACCTTCAGGTACTTCATTAGTATTAATCAATTTAGGAAGGTTTTTCACAGCACTAGCTTCAACCCTTTTCTTAATTCCAAATCCACCTTTTTCAAGTTTGTCGGAATATTTGTCCAATAATTCAAATAACCCTTCAACATCAATGAATTTAGTAATAGGAATCAAATTGTTTAATGTATTTTTCCCTTCAGTTTCTTCCATAAACACATAAGTAGCTATTCCACAGTGCTGATTACAGTTTAAAAGTAACACTAGGACTTTCGCCTTCAAGAGCACCGATAAAACGTGCAAATGATTCTACAGAAGATGGAGGATAGAAATCATCAACCTTTACATCGCCATGAGTTTGTTTAGCAATCTCATTAACAAAATCAGGAATAGTTATCCTTTGTTCTTCAACCTGACTTGCAGGAGTTCTTCCTGAAAATGAAACCGGCTGGAAATTGACTCCATAAACATTTTCCCTATGATCAAATGCAAATTTAATAATTTCACCGATTTGCTGATCATTGACACCTTTAATTAATGTTGGAACAAGAACTACACCAAGACCTGCTTTTCTACAATTTTCAATAGCCTGAATCTTTTGAGGAAGTAAATTTTTACCTCTGTTATTGATATATGGTTCAGGAGTTACACCATCAAAAGCCAAGTATACTGTGTTTAAACCAGCATCTTTTAATTCTTTTGCAAAATTTTCTTTTCTAGCTAATCTTAAACCATTAGTAGCTATTTGAACATGAGTAAAACCTTCTTCTTTAGCCATAGCTACAAGTTCGACCAAATCCTTCCTAACAGTCGGTTCACCACCCGCATATTGAATAGCTGGAGTTGGATGAGGTTTTAAATTCCTCAGGTTCCTTAACATTTCCCTAATTTCATCCTGTGTAGGTTCATACAAACGTCCGGAAACAGCCGCATTTGCAAAACAAACAGGACATCTTAAATTACATCTATTTGTAACATCAATTAAACCTAACACAGTGGAGGTTTCATGGTCTTCACAAAGCCCACAATTATTAGGACAATCTCCGAATTTCTCTACAGAAGGGTTTTCAACTGAAGTTATTGTAGGTTCAAATTGTTTAACCCTATTATAAAGCTTATCATCACTCCAATATGTATTTACAAACTCACCATGTTCATCACAGGTTTTTTTAATCAAGATTTTACCATCTTCATCAAAAACCTCTGCATCAAGTGGTTTGAAACAAATTGGACACAAACTTTTTGTCATTTTTATTCTCACAAAATCACCCTTTGCTAATAATTAATAAACTATTAACCATTCATTACATAATATAAATATATTAACTCAATTTAATATTTAAAGTTAATTAATGTTTTAACATTAAATATAAAAGATAACACATACAAAGATAAAACTTAATAAAAAAAAAATGAGGAACATACATGGTTGATAATACCCAAATTTTTATAATGGCTTGTATTACTATCCTATACTTTATATTACCAGCTTATGTGTCAAACGGTTCTGCATTAGTCTTTGGAGGAGGCCTTCCTTTAGATTTCAAAAAACAGACAAAAATGGGAACCGATGGATAGGTAACGGAGTTACATGGAGAGGATTAATTGGTGGGACAATTATGGGAACCCTTATGGGAGCAATTCAGGGATTGCTTGGGCCAATAATACTTGAAAACTTTGGAGAATTTATTTATACTCCAATCTGTACAAATTTAGTAGAAGGAATACTAGTAGGATTTTTACTTGGATTCGGTGCAATGGTTGGGGACGCAATAGGAAGTTTTTTAAAAAGAAGAGTGGGAATTGGACAGGGAAAACCCGCCCCACTTTTAGACCAGATTGATTTTCTTATTGTTGCTTTAATATTCAGTTCAGTAATGGTAAGCTTTTCCATAACATTTGTTGCAATAGCTGTTGTATTAACATTGATTATACATTTAGTGGCCAATACAGGAGCTTACTTAATAGGAATAAAAGATGTATGGTATTAAACCACACATTTAAACTTTTTTAATTTAAAAATCTGTTCATCATCACTGCAGTACCAACTGCCGGTGCAACAACACATTCTTCATCAGTTAAAATAGTATCCATAGATTTAACTTCAAGACCTAAGAATTCTGCAGCTTTTTTATCTAAAATATCTTTTCCAAGACCTGTAGTTACAATCAGATTCAAATTTTGAGTTTCAGATACCTGTTTTAAAGCATCTGCAATTTGTTCAATCTGCTTTTGATGAGTGAATCCGGCTAATTCAACAATGTCTGCTTCACTTAATGAATCCAAATCAGCACACAATACTCTGGCTATTCTTTTCATGCAACTTTTTTAGATTTGTTTTCACCATCAAAAGTATCGCAAACATAATCATCTAAAGTTATTAAATCCAAAACAGTATAAACATCTGCAGTTTGTGCAAATAACTCAGAAGCTACCCTATATTCTTTTCCATGTAACTGAACCTTATCCAAGAAGCTGGCCAAATTGGTTCTTAATGTTCCTGTATATACCAGTTCGCCGGTAGCCAGTCTTTTAAAATCTGATCTTCCAATTGCACATTCTTTTCCGTCTTTAATTGGAATAATATCAGTTGTTGTACTTCCAGTATCTATGAAAATACAATTATCACTTATTAATGTAGCTATTTGGGCAGTAGCTATCCAGTTAGCAGCTGCTGCCTTTAAAGGAGTTTTTTCAATTTCTTCTTTTGATAACATCCCATCAATTCCAACATAAGCTGTCGGACACTCAAAAGTTTCCTCACATTTTTTAACAACATCTAAAACTCCGTCTTTTTTTGTATCATATGCATCCACCAATTCTGCAGTCATAGATATTCCTACAGCATCAATTTCATCAATCGGACAAATATTTTCAATCAATTCAGTTAAAACTTTAGGTAATGCTTCATTATTGCTCCACATCGGAAGATAAGCAAAATCCACTTCAATATTTTTTACTTCATTATTTTCAAAATCAACAACTGCCAAGTCAGTGTTTGCACCGCCAATATCAAAACCTGCTACTTTCATTCTTAAATACTCCTAATTACTAAATTATCCCCTGATTTTTTAAATTCAATTTTTCCATTTAAATCTATTTTTCATTTAAATCTTTAATATCTACATTTTTATCAATCAAATCAATGATAGATGAACCAATATTAATATTGGCTATTTTTTAAGACCTGCGTAAGGAGTGGTGAATCTGGAATTAATTTCAAGGACATAAACATCCTCGATGTCTTTTTTCATCATTGCTGATTACCAAATCCACACCAACAAATCCTTTTAAGCCATCAATTGATTCAACTGCTTTAATGGCTGTTTTAAAAGCTAAATCTTTAAATTTGCTTTCAAATGGGATTTGTCCCCCTAAATAAGTTCCCTTATCACCAGTTAAATCTATAATCTGTTTATTTAAACTTATTGGAATAGCGGTACTGCCGTCACAAAGCAAACTAACACTAATATCTGTTCCTTCGATAAATTCCTGAACTATTACTCTGGAACCTGGAAGAAATATTTTTCCAAACTATAGTCCAAATCATCAATGCCGTTTATTATTTTAATATTTTCACAATCCACACCAACACGAGGTTTGATTATAAGTTTTAAATCATCCAATGGTTTTTCAGCATGCCATTTTTTATAAAGGTTTTCCAATGCTCTTTTCCAATATCCCACTTTGTCTATTTTTAATTTAAAAGTTCTAGGCTGTGGAACAATATTGTATAACAATTCATAAGAAACAAATTTGTCAGAGGAATTGTAACATGCTTCAGAAGATGAATTATAAATTTTTACATTATTCTCTTCTAAAATTTTTGTAATATTGTATAGGCCATTATTATTTTCTGCAGCTATGAAAATAGCTTTTTAAAACTAGCTGCATTTTTTTTCAAGCCAGGAAATTATATCTTCATTAATAAATATTGGTGTAACGTTATCATAATCCTCTATAATCTCCTTGTAAGATTCATTAAGAACAACTGTTACATTATAATCTTTTAAATCATCTAAAAGTGAAAATATTAAAGCTTCTGCTTCTGAAATAATACATTTATCTTTTTTCACCGGAAGCTGTAAAATATTCGAACAGTAAAATTGAATCATCATTGATAGACATCATAAGTAATCATCATACCTTTTAAATTTAAATTGTTCAATGGGAAAATCATTTTTCACCATCAAAAACCATATGCACTAACGCATTTTCATTTTCTTCAAATTCCTTAACAGAAACATCTTCATTAATTTTTATCATTTTACGGTCAAATGATGACATTATATTTTCAGGGGCTTTAATATCCAATAAACCATTATTATATGCTTCTTCGATTGCATCAATAGTTTTAATAGCTGCATCCCCTTTTCCATAAGGATTTTTAGCATTTTTCATTTTATCTGCAAATTCTTCATCATTGAGAATCTTTTCAGCGTTTTCTAAAATATTATTTTTATTAGCTCCCACCAAAATATTTCCGCCAGCACTGACTGTTTCAGGCCTTTCAGTATTATACCTCAAAGTTAAAACAGGAACATCCAAAGTAATTGCTTCTTCCTGAAGCCCTCCGGAATCTGTTAAAATTAAAGTAGAATGTGAAGTTAAAATTAAAAGTCCAAATATCCCAACGGTTTAATAATATGGACATGTTCCAATTCATTTAATTCATCAAATAAATTAAAGTTCTCCAAAGTCTTTTTAGTTCTTGGATGAATCGGAAAAATAATATTCATGTCTTTCAGTTCTTTTAAAGCGAAAATAATGTTTATTAACCTTTTCTTATCATCAACATTTTCTGCCCTATGCATAGTCAAAGTTAAAATATTATCCATATTTTCAATGTCCAAGTTAGCCAAAGACTCTTCCTGAATTCCCAATTTGTTTGCTATTTCCAAATGCCTGAAACAGGCATCAACTACAGTATTTCCTGTAATAAATAGTTTTTTCTTGAAATTCCTTCAGCTAAAAGATTAATTGCAGATTCTTCAGTCGGAATAAAATACATTAAAGAACAGGCATCTGCAGCCATCCTATTTAATTCTTCAGGCATCGTAATATCAAATGATCTGAGTCCCGCTTCAACATGTCCAACAGCAATATGTAATTTAGAAGCCACCAGTGCTCCTGCAAGAACTGCATTTGTATCTCCCTGAACAAGAACTATATCCGGTTTTTCATCAAGCAAAACTTCTTCGATACCCTGCATCATCAAACCAGTTTGTTTTCCATGGGAACCAGAACCAACGTGAATATTATAATCTGGAGATTTGATTTCCAAGTCTTTAAAGAAATTATCCGACATTTCTTTATCATAATGTTGGCCAGTATGAATAAGACAGGAAGTTATACCTCGCTTTTCAATTTCATCAATAATTGGAGCCATTTTAATAATTTCCGGCCTAGTTCCAAGTATAATAGCTATTTTCATTTTATCGACCTATATAAAATTAGTTAATCATGAATAATAAATGTTGGTTATTTAAATAGTATAAACTTCTACTAATACACATTGGGGTGATTATTATGACCGACCTTGATAAAGAAATTGAAGAAAAAATATACGATATATTAAAAAATATCACAAAGACGAAGACTACAATTTAAATTATCTCATTACAGATAATGTTGTAACCTTCTTTTTAAGTATAAATGAAGGTAATTTAGTTACCATGGAAGATTTATACAAAATTTCAGGGATTTTAAATGCTAAAATCAAAGACATGGTTCTTGTAAATCAAGAATACAGATTTTCATTTGAAATGGAAAAATAGAATTTGGGACATCTTATTTCCCGAATTCTTCTTTTTTTATCAAAACTTATTTTTAATGCAGAATTTTTTCATAATAAACTCAAGTAACAATAAAATTACCTGTTTTTTGTTTATCCGTTCAGATCTTCCAAACTTTTTATCATGGATTCCCTTATAGCATATTTTCTTTGCAAATCGCCTAGTGAATCAACTAAATTTCTTTTAAAGCGTTCACAGGCATAATCATCATAAACAAATTTAACCCCATCATATTTAATATCCATTAAAATCAGATAATCCGGATCCAAAACTTTAATATTGGCTCTAGGGTCATTCTCTGCAGGATTTAATAATTCTTCAACTTTTTCCAAAGATAACTTCCCAATAGCTACATCAACAAAAACACGCATCATTTTACGAACCATGTTCCATAAGAAGCTTTCCCCATAAATATCTACAAAAACAGGTGAAAGTGTGTCATGCAAATTTGGAAATTCCTTTTTATGATAATCATTGAGATTTGCTTTGGTGATTTTAATATCATCAATTGTTCTGGTTGTTGTTTTTGGAATCGTTTAGTAAAATTAGTAAAATTATGAGTTCCTTTAAAAATTTCAGCTACTTCATTCAGTTTATACAAATCCAAATCAGACCTAAATAAAACATAACGATACTGTCTCATTTCAGCATACCTCGGTTTAAAACCAAATCTTACCGGAGCTTTAGCCAGTATCTGAATATCATCAGGCAAACTGTTATTGATTTCATTAACTCTAACTTCTTTTTCAGACTGGAAACTGATTACATTACCTAAACTATGAACTCCTGCATCAGTTCTGCCGGCTATTCTAAATCTGGACTTTTTAAATCATCAATATAACCTAGTTTACGTAAATGGTAAATCAGCTCTTCTTCAACAGTTCTTAAATCAGGTTGTCTTTGAAAACCATGAAAATTAGTTCCGATATAGCCAATTTTTAAAGCTGTCCTCTTCATAATAATATATTATTATAAATATTAATTAAAATAAATTTTGCAAAAATAAAAAAAAAAGTAAAAGGTTATTCAACACCTTTTAATGATTCAACCATGTTCAGTTTTCTAATTTTTCCTGAAAACATTAAGTTAACCACTATGGATAATGAAAATGTTATTATAAAACTTAACATTAAGTTTCCAGGACTTAAGGTTATAGGAAATTGGAATGAAGGTCCTGCAGAATCCGTCATTGATTTCATTAAGAGATAACCGAATGGAATTCCCAAAACAAAACCCATTGAAGTAAACCATAAATTTTGCGTCAATAATAACTTTCTCAAATTATTTGTTTCAAATCCTATAACTTTTAAGGTAGCTATTTCCCGCTCAATTTCTGTAAATGACAACAATCCCAAATTATAAAGGACAATAACAGCCAATAATGCTGCAAAGAATATTAAAATAGATACCATTGAAAGCATTGATTCAGATATCTCATTCCAATTTGAAACAGCCGTATCTAAAGTATTTACTGCTTTGATTCCATTATAATCTGAAGTTACATTCTGAGATGTAACAATACTTGTTGGAGTATAATTCAATCCCAAATCTTCAAAATAATCAGGAGTCATTATTAATCCCTGAGATATAGGGTCTGCATGAATAGAGCTTACTTTGGTAGATACCCATTTGTCATTTCCTACAATATGCCATTTGATTGTGTCTCCTTTTTCAACACCCAAATTATCAGCCATCTTCATGGAAATGGAAACACCATCATCAGGAATTTCTGTCGGATTTCTATGATTGTCTGTTGGAGTTACCAAACTGCTTTTATTTAAAACCAGCAGCGAACCTGAATCCCTATGGTCATTAACATCAAATTCTATTCTGCCTTCCATTAATTGAGTACCGTTAACCTCATCAGTTATGCTGTTGATTTGACTAATTGATGCATCATTATCAACAATTAATTTAGAGGAATAATGATTAATGTCTTCATATTCCCAGTCACGCAAGTCATTCATTCCGTCATACATTCCAAATGCTGAAACAAGCAGTGCAGTACATCCTGCAACACCTACAATTGTCATTAGTGACCTTGTTCTATTTCTTTTTGCATCCCTATAATTCCAGCGTGCATTAAAGCTGAATTTTTTCCATATCTTTGACTTTTCCAGCAATCCTGAAACTGCAACTTTAGGAGATTTTGGCCTGATTGAATTTGCAGGATTTTCTTTAGAAATACTTCTTGTTGCCCAGTAAGAAGCTATTAATGATACACCAACCATTAATGCTGCAACTATGACAAAACTAATACTGTATCCAACATTCCATCCAGGTAATGTATAAACAGCCTGCATTGATTCTAAAAACAATTTTGGAAGAGTCAATGGCCCCAATATTAATCCCAAAATACTTCCTGCCAAAACTAGCCAGAAACCGTACGAAATATAGTGGAGCATTATAGTTCTGTCTTTAAAACCTACCGCTTTTAAAACACCAATCTGAGTTCTCTGATGATTAATTATCCTTGCCATTGTAGTTAACAGAGTTAAAACAGCAATCAATATGAAAACAACCGGGAAAATATCACCCATCATTTTATGCTGATCCAGTTCCTCATTAAATTGAGAAACACTTTGATGATCTGCCTGTTTTACAAATGAACTGTAATTTCCACCAATAACTGAATCCAAATCAGCTACATAATCATTCGGATTTCCATTAAAATCAACAAGCAATACATTATACTGTATTTGTGCTGGAAATGCCTTATAAGACAGGTAAGCATAACCTGTTTTATTGAAATCTGTAATAATTGAAGTATCTGAAAGAGTATAAACATTTTCAGGAGAATAACCAAGACCTTTAATTTCTTTATTAATGGTTAATCCGTTAACTGAAAATGAAATGTTATCCCCAACATTTAAATGTTTAGCATCGGCAAAACGTTTATCTAACCACACACCATCTTCATCATCAATATCAACATCTTTTCCTTCAACAAGATAAAATTTAGAAATATCATTATTTTCTACAAAGTGCAGCGTCACATCAGGGTCATTATCAAAATCACCTACCGAATTAATAACCAGCTGTCTTTCACTGGCTGTAGTTGCACTTAGATTATCAACTTTATCTACAGTAGAATTATCCAGATGACTGCTATAAATCCATCCATCCGCTAAATTTGTAGCATCATAATAATCATTTACACTTTGCTCAAAACCAGTGTATTCCCCACCGATTCCTGCAAATACAAATACTCCTAAAAAAGCCATTAAAAAGATTGAAAGAAATTGAGATTTATGATTTTTAATATCCCTAATCATCTTTTTAGACAACATAAAATCACCATTCCAAATCAGTTACTTTTTAGGGTTTTCATTAATTGTTATGCTTTCAATTTTACCATTTTTAATTCTTATAACCTTGTCTGCAGCTTCAGCAAGAATTGCATTATGTGTAACAATAACTACAGTGGAATTGTTGTTAACACTCATATTCTGAAGTAAATTCAAAATTGAAACACCTGTTTTAGAATCCAGTGCTCCAGTAGGTTCATCACATAAAAGCATAGACGGTTTTTTTAGCAACAGCCCTAGCTATTGAAACTCTTTGTTGTTCTCCACCTGACAACTGTGAAGGAAACTGATTAGCATGCCTGTCCAATCCGACAGATGCCAGAACTTTCATTCCATCAATATCAACATCTACAATATCCTTCATAAGTTCAACATTTTCAAGAGCAGTCAAATTGGGAATTAAGTTATAAAATTGAAATATGAAACCAACGTTTTTAGCTCGGTACTTAGTCAGCTGATTGTCATTGAAGCTTTCAATATTGTTTCCATCTACAATAATTTTACCACTGGTGACAGTGTCTAAACCTCCTAAAAGGTTTAAAAGAGTTGATTTTCCAGCTCCCGAAGGACCTAAAATAACAACAAATTCACCTTCTTCAATAGTAAAATCGATATGATCAATAGCTGTTAAAATATGCTCTCCGGATTTATACTCCTTGACCACATTTTCAAATTTTACAATATCACTCATATTAAATCACTTAATAAGATATTAATTAAAATATTATATAAAAAATATTATATAAATATTTAGTCATACCTAAATTTATTATTGGCAATATCATATATATTTTTTCCAAAAAAGATTTGCATTTAACAGTAACTATTAAACCATATTAATTATAAAAATATTATAAACCAAAAAATTTAGTAATGGAGTAATAAATGTCATTTAAAAAAGATGAAATGTTAATAATGCCTGCAGTTGATATTAAAAATGGCAAATGTGTACAGCTAGTCCAGGGACAACCCGGAAGTGAAATGATAGCTATTGAAAACCCTGAAAATGTTGCAAAACACTGGGAAGATTTGGGGCTGAAAATTTACATATTATTGATTTGGACGGCACGATTGACGGAAAAACCAGCCTTGATGTAATTAAAAAATATTGAAGGAAGTTAGTGTACCTATACAATTAGGCGGAGGCATAAGAAGCATTGATTATGCCAAAAGACTTCTCGATTTAGACATAGAAAGATTAATTATCGGAACTATGGGAATTGAACATCCTGAAACCATAACCCAGCTGTCTGATGAATACGGATCAGAACGAATAATGATTTCACTTGACAGTAAAGACAACCAGGTTGTAATTAAAGGATGGCAGGAAAAGATTGATAAAAGTCCGGCAGAACTTTCAAATGAATTTAAAGAACATGGAGCAGGAAGTATTCTTTTTTTACCAATGTTGATGTTGAAGGTTTATTAGGAGGATTTTATACTGAGCCGGTTATTGAGCTTAAAAACTCTGTTGACTTGCCGATTGTTTATTCCGGAGGAATAACCAGTATTTCCGATGTTAAACAATTAAATGAAAGTGGTGTTGAAGGTATCGTAATTGGTTCTGCACTTTACAAAGATAAAATCGATTTAAAAGAAGCTTTAAAATACCAAAACAGGTAGTGAAATTATGAAAAAAGTAATGGCAACAGGTACATTCGATTTATTGCATCCGGGACATGGAATTTACCTTAACGAAGCTAAAAACTTGGAGGCGAAGACGCTAAACTTTATGTAGTAATTGCTCGTGATTCAACTGTTGAAAAAAAGAAAAAGATACCCCATAGTTGGAGAACAACAACGTTTAGAGTTAATAAAGATGATAAAAGGAGTGGATGAAGCTTATCTTGGTAATGAAAATGGAGACTTCCTTAAAATTGTAGAAGAAATTAATCCTGACATAATAGCTATTGGTGCTGATCAAAGACATGACATTACTAAATTACAAAAAGCTATTAACAAAAGAGGATTAAAAGCTAAAGTGGAACGTGTGAAAGCATACCACAATGCAGAATTAGACAGCAGCTGTAAAATTATTAAAAAAATAAAAAAATGGATTTCAAAGGAAAAATAAACGATAATTGTGATTAGTGAGGTAAATAAATATGTATAATGTAGCAATAGTAGGAGCAAGCGGATATACTGGTGGAGAACTTCTCAGAATGTTATTAAATCATAGCGAAGTAGAAGTAAATGACATTACTTCAAGAAAATATGACGGAACACCTGCACATAAAATACACCCGCACATAAGAGATTCCGGATTAGTTTTCAAAATAAACAGCCAAATGAATTGGACGCAGATATAATATTTACAGCCACCCCTCACGGAGCATCAATGAAAATAGTTCCTGAGTTACTTGAAATCGGAGCTAAAGTTATTGACTTAAGCGGAGATTACAGATACCGTGACACCAAAGTTTATGAAAAATGGTACGGATTGGAACATACCAGTGACATTAAAGGTGTTTATGGTCTTCCGGAAATTTACAGAGATGAAATTAAAAAAGCTGATTTGGTAGGAAATCCTGGATGTTTCCCAACAGGAGCAATATTATCCTCTTACCCTTTAGTAGATAATGATTTGGTTGACAGAATAGTCATTGATTCAAAAACAGGAGTTAGCGGAGCAGGAGTAAATCCTTCAAGTACCACACATTACCCAAATATTGCAGATAATGTCAATCCCTACAAAATTTCTTCACACAGACATGTTTCTGAAATTCAGCAGGAATTACATGGGTTTGAAGATGTTAAAGTTTCATTTACCCCACATTTAGTTCCAGTTATTCGAGGAATCCAAACAACAAGCCATAGCTTCTTAAAAGAAGAGCATTCAGACATTACTCCTGATGAATTAAGAAAATTCTATGAAAAAACATACGGTAAAGAATACTTCATTAAATTAATGGATGATGGAGAAATTCCTCATTTAAGTTCTGTTAGAGGATCCAATTTTGTTCATATTGGAGGATTTGAAATTGATGATACCGGAAGAATTGTAATGCTGTCCTGTATCGATAATCTTGTTAGAGGTGCATCAGGTCAAGCTATACAAAATATGAACATAATGCTTGGATTAGATGAAACAACAGGATTAAACCATTTTGGACTTAATCCATAAAATATATAACACCCTAAAACAAACAAATAAAATCAAAGAGAGGGAGATAATATGAAAACTTTAATAATTTATTATTCCCAACACGGAAGTACAGAAGTTGTAGCTAGAACACTTGCAAAAGAGTTAAAAACTGATATACTCGAGGTTACTGATTTAAAAAATAGAAGTGGATTTAAAAATAAACTAACTTCCTGTATTGACTCAATTAAAGAAACAAAAACTGAAATAGCTCCTTCTGAAGTGGATTTAACAGAATATAATTCAATCTACATAGGAACTCCAACTTGGGCAGGAAAACCAACACCTGCAATTATAACATTAATTGACAGATGCAATTTAAGAGGAAAAGACCTATACCTCTTTGCAACAATGACTGGCAGAGGGGGACAGGCTACAGTAGACAGAATGGCTGAAAAGTAAAAAGCACGCGGAGCCAGAGTTATTGAGACATTTACATTAAACACAAAGGATAAAGATATTGAAACTTTAATCAATGATACTGAAGTAATTATTGACATATTAGACTTAAAAATGTACAGTGGGTAAATTATGAGTGTTGATAAAAAATCTGAATTAAAAATTAGAGCTATTGAAAATGGTACAGTAATTGACCATATTACTGCAAACAAGTCATTACATATCCTTAAAATACTAGGGCTTCCAGACAGTGAAACTAAAAATGTTACAGTAGCTATGAATGTTTCATCAAAAGAAATTGGTAGAAAGGACATAGTTAAAATTGAAAACAGAGAATTAAACCACGAAGAACTTGACCAAATTGCATTAATTGCACCTAAAGCCAGTGTTAACATTATCAGAGACTACAAACCCGTGAAAAAAGATAAAATTATACTGCCTAATACAATTACTGGAATTATCAAATGTACCAACTCAAAATGCATAACCAATTATGCAAATGAACCTATAGCTCCTAAATTTAATGTTATAAACAACCATCCGCCAGTTGTCAGATGCCATTACTGTGAAAAATTAATTAAAACAGAAGATATCGAAAAACAATTCGAATAATCTTCCACTTATTTTTTTATAAAAAAATCAGCCAATTAAATAATCAGCCAATCTTTTAGATAATGCCAGGATAGTTAAAATTGGAGGTTTTCCCGGAGAAATTGGTAACACACTTGCATCATCAACAAACAAACCTTTAATTTCAGTTTCCAGGTTGCTGTCTACAAATTTTCCAATAGCTGCACTGCCGCCGGGATGTGCTCCTCTGTAAACTGTAGAAGCTATTGTGGCTGGATTAACACCTGCTTTTTCCAGAATAAAACCTGCAGCAGCTGCACCTTCAGCCAAATACCTGATATCATTAATAGTGTTTATTTTAACAACATCCCCGTCATCAGTTATGTATCCTTTGCATTCATCAGATGTTTTAACCATGATACTCAATATATCTTTAGGTTCAGCATCCCCCCTATTTTAGACGGAATGAATGATGAGTAATGAGGTGACAGAACAAAGTTTTTACCAACAACAAGACCCGCCATCTGAACTTCAGTGTTGAAGTTAATGTCTTTTATAACTCCTCCTACTGAAACAAAGGGATCAAAGAACAGTTCTCTTCCGGCATCAATCCCTATTTTTCTTAAAATTAAAGCAGAACCAATAGCTCCGGCAGACAATACCACTGTATCAGAGTGCAATATTTCCTCTTTTCCATTTTTAATAAATTTGACTCCTTTTATCCGATTATCTTCAGTTATCAAGCCAGTGATTTCAGCTTCATCAATGAATTCTGCACCATTTTCAATAGCTATGTCAACAAAGTGTTTTCCTGTCCATTTTGCATCAACAGGACATCCAAATGCACACTGACCGCACTGAATACATTTTTCTTCATAAATAGCTTTCGGCATTTTAATCGGATTTAAACCCAGCTCTTCAGCTGCATCCAAAAATAATTGTGTTCCTTTGCCTATATGAGTGTCATCCAAACCATGAACCTTAATCAGATTTTCAACATAATCATATTCTTCTGAAAGATTAATTCCATAATCATATAACTCCTCATCTAATGCCCTAACCATGTTAGCCATTGAAACCATTGTTGAACCTCCAACACATGTAGCTGTAAGCAAATCAACACTTCCATTGTATTTATCATAATAATTAAAAGCATCTTTAGAGTCAATATATTTTCCTTTTTCGATTATGGTTACTGGCACATTAGATTTAGCTAATTCCATTGCTAATATTGCTCCTCCTGCTCCAGAACCTACAATTATTACCATTTAATCACCTTATAACTTTTAAAAAAAAAAATCTATAACATGAGTTATATTTTTTTATTGTATTTAAACACAAAGGATATATTTGGAAAAAGAAATAAAAAAGAATTCCCTTTATTACAACACATATATTAAACTTAAACTCTAAAAATAGATAATAATATATTATCATGGATATGAAACAATGAATGAAAATCTTGATTTATTTGAAAAAGTCATTAACAAAACCATTCCCAAAGTAGATTATGTGGATATCAGAGGCGGAAACGGAAATAACACCTCCATAATCATGAAAGACGGAGAAGTACAGGAAATCAACACAGGAAACTCTTTAGGTATAAGAATAAGAGTTTTAAATAATGGTGCATGGGGATTTGCTTATACAAATGATTTATCAAAATTAGATGAAATAGCACAAACTTCTATAAAGATATCAAACTCCCTTAAAGGAGATGAATCCTTGTCTAAAGCAGATATAATTCAGGATAAAGTATCTACTGATGTTAAAATACCTTTCAGTGATGTTTCAATAGAAGAAAAAAAAGAAATAATGTCTGAAGCCAGCAAAGCTGCCAGTTTAAAAGAAGTAACCAGCACTACTGTTTCCTATTCCGATTCACAAAGCCAGGAAGTTATCTTAAGCAGTGAAGGTACAAGCATTGAAATGAACACAAATAGGGTTGCAATGTTTTTAAATGCTGCTGCAAGTGATGGAACCATGATGCAAATTGGACACAACAGTATTGGTGGAGTAAAAGGCTTTGAAGCTATAAGTGACGAAGACATTGAAGCTTTTGGAAGAAAAATAGGTGAAAAGGCTGTAAGATTATTGAAAGCTGAAAGTGCACCTTCAGGAAGATTCCCAATTATTGCTGACCCTAATTTAACTGGAGTATTTGTTCATGAAGCATTAGGTCATGCAGTAGAAGGAGATCTGATTTTGCAAAATGATTCAATTCTTAAAGATAAATTAGGAAGCAAAATAGGTTCAGACATAGTCAATATCTACGATGATGCAAGTTTAAAAGACGGATTCGGATATTATCCTTATGATGTGGAAGGAGTTAAAACCAAACCTAATCAGCTAGTAAAAGACGGAAAATTAATATCTATTTTAAATTCAAGAGAAACCGCATCAAAATTAAATATGGAATCTTCAGGAAATGCAAGATCAATAATAGCTGACAAACCAATTGTAAGAATGAGTAACACTTACTTAAAACCTGGAGAGATGTCTTTTGAAGAGCTGATAGAAGATATTCCTGACGGAATTTATCTTAAAGGCTCAAGAGGCGGACAAGTTGATACCGGAAAAGGAATATTCCAGTTCAATGCTGCAGAAGGATTTAAAATAGAAAACGGAGAAATAACCACTCCGTTAAGAGATGTTTCATTATCCGGAAATATATTAGAAACCCTAAAAAATGTTGACGCTATCGGCAATGACTTTGAACTAAGTGTTGGATTCTGTGGAAAAGACGGTCAGACTGCACCGGTAGGTGACGGCGGACCACATACAAGAATTTTAAATGCTTTAGTTGGCGGAAGTAGCTAATAAAGAGGTGTAATAAAAATGATAAGCCAAGAACATGGAGAATATTTGTTAAATATAGCTAAAAAAGCAGTAAAAACTTATCTTGAAACCGGCGAACAAATTCTTGTTCCTGAAGACTGTCCTGAAGAACTTAAAGAAAAATTAGGTGTTTTTGTAACTTTAAACAAAAATAATCAGTTAAGAGGATGTATCGGATATCCTGAACCTATTGAAAGTGCAATTCAGGCAACAATCAGTGTAGCAATTGCAGCGGCATCTGAGGACCCAAGATTTCCGCAGGTAATTCCTGAAGAATACGATAATCTGGAATTTGAGGTTACAGTTTTAACAAAACCCCAATTAATGGAAATTGCACATCCAAGTGAATATCTAAACAATATCAAAATCGGCAAAGACGGATTAATGATTAAAAAGGATATTCAAAAGGATTGCTGCTTCCTCAAGTAGCAACTGAAAATAACTTTGATGTAGAAACTTTTTTAGAACATACATGTATGAAAGCAGGAATTAGTGCAGACAGCTATTTAGATGAAAGCTGTGATGTATACACATTCCAGGGACAAATATTTAAATAATAAAGTAACATTACTTATAGTGGTGACAAATGGGATTTTCACTAAATTTTCTGAAAATATCCCATCAATCATCATTAAATAATAATTCCTTTTTTTTTCTGTCAAATTCATATTTAGTCAATAATCCTTTTTCATATAAATCAGCATATTTAAATAATAATTCATCATTTGATAAGTTAGTTGTTTTAATATAATCCGATGATTCGTTTACTGGAGATTTATCTAATTTTTTACTAGCTTCTGCAATTTTTTTATTAAACCAAGCAGGACTTGATTTAGTTTTACGGGCATTACTATTAAAATATTCCTTTGCAACTTCTATTACTTTTTCGTATTGTTGCGTATCATAATATAATGAACATAATCTCTTATATGCAGTTAAATTTTTTGTAAACTCTTTTCTATCCCATAACTGCTCGAAAAAATACAATGCTTCTTTACTAGATCTGGCAGATTTATATTTAAGGCTTAACTCATGGTATTCAGATTTTATATCATATGCCTCCTGAGAAATAATTTTTACCTTTCTTCCACCACTTTGAATTCTTGCTGCAATTGGAACAGGTTCATTTTGTTTGTCTTTATTTTTAAGGCCATGTTCATTAAAATAATCCAAACATACGTCAAAATTAGAAAAACTATGACCAGAGTACTTACATGCTTTTTTATATTTTGATTCAAACCACAATACCTGTGATTCATTACAAAATCGTCCACTTTTAAAAAAAATTCTTCAACTGTGTTTATAACATTCAAATTATCTCTTTTCTTATAATATACTTCAACTAATTTTCTATACGGATAATAATCATTTAAAAAATACATATTAGTTATTAATTTTTTATAAAAATCTTCTGCTTCATCATACTTTCTTGATTTAAGGAGCTTATTTCCAAAATCCTTCTGATTAGCTTTAATTTCAATACCTTTAGAATTATCAAAATCGCTTAAATCAATTAAATTAGCTTTAACATCTTCCTCCTCTACACTATCAAATTCCTTAAATCGGTTAAAATCATCACTATAAATTAATTCTAAATTATTTTCATCTATTAATTCATCAATATATTCAGACTGATTATAATCTTCTGTAAATATATAAACTCCTTTTTTAGCACGAGTAATAGCAACATAAAACAATCTACGTTCTTCTTCCAATTTTTTATCATAATCCCAATCCTGTATTAAATTCACGAAATATGGTGGATAAAATTTATTAGGAAATCCCCAATCCCTATTAAAAACATTGATTAAAACTACATAATCTGCTTCAAGACCTTTTGCTTTATGAATTGTACGATATTCCACATTCTTTATACTTTCATAATCATTTGTTATTTGTTTATAACTACCTTTTGATTTTTTAACTAAGTCAGTATCAAATATAAACTTATCAATATCCCCATTATACCTGCCTAAAATGAATACCTTTTCATTATCTTTTTGATAAATTATAAATGAGATTATAAATTGAATCTGAATCACTATCAAAAATTATTTTTACAGGTTTTTCAATAGATTTATCTGATTTTAATGATTTTTAAATTGTGACTCATTTTTCATTATAAAATTACCTGCAATGTCAATTAATTCCTGAGGATTTCTGTAAGTTTTTTCAATGAAAACCCTATTTGCATTTGGGAAATAATCACAAAAATCATTAAACAGAGTAATATCACTATCTCTGAAACCATAAATAGATTGCCAATCATCTCCAACAACAACCAAATGAGCATTACAAGCTTGTTTGAGAGTTTTTATAAACTGAAAATTTTTATAAGAGATATCCTGATATTCATCAACAAAAATATATTTAAAATTATTGAATATTCCTTCCTTTTCAACCAAGTCAATTGCTTTGTTAATCATGTCATTAAAGTCAATTAAGTGATTTCTAAAAAGATAACCCTCATAAAACCTAAAGACTGGTTCAACTATCTGAATAAAAGCCATATTATTTAAATAATTTTTATTAGTATAATATCCTCCACTATTATTTTCAAAGTCATGTTTACATTTAGATTTAATCTTTTTAAAATCTGAAGCAACATATCCTTTACCTTTAAATAAATCAATGAAACTTTTAATTCTTGAAGAAATATTCGATTTTGAAATTAAATGATTAAATTTTTCAATTTCCCGATCCAACTCTATTAATTTAATCATATCATTAGAGTTAAGATTATTTTCACAATAAGTTGTTATATCATCTATTTGTTTATCTGATGCTGTTTTTAAATACTCCTCAAAAAATCTTTTTAAAACCCTTACCATCATATACTTTTTTATCTCTATATTCATTGATTAACGACAGACCAAAAGAATGAATTGTACTTGTAGGAACCTCATAATTTAATTTTTCAATTAATTCTTCTACACAAGATTTTGAAAATGATAAAAATAAAATATCATCAGGAGAAATATTCTTCTTTTCAATTAAATATTCTGCTTTAGCAAGTAATGTATGAGTTTTACCAGTTCCTGCACCTGCAATAATTTCCAAATCACAATCATTCAAAATACAGGCAATTCTTTGTTGTTCATCTAATGATTTACCCTCAAAATTATCAAAAAAAAGAAGCATTGTCTTTAAGTTCATTTTTTAATTCAATTGGTAAATCTTCAATTTGATAATATTCTTTCAATTCTTATCCTCCTTAATTAAAATAAATTAAATGTAAAAGATTCTCTTAAAAGTCCAAAAAAAACATTAACGGTTGTAAACAGCATTAACAAATTATTTTATGTATGTTTAAACTAATATCTTATAAATAATATTGAAACAACTTTTAATTAAACATTACCCATAAATTTAATTAAGCATCCTAGCTAAAGAATATTATATAAATATTGAAAGAGAAGCAGTATAAGTAACTGATATTTAAAGTGATAACAATGATGATACCTACAATACCTACTCCTGATGAATTACTTGACAAAGGATTTAGCAGAGGGAAAAAAACAGGCAGATTTAATGAGAACACAAAAAATACCTAAACATCTTAAAGGAAAAAAATTGAAGAAAGAAGAGTTATAACTTCTTGTCAGGTAATCAAAGACAAATTAAAATCCATTTTAGATAGTGTTCCAGATATAGAAGACCTTCCCCCATTCTATCAGGATTACATTGACATTACTGTTGGTGTAGATGATATGAAACAGGCTCTTGGAGGGCTTAACTGGGCTTATGGTATTTTAACACAACTTGAAAAAGAATATGGGAGCAAAATCAGAAAAAATCCATCAGAAAAAGCAACTACCCTTCAAAAACAAGCATATGGTAGAATTGCATCTGTTGTAAACAAAATCAAAAAAGGATTTGGATTTCCTTGATTTTGCAAAAGCTAACTTAAGAAATATGCCTACAATTGACTTCAATGCAACAACAATTGTAATAGCAGGATTTCCAAATGTAGGAAAATCCACACTTCTTAATCAGATTTCTGGAGCAGATCCCCAAATAGCCAATTATCCTTTTACAACTAAAGGTATTCAAATAGGACATGTGGAAAGACATTGGAAAAGTATTCAAATTATTGACACCCCAGGACTTTTAGACAGACCTGTTTTAGAAATGAATGATATTGAATTAAATGCAATAGTGGCTTTGGAACATTTGGCGGATGCTATTTTATTTATTTTCGATGCATCTGAAACCTGCGGATTTGGTCTGGAAAGTCAGTACAATTTATTAAAACAGATTGAAAAAATATTTGACAACATTCCTGTAATCTACCTATTTAATAAAATGGATCTTATTGAAGACACCAGCTATGTGGAACAGTATGTTGATGAATTAGATAACTCCATTTTCATATCAGCTATTGAAGGAGAAGGTATTGATAAAATAAATAAAGTTTTAGACTCTGTTAAAAAAAATAGAAAGAAATGAAGAAGAGGAATATTAAAGATACCTTTATATATTAAAAGTCCATAATAACAATTAAATTTAATTAAACATAATGGGGGTCACAAATATGGTAGAGAAAGATATAATCGAAACCAAAATTAGCGAAGGCAAAGAAAAGGCTGAAGAAAAATTGACGAACACAAAGAAAAGGCTGAAGAAAAAATCAATCACCGCAAGGAAAAATTAAACGAAAAAAGGAACAGGCAAAAAATATGGCTGGAAAAATGACAGAAGATTTATCCAGAGGCTTTGATGATCTTCAAGAAGGTATTAAATCAATCCAAAAAAATAATTGATCAGAAAATTGATGATTATAAAAAAGCAACCATCCACAGCTTAGACGTTGATTTAATAGAAACTGAAGAAAAATACTACTTGAAAGTAGATGTTCCAGGTATTGAAAAAGAAGAAATTGATATTGAAGCTGGAGACAAAGACATCTCAATTGTAGCTACTTTCAAACCGTTTACTGAAGAAATTGAAGAAAAAGATAAAACTGTTTTAATTTCAGATATAAAACAAGGAAAATGCAACAAAAGCATCAGATTCAGCAACAATATTGAAATTGATAAAATCAGTGCAAAATTCAACAACGGAACAGTTTTAATAACTATTCCTAAATTAAAAACACCAAAAATAAAATTAATGTAGAATAAATTTTCTACATATTTCTTTTTTTAAAAAATTAATATCTGACTTTTCCGATATGTCTTGTAGCACCAGGATCTTCACCATTAAAATGTGCCAAATAATAAACAAACCATTCCAAAGGAACTACAAATATTAATGGAGATAATAACGGATTGATGTCTGCATAATCTTCCAAATTATAAACAATAGATTTTAATTCTAAATTTTTAGAAAATTCAATAGCTTTGTCAGTTATTTCATCTGATTCAAAACCTGAACGCAAGAAAATAATTGGAACATCTTTTTCTGCACGTTCTATTAAACCGTGCCTAAATTCCGCAGAGTAAACAGGACATGCATGTTTAATTGCTCCTTCCATAAGCATAGTCATAGCTAATTTAAATGAAAGGCCGAAGTTAGGTCCGCTGCCTAAACAGTAAAAGATATCTTCATCTTTAAACTCTTCAGCTAATTTTTTATTGTCTTCTTCTGTTGTTTTTAATAATTCTTCAATAATATCAGGAATATGCTTCAAATCATCTAACAGTTCATCTGCCTTGCCATAGTTGGATCCTTTAAATAAAATCTGATAAAGACAGGCTAACTGAGTTACATATGTTTTAGTTCCAAGAATTGCTGTTTCCTTTCACATTGTGTTATAATTGGAGTTTTAGCTTCTTTTTATCATTGAACTATCAGGTTCATTAGAAATTGAAACAGTGTGAATTCCGTATTCATTAGCTCTTTTTAAGAGATGCTAAAGTATCTGCAGTTTCACCGGATTGTGATGTGAAAATAGCTATTGAATTTTCTCCGTCAGTTAATTTTTTATTATAATAAAATTCATAGCCTGTAAATACTTCTACACTCATATCACAGGACATTCTCAATGCATCCCTAACACTATAACATGTAGAAATAGAACTGCCACAACCAATTAAATAAATTTTATCTGCTTTTGATACAGCTTCTGAAACACTATCCATTTTAGACATTTCGCTTGCAAATGTCCTTCTAAGTGAATCAGGTTGCTCCATCATTTCATCATACATTTTATAGTTCATTACTTAAACTCCTTAAAATTAATATATAATACTTATACTATTGTTTATTAACATATAAAAATGTTTTTTAAAAATCGATACTTTAATTAAGTAAATATTATCAAACTTATAATTATGGAAATAAATTTATCTTCAGTTGGAATGGAAAAAGGAAGACAATATGAAACAGTAATAACTACACTAAGCCCTGAGGGCAAAAGAAATGCAGCGCCAATTGGAGTTATATGTACCGGCAAAGACAGTATAATATGCCGTATATTCAAAGGAAGCACCACTTTAGAAAACATTATTTCTCAAAAAGAATTTACTGTAAATATTACTGAAAATCCGGAACTTTTTACACTGTCAACAATTGATAACCTTCCAGAAACTTATTTTGATGAAAACAATTCCATTAAAAATATTGAAAGCTATTTCAAATGTGAAGTTACTGACTTAATAGAAGCTGTTAAAAGAAGCGATCCGATTAAAAGTGACTCAAAAGCCATTGTCATAAAAGCTAAAGTTACCTCACATGTAATCAATAAAAATATAAAAGCTATCAACCGTGCCATGGGGCTGCTTATAGAAACTTTAGTTAATTTTACAAGAATAGATATGGTTGGTGATGAACAAAAAGAATATTATCTTGGAAGATTTAGGGAAGCAAAAAGAGTAATCAATAAAGTCGGATCAAAAGAAGAGCAAAAAGCAATCCATGAAATAAAAAAAGAATTAATAAAAAAAAGGGTATTCACCCTAATTTTTAATTACATCAATAAATTCAAAGTTTATGCAGTCAAATAAACCTTTATCAGATATTTTGATAGCTGGAATTACCAAAGAGCCATAAATGACATGGTCATAAACGGAGAATCCAGTTTGCATCCGAAATCAGCAGCTGTTTTATGCAATTTCTCTAATTTTTCAGCTACTTCATGACTGTCTTCATTAGTCATCAATCCTGCAATAGGCAATGCCAAAGAATCTTCAAAATCACAGTCAACAATAGCAAAACCGCCTTCATTATCAATTAAACAGTTGACTGCATTTGCCATGTCCTCACTATTTGTTCCTACAACTACAATATTATGAGAATCATGAGCTACAGAAGAGGCTATTGCTCCTTTTTTTAAGATTGAATCCTGTTATAAATCCGTTGGCTATTGAATTTCCACCATAACGCTCAACAACAGCTATTTTTAAAATATCCTCTTCCAAATCAGGCTGTACAAATCCGTTTTAGTTTCCAATGTTGCACTTTCAGCTTCAGTTATTAATTCACCATTGAAACATCGGATTACATTAACATCTGCTGAAGGTTCATCACATGAGATTTCAAAATCCTCAGACTCTTTTTTGGAAACATCAAATGTATTTTTGAATTCCGTTTCTTCCACATCAAATAAAACATTTTCACCATCAAAACACATTTGCCTGCAACATATGTCTTTAAAATATTTAAATCATTCAGATTATCTACAACAACATAATCTGCCTGCATTCCTTTTTACAATAGCACCAGTATTTAAATTATAATGTGTTGACGGATTAACTGTAACCATTTCAATTGCACTTATAGGGCTGATTTCCAAATCAATGGCTTTTTAATGGATTCATTTAAATGACCTTTAATTAAGTCAGTGGTGTGTTTGTCATCACTTACTATAAAATCAAAAATAGGCAGATGTATTCTTTTTTTTCCAGAACTTCATTGGGCATTTTTCCGAAACTTTCGTGATTTTTCCAGTAGTCTAACCTGTGGCTAAAATCAAAAAGAGCTCCCATATTTTTAGCAGAAGACCCTTCACGAACCATTATTTTCATGCCTTTTTCTTTTTTCAATAGCTTCTGCAAAATTACTGCATTCATGATCAGTAGATATATGTTCAGCTATATATTTATCCAAATCTTTTCCTGAAAGCAGAGGCGCATGACCATCTATAGGTTTTCCAAGTTCTTTTGCTTTTTCCAGTTTGGCCAAAACTTCCCCATCCCCATTTATCACACCTGGAAAATTCATCATTTCACCAAGTGCAACAGCTTCATCTTTTTTAAGAAGTTCTCCGATAGTTTCGCTGTCCAAAATAGCTCCTGATGTTTCAAAACAGGTTGCAGGAACACATGATGGAATTGAAAAATAAAAATTAAAAGGAACAGATTTTGAATTTTCAATCATGAAATCTATCCCGTCAGTACCTGCAACATTAGCTATTTCATGAGGATCACAAACAACTGAAGTAGTACCGAACCTTACAGCCAGTTTTGCAAACTGTGCAGGAGTAAGCATGGTACTTTCAATATGAATATGAGAATCAATAAATCCCGGAAGAATAATCCCTGAAATATCCAATTCACTGTCGTCATTAATGACAATTGGAACTATCTCTTTAAAAAATCCGCCTTCAACTGAAATACGTGCAGGATAAATTGAATCAGTTATAACGTCTAACATATATGCACTGAATTGCATCTAATCACTTTCATGTAGGGATTCATATAAAAGAGGTAAAAATGTACCAATATCTGTTACAATACTAACTACCTGAGCACTTCCCCTGTCAGATAATTTGGTAACAGTAGCAGGATTAATATCCACACAGATACTTTTAACTTTTGAAGGAAGTAAATTACCCATAGCTATTGAATGCAACATGGTAGCTATCATAATTACCATATCAACTTCCTGAGCCTGTTTACGCATTAATTTTTGTGACTCTGCAGTGTCAGTTATTACATCAGGCAGAGGACCATCATCACGAATAGAACCTGCTAAAACATACGGAATGTCCTTTTTAATACATTCATACATGATTCCGCCAGTTAAGGTGCCATCTTCAACAGCCTGTTTAATTGATCCTGAACGGTTGATTTTATTAATGGCCCTCATATGATGAGTATGTCCATGAGCTATAATTTCTCCTGTTTCCACTTCAATACCCAGGGAAGTTCCAAAATATTGCTTTCAATATCGTGAGTAGCCAGTGCATTACCTGCAAGAAGAGAATCAATATATCCTTCCCGGATTAAAGCAGCCAGATATTTGCCTGATCCTGTGTGTACAATAGCAGGACCTCCAACAATAGCTATTTTACCTCCTTTACTTTTGATTTCTTTAATTTCTTTTGCAATTCCCCTGATTAAATTCATCAAAGGTTTTTCAGAAGAAACATCACTGTTCATAAATTCAAAGGTTCCACTTTTTTCTCTGGACCTTTGAGGTGGTGTAACTTTTATTCCGTCACGACCAACAACAATCATATCTCCTGCCTTAATTTCCGCTATCGGTTTAACTGATGCACGAGAATTTTTTTCATCAACACAGATTAAACAATCCATCTCAATGTTTTCAACAACAATCCAATTACCTTTATAGAGAATGTGAGTTGTATGATTTGAAGTAGAATAAAAACCTTCCGGAGCAACTTTATCTTTTGAAGATGCAACTAATTCAACCTCTTTTAATTCAGATATTGATGCACCTAATACTGACAACTCATCTAAAATAGAATTTAAAAGGTCGATAGACTCTGCATAAACTGCCATCTTAACCTTACTAGTATCAGTTTTTCTTTTACCTACATCAAATTCTAAGAAATCAAAATCTCCACCTTTATCCATGATAATATCCAGAGCTTTTGGTAAAGTTAATGAATCAATAACATGACCAGAAAGTTCAATTGTTCTACTATTCATAATTTTTGCTCCTAATTATTAATTATTAATATTGTAATTTTACTTTAAGCTAATATTTAAATAATTCCATATTAATTTTTTATAAGAAAAGTAATAATTAACTAAAAATTTTAAAAAATAATGAACAAAAAATAATAAAAGTTAAATTAAATTAAAAGTAAAAACAATTTATCACAATAATGATAAAAAATCATAAATTATTTTTGAAGCGGAAACTGCAGTAATATCTCCCAATCTGTCACCAGCTGTTTCAACAACATCCATCCCGACAACATTTTTTAAAGATAAATTTTGAAGCATAGCTTCTATATGGCCATACGCTATTCCGTTGGGAGTTGGGTTGCCTACAGTTGGAGCAACAGACGGATCAAAAACATCCATATCAATAGACAAATAAATTGGAGTGTCAATAATACTCAAATAATATTCTATATTGTCCAGATGATGAAATACATCATTATTTTTAAATGTTGTGATATTTGACTGGTTTTTAACAAAATCTTCCTCTTCCTTTGAAGCTGACCTGATGCCAATCTGAACCAATTCCTTAACACCCATTTCATGAACCCTTTTCATGACACTGGCATGAGAATACGGCTCCCCAATAAAAGTATCTGCCAGGTCCCTATGAGCATCCAAATGGACAACAGTCAGATCATCATATTTTTTAGTTAATGAATTAAGAACACCAATAGTCAAACTATGTTCTCCGCCAATAGTCAGAGGTTTGATTTTTTAAATCAGACAGTTCATTAACAGTATCTTCAATTATTTCACATGTTTTTTACAGTTTCCAAAAACAACATTTACGTCTCCGAAATCGTAAAAATATTGTCCAATTGTGTATTAAAAATAGTATTATATTTTTCAAACCCATATGAAGCTTCTCTAACTACTATGGGTCCAAAACGTGAACCAGGATGATAAGATGTTGTACTGTCAAACGGAACACCAATTATTCCCCAAGCACCCTCTTTAAGGTTGTTAAAATCAGTTTCTTCCTGGGAAAAAGCAAATTTCCATGGTTCATATGTGTTTAAAAGCATAATAAATCAAAAAGAACTAAATAAAATTATTTAGTTCTCATAATTTTCATATTTCCTAAAGCTACGATGTAATCTACTTCCATACCTTCAGTGATTTGGTCTTTTAATTCTTCAGGCATAGGTAAATCTAAAGTGTCGTAGTTTTCCATATCCATTAATTGAACATTGTTACCTTGAATAGATAATACCTGACCAACCCTTTTATCGATAATTGAATATCTACTTTGGTATCTACAGGTTTAACAATACTTCTTTTTTTGGTTATCGAAAATACCTACAGCTTCTAATCTAGCTTTAGCAGCACCATGTTTACCTGGGGATGAAGTAGTTAAACTTGTGATTTTAGATGCTTCCCCACCTAATACGATATATTTACCAACTTTTAATGTTTTAATCTCTACAACTTTTGTTGACATTAATTTTCCTCCATAAATTAAAAAATAGATTCAAATAAGTAATCTATAATAAGAATTATTTTAGATTAATAATAATTCTATTCAACATTTTATATAAATTATTCGTTTTAACAAGTAGGACTTCAATAATAAATATTAAATAGAAATTACAAATTTAAAACAAAGTGATAAAAATGAAAATAGCTATTGTATCAGGAAAAGATGAGGGTCCAACAAGGTTAAATGCATTTGACAATGCATTAGCTGATGCCGGAATAGGAGATGTCAATTTAATTAAAGTATCAAGTATGCTTGGAAAAAACACACAAGTTAAAGATCTGCCAAAACTCAAACCTGGAGCTATGGTTAATTGTGTACTTTCTTCAGTTACCTCAAGTAAACCTGGAGATACAATAACTGCAGTTGTTGCAGTAGCTATTGGGGAAAAAATTAGGCTGTGTAGTTGAAACAACTGGAACAAACAAAGACAAACAGGATTTAATCGAAGAAGCTAATTTCATGGTAAACTACATGATGGAAAAACGTGGAGTGGAAATTAAAGAGATTATAATTGAGTCAGCCAGCACAACTGTTGAAAATGTAGCTTCAGTTGTAGCTTCAGTTGTTTATTTAAACGATGAAATAATTGAGGGATAAAATATGGATGCAAAAGATAAAAAAATAGCTACAGATCTTTGTTACGAGATTATAAAAGAGGTAGGCAGAGCTATTAGACCATATGTTGGAAAACCTGAATCTGGAGAAAAGTTAAAATGGGAGCTGACGGCACCCCAACATCATATATTGATGTTATAGCTGAAGATCAGGTAATTAATATTTTAAAAAACGCTCCTATAAACTCCTATATCATCAGTGAAGAAATTGGAGAGCTGAAAGTTGGACATGGAAAAAAAGAAAGTGTTGTTATAACTCAGGAACTTAGAAGAACTGATTTAACTCCGGAGCAAAAACCTAAATTCATCTTCTTAATAGATCCGATTGACGGTACAAGCAATGCAATTAAAGAAATACCTGCTTATGGAATTTCAATAGCAGTTGCAAATGTTCCTGATGGCAGATTAGCTACATTAAATGATGTTGAACTAGGTTTTATCAGCAACTTTGGAAACGGTAATTTCTTTGAAGCTGAAAAAGGAAAAGGATGCTGGTTAAATAATGAAGAAGTACACCCTTCCAACATTGTAAACATCAGTGACATGTCCCTCGGAGGTTTTACTAAAAGTGGAACCAAAGCCGCTTCCAAATTAGTTGATAATGCAAGACGTATGCGTGTTTTAGGTTCTGTTGTTTTAGAACTTTCATATGTGGCCAGTGGAAGATATGATGCATTTCTTGATTTGAGAGGCAGCAGAATAATAGACATTGCAGCATCTAAATTGATTGTTGAAGAAGCCGGGGGAATTATTACCGACAAATACGGTGAAAAGCTGGACAATAAATTAAGTATCTATGAAAGAACAATTGTTGTTGCAGCAAATAACAATATACTCCACAAACAGATAATCGATATCTTAAATGACAATGAAAGTGATGTTATCGGAGAAGTTGGGGTAGTGAGCCGTGTAGATGAATATCATGCAATATTATTCTCTGTAAAATTATAGATTATCTTTTAAATAACGGTATTGATGTAGTTATTGAAAGATCATTGGCCAGAAAGCTTGAAAAGCTTAAAAAAGACCCTAATTTGAAAAAATATAATCAACACGACCATAAAAGAACATCCTGAATTAAAGGACCAGTTAAAAATTTAAACTTTAATATTGAATTTAAATTGCTCTCACGAACCATACAAGACTTTAAAAGTGATATGGCAATTATTCTCGGCGGAGACGGAACACTTTTAAGAACACAAACTAAAATGACTGAAGAAATACCGATATTCGGAATCAATATGGGTACTGTTGGATTTTTAACTGAAATTGAAGTTAATGAAACATTTGATTCACTTAAAAAAAAATCTTAAAAGGAGAATATTACCTGGAAAAAGAACAAAATTAGTTGTTTCACATGAAAACCATCATTATTCTGCACTGAATGAAGTTGTTGTAATGACTGACGAACCTTCAAAAAATGCTTCATTTCCAGGTACAGGTAGATGGAGAAATTATTGAAGAATTCAGAGCTGACGGTCTCATCATATCAACTCCAAGCGGATCTACAGCATATTCCATGTCTGCAGGAGGTCCAATTGTTGATCCGAATGTTGGGGGATTTATCATTATCCCAATTTGCCCATATAAACTAGGAGTAAGGCCATTTATTGTATCTGATGAAAGTGAAATTATTGTCAAATTACTTAAAAAGGTAAAACTGCAGTATTTGTAATGGACGGTCAAATAAATGAAGAAGCAGAATACCAGGAAGAAATCAGATTTAAAAAATCAGACAAACACGTTTACTTCATAAGAAACTCAAATAAATGCTTCTATAAAAAGTTAAAGACAAGTTAAATGAAGGAGGCATCAACAACTAATGAACAGCCTCGTAATTGACATGACACATGGCGGAGTAAAAATAGCCGTCAGCCTTGCAAAAAAGACGAAACAGTCTATGCCTACGACATTTACAACACTTTGAAAAGTGTTGATAAAAAAAATGTTAGATGTTTATAATGTTAAAGTCATAGATTTGGACTATTTAAATAACCTAAATGGAAATTTAAGAGTAATCTATCCTGTTCATTTGCCTTTAACTAAAAGAGATATTGAAAAGTATAATCCTTCCCTAAATTATACTTTTTAACCCATCACGAAATAATTAAAGAACTTCTGAAAAACTGGGGCAATGATATTCCCAAAATTGAAGTTACAGGAGTTAAAGGAAAAACCAGCTGTGTTTTTATGCTTAAAGAAATTTTAATTGATAAAAACCCTCTAATTTTATCCAGCTTAGGTGCATTATTATATGAAAACGGAGTGAAAAAAACATTAAAACAAAATATATCAATTACTCCTGCAAATATTAAAGAAACAATTGACCTTGCATATAAAATAGCCAACCCAATATGTGAAATAGCTGCAGGTAAATGTGATAGCCAAAATCTTAAAAAAATATGGCTGTGCTATTTTTGAAAGTTCTCTCGAGTCAGCGGAATTGGAGATGTAGGTCTTTTAACAAATATCGTTGAAAATTATCCAATAGCTAAAAATAAAAAAAAGAACTGCCAGTGCAGCTAAAAGTCAAATATTTAATTGCAGCATCGTAGCTATCCAAAAAGAAACATTAGATAAATTTTACAAAAAACATCAACCATAAAAAGATAAATACATTTTCCCTAAAAAACTATGCCGATGTAACGATTAAAGACATAGAATATGATTTAGATAAAACAAAGATTAATGTAAGTTATAACAATATAATAACCACCAATAATGAAGTAATCTCTGGAGAATTTCAGATTGAAACATTTGCTCCTGGAAAACACCATGTGCAAAATGTTTTAGGAGTTATTACAACTTGTTTATCTTTAAATATTCCAAAAGAAAAAATTATTAAAGGATTAGCTAATTATAAAGGAATTAAAGGAAGAACCAATAAAAAATCATTGAAAATTCAACAATCATAGAAGAAATAAATCCAGGAATCAATACAAAAGCTATTGAAGAGTCTATAAACATGATAAATAATTTAGATGACTATTACATTGCCATTGGTGGAGATTACGGAATAACCTGTGAAGAAATTGATGAATCTAAAGTCAGCGCCTATTTAAACACTCTTGATTACAATATCATTTTAACCGGAGAAGTAGGTGAAGGAATTTTAAAAAAAATGAATAAAAAAGTAGAATATTCAAAAAACTTCCATGATGTTTATAAACAAGCTATACACAATAATAAAAAACTTGCTTTTAATTTATCGCTCAGATTATAGAAAACTTAATAAAAGATAGTAAAAAATGTAACATTAGTTTTACATAAAATTGAAACATTTAATAAATATTAGCTAAATATTATAATTTGTAATTTAATGATAGTTATAAGTTAAAATTTATTATTAAATTAGAAATAATACTTTTTAAATTGGAGATTATATTTTGAATGTTGGAGCAAGAGGAAGTCAATTAGCACTTGCACAAACTAATCAAGTTTGTAAAGATTTAGCATCAATCACTCATGAAAACATTGATGTTAACATAATTAAAACAAAAGGCGACAAAATAACTAATTCTCAATTATACAACATGGATGCAAAAAGGTCTTTTTACTAAAGAACTTGATAAAGCATTACTTGAAGAAGAAATAGATTTTGCTGTACATAGTTTTAAAGATTTACCAACTGAATTAGATGAAGAACTTGAAATAGTTGCAGTTCCAAAACGTGTAGCTCCAAATGAAGTATTAATCTCTAATAAAAACTGGAATGAACTAGGTCCCAAGTCCAAACTTGGAACTAGTAGCCTTAGAAGAGAAGCTTTTTGTAATTACCACAATAAAAACTTCGAACTTAAACCAATTAGAGGTAATATTGAAACCAGAATCAGTAAAGTTAATGATAGTGATTTAGATGCAACAATTATGGCTCAGGCAGGATTAATAAGATTAAATCTTACACAGCACATAAAAACAGTGTTTCCTCTAGATTATATCACTCCTGCTGCAGGTCAAGGAGCACTAGCTATTATAACTAGAAAAGATTCTGATAAAAAGAAATTATTTCTAAATTAAATGACTATCAGTCCAGGCAAGAAGCTTACTTGCTGAAAAACAAGTGCTTGAAGAACTAGGTGTAGGTTGTCAATGGCCAATTGGTGCTATAGCACAAATGAAAGACAAACAATTTTGTATATACTCAATCCTATTAACCAAAGAAGGAGAAGTTCTAAAAGAACATAGTGAAAAAGGATCAATAAGAGATGCCATCCAATTTGGTACAAAAATAGGAAAAATTTTTTAAGGATTATGTTTAATTGGAGGAATAAAATTGAGAACAGTTAATGTAGGAGTTATTGGAGTAGGTGCAATGGGATACAACCATGCACGTGTATATTATAAATTAGAAGAAGCTAATTTAGTTGCTGTTAGTGATGTAAGTGAAAGAACATTAAATAAAGTAGCTAAAAAATATGATGCAAAAGGTTTCACTGATTATGAAGACTTACTCAAAGATCCTGAAATAGAAGTAGTTAGTGTATGTGTTCCAACTACCTTCCACCATGATGTTGTAATGGAAGCTATTAAATATGGAAAACATGTATTAGTTGAAAAACCAATAGCTTTTACCCTAAAAGAAGCAGAAGACATGATTTCTGCTGCAAAAGAAGCTGGAGTTATTTTAGCAACTGGACATGTGGAAAGATTCAATCCAGCTGTTCAAAAAGCTAAAGAACTCATTGACAATGATGTTATTGGAGATATTGTATCTGCATCTGCAAAAAGAGTAGGCCCATTCCCTCCAAGAATAAAAAGATGTTGGAGTAACTATCGATTTAGCTATTCATGATTTAGATGTAATGAATTATTTATTTGATGAAGAGGTCATTCAAGTTTACGGTACTATGAATAGTATCTTAGAAAAATGTGAATTTGAAGACCATGCAGAAATCATGATTAACTTTAAAAATGAATCTACAGGAATTCTCGAAGTAAACTGGTTAACTCCATACAAAAGGAGACAAATTGAAATTACTGGAACTGACGGAATCATTTCAGTAGACTATATCGAACAAAGTATTGACGTATATGGTAAATTTGCTCAAGATATTGATATTAAACATGAAGAACCATTGAAAGAAGAATTAAGATCATTTTTAACTTCAGTTGTTAATGAAACTGAACCGGAAATTACTGGTGAAGATGGTCTTAAAGCACTTAAAATGGTAATAGCTGCTACTAAATCCTCAAAAGAACATAGGCCTATTAGCTTTAATGAACTTGAATAGGTGGTTTTGATGAAAGAAAAATTAATTAAAAAGCTCAAGAGCTTAGACAACATGGTTTTACAACTGGAGAGATAGCTGACGAACTTAATGTGAGTATGGACACAGCCAGATGGTTAACTCTTCAAAAACCTGCTGAAGAAAAACCAGAAGCTCCTGTTGACTTTTTTATAAATTGGAAAAGCTTAGGTGGAAATTCAACTCGTTTAAGATATGTTTCAGGAGCTTTAAGTGACATGGCATTATCACATGGAGAAGCTGAAGTAATACTTGGAATAGCTGTTAGCGGAGTGCCATTTGCAACTATGATGGCTGACTTTTTAGAAGATATGAGTGAAGTTGAAACCTCACTTGCAGTATACCACCCACACAAACACAGAAAAGAAAAAAAGATGACGGTGAAGGAGCTATAAGTACAAACTTCGGATCTGTTGAAGGTAAAAAGTTGTAATTGTTGATGATGTTATAACTAGTGGTAAAACTGTAAAAGAAGTTATTCATGCAGTAAAAGATCATGGTGGAGAACCAATAGCTGTTACTGTACTAATTGATAAATCAGGACTTTCTGAAATTGAAGAAGTTCCTATTGAATCTTTAATTAAAGTAGGTAGATTATAAACCTACATTTTTACTATTTTTATAAAAAAGAAAAAGAATAGTCAAAAAAGACTATTTAAATTTTAAATTATTCTTCGTTTAATTTTCTGCGTTTATATCCAACAAATATTAAGAATGCAACGATTATAATCAATATAATAGAAGCGACAATAGTATTTGAATTATCCTTTATTATATTCTTATCAATCTCATATGCTTTGTTTGAAGATTGTCCGTTGTCTTCACCTACAGAACTTCCAGTACTTTTTGCATTTGATCCAGAAGAGGATTTAGTGCTACTTGCTGGAGATGGATTTCCTTCAAGACTTGGACTATCACTAGATGAAATATTGTATTTGTACGTACAGTACCACTATATGAGTTAGATCTTGAATCTCCACTATCTGTATTTGAAGTCAGGAAATTAATCAAAGCATTAAGCAAGCTTAAACCTAATTTGTTAGAATCTTTATCTGTACTACTAGTACCATTAGAAGGATTTTTTTGAATTGCCATCATCACCGGACAAATCAGGAACATCTGTATAACCAGAATCACCATCAGGTCTGTCCGGAATATTTGAAGTTTCTTTATCAGTATCCTCATCAGGGGTTACAATAACACTACTTCCATCACCAGGTTTAGGAAGTAAAGGATTCCTATTAGGGAAACTAGGGAACCATGGTTTTATTTTTGAACCATCAACTTTATTTGTCAAATTGTTCACATTAGTAGGGCTCGTATAATTAAATTCAAAACCACCATCAACATGATTGTAAATTTCCGCATAATAATCAAATGCATTAACTACACGATTATTATAATAGGAGGTATTATAAAATTCACCTTTCGTATTGAATGCATCATAACTAGCTTTCGCATCTTTTCTAGTAGATATTAATAAATTATCAACAATAACCGAATTTACAGCACTTATTAGCGAAATTGCATATTTTGCTTCACTAGTAACTGTATTATTTTTAATTATAAAAGTATGGTTACCTTTAGTTGATTGAGAATAACTGATACCATAAATATTATCATTATCCTTAACTTCTGCAACACTATGAACTTCAATTGTATTATTAACAATAGTATCATTAGAATCTTGAGCTTCTATACCTGCAACAAGTGCCCAACTATGATTACCTGCCAATCCAGTAATATTAATCTTATTATTTGCAATATACAACTGAGTATCACCATAATAATTTTGTGAATAAATTCCTATATTTGGCCCATTAGATACTGAATATAAATCATTATTAGTTATATTAATTCTCTTAGAAGGTCCAGTAATTTGTATAGGGTATGCAGTACCAGCAGCTAACATCCCACCAGTTGTTAAAATAGCTATATTATTAGAATCTAATGTCAAACTATTTACACGCCATACATCAATACCATAAAGATAATTATTAAGACCTGGGAAAGTTACGAAATCTTCCATATACAAAGTGTTATTTTTAATAAGACAATTATTTGAATCAGCAATGATTATGCCATCTAATGTAGGAAAAGAACTTCCTGGTCTTTTATTAACAATACTTGCAACAATATTCCCAATAAATGTTAAATTATTACTATACTCAATACCTACACTTGCTACAAAATCAGAGTCTAAAGTAGCTCCAACTGCACCAAAATTAACATCCCTCAATGGAAGTTGAGTATAAATGCTATTATTTGCAATTAATGCATTAGGACAATTACTTAATTTTAAAGCATAACAATAGGTATTTGTCTTATAATTATGACCTTCAAAATTAATTGTACAGTTAATAACTTGTAAACCACTAATTGGAGCGATTCTTCTTCCAACTGCAGAAATACCATAACCTTCAGTATCGCGAGGAACAGTATAATTTATAACACAATTACGTATACAGGTATTATCAGCCAATGTAAGAATTGAAGCACCGTCAGCATCTTTAAAATCAAATTCATTAATTAATGTGAAATTAGTTAATGTAACATCTTTACCATTAATCAAAAATGCAATATTTGTCAAGGTAAAATTATTACCTACAACAGTTACATTATTTGCTTTAATTTTTAAAAGACCTAAATTATCAAAGTTTTGAGTTAATACAAATTTAGTATTAGAATGCTCAACTCCCAAAGTACCATTAACAAAATACTCATCAATGTTAAATATAGTCAAATTAACCACATCTGAATTATTATTATCACCAGTTTCCGGATCATCAGGAGTAACAGGAATATCTGGAATATCCGGCACATCTGGAATATCCGGTGCATCACCAACAGTCATATTAGTTACAGTAGTATTTTCACTTAATGTTGATAAATCATTTGCAGAAACGCATCCCATAATCACGAAAAATAACATTAACAAAGACGTAATAATTATTTTTCGACTTAATTTAATCTTTTTCACCTCCTTTTTAGTTTTAATAAAATCTTTTAAAACTAAAATAAGCCATCTCATAAGATTAAAAAAACTTATTTAAAGTTCAAACTAAAAGACAATTAAGTATATGTAAAAAATAGTTTATATATTTATCTAAAAAAATTCAAAAGAGATTAATTAAATAACCCCTTTTTTAAGATATTTTTATAGTATTCCCTGTTTGGAAATCATTCCAGTAGGAAGTTATAATGTATTCACCTGCCATCAGTCTGATTCCTAATTTGGCAATACCGTTATTGTCTGTGAGTTTATGGTAAAATACTCCGTTTACATTAAATGAAACATTTTGGTTAGCTAATGGATTGCCTTGACCATCTAATGTTTGTGCAGTGAAGCTGCTTCCGTCCAGGTATTTCATGTTTAAGTTTTTAGTAATTAATGTCGGCAATACATTGACTTTGTTTCCTATACTTAATCCGTCAACCATTGTGGTTATAATGTATTCTCCAGGTCTTAAAGAAATTCCTAAGCTTGCAACACCATTGTTATCAGTTTTTTTGTGTAGAATACACCATTGATGTTAAAGGTTACTTCCTTGTTTGCAGCTAAAGATCCGTCCTTGTTGTAGATGGTTGTCTGGAATCTGGAAGCGTTCAAATAGTATTTAGTTAAATCATTTTGAACAATCAGTGATTTTACAGTAATATTATTACCTGACTGCTCACCAGTAACCAGATTTATTGCCGTTATAACATATTTACCTGGATTTAAGTTAATACCCATCATAGCTATTCCTTTATCATTGGTGGTTTTAGTGTAAAAGACACCATTGATATTAAACTGAACATCTTTGTTTTTAAGAGGATTACCCTGTGAATCAGTAAATATAGCATAATACTGAGTGTCGTTTCTAAACATTTTAACAACATCCAATCCTTTAACTGTCGGTTCAATAGTAACTTTCGCCTGCTTGGTTATCGGAGTATAGTTTAATAATCCTTTAAATTTAACAACAACAGAATATATTCCGCTGTCCAAGCTCAGCCCTAAACTTACAACACCTTTTTCATCTGTTGTTTTAGTATAGGTTTTCCCGTTAATTGTTATTTCAATTGCAGCATCTCTTATAGGATTTCCCTGTTTATCAGTTAAAGTAGCTATAAATCTTGTACCATCATGATAAATCATTTTAACATCAGGAGCATTTAAAATAACATTATACTCAACAGCTTTAACCTCAAAAACACCACTATCTATAGCTCTGGAAATTTTATCAGTTCCTTTATATGTTGCAGAATATGTGTACCTGCCCTCCGGAAGCTTATCAATACTTCTCATACCAGTTCCATTAACTACAACAATTTTATAAAATTCATTGTTAACTTCCAAAGTTACATTACCTGTAATTAGTTGACCGTCTTCTGTTTTAAGAGTTGAACTAAATACAATGTCATCTTCACCTACTTCAACAGTTACTTTTAAAATACTTGTGGTTTGGTTTAATGAAATAACCTTACTTGTATTTGAACTTAAATAGTTATTATCCCCATTATAAGTAGCTACAACTACATATGAACCGCTGTCTAAAGGTGAGATATACCATGATGCATTACCTCCAACAATAGTTTTATTTCTTGGTGAATATAATCCCAATATTCTAAAAAGTAACATTACCGGTTGCATCATCATTTACAACAGCCCAAATTCTAATATTTTTATCAAATACTATTTCACTGGTGATAATTTCAATATGGGAACTAGCTTTATTTATATTAAATGATTTTTCATCAGATGACTTTGAATAAACAGAATTTCCCAAATAATCTGCTTTAACACTATAAGTTCCAGCATTTAATTTATTGAAAACAGCTACTGCTTTACCATTTATAATTTCAACTGTTTTAGTTAAATTTCCAATGATGAAAGTAACATTACCAGTTGCTCCAGAAGTTACACTAGCCATTACAGTTATATTTTCACCATAAACAGTGTTATTTACCTCAATGACAGTTTTTGAAAGTGAATTCTTAATACTGAATGTTATGTCCGCAGTATTGTTGTTGTAATTATTGTCTCCAGAATATATCACTTTTAAACTATGATTTCCTAAAGATAAATCAGAGATTGTAACTGTAGCTATTCCATTATTAAGTGTTTTTGTATATTTTATTCCATCTACAATAAATGTAACTTCACCTGTTGCATCATTTGGAAGAGTTAATGTGATTACTTCATCTTGTCCTGCAAGAACATCCTTAATATCCACATTTAAGTTTGGAGTAGTTTTAGATACTGTAAATGAAGTTGTTTTTGATAGTTTAGAATTATATATAGCTTCTACAGTATAAGTGCCTAATTTTAATCCACCAAAGCTATAACTAGCATTTCCAGAGATTACCTCAACAGTTTTATTTAAATGATTTTTAATTATAAATGTGATAGTTCCATTAATTAAAGCATTGAAATTAGCCTTAATAACTGCATTTTCACCATATTCAATGTTATCTACAGTCAAATTAAAATCAAGAGGTTTAACTGTAATATTATTGTATATTTTTGTATAGTCATAGGTAGCAGATATTGTGTAATTTCAGAAGTTAAATTAAGAGGAAGTGAAGCTTTACCGACATTATTTGTAATTACATTGTATTTTTTCACCATTAACTTCAATTACAACAACCACATAAGTAAATGGATTGCCCTCCAAGTCAGTTACTTTAACTGTGTATTTAGATCCATCCCCTTCAACCATTATAATATCTTCACCAGTTAAAATACATTTATCAGTTATATTTATCGTTGTATTCCATGATGCTTCATCATAATAGTCATTTCCAGGATAGTATACATAAATGTAATTAGTTCCTTTTGTAAAGTTAACAGAAATATTAGCTATTCCATTAACTAATTTTGCTTGATAAAATACATTGTTTACATAAACTCCAATAAGTCCAGTACAATTTTTAGGATTTGTTTTTATATTAACAATACCTGTAAGATTATCATTTTGAACAACATCAACAGTTAAATTACAACTTTCCTTTAAAACGAAAAATGAAGTTGATGCAGTTGAATTAGCATATTTATTATCTCCCGGATAAATAACAGTCACATTATATTTTCCGCCAGCCAGATCATGTAATGTTACATTAGTTATTTCATCTTTTAAAAATATTTTACTTTCAACACCATTTATAACAAGTATTGCTTCCCCCTAACATCTTCAGGACTTATTTTAATAGTTATTGTTACATTTTCACCTACCTTAACATCACTAGCATTAACAGTTAAATTTGTTTCATATTTATTTACTTTCAATAATGCACTGGCTGAAGTCATTTCGTAAAGTTGCTCATCAAGTTCACCACCCCATGTTTCAACAACTGTAATATACACTCCAGCCCCACCATAATTTTTAATTGTAACTGAAGTATTTTCCTTATTTATGACAATCATCTGTACACGTTTACCATTAATACTTAAATATGCCATAATTTGAATTTCTTTAGGAGATGCATGTATATTCATTTTTGCTATTTCTCCAACTTTAATTTCAGGAATTGAAAGGTTCAAATAAATAGGACATTTATTTACAGTGATATTTTTATAAGCAAATGCTCTAAAATATTCATTATCCCCCATATAAGCAATATTTAATGTATGGTTTCCGGCAAGCAAATTAGGTATGTTGAAAGTTGATTTGCCATTAACTAATCTTTCAGTGTATGTTTTTCCACCAATAATAATTGAAACATTTCCTCCAGGCAGAAGTGAACCTATACCACTTACAGTTACATTAACAACAAGATTTTCAGTATAATAAATATCATTAACACTTACAGTCATATTTGATACAAGTTTACCTACATCAACCAATACTTTCTGAGTAAAATCCCCTAAACTAATTGAAACATCATAGCTTCCTTTCTTTTGAGTCCAATTATAGTTAATAGTAGCACTTCCACCAAATAGTGTTTTTTGTTATTGTTTGTGGAGTTCCATTAACCCAAGTATTAAATGAAACATCAAAAACAGGGAATAAATTAATATTAATAGGTTTTCCACTACTGGATTTCCAAATAGCTGAAATATCAGTTGATCCATTTATATCAAGAGCACTATATTCGGGAGATCCAACTAACATTAACCATGACTCCACTTTATTAACATTAGACTTATTAACTGGCTTTTCATTAGATCCCCACCAATTATTATCCAAATAAATGTTTTTACCACCATCTGCAAAGAAATCAGAATAACTTTCAGGTAATGCTTTGTTATTTAAAAATGCAGAGTAACTTATATCTATTTCCCCGACATTGTAAATATTGACAGTACCTTTATAAACCGGAATAGAGCTGTCTTTTACTCCACCATTATTTGTAAAAATACACCCAATAGCTTTTAAATTACCTTCATTATAAACAACGCCAAAAAAGAGTATTAAATAAAGCTCTAGTTACAAAAGAATCTTTAATAGTGGAATTTACCATAGTACAATTTCCAGAATTATAAAGAACTGCTCCTTTAACTTGTTGATCAGTTCTACTATCAGACATTACAACCCTAGTTAATGTTAAATTACCATCATTAGAAATTGACCCACCAAATCCAAAATCTCCAATATGTGAACCTTTAAATGTAGAATCAAATATTTTTAAAGAACCATTATTATAAACATCACTTCCATGAGCATAATTCGGTGCATCAGAAGTCATTGAATTGCCAGAAAATCTGGAATTAATAATAGTCATATTACCTAGATTACTAATGGCTCCACCATAATTTGACTTACCTGTAGATTCTATATGCCCCATACGATTATTGTTAAATGTACAATTGTTAATAAAAACTGTTGCTTTTTAACGTCCAATACTGCACCATATATGCTTTTTTATCCTGAAGATAATCAAGCTTTTTAAATGCATTAATAAAAGTTATATTGCTAATGCTAACAGTTACACCATCAGAAATCGTGAAAAAAATAGTTTTTATTCAATCCATCAAATACCGTGTTAGTAGAACCTACAATATTTACAGACTTATCTATCTTAATTTTTGAATTATCTGAACCCTTATATGTTCCATTATCAATGTAAATAGTAGTATTATCCTTAGCTAAAAACATAGCCCAATCTAATGAATTAGTAGCACTGCTCCAAGAAGTAGCATCAGCATAACTACTGCCTTTTACACTAACATAAAGAGAATTGCCATTATTTTCTTCACTAATTATTGGATTATTATTCTCACCAATAATCAGATTATTATCATCAATTACAGGATTATCCTGCAAATTCCCAATTGTTTCATTAGTTAAATCTGTAGCACTAACACTGGCAAAACTTAGCATACTACATAAGATTAACATTAACATAACAATTAACAATCTACCATGTTTCAATCTTTTCAAACCTCCATTGAATCATAATTTATTTTATATTTTATAAAATATAATTGATTAACGATAATTAAAATTATCAAAAAATAAACAAACATCTAAAAAATTACCATTAACTAAACATTATATTCATTATATCAATATATTAAAGAATACAATTAAAGATTTAGTATAAAATTATATAAAATTAACGATAAAAATCATGTTTAAGATTAAGCTTATTATTTTACCTGATTTTAACTAATTATTTTCCAATTTCAAGCTATAATCTTTTTAGATAATGATTTTAACATGCTCCAATTTGTTTATATTACTTGTTAAAAAATAGTTTTGATATATTTTCAACTGACAGAAATAAAAATTCACAATTTCTATTCTACAGAGGCCAAATAGTGTTTTATAAAAAAAAAAAAATAAGTAATGATCTATTCAGTTTGAACATTACTTGTATCAATAGACTTGATTAAAATGTTTACAGGATTACTATTATCAGAAACATCCCAATCAGAAGGAGTATTTGCAGCACAAACAATATATTGGATATTATTTACTTCACAAACATATCCATATATAGGCATTCCATCTTTATCATAAGATTGCTCAAATACTTTTATATCACCAAATCCGGAAACATCTTTTTTTTGACTTTTAAAGGTATAACCTTTTGATTCAAGAGTTTTTTTTTGCATCTTCCGGACTTTTAGCATCACTAGCTAAAACAATAATTGCAAGATTATCTTTAACTAAAGCAGTATTTCCATCATCATCAGTTTGAACTTCAAATCCATCAGGAACTACATAAGTTGCTCCATCAGGTAACGTGACATCTTCAGCAGCTACTATGCCTATAGTAACTGCAGCTACAACACAAAAAAAGTAATGTAACCAATATTTTTGAATTTAATTTCATTTAAATCTATTTCTCCAAATTAATAAGATATAGCTCACTTTCAAAAAAAAAAGTAATCTATAGTTAATAATTTAAAAATAATACTATTTAAATTTGTATAAAATATTTCAATAAAAATATAAACAATTCAAATCCAGTAAACATTATTAAAACAAAAATGGAAAAAAATAAATTTACAAACATTATAATTTAACAAAATAAATAAATGTTTATACAAACCTGCTAAAAATAAACTAAAATTAAAAATAAAATATAGATTATAGTTTACTATGCCCCCAATTATTAAATAAATATGTTTTAAGACATTCTACATAAACTAAAAATATAACTTATTCACATGATTCAACCAAATACCTAAAATTTTTCAATAAAATTTAATATTCAAATTTTACATAATCACCCAAAAACACCCTCACTTAAGCAATGCCAAATATCATCATTACTTCTCAAAAATAATCTCTCCATACCTGACAGACCCCATTAAACAACCATTATAATTTTTTAAATTAAATCATTGTCAAAAACATTTTAATTAGAAAATTTATTAAAAAAAGAAACAGAACAAGTTTCAGCAGGATTAACATTATCTAAAAACAATAGCTTTTTTATTTAATCCTAGGAAATAAAAGCTAAATTAAAATAATTAAAAGAGTTAAGTTTAATCCGGTTAAAAACTATAATCCGTCACTTAACTCATTAAAAAAAAATAAAACAGCTATGAAAATAGCTACTTAATGTACTAATAAAACATCTTTTTTAAAAGAGTGAATAACCTTTTCAGCCACACTTCCAATAAAGAATTTTGTAACTCTACCTTTACCAGATGATGCAATAGCTATTAATTCAACATCTTCATCTTCTGCAACTCCAACAATAGTTTCTGCAGGAAAACCAACAAGAACTTTAGTTGTAATATTAAGATTTGGATCAAATTTAGCTTTCATTTTATCAACATTAAATTGGGCTTCATCTAAGAAAGACTGATTTAATTTATCAATATCATCTTTACTTTGGAATTGGTGTGGAGTTAATTCAGATGCAACTGATAAAATGATGATTTCACCACCTTCAGCAAGTAAATCTCCAACTTTTTCGACTTCTTTTCCGCAGCTTCTGATCCATCAGTAGGAACTAAAATTTTTTTATACATAATTTTTCACCTCATGAAAAATGTTTAGTTCATGCATTTTTATTTTAATTTAAACTATTTAATAAATATTATGAAAATAATTTTTAACTACGGAACCACTTTATTAATTATAGGCATCTTTTTAATTAACAATACAATTATTATTGAGAGAATATACAAACAGAATGTCCCTAAAATTCTATAAATTAAATTTGTTTGGGCAAAAGGAAAAATAGTGTTAAAAAATCGTGTATTTAATTTGAATATGAATTAAATAAACTCCCATAGTACAGCTAGCTAACACAGCTACACTTTTTTCATTTAATTTATCCCATGAAATATTTTTAATTAATAGAAAAACACTTACTGCTAAAAATACACTTAACAGGGAGGTGTAATCAAATAAATGATCAATTAACATGTTTGCATTTATTGACATGCAATAAGTATATCCATAACGAATTATTACAGATAATATCCCAATAATATAGATAATAATCCTTTTTACTCTAGACACATCCATTACAGACAATAAATAACCTAATATCACAAATATCAAATATCCATTTATTTCAATGAAATTACTGGCTATTTCAGGAATTGTAAATCCAAATATATTACTTAATGGAATCAAAATTGATTTAAACATAGCTATAACTATAACAATTCCCCACAAGATATTTCTACCTTCTTTATTTTCAGTTAATGGAGATAAAATTGGAATTAAACAATACATAAATAAAAAAAGAAAATGCCCGATTAAAAGAAATTTTAGAAGTAAAAAAAATAAAAAAGATAAATATTAAATTAAAAAAAAGAAATCGAAGAACTAAAAAAAAGCAATAAAAATAATGTTAACATGCCTTTTGATATCCCATTATGTACTATTATTGAGGATGAAGAAATAAGTGATGAAGAACTTGAAAAATTACTTGATGAGCTTGAAGATTTAACTGATGAAAAACAAGATATAGAAATCATTTCTTTATTATCCTGATCTAAAAAAGATTAGAAGTCCTGGAATCTCTAGAAAATGAAAATAAAATTCCTTCAGTAATTAGTAAAGACATAAATGACAGCAGCCACCACATCTCAAAATATCTAAAAACATTGAAAGAATATGGATTAGTGGTTTGTCTTAATGAAAATGATAAACGATACAGATATTACAGTATAACACCAAAAGGAACTAAATATCTTAATATTGTAAAAATAAAAAATAAGAAAGCTATAGAATTAACTATAGCTAAATTAAATGAATCTAAACGATTCCTTGAGCATTCATTGCATCTACTACTTTTTCAAAACCAGCTATGTTTGCACCAACTACATAATTTTTCTCAAATCCGTAGGTTTTAGCTGCTTCATCAACATTAGCAAAGATATTTTCCATAATGACTTTAAGTCTTTTATCAACTTTATCAAAGTCCCATGAGAATCTTTGAGAGTTTTGAGCCATTTCTAATGCAGAAGTAGCTACTCCACCAGCATTGGAAGCTTTTCCTGGTCCAAATAATACATCATTGTCTTGTAAGTATTCAGTAGCTTCAATAGAAGTAGGCATGTTTGCACCTTCAGCAACTGCAACAACACCATTAGCTACTAACTGTTTAGCATCATCTAAAAGTAATTCGTTTTGAGTTGCACATGGAAGAGCAATATCACATTTAACAGACCATACACCTTTACCTTCATGATATTCTGCACTTGGTCTTGCTTCAGCATATTCAGTTAGTCTTGCACGTTTAACTTCTTTTACTTCTTTTAATAATTCTACATCAATTCCTTCAGAATCATAAATCCAACCGGTAGAATCAGAACAGGTTACAGGATTACCGCCTAATTGTTGTGCTTTTTCAATAGCATAAATAGCTACATTACCTGCACCAGACACTGCAATAGTTTTTCCTTTAATATCAATGTCATTTGCTTTTAACATTGCATCAGTAAAGTATAATAATCCGTATCCGGTAGCTTCAGTTCTTGCTAAAGAACCACCATAAGATAATGCTTTACCAGTTAATACTCCTTCAGATAATCCTTTAATCCTTTTGTATTGACCATATAAATATCCTATTTCTCTACTTCCAACACCTATATCTCCTGCTGGAACATCAGTGTCTGCACCAATGTATTTGAATAATTCAGTCATGAAACTTTGACAGAATGCCATGATTTCCCTGTCAGATTTTCCTTTAGGATCAAAGTCTGAACCTCCTTTACCTCCACCAATTGCAAGGCCAGTTAATGAGTTTTTGAATATTTGCTCAAACCCTAAGAATTTAATAATACCTACATTTACGGAAGGGTGGAAACGTAATCCTCCTTTGTAAGGTCCAATTGCACTATTAAATTGTACACGATATCCAGTATTTACTTGTACTTGTCCATTGTCATCTACCCATGGAACACGGAATTTTAATTGTCTTTCCGGGTTAACTAACCTTTCAAGAAGTGCATTCTTTTTTATATTCTTCTTCATTTGCTTCAATAACAACCCTTAAAGATTCCAATACTTCTTTTACAGCCTGATGGAATTCTGGTTCAGAAGGGTTCTGTTTTACAGTTAATTCTATTACATCATCTACATAAGACATAATATTTCTCCTCCGTTAATTAAAATATATAATTACAGAATTTTCTAGAAATTGATTAAAAATTCAAAAATCTATTTGAATAAATAATAATATTTTCTAAAAATTTCCAACACTTGTTCAGTGTATATCATTAAATAACATTCAGATTTTGACCTGGAATAACCAAGAATATTTAACAATATGATAATTACTATATATTTTCTATTATTAAAAACTTTCACTTTTCTAAATAAAAATAAAAAAATATTCAATACAATTAATAAATGAATTGGACAAAATCATATGTTTTCAAAAAAAACAGTAGGTATTTATATAGTACTTTTTTTACATAATAATCTACGAAAACAGGTAAAATCATTTTTAGTAGACAAAAATAAAAATAATGAATGATTTTTAAAGTTTTCCAAAAAATATCTTGCTAACTAAAAAATATTCAAAAATTAAATAAAAAAAGAGAGAATCAAAATGGCTGTATATAAACCAACTGATGAATTAAAAATATCAAAATCCAAATATGACAAATTGAAAGAAGATTATTTAAAAAAATCCAAAAACTACTTATTCACTTTATGCTAAATTCAATAAAGAATATCCTATGGATAAAAAAAACATTTATTAAAATTATTGACAAAATTAGAATAGATGAAGGTGCAAATGCATTTAATCCAATTAAAAAAACAAAAAGAGCAAATAATCCATTTAGCTATCATGATAAACATCCAGATAGCTATGTTTGTATGGAATATTCAAAATAGAACCATAATGGAATTAAAAATATTTATCCAACATGGTATCTTAAAATAGCTGCAACTCCACCAAATGCTCTTAAGAGTTGCATACCCTCTTCAGTTTCTGTAGAAATAAGTTCCACTGCAGAATTCATTTCTTCAGCTTTTTTCAACAAAATCTTCAATTAAAGTTTGTGAAGATTCTTCTTTTAAAGTTTCACCACAATTGGAACATGGTTTTTCAAGTTTATCTGCTTCACTCTGGGATTTGACTGTGATTTCCTCTTCACTGCCGCAGCTAGGGCATTTGAAAACTTTACGCATTGAAGTTAAATCTTCAGATAACAATAATGTGTCAACTGCACCCATAATTAAGTTAGTTCTAACTTCCCTTTCACCATAAGATGCGAGTCCTTTGTCTTTAACTAGTTCATGCAAGAATTTTTGAACTACTTTTTTCTCCTGCATAACATCCAAATCATTTAGAATATCTGCAGATTTATCTATTACTTCCCTAATACCAAATTCTCCAGTATATGAAGTATCTACAGTAGCTATGATTTTATCTTTAATTTCATAGTTAAGATAATCCCCTTTACAAATGCTTCTTTTGTAAAACCCGGACCTCCAATAATAACTCCTTCAAGTTCATCTAAAGCAAGGAAATCTTCATTCATGTGTTCCCCGATACGTTTTTTAAACTCGTGAGCAGCCAAATCAATTACACGATCAAACCTTCTTTGTGATTGACCTCCTGCTTTGTGTTTACCTGGAACACCACTAGTTAAATGATTTAAAATATTTACTTTTTTTACCTCTTAAAGTAGCTATTGTAGCTTCTTTTCTGTCGATAACTGCCAAACCATAAGTTTCCCTTTCTTCAATCATGTATTCGAGAGGTTCTAAGAAAAACTCATTGTTACACTGATACCAGTAAGTTGTAATAGGTTCCGGAGGTTCAAAAACATAAGTTTCCATTTTTCAGTTCCCGGACCACCTTTTGGAATCATACCAACAAAAAGAACCAAACCATTTTCAGGAGGTACTTTAAACAGTCTTATTCTTTGTAAAATTACTTCAATAGCCGATTGTACATTCTTTCTTGTTTGTTTACTTTTAATGTTAGCACTCTGACCGAGCTCATCCCTCATCTGTTTACCTACATCACTGAGTTGTTTATCATGAGGAATATAAACGGAAACAAGCTCTGTACCTCTACCTTTTTCTCTGATAATTCTTTTTAAAGTTTTTTAAATTTATATAATTCTTTTGATGATACATCTGCCATTTTAATCCCTTAAATTAATATAATAATATATTTATGTAATTTCACCTTATAAATAATTAATGAAAGAACTTTAAATAGTATAAATACTAATTATTAATAACGAAGATGATAATATGGTTTTAAGAAGATGTCCAAAATGTCATTCAACATGTGATGACCAATACGGATTTTGTATCAAATGCGGATATGAATTCCCGAAAATAGCAGAAAATGAAAATGCTTGTCCTTACTGTGGATTTGCAAATCCTGATGAAGCTACATTTTGTGTTAAATGTGGTACTCCACTAATTTTCAAAAACCAGTTAAACGGAATTAACACAACATTAAATCCGATAGTTATTAAAAAAGAAATCAGCAAATCCGCCAGAGAACAAAAAGAATATAAACCTACCAGTAAAATAATCATTATTCTCGGTTATATCTTTTCTTTACTTGGGGGAATAATTGAAGTAATATTAGCTCTTTATCTTGCAACAAGAAAAGATCCGGTAGCTAAAAAACATGGATATATTCAATTAACTATTTTAGTATTATATGGAATTTTAATATTGACATTATACCTAACCGGAAATCTTGATTTAACCACTTTTAATAATGCTACACAAATGTTAAGTGGTAATTTAACCGGCATTAATCCATAATTGGCAGATACATTACCATAGCTCCATCACCATTATTGTAATAATGGGGAACTTTCCTATCTACTTCAAAATTAAATTTTTTATAAAATTCAATAGCTCCATGATTATTCTCATTTACTTCCAAAAGTATTTTATTTATTTTAAATAATGATAAAACAGTTATAGCTTTTGATAATAACTTTGTTCCTGCTTTTTTCTTTGATAATCCTTATCAACAGCTAAAGAGATGATATGGCCTTCATTTTCATATTTAATCCAAAATAAGACATAACCTACAACATAACCTTCATCTTCAGCTACCAAAAACCTGCACCAATATCATGCAACTGTTTAAACATGTTAAGTTCATAAGACTCGTCAAAAGACATCTTTTCTATTTCACAAACACGTTTTAAATCATTCGGAACAAATTCTCTAATTATCATCTATAAACCTATAATTTAAATTAATCTTGAAAGATTATATATCAATAAATAAATATATAATTTTTGAGGTTAAAAATGTGGAATGATTTCGCAGAGTTCATTTTAACACAGGCAACTGAAAATCCGACAAAGATAGTGGAAATAGCTGTTGGAAAATTTGACGGAGTATACCAGTATTTAAAGAGAAATGAAAATATAGAAATTATCAAAACTGATATTTCACCAGATGATGATGAAGTAATTAAAGATGACATTACAAATCCTAATTTAGAGTTATATAAAAATGCTGATATTATCTACTCTATTCGCCCTCCAAGCGAATTACAGCCACATATAGAAAAATTATCTCAAAAAGTAAAGGGAACTTTCATTATAAAACCATTATGTAATGAAGATTTAAATATACGTTCCAAAAAAGCAAGATTAAAAAATTATAAAAAAGCAAGTTTTTACATATTATAGGTGTCTTTAATGGAAGAATTTTTAAAAAAATACCATACTTCAAAAGAAGGGCTGAATTCTAGTGAAGTAACAAAACGCCAAAATCAGAATGGTCTTAATGAATTAAAAGAAAAAAAAGAAAAAAAGTCCAGTTATGCTCTTTTTAGAACAGTTCATTGATGTTTTAATAGCTCTCCTTATTGTTGCAGCCATTGCAGCATATTTTGTTGGAGATGTTATCGACTCATGTGTAATTTTAATAGCTGTACTTTTAAATACAGTAATCGGATTCATACAGGAATACCGTTCAGAAAAAGCAATTGAAATGCTTAAAAGTGTTACAACATCCCATGCAGTTGTTAGAAGAGAGGGACAAGTGCAAAAAATTGATGCAAAAGAACTGACTATTGGAGACATTGTAATTCTTGAAGAAGGAGATAAGATTCCCGCAGATTTAGTGCTGATTGAAACCAACAGACTGAAAGTTGACGAATCAAATTTGACCGGAGAATCTGTACCTGTTGAAAAATCTCCAAAAGAAGAAGCATATATGGATTCAAATGTAACTTTAGGAAACGGAGCGGGAATTGTAACTGCCATAGGTATGGATACATCAATAGGAAAAATAGCTGAAGTAATTCAGGAAGACAAAGGAGCAACTCCCTTCAAAAGAAAATGGACAAACTCGGAAAAACACTTTCAGTAATAGCTATTATTGTTTGTGTATTTATATTCATTTTGAATTATTCAGAGGAATCCCTATTGTTGAAACATTTTTAACAGCAGTTTCACTTGCAGTAGCTGCCATACCTGAAGGTTTGCCTGCAGTTTTAACATTAACTTTAGCTTTAGGAATGCAGCAGTTAACCAAATCCAATGCAATTGTTCGCAGACTGCTTTCAGTAGAAACTTTAGGTTCATGTACAGTTATCTGCAGTGATAAAACAGGAACTTTAACTGAAAATAAAATGGCTGTTAGAGATGTATTTTTTTACAATAAAAGCAAATCTTTAGAAATCAATGCACTGTGTAACAATTCCACAATTAGAGATGGTAAAACTATTGGAGATCCTACAGACGGTGCTGTTTTAAAATACAGTCAGGAAAATAATTATTTTAAAGAGGATTTAAAGGAAAAATATCCCAGAGTTAATGAAATTCCATTAGACAGTAGTCGTAAAATGATGACTACCATACATGAAAATGGTGAAAAGTATTTGGTTCTCTCTAAAGGTGCACCAGAAATTATTATTGATAAATGTAAACACATAGATAACAATGGAAGTATTGAAATTCTTGATGATCCAGTAAAGGAAACACTAACTGAAAAAATAAATGAAATGAGTGATAAAGCTCTGAGAGTTTTAGGAATTGCATATAAAAATACAGCAGATATTGAAAATAATGCAGAAAATGATTTGATATTTACAGGACTTGTTGGAATAATTGATCCTCCAAAAGAAAATGTTGATAAATCAATAGCTGCATGTAAAAAGCCGGAATTAAAGTAAGAATGATAACAGGAGACCATCTAAAAACAGCCTCAGCTATTGCCCGCGAAATTGGAATCCTGACAGACGGAAAAAGTAATTGACGGTGAAACTCTGGATAAATTAAGTGATGAAGAGTACTTTGAGATAGTAGACGACATACAAGTTTATGCAAGAGTAAAACCAGAACAGAAAATGAGAATTGTTGAAACTTTAAAACAAAAAGGCGAAATTGTTTCAATGACTGGAGATGGTGTAAATGATGCTCCTGCACTTAAAAACGCATCTATAGGAGTTGCTATGGGATCAGGTACTGATGTTGCAAAAGAATCCGGAGATATGATTATTCAGGACGACAACTTTGAAACAATAGTAACTGCCATTCGTGAAGGACGTAAAATATACGACAATATTAAAAGATTTGTCAAATTTCAGGTATCAACAAATGTAGGAGCTATTTTAACAATTGTCGGAACAAGTATTTTCATGCTTCCTGTACCATTTAACCCTGTACAACTGCTCTGGATTAACATTGTAATGGATGGACCTCCTGCCCAAACTTTAGGAATGGAAGGCAGCGAAAGAAATATTATGACGAGACAGCCTGAAACAGGAGATATTCTGAATAAAAAGGTATTGATAAAAATATTTATTGCAGGTCTTGTAATGGCAATAGGTTCAATAGCACTGTTCAGCTACAAATTGGCAATTGGCGCAAGTCAAAAGCAGGCAATGACTGTAGCATTTACTTTATTTGTAATGTATCAGTTATTTAATGCATATAATTCAAAATCCAATTCAGATAAAAAAAGCACTTATCTTTATTTGGCTATTATAGCTTGTTTCATATTACAGATATTAATTGTATACATACCTGAACTGCAACTGATATTCAGAACAACCAGCATTGGAATTACAGACTGGATACTGATATTCATAATCGCAGCTACAATATTAGTGTCCAACAAAATAGCAAACAAAATTGTGGTAGAATGAAAAAACTAAACATCCTCCTTATTGGAGGAACAAAAGACGCAAGTAACATAACCAAACACATAAAAGAAAAATATGATTCATATATTCTGACTACAACAACTACAGAGTATGGATCAAAATTAGCTATTGAGTCCGGAAGTGATGACACAATAGCTAAACCACTTTTAAAAGATGAATTCATAACACTTATTGAAACTAATGAATTCAATCTTTTAATTGATGCAACTCATCCTTACGCATCACATATCACCCAAACTACTGTTAGCCTATCCAAATTATTTAACATAACATATATTCGCTTTGAAAGACCTCCATCAAACCTTGATAATGTTGACACATCAAGAGTTCATGAAGTAACTTCCCTTGATGAAGCTGGAAAATTAATAGCTAGTGATTTTACTTCCGGAAATGTACTGCATCTTGCAGGAGCAAATACTATGGAAGCTATTTTAAAAATATGTTCCGGTAAACAGATTTTATGCAAGAATTTTAAAAGTTCCCAAATCTCTGGAAAAATGCAAATTGCTGAATGTTCCTGAAGAACATATCATAGAAATGAAAGGTACCTCCAGCTTAGAAGAAAACCTAAAAATAATTGAAGAAACACAAGCAAGTGTTATAATAACAAAAGAGAGTGGTGATATTGGAGGAGTAATCAATAAAATCAATGCTGCTAATTTAAAAGATATAGGTGTCATCATGTTAAAACGTCCAAAAATCAAAGATTTAAATAAGAAAGACATTGTTTCTAATTTAGATGAATTGGACGAAAAATAAATAACTATTTTTAAATAAAAAGAACGCCGAGACTGGGATTTGAACCCAGGCGGAGAAACTCCACAGGATTTCAAGTCCTGCGCCTTACCAGACTAGACTATCTCGGCATAAAAACAGAAAAATATTTAGAAAAAATCTAAATATTTATCCTTTAAGTTCTATTTCAATACTTACATTATCAGGAACATTAACTTTCATGACTTGTCTCATAGCACGTTCGTCAGCACCAATTCCAACTAAACGTTTATGAATTCTAAGTTCCCATTTTTCCCAGGAAGCTTTTCCTTCTCCATCTGGAGATTTTCTTGTAGGTACTACTAATTTTTTAGTAGGTAATGGGATAGGACCAGACAAATCAACACCAGTTCTTTCAGCGATTTTTTTAAGTTGATCACAGACATAAGCCAATTTTTCCGGATCAGTTCCTGTAAGCTTAATTCTTGCTTGATGCATTATTATCCTCCAAAAATAAAAAATAAAGAAAGGAATAATCCTTTCTTTTGATTAACTACTTATAAATCTATTTAGCTGGGGTAACGTCAATACATAATCCAGCAGCAACAGTTTGACCCATATCCCTAATAGCGAATCTACCCATTTGAGGGATTTTTTTAGCGTTTTCGATTACCATAGGTTTGGTTGGTTTAACTTTTACGAATGCTGCGTTACCAGTTTTTAAGAAGTCAGGGTTTTCTTCAGCTACTTGACCAGTTGCAGGGTCTAATTTTGCAGTTAATTCTAAGAAAGTACATGCAACTTGAGAAGTGTGACAGTGGAATACAGGAGTGTATCCAACAGTGATTACACCAGGGTGTTGTAAAACAACAATTTGTGCATCAAATTCTTTAGCTACAGCAGGAGCATCGTCTACGTGACCAGCTACGTCTCCCCTTCTGATATCATTTTTACCTACACCTCTTACGTTAAATCCAATGTTGTCACCAGGTTCAGCAGTTTCAAAGGTTTCGTGGTGCATTTCGATAGATTTTACTTCTCCGGAAGCTCCAGCAGGTTCGAAGATTACGTTTTCTCCTTTTTTCATAACACCAGTTTCTACTCTTCCTACAGGTACAGTACCTACACCAGTAATGGAGTAAACATCTTGAATAGGAATCCTTAATGGTAAGGATACAGGTTTTTCAGGAGCTGCTAAATTATCTAAAGCTTGCATTAAAGTGTCACCTTTGTACCAGGAGGTGTTAGGACTTGCATCTTTAATGTTGTCTCCTTCAAATGCAGAAACAGGGATGAAAGGAACATTAGCAGGGTTGAATCCAACAGTTTTAATTAAAGCAGATACTTCGTCTTTTAATTCGTTGAATTTTGCTTCATCATAATCTACTAAATCAATTTTGTTGATTGCAACGATTAATTGGTTAATACCTAAAGTTTTGGATAAGAAAACGTGTTCTTTGGTTTGTGGCATTACACCGTCGTCTGCAGCTACTACTAATACACCAGCGTCTGCTTGGGAAGCACCAGTAATCATGTTTTTAACGAAGTCTCTGTGTCCAGGACAGTCTACAACAGTGTAGTCGTATTTTTTTGGTAGAGAATTTTTGGTGAGCAAGGTCGATAGTTACTCCTCTTTCCCTTTCTTCTCCTAATTTGTCCATAACAAATCTGAATTTGTTTTCTCCGTCATCTAATTGTTGTTCAGCGATTGCACCTGCTTTTAATAACAAGTGTCCAACTAATGTGGATTTTCCGTGGTCAACGTGTCCGATAAATGCTAAATTAATATGTTCTTTAGTTTTTGCCATAATAATACCTCTTTTCGTATAAATCGAAATAACATTCATTAAGCTTATAATTTTAGCTTAATTTAAATTTTAATTATTCACATATAAATATGTAATGTTTTTTTCGTAATTTCAAATAAAAATATAAAAAATTAAAAATTAAATTTTAATTATCCTACATAATGTTCAGGACCATAAGGTTCTGGAGATAAGCCTTTTCTTTGCCTAATCTCTTTAACGATTTGATTTTGCATTTCACGTGGTAATCTTTCAAATCCAGACATTTCAGTAGACCATAAACATCTACCTTCAGCAGCGGATCTGATATCTCCAGCAAAACCAAACATTTCAGCTACAGGAACTTTAGATTCAATAGTAGCCATGTCTCCTTCTTGACCCATGTCAACTATTTGACCTCTTCTGTTTTGGATTTCCTGGTACATGGACCCATGTAATCTTGTGGAGTGTTAATGAACACTTTTTGCATAGGTTCAAGTAAAGTAGGACCAGCAGACATCATAGATGCATAAATTGCATTTCTAATAGCTGGCAATACTTGTGCAGGTCCTCTGTGAACTGCATCTTCGTGAAGTTTTGCATCGTGAAGTTTGAATTTTAATCCCATAGCTATTTCTTTAGCTAAAGGTCCGTCATTAAGTGCAGATTCAAATCCTTCAATTAAAAGCTCTTTTACTTCATCTAAGTATTGGATACCACGAGTAGCATTAATGAATAAGCTTCTGTTGTAAACATCCCATACTTTTCTTGCTTCTTCTTTATCCAAACCGTATTCCATGAAGTCATTAGCAGATTCTTTACCTTTAACTTTACCTTCTTTGAGTTTTCCTTCTTGTAATGCTTTGAAAAGTTCATCTTCTAAAGGTTCAACAGTAATGTAGAATCTGTTATGTTTGTTTGGAGATTTACCTTCAACTTGTGGAGATAATTGAGATACAGTTTCTCTGTATACAACAATAGGTTCTGAAGTTTGGATTTCCACACCTTTTTCTTTAATTCTGTAACTGATAACTTCCAAGTGAAGTTCTCCCATACCTGAAACTAAGTGTTCACCGGTTTCTTCGTTAATTTCAACTTTAATGGTTGGGTCTTCTTTAGCTACTTGCCTTAATACTTCAATTAATTTTGGTAAATCTTTAGTATTTTTAGCTTCTACAGCAACTGTAACTACAGGTTCAGAAATATGATCTAATCCTTCAAACTCTTTGATTTTATCTTCAGGAGAACAGATGGTTTCCCCAGCGATTGCACCTTTTGCACCAGCAATATATACAATGTTACCTGCAGGTACAGCATCAGTGTTAACTCTTTCAGGTCCGAAGTATACACCTACTTGCTGAACTCTGGATTTGGAATGAGATCCAACTAAGTAAACTTCAGTACCTTTTTTCAATTGATCCTCCGTAAACCCTACCGGTAGCAATTTCACCAGCATGTTTATCTACAGATACATTAGTAACCATTACAGCTAAAGGTCCGTCAGGACTTGTAGTAATCATACCTTGACCTGCAGGAGATTCAATGTCACCTTCCCAGATATTAGGTACCCTGTATTCCTGAGATACTTTAGGAGAAGGTAAGTGTTCTACTACCATACCAAGCAATACTTCAGATAATGGCACTTTTTGAGCTAATTCTTTTTGTTTATCTTCATTACAGTAATCAATGATGTCTTTGAAGTTAACTCCAGTTTCTTGCATCATTGGAACGTTAATAGCCCAATTGTGATAAGCTGAACCGAATGCTACACTACCATCAGTGAAATCAACAGCCCATTCTTCTTTTTTATCTTCAGGAGCCATATTTTTGATTAATTTGTTAGCTTCCATGTAAATGTTAATGAACCTTTTTGTAATTCATCAGGTTCTAATTTTAACTCGTTGATTAATCTGTCAACTTTGTTAATGAACAAAACAGGTTTAACATTTTCTTTTAAAGCTTGCCTAAGTACAGTTTCAGTTTGAGGCATGATACCTTCAACAGCACAAACAACAACAACTGCACCATCTACAGCTCTCATAGCACGAGTTACATCCCCACCAAAGTCAACGTGACCTGGAGTATCAATTAAGTTGATTAAGTATTCTTCATCTTTGTAATTGTGAACCATTGATACGTTTGCTGCATCAATAGTAATACCACGTGCTTGTTCTTGTTCATCAAAATCTAAAACCTTTGATCACCAGCAAGTTCTTCGGAAATCATTCCTGCACCTGCTAAAAGGTTATCGGATAATGTAGTTTTACCGTGGTCAATGTGAGCACAGATACCAATATTCCTGATGGAATCCGGTTTATACATTAAATCCTTAATTTTTGCAATCATTTTCTCTCTTCTACTCAAAGAAATCACCTTATATAAATATGATTAGTGTGCTGCTTTTGCAACTCTTTCTTTTTTCTTCTTTTTTCTGTAAAGCGAAACTTCTGGAATCTTCTTCAGAAGCAAGAATTAATTCATCAGCTAAACATTCAGCAACAGATTTTCTGTTTTTAAATGCTGATTGTAAAGTTCCTCTAGTTAAAAATCCTAATGAAAGGTCTACTCTTCTTTGTGGAGAAATGTCCACCGCTACTTGGTATCCGATACCACCGTATTTAATACGAGTAGTTTCTTCACGAGGGGAAGTATTTTCAACTGCAGTAACTAAAACTTGAACAGGGTTCTTTTTTAGTTCTTTTGTTGATAATATCCAATGCATCTTTTACAATATTGTAAGCTTTGTTTTTCTTACCTGAGTTGATGTGAGTCCTCATGATTTTATTCATTAATCTTTCAATGATAGATACTTTAGATTTTGCAAACTGTCTTTTACATGTCTACCTGAAGTGTGAGGAACAAGAGTTTCATCTAAGCAGATGTATTTTACTAAACCTAAATCTTCGATTTTGACTTCATCGAGTTCCCATTTATCAAATAATTTACTCATAAAAATACCATCCTTATCTTACAGGTTTTTCTATTTTTCCACTTACCATCTCAGATAAAGCTACGTTGTTAACTTTAGATACTTTCCAACGAACTCCAGGAATATCTCCCATAGATCTTCCAGATGGTCCACCAATTCCTTCAATCATAACTTCATCGTGCTCATCGATAAATCCAATAGCTCCGTCACCTGGTGCGAAAGCAGTTAATTGTTTACCGTTTTTGATTAATTGAACACGAACACATTTACGTATAGCAGAGTTAGGTTGTTTTGCTTCTATCCCTACTTTTTCGATTACAATTCCTCTAGCTTGAGGAGCTCCTTCGAGAGGGTCTGCTTTAACATCTAATCTTAAAGCTTTCCTTTTGTAATCTACATCTTTCCACTTAAAATTTTGTCTATTTTTTTTAAGTTTTTTGCAGCAAAAGTCCTGGCATAATATTTCCTCTAAACTTTTATTAAACATATCTAAGAATCCACCGCTGCGATTTATACAGCTAAAAATAGCTAATACAATCTAAATTCAAAGATATAACTAGTTAATAATATAATAATTAATTAGACAATTAAATTATCTAAAAATGAAGATATCATAATCTTTTATTGGAAGCATAGTAAAAAGCACACACAACTATGTTCCATTAATTGTCGATATCTTATGATGATTTATCTTTTTTTAACATTAATAAAGGTATCTATTTTGACTTGTTGAAAGTCAGTTTTGATTAAATAAAAAAAATATTTCAAAGATTTATTTGAATATTATTTCTTTGTTTTTATTGCTTATATTAGTTTTCATCTACATACAAAATAAACTCTATACTCTGTTTTTTAGAGCAGGTATTTTTGTTGTAACAAAAACATGAAAACTGAATTTTGCAATAGCTAATTTAAAAATTAAGATAAAGAAAAACAATAAAATTAAAGTAAAAAAGAAAGAATTATGGGATTAACAATTGATTGTCATGAAAGAGAAATAAGAACATGTAGGAAAATGAAAAAAGCAGTAAAAAAAACAATGATGAATCATTAAATTACATTTTAAACAATAAAAAACCAAGTAAATCAACAATTTCTAAATTCAAAAATGAAAATGAATTATTGATTTCAGAATTCTTCTATTTTACAGTTAAAAAAGGACAAGAACTAAATTTAATATCAAATAAAGTAATTGAAATTGATGGAACTTTTTTAAAAGTAAACGCTGGAATAAACAATCGAGCCAGTTAAAAAGAAATAAAAATTATTGGAAAAAACAAGCAAAAAAATTCACTTCAAAAAGACCTTAAAAATTACTTTGAAAATAAAATTAAGACATCAAAATCAATAAAATACTTAAAAAACTAAATAATCCCGCAAAAAAATTATTAGAACAAATCATAAATAAAAGACATATATTAGATTTTTTAAAAGAAATACAGACTTTTTACTCATTAAAAACCAATTATGACATCAATTTAAGAGATCCTGAATCCAGATTCATAAATGATAAAAAAGGAATATATTGTTACAATTATAATTATCAAATAGCAACAGACTCAAAAACCAAATGATAATGTATAACACCGCAAATATTCAAAATAATGATTATGTACCATTAATAAACATGAATGAATCATCAATCATGAGTTTGGAAACAAAACCAGAATTTTTCACCATAGACAATGGATATTATACAGATAAGGCATTAGAATACTGTTTTAAACACAATATAAAAAATAATAATTCCCGATAGAACTGAAGCAGAAAGAAAAAGCAATAGGCCAAAAAGAAATATGCAAAATGCAAATTTACAGAAAATAGGGTAGAAAACTACTTCATTTGCCCAGAAGGAGTAAAATTACCTTTCAAAAATTATAGAAAAATAAATGAGCAATTACATAAAATATATTCAACAACCAAATGTAAACAATGTCCAAAACTAAAATCATGCACTTTTAGCAGAGTTAGAGAAATAACTGAAGTAGTAGACCCATATAAAGAAAAATTAAAAGATGATTACTTCTCTGATTATGGGCAAAAAAATTTACAAAAAAGAACACCCATAACTGAATCAATATTTGGCGTTTTAAAAACAAGACGAAATTACAACGGTTTAAAAAGATTGGGAAAACAAAATGTATTATAAATTTAAATATTGAAACAACAGCCCATAATCTCAAAATAATTCATAAAAACATCATAGAAAAAAATTAAAAAATGGGAGTTTTAGGACACATCCAAATAGTATTATTTTTGTTAAAAGTATTACTTTTTTAAATATGGGAATAAAAATAATAAAAATAATAAAAAACATGCAAAATTATTTTTAAAGAAAAAATAAGTAATTTAAATTGATTATTTTCTAAAATAAGTATATTTCAATTAAACCCATTAACTTTAATGGGAAAAAAAACAATCAAAACATAATTTTAAAATATTAACAAAACTTTTCTAAATGATAAAATCAATTGAATTAACTTAAAACTTGTTTAAATTTATATAAACATTAAATAAAAAATTATAAAATAATTAAATTTAAAATAAAACTATAATAACCTTGTTCATCTATACTAACAATTATATAGTTATTACTCTTTACTATCATTTAATTAATTATCATTCTTAATTAAACAATCAGTTAATCAAATAATGATTTGTTAAATGAAAAATAAATTATATCCCATTTAATACAAAATAAAGCTAATATATATTATTATGCGAATAGTAACATTGTTAGAAGCAAATAATAACTAAAAATGAGTATTGTTTCCCAATATTCATTTAAATTACATATTAGTTACAACTTGGTAATTAATAAAGCCAATTCTAGAACATTGTGTAGATTTATGAGCTGAAATTATGGTTAATAATTTTCTTAAAAATAATTTAGCTATTTTATTTGGAAATGTATTTTTAAAAATAGGTGGATACATATACAAATTTTAATGGTTTATCTTCTAAACAACTATGCTTATGGTATTTTAACAATTATCTCTCCTTTTCAAAATATATTGCAAACATTAGCAGCAGGAGGATTGCCTCCAACCATAAGTAAATATGTGTCAGAATATAATGCTACAAATCAAAAAGAAAATTCCTATAAACTCATATTAGTTTCTATAAAAATTGCAATCTTATTAGGAATAACTTTTGGACTATTAATGATTTTTTTATAGCACCTTTTACTTGTTAAAATTTATAATAACAAATCACTATTACTACCTTTACAAATTATAGGTTTAATCGTCCCATTTAGTGCTATTGTAGGTGTATTTAGAGGAATATTTCAAGGAACATATGAAATGACACATATATTAACTAGTCGAGCTATTGAACAGATCACTATGATTTTATCAGCTATCGTATTAATTATACTTGGTTTTTCAGTTGTAGGTGCCATATTTGGTAGTGTAATTGGTTTTTTCTCTTCATTAATCTCAGTTATTATAATTTTACATAAATATTTTTTAGACGTCTTCCAAGGAATGTTAAAATTAAAAATGGATTTTAAAGAAGAAATAAAAATTGCTTATAAAATAATCTCATTTTCAATTCCAGTTATTTTAACTGCAATTTCAGAAATAGGAATATACAGTATGACCACCACAATAATGCCTTTATTCATTACAATCTCTGAAGTTGGATATTTTGGAATAGCAGAACCTATTGCAAGACTACCCCTGATGATTTCTAATTCTTTAGCTACTACAATATTACCTGTAACATCTGAAATGTTTGCATCAAAAAAAATACAACTATACTTAAAAATATATGTTTAATGCTTTAAGATATAACTTAATCATAATGGTACCAATATGTTTATTTATAATGATTTTTTCTAAAGAAGTATTGTTAGTGATGTTTTTCACCAAACCATTTTATTCAAAAGGTGCAAATGTTTTAACAATTTTAACATTAGGAATGTTTTTTATTCCATATTTGCAATAACTTCAAGTATGATTCAAGGTGCAGGTAAACCAAAAAGTTCAATGTATCTTTTAATTGGAGGTTTTATCCAAATATTACTTTTAAGCTTTATATTCATCCCTTATTTTGGAGTAAATGGTGGTGCTATCTCCACTACATTAACAACAGCAACAATGACATTAATTTCATTAATCTATTTAAATAAACACATTTCCCTAAAATTTAACATGGGCCATTATTTAAAAATATTAATTGCTGGAATAATAATCACTATATTTTTATTAATTTTACCCAAAAACTTAATTGGATTCTACATAGGATTATTATTTTTATTCCCCTTTATTTAATCACATTAATGATTATAAAAAGGATTTACAACAGATGATTAAAACATATTAATGAAAATTGAAAATAAAAAATACCATTTAAATTAACAATTATTAAAAAATGATATTTAAAGGAACAGAAGTGAATTTTAATGAATATAGAAAATAAAATAATAACTACAATTTAAAATGCTAAACAAAATGTAGTTAAAATCACAAACTCAAAAAAAAAAAGTTTTTTAAAAAAAACAACAACAAATAAACTATATGGTAGTGGCTTTTTTTAAAAAATAATTATATTATACCAAATGCACATGTCGTAGAAAATACGGATAATTTAAAAATCGAATTAATAAATGGAAAAAAATACTCCCCCACAATTATTGGTAAAATATCGATTATGATATTTGTATTCTAAAAATTAAACCATTTAAAATTGTTAAATTATTAAAATTTAATTCAAAAGATTTAAAAACAGGAAAAATAGTCATATTACAATAAAAAAGCAAAATAGATTTTCCATCTCATTTTAAAAAAAAAAAATAAATAGCTAAATATAGCTATTTTAAAATAATATTGTTTATATTGTGTTGTCTTTTGCAATTAACTTAGCTCTTTCAATATTGACACCGTTTTTACCGATAGCAATACGTTTGTTGGTATTATCTGCTGTAACAGTAGCTATTTTTTTTCACCTGATTCTTTCTGAAGTACTTTAACACCTTGTACTTCTGCAGGGGATAAAAGATTTTTAATAAATTGAATCGGATCGTCGGATAATTCAACGATTTCAATTCCTTTATCTACTGCTCTTTGAACTTTGGAAACAGTGCTTCCGCCTTTTCCAATAGCTAATCCCATATCACCGTTTTTCACGACAAATGTGACTTTACCATGTTCATCATCGATAATACAATCTTTAACCATTGCTCCAGTCATGTTTTCAAAAAAGAGCTATGTATCTAATTTCATTTGCAGTGAATTTAATAGACATATGAATCTACCTCAAATCATCTAATATAGTAGAATCTCCTGGATCGTTAACGATTAATGTAGCAACTGTAAATGGTTTACCACAGACAGAACCCAATTCTACACTTGAACCTTCGTAAGTGTATGATGGGATATCTGAAAGATTTGTATAATATTCAACATCTTCAACAATATCTTTAGGAGTGTTTGCAGCAACAATTACAAGCTGACCTTTTCCTAATTTTAAAGATTGAATTGATTTTCAGAGCCTAATGTCACATCACCAGTATCGACAGCTACCCTGATACTTCTATCTACGTCCATCATCTAGCCTCCTATTCATTTTTATTTGCCATTTTGACACCGATTGAACCGGTACCAAGAGGTATTGGTTGTCCAATAATAATATTTTCGATGATACCAGTTAAATCATCAACTTCACCGCGAATACTTGCACGAAGTAAATGTTTACCAGTTTCTTCAAAAAGCTGCACGAGCTAAAACGCTTGATTTTTCACCACTAATACCATGTCTACCAATGGATTTTACTTCTCCTTCAGAAGTCATAATATCTGCAACTAACATAATGTGTCTAACATCAACACTAAGACCTTGGTTTTCAAAGAGTATTTCTTGCTTCGTTAATAATTGATTGACGAGCTGCTTCAATACCCAATACAGTTTCTATCTCATGAATGTCATTTGTAGTAGTTCTGTATGTGTCAATACCGTCCATAGAGAGAATATCTTTAAGATTAGAACCTTCAGTGTGCATAATCCATTCTCTTTCATCTTTACGGATAATGACTTTTCCAATGTCTTTAATACCACTTATCTGTAAATCACGGAATTTATCTGCTAAAAGACGAAGCTCCCTGATTTCACGTTTTGGCGGTTCGACAACAATCTTGAGATTATCCTTTTTAATATCAGCTTTTTAAAGTTTTTCTGAATTTTAGCAAGAATTTCCTCAAGATCAAGTCTTTTATCTTCAATTTTTCTTTCGTCTAAAACTGCTTCAACTTTCATATCAGCATAATTTAAACTGAAATCACTGAGAACATCGTTTACAGTACTTTTACCAATTTTATTAGCTAAAGTTTTAACGAATTCCTCATCCTGACGTTTTTCTTCAGTAAAGTAAATATCCATTGTTGGAGTAGCTATTTTTTTCTTGCATCCACGATTTCAATAAGTCTTGGAAGACCTAATGTTACGTTTAATTCCATTACCCCTGCATAGTGAAAAGTACGCATAGTCATCTGAGTACCTGGTTCACCTACAGATTGTGCAGCTACTGTTCCAACAGCCTCACCAGCTTCAACATGAGCTCGTTCATAGGCAGTTTTAAGCTCCCCAATAAGCATATCTAACTCATCGTCAGATAAATGCCTGTTAACATAAGCAGATGCTAAATCATCCACATATTTTTCAGGGAATTTTACACGACTTGACGGGTCAACAATTCCGTTTTCAACAAATCTTGCATCAAAGTTTATTTCAGCTTTAAGTAAAGCATCTTCCACTTTTTAATTATTGCATCATCCATAGTTACACCTATTTACCCTCTTGTTCAACACCTGAATCATAGTTTGGATTAGCATCTCCTAACCTATTTTCATCTATGATTTTATTTAAGTCAGCTGCTTTACCAAAGTCACTTTTAGCCGGATCCACTCCGTCTTCACCAAACATAAGTTGAATAACCATTCCCTGATTATCAGTAACAAGTCCGGATGGTTTAACTTGTAAATCCTGAAGTGCATTTACCAGTCTTCTTTGCATATAACCTGATTGTGCTGTACGAATCGCTGTATCTACAAGACCTTCTCTTCCTCCCATAGCGTGGAAGAAGAATTCAATTGGATCCAAACCTTTTTATAACTGGAATGTACAAATCCTTTTGCTTTTTGCACCTAACTCATTTTTTACGGAAATGAGGTAAAGTCCTGTCAATATAACCTCTGTGGATACGGCCACCACGAACAGACTGTTGTCCTACACAGGAAGTAATCTGAGTAAGGTTCAACATAGATGCCCTAGCACCGGTACGCGCCATAACTACAGAATGATTGTGTTCCATAGTAAGGTAGTTTTCTGCAATTTGACCAGATACGTCCCTAGCTTCCCCAAGCACTTGCATAATCTTCATTTCCAAAGTTTCTTCAAGGCTTCTACCAGGTAAAGCTTCAAGATAATCGTTTTCATATGCTTCAACTAATTTATCTACCTTATTTTCAGATTCTCTTAAATGCTCATTAATCCTTTCCTGAGCTTCTTCAGGAATTTCCTCATCATTTGTACTTGTGGTGATTCCTGTTTTCATAATTCCGCAGATAGCCAAATCAGTAGACCTGTCTAAGAATTCTCCGGCTCTAGCAGGACCATACTCTTTAACAATTTTATCTAAAATACGTCCTGAGAAAGAACCATAAGCTTTTTCATCAATAACACCATGTTTAAGTTCACCATTTTCAATTACAACATAAGCATCAATGTCACAAGCTGCCTCTTTACAAACATCACATTTCTGACAAATCTCAGCCTTATAAACAAGATTCAAATCATCAGGCAGTAATAAAGAGAATAACTCTTTACCTGTCCAATTTTCATGTTTACGTTTTAAGTGTTTAGGGTCAACATTTTCATTATTGAATAAATGTGATTTTCTGATTATCTGCAGCGCCTGTTCTTCTGTAAATTCAGATCCAGGTTTTGTTAAAAGATATGCTCCGGAAATGTGATCGTGAATAGCACCAATAATAGGTCCACCAAACCTTGGAGATAAAATATGTTCCTGTACACGCATTAAAGACTTAGCTTCAGCACGGGACTCATCAGTTTGGAAAACGTGCATGTTCATTTCGTCCCCATCGAAATCTGCATTGTAAGGAGGACATACACATAAATTAAGACGGAAAGTCTTATAAGGTAAAACCCTTACCTCATGAGCCATCATAGACATTCTGTGAAGAGAAGGCTGACGATTGAATAAAACCATATCACCATCTTTCAGGTGTCTTTCAATAATATAACCAGGTTCCAACTTCTCTAAAATCATGTCTTTAGTTTCATCATAAACCCTGATTTTCCTTCCGTCAGTTCTTATAACATAGTTGGCTCCAGGATGAACATTAGGACCGTTTTCAATATATGTTCTCATTTCATCCATGTTCCAGTCATTTACATAAGCAGGTACAGTAACCTCTTTTGCAATCATTTCAGGAACACCAACTTCATTAATACTGATGTTTGGATCAGGTGAAATTACAGTACGTGCAGAGAAATTAACCCTTTTACCAGACAAATTACTTCTGAACCTACCTTCTTTACCTTTTAACCTTTGAGCTAAAGTTTTTAAAGGTCTTCCAGACCTGTGTCTTGCAGGAGGAACACCACTAGCCTCATTATCAAAGTAAGTAGTTACATGATACTGCAATAACTCCCACAAATCTTCAACAATAAGTTGAGGAGCACCTGCTTCCATATTTTCAATTAATCTCTGATTAATACGTAAAATATCAACAAGTTTGTGAGTTAAATCATCTTCAGACCTTTCACCAGTATCTAAAGTAATAGAAGGCCTTACAGTAACTGGAGGAACAGGTAAAACTGTTAACACTAACCATTCAGGTCTAGCTACTTCCGGATTAACACCTAAAACAAAAAGCATCTTCATCAGAAATCCTTTCAAGCCTTTCACGAACTTCACTAGCAGTTAATTTATAATCCTCACCTTCCATTTTCTGAACAATGGAAACCGGCTTATCAATAGTAATATCATCCTGAGCTGCTTCACAGTGAGGACAAACATCACGACGAGCCTCATTATAAATATCTTTTAAAAGTTTAGTTAAATTTTCATGATGATTCTGAGCATCCTTAATCTTTTCAGTGTACTTGAAGATTTCATCATCAGTTAATAAAACACGACCACACTCATTACATGTTGAACGTAAAATCTTATGAATCACATCACCAAAACCAACATGAATAACAGGCCTAGCCAACTCAATACTACCAAAGTGCCCTTGACACTCTCCACCTCTATAACCACAAGACCTACATTTTAAACTTGGATCAATAACCCCTAAATGAGGATCCATTAAACCATTCTCAATAGGATAACCATCCTCATCGTAAGTATCAGGAGTTTCAATTTTAACCACTGACATTTCACGAATATCCTCAGGAGACATAAGCCCAAAGTTAATTTGTTTGATTTTTTTATAAATCCTTTCAAAATATTGACTCCTTCATATTAATATAATTATGTTTTGTCTCCTAAAACTAATTTAGGGAAAATACATAAACTCTTAAGTTCATCTAATAATAATTTAAATGCGTATGAAATTTCTATCGGATAAGTTTCAACATCTCCACAAATTGGACAGTATTTTTTATTTTTATTCTTATCATATACTGCTAACATACCACAATTTTCACAGACAATAGCTTCATATTTGTCAGACTCATCTAAAAGCCTTTCTTTTAAGGTAAGAGCTGCACCGTGTGCAATAAGACAATCTCTTTCCATTTCTCCAAACCTTAAACCACCTTCACGAGCTCTTCCTTCAGTAGGCTGACGGGTAAGAACTTGTACAGGACCTCTTGAACGAGCATAAACTTTATCAGTAGTCATGTGGTGTAATTTTTGGTAATATGCAACACCAACAAATATTTCAGCTTCGATTCTTTCTCCGGTTACACCATTATATAATGATTCACAACCTGCAGATTCAAATCCGTGATTTTTAAGCTGCTGTTTGATTTCTTTTTCAAGTTCTGTGTTAAATGGAGTTCCGTCAACACGTTCACCTTCAAGACAGCCTGCTTTACCAGCTACCATCTCAAGCACTTGTCCTACAGACATCCTGGAAGGAATAGCGTGAGGGTTAACAATTAAATCAGGAACAACACCAGATTCTGTAAAGGAACATCTTCAGGAGATAATATTAAACCAAGAACCCCTTTCTGACCGTGCCTTGATGCAAATTTATCCCCGAACTCAGGTTGCCTGGTATCCCTCACCCTGATTTTAGCCAATCGGCTTCCTTCAACAGTTTCAGTTAAAAGAACAGCATCGACAATACCTTTTTCACCGTGTCTGACTGTTACAGAAGTTTCTCTTCTTTTTCAGCTACAGTACCAAATTCATCGATTTCTTCCAAGAATCTTGGTGGTGAAGTTTTACCGATTAATACATCACCAGATTCAACATATGATTCAGGGTTAACAACACCATCATCATCTAAATGCCTGTAAGCATCTTCGGAACGGTAACCTTTAATGTTTTTGTCAGGAACCTCAAATTTATCCTCTTGTCCACCAGGATACCTTTTTCAGCAGTATCATAAGCTCTGAAAAATGAAGACCTAGCTAATCCTCTTTCAAGAGAACCTTTGTTAATAACCATTGCATCTTCCATGTTGTATCCTTCGTAAGACATAAGAGCTACAACAAAGTTCTGACCTGATGGTCTTTTGTCATAATTAGTTGAATCAATAATACGTGTTTTTACAATAGGAGTTTGCGGATGGTGTAATAAGTGAGCCCTTGTATCTGTACGTAATGCATAGTTAGAAACATATAATCCTAATGCTTGTTTTGTCATACCTGCTTCCATAGTATTCCTTGGTGAAGAATTGTGATCGGAAAACGGAATAATACCTGCACAAATTCCAAGCATAGTAGCCGGGTCAATTTCAAATGAGTATGTTCTTCATTTAAATCAGCAATACTCATAGCAATATAGGAGTTTTCTTCCTCTTCGGCATCCAAGTATTCAATGAAACCATTGTCTATTAAATCGTCCCATTTTAATTCACCTTTAGCTACTTTCTCTAAATGTTTATCTGTGAGAACTGGTTTGCCATCTTTTACAATGATTAACGGCCTTCTTGCCCTACCAGGGTCATTGAATATATAAATCTCATTATTTTTATCATAATAAGTAATATTCATTTCATGAGAAACCTTACCATTTCTCCTTTTTTCTCTCATTTCATTGGTGAAACTTTCCGGATCTTTACAGTATCCTAAAAGCTCCCCATTAATATAAATCTTAGCACTATCCATATTATCTTTCCCTTAATCATCTAAAACATTCATTTTTTAATAACATCAATGATTTCCTGTTCATCAGAACCTTCAGAAATATTACACATTAAAGCTAAATTCTTTACCAGACCACAGTTAGGACCCTCTGGAGTTTCATTCGGACAAATTTTACCGAATTGTGTTGGGTGCAAATCTCTTGCTTCAAAGTGAGGTTGACTTCTTGTTAAAGGAGATACAACACGTCTTAAATGAGAAAGAGTACCCATATAACTAGTTCTATCTAATAATTGACTTACACCAGCTCTTCCACCAACCCAATTACCAGTTGCAATAGCATGTTTAATATTTTCAGTTAAAACATCACTACGAACTGCCTGTTTGATGGAAAGCTCTTTACCACGGGAGATACTTCTTTCAAGTTGATAACTCATATCTCTAGTTAAACTTGTAAAAGCAACTCTAAATAAATCTTCCATTAAATCTCCAGATACTCTAAGTCTTTTATTTGTATAATGATCCTTATCGTGAGGTTCTCTTTGCTCATCAATAACCTGAAGTAACATTTCAGTCATTTCAGCTAAATAAGTAGCTTTAGCTTCACGTCTTTCTGATTCAATACCCATATGAGGCAATAAGTAACGATTAATTACATCTTCAGCACGTTTAACACGGTATTCCTCAGTCATACCTTTAGCTACACGGTTACCTATGTATTTAATAGCTGCTAATTGTAAATATTGTCTTCTTTCTTCCTTAGTCATGCCATCCATTTCTTTTTTGATCTAATTTCAACTGAGAAAGGGATACCTGAATATCATCTGCAATAATCATTTGGAAATTTGGATCATTGGAAATTGCAGTAATAATTTCTTGATCTGTAGCTAAACCAAGAGCTCTTAATAAAATAACAAGTGGAATTTCCCCGGAACATAAGGGAAAGAAATTCTTAAAAATACACCACTTTTAGGTGGTTTTTTATATTCAAGAGAAATTCTTGCTCTGAAACCACTTTTAATAGAGGTTACAATAGCTTTAGCTCTTCTATCTTCAACTTCACCAATACGCTCAAGAATAATTTTATTTGGTGCAATTTCCTCCATTGTTACAACAGCTCTTTCAGAACCATTTACAATAAAGTAACCACCTAAATCTTGAGGGTCTTCACCTTGTTCAATTAATTCTTCATCACTAAGACCATGAAGATGACAAATATCAGATTTAAGCATTACTGGTAATTCTCCAATATACACTTTTTCTAAAGGATTATCTTCCCCTTCTTCATTTAATGCCATCTCAAGATACATATGTGCAGAATAATTTAAATTTCTAAGTCTTGCTTCCGCAGGATAAATCATACTTTTAGAACCGTCTGCCTCTTTAGTGAATGGCTTTTCAATAAAGAGTTTACCTGTTTTTAAAGTATATTTACCATTTTCTAAAGTAATAGGTTCAGTAATATCTATGATATTTTGAATCCCATTATTTATAAAATCGTTGTATGATTTAATATGATGGTCAACTAAATCATATTTATCAAAAAAATGCATCAACTAATTTCCAGTTATTCTCTGTCATGGACTTCCTCCAGCATTCTATAAAACACCATAAAAATAATTAACTAATAAAAATAAGATTAGGAAACCTAATTAAAATTCTTCATTTGATTATTATTCTTAATTTACTCCTAACTATCTCTATTAAGATAATTCCTCTCAAACTAAGTTCAAATTTATTATAATGAATTTCCAAAAACAATAAAAAATACAGAAATAAACTTATTATACTAAATTTTACTATTCTAACATTATAACTAACTTTTTACAATACGATAAGTAACAAAGTACCTGCAGTATCACTCTCACGAGTAATCCTTAAAATATCATGTTCTTTAGCACCAATAGCTTTTACAACAGGATCATCAACTTTAATTCTAGGAAGATTTTCAATATCATAGTCAGCACTATTTTTAAATCTTCAATTTCAGAATCAGTCATTATTTCATGCTTAGGTACAAGCATATGTTCTTGAATATTAATTGTCAATATATAATTCCTCCAGCTAGAAAAGTTAAAATATAAAATTAGAAAACGGGCCCGACGGGAATTGAACCCGCGGCCGCTTGGTTAAAAGCCAAGCGCTCTGCCAGACTGAGCTACGGGCCCTCACATACAACATTTAAATATTAAGCGCCTTGGCCGGGATTTGAACCCGAGTCGCGGGCCTCGACAGGCCCACATGATAGCCCCTACACCACCAAGGCAGGAAATACTTAAAATACAGTATAGCTAATCAAACAGTATTAACCATACACCATTAATTACTATATTTAGTATCATATATAAAGGTTTCGGAAAAATTAATTTTCCACAACCATAAATATAATCAATTTAATAAAGTAATCAAATCCCGTCTGCCGGACTTGAACCAGCAACATTTGGATCTACAGTCCAACGCTCTGCCAAATTGAGCTAAGGCGGGACATGAAATGGGACCGCCCGGATTTGAACCGGAGTCTCAGGCTCCCAAAGCCCAAAGGATCGACCAAGCTACCCTATGGTCCCACTTAATACAAACTAGATGCATAACAATACATCATACATTACCTATTTTATACCTCATAGTATATAAATGTTATTGATTACAATATTTTGAAAAAATGTAATCATAATATGTGTACTAAAAAACACAAAATAGAAAGCCCCGAACGGAATTGAACCCGCGACCACGAGATTACAAGTCTCGCGCTCCACCAGACTGAGCTATCGAGGCATAATGAAATTAATGTAACAAATAAACTTTTGTATAAACTTATTTAAATACTTTTCTAATACTCAAAAAATAATGAAATTAAACAATGAACTTTTAAAAATAATGATAACTGTTCAATAAAAAACAAAAAATACTCCCTAAATTAAACTTAATTCAAAAAATACACACATCAAATATTATATACTAAAAGTTTTATAATTATAAATCATGATAAATAAAGAAGAATTACTTCAAAAAATACCAAAATTATTAGATGAATTAAAAAACAAAAATCCATTAACTCACTGCATAACTAATTTTGTAACTGTAAATGATTGTGCAAATGCAGTATTGGCTATTGGTGCTTCTCCAATTATGTCTGAAGATATTGAAGAAGTAGCCGAAGTTGTCTCAATATCTGATGCTTTAGTAATAAATATTGGAAAATTAAGTCATGAACAAGTTGAAGCTATGAAAGTTAGTTCTGCTCAAGCAAATAAAATAAACACCCCAGTTATTCTTGATCCAGTTGGAGTAGGAATAAGTCAATTAAGAAATAAAGTAACATTAGAACTTATTGAAAATTATAAATTAACAGCTATTAGAGGAAATATAACTGAAATAAAAACAATAGCCAAATTAACTGGAATAATTTCCGAATCAAATACTGCAAAAGGCGTAGATGTATCTGAAAGTGATATTATAACTAAAGACAACTTAAATGAAAATGCTAAAATCATTTCTAAACTTGCAGCTAACTTGGATACAGTAATATTAGCCAGTGGCCCAATAGACATTTTATCTGATGGTGAAACTACAATAGCTATTGACAATGGTGATGAAATGATGCCTCAAATTACAGGCAGTGGCTGTATGCTGTCATCTATTGTAGGAAGTTGTATTGGAGCTACCAATCCTCTTGAAGGAACATTACTTGCAGCATTATTAATGACAATAGCAGGTGAAAAAGCAAGAGCTAAAGTAGACAATGAAAATGCAGGAACAGGAAGCTTTAGAGCTTATTTAATAGACTATTTATATAAATTAGATAGTCAAACTTTAATTAACAAAAGCAACATTGAGATATTATGAACAGCCTGAACTTATCACTTTATCTTGTAACCAACAACAGTGAAGATGAAGAAAAATTTTTAAATATTATAGAAGAATCATTAAAAGGTGGAGTCAGTGTAGTTCAACTTAGAGAAAAAAAAAGCTGAAACATTAGACTTCTATAATTTGGCTTTGAAAGTTAAGGAAATTACACAAAAATATAATGTGCCTCTAATAATCAATGACAGAATTGATATTGCTCTAGCTATTGATGCTGAGGGCGTACACATCGGACAAAGTGACATGCCTGCACAGATAGCAAGATTACTGATTGGCAAAGATAAAATCTTAGGAGTATCTGCTGCAAATATTAAAGAAGCTAAAAAAGCTCAGAGGGACAGTGCAGATTACATAGGTGTTGGTGCAGTTTATCCAACAAATACAAAAGACGATGCAACATCAGTATCTAAAAAAGAGTTAAAAGAAATAGTAAAATCTGTTGATATTCCCGCTGTAGCTATTGGAGGAATCACTCAGGAAAATGCACATGAATTAAATGACTGTGGAATTGATGGAATATCTGTTGTCAGCGCCATCATGAATTCTCAAAATCCAAAAACAGCTAGTGAAAATTTATTAAAAGAATTTAAAGCGAAAAATAGTTAATTTTTACTATTTTTTGCTGAATCCCTTAATGCCTGAACAGCAGCCAGTTTTTTACCTGCAAGCATGCTGATGCAAGCTCCACCTCCGCTGCTTAAATGACTCATTTGGTCTTCATAACCTAAAGCTGAAGTAGCTGCGGCAATATGGCCACCACCAATCAGTGTAAATGCATTTGATTTAGCCATAGCATTAATTAAATCTTCAGTTCCCATTGCAAATTTAGGATTTTCAAATACTCCTGCAGGACCATTTGCAAATACTGTTTTAGAATCACGGATTATTTTTGCATAATAACTAATTGTTTTTACACCAATATCAAAAATAGCTTCATTAGGAATATTATCACAATCAACATCTTTTCTTTCGCCATCTTTTTCAATAGCTACATCAATAGGATATTTTACTTTATTTCCGAATTTTTCAATAAGATTTCTGGCTTTGGAAACCATTGATTCATATCCTTTACTTATTATAAAATTCTTGTTTACTTCACAGATGTCTACACCTGCAGCCCAAAGAACAATGTTTCCTACAATACCCGTTGTTAAAATAGAATCTGCAGTACCGTTACTTAATACATTTTCCATAACATCTATTGAATCATCAGGTTTCATTCCACCAAGCAGGAATACACAGGGATGTTCCACATTATCCAAAGCACTCTGAATTACAGTCAGTTCTTTTTCCATTACCCTGCCTGCAGCTGAAGGAGTGTTAACAGTAAAACCTACTAAAGATGCCTGAGATCTATGAGCTGCTGCAAATGCATCATTAACAAAATAATCAATTACTGGAGACAATTGCCTAACCAGTAATGTTTCTGCCTGAGCTTCAGCAGATCTGGATAAAGATTCTTCAGAAAAGAACCTTACATTTTCAAGTAAAAGAATTTCATGTGGTTTTAGTTGTTTAATAGCTTGTTTTGCAGATTTTGAAAAGATAGAATCTATATATTTCACTCTTAAATTCAAAAGATCAGATAATGCATCAGCATGCTGAGATAAATCTGTGAAATCTTTTTTTACCTGGACGGCTTTGATGAGCAAGCAATACAACTTTAGCTCCTTTATTAGATAATTCTTTAATTGTTTTAGCATGCAATTTTAATCTTGTATCATCTAATATAATCCCAGAACTAGGATCAACTGGAGAGTTAATATCAATTCTAACTAACACAGTTTTATTTTCAACATCAAAGTCGTCAATTGTATTAAATTTATCAGCCATCATTTCACTCAAAATATTAAATATAAATAAATTTATAAAAATACAAGTTTTTATAATTTACTAACTAAATCCAATAAAGCTTTTTTAGGATTTTCAGCTTTAACAATTCCGGAAGCTAGTAAAACTCCATCTGCACCTAAATCCATTGCAGCTTTCATATCCTCTCCAGTAGATATTCCTGCACCAAACAAGACTTTGATTTTTTTATTGATTGATTTGACTCCTTTAACAGAGTCTTCTACAACTTCTGGTTGTGCCTGAGATACTGGAATTCCACTACCAATAAGTTCTGGAGGTTCTACAGCTACTGCATCAGGATTAAAAGTAGCTATTGCTTTACTTGTTGCAATATTATTTGTACAGACACAGGATTCAATATTATGTTGCTTACACAATTGTATAACTTCATCAATATCAGCTAATTTCATCCTGTTTTCAGAATGGTTAATTAAACTACCGTTAATGCCTGCTTCAATTAAAGTTTCAATTAAATTAGAACCTGTATGTCCTCCAGGAGTAATTGGATCAATGTGCTGTGCAAAAATAGGTAAAGAAATTTGATCGTGAACCCTATAAATATCAGCTGCCTGTGGAGCTGCAACCATAGTGATACCTGATTCTTCTGAAGCACTTTTTAATGCACGAGCTAACTCCAATGCATTTTCCCCACTAGATTCTAAATAAGTTTTATAATTTAATATTACAATTGGCGTATTCATAAATAATTCCCCAAATCATTAATTTAATTAATATTTTTGATTTAAAATCATTTAAATTTAACCAAAATACTTTTAGATAATATCCATATATACACAAAATATATATGTTTTCTGGATAAAATAAGAAAACATGAACAAAGCAGCCAAACTTTGTATAATTTTAGCTATGATTATCTGCTTATTTGCCATTATAGCTTATGAATCAAAGACCTCAACTAAAGAGGATACTTTAAATTCAAGTTACGAATATCTGCCACCTACAACCAACATCAGCGACAGCTATCTAAACAGCAGCGAAGATAAAAAAGAAAATAACCACCATACCACAAATCCGATACATCACACCACAACCAGCTATTCTTATGACTACGATGATTCATATGATGATGCTGTAGGTGATGATTACTATTACGATGACGCATACTACGATGACAGGTACGCAGACAGCTGGGAATATGATGATGAATAGCAGCTCAAATTATTGAGACTGCTAAATAGGATGTCCGCTATATGTTCTCCCATCACCCCTATCTTCCCATACGTGTTTTCCATTATACATTATTCCATTATCTCCTCTTTCACCGAATCTCTCAAATAATTCGCCGTCAGACATTTCAGGATATTTTGCTTTTAATTGTTCACAGGACAAATGATCATCTTCATAATAATTACTTTGAGAAGAAGATGATTTTTGATTAGATGTATCTTTAAATCCATTATTTCCATCCTGAACTACATTAGCAATAACACTTACATTTTGAGTTACATTAGTATTTTTTTATAGTCACTGTCCCCATCAAAAACACAACCAATAGAATAATTACCAATACCAGTTATATTAAAACTAATTAATCCATCCCCATCAGTGATATATTCAAAATTAGATTTTGACCCGTTTTCATTAGTTAAAGTTACATTAACTGTTTTATTAGCTATTCCAAGACCATTTTCATCAGTTAACTTAACAGTACAATTATCCCCATCATATAAAGTTGCATTACTTGTAATTGTTAAAGATGATTCTTCCTGCGGATTTATAAAAACAAAAGCAGAAACAAAAGCTGCTAAAATTAGTATAACTGTACAAACAAGAACTAAAATTTTATTATTCATAATAAATAATATAAATAAAACAATTATTAAAATCTAACCATTCAACAATTTACTTTTTGATATGCGTGAATTAAAAATTTAGTCAACAAACAATAATATTAAATTAGTATAATGCTCTAAAATAAACTCATAGCATTAAGGATTTTTAAGATTATGTCATTAACTAGAACACAAGTAGAAAAATTAGAGTCAAGCGGATACAGATTTGTTGGCAGCCACAATCATGCAGCTGCTAAAATATGCCACTGGACCAAACAAAGTATTTTAGACAGAGGAGTCTGTTATAAAGAAAAATTTTACGGTATTGAAAGCCACAGATGTCTTCAGATGGCTCCTGCAGTACCTAACTGTCAGCAAAAATGTGAGTTTTGCTGGAGAGATTTATCATATACCCAAACCCAATGGGACGGAGAATACGATGATCCAAAAACTATAATTGATGAAGCCATTGAAGCTCAGAATAATTTACTTTGCGGTTTTTTTGGAAATGACAAAGCAAATAAAGAAAAATTAGAAGAATCCAAAACTCCTACAAATGCAGCTATTTCACTAGCTGGAGAACCAATGTTATATCCCGAAATTGATGAATTAATAGCTGAATTTAACCGCCGTAATTTCACAACTTTCGTTGTCAGCAATGGCCAGTGTGTTGATAAATTAAAAAACTTAGAAAATGAACCTTACCAGCTATATCTTTCCTTAGATGCTCCTACTAAGAAAATATATAATGAAGTTTGCCAACCTCAAATTAGTGAAGGATGGGATAATTTAAACCAGTCACTTGATACACTAGCTAGTTTTAACTCCCGCACATGTATAAGAACAACATGCGTTAAAGGAAGAAACATGATTAATCCTGAAAAATACGGAGAATTAATTAAAAAAATCAAATCCTGATTTTGTAGAAATAAAAGCTTACATGTGTGTCGGATCATCAAGATACAGATTAACCCCTGACAATATGCCAACATTTGATGAAGTTAAAAGTTTTGCCCAAAAAATAGGAGAAAATTGTGGTAAAAAAATAGTTAACGAATCTGAAGTCAGTCGTGTTGTTTTGCTTCAATAGCTATTTTTCTCCTAATTTAAATGCATTTTCCAAATCAATTGGAAACTGTGTTTTTACGTGTTTTTAATTTTTCCTCTTCAGTAAAAAGTTCCATTTTATACTTGGAATAATCAAACTGATAGGTGTCGTAAGAATAAAGATGAATAGGCTTTGTAAACATTTTTTCCAAAACAAATTCATTTTTATCGAATAAATCATGGTAGCCCAATTGTCTTGCAGTTTCCTCATCAAGATTCATAGTGTAAATACAACCAATAGCCATCTTTTTTGGAGCTAAGCTAGTCATATCCTCATCATAAACAAAGAATGGAAAGATAAAACGCTCTAAAAAGCACCTCATTACTCCGCTTACATCACCAAAGTAAACTGGAGATCCCAGTATTACACCATCTGCCTGAACAATTTTTTCCAGAATCGGTTTGAAGTCATCTTTATAAACACATTTTCCATAATGACGACCATTAATCTTTTTTACATGCAAAACAGCTTTTACAACCATTAAAAGGAATATCATATAAATTAACTGATTCAATTTCTGCATCACTGCAAACTGATTGTATTCCTTCTAAAGCTTTTTCTAAAAGCTGAGCAGTATTTCCATCTTTTCTATGACTACCATTTATAGCAAAAAATTTCATTCTTCAGCCTTAATTTTATTACAAAGCTCAACAGCTTTTTTAGCTGCTTTTTCCATTGAAATTTCATATGGAATTCCTGCTTCTTCAAGTATTCTTTGACCTTCCTCTTCATTAGTACCTGTTAACCTAATTACAATTGATACTAAGCTTTTAGATTCTCTAATAGCATCAACAACACCATGAGCAACATCATCTGCTTTAGTAATTCCTCCTAAAACATTTAAAAACACTACTTTAACCGGTTCATAATTTAATACTATGTTAAGGGATTTTTTAATACTTTCTTCTGAAGCTCCCCCACCAATATCTAAGAAAGTAGCTGGCTCTCCACCGTGGAATTTAATCATGTCCATACCAGTTAATGTTAAACCTGCACCATTACCAATAACTGCAATATCTCCATCTAATTTAACAAAATCGACTGCTTTTTTCTTATAACGTGCAAGTTTTACTAATTCCGGATGTCTGTACAATGAATCATTTTCCACAACGAATTTTGCATCAGCAGCTATTAATCCTTCATCAGTCAATACTAATGGATTGATTTCGGCGGTTTCTGCATCATATTTCTCAAATAATTTATATAATTTGTATATTACATCACCCATTTGAGATATTAAATTTGATGGAACGCCCATTTTACGAGCTATTTCACGAGCTTCATATGGTAAAAATTCAATTAAAGGATTTGGATGATATTTAATTATCTTTTCAGGGTTTGTTTTAGCTAAATTTTCAATTTCAACCCCACCTTCATTACTTACCATAATAACCGGTCTTTTATTGGCTCTGTCAATGGATATGCTTAAGAAAAATTCTTTAATGATGTTTGCTTTTTTCTCAATTAAAAGCTGATGTACTCTTTCGCCATTAATTGTAGTGCCAATCAATGAATCAGCAACTTTATATGCTTCACCAGGGTTATCTGCAAATTTAATACCACCTGCTTTACCTCTACCACCAACTAATACCTGAGATTTTATTGCAACAGGCACTCCCATGTCTGATGCAATAGAAGTTGCTTCTTCAGCAGAATTAGCAACATGTCCTTCCAAAATTGGAATTCCTTCCTCATTAAAAATTCTTTTTGCCATATATTCGAAAAATTTCATTATAACACCTAATTAGAAATTATATCCTGCTTCAAAAAGCAGCTATGTTTTTATCTTCAGTTCCTGCAGGAACACTAGCTTTAATTGATTCGATAGCTGCATCTTTAGATATAACTTCTGTAATTTTTGTAATAGCTCAACCATAACAATATTGGCCACAATTTTAAGACCAATATCATCCATTGCTGTTTTGGTTGCCGGAGCATTATAAACTTTAATATTATGTTCATCAATAAAATCCTGAACATCTTCAATAGTTGTTGTTCCAGGATCAACAATTAAAACCCCATTATCCTTCAAATCAACAATATATTTAAGTAATGCTTCATGAGACATTGCTACTAAAATATCCGGACTTTGAACTTTAGGATAATCAATTTTTTTATCACTAATAACAACTTCACATTTAGAAGCTCCCCCACGAGCTTCAGGACCATAAGACTGAGTTTGAACTGCTTCATTTTTATCAAAAAGACAAGCAGCTTTTCCTAAAATAATTCCTGCAAGAATTACTCCTTGTCCTCCAAACCCACCTATTCTCAATTCTTTTCTCATATTATCCTCCAGTTTATAAATCTGTTTCATATGCAGAATCAACAAGAGTTCTGCTGCCTGATTTGTCTTCGCTTAATTTTTCAATATTTTCACAAAATTCAGGTCTTGATTTGTTAGCAAATTCACCAGTGACAATTTTCCCAATTAATTCATCATCACTCATACCTTCAGCATCTTCTTTTGACAAAGTATTTATTTTCATAGTTACTGCCATAGCTGTTGGGGTTCTAAGTTTGTTTTTACGACCATAATAAGTTGGACATTGAGAAACAACTTCAACAAATGAAAATCCAGGATTTTTTAAAGCTGTTTTAATAGAATCTACCAATTCATCAACTTGAACAGTTGTCCATCTTGCAACATAAGTTGCACCAGCTGCTGCAACAAGTTCGGCTAATTTAAACGGATAATCACCATTCCCATAAGGTGCAGTTGTTCCAAAACTGCCTTTTGGAGAAGTCGGACTAATCTGACCCCCAGTCATTCCATAGATATTGTTGTTAATACAGATAACAGTTAAATTAATGTTTCTTCTAGCTGCATGGATTAAATGGTTACCTCCAATAGAAGCAGCATCACCGTCTCCAGTAAATACAACAACATCCAAATCAGAGTTAGACACTTTTAAACCAGTTGCAAAACTAAGTGCCCTTCCATGAGTTGTGTGCAATGAATCACATTTAACATAACCTGGAATCCTTGAAGAACATCCAATACCTGAAACCATAGCTATATTATCAAAATCCATTTCAGCTTCTTCCATTCCCTTGAAAAAAGCATTCATAATACTACCATTTCCACAACCTGGACAAAAGATATGAGGAAGCCTGTCTTCCCTCATATAAGGAATAAATTTGTTTCCATTGGGATCTTTTTCGATTGACATTTAGTTTCCTCCGATTTCTTCAATTTTTGATAAAATTTCTTCAGGAGTTGGCAATAATCCTCCAATAACACCTAAAAGATGAGTATTAGCTGTAGCATTAACTGCTCTGTCTACTTCATAATACATTTGACCTAAATTCATTTCAACAACTAAAACATCACTTGCATTTTTAGTTAACTGTTTTATCTGTTCATCCGGGAAAGGCCATGGAGTATCAATTTTAATATAACCTACTTTTTTTGCCGTTAGCTCTAGCTTCTTTAGTAGCAGTTATAACAGACCTGACCGGAGCACCATAAGATACAATAACAATATCAGCATCTTCACAATTTTCACTTTGAACAGAACAAATTTTATCTTTATTTTTTAACACTTTATTGCATAAACGTTTAACAAGAGTTTGATGAGTTTCCGGAGAGTTGGTGTCTGGATAACCTCTTTCATCATGAGTTAAACCTGTTACATGTATATTGAATCCTGCTCCAAAAGAAGGCATTGGATTGATACCATCGACATTTTCAAATGGTAAAAAGTCATCTTTATCTTCAGGCATTTCCCTGGAAATAACTTCAATATCATCTTCAACAACAATTTTTTCCCTCATGTGCCCAATAACTTCATCAGCTAAAACAAATACAGGAGTTCTGTACTGTTCAGCTAAATTAAAAGCTTTTATAGTGAAATCAAAAAATTCCTGAACACTTGATGGAGATAAAGCTATCGGTTCATAATCACCGTGAGATCCCCAACGGGCCTGCATCATGTCTGCTTGAGCAGCCATTGTTGGCTGACCAGTAGACGGAGAACCTCTTTGAACATTAACAATAACAATCGGAGTCTCTGAAATAAATGCATAACCTATATTTTCTTGCATTAAAGAAATACCAGGTCCAGAAGTAGCAGTCATTGATTTGGATCCTCCCCATGAACCTCCAATAATAGCACCTGCTGATGCAATTTCATCTTCCATTTGAACAAAAGCTCCCCCAACTTTCGGAAGTTCACGAGCTAAAGTTTCAGCTACTTCAGTAGATGGGGTAATAGGATAACCTGCAAAAAAATCTGCAACCTGCCTTCAATGCACCTTTTGCACATGCTTCATTTCCTTGAATAAAAATTCTTCTGACATGATAAATCCTCCTATTTACCCTCTAAATCATTTACTGTGATAGCTTGATCAGGGCAAGCTATTTCACATTTACCACATTTATCACACCTATCTCCAAAATTAACATACGGCAATTGTACGCTTTTTTATTAGGTTCAGAAGATATTGCGTAAACATTCTGTGGACACATATATAGACAAAGGTGACACCCTTTGCATAAATTTTCGTCAATAATAATCATTCACAATCTCCTAAAAAAATTATAATAAATTAAAATAGATTATGTATTATATATGTTTTAATACATTTAAAAGTTTATTATAAATCATGATAATTTATAGGAAAATAAAAAATAAAGTAGAAACTAAAAATAAATTGATAATTAAACAAACAAGTGTTAATTAAGAAATTTTAAAGTAAATTTTGAACAAAGACAAAATTTAAGACTATTAAATTGTTTAAAATTATAAAATTGTGAGAAATATGAAAAAAATAAAAACACCGACAAATGACGAAGAAATAAATAAACTTCAAATAGGAGATAAAATTTCAATATCTGGAGTAATATATGCCGGAAGAGATGCTGCACTGCCACAACTTGCAGAGCTAATAAAAAAAGAAAAAGTCCCCTATCGATACAAATGGGATAGCTATAATGCACACTGCAGTTAGTGATGCAGGAATAGCTCCAACAACAAGTAATAAAGAAGAAATAGAATCTACAATTCCTTTTTTAAGTGAAAATGGTGTTAAAATCCATATTGGTAAAGGAATGTTAAATGATGAAACTAAAAAAGCATTAAATAAAAATAATTCTATTTTTGTAATAACTCCACCAGTAGCTGCACTGCTTACAAGTAATGTTTTAGAAAAAAAAAGTGTGTTGCTTTTGAAAATGAAGGCATTGAAGCATTATATGAATTAAAAGTAGAAAATATTCCCGGAATAGTAGCTATTGCCCATGGAAAAAGTATTTAGAAGAAGAATTATTCTTCTGCTTCTTCTTCATCTTCTTCTTGTTTTTTCTCAAAGGAATCAACAAAGTTGACTTTTTCAAAGTCCATGTTTTCCCAGATGTCTTTAGCTATTCTGAATCTAGCGAAAGTTACATCCATATAGGATTTTTGTTCAAATTTAGTAACATCATCTAAAGTTATATTTACAACATCACCGTCAATATCAATTACAGTATTGTCAATATCCATATTAGGAGCTGCATAATGTAACTCAATCATACTTTTAATTTTGTCTTCGTCATTGTCAATGATTTCAGTAACATCAACATCAAAAATTAAATCTTTACCTGCTAATTCATGGTTGAAGTCCACTTTTACTCTTCCGCCGTTAACAGTTAAGATTTTACCAGTGCTTCCTTCAGAAGTAATTTTCATACCAGGTACAGGAGTCATACCTTGTCTTTTGAATTCTTTCATTGGGATTAATTGGATTAATTGTTTGTTTCTAGGTCCAAAAGCATTTTCACTATCAATTTCAATAGTTTTAGAATCTCCTTCTTCTAATCCAACAATAGCTTCTTCAATAGCTGGTAATAAATGATTTCCACCTACAACAATTGGAATAGGTTTGTATTCTTTGTTTTCATCAAATAAATCTGCTTCTTTAGCTACATCTTCAAAAGTAGTATCAAATATTTCATCGTTTTCTTTAATTTTTCCAGTAAAATTTAATCTTACAAAATCTCCGTTATTAATAGCCATAATAAACGCTCCTAAATAAATTTTAATATGTAAACTATGTTAACATTATAACATCTATTAAGTTTATAAATAATACTTTATTAATGTTTTCATAAACCTATCAATATTAGTTAACAAATGCTCTTATAAAACTTATTTAATACACTTAAAATTAAAAATATAAATCATGCAAAGAAAAGGAGCTGTCAATTTACCACTTCATGGAGGCCATCCGCCAAAATGGCTGTTTTCAAGAATGGTTAAACTGTCCGGTGCAATTACAGAAGTTATTCTTGATGAATACGGACCTCATGAATTTTTAAATAGAATATCCAATCCATATTGGTTTCAGTCATTTTCCTGTGTATTAGGATTTGATTGGCACTCCTCAGGAACAACTACAACAACTCTCGGAGCTCTGAAACAATCTATTAAACCCGAAGAACATGGATTGTATCTTAGCGGAGGTAAAGGAGCAAAATCCCGTAAAACTCCTGAAGGAATACAAAGAGCTGGAGATATATTCAATTTAAAAACAAAAACTGTTGAAGATATGGTAAAGGGAAGTAAATTATCTGCTAAAGTAGATAACTCCTGTATTCAAGACGGATACACATTATACCAACATAATTTCTTCATTACAGAAAAAGGAGATTGGGCTGTTGTTCAGCAAGGCTTAAACACCAAAAACAAATATGCACGACGTTATCATTGGATGAGTGATACTGCAATTGATTTTTTAGAAGATCCCCACAGTGCAATTTCCTGTGATGTTAAAAATCCTGAATCTTTAAATATGACAGATAAAAAAAAAGTAAAGAAGCTCAAAAGATTAGTGTTGATTTAATTAATGATAATCCTGAACATTTGCGTAGCTATTTTAAACGAAAGGATAATCAGATGCTATTAACAGATTTTACAATGCCGTCACATAACCCAGTTCTGGATATGGACATTTCGGATAAAGAATTTGAAGTTCTTAAAAATGCCTGGGAAATTCAGCCTGAAAACTATGAAGAATTAGTTTTGCTTAAGGGAATTGGTCCTAAAAAATAAGAGCATTGGCTTTAATTTCAGATTTGGTTTTTGGAGAAAGCGCAAGTTGGGAAGATCCTGTAAAATACAGTTTTACTCATGGAGGTAAAGACGGATTTCCATACCCTGTTGATAAAGAAGTTTATGATAATTCAATAAATACAATGAGAGATGCTATCGATCAAGCTAAATTAAAAAAGATGAGAAATGAAAGCCATCAAGAGATTAGATGACTTTATTAGTTAATATTATCTGTTTTCATCATGAATATTGACATTTTTACCATGTGCTGTCGGAATAACTTCAAATACAGGATTTTCAAATTCCAAATCAAATTCCTTACCGTCCATCAGCAAATGCTGGAAAACAGCAAGAGATGAAACTTCAGAGTGAGGCTGTGTAGTTACTGAAACATTCCAATCTGCACTTTTATATACTTTTCCAGGAACTTTAGCTCCACCAACAACGATTAAAATGTCAGCACCAGATTCCTGAACCTCTCCAACAATTTCATGAGCCTGAGAGCCGTACATGGTTAAATGAACTACTTTTCCACCATTGTCTTTCCATTTATTAATAACACTCATATAGTTTTTAGCATATTCAATTTCAAAATTTCCTCCCCACCTATCAGCAGTGTCCCTAACAATTTCCATAAGTTTATGGTCTTCTTCACCACTTAAATAGATTTTACTAGATCCAAAAGCTCTAGAAGTTAAACATACATGCGTTGTTATACGTGTATCCCTTCCAATTCTATGGTCCAATCTTAAAACATTTACATTCATCATATCACTTCATAAAAAGAACAAAGCTACTGACATAAACAACAATGCCATTAACCTTCCAACTTCATTAGACATTCCTAAAACATCACCATTAGCTATAATAAAATTACGTTGAGCAATAAATGCTATTAAAGCTCCTGCAACAACAGCTCCAACTAAACCTGTAATTCCAATAAAATCCCCAACCAAATATGCAATAACAGCTACAATAACTGTAGAAAGTATATAATTGAATATATTAGTTGAATAAATAAAATAACATCCAATACCATTATTTGAAGGAGTTTAAAGTAATGATGTTGTTAAAAGTGAAGATTTAGCCACCATTTCACAAATAATTATTCCAGCTATACATTCATAATCCAAGACACTATAAATTCCCGCAATTGTTAAAACAGCTACTAAAAATAAAGTTGCAACTCCACCAGCACCTACTGATGAATCTTTCATAACACTTATTTTTCTTTGAGGGTCACCTTGAACCATAACACCATCTGCCATGTCCATTACACCATCTAAATGATTATATCCTGTTATCAACATTAAAAATGCATAAATAATTACTGATGTGAAAAATGGATTTAAATGCAATACATCTGCACAAATTATACCGCAAACAGCTGCTAAAATGCCAACAATCAAATGAATAAAAGGCCAACACCAAACCAGCCTTGTCATGTATTCTATTGAAGTATACTGCTTAACTGGAATAATCGTTGAAAAAGATAAAAGCCCTAAAAGAGATTTAATCGGTGAAAATCTCTCATTATTATTATTTTCCATATTTATTTACTCCTCAAAAATTTTTGACATACATCCTGCAATTAATCCTGCAAATATGTCATCGACCATAGGTCCTAAACCACCAATAATCCCAGGTTTTGCTTCATCATAGCGTTTAAAGTTAAATGTTGCTTTAGTTCCAGCAATCTGATTAGAAATAGCTAATCCCAACACTTCATCTGTGTAGAGATATGCCGGATCATCACTTACATCAACTTCCCTTATTCTTCTGCCAGTAAAATCATCTTCAGTTCTAATAGCTGCCATCAATAAAGCAATAACATTAATATCACATAAGGATTTTAGGATTTGTGCTTCAAGCTTTTCTGAAATTTCTTCAGTAACTTCCACACCTGCAACAAGTGCCAGACCTGCTTCCACTAAATCTCCCAATAAAATACCTTCAGATACAAAGTAATCCAATATTCCAAAAGACAATCCGAGTTTTTCTATCGCATCTTCACAGCTAATTATGACTGCTTCTTCAATTGATGTTGCAAGCTCTTCAAAAACAAACTGATCATCTTCATAATCATTATTTACAATATCTACACTATCTTCATCAATTAAACTGGTTTGAGCCACATTAGCAAGTACAGCTAAAAAATCATTTTTGTTTAAAATATTTTCTATATGTCTAGGTAAACAAAGACTGCGTAAAAACTCTGCTTTAGCTTTAACAACAGTTTTATAAATTTTTAATAACATTCCTGGAGATAAAGTTTTATCAATATATAAAACATGATTTATATCAATTCTAGCATCAACAAAACCCTTAGGAGAATTAGCTACTTTAAGATTTTCAGTGAAATCTTCAATAACCACATCATTAGCCATAAAAGTGAATAATGTTAAATCCCCATAAGTATTTGAAAAATAATCAATTGAATCAACTGCCTGTGCAATATATGAACCTTCAGAGTGATTGAAAGCTTCTGCTTTTTTAGCAGTTTTCTCAAAATCATTTTTACTTTTTAAAAATATTGACATTTTCAACAATGTCAATACCATCACTAACAGTAAAGTCACTAAATGCTAGAAAATAATCGGAATTGTTAATACATATTCCATAATCTTTAGTGATAATGTTCAAATTAGTATTTTCCATGATTTAACCTGTTATTATTTATATGTAGTATATGGTATATAGTAATTCTTAATATAAATTTTTTAATAATAAAATAAATAAGAATTATAGAGGAAAAATTATGACACTTATTATCGACCCACAAACTGGAGGAATAGCTGGAAATATGATTATAGGTGCTTTAGTTGACCTGGGAGCTAATCCTGAAGAACTTAAAAAATTATGGAATCAGTTACCACCCAATTTGGAAAAGTAAAAGTGAACTTTAATAAAGTAAACAAATGCGGAATTGATTCAACCTATTGTAATGTGGAATTGCTAAGTGAAAACAAACACGTCCATTATAAGGATTTAATAGCTAAAATCGACAGTTTAGAATTAGATGAAAAAGTAAAAGAAACTTCCAAAAATATTTTTAAAAGAATAGCCATTGCAGAATCAAAAGTTCATGGTAAAAACTTAGATGAAATTCATTTTCATGAAGTCGGAGCCAGTGATGCAGTAGCTGATGTTATAGGTTCTGTTTATGCATATTATAGTTTAAATTTGGATAAAGAAGAAGTGATTGGATTACCTGTAGCTTTAGGTGGCGGACGAGTTAAAACAGCACATGGAATATTACCTGTTCCAGCACCTGCCGTTTTAGAGATTCTAAAAGACATCAATTGTATTGGAGGGCCTGTAGATAGTGAACTGGCTACACCAACAGGCTGTGCAATTTATGCTGAGCTGTGCAGTGAATTTAAGAAATTTATCCCACCATGCAAAACCTCAAAAGTAGCTTACGGAGCTGGAAAAAAAGATTTTGATTTTCCTAATGTATTAAGAGTAATCAAAACTAAAGAAATAACTGAAAGTGACCAGATAGATGTTATTGAAACAAATATTGATCACCTGACTGGTGAAGAAATAGGTTATCTATTTGACAAATTACTTGAGGAAGGGGCATCTGATGTGTCTGTTACTCCAATTATAATGAAAAAAATAGGCAGGGAAGTCTTTTAAAAGTAATAGCTAATCGTAACAAAAAGAAATCACTTAATTGAAGTGATGTTTAAAGAAATTGGTACATTAGGTATTCGAATAGCTCCAAATTTACATAGAGGAATAGCTAAACGAGAATATATTAAAAAATCTGTTGAAATTAATGGAGAAAGATTTGATGTAACCTTTAAAGTTGCATATGTAAACGGAGAAATTATTTCCAACAGACCGGAATACGAAGATTTATTAAAAATAGCTAATAAAACAAAAATACCGTTAATAGAAGTAAAAAAGATAATAAGTGATTATAATGACTAAAAAAGCAATAGCCGTTTTGTCCGGAGGGCTGGACTCCTGTGTAGCAACATGTGTCTATGCCAAAGACTATGAAATTCATGGAATAACTTTCAATTATGGGCAAAAAAGTTTTAAACAGGAATTAAAAGCATCAAAAGAAATTTGTGAAAAAATGGGCTTTACCCATGAAGTCATTGACCTGCCATGGCTTAATAAAATAAGCAATTCCTCACTTACAAGCGATAATGAAATTCCAACCTTAACTAATGAAGAATTAGACGATTTAGACAAATGTGAAAACACAGCAAATAGTGTTTGGGTTCCTGGAAGAAATATTGTATTTACCTCAATAGCTACAGCATATGCTGAAAGCATTGGTGGCGACATAATAATCGTCGGCTGGGACAAAGAGGAAGCTGCAACATTTCCTGATAACTCCAAAGAATTTTTAGAAAGTTTTAATCATATGTTAAATGTAGGTTCACCTCAAAACATTGAAATTAAAGCACCTGCTATTGATTTGAATAAAGATGAAATTGTAAAATTAGGAGATGAAATTAACGCACCTATGGAACTGAGTTATTCCTGCTATAGCGGAGATGAAAAACACTGTGGTGTCTGTGAAAGTTGCATGAGAAGAAAAAAGAGCTTTTAAATTAGCTAATGTTAACGATCCAAGTGAATACAATGAATAAGATAGCTTTATTAATTCAGGAACTGATTAAATACAATCATGGAGATAAAACAAGAATCGGCCATGCTCTTAAAGTTCACAGTTATGCTAAAACAATAGCTATTTTAGAAAAAGTTAATGAATATGATTTATTTAATTTGGAAAGTGCAGCCATTTTACATGATATTGGAATTAAAGTCTGTGAGGAAAAATATAACTCAGCTAATGGAAAATTGCAGGAAAAAGAAGGTCCGGCAGTTGCAAGAGAAATATTAGAAAGCTTGGACTATAAAAATATCAATAGAATATTGTTTTTAATAGGGCACCACCATACATATACTAATGTTGCTGGCATGGATTATCAGATACTAATTGAAGCTGATTTTTTAGTTAATTTTGAAGAAGAAAACACAGATACTGAAGCTATAAAAAAAGTTTATAAAAAATATTTTTAAAACAAAAACCGGAAAAGAATTTTGTAGAAATATATTTGATATTTCTCCTTAAATTGTATGAATGTCAAAAGTGAAACCGTCTGGCTTTTGAGGAAGTTTTGTAGTAGTATTTACACTGAAATCTTTAAAACTGTCACCAGTTACTACTGTATCATTAGTTCCAATTAAATTGCCATCTTTATAAAAAAGCTAATGTAACTTTTAAAGTATCATAACTTCTGTCATCATTTGAAGCAAAATTCTGAAATACCTTGTATTCATGTGTTGTATCATTCCAATCTATTTGAGAATCTCCAACAAGGTTAAAATTACCATTGATTATTATTTTATCATCATTAGAATTCATAACTGCAAATCCTGCTACAATTAAAATCAGAATAACTATTACAATTCCAACAATTAATCTTTTATCCACACATCCCACCAAATAAAATTATTTCTTATTAAGTATATAAATATTCCTATTTAGTGAATTAATAAAAGAAAAAAAAATTAAATAGTTATCTTATTCGATAACCATTAAAATGTCGCCAGAATTAACTGCATCTCCAGCTTCTACAAAGATTTCTTTTACAACCCCTTCTTCTTCAGCCTGAATATCATTTTCCATCTTCATAGCTTCAATAACAGCTACAGTTGATCCTTTAGTTACTTTATCTCCAACATTCACATTAAGTTTAATAATCATACCCTGCATATTTGAAATCAATCCGCCTTCAACAGGAGTAAACGGTCCTTTTTCAGTTTCTTCAACTTCCATGAATCCGGTAGGCATGATTTTAACTTCATATACATCTCCGTCAACTTCAACATTATATTGAGTTGGAATTCCAATTTCATTTTCACTTGGAAGAGCTACACTTTGAAGTTCTTCTTCAACTGCTTCACCTTTAAGGAATTTTGGAGCAATAGATGGATATAATGCATAATTAAGTGCATCTTCATCAGATTTGACAAAACCTTTTGTTCCCCTTCTGTTTTATATTTGTCAAATTCATCTTCAAGTAAATCAGCAGGTCTGCAAGTAATAACTTCTTCATCACCAATGATTTTTTTAGCTATTTTAGCATTAACTGGTGCAGGAGGTTTGCCGTAGAAACCTTTCATATATTCTTTTACTTCATTAGAAACTGTTTTGTATCTTTCTCCACCTAATACATTCATTACAGCCTGAATACCTACAATTTGACTAGTTGGAGTTACAAGAGGTGGGTAACCCATATCTTTTTCTTACACGAGGCATTTCATCAAGAACATCATTATATCTGTCTAAAGCATTTTGTTCTTTAAGTTGTGAAATTAAGTTTGAAAGCATTCCGCCCGGAATTTGATACATTAAAACATCAGTATCAACACTTTCAGCAATAGGATCAATTAAAGCTAAGTATTTTTCTTTAATTTGATCAAAGTATTTTTAATAGCAGTTAATGATTTTAAATCCAATCCTGTATCATATGGAGTTCCTTGTAATGCTGCAACCATACTTTCAGTAGGAGGCTGACTTGTTCCTCCAGAAAGAGGAGAAATAGCTGTGTCTAAAATATCCACACCTGCCTGACAAGCTGCATAATAACTAATTTGAGTCATTCCACTAGTACAATGACAATGTAAATCTACTAATAAATCAGTTTCTTCTTTTAATTTAGTTACTAACTCATAAGCCGCCGCAGGAGTTATTAAACCCGCCATATCTTTAATAGATACTGAATCACACTCAAGAGCTTCAAGTTCTTTAGCCAAATCTACAAAATCATCTAATGAATGAACCGGACTTAAAGTATAGCTTATAGTTCCTTGTACATGAGCTCCTTGAGCTTTAGCAACTTTAATTGTTTGTTTCATGTTACGAACATCATTTAAAGCATCAAAAACTCTAAATATGTCAACACCATTTTCATAGGATTTTTCTACAAATTTTGTAACAATATCATCAGGATAATGTTTATATCCGACTAAATTTTGCCCTCTAATTAACATCTGAATTGGAGTTTTGGTAAATTCGGATTTTAAGCTTCTTAACCTTTGCCATGGGTCTTCATTCAAATATCTTATACATGTATCAAAAGTAGCTCCACCCCATGCTTCAACAGAGAAAAAACCTATTTTATCCATTTCTTCAGCAATAGGAATCATGTCCCTAGTTCTCATCCTAGTTGCAAGTAAGGATTGGTGAGCATCACGAAGTGCAGTTTCGGTAAATCTTACTTTAGTCATAGATTAACACCTCTCATTAATGTTTTTTTATAAATCAATAAATAGAATAAATTATACCAAATATTATATATTATTTTAACTAGTATTAATATGTTTGTTTAAAAATAAAAAAAAAAAAAAAATTATCTTTCTAAATCGCCAGAAATAAATTTTTCAACATTTTCATAAGCTTCATCATCAGTAACTTGAACTGGAGGGTGTTTCATTACATAAGAAGAAATAGAAGTTAACTGACCACCAATACCTCTTTCTAAACCAAGCTTACAACACCTAATGGCATCAATAACACAACCTGCAGAATTCGGAGAATCTTCAACACTTAACCTAAGTTCAATATTCATTGGAACATCCCCGAATGTGCGGTCCTCCATTCTAAGGAAACATAATTTATTATCATTTTGCCATGGAACATAATCACTAGGCCCAATATGAATATCCCTATCATCCATTCTTTCAGCTACAACAGCCTGAACAGCTTCAGTCTTAGATTCTTTTTTAGAATCCAATCTGTCTCTGTTAAGCATATTTAAAAAGTCAGTGTTTCCACCAGTGTTAATCTGATAAGTTCTATCTAATTTAACTCCCCTATCTTTAAATAAATTAGCTAATGTTCTGTGAGTTATTGTAGCTCCAATTTGTGCTTTGATATCATCCCCAACAACAGGAATTCCTTTTTGTCTGAATTTAGCATCCCATTCATCATCACTTACAATAAAAACAGGCATACAATTCACATAAGCAATTCCTGCATCAAGAGCACACTGCGCATAGAACCTAGCTGCTTTTTTCAGATCCGACAGGCAAATAATTCACTAAAATCTCAGCACCGCTTTTCTTTAAAACTTCAACAACATCAACTGGTTCTTCATCACTAACAACAAAAAGTGTAATCCCCTTCATAATTAGACATATGTGGTGCAACACCATCTAAAACATGCCCCATACTTACACAAACATCATATTTTGGGATTTCTTCTTGAAAAATAGTTGTACAATTTGGTTTCGCAAAAATAGCTTCATCAATGCTCTTACCTACTTTTCTAGCATCAATATCAAAAGCTGCAACAACATCAATATCTGAAGGTGAATATCCCCCAATATCCCAATGCATCAATCCTATTGCTTCATCAGGATTTTTTCCATCATAATAATGTATTCCTTGAATAAGAGAACTTGCACAATTCCCCATCCCTACAATTGCTATTTTAATTTTATTCACAATAACACCGGCCTATTTTAATTAACCATAAATATTAATATAGTTATTTTACCTTAATATAGTTTATAAAAGTATTTATTAAAGAGGAAAAATTATGAACCCCTATGTTGAAATAATCCGTCCGGGAAATGTAATAATGGCGATAATCGCAGTTATTTTAGTAGCTATTCTTGAAAAAAGCATTGATGTTCCTATCATATTAGCTATGTTAGCTGTATTTTTTGCTATGAGTGGTGGAAATGTGATTAACGATTATTTTGACTATAAAATAGATTTAATCAACAAACCTCAAAGACCAATTCCTTCTGGAAGAATTTCACTTAACAATGCAAAAAACTATGCATACCTTTTATTTATTGTTGCAGCAATTATCGGGTTTATAATATCATATTTAGTTGATACTTGGATTCCATGTGGAATCGTAATATTTTCAGACATTGTACTCTACTTATATGCATATAAATTAAAATCCACACCATTAATTGGTAATTTAACTGTGGGATTTATGACAGGATTATGTTTTATATTTGCAGGATACACTTTTAATGAAGGATTAATAATTTACGAATCTTATTTACTTGCATTTTTTGCATTAATAATGACTACTGCCCGCGAAATAACAAAAGACATAGAAGATATAGAAGGAGATAAATTAGAAGGAGCTAAAACATTCCCAATAGTATATGGCTCAAAAATATCTGCAATTATTGCAATTAGCTTAATAATCATTGATTGTGCATTATGTCCTATACTTTACATTTATCACATTTTTAACATTAATTATCTGATTGTTGTAAGCATAGCTGTGTTAATATTTCTTTATGGTGCCGTATCACTTAGAAAACAGGATTCAAAAACAGCAAAGAAAGTTTCAAAATACCTGAAAATTGGAATGCTAATTGCATTTATTGCATTTGCTATTGGAACATTTACAATAACTTTTTAAAAAATAAATTATAAAAAAATTATTTAATGATTTTTAATGATTTAAATTTGAAAAGTAATGACATTAAGTTTATATTAGTTGTCCTTATAATTAGTTCATTATTAGTTGCCCATTACATTCAATTTACAGAATCAATCGGAATATACTGTTCTGATGTTTTTGTTTATTTATTAAATGCACTATATTACTCTGGAGCCAATATAAACTCCACATCAACAATTTACCTATATCCTTTAATCTCTTTTTATAACATCATTATTATTTGATTTGGGATTTAAAAGCGAACTTTCTATTTATTTAGTTACTGGTGTATTCGCAATACTTGGAAATATTGGATTTTATCTTTTGCTTAGAACCAGATTTAATGAAGTATTGAGTTTAACTGGAACTATAATGTATGCTACTTTTGCACTTAATTTAGCATGGTTAGCTAATGGAACTTTGGATATTCCGGCAGTAGCTGTAACTATATGGTGTGTTCTTATCTCATATATGGCTATTAAATTAAATCCAAAATATTATATTATAGCTATGCCTCTTTTTGTAATCTGTTTATTTACAAGATATACTGCAGGATTAATCTTGCCCGTTTTAATATTATACTATGTTTATGAAAAAGGATTTAAAATAACACCTGAAGACAAACCATACATTATTAAAGGAATATTATATTCCATTGGCCTTTTTGTTGTTGTTTTAATTATATTAACTATAATGAGTAATTTTGAATTGCCATTAATTCATGAAACTGCAATCAGAGTAGAAGGAAAACGTGGAATGACCGTGAATCAGGCATATAATCCAGATATGAAATACTACTTTACCAATTTCCCAGAATTCATTTCTGCTTCAAAAACCACATTTGTAAATTCTACCCCTCTACTTGAAAACTCAACAATAATTTCATGGATAACTCTTGGATTATTAGCTATTGGAACTATTCTTGGAGGAATGAAACTAAGAATCAAACGCAATAAAGAAAGCATTGGTGCAGCAATTGCATTTTTAATATCTATTGCAACATTCACCCATGTCAGTTCCATTGTTACAATAATAATTACATTTGTTGGCCTTTATTTAATTGGTAAAGACTCCAAACATAAGGAATACCTTGCAATGTTAGGATGGATATTGTCATTTTACATATTCTTTACTTATTTCAATATTAGAGTTAACAGATATATTATTCCAGCTATTCCTCCAATAATATACTTTATTATGCTTAGTATAGAATTAATTCATGAAAAAATCACAATCAATAAAAATATAATTCCATTAGTTTTAATTATAATGTTTGTAATTCAAGGATTTGCTTTTACATCAACTTACGAAGACATTCCAAATTTTAAAGGTCCTGAAGAAATATCAAATTACATAATTCAAAATAATCCAGATTATGAAAACCAGTCAATTGGAGTTTATAATTTAAGACCTTATAGCTGGTATTTACAAACAGATGTTGAAGGAATTCCAACAAGCAATATTACATACATAGATCAGTCTAATGTAACATATTACATTTCCAATAAAGAATTAAGTAATTTAACTAATTATACCCAAGTAAAAAACATAGATGACCTGTATTTATATGAGAAAAAAATAAGTGATAATTGCTGCAAACTGAGAAATATTAGAAACATATATAATAAAATAATTATAAAAATTAACACAATAAAATAAGGCAAAGCAAAGAGGATAATATGAAAGTTGTATGCTGTAAGAACTGTGGTGCTAAATACCAACTCGATGATGATGACGACATAAGTGCATTCGAGTGTTCTTCATGTGCAGGAGACTTAGAATTCACTGAAAAATATTCTGATGACGACAATTCCTCAAAATCTACAATTTCAACTTCACAAAAGTATGATGATTCTTATATTGTCCAATGTAGCGAATGTGGATTAAAATATAAAATAAATAAAAACGACAACATACTTGATTACGAGTGTGATAGTTGTGGAGGGTCTTTAAGATATTTAGATGAAAATATGAATAAAGAAGTAGACAAATATCTTGAAGAGAAAAAAAGGAAGCTCCTGAAACAGTTTATGAAGAAAACTAAAAGTGCTGATGAATACACATCTACTGAAAAGAATACAATAACACCTATACAATCAGTTACACATAAAATAGAAAGTTTTTTCTCAGAAGATCAAATGCAAAAATTGCAGATGAAGAACTAGAAAAAGAAATGGAACAAAAACCAGCTCCAAGAACTGCAAGAACTACTATACCTCAAGCAGTTCTATCTAAGTTTGGAAAAAGAATTTTCTATTCCTAAATCAAATGATTATAATGTTTTGAAAAAATATCTTAAAGATGAATTTTTCAAAGGAATGGAAAAAGTATTATGTGGACAACCCAGAAACTGAAAAAAATCCCATAAGTTTTTAGAAAAAATAAGTGATAAATTAACAATAAAGGAACCTGACACTAACATCACATCTGAAACTGATGAAAATATTCAAATAAATGAAATTAAGAATTATAGTAACACCAACAATATCCTAATTGCAATTGGATCTATAATCTTCGTTTTAAGTATCATAGAAATATTAACTATAGATAGCGGATTTGGTATATTTACATTATTAATTAGTGTGATAGTATTATGTTATGGAATCTATAAAACTAGAGACACTAAAGAAACAGAAACTAGAACTAGAATTATCAGAGAACACTTATTAACTCTTCCAGAAGAGTATTATGTTTTCTATAATGTAAAAATACCTGGATCATCTATAGGTATAAATCATGTAGTTATAGGGCCTTCAGGAATTTATGCGCTTATTTCACAAAAATACAAAGCAAAAAATAAACTAGATTCAGAAAATGAAAATCTAAATTTAATTGATTCTATTGAAAATGATGAAAAAATAGAAGAAATTAACTCCAGTTATGGTAGACGCTTTAAGTATACAACCAAACAAGCAAAATTCTCACAGGACAATAAAATAAAACAAAAATCATTAATACTGGGTGAAAACCTAATTAATTTCCTTAATGAAAACAATATAAGACACTGTTTTGTTGAACCTTTAGTCGGTTTCATAAATCATGAAGTTGTTGTAATAAACACCCCATTAACTTATGAAGATTTATTGATGGAAGAATTATTACATAAAATTGAATATGGTTCTACTAAATTAAATTCTGAAACAATAGACAAATGTGCAGTTTTACTTAACAAATATTCTGCAGATTGTTCTTCAGAATTTTAACTTTTTATTTTTTAAGGGGATTGTCAATAATACCGATTATTGATAGCTTTTCTAATTTTTCTTATTTTCATATTAAAATAGTCATTATTTCTTATTTTAAGTCTGTAAAATGGTTGCTTTTTCATGTATTTTTGATGGTTTTTTGTGGAGGAAAAAATCAAAAAATACCAAAACAAAAAATTCTCAAAAAAATTAAAAAACAAGATTTCTAAAAGAATAAAAGAAAAATAAAATATAAATTAATGACTAAACCGCAAAAATAAGTAAAATTATCAAATAATAATTTATTGACAAAGTCCTTAAAAAAGAATTTAAAAAGAATTTATTTAGAATTATCTAAATTAAATTCCCTATATTTAGATTTAACAACACCCCAAACTTCTTCAAAACCATGTTTTAAATCAATTTCCAACATTTTGTTATTCATTGCTTGTCTAAGTTCAAAATCATTAGCTACAATATTGAATTGTTCTATAATATCTTCTTGAGATAAATAAGATCCCATTCCCATATTCACAAATCCATGTTCAGGACTTCCAAAGAGAGTTCTTTCCTCTCTTTCATCCTTACATATAACAATACATGGAACGCCTAAAGAACAGACCTGATACATAATTCTCCCACCAGAAGTGAAAATAATATCTGCAGAAATCATAAAGTCACTAATAGACTCCACAGTTGTATAAAATTGAACATTTTTCATAAATTCATATTTAGATACTAATTCATCATAATTTTCATGTCCTGAACCTAAAATAACATTAATTCTGCCGGAAAAACCACTAGCTAAAAGAGCATCTAAAACTTTTTGAGATAAATTAAGTGTATCATTTGGAGCAAAATCAATCAAAACATTCCTAACATCATTTGTAATTATTTTTGGCTGATGCAAATAAAATTCATCTTTTAAAATATAGTATTCATGCCCTACAAAGAATTTATCATCACTTTCATGCTCATATAATGAATCAAATACTAAATCTGCAAGATCAGAACCACTTCCAAAATCTTCAAAATTGATTATATAATAACCTCTACTGGTTAAATCCACCATATAATCATAAGAAGTATTTCCTACATCATTGATGACGATTTTTGGATTGAAATGTTCAAACAAACCCAGTAATTCAGATTTACCCTCGTATGTTTGATATTTGTAATTATAACCTTCAATAATGTCAATTCTAACTGATGGTTCCTGTTAATAAAGAATACCACATCATGGAATACAAGTTTTGATGCCATTGACAAACAACGATACATATGTCCAGTTCCAATCTGGTCATAAGCATCGACAACAAAAGCTATTTTCATTTTTCTAAGGTAATTATTTGCAATCCACCAATCTTCATAAGTATTTATTTCAACACTTTCTTCACGAGAAATCTCAATTAAATCTATATTTAAACCTAAACGTGATGTTTCAGTTACAAAATTACGGCGAGTAGCTAATATACCTCCAGTTTCTTTAAAAGTTTTAGGAAGTAAATCCCTGTACAATCTTTCAGAATAAAATGGAAAATACCTCCTATTTTCATCATCAAAATCCCCATCTTAAATTTTTATCATCAACAACAGAAATTACACTATCAATATTAAAATCAGCGAATTTTTCAATAGCTTTATCTAATGTTTCAGTTTTTAATAACGGAGAAGAAGGTTGAATTGTAATTACAATATCATATTCATCAAAAGCCTGTTTTTTTTTTTTGTAACATTGCACCATAAATAACAGTATCCAATAATGTTTCATCAGTAGCTAATTCTACAGGACGCTTCACAACACTAGTACCATACTTTTCAACAATTGATGCAATTTCAGAATCCTCAGTAGACACTACCACATCATCAACATATTGTGATGCTTTTGCTATATCTATCGAGTAATAAATAAGAGGTTTTTCACCAAGCAAACGTAAATTTTTACGAGGAATATTTTTGAATACCCCCTAGCGGGAATCACCACCAATATCTTATTATTTTCAAACATATATATCCCTAAATTACAAAATTTATTTAAACGTTAGTAAATAATATAATAATACTAATATTAAATCTTTTAGGTGTTAATGAATGAAAAATATGACAAAAGAGTTGTTAGACAAAATAAATGAAATAGCTACTCAGTAAAAAAATAATGCATGTCTGTGGTTCACATGAACATGCAATTATGGAAAATGGAATAAGGTCTTTACTTCCTCCAGAAGTAGAAATTATTGCGGGGCCTGGTTGTCCTGTATGTGTTGTACCTTCTCGTGAAATTGATGAATGTTTAGAATTAGTCGACAAAGGAGTTACAGTAACTACTTTTGGAGATATGTTAAGAGTTCCAGGTTCTGAACGTTCTCTTGCAGAAGCAAAAGCAGAAGGCGGAGATGTAAGAGTAGTATATGGAATCAATAAAGCTATTGAAATAGCCAAAAAAGAAGACAATGATGTTGTATTTATGGCTGCAGGATTTGAAACCACAGCACCAACAACTGCTGCAGAAATTTTATCCAAACCTCCTGAAAACTTTTCAGTATTATCCTGTCACAGATTAATCCCTCCAGCTATCGATTATTTAATAAATTCTGGAGAAACTAATCTTAATGCATTAATTGAACCAGGACATGTTTGTACAATTATTGGAACCAAACCTTTTGAATATCTCTCAACAGATTACGGCATACCTCAGGCAGTTGCCGGATTTAATCCATTAGACATTTTAATGTCTGTTTATATGATTTTAAGGCAAATACGTGATGAAACACCTAAAATAGATAACGAATACCATAGAGCAGTTAGAGATGAAGGAAATGTAATAGCTCAAAAAGTTATCGGCCAAGTATTTGAAGTAGGCAGCAGAGAATGGAGAGGATTTCCAAAAATACCTAATTCCATCTTAGAAATTAAAGATGAATTCAGCCAGTATAATGCAAGAGTCAAATATGACATTGAAGTAAAAGATGTTAAAGAAGCTCCTAAAGGATGTATTTGCGGACCTATTTTAAGAGGATTGGCCAGACCTGAAGACTGTAAATTATTTAGAAAATCCTGCAACCCACTTCATCCAATTGGAGCATGTATGGTCAGTAAAGAAGGAACCTGTAACATAGCTCACAGATATTCAAGGGATTAAGATGAATATAGACGCAATAGCTGTAGATATTGATGGAACAATAACTGATAATAAAAGAAGACTTTGTTACTCAGCTATGGAATCTATACGAAAAGCAGAAGATGCAGGAGTTCCTACAATTATCGTAACTGGAAATATTGTAACCTATGCTTATGCAACATTAGTATCCTTGGAGCTAGTGGAGGAGTAGTAAGTGAAAATGGTGGCGTAATATTCAAAGAAAATTACAACAACAACCAGATAAAAACAATAGTTGATAGAACTTATGTAACTGCTGCTGATGAACACTTAAAAGAAACATTAGGTCCGAAATTTGATAAACACATTTCAAATGACAATATGTACAGGTTAACTGAAAGTGTATTTTACAAAACTATAACTAAAAAAGAGCTTGAAGAAGGTTTGGAAGGCTTTGAATATTTAGATAAAATAGAATTATACGATAGCGGATTTGCCCTACATGTTACAGACAAAAGAGTAAATAAAGGAAGTTCCTTAAAGTACCTTTGTCAAGAAATTGGCATTGACATGAATAATGTAATGGCTATGGGAGACAGTGAAAACGATGAAGCATTTCTAAAAGAAGCTGGAATGAAGGTAGCTGTTGGAAATGCTGAAGATTCCTTAAAAAAAATAGTGATTATATCTGCACAAACAGCTATGGTGATGGTGTAAAGGAAGCTATTGAAAAATTTGTATTATAGAGCTGATAGAATGATATATGAAATAGCTGAAAAATGTGAAAAAGAAGTTAAAAAAATCTGTGATGATTATGAAGTATATGTCAGTACAGGAAAAACAATAGAACTTGATTCTAAAAACGATGAATTAAATTTTGCAAAAGAAGAAATTACCCAAGGAATTGGAATTAGAATATTAAAAGACAATAAAATGGGCTTTGCATTTACTTCAGATTTAAATAAAATTAACCAAACTGCTCTGCAAGCTCTGGAAAATACCAAATTAAATAATCCTGATAAAAATTATGCATTTTCACAGGAAGAAAAAAAGTAAATGAAATTGATAAACTATATGATAAAAAATTTGAAAATTTAGACTTGGATGAAACTATTGATTTTCTGAATAATATCATAACAAAAGCTAATGACACCAAATGTGAAGTAACTTCAGCAGGATTTTCAGCAAGCCGTGGAGAATCAATTATATTGAATTCAAATGGAGTTTCAATTGCTGATAAAAGCACTGGATTTGGTGCTGGATTATCTGTAAATATTGAAGAAAAAGGAAATGTAGCTACAGCATATGATTCTGTCTCTTCAAGATTTTATGATCTGGATGGTGACAAATTAGCTGAAGATGTGTAAATTAGCTATGGAATCTGTTGATACAAAACCTGTTGAAACTAACGATTATGATGTGGTTCTTGATTATTATGCTGCTACTGGTCTTTTATCTACTTTTTAGCAGCATTCAATGGAGAAAACGTTCAAAGACGAAGATCCATACTTCATGACAAAATGAATAGTGAAATTGTAAGCTCTAACTTATCAATAACAAATGATGCCACTTTAGAAAAAGGAATGTATTCTGCAAAATGTGACGGTGAAGGAACTGTATCCAAAAAAAACCAACCTTGTAGAAAATGGTGTTTTAAAATCATTTATGTATGATATTTACACAGCAAATAAAGAAAATACAACAAGTACCGGAAATGGTTATAGAAACTCATACCTATCTACACCATCAGTCAGTCCGTCAAATATAATTCTTGATTTTGATGAAAAAATAGGAATAGACGAAATAGCCCAAGGAGTTTTAACTACCAGTGTTTTAGGAGCACATACTGCAAATCCTATTTCCGGTGATTTTTCCGTAGAAGCAAGTAATGCTTTTAAAATAGAAAATGGTGAGATTAGCTACCCTATAAATAAAGCAATGATTTCTGGAAATATATTTGAAATATTGAAAAAAAGTGAAGGTGTCAAATCCGAAATTAAACAATACGGACCATTTATCCTTCCAAAAATCTTAGTCCACAACTTAAGAGTTGTTGGACAACATTAAATTTTTTTAATTTTCGTCTGTAATTATCAATAGTAGATGAAGAGTAATCTGTTGACAGGTATTTACCTACTAACTCTTTATTTTTATCAAAGTCCTTAAGTTGAGTTTGAGAAGCTTTTTCAATTTCTCTTTCTAAATTTTTAATCCTGTTATCAAATGTTCTTTCAGATTTAAAGACATCCACATTAGTTTTACGAGAAATTCTTTTAATTTCTTCATCTATATCTATTTCTTCATTATTTTTAGCCATAATATGACCTACATTTTAATGATTGGCAATCTTATTTCAGTGACATATTCATCTTCACTGTCAGCATTGTGAATATTTTTTATTAAAACTTCAGTAGGTGAACCAATAATATCATAATTGTTCTCTTGAGCTACTTTAACCATTGTATCATAGCTATCTAAAATATTATCAATAGAACCTTCATGAATTCCGCTTAAAACACCATGTTCGAATAAATCTGCAGTTTTAATAATGTCTTTTGCTTGTGCATCACCTTCAATAGCTATACCTACATCAAACACAGCATCTCCTTGATTTACACTATGTCTTGGAGAGTAGTAAATTATAAAAGGTTCTCCAATGGTTTTAATTTCTTCTGTTTCAACCCAGTCCATCAATTTAGAAAGCAATATTTCTAAATCGGAAATTGGTCCTTTATAATTAATAACAGCTATTTTTTGATCAGGAATAATTTTATCTTGAATTTGCATTTGATTCACCTTTTTTTTATTTAATATTTTTAATTTATGTTAAATAAATATACCTCAACTTCTTCTCCTTCATCAAGAAGTTCAACAGATTTTGGAACTTTTACATAACCGTCAGCAGTAGATAGAGAAAATATAGCTCCAGAGTCTTTAAATATCGGCTGAATATCTTCACCATCAACTTTCACCAATTGATACTGCATCCTGCCAACTGGAGAATGTATTCTTCTAGTTAGTTTGCCTTTAACAGTACTTTTTTTTCGAATTTTTATCAATACCTGCCAATTTTGTTAAAGGAGGAGCTACAAATGCATTAAAAATCATTAATGCAGACACAGGATTTCCAGGCAATCCAATTACGATTTTACCATCAACAATGCCTATAATAGTAGGTTTTCCCGGCTGTACAGAGATTCCATGGATATAAACCTGACCTAATTCATCCAAAACATGTTTCATTACATCTCCAAGACCTGCAGAAGTTCCTCCGGATCCGATTAAAATATCCACATCATCTAAAGATTCCTGAATTTTAGCTTTAAGTTGATTATAATCATCCTTAACAGTTCCTAAAAACTTAGCATTGGCTCCACAGGATATTGCATCATTTTTAATCATGTTTCCATTGACATCATAAATTTTACCATATGGCAATTCATTACCCTGAAGAGTGATTTCATTTCCGGTGGATATAACACCAACAGTAGGTTTTTATAAACTTCAATTGTTTCAAATCCTTGAGAAAGTAAAACACCAATCTTACCGGGAGTTAAAACATCCCCTTTTTTTAAAATTAATTTAGATTCTTTAGTATCAGAACCTTTTTTAGCTACATCCTGAGTAGGAGTAACAGTAGTCAGTATATTAACATTAGAATCCATTTTTTCACAGTATTCAACCATTACAACTGCATCTGCTCCTTTAGGCATAGCTGCACCAGTACTTATTTCAACACATTTGCCTTCCTCAACAGTTTTATCAGTTGTTGAACCTGCTTCTAAAAAATCAATAACTTCCAAAGTTTTTGGAGATTCTTCACTAGCTCCAAAACTATCCTGTGAAAGAATTGCAAAACCATCTTTTAAAGCCTTATCAAATGGAGGGAAATCCATCCTACTATATACATCACCAGAAAGTATTCTGCCGTATGCATCTTCAACAGATATTTCCTCACTTTGAAGAGTGTAATATTTATCAAATAATTTTTGAATAATTTCTAAAGCATCTTCAGATTCTTTAATTTTTAAAAATTCAGTTCCCATATTATCCCCTTTAATGAATACATTAATATATTAATAAAAGTAATATATAAATAGTTTAATTTATCATCAACAAAATGGAAAATATAAACTATACTGAGGAGGAGAGCTTTGTCAAAACCAAATAATAACAATAATTCACAAGAATTTAGAAGAGTAAGAACACCTAAAAAGGGGAAATTCAGGAGCCGTAGAACAAATTATGGGTCACGGTAAATTAAAAGTTAGATGTGCTGATGGAAACATAAGAATGACTAGAATCCCGGGGAAAATGAAAAAAACGTATTTGGATTCGTGAAGGAGATATCATTCTTGTAAAACCATGGGATTTCCAATCAGATGAAAAAGCAGATGTAATCTGGAGATATACCAAAACTGAATCTAACTGGCTTGAAAGAAAAGGCTATTTAAAATGTAAATACCCTTTTACCCCCTTATTATTTTAACTGATTTTAATGGATTCAAAAATCAATAAGGCTGATGCAAAAGTCCAAAAAATACGAGAACGTAAAAGACGAAAAGGCAGTGAAGACCGAAAGGTCGGAAGCGAAGTTTTTGACAAAATAACTTTAGAAACATTATACAAATTAGCTAAACAGGATTATATTGATATTTTAAATGGTGCTATAAGTACTGGAAAGGAAGCTAATGTTTTAAAGGGAATAACTAAAGATGAAACTTATGTAGCTGTTAAAATTTACAGAATAGCTACTTCTGATTTTAAAAAAATGGATTATTATGTCCATGGAGACCCAAGATTTAATGTTAAAACTAAAAATAAAAGACAGCTGATTTATGCTTGGGTAAGTAAAGAATTTAAAAACCTTAAAAGATTACATAATGCAGGAGTTAATGTTCCTGAACCTTACATCAGCTCAAATAATGTTTTAATAATTGAATTTATTGGTGATGAAAAAGGAAATCCTGCACAGCCTGTCAGAAACCAGCCTCCAAAAAATCCTGAAGAATTTTTCAATAAGCTTTTAGTGCAGTTGAAAAAGTTTGTACATGAAGGAAAATTAGTTCATGGAGATTTATCCAATTATAACATCCTTAATCAAAATGAAGAACCGATTATCATTGATGTTTCACAGTCTGTTGTTTTAGACAACCCTATTTCTCATGAACTGCTTCAAAGAGATATAAAAACATTAGTTAATGAATATAAAAATTAGGTGTAAAAACAAGTTATGATGAAGTATACGAATATGTAGACTTCAAACTTTAACTTCTTCTTTTTTTAGGTGGTTTGCATAAGATTACCAATGCAACAATAACTATTACCAAACCACAAAGCATTAAAAATGTTGGAATTTCAAAATAACAGACAATACCAAATATTAATGCTGCAATAGGTTCACATCCAGACAGCAATATTGATGCCACACCAGATTCCACATAATTTAAAGCAGTTGTTAAACAGATGTATGGCAAAGCAAATGAAATAAATGAATGCAATATTAAAAACAGCACATTTGAAACTGGATTAATACTGACATAATGATTTATCTGACCAAAATCTGTAAAAGGTAACAGTATCATTACAATCAAAATTAAAGAGTAAAATAAAATACTGTATGTATGGCATCCTTTATTAATCACTTTTGTTGAATCTAATGTATAAACAGCACAAAATATCGCAGCTCCAACACCACCTAAAACTCCGATTAATGAAATTGAACCAATACTGCTTTCTAAAAATCCGCTAGCCAATATACATCCTACAATTGCCAGAAGCATTGATCCTACTTTTTTAACTGTTATTTTTTCACCTAATGTAAAAATAAGCACCAATTATAACAAAAATTGGTGAAGTGCCTAATAATACTGCTGCAAGAGACAGATGAATTGAATTCATAGCCTCATTATAACAAAGATTCAATCCTACAATACTAATAGCTGCAATGATAAAATAAGGCAAATACTCTTTTTGATTTTAAATAATGATTTGTCAGTCAATAACACACAAACAAACATTACCAGAGCAGCTATTGAAAATCTTAAAAATAACAATGTTGTCGGATCAATTCCGTTTTCAGTTAAAGTTCTAACAAAAATTCCACTTGATCCAAACATCATCCCCGCTAAAGCAGGCAATAAAAATAAATCTTTTTCATAATAATTCCTTTAATTTTTCGTACATCCATAATTTTTATCAAAACATCTATTAAAAAGTATGTCCTCTGAAAAATTTTAGAAATTATTAAATAAAACAATACAAATAACTTATATTACTTATAAAAGGTGATAAGTATGCCAGAAACAGATTATTTAAAAATACCTCAAAATAGAATTGGGGCACTAATTGGAAACAAGGGAGATGTAAAAAATCAATTGAAAAAGCTACTGAAACAATCTTAGATATTGATAGTGAAGACGGAACTGTTTACATCACCCCACAAGAAAACATGAGCGATCCACTTGGCGTATGGAATGCAAATCACATTGTAAAAGCAGTAGCTCGCGGATTTAATCCGGAAGTTGCTCTTAACTTAGTTAATGATGATATTTATTTAGAAGTCATAAAATTGCCATTATACATTGGAAAATCTAAAAATACACTTTCTAGATATAAAGGGAGAATAATTGGGCAAAATGGAAAACACGTGAAATAATTATGGATATGGCTGACGTGCAAATGGCCATCTATGGAAAAACCGTTTCATTAATTGGTGAAATGGACAACATCATGATAGCTAAAGAAGCTATTGAAATGATTTTAAAAGGATCAAGACACAAATCAGTCTATTCTTTTTTAGAGCGTAAAAAGATGAATTGAAACTTAAAGAATTTAAAGATCTTGTTGGAATCAAAGATGATGAAATCGAATTCAAAGACGGAATCGACTTTGATGAAGAAATGATGAAATAGTAACATTTTTATTAATGTTACTTAACTTTTTTTACAATGATTTAGAAGCATTGCAATATTTTATTTTGAAGTCAAAAATTTCAAAACAAATAGCAAAATATTATATACTTTACTTAGCATATATAGATAGTGTAATGAAAATATCATGTTTTCTACAATAAAATTATTATTTTTTATCTATAACTTAATCAGAACAGATAGATACTCTAAAAATATTACTTTGAAAATGCTCTCTGACTTGATTTAAATAAAGAATAGATTCATAAATAAATTATAAAATTTTAAGGAGGAAAATTTGTCTCAACAAGCAAATGAACTCTTTGACAATTTCCAACAATTGACACCATCAGAGTTCTTTAGAAAAAACAAGCAAATGTTAGGATTCACTGGTAAAATCCGCTCATTAACAATTGTTTTTCACGAATTAATTACGAACAGTTTTGATGCAGCTGAAGAAGCAGGTATCCTTCCAGAAATCAATATTGAATTAAAAAGAATTGATAAAGAACATTACATTCTCAGACACTCCGATAACGGTCCAGGAATTCCTGAAGACTTTGTAATGCAAGTATACTGTAGTATGTTTGCAGGATCCAAATTCAGAAACATCCAGTCAAGAGGACAACAAGGTTTAGGTTGTAGTGGTTGTGTACTTTTCATCACAGATGACTACTGGTGAACCTGCTCGTGTAATCTCCTGTTATCAGGAAGGAGATAAACTTAAAGGAGTTAAAATGAAGTTCAAAATGGATGTTAAGAAAAATAAAGGTATGTTAATGGAAAGAGAAGATTTTCCTGCAGAACATACTGGAGTCTGTATCGAATTACAATTTAAAGATGTTTCTTACTCCATGGCAGAACAAGGTGCTTTTGAATACATCAGAAGAACCATGATTGGAAACCCTCATGCAAAAATTACCTTTAGAGATCCAAGTGGACACAAATATATTTTTAAAAGAGCAGCAAATATTGTCCCAATACTTCAAAAGAAGTTTTACCACATCCAAAAGGAGTTAGTGCAGATGATATCCTATTTATGGCAAAACATACTGATAAAAGACGATATAAAAGTATGTTAACCAGCTCACTTTCCAGAATGTCCAATAAAAGAGTAAACGAAATTGAGGAAATGACTGGTATTGACATGAATAAACGTCCAAAGGATATGACTTGGGCTGAAGCAGAAGCTATTGTAAACTGTTTCAAAAAATGAAATTCATGGCTCCTCCAAGTAACGGACTCATACCTATCGGATCAGAACAAATTGAAAAAGGTATGAAACAAATTCTTAAACCTGAATTCATAGCTACACTTACAAGAAAACCTGTAACCTATGGAGGAGGTGTTTCTTTCATTATTGAAGCAGGAATTGCTTATGGCGGAGATTCCGGAAGAGTTGTAAATGAACAAAGAAAATCAGAAATTATGAGATTTGCAAATAGAGTTCCATTAACATTTGATCAAGGAAGCTGTGCAATTACCGAAGCACTAAAAAGTATTGATTGGAAACGTTACGGAATTAAAGACTTTGACAATTCCCCAATTACTTTATTTGTAAACATCATTTCAACACAAGTTCCTTATCTTTCTACCGGAAAACAAAGTGTATCTCCAGAACCTGAAATTGTTCATGAAATAAGACAAGCAACTATGACTTTAGCTCGTAAACTTCAAAAACATTTAAGAGCTAAAAAGCTGCAAAAGAAAAAAGCAATGCGTTCAAAAGTATTCGAAGATTATCTCCCAGTCATCATTGAAGAAGCTGCAAAATTAGGAGAAACTGGAATACCTGAATATAATCAAGTTTTAGCTAAAGTAACTAAAAGGGCTCTTGCAGAATTACTTGGTGAAAAAGTTGAAGAAGAGGAAGAAGAAGTAGAAGAAGACGCATTAATTATGGAAGAACTTGATGAATTTGGATATGCTGTTGACGATGACCACAGTAATCTTAAAAACATTGAAGAAGAAGTTCCAGAATATGAGGAAGAAGAATAAACAGGTGATTTAAATGTCTGATGAAATAAAACAAAACCCAGAAGGTAAATCACATAAAGAACTAAGAAAAGAATATACCTTCAACAAATTAAAAGGATTAGGTCAGAAATTATTGAAGAAATCGAAAAACAAAAAGTTCCTTCTATAAAAGTTCCTTCACGTGGTACCTCAAATATTGTTTATGATGAAGCAAAAAGATATTATGTTTTAGGAGACAGATACGGTAGAAGATCTCTTGGTAATGTAAAACAAATCAGAAAATTAGGGCAAATGGTTTATGTAGCTAATTTCTGTAAAGATTTAGTTCAAAGAGAAAAAACAGCTACAATCAGGGAAATGTATTATGTTTCTGAAGGTTGGGGAATCAGTTTTAAAAACACAGCAGGAATCAAACATTGTTGGAGAAGATTTAGAAGTAACCTTAGGAACAACAAGGGAAGATTTAGGATTAATGCCAGAGGAAGATGGTGCCTCAGTATATGGTGATTTAACCTTAAAAGATGGTGATGTTGAAATTAATGCTTTAAAAGCTGGAAAATCAGGATATACTATTTCACCAACAATTGATCAAGTAGATTTCTTAGATTGTAATGTAGATAGAGTTATTGCTGTAGAAACCATGGGAATGTTCCACAGGATGGTTCAGGAAAAGCATATGACAGATTTAATACCTTAATTGTAGGACTTAAAGGACAAGCAGCTCGTGCTACAAGAAGATTTATTAAAAGAGTAAATGAAGAATTACACTTGCCTGTTTATATCTGTAACGACGGAGACCCTTGGGGATTTCATATTGCACAGGTGATTATTTCAGGAAGTGCAAAATTAGCTCACGTTAATCATGATTTAGCTACTCCTGATGCAAAATTCATGGGAGTAACAGCTAGTGACATTATCAATTATGATTTGCCAACAGATAATCTTAAAGACGTTGATGTTATGAGATTAAAAGAGTTAGCTAAAGACCCAAGGTATAAAAGTGATTTCTGGCAAACTGAAATTAAAAAATGCTTAAGATTGGTAAAAAAGCAGAACAGCAATCTTTCTCAAAATATGGTCTCGAATATGTAGTAGATACCTATTTCCCAGAAAAACTAGAGGCTATGGAATAGATTTATTCCTTAAAATTCAAGCAAATTTTTTTAATTTGCTTTTTTCTTATTTTTTAATTTTCATAATTTCACAACATAATATCTATTTTTAAAAAATTATTATTCAATTAATATTTTTTTTATTAAATCTTAACTCCATTTCATATTTAGAAAGAAAATAATTAGTATAAATTTACAAAACATTTATTTTGGCATTATTTTAAAGTTTTATCGAAAATTTATCCTTTCATATCATTTTGTGTTTTATTTATTCTTATTTTTTATTTTTTATTGGAAAGACAATAATAAGTTTTAGATGATGCTGAAGAATATTAACTCTTAAAACAAAATATAAAAAAGAGATGAAATTCAGAATCATATTACATCAAAAATAAACAGAAAAAGTGTTATTTTTCCTAAAAAGTTTATATAATGAAGTACAAACTGGTTATAGTGTTGTCATATGAAAAATTTAATATTAAAAAAACAGTTGATAATTCTAATATCAGTTTTTATATTGATAGCTGGAATTTCTACTGTAAGTGCAAATGAAAATACTACTGATTTACATCAAAGTATGGAAACATATGATAATAACGTTATTAACACTGATTTAGAAGTTGATGATAATAATATTATCCAACCAAATACCACTGATGTTAAATCCGATGTTAGTATTGACATACATGACTTTGAAATGTACTATAAAAATGGTACTAAATTAAGCGGAAAATTATTAGATAATAATAGTAACCCTATAATTAACCAAACTGTTAGTATTAATATTAATGGTATGAGTTATAATAAGATTACAGATAGCAATGGTACATTTGGAATGAATATTAATTTAGATCCGAATGTTTACAATTTCACAGTAGCTTATAATGGTTCAGATATTTATAATACTGCACTTAAAAATGCAAAAGTTACAATTTTATCTGTTATTGAATCAAATGATTTAGTTAAGTATTATAGAAATGAATCCCAATACTATGCTACTTTCTTGATGAAAAGGGAAATCCAATAGCTAACAATACAGCAGTTACATTTAATATCAACGGTGTTTTCTACACACAATACACCAACGAAAACGGTACTGCAAAATTAAACATCCAACTTTATCCTAAAAATATATAATTACAGCTATACACCCTAAAGGTGAAAAAAAGGATATACTATTGATGTTTTGCCTACAATTGTTTCCAAGGACTTAGTTAAGTATTATAAAAATGAATCCCAATACTACGCTACTTTCTTGGACAAACAAGGAAATCCAATAGCTAACAATACAGCAGTTACATTTAATATCAACGGTGTTTTCTACACACAATACACCAACGAAAACGGTACTGCAAAATTAAACATTAACCTTAATCCTGAAATTATATTATAACTGCTATGCATCCTGACGGATTACAAACAGGAAATAATGTCTTTGTAAATAAAACTTTAATTACATATGATATTAGTCAGCCATGTAACAAAACAGGTACTGCAACTTTTACTGCAGAAGTTTTAGACGGACAAGGCAGACCACTTAGCAATGCTTCTGTAACATTTCTTATTGCAGGTAAAGTTTTAACTAAAATTACTGATGAAAAAGGTATTGCATTTATTAATATTAAAGCATATCCTGGAGTTTATACTATTACAACAACTTACAACGGTTATTCTGTAGGAAAAACTTTAGAGATTTACAATAATGAAACCGGATTTAAAAGGTATAATTTAGGTTCAAATGAAAATGGTACTGTCTATTTATATAAATCAATAGGTAATACCAGCTCAAATGTGAGAATAGCTTATATTATTGGTGTTCATGTAACTGAAAACGCTGTTCACAAAGCATTATTTGATGAATTAACTAAAAAATCCGGTGAATTAAATTACTGTTATGATATTTATAAAATAAATGTAACACCAATTGGTAAACCTATTGATGATATTAATAGAATGAGAGGACAACTTTTAGGACGTGATTATGTAGTTCCTGAAGCTATAAAAACAATTATTCCCTTGTAGTTGATGTACATTCCAATCAAGGCGGAGCATATGTCATTACTAACTTTGCTTTTTGCTCCGGCACAGGATAATGTATCAAAAAGCCATAGCTACTAAAATAATCAATGATAATCCTGGTTTAAAGGAATATTTCCCTGCTTCACAAACAAGTCCACCATATGTAACTCTCCCTATACAAAAATCAGGTACTCCTACTGTACTTTATGAAACATATAAATACGAAGATTATAATAATGTAACTGTACCATATGTTGATTTATTAATTGAATCAGTTGATACTATATTTGACTATATATCATCTGATAATAAACTAAAATGGAGAGATAAATTGCAGAAAAATAATCTTATACTTGCAATTATTATTGTTTGTATTATCCTCATTGGGTTAGTCTTTTATGCAACAAACATTACCAATTCATCAGATAATACAACTGAACATGATAATAATTCTACAATTAATTTAACTAACAATAGTACTTTATCTGATCAAAGCAGTTCCAGTTCTGATTCCAGTTCCAGTTCATCAACTGGAAGCTCTTCAAGTTCTGATTCCAGTTCCAGTTCATCAACTGGAAGCTCTTCAAGTGGAAGTTCAAGCCATCAAAGTGGAACAAGCCACAGTGAAAGCTCATCAAGTGGAAGCTCTTCAAGCGGAGGGTCTTCAAGCGGAGGTTCAAGCCACAGCGGAGGGTCTTCAAGCGGAGATTCAGGATCAGGCAGTAGTTCTGGTGATGGATCAGGTATTATAGATGTAACCTAAATGTTTACATCATTTTCTTTTTTTTCTTTTGTAAACTCAACAACTCAAAATATTTATATACAACAAGTAAATATATACCCTACTAGGTATAGGTTGTGTTATTTTGAAAAAATGTATGGATTCTGAGAATCTTCACAGAAGATTAAAAAAAATAATAGGTCAACTAAATGCAATTGACCGGATGATTGATGAAGATGTTCCTTGTGAAAATATTTTAATGCAAATAAATGCATCAAAATCAGCACTACACAAAGTAGGACATATAATTGTTGAAGGACATCTTGAACATTGTATTAAAGAAAGTATGGAAAAAGGAGATACTGAAGAAGCATTAGCTGATGTATCTACAATTTTAGAATATTATTCCAGAATTTAATTTTTTTTAAAAATAATTTTATACCTATAGGGGTATATCTATACTTTAGGTGATTAAATGAATATTAAAAATTGGCTAGGAAAAGATGAATTAAAAGAAATAATCTTAATGATTATTTCAGCTATCTCATTAATAACAGGTTTTATAAAACCAGACTTATTATCCTTTAATTTATCATGGATAGCAGTTATATTATGTGGTTTACCCATAATCAGAGAAGCAATAGAATCATTAATACATGAAAAAGACATAAAAGCAGATTTACTTGTTTCAATAGCTATCATATCATCAATAATAATTGGTGAAGTATTTGCTGCAGGAGTAATTGCTTTAATCATGACTATTGGAGGATTTTTAGAAGAATACACCGTAAGCAAAACTCAAAATGGAATTAAACATTTAATTGACATTACTCCCACAACTGCAACAATAATAAACAGTAATGTGGATGAAAAAAGAAATAGCTGCTCAAAATATCAGAATAAACGATATTATCAAAGTATTGCCTGGAGAAATAATTCCCGGAGATGGAGTAATTATAAAAGGTGAATCTTCAATAAACCAAGCAGCATTAACTGGAGAGTCACTTCCTGTGGATAAAACTGTAGGTGATGAAGTATACAGCGGTACAATAAACTTATATGGTTCAATAATCATCAAAGCAACAAAAATGGAGAAAACAGTTCAGTAAACAAATTAATAAAATTAATTGAATCTTCAAAACCTGAAAATGCAAAAATCGTAAAAGCAGCTGACAGATGGGCAACATGGATTGTTGTAGTTGCATTTATCTGTTCAATAGGAACATGGATTATAACTCATGAAATTTTAAGAGCGGTTACAATACTTGTAGTATTTTGCCCATGTGCATTAGTTTTAGCTACGCCAACAGCAATTATGACAGCTATTGGAAATTTAAGCAAAAAAGGAATTCTTGTTAAAGATGGAGAAACTCTTGAAGAGCTAGCTAAAGTAAATAGTATAATTTTAGACAAAACCGGAACATTAACTTATGGAGAACCAGAAGTAAATCAAATAATCCCATATGATAAGAAATACACTAAAAATGAAATAATGCATATTCTTGCATCACTTGAAAATAAATCAGAACATCCTCTTGCTAAAGCAATTGTGAAATATTATAAAATCCGTAAAAATCCCCCATTGAAAGAAATAAATGATTTTGAGATTATTTCTGGAAAAGGAGTTAAAGGAAAAATTGGAAATAATGAAATAGTAGCTGGAAACAAAAAGCTTCTAAATGAAAACTATAAAAAATTTGAAAAAACAAAAGTTCAGCCTCATTTAGATGCCGGAGCAACTGCAATTTATCTTTGTATGAATAATCAGTTAATTGGAGCAGTATTATTATCGGACCTTTTAAGAAATAATGCAGTTGATGTTATTCTTAATTTAAAATCAATGAATGTTACTCCGGTACTTATGAGTGGAGACAATCAAAATACAACTCAAACTATTGCTTCGAAAGTCGGGATTGACAATTACAAATATAACTGTTTACCAGAAGATAAAAGTAATTACATTAAAGAATTACAATTAAAAAATAATAAAGTAGCTATGATTGGAGACGGATTAAATGATGCCCCATCTCTTAAACAAGCTAATGTAGGAATTTCAATGGGCAGCATCGGCAGTGACATTTCAATTGAAGCTTCAAATATTACTTTAATCCATGACAATATCCAAGACTTGCCCCATTTATTTAAAGTATCTAAAAAGACTTTAAGAACCATTAATGCTGGAATTGGATTTGCATTAACCTTAAATTTAATAGCAACTGTTTTAGCTATGTTTGGATTATTAAATCCTATTGAAGGAGCATTTGTACATAACATTGGTTCAGTTATTGTAATTGTTTATGCATCACTACTTTTAAATTACAGATAAATATTTTGGCATGACTAAAAGTTTATATATAATTTCTGGCCAAATACTTAAATATAAACAATTAAGGAGAAAAAATTATGGCAACTGAAGAAAAAACTATTAATGTTGTTGGAATGCACTGTCCATCTTGTGTAGCGGCTGTTGAGCTTTCCATAAAAGATTTAGATGGTGTAGAAGATGCTAAAGCTGACTTAGAAACTAATACTGCAAAAGTTACATTTGATTCCGATAAAGTATCTGATTCTGATTTAGCTGAAGCTGTCCAAGAAGCTGGATTTAAGGTAGAATAAATCTCCTACCTTTGAATCTTTTTATTGCTCTTTTTATTAATTTTAAAATATCAAATTTTATATAATTTAACTTACAAATTTTAATCCATATAACAAATTTTTTTAAAAATTTAATATTAAAATTAGGGATTAAAATGAAATCTGTAGCTATAAACGGATATGGAACCATAGGAAAAAGAGTGGCAGATGCAGTAGCTGCTCAAGATGATATGAAAGTAATTGGTGTAAGTAAAACTAGACCTAATTACGAAGCAAGAACTGCAGTTGAAGAAAAAGGTTATGATTTATACATTGGAATTCCTGAAAGAGCCAATCAATTTAAAGAAGCAGGAATTGAAATAGCTGGAACTGTAGAAGACATGATTCAGGAAGCAGATGTTGTTGTAGACTGTACTCCTGGAACTATCGGTCCTCAAAATTTAGAAATGTATAAAAAAAGCTGGAGTTAAAGCAATTTACCAAGGTGGAGAAGACCATGAATTAACCGGTCTTTCATTTAATGCTATTTCAAATTATGATGACTCTTACGGTAAAGATTACACCAGAGTTGTTTCATGTAACACCACAGGACTTACACGTACATTAAGTACTATTGACCCTATTGCAGATATTAAAAAGTTAGAGCAGTAATGGTTAGAAGAGGATCTGACCCTTCAGAAGTTAAAAAAGGACCTATCAACTCCATTGTGCCAAACCCTCCAAAAGTACCGTCCCACCACGGTCCTGATGTAAAAACGGTTATGGAAGGTATTGATGTAACAACAATGGCATTACTTGTTCCTACAACTCTTATGCACCAACACAACATAATGGTTGAAATAAATAATGAAATAGAAACTCAGGAAATTATTGATGCTTTAGAAAAACGTTCCAGAGTTCTTGTTGTAGATGCCGGTGAAGGTTTAGGTTCAACTGCAGAACTTATGGAATATGCTAAAGAACTTGGAAGAAACAGAAACGATTTATATGAAATTCCAGTTTGGAGAGAATCCATAAATGTTGTAGGTAATGAATTATACTATATGCAAGCTGTTCACCAAGAATCAGATGTTGTTCCAGAAAATATTGATGCAATTCGTGCATTACTTGAAATGGAATCAGATAATGAAAAATCAATAGCTAAAACCAACAAAGCAATGGGAATTTTATAATTTCCATTTAACACTTTTTTTGATAAAGATGAAAAATAATGTAATGTTTGGACCTGCCGGAAGTCCTGTTAATTATAAAGGAGCTGCTTACAAAGCACCGAAATATATTAAAGAAGAAGGTCTTGATTCCTACGAATATCAATCCCCTTATGGTGTAAGAATTGGTGAAAAGTCAGCTAAAATTCTAAAAGAAGAATCCGAAAAACATGACATTCTCATTTCAATGCATGGACCATACTACATAAATTTATGCTCTAAAGAAGAAGAGAAAATTAAAAAAAGTCTCAACCATCTAATTGCAACAGCCCGTGCCGGAGAATGGATGGGAGCATACAGATTAGTGTTTCACCCTGGTTTTTATTCAAATAGAAAGCCTGAAAAAGCAATGGAAATTTCTAAAAATACCATTAGCAGATTATTTGAAGAGCTGGAAGCTGAAGGTATTGAAGAGTTTACTTTTGCACCGGAAACCACAGGGAAACGTTCACAACAGGGAAATGTTTCAGAGATTGTTGAATTATGTGCAAGTTTTGATCATTTTGAACCAACAATTGATTTTGCCCATGTTCATGCACGTGGAAGAGGATTTTTAAATAAAAAAGAAGATTATAACTGCATTTTTTCACAACTGGAAGATAATTTGGATATTGATATCCTTCATTGTCATTTTACAACAATAGAATATGGCAATGGTGGTGAAGTAAAACACCACACTCTTGCTGAAAGTAACGAATATGGACCTAACATTGAGGATTTACTTTCAAATCTCATAGACAATGGCTGGAGAGCAAATATTATTTGTGAAACTCCTCTAAGAGATGAAGATGCTCTGAAAATGAAAGAGCTTTACGAAACCATGATTTAAACTTATTTTTTTCTTAATTTTAATATAACCAATTCTGAATCAGTTCCCCACCTCATAGGAGTGTCCATTGAACCTACCTCAGTAGTGACTGACAGATAACTACCATTTTCTTCAAATATTCCCTTATTGTATTTAAACATTAATTTACAAAACAGATTCATTGGATAAAATTGTCCACCATGAGTATGGCCAGACAACTGAAGATTGTAACCTAATCGGGCAAATAAATCCCAAGCATAAGGAACATGATAATTTATAATATTTACGGTATCATCATCAGTAGCCTGTTTTAACTGTTCATTAGATACATCTTCCTTATCTCCAAAAGTAAAAGACAATCCAAAGATATTCAATCCTTTAAATTCCATTTTTCATCATCTAAAACAATTATTCCAGCTTTTTTGGCTGCCCTGCAAACATTTTCAATTCCAGGATAGAAATCATGATTTCCAGGTGTAAACAGAATTGGCATATTTACATTCTTAAATGCATTAAAATCATCGTCTTTAACCCCACAAGATCCGTCAGCCAAATCTCCAGAAATAATAGCAATGTCACAACTGTCAGACAATTCATTTAACTTATTAGCTACCTGATTAATTATTTTTTATATCTTACAGCACCAAAATGTATATCTGACAAATGGACAATATTAACTTCTTCCTTTAAATTTTTGAATTCTAAAGTATGTTCTTTAACTATTAATTTATGAGCATGATAATAATTATAAACACCTAAAATCGGCACAACAGCTAATAAAATACATACAACACCAAATGAAATGTCAATAAATTGTTTTATTACATAAATAACAATCAGATCTATTAAAATCATCAGCATTGACCATTGCCAAATCCCAAATATTTCTGTAAAAAATCTTCCGGCAGCAGTTGATTTTTGCTCTTCAAATATCATGGGGATACATTGAAGGCCACCTAAAAGTAAAGTAGCTAGAAACAAATAAACATCCTTAACTCCACCAAAGAGTAAAAATAAATATTTCAACAGGAAAAATTCAAAAAGCATATAAAATGGAGTTGCTATAAAAACTCTCTTTGTTCTAAAACTCATTTTTTTCATCTCAAACAACTAATTAGTTGATTTATTTTAAAATTATTTAAATCTTTAGTCAGGATTATAACGAAATTAATAATAATGATGATTTCTTAATTATGAAACATAGGATATTAATATGTATCCAATAGAGGTGTAAAAATGAATATGAAGAAAATTGTAGTAGCAGGTGGTGGAGTACTAGGTAGTCAAATTGCTCTTCAATCTGCTTTTTGTGGCTTTGATGTAACTATATGGTTAAGAAGCGAAGGATCAATTGAAAGAGCACAACCTAAACTTTTAAGATTAAAAGAAATATATTTAAACACTCTTGAAGCAATGAAAACAAACCCCACAGCATATTGTAGAGGATTCAGCTGTGAAAGTGAACTGTCTGCAGATAAAATCAACGACCTTAAGCAAAAAGTTGAAGATGCCTATGACAGCATAACTTTAACAACAAGTTACGAAGAAGCAGGAAATGATGCTGATTTAGTTATTGAAGCTATTGCTGAAGATCCTGAACAAAAAATAGCATTTTATCAGGAATTAGCTAAATATCTTCCTGAAAAAACAATAATTGCAACTAATTCTTCTACAATGCTTCCAAGTGCATTTGCCAAGTACACAGGACGTCCTGAAAAGTATCTTGCACTCCATTTTGCAAATGAAATCTGGAGAAACAATGCTGCAGAAATTATGGGTCATTCAGAAACTGGTCAGGAATATTTCAATGCAGTATGTGAATTTGCTGAAAATATCAATATGATTCCATTGAAACTTAAAAAAGAACAACCAGGATACATCCTTAATTCAATGCTCGTTCCATTTTTAAGTGCTGCAGAAGCATTATATGCAGGAGGAGTTGCTGATTTTGAAACTATTGACAAAACATGGATGTTAGCTACAGGTGCTCCATTAGGTCCATTTAGAATACTTGATGTTGTAGGTTTAACTACTGCATATAATATTGGTATGATGAATCCAAAAGCTAGCGATCCAGACACTATTGAGGGAAAAGTAGCAGCTATGCTTAAAGAAAAAATAGATGCTGGAAAACTGGTATAAACTCAGGTGAAGGTTTCTACAAATATTAAAATAAGAATTTAACCATTCTTATTTTTTTAAAATCTTACTTTTTTTCATCACCGCAATATCTGATAAAACAAATGCAATAACCACCTTAACAATATTTATTATATTTTTATATAGTAAAACAAATAAAATACATAGTTAATTAAAAACAACTGTTACAAGTTGGTGACTAAATGAAAACAAACAATAAAACCCATGAAACAAAACCATCTAACCCAAAATCAAAACCCGTGCAAAAAGAAAACACTCCTTTTGCTGAATGTATAATTTTAAAACCTGTAGGTTATCCTTTTGATTTTGCAATGATGGAAAATAATCTTGAAATTATTGATAAAGCATTATTCGAAGAGTATGCTCGTGAACAATGGTTAGGGTTAGTTGTAAAAGAAAATTCATATCTTTTCGATCAGAAAATAATTCCTGATTACGGTTTTCAAATAGTATCTCTCAACCCCAATAACTCAATAATCTCTGAAAACACTAAAATTAAACTTTTAGATATTGGAGAAAATACTTTGGATACTGTTAAACGTGTTAAAACAGATGTCAAACTTTCAGATGTTGTAGGACAGGAAAATGCTAAAAATAAAACTAAAGTTTTAATCAAATATCTTGAAAATCCGGATAAATTTGGTCCATGGGCTCCAAAAACATTTTATTTTATGGATTTCCAGGTACTGGTAAAACCATGCTTGTAAAAGCACTGGCTAATGAACTTGATGTTCCATTGTATTTAATAAAAGCCACTTCATTGATTGGAGAACATGTTGGTGACAGTGCATCTAAAATACAGGAATTATTTGAAAAGCTCAAAAACAGCACCATCTATAATATTTATTGATGAAATTGATGCTATTGCACTTCACAGAAGTTTCCAGTCACTTAGAGGAGATGTTGCTGAAATTGTAAATTCCCTTTTAACTGAAATGGATGGAATTAATGAAAATAAAGCAGTGATAACAATAGGAGCCACCAACACTCCAAATTCAATTGACTATGCTGTAAGAAGCAGATTTGAAGAAGAAATTGAATTTGTTTTACCTGATGACAATGAGAGAAAAACTATCTTTGAAAATAATCTTAAAACATTTCCACTTGAATATGAATTGAATATTGAAAAGTTAGTTAAAATTAGTAAAAATATGTCTGGAAGAGACATTAAAGAAAAAATTCTAAAAACAGCACTTCACCATGCAATTTCACATGACAAAGAAATTGTAGATAAAAAAGATGTGGAATATGCTTTAAAAGCAAGTAAAATTAAAAATAGTGAAGTAAAAGGAATGTTTGAATAAAAAACATTCTTTAATTATTCTTCAAACATGAATTCAATAGCTCTGATTAATTCTTCATCATTTTCATGAGCTGCCTGTTTGATTTTTTTTAGAAATATCAAAAATATTTTATTAACAATAGAATTTGTTAAATTATCTACTATTTTAGCATTTGCATCTACATCAGAAAGTTTAGCAATTGCTTTCTTAGTTTCTCTTTCTCTTATCTTTTCCATAGATACTCTTAAATTAGCAATAATATCTTCAACACCAATTAGCTTAAAGGATTCTTTAAGTAAAGTGAACTCCTCATCGATGATATTTTCAGCTTCTGCAAATTCCTTTTTTCTGAGTTTAGTATTTTCATCTGCAATCTCACGTAAGTCATCAATATTGAATAATTTAACTCCCAATTCACAGACATCCTGACAGATATCTCTCGGATTAGCTATATCAATCATAAGCAAGTCTTTAAAATCTCCATCAGTCTTTTCCAAACGTTCTTTATTTAAAATATAATGCGGAGCACCAGTTGCACTTATTATTAAATCTGCTGTTTGAACATACTTGCCCAATTCACTGAAAAGAACAGCCTGACCGTTTAAATCATTAGCCAGTTCAACAGCAACATAATAAGTTCTGTTTGCAACAAAAATTGCATTTAAATTTTTTCAGCCAAAGCTTTAGCCACCAGTTTACCCATCTTTCCAGCACCAATAACTAAAACAGACTTATTTTCAAGATTTCCCAAATGCTTTTCAGCCAGATCAACAGCTGCAGAGCCGATAGAAATTGAACCTTTGTTAATATTAGTTTTGTTTCTTACTACACGACCTACGTGGATAGCTTTAGTAAAAATAGAATCTAAAATCTTGCCGCAATGACGTTCTTTAAATGCCTTTTGCTTAGCATCACTAACCTGACCTAAAATTTGGTCTTCACCTACAATCATAGACTCCAAACCAGAAGTCATACGAAAAAGATGCTTAATGACATTATCTCCATAATCAATAATAATGCTTTTATTTTCATGAGATAAAAGAGAATCTGAAGCATCTATATTATCATTATGAATATAATATTCCTTACGATTACAAGTAGATATTTCCACATATTCCACAATTGAGTACTTTTCCTGCAGTTCCAAAAACAGCTGATCCATTTCTTTTGCAATATTTTCCATAGCATCAATATTTGCAATTTTATGGTCAACCCTTAAATTAAGTATCATCAAATCCCCTTATTAAATCATCGATATACTTTTTAGCTTCATCTATTTCATTGTTATCAAGCAAATCCTTAATATTTTCATTACTGAAAATTTCATAAAGATACTGCCTTCTTTTTTCTGGTCAGATATCTTGGATTTAAGCAATTTACGACTATAATCCTGAAGTTCGATTTTTAAGATATCTTCCTTCGTAATGATAGATTGAATTTTTTTTCTTAATTGGCGAGCCATCAATGGACTTTTTCCATTTGTAAAAATAGATATTTCGACATCGCCAATATTAAAACTTGTAGGAACAATAATATTTCCATTATCTGGAAAATCAGCCCTATTTAATAATTTATCCCCAGCTATTTTACCAACATAATCAGACAGTTCCCTATCACCGCTAGCTATTACAACTAACTCAGACCACTGAACTAATTTATCTACATCATCAACTGAAGCTAAAACCGCTCCTTTATTAATTAATTCCTTATCTAAAACATCCCCCCGCTAATTTAACATTAGCTCCATGGTCAAGAAATTTATTTGCTCTTCTTGTAGCTACTTCACCAGTGCCTAATATAAATACATTTAAATTGGCTGTTTTAAGATATAGGGAAGTCCAATCCATATTAATCAGCATTTCCTAAGGATTTAACACGCAATAATTTTACAGCCATTCTTAAATCATTATTACAATCATTTAAAACATTCATGGCTTCCCTTTCACCAATATTGAAAGTTTCAGCCAATACTTTTACACTTTCATCAGGATCAGGTTTATCAGCACCAACTAATCTTTCGGACAATTCTTTTTTCAAGTCCAAATATTCATCATGAGTCATACCGATATTTTTTAAAGTAATATCACGTAACGGGCATGGTTTAGACGGTTTACAACACCATACTAATGATCCAAAACAAGTCCCTGTCCCTTCACCTAATTTAGTTTCTTTTTGCAAATTCCGTTTTAATATCAATATATTCTTGAGGAGTTAAGTTAACTTCATCCAAAGCATTTAATATTGGACAAGGTTTAACTGGAGGGCAACAAAAAGCCAATCCCCTTTATCTCCACCTCTACAGATATGAGATGGCGCATCTTCCCAAGTCATAATTAACCTCCAAATTAATAATCATTTCTCATGAAATAATTTATACAGATATAATTTATTTTAGTTTATATATAATCTTTTTATGAAAAAATAATCTGATTAATATTCTATTGTATGACTGATACATTTAAATACATTGCCAAAATCATCTAAATAAGTTTCATCCTTAAGTAAATTGAAATATTTTAATGTTAAAGGAGATAATTTATGAAATACCTGATATTTAGCCAGATTATTTTTAAAATCCTCAATAACTACATCATATACTCCTGCTTTAGGAACAAAACAAATACTGTATTTAATATTATCAGAAAGAAGTACAGTTTCTTCAAATAAAACTGCATTTGAATCATAAAGTTGTTTAATTTTTCCTTTTGATTCCTCTGTTTTTTTCAATAATCTCCAATCAAATCACCTAAATCTAATTAAAAAAAAGAATAGAAAAATATAATTTAATGTTACTTAAAACTGCTCATATCAATTCTTTAGCAACATCAAATGTAAACCCAGCTAGCTTTAAACTAACAAAAAGTGTTTAATAAAATAAAAATAAAAAAGGAATTAATTTTTTAAACATTCCTTCTTTTTCATCGGCAGTTAACTGTTTAACTATTTCATCAGGAGTTCCTACATCAAGGATTTTTCCACCTCTCATTAAAGCAGACCTGTCACAGACATCCAATACAAAGTCCATATCGTGAGAAATGATAATAAAGGTTTGCTCCAATTCTTTTCTAGCTTTTAAAATAGAATCAGTTACAATTACACGAGTGATTGGATCCATTGTACCTGTCGGTTCATCTAAAATAATTATTTTAGGTTCTTTAATAAGAACTTGTGCAAGAGCTACTCTGTGTTTTTCCCCGACACTTAATTCATCAGGATATTTATCAAGTAAGCATTCAGCCACGTTTTCATCAAAACCGACAGTAGTCAATACATGAATAGCTTTGATTTTTGCAAATTCTGCAGGCAATTCCAAACTAATAGCATCAGTCAAGTTTCCTAAAATAGTTCTGTGAGGATATAATGAATATTCCTGATGTAATAATCCCATATATGGAATTACACGACCCCTATTAAGAGGACCGCTTTTACTCATGTCAACCCATTCATCATCAAGTTTTACTTCAATTTTACCGCTACTTGGTTCAGTCAGTCCTATTAACATTTTAGTAAGTGTTGTTTTTCCAGCACCACTTAAACCTACAATACCAAAGATTTCTTCCTTGTTTATGGCTAAATCAATTCCATCAACAGCTTTAACTACTCCCCTTTCAATTGAATAGTAATGTTTTTAACATCATCCATTCTAACTTCAGGAGCCCCAATTTCCGGATTTTCTACTTTTTCAGGTACTGGAACAGTATCAAGGAAATGATTCACAACATTTTCAGGTTCTCCTTCCTCTTTAATTTCTCCATGTTCCAACCAGATAACATGATCTGCCAAATCATTCATGATTTCAGGCCAGTGAGAGGTGATTAGCATAGTGATTCCTTTATCTTTTACACCTTCAATTAATGTATTGTGAAGTTTTTCAGCAGTTTGAGGATCAAGAGTACCTGTCGGTTCATCAGCTAAAAACATCATAGGCTGTTTTGCTAATTGTCTTGCAAGTACAACTCTTTGTTTTTTCCACCACTTAAGTCACGTGCAACATGAGTAATTCTGTGGTTCATCTGAACCATTTCCAACAAGTCTAAAGCATCATAAAGATTGTCTTCATAATCATTTTCATCACTCATTGCCCTCATAACATTTTCAATTACAGTTTCTTCATCGTATAATGCAAAGTTACGTTGCAACATGATAGCTATTCTTCTTTTAATACTTGCAAATTCTTTTCTTTCAGCATTGAAGAAATCAACTTCTTTTTGCTTCGTAAGTTCCACCACAGGAGCATTTTTTCACCTGCATGAGATGGAGATTCAACAGCCAAACAATCTGGACAAATAGCAAGATTAAAGATAACCTGACCTTTATCAGGTTTGTAATCCAATGTACCTCTAAGCATGTTAATTAATACAGATTTTCCACTACCACTACGTCCTAAAATACCTAAAGTTTCCCCTTCTTTGATTTTCAAATTAATATTTTTAAGAACATCAACACCATTAAATGTTTTTGTAATATTCTTAAGAGTAATAAAATCCATGAAATCACCTTTTATAAAATCAGTATTTATTTATCTTTTAAACCATTTATAATATTTTCTAATAATTATTGTTATATAATGGTGTTATATATTTAAAAATTAGATATATTAAAGTTCAATTTGCCAGAAATAAGTGCCCTAGCTATTGAAAAGCCATAAACTCCTGTTTTAAGCATTTTTTCAATTTTTGTTCGCTGTCTATAGAATTATTTCCGATAACTTTAATATTAGTATTAGAACAAATTTCAGTTAACAAATCATAATCAGCATCAAAAATTCCGGCTTTCATTGCATCAATATGCAAATAGTCAGCTCCTGCGTTTTCAATCAGTTTAGCTATTTTTAAAGTGTCACTACCTTCAACATTAGCTCGAATCTTAACTGAAACCTCACAAGAAGCATTGTCAACAACATCCTTAATATAATCAGCCAAATCTCCTCTTTTTAACATATTTTGACCACAGCCAATAGCTAAAATTTCTTCCTGGCGACAATGACAATTAATTTCAACAATATCCAAATTGTCTATTTTACTTACTTCAATAATGGGCTGTGGAGTAGTTGACCTGACATTAACTGAGACTTTAACATCAGGATGCTGTTTTTAATTAAATTAACTTCTTTTTTAATATGACCTATAATTTCATCCTGAAGAAAATGAAACTCATTTCTTCCTCTTTTGATTATTTTTCACTGGCTTCTATTGTTTCAGCATCTAAACTGTAACCGCCTAATGTGGCTGTGTCAAATCCAAATGGAATAACTTTATTTAAAAATTCAGCATCTGTTATTCCTGCCATTGGAGCTATGACTTTAATTTAGAAGCCCCCTTAATATTCTTTTTCAATAACCCATGTCCACATTCCGTTGTCATGTTCACGGATTTCTTCAAGTCCTAAATCTGCCATATATGCAGCATCTTCCATATTACGGCCAATACCGATACCTGCTTTAAGACCAATTCCAATTTCATCATTAATTTCAACTAAAATATCTTCAATGTCCTTTTCAGACAATCCGTTACATGGAGCCATAAAGTTATCTCCACCAATGAAAAAGAGTAATGCTCCTTTTTTAATTAATTTAGTCATTAAATAATGCTGTGCTTTATTAACCATGAAATTAGTATCAAATGCAGATTCAATATCAGTTAATGTTTCTGTAACACTATTAATATCAATATGAGCTGCCTGAACTAAATTATCTTCATCTGCAGGAGCTAAACTATCAATAGCTAAAATTTCTTTTCTTTTTGAAGATTGAGCCCCACCTTCTTTTTTTTGTAAGGCAATAGTAGCTAATTTTTGAGCTTCATGAGGAGTTTCAGCTGCTCCAACACCCATACTGATAGTGATTGGATACCTATTTCTAATGGATCTCTGAATTCTCAAGTGGTCTTCCTCATCAATACCATTTGTAACAGCAAGCAAATTATCAAATCGGGTAAAGAAAACCAAACCTTTTTTATTTGCAAATTGTCTTTCCAAATCTGCATATAATTCTGCTTGTAAAATTTGTAAATCTGATTCATTACGTGGTCTTGGAGTCACAGTCCATGGACCATAATTATCAATTTGTATTAAAGTCATTTGTATCATTTAAGCCACCATTTCTCTAAGAAATATCATTTAATATTATTTTAGCTAATTTTTTTCTTATCATCTAAAGTTTTCATAATTGTATTTGTAACAATTACTTCACTAACAATTTTTTCTAAATCATCCTTTAAATTATTATCTTTTTTATCAATAACTATTGTATCTAAAAAACTTTCATATAAAGAAGCTACACCTACTGATGAAACTTCAATTCCAAGTGCATTCATAAATTTACTGGCGGGACCACTTACAGAATCAGTACCTATAATTGGAGAAACTGCTATTACATGAGTATTTTTTAAAGCTTCCTTAACACCATCTAAAGATAATATTGGAGATATTGAAGTTATCGGATTAGACGGGCCAATAATAACTGCATCTGAATTATTAATAACTTCAATAATTCCTTTTGCAGGAGTTACTTTGGAAAATCTGACATCCAAAACTTCAGGTTTGCTCTGATGTTTTATTAAAAAGTCATGAAATTCCAGTTCCCCATATCTGTAATGATTTTAATATCTGAATTTTCATTACTCATGGGCAAAATTTTAGAACTTATATGCATATTGCTTGCCTGAATATCAACAGCTTCAGCAAGTGAATGATTTTCCATCAACAGAGTCTTTTGTATTTTAGTAGCCCTATCAATATCCCCTATTCTAAGCAACTCTGGAGTGCCTAATTCATCAAGCCTTTCATGAGTGATAAATGTATCATTTTTAACACCATACCAGAACTCTTCATTAATCATGTCTGCCATAGTGTATAACACAGTGTCAATGTCTGCTGATACATAAACACCTGAAAAGTATTCATTTTCTAAAGTATTGACAATAATAGTCATATCTTTAGGATCAATAACTTCTTTTAAACCTTGCAACAATTTTGGAGTGCCAGTTCCCCAGATAATACAGTAATCATTTTAAGTTAGTCTCCAGATTAATTTCTAAATACATCAAATTCTTTTGGTCTGAGCAACGGATTGATTCCAGTATCAGTGTCTCTTAGCTTATCAAAATTATCAAATCCGCGAATAATAACAACAGGAAGGCCTTCATCAGCCTGACCCATAACAAGAGATGCTGCTGCAGCAAGTTCATCACCAGTAGCTACTTCACTAGTCTGAAGTTCACGACCATATAAATCCTTTTCACCAGCCCGTTTCCATAACGGATTAATTCCAGAGCATCCAATAGCCACACCAACAGCACCATTTCTAAATGCTCTTCCCTGAGTATCAGTAATTAAAACTGCAATTTCCTCATCAAATTCATTTTCCAAAAATTCTCTGATTTGTCTTGCAGACTTATCAGCATCTTCAGGCATGGGAGTAGCTAGCCCTTTATCAACATTAGACTCATCAATACCTGAATTTGCACAGACAAAACCCTGTTTAGTTTCAGTAATAATGAAATCAGGACCAACAGCAACCACCTCCCGGGATTCATTTATAATAGCTTCAACCAATTTAGAATCTTTTTTAGACTGTTTAGCAATAATTATGGATTCTTCAGATGGAATTATATCTCCTAATTTGATAACATTTCCTTCTGCTTTTGAAATTAAAGTTTCAGCTATTAAAATAATATCCCCATGTTTTAATAAACAACCCTGTTTTTCAATTGCATCTTTAATTATTTGACAAATATCATCATTAGGTTCAACTAATGGAATATTGTCTAAACCAATTAATTCTATTGACATATTAATCATCTTAAAAAAAAAATAAAAAATTAAGGATTGAAATTGCCTATATTCCATTCCCCATCAAAAACAGCTGCACCTGCAGTTACTGCTTTTTTATAATTGACAAAAATGCCTCCGTCAAAAATAAATTTTGCAGCATCTTCAGCTGTTTTTGCATCAAAATCTACTGAATCATAGAACTGACTTCCATATGTGGAAATAAATACAGCTTCGCCATATGGGATTTTGTCAACCAATAATTTTTCATCATTAGCTATTCCCACATAGCAGACATAATCATCCTTTTTATTTGTAGATGTAACAACTCCTGCAATACGTGGAGTATGATAATCATCTTTCTCATAATCCAAAGTAAGCAATGAATAAGCTATTGCATCTTTAATATTCATCCCCAAAAGCTATTTTATCAGCTATTACATCTGTATGTGAACCATTAGATACAATAGCCATATCTTTTACAATGCGTATACAATTATATGTAATGTAAGTATTTTCAAAAATATCTTTTTTCAAAACCTTCCTTTGGCACGATAGATGCCCTATTATCAAATTTTAAACATTGTCTATTAGGAAATGACCTACTAGATACTCTATATGCCACAAAAGGTTTACCATCACAATTCATACCAATAGATAAAATTCTCCCCGTATACATTTTTCAACCTCTTAAGTAGTATTTGGACTTCTAACAGCATCTTCAGGAGACACACCTGCAGGAGTAGTTATAATAATCTCTCCAGGTTTTATTTGTATTTGTCCCTCATCGATAACATTAGCTTTAACACCAATAGCATTTTGCGATATTAAATCAGACATATCTTTACCATCAACAACAACTTTATGCAAATTAGCTACAGGCACAACATAATATTCAGCATCTCCAGAAACATCAGTTACATTTGGTTTGCCTGTTCCTGAGTCAGTAGAAGATGCATCATCAGCAGACATATCTGATGCTGAGAAATTACTTGTCACAACCAAGAAAATCATAATTGTAAATAAAATATCTATAAGTGGAACTAAGTTAATAGACGGTTTCCTGTTAAGAACCTTCTCTTTATATGATTTAACATCAATTCTCATAAAATCACTTATTGTCTCAATTTACTTTCAATTATTTCAGCATTAACATTGCACTTTTCCAATATAATATTTGAAATACTTTTATCTAACATACTAGGTTTAAATGAAACCTTAATGTTTGCATAAGGATCAGAAATTAGTCTAGTATTAACAACACCTTCGGCTTCTTGAAGAGCTTCTAATGCACATTCAACATTAGCTTCAACTCTTATTTTAACTACTGCATAACCCCAATTAGTCATTTTAGTAGCCAATTCAATTTTATCCATTTCATTTTCAACTAAACCTTGAATATAAGTATGAATCGGTAACATAATAATAGCTACAAGCAAACCTACAATAGTTGTTGTTAAAGCTATATAAATACCTTCTGCCATAGCTGCAGAATTAGGATTAACTCCTAATGCTTTAAAAGGTCATCCAGATACCAATTACAGTACCGATCAAACCTAAAAAAATGGAGCCAATTCAATAATTGTTTTAATTGAATTTAATCCTTTAGTCATTTTACTTACTTCAACAATGAAAATTTGTTCCATACTTTCTTCAACTTCAATTTTGTTTTTATAACCGATTTTTAAAGTTTCAGAAATAATTTTAGAAATAGGATTTTTAAAAGAATTAATTTGTTTTAATGCTTCAACTGCTCCTCCTCTTTCCATAGAAGCAGAAACAATACCTAAAATTTCAGTTGTATCTACCTTACTAATTTTCTTAAGATACACAATTTTTCTTAATGAAACAAGAAGACCATAAATACCAATAAAAAGAATTATATAAGTAATAATTCCCCCCTGAGTAAGTATCTCCATGATATTTTCGAAAAATTGAGTCAGATATTCAACTATCATTTTTATCCTCAATATAATATTTTTATAAAAATAATTTATTTAACCATATACTTAATAGTTTTTAAAAAAATAGCTATTGAGAATTTTTCATTTTCTCAACAGTTGCCCATGATTTCCTAACAAAATCAGGCATTTCATCATATGTAAAATTAGTTAAAAATTTTTTAGTGGTGGGATCAGAAGGATAGCCCGAACCAATTCCACCTATTTTAATATAATCTTTATTGATTTCATTTATATGTGAATCCCTTTCTTGTTTAGCTATGATAGAAGCAGCACTAACTTCAATATAATTATCATCCGCTTTATGTTCAGCTACAACATTCACTCCGGTGTCATTTGCAAGCTTGTTTTGAAAACGTTCTGCTTTAATATCAACTGCATCAACAATAGCTTTTTCAGGATTTAAATTAGAAAGAATTTTCTCCATCCCAATTCTTTCAATTTCATTAAGATTAATTCCCTCTGCCCTCATATTATCAATGTCTTGAGCAGAAATTACTACCAAATCATATTCGAACATTTTTTTTAATTTACGAGACAGAATTGTTCTTCTATTAGGAGTCAATCGCTTAGAGTCCTTTACACCCATTCTTTCTAAAACTTTATCCATTTTTTCAGGGACAATAACTCCTGCAATAACTAATGGTCCTAAAACAGATCCCCTACCAGCTTCATCAATTCCTAATACATCCATAAAAATCAGCAAAAAAGTTTAAAAAAAATAATTAAAAAATTATTTCATAGCTCTAAGACGAACTTCAGGTTCTAATGCAAGAGGTTCTGCAGCAACAATAGCTGTACCTTTTGCTACAACAGTCATAGGATCATCAGAAACTTCAATAGGAATAGATATTTCATCGAAAACTCTTTCTTTTAATCCACGAAGTCTTGAACTTCCTCCAACTGCTACTGCATTATTATAAACTCCCATCATTAATTCAGGAGATAATCTTTCTAAAATCACATTTAAACCATCTACAATTTCTTGCATAAATGGTTCTACAGCATCAGCAACTAACATTGAATCAATAACAACTTTTTTTAGGCCTGTTGGTTTCTAATGATTTACCAATAACTTCAACACTTAAATTTTCAAGTTGTTCACTGCAATGAATCATACCAACTTCTATTTTTGCAGCTTCTGCATCATGAATACCAATAGCTACATCGTATTTTTCTGCAACTAATTCAACGATTCTGTTATCAACATCATCTCCACCACACCTAACTGTTTCAATATCGTTAATACCACCGAGAGAAATAATAACAATATCAGTTGAACCTGCACCAATATCAATAACCATGGTTCCATTTGGTTCTGCAATAGGTAAACCAGCACCAATAGCTGCTGCCAATCCTTCACTAATTACAAGAATGTTTTCTGCTCCAGCTTTTCTACCAATTTCTTCAGCTGCATTTTTTTCCACTTCAGAAGAATCTCCCGGAATACCTATAACAATTCTTCCAACACTTTCTCCTTCTTCTATACCAATTTGCATAGCTTTAATAAGTAAAGCTTGTGCTTGAGCTACGTTTTCAATAACTCCTTTTTTCAAAGGCCTTACAGCAAGAATATCTTCAGGAGTCCTACCAAGCATTTTTTAGCTTCTTCCCAACTGCTAAAACTTCAGACGGATCATCCTTTTTAACAGCGACAACTGATGGAATTTGATATAAATCAAATTTGTCTCCAGATGGTTTTGCAATTACCGTGTTTAAAGTTCCTAAATCTATTCCCAAACTGTTACTAATGATTCTGGTATCATTAGCTTGTGGTTCCTCTTCTTCATTTCCAAAAATATTCATGACTAATCCTCCGTTACAATATCTTTAAAATCAATGACAAATATCCTATTAGATGTAGCTATACTATGGACTTTTTCAACATCTTCATCTTTTTCAACTGAAATCAAAACTGTTGATAATACAACATCGCTTATATTATATAATGGCTTTAAAGCAGATTTAATAAAATTTGGTAGTTTAACATTGGAATTTATATCAACATCAATGAAACCTGTAGTTTGAGATTCCTGTAAAATCGCAAATGAAACCTTTGATTTCTCAAGAACATAAACAAGATTTTTAATCATATCATCAGGAGCGACTAAAACCATCAAGTTAGGTTCTTCAGTTAAATAATGGCGAGTTACTTGTATAAAAGCCCCACCCTTCTGATTACAAAGTCTTTTAAATTGATTAATTTTGCCTGAATTACCATACAACATGATAAAATCAAATTTTTTATTTAATCTTTTATCTGTTAATATAACATGTTCTCTAAATAGAATTTTTACAGAATGCTTAGAAGCAATCGCTTTATAGGCTATGTCATCTATCAAATTAACATTTCCTGCAGCTATACACCAAACTTTTTCATCTTGGTTTTCATTATCAGGTGTTAACCGTGCAGCTTGTCTAAGTGCTTGTATATCTTCTATCATTTAACTACTCGCATTATATTAATATTTTACTTCAACTTTAAATAAATTACAACAAAGTAATTGAATTTATTAAAGTTTAACAATTAATAATTACCCATTATTATTATATATATTTTATCTTTAAAAAATATAACTTTAACCACAACAATTAGCATAAAGCATAACAATAATTAAAATCAAAAATTAATTCAAGAAATAAATAAATTTTTAAAACTCATATAAATTAGTTTATTTCACTAAAAATACCATTATTCAATCATTAAATAAAGATACAAGAAAAAATAATGAGTAAAACAAGAAAAAATTAATAATAAATGAGTTAAAAAGTATCAATGGAGTTTTACATGAAATTAGAAAGTACAAAGATTCAAAGTTTTTTTGCAATATCCGATGGAATATCACTAATGAACATGATATGTGGATTTATCTCAATCCTTTTTGCGATAAATCATAATTTTGAGTCATCAGCTATTTTAATGATAATAGCCATCATGTTTGACTCTGTAGATGGCTGGGTAGCTAGGAAAATTAATAGAAATGATGCATTAAAATTTGGACAAAATATAGACTCCCTTTCAGACGCCATATCATTTGGTGCAGCACCTGCAGTATTTCTCTATACAATTAGCAGCACAATACCCCATAATCTTTCAATAATTCCAACAATCATTAGCTTATTAATTGTAGCTTGTGGTATCTTAAGATTAACCAGATACAATGCAATAGCAGACCACATTCAAACACATGACTTTATAGGATTTCCAATCCCTGGAATAGCCATTATATTAGCTACATTCTATTTAAGCGGATTATTCAATATTTATCTTGCTTTAATATTAATGATTATAGTGTCTTTATTGATGATTAGTAATGTTACATATCCCAAATTTGATAATTTAATTATTATTGGAGTTTCTGTAGTGTTAATTGTGTTAATTATACTTCCAATAAGTCTAACACTCTTTGGCATAAATATACCTGCATTAATACTATTGATATTTTCCTTATATTACCTGTTAATTAATTTAATTAAAATTAATTAAATTACCCATCTACTTTTTAAATAAAAGTAGAGGTATAAATTAATGATTGACCAAAAACCAAGAGATCCATTATATCCCCAAGGATTTGAGGATATAGATAACCTTAAAAACCGTCAGATTCCACGACCAAAACCCAAAAAACAGAAGACAATGATTTAAAAATATTAAAATCATTTAATCAGAAATTAGGAAAATATATTGGTCCAAAACCGGAAAATATAATTGAAAATGAAGAAAAGAAAAAAATAGGTATGATAATTACAACTTTAATTATCTTAACTTTGGTAATATCTGCTTATTATTTCTTAATTTATGAACCCTCCCAAGAAGAACTGAATTTAGCAAAAACAACAAAGCTTAATGAACTTCATAATCTGTATACTGGTGCTCTAACAAGTTCAAGTGAAGCTATGATATTGGAAAATGAAATTAACAATGCAAAAAGCAAAAATGAGGTAGAATCCATAAATATATTGTTACCTGCTACTAAAGACTGGAAAGCATTTCATAAAAAGTCCATAAATGCAAATTTAGACCCATATAATAGAACTATGGTGACCTATACTGACAACAATACCAAAAATGCCATAATACCTGCCAGTGAAGCTTTAACTATTGTTGATGAGAATAATGCAGAAGTTCTCTCTAAAATTAAATTTAAAAAACCGAACACGGTATCAGTACCTATTTTAGTTTCAAGACTTCAGGCAGGAGCCGGACTTGTAAATGTAGGAAGTATTGTTGATATTTATACTAGTTCAAACTATACAGACAATGGAACACCAAATAACCAAACCAGTCCAGATATAAAAAGGATGTACTGTGGTTTCAATAATGAGATGTGAAGAAAATGGAGAGATTGACAGCGAATACTCAAAAGCAGATACAATTGTCCAAGGAAATAACACAAATCCAAATGAAAACACACAAACTTTTAAATCAAATGTTTTGGAACTTTTAAAAGGTTCAATAATAAACGGGTACAATGAAAAACAGACTGCAGAGCTATTGCAGAATTATGGTATAAAATTATCTAATTATGAAAGACAAATTAATCTTGGAGATTTAGATGCTCAATATATGCTGCTTGTTGAAACACCACAAGACAAAGTTAATTTCTTATTAGATAATATGGATCAAATCATATTAACAATTCCAACAACAAGTGCTCCTGCATGGATGGTTAATGAAATAAATTCAACTTATAAAAAATAGGTAAAATATTTTAAACTAAAAAATAAAAAGTTGATAACATGAATAAAACAAAAATTACAACTTTAGTTGTTATAATTTGTATAATCATATTAGGATTATATGCTGCGGGAGAAGTTAACTATTTCTCATCAAAAATAGCTGTTGAGAAAAATATAGATTCACCTGTTATAAATATACCAACTATTGGAATTGAAGAGAAAATAAATAATGTATCTCTTTCACAAGGTGTTATGCACGATACAAAATCATTTACGCCAACATATGGAGATGTTATATTATCTGGGCACAGAACTCTTCAGGGATCACCATTCTTAAGACTTAATGAATTAAATAACGGAGACATAATTACCTTAGAATGGCCGGGAATAGGGGAAGTAAACTATACCGTCATAAACAAGACTATAGTTGAACCAACTGCACGCATCAATGCTCAAAGTAATGGAACTCACATATATTTGATTACCTGTGACCCAATTGGATCTACTGCCCACAGATTAATTATTGAAGGTGAGTTAAGCAAAGTCGGTCCGATAAATGATGAAATAATTCAAAACAATCCTCATGAATCATATGCATTAATAATAGCTACTGCATTTTTTAGTTATAGGATTAATATTTAGTTATTTCTATCCTAAAGACAATAGAATTTACATATTAGCTGCAGTGTTAATTATATCAGCAATATTATTCTATTTCTATGTTTTCCCAATAGATTCCAATATAATTTATGAAAAAAATATTATGGCTAAACGGAGGAATGTAAAAGATGGATGTTGATGAAAAATACTTTTCAAATATAACCTCAAGAGAAAGAGCAATATTTGAAGGTGCAATAAGTATGGGAGCATTATTTCACCAATTTGTTGGAACTCCTGTAAATAAAAGTTCTAAAAAAGCTTAGAAACAAGTATGGAAGAATCATTAAAATTACAGCCAGCTATTGAAGATGTTGATGTTAAAATTAGATTTGACAAACTGGAAGAATCAATGAGCGATTTTGACTACACCTCTTTAACTGGAGATATGCTTGATGTTAAAATATATACAAAAGTAAAAAGGATGTACAGGCTACAATAAGAATAGAGTTTATTGAGGAGTTGAATTATCCTTTAATGTATGTAGAAGACATCCATTAAATTATTGCAGGTGTTGTATCTACAACACCCACAAACTATTTTTTTAATCAATTAACTCAAAATTAATCAATTGATCAGTTTCCAAATTCTCATCATGCATATTAACAGATGTCTGAGGACCATCATATGTTTTATAATACAATATTCCTTTATCTGTATTATAACAATCTGAATAAATGGTATATTCAAATTTATCAGGTTCTTCCACCAATGTGCATCCTTTCTGCTGTTCTACAGATGCAAGGATATGGAAAAACTGAGACACACTTTCTTTTCAGAGTCTCCTGAAACAGAATTCTCCTTAACAAAAGAAGCTTTTACAAAACGGGACTGTGAAGAAACATCACCCGGAAGACCAATTGAACCCATTCCCCTACTATAAATAGCCAAATCCAAATTTCCACCAAATGTATTTTCAGGTGCCTTATTGGATAATGCCATATAATTATTTAAATTAAACAGCTGTTTATCAAAAGGAGGATTGTTTGTTAAAACCCCTACAGGATTATCATAAACATTCAATCCTTCCTTTACAACCTCTACAACAATTGAAGCATTTCTATCTGAAATAATCCAATGAAGTGGAGATGGAGGCAATTGAGTTGAAAATTTCTCATTTGAAATATTTAAATCAACCAATAATCTTTTGGCATCATTTATTGTTTTTGATTGGGATAATATATATGGAATAATTTCAAAAGAAGCTATGTTAACTTTAGACTCATTTAATGGCTTGTAGTCACAATAATCTGGAAAGTTTAATCCACCCATAGCTAATCCTTTCTCATTACATGCATCATAATACAAAGGATATTCATCAATACCTGCAGCTATGCCAATAATCCCATAATGATTTTCAATGTCTTCAGTATCCCGAAATATTAAAGGATAGTTTCTTGGAGTTATAGTTACTCTTTCATTATATGAAATTTCATAGTCAAAATTACGGCCAAAATAATGGCATTTTGTTAAATAATTTGCAGCAGTACACATAATTAACAAACCTCCGTTGTTAACTAATTATGCATAATATATATTTATAGTTAATTGAATTGTAAAAAAGAGTGAAAATAAAATAATTAATAAATTTCTGCCAAATCATTTAATAAATCAGTTAAATGCTGCTTAGTAATATGATTCATTAAAACCACACGAATAGCTACAGGACATTTAGCTACTGAAACTCTCCATCCTAAATTTTCCAATTTATCTGCCAAATCATGCGCTTCCATATTCGGATGGTTAAATGCTACAATATTTAATTCAGGTTCTACAACAACATCATAACCTATCTTTTCCAATCCTTCTTTAAAATAATGAGTATTATCCATCAGGTTTCCGGCCAGTTTTTCATAGCCTTCGTTTCCAAGATATTTCATAATAGCATAAGTAGCTGCAGAAGCTGCTCCAGAACGAGTTCCGACAATTGTTGATTGTGTTTTAACAGTCAGATATGGGGAATCAACAGCCATTACTTCCAGATACTCTTTTTTCTAAACAGAATTCCGCCTGCAGGAATTGGTGCTAAACCCATTTTATGAGGATCAACAGTAATAGAACAGACCCCAGGTAATGAAAAATCAAAAGGCGGAAATTCATAACCTATTTTTTTAAAAAAGGTATTGAAAAACCTCCAAATGCAGCATCAACATGGAAATAAATATTATTTTCATAAGCTATTTTAGACAATTCCTCAATAGGATCAACCAAACCTAATTCGGTTGTTCCTGCAATAGCTTCAATAGCTACAGTTTTATCAGAAATATTTTCCTTAACTGATTCAACATCTATCTTGTAGTTTTCATCTAATTTAGCTTCAATAATTTTAAATTCATCATATCGGCAGCTTTTTAAATGAAAAATGAGCAGAACCCGGAATTATAATTTCTCCATTTTTAATTCCTTTATATTTTCTAGCATGATTTCTTGCTGCTCTCATAGCCATTATATTAGCTTCAGTTCCACCAGTTACAATATTACCATAAGGTTTACTAATCGACAATAATTCACCAATAGAGTTTATAACTTCATCTTCAATGTATTTTGTTCCTTTGAAAAGACCCGGATCTCCCAAATTAGAGTCTAAAAATTTACAATAAACTTCTTTAGCAAATGGATGTGCTTCTGTGCACATAGAACCTAATATTCTACCGTCACTATATTTATGGTCTTTTGATTGAATTTCATCTAATTCTTCAAGTATGTCTTTTTTGGATATTGGTTTATCTTCCATAGTACAACCTTATAAGGTGATATTTTAAAAAAAATAAAAAAAAGAAATAAAATTTATTCTTGAGATTTACGGGCAGCATCAAGAATAATTTTTTTCTCAGCCCTAGCTACAGTTTTTCTAACTTCAGCTACAGCATCTGCATTTGAGGATACACTGGTAATTCCATATCCTACAAGTTTTTCAACAATATGAGGTACACTGCCTGCTTGACCACAGATACTGCAAGTAACACCCGCTTCAACACATTTTTTAATTGTTCTTTCAATTAATTTCATTACAGCAGGGTGTTCTTCAGTATAATGTTTTGCAACAAATTCATTGTTTCGGTCTACTGCAAGAGTATATTGTGTTAAATCATTAGTTCCTAAACTTACGAAATCAACACCAATTTCAAGGTAATCTTCAATAGTTAAAGCTGCTGCAGGTATTTCAACCATCATACCAAAGTCAATGTCTTTATGAGGGATTAAACCTACACTAGCACAAAGTTCTTTTTGCCTGTTTAAGTTCAGCAGGACTTTGTGATAATGGAATCATAATTCCTAAATTAGTATAACCTTTATCATAAAGTTTTTAATAGCTTTGAATTCGCATTTAAGAATTTCAGGTTGGTCAAGTTCCCTTCTGATTCCCCTCCAACCTAACATCGGATTGTGTTCTTCAGGTTCGTTTTCTCCACCTTCTAAAGTGATGAATTCATCAGTTGGTGCATCTAAAGTTCTGTACCATACTGGTTTTGGATAAAATGCATCTGCTACAACCATTACATTTTCTGCAATAGTGTCAATTAATTCATTTTCCCTTCCATCAGCAATGAATTTTCCAGGATGAATACCTGCAGTTAACATTAAATGTTCAGTTCTAAGTAATCCTACACCATCTGCACCAGTAGCTGCTGCTCTTTGAGCTGCTTCAGGCATACTTACATTAGCTTTTACTTCAGTAACCGTTATAATTGGAGCTGCTTCAACATTAGCTGCTGTTGGAGCTGCTTCTTCTTTACTTTCATGGATTCCTTCATAAACTAAACCTTTTTACCATCTAAAGTAACTCCAACATTTTCTTCTAAAGTAGTTGTAGCTGAACCGGTTCCTACAACACAAGGAATTCCAAGTTCACGGGAAATAATAGATGCATGGCAGGTTACTCCACCTTCATCAGTAATAATTCCGCTAGCTCTTCTCATAGCCGGAACCATATCAGGAGTGGTCATAGTTGTAACCATAATGTCGCCGTCTTTAATTTTATCCAGTTCATCAATGTCTAAAATGATTTTGACTTTACCGGAAGCTGTACCTGGACTTGCTCCAAGACCTTTAACAATGACATTTTTATCACCAACAGCAGAATCTTCACTAGCTGCACCATTGTCATCACCTAAAGTAGTAATTGGTCTTGCCTGTAATAAGAATAAATTACCTTTTTCAAAAGCCCATTCAGTATCCATTGGTTCACCATAATGAGCCTGAATCCTTTTACCCATTTCAGTTAACTCAACAAGCTCTTCATCAGATAAAACTCTTTCGTTTCTTTTATCCTCTGGAACATCTACCCTTACACTAGTTCCGTCTTCGTCTTTTACATACATTAATTTTTTATCACTTATAGTAACACCAATAACTTCGTCATTGCTTTTGTCTACAACATAATTATCCGGAGTTACATCGCCGGATACAACAGCTTCACCAAGACCCCATGATCCTTCAATTAAAGCTATTTCTTCACCGGTAGATGGGTTTACAGTAAACATTACGCCAGCCTTATCTGCAATAGCCATTTTTGAACAACAACAGCAATGTACACTTTTGAGTGATCAAACCCGTTTTCTTCCCTGTAAAAAATAGCTCTTGCTTCAAATAAAGATGCCCAACATTTCCTTATGTAATCAATTACATCCTCACTACCAGAAACATGTAAAAAAAGTATCTTGCTGACCTGCAAATGAAGCATCAGGTAAATCTTCTGCAGTAGCTGAAGAACGAATAGCTACATCAGTATCTTCTTCACCAACTCTCTGACAAAGTTGATTATAAGCTTCAATAATTAAAGTAGACATATCTTCTGGAACCGGAGTTTCAATGATAATAGATTTAATCTCTTCAGCAGCAGCTTGAAGTTCTTTAGTATTGTTGATATCTGTTTTAGCAAGAATATCCAATACTTTACCGTCAATTCCAGCATCTTCCATGAATTTTCCATAAGTTTCGGCAGTTACTACAAAACCAGGTGGAACAGGAATACCTGCTTGAGTCAATTCTCCCAAGTTAGCTCCTTTTCCCCTGCAATTCCAATATCAGATTTGCCTAAATCCTCAAATTTTACAACATACATGAATTATAACCTCTTTGGTTTTAAAATGAATTAATATCAATACATTGACAATATGTTCTCAATAAATAAAAAAACATATCCAATATTATATTTAATGTATAAATTTCAACACTTAAATATTTAATCAAAAGAAACTGTAAAAAAATGATTGAAAAAATTAAAAAAAGAGTAAGTAAAAATTAGTTAAATTTATAAAACTAATTCTTCGCCTTTGTCAACAACAATTCTGCAGGAAACTGGCAATTTCATTCCTGCTCTTTTTAATGCTAATTTAGCATCTTCAAAGTTTTTTCTTGTTGGTGTCAATAGTAATAATTCTTTGACCTGCTTTAACAATAGCTTCAACACTGATTGGTTTACCAAATGCATTTCTCATACCACTTTGAACCCTATCTGCTCCTGCACCAGTAGCCATAGGATTTTCCCTTACAATTTGGTGAGGGTAAGTTCTTAATTTTAAGTGGTAACCTAATCTTCCGGCTTTTTCTTTGCATAAGCCTGTTAGAAGCAATCCTTGCTGCTTCTAAAGAGTTGTGTCTAATTTGAGCAGGTTTTTTACAGCTAAACTTACTGAAACTGGAAACTCGTCAGTTAAATTACCCATATCATATTGAACAATTCTTGAATTTGGGGTTTTTCTAATATAATCTCTTCTTGTATAAGCACGAACCATTATAATTCCTCCGAAAATAATACAAACATCTGAAAATATGTTTGATTAAAAAATAGCTATCTATAATAAAATTTATAGTGTATCTCTAAATAGCTATGTAAAAATTATATATAATAAATATATAGAATACTTAAATATTTAAACTTAGTTATTAATAAATGTTATCCTATTTGAAAAATTAGAAAAATTATTTATTTAAAATAAATTTTGTTCTTTCCAATAATTTTTCAACAAAAGGAGTTGCAGGATGATTTAACACCTCATCTGGAGTATCAAACTGATGAATAATTCCATCCTGCATAACCAACACTTTATCTGCCAAATATAATGCTTCCCGAATATCATGAGTAACAAACATTACTGTAATTTTGGTTTTTTCATGGATTTCTTTCATTTCCTTTTGTAATTGTGTTCTTGTTATCTCATCAACAGCACTAAATGGCTCATCCATCAATAAAATAGCTGGTGATGCTGCAAGTGCTCTTGCAATACCTACTCTTTGCTGCTGACCTCCAGAGAGTTCATGAGGATATCTGTTTAAAATAGATGAATCCAGTCCAACAATATCCAACCATTTATAAATAGCTTCGTCGATTTTTTCACTATCTTTTCATGAATCAAATTAGGAACATAAGCAATGTTTTCCTTAACATTTAAATGGGAAACAGCATTGTTCCCTGAATTGCATATCCAATTTTTCTCCTTAACTTAACACGGTCTGATTTAGAAACATCCATTCCATTTACAATGATACTGCCTTCATCAGGGGTGATCAATCCATTAATCATTTTTAAAACAGTAGTCTTTCCACATCCTGAACTACCAATCATTGTAACAAAATCCCCTTTTTCAACATTTAAATTGAAATTGTCTATTGAAAAATCACTATCGCGATAATGTTTACCTATATTTTTAAATTCAATGATTGAACTCATATAATCACCTCATATCAAATGTTTACTTACTAAAAAGTCATGAGCTACATCTGAAGGGTCTTTTCCTTCAACATCAACTTCATAATTCATATGTTTCATGTCCTCTGTTGAAACATTACCAGTTAAATAATCAAGTGCATCAGCTACTTCCGGATGATCTATTAAAGTTTGCTGATTTATTACTGTTCCTCCATAGTATGAAGGATAGAAATTCTTATCATCTTCCAAAACTACAATATTGGAGTTTTCCAAACGCCCGTCAGTTGTATAAATGTCAATTACATCAACCTGACCCTGTTTAACTGCATCATATTTAAGACTTACATCCAAATCCATTGTATCTTTAAAGTTCAACCCATAAGCATCACAGATTGCATCATAACCGTCTTCACGTGCATAAAAAATCAGATTCCGCTCCGAAAGATAATTGATTAGAAACTTTAGCCAAATCAGAGTAAGTTGTTAAGTTATATTTATCTGCAACTTCTTTTGTAACTCCTATTCCATAAGTATCTTCAAAACCGTACTTATTATACCATGTCATATTATAATTATCTTCATAATATGAATTCAACTCATTAAATTGAGTTTCATTATATGTGCTGTTTTTATGTAAAATACTTAACCAAGCTACTCCCGTATATTCAGGATATAAATCAAAATCCCTGATTCCATACCACTATGAATTGTACCTGATCCTCCAGCTACTCCAGAAGTAAGTTCTACATTTAAATCCGTGTGTGCTTCAATAACTTGTTTTAAAAAGCTCTCCAGTAATGTATTCTTCAGTATATGCCTTACTTGCAATATGAATTGTGTTTGCAGGATTTTCCTCATGTGCAATATATCCTCCAAGAAGAATGCAGATAATAACTATGCAAGCAAGCACTTTTTTATTTTTGAAATATTTGAAGAATTTAGGTCTTTTTGCACCAGGTGCAGATATTTTTTTTCAGTATCCCAATATCAAATCAATACCTATTGCTAAAACAGAAATCAGTACACTTCCTGCAACAATCAAAGGCATATTATTTGTAGTGATACCTCTGTAAATAGCTACCCCAAACCTCCGGCACCAATAAATGATGCAATACCTGCTAAAGCAATTGTCATGACAGACATGTTACGAATTGCAGACATAATATGTGGCAAAGCCAATGGCAATTTAATTTTTAATAAGATTTGAAGATCGGTACTGCCCATTCCTTTTGCAGCTTCAATAATCTTACTATCAATAGTTCGAATCCCAGTATATGTATTTCTAACCATAGGCAATAATCCATAAATAGTTAAAGCTATAACTGCACTGGTATTACCTACTCCTGAAACTGGAATTAAAAATCCAAATAATGCTATTGACGGAATTGTATAAATAAGATTAACAATTGCTAAAATCCATTTATTTTCGGATACTCACTTATAAAAATACCCAAACCCAATCCAAGTATTATTGCTAAAATAACCGAAATTAAAGAAATTTCCAAATGCTGAATCATTAAATTAGTAAAAAAATCACTTTGATTAACAATCAATGACCATGTTTCAGACAACATTTATTTCACCCACCAATATAACCACTGTTGAATAAAAAGCAATTTATTTCGTTATATAATCCAAACTATTACAAAAGAAATATTAAACATTAAATAATATTCAACAAAAAGTATTAAAATAATACAGTAATTATAGAAATTAATAAATTAAATATAATTATTTATAATAGCAAAAGTACATAAATGTTACGATTAAGTAAAAAATACTTAAAAATATTAAATAGTTTAAAAAACATAAATTTTAGAGATGAAAATAAAAGGAAAACTGCAACTTAAATACAAAAATTCAAAGATTGCTGAAACTGTTTATGAATCTTTAGAAGTTGACAATATTGGATTTTTAGATTCAAAGTTGAAAAATGACACAATTGAATACAACTTAGACAATAATTCACTTGAAAGTTTTTTATCAACAGCTGATGATTTAATAGCATCTGAAATTGTTGTAGAAAAAATTCTTGAAACAACAAAAAAAGAATAAAAAAACCATTCACTTATTTAAAAACTCAATTTATATTGGCCTATTAAACATTTTAACTATATAATAGGAACTTTTATATAAACAAAAAATATAAATATATTTTATAAATAATTTCTTGATTTATTAAATACAAAATTAGAGAGTGTATATTTATGGAATGTTACTATCATCCAAACAAAGAAGGTGTTAATACTTGTGCCATCTGTGGAAAATCTGTATGTGAAGAATGCAGTTTAGAAATTGCCGGCAAAATGTATTGTAAAGAATGTTTGGAAAAAATTGTAGGAATTGGATTAAATAATAAAACTAATGAACAAAAAGAAACACAAAATATAGCTAGCCAAAATATTGAAAAAAAATCAGAACCTGTAAGGCTTGGTAAAAAGAAGAACCTCAAGTTTATGATGAATCTATTTACCAGCCTCCAAAAGAAGAAAAAAGCTATTTTTGCCAGTGATTTAAGCAGTAATTTAGATCAAAGTAATGAAAATATTTATGCAGGAGATTTGCAAGAAGAATCTTCTGTTTATAATACTTCACCGCAACAAGATTATTATCCTAAAGAAGAAGTATTTAATAAACCTATTGCAGATGATTCCCCATATAATATAAAAGGAATGAGCTATTCTAAAGAAGTTAATGAAACACCAGAATCATACTTTAGAAAAGAAAGCGCACCTTACTTAGAACCATCTAATAATATAAATCAAGATCAAAGTATGGGTCAAAACATTATTGAAAATCAACAACAAACATTAAGACAACAACCACAAAGTGCTCAAAACGAATTTGATTACTATCCGCAAGAACAAATAGCACCACAACAACAAGCACCTCAAGATTACATTTATCCGGACCATACTTACGAACCTGAAGAAACAAGCGCAAGACAAGCTTTAGAGGAAAAATACGAAAGATATTTGGATGACTTGTACTTTGATGAAACAGAAGTTCCTTTAGAAGAACAATTAGCTAAAGATGAAGAAGAATACGGTTCATTAACTAAAAACCATATGTTCCACAAACACCACAACCAACAGAAAAAGAATATAATCAGCAAATAATTGAAGAACCTGCTTATGTTCCTCAACAAATGGAAAGACAAGCATACAATCCGCAAGCTAATGAAAACCAAATGTATGCACAACAACAAAATTACTACCAACAAGAACCTCAAATAAGACAACCACATAGAAGTTATGAAGAAGAACAAGAATTAGACAGACAAATACGTGATCAATTAAACATCCGCAGAGAACAACCTAAAAATCCAAAAAACCTATTCATAACATCAGATATGAAGATGAAAAAGAACCCTTCGGAATTGTAGATATTATATTAACTATCATATTAATAATAGCTATTATAATTGTATTATTCTACATTGTATACTTATTCTTCTTAACTAATAGCTATCCTACATTTTTAGATGCTGTATTTGGTCTTCAAGACCCTGGAGAATTAATAGGTAATTTAATGAAATAATTCAATTTCATTATTTACTTTTTTCTAAATTTTTCTAAAACTTCACCATTCTTATAATCCAGCACCCTAATTTTTGCAGGATAATTTTCAATATATTCTGAAATTACTTTTTTGAAATGGGAACTTCCAGAATACTGAGTATTCTTTCACTAAAATTGTTGAAAAACCTCTTCCAATAACTTTTGAACCTCTTCAACATTATCAAAATGAGAATTATTAAAAATAGTATTAGCCAATCTTTCATTAAACATGTTTAAACTAACTAAATCATCAAAATCAAAAGTATTTACAGTATTTAAAATAGCTTCTTCATCCCTAACATTATAAATCAGATTATCATTAGCTATTTCATGTTTTAAAACTTCAATGGTTTTATCAGGCATCATGTCCTTAACCTTATCAAAATTATTTTCAGCAATAGAGCGCCTGATTAAAGTTCCGCTTACACCTCCAATCCGTTTTACAAAAATAAACTTATTTTCATAATCAAAGTTGATTTTACTTAAAGAATTTGAAAATGAAGCTATGACATAATTATCCTCTTCAAGCTTATCTCTTGGGGGGACTTCGTTGACTGTTTTATCAATTATTTTGTAAGGTTTTGGAGCTGTCGAATGACCTTCAGATATTCTGTCCATTATTAAATCAAAATTTGGAACTTCCTTATAACCTCTTGGAATATAATCTGTGTTTAAAGCTTTAAACATTTTAGCCAATGACAGAGAATACTGGCCGGAACCCATAATTCCCATAGGCGGACCTTCAACAACAACATCTGCACCTACTGAAATAGCTATTTTTGCTCTAATTTCACGTGGCAATATATATGGAATACCTCGTCCACCCGCTCAAATAGTCCTGGAACAATAGCTACAAATAATGCATCCGAACTTGTGACTTTGCAACTTTCATGCAATGAAAATGACCATTATGTAAAGGATTATACTCAGTAAAGTCAGCGATTAATTTCGTTTCAGAATTATTATCTGAACTTTTTAGAAGTTATATCCAAATCACTGAAAAACAATTCCTCATCACGCCTAAGAATATCTTCAGTTAATGACATAAATTATAATATGAAATTTAAACTAAATAAGGATATATGTAAAAAAGAAAAGTTAAGAGAATTGTGAATTCTCTTTAAGGACTGATTTTTATTGTGTTTCCTGTTTGGAAGTCATTCCAGTAGGAAGTTATGATGTATTCGCCGCTCATTAATCTGATTCCTAAGCTTGCAATACCATCTTTATTAGTAACTTTATGATAGAAAACACCATTTACGTTAAATGATACGTTTTGGTTAGCTAATGGTTTACCTTGACCATCTAAAGTTAAAGCAGTGAAATTGCTGCCGTCAAGGTACTTCATGGAGAGATCTTTTGTTACTAAAGTTGGCAAGACAGTGACTTTGTTTCCAATATCCAATCCGTCATACATTGTTGTAATAGTGTAGTTTCCTGGTCTTAAAGCTATTCCTAAGCTTGCAACACCATTTTCATCTGTTTTTTTGTGATAGAACACACCGTTGATGTTAAATGTTACTTCTTTGTTTACTGCTAAAGATCCGTCTTTATTGTAGACAGTTGCTTCAAATCTGGAAGCATTTAAGTAATATTTGGTTAAGTCATTTTGCATGATTAATGATTTTACAGTTATGTTAAATCCTTTTTCTTCGCCGGTTACAGGGTTGTAAGCAGTTAAAATGTAAGATCCAGGTCTTAACATAATACCTAAATCAGCTACACCATCCTTATCAGTCTTTTTAGTATAGAAAACACCATTAATATTAAATCTGATTTCCTTATTAGCTATTGCTTTTCCAGTGCTGTCAGTAAACTTAGCATAGAACCTTGTAGCATTCTGATACATTTTAACCAAATCATCAGCTACAATAGTCGGATTAATAGTTACAGTAATGTTTTTAGATACATTATTATACACTTATCTGAACCATTATATGAAACAGTAGTTCCATATACACCAGACACTAAATTAAGTCCCATAGAAGCAGTACCGTTAGCATCAGTAGATTTAGCATAAGTTTTACCATTAATAGTAAAGTATACAGTAGCATTAGCTATAGGATTGCCTTTTAATATCAGTTAAAACAGCAACCATTTTAGTACCATCATGATAAATCATCACAATATCTGAAATGTTTAAATCAACTTTCATTGAGTAACAGTTAAATTAAATACATTATTAGAAACCTCATAAGTTTTATCTCCTGAATAGGTAACATTTACTTTGTAATCACCAGCAATTAAAGAGTTGATTTTTACAGTAGCTACTCCACCAGTTACATTTACTTTGTATGAATCTTTTCCAATAGTAACATTGACAACACCAGTTGCATCTTCAGGTAAAATTATAACAAGAGTTGAATTCTCACCAGCAATGATTTCAGTGTTGTTTAAAGTTATATTATAATCAGAAATTTTACCGATTGAAAAAGTTTTAGTAATGTTGGTTGAGTTATATTTAGCATTACCATTATAAATTACAGTAACATTATAATCTCCAGCACCTAAAACTCCCAAATCATGAACAATAGTTTGTGAAGCGTTGAAATTAATAGTTTCAGATTTTCCATTAAACTTAATAGTTACATTACCATAAGCATCAAATGGTAAAACATTAATTTTAATTGTAGCATTTTCATTTATATTAGCAATTACATCTACATCAATAGAAGCTCCGGTAGGAGTGTTGTTTTCTATTATAGTATCATTGATTTTTGTAGTAACTGCATTATTTCCATAATAAGTTTTAGAAATAATATAATTGTTAGTTATAGAATTATTGGTACCTGCAGAAACATATATACCATAATCTTTATCAGAAATAACTAAATTATCGAAAACAGTAGCATTGTTTGCTCCATTAATTTGAATTCCCTAACCAGTAGCATTAATCATATTCTTTTCAATTACTGCAGTTTCTTTTCCAAGCAAAATTCCAATATAATCTGAGTTTATAGTATTACCTTCAATGATAAATGTAGCATTACTCCTAGTAGATCCTACCTCAATTGCAGTTTTTGTATTAACAAAAGTGTTGCCAGTTAAAATTATTTTTTCCACATTACCTTGAATACTGACACATTTCATTGCATCAGATACTAAATTACCAGCAAATGTGTTTTGACCAACAGCATATTTATCATTAGCCATTATTCTAATACCCCAGCACATTGCACTATTCATACCAGAAGTTCCATTTAAATAATTATTTTCAAATACATTAAACTCACTGATACCAGAATTTAGTGTAACACCAGGAATTGTAGGTAAGAAATAAATAAGATTAGCAGAAGTAGAAAGTATATTATTATTAGATACATTATTATAACTTGATACAGATACTAAAAAGTAGATTTACCTCCCCATGCACCAGCATTTTCTTTTATTGTACTTAAAGTATTATTTCTAATATTACAATATGTTGCATTTGCTAAAGCAATAGCAAAGTTTGCTGATGAGTGAACATAAGAATTAATAACATTTATACTTTTAGTATGTTGAATTAAAATTGGTATTAACTGAATCTTATTATTATTCACCCATTGTGTAACATTATTTTCAATAGTAATACCATCAACAGTTGCACCTTCACTTCCCGGAACAAAATTAAAACCAACGTTAGTTAAAGTAATATTTGAACCAGCAGGCAAGATAGTTAAGTTTTTATTTATTACAAAATATTTATCAGATACATTATCAAATTTTAAAACATCCCCTTCACTGAAAGGAGCATCTTCTAATATATCACCAGTCATATTATTAAAATATGTTTCATAATTGTCATTTGTTATTGTATATTCATTATTATCATTAGTACCAATTTGACCATCCATAATAATTGAATCTACAGGAATATCATCAATATTAATTGATTCAACAGTGCTGTTTACATCTTCAGCAGCACTTACAGCACCAATTGAAATGATAAACATTAAAGACAATATCATTAAATATTTAAAATTCATTAATGAATTTCCTCCATTTTAATTTAATCAAAAATATTAGTAAAAATATCAACTATTTTTGACAATTTAATATATTGAACTTAATATATTTAAACTCACTGATAAAACAATAAAAAACAGATATATTACCATGTTAAACATATTAATTAAATGTGACTAAAAAAATAAAAAAAGTTTAAAAATTATTTTTTCTTATATCCAATAGCAAGTAATGCAAATATAGCTATAATAACTACAATAATAAGAATTAAATAATTATTATTTTCAATATTTTTAGAAACATTGCTTTTTTCAATTTCATGAGCTTTTGGTGAAGAAGAATGACTATTTGAAATTGGAATAGATTGACCAGCGCCAACATTTGATTTTGTAGATTTAGATTCAATAGGATTTCCACTATCACACCCAGGAGTTTCTTTAGATGAAGTTAATTTGTCTAAAATATCATCAACATCAGAATTAATACTTGAATCAGTAGAATTACTTTCAATATTATCCTCATTGTGATTTTTATTATTGTTTTCAGAAGTAGAATTATCTGAGATATCAGTACCATTAGAAGTACTATTATCTACAACAGTAGAATTATCAGGAACATCAGTACTATTAGAGGGATTATCTTCCACAGGAGGTTGATATTTTTTATTAAAAGAATCAAAAATATTTTAAATAATCTCTTGAATCATATCAAAAATAGGATTACTATCATCCCCATATTTTTCATTTGCATAATCTTTTAAAGTAGAAGCATTATTTTTAAATTGAGTATAATCTTGGATATTTCCAGTGTAATCTGTAATTTGATTTTCACCAAATATAACATCATTAAAGTAATAGAAATCACTGTCTGTTTTAAATAATAATCCCATAGTATTTTCAATAATATTTCCAATAATTTCAAACTTAGAATTATCTAAATCAAAGACACTGCCTCCATTAAGAGTATTATTACCAAAATAGTTATTTGAAACTTTAACTGTAGGCATTGATGCAGATATCAATCCTGATCTATTAAAAATTTCATTATTTATAAAGAAATTTCCTTCAATTACAACCTCATCATCATAATGAGATTTGATGAAAATTATTCCACCACATGATCCTTTAATATCACCCATATTAGACTTCAAACCATCAAATATGTTTCCTTTAATTAAAGTCCTATTTGTATTTAAATCAATTCCAGTTCCAAAATTAACTGAATTTCCACCTTTAAAATAATTATTTGTAATATTAAGATCATTTCCAATATATGTATGAATACCCATACTATTATTAATAAATATATTACTGTCTATATTCACCATACTAGCATTATGTAAATATATTCCTATGAAAGAATTGTTAAATATATTATTCCTAATAGTTACATTAGACTCCTCAGTAACATAGTTTTCTGGGAATTGGCTTAAAAATCCTTCATAAGCAATTCCATTACCATTTTCAAAATAATTATATTCAATAACTTCATGCCCTCCTTTAGAAATGAAAATATTAGCACCATCCAACATTTTATTTCCACCAGTATTATTAATAAAAGTATTATTGAAAAATACTGTACTATGACCACGAACATAAATAGATATACCTAAACTATGTTTTGATGCACTGTTATTTAAGAAATAATTATTTGCAATATAACTATTATTACCTACAATATATAATACAGGATTATAAGCACTATTATTTAAAAAAGTATTATTAATAGCTGTTACTTTTAAGGTATAAACAGAAGAAAGACCCTCATTTGATATTTTAAGTTTCAAATAAGAAGATGCCATTGAGTATATCTCATTAGAATCAAATAAGTTATTTATAAGTGTAGATTCTGGAGATATTGTGTAAATTGCAGATGCATATTTCCAATTTAATTGCGTACCCTGATTTTTAGTATAACCATAAATAAAATTTTTACCAAAAACAGAATTTCCAACAGTTAAATTTCCACCACAATCATAAATAGCTCCTCCATATTGAATTCCATTTTCATACCAATCTTTATTATACAATCCATTATGAACAAACTTAGAATTAATAACTTTTAAATTAAATCCACTATTAAAAACTGCTCCACCTTTTAATTCACCGTTTCTGATAGTTCCCAAATTATTAGCAAAATAGGAATTTTGAATAATTAAATTATCTTGAAGATTATATATGGCTCCACCACTAACTGAAACCGTGTTAGATTCAAATGTACAATTATTTAAAATCATGGTCCCATTATTGTAAATAGCACCACCAAAAGTTGCTTTATTATTTACAAAAGTACAATTATTTAATATTAAAGTACCTTCATTGTAAATAGCACCACCATTGATTCCTTTAGCATTTGTTAAATTCAAGTTAGATAAAGTTAACTTACCATTACTAGAAATATTAAAAATAGTATTTTTATTATTGGCTGAAATAGTAGCACCATTTTCAGAACTAATTGAAACATCATCATCAATTAAAATAGTATTATCAACAATATAATTAGAATCATCTAAGACAACATTACTGTCCAAAGTCATATTATTCAAAGAATCAACTGCAGAAACTGAATTAATACACAAAACAAACAACAATCCTAAAAATAAAAATTTTAATTTACAATCCATTTACTTTTCACCTCCATTTAAATTCATAAATAGTCAAATAAATAGGACTATCAATTAATCTATTAAACTACACCATATTGAAAACTTTTATATGAATAATAAAAATATCATATTTAAAAAAAAGAAGATAAAAAGACCAAATAAATAATATAAAAAAAGAAAATTAAGAGAATATTAAATTCCCTTAAGCAATTGTAATATTGTTTCCAACTTGATAACCATTCCACATTGAAGTAATAATGTATTTACCTGCATTTAAATTTATATTTAAACTTGCAACACCATCAGCACCTGAAACTTTGTTGTAGAATACACCATTTACATTGAATGTTACATTTTTGATTAGCTAAAGGTTTACCTTGACCATCAAGAATAGTTACATTAAATTTAGAACCATCTTGGAACTTCATAGAGAGATCTTTAGTTATTAAAGTTGGCATGACAGTTATGTTGTTAGCTCTTTCTTCACCGGTTGCTGGGTTGTAAGCTGTTATAACATATGATTTTGGATCTAATTTGATAGTTAAACTAGCTGTACCGTTTTCATCAGTTACGCGGGTGTAGAACACACCATTAATGTTGAATTTCACAGTTGTGTTTGCTAATGCTTTTCCGTTACTGTCTAAAAATTTAGCTACATATTTTGTTCCGTTACAGAAGTATAATGTAGTATCATTTCCTAATACAGTGTTTTTAACTGTTACTGTTGCATTAGCTGTTGCTTTATCATGATCTTTGGTTCCGTTAAATACAGCATTTACTTTGTATTCGTTAGGAACTAATCCAATACCCATGGAAGCTGTACCGTTTTCATCAGTTGTTTTAGCATAAACTTTGCCGTTTACTGTGAAGTAAACAGTTGCGTTAGCTATTGGGTTTCCAAATGCGTCAACAAGTTTAGCTGTGAGATTTTGAGCACTTTTGAAGTATTTTACAACATCGTCCATTGTTAAGGTGGTTTTAGTGTTTTTATTAACTGTTATAGTTCCATTAACAATCATAGAATCATATTTATTGTCTCCAGTGTAAAATGTGACAACTTTATATGTTCCTTCTTTTAAATCAGGGATAACAACTTTAGCAACACCATTATCAACACTACCTTTATACTCTTTACCATCAATAGTAATTATAACTTCACCAGTTCCATCATCAGGAACAACCACAGTCACAGTAGCATTCTCACCCTCAATAATATCCACAATATCAACAGTCACATTATAATCAGATACTTTTGCAACACTGAACTGAGTAGTATTTTCACTAGGTAAATATTTGTTATCACCAGAGTATTTTACAGAAACATTGTAGTTTCCTTTTTAGCTAAATCAGAAATAGTAACACTAGCAACACCATATTTAACAACAGCCACATAATTTTTACCATTAACAGTTATAGTAACATTACCATTAGCATCATCAGGTAAAACCACATTAACAACTGCATCTTCACCAACAACAATATCACCAACATCAACTGCAACAGAAGAAGCTAATTTAGATATGGTAAATTTAGTAGAATTACTGCTTGCTACATATTTATTATCTCCCGCATAATTCACATTAACATCATAATCACCAGCAGCCAAATTAGAAATAATTAAAACACCTTTACCATCAACAATAGCAACATTATAAGACCTACCATTAACAGTAACATTAACTACACCAGAAACAATATCCGAACAGACACACCAATAACAGCATCCTCACCAACAACAATATCACCAACATCAACTGCAACAGAAGAAGCTAATTTAGATATGGTAAATTTAGTAGAATTATTGCTTGATAAATATTTGTCATCTCCCAAATAGCTTGCACTAATATTATAGTCACCAGAAACTAAATTAGAAATAGTTAAAGTTCCTTTACCATCAACAATAGCTACATCATAAGATTCATCATTAACAGTAACATTAACTACACCAGAAACAATACCTGGAACAGACACACCAATAACAGCATCCTCACCAACAACAATATCTTTAACATCAATTGCAACAGAAGAAGCTAATTTGGATACTGTGAAACAAACTGTAGTTTGTGCCCTATTATTTTTAGTGTCTTCAGGTGCAATAAATTGAACCAAATAACTTCCTGCAGGTAAATCAGATATTTTTCTTGATTCTTGACCATATATATAGAAAGAATCATATCTATAATAATTTGAATTGTCTAAACGAATAACTAATTCAACTTCTATAGAAGATACAGATGAAGACACATTAATAATAACATCTTCACCACAGTTAATAGAACTAGCATTAATACTAAGGACTGGGTTTAATTTATTCACACTAAATGATGCTGAAGCAAATGAGTCTTTATAATAATTTTGACCTGTGAAATAAGCAGATACATCATATTTACCTGCTTTTAACCATTTTACTTCTAAAGTTCCTATACCATTTTTAATAGCTACATTATAATTTTGACCGTTTACAACAACTTTTACTGTTCCATTTATTCCAGGAGTAAGTGTTACATTAATTACTGCAGTTTCATCAACATTAATATTACCTACAACAAGTTTAATTCCAGTATTGATTTTATCAACAAAGAAAGTTTTAGTAACAGTAGTGCCATTAAAATTATTATTACCATTATAAGTTACAGTAATATTATGTTCTCCAAATTCTAATAATCCTAAATCATAAACAAGAGATCCTGAACCATTAAAATGAATAGTTTCTATTTTTCCATTGAAGCTAAGAGTTATAGTACCATTAACCATAGGTGAAAGTTTAATAGTAGCTGTAGCATTTTTTAGTTATGTCTGCATCTATAGCAACATTAATATCCAAAGGTCCATTGCCAGATACTTTACTTTTAACTTTTAGCTTTAACAGCATTATCTCCTTTTAAATGAACTAGAAACAAGATAATTACCCATAACAGTTACATTATTACTCCTACTATCAGACCATACAGCATATTGTCCTCTAGCAACAACATGATTATTTAAAATTAATAAATCAGAAGAAAATGGTTTTAAAAATATTCCCCTATTTCCAGCATTAATTACATTATCTTCAATTGTTGCAGATCCTCTTGTAATTACAATAGCATCAGTAGTTGCAGTTATATTATTACCGTAAATATATGCTTTTTTTCAACAACTGCTCTTTGATGAACCATTTCTATACCTGTTCTTACATTAATAAAAGTATTGTTTATTATAGTTGTACCATTTACATCATCTTGAATATAAATACCATCATATGCATTAGATATAGTATTTCCTATAAATGTATTTTGACCAATAGTTTTACCAACATTTGAATTACCTTGTAATTTAATAGCATAACACATTGCACTACTTATACCATTTCCATCAAGAATATTATTTTTAAATAAGTTACCTTCACTAACACCAGCTACAGCAAGAGATGAAAAACCTAATCCAACAAAAATAACATTTGCAGATTTAGAATACATCTTATTATCAGTTATATTATTATAGCTTGATGAAACAATATTCACAGGCACTTTACCTGAAGATTGAGAAATAGTATTATTTCTAATATTACAATAAGATGCATTTACCATATAAACAACATTATTTGGAGCTGGTACAGTACTTGCTGATGAATAAAGATTGGAATTAATAACTGTGATATTTTTAGTATGCTGAATTAAAATAGGTATTAAAAATACAGCATCATTATTACTCCATTTACCAACAGTATTATTAATAGTTACTCCATTTACAATAGAACCTTCACTTCCAGGAACAAAATTAAATCCTACATTTGTAAAAGTAGTATTAGCCCCGCAGGCAAAATAGTTAAATTTTTACTTATTACGAAACATTTATCTGATACATTATCAATTTTTAAAACATCCCCATTATTAAAAGGAGCAGTATCTAATATATCACCAGTTTCATTATCAAAATAGTTTTCATAATTATCATTTGTTATTGTATATTCCTTAGCATTATTTGCATAAATAGGACTATCCATAATAACTGAATCAACTGATACACTATTTATTGCTGTATCTGCATCAACTGTATTATCTACAGTATTATTTACATCATCTGCAGCACTTACAGCACCAATTGAAACAATGAACATTAAACATAAGAATATTAAATATTTAAAATTCATTAATACAAATCCTCCATTTTATATATAATCAAAAATATTTGTAGAAAAAATAAAATAATTTTGACATATTTCAATATAGTTATTAAATTATTTAAATATATATTTTCAAAAAAAAGAGAAGTAAAATTAAACAAAAATAAGTTATTTACAACAGATATACTTAAATTGTATTATAAAAAAAACAAACTATTTAAAAAAAAGAGGAAATAAAACCTCATTGAAAAATTTTAAAAATTATTTTTTCTTATATCCAACAACTAACAATGCAAATATAACCACAATAACCACAATAAAAAAATATCAAATAATTATTATCATTAATATTTTTAGAAACATTGGATTTTTCAATTTCATAAGCTTCTGATGAAGAAGAAGCACCAGGTGACCGTGGACTAGATTGACCTGCACCAACATTTGATTTTGTAGATTTGGATTCACTAGATTTTCATCATTAGTTTTATCACTGTGACTATATGAAGGCAACATATTTAAACTATCACCAACATCAGAACCACTATCTGAGTCTGTAGCATTATTATCAAATTCAGTATTTTTACTATTATCTTCAGATGTAGAATCATCTTTTTAGTATTATCTTCAGAAGTATTATTATCTGGAATGGTTGTGTTATTATTGACATCAGATGTGGAATTATCTGTATTTGTAGTATTATCAATAATTTCTGTGTTGTTAGATGTAGAATTACTTACATTTGTATTATTAATTTCAGTATTATTCGTAATGTTAGTTGTAGAATTATCAACATCCGTATTATTAGTAATTTCAGATGTAGAATTACTTATATTCTTATTATCATCAACTTTAGTTGGATCTTTAATAGAATCTTTACCTTTGAAAAAGTCATCCCATAAATCTTTAATAAAATCAAATATTTTATCTATAAATGAACTACTTTCTCCGGTGTATTTTTTTATTATCAGATCCATTGAAATTTTTAGAATTATAAAGATAAATATAATCCTCAATATTTCCAGTGAAATCTTTAATTTCATTATCCGTGAAATTCATATATTGAATTTGGTAATATGTGTCATTAGCTAAAATTATTAAACCATCATTATTTTCAATAATATTTCGGACAATGTTAATTTTTGAAGCTACAGAATCAAATAACGCTCCATCATTAAGAGAATTATTTGCAAAATAATTATTATTAACTTCAACATTACCTAAAGGACCATCAACATCAGTTATACCATCAATATAATAAAATCCACCGAATAATGAATGAATAATTCCATTACCATGTGCAACAGTATTTTCAATAAAAGCATTACCAGTAATTGTAATATTATCCCTTACTTTAATAGAAATTATAGGACCTAAACTATCATTATTACCTAATTTTCTAAAGACATTTCCTGAAATAACAGTGAAATGAGAATTTATATCAACATACCCCTGATGAGAATTACCATCAGGACCTCCACCATAGAAATAGTTATTTTTAATATTAACATACCTTCCAGTGTAAGTATCAATTGCATAATTTGAATTTATAAATATATTTGAAGTTATATCCACATTATTTCCATGTTCTACAGAAATAGATTTCCTGGAATTATTAAATATATTATTACTAATAGTTAAATTCGCAGTTTTGTCTTCACCAGTAGGATTAAGATAATGAATACCATTAGAATTTTCGAAATAATTAAAGGCAATTGTATTATTTACTCCATCAAGAATTAAAATCTCATAAACTTCCCAATAATTAGGATCTTCAAAATAACCTTTATCAGTAGCATTTCCATCTCTATAAAAAAAGTATTTCCACTAATAAGCATATTATTTCCACTAAGCCACATGGATTGTGCAAGGGAACGTGCATTATTATTAATAAACGTATTATTTAAAATAAGACAACCTTCACCATCATCAATATCTATAGGAGCAACAGCAGCAGAGTTATTTGAAAATGTATTATTAATTATGAATACTTTATTATATGCTGAAATAGCACTAGCTATACCTTTATTACTTAAATTTATTTTTTTTAGTAACATAAGAAGATAACATAGCATATATTTCATTTGAATCAAATTCATTATTTATAAAAGTTGAAACAGTTGCATTTGAGTAAACAGCACCTCCATATTTATCAGATAAATCCACATTTTTATTCATATTGTCTGTGTACCCATAAATATAGTTTTTAATAAATTTAGAATTTCTAACTAATAAATTATCTCCACAGTTATAAATAGCTCCACCATACATTTTTCCGTTTTTATACCAGTTAGTATTAAATAGATGATTTTTTACAAAAGAACAGTTGTCAACAGTTAAATTATTGGCATAATTAGCTATTGCTCCTCCCTGTAAAATACCATTTTTAATTTTTGCATAATTTCCAATGAAAGTGGAATCTTGAATAGTTAAATCATCCTGAAGATTATATATAGCCCCACCACTGACTGAAGCAACATTGGCTTTAAAAGTACAGTTATTTAAAATAATCGTTCCATTATTGTAAATAGCACCACCAAAAGTTGCTTTATTATTTATAAAACTACAATTATTTAATATTAAAGTACCTTCATTGTAAATAGCACCACCATTTACTCCTTTAGCATCAGTTAAATTCAAGTTAGATAAAGTTAACTTAGAATTACCTGAAACATTAAAAATACTATTTTCATTATTAGCTGAAATAACAGCACCATTTTCAGAACTGATTGAAACATCACCATCAATTAAAATGGTTTCATCAACAACATAATCAGAATCTTCCAAGATAACATTATCATCTAAAGTCATATTATTCAAAGAATCAACTGCAGAAACTGAATTAACACATAAAACAAATAACAATCCTAAAAAGCAAAATCTTTAATTTAAAGTTCATCTTTTTTCACCTCCATTTAATTCCATGATAGTCAATGAAAAATTAAAGAAAAATTGACTATTAATTAAATTATTAAAATGTAATATATTTAAAACTTTTTAATAAAATATAAACAACTAAACAAATATTAACTTAAAACACCAAACTAAACTAAAGGAGGGATAAAATGGATACAATAATTGAAAACTGTAAATTAATAAATAAAATTGGAAATTTTTATGTTGGAATTAAAAATGGAAAAATAGCTAAAATATCCAAAATTCCATTTGAAGGTGGTAAAAAATTGACATTAATGGAAAACTACTTCTCCCAGGATTTATTGACCCCCATGTTCATTTTAGAGATCCCGGATTAACACAAAAGAAGATTTCAAAACAGGCAGTGAAAGTGCAGCTAATGGAGGATTTACAACAGTTATAGATATGCCAAATACTATCCCTAAAACAAACACATACAAAGCCCTAAAAGAAAAAATAGCCATTGCTGATAAAAAAAGCATTGTAAATTATGAGCTTCAGGCAGGTTGGAATACTTTAGAAGAAATGGAAAAAATGATTAGCTTAAATCCAATATCCTTTAAAATATTTATGGATTTGGAAAATGATGAAACTTTAGAAGGGATATTTAAAGATTTGGGAACTTTAAAAAAAACTACTTCATATAACGGCCTTGTAGCAGTGCATTGTGAAAATAAAGCTATTATAAAAAAGGAAATCAGTAGATTAAAACAAAAAGAAGAAAATATTCCAATTGATTACAGTTATGCCAGACCTGCTAAAGCAGAAGATGAATCTGTAAAACAGGCTATTGAACTAGCTAGTGCAAATAATTTAAATTTACATATTTGTCATTTAAGCTCTAAAAAATCCCTAAATTTAGCTAAATCCAATAATGTAAGCTATGAATTTACACCACATCATTTATTATTAGACAACAGTACATACAATACTTACGGCACAATGATAAAAACAAACCCCCCATTAAGAGAGGCAAAAGATAAAATAAACATAAGTGACATTGATGAAAACACAATTATTGGAACAGACCATGCTCCACATACACTTGAAGATAAAAATCATGGAGTTTGGAGTTCTTCACCAGGAATTCCCGGATTAGAAACCGTAGTATCTCTTTTGCTAACACAGGTAAACAAAGGAAATCTTGATTTAAAATTAATTCCAAAAATATTATCCAAAAATGCGGCTAAAGTTTACAATTTAAAAAATAAAGGATCAATATCAATCGGGAAAGATGCTGATTTTACAGTTATCGATTTGAAAAAAGAAGGCAAATTCAATATTGAAAATTTCAAAACAAAAGCCAAATATTCACCATTTGACGGTCAGGAATATATTGGCGAAGCAGTAATGACCATAAAAAACGGTAAAACAATAATGAATAAGTTATAATTAAAAAAAAAAAAATGATGAAAAGGTGTTGATACACCTATGCATCATATAATGCGTTTTAGGACATGCTTCGATACATTGACCACATAAGGTACAGAATCCCATAATTGGGAATTTTTCATTACCTGTTGCATGGAGCATATTGTATGGACATGCTTCGATACAGTCACCACATTCGTCACATTTATATGGGTTAAATTCTATCCTGTCTCTAGTTACAGTTTCACCATCAATAACTTTTTCTATTGAACCAACAGATAAAGCATTATTGGAACAGACTGCAGCACATGCTCCACATCTAATACAACTTGCAAAAAGATGGTTCAGCATCTGTTTCTTCTAATGCAGGACATAACATACCAGTTTTAGTTACTACACGAATTGCTTCAGTAGGACATTTATTAGCACATGCACCAACAAAGTCACATTTTTCAGCATCATAACCTAATCCTTCAGTATCTGCAGGAACTCCGTCAGCCCATTCAACATCCATACTTAATGCATCAGTAGGACAGAGTTTTATACATAATTGGCATGCAGCACATGCATCTGGAATTAATACAGACAAGTTTGCAGCATTAGCTTTAATAAAGTCACCAGGACATGCTTCAACACAAGTATTACATCCAATACATTTAGATAATTCTAAATCGAAAGAATTAATGGTTTTAGCACGTTTTGCAGGTTTTTCTCAGAAATAAATACTGCATTCCAAGGACAGGTTTGTGAACATAAACCACATTTAATACAAACATCATCAGCTATTGAAATGGTTCCACCAATTTCATCAAGAGTAATTGCACTAACAGGACATGGATCTACACAGGTTCCACAACCTACACAATCATTAATGTAAATAGGTCCTTTACCTTCAAGGTCAATAACTTCGCCTTTAGGTTCTACAATACCCGGAATACCAATTACATCAACAGGACAGATGTTTACACATTTTGACACATTACACAGAAACCTTCAACTTCCATTAAATCGTTTCCAGTAAGTTTAATAGTGTCTTGCGGACAAGCTTCGGCACATTTACCACAGGAATTACATAAAGTAGAGTTAAATACTAATCTTACTTGATCTTCAGCCCCTTCTGCAATAGAATATGTTTCTACTTTTAATGCGCCTTCAGGACAAACATCAGCACATTTTGGTTCTCCTCCACAAGTATCACAGTGAATAATGGAAGTAGGTGTTACATCAATAGCTGAGGTTGGGCAGGTACCTTCACAAGCACCACACCTAATACAGCCATCTTCATTAAATACTATCATTATTAAAACCCCTCAATTAGAATTTTTTAATGATGTTTCCTTCACTGTCTACAATATCTACTTCAGCTAATCTCATTTGGCTATCCATAGTGTGAGTTGCACAGGGATAAACATGGGTCGTATGCTCTGATAACCATTTCCATTAAGTTGAATATTTTATCGTCTACTTCTACACCAGGTTTGATGTAATCTTTAGCTACTTGTTGAATACCCATTTCCATAGCTGGGTTGTTTTTGGATAGTAGCTACAACAATGTTAGCTTCAGTTACTAAACCATTGTCATCACATGCATAGTTGTGTATTAAAGTACCACGAGCAGCTTCTACAATACCTGCACCTTCACCAGCAGTTCTTTCTAATTCTTCTGGGAATTTTGGACCAGATAAATCTTGATCTAATGCATCAGCAGCACATTCAGCAGATGCTAATAATTCAATAAGTCTTGCCCAGTGGAATAATAATGGTGCTTGTGCATATCCAAATTTGTCATGGAATTCTTCAAATGCAGCTTGTGCAAGAGGGGCTGCATCTGGCATTTTATCAGCAACGTTAATCCTGGATAATGGTGCTACTCTGTAAATACCTTCAGGATATCCTAATTCTTTAATGTAAGGGAATTTTAACCAAGAGTAAGGTTTTACATGTTCAGCAACAACATCTTTGTATTCTAAGTTTTTGTATTCAGTGTAGATACTACCATCAACATCTTTTATTCTTACATCACCATTGTAAACATCCCATACACCATCATTTACAAGACCACAGTGTCTGGTGTCACCAAAGTAACCTAAAGATTTGACTAAATCCATTTTTCTTCGAAAATAGGTTTAGCTAAGTCGAGAGTAGCTTGTGCTAATTCTACGTTCCTTTGAGCTCTTTGTAATAAATCTTTTTGAGTTTCATCATCTAATTCAGTAGAAATACCTCCAGGAGTAGAGGAAGTTGGGTGAATTGGACGACCACCGATTTTTCTTACAATTTCTAAACCATTTCTCCTAAGTTCAATTGCTTGAAGTGCAATTTCAGGTTGATCTTTAATAATTTGGAAAACATTTCTGGTTTTTCTGGTTCCATCAGGGATGATTAAATCAGGAGCAGCTAAGAAGTAGAAATGAAGTGCGTGGGAGTGCATAAATGAACCCCAGTTCATAATTTCTCTCATTTTATATGCTGTTGGTAAGATTTTTTCATCTTCGAAACCGAAAATTTGGTCAACTGCTTTTTGCAGCTGCTAAGTGGTGTTGAACATCACAAATACCACAGATTCTTGGTACAATCCTAGCTAATTCTTCAACTGGACGACCTTGTAAGAATTTTTTCGAAACCTCTGAATTCCATAACATGTAATCTTGTATCGACTACATTTCCATCATCATCGAGCTGTACAGTAATTTTAGCGTGACCTTCAATACGTGTTACAGGCTCCATAGTAAGTTTTACCATATTATTCTCCTCCTTTCTGCATTTTCATAGGGACTAAAGCAGCAGGTAATGTGTAAGTGTAGAAAGTACCTACAATATCATCTAATTGATCTGCTACAGCTTCAGGGTCAACAGTTTTATCTTCGTCGACACCGTAATCAGATGCAATAGCACTAATCATTTTTGCTCCTTGGTCTAATACTTTAGAAGTAGGACCGTAACATCCTCTACATTGGATTCCAATAGAAGGACATTCTGCTCCACATAAGGAAACAGTTGCAGGACCCATACAAACTAAACCTTGGGAAATTAAACATAAATCTTTTTCAGGAGCTCCAACTTCAAATTGTCTTTTAATGAAGTCCATAGCTAAACCAGCAGGTGGTTTTCTCTAGGACATACTTCACAAAGGTTAGTTGCAGGTAATTCGATAGTTTCTCCACGTAATAATGTTAAAAACAGCTTCAGCTACAACATCAGAACGAGGTGGGCAACCAGGAATAATTAAATCAATATCCATTGCTGCACTTAATGGTCTTACTCTGCTTTCAAGAGCTGGTACTTCTTCATTAGGAATAATTCCTTCCGGATTAACAGTAGAACATGAATTAATGTAAGCTTCTTCTTCTAATTCTTCTACAGTCCATAAGTTACCAAGTCCTGGAATTCCTCCATAACATGAACAAGTTCCATAAGCAATAACAAATTTTGCTTTTTCATGTAACATTTCAGCTAATTCCCTGTTTTCATCATTCCTAATTCCACCTTCTACGATGAGAACATCTAATTCTGGTACTTCATCATATTTGGTATCCATAAGTACAGGGGAGAATTCAAAATCAGCTAATTCCATAACATCTAATAAAGATTCGTGGAAATCAGCAATTGATAAGTGGCAACCGGAACATCCGCCTAACCACATAGTTCCTATTTTTACTTTATCAGCCATAATAACTCCTCCAATCTAGTTTTCAGCATCTAATTGTTCTTTTAATGGTGCAGGACCTAATTCTTTGATTCTGTTAACCATCATTTTAACAGCTGCAGAGAAGTTTTTCACCTTCGGATTCGTAAATCCAATCTTGGTGAACTCTTTCTTTTCAATTCCCATATCTTCAACAATTTTGTAGATTAATCTCATTCTACGATCTAACTTATAATTTCCAGCATCATAGTGGCAGTCACCCATGTGACATCCAGCTACAAATACACCATCTGCCCCTTCTTTAAATGCTTTTAACACAAATTGTGGGTCAATTCTTCCAGAACACATTACACGAATAACTCTAATATTCGGTGGGTATTGCATCCTTGCAGTACCTGCTGTGTCTGCTCCTCCATAGGAACACCAGTTGCAACAAAACATTACAATTTTTACATCATCAGCCATAGAGTTTATCCTCCTCTATCATATTTTTACTAATTTGAAATTATTTTCAAACCAGATTATTCAAATTTAAAAATTTTTTAAATTCTTCTTTAAGACAAAAAATTTAGTCATACCTTAATTTTTTACCTTAATTCACAATTTTATGTACTTAATGAGCTAGCTCAGCATAACATTAACGTACTGATTAATATATTACTATAATAATTAATATAAAGGTTACTTAGAACTTAAAGCCAAAAAGTTTATATAGTATAAAACAAGATTTTAAGAAGCTAATAAAAAAGTTAAAATTTAAGAGGATGGGAAAAAAATTAACTTTTTGAGTTGATTTGTTTTTTAATATTTTTGGTATTTGATTGTTTTACTATCTTAAATTCTTTTTATTTTTCGTTAATTGTTTTGTTATTTTTGTATTGGTAAAATAAGTTTATATCAATTGTTATATTTTTATTTGATGGTTGTTTTAGGGTTATTTTTATCCATTGATTATGTTTTTTTTAATTTTCGGTTATTTTGTTGAATATTTTTTTGAGGTTTATTGCTATTATGAGTAGTGTTAGTTCTGTTTTGACGTTTTGTAGTCCGTATGAGTTTGTTTGTCTGTATTCTAGGTTTTTATTAGGTTTCCAAAGACTATTTCTATTGTGCTTCTTTTTTGTAGGTTTCTTTTTTTTTTTGGATCTTCGAATTTAATGGCCATGTTTTTTCTTGATTCTGTTCCATATTCGGTTATTGTTTTGTATTGGTTGTATCCTGCACATTTTGTTTGATTGTGACAGTATTTGCATTCTGTTGTGTAATATAATTTTTTAGTTGTGCCATTAGAGAAGTATTCTTTTTGAAATGGGAGTATTTTGTTATTTGGGCATATATAAGTGTCTTCTTCTGCTTTGTATGTGAAGTTTACTTTTCCAAATGGTTTATTTTCTTTGTTTTTTGGTTTTACTTTCATTGATTGTGTTCTATTTGGTATTATTGCTGTTAGATTGTGGTTTTCCATGTAATCAAGTGCATATTCTGAGTAATATCCATTATCTGCTAGTATTACTGTGTTTTTGAGTGTGATGTTTAAATTTTTTTTTTGAACATTGTTTATTTCAGGTATTAATGAGTTTAAATCTATGGGGTCTCGTATTAAGTTTATATCTATTATTATTCCTGTTTTTGTGTCATTTACTGATTGTATGTTGTAATTGAAGTCCGTTCCTCCTTTTTTATTTAGCATCCAAAGTGCTTCTTTGTCTGTTGTGCTTATGCTTGTTTGTTTGCTTTTAGTTAAAATTTGCTCCATTTCATCTAATTCGATTATTGCATGTGTATAATGATTTATTGATTTTATTGCTTTTGTAAAATAGTTTATACAGCCTTTTCGTACTTTCTTTTTTGTTTTGAGTTGTTTTTGTTTATTTCTTTTTAGTTTCAATTAAATATTTTTGTGCTTCTTTTATTAATTTGTCTTTTCTTGAAATAGTGTGTGATTTTTCGATTTGATTGGTGAATTGTTGTGTTTTTTCTTGTTTAAAGATATATTGGAGGAAATAGATGTCTTCCATTTTTAATATTTTTGATTTTGATGCATTGGCCCGTATTTTACTTCCATCAATTGCAATAGTTGATAAATCTAAGAATTGATAATATTGGGCGAATTTAACGCAGTCAACAAATAAATCACTTATGATTTGATGTGATTTTCTTTTGAAATCATTTATCAAATGATAAGATGGTGTTTCATAGTTCATTAGCTTTTGATATCTTGTATCAAATAATAATTTCGTGTTTATTTTTCTTCCACTTGTTATGCCTTCGCTTGATGCCAAAATAAGCACTTTACAAAGTGAAATTTCACTATATCTTGGTCGGCCAATTTTATTGGTTCGTTTTCAATATCATGATTGTTGAAAAACCAGTTTACAAAGTAATCAATGAAAAATACAAATTTTTCATGCTTTGTTTTTATATCTTCAAAATCTAATAACTTTTTAAGTTCATTTAAATCCATTGAATTATTAATAATGTTATTTAAATACATTATATTAACCTATCTTTTTTATACTAATATATTTATACTTCATACTATAAATATTAAACTAATGACAAACCAAGAACAAATACCCATTGAGAGAAAAATAACTCAAAAAGAACTTACACAAAAAATAAAAGATTTAGAAAAAATTAAAAGTATTAGAACGCTTAAAATTTATTAATTACAGATATCAATGAAAAGTGTAGATGAAGCAGTAGCCCTAATTGGTGTTACTAAACGAGTCGGATACATATGGCAAGAGCGATGGAACAAAGAAGGTATTGAAGGCTTAAAACCAAGATATAAAGGCGGAAAACAATCAAAAATATCTTCAGAACAATTAGAAGAACTAAAAAAAATACTTAATAAAAAACAATATAACAAACACAAAAGAAATAAAACAAATAATAGAAGATGAATATCAAGTAAATTTTTCAGAAAAACGCGTAAGAACATTAATACACAAAATGAATCTAAAATAAACAAAAAAATAAAAACAAAAGTATGTGAAAAATAAGATCGAATTACTTTCTTCCCACCCTCTTTAAAAAAAAGAAAAATAAGATGAATTACATCCCATCTACACTCATATCAATCATTTTTTTGAGTATCGGCAGCTAATTCATCAGGAAGTCCTGTAATATCCATACTTAAGAAACCTCTTACAATCATGGAAGCTGCTTCTTCTTCAGTTATTCCTCTTGAAGTCAGATAATTGATTTCGTCTTCATCAATTTTTCCAACTGCTGCTTCGTGAGACATTTCAAGATTTGCAGAACTTGCCTCAAGTTCAGGAACAGCATAAATCATACTGTCATCAGACAATACCAACCCATGACATTCCAAATGACCTTTAACTTCAGGAACAGTTCCTGCTAAATGTCCTCTAGCAAATATTTGAGATTCATCCTGAGATACTGCACGAGAAATAACTTCTCCTCTTGCACCAGGAGCATTAAGATAAGCTCTTGAACCTACATCAATAACAGAATCTTTTTTACCTCCCTGAATACTTTGGAAAATTGCTCTGGAATTTGCACCATCACAATAAGCAGTAGGATAAGACTGTAAAGTATTGACCGGACTGGTTAAAATATAATTATTTAAGTATGTACCGTTTTCTTCAACCTTAATTCCTGTTCTTGGACGTACTTCCACCTGTTCTGCCCAATTATGAACCATGGTAAAAGTTATTTTAGCACCTGGTTTTTACATAGAGTTCAGATACTCCAACATGCATTGCAGATGAAATATCCTCACCAGTTGCACATCCTGTAATTAAATGCAGTTCAGAGTTTTCTTCAGCGATAATAACATTATGGGCAGTTTGCATAATATCTTCATCACTAATAAACATACATGCCTGTACAGGAAAACCTCTTTAGTTCCAGGCAATGACCTTACAAAATATCCGCTTTTAATTCCGTCTTTTTCTTCACGTAAAGCTGTTTTAGCAGTATATTTATCTGCATCAGGTTTTACAACATTCCACATGTAATCTTTAACCCAATGATATTTATCTAAAGCAACACCAATATTCATGACTTCAACTGAATCAGACATTGAATTATTTGTAAATACATTAGACTGATCAACTTGTAAAAATGAACCTGACCTTCCCTTTTCTTCTGTATCCACCCCAACTTTTAAAAGAGTATTCTTAGTCTTTTTAGATACATCATCCAAATCATCTAAAAGATCAATTCCATCTATAATTTCATCTGAAAAATTTTCAATTGTAACATCTACACCAAGTGGAGCTTTTTTATCTTTAGCTCTTTCAGCATCATTTAATACATTGCGCACATTCAACACATCCATTGAAACCTTCTTTCCTAATATCATCAATAATCTCAGCAGGATTACCTGAACAAGCTATTTTACCATCCATTAAAACATGAGCTTTATCAGCACTTACAAAATTCAAAATATAACCTAAATGAGTAATTAAAAGACCGCTTCTTTTCTAGAATCATGTTTTAAATCCTTATCAAGTAAAGTACCAATTTCACTAGCTATCAATTCAACATTTTCAATATCCACACCGGAATCCGGCTCATCAAACATAGTGAAATCAGGCATTTGAGCAAGTAACTGTAAAATTTCAGAACGTTTAACTTCCCCTCCGGAAAATCCAAAATTAACATCCCTGTCTAAAAATTCATCATTAAATTTAAGTTTTTGAGCCAATTCCAACATTCTGGCATTTAACGGTTCATTAATTTCTTGATGAGATTCAATTTTAAGCAAATCACGAACTGACACTCCACGAATAGATGGTGGAGATTGGAAACTTACTCAATTCCTAATTGGACACGTTTAGCTGTAGTTAAATTAGTAATATCTTTACCTTTAAATTTAATTGTTCCATTAACTACATTATATTGTGGAAAACCAAGAATTGTTAAAAACAATGTACTTTTACCAGCACCATTCGGGCCTAAAAGAACATGAGTCTCCCCTCATCAATTGAAAGATTAATATCCTTCAAAACTCTTTTTGCCGGCCACTTCCACAGCCAAATTTTCAATTTCGAGTAACATCTTATCACCTTATTTAAAAGACATAAATTATACAACACTATTACATTTAAATTAAGATATATAAATATGTTATAATTATAAATCTTACATACAAATGTTTTTAAAAAAAAAGTTAATGCTCAACCAAAAAGAAGCAATTTAAATAAAAAAATAGACATGGTAACTGAAAAATAATATTATTCAGTTACAATAATGAATTCACCGACTTTTTTCTACTTTAGCAAAAGGAACTAATAATATATCCCCATTTCTTTTAGCACCTTTAACATGAATATTGCGACCGCTTTCTACCCTAATAGCTATATCAACAATTTTTCCAGTTTTTCGTTGATAATTAATTCATCTAAGACACCAAGAATACGAGCATTATTAGTAGCTACCTGATAATTTTTAATTTCACTCCATAACTTTTCTTCTCTTTTGGGAATTTGTTTATTTTCCATCACATCACCTGACAAATTTTCATTAATTATATAAAATATTTTAATTTCATCATATTTAAATTTAAATAGTTTTATTAATGAAAGCCTGATAAAATTTTTTCAGCAACTATACTGTCTTTAAGGGTATTAATATTTAATGCCAATTCAATTTTAGGCAAAATAAGTTGCTCCTCCTCCTGAATTTCATTAACACTTCTTAAAACATTCAAACCAGAAGGTACACTGCCATTAAATTCATAGGAATATTCCAAATCTAATTTTTTAAAAATTTCAACAGGAACCTGAGTAGACAAAGAATCTTTAGCAGATTCCAAATATTTAGTCAATACAAAATCAATAGTTTCACCACTAATAAACGGTAAATCTGCATTAATAAATAATAAGATATCATTTTTTGATTCAGACTCAAAAAGAGTTAGAATATAAGACAAATCATTTAAATAATCAATTCCACTAGTGTCTAAAATTTGAAAATTTCCATTTAATGATTCCAAATATTTGGTTGTTTCTTGAGTATGAGAACTTACAGCAATAACAACATCTTCAACTAATTTAGATGAAGAAATATTATCAAGAACATATTTAATTAAAGGTTTGCCATGTAATTTAAATAGAGGTTTTTCAACATCAACTTTCAGACGAGTTCCCCTACCTCCAGCCATAACAATAGCATAAATCATGACAAAAACCTTTAGAATCAATTATGCATATTTGCTGCCCTGTAATTTCATCCTCTTACCGAGAATACATTTTTTGACCTTGGCAGCCCCCAATAGGTGATTTTTGAGTTCCCATAGAATTCATACAGCGAGCCATGATAGCTGAACCTAAAGCCAAACCGTCTTCAACAAATACAACTTTATCAAACTTATCCTGAACCGCTTCTAAAATAAGCTGTGGTTTACGTCCAGTAATACCTGCTCTTCCAGTAATACCTAATGCAGAACCTGGAGTAACAACATTTTCCTCAAATGCGACATCCAAAACACGTGTAACAATTTTAGTACTTACATAATCCATAGTAGACAATAATGTTGGAAGACCATCCCTGTCATAGAATTTAGCTCCAAGATCCATTAAATCTTCTAATTTATCACCATTAACACCTACATCACAACCAATTAAAGTTGTACCTGCATTTTCAGAAGCAACAGGATCTAATGGAACAGTACCGAATCTATCTACATCCATAGGAACTTTACGAATATCAATTAATTTATGAGCTTCTTCAGCATTAGCTTGAGCTTTTTTAGTATTGGCTTTCTTAATCAATTTATCAGAATACAAATCTAAAGCAGCTCCATTATTCTTATCAATTTCACCGGAACCTCTAGCTAAAGAATCACTAACTACACCAGCCAAACCTAAAAATTACCTACAGTATTTGCATAAGGCTGATTATCATTAACAATACGGCCAGCTAATGTAGATCCGAAATCTAGAGAAATACATGGATTTCTATAATCAACATCAGTCCATTTAGCTCCTAATTTAATACCTGCAGTAACAAGTTCGCCTTCCATCTCATTTGCAACAGTTTCCTTACCTTTAGGTGGAACAACACTAACTACAGCACCATCAAACATTACATTATTTAAAAGAGAATGTTTTTGCAATCTTTCAGGAAGTTGGGAAACACTCATAGCAGGAGACATTTTTCTTGGTGGGATGCCTGCATCTAAACAGCCGTCAGCTAATGCAATAACTAATTGGCCTGCTTCTTCAGCAGTAGCAAAACCTGCGGTTACACCAGTAGATCTAACTACAAAATCCAAATCATTATCTTTATCAACATGAGCTTTTTTTAAAGATTCCAAAACCGTATCTTTAATTAAATCAGCAACAGCTTCTTTTGAAAGTTCAATACCCCAAACAGTTTTACCAAAAAACTTCTTCATTAGGTTTAGGCGGACGAATATCTCTAGTCATTTTCACTGTTTTATTGAGCAGATAACATTCACTAGTGTTTAAATTAGTAGCCATAACAATACATTTGGTTGTAGTGTTACCTAACTCTACAGAAGCAGTTACATAAAAACATCTGGTTTTTAACAGCACCAGGACTTTGCGGTCCAGCCCTATTAGCTCTCAAAGAATCTAAATTTCCTTCATGAGACTTAGCTATTATAGGTTTAGGACCTTTATTAAAAATTTTACCTAAAAAAGACATTATTCAAACCTCAATAAACTGTATTAAAAGTTAGTTAATAATATCTTTTTATAATAATATAAATCTTATTAAATGAATTTGAAAAAAAAGTAAGAGAATAGATTAGAATAAACTAATCTATACTAATTTGTTGATTGGGTGATCTTCAACACCTTCAGTACCGAAGTCAGCAGCTGCTTCTGCAATGAACATATCAGTTTGTGCTACAGCAGGGAATGCTATTTTAGCGTTATCGATAGGTCCAAAGAGAACGAAGTCTCCACCAGTCATAACTTGAACAATGTTTGCACCAATATCACAAACAGTGTAAGCAGTTTTGTTTCCAGCTTTTTGTAGTCTCTTAACCAATCCCAAGCAGAAGGTACATTGTGAATACCAGAACCTACTGGATATCCCCATTTAGCTTTTTCTGCAAAAAGTAGTTTTTGCAGCAATACCTGCACCTTGTCCTAATGGAGTAACTGCAGTATCCATCATGAACTTGTCGATACCACAATCAGCAGCTACTTCAAGTAAACCTTTTTCGTAAGCCCCATCATCTCCGTTTTCCCACATTGCCATTTTACCGTCAACGGTAGCATTCATTGGGTTGAAACCTAAGATAATGGAAGCAGAGATATCAGTTTCTGCAAGAGCATCCAATTCTGATTTATCTGCAGCCATGTTGATGGAGTTGTAAATAGCTCTTTCAGTTAAACCAACTTCATCAGCATATTGTGCACCAGCAACTCTAGCATCACCGGAAGTAGAATCTATAAGGAATGGTTTATCACAGATATCACCAATGTACTCAATGTATTTTACAATAGCTTCTTCAGTTTGACCGAAAACTTGTACAATACATGGGTTACCTGTTACATCAGACATTTCAACCATGTCATTAACTAAAGATTCTGCTCTACTTTTATCAAAATCACCTGTTAATTCATCACTAATAATATTGTGTCCACCGTAGAAAATAGTACCTGCTAATACAGTAGGATATTCCCCTGGTTGACCTCCCATTTTTACACCAGCAAAGTCAAATACAACTTGCTCTTTATCAAATCTAAGCATTACGCAATCCTCCTATAATATAGCAGCTATTAATGTAAGTAAATTGAATTTCATAACTACTACTAAAATTAATAAACCGATTATTAAACCGTATAAAATACCAACATCTCTACCTGTTTGTTGACCTAAACGTTGATAATATTCCCCCACAGTAAAATCCACTTTTTCTTCAGCATCATCTAATTTAGCGATGATATCTTTTAAATCATCTGATGAAACCATTACTTGAGGTATTGATTTTCTTCATCACTCATATATAAACACCTCTACATTCCACATAATTTTACAATAGCAGGAATAAGAACTAGTAAAATAACAGCTAAAAGAATACCAATAGCGAAACCTTGAGTCCTAGTTGCTAATAACCCTGCGAAAAGTTTTCCTTCCCTTGCAATGAGTTTTGAACTGTAATCAGCATCTTCAGAAGCATTTTTTAATGCCGTTTATATTAGGTTTATTAGAAATTTGTACCATATTTCATGCCTCCTTAAATTAGACCTAAGAATAAAGCTCCAATTACTAAAGAGAATGCTAAACCAATCATAATACCTTGAACTTTACCAGCATAATTACCTGCAAGGTTTCTTTGAATTGATCCTACCATATCTATTTTAGTATTGATATTTCTCATTCTTGCTTCAATGAGAGCAGTTTCAGCTGAAACAACTTTAATTTCTTCTCCTTCATCTTCATCTCCATCGTCACCTTCGACAGAAATAACCATTGCTTCTTCTTCAAAAGCACCAGGGTCTTTTTTCAACACATTCATTAATTTTAGCTTGGATTGCTCCAACATCTTCAGTGTCAATTAAATCAACAATTTCTAATTGTTGTTGGAATCTTTCAACACCATCTAAAGGAACATTTTCAACAAAAAGGAATTGCACCAGTTGCTCCAATAATTTTCTTTTTATCAGGGTCTGCACCATTTTCATGTAATGCTTTGAAAGATTGGCCTGTAATATGACCTTGTACTTCAGCACCTGCTAAAATTAAGAAACGGATATTAGGATTAGATATAATGTTTGCAACAACTTTTTCTACACCTAAATTTTCTGTTTTACATGGACCTGCGATTGCTGCTCCAGAAAGTTCTGCTTCAATATGTGAAGCTAATGTTGTTACTGCAACAGGACTTTCAGGATCTCCTACAATGTAGTCCCCACTAATAACCGGCCAGCCAGCTGCTGGTTCTTTTTTATCAGCCATCTATAAAACCCCCATCTCATTAAAAGTGGTAATGCAGCAAATATAATAAATGATGCTAATAAAAATCCATAAACAACATTAGTTAACATACCAGCAGTAAAATAAGAACCATCCCTTCCAGGATAAGCACCAACAGGACTAGTATAAGGATCTAAAGAGCTTATTAACTCATCAGCAGCACCTTGAATTTTTGCTACTTCTTCATTTACTTCATCCATAGATAAAAGGATAACTCCCCCACCTAAAGATGCTCCAATAACACCTGAAACTGGATCTAAAGCAAGATTCATATCAGGTACAATTTGAATCATAGGTAACATTTGAGCCATACATAAAACCTCCTATCATTCCTCTACTTTTGGCCATAAACCAGCCCATTTAACTGAAGCTGCAGCATCATATGAAGCTTTAACAAATGCTCTGAAAGAGATAATCCATCCGATTAAACCAACAATGAATACAGCTAACCAACCGAATACGTCACCTGCAACAGATGATACTAAACCAGTAATCATCATAGATAAAAATGCAGTTGAAGTAGCACATTTAAGAGTCCTGGATTGATCTTCATTTGGACCTAAACATGCATTGAAAGGATGTTGAATTGCCATAGTACACATTATAAAGAATAATGCAATGAACCCGTTAGCTACAACATGGTTGAAAATATCAGTAGCATCGTAAGATCCAGTTACAGCAGCAGATAAACCTAAAACAGATAAAGCACCTGCACCTGCAATTTCAGCAGTACATCTTACCATAATTGGGATTTTCATTCCAACAATTTTAGTAGCAATTAAACCTACAATAGTTGCAATAATCATAGCAAATATTAAACCTATAACAGGTCCTAAAGTACTCATCATAGGGATATCTGGGAATATGAAACCTAAAGCAAGACCAGCTAAAACACCAATAATACTAATGGATAAACACATGTAACCAATAGAAGGAACACCAGTACCTAAACCATAACTTGCTACACTACGAATAGCATTAGCTCCCCATACAGTAGCACATACAGTACCAAGACCTGCAAGAACAGGACTTATAATACCATTAATATTACATAAGTAAATACCTAATAATCCGCCAACAATACCTAAAATCAATAAATGATTACCATTAATTGAACTATGTGCACCATCAGCACTTCCACCAGCAGACATTTTAAATACCTCCAGTTAATAATACACAGAATATTCCGACTACAACTGATGCTATAGCACAAGCTAATGCTCCAGTACCAATCCTTTTAAATTTAGGATCATGCATACCTTCAATGGTACCACCAATATTATAAGAAGCAATAACAGAGTTAATAAAGAAAACACCAGTACCTAACATAGCAGCTAAACCAATACTTACAGCAGCACTAGAGAAATAAGAAGCAGATTGTACAGCATCATAAATAGCATAATAGATTAAACTTCCTCCAAAACCACCGAAAGCAGCACCTATAAGACCACTAATGAAACATACACATGGAACACCGTGTCCTTCAGTACCTGGAGTTTTATATTTCTCTTGATTACGTTTAGTAATAGGGTCAACTACGGTTTTAGATGCTGCAGGTACAATACCTACACCATATACATAAATATAATTAGCAATAAGCATGGTGATAGCTAACATAATCATAGCACCTACTGCACCACCAATACCAACTATAATCCAAGGTTGACCTGTCATAGTAGCTGCACCAATAAGACCTGTTAAACCTGCACCAGCAGCTAACATAGCAGTACCAGTACCTACACCAGTAGCTGTTGCCATAGCTGCAGGAGCTCCTCCTACAGGAATAAAGTGCACACCTGCACCAATCATAACACCGCCTATAGCGACAAATAAAATAATTGAAATTGGATCCATAATCGAAACCTCCTTATTCTTCCTCATATGGTCCGTATTGTTTTCTTGCGAATCTTTCTAATTTGTCGTTCATTAATATTAAAATAAGAACAATAATGAAACCAACAACTAATCCGCCGTATAATCCAAATACAACTGAATTCCAGAAACTAAAGAATACTACAAGACCGAAACATAAACCTGTTAAAGGTCCACCAAATTTAACACAGAAATTACCTACATCAAGGGAATTTTTTGCTCCCATTGGTGCTTTAGTAACTATATCTCCTTGAATAGCTACAGGAGTTCCTCCACCAAATTCGAATTTTTGATATTCACTTTCAGCACCGTAGTGAACATCCCCAGTTGAAGAACCGATAGCTCCAAGAGTAATACCCCAAAGCACTGCTAAAAGTGGTAATGGGAATGCGTGTAACGGAGTACCATTTAATGGAATAGTCATTAAATATGAAACTCCAACAAGACAAAATGTAGTTATAAATCCATGTCCAGCAATAGGTCCTAAAGATTGAGTCAATACATCCATAAATAATGGTTGTTCAAATTGAGATTGACCAACAATCCTACCCATGTGAGCAGTAATAGTATAAATACTGTGAACAAAAGCAGCGACACAAGAACCTGCTGCAATAGCAAATAAATCATTAGTAATTCCTAAAGTCATTAATACATATGCAATAGATCCAGCAACACCACACCAAACACCATAAGCGACTGGTTCACCAGAAGCCGCTTTGTTTATCATACGATGTAAATGTCCCATTTGAGGAGCAAGTTGAACTTGAGAGTTAGGGTTACTTTGAGAACCAATATCAGACTCAATATCCTCAGCAGCACCACCAATAGTTGCAACTGCACCCATTAATGCGACAACACCTAATGTTATAGGGTCCATAATTTTTTCCTCCATATTTTTTATTAAATTGATCATTTAATAAACGTGATATATATCCCATAATGAATATATGTAGTAAATTATGATTTTTATTCCATATAAAAATCAATTAAATGATACCAACAGAATTTTTTTCTATTGATACTTAACTTTCTTTCAATATTAATATAAATGTTTTACTAAAAAATTTTAAGGTATACTTAAATTTAAGGAATAAATAGGTGAAAAATCACCTATTTAACCTATTTGTTTAAATTTATTTTGCTGGGGTGATGACAGTTCTTTCACCAGATGGTTCGAACTCTCTTAATGCACCTTTAGCAAATTCTTCACGAACTTTTGAGAAGTCAAATACTAAGTTTTTATCAGCAAATGCGATTTTAATTAATGGGTTGAAAGCCCATGCATCTCCACGAGCTGCGTGAGGAGCTTGAGCGATACCAGCGTATTCACCTTGGTGACCTACGTTCATTGCGTAGTTAGGATAGTTTGGTCCTCTCATTTCGAGTGGTAAACCTTCATCATTTCTGATGGAGAATACGTTAGCTGCACCACATTGATCTTGTAAATCGTAACCGTAGAATCCTAATCTGGAATGTTGTTCTTTGTGTAAGTACATAGCTAAGTACCATGCGCTTAAACCAGTTTGAGCATTACCAGTAGCGAATGCAGTAGATGCACCAGCTGCTGCGGAAATTACGGAAGCTCTTTGAGATCCACCGAAGTGAGTTTCAAGTAATGCTGGGTATTCTTCGTATTGTTCTAATGCGTAGAATGCAACTTCAGAACCTACATCAAGAACAGTGTCCATGTTGTTAGGTGCTTCAGTTAATCCACCATATTTGTCTTCTACATAGTCTTTACCATAGTAAGTAAAGTCATCTAATACATCATCAGTATATGCTGCAGTAGCATATTGGGTGAATCCTACACCACCAGACATGTAAGAACCTAACCAGATTTGGTCGTAAAGTGCAGCACCTAATGCTACTACTTCTAAAGTGGAACGTACAGGGTCATCAGGGTAAACTCTGGAACCTTGACAGATATCTGCCATGAAACCAAATGGAACTCCACCTAACTCGTTTTCTGCTCTTGCTCTTCTTACAGGTAAGTAAGTACCCATGTGAATAACTTCTGCGTGTTTGGATGCGTATGCGAAGTCACCAGTAGCTCCTTCACCAGCACATTGGTTGTATGCAGAAATCATTGACATACCAATTTGCATTGCAGACCATCTTGAGGTAGTACCTCCGTCACAAACTCTTCCTACGATAGCAGGAATTCTTACAGCTTGCCATACACTTCCACCAACTTCTTCTTTTAAAGCTGCTGCTTGTTCATCATTGAACTCTTTGTTGATGTCTAAAACGAATGCTGAATCAATTTCATCAGCTAATTCATCGTCACCAGTAAATACTTTAACATAACTGTCTTGTACTACTAATGGGTCAGTTTCTACCATGTGTTCTTGAACTACTGCTGCACCAGGCATTGCGTGGTTTACAGTTTCTAAGTATTCACTAATAGTTTCAGGAGTTACTTCAATACCTAACCTTTTTTCAAGAACGTTGTGAGCAGTGTTTAAACCTACAATTACAGTTCTTCTAATATCGTCCCAAGCTTGTTGGATAGCTGCGTTGTTAATGAAGTGTAAATCATCACCTTCTACATAAGTATCAGTAGTAGATAATTGGTAAGACATTAAAGCCCTTTTGACCTAAAGGAGTACCAATGTCTGGGTTGTACATTGGAATTCCTCTTTTTTCAGCGATTTCTTTACCTTCTTTTACGAATGCGCTTTTTCTTTCAGATTGTTTCCAACCGCCCATGTTATAGAAAGTGGTTCTTTTATCAGTTGGATCTTCACTGAATTTGTTTTTCATTGCATCTAAGAATTTTTTATCTGCCATACTTAATCCCATCCTTCAACTGGATTGAATGCACCAAATGATCTGGATACGTGAATGTTTTTTAACACTTCAACAGCTTCAGTATCATCTTTGTATGCTTCACCATCAATTCTGTAAATTGTGGTTTTTTGATTTTAAGGTTTCTTCATCTAATGGTTCACCTAATACTACTGGTTCGTCTAAGTCTACACCGATTTGGTCTCTTACCATTTCAACGTTACCAGTTTCTTTGTTGAATACTTGTCTTCTAAGCATATCAAACATTAAACCATTTTCGTCTAACCTTAAAGAGTGACCGTGTACACCTGCACCTCTAATACCAGTTCTTGCAGTATCGAAGTATTCGGTTTCTAAGAGGTATTTGGAAATACGTTCAATATCTCTTTCCCTAGCTTCGATAACTTGTCTTCCGGATAAAGTACCAGTATCAATTCCTCTGAATCTGTTTAAATAAGACCTTGCTCTTAAGTAAGGTTGAGCTGGTGCGAAGTACATTGAGTCTACAAATTGGATGTATCTAATCCTGTCCCCTGCTTTTGCACCTGCAATAGGGGTAACTAATTCTCTTACAATGTCATCAGGCTCATCCATTTCATCTAATGGTGGGTGAACACTTTTGTATTCTTCACCTGGAGCTCTGTGACCTAATATTTTACTACGTCTTCATCAGAGATTTCTCTTAACTTTTCTAACTCGTAATCTGGATTACAAAAGTTTCTTCTGTTTTGAGCAACCTGAGAAGTACCTGGATAAATTTGTGCCATAATTATGCATCTCCTAATGCTAATTTAACTTTTCTAATAATTTCATCTAATTTTTCCTGTGAGATTGTTTCTCCACGAATAACTCCACTAACAATATCAACAATGTGTCCTTCTGTTTTAACATCCTCTTCAGATGGCATGACTTTAGAAGTTTTTACACCAATTTTGGCAAAATCTTCACAGTCAACTGGAGATTCACAAATGATAATACAAGGCTTGTTTACATTCCTTAAAATCAATCTAGCTTTGTAGATTAAATGATTTTTGACTCCGCCTAAATGAATAACAAGTAATTTAAAATTACTCATTTGTTCCACTTCCTTATCAGTGAGACCAAATAAGGTACCGCCAGAAGCCGGAGCATCATGAGGAACACCTGCACCTGCATTTAATACCATTGTACTAGTTAAAACATTGGATTCACGTAATCCGAAAGTGATTTCACAAACAGGTTTAGTAATATGTCTACGTCCTGGAGACATAGCAACAGCTAAAACTTCAGCTCCACATTCAGCAAATGTGCCTCTTTGTGCAAGACCTCCGCCTTTACCCATACCACCTGTTGCTCTGCAATCAACTACGTGAGTACATCTTCCAATCATTTTAAAAGTCATCCTTTCTAACAATATTTACGTGATCTTCAAAACTTGAATATTGATCAGTCATTCCAATTAATTCATCAGGTAAATCTGCATCACCATATTTAATTCTATCAGAAACTGTTCTTTCCTTTCTGATGTAATTTGTTTTGTCCTGACTGATATCAAATCCAAAAGGAATATGCTTTTTGCAGATTTCTTCAATTTTTTTAACTGTAGACTCCATTGTCAGTTCAACAAAAATTCTGCCAGTTTTAACTTTAAGAACAACATCTTCGCCATTAATGTTAATCACTCTACGTTCCCTATATTGTGGAGGTAAAGTTTCTTCAGTTTTTGGAAATCTCGGACCATGAATTACAGTCCTTTTAACATCTTCAAGTGATTCAATGTCATTTAACAACTTTTCTGTTGTGTCACTTCCAAGCACTCTATATGGGAATATTTCAATATCCATTTTTTTGCCGTCCATGAAAAATTAGATTTAAATATTAAATTAATTAGGTGTCACCTTTAATATCATCAGCTGCTAAAGCAACATATTTGAGAGGTTCTCTAAATTCATCAACTTGACTGTATACTTTTTAATTAAACCAGAAGTTGCTTCTGGTGAAAAGAGTTGTGTTCCTGCATCTAAGGACATAGCAGCAGCTACACAAGGGATACAGAATCCTTTACTGTGTCTGGTTACAACGTGGTTACCGTTAAAGAGACCAGGGCCTCCTCCACCGTAGATAGAGTGACTGAAGAAAGAGAATCCTACAGCTACACCTTCTGCTCTACCGTAGTCAATACTTGGTAAACCAGTAGCAAATTCAATGTTATCATTGAAGTATAATAAAGTGGATGGAATACCTTGAGCAGCACGAGCAGCACCAATGTTTACCATAACAGCAGCAGTAGCACCAGCAGCAGCATATGCGTTCCATAAAGCTGCGTCATCAGTGTTATAAATTGAGAAATCGGTTAAGTCTTTTTGAGGAGCAATAACTCCGTCAGCTTCAGCTCTAGCGATAGTTCCCTTTACAACACTACCAACAGTACCTTCTTTTGCATTATCTTTTACTAAATCTAAAACCATATTGTCAGCATTCATACCTTGGTAAGCTAAACCTAATAAGTGTAATCTTTCGTATGCACCAATAGCATCACCCATTTCAAACATAGCAGTTTGTTCGAAAATAGATGCTAAAAGCAGTAGCTTGAAAGTGTTTTTTAAGGTAGCAGCAGCAAAATCATTTGCTTTAACACCTCTTAATGCATAACCTGCACCTTCGAGTTTTTGTGGAATGTCTAACATAGTAGCAATGTTGGATCCTTTGTAATCTACGGATTGTGGGTATCTACCTAATACTGCAGCTTTTACGAAGTTTGCATCATAGATACTTACGTCACATACATCAATAATAGCTTGTACTAATGAAGTTGCAGTAGATAATGGAGCAACAGAGTATTCTGCAGCAACATCAATTCTTTTAGATGGAACTTGTACTAATAATCTTTTACCTCCGGAAATAGGTTCAACTTTAGTATCATCATCTTCAGAAATTTGTATCATTTCTTTCATTTTTTCTGCAATTGCACCTGCATTTGCTACAATATCAATATCCAATTCCCTTCCTAATATTTTGGATTTGTCTCCACCGACTGAACCGGTTTTGACAGATTTTTCAAGTCCTTCTAAGTTTACTGCAACAGTTCTTTTTACACCTTTAACAATGTTTTGAATAGCAGTGTTCCTGAGTGGACTTAAAGCTTCGATTGGGACATCAGATACAACTAATGAGCCTCTATCGTCGTATAAATCGACTTTATCATCAAACTTTGCCATTTTTTCCCTCCTAATTAAATAGAGTATTTAATATACCACCTGCATTTGAGTGAAATTTTTCACACAAATTTGGATAAAGCTATACACAATAATTAATTGTAAGATAGCTAACCATATGGTATACAAGTCTTATTTTAATTAAGATATAATATAAACATTACCAATGGGATAATTTAGAAAACTTTATTAACAATAAGCGTTCCTAAAAACTTAGGAAAAATGAAGTCAAAAGTAATACTTTAAAAATAACATATCCCATATTTATTTCAGAGATAATAAAATTAAAAATAATATTTAGAAAAATAAGATATTAATTACTATCTAAAATTATCATATAACAATTATTAGACAATTATTATTTTAAAAAACCAGTTAAATTAATATTTACTAAAATATATCCAACAAAATTTACAATAATACAAAATGAATAAAATTAATACAATAAATGATAAATTTTTTAAACAAAAAACTATTATTAATTAAAAATACTGTAAAATAATCAAGATTTAGGAAAAACAAAATTATTATAAAAAATAGGCAAAGTAATACTAAATTACTTTATATAATACTAAAAACATAATAAAAATATTATGCAAGTTGTAGCAGATGTTGGAGGAATTCCTGGAAAAGATTGTAATGGTTTTTGTAAATACTGTTACTTTAGAAAGGTAAAAGAAGTTAAAGCATTTGGCTGTGCTCACTGTTTACCTAATAAAATTGGCTGTGACAGATGTAGTAAAGGAATAACCGACTCACAAAGTGAATTTAAATCTCCCTTTGAAGTAATTACAGAAGTTCAAAATGCTTTGATGATGCAACCTAATTTTAGAGAAAAACTATTAAAGCAAATATCAGCGGAGGAGGAGATGTTAGCTGCTATCCTTATCTTGAAAATTTAACTGCTAATTTAAATCAGTTTTCACTTAATTCCCACTTAGGATATACATGTGGAAAAGGCATTACTGACAGCGCAATAGCTTCCAGATTGATTAATAACGGTGTTGATGAAGTTACATTTACTGTTTTTTCAACAGACCCCAAACTCAGAAAAGAATGGGTAAAAGATCAAAAACCTGAAGAAGCTCTGAAAGCATGTAAAATTTTTTGTGAAAATGTTGATTTAACAGGAGCCGGAGTAATAATTCCCGGAGTTAATGATGGTGATGTACTTAGACAAACATGTAATACCTTAGAAGAATGGGGAGCTAAAGGATTTATCCTAATGCGATTTGCAAATACATTTAATGAAGGACTGATTTTAGGAAACGAAGCTATTCTTAAAGGAATTGAATCACAACCTGTTGAAGAATTTGGGCATTTAGTCGAAGAAATCAATGAAGAATAGAACTTCAGAGTAACAGGAACACCATTATGTGATCCTGAAACAGGGGGCCATTTGCAATAGCTACAGATGAAAATGAAATATTTTTACAGTTTATTAAAAAAGTAACTGGAGAAGCTACCATAATTACATCTAAAATAGCTGCACCATTCATAAGTAAAATATTTGATAAAATAGATGCAGAGGATGTAAATGTAATAGCTGTTCCAAAAGAGATAGCCTGTTTAATTACAAAAGAAGATTTGGAACAAATTGATTTAAGTGAAGTAAAACAGGCAGTTATCATTCCAGGACGTGCTTTTGTTCATCAATTAGATGCTGAGAGAATTTTAAGTGCTGACGGTATAGAACGTATTGTTGGGCGTGGACCAGATACTTTAACAATAGATGGAGAGCTTAGTTTTGATAAAACCGATGAAAATGTTATTGAAGAAGAATTAACTCAATTTAATGATTTGGTAGATGCTATTAACTTCTTTGGAATGAAAATATAAAAAAAGCAGATGATTTAAGAATCATCAATAATAGAACTTTCAGTATGGATTTTTACTAAAATATAATCATACATGAAAGATTTTTTAATTTCAGCCAAATCCGATAATTTTTTACCTTCTATAACTACATTTTCAATTAATTCATGATATTTATCATAATTTAATTTTACTCTAACTCCGTCAAGTTGAACAGTAATCGGTGCAGGAGATATAACATCTTCAATAGCCGGAACCTGATTTTCAATAGCATTTTTAACTACAATAGAAGGAACAAGTGGTGGATCCAATGCCATTTCTCTTTTTTATTATTTAAAATTATTTCAATAGTATCCACTAAATCATTAAGAGCTCTTATATCCGGACCTCTTTTAAGCCTTCTTGGAATCCTGCCAAGTCCGCCAACATATGCATCAGCACCTGGAAGTTCTTCAATTGGGATTTCAGGAGCACCAGTTACAATAACTGGAACATTAATATCATCATATAAAAAGGATTTTTCTTGAATACAATTTTTAAAACTGCCTAATGCGAAAACAGCCACATCATGTTCTTCAATTAAGCTTTTTTCTTCTTCAGTAATTCCAGAAGTTCCTTTTCCGTCTCCTCTGGCCAGACCAATCATATTGTCTTTAGCACCGAATTCACGTAAATATTCAGAAATATCACATGCTGCATGAGGCAAATGGTGCCTTGCAAGTGTTGGAGATACAATAGCTATTTCAGAACCTGCCATTGGAGCTACTGTTACCTTAGCCAACAATTCTTTAGCCTTGTTTTTAATAATATCAACATCTTCCAAAGGAATAGCTAAATTTAAAACCAATTCCATTTGTAAAATGTTTTCTTGAAGAATGAAACCACCTAAATCTTCAATAAGCTCCTTGACTTCTTCACTTTTATGAACTCCACCAGTATATGTTAATGTTTCATACATGCGAAAAAATCCCCCATATAATTTTATTAAGTAAGTTTTTTACATTATTTCTATATTAACTTTTCCAAAATTTCATATCTTTTTTTCAAGTCTTGCAAATGGATTTTTAGATACAAAACTGTGTGAGGAAATCTCAATTAATGGTTTAGTTTCATTTTGAACTTCATTAGCCAAATAATCGGGATATATTACATAATCATAGTTTTTATCATCAATAACAAATCCCATACTTTCAGCAGTGTCCTTTAAAAAGTTAGAATAAACTTTAACGTGAATGCTGTTTTTGATATCATTATTAAGATATTTTTTTAGCTAACGGATAATCATCAAAAAATGAAAGTATTTCCTCATCAGTTAACCGGCTGTCAAAATCTATTTTTTAATACTTTCAAAAATTTGGGCTGATGAATTGACTTTGACTGGAATGGAGTCTATTTCAACCTTACTTTCAGACAATAAAATAGCCAGATTACCATCATCCTTAGTGGGGTGTTTATTAACATTGTAATTTTTATTCCAACCAATTTTACAAGCTCTTCACACATAGGTGTTGTGACAATTTTCATACTAATAATTATTATAAAAAGTAAAATTTAAAATTAATTAATTTTTATAAATATGAACCATGAAAATTACATTAAGCTTTGAAAAACACAAACAAAAGATACATCAATAATGGTCGATGCACTTAGGGCAAGTACCACAATTACACTTGCTTTGAATAACTTCAATAAAATCATCCCCTGTTTCACACCAGAAGAAGCATTTGAGTTAAAAAAAGAAGTTAATGGAGTGATAGCTGGTGAAAGAAGTGGAAAACGTGTTGAAGGCTTTGATATTGGAAATTCGCCAAGAGATGTTGAAAATTATAAGACTGATATTGAAACACTTATATTAACTACCAGCAATGGAACCCGAATTCTCAAGGATATGGAATCAACTGTTCTTGTAGGATCTATGGTAAATGCAAAAGCAGCAGCTTATAAAAGCGTAAAAATAGCTGAAAATGAAATTGATGTTGTGATGGCAGGCTATAAAGGAAATTTTGCTCTGGAAGACTTTTTAGCAGCTGGTGAAATTCTTTACTGGATTTGTAATAAGCTAAATAATAACTGTGAAATAAGCGATTATGCAAAAGCAGCTATACTGGCCAGTAGAGATTATAATGCTCTGAAAGAAGGATTTTATACTTGCAATTCCGGGAAAAAACTAACAAGACTTAAATCTAAAAAAGATATTGATTGCTGCGTGTTAAAAAATATAAGTGAAAATGTGGCAGTCTATGAAAACAATATATTAAAATTAATTAAAGATTAGATTTATATACAAATTGTAAAATATATATTATAACATTAATATTAACAGATGTGTTTTTTTTGAAAAGAGAATGTTTAACCATAATAGGAACTGCTCATGTATCTGCAAACAGTGTAGATGAAGTTAAAAATGCAATTTATGAGCAACATCCAGAAATAGTAGCTATTGAATTAGACAAAGGAAGATATACTCGATTGAAAAATGAAATGATGGGTATTAAAGAGGATGACACTATTTCTGTTTCAAAAATTATTAAAGAAGAAAAAGTCGGACTATTTTTAGCTACAACAATTCTTTCATATTTCCAGTCTAAAATCGGAGAAGATGTTGATGTAAAACCCGGATCAGAAATGATTGGAGCTATTGAAGCTGCCCAAGATTTGGAAATTCCAATAGCATTAATTGACCGAGAAATAAATACAACATTACAAAGAGCTCTTAATAAGATGGGATTTGTAGAAAAATTCAAATTTGCATTTAGTTTACTTACTTCAATTTTTTCAGATGATGAAGAAGATGAAATTGATATTGAAGAGCTAAAAAATCCTGATAATCTTGATGAGTTAATGGAATTCTTTAAAGATGAATCTCCAAAAGTATATGAAGTTCTTGTACAGGAAAGAGATGCTTATCTTGCAGGAAATCTTTTAAGAATCCCTCAAGACCATGTGCTAGCTGTTGTAGGTGCAGGACATAAACCAGGAATTAACAGATATCTGGACAATCCTGAAACTATTCCTCCTTTAAGTCAATTAGAAATTATTAAAGAAAAAAAAAGGAATTCCATGGTTTAAAGTTATTTTAGCTTTAATTCCAATATTATTTATTGTGATATTTTTTCTGGCCTACATTAGCGGGATTAATATAACCTGGAACATTTATGAGTTCATAGTCATAAGTATGATAATGGGATTTGTCGGTTCCATTCTTTCCGGATCAAAAATTCAGTCTGCTGTTGTTGGTGGAATAGTGGCTCCTTTAACTATTATTCACCCATTACTTGCAGCAGGATGGTTTTCAGGACTGGTTGAAGCTAAATATAGGAAAGTTAGAAAAAGAGACATTGGCAATCTTACTAAAGTTGAAAGCTTAAAAGATTTATGGCACAAGAATATAGTAAGAATTTTACTTGTTGTAGTTGGAACTAATCTGGGAGTCAGTTTAGCTACACTTGTTATATTGCCTTCACAAGTCTTTATACCATTATTTATGAAAATATTTGGCGGATAAAAAATAATAATTTTTATAAAGTATACTTACATAATTATTAAATAAAAAAAAATTTTAATGGAATTTAATTACTATGTATTTCATATTTCGATGTGACTGTGGAAGAGTATTGTATGCAAAAGAAGGGGTAGCCACCCGCAAATGTGTTTGTGGAAAAACCCTCAAAGTAAAACAGCGCAGAATATTTAAAAAGTAGAAACTCGTGAAGAAGCTTCATTAGCAGTTCAGGAAATGCAGGATGAAATATATGGAAACACTGACTTTCAAAGAGCCAGTGATTTATAATCTATAATTTTAACAAAGGTCTGTTTAAAAATGGCTAACGTAATATTTGAAATAGTATTAATAATAATTTTAATTATCCTTACCGGGATTTTATCAATGGCTGAATTAGCTGTTGTTTCGACAAAGAAAGCAAAATTAGAAAAATTATTGAATGAAGGACATAAAAGTGCTCAAATAATCATTGACTTTGCAGAAGATCCAAATCAATTTTTATCTACTGTACAAATAGGAATTACACTTATTGGTATATTAACTGGTGCATACGGTGGAGCTACTTTAGCTGAACCATTATCCCAATTAATTGGACCATATATCCCATATAGTGGAACAATAAGTATTTTAGTAGTTGTTATTGTTACAACTTATCTAACTTTAGTAATTGGAGAAATTGTACCAAAAGTTATTGCTCTAAATAACCCTGAAAAAGTTTCTTTAAAATGAGCTAAAAGTATGGCCATACTTTCAAAAAGTCTGTAGACCAATTAGTGTAGTTCTTGCTAAATCAACTGATTTCGTTTTATGGACAGTAGGTATGAAAAGTACATCTGAATCAATAGTTACAGAAGAAGAAATCGAGTTATTAATTGAAGAAGGAAGAGAAGACGGAACTATTGAAAAAGAAGAAGAAGATATCATTAAAAGAGTCTTTAAATTGGATGATAAAAAGTTGAATCCATAATGACTCCTAGAAATGAAATTATCTGGGTTAATCTGGAAGATGACAAAAGAGTAAATGAAATCAAAATCATGGAAAGTAAAAGATCCATTTTTCCAATAGCTAGTGGAGAATTAGATGATTTCATCGGTGTTGTTCAAGCAAAAGATATTTTGGCACTTTTATTTAGTGAAGAAAAAATTTGATATCAATTCAATTATTAAAAACCTTTAGTTGTTTCTGAAAATCTTGAAACATTAGAATTGTTAAAAGAATTTAAAGAAAACAAAGAATATGTCCATATGGCTCTTGCTGTTGATGAATTTGGTAGTGTTGAAGGTTTGATAACATTAAACGATTTACTTGAAGGAATTGTTGGAGATATTCCAGGTATTGATGAAACTGATGACCCGATGGCTACTCAAAGAATAGATGGTACATGGTTAATTGATGGAAGATTCCAAATTGACAAATTTAAAGAACTTTTTGATTATGAAAAGAGTTCCCTGATGAAAAAAGAAGATCAATACACTACAATAGCAGGATTTATCTTAAGTTTAAGTGGTAAAATTCCTAATGAAAATGAAGTATACGAATGGGACAGATTCCGCTTTGAAATTATAGATATTGACGGACATCAAATTGATAAAATTCTTGTAACTGATTTAGGTCCTCAAGAAGAAGAAACAACAGAAGATGTGGAAAATGATTGAATTATTAATACAAATTATATTGCTTGTTGTCGGATTTGCAATTTTAATAAAAGGATCTGACATTTTTGTAAGCGGATCAAGTAATATAGCTACTATTCTAAAAATTCCGACACTTGTAGTAGGATTAACTATTGTAGCTTTTGGTACAAGTGCTCCTGAAGCTGCAGTATCCATATCTGCGTCCATTCAAGGAAGTAATGCACTAGCTGTAAGTAATATTGTTGGAAGTAATATCTTCAATATTTTAGGAATTATTGGTATTTGTGCCCTACTTAAAGAGTTAAAGCTTGGAGAAAATGTACTTGACAAAGACATTCCATTCCTTTTAATTGTTACTTTGCTTGTTGTCGGATTTATATTGCTTAGCTGGAATATAACAAGAATTGAAGGAATTATATTACTGCTCCTTATAATTGGATACACTGCTCATTTAGTATATACATCTAAAAAATCAAAAGGGGCGGATTTTGTTGAAAAACCAAAATTTGGCCTTCCAAAAGTATTGTTTATGTAATTATAGGTCTTGTTGCAATTATTCTTGGTGCACAACTTGTTGTAAACTCCTCATCATATATTGCAATGGCCTGTGGAATGAGTGAAACATTAGTTGGTTTAACAATTGTAGCTATTGGTACATCTTTACCGGAACTTGTAACTTCCCTAACAGCTCTAAAAAGAGATGAAAACCAACTGGTTATAGGAAATGTGATCGGATCAAATATATTCAATATTTTATTTGTACTGGGTTTAAGCAGTGCCATAACTCCAATTTCAGTAAGTTCAAATATGATTATAGATTTAGGTTTAATGATATTTGTTACAATTTTATGTTTTATATTTGGTAAAACACATAACAAATTTGATAGAAAAGAAGGAATAATCTTATTAGGATTATTCATATTATATATGGCATTCGTGATTCTCAGAAATTAATTTCTTTAGCTCACAGGCCTTACAAATATCAGAAGATGTAGGTTCACCACATAACCTGCATTCATTTAAATTAGATGGAATATCACTTTCAAAGGTTAAAATCTTCTGGAAGGATTCCATAATATTATTTTTTATTCCAGGATATTTATCCTCATTATTATTTAAAAACTCCTTAATTTTAGCTCTTAAAGATAAATGAGAATATGGACATTCATCTAAATGAATATTAATATCATTTAAAATTGCCCAAGTTCCAACTTCTTTTTTCAGGAGTGTTCCACAATGGTTTAATACGTGGAATCAACTTTGGATGAATAACATCAAGTTGAGGGCCGAATTTTGAGAATTTAATTAAATCACCACGGGCAAAACTCATTAAAAAGACTGAATTTCATCATCAAGATTATGACCAGTAGCTATTTTATCTGCCCCAAGTTCATATGCAGTTTTATTTAAAATATTTCTTCTAAAAACTCCACAGGGAATACATGCACTTTTAAATCCTGAGTAAATATCATCCAGTGAAAATCCCTCTTCTGTTTTAAATGATTTTTGAATTAATTCAATATCTAACTTTTCTGCATTATCAATAGCTGCATCAATACCATGCTGACGGTATCCTTCAATACCTTCATCAACACTAATAGCCACTAAATCAAAATCCAAATAATTTTGATAATTTTTTAAAGCATATAAAGTTAAAACACTGTCTTTACCTCCAGACAATGCAACAGCTATCATTTCATGTTCATTTATTAAATTATAATCATGAATTAAATTATTAATTCTTGTAAATATTTTTTCATTAAATTCATTTTTGTTTAATTGAACCATTACTAAATAAATTTATAATAAGATAAATAAATAATTTTACTAGGTGAATTAAAAATGATAACTGCAGATTTCGCAATATTACCTGTTGGAACTAAAGATACTGAATGTAAAGAATATGTAACTGCTGCTGTTCAAGCTATTAAAGATTCAGGACTTAACTATCAGTTAACAGGTATGGGAACTCAAATAGAAGCTGAAAATCTTAAAGAATTATATGAAGCAATAGCCAATGCTCAGGAAGCAGTATTTAAAACTGGAATTGGCAGAGTTTATACAGTAATCAAAGTTGATGACAGACGTGATTTGGAAAACAGAACTTTAGATGCCAAAGTTGACACAGTAAATAAAATGTTAAAATAAAAAAAGAAAGAAAATTAGTTAAAGCTGTCACTAGCTTGTTTAACAGCATCAATAACTAAATCCAAATCTTTATGTGTTAATGAAGGATGCACAGGTAAAGAAATTACATGATTTGCAGCAAGTTCTGCATTCTGTGCATTGCCTTCAATACCTAATTTTTTATAAATTGGCTGATTATATAATGGAATAGGATAATGAACACCAGTTCCAATACCTTTTTCAGTTAAGAAATTAACCCAGTCATCTCTTTTTCCTTTTTCAATGAAAATTGTATATTGGTGGTAAACGTGTTTTAAATCATCATTTGAATAAGGAGTTAGAACCCCATCAACATCTTTTAAACCTTCGTTTAAATATTCTGCATTAGCTATTCTTTTTATCATTGAATTCATCAATTGAATTTAATTGTGCAAGGCCAATAGCTGCAGAAATATCAGTCATTCTAAAATTATAACCAATTTCATCATGAGTATACTTTATGCTGGAACCGTGAGCTCTGAACATACGTGCTCTTTTAGCTAATTCCTCATCATCAGTAGTTATAATTCCGCCTTCACTGGTAGTCATGTTTTTAGTAGGATAAAAACTGAAACAACCTGCATCCCCAAGTGCACCTACATTTTTACCTTTGTACATTGCACCATGAGCCTGTGCTGCATCTTCAATAACTTTTTAAGCCGTGTTTATCAGCAATTTCATTAATTCTATCCATATCTGCAGATTGTCCATATAATTGAACTGGTAAAATAGCTTTTGTTTTATCACTAATCAATGCTTCAATACTATCCGGATCAATAGTGTATGTTTTTAAATCAATGTCTGCAAAAACAGGAGTTGCTCCAGTGTAAACAATTGAATTTCCAGTAGCTATAAATGTAAATGGAGTTGTTATTACTTCATCACCTTTACCTATTCCTGCGGCAAGTAGCGCTACATGTAGAGCAGATGTTCCTGAATTAGTTGCAATTGCATATTTTGTTCCAATCCAAGCAGCAAATTTTTCTTCAAATTCAGCTACCTTAGGACCTTGAGCAATCATTCCTGATTTTAAAACTTCTACAACATTTTTAATTTCTTCTTCTCCAATTATTGGTTTTGCAATTGGAACTTTAATATCCGCCATTTATATCACCAAATCTTAAAAATAGATTAATCTAAACTTACAATAATATTTAAATCTAATAATATTTAAAATATTACTTGATTATTTAAAAAAGTGATAAACTATGGACGAATATAACATTAAAACAGTTGAAGAGGGATTAACAAAAATCCAATTTCCCGAATTCGATAAAATTTCATCTGAGGCACCTGTTTTTTACAATCCACATATGGAATTAAATAGAGACATTTCTATTTTAGCTCTTCAAACTTTTCAAAAACAAGAAAATCAAGACATAAACATTTGTGATTTGTTTGGAGGTAGTGGAATACGTGGTGTTCGTTATAAAAATGAAATTAATGGAGTGGACCATGTTTTTATAAAATGACATTAGTGAAACTGCAAATGAATATGAAAGGCATAATGTTAAATTAAATAATTTGGAAGACATTGAAATATTTCAACATGATGCAAGTATGTTTTTAAGAATGCACAGAGGAGAATTTGATGTTATAGACATTGATCCATTTGGAACTCCTTCCCCATTTTTAGACTCTGCAGGATACTGTTCACGTAGAAATTCACTGTTATGTGTTACAGCTACTGATACTTCTGCATTATGTGGAACCTACAAAGAACCATGTATTCGCAAATACAATGCAAAACCATATAAAAGCGAATATTGTCATGAAACCGGAATCCGTATATTGGCAGGATTTGTAGCCCTTACACTGGCCAAATATAGTAAATCCATAGAAGTTAAATTATCCCACAGTACTGAACATTATATGAGATTATATATAGAAGTTAAGAAAGGTTCCAAAAAAAGTGATGAATGTTTAAAAAATATAGGATACATCAGTCACTGTAAACATTGCCTATATAGAGAACAGAATAAAGGATTAGCTACATCTACACCAGATATCTGTCCTGAATGTGGTGAAAAATTAATTCAGGCAGGACCTTTATGGCTTGGAGATATTCAGAATGCAGAATTTATTTCAAAAATGATTGAAGAATCTGAAAATAAAAAATTGAATACAAAAGAAGATGTTTTAAAACTACTGGAAAGTTGCCGTGTAGAAGCGAAAAGCCCTGCTACATTCTATGATGTGCACAAAATCTGTAAACTCCTAAAAATCAGTGCACCAAAATTAGATCTGGTATTTGACAACCTTGAAAAAAGAGGGATTTGAAGCTGTTAAAACACATTTTAACCCACTTGGAATTAAAACAGATGCACCAATAGAAAAAGTTAAAGAAATTATAAACAGTTTATCCTCATCAAATTAAACAAATATTCAAAATACACCAATAGTGAAAAAACTAGATATAACCTATGAATTATTTACGAACACTAAATAAACCATAGTTTTACCTCTATCCCTTTTTTAATAAAAATAAAATAAAATATATGCTGATACAATAATAACTTTTCTTATAATATAATCATTTAAAAAAATACTTAAAAAATAGATAATTTACAATATACTGCCAATTGTATATTAATTTAATAAAAACAAAAAAGACATGATTAATATTCTAATTATATTCAAAAATATGTAACTAATGATTTACAACAAAACCCATTATTTTCCGAATGCCATTTAAAATAATATTAAAAAAGTAAAAATGTACGAATAATTTATATAATATAAAAATAAAACATTAATGTGCCTATATTATTTGTTTATTCAGATAAGCAATTAATATAGTCATTTAGAGAGGTTATGAATATGGCTAATGAAAATAAAGAATTTATCAAATTAGATGATATTGATGTTAACATTTTGAAAATAATAAATGAAGACGTCAGAACATCTTATAGACAAATATCACGTAGTTTAGATGTATCTGTTGGAACTGTTCACAATCGTATCGATAAAATGGTTAAAAGCGGAGTAATCAAAAAGTTTTCCCCAGTAATTGACCATGAAATATTAGGATATGTCCTCACAACCATAATTGGAGTAAGGGTTAAAGGTGGAAAACTCAAAAACTGGGAAGAAAAAACTTACTTTAATAAAAATGTAGTTGGAATCTATGATGTAACTGGGGAGTATGATGCTTTTTTAATAGCTAAATTCAAAGATACCAATGAATTAAACACATTTATTAAAGATTTAGTTAAAGACCCTAATATAGAAAGAACATATACTCAAACTGTATTAGACGTTATAAAAGAAGATATGGGTTCTTCAAACATATTATAACTTAAATTATAATTTATTAAACCAAACCATCACAACATTCCTTTAAACAATATTACACCAAATAACTTATTTTTACTTGTAAAAAATTGCCAAAAATAAGCTTAAAATATATAAGTTTCAAAAACATAACATTAAAAATCAATTATATAATAGAGGTTATTAAATGGCAGTTTGTTTACCTGACACCCAAGATGATACTCCCAGCATACCTATTAAATTAACAAGAGTAGGTGTAACTGGAGTTAAAAAATTATTGCAACTCGAAAGAAATAACAAAAGACCTATAATTTTAGTGCCTACATTTGATGCATTTGTAGACTTACCAAACGATCAAAAAGGAGTGCATATGTCTAGAAACCCTGAAGCAATTAGTGAAGTATTAGATGAAGTAGCTAATGACAGTTCAGTGGAAGTAGAAACATTATGCGCAAAAATCGTGAGTAAAATGATGTCAAAACACGAATATGCAAAACGTGTTGAAATATCAATGACTACTGATTATATGTTTATGAGAGAATCACCAGTAACTAAAAATAAAACACAAGAAATGGCTAAACTTAAAGCTAAAGCTATTGGTTACAGAGAAGATGGTGAAATTAAAATTAGAAAAAAGCATTGGAGCTGAAGTTATTGGAATGACTGTTTGCCCATGTGCTCAGGAATCTGTAAAAGAATCAGACAAAAATAAATTATTGGAATTTTTAGATGAAGAAACTACACAAAAAGTATTAGATACTGTGACTTTTGCTTCCCACAATCAAAGAGGTGTTGGAACTTTATTAATTGAAGTTCCAGAAGGCAAAGAAGTTAAAGGTGAAGATATAATAGAAATAATAGAAGGAGAATCCATGAGCTCCCCAGTCTGCGAATTATTAAAAAGACCAGATGAAAATGCTACAGTTTTAAATGCTCATAAAAAACCTGTTTTTTGTCGAAGACTGTGTAAGAAATATGATGGAAAAAATAGCTAAAAAATATGCTGATTTTCCGAAAGACACTCTAATCACATCACGTCAGGAAAATCATGAAAGTATCCACAGACACAATGCTTTTGCAGAAAAAGTAACTACAATGGGTGAATTAAAAGAAGAATTAAGGATCTGATTAAATGCAAAAGTTTTATGAAGTAGCAGGAGAAGTAATGGGGTTTTTGATGCATTTAAAGGATCAAGACCTGCAATTGACAATGACAAAATCCTAATCGTTAGAGGAAGATCAAGAAAAACATTAGATGTTAATGACTTTAACTCAAAGCTTAATGAAATTGGAAGCATAATAAACGGTAAAGAAATTGAATCCGATTCTAAAAAAATCACCAAACTTTTAGAAAGCGGTGATAAAAGCATACAGGAAAGCGAAGGTCAAACAACAAATATAGACAAACATGGCCTAGAAAGAATGCAGGAAGAACTTGAAGCTATGGGTCTTATAGTTGAGTATAAAGCTTTCGAATTACCATGCTGTTATGCTGTAATTGCAATATGGCAGGATAAACATGGATACCCCCCATTATATGTTGAAGTAACAGTTTCAGAAAAAGAAGAATAAAACATGCAAAGAAAAGAAAAAATTCTCCAGATATTGGAATCAACTGACAGTCAGATTATTGATTTCATGAACAAAGCTTCAGAATATCGGGAGAATAACCTTATTACATACTCTAAAAATATTTTCATTCCCTTAACTGAAATCTGTAAAATGATTGCGGTTACTGTAATTTTAAAAAAACTCCTGATGATCCTACTGCAATTATTCTAAAAACAAAAGATGAAGTATTGGCTAGTTTAAAAAGAAGCTGAAAAATATGGGTGCAGTGAAGCTTTATTTACATTTGGGGAAGATGCTGATGAAGAAGAATCGGTAAAACAGAAATTAGCTGAATTTGGGTATGAAAATATTGTAGATTATGTTTTGATATTTGTAAAAATGACTTTAAATGAAACTACCTTACTACCTCACACAAATGGTGGTAATTTTAGCTATGAAAATCTAAAAAAGCTAAAAGAAGTTAATGCTTCTATGGGTATGATGCTTGAAAGTACATCTAAACGATTAATGAAAACAATAGCACATAATAAAAGTCCCGGTAAAAACCCGGAAATCAGATTAGAAACAATAGCCAATGCAGGAAAACTTAAAATACCTTACACTACCGGAATTTTAATTGGAATTGGTGAAACAAAAGAAGAAATAGCTGAGTCATTATTAGCTATCAGAGACCTGTATGATAAATACGGGCACATTCAAGAAGTAATTATCCAAAATTTCACCACCAGCCCAGGAATTGAAATGGAAAATTGGGAAGAACCTACTTTTTAGATATGGTAAGAACAGTAATGGCTGGAAAACTGTTATTTAAGGATACAGACGTGAGCATTCAGGTCCCACCTAATTTAAACCATGACACTGCCCAAATATTTTTACTTTGCGGTGCAGATGATTGGGGCGGTGTTTCTCCAGTAAGTCATGATTATGTAAATCCGACCTCTCCCTGGCCAACTCTAAATGAATTAAACAGACTGACACAAGATGCCGGATTTGAATTAATCGAAAGATTATGTGTTTATGAAAAATACATTAATGATAAATGGCTAAATAAAACTTTACTTGAAAAAATAGCTAATTTATCCTAACATCACATACTACATGAAATACTCCAGGAGAGTATTTCTTAACTTTATTTAATTTTAAAAATTCCACCTGCCTGTCTCCAGCCAGTTCTTTAATTCTATTTATCGGACGGATATCCATTAATTTTTCAGGAACTGTTTCATGATAATGAATAACTCCACCTTTATTTAAGCTATCAATAGCTACTTTTAAATAATGGTGAGTTGTTTTTACATATCCCATTATAATCCTGTCTGCTTTATAATCCGGAGTTATGTTTATACAGTCTCCAAGTAAAGGAGTAATATTGCTTATTTTATTTAATTTAATATTTTCCTTTAAATAATGAAATGAATTAGGATTAATTTCTATCGAATAAATCTGTTTTGCATTACTGTGAACTCCTATTGGAATTGAAAAGTAACCTATTCCTGCAAACATATCAATTACTGTTTCATTATCCTCAACAAGTTTAGCTATTCTTATTCTCTCATTGTTATTTCCTTTTGACCACATTACTTTTTTTTAAATCCAATTTAAAAAAGACATCCATTCTCTTTGTTGATTGTTTCAGTATCATTACCATATAATAATTTTATAACAGGTTCTCTTTTAGTCCCATAAATATGGTCAACTTTCATAATGGTTTTTACATTATGTTTATCTGAAAGTTCTTTTAATTGTGTATCTGATTGTACAGTGAATTTATTGTCTAATATTAAAATATCGCCTATTTTTTTTTCCATTTCATTAACAAAACTCCATTAAAGCATCTTAAAAAGAAAACTTTATATATGTAAATACATAATGTAATATTAGTTAGTTTATACTAATTAATTGATTCTGATTTTATAAATATTAATAATTAAAAATTACGTGTTTATATAAAATTTATGTATAACCTACAATATAGTTGAAAAATACAAATATTTTAAATACTTACATGAGGTGTTTAACATGGATGATAAAATATTAGAAGGTACAACAACTGTAGGAATAACCTGTAAAGATGGTGTTGTATTTGCTAGCGAAAGAAGGGCTAGTATGGGAAACCTTGTAGCTCATAAAGTCGCAGAAAAAATATTTAAAATAAATGATCATATCGTAACAACCATTGCTGGTAGTGTTGGAGATGCTCAAAATTTAATGAAAATAATTGAAGCAGAAGTTTCTCTTTATCAAATGAGAAATAACGACCACATGAGTGTAAAAGCTGCTGCATCAGTAACAGCAAACATTTTACGTTCCGGCCCAATGTATGTGCAAACATTACTTGGAGGAATGGATGGAGATAAACCTTCATTATACTCTCTTGACCCTGCCGGAGGCATGATTAAAGACACATACATATCCACAGGATCAGGTTCCATTGTAGCATATGGTGTTCTCGAAGACAGATACCATGAAGAAATTACAACTGACGAAGGATTAGAAATAGCTATAAGAGCTATCAAAGCTGCTAGCGAACGTGACACATTTTCAGGAAATGGATATTTAGTAGCTAAAGTAACTAAAGACGGCTTTGAAATGTTAGATAAGGAAAAGGTTAATGATATTGTAGCGAAAATATAAGACTATTTTTCATAACTAACTACTTTTTATATAAATGTGTAAATAGTTTATGAAGTTTTTAACTAATTATAGCAAACAAGCTTTTTCATGGACTATATTTACACAATACTTTTTTTTGAAGGGATTATATGACTTCAGAGATTTTAGAAGATATCAAAAAGAAATAATGGACAAGTTACCAAAAATGCTCAGGTTTCAAAAGTAGAATTTGAAGGTCCTGAAGTGGTACTTTACACTAAAAACCCAGAAATTATAACTGACAATGGCGATCTTATACGATCATTAGCTAAAGAACTTAGAAAAAGAATCATTATCAGATCTGATAAAAGTGCATTATTAGGTCCTGAAGAAACAATTAAAAAGTTCATGAAATAGTTCCTGAAGGAGCAGAAATTACAGACATTTACTTTGATACAGTTACTTGCGAAGTAGTTATCACTGCAAAAAAAACCGGGACTTGTTATTGGAAAATATGGTGTAACCTCAAGAACAATTGTTAAAAATACCGGATGGGCACCTAAGATTTTAAGAACACCTCCAATAAGTTCCGATGTTATTGGAAAAATCAGAACTACCTTAAAAAGTAGCAGTAAAGACAGGAAAAAAAAATGTTGCAGCGTCTTGGTAGACAAATACACCAAGGTACCAAACATCCTAATGATTGGGCTAGAGTAACCTCAATGGGTGGTTTTAAAGAAGTTGGACGTTCATCAATGCTTTTACAAACCCCGAACAGTAGAGTATTATTAGATTGTGGTGTCAATGTAGCTGCATCAGATAATAAAAATGCATTCCCATACTTAAATGTTCCTGAATTTTCAATTGAAGAATTAGATGCAGTCATTATTTCACACGCTCACTTAGACCACTGCGGATTTGTACCATATCTTTATCATTATGGATATGAAGGACCAATTTACTGTACAACTCCAACAAGAGATTTAACAACACTTTTACAGCTTGATCACTTAGATATTGCTCACAGAGAAGGTAATCCTTTACCATTCAATGTAAAACATGTGCAAAAAGCTATTAAACATACAATAACCTTAGATTATGGTGAAGTAACTGATCTCTCACCAGATATTAGATTAACCCTCCATAATGCAGGACATATTTTAGGTTCAGCTATTTCACATATGCATATTGGTGACGGAGCTCATAATTTAGTTTATACTGGAGATTTCAAATATGAAAGAAGCAGATTACTTGAACCTGCAACATTCAGATTCCCACGTGCTGAAACTGTAATCATGGAAAGTACATATGGTGGTCGTGAAGACATACAACCTTCAAGAAACTCTGCAGAAAAAGAAATGATGAAAACTATCTACAAAACTTTAAAACGCGGAGGAAAAGTTTTAGTTCCAGTATTTGCTGTAGGAAGAGCACAAGAGCTTATGGTAGTGCTTGAAGAATACATGAGGCATGGAATGATTGATGAAGTTCCTATTTACATCGACGGTATGATCTGGGAAGCTACAGCTATCCATACTGCAAGACCAGAATATTTAAGTAAAGATTTAAGAGATCAAATATTCCACATGGGCAGAAATCCATTTATCTCAGATATGTTTAATAAAGTTCAAAATCTTGACCAAAGAAAAGATATTGTTGAAAGCAACAGTCCAGCAATTATTTTATCCACTTCAGGTATGTTAACTGGAGGTAATTCAGTTGAATACTTTAAATGGTTATGTGAAGATGACAGAAACACATTAATATTTGTAGGATATCAATCTGAAGGTTCATTAGGTAGAAGAATCCAAAAGGATGGAAAGAAGTGCCTCTTGAAGAAGACAATAAAACAAAAGTATTCAATGTTAAAATGGAAATCAAAACTATCAACGGATTTAGTGGACACTCCAATAGGCGTCAATTAATGGATTATGTAAAAGACTTAATCCAAGACCGGATAAAGTCATTACCTGTCATGGAGACCCTTATAAAACAACAGACTTGGCTTCATCAATACATAGAAGTTATAAAATTGAAACCAAAAGTCCTGTGAATTTAGACAGTGTAAGAATACACTAATAAATAAATACTAATTGAGATAAATATAATAATATAATTTAAATTTTTATTAATTTTAAAAAATAAAAATACCACTAGGTGTTAAAAAAATGGTTACTTATTCAGAATCCGGTGTTGATATTGACCTTGAAGCAGTTACTGTTTCAAAACTTGCATCAAAACTTAAATCAACATTGGAATATAGAGATATAATAACTGATAGCGGACATTATGCTGCTTTAGTTAGATTAGGCGATAAAGCTATTGCAATGAGTACTGATGGAGTAGGCAGTAAAATTTTAATTGCTGAAATGATGAACAAATACAATACTGTAGGTATAGATTGCATAGCTATGGTTGTAAATGATATTCTTTGTGTCGGTGCAGAACCAATAGCACTAGTAGATTATCTTGCAGTAGAACAACCTGATCCTGAAAGAGCCGAAGAAATAGCTGAAGGTCTTGTAACAGGAGCAAAAAGAATCCAGAATTTCAATAATTGGTGGGGAAACTGCATCACTTCCGGGAATAATAAAAGACTTTGATTTAGCCGGAACCGGAATAGGTTTTGTAGATGTGGATAAAATTATTACTGGAGAAGATATTGAAGCTGGAGACGTTTTAATAGGCATTGAAAGTAATGGTATCCATTCAAACGGATATAGTTTAGCTAGAAAAGCATTATTTGATGATGCCGGCTTTTCAATCGATGACAAAATGCCTAATTGTGATACAACTATCGGAGAAGAATTAATAAGACCAACTGAATTATATGTCAAACCAATAGTTGCTTTATTTAAAGAAGAATACGAAATTCATGGATTAGCACATATAACTGGTGGAGGTTTTACTAACCTTAGACGCTTGAAAAAAGGTGTGGGATATAATATTTATGACCTTCCAGAGGCTCCAGAAATATTTAAACTCATATACCAACAAAATGTCCCTCTTGAAGAAATGTACAAAGTTTTCAATATGGGTGTCGGTTTTGTTGTAATTACCAGTGAAAATGAAGCTGAAAAAATAATGAAAACTTTAAAAGAATACTGTAACTGCCAAATTATCGGTAAAGTAACTGATGATGAAAAAATTACCGTTAAAACTTTTGAAGGCAGCGAAGTTACATACTGATTCAATAACTATAAGGAGAGTGAAAACATGAAAATAATGAAAGATAATGAAATAGCTCTTGTAAAAGAAATATTAAAAAATTAGGAGCTAGCGAAGAAGACAGCGAATTGGTAGCAGAAGCTACAATTGATGCAGATTTAAAAGGATTTACTTCACACGGACTTGGCAGATTCCCACAATACTTGATTAGTATTGAATCAGGAACTATAAACTTAAAAGATAACATAACTATTGAAAAAGAAACTCCTGCTATTGCTTTAATAAATGGTAACAGCGGATTCGGACAAGCTGTTGCATATAAAGCTATGAAATTAGCTGTAAAAAAGCTAAAGAAGTAGGTATCGGATGTGTAGGTGTACACAATTCAAACCATTTCGGAGTAACTGGATTTTACTCAGATATTGCAGTTAAAGAAGGAGTTATTGGAACTGTACTTGCAAATACTGATCCTGCAATTGCTCCATTTGGTGCAAGTGAAGCACTTATTGGAACAAACCCAATCGCTATCGGTATTCCAAGTGATTCATACATTGCAGTAGATATGGCTACATCAGTTACTGCACGTGGAAAAATATTAGAATCAAAAAGAAAAGGATTAGAATTACCTGAAGGTTGGGCACTTGATAAAGACGGAAACCCAACAACTGATCCAGAAGCTGCTCTTGAAGGTTCAATTTTAGCATTTGGTGGATTTAAAGGATATGCATTAGCATTTATGATTGAAATTTTAACCGGACCTTTAGTAAATGCTGAATATGGAAAAGGAGTAACTGGTACAGCTTCACCAACTAAAAACTGTACAAAAGGAGATTTATACATAGCTATTGATCCAAGTAAATTCGGTTCAATGGAAGATTTCAAAGCAAAAACTACAGATTTCTGTAATCAGGCAAGAGCTGCAGGAGAAAATGTTTCAATTCCAGGAGATTTAGAAGTTAAAAAATAGCTAATGCTGAAGCTAATGGAATGGAAATAGATGAAAAATTATATGAACAATTAAAAGAAATCTGTGACGATTTAGATATCGACTTTGATTCCTACTTAGAAGAATAAATTTATTCTTCACTATTTTTTATATTTAGCATAAAAACCATCAGTATCTGCATATATTGCATAAAAACCATAATCTTCTGCTTTTTTCATTGCTCTTTTAATATATTGCCTACCCCATGAAGTAATAGCTTTTGCACATTCATAAGAATACCATCTGAAGCGGGGAAAACCATAAATACCATACATAGTATTAGCTAATCTTTTTATAGCCTGTTGCTGCACATCCAATGTCTTTTTTTCAGTAGGATCAACAGATGCTTTCATAGCTTTTTTTAATTTTAAATCTTTCATTGAGAATTTTAGATATAACTGATGGAATAAAACCTTTCGGATTCTTTTTAAATTTTAAATCATGTTCAGGAGAAATATTGTAATCTTCCCTATTTTCAACATCTCCAACAACCAGCATGTCTGGAGAAATGTTTTTTGAAATAATTATACTTGGATACAGACTTCTAAAATCGAACTGCACTAAATTTTCATGTAATCCAATTTCAGGTTCTTTAACATATCCCCCTTCATTGTCTTCTTCAGCTGCCCTAATTGCAAAGTTTGATCCTCCAGGCTTGTTTGGTACAACCTCATTGTCAAAATATGCTTCCTTAACTAAAAACCATTCAGCTTGCTGACCAGTAGCCATACGACTTAAGTCAAAAAGAGGCTGACCTACAATACGGGTAAGTTCCAGATTAAGCGGAAGTGTCTGCTGAGCAATTTTTAAAGTGGAGACAACATCATCTAAAGAATAATCAAATAAATCGTCCAATTGTGTTGAATCACTATCCCAATACTCCCAAATATGCTCTCCAGTAACATCGACCTTTTCTTCCCCGAATAATTCATAATAAACTCTTTCTAAAGTATATCTTTCCAGAGTCATGTATCTTCTCATAACAAGATACAAATCAACATGAATTAAACCTTTAAAAGATGCTGCATTTGCAAAACCCCTTCTAATAAATTTAATATTAGAATCATCCATTCCCAAATCCAGGTCAATACCATGGATTTTAGCTCTATCCTTAAGATATGGAAAGTCAAAATTATCAGAATTATATCCTACAATAATATCAACATTGCTTTTTTTAACTATATCAATAAATGTTTCAATCATTTCTTTTTCAGATGCTACCTGATTAACAAAGTCATCTCTGTCTTCGGAATTTGTTTTAGTTGAAATAACTTGATTTATTCCAAAATTACTGGCAACTCAATCATAATTATTTCATCAACTTCAGAATTCGGCATTCCATGAGGATTCCTAACTTCCAAATCAAAACTTAAGATTCTGAAATCCTGTAAATCATCCCCCACTCTTTCAAGAGGTTTGGTAAGTTTAATAATTTCCAAATCGTGTTTTTAGAATCCAAATTTAAAAAAAGAATCGATTTTTTCCCCGCAGGCTTTAACTTCAGTCATTGGAATAACATCACGGTCAATTAAATATCTTCTATAAAAAGGAATATCATGTTCTCTTATATGGTCCACCTGGTCCAAATCACGTAAAGCATCCCTGTTTTTAGCTAATTCCTTAGGATTTAAAAAATCACTTTTAAAAATGTTTTTCCACCTGAAAATCCTTTTTAATAACCTCTTCAATATGTATACCATCTAAAGTATCCAGAATCTGTTCCTGACACTTTTTAACATTATCTTTAGGAGCGACATACAAATAAGGCTCAAAGCTATCATCCAATAAAACTATATTTTTATCTTTATCTTTTGAAAATAAACGAATTACAGGCTTATTTTCATAAGTAACATAGTCAATATCTAAAATAACAACATTTTTTTTCATTGTTTATTCCCCTTTGCTTTTATTAAGTTCTATTCTGAAGTTATCCAAAACAGCATAAGTTATACCTAATATTAACGGGCCTAAAATAAATCCAACAATTCCGTAAACTAATGGACCTGCTAAAAACCCTATAAGTAAAATTAAAGGATGAATATCTGCATAATGGCTGGACAAAGCCGGTCGAATATACATATCACTTAAACTAAGGAAAAATCCAAATAAAAGTACTATTACAACCCTTACATAATTTCCAGAAAGTAAATCTACAATAGCTAATGTCCAATAAATCGGCCAAGGCCCGAATACTGGAATTAACTGGAAAATACCTGTAATCACACCTAAAAATACACCCTGAGAATATCCAAGCAATGAATACCCTATAGCTGCAATAACACCAATAATTAAAGAAGTTAAAAAATGTCCATAAAATATACTTTTTAAAACATCTTTAACAGAATTTACGGTTCTTGTAAAGAAATCCTTACTTTCCCGAGGTATAAATGATTCAACAAAATTATAACATTTGTCCCCATCCCGAATAAAGTAATATATTGATGCAAATAATATAAATAAATCTACAGAAATTGAAAGAAGTTTACTAGCTAAACTTACAATATAATCCAATATAACATTTCCTATATCAGTTATGAAAGTAGATAAAGATGATTTAATTGTTGCAGCATCAATACTTGAACTTACATCAGCAGGTAAGTTATTAATCATCTGATTAATTATAGTATCCAAATTTAAGTTAAACCCAGTTGGATTAACTATCAATACCTCAGATAAAACACCAGATATTACTGAAATGATATATGCAATTAAAATAACCAATGGGATCATAACTAAAATTACAGCCAGAAAAATAGAAATTGATTTGAATTTTATTTTAGAAGTTATTTTTCTAGCTAATGGGCGAATAGCATAAGCTAATATAGCCCCCAGTATAACCATATTCAAAACTGGAGATACAATCATTACTGATATTCCAAGCAGGAACAATATTAACAGTACTGGAGGAGTTATATATTCTTTTTAAGTCTTTTTCCATTAGAATCACATTTAATTACTGTTTTATTCCTGCAGCATTTCTTCTGTATTTTCCAAACTCTGAAATTTCTTCTATTTTCTCATTTTTAAAAAACCGGACCCTCTACACAAATTCTCCACCCAGTATTATCAACACAACACTGACCACATATACCTAAGGCACATTTCATGTATCTCTCTAGAGAATATTCTGCAGTTATTTCAGCATCTTCAAGTATTTCATAGATTCCTTTCATCATTATCTCAGGACCGCAAACAAATGCAAAATCATAAGACTTATCTTCAAGTAAACTTACAGTACAATCTGTTGCAAATCCTTCAAAGCCAAAACTTCCATCATCAGTACATGGATAAATATCAGCACCGGATTTTTCTAATGAATCCATAAACAATAATTCATCTTTTGTAACAGCTGCCGGAACGACATCGACAGAATTGCCTTTCTTAAGTAAATCACTAGCTATTGCATTAATCGGAGCCATTCCAACCCCACCACCAATAGCTAAAATTTTTTTATTAGTTAAACCATTTGAAAATCCGTTTCCATAGCTGCCTCGAATACCTATTTTATCTCCAACTTTCAAATCATGAAGCTGTGATGAAAATTCACCAACATTTTTAACACTGATAGCTAATCTTGAATTTTCTTTGTCAATTAAAGAAATAGACATTGGTTTTTCATTATGGAAGTTCCAAACCATTACAAATTCCCCGGAGAAGGAACACCAAACTTATCCATATCCCAATCAAAGATAAAAGTTTTAATAGTCGGAGTCTCTTCAATTATTTCATTAATTTCAACAATTTGTGGAACATCATTCATAAATTACAACTCCTCATGTGCAAGGCCAATCATTTCATCAATAGATCCATAACCTTTTTTATTCATAAATCCTTCTAAACCTTTGTTAATTTTGCTAAATACTTCTACACCTTCATCCATAATAACAGTACCAATCTGAACTGCCCTGGCTCCAGCAAATAAAAATTCAACAACATCTTCAAAGTTTGAAATTCCTCCAACACCAATAATCGGAATGTCCACATTATCATAAACTGTATAGACATTACGAAGAGCTATTGGTTTTATAGCCTTACCACTCATTCCACCGAACTTATTTGACAAAACAGGTTTTGCAACATCAATATTGATTTTCATTCCAGGACCTAATGAATTGATTAAAGTCAAGGCGTCTGCACCTGCATCCTGAGCCGCCATAGCTATTTCAACAATGTCAGTAACATTCGGAGTTAGTTTAGCTATTATCGGTTTATTTGCACTATCCTTAGCAGCACTAACAATTTTATGAGTTAAATTAGCATCCTGACCAATAGATGCACCATAACCTTCCATAGCATGAGGACATGAAATATTTAATTCAATCATATCAACATAATCTTCAATTTCCAAAACTAACTTACTAAATTCCTCAGGAGTTGCTCCATAAATTGAAGCTATTGAAACATTTCCTTTTCTATCAATTCTTTTAAGTTCTTCCTTAAAGTTTTCTACACCAGGATTTGAAAGGCCAATAGCATTAATAATACCACATTCAACACCTACAGTTGTAGGATTTACATAACCTGGATTAGGTTCTAAAGAAAAAGATTTAGAAACAACACCTGCTGCACCAGATTTTAAAATCCAATTCATAGAAGAAGCATTACTCCCCATAACTCCTGCAGCTAACATTAAAGGATTTCTAAATTCAACTCCGCAAACGTTTGTCCTCAACATGATTACACCAAAATTTTTTATATAAAATTAATTATGTATTATAAAACATTTATACATTCTTAATCAAGTTTTTCTTCATATTTCTTAATTAATTCACGATATTTGTCATTTTGTAATTTTAAACTTATTACATTGGTTTTATTAGATTTAATAATTTCTTCTTTATCTTTTAATAAAGATTTGATGTTTTCATCCTGTTTTTCAATTATTAAATCTTTTTGTGCTAAAAGTCCATCATAAGTTTTTGAAATTTTTCTTAACTGAATTTCAAGATTTTCAGTATTATTATGCATCTGCAATTTATAGTCATCAATTAAAGTTCTTAAATATTTTATCTGATCCTGTTTATCATCAATTATATCTTGTTTTTCTTTAAGTTTCTGTTGAAGATTATCCAACTCTTTAATTTTAGCTTTTTCATTGTTAATCTCACTATCCACTTTAAGTTCCAGTGTTTTAAGTTCATATTTTTGTTTAGTGATGTAATTTTTAAACTTGTTAATTTCCTTATCCTTAGTAGCTAACTGCATATTAAGCTCATCAATTTCTGCATTTCTTAGCTCAATTGTTTCTTTAAGGTCCTGAAATTTCTTTTTATTATAATTCGCTTTAGTCATGATTTCCAATTCCACAAAATATTCAATTAAACTATATCTTTTAAATCAATTAAATATTTGCAATTCTCTATATTAATATATCAGTTACAATAAATTTAGTATTAAATTAACAAAGTCATTTTGAGTGGAAAAATATGGAATGTTATATAACCTATTGCATTAAGGGATTTTTAGCTTTTAATGAGGATTTTGAATTAATAGCAAAAAATTATTTCCAAAAAGAAAGTATTGTAACTGCACTGATGGAAATTGAAAATAAAAATAGCTTCACAGGAAAAAGAGATTATTGAAGAAGTTTCAAAAGACTATGATAAAATCATTATTGAATCAAATAAAAGAATCTCTGATTATTCCAGCTTAAATTCCTTTGATAAATTAGAAATTAAAACACCTAATGCAGGTGGAGACTATTTAAGAAGCAATTTAGAAAAATTTGTTGATGAAAGCTGCCTGGAAGTTTATCAGCAGTTAGCTATTGCTAAAATGAAAGAAGCATCAAAATCAGAAGATAAACATCTTATTCAAGCTATAAATTCCATTGACGAAATTGATGAATCTATCAGCAAATTAATTGAACGCATTAGAGAATGGTATGCTTTGTATTTCCCTGAAATGGATGTAATTAAAAATAATGAAACCTATGTCCGTTTAATAGCTGAAAACAAAACTAAAGAAAAAATCATCCAAGCAAAACCTGATGTATTTTTAATAGACCCTGATTATGATGAGGAAATTAATCAGAAGGATTTAGACATAATGAATAATTATGCAAATTCAATTTATGAATTGCAAAAAAGCAGAAAAGCTATTGAAAATTACATTGAAGATAAAATGGAATCCTTAGCACCGAATTTGAAACTGTTAGTTGGAGCTTCACTTGGTGCTAAATTAATATCCCATGCAGGAGGACTTAAAAGATTAGCTACTTATCCTTCAAGTACTGTTCAGATAATGGGTGCTGAAAAAGCATTGTTCAGACATTTGAAAAGTGGTGACAGACCTCCAAAATACGGTTTAATTTACCAGCATCCACAAATTAGAGGAGCTAACTGGTGGAATCGTGGAAAAATAGCTAGAATGCTTGCATCTAAAATATCACTGGCATGCAGAAAAGATATTTTCACTAAAGATTTTGATCCGAATATTTACGAAGAATTTATCAGAAAAGCAGAACAGATAGAAAAAGAAAATCCATTTCCAACAAAGACTACTAAAAACGAAAAGAAGAGCGCTCAAAATCTAAAAATAAACACCAGAAATCTAAAAAAGAAGAAAAAATAAAAGGAGGAAATAAGCTATGAAAGTTTATTTAAAGGACGGACAAATAGCTACCAAAAATTTAACACCTGGAATTTCAGTTTATGGGGAAGAATTAATTCAGGAAAATGAAGAATACAGAATATGGAATCCCAGAAGGTCAAAATTAGCTGCAGCTCTATTAAATGGATTAGAAAAACTAGAGATTCCTGAAAATGCAAAAGTCCTATACTTAGGTGCATCAACTGGAACAACAGTTTCACACATTTCAGACATAGTAACTGACGGAAAAATATATGCAGTTGAATTTTCACCAACAACAGCTAAAAAATTAGTCAGACTAGCCAGACAAAGGACTAATATTGTCCGATTTTAGGAGATGCTACCAAACCTAAAAATTATTTGAATATAACTGAAAAAGCAGACATTGTATACTGCGATGTAGCTCAACCAACACAAAGTCAATTGTTTATGAAAAATATGAACTTAATAGGGAAAGATAATGCCATAGGAATATTAATGATTAAAGCTAGAAGTATTGATGTTGTACAAAAGCCTAAAAAGATTTTTAAAGAAGAAGAGAAGAAATTAAGAGAAAATGGTTTTAAAATTATTGAAAAAGTAAAACTGGAACCCTACGAAAAAGACCATATTGCATTTGTAGTAGAGAAAAATTTTTAATAAAAATATCCCGACTACACTTGTAAAAGCTTAAAAAAGGACAAAGAGAAAATTAAAAAAATAAGTCAAAATACTGAAAAAAAGTATTACTTCGATAGCTATTTATAACATAAAATGAAATATACAATATGCTAATGCAAATAAAAAAAGTTCATTTTAAATGCCTTTAGGGAAAAAATCACTCTATTAATCACTCAAATTGGTAATTCCTAAAGGAATGAACTTATTTTTAAAAAATACTTATTTTTATCAAAATTTTAATAAATATTTAAAAAAGCTATTTTAACTAAAAAAAAGTATTACTTTTTAAGGTTCAAACAGTGAAAACATCACTAAAATTTTTCCAAAATAACATCAAAGATTATATTGGCTACTTCTTTTTTTGAAGATAGCGGAACACTTACAATATCATCATCTACAATCCACACCTTATTATTGTCTGAACCGAAATGACAATTCTCGTCACTAACATCATTGGCTATTACCAAATCAGTTCCGGCATCTTTAATTTGCTGCTTTGCACTGGCTATTATATCTTTCTTAGAAATATTAACTTCAGCCTTAAATCCAACTAAAAAGATATTGGGATTCAGTTCTTTAATTTGGCGAATGATTTTAATAGTTGGCTTTAAATTTATAGACAATGCCTTTGAAGAATCTATTTTATGAATTTCCTTATCTTCAAATTTAAAATCAGAAACAGCAGCTGTTGAAATAAAAATATCCTGTGTAGGAATTAATTCTTTAATCACATCATTCATTTCTCCAGCTGTTTCAACTTTAATAACATCAAATACAGAAGGAATTTTTACACTAACATTAGCTACAATTAATGTAACATCAAATCCACGAATATAAGCCTGTTTAGCTAATTCCAAACCCATTTTTCCAGAGGACTTGTTAGTTATTCCTCTTATTGGATCAATCGGTTCATAAGTTCCACCCATACTTATTAAAACTTTTTCGTGGATAAAACCACCTCATTTATTTAAATTAATTGTTCTTAATGCTTCTAAAACTATATCTTCTTTATCTGGGAATTTTGCTTTACCTTCATCCATTTTAGGTTTGATAAATGAAGCAGAGCCCTCTTTTTTAATTTTATCAATGTTGCCTTTAATAGCCTTAAACATTGAATCATGCATTGACGGAACAAACAAAATTGGAGTGTCATGCCCATATGCAGTAATCAAAAGTGTAGAAATTGGATTATCAGCTATCTTATATGCAAATTTGCTTATAGTATTTGCAGTAGCTGGAGCAACTAATATCAAATCCTCTTGAGAATATTTAACATGCTCAATCTTACCAGTCAACTCAGTCACTACTTCATTACCCGTTGCAAATTCCATAGCATTTGGAGTTATAATGTCACAAGCAGCTTCGCTCATAAAACATTTAACTTCCACATCATTTCTTTTAAGTTCTCTAGCTAATTTAATAGATTCAGTAGCTGCAATACTACACGTAAAACATAATATAATCATAAAAAATACCTATAAAAAAATAAAAAGAATTATGCACCAATTTGCATATTTTCTAAAATATAATTAAATGAATTTAGATTTTCATCAAATTTATCAATTGGTGCACTATACAATACAACATAAGCTTGGTCGCCCTTATCAAACCATAGAGCTTTGTGTTCTTTAACTACTCCATTAATATTAGATGTATAAACATATTCAGTAGCATTCTTATCTCCAATTAAAACCTGACCAGAAGATGTCAAATTAAAAGAGGAATCATGCTGCATTGCAGTGTAAGTTTGATTTATAAATGAATCAAAACTTCCCTCAATAGGCTGTTTTTCAACATTGATGGTAACTTGCCCTACTTTAGATGAATCTATAGAGTCGGATTTTGCAAGAGCAATTACAGAATCATTTGAAGTTGATTCAGAAAGTACCCAGTCAGAAGGATATTGAACCATAACCCCTCCTTTGGAAGAACTTAACATTTTGGTAGTGTTATCACCACTACCTCCAGTAATGTCAGAAGTAGATACATTATTCATAATCAAGTATCCAAACACACAAATAATTGCTACAATTATTATAACTCCACATATAATATTTTTCTTCATAAATTCACCATAATTAACTTCTATCCACTCTCAGATCCAGCACCTGAAGATTCATAACTTCCTGTGTCAGAACCACTTCCTGACCCAGAATCCTCACTCCACCCAGAATCATAATTTTCAGAACCTTGACTAGAGTATGTATCTCCACTATCATATGAATTATCTGAAGTGTAAGTATCTCCAACTTGAACAGAATCATTACTCGTATCATTTACTTTAACTTCCTCAACTTCAGGAAATGCCGTATCCTCAACAATAGCTTGTGCATCAGTTACTGAAATATTTCCAAAGTCAAAAGTTAAAACTCCGTAACCGATGCCTGCAGTAAACCCAATTACTAAAACTAAAACTGCAACTAATCTAAAAGTACTATTATCCATAGGTTGTTTTTTCTCTTTATTTAAAGATTTATCACCTTTTTTGGATTAATAATATATTTTTTGAACCAAATCTTGCTCCTCTTTTTTTTTCTATTAAGCTTAGGAGGTTTAGGGTTAGTTTTTCTTTTACCAGATGGTTTACCCTGCATAGACCTAATTCTATTAGTAGCATCACGAGCATCTAATGTATTGAGTTTATCTTCATATTTAGAGCGAAAATATCTGTATTTTTCTTCAGAAATCTTACCATGAGCATAGTCTGCATCCAAACTACGCATAACTCTTAGAAGTTTCTCTTTATCATTTGGCATGTATACCATCCATGAATTTTATCATAATACTATTTTATTAAATCACTAATTTAAAGTTTTTTCTAAAACTCCGGATAAGAACCTAAAACTTTTAAAAAGTAAGTAAGTCCACCCAGTTCATTTAAAATATTCTGAACTGTTTTATCAGTTCTATGACCATAAAATCAACAAAAAATAAATATTTGCCTAAACCTTTTTTAGAAGGTCTTGATTCAATTTTTGTTAAGTTAACATGTTCTTTTCAAAAACTCCCAATATCTTATAAAGCATTCCTGGTTTATCTTCATAAATAGAAAATATTATTGAAGTTTTATCTCTATCAGTAGGTTCATGATCATTTTTCGATAAAACAACAAAACGTGTTTCATTATTATCAATATCCTGAATATTTGGTTTAAGGATTACCAAATCATAAATCTCAGCAGCTTTAGAATTTCCAATAGCTGCTTTTGTTTTATTCCCTAAAATACTTTTAGCTGCACTTGCCGTACTTACAGCATAATGAGGACTTATTTTATTACTCTGAATAAACTCCTGACATTGAGCTATTGCTTGTGAATGAGAGTATACATCAGTTATATCATCCATAGTCGTTTCAGGATTAACAATTAAATTTTGATTAATTGGAATTACTATTTCTTTAAATATTTTTAAATCAAATTTATGAGCTAGAGAATCTAAAGTAAGTCCCACAGGACCTTCAATAGAGTTTTCAATTGGTACCACTCCAAACTGACACTCCCCTCCTGAAACACTTTCCATCACTGCAGGAATAGTGCAGTATGGAATTAAATTTTCCCAAGCATGTGGGCCGCTTCATGAGTAAAAGTTCCTTTTGGACCTAAAAATGAAATATTAATACACATAATACTTTGTGTTATATTATTTAACAGTTAAAAAGTTTATTGTGAAAAAAAAAAAAAAAAAAAAAATAGCTAAAATATTAGCTATTAAATTTTGAATTAAGACTCCAATTTAGCTATAAGTCTTAAAATATCTGTTTGGGTTATAATACCAATTACATTATCGTCTTCAACAACAGGTAATCCATTATAACCAGTATCCATCATTGTGTTAGCCACTTCGGAAATAGATGCATCTTTTGAAATAGACAACGGATTATCAGACATGACTTCTTCAACTAAAATTTCTTTAATTTGAGTTTTCTGATATTTTTCCGAACATTTTTTCTGAAATTGATAAATGCCTTCATAACATCTTTTGAAGTCATCATACCAACAAGCTCATCTCCATCAATAACAGGCAATCTGCCTACACGGGAATCAATCATGATTCTTCTTGCATGAACTAACCTTTCCTGTGAAGATACTGCTTTAATACTATCAGACATAACTTCCTTAACAGTTATTTTATCAAATGCCCTGCCAACTGCAAGAGTTACAAAATCAGCTTTTGAAACTATTCCAACCATCATATCATCATCAGATACTATAGGTACAGAACCAATACCATTTTCCAGCATTAAATTTGCAACATCTGCCAAATCCATTGTTTCAACAACAGAGATTACATCTTTAACCATAACAGATGAAATATGAAGTCTTGATGCAGGCATATTTTCATATCTTGAAGAACCTAATTTATCAGCTACATCTCTTTCTGAAATAATTCCCACCAATTCTCTTTGATGGTCTTTATTGGTATTAATTACCGGCAAACGTGAAATATCATTTTTAGCCAATAATTTTAAACCATCAGAAAGTTTTTGATCCTTATCAACAGTGATTAAATCTTCAGACATCAAGTTTTTTATTTGCATATTATCATCTCCTTTTCAGTTACGAATAAATTACATCATCGAAAAATAGGAATAAAAGGAAAATACTCCTATTTTTTAAAGTTTATAATGTTTTAATTGCATTTAATATATCTTTTTCAGTAATGATACCTATAATTTCATCATCTTTAGTTACAGGTACACCACCAATATTTTTCTCAGCAAATAATGCACAAATATCTCCAATTCTTTCTGTTTGAGATACAGTAATTGGATCTTCCGCCATAATATTAGAAACTATGTTTTTCATACTTCTGAAGCAGCATTAGAATTTAAGTTATCAAATAATTCTTTTGCATTGAGATACCTAATAATATCAGTAGAAGTTACTATACCTAATAATTTTTTACTTGCATTAGATATGTCAGCTTCACCTCCAACAATAGGTATTCTTCTTAATCCGTTTCTAACCATTATCTTACAAGCACTTTCAATTGGAGTTCCAGGAGTGGTTGTAAATACTTTAGTAGACATGTAATCTTGTGCAACTTCTTCAGTTAATACACCAGCTAATGATAATGCAATATCCCTTTCAGTTACAATACCTGCAAGTTTATCATCAGCATCTACAAGAGGAATAGCACCAATTTGATTAGATAACATTGTTTCAATAGTATCCTTAATAGAAGATTTATTAGAAAGGCAAATTACATCACGAGTCATAATTTCTCTAATAGGTTCATTAATAGCTGCTAAAAAGTTGTCTTCGTATTTTTTCTCAATAATGTTAAATTTCTTTCCTCCACCAAAGAAATCCAAAATATCCATTACTGTAACAATACCTAAAACCTTACCAGAACCCGGATCAGCTATTGGTAACCTCCTAAACTCATGTTCCATCATTACTTTAGCAGTATCTTTGATACTTTTAGTTGGAGGTATAGAAATCACGTCTTTGGTTGCAATAGCCATGATTTCTCCTTCTTTATTAGAAACTTTTGTTTCATGCTCGACTGAGCCCATCTTTATAGATTTTCTTAAAATGGATGATTTATCTTTCATTTTATCACACCTCTAGTAGTTCTAAGTGTACGCCTAACAAAAAACAATTCAATAAAAATTCAAAACAAAAATATTTCCACATTCACTCAATATTCAATATCTTGTGTACTTGTGGAATGGTGGATACTTCAAAATATTGCCCAACAATTTCTGAAAATTCAAATAATTTAGAATTAGAATTACCCCAATCATCTAAAGGACTGGATGGCTGGATAATTATTTGAAGATTGTTTTTGCTTGAAATATTATTAGATAATTTTTCCATTACCTCTTGAATTAATTTTGTTTTTGTTGAAGGCAATACAACTACTTTACAATATAACATTATAGACTTTGCCATTAATAAATTTACTGATTTGATTTCGTTGATAAAAATATCTTTATCAAAATCATTGTTAAAATGTTCAGGTAATTTAATATCTAATGATACAATGTCTAATTTTTCAATAGAATTAATTTTTCAGGTAAAGTACCGTTTGTTTCCAGAAGAATTTTCAAATCAGTCCTGCTAGCAATTTCATTAATAAATTCAGGATATAAACTAGGTTCACCACCAGTAAAAGAAATTACATGGCAGTCCGGAGTTCTGATATTTTCAATAGCTGCTAAAACTTCTTCAACTGTCATTAATTTTCCTGATTTTTCAGATTTACTGTCATTAGTATCACAATAGTTGCAATTTAAGTTACAACCTGCAAATCTAACAAAAATCTGTCTTTGACCTATGAAAAGGCCTTCCCTTGAAAACTTGAAAAATTTCAATTATTGGAGCTTTCATAATTAATCATCAAGCACTTTTTTATAAATTGCACCCTGTCCGATTCCCTCATTAACTCCAACTGCAACATATTCCAGATTATCATATTTTTCAGCTAATTTTTTAGCTAATGTTTCAGCAAAGAATTTAGATAACTCTTCAGCAGAAGAATAAGGAAGAGGTAAGAAAACACAATCTTCACTAGGAATTGAATATCCTTTTCCAGCTATTTTGAAATAAACTGTTTTTTCTCTTTTAAATCAAAAATGGAATCTGTTTTTTTATCAAAATCTTTAATATCTATTAAATTATTGTAAACAGGAATTAATAATCTGTGATCCAATTCATTACAGATTGCTTTAGTATATGATTTAACATCTTTAAAATCCACTACAAATTCAAATTCTCCTGCACGTTCCCCTTCAATTTCCACATCAACAAAATAAGAATGTCCATGGATATAACCGCAAGATTCATGACCTGGAATAACATGAGCTGAAGAGAACCTTAAATTAGATTGTATACCATTAATCATAATTTTCATAAAATCACCATCTTATAATAAGTTAGTTTTACTAATATCTTTTTCAATTGTTTCTAATTCATCAATATATCTGCCGGCAACATCATTAACTAAGTCAGTTAAGTTATCTTTGTTAAATATCTGATTACCTGCTTCATCTTTAATATCGAAAAGACCAATAGTTTCAACATCATCTGGAGTTCCCTTATCCTCCAAATTTAGAGCAAAATGTATTTTCATGGAACTTAAAGATGCACTAGCTATTGAAATACTTAATTTTCTATTTTCCACAAAGATATCATCACCTTCCCTTTTAGAAACAATTCCTTTTTCAAATAGAACTTCTAAAAATCATAACAAGCAGTCTTTGGCGAAGGTAAGCTATTATCATGTTTGCAGGTTGGCAGTCAAAAAATTCACAAATAAAATTAATCATATAATTAGATTTAATTTCAAGTCCAACATCTGCAAAATCCTTTAAATTATCAGGAGTGATATTTACAGGACCTACCCAAGTAATAACAGATGATCCGTAAATTCCAAATTCATTAAAAGCCCAGGAAGGATTAATCTGACTTCCATCATACTCGAAAATATCATCAATATGTCTGTGAATAATAGTCATGATTTAATGTTAGATACTATTTTTATATAAAAATATTGTGAAGTGCTGAAAAATAAGAAGTGAAAATTAAATAGAAAATTAAGTTTAACATTAATTTCATAATAATAAATTAAGGAAGTTATTTTTATGAAACAAGTTAGAACAAGAGATTTTATTTATTCAACTGATGGACTGTTTTTTGCTTCTACAAACTATGTCCATCCTGACGATAGATTTATCTCATTTTTAAGATATATACCTGACCCAAATGGAGACAGGGAAAAAGAAGGTAAAAGATACAGAAAAGTTACATCTGATGAAGCTTACAGTTACCTGAGAGAAAATCATCCAGACTATTTATACTTCTGTGATGTGACAAATGTTGAAATGATGGGTGTTCCTAAAGACAAAGTAGCTAAAATTATTAAACCTGAAGAAAGACTAGCTGAACTTAGAGATGCTTTCAATAAAGGAGAAGAGTTAAAAAATCCTGAAATAATGGCTAAATTAATGGATGTAAGTGACTTTTTCCATTATGTTGCAGACATACCTTATGAAAACTTAGGAATTTCCGATCCATCCTTCCAGGACTTCACAAGGAAGATGTTTCTGATATTGACTTTGTAATCTTCGGACTGGAAAATCATAGAAAAGCTATGAAAGCATTTAGAGAAAATAAAGGTAAAAATGTCCATATTGATGAAATTGACAAAGATATCACTGTAAAAGGAATTGTAGATGAATTCTGGGAAAAAGTCTACAACAAACGTATGAAAGATTCCAGTTTGACTATGGACGAATTCAAATGGTATGAAAACAGAAAAGGAAACAGAGGAACTATAGACAGAACCCTATTTGATATTTTATGCACTAAAAATTATGATGAAATCAGCGGCAAATGGGGAGATACTGTTTATGAACCATTAGGAATAGCTCAAATCGAATGTGATATTGCAAGTGCACTTGGTGCATTTGATAATCCTTCATTATACACTATTGAAAACTTAAAAATACTTGATGGAGTTGAAGCGCCAATATCTGAAGTTGTTTCATTTACCCATACATATGCCGGCGAAGTTATTGACAAAGAACATGTCATAGCTAAAGGAAAAGTCGAAAAGTCATTAGTGAAGGTAAAAACGATTCCTACAGACTTGTTGTTGGAACCACCAGAGAATCCATGGACGAATATGTCAAACTCAAAGAAAGTCCAGCATGATAAAATTGTTTTAATAGCTAAATATTATTAGCTATTCTCTTTTTTTACTTAATTTTAAAGAATTTAGACAGTTTATAACCTCTTATTATTTATATTACTGAATTCTAATCAATAATATCGATTTTAAAGAGGTTAAAAAATGATAAATATATCATCAATAAAAATGCATATGTACTGCCCAATGAAATTATATCTAAAAACACATGTAGACATCTCTCAAAATAATGAATATCAGTTGTATAATGAAATTAAAAATCTTAAAATAGATATTCAGGATTTATTGCAGAAAAAAAATATGCGTAAACTAAAGAAAAGTATGGATTTAAATGAAATAGAAACTGCTTTAGGTCAAAATATAGCTGCATACACAGAAAATAACATAGATACCATAAAGAATTTAAAATTAGACATTACGCAAGAACAGATAGGTGAAATAACAGATGAAACTTATTTCAACATAAAAATATTATCCCTCAAAGCTAAAAAGCAATGAGGATACTGGACAAAAACGGAATGGAAATTGTTGAGATGTTTTTCCCAAATTGCATGTATTCCTACCTAATGAAAGATAAACAACTTGATTTAGTTGGAATATGTGATAAAATAGAAATTATTGATGGAAAATATTATCCAATAAGTTTTAAAAGTTCAAAACCACCACTTAAAGGCATATGGGACTCCGATGCAATAGAACTAGCTGCAAATGCCATTTTAATTGAAGAAGAATTTGACACAGAAGTTTTTGTAGGATTTGTAAAATATTCAAAAATAGATGATAAACGACCTGTAATTATGGATATGAATCTTAGAAAAGGACTATTTAGTGTATTGAATGAAGTTAAAGAAATCATAATTAATAAAAAAAATCCCAAAAGTAAAAATAAATGAAAAAAAGTGTAGAAACTGCGAATATTATGCAATTTGTACAAAAAGATTAATATTTAATATTTCCATGAAGTTTTTTAATATCAAAGACTGCAGTATCAGCTATTGCCATTACAGCAAGTACCCCTGCCTGTACAGGATCAGTTATAATTAAATCTGCATACTCTGTAACACTTCCAGGCATATTTAAGGAAATTACAATTACACCTTTTTCTTTTTTTTTTTTTGACAGCCTCAGATATTTCTCCGCCCATTAAAGAACCTGCCAATACTAAAACATGTGCTCTTGGAAGTCTGGATACAGCATCAGTAGCTTCAGCTATATTTTCTTCACCAACAATCGGAAGAGTATCTACACTAATACGTTCTCCACGAATATTATGCCTATCAGCTTCAGTAATTGCCCCTAAAGCTACTTGAGATACTTGCGCTCCCCCACCAACAATAATAATCCGTTTTCCATAAATATTTGATTGGGAAGAATGAATTTCTACAGACTTGACTTCTTTAAGCAATTCCAAATCAGCTATTAATGAATCAATATCTTCTACATTTTCAAGCTCTAAATCTATTGTACCTACATTATTTTTTTCAATGAAAAGATGAGTATAGCTAATATTAACTTCATGAGCAACTATAATTGAAGTAATATCATCTAAAACTCCTTTTTTTTCGTCAGATTTAATAGTTAAACTATAATTTTCCATTTTAATTCCTTATTTTATCTAATTCTGCATGTGCCCTTTTCCACATTTTAAATAATTATCTTCTTTTGATACAGGAATTACTTCCAGTCCTAACTCTCTGTGTTCTTCAATCCAGCTTTCATCAAAAACTGGAATTTCAATTTTAATAGGTTCAGAGGTTTTATTTATAACTATAAGATTCCTATAAGGAAACTGTGTTTCTACAATATATCCACCAAGACTTACCATGTGTTTTGGCTGCATTACAAATTTCAAATAACCACCTCATAATACTCCAATTACAATAGCTAATACTCCAAGTAAAGATGTTCCAACAATAGTTGGCAATAATTGTCTGTTTGTAAATACTGGAGTGAATGCTGAAAAAATACCCATCATAAATACAAATATTAAAGCTACAACAATATTAACTAAAATTCCCCATGAAAATACATTTGGAGGTATTCCAATAAACAGTACTGAAAATAGAGCACCAAGTACAAACATTAGAAATCCTCTGGTAATAAATACAACAGACCTGTACTTAGCTGCATATTCCATATATGGACCTTCAATTACATCAGATTTCGCTTTAATAATTGAAAATGGATATTCATTTAACAGTATCATATATCCTATGAAAAATACGATTGCTGCAATAGCACCGGATACAGTAAATAAAAATGGACCGTTAGCCTGCTGATATTGAACTATATCCTGAAGGAAAATACTTCCGCAGTATGTTATAGGTGCAAATAATGCTAAATATAATGGGAATGAACCATAAGTAATCATTCTTAAGGATCTTCTTGCACTTATATCTTCCATAAAAGATCTTGTAGTATTTGTATGTGCTGCTCCTTTAGCCAAATCCGGAAACGGCATCCTGACAGACATTACAGATTTGGATAATGCACCCATCAACACATAACATATTTCTTCAACTTTTAACAATCCAACAATAGCTATTAAACTAGCTAATGCAGGAATATAGAATGCCTGAGGAGTTAAAGCAATCAATATACATAATACAGCAATAAAACATATGATTGGCAATGCTTTATACAATTTTGGAAGCGGTGAGACTGCATCAACATTTTCCTTAAATGCAAATTTAATGGGAGCCATTATTCCAGGAGAAGTTACTGGAGGTCCTATTCTTTGCTGAATTCTAGCATGAACATATTTTCGCTCAATACCTGGCAAAAATGTACTTACAATAAAACAAACAACTACTGTAACAACTACTGCCAAAATAGAAAAGATAATAATATTTTGCATCATGATTTTATCTCCTAATTACCTCAATTGCTCTATCAGTACAAGTAAAACATGGATCACATTGTACAATACATAATTGTGCATCAGTTATTTGGTCGCCAATACAGGCATACTGCATTGCACCAATATTTGCCATAGAAGGTGTTCTGATAATAGAATGCCTGACTCTTCCACTTTCTAAAGCATATGAATGATACAGTGTTCCTCTTGGAACTTCAATACGGCTTTCAATAATATCAGTATCTTTCATTTCCCAGTCATGAGTTACAACCGGACCTTCTGGTAAGTTTTAACCGCCTGACGAATGATTTTAATGGATTCCAATGATTCCAATGCCCTCATCATCAAATTAGATTTAACATCACCATCTTCCTGAGTTATAATGTTAAAATCAAATGGATCATATTCTTTCATAGTTGTTCTTAAATCCTGCAATACACCAGTAGCTCTTAAAGATGGACCGGTAACATCTAATTTAATAGCTTGTTTTTGAGGAAGCACACCTATTCCGGTAATCCTTGACATTAATATTGAATCTGCAGTGAATCTGTTTACAAAGTCTGTTAAGCCTTCTTCCAGTGCATCCATATCATTATTTAATCTTTCAATTCTTTTAGAATCCAATTCACATCTTGGCCTAATACCACCAATAACAGAACATCCATACTGAACTCTATTACCTCCAATCATATTTAGAAGTTCCATTACTATTTCTCTAAGGTAGAAAACCCTCATTGAAAATGTTTCATGAGCTAAAACTTCACAACCATGAGCTAAATAGAGAAATGACTATGTAACCTTTCCAATTCTCCAACAATTATCCTAATATAACTTGCCCTTTCCGGAATTTCAATATCCAAACCCAATTCTGCAGTTCTTACAGAATTCCAAACATGAGCATTAGAACAAATTCCACATATTTTTTCAGTTAATGCATTGGCTTTTTCAACAGGGAGCCCTTCCATAATTCTTTCTACACCCCTATGGTTAACGCCAATAGTTATTTCAGCTTCCTGTACAATTTCATCCTCTACAAAAAGCCTTACTCTATATGGCTCTAATGCAGCTGGGTGAACTGTACCCATAGGAATTTCTGTTTCTATAATTTTACTATTTGGTATTTTTTCATCCATTTTTAAACTCCCTTTTTAATCTGCATCTAATAATTTTGGTAAAATTGATACAACACCAGACAAAACATCCTGAGGCCTTACAGCACATCCCGGAACTTTTGCATCTACAGGTATTATGTTTTCAACAGGTCCATCAATTTCTTCAGAAGGAATATCTCCATGAATATTCTTATAAACTCCACCCATTAAAGCACAGCTTCCTGCAGCTACTACCAGTTTAGGTTCAGGTATAGCTTTATAAATTTCCTCTAATGGTTTTCTGTTTAATTTGGTTACAGGACCAGTAACCACTAAAACATCAGCTTCACGAGGATTCCATGTTAGGAAAACCTTATATTGTTCAGCATCAAATCTAGGTGATAATACAGAGTTAACAATCTCAATATCGCACCCATTACATCCGCCAGTATAAACTAATATCAGATGTATTGCTCTTGCTCTTGAAAATGATTTAATTCCCATATAATCCCCCTTAGTCCTCTCTATTTTTTAATATTGTTTTATCTGAAAGATATTGTGAAATAACTTTTAATTTATCATCAGATATTTTAACTGGCTGATTAATAAGTTCTGAAACATCCACTTCCTGATTTCCAACAGTATTCGGATGAATAGTTCCTTTTTCACCGTATAATAAAAATACTGGACAGAAATCATGACAATAATAACATACAACACATTTTAGTGAATTTAACTCAGGAACTTCTGTTTTTGTCCAGCTGTCAGTTAATTTTACTGGAGATGCTAATTTCTTCATTTCAATAGCATTAGTCGGACAAACATTGGCACAGCCTCCACAGCCAATACAGGCATCTTCATCTACTTTTTTTTTCTGGTTTGACAGAAAGTGTACTTATCTGTTTTCGTATTTCCATGTCAGTAACTCTATCTGCTGCGAAAAATATTCTTTTAAAGTTAGTAAATGCTCCTTCCAGTGCTATTTTAAGCATGTTTCTCATTTAGATCTCCTCTATAGAATCTTTAAAATTTCTCTCAAACATAAATGCATTTGCAGGACAGGCATTTTTACATGCTCCACAATATTTACATTTATCTTCATCTACTTCAAATTTGCAGTCATTTTTATTAATTGCATCATATGGACAAATATCATAACATAAACCGCAGTGCATACATAACTGCTGTTCAATGAAACAGAATCCGTCAATGATTTCTTTTTTTATGCATCGTAGTTCTTGGAATTGCATCAACCGGACAATGAACACTACAATTTTCACATAAAATACATTTATCCAAATCAACGGAAATTGTTCCTCTATGTAGAGTAATAGCTTCCTCAGGACATACTTCACAACATATTCCGCAGGAAATACAATCATCATTTATTGATCCATCCCATGTAGCTACTTTAAACAATCTTGCATCATTTTCACAGACTTTAACACAGTTTCCACAGGATACGCAAAATCCTGAAAGTGTGTTTTGTTCTTCCCAGTTATTTCATTAACAAGAAGCATTTCATCATCTTCTTTTAATGTAGCTGCCGGACATGAATCAATAGCTATTTTATGTGCTTTTGAAATATTTTCTCCAACATCTTCTGTTGGATCATACCTTAATTTTGAATCCTCATATCTTAAAGAGTCATTTTCAGATAATTCGGCACATAATCCGCAATTAATACAAGAGACAATAGAACCTTCCGGTTTTTGATTAATATGATTTACATTTATTTTAAACTTCTCAATAGATATTGCATTATGAGGGCATGCTTTCAAACAGTTTAAACAAAGTGTACAAGTGCTTTTATTAACAACATGACTTTTATTCATTGCCCCATTAGGACAAACATCACTACAAAGTCCGCAGTCACTGCAAATCCCTTCATCCCTATCTAAAGTTACCTGAATCGTACCGGTCGGACAGTATTTTCACATCTTCCACAATAAATACAATTATTATAATCTGTTGTAAAATAGCTTCTGCTTACCTCTGTCGTTTCACTAGGCTTATGAGGTACTCCCTTATATGTAGGTAATGCATTGCTTAAAGATTTTATAAATTCCAGCTGTTTTTCTTCAGTTAATTTGAAGCTATCAATTCTGGAATGTGTCGGGCAAGATTCTTCACAAACTCCACAACGTGAACAAATACCGTAAACAACCCCTCTTCAATTTTAATATTATTTATAGGGCAGTTATACATGCACATTCCACAGCCACTGCATTTAGCTCTGTCTACAACATAACCTCCATAGCTATTAATGAATATTGCATTACTTGGACAGTTCTTATAACATAATCCACAGGTAAGGCAACTTAAAGCTTTTCCATTAATTAAACGAATAGCTTTTGTGGGGCATTGTTTAATACATTCCCCTTTTCCATCACATGTATTAGTCGATACAAACATTATAAACCCCTCAATCTCCTCTGTCAAATAATAATTTACCTACAAAAATACCAATTAATCCGAAGAAAAATCCTGAAGATATTGGCATGTCTGTATAAAATGGAAATGGGCCCAATTGCCATGCAGAAATTACTCCTACAATAAAAAAATTATTATGAATGATGCTAAAGTGAACTGTGTATCCATAGCTTTAGTTTTGATTTGAGAACCTATAAGAACACCAAATAAAAATCCGAATATTATTGCTCCTAAATTTAACATATGTTCACCTCAGTTTTCCTCTTCAAATTTCTTAAATCCCATAAAAGCTATAACAATTGCACTTAAACCAACAAACACTTTTAACCCAACTACTATATTTAAATATGGGACTATTCCTGCATTTGTTATATCAGGATAATGGAAAATTGTTCTTACAAACTCCGGAACCACTCCTGAAAGATCTGTTCCTACATTGTATAGGAAAGCACCTGCAAAGAATAAACCTGCAAGACCAAGCCCAATATAAACCAAGACTCCAAAACTTTCTACAATATCTACAAAATCATGAGAAAAATTTATTGGAGATTTATCCAATCCATACACTAAAAGACACATAATAACACCTGCAGTAATCATGGCTCCACCTTGAAAACCCCCACCAGGAGTTATATGTCCTCCTAAAATAGTCATTATTCCCATACATGATACAAAAATTGCAATAGGTAAAGCTATCAACTTTAAAATCACACTATTTTGGCTCATTCTTCTTTACCTCCTAATCTTCCTCTACCAAATACAAGTAAAACAACTAAACCTGCAGTTAATAATATAATAGACTCACCTAAGGTATCATAACCTCTAAAATCAAAAATTACAACAGTAATCAAGTTTGGAGATATGCTGGTACCTAAAGCATTGTAAATATTACTTACACCAGGAACAATGACTTTATTTAAGTTAAATAATGCATCAAATAAAGATATGGAAAATAACACTGTTACTACTGATGCAACTAATGTTCTAATACTGCTAGACAAGGTTACCAACCCAGTAAACAAATACAACAATTATTCCCAGCACCATCACTGCATAAAATATCATTTTATCTAGAGAATCATCCTGTTCAATTTTAAATTTAGGAATTAACGGCATATTCTTTATTAAAACAACAAGAATAATTAGAGTAACAAGACCTGCAAGCAATATATGAATATGTCTTAATAATAAACAGGCCAACACTAATGAAACAATCAACAATATTTCAGAGGTAATACTTCCAGAAACATCTGCATTAGTTACAGGACCTGGAGAAAAGAATTTTCTAAAATCTTTTACAACATTGAAGATTTGATCATAAAGTTTCATAAAATACCTCCTACAAACTCAGAAATCCCAGTTGTAACAAGACCTGGGAAAAGACCTAATATAATAATTAAAGCTAATAAAACAACCATTGCAAAGACTGCTGATTTAGGAACCTCATTATCAGGAACTTCCAAACCTTTTGGCTTTTTGGTCTTAAAAACATTCCATAGAACGTTTTAACAAATACAACAAATGTAGCTATACTTACTACAACTGCAAGAATTGATAATTCTGGATATCCGCAACTTAATGAAGCCTGAACAAGCATTAATTTACTTTGGAATCCGCTAAATGGAGGAACTCCAGCCATTGCCAAACCACCAAATAAAAGCATTAAACCAACTTTTGGATGATAAGCAAGCAATCCTCCCAATTTACGAGTGTCTTCCTCTTTAGTTACATAAGCAATAAGTCCGAATCCTATAAATAATAATGCTGTAGTGATTATTTCATTAAGTGCCTGGAAAAGACCTGCAGTAATTGCAAACTGAGTTCCAAGACCAATACCCAATCCGATAAAACCAAGTTCACCAACTGCCAAATAACCAATCATTCTTCTGAAGTCAGTTTGAGTTAAAGCCAGTGAAACACCTAGAATCATAGCTAATACTGAAAACAATACTAATAACAATTCAAATATTGGCAATTCATGGAATATTCTAAACATTATTAATACAATAGAAATCATTGAGATAACTGTAAATGTCTGAAGCAAAGCTGCTCCGTGAGGTTCTGCTTTACTGTACATTCCTGATTTTATGATATGGAACGGAGGTAAACCTGAAGCATACAACCATCCGAAGAATATTAAAGCAAATGACATCAATAATACTGGAGATGTGAAGCTTAAAGTTCCATTGTGAAGAGCCACAACTATATCAGATATATTAATATTACCAGTACTTGCAAGTAAAAATCCAATTCCTAAAAGCATTATTGGGCTTCCAATAGATCCTAAAATCATGTATTTAAGAGCCATTTCATAACTGTAATCCATAGGAGATGCAATTACAATACCCACTTGGACTAATGCAAGTATCTCAAAGAATACAAACATGTTGAATATATCATCAGTAAGCATTAATGCAGTTACAGATGCTGTACCCATAAACAATAAGAACAAATACTGCCCAGATGCTTTTTTATATTTTGACAAGTAAATAAAAGCTACTAAAAATGTTATTAATCCTATTGCAGCTATAAATATTTGTTGCAACATGTCAAAAGAATATGTAATAGCCGGATGATAAATTACTCCAGTTACATTATCTACCATCGGAGTATATCCTCCAAAGAAATGCAATCCGTAATTGGAAATTAATGGAATAATCGGTAAACAGATAGCTACTACAAATGTCAATACTTTAATAGATTTATTGAATTTAGCAAAAGCATTTACAAGTATTGCACAAAGCATAGGAACTATTACCATAAGAGGAATCAAATAATTACTCATCATACTCCTCCTGTTTAGATGTGTCTGCCAATAGTATTTTGTACTTAAAGTTCCGTATTTTTTGTAAATAACCATCACAATAGCCAACATTACTGCCAGTGTACTTGCACCGATTACAATGCTTGTAAGTACCAATCCAAAAGGCAAAGGATAGGCAGAGTTTGCAGCATACCAAGATGGACTCATTCCAGGCATTAAAATTGGAACTACTCCTCCTGGTTTGTATCCTATAGCTATAATAAATAAATTTGCACCTTCTTCAATAAAACTAATACCAATTATTTTCTTTACAATATTATCAATGAAAATAGCTGCAAAAGACCAACAACTACCAATGCTCCTGCAGTAAACAATGCTGCTAATTGCATATATGCCATTAGGAACCATCCCTTTGTGTTTTCTTAACAGCCAATGCTAAAAATACAGGAACAATAGCTGCACCAACAATAGCTTGTGTTAAAGCAACATCCGAGCAAGTAAAAGTTGGAAAAGCATTGCAAGAGCACCACCAGAAAATCCTGTTAAAATTGCTGCTTTTAACAAATCTTTTTGAATAAGAGCAAGAATCGCACTTAAAACTGTAATAATCATTAATATAATACTTAACATCTTATTCATCCTCACTAATCTCTAATGTAGAAATAGAAAATTTAATACTATCATCATTACTCTCATATGATTTATTTTCCATTTCTTTAACTTTATTTATATTATGAACAAACGGATTTTCATCGTCTGAACTTTCAACTTCCACTTCTTTATTTTTTAAATTATTTACTTTATCTTCTGAGTTATAAAAAGCATTAGCTATTGCATGTGCTGTAAATGGTGCTATAACTAAATAAATACCTGCTAAAAGATATTGTTGTAACCCAATCATTGCTATAATAAATGCAACATCAAAAACGCCAACAATATGGATTCTGGCATAAATTAAATTATTCATATTTTTATCCAGAGTTAAAAAATTGCAGATATTATCATTAAAATAGCTGAAATAATAAGAAGAACAGACTGAATCAACTCAACTGCAAACATTAGTCATCTCCTCCTTGTGTAACAGCAAAAAGCAACAGTCCCTATAAATCCAAAAAGCACTAAAGCTAATGAAATATCTTTAAAGAATGATATGTCATACATATCTCCAACAACAAGTAAAGATAATGCAAAAGCTACAACTACAACAGAACTACTTAAAAGTCCCATTGTTGTAGATTTATAAGCACTTGCCCTTAACGCAGCAAGCATCATTATCATTGATGCAACAACCACAAAATATTTTGAAACAAATAATATGTCCATTACTATCCCACTCAACAATTATTTAAACATATAAAGAAAACTACTCTAACATCTTCTTTATATATGGTTCAAAAGGAATAATATCTTCCTTACTTCTTGGAGAAATAGCAGCTACTTTAATAATGTTATTTTCAGAATCCAAATCAACTGACAAAGTTCCCGGAGTTAAAGAAATACTGTTAGCCAAAATTGTTTGAGAAACAGGTCTCTCTAAAACTGTTTCAATTTCTACAACTACCGGATCAATATTTTGTCTCATAATTCCATTAACAGCAACATCAAAAGTTGCTTTAAGTATTTCATAAATAAGATCCAAGAAATAAACAATTCCATAACCTAGTCTAGTTAAAAACATTAAATAAGCTCCATTTCGTAGATTAAAAAGTCAACATAATAAAATAAAAAATTGACTACATAAACAATTATTAATTATCATGATTATTTATTATAAATGTATGCATTTGAATTTGGAGCAATAAAAAATTATCAAAATTTAAAAAAGGTGTTGAAAATTTATAAAAATTAAAAATACAACTATAAATTATTTAAAAATAAATATAACTGATTTAAAAATTTAAATCAAATATCAGACTGTCTAAAAAAACTTAAAAGAATTAACTATTTGATTTTAAGGCAAAAGCACAAATAAAAAAAATTAATAATATGAACTGACAAAATTTAGACATACCTAAAAAAGTGATTTAAATGGAAATTCTAGAAAAAGCAGAACCAGCAATAATCTTCCTAGCCATCATATTAGGACTTGGATTAAGTGACATATCCATTTTAAGAAACAATAGTGAATCATTAATAACATTATTCCTCTGTCTTATGTTATATGGACTGTTTCTAGAAGTTCCCCTTAAAGATTTAAAAAGAGTTTTAAAGATTTTAAATTTACAAAAACCAGCTTAATAATTAACTTTATCTGGACACCGTTACTTGGATACTTCCTCGGGTCACTATTTTTAAAAGGAAATACAGATATTCTAATTGGATTTATCATGCTTATCTTAACTCCATGTACTGACTGGTATTTAGTATTTACGAAAATGGCAAGAGGAAATATAAATTTAAGTCTTTCAATCCTTCCAATAAATCTGATACTTCAAATCGTGTTGTTGCCGGTTTATTTAATTCTATTCTTTTCAAGTCACAACTCCATAGATTATTATGAAATCGGATATTCCATATTAATTGTTGTGATAATCCCATTTCTTTTAGCTCAGCTAACTAAATTCCTATTGAAAAATAATGAAAAAAATAACCAATTTCTTTTCAAGCTGTCAGATAATCTTTTTAGCTGCTGCAGTATTTGGGATATTTAACAGCAACGGAGATATAGTATTCAGTAATTTAAACTCAATTTTATCAATATTTATCCCATTAATCCTGTTTTTTATTATAAATCTCGTTTTAGATTTCATAGTAGCTAAAAACATGAAATTTAATTATGAAAACTATGCAAGCCTAACAATGACTACTTTAGCTCGAAATTCACCATTGGCACTAGCTATTGCTGTAAATTCATTCCCCGGAAGAGAATTGATATTAATCGGACTGGTAATTGGACCATTAATAGAATTACCTGTTTTATATGGAGTGTCAAAGCTATTACTTGCTATTAAAAAAAGATATTAGGAAGCAGTTAATTTAAGTCCAATAATTCCTGTTATAACCAGCCCTATAAAAAATAATCTTAAAAGATTTGCAGATTCTCCCAAAAAGAAAATGCCAAAGATTATAACACCAACTGCTCCAATAGCTGTCCAACAAGCATAAGCAGTACCCATAGGGATTGATTTAAATGAAAATGATAAGAAAATCAAACTTAAAATCATGAATACGACAGTTAAAACTGCAAATAATAATTTTGTGAAATTTTCAGAAAATTTTAGAGCTAAAACCCATCCCATTTCAAAAATACCTGCAACAAATAAATAAATCCATGAATTCATACAACAACTGTTTTAAAAAATAATTAATAAATGTTTGGAAAAAATATGCCATTAAATAAAGTATTTCAAATCTCCTTAAATAAATGGCCAATATTCCTAAAATTATTATAGATAACATCCCAAATTGCTTATGTGACTTTTTAGAAGATATTGGAGCAAATAACTTTATTCCAGATGGAGAAAAAAAGCATCCAGTATAATATGACTTAATAATCCTAAAAACAACCCAATAGCTATTTCAATATAGTTTACAGTTAGTGTTCCAAATAAAAATAAGCTAATAAAGAATAATGGCAGGAATATTAAAAGCAATTTCTTATTTAGGAATAAAAAGCTTAAAAGAGCTATTAAAATAGCCATGAATAAGTAAGATGTAGGAATTATTGTTATATTCATAAGAAGCTCATAAGCCCAAATAAGTATTAAAGAAACTGTCGCAGTTAATGTGAGTACACCAAAAAATAGAGTGAGTAAAACTTCTGTGCTGGGAAAAATAAAAGACAGTTCCTAAAAATACTATTATTAAACCTAAATAATAAGGTAATTTTAAGATATAAAGAGATATAAACACGATTAATCCCAAAATAATCATTTTATAGACATTGTCTTTTTTTTTAAGTTTATGATCAAAATCAGGAATATTAGCACCAATTACACTTAAGGCAATAATCAGAGGATTATGAAAAAACATTAAAGCCAGAATCAATGCAAATATTGTGTGTCCTTTATATGAAGACAAAAAAATCACCTTAACTTTAGATTATAAATTATATTACAAATTAATAGTGATAGCATTTGAAAAGTATTTAAAAAAAATAGCCAATATTTTACAAATTAATAATTCTTAAAAATGAACAATTGATTAATATTATTATAGATACTTAAAAAAGAAGAAATATGTCTTAAATTAAAATAAAAAGATTTATATAATTATTTAGAAATATTAAATACTATCAAAACAAGAAAAATTAAAAATTAAATTGATGTGAAATTATGAAAATAGCAAATATTTTAGTATTTTCTCTAATCTTAATACTATTATCACCTGTTGCTTTTGCTTCAGTGATAATTCAACTTCAGACACTAATATTAATGAAAATTCAGATTATAAAAATACTTGCGAAAACATGAACATTGAACGGTTTAGAGATCCCATTGACAATGATTTTATAGATGTAAACACCACAGTTTATGAATCTGAGTATAACTCACAACAAATGAAAAGTCCTACTATTCAAAGTAGCGATCTTACCAAATATTACCACAATGCATCACAATTCCAAGCTACTTTTTTTAATTCAAATCATGACCCATTAATCAATACAGACATCACATTTAAGATTAATGGCCAAACTTATACTAAAACAACTAATAACCAAGGCATTGCAAGTATAGGAATTAATTTAAGACCTGGAATTTATTATATTACTTCTACCAACCCACTTGATAGTTCAAGTGTAATAAATAAAGTTACAGTATTGTCCACAATTATTGGTGATGATATTGTTAAATATTATCGCAATGAGACACAATACAGAGTTACAATACTAAATGGTCAGGGAAATCCCATAGCTAATGTTAATGTTAATTTTAATATTAATGGTGTGATTTATACACGAATTACTAATTCTAATGGCTGTGCAATACTGCCCATTAATTTAAATCCTGGAACATACATTGTTACGGTTACTAATCCAAATGATAACCTAGATATGAGCAATACAATAACAGTATTATCTACAATTGTAGCAGACACAATGGTTAAATTTAAATCAGAAACAAAAGCTTTTGAAGCTAGAATATTAAATGGTCAAGGAAATCCAAAATCCAATACAAATGTCCAATTTAATATAAATGGTATGATTTACACTAAAACTACTGATTCAAACGGAATTGCTAAAATAAATATTAATTTAAATCCAAACCAATACATTATAACAGTTATAGAAAATGGATTAAGTCTTGGATACAACATTTATGTTTATCATGATATGGTTCATAAATATACCAACCCCTTTTAATTCCAATTACTAAAAATATTCAAAAAGGAGGAATATATGAAGTAAAATTATCTGAAGATAATGGGTTGCCAATACCAAATAAAAATATTCAATTAACCATAAATTCAGCAACTTACACGGCAACAACCAACAATCATGGAATAGCTAAGTTTACATTAAATTTAAATCCAGGAACTTATAGTGTTAAATCAAGTTATGGTTCTCTCGAAAAAACAAGAACACTAATTGTTAATCCAGTTAATAATGGTATTGAAACTATAATAACTCCATTAACAACTACTTTATGGACTAACAACCCATTTAAAATTGAATTAAAAAACAAAAATACAAATGCTCCACTATCCAATCAAAACATAATATTTTATGTAAATGGAGTAGAATATACTAAAACAACAGACAGTAATGGAATTGCAAGTATTAATATACGTTTCCAAAAATCTAATATTTATCCAATAACAGCTAGTTTTGCAGGAACAACAACAGGAACACTATACAAACCAACAAATACTTACAAATTATTCTACATAGCAAACAACGAATATGATTCAAATTATAAAATTTATAATATGTCTACAATTTATGGAAATTATATGTTTTCAGAAAATGACTGGAATGACCCTACAACATACTTACAAATAGCAGAACACCCTACAAACAATATTATTGCAGATGTCAATAATGATTACATTATCAAATTATCAAATTATTTAACCATTTATAATGATAAATTAGAAAATGTAATTTCTATAAATTCCTATGTTTCTTCAATAAATTATGAATATTATGTAGGTACTGAAAAACTGCTTTAAACACACTTTTATCATTTAGTGGAAATTGTGTTGATCAAACCAACATATTCGTATCATTATCAAGAATTGCAGGATATGGATCAAGATATATTCCATTAAACCATACTTATGCAATAGGACATGAAATTGGACAAATATTAATTGATACAATATGGATAACAGTAGATAACTCTGCAGCAACATTAAATAATGGAATATATACTAAAATGTCAGAATGTAGATATCTAGGAAACAAAGATTACCTTTTCCAAAATAATTACAAAATTGGAGGATATGTTCCTGTCTATTATGGAAACAATTCATACCTAATTTTTGAAAGTAATAATGATAACCATTCTAATTTAATCATGTCTCCCAAACTAGAAAAATATTCATACAATCAAGTTACTGAAAAATTTAAAATAATGAATTGAGGTAAAATATATATGTCATTAAAACAAATTAAATATTAAAAAATAAACTGGTGGAAAAAATGAAAAAAAGATACTGGTTGGATTACTAGGAATATTAATTTGTGTGTGTTTAATCTCAATTTGTTATGCATTTGACAATAACACAAGCACAGAAAATACTCAAGAGACCCTAAATTCTTTTAATAACAACAATCCTAAAACAAACAATAATATTCCAAGCAATGTTCCAAAAATAATAATTAAAGACAATAAAGAATACATGAACACAAGCCATGGGCAATACCCTATTAAATATTATGCAAATGGTGAAAAATATTACGAAACAGATAATTGCAAATATTACGTTTATGAATTAGACATAGATGAAAATGGAAATGAATACACACTACACAATGGAACCAAATGTATTATCCAATACGATGGCGGAGAAAGATATTATGAGTTTGACGGTGAAACATATTATATTCCCCAAGTAGGATGGGGTTATGGACTTTATGCAAATGCTACTAATCAAAATAATACCCACCCAACTACAGACAACCTAAATCAAGATTATAAAACACCAATCACAAATAATAGTACTGCACCAACGGGAATTATGAAATTCAACAATCAAACTGCTGAAAATACAACAAACAATGATCAAAATGATAACTGCAATACATATGAAACAATAGAAAAAATACCAACAACAGCATCCCTCTGGAATCAACAGGAATTCCAATAGCTATTTTATTAATCGCCATTGTTGGATCAATTATAGGACTTAAAAGGAAAAAATAATTAATTTTTTCCTTATTTTTTTAAAAAAATTCCAAAATAAGATAAAAAACTTTTCATCTGCATTAAAGATTTTTCAACACTGCCTTTTCCAACTAAAGCAAATGGAGATAAAACCTCACAGGTAATTGCAGGAACTCCATTTAAATTACAAACATCTTCAACTGCCCCTTTGTAAATTTTTCCTGCAAATTCAAAGCTGATTACTTTACTTCCTGTTTGTGCTGAAATATAATTGGCTATTAAACAGCTTTCAGGAGAAGGATTTCTACTTGAAAATATTGATTCAAAACCGGGATTGCTGTTTTTAGCTGTTGAATGAAAATCACCAACAAAATTAATTTTAAGTTCCTCAATAGCCTGCATAATTAAATTACTTAATGAATTTTTAATATGTGCAGATCTGTTTAAATCTCTTGAATTGAAAGTTCTTTCATTATTCATAGTAGCTTTTGGAGCTGCAAATGGAATCATATAAACCGTATTATCCAAGTCAATATTAATTAATTCCTCCAATAATTTTAAACTGGCCGCCTGTGAAGGCAATTCGTTGCCGTGAATTCCAGATATCAATAAAATATTTGCCCCACCACTGCCTAATTTAAATATAGGTGTTCCAAAAACAGATTGTTCTAAAATAAATTGATTTAAAGGAGTTAATTCTATTTCTTCAAAAATATATTTATTTTTAGAGATATAACCTCCAGAATTTTTTGAAATGAAACCAATTTCCAAACCGTTAAAATCATCAAGTACTTTTCAAAATTCATTACTTAATATATTACTTTAAAACTTTTATTTATATTATAACACAAAGTATAATTTAAGGGATAAAATTGAAAAAATATATTAAACAATTAATCAAGCTTATAAATTATGAGAGAGACGCTGAAATCGAATTAATGACTAATGAAATAAAAAATCTGTCTCCAAAGAAAAGGGAATCATTAGGAAGAGCCATCAACAAAGTAAAAGGAAAATATCTGGGAAAACAGTTAGGTTCCCAAATCGTACAGTTTGGAAGATCTGAAAAAATCGAAACTGAAATCAGTGTTGGAGATATGGTTCTAATCAGTACAGGATATCCTCTTAAAAGTGATTTAACCGGAACCGTTGTTGAAAAAGGTGCGAGATTTATTAAAGTAGCTTTTGAAAAATCAATTCCGAAATGGGCTCTTAAAAAGAAAGTAAGAATTGATTTATATGCAAATGATGTTACCTTCAGACGAATGGAAGATAATCTCTTGCATTTAAGTACAAAAGGTAAAAATGCTCTTGAATACACTTTAAAAAAAAAGAGATCCTAAAGAAAATAAAAAGGAAAAATATATTGAGTTTATAGATAAATCCCTTAATAATTCTCAAAAAAACGCTGTTAAAAATGCAGTAAACACTGAAAATTTCTTTTTAATACATGGTCCATTCGGAACTGGAAAAACAAGAACTTTAGTCGAGCTGATCCAGCAGGAAGTAAGGCAAAACAACAAAGTTTTGGTTACAGCTGAAAGCAACAGTGCAGTTGATAACATATTAGACAGATTATCCCAGAATAAAAAATTGAAAATTACAAGGTTAGGCCATCCTCAAAGAGTTTCAAAAGAAAACATCCGATACTCATTAGCTTATAAAGCTGAAAATCATCAATTGACCAGTAAAATTAATAAAAATTACAAAAGGATAGAACAAATAAGTGAAACAAGAGACAGATTTACAAAACCAACACCCCAATACCGCAGAGGTTTTAGTGATTCAGATATACTGTTTAATGCCTCAAAAGGTAAAGGTGGTCGTGGAATAAGTCCTTCTAAAATGGAATCAATGGCTAATTGGCTTTTAGAAAATGAAAAAATTGATGAAATTCATGATAAAATTAAAAAACTTGAAAATAAAATAGTAAAAGACATTATTAACAGCAGTGAAATTATTTTATCAACCAATTCTACAGCAGCTATTGAAGAAATAGCCAGAACAAACTTTGATGTAGTAATTGTAGATGAAGCTTCCCAGGCAACAATTCCAAGTATTTTAATTCCATTATCCAAAGCCAGAAGGTTCATTCTTGCAGGTGACCATAAACAGCTGCCTCCAACAATAATCAGTGAAAAAGCACATTTTCTTGAAAAACTTTATTTGAAGAGCTGATTAAAAAATATCCCAAAAAAATCAAGTTTATTGAATGTACAGTATAGAATGAATAGTTTTTTAATGAAGTTTCCAAATTCAGAATTTTATAATGGCAATCTGAAAAGCGATTCCAGTGTCAATGACATAAATCTTGATGAAATTATTGATTTGAAAGAGTTGACCCATCTAAAAGAAAATGATGTTGAAAAACAACTACACAACAATTTAAAACCTCTATTATTCATTGATACTTCCAATTTAAAAAACAATGAAGAAAAACATTTAAAAGATTCCAAATCAATTATCAACCAAAGCGAAGCAGATATTGCTACTTCAATAGCTAAATTTTACTTAGAAACTGGAATAGATCCCAAAGATATTGGAATTATAAGCCCCTACGCTGATCAGGTCAATTTAATTAAAGATAAAATTCCTGTTGAAGTAAAAAGTGTAGACGGTTTCCAGGGACGTGAAAAAGAAATTATAATCATTTCAACTGTGAGAAGTAATGAAAATGGAAATATTGGGTTTTTAAAAGATTTAAGAAGGCTTAATGTGGCAATCACTAGAGCTAAACGAAAATTAATAGTAATTGGAAACAAAAATACTTTGAAAAGAAATTCCACATACTCAAAATTAATTAAATTTTGTGCGAAAAATGATTTGTTGATAAATTTTAGGTACACCTAAACTTTTATATACCAGAACATACCAAGTAAATATTAGAGAGAAAAAGTGTTGAACATACTTTTGAATCTCTAACTCTTAATTGGGGGATTTTTTCTCAAATATAAACCCATATAACTTTTCAACCTCAATTATAAGTCCCCAATTAAGAGTTCTCTTCTGTCAAACTATTTTTTATTAAGCTTAACAAGGAAATTCAAAATAAATCTTTTTTATGAAAGACTTTCAAAACCTTTTGTAGCCATCAGTTTTATAAAAGAACCGCTTGGAGACATTACAATGTTTCCTTTAGAATACTCTTCTATAGCTACTTTAGTCATTGTGTCCTTTTTAATTGGATCTTTAGATGCTTCAGAAAGTGCTTTAACTAACACCAATACAGCATCACCTCGAGACATATTTCCAGTTATTCCACTATCTCTGCCAGCATATCCCGCATAATTATCATTTTGTCTAACAATATCTACTGAACTAAGATTAGTTACAACTCCATCAACTTTAAGAGGCCTAATTGAATCTATAATGGCATCCAACCCATCATCATATATAATCACTACTGCATCAGCATGCATTCCAGTATTATATTCCACAATTTCCTTTGCATACTCCATACCCTGTTCCGGCCCATCCCACAGACAGTCATGGAGCATCATCGGTCCTGAAAAGACCTCCAAGAGCATGTTTTGTAGGATGAGTCATTCCACCAGGATATACCGGAGTATAATTAGCTATAGTACCATTATCTAATTCAACCATAAATGCCATATCCAAACCGCCTCCAGATTGTTCATTTTTATCAACAGCTAAAACCAATATATTTTTATCACCTAATGTTAAAGTAGGAGTGCTTAAAAATGAATTTGCTATAACTGCCACAATCCCCACAATAATTACAATAACAAGTATTATGATTATTTTATTTCGTCTATTCATGATTATATCACTTTCAAATATTTTTACATTATTTTAATTTTCATATTATTATAATATAATTATTTTGTTAACCTCTTGTTTATATATTGATAAATATTATTAATGAACGCAACAAAAATTAGAAATTCGAGTTTTTCAATTATTATGAAAGACCTTCAAAACCTTTTGTAGTCAATAATTTTACAAAAGAACCGCTTGGAGACATTACAATGTTTCCTTTAGAATACTCTTCCAAAGCCACTCTGGTCATTGTACTTTTCTTAACTGGATCTTTAGATGCTTCAGAAAGTGCTTTAACTAACACCAATACAGCATCGCCCCGAGACATATTTCCAGTTATTCCACTATCTCTGCCAGCATATCCAGCATAATTATCATTTTGTCTAACAATATCTACTGAACTAAGATTAGTTACAACTCCATCAACTTTAAGAGGCCTAATCGAATCTATAATGGCATCCAACCCATCATCATATATAATCACTACTGCATCAGCATGCATTCCAGTATTATATTCCACAATTTCCTTTGCATACTCCATACCCTGTTCCGGCCCATCCCACAGACAGTCATGAAGACGCATTGGCCCTTCAAGACCTCCTAAAGCTTGTTTTGTAGGATGAGTCATTCCACCAGGATATACAGGAGTATAATTAGCTATAGTACCATTTTTCAGTTTAACCATGTATGCCATGTCTACGCCACCACCCGGCTGTTCATCTTTGTCACTAGCTAAGACCAATATGTTTTATCACCTGAAGCCAAGCTAGAACCCCTAAAAAGAAACTTCCTACAAATGCCAATATCCCTATAATACATACAATAAGGATGAATATAATCAGTTTTTTCTTCTAGTCATATTTCCACTTATCAAATATTTTTTACATTTATTTTAACTTAATATAATAAATAATTTTTCTTTTCTTAAACATTCTTTTAATTGATGAAACAATATACTAAGACACCTCCCACATTATTTAATTAAAAAAATTAAAATGATTTTTTAAAATGGAAAATAAATCAGATTTAAAAAACATAAACCATATTTGCAACAAACAAAGAAAAAATAAATTACAAAATTAACTGATAAATTAAAAACACTGATTTTAACTTAATATTAAATACTATTAAAAATAGAAATTAATTTATAATATTTATTATGGTGATTAAATGGACAAAGTAGTTCTTGCATTCAGTGGTGGATTAGACACTTCTGTTTGTGTTAAATTATTAGAAGAAAAATATGATGTTGCAGTTATTACTGCATGTGTAGATGTAGGGCAAGGCGATGAAGAAATAGCTAAAGCTGAAAAAATGGCAAAAGAAATAGGTGGCTATAAACACTACACTATTGATGCTAAAGAAGAATTTGCAAACGAATACATAGCTAGAGGAATTAAAGCTAATGCAGAATATGAAGGATATCCGTTAAGTACTGCACTTGCAAGACCTTTAATTGCTCAAAAAATTATCGATATTGCCAAAAAAGAAGGAGCAACAGCTATTGCACACGGATGTACTGGAAAAGGAAACGATCAATTCAGATTTGAAGCAGTTATTTTAGCTATGTCTGATTTAGATATCATTGCACCAATCAGAGAATTAAACTTAACAAGAACTGAAGAACAAGCTTATGCTGCTGAAAAAGGCATTAAATTAAACTCTGATAAAATTTACAGTATTGATGAAAACATTTGGGGAAGATCAATTGAAGGAGATATCTTAGAAGATCCTGCAAATGAACCTCCTGAAGAAATTTATGCTTGGACTGCTTCTGCTGAAGATGCACTTGACACTCCTCAAAAAGTATCTATTGAATTTGAAGAAGGTATTCCAGTAGCTATAAATGGAAAAATGATGCCTCTTATTGACATTATTAAAGAAGCTAATAAAATTGCCGGTGAAAATGGTATTGGTAGAGTGGATACTATTGAAAACAGAATGATCGGACTTAAAAGTAGGGAAACCTATGAAGTTCCAGGTGCTAAATTACTGATTGCTGCACATCAGGCATTAGAAGAATTAGTATTTACTACTGATGAATTAAGATTTGCAGAATACATGAGTACACTTTATGCAGACTTAGTTTACAGGGCATTATGGCAAGAACCTTTAAGAGAAGATATCGATCAAGCTATTGACCATATGCAAAGAAGAGTAAGTGGTGAAGTTACAATGAAACTCTTTAAAGGTTCCATTGCACCATTAACTAGAGAATCTCCTTTCAGCTTACACAGTATTGAACAAATTACTTTTGAAGATAAAGAAACTGATCAAAGAGAAGTTGAAGGTATGATTAAATACCACGGTTTGCAAGCTGCAAACTATCAAAAACTTAACAGATAGCTTAAACAGCTATCTTAAATTACTTTTTTAAAAAAAATAAAAATCAGTTACTATTACATAAATAGCAACTAATTAAATGGTCCCGGTATTTCACAAACATCATTATCTTTAGCCAGATAAGTATATAGCAATGCTGCAGCAATAGCTCCTGCAATTGGACCCATTAAATAAATTGGGAAATACATCCAGAGATTTATTCCACCAACCAAATAATCCATCAAATAAGGAGCAAATGTACGTGCCGGATTTATAGAACCTCCAGTAAATGGCCCTAAAAAAATAATAACTGCAGTTACTGTAAAACCAATAGATAAACCTGCAAAGTTAGGGTAGCTTTTTTATCAACAGCAACACCCATTATTACAAGCACTAAAAAGAAAGTTCCGATAAATTCCGCAAATATTGTTTGTAAATAACTTACACCCATACCCGGAGCAGTTGCACCTAAACCACCAACAACCACTGAAGGCATTCCTAAACATAAAACTAATGCTAAACTACCACAACAAGCACCGATTACCTGAGCTACAATATAATACACAGAATCTGCCAAAGAAATATTTTTACTAACCAGCAATCCAACTGTAACTGCAGGATTTAAATGAGCTCCTGAAATTCTTCCAAAAGATAGATACAAACCATTACAGTTAACCCAAATGCCAGTGCAATAGCTATCCAATCACCCAAACCGCCTAAAATTCCAATACCTACATTATTTGGATTAACTGATTCTGATATCATCAATGTGATAACTGCAGAACCTGTTCCAAAAAATACCAAGAAAAATGTTCCAAGCAATTCAGCAATGAATTTTTTTCCAATACCGCATGGAGCCATAATAACACACTCCATTTATACTGCATCTTTCCACTGACAGAAATCATGCCTGAAATCAATTAATGAAGCAGATGCACAATTTTTACAGCCTTTAACTGGAGATCCTGCATCTTCTTTATTAAGAGCCATGATGTTAGTCATCATAGTTGCAGTTATTGGTTCACTGGTAAGCAAACAAGGATAATCTGCCAATCTCATTAAAGAAGAGAACCTTACAGAAATGGCACATGCAGGATATGCATATCTTTGAGGGTTCATGATTACTTCATTTTCTTCAACAGGATTTAAATTAACTTCAAAACCAGAAACGAATGGTTTTAATATGCCTGATTCAGAAGCTCTGCCTTTTCTAGCTTTATCCAAATATCCCCAACCTCTGTAAATCATATCCATAAAGTCACAGTTATGTAGCTCTGCAGCAGCACCTCTTGTTGGGAACTGCTGAACAAAATTATGGAAACGTTTAGTTAACAAATCAACAATCATAATTGCATTGAAACCGTCCAGTTCAAGAATATACTCAGTTGCACATGCTGATGAACCAGTAGCAAGTGACAATACATCAAAAACACTTTTGAAATTATCTAAATTGCCCCTTAATGATGTTTCAATAACATCTGTTGTGGCCTCAATAATTCCCATAATCATATCATCCTTACACATATTGAATGTTGACTGAGAAATATGGTGAGCAATATCACCTACACAGTATGCAGGAACAGTTAAAATATTACCATAATGGACATCATCTTCCATTGCCCCAATAACTGTACTTCTCATTTTTTTCTTATAGGAATTCATATATTCTCTTACATCAAAAGAAGAGTGACCCGCATTATCCATAAGCTGGCCTTGAGCTTCAATTGGGTTTTTATATATATTTTGTAATGTATCCATTTCTTCACTAACTGCCTCAGCAGCTGTTGAACCCCTTCCAAAGCATTGGCAAAAGCTTCTCCAACACCATAAGAAGTATTCATACCCCATGATTTAGCAGCTAAAATAGCCTGTTTATGATTTTCAGGAATATCTGTTTCTAACAGTATTTGATTAACAACATTACTTGTGCTTCCGGGAATCAATGCAAAATCAACAACACAAGTAGGGCCATAAAAACCTCCGTAACGTCTTATAACTTCTTTTCCAATTAATGCTTCACATGAAGCTATTTTATCTATAAATTTATCTAAGCTATCTGAAAAACTAGCATCTTCTTCAGTTAATATCTCAAGAATTGCCGGAGTTTGATAATGCTCAACAAAAGGATCATCTTCAGGTATAACCGTATCTGTAAGACTGCACAGTGTATCAAAATGTGTTTTAACAGAATTTATATGCAAGTCAAACACACTTTGAGCCTGATTATCCATAGCCTCCATTTTTGATGCTACTTTAACATAAGGTTCTGCATCTTTTATTTTAAAATCAGTCCCTCTTTTTTTTCTTAATTGTGTCAATGTCAGCTCTTGGAGCAGCCATTGACTCATCAATCATTTTCTCAAATAACTCTCTCATTTTAACCCACTCCACAGAAAAGTTGAATTTAAAATAATTCAACTTATTTAATATATGTAATCTTTATAAATTATAAAATTAACTGAAAACTATATATTACATAGCAAATAATGCTATACTATGAACAAAATAGAAAAACTGCAAGAGATTATAAATGCTTCAGACAATATTGTATTTTTTGGAGGTGCAGGAGTATCAACTGAAAGCGGAATTCCTGATTTTAGAAGTGAATCCGGAATTTTTAAAAGCCTGGAAAAATATGGTGATACACCTGAGAGATTAGTTTCACATAGCTATTACTTAGAACATACTGATAAGTTTTTAGCTATTATAAAGACTGTTTAATTTTTCCCAGAAGTAGAGCCTAATCCTGCACATTATACTCTGGCCAGATTAGAAAAGGAAGGAAAATTAAAGGCAATAATTACACAAAATATTGATGGCCTACACCAGAAAGCAGGAAGCAAAAAATGTATTGGAGCTTCACGGAAGTGTTTATCGAAATTACTGTGAAATATGTAAAAAAGAATATGATCTTAACTTTATTTTAGAAAGTGAAGGCATACCACACTGTACCTGCGGAGGAATTATAAAACCTGATGTTATTTTATATGAAGAAGCTCTGGACATGAATATTTTAAATAAATCAGTTGAATATATTATGTCTGCAGACACTTTAATTGTTGGGGAACATCACTTGTAGTATATCCTGCAGCAGGACTTATAAATTATTTCAAAGGCAAAAATTTATTTTTAATTAACAAAAGCCAGACTGATTATGATAATTTAGCTACTTTAGTAATTAATGAAGCTATCGGAGAAACATTAGCTAAAATAATATGAATTTTACTGTTAACTGAGATATGTTTCTTCAAATCATGCAATCCCCTCTTTTTAATATTTTAATTGATTTGAAAAAATTGAATGTTTAAAAGTGAATATTAAATGAAAATAAATAAAATATGAAGATATGTTAATTTTATCCCCAATGAGTTACATATTAAATTTAATCTTCAATTTTATCATATTGACCCTGACCATCAGTTCTTAAATGATATAAAACCGGGAATCTTTCAGAATACTCTTTTTCACTCATATATTCATAACCACCATTAATCCAAGTTCTCCACGGCCCATTTGAGTAAGATGATGAACCTGAATAAGAACCAGTATCCCATAACTATAAGTCTGTGACTGACCATCTGAAGAAGAATCTAGTGAAACCACCCTATTTACAATAGATACCTTATGTGTGACATTAGATGAATCATAATTATCATCACCTAAGAATACACATTTTGCGGAATAATTTCCAGAATTGGCATTTATACCAAAACTAGCTATGCCTTTTTCATTAGTAGTGACATTTAAGTTATTAACATTACCCTCATCATCTGTTAAACTTATACAAATAGTTTTATTAGCTATTAGCTCCCCATCACTATCAGTTAGTTTAACCGTGAAATTATCACCATTATTTAATGTTGAATTCGAAGTTATAGTCAAATCCGTTTCCTGTTTAAAAATAGATGAAAAATTACTTCCAAAACATAGAATAACGAGCATACTTATCAAAATAATGACTATAATCGACAAAATAGTTACTCTTTTATCTAACATATTATACACCAATTATAATGTTGTAATTAAAATATTAATAAATATTTTCACATAAAACACAGCCAGAATACTTTGAAATTAACACAATACATTAATCCAAATCATATTTTAAAGATTCTGGAACTAATTCAATTCCTTCAAGAGTATTATTGCATTTATAGACAAGTATTTCAACACCTGCCTTTTCAGCTTCAACTAAAGTTTGGGAAAACTTAGGATCATTTTCCCAGTTTGGCCGGAAATAGTTGCCTGCAGGATGCTGAATTAAGAAAATACTACAGCACGATTTCCATCATTTTTAAGTTTAATTAATTCTTTTAAGTGTTTTGCTCCCCGTTCAGTTGGTGCATCCGGAAATCTTGCCTCACCGTCAACAATCAAAGTTACTCCTTTAACTTCAATATAACAGCTGTTAACTAAAAACTCCATTCCACAGCAATCATCTTCCTGATTAGCCAAGTATATATCAATTCTTGAATCATCGACCTGTTTTTCCCTTTGGTGATATGAATAACCCTGAAGCTCTTTTATTTTGCCATTTAATATTGCATCATAGACAATGCTATTAGCTTCCTGTGAGTAAAGTGACACTAGCTCCCCTTTGTTTACAACAAAATGAAGAGTGAATCTGGTTTTTCTTTTCGGATTATCGGAAGGTTTAAGATAAACTGCCGCACCATCAACCAAAAGCTCTTTGCACCTTCCGGTATTAGGCACATGAGCTATTTCAATTTTTCCGTCAACTTCAACTTCAGCTATGAATCTGTTAGGTCTGTTTTTAAAAATACCTTTAACATAATCCATATTATCCCTTAATTACCTTTCCGATATGTGCAACTACATCTGTAGCTCCAAATCCATAACCTTTTTCCAGATATGCTTCATCTCCTGCAAGACCATTGATGAAAATAGCTAAAGTAGCTGCATCAAATGCATTTAAACCTTTAGATAGTAATGAAACAGCTATTCCTGCCAATGCATCACCTGTTCCTCCAACAGTCATTCCGGGATTTCCGGATTTATTAAGTTTAAATTTATTTTTCTGAATCACCAAATCTATTGCACCTTTAACCACAACAGCACCGTTGATCTGTCTTACGACCTGCTGAAACTCTGAAATATTTTCATCAACTTCAGCAAAATCATAGCTGTCCAAATCCAATTTAATGTCTTTGCCAAAAATGATTTGAACTCAAAAAATATGAGGAGTTAAAATTACGTCATCCCTATTTTTAATAATTTGAGGTTTAACCTGCTTTAAGGCATCTGCATCTAAAACCAATGGCTTTTTAATTTTACTGGCTAAAATATTTAACAGTTTTCCTGTTTCATCATTAATTCCTGCTCCAGGACCCAATAAAACAGCATCAGCCTTATCAGCCATCATCAAAATGTCTTCAGCATGTTCTGCAGTTAAGTAATCTCCTTTTAGTGAGTTTACAATCAAATCAGGATGTGTTGAAATAGCTAAAGCTGCAGATTCAGGAGCTGCAACATATACCAAATCTGCTCCTGCACCGATAGCTGCAAGTCCTGCAATACTTGGAGCGCCAGAGTACTCTTTACTGCCTCCGACAATTAAAACTTTACCGTTATTTCCCTTGTGTGATTTTAAAGATCTTTTATTAAGTTTAATCATGTCTCCATAATTTATAAAGTATTCCGCTTCAATCGGAATTCCAATATCACAGGTTACGATTCCCCCAACTTTTTCTTCACCGGCCTTGTGAATTCCTGTTTTTACTTTATGAAAGCTTACAGTATATTGGGGTTTAACTGCCACGTCATGTATCTGACCGGTTAACGGATCAAGACCAGACGGAACATCAACACTAACTGTCAATCCATTGGAACTGTTTATAACTTCAATAGCTCTTTTATATGTTTTCTCTTAATTTACCATGAATTCCAGTTCCCAAAATTCCGTCTATAATAATAAATTCTGAAAAACTGTCGCTATTAGCTACTTCACAGTTATTTATATCATCAATTGTGTTTAGATTATGAACTGTCAAACGGGAAAATCTTGGTTTCATGTTTTCAAGTATTTCATAGTTAGTTTTAGCTTCAAGTGAATGAATTCCGTTTTTATCTTTTAACATGTAAATATCAACATCATATCCTCTGTTTAAAAGATATCTTGCCGCTACAAAACCGTCTCCACCGTTTCCTCCAGAGCCTGTAAAAATAATTATTTTAACAGGTTTTGAGAATGTATAAACAGCTATTTTACCTACTTCTTCTGCAAGAGATTTTCCGGCAGATTCCATTAAACAAAGTCTTGATAAACCTAAATATTCACAATTTAAATCTGTAACAGTCATATCTATAGGATCCATAAAAATCACCAGTCAGATATACATTTAAAAATTGTATTTAATAATTCTTTTTAATTATAAAATTTAAAAATAAAAGTAGTGCCCATGTAAAATGGACACATAACCAATTTAAAGTGTTAAAATATCCAGTTATATATTTAACCAAATACAAAAAAGTATGTCCAGCTAGTTAATGCCTAACTGGACTCTTTTGTATCACAAAAAAAACTAACCAGACGAATTTGCATCAATATTCATACCATATATCTGCAAACACAGAGCATGCAATAACACCATTACATGCTCCAAAATATCTTATATCCCATGTTAAATATATAATTTCACTTGGATTTGAAAACAATATTTCGAAGTGAAAGCAATTTTTTAAAAAACGAGTAAAAATTCAAGAATGAAAAAATTAAAATAAAAAAAAAAGGGAAAAAGGGACAATACCCTTTAGAATAAATCTTGCAAGTTGATTTTGTAAGCTCCTAAGTTTCCACCGAAGTTACCTGCATCGATTTCTAACACTCCAGGAACATTACATGCTGCTTCAATACCTGCTTTCATTGCAGCACGTACTGATTCTTCATCAATACCATCAATAACAATTTCAAATACTCCATCAGCATCTTCCCTAATGTCAGAGTCAACTTTGTCTTTTAAAGTTACACACATTTTTTCGTTGGTAGATGCATTTAAGAATTTGTAATTGTTACAACCTACTTTAGAACCGGAAGCAACCATACCTCCAGGGAAAGGAGTGATTACACCTTCAACAGCTGAAATAGCATCAACAGCAGCTTCAGCAGCCATTACTCCAGCCATTTGATTTTCAGCTAAGATAAAGAAGTTTCCACCAGCTACACCAGCTTTGAAACCAAAAGTAGATTCCACTAAGAAATCACCAGACATAATTGGGATAGAATGCATTTTTCTACCGTCAATTTCTAATTCATCTTCAAATCCGTCACCGAAGAATTTTAATTTAAAACCGGTTTTAAGTTCTTCATCAGCGTCATCAAGAACATTGAATGCTGCAGTAGTTGGTGCAGTTAAAATACACATACCAATTCTTTCAAGAAGTTCATGGTCTAACTGTTTTTTAGATCCTTGACAGAGCATAATAACATAACCTGGCCTTCCGTCAGGAGTTTCAGTTGGTGGTACGTAACAGTCAATACCTGCTTCTGCAGGACATCCAATAACAGAAGTTCCGTATCCAGTAGCTTCAGTAGCTGCAATTTTAGCTAATCTTTTAGTAGCTGCTGTAACTAAAATTCTAGTTACTTTAATTCCAAAACCTTCTGCATAATTATCTTTAATTTCTACGCCATTAATTTCCATATTTTCACCAAATATTTTACAAAAAATCAATTTTTGCTATACTAAAAAATATAGAAAGTAAATAAAATAAAGTTTTCTATTTAATTCATTCCAGCAGTTCATCATCAGATTTATCATCAGAGTTTGAATTAAATGAAATTTTATCAAGAACTGAAGAACCATAATGAGGTAAAATCAGCATTCCTATTACAGTAGCTAACCAGAATGAAATTAATCTTTCAATTACAGTAGCAGCTGCACTTAATGACGGAGTTATTCCTGCCGTTGAGTAAAATAAAATCATTACCCCATCTACAGCACCAAGTCCACCAGGCAAAAGTGGAATCATACCAATTAAAGATGCCATAATAAATACTTCACCAATGATAACCGGACTTACATGAGCTCCAAATGCTAAAAACACAATATAAACTCTTAAAATCTCAAATACCCATATGACAAAAGATAAAGGCAGAGCATGATGTAAAAATCCTTTTATCAGAAATTACAAGTTTCATGGTATCCTGAAATCCATTAATCACAGTATGTACTTTTTGTTCCAATTCCATCGAATTTTTCTTATAAAATCTTCTAATTAATCCAATAATCCAATTATCAACTTTTTACCGAATTTTGGATTTACAGACATATATATAAGTAAAATTAAACATGCTACAATAGCTATTACTGCAACAACCATCAATATTAAAATCCATAAATCCAGCTTAAAATAGAAAGTTATTCCAATAATTGTCAAAATAGCCAAGAAAACAAATGGAAAAGTATCTAAAGCTTTATCAGCTACTACAGTTGCAAATGTTTCTTCCATTGGATAACCTTTATCTCTAGACAATATATATGCCCTTACAGGTTCTCCACCACCCCTTCCAGCAGGAGTAATGTTATTTGCAGCTAAACCAACCATAACAATAGGAAATAATTCCTTGATGGATATTTCAATACCATCCATCTTGTTAATGATTTGCCAACGCAAAGTGTATAAATAATAAGTAACAACCTGAATTAAAACAGCTAATGCGATAAACCATAAATTAGCTATTTTTAAAGCACCTAATATATCACCTATCCCTACAAACCAAAGCATAATGCCCAAAATAAGAAAACTGATAAATAGAAATATTAATGATTTATGTTTCATGATTTCACACAACTAATATAGAATATACTTATTTTAAATTTACTAGTTAATATTTATATAGCTATTTATTCAAAAACATAAAATGATGAAATATATAACTAAAACAGATTTATACATAGTTAGCCGATATTCAGGAGTAGTAATGATTTGTGTGGGATTAATGTGCTTATTTCCATTACTAATCGATTTAATCTATTTTGAATTTAACTATGCCTGTTTTATTATTCCGGGAGTTTTTTCAGTTATTTTAGGATACATATGTATGAAAGCTCTTGATAAATACTCCAACAGCAAAATGAGATTAAAACACGGGATGATGATTTCATCAATTGCCTGGATGTGGGCAAGTGTCATCGGAGGTGTTGTAATTTCACTTGCAACAGGGACTGATTTCTTAAATGGTATCTTTGAAAGTAAGCTTCAGCATTAACCGGTACTGGAATAACAATGTTTGATAATGTTGAAATATTGCCTCACAGCATATTATATTTTAGAGCATTTGAACAATGGGTTGGAGGATTAGGAGTAGTGGTGATGATGATTGGTATTTTAACAAGACCCGGTACAGCATCTGCTAAATTATACCAATCTGAAGCTCGTGAAGAACGCTTAAAACCAAGTGTCAAAACCACACTTAAAAAAAACTATTGAAATCTATTTAATTTATACAATAATTGGAATAATATTATATCTTTTAGCTGGAATGCCTGCTTTTGATTCTGTTTGTACTACATTCTGTATGATTGCAACCGGAGGAATGAGTATTAAAAATGCAAATATTGGGTATTATCACAATGACCTGATTTATCTAATTTCAATTATACTGATGGTTTTAGGAGCTACAAGCTTTTTAGCACATTATAAAATCATTAAAACAAAAGGAAGGTCATTAATCCAAGATTTGCAATTTAAAACCCTGATTTGTATAATCACATTTGTTACAATTGTTCTTTATTTAGTATCACATATTGTACCGATTGACATTTTATTTACAGTTACATCAGCTATTACTACAACAGGAGCTAATGTTGAACTACCGCTCACTATGGCAGGATGGCCCTCATTTGTATTACTTAGTTTAATGATTTTAATGTTAATCGGAGGTTCCAGCGGATCTACCGTAGGTGCAATTAAACTTTTCAGAATAATAACTTATGTCAAAGCCATTTACAGACACATAAAAGAAATCCTTTCACCAGACGGCAGAATAATCCCTATTAAAATATCCGGAAGAAGAATAAGTGAAAAGGAAATAGGAAAAACCGGAAACTTCATAACACTCTATTTAGTTATCATTGCAATAATGTGGCTCATATTTTGTTTCTACGGATATCCTCCATTTGACAGCTTATTTAGTATAATATCCCTTCAAGGAAACAACGGATTGGATGTTGGAGTATTGAACAATACTCTCCACCCTGTTTTAAAAAGCAGTGTCTATTTTAGATATGTGGGTAGGAAGATTGGAAATTTACCCAATATTAGTCTTATTTAGAGGTATTTTTGAAATATTTAAAAAATGAAAATATTTATAATATTCAAAAATAAATTTAATGTATTATTAAAGAGGGAGAGTTGAAATGTATATTATAATAATGGGTGGAGGTCGTGTAGGCCTTAACCTTGCAAATTTATTAATAGAAGACGGACATGACATTACTTTAATTGAAAGTGATGAATCATTATGTTCAGAAGTAGCTGCAGAACTTGATGCACTTGTAATTTGTGGAAACGGAACTAGTTCAAAACTATTGGAAGAAACCAATATTGAAGATGCTGACTTTTTCATAGCTACAACCGGAAATGATGAAGCAAACTTATTATCCTGTATTTTAGTTAAAAAATATAATGTTCCGACAATTATCGCCAGAGTAAGCAATCCTGACCATGAAGAGGCATTTATGGAAGTTGGAATAGACAATGTAATCAGCCCTGAAGTTACAGCTGCAGGACTTTTAGAAAAACTTGTAACAAGACCTAATGTTGCAGACCTAATCACCCTTGGTGAAGGAGATGCTGAAATCTTCGATATGACAATAACCAACAATAAGGTTGTTGGGAAAAAAAATAGGGGAAATATCACCAACAAAAGATTATATAATAATAGCTACATACCAAAAAGGCAAATTAGTGATACCTCAAACAGACAGTGTTATAAGCCGTGGAGAAAAAGTCACTGTTCTTGTAAAAAGAGGGGCATTTAAAAAAGTAGCTAAAAATTAGAAAAATAATTTAAAAATGAGAATAAGACATTTCAATACTCTTTTTCCCATTATTGTCAATCATCCCATGTCCTGGATAGATTGTTTTAACATCTAATTTTTTTCAGTTTCTCTACAGATTCTTTTAAATCAGACCAGCTGCCGCCAATGTCAGTTCTGCCAACGCCACCCTGACCAAATACTGTATCTCCACTAATCAGATTTTCACCATCCCATAAACAGATAGCTCCTTTAGAATGGCCTGGAGTATGAATCACTTCAAAATCTTTTATTTTATCTCCATCTTCCAATTCAATATCCACTTTATGACAGTTAATTTTGGATCCGAAATGACTGGCTACAGTATCAGGATTACCTTCTTCCATTAAAGCTATTGCATCAATTTTATGAATAGCTATTTTAGCATTAGGGAAAAAACAGTTACCATTAACATGATCAAAATGACAGTGTGTGTTAACAATTAATTTAATATCTTCAGGATTGACGCCATGTTCTTTAAGTTTAGAAAAAAGGTATTCTTTATTATCTCCAGCTCCAGTGTCAACTAACATATCATCAATCAGATAACAATTAGAATCTAAATTATAACCTGGAATCCATATAATATCATTAGAATTCATAAAAATAGTATTGAAATTATAATATTTAAAAATAGTTTTTTATAAAAATGGGGTCACAGGGATTTGAACCCCGATCCTGGGATGTCTCTTGCCTCAGTATCTAATTGATCATCACAACGGATACTGTTCAGTTACGCGTATATTTTCTTCAAAGACAACTGGAGTCCCAGATGATGCCAGGTTACACTATAACCCCAACAGATATGTTATAATAACATACTATTATTAGTATGATTTAATTACTATATAAATGTTATTATCAAAATTTCATTTGCCTGTCAATACCTGTAATTTCATCAATTTCCAGGGCTTTTTCAAGGGCAAAATCTTTTTCAATTTTATAATTATCACTTTTAGTGCGTGGAGTTTTCTCAGGTTCTAAAAATAACCATTTTGTATACTTGAATTTAACTCCAATATATGGTTTAGCACCAAATTTTTCAGAAAACTCACATAATGCATCAATTTGAGGAAAATCTATGTAAATTTTATCTTTAGTTGTAGTTTTGACTTCAATAGCCAAATATAATTTACCGTTTCCAGCTACAACATCAGGCAAAGGTTTCTTAGTTGCACCTCCAGAAGCTGGAGCTCTCATAGCTGCAAAATCTCTTTCCCAAAGTTTATGCACTAAATCCCTTTCTTCAGCAGACCCTTTTTAGCCATAAGAATAATCTCATAAAAAATAGTTTAATAATGGGGCCGGGGGCCGAGATTTGAACCCGAGTCACAGGATCCACAGTCCCGTAGGATGACCGCCTACCCTACCCCGGCATAAGAAATAAATAAAAAATTGTTAGAATGCGGGAGCAGGGATTTGAACCCTGGTAGACCTGCGTCAACAGGTCCTAAGCCTGTCCCCTTTGGCCTCTCAGGCACCCCCCCGCTTATACAAAAGAAAGGATACATAGAAACCATTAAAAATCTTAACAAGTTTTTAAAATGCTCCGGCCGGGATTCGAACCCGAGTCTTCGGCTCGAAAGGCCGAAATGATTGGCCGGACTACACCACCGGAGCAATAAATGACATAATTTAATTGAAATGGGCCCAATGGGGTTCGAACCCATGGCCTTCCGGTTATGAGCCGGACGCTCTACCTGGCTAAGCTATGGGCCCAAAAGCGCCATCGACAGGGCTCGAACCTGTGACCAATCGGTTAACAGCCGAACGCTCTACCTACTGAGCTACGATGGCATATGAGTACCCACCAGTCTTAACCAAATAAACCCATTCAAATCAAAAGACTTCAAACAGTATTAATTAGTTTGAATTTAATACTATATAAATGTTTTGATTAAATTACATCTAAATAAAATTAGAAGCAAACTATAATATAGTTTGGATAAACTAATATATAACTTTAACTATTAATATTAAAACAAACAATAAAGAATAATGATTAAAATGGATTCTAACATATTTGATTTAATAAAAAGGCAAATGAAACCACACTAAAAAAACATGGAAATGAAATCAGTCTTGAAAGAGCAATATTCCTTTCCTGGTGGTGTGATAAAGGAGATTGTGCTTTTTGTTACATGTCTACTCAAAAAGATAAAATTAAAGACCCAACCAAAGCTAGACGTAATGTACATAACATCTATGCCGAAGCAGAAATGTGTAAGCGTTTAAATTGAATATTGAATTCCTTTCAGGAGGTTATAAGTCATTTACAACTGCAGAAATTAAAGAAATAGCAACCACCATTAAAAACATTACAGGAGACAGTGTTTGGTTAAATACGGGGATTACAGAGGAGTTGGAAGAATATGGCTCAGAAATAAAAGGAATTACTGGAGCTGTTGAAGTAGCCAATCCTAAACTACATCAGAAAGTATGTCCAAGTAAATCATTAGATAAAATAAGCAATATGTTAGATGTAGCTGGAGATTTAGGATTTGAAAAAGCTATTACTGTAATTTTAGGTCTTGGAGAAACATTAGACGATGTTGATTATTTAATTGATTATATTAAAGATCACAAAATTGACAGAGTAATTTTTTACTCATTGAATCCTCATAAAGAAACTGTATATGCAAATAGCTCACAGCCAGCTTCACTTTATTATGCCCAAGTGGTAGCTAAAGTTAGATTAACATTTCCGGACATTACAATAATCTGCGGAACATGGATTGATAATTTAGCAAATATTGGAATTCTTATTTTAAGCGGAGCCAATGGAATAACTAAATTCCCATTATTTAAAATGTTTGGAACAAAATATGGAAAAAGAGTAGAAGAAGAAGTTAAATGGTCCGGACGCCAACTTAAAGGAACATTTACTGATAAAAAACAACTGGGAAATCCAAAAGTGATGTTAATTCCGAACTGGACAAATTTATTAAAAGATATATAAAAGAATCTTTGAAAAACAAATATTAAATTTCTAATATGTTAGATTTTGTTTTAAAAGAAACTCCATTAGCTAAATAAGTTAAAGAAGCACCACCAAATGTAATTTTATCAGGAATTACTGCATCATCACCAAAATCCATTTTTAAACTTTCAGTAGATGGAAGTTCTACATCAAAACTGATTGATTTAACTTCACCATCCTCAAAGTTTCCAAAATCATGAGTATAACATTGAGATAATGCCAGCACATCTTCTATTAATTCACCAGTATTGTTTTCAACAATCCACTCAATATTTACTTTATTATCATTATCTTTTGATACTAATTTTTGTGTAAATAAAACTTCATCAGACATAAAAATCACAAATATTTATTAATCTATTATTATAAATACTTACATAATATAAATCTATTTTGATTTTCCAAAAAATTGGAGGAATTATTATTAGTGTCAATATGATGTGTGGACTTGAAATCCACGTACAATTAGAAACAGAATCAAAATTATTTTGTGATTGTCCAACAAATTATAAGGAAGCACCAGCAAACTCAAACATTTGTCCGGTTTGTTTAAATCAACCAGGTGCCAAACCATATCCAACAAATGAAAAAGCAATTGAAAATGCATTAATGATTTCTTTAATGCTTAACTGTAAAATCGATAAAGGTTTTACCTACTTTATGAGAAAACATTATGATTATCCTGATTTACCTTCAGGATACCAAAGAACTTCAGTACCTATCGGTTATGAAGGAGAATTAAATGGAGTTAGAATTAGAGAAATCCATATGGAAGAAGATCCGGGTCAATACAAACCTGACAGAGGTACTGGTCATTTTAACCGTTCCGAATTCCATTAATTGAAATTGTTACAGAACCAGATATAAAATCTCCTGAAGAAGCAAGAACCTTTTTAAAAGAGCTTATTCGTGTATTGCAATATAGTGGAGGAGCTCGTGGAGAAGGTACCATGCGTGCTGATGTAAACATCTCTATAGAAGGTGGAAACAGAGTAGAAATGAAAACATCAACTCCATTAAAGGAGCTTATAAAGCATTGAAATTTGAACTTGTTAGACAAAAAAACCTTATGAAAAGAGGTGTCGAAATCAAACAAGAAACACGTGCATACCTTGAATCTCAAATGATTACAGTAGGTATGAGGTTAAAAGAAGATGCTGATGATTACAGATTCATTCCCGATCCTGATTTACCACCAATGGAAATCTCCGATGCTCAAATTGAAAATGTTTTAGAAATAATGCCTGAAGCACCACATAATAAAGTAAAAAGATTTACTGAAGAATATGGAATTGATGCAGAATCTGCTAAAGTATTAACTTCCGAACTTGACTTAGCTATAGCTTATGAAGAAGTAGCTAAACAAATTGATTCCAAATTTGCTTCAATGTGGATGAGAGATGAACTTAAAAGAGTATTATCCTACAACAAACTTGATTTTGCAGATAGTGGAATATTAGTTGAAGACATTGTAGAACTTTTAAAAATGCTTCAAAACAAAGAAATAACCACAAAAGCAGGGCAAAGAATCATTGAGCATATGCCAAACAATAAACAAACTCCAAAAGCAATAGCTGAAGAATTAGGTTTATTAGGTGTTGTAAAAGATGATGAAGTAATAGCTGCAGCAAAACAGGCTATTGATGAAAATCCAAAAGCAGTAAATGATTATTTAGAAGGACAAAAAGCTTCACTTAATTTCCTTGTTGGACAGGTTATGAAATTAACAAGAGGAAAAGCAGACCCTGGAGAAACTGTTAAAATCTTAAAAGAAAACATAGAATAAACAGGAGGTAAACTATGGCTAAAAGCAAGTCATTAGTTAAAGATTATATGACTAAAAATGTTGTTACTGTATCACCGCAAACAACAACATCAGAAGTTATTAAATTAATGAAAGAAAGCGATCACAATAGCTATCCGGTAGTAGAAAACAACAAACTGGTCGGAATGGTAACCTCTTTTGATATTGTAGTAAAAGACTGGGCAGACCATGTCTCAGAACTAATGAGTACAAAATTAGTAGTAGCTAATGAAAATTTAAGTATAAATGATGCTTCCAGAGTAATGTTCAGAAGAGGCATCTCACGAATGCCAGTCATAAACGAAAACGGCGAAATTGTAGGAATTATTACAAACACAGATATGGTTCGTTCACATATTGAACGTTCCACCCCGAATAAAGTAGATTACTTTAAAAGTACTATGGACCAATTATATGGTATCAAAAGTACTTTGAAACATATGCAAGTTGACACTGATAAAATAAGGCCTACTCAGGACAGAGTTTATGCTGATGAACTTGAAGGAAGAACATATGAACTTAAAATGGGATTAGCTGAACCTGCAATTGTTGTTAAAACTGGAGACAGGTGGATATTGGTAGACGGACATCACAGAACAGTAGCTGCAAAACAGTTAGGCTGTAAAACAATCGATGCATATGTTATTGATTTAGGTAAAGATATTCGTTTAGGATTGGAAAAACAGCAGATAAAGCTGGAATAACAACATTTGACGATATTGAGATTATTGATGACGATAAACATCCATTAATAGCCATTACAGAAAGTATACAAGATAACGAGAAAAGTGATTAAATGGCATCAGATGAAATTATTAGAGAAGTTTATAAAGTTTTAGAAGAAAGAAGAGACAATCCTATTGATTCATACACTTCTAAAATAATGCAAGACAGTGATAAAAAAGCAGAAGATAAAATACTTGAAAAAAGTAGCAGAAGAATGTGGTGAAGTACTGCTTGCTGCTAAAAATGATGAAAATTTAGTTTATGAATCTGTTGATTTGATATTCCACACTTTGCTTATCCTTGTTTACAAAGGAATAGAAATAGATGAAATTTTTGAAGAATTTGCACGTAGAAGGCATTGAACTTATAATTTAAGTTCCATATTATGCATTCCGCGTTCAAAACTTCCTATTTTAACTCTTTTTTTATTGAATTCTCTAAATCCCATTCTTTCATATAATGATTTGGCACCTGTGTTTCTAAAATCTGCATCAAGAGTTACTCTTTTTTAGATTATTTTTTTTAGCATAGTCAATTACATCATTTAAAACTTTACTGCCTAAACCTTTTCCTCTTTGAGACTCATCAATAGCTAGCTCTGCAACATGAAAATCTCCTTTTTCTACATCACACAATACAAAATAGTCTAAAATATCAACAATAAGCAATTTTAAACTGACTGTCTTTAGACTATGATAAAATGCTGGTTTTTTAGAAATCCAAAATATCAATAAACCAATAACATTATTATTCTCATCCAAAACAACTTTAGTATCATCAAAGGATTCTTCCTTTTTTAACTGTTTTTCAATTGTTGAAATAGCTTTGTCAGAACTTTTAAAAAGCAAATCAAATGTTCTGAAATCAACATCATAAATCAGTTTAGCTACTTTTCTGGAATCATGTTTAGAGGGATTGAATGTTTCATAAATCAATTTATCTACCTTTTATTATAGTTAGAGCAAATACACCTGCACCAAATCCATTATCAATGTTTACAACTGCTATTCCCGGAGCACATGACTGAAGCATCGCATTTAAAGCAACAACTCCCCTTCACCTACGCCATAGCCAACAGATGTCGGAACGCCAATAACCGGAATATCAACCAAACCAGCTACAACAGAAGGCAAAGCACCTTCCATTCCTGCACAGACAATTAATACTTCCACACCTTCTTTAATCATGTGTGCTATTTGGGGAAATAATCTGTGAATCCCAGCTACACCAATATCATAAGAAGTTATTGCTTCACATCCTCCTTCTTCAACTATTACCCGTGCTTCTTCTGCAATATTTATATCTGATGTTCCTGCAGTTATAATACCTACTTTTCCTAATGTTTTAGGAACCTCTTTATTTCTGATTACCAATATTTGAGCTCTTTTATTATAGTTTAATTTAAACCCGTCCAAATCCAAATCATTAGCTAATTTTTCATATCTTTCTGAAGATAATTTAGTTACAATCAGATTTTCAGGATTTTCACTATCCAAATAATTTTTGAGTATCAATAAGAGATCTCCGTAATCTTTACTTGGAGAAAAACTGCTTCTGGAAAGCCTGTTCTTGAAGAGCGTGATTTGTCAAATTTAGCAACTTCATCAAATTCTAAAATAGTATCTGCCTTTAAAAGTCTTTCACATTCTTCAATACCAATTTCTTCATTGATTAACTTTTCAAGAATTTCTCTCATATTATCATAACTATTTTATACAATAATTATATTTAAATATATATTGACTATGATGGCAAAAAAAGATTTTAACTCAGGGAATTGTTCAGGGTGTAGGATTCAGACCTTATATTTACAGACTTGCAAAAGATTTGAATTTAAACGGATATGTAAGAAATTTAGGAAATGTAGTTGAGATAATTCTTGAGGGAGAAAATATTGACTTATTTATTGAGAGATTACCTAAAGAATTGCCTCCAATAGCTAAAATAGACTCAATAAAAACAGAAGATATTGCTGTTGAAGGTTTTGATGATTTTACAATAATTGAAAGTTCAGATGAATTTTCAGGAGTATCTGTAATACCTCCAGATATAGCTATCTGTGACAGCTGTCTTAATGAAATAAGAAATCCGAAAGACAGACGTTATAAATATCCTTTTAATGCATGTACTGACTGCGGTCCCAGATTTACAGTTATTGACAGTGTTCCTTATGACAGAGTTAGAACTTCAATGGATGAATTTCCATTATGCAACAGCTGCCTTAAGGAATATAGCGAACCTTTAAACAGACGTTATCATGGTGAAGCCATTTGCTGCAGGGACTGTGGACCTCAAATGAAGATATATAAAGGATCAGAAGAAATAGACAGTGATAACCCCATTAAAATAGCTGCAGATAAACTGAAAGAAGGTAAAATTATCTCCATTAAAGGAATCGGTGGAACTCATTTAGCAGCTGATGCATATAATGACAAAGCCATTAAAGAATTAAGAAAACGCCTGAATCGTCCAAATCAGGCTTTTGCTGTTATGAGTAAAGATTTATCCTGTGTTGAAAATTATGCCAGATTAACTGATAATGAAATAGCTACAATAACTTCAAATAAAAGACCTATTGTAGTTTTAAAGAAAAACAATCATTATAACTTCCCAGAGTCATTAGCTCCCGGTTTGCACAATATCGGAGTTATGCTGCCATACTCTCCAATGCATTATCTGCTTTTTGATGAAGGAGACATTGATACATATATAATGACCTCAGCCAATACTCCCGGGGAGCCTATGGTAATTACAAATACAGAAATTCTGAATTTAGACGGAATTTCAGACTATTCTTTAATCCATAACCGCAGAATTTTAAACACATGTGATGATTCAGTTATCCGATTTAGAAATGATGCTCTTTCATCTATTCGCAGATCCAGAGGTTATACTCCTGAGCCCTATAAAATCAATTATGAAGTAAATGATTTAAATGTACTTGCCTTAGGCCCCGAGCTTGATGTTACATTTGCAATAGCTAAAGACAATATGTGCTATCCTTCCCAGCATATAGGAAATACAAACAAATTAAAAACTTTAAACTTCATGAAAGAAGCTATTGAAAATATGGAAAGAATCACTAAAATAAATGACTTTGATGCAATTGCATGTGATTTGCATCCACATTTCTTTACAACAAAACTAGCTCATGAATTCGGTGATGAACTTGAGTGTGATGTAATAGGTGTGCAGCACCATCATGCACATAGTGTTGCACTGGCTAATGATTACGGTCTTGATGAAATGATTGTAATAGCTGCAGACGGTGTAGGCTATTGAAGTGACAACACAAGCTGGGGCGGAGAAATATTATACACCGACATTAACAATTTTGAAAGATTAGGTCACCTGCAGCCACATAAAATGCCTGGTGGAGATATGGCAACCAAACACCCAATAAGAATGCTTTTAAGTATTTTAGATGATGAAGAATTAATTGGCAATTATGTTGATTACTTCAAATACGGAGAAATGGAAATCAAAAATATTTACAAGCAATTGGAAGCAGAAATCAATGTTGGATTAACAACAAGTACCGGAAGAGTATTGGACTCTGTTTCAGCAGCTCTGGAAATATGAAATACCAGAACATATGAAGGAGAATGTTCAATGAAATTGGAATCTGTTGCATATTACTCCAAAAATGATCTCGAAATTCCATTTGAAATCAAAGATAATGTATTAAATACCCGTGAAATCCTCCGTGAAGTTGTCAGATTATATCAAAAAGGAGAAAATAAAGCAGATATTGCAAATGCTGCTCAAAATGCAATAGCAAAAGGACTGTCCCAAATAGCTATTGAAAGTGCAGATAAAAAAGGTATTTTCGACATTGGGGCTACCGGAGGTGTCTTTTACAATGAAGCAATAACCAATACCTGTAAAAATTATATTGAGAAAAACGGATATAACTTTATTCAGCATAAAAACACATGTGCCGGTGACGGATCTGTTTCATTAGGTCAGGCTATTGTAGCTAAAACAATTTTATAATTTCATGTAATTTTACATGATTAACTAATTTTTTCAAAATAACTTAAACAAACTTTAAATATTATTCAGATTATATGTTCAAATATGACATCCGAAATAATAATTATGAATACTGATGTAATAGCACTGGCTGCGGACAGTACAATTACAATAAATGATAAAAAAACATATAATGGAGTTAATAAAATATTTATGCTTTCAAATGATCCCCAATGGGAATTATGGTATTTGGATTAGGAAAATTTGAAAATATCTCCATAGAAACTTTAATCAAAGAATATTCTAAGAAAACTGACTTTAAAAAGCTAAAAAATATAATAAATATTAAAAACGATTTTTTAAGGTATCTAACAGAAGTAACTCAAGCAACAAACATAAACATCTTTCTAGATTCACATTTGAAAAATTTTAAGCAAATGATAAATCAGCAGAGAAACTCATGTAATGAATTAGAGTTTTATCAATTTATAGAAACATTTTCTAATGTAGAAATATTCGAATTTTTAAAAGATATTTTGAAACTGAAAAATACAATGAAAAGTTTAAAGAGATAATAAAAAAGAGTATGATGAATCTAAAATTAATTTAAATAATTTAAAAAAATGTTTTTGTTCCTATATATTTAATATATCAACAGGAATAGTAATTGCAGGATTTAATAAAGAAGATATGTTTCCATCATATGTTTCATTTAATATAATTTCAAATGTTAATAATATGCTACTTTATCAAGATATGGATACAAAATTAAACTATTCTGGAACATTAATAATCCCATTTGCCCAAACAGATGTCATTGGAACTTATTTATCAGGAATTAATGAAACTTTGGAAAATGAAATTAAAAAACATTTCGTAAACATTATGGAAAATTATATTTGCAATATGTATGACCATCTAAGTGTTGAAAAATTAGAAAAAATAAACGAAATTAAAAACCAGCTGACTAAAAACTTTAAAACCCATATTAATTCTTTAAAAAAAAGATTTTTATTCTCCAATACTTGAATCATTAGATTTTTTGCCTAGGGAAGAAATAGGAAATTTAGCAGAATCTCTGATACAAATTACTTCATTAAAAAGAAAAATAGATTCAAATTTAGAAAGTGTAGGTGGAAATATTGATGTTGCCCTTATTTCCAAAGGTGATGGATTTATTTGGAAAAAAAGAAATCCCTATTTTGATCCAAAGATAAATCCCCAATTTTTGATGAAAAAATGAATAAAAATTTTTAAATAAATAAAATAATTAATTAATATATGAGGTGAAAAAATGAATCTTAAAAGACTATCACGAGAATGGAGAACAAGAGGCATAGGTATTGACAAAGAATATTTAGACAAGAGAAGTAAAGAAATAGACCAGGAAGTAATGAAAGAAATAGAATTCGAAAAACGATGGAAAAAATGGAAAAATAAACAACACAAAAAACTAACCCTGCAAAAATATTCATATCTGCTTAAACACCACAAAAAATAGCCAATAATCTTCTTTTTTTCAAATCTGATAAAAGCATTATAATTATTTATCCCGAATAATTCTAAAAGTTATACATTCTTTTAACAAAAAATTTGACTGCAATTAACTTACAGATTTAAATAAAATATTTTTTTAAGGTCAAAAATAAAAAAGAATAGATACAAACAACAGCTAATTTATTTATTTTTAAGAGTTCGCTCTAAAATATATTCTGCTCTGTTTTTTTAAGATTATCATATAACCTTATTTGATTCATAAGTTCTGAAATAGCTTCTGTTTGACCATTATCAATTCTTTTTTTCAATATCCAATAATTTAGACCATTCATCACCAGAAGGTAATTGGGGTGTATTTAACATATCTTCACTGAAGTTTACATTAAACGTGTTCTTATTAATGGTAATATGAATATTAACTTCATGGTCCAAATCATAATATTTACGAGGTCTACCTCTAACAATCTTTTATAAGAAGAACTTAATATTCCAACGTTTTCCATAGCCCGCAAGTGTTCTATGATTGCTTTTTGACCAATGTTAAGTTCATTTGAAATTTCACTTACAAACATTGGTTCTTCCCTTAAGAGATTTATAATCTCCCTTCTTGTTTTACAGCCCATTACATCAAGTATATCCTCTTTATCAATTCCACATTCAGAATTTCCATAATCACCATTGATTTCAATTATAGAAACTGAATTGGTGTGAGGATTAGCTTTTTTTATTTTCTTCAATTTCGTTTGTATCTTTCATAAATATAGATTATACCGAAACCTTTATATAACTTTTTGTTACTATAATAACATACGAGAAAGATAACTTTTTGTTACTTTAATATTTGGTGCAAAAAACTCTTATTAATAACCCTTGTTTTTTGAACCATTTTCCTATATGTCCATAAATTCCAAAATATGCCAATATTAAGTATCAAAAATAAAAATTCTCTACACAAGGGTTATTTAAAGAGTTTTAAAAATTTGAAAAGGTGACTGAATGGCTAATGACAACAATAAAGACCAAAAAGAAGAAGAAACTAAAACTCTTCAGGAAAAATATGATGAAGTTCTTGAAGAATTAGATTCTAAAAATAAAGAGTTAGCTAAAATAAATGAAGACCTTGAAAAACAGAAAGAAGAAACTCAGGAGTATATTTCACTATCTCAAAGACTTCAGGCTGATTTCGAAAACTTCAAAAAAATCAATGAGAAAAAAAAGTAAAGATATCATCAAATTTGCCAATGAACCACTTATCAAAAATATCTTAGACAGTTATGAAGATTTAGGAAGAGCACTTGAAAATTCTAAAACTGAAAAAGAATTGAGAGACGGTGTTGAATTAATATATTCTAAAATTAAAGATGTTTTAACTAAAGAAGGTTTAGAAGAAATCCCTGCAAAAGGGGAAAAATTCGATCCATTTAAACATGAAGCACTTATGGTTGCAAATGATGAAAATGTGGAAAATGGATATATTATTGATGAACTGATGAAAGGATATACCTTAAAAGGTAAAGTTATCAAATACTCTAAAGTTAGAGTCTGTAAAAAATAATGTTTATTAAATTATTATACAATCAAAAATAAAGGTGATTAATTATGTCTGATACTAAAAAAGAAAAAATTATAGGTATTGATTTAGGAACAAGTAACTCTGCAGCATCTGTACTTGTTGGAGGTAAACCAACTGTAGTACCATCTGCAGAAGGTGCAAGCCAATACGGTAAAGCATTCCCAAGTTATGTTGCATTTACTGATGACGGTCAAATGTTAGTAGGAGAACCTGCTAGAAGACAAGCTGTAACCAACCCGGAAAACACTATCAGTGCAATCAAAAGAAGTATGGGAACTGATTACAAAGTTACAATCCACGGCAAACAATATTCACCACAAGAAATCTCTGCATTCATCTTGCAAAAAATTAAAAAAGATGCAGAATCTTTCTTAGATGAAAAAGTTGAAAAAGCTGTTATTACCGTACCTGCTTACTTTGACGACAACCAAAGGACTGCAACAAAAGATGCTGGAACTATTGCAGGATTAGATGTTGTAAGACTTGTAAACGAACCTACCGCTGCAAGTTTAGCTTATGGTATCGATAAACAGGAAGATGATGATGTAAATATCATGGTATACGATTTAGGTGGAGGTACCTTAGATGTAACCATCATGGAATTCGGTGGAGGAATATTTGAAGTAAAATCCACTAGTGGGGACACCCAGTTAGGTGGTACCGATATGGATAATGTTCTTTTAAAATACTTATCTGATGAATTCGAAAAAGAAAACGGAATTAACCTTATGGATGATGATCAAGCTGTACAAAGGTTAAGAGAAGCTGCTGAAAAAGCAAAAATCGAATTATCCACTACATTAACCACTGAAGTAAACTTACCATTTATTACAATGGGTAAAGACGGATCTCCTAAAAACTTAATCATATCTCTTACAAGAGCTAAATTAGAAGAATTAGTAGATAGCATTGTTAAAAAATCCGGAAAACCAATGCAACAAGCATTAGATGATGCTAAAATGAGCAAATCAGATATTGATAAAATCATTCTTGTTGGTGGACCTACCAGAATGCCAATTGTACAAAACTATGTAGAAAAATTCATCGGCAAATCAATCGAACGTGGTATTGACCCTATGGAATGTGTATCAATGGGAGCAGCTATCCAAGGAGGAGTATTAGCTGGAGAAATTAAAGACTTAGTTCTTTTAGATGTAACTCCATTATCATTAGGTATTGAAACCTTAGGTGGAGTATCTACTACTTTAATTGAAAGAAACACAACAATTCCTACTAAAAAAAGTCAAATCTTCTCTACAGCTGCAGATAACCAACCATCTGTAGATATTAATGTTCTCCAAGGAGAAAGGAAAATGGCTGCAGACAACACTTCACTTGGAAGATTCCAACTTGTAGGTATCCCACCTGCACCAAGAGGAGTTCCTCAAATTGAAGTTACCTTTGATATTGATGCAAACGGTATAATCAACGTATCTGCAAAAGACAAAGGTACAGGTAAAGAACAAGCTATTACAATTACTTCTTCAACCAAATTATCTGACGAAGAAATCGAAGAAAAAATCAAAGAAGCTGAAATGAATGCTGAAGCAGATAAACAAAAACAAGAAGAAATTGAAGTTAGAAACAATGCAGATTCCTTAATTTACACATCCGAAAAAGCTTTAGAAGAATTAAAAGATAAAGTAAGTGATGATGAAAAGAAAAAGTTGAAAAACTTGTTGGTGAATTAAGAGATCTTGTAGCTGGCGATGACATTGCTGCTATTAAAGAAAAATCTGACGAATTATCTGAAGTAGTTCAAGGAATTAGTGCTAAAATCTATCAAGAAGCACAAGCTCAAGCACAAGCCCAACAACAAGCTAATCCAAATGATGGTGCTCAATCTAATTCCTCAGATGATGATGACGGCACAATCGATGCAGATTACGAAGTAAAAGATGATTAGATTAAATAATAACTGTTTTATTATTTCCAAGTAGGTTATATAAAAATCAGAATCAAAAAACTAACTGACTACGAAATATAAAACAAATTATTTATTCTATTTTTTTTATTTTTTAAATAATACTTATAAGGTGACTAAATGGCAGAAAAGCGAGATTATTATGAAGTTCTTGGAGTTGATAAAAACGCTTCAGAAAAGGACATCAAAAAAAGCTTATCGTAAACTAGCTATGAAATACCATCCAGACGTAAGTGAGGAAGAGGGAGCTGAAGAAAAATTCAAAGAAGTAAGTGAAGCTTATGCCGTCTTATCTGATGATGAAAAACGTCAAAGATATGATCAATTTGGTCATGCTGGTATGGATGGATTTAGTGCAGAAGATTTCTATCAAAATGTAAACTTCGAGGACATATTCCAGGGCTTCGATATAGGAAACATATTTGATATGTTCGGATTCGGAGGAAGTTCAAACAGAAGGGGCAGACAAGCGGGACCTCAAAGAGGATCAGACATATACACCGAAGTCAAAATAACCTTAGAAGAAGCTTTTAATGGTGTAGAAAAAGAAGTTAAAATACGAAGAAGTAAAATCTGTCCAACATGTAACGGAAATAAATCAAAACCTGGTGTTGAACCAAAAACCTGTCCAACATGTAACGGAACAGGACAGGTAAAACAGGTAAGTAACACAATACTTGGTCAAATGATGAATGTCAGACCCTGCAGAGACTGTGGCGGTACCGGTAAAATAATTACTGACCCCTGTGAAGAATGTCATGGAAAAGGTAATGTTAGGGAAAGTAAAACTATTAAAATCGAAATTCCTGCAGGTGTTGATGAAGGTGACCGTTTAAGAGTATCTGGTGAAGGTAACTGTGGAGACCAACCTGGATACGAAGGAGATCTTATAGCTAGTGTTCACATTAGCAGAAATAAAGAATTTCAACGTGAAGGAGACCACCTTTACTACGAACAGCAAATAAGTTTCCCACAGGCAGCACTGGGAGATGTAATTCAAATCCCAACTATTGAAGGGAAAACAGTTGAATTTAAAGTAACTCCCGGAACTCAAAGCGGAACTGTATTTAAACTTAAAGATCAAGGAATGACTTCAGTAAGACATAAAGGTAGAGGAAATCTCTATGTTACTGTAAAAGTTGTTGTTCCTAAAAAATTAAACCACAAACAGAAAAAATTATTAAAACAATTTGACGAAATAAGTGGAAATGAAATCCACCACGTTGAAAAAGGACTTTTGACAAAGTCAAAGAAGTTATCAATAGTTAGTTAATTAATTTTAACTAATTATCACCTCTCTTTTTCCTACAAAATTATTGAATTTGTAATCAATTAAATAATAATTTAAACTGCTTTTTAAAAATTTATAATGATGATTTGATTATAATACTAGCTATTATAAAAAACTAGATATTTAAATTAAATAATGTATATGTAAAAAAAGAAAAAAAGTAAGAGAATTATGAATTCTCTTTAAGGACTTATTTTTATTGTGTTTCCAGTTTGGAAGTCATTCCAGTAGGAAGTTATAATGTATTCCCCACTCATTAATCTGATTCCTAAGCTTGCAATACCATCTTTATTAGTAACTTTGTGATAGAAGACACCATTTACATTAAATGATACATTTTGGTTAGCTAATGGCTTACCTTGACCATCTAAAGTTTGTGCAGTAAAATTGCTGCCGTCAAGGTACTTCATAGAGAGATCTTTTGTTACTAAAGTTGGCATGACAGTGACTTTGTTTCCAATATCTAAACCGTCATACATTGTTGTAATGGTATAGTTTCCTGGTCTTAAAAAGCAATTCCTAGGCTTGCAACACCGTTTTTATCAGTGGTTTTAGTGTAGAATACACCGTTGATGTTAAAAGTTACATTCTTGTTTACTGCTAAAGATCCGTCTTTATTGTAGACAGTTGCTTCAAATCTGGAAGCATTTAAGTAATATTTGGTTAAGTCATTTTGCATGATTAATGATTTTACAGTTATGTTAAATCCTTTTTCTTCACCTGTTAACGGGTTGTAAGCTGTTAAAATGTAATTTCAGGTCTTAACATAATACCTAAATCAGCTACACCGTCTTTATCAGTCTTTTTGGTGTAGAAAACACCATGAATGTTAAATTTAACTTCAGTATTAGCTAATGCTTTTCCTGTACTGTCAGTGAATTTAGCATAGAATCTGGTAGCATTCTGATACATTTTAACTAAATCTTTACTTATAATAGTCGGATTAATAGTTACAGTAATATTCTTACTTATTTTATTATACATATCTGAGCCATTATATGAAACAGTAGCCTGATAAACATTAGATACTAAGTTAAGTCCCATTGAAGCAGTACCGTTAGCATCAGTTGTTTTAGCATAAGTTTGACCATTAATAGTAAAGTACACAGTTGCATTAGCTATAGGATTACCTAAATAATCAGTTAAAACAGCAACCATCCTTGTACCGTCTTTGTAAATCATCACAATATCAGAAATGTTTAAATTAACTTTTTATTAATATCTACAGTGAAATTAGTCATGATTACCTGTTTATCATAATTACTGTCTCCAGGATAAGTAACAGTCACATTATAGTTTCCTGCAGTTAAATCTTTAATGGTTAATTTTGCAGATCCATTAACAAGAACTACATTATAAACATTTTTATCTACAGTTACAGTAATGTTTTCTTTAAGATCTTTAGGACCATTAACAGTAATTACAACATCTTCACCAGCTACACCCACATCAATATCTACTTTTAAAGAGTCTTTAGCTTTATTAACAGTTAAAGTAGATGAATTTGTAGTTGGAACAATAACTTTTGAGTCATCGACAGAGTAAACTAAAGTATATTTTCCAGCATTTAATTGTCCAATGACAAAACTAGCTACACCATTTTCATCAGTAACCATGTAATAAGTTTTACCATTAACTTTCAAGGTTACATTTATATTAGATAATAAATTGCCTTTAGTATCCCTTAAAGTAGCATTAGCTATTATAACTTCACCATAATCAAGAGAAATATCCTTAACATCAAGGATTCCTTTTCCTAAAGAAGCACCACCATTATAAGTTACACTCTGACCGTCAACAGTAGCAGAAATAGTATAATTACCTTCTTTTTGCTTCAAAACCATTAATAATATTATTAGCTATTGTACCATTAGTCATGCTTAAAGTAGCATTTGCTGCAGACATATTGAAGTTACGTACTGGTAAAGAACCATTATAATCAGTAAAATTGGTTCCATTAAATACTTTGAAAGCTAAAACAGCATCCTGCAATAAACCTGTTTTGTTGGTAACATCTAAAGTTAAAACCAAATAATTATCTGGAGTAGCAATCTCTTTACTTAATTCAGTTATTACACTATTATATCCAGATGAAAGACGTATAACTGCATTGTAATAAGTTGCATTATTGCTTCCCCACCAATTATTATCTAAATTAAGAGTTATATTAACACCATTAACTTTACCAACTTTTACATCACCATAAATAACAGAATTTTTAATTATAATAGCATCATTTATAGTTGAGGAAGTAACCTCCACTAAATATTCAACATTATCAAAAATACATCCGTCAAATATTCTTGTAGAGTTAATTTTTTTCATAAAATATATTTACAGATAGCAAATTGGAAAATGTTGAATTATATACATAAATATCTTTAGGAGTTTGACTTCTACCTCCTCCAACAGTATTCCAACTGTTAAATCCGCCAAATACATAAGATCCCATAGTAGAGGATCCATTTCCGTCAACAGTTACATTATTAAAGACTATTTTTTCAGAACTTCCAAAACCAAGACAGGTTACAGATCTATCTCCCTGATAGATATTACTTGAATTAACAAGTTCCAAAGGAGTTTTTCCAGTTATTGAAATTTTAGTGTTTTCAAGAGTTATATTACCAATTTGACCTACATTAAAAGAAGCAATAACCCTATAATCCATGTTCAAAGAAGAAGCAGATATACTGTCAATAATCTGAGAATTATTCATGTATAAATTACCCTGATTTGCAATTGTTGAAGCTCTAGTTGCATGATTTGCTACAAAAGTTGTATTATCAATTGTTAAATAACCATCATTGTAAATTGCTCCACCAGCATATGCATTTTGACGTTTGACTGGGTCTGCATGACCATTATTAAAGAAATATGAATTTTTAATAGTTAGAATACCTGCAGAGTTAATAGCTCCACCATAATTACCTTTTCCATTAATAAATTCCACTGTATCAATCATTACATGAACATTTTTCTCAACATATAATGTAGATTGTGTATCTTTTCCAACTCTATTAATAGTCATATTAGCTATTTTAAGAGAACCTTTACCTTGTAAAGCTGTGATAAAGTATTTGGCATCAGGATTAAAAATTATTGTTTTGTTTTCTCCATCACCAACAATTGAAATATCCGTATTTACCTGAATATCCAAATTAGCATTAAGATTTCCAGTATAAGTACCTTCCAATACATGAACAGTAACTGTCCTAGATTTAGATTGAGCATATTCTAATGCATTTTTAATGGTTTTAAACGGTTTAGCTAAAGATCCATCTGCAGTACTGTCATTACCTTTAGCATCAGACACATAAACTGTGATATTATCCAAAATATTATTAATTTTAACAGTTATAGTTCCATTTTTATATATGTAATTTTTACCATTTGCACCATAAGTTCCGCTTAAACTATATTTACCGTCTTCAAATCCGACATAATTATAAGTAGCTATGCCATTAACCACATCAGCAATTCCTGCATAATTTCCATCAATTAAAAAATGTAACAGTGTTTCCACTAATAACTGCTCCACTAGGATGGGTTATCTGTGCAGTTAATTTACCTGCTAATTCTGCAACATTTAAATCATTGAAAGTAATTGTAAGTCCAGTTACATTTGCAACACCATTATTAGCAACAGGTGTGGAAATATAAATATCCTTACCTTCAGGAGCATTATTATTTTCAAATAAAGAATCATTAGAAATAGTTAAATCTGGAATATTGCTGGTTTTACCATTTGTTACAGAAAATAAATAAATAGCTCCACCCATAATGTTAGCAGTGTTATCTTTAAAAGTAACATTGTTAAAGGTAGCTCCTGAAACAGTAGCTGCTCCACCATTAGCTCCGGAGTTATTTATAAATTTGACATTTTCAAAAGTTGCAACAGGAACAAAACTGCTACTACTTATGTAAGCATATACAGCACCACCATCACCAGCAGCACGGTTGTTTATAAAAGTATCATTTATAAATATTGTTTTTGCACCACCAGATACATAAACAGCTCCACCTTTAGTTCCAGCATAATTTGAATCATAAATATTATTTATACTTATAATATTTTGGGCATAAACAGCTCCACCTTCAGCATTGCTATTTTTAGGATTAGTATTATTTATGAATTTAGAATTAGTAACAGTTAAATTGTTAGTTCCTCTTATAACTCCACCAAGAGTAGCACCTACATTATCTGCAAAATAGGAATTGTTTATTGTTGCATAACCTAACCACATATTTCCTTTATTGTTAATATAAGTTAAATTATTAAATACTAATTTTGAGTTTTGAGTATCTATATCATATAATAAATTACTATTAGATGTTGAATTTTTAATAATACAATCATTCATAGTTAATGAAGACCCATAAATTATTCCCCAATTCCAATTACTATTACTACCTGCTTTTCCATTTGTAAATGTTAAATTAGTGATATCTACATCTAACCCTTTATCAAAATAGAAGAAATAATCATTATCCTGACCATCAATAATGGTTTTACCGTAATTTTCACCAATTAAATTTAAAACAGCTATTCTACTATATTTTAAATTAACATTGCCAGTACCTAAATAAGTACCATCCATAATATGAATAGTAATGTTGATTGACTTATCTAAAGCAGCAGTTATTGCATGATTAATTGTATTGAATGGATTATTTTTACTTCCATCACCAGTAGTATCGTTACCACTTGTAGAAACCCAGAATTCAACAGGAGTCCTATCAATATCTACAGTTAATGTAGCAGGATTAAAAGTATTATTTTCCCCATTATAATTACCGTTTATTTCATGTTTACCATTGTCAAATAATTTGGAAACAGAAAGTGTTGCAACACCTTTATCTGAACCACTTTCACCTACTTTCATACCATCTACATTAAATTTAATAGTTCTAGCAGAAGCAATAGTATTTCCTACATCATCAGTTATAGTAGCACTTAAAGTAAAAGTAGTTTTATCAGTGAATACATCATTAAATGTAATAACAGCATTCATAAAACCATTATTATAAATTAATCCCATTTTAGAGGAAGAATTTATAAATTTGTTTTGTTTTAATATGTTATTACCTGCTAAATAGATTACTCCATATTGAGCCCAATTACTAGTATCAGTATTGGAATTAGTACAATTAATAAATACATTATTCATTATTTGACCATTACCGCTGGAAATTTGAAGAGCCGCATCATTGTAATTACCAACAATATCTTTAAAAGTATTTCCAGTTATTTTAGCATTTTTAGAATTATATATGTATACAGATGCCCCGCAGGAATATCCTGTATTCGTAGCATTGTAAAAAGAAGAATTGTCTATATAAACATTACCTTTATTGTTATTAAAACAAATGTCCGGACCCTGATTTGAAGCCTTGTTGTTTTTAAATACAGAATTAGTTACTTTTAAATCCATACCTTTAGAAACAATAGCTCCTTGAGAGCTAGTTGCATAATTGTTTTCAAATACACAATTATCAACAGTTAAATTACCTCCACAATTAATCATACTTCCAGTATTAGCTTTTCCATTAATAAAAGAAATATTTATCAAAGTTAAAGCAGTATCTCCACTAACAGATTTAAGAAATGGACTTACACTTCCACCATCAATGAATGTTTTATCATTTCCCTGACCAACAATAGTTAAAGAACCGCCATATTTTTCATGAGCTAAATTAATATTTAAATCAGTATTATTACCTCCAGTGAATGTTCCTTTACTTAAATAAATAACTGCATTATCAGAAGCATTGACACTTGAAATACCCTTATTTATTGTAGCATAAGGACTAGTTTGACTACCGGAATTTGAATCATCGCCAGTAGTATTCACATAAATCGTCTTATCATAACTTATCCCATCACCTACATGAGATGAAGCACTATCAACTGCCAAAACATCAGCAGAAGAATCCTCCTGTGCACTAACTGCACCAAGAGTCAAAATAGCCAGTAACAACATACTAACTAACATCAGTTTATTCAATTTCATTAAAATTTCACCAAAAAAAATTTAAATTATACTTAAAAATATCAAGTATAATTAAAATATAAGTATATTTAAAATAATATTTAAAATTTATTAAAATAAATTGCTTTTTTGAAATATGTTAAAAAAAGAAAAAAAAGTAAGAGAATAATAGAAATTCTCTTTAAGGACTTATTTTTTATTGTGTTTCCTGTTTGGAAGTCATTCCAGTAGGAAGTTATGATGTATTCCCCACTCATTAATCTGATTCCTAAGCTTGCTATACCGTCTTTATTAGTAACTTTATGATAGAAAACACCATTTACGTTAAATGATACATTTTGGTTAGCTAATGGTTTACCTTGACCATCTAAAGTTAAAGCAGTGAAGTTACTGCCGTCTAAATGTTTCATGGAGAGATCTTTAGTTACTAAAGTTGGCAATACAGTGACTTTGTTTCCAATATCTAAACCGTCATACATTGTTGTAATAGTATAGTTTCCTGGTCTTAAAGCAATTCCCAAACTTGCAACACCGTGTTTATCAGTGGTTTTAGTGTAGAATACTCCGTTGATGTTAAAGGTTACATTCTTGTTTACTGCTAAAGATCCGTCTTTGTTGTAGACAGTTGCTTCAAACTTAGAAGCATTTAAGTAATATTTGGTTAAATCGTTTTGCATGATTAATGATTTTACAGTTATGTTAAATCCTTTTTCTTCACCTGTTACAGGGTTGTAAGCAGTTAAAATGTAATTTCCAGGTCTTAACATAATACCTAAATCAGCCATACCATCTTTATCAGTCTTTTTGGTGTAGAAAACACCATGAATGTTAAATTTAACTTCAGTGTTAGCCAGTGCTTTTCCTGTACTGTCAGTAAACTTAGCATAGAATCTGGTAGCATTCTGATACATTTTAACCAAATCCTCAGCGACAATAGTCGGATTAATAGTTACAGTAATGTTTTTAGAAACTGCATCATACTTATCAGAACCATTATAAGAAATGACAGCATTATAGATGTTAGATACTAAGTTTAATCCCATGGAAGCAGTACCGTTAGCATCAGTGGTTTTAGCATAAGTTTGACCATTAATAGTAAAGTATACAGTTGCATTAGCTATAGGATTGCCTAAATAATCAGTTAAAACAGCACCCATTCTTGTACCGTCTTTGTAAATCATCAGAATGTCAGAAATGTTTAAATTAACTTTTTTATTAATATCTACAGTGAAATTAGTCCTGATTACTTGTTTTTCATAGTTTTTATCACCAGAATAAGTAACAGTCACATTATAGTTTCCTGCAGCTAAATCATTAATGGTTAATTTTGCAGAACCATTAACAAGAACTACATTATAAGATTTGCCATTTACCAATACAGTTACATTGCCTGTTGCATCTTTAGGACCAACAACATTAATTACACTATCCTCACCAGCAACACTGGCATTAACATCTACTTTCAAGGAATCTTTAGCTTTATTAACAGTTAAAGTTGAAGAATTAGTTACATCAGAAATAACTTTACTGCCACTTACAGAGTAAACTAAAGTGTATTTACCAGCATTTAACTGTCCAATTACAAAACTGACAGTACCATTTTCATCAGTAACTAAAGTATAAGTTTTACCATTGACTTTCAAGGTCACATTAACATTAGCTAATGGATTACCTTTAGCATCCATTAAAGTAGCATTAGCTATTACAACATCACCATAATCAACAACAACATCACTAACTTCGATAATACCTTTACCAATACTTGCAACACCATTATAAGTTACACTCTGACCATCAACAGTAGCAGAAATAGTATAATTACCTTCTTTAGCTTCAAAACCATTAACAACATTATTAGCTATTGTACCATTAGCAATACTTAAAGTACCATTAACCATAGACATATTGAAATTACGTAATGGTAAAGAACCATTATAATCAGTTAAATTAGTTCCATTAAAGACTTTAAATGCTAAAACAGCATCCTGCAACAAACCGGTGTTATTAGTAACATCTAAAGTTAAAACCAACCAGGTATCAGGAGTCATATTAACAAGGGTTCTGTTTGCATCAACAATAGTAAATACGGGTTGAGTATTGTTACCCCACCAATTATTATTTAAATCAATGATTCCAGTAGTTGGATTGGATAAAACAGTCCATGAAACAGCATTTGGATTTACAATATAACAATTAGTAATGTTAAGTATGCCAAATGCATTAGTTGTTAAAACTTTACCTTTAATATCAATAATACAATTATTTAAAGATACATTACCAGATCTGTTTAAATTAGGTCTAAATCCAACATTATTAATGTTGTTGATGTTTATAAAACTACAATTATCAAATTTAATAATATTTTGCCAGTTATACTCTGCAGAAGAACCATAATATGAACCAAATATATCTCCAGCAGCTATTGATTCATTGTATCTGAAAACACATCCATATGATTCAACTCTATTTAAACCAGCCAAGTATATGTAACCTGCCCTATTAGATTGAATATCCGTTCTTCCTGCTTCACCAGCAGTTCTTCCGAGATTTTGAATAGTTGTGTTAATTAAAGTTATACCGGAATCAATTCCTACAATATTTCCATAGTGAGAGCCACTCCACCAGTAAGCTTCTTCAACTAATGAATTTTGTAAAGTCATGTCTTTAATTACAAAAATATTTGATCCCCTGTATGCATAATTTGCAAAGAAGTAAGAATTATCAACTATTAAAGTACCATTGTTAGTTAATCCTCCACCATATGATGAAAAACCATTTCTTACAAATGAACAGTTGTTAATAATCATATTTCCAGAGTTTAATACTGCTCCCCCAAGAGTTCCTTTATTATTTTCAAAGTAAATATTATTTAAATGAACATTTGAACCTGGCAAAAGCAATAATAGGAGAATGAATATTTTTTACATTTTGATATGGATATACTGCACTAGCATCTGCTTTAGAACCATTAACCATACTCATATTTTCAATAGTAATTATATTACTGCCTTTAGCTATTGTAAAGAAATCATTAGTTTGATTACCGCATAAAATAGTTTTATTAACTCCAGCACCAGTAATTGTTACGCTTACAGTAGATGAAAGCTCAATATTTGTATTACCTTCACCTGAATAAATACCTTCTAAAATATTGATAAATAACACATTACTTTGAGAATATCCGTAGTTTAATGCTTTTTAATTGTTTTAAATGGTTTAGCTAAGCTGCCATCACCATTTACATCATCACCTAATTTATCAGAAACATAAACAGTTACATTATTTTTTAATGGTTTTAAAGCTACTTTAACAGTTCCATTAATGATTTTATCACTTGCATCTGCAAATACATAATCACCAGACAAAGTATAAGTTCCATTTTAAAATCCAAGATAATCTAGTGATGCAATACCATTAACAACCTCAGAAGTTCCCATATAAGTACCATTCAAATAGAACTTAACAGAACCTCCACCAATTACAGCACCAGAAATATGAGATACAGACATAGACACAGTATCTGCTAAATATTGAGTAGTTAAATTATTGAAAGTTATAGTAAGATTAGTTAACTTAGCATCAACATATTGCTTATTGTCAGAATGTTCCATGTAAATATCCTTACCATTAATTACAGCTGTGTTATCTTTGAAAATACAGCCAGTTAATGTAATATTAGAATCCACAGAATAATAATCAGAAGTATAATGAGGAGCTAAGTAAATTGCACCACCATAATTTGCAGAATTGTTTATAAAAGTACAATCAACAATAGAACCCATAACAGTTTGAATTGCTCCACCTTTATCACCAAAACAATCAATAAAAGTAGAATTAATCACATCACAAAGCATTTTATAATTATTATAAGTATTTGAAAATCCTATAAATGCAGTTCCATTATTTTTTTCTTGAAATAATCATTTTTAGATAAAATAAAAGAAAGTAATGAACCAGTGTTATTTATAAACTTATTATTAATAGAAATACCTTGCTGAGTAGCCCTAACTAAACCAAAATTATTTTTAAATACAGAATTAGTTATATTAATATAACCTCCTTCAAGGAAATAAAGATTATAGTTATTTGTAATTTTATTATTAGCTAAATAAGATTTATCAATAGATGAAACACCAGTAATCATACCTGTATTATTGCAAAATGTCAAATTATCAATAGTAGAACTTCCATCTATAATCTTACCACCATAAGTGTTAACATTGTCAGAAATTATACAATCTTCAATAACAGAAGGTGCATTAGTAGTTATTAATGAATATAATCCACTAATATATTTTGTTATAGACCCATTTTTATAAGTTAAATTTTTTAATACAACATTTGTGTAACTACCAGTTTTTAAAAAACCCAATTTCTATTTTGACCATCAATTAATACTTTATTATATCCTTCACCTACCAAAGTTAAGTTACCAAGGTTAGAAAAAGTTAAATTAGTATTATTAACACCACTATAAACTCCACCCATTATATGAATAGTTGGATATAAAGATTTTCCAAAACCATAAGTTATAGCATTACCAATGGTTTTAAACGGATTAAGTTTATAACCGTCACCAGTTAAATCACTACCATGTACACCGTCAACCCATAAATCAATAGGAGTTTGATCAATATTAACAGATAAAATACCCTGAGTCATAGAAACATTATTACTGCCCCAAGTACCATTAATAACTAAATCACCATTAGGAACTAACTTAGTTAGAGATAAAACAGCTAAACCATTAGTAACTGCTGCCTGACCTACCTGTTCACCATTAATATAAAAAGTAACACCATTATATGCCTGAGTTTGACCTGAAACATTATTTCCATCAACATCAGTTACCCTACATGAAACTTCAAAAGTAGGAGAAGTTGTAGAATTATTTAAAAAAGTAATAATTAAGTTCATACTTCCACCATTAAATATTTGACCTTTACTTGCAGAAGTAGAATTGACAAACTTATTATCTTTAACAAAATTCTTACCATTAATATTAATTACAGCACCATTTTTCCCATTATTGTTACAGTTGATAAAAGTATTGTTTACAATAATACCATTTCCATTATAGCCGGAATTAGCATATAATGCAGCATCTTTTGCATTACTTGAAGTGGATATATTAACAAACCTATTATTCTTAATTATAGTACTATTAGATGCATCATTATATGCACCTGCACCAGTACAATAAGTGCTCCTAACAACAGAATTTTCAAATACACAATTCATAAGTTGTGCATTTTGCATACTACTTGCAAAAATTGATCCACCATAACTATTAACACTATTATTCCTAAAAATAGAATTAGTTACTTTAAAATCATTAGATCGCTGATAAATTGCACCACCATTAGAACCTGTTGCATAATTATCCTCAAACAAACAATTATCAATAGTTAAAACAGCATTACTTGTAATAGCACCACCTGTATTGGCTTTACCATTAATAAATGCAATATTTTTAAAAACAATTATAGAATCCCCACTCATTGACTTAAAAATAGGAGCCATCTGTTCCCCATCAATAAATGTCTTATCATATCCCTGACCAATAAAAGTCAAAGATCCATTATAATTTTTATGAGCCAAATTAATACTTAAATCAGTATTATTATCCCCAGTGAATGTTCCCTCACTTAAATAAATAACGGCATTATCAGAAGCATTAACACTTGAAATACCCTTATTTATTGTAGCATAAGGACTAGTTTGACTACCAGAATTTGAATCATCACCAGTAGTATTCACATAAATAATTTTATCATAGCTCACCCCATCACCTAAAACAGGAGATGAAGCACCATCAACTGCCAAAACATCAGCAGAAGAACCCTCCTGCGCACTAACAGCACCAAGAGTCAAAATAGCCAGTAAAAAAATACCAACTAACATCAGTTTATTTAATCTCATTAAAATTTCACCAAAAAAAAATTTAAAATTATACTTAAAAAACATCAAGCATAATTAAAAATAACTATATTTAATCTCATATTTAATAGTTATCATGAAAAATTAAAAAAAATAATAAAATGTGAATAAATTATTATAATTTGTTCACTAAAATAGTATTAGAAGTAGCATAACTACCATAGACAGATGTAATAATGTATTTACCAGCCATCAAATTAATATTTAAACTGGCAACACCATTAACATCAGTAATCTTGTTATAAAATACCCCATTAATGTTGAAAGTCACAGTCTCATTAGCTAATGCACGACCAGTACCGTCAACTAAACGAGCCTTAAACTGACTGCCATCCCTATAATTCATAGTCAGATCACTACCTTCCAAAGTAGGTAAAACAGTTACTTTTACCAACTTGAAGACCGTCAGAATGAATCGCCGTTAAAATATATTCCCCAGGATTTAAATTAATATTTAACATAGCTACACCATCCCCACCAGTTTCACGAGTATATAAAACACCATTAATGTTAAACTTAACTTTAGCATTAGCTAATGGATTACCCTGACCGTCTAAAAATTTTGCATAAAACTGAGAGTCATTGTGATAATATTTAACCAAATCATTAGCTTCTACTGTTGGCAGAACAGTAACATTAAATGACATTAATAAACCATCATAGGGATTATGTACTGTTAAAACATATTTTCCAGCCCATAATTTAATACCTAATGTAGCTATACCCTCATCATTAGTTTTGCGAACATAGAATACACCATTAATATTCATTGACACGTTAGTATTAGCTATTGGATTACCTGCACCATCAATTACCTTAACATGGAACTGAGACTCATTAAGATAATATTTAACCAGATTGTCCCCCAATATTGTCGGTGAAACTTTCACAATAGCTTTTGCAAATGCATTGTCTGATTCAGTAGGGCCATAATATGCACATAAAACTTCATATTCGCCAGGTCTAAGGTTAATATTCATAGTTGCCCAACCATTTTCATCAGTTGTGCGATTATAAGTTTTTCCATTAATAGTTATAGCTATTGTACGATTTACCAATGGATTTGAATAGGAATCCAATAATTGTACATAAAATTGTGTTCCATTACGATAATTTTTAGTGCAGTTTAAGGCAAACAGATATGTTGAATTTCCTGAAACAACCAAAGTAGTTTTTACAGATGATTTTTTATAGGTATCGTCACCGCCAAAAGTTGCCTTAATATCATAGAATCCAGGAGATAAAACAGTATCCAAAAATGCCTTACCTTCAGAATCTGTAATAGCATAATAACTTTGATTACCAACTGCAAATTTAATTTCCTTGCCTTTGATATATATTCCGTTTTCATCAATTAAAACAACATAATAATTACTGCTACCACTTAATTCAGAATCTCCAGCAATTAAAACTGTTTTAGTAGTATTGCCTACAGACTCCACATTCACATAGTTAACTCCATAACTTCCAAGATAGGAATTACTGCCTAAATAATAAGTGGAAATAATATATCTGCCATAATCTAAATCAAAGCTAAATACTACCTTACCATCTTTTGCAGTTACACCTTTGTAAGATCCGACAAAATCACCATCAATTGTAGAAATATTAGCTAAAATAGTAGCATAATTAATAGGATTACCTAAAACATCACTTAAAACAACAGTGAAATTCATATATTCATTATCATAACCATTAACATCACCAGATTCAATGTTAGTAGAAGTCCTGTTAGAATCAACCACCAATATATAAGATGAACCGGATGATGGAATATAATTTGGATTATCTATATGATAACTAATCAGATACTTACCAACACCAAGACTTAAGAGTAAACGAGCTACACCATCATTATTTGTAGTGGCTGTGTAGTTTGTTCCATTTATATCAATCATGATTTGCATATTTTTAACAGCTGCATTCCTGCTATCAAGTAGTTTTATCACATAATACTTAGCTTCACCAACATTCATAATAACATCAGATGCAAGAATTGTAGTCGGCATACGATAAACAGACACAGTACTTGAATTTTTAGCAAACAAACCATAATATGGGTTAGTGTATTGGTAAGTAATATTATAAATACCGGGATTTAAAGTAATCTGCAAACGGCCATACCCATAAATGTCAGTAACAACATTGTAAGTTTGCTGCCAATCACCGGAAGAAATTGTAACAGCAATATTCTTACCATACAAACTATATGCATTAGTATCATTGAAAGAAATTACAAAATACCTATTTTCACCATAATACTGGACAAAATCACTTGCATTAATAGAAACCTGACCAGGTGCAGTTTGACTATCAACAACAATAGTAGCAGCACCAGTTGAATCAATATACCATATATCACCATCAAAATCAAAAGTAGCTAAATAAGTACCTTCACCTTGAGCAATACGGAAAGTTACTTCTCCATTACCATCAGTTACACCAGTATAAGTTTTTAATAAAACTCCTTTGTACAGATTTAATTTTATAGTTGCATTAGTTACTCTGTGACCAAACATATCAGTTAAAACAATAGTATAAACACCATTTAATGGAATTTTACTATAATGGAAACCTGAAATAACTGTTAAAACCTTATTAACTGTGATAGTTCCACTGCCTTTTGCAGAACCATAAACATCATCCCCGGCATAGCTGGCAGTTATCTGATAAGTGCCCGGAAGATAATTAATAGTTAATCTGGCTACTCCATCATCACCAGTTTGCAAAGTAAAAGTATCAGACAAATTGCCCTGAGTTATAACAACATTAATATACTCGCCTCTAATTAATGTACCGTGTTCATCCCTTAAAGTGATGTTATAGTCATTTCCAACACCATAGAAAACAACATCAGGCACTTCAATTGTTGAATTAACCGGACGGATTTCAACATAAGATACAGAAGAGCTTGGCAGATACCAGCCGTCACCTTTATACTCACATTTAATAGTATATTTTCCAACATCCAAACTTAATAGTGCATCAGCACGCCCAGTAGAATCAGTAGTAATAACAGCTGTCCTTGTTCCTCCTTTAGAATCAATAATAGTGATTGTTATACTTTTGATTAACAATTCCTACCTGCCCATTTGTTAAAACTGCATAAAAATTAACATTTTTACCATAAAAAGTGTAATTATAACTAATCAAATAAGTAACAGATGGACTAATAGTAATCTGAGCAGATTTATTACACCCTTCAAAATAACCATTACCATCATAATAAACAGATATGTTATATACCCCTACAGGATAAGTTACTTCAAACTTGGCATATCCTTTTTCATCAGTTACTAAAGTGAAATACTCTTTTTTCACCTTTTGGAGTTGTAATAACAACAGTTAAAGTCTGATTGAAAATTCTATGGCCGTTTACATTAATTAAAGTAATTTCATAGTTGTTATTGTTTCCATAAAATACTACATCATCCATTACCAGTTGAGTGTTATTATTTCTAAGTGTTAAGTCTAAAAGTTGATTATCAATCCTTGCATAAACATTAAAGTCAGCAGTAGTTTCATTTTGAACAACATATGCATCAGCTTTATTATTTACAAGAGAAGTGTTAAGTGGAGATACTATTCCATAATCTGATGAGAAATAAACATCTCTAGTTGGAAGAACCTTATCCAAACTACTAATATTTCCATTATTATCAATTAATTTATTTAAAGCAGCAATAATATGGGTGTTTGTAACAGCATCTAAAGACATGATTACCCAATTATCAAGAGTTAAAGATCCGATATGTACAAAAATCCTATTACCATCAGGTTTTTGATTAGAACCCCACCAGTTACTTGAATAATCAACTTCACCATCATAAACAAAAATATCATTACCTCCGTAAGTAGCAGAATTATTCAAAAATACAGAATAATGAACAATCTTAGTACCTGCAAGAGCACCACCATAAGCAGCTTTATTTCCAATAAAAACAGAATAATAAACTTCATTAGCAGTAGCTATTCCCCTATATGAATAGGTAGAATCCAGATTACCTATACCTGAATTGTCATTTTTATAGAAATAAGAATTATTGATTAAATCAGCACTTACATAACAAACAGTATTGGAATCAAAGAAAGAATTATTTACAACAGCCCCTTCAATTAACCTACCATTATTTTTAATAAAAAAGAACAATTGTTTACTTCTCCATGACAGGTTCCATAAACACTGCGTCCTAATCCAAGTCCTATGCGATTACTTGCATAATAATCAATAGGTATTAAATTATTCTCTACAAAAAGAACAATTAGTAATGTATGCAAATACAGTACTTTTAGATAAATCCCCAACTATATTTTTACCTAATGAAGATGAAGAAGAATAAATAGTAGGATTTAAATTAACAATACCTACAGTATTGCTTCTAAATACTGAATTGGAAATAGAAATATAATTCCAGACAGGGAAACAAACATTGTATGCTTCCATACCCCTATAAGTGTAAATATTGCTGCATTTTTCAGCAGATATATTATTAATAGTAATATTGGCTCCACCTCTAATTAATGGACCTACAATGTTTTTAAAAGTGATGTTGTCCACATATACATTACCGTTATTTTGAACACCATTACTTGTTGAAACAATACCAACAGAACGGATATCATAGAAATTGGAATTTAAAACTGTTAAATTTCCTCCTTTAACAATAATCAATTCATTAGAATACTGTTTTAAATTAACTGTAAAATTTAAATTTTTAAGAGTCAAACTACCCCATTCTTTAACTATGAATATATTACGGTCATTTTCCCTACTTAAAATTACATTACCAACACCAACAACAGATAAATTTTTAACAATTTCCAAATTTGAATTCCAATTATTTGTATAAGTGCCGTTTAACAAATAAATAGTATTTCCATTTAATGCTTTAGCTATTGTATGATCCAAAGTTTTATAGGGATTATCATGACTTCCATCACCAAACCCGTTGTGTCCTGTTGGTGAAACATACCAATCATAATCAGTTAATCCTGTACCGACAATAAGTCTTAATCTTTGAGAATTAATTACAGCATAAACAATTGAACTTTCATTATTGTTTCTTAAATAATTAGAAAATGTACCATTAACTAAAGTTCCACTACTATAATCAAATTTACCATTTTGAGACTCGAATTTAACACTCATTTGAGGAAGTAAAGAAGGATTATCCAAATATTTCATGGAATCCCCATCAGTATATTTATTTAAAGTTGCCCTAAACTCCGCATTAGTACCTACTTTAATCGGAGACTCATCACATTCAAAAGTCATTACAACCCAATATTTAGTGTCTGATTTAACATACTTAAGAGAAGGTCCTTTATTTACCCCCACCAATTATAATTTGCTGAAACATTATTTGCATAAGCACCATTACCATAAATTTCGCCTAATACCACAGAATAAGTTATATTAAGATTAGAATTAGCAATATTAATACTGCTATCAAAATATGATGATTTAATAGTTGCATCAGAATTAAATAGAGAAGACAAACCTGAATAACCGGAAGTTCTAAAGTACACATCACTTATATTAACTACAGAGTTTTCTGCTCTAAAACCCGCATCAGCAGTTGTATTTTTAACTACCAATGTACCATTATTACATGCTAATTGCCCTACTTTTGAGTTAATAACAGTCATGGTAATGCTTTTAAAAATATCAACATCAAAATTAGGGTTTGAAGAAATTCCAAAAGTTTGAGAATTATTCACAAATAAATTATGAAAATTATAAATTGCAGGATTCTTATTTGAATAGCTTATAATCAATTTACTATTAACAACACTACAGTCTCCCAAATTAAAAAATCATATCCGCATAATTAGAACCAACACAATTAGAAAAGTTAGAATCATAAACTTTTAAGTCGCCTTCATTGTAAATAACTCCCATAAAAGAATTAATATTTTTAAATTCCACATTTGACAATGTTAAAAATCCTTTATTGTAAATAACACCATAATAACTAGAATATTCAGTTGTTTTTCCATTGACAAAGTTAATATTTTCCAAAATTAATGATTTGGACTCCAAAATATTAAAAATGTACTTTGTCCATTACCATTAACTGTTACATTGCCCGTTAAGGATTTAATTACCAAATTTTTATTTATTTCAATGTTTAAATCACCCGGACTGCTATAAATTCCATCCATAAGAATAACAGTAGAATTATCACTAGCCATATTAACTGCTTCACCAATTGAAGCATATGGTTTATCCTGACTACCATCCGGCACTATAGATAAATTTGCAGAAGGATTTACATAAACATTGTTATCCCCATTATCTCCAATAATAGAGTCTGTATCATAATTATTTTCAACAATTACATTATCATCAACATTAGTACTGTTAAAATCATCATTAGCACTAGCTAAACTTATTGAAGACAATATAATCAAAAATAACATAAATATAAATGCATTCTTTTTAACAGAAATAATTAACACCTCTTAATTAAATTATACTTGGTTATAAATCAACCATAATGTTATTACTTTTAATAAAAAGAAGTATAAAAAACTTTCTAAAATATTAGAAAAAAGAAAAAAAGAAGGTTTAATTATTCATTTTCCCTATCTTTTCTGCGTTTATAACCTATAAACAGACAGATTATAAGAATAATGATTAAACCAATAAATGTAAATATTGTTTTTGGATTATCTAATTGCTTAGTTACATCCTCTTCATCAATCTCATATGCTTTAACATCATCACTGCTGGAACTGGATGAACTAGACTCTCCAGCATCAGATGAACTAGATCCTCCAGCACTAGCTGAAGAAGCTGCATTTGCAGTCAAACCTACAGTAAGTAAGTTTTCATTAGCATTACCACCATCTATTTGGCTTAAACTATTAGCATTAGAACTGCCATTAACTCCCTGATTTGAAGTAGGATTTCCACCTTGAGCAGGTCCACCATTAGGACCATATTGGCCACCACCACCAGGACCTAAATTACTTCCAGGACCAGGAATTCCACCACCCGGACCTGAAGGACCAGGACCGGTATTTCCACCAGGTTTACCTTGACCTCCAATTTGAGGACCAGTATGCCAAATAGGATTTGTCTTAGTAATCACTGTAGGGCCGGAAGCAGGCTTATCATTACCTCCAGGAGTAACAGTTCCGTTTCCATTTGGCTTGTCTGGTACTACAGTAGGAGCCCAATTAATAATTGACCTAACTAATGGCTTAAATACAATTTTATCACCTAAATTAAAAGGAGAATCATCCGGGACTCCTTTTTTACCATTAGATTCCCAGTAATTATATCTTGCATCAACATATAAATGTGAACTGTCATATACACTGAAACTTTCAGCTTTAGGTGCTTTGTTATTTACAATATTAGAATTATGTATAACCATATTAGCAGATCCTAAATAAAATGCTCCACCTGATTCCAAACCAAGATTATTAGAGATAGTTGAATTAAAGATATTAAAATTATTCTGAGTGTGGCCATAGTAAACATATGAACCATAACTGATAGCTCCACCATAACTTGCAGAATTATTGCTTATAATTGTATTAGTAATTAGGAAGTTATTAGATATGTCTAAAGCACCACCTTTACTTCCTGCACGATTATCAGTAATTATACAACCATCAATACGTCCATCATTTGCCTGAACAGATAATGCTCCACCATTAACTACTGCCTTATTATAACGGACAATAGAATCTTTAAGAGTGAATTTATCAAATGTTCCGTAAATTGCTCCACCATCACCATAATTTCTATAAACATAAGAATTCAAGTTAGAATTATTACCTTCAATAGTGGAATTAGCCACATTATTTGTAAAAAGAACAATTAGTTAAGTTCAATGAAGCTTTTGGTTTATATGTTGAATATTCACCATAATTTGAAATAGTTCCAATAGCTCCACCCTTATAAGCATTATTATGATCAAATATTGAATTAGTAACTTCTAAAACAGTATTTTTGTTAAATATTGCTCCACCAGTACCTAAAGGAACTTCACATACTGATCTGTGTTCATAACGAACACCTTCATCAATAGACCATCCGGTAGAATACCTTTCAAGCATACAATGATCCAAATTAAGAACTGCAACATTCATGTAAAATACAGTATTATTAATTGTAAAAGATTTAGATGAATCTGTGTAAATAGCCCCACCATGAACACCTTTATTATCACGAATTACTGATGAAACAATAGTAGTTTTACCAAAGTCCGCTATAGCTCCACCTCTATGAGCATAATTTCCAGATAATTCAGTCAAATTAATAAATAAATTACCGTAATTTAATATAGCTCCACCTAATCCCGTATTTTTACAGTCAACAGTATACCAGCTCCTTTTGCCTCTGTCATCTACAGTTTTATTTATGAAATCAGGATTACTATTATCAAAGTAAGCAGAAGAGTTGCAAATTATTGAATTATTAATGTATAATGTACCATTATTAACAAATAATGAACCTCCATTAACATTATGTCCATTAGATACAATTAATCCATTTATTGTTAAAGTACCATTAGTTAAAATAGTAAATAACTGACTATTATTTGCATCAATAAATACTTTACCCGGATTAATAGCTAAAATAGTAATATTTTTATCAATAACCAGATTAGAATCCTTAAATGTTCCATCAAGCAAGTAAATTACACAATGATTTAAAGATTTACCTAAAGCAAAAGCCAGAGAAGCATAAGGACGCTCTTTACTACCGTCACCTGCAGTATCACTACCGCCAATTGCAACATAAAGTGCAAATGGAGTATTATCTATAACCAAATCATGCAATGCATAAACAGCTGCATTTGCACGTTTAGATCCATTACCACTAATAAGATAATTGTTTATAACTTTATTAAACAAATTCTCATTAGTTATAATCATAACTGCATAATCATCTCCGTTCAATGAATAAGAAAATATGTTATTATGAGCTACAGTATTACTTAGTGATTTGCCAGTAAAGAAGACCGCTGATTGATTAGTAACGCTTGAATTTCCAGTAATGATTATATCATTGTATTTTATTGAATCATATGCAGAATTATAAGCATAATATCCGAATATGGAAAAGCCACTGATAGTTAAATTATTATGATTAAAGTTAGTATATCCTGAATCAATAGAATAAACAACCTTATCAGCTATTCCGGACATATTATTATGAGCAATTTCATTATCTTTAGAATTTTTAATAATTACAACATTTTCAAGATTGCTGAAAGTCATATTATTAGAAATTATATGATTTGAAGAAGTATCAAGTAATTTAATCATTGCATTACTTTTTTCACCAGATAAACTATTATTAATTACATAATTACCCATACCGCCAACAACAATTATGCTAGAGTTTGTTAAATTATTATTTTTAATATAAACTTTAGAAACATTGTTTAATGTTAATGTAGAGTTAATTAAAGTTAAATTAGTAATATTAACTGATGAAGCACCACTATTAAGAATCAGGTTAACAATTGAACTTACATTTTCTTTATAATATGTGATATTAACTGAAATATCAATACTTAAAGTTTGACCTTTAGTTAAATTATTAAGTAGCAACACATCATTGTTTTTAATAATTTTAGAGTTTATAGTATCATTAAAGTATATTCCATGATTATTATCATCAATAACATGATAAGTAACACCTAACTCAACAATAGAAGTATTATTCTCAATAAATATTGGAGTTGTTACATTAGCATAAATTAAATTACCAGTAATATTTGTATTATTTGTAAATTTAATTAATCCAATAGCCCCTTGTCCAATACCCAATATATCATGAATTTCAGTAATTTTAGATAAATTACCACCAAAGATATTGAAAGTGTTGTTTATAATAGAAATGTTGTCTGACATATATGTGCCAATACCATAAACACCGTTAGAATTACCATAAAGATAATTATTCACAAAAGTGACATTATAATTTTTATGCAACTCGATGAGATATGCCATATCCTTAGAATGAATAACAATATTATTATTAGAAATATTCAAACCATGGGGACTGCCAATAACATTACAGCTTGCAATACCGTAAGCGGCACCATCAGAAATAATATTAATATTATTTCCCATAATTTCACTTTCAGTTAAAACATCAGCATAAATAGCTTCAGTTACACCAGTACCAATCATGATAATAGTATTTCCGGAAATTCTAAATCCTGAAGACATTGCTTTATTATAAGTTAATCTTATAGGATTATAAGCAGGCATACTAATACCATAAGCATAAGCAGCTTTTGAATTAATATAAATATTATTATTTTTAGAATTATGCCATTGCATACATCAACAACTGAAATAGCTGAATTAGCAGGACTTTTATCCTTCAACATTAATGTAATATTATTGTTAGATAACGAAACATCATCCACACCATTTAAGACTATCGCTTCTTTATTCATATTATAGAAATTAAAATCACGAATTAATGATCCGCTAGCATCTCCGCTTAATGAAATAGTAACATTAAATAAAAAGATTGCTTTGTTTATTACTAATAATATTGATTTTTTCTGTTATGAATACATCTTTGTTAGATAAGAATGTAAAGAAGATTACTTTAGTCTTATTTGCTTCAAAAGTATAATTCAAATAACCTCTTTCATCAAAGTATTTGTAGAAATTGTCATCATTAATAACTAAAGCTGTTGCATCATAAATAACCCCATTAATCATGTTGTCAGAGTTATTGTCTGCAAGTTCATCAGTAATCTCTTTGTAGATACCAACACTAGCATTAGTTTCAATTACATTACCTGATATGGTAGTTTTATAGATTAAACCTTTAATAGAAATACCATAACTTTCACTACGAATAACATTGTTTAAAATATTATTATAATAATATCTATTGACATTTGATGTGGAAGTTACAGATATACCTACAGCATGAGTATCAACCATATTATTTGAAATAGTATTATTACATCCGATAAATGTAATAGCATTATCATGATTAACTTTAATTTTATTATCATGAACATAAGAACAATTATCAGTAATACTAATACCCACACCATAATTCTTAATATTAACAGTATTGTTAAAAGCTTCAGTATAATTACTTAAACCGATAGCACAATAAATATCTGTAAATGTTACATTATTATGTGCAACAATAGCAGAATATCCTTTTTCACCATTAACTAAAATACCATTACCCTGACTAGTTCCAGTTACGTTATTATAGGTAACAGATATATTCTTACCCATTGCAGAAACTGAAATACTGCTTTCTATAATAGTATTATTATATACTGTAGCATTATCAGAATATAAACTAATACCATAACTGCCACGAATAATAGTATTATTAGCAATAGTTGTGTTGATATGGTTTTCATAAACCAACTGTAAAACAATAGACATTGCCCCATTACAAAATGCTTTAAGGTAATTATCTGAAATAACATTACCTAAACATAACGGTGATCCACCATAATCTGCATGTCCAAAGGGATTAAAGTAAATCAGGTTACTGACTATCAAATCATTATAATCCAGAGTTTCCAATTTATTTTTAGAAATTATATTATAATGACATTGACCCATAACCATTACACAGGTAATATAAAGTACTCATATCATTACCAATAATTCTATTATAGCTAGACCATCCCATAGGCATTGCATAAACACCTGCAGCATTAGCTATTCTAATTGTATTGTTAACAATTGTATTATTGTTAGATTTAGTTATCCAAATACCGTGTAACTGACCTACATATATTCCATTAATAGATAATGCACCTTTAGTATTGTTAATTGTAAGTCCTGAAACTGTAGATCCGTCACTACCTTTAACTAAATGAATAAATCCATTTGAAATTTTAGAAGTATTATCTAAAGGCATTAAAGTTAACTGACGATCAATAACAAAACCTCTATCAGATATATTGCCTATTTTTAAAGTATCTCCAGCTACAATTCCTGATTCATTTTTGATTTGACCATTGAATTTGTAGAAATAATTATCATAATTATTTTGAGTAATTTCAATAGTTTTGCCGCCAATAATTGGGCTTAAAACAATATCCTGATTACCAATATCCAAATTATTAGATTCATGGTTAATAATTACGTTGTCATTCTGTTCCAAAACAATTGTAGAATTATCAGTATCATCTATTGCACTAACTGCACTTAATGATAAAATAAAACAACAAATCATTACCAAAATCAACATACCCTGTTTTTAATATTTTCACCTCCCTTTAAATTAATTAAATAAAATCATAGTCCAACAAAATAGAATAAAAATATTATTAAATTGACTATGTTATAAATATCTGACATGATATATATTTAAATTTTTATACAATTTTTAAAAAGCATATCTGAATAAAAACAAATAATATAAAATTTGATGAAAAATTAATTAAACAATTAAAAAATATTAATAATATTCAAAAAAAGAGAAAAAAAGTAAGTAAATAAAAGTTATTTACTTATTGTCTAATAGTAATAGTGTTTCCAATTTGTAAATTCTCCCAGATAGAAGTAATAATATATTTACCGGACAATAATCTGATACCTAAAGAAGCAATACCATTACTGTCAGTTACTTTATTATAGAATACACCATTAACATTAAATGTTATATTTTGATTTGCATAAGGTTTACCTTGACCATCAATTAATGTAGCTGTGAATTTGCTGCCGTCATTATACTTCATGTCTAAATTATCAGTAAACATTACATTTTTAACTGTAATTTTATTGGAAACCATACAGTCCTTGTATATTGCAGTAACAATGTAGTCTCCCGGAAGTAAACCAATTCCTAAAGTAGCTACACCATTTGCATCAGTTGTTTTAGTGTAGAATACACCGTTGATGTTAAATGTTACTTTTTCACCAGCTCCTGCAACACTACCGTCCTGTTTAATTACTTTAACTGAATATGCAGATGCATTTTTAAAGTATTTTACAAGATCATGGTTCTCAGTAAGTAAAGATAAAACTGTAACTGTGTTACCTTTCTGTTCTCCATTAGGACCAACAGCTGTAATAATGTATTTGCCAGGATATAACTGAATATTTAAACCAGCAGTACCGACTGCATTGGTTTTTTTAGTATACCATACACCATTAATATTAAATTTAACTTCAGTATTTTTTAATAAATTACCATGCCCATCATAGAATACAGCATAATATTGAGTGTCGTTTCTAAACATTTTAGTAACATCCCTACTTGAAATAGTAGATTTTATTAAAACATTTACTTTAGCATCACTGCCCCACTGTTTAGCATTGGAATCAAATTTGATGTAAACTGAATATTCACCAGCTACTAAATTAAGACCCATTGAGAATTTACCATCTTTATCTGTGGTTTTAGTGTAAGTTACACCATTAATAGTTATTTTTACATCAGCTCCTGCAATTGCATTACCGTTTAAATCTTTAAGAGTTCCTTCTAAACGGGTTCCGTTTTTATAATACATTACAACATCTTTAGCTGAAATTACAGTGTAAACCATATCTCCGATAGTTAATTTTGAAGTAGCAGAACTGCCTAAGTAGTAATTATTTTCACTAGCATTGGCAGATATTGGATGTGATCCTGTGAAAGATTTAGGTATTTCATAAACAAATTTAGCTATTCCGTTTTCATCACTTACAGCTTTTCCGGCATATCTTCCATCAGTGAAGAATTCAACAGTAATTCCTCTTACACCATTGCCTAAAACATTTTTAACAGTAGCTGTGAAATAAACTTTATTACCTGCTTTTCCAATTACTTCATCTACTTTAATGTTTAATTTTCCTTTAGTTACAATTAAATTAGCAGTTGCATTAACTGATTTATAATTAACTTTAGATAAAACAGCAGTAATTGAGTAATATCCAGGAACATAGGACTCATTTAATTGATATTTTAAAGTAGCAACACCATCATTGAAAACAGCACTTCCAATTTTTACACCATTTATGTAGAATGCTGCTTGAGCTGCAAGACCTCCGGTGTATGGAAGTTTAGCAGTTATTTTAATGGTTGCATTGTCTAAATAAGATACAGTTACATCTGCAAATACAACATTTTCAAAGATATATCTGTAATTATTGTTGACAATATTGTTTTTACTATTATTTACACCGTCATTTCCACTGCCTTCTTTTCCAACCAAGTAATTGTTAGTAATAGTATTGTTAACAGATTTAGTATCTAAATCTACAGGATAACCTACATTAGATACAATTTCATTATTATCTATTATATTACCAGTTGAAATAGCTACAAAACGAATTCCTGCATTTCCTTCTTTAATTGAATCATAATTTTTTAAATGAAATTGCTTTACCATTACCATTGAAGTTATTTTATTATTGGAAATAACATTATTACTTGATGCATAACCTGCAAATCCATAAACCATATTTCCAGTTCCAGAAATAATATTTCCGAAATTTTATTGTTGTTGGAAGAATAAGCTTCCATTCCATAAATAACTTCTGCAGCTGCATTAACTTTATTGTTTACAATAGTGGAAGATTGAGATAATTCTAAAGTAATACCATAATTTACATTATCTGCTGAAATTTTTACATCATTATCTTTAATTAAATTATTTTTTGAATTATAACCTGCTATAATACCTGTTGCAAAATAATTTCCGATAACTTCCACATTATTGTCAACAAATTTATTATTTGAAGAATATTTAGAAGATCCTGAACCGGTTTCAGATCCGATTACACCCATACCATATAAATAATTGTCTTTTCCTTCAACATGAATATTGTTTCCAGAAATAATATTGTTACTTGAATCAAAGTAGAAATCAATACCTACTAATGAATTAGTGGAAAAATTACCATTAACAGTAGCTCTAGGTTGATTTACTAAAGATTTAACAGTTACATTATTGTTTAATACTTCATTGTCAGAAGAATAAATCATTAAAATACCATAGGTTCTGAAAATTTCTTTAACATCATTTTTACCGTCAATACATTTTGAAGCTTCATATAAATGTAATTCACCAGTTCCTAAAGTATTAATTACGTTTCCAGAAATAGCACAATTTTCTGCACCATATCCGAGAACTGTGTAAGTTAAATAATTACCGTGAGAGTAAAGAGTGTTATTTACCACTTCAACATTACCTGATCTGTAAATATAAATAGAATATGCTGCATTAGGATCAACAACACTAATATTATTGTTTAATATCATTACCTGATTAGTATCAACTACATTAACTCCCCATCTATTTAAAGAAGAAGAGTTTTTATTAATGATAGTTACATTTTCAATCCATACATGATTTGTAGTTACTTTAAACATTGAATCAGTAAAAACAGCATTTTTACCAAGGATTTTAATACCTTCAGTAATAAGCATTATTTTATTGTTAAAGTTTCCAACAAAGTTTAAAGTATCTCTCATTTTAATAGCTGAATTTAAATTACCGTTTTCATCAAAGAAACTAGAATAATTACTTTCCGTAACTGTGTAAATTGTACCATTAAAAACATACACAGGTTTTGATGGATCTACAGCCCCTTCAGGAGTTAATATTAAAGAACCATGACAGTTGTTGTTTGAAATTGTGTAAGTATCTTTATCTGCTTCAGCAGCATCAATTGCATATTTATTAGTAGTAGTTATGTCATTACCTGTAATAACAATATTTGCAGGGAATTTAGTGCTGGACACTTTTTAAGTAAAACACCAACACCAGTATTGGAAACTATATTATTATTTGTAACAGTTAAATAATCATATTTACCCATTTGAAAAATACCTGCAGAAGTATTGGTAGTTACATTATTATTTTTAATTGAAATATAATTACCTTCTGCCTGAATTCCATAACCGTTACCATGAATGTCAACAACATTATCAGTTACATTGGAATAATCTCCTGCAAGAATTCCAGCACCCATAAGTAATGCATTTTGAATTATATTATTGGAAACTAAAGAGGAATTACCTACAGCAATTGCATAGTCCCCACCTACAGTTTCATTAGTGTTGAAATCTTTACCTGTAGCATTGATAATTTTATTATCAGTTACAATAGTACCTACACCAGTAGAAGAAATGGATCTGTAATTACCGATGATAGTATTGGAACTTGCATTGTTATAATTTCCCATAAGCTGGATAGCATAATTCCAGGAAGTTGGAAGAACAGTTGCTTTTATAGTATTGTTGAAAATAACATTATAATTAGATATAGCTCCAACAAAAGCTCCCCACCATAACTGGACAAATAAATTCCATTTGCATCATCAGTGTATAAATAATTATCAGCTATGTAATTGTAATGAGCACCACCAAGTACAATTAAAGAAGTAGACCTGGAACCATGCCCATAAGTTGCTCCATAAGTAGCCCACACATTGTTTGTACTATTATTATAATTAGAACCTGGCTTTAAAGTAATAGCGAACGAACTTGGACCGGACTTCTTTATTTTATTATTGAAAATATTACATTTGGTAGCCTCATTAAGGAATATTCCCTGAATATCAGTACCTTTATTTGCAATATTTAAGTTAGATACGCTACTTCCAGAGGATTCTTTTAAAAAGAACCACAGTACAATCCTGCATTTTATTAGTTGATGTACCTACAACATTTAAAGGTTTATTTAAAATAAATTTTTTATCAGCGAAAGTTCCATCTAAACTCATAGTATCTCCAGAATTAACAGAAGAAGATTTAAGATTACCTTCATCATCAAAATAAGTACCATAATTAGATGAACTTACTGTATGAGACGCAGGTGCAGCTATAACACCACTATCAGAATAGTAATTATAACTAACTGGCTCATAAGATACCATACTATCTGAAATTATATTATCATCAACTGTTGCATTAACATCTTCAGCAGCACTAACTGCTCCGAGAGATACAAAAATCAATAATAATAAAATTAAAGAAAATTTAATATTTTTTACCATTTTATATCACATCATTAATTATATTAAATATAATTTAAGCAAAGTTCAATAAAGTATACCTTGCAAAAAATACATTATAATTAAAGATATGGTAAGGGAAAATATTTAAAAATTACTATAAAAAAAGAAATTAAATGAAGAATGATTTAATAATCATCTTCATCGTTTTCGTGTTTGTTTCTAGCATACCCGATGACAAATATTGCAATCAAACAGATTACTGCAATAATAAGTACAACAGGAGTACTTGATTGACCAGCTGCAGATTTAGATGCAGAACTTTTAGAAATTTCATGAGCAGTAGCTCCAGATTGACCTTTAGATGAATCTGATTGTGAAGAAGCATCTTTAGATTGAGGTGATGCAATTTTTGCATCAGCAGGATCAACAGAAGTATCTAATCCCGCCGCAGTTGCCCCACCAGCTTCACCACTGCCACTTTGATCATTATTAGTAGTTCCATTTACCAAGACTTGGTCATTATTATTATCATCAGTATCTGAAGTATCTCCATTTGAATCATCAGGATTAGAACTATCAGAGCTACTGTCATCTTTGTAAAGAGGATCAGTTAATGTAGCTTGAGCCAATATTTGAGAATACTTAGCTTTATCAGCAGAAGATAATGAACTAGACTGTATAAGTTTCATGTTGAAATCCAAATTCTTACATGTGTGGTGACAACAAGCAACACCATACTGAATAGCCATTTGAATCATATTATCTGCTAATTTAGTCACCATGTCTGGACTAGCATCCCATTTACCTTGATAATTTAAATACATCATCCATGCAGCCATAGATTGCCAAGCAGCTGCTTGAGCAACATTACCTACACCACTTGCAAGACCCAAATAAGTATTAGCTATTTCATTACCTAATTGAGTGTTTAAATTCTTATTAGCTACAATCAAACCACCATATAAATTTTGCATTTGAGCAGCATAGGATAATGAACCTGCACGTGTACTGAATAATGCATTATAATATAATGGATTTAATATTTTACTACGAATTTCAAATTCAAGCTCTTCATCGTAAGTTCTACTAATATAGTCATTTTTATTCCTTATATCTACAAATGCAGTGTCAGGTTTAGCACCTAACTGTTTAGCTGCATTGTATAAACCACCAAACCAATCATAGTAATCATCAGAATCGAAGAATCTCCAAGGCTACTATCGAAGTTTTGAGTAATCAAATCAACTTTACCAAGCAAGTATTCATAGTTTTTCCTTTCGTTGTTAATTACGATATTACCATGTTCATCAAGAGTCCAGGAATAAGATACTCTGCTAAGATAAATATCCGCTAAATCCGAATTAATTGTAGTGATATTCCAGTTTGCAGTATTTGGTATAAGAGAATTCATACCAGTACCTTCCAAAACAGCACCAGGAAGACCAAATAACCTGTCAGTCATCGGATTTTCAGCATAATGCTTTTTTCAGGAAGTTGTTTGAAACATCATCATCAGTGGAATTTAAAGCTAAACTAACAGCTGTTAACATTAATTTAATCCAATTAGTATTACTTGTAACCATACTTGCAAATACATCAACTCTAGGTCTGTTTACCACTGAACCATTACTTAATTTTACAGTTAAATTATTAATTGAATTAACTCAACACCAGTAATGTCTCCAGATCTAGACCATGTCGGTTTACAGCCGAGGAAATACATAAATTCTGCAACACCAAAACCTTCAGTCCTTAATATTTCAGTACCCCACAATATTAAAGCAGTAAGTTCAGGCCAGCTTCCATGTTCTTCATAATACTTTGCAAGAAGCAAATCTACAACATTTACTGCAGACTCATAAGCTACTTTAGAAAGCATTTTTGAAGCATCAGAACTGTGACCAATATGTCCAGTAGGTATTGAATCACTATAAGCAGGATCTGCAAACAAACCTGCAGTAGTATAACTACCAGATAATGCTGCTAACAATGCATCCCATTCATTATTGTTTTGTATTTGAGAAATTACTTTTGAAGCAAATACTAATGATTCATATAAGCCAGAAGATTTGTTATAAACTTTAAACTCATCCATTCCAGCTAATTTATCAACACTAGCTGTACCATTTACAAGATTTTCAACAAATGACCTAAACCAGTTAATTACAACTAATTTTTGACCTTCATACTGACGGTCACCTTTAATATCATCATAGTAATCCTTATTTTTTAATTCTGGATAAATATGATGCAATATTTGAGTATATACATCAGTTCTTGAAGTTGTTATTGTAATAACTTCTTCAACAAGTTCAGTTCCATTTAAAACTTTACCAAGAGTATGTAAACCAAAAGTATTGAAATCTTCTGCCATACTATCCAAGTAATTATGTAATCCTTCAAGCCAATCATCAAATTTTTGACCATCAGCAGGTTTGTCAAAACCTAAAGTAGGAGCTAATTCTAAAATTAACTTTTTATAAGCCTCTGCATTAGCTGAAACATTATTTTTTACTTGTTCATTATAGTGGTCGATGTAATTGGATAATGTAGTATAATTACCATATAACTCTGAAATTACCATTGCAGGAGTCATATGAGTGATCATCATAGAACCTATCCTATCTCTAGCTACCATAGCTTCCCCAGGGTTTGATACAATATATGGATATATAGTAGGAGTTAATGTTAACTCAAATGTCCAATCACCTTCATGAACACCAATATTTCTACCAGGTAACCACTCTACAGTACCGTGAGTACCTAAATTAATAATTGCATCACAACCAATAGTCTTATCTAACCATTTATAAAAGGTAACATATTGCTGATGAGGCGGCAATGTCAAATCGTGATAATTTTGAATCTCCTCCCAACCTCTACTTGGTTGGAAAGTGATGAATACCTTACCAAACCACATTCCTGGAATTACAATATATGTCTTATTATATACCATTATTTCTCCAAGACCTGCACCCCAACGGTCAACCATTTGCTTATACAATGTTTGATTCATATCTTTAGTCAAGTTATAAAACTCATCTAATGTAATCAACTGATGATGTTCCATTAACTGATTCCAATATTTTTCAACATACTGATTTAACAAACCTTGAGCCCAGGTACCTTTGTTACCCATTTCAATTATTAAATCAGACAAATCATCAACAGACGGAATGTCAGACTTATCCATTCCAATATCATATCCCGCATCAGCTAAATGCTCAAGTATATCATGAGCACTTTGGAAAACATCTAAATAAGATGCACCAATTTCTGCTTTAACCGGCGGATAATTGTACAAAACAACTGACACAACTTTGGAAGAATTATCCATATCTTTCAAATCTGCCCATCCAGTAGTCATTTTGACCATTTTTTTTTCTATACCTGACTGCACAACATGTACTTTACCCATATTATCTTTATATGATAAAATAACAGGACCAAAGACTCCTTCAAAGCTAGGAATAGAAACTGAAAATGTCCACTCCATTTGAGCACCAAGCTCACTGTCAAAACTGGTTTGAGAAATATCCACCAAACCTTTAACAACAGTTAAATTAATTTTAACCAAATCATCTTCAGCAGATCCTTTACCATAATCTAGAGACCAGCTGTATAATGAAGCTATAGCTGATATACCAATTTGAGAAGTTTGAGTAAGAGTTAATAAAATTGAAGACATTGATGGAGTAATACCTGTTTTAAATATATTAAAAGCAGATCTACCATTTGCTTCATAAGTTCTAATCAAAGCATCCACAACACTTCCACCACAGTAGTAAGAAGCAATAGCTATGAATTTGGTTTCAGGATTTTTCATATTCATATATTTGTTTTCAAATTGTCTGAACAATTCTGCAGGATTCAATTCAGTTTTCATCCACTGCTCATATTCTCCAGTCATCCAATTTAAACTTCCCTTTTATCATCATTATATCCCGGATGTGATAGAATCCACTGATTAATTTCACTGGCTTTTGGAACTACAGAAAACATTCCAAAATCAGGATGGTAAATACCACATTCAGGACTTAATTGGGGAGCCCCACCTTCCTGAAGTGTAGGATTTGTGTATTTTTGAGGATTAATTAAATAATAAACATATTTCAAGTAATTTTCCATGTTTGATTTTAAAACATCAGAATTATTAATATCCTGAGCCTGGAAATAAGAACCTATATATGTATTTTCAACAGTATTGTAAGAATTATCTGCTGCACTTGCTCCTACAAAATGAATACCTATATTTTTAATTATTTCATCATTATAAACACCAAAAGTATAAGCAACATTATATTTTTGCATTAGCTGGTGAAGAGCTTAACAAATTCTTTAACACCTGAGAAGTAAAAAGACTATATGAACCTTCAGCAAACATATCAACATGCACGAAGTTAGCATACTCTAATAACCATTCTCTAGTCTTGTCATAGTCAGTTGTACTTATATATGCAACCCTTTTAGATAAACTCATTAAATAGTCTACTTTTTCTGAGTGTGATTCATAAGATACTAAAAGCATAATATCTGGAACAAACATGTAATTAACTAAAACAGAAGAATGACTTCCAAGATTTACATTTTCTGTGTGAGTCTCATAAGTAGAATAGCTAAGTTGAACTTTATAATTGCCGGCAGCTAAATTACCAATTGAATAAGCACCTCCAGCACCAGTTTTACCAGCAAATACTAGATTATTTGATGAATCCAAAACTGTAATATTAACACCTGCTAAATCCACTCCGTCTTCAACCCAGGTTTTTGTAGTTGGATTATAAGAATCCTTAGTATGAATATCAATACTACTGTCTCCAGCATTAGCAGAAATTACATCAGTATAATAAATATTGCTAACTTCATCTACACTAACACCTATAACATCCCCTAGAACATCATTACTAACTATTGTTTCGTTGTTAGAAACATCCTGCGCAGATACTATGCCCATCGTCATAATAAACATTAATAATAGACAAAAATAATAAATGCACTTTTATTTAACCTTTTAATCTTTTTCACCCCCTGTTCCAATTAATTATTTTAAAAGTATAGCAATATTATTATAAATTACTATAATTGTAAATAATACTTTACAATATATAAAACTTGCTAAAATTTTGAATAACTAAAAAACAATAAAATGAAAATTAATTTATAAATTATCTTAAAGATTATTAAAAAATGTTAATAATTCATACATAAAATAAAAAATAGCTAAAAAAAGATTAAATCAAATTTCATCCAAATAAAAAAAACTAAAAATAAATATTAATGGCATGTTAAGAGTAACCCACCTTCTGTTTAACAGCATTCATCTTAGCGAACTACTTTTGCCTCTTACAGTAGTCATCAGCATTTTTTGTTCTTGCATCCTATGGAATGGCCGTTTCACCGATTCTTTCAATGTCCTCAATTAAATATCATAGTCAACCATTAAAAGACGTGTCGTTTCTGCTCCAGAGTCATACCTCTCAGTATACGTTTTTCAACGCCATAGTCTGTAACGATGGGCGGAGTTTCCTTAGTTAAAAACCAACAGCTGTCTTTAACTTGCCATATTTATAAAAAGTAGCAGGGCCTAGATTTGAACTAGGGATCTCGGGGTTATGAGCGCCGCGGATCACCAGACTACCCCACCCTGCTATATAATAAAAAGGTAGTAATTTAAAACTACAATATATAGTCTATGAAATAAACTATATAAATGTTTCTATAAAAATAAGATGAAGATAATGATTAATTATCTTCCAAACTTTCAATTCTTTTGTCAATTTCTTCTAATTTTTTCTCAGTCTCTTTTTTGAAAAGCTTTAGAAGATTTTTAAATTTTTTAAAGCTTTTTTCCAAATCATCAACAGATTGAGTTGTTTTATCAAATCTGTCTTCAAGGTCTTTTAAATCATTAGTAGTAGCTAAAGACCAACTTTGAATTAATTCTTCACTTTTTTTCATCTAAAAAAGCATCAATTTTATTAGAAAATGCATCAGTATTTAATCCAGACATATCAATATCACTTAATTTAATTTTAATTCTTTTACTCATTGATTCTTCCTCTTTAGACTCTTCAACAGTGTCTTTTTCCCTAGATAAATCATCATAGTCAGAATCATTTTGTAATATTTCACCCATATGCGGATCTGCAGTAGTTGGAACATAAGTACGTAACTTCTGAACAGATGCTGGATTATTTTGCAGATAATAATAAACTAAAACTAAAATAGCTACTATTAAAATTACAATTGCAACAACATCAATAGGACTCATAATATCACCTTATTGTTTTTTGAGTTTAGCTTCTTTAGCTTCGATTTCTTTAAGCATTTTTTCTAGTTTTTTCTGTTCTGTTTGTGCTTCCAGGCGAGCTAAACGTTCATTAATTTCACTGTGTAAGTAACCAACTTCACTTCTCACTTGTGTTGTTGATTGTCTTATAGCTGAAAGGCTGTCTTGTTGCTCTTGCGGTAATGGAATTGGATTATCCATTAAACGTTTAGATTCAATATCTTTTTCAACCATTGACATCTTCTTAAGTTCTATCTCTTTTTCAAGAAGCTACTATAGAAGCTTTAGATTTAGCAACACTTTTCCATTGAGCAGCAACAATAATCACAACAAAAGCTATTATAATTAAAATAATTAAAATAAAAAGTTGGTCAGGTATTGTTGGAATATCCATAATTGCCTCCATATTAATTTAGTATATTAATAATTAATATAAAATAAAGTATATAAATATTATTATAATAATTAAAGAAAGGTTTGTTAAGATGATTGATTCTTATTTAAAAGCAGGTAAAATTCTTTCCAAAATAAGAAAAGAAGCCTCAAAAATGATTAAAGAAGGAACATTAGTACTTGATTTAGTTGAATTTGTAGAAAATGAAACTATTAAACAGGGAGCAGGTATTTCATTTCCATGTAATGTATCAATAAATGAAGTAGCTGCACATTATACATCTCCATTAAATGATGAAACAATGATTTATGCCGGAGATTTAGTTAAATTAGATTTAGGTACTGAAATTGACGGATATATTGCAGATTCAGCTATTACAGTAATGGCACCGGGTAAAAATTTAGATGAACGTTTTAGCCAGGATGAAATAAATTTAAGGCAGGACATTATTGAAGCATCTGCAGCAGGACTGGATGCAGCTATAAAGTACTGTTAGAGCAGGAGTAAGTGTTGGAGAAATTGGTGCTGCTGTTGAAGAAGCTATAAACGAATATAAGTTAAATCCAATAGCTAATCTTACAGGACACAGTTTAGAACAATACAACCTACATGCAGGAATTTCAGTTCCGAATATAGACAACCATGATGAAACAATCCTGGAAGAAGGTCAGGCAGTAGCTATTGAACCATTTGCAACTGATGGAATAGGATTTGTAAATGATGCTCCCGGAACATACATTTATTCTTTCTTAGCTAACAAACCGTTTAGATTAAAACACACAAAAAATGTATTAACTCATATTAAACACAATTATCAGTATTTACCATTTTCCGGAAGATGGTTAACAGAAGAATTTAAAGAAAACAGATTAAATGCATCTTTAAAACAATTATCTGAAGCAATGGCCATTTATCCATACCATCCACTTAAAGAAAAAACAGGCTGCCTTGTAAGTCAGAAAGAACACACAGTAATTGTTGAAAAAAAGAAGTCTGTACAGTTACAACTTTATAAAAAAAATAAAAAATAAAAAAGAAGATTTGGTAATAAGTAGGAGTCATAACTCCCATTTTTGCTCTTCTTTCTATTTCTTTTTTTACCTTTGTCTTTTTTACCTTTAGCTAATTTTTCAAGTAAACCAAGACCAGGTTTTACATCATCCATAGGTTTTGTTTCAATTAAACCAGCATCTACTGCAGCTGAAAAAACATCTACACCTGCACCAGTTCTGGTTAATACAGTAGACCATCCATCTGGAGCACCAACAGATCCTGTTGAAATATCTGCAAATTCACAAACATAATCATTACAGACATTACATCCTGCTTGTTCATATCCATGAGTGGATTTAATTGGAATACCTTGAGGTTCATCACTACCTTCGGTGTATATCCAGAATTTTCCTTTTCCAATATCCATTTTTGTTACTTTATCCAAATCAACATCCATTAAACCTTTAGTAAAAGTATCTAATGAAGCCATTGGGAAGTTTTCCATACAAAAGATACCAATTAATAAGTTAATTTTATCAGCAATAAATCTTGTGGAAAATGGATATGCTTGCATTTTTCTAATACCCTGCATTTGACAAGGAGTAACAACAGTTCCAATTGATTCAATACCATATTGACGTGCTGCTTCTTTTATTCCCCATACATTAGGAGACATTGAATATTTAGTTCCGGCAGCTGCAAGAACTTCATCAGCAGTGGTAGCTATTTCTGGAACAGGAACCCAGTCATCACCTGGGTCTCCAGCTACAACAGCACCTTCAATAATATTATTTTCTAATGCATAAATAAGTAATGCAGAAGCAATACCACCGTCTTGAGCTACTTCCTGAATTCTTTTATCAGTGGATCTAGCTGCTACAGCTTCTTTATAAGTACCTAATACCATAATCAACTCCTCCTAAAGTCCTGTATCCTTTTTAATTTGTGTTAAAGGTAACCATGATCTTGGACACATTGTGTAACAAGAACCACATTTAATACATCTGTCAGTATTAATAGTCGGTCTGCCTTCAACCATATCTATAGCTCTAGTTTGACATGCAAGAGCACAACTTCCACAGCCGCTACATAATCCTTGACGGATAATGTTGTTTAATACATCACAACCGCATGCAGTAGCACAAGTTGCTAAATCAAGTGCTGGTTGTAAGTATTCCATATCACCATTACATAATGCAACAACAGTTTTTGCAATCATTTCAGGAGATACTGGACAACCTGGAAGTGCTACATCTACTTTTACTAATGAACTAACTGGTAAGAAAGATTCATGTTTAGGTTGAGCTTGTTGTCCTCCACGAGCATAAGTTGTAAAACAACCATTAAGAGCACAAGAACCAAATGCACAAATCAGATCAGATTTTTCTCTAGCTTCTAAAAGCTCATGTACACTGTGTTCATCTTGCAAACATACAGAACCTTCAATTAAACATAAGTCCATTTCTGGCATTTCCCATAAGTCAACTAAAGTTTGACCATAAACAATATCTACCATATCTGTAAGTACAACATCTAAAATGTCATAGTTTTCAGTTAAGGACATACCGTCTCCAGTACAACCACTTAAGTGAATGTAACCTATACGTGGTTTGTTGGTTGCTGTTTCTTTTTGGTTTCTGCTACAGGAGCTGCTGTTTCTTCAACTTCAGGAGCAGATTCTATTTTTTGTTTGGTTTCTGCTTTAGGTTTTTCAGAACCACCAAAAGCTTTTCTAATTTTATCAAACATTATTTTACCCCGATTTCTTTTAAAATAATATCCATAGCTTCAGGAATTGCCTTTTCAACAGGTTCAGTTAAACCCATTTCAACATCAGGAGAGGAAATCTCTTGAGGTTTGCATCCAACAATAATCACTTCACAATCTTTAGCAAGGTCGTGAAGAGGCTCTTCAACAGGCCAGGAATGAACATTTTCATATTTTCCTCTAGGCATGTCATAAGGGCTAAATACTTTAACAGTCCCCGGTTCTGCATCAAACTCAACAACATCAATTACAATAACTTTTTTCCAATATTCATCAGGAAGAGAAAAAAAATAAAGTGTGTTGCTCCTGTTCCAGCATCAATAAACATAACTTCGTCAGGCATTTCTTTGTCTTCGAAATATTCTTCCAATTTATGAATCACAAATGGTCCAAAACCATCATCTTTAAATAAAATATTTCCGCATCCCACAACGATTGTCTCTGCATGATAAGGCATATAATTTCCTCCTAGCTCCTTATATTCTCACCATATCGTTTTTAAGTATGCTTTTATCCTCATCATCAACTACCATTACATGAGTTGCACATGATAAACATGGGTCATAAGCTCTGATAACATCTGCACCAAATTCGTGATGGAAACCTTCAGTAGCTGGTCCCATTGTTGGAATATTCCAGGTAGTTGGTACAATAGCTGAATAGAATTGGATTTTACTATCTTTAACAGTAGCCATGTGTACATTAGTACCCCTAGGTCCTTCAATTACACCAATACCTAATTTACCAGTTCCTCTATCATCATAATCAGCTCTAGCTGGAGCAGAAGTATCAATTTGTTCAAGAAGATCAATAGTTAAATTATAATTATTTAACATTTCCTCAGCTCTAGCTACATGTTGAGCAACTACACCTTTGTCTTTAAATCCGTTGAATTTTTCCATTCTTGCTCTAGGACCTGTTTCAACATTTTTTTACCATTAATTAAAGGAATGGTTGTACATGCTTTTTACCTATTTCAGGATCATCATACCAAGCTTCCGGTAAAACTTCTGAGAAATTATCATAATCAAATTCATCAAGATTACCATATGATGGACTAGATGCTAAAAGTGGTACATCAACAACACCTAAACCTTCAGGAAGTTCTCTTGCAGCAATGAATGATTTCATTAATTCCACATGTTTTTCAAAATCAGGTTTAAAAGCTTTTAATCTATCAATTAATTTATCTTTTGTAGCTGAAGTAATATTTCTAGCCATACCACCTATCCTAATATCAGATGGGTGAATACCTTCACCAGCAAGCATATCAACTACATATTGCACATTTTTCCTAACAGCAGATACACTTTTAACTGCAGTAGTGAAATCTTCTTCAGGTACAAAATCAGGTGCAATTAAAAATGATGAATTGCAGCACTGTTAACACTGTGAGCAGCCAAAGTAGCTTCCCTTAATAATTTTCCTGCTTTAGGAACTTCGATATCTAATGAATGGTCGACAGCTTCTACAGAAGCTAAAGTGTGTGGTATTGGGCAGACACCACAAATCCTTTGACATAAAACAGGAGCTGTTTCAGGATTTTTACCTGCAACCATTTTTTCTAAACCCCTAACTGGAGTGATACTTAAATATCTACCTTTTGTAACAATCCCTTCATCATCGACTTCCATGACAAGTTCCGCATGACCCTCTTGACGAGATGTTGGGGATATAACTATTCTGTCTTTCAAATGTGTCACCTCTCTTTTCAAAAAATAATTAGAAACTAACATTTAATATTTATAACCAATATTCATATATATAATATAGTTTGTATAATAAATAGAAAAGTATATATACTATAATATAAATTTTTATTAAATGAAGTAAAATAATTAATAATATGGATTAAATTTATAAGTTAAATTAACCTAATAATATATTATTGTAAAAAAAAATAGTACATTCTATTTAAAGTTAATTACAATTTTATTAATTAAAAATGGAGGTAATACCTTGGATAAATCAAATATAATAATTTCTATCATAATTGTTATATGTATTGCTGCAGGAGTTGCTGCTTATGGAATAACTAATAGTGAAAATCCGGTTTTCAGTAATTTAAATAGTGTAGACTCCGGTAGTGGTGATTCTGGCAATGGTATTGGAAACAACACAACACACCATGATTCCCAAAGTACCAACAGTCATGGAAGCGGAAATGGAGGAACAGGAACAGGTAGTGGAAGTGGTGTTAGTTCAGGTTCTGGATCAGGTTCAAGCTCAAGCTCCGGATCAGGCTCAGGCTCAGGATCTGGAAGAGGTCATCATCCTACACCTTCACCTACCCCAAGCACTCCAAAAATAACTTCAGGTGAAGCGAAATCAATAGCAAATCAAAATATTGAAGCAGTTGGATGGTATGCTGGAACCCCAACATTATCTGCAGACAAAACTGTTTGGTATGTTCCAATTTTTGATCAAAACGGTGCAACTGTAGACAGTATTGAAATAAATGCCAATACTGGTGCAGTTATTGGAAGAGGATAATTAAATTATCCTCCTTATTTTATTTTTTAAAAATTTTCAATTTTAAAATAATAGCTTTAAATATAGTTAACTATAAATACTAAAACATACAAAATTTAGTATTGTTGTATATAAGGGCCCGTAGCCTAGCTGGATAGGGCGTCGGACTTCTAATCCGAAGACCCCGGGTTCAAATCCCGGCGGGTCCGTATTTCTTATAAAATCTTTTTTAAAAATACAGAACTTATTAAATAATATTTTAACATGGGCTTGTAGCCTAGTCTGGAAGGGCGTAAGACTCTAATCTTAAGATCGAGGGTTCAAATCCCTCCAAGTCCGTATTTTTTTAACTAATTTACAATCATTTAGCGATAGCTTTCTTTAAAAAAAAAATTAATTATTGAGGCAAACAAAAACTTTATATATGTTCATATGAATATATGTTCATATGAGTTCAAATGATGTATGTGAAATCAAAAGTATCAGAACAGATATTGTTGATGATATTGCTCATAAAATGAAAGATGATGATATTGTTCTAAAAACATGTAATCTTTTTAAAATATTAGGAGATGCTAACAGAGTAAAGATCATTTTAGCACTCCAATATGATGAATTATGTGTTTGTGAGCTATCATTACTTCTTGATATGAGCCAATCTAGTATATCACATCAATTAAGACACTTAAGAAATAGTAACATTGTTAAATTTAGAAAAGAAAATAAACAAATATTCTATTCTTTAATTGATGAAGAGATACTCAATATCCTTAAAGAAGGCGAAGAATATGCAAACTAACCATGCTGCACATAAACATGACCATTCAGAAGAACATCATCACCATGATGAAGATGACTGCTGTAGCCACGACCACCACGAACATCACCACCATCATGACGGAGATGACTGCTGTGGACATGATCATGGTCCAGGATGTGCATGTGAAGCAGATTTATTAGAAAATATTGATAAAGAAGCAAATGTAGAACAGTCAAAAAAACCATTGGGAATATTTGCAATAGGTATAATCCTTTTAGCATTCGGATATGCATTAGAAATGTTTAATGTTGTCAATCCTATTGTAAGTCAGGTAATCTTCCTAATAGCTGTAATTTATGTAGGAAGATATATAATAATAGAAGGAATTGAACATTTATTTGAAGGAAAAGTTAAAATTGAATTATTAATTACAATAGCTACCTTTGGAGCATTCCTCCTCCAATCCGGAGAAGAAGGTGCAATGTTAATGATTCTTTTCTACTTAGGTGAATACCTAGAACATTACTCCCTAAATAAATCTAAAAGCTCATTAATAGAACTTGTTAAATTAACCCCTGATACAGCTATGGTAAAACATGGTGATCACGAACACGAAAAAGCAGTAGCAGATATTACAATTGGAGATGTTGTTGTTGTAAGACCTGGAGACAAAATACCTGTTGACGGGATTATTGTTGAAGGAACAACCTCTGTTAACCAGGCTTCAATTACTGGTGAAAGTTTAGCAGTAAGCAAAAGCATTGGAGATGAAGTATATGCCTCTACAATAAATGAAGAGGGATACATTGAAATTGAAGTAAACAAAGGCAACGATGATACAATATTTGCTAAAATTATTGAATTGATTAAAAATTCAGAACAGAACAAAGCACATATCGACGTATTTATCGACAGATTTGCTGAATATTACACTCCAATTGTTGTAGTATTGGCTATTTTAGTAGCTATTTTACCTCCAATATTATATGGAGCTTCAATAACTGACTGGACTTACAGGGCATTAACCCTTTTAGTTATATCCTGTCCTTGTGCATTAGTAATATCCACTCCTGTATCTATAGTATCAGCTATTACTAAAGGTACTAAAAACGGTATTATTATTAAAGGTGGAGAATATGTTGAAGAATTAGCCAGAATCAAAGAAGTTTTATTTGATAAAACCGGTACTTTAACTGAAGGTAAACTTGAAATAAATGAAGTTCAAACCTGTGGAGAACATGATAAAGAGGAAATACTTAAAATAGCATGTTCTATTGAATCCAAATCAAAACATCCTATTGCACATACATTTGTTCAATACAAAAAAGATCACAGCATTGAATTAGAAGAAGTGGAAAACTTTGAATCAATAGCTGGAAAAGGTTTAAAAGGAGACATTAACGGAAAAACTTACTTCATAGGCAACAAAACTTTATTCAGCCAGGACATTAATCTTGAAAATAATGGAATGAGCACTACTGTAATCATCGGAACTGAAAATGAAGTTTACGGTTTAATTACCTTAAAAGATAAAATTAGAGATGAAACTCCATCTACAATAGCTAATCTTAATGCTAAAGGAATTAAAACAACTATGATTACAGGAGACAATGAAGCAACTGCTAAGTTAGTGGCTGATGAAATTGGATTAAGCAGTTACCATACAGATTTACTTCCTCAAGATAAAGTTAATATAGTATCAGATGCTGTATCAAAGCATCAGGATGTAGCTATGGTTGGTGATGGTGTAAATGATACTCCATCTCTTGCCCGTGCGAATGTAGGAATAGCTATGGGTCTTGAAGGTGCAGATGTAGCTATTGAAACAGCAGACATTGTTTTACTTGAAGACAAGTTATCCAAAATTAATTTACTTGTTGATTTAGCTAAAAAACAATGGGTAAAATCAAATTCAATGTTGCTTTCTGTTTAAGTGTGAAAGTAATATTAATGATACTTGGTATTGCAGGATACATCAGCTTATGGGAAGCAGTTCTTATTGGAGATATGGGAATTACTTTACTTGTAGTAGGCAACTCCTTATTGCTTGCAAAATAGATATATTCAAATTATCTATTTTTCTTATTTTTATTGATTTCATTTTCAAATACTGTTTTAAGAATTAAAAATTATTTTTATAAAAAACTACATATTTTAAATAATTTACAAAATAAATTAAAAGTGCATTGCAAAAAAGAGTTAGAAAGTATTAAAAAATACTTAAATAAATTTTAGATATTTCTTAAAAATTATCTAGAGTAGTTAAAGTTTCAGCTTCTCTTTTTTTCTGATTTTTTATCAAAAGAAATTTCACCGTATTTTCCTCCACCACCCGGAGTTATGTGTATGCTTTTATTTGTGAAAGCTTCAATAGCTGGAGAAATTGATGAATCTATTTTAGCTATTTCCTCTACAGGTTCATTAATCAGTATATCAATTTCAGTTCTAAAGTTATCTATCAGATTTTGCCATTTTCCCTGAACTGTTTTTGTTGTAACTCCCTTATCATAAACTGTTGATATTAATTCAGCCAAAGGCATTAAATGAACATATTTAGGCCTAAAATCAGGATGTTTCGGTTCATCATAATCAGCTATTTCACTTATTCTGAAATCCACCCCTTTTTTGATTGTTCCGCCGCAGCTGCATTTCATCTTATTTTCTTTAGCTATTAACGGATCAACTAATTTGTAACATTTGGTACATGCAGTCATATGATATTTTCCAAGGTTCGGCACCAACCCATAATTTGCTTTAATATCTTTGTTTTTTATTGATTTTTTTATTGATGAATAAGACATATCTTCAAGCTCAATTTGATTAAACTCCCTACCTAACCTGTGTGGCCATGGAGAGTGGGCATCAGAATTAGTAAGAAATGGAAAATTCTTAAGTTCAGCTACAGTATCTGCCATAAATGTATCTGCAGACAAACCAAGTTCTACAAAATCCGGAGCCTTATCATAGCAGTCATAAATACTGTCAAAAGATTTGTACATCCCAGTCCATGGAGTAAAAGCATGAGCCGGTCCAATTAAACAGTCATATTCTTTAACCATTTCTAAAAGTTCTGCTCCTGAATATCTTGTTCTAGGTCTTCCGTCGCTTTCTTTATTTTTAGAAACCAGTTTTTCAGACAGTTCTCTTGCAATACCAATATCCGGAATTATAATTAAATGATGAATCCTGTTTTTTCCTTCAACTTCTGTTGTTAAAACAAAATCCATATCATCTGCAGTGTAAATTCCATCTCCTTTATATGTTGTACTTTCCTCAATAATGTTTAACCAGCCCGGATGGAATGCATCGCCAGTTCCCAGAAGTTGCAATCCTTTAAGCTTTGATTTAGGAGCCATATTTTTTATCAGCATATCTTTAGATGAAGCCATTGAAAAACAGCTATGAACATGAAAATCAGCATTAACTAACATGGATAATAATTAGCTATTAATAATATATTAAATCATCTAATATTTTCTTAAACTCCTTGTAATTTAGACTTTTTTTAGGTTTTTTTAAATCAATGTCTAAGTTATCTTCATTAACTATTCCATTAATGGAAGTTAAATTTTTTAAAAAATCATTGGTCCTGTTAATTACATCAATCAAATCATTTCGGGTAGTCGGATAAGCTAATTCCAAAATAGGTACTCCCTTATCTTTAATTAAAGCCATAACCATGTTACGTTCATTAGAACATCCTGAACCGCCAAATAAAATTAACTCATTTAATACATCATACATTCTTTTATAATGCTCAGGCCTTTTACCAAGAACAATAAATGCATCTGCCAATTCCAAAACTCTGGAAAATAATGTTAAACGGCCTTTAACTCCTGAAGGTAATTCATTTGAAAAATAAGAACTGCCCAGTAAAATATTATCCCTATTTAAAGTATATGGAGCCTGAGTATCATCACATTTTCCACTGGAAACATCCATATTATTATATTTTGAGAAATTTGTCGGTGATATATATTCGTGACCGTTTTTTTCAATTAATGGAACTACAATCATAGCAGCATCTGGAATAACAGCTACTTTCATGATTAATACCTCCCCATTTTATTAAAACAGCCAAATTTTAAAAAAAAAGTAAATAAATGATATATTTATCCAATATATCTTAAATCATCACTACTGCTAGCATTAGCTTTGTTAATTATGTCTTGTTCCATTTGTTGAGCTTTAGCTAACATTTCTTTAGTTTCTTCAGCTCTTTCTTCTAATTTATCAGTACCAATTTCAAAATTAAGCAAAATAGCTAATTTATTTAAAATAGCTTCAGCTGACTGTGCATCAATGAAATAACCCGGAGTCTGACCCATTAAGCAAATACCATTCATTTCCTGACGAAGACCTAAACCTAAAAACAATCCAGAAGCTCCTACAATTCCACCATCATTAGATCTGATTTCAACTTCTGCATCTTTTAAAAGCTCAATGTTTTCTTCATTAGTAGCTGCTCCAAAAACTTTAGATTCTTCAACAGGTTGGCCAGTAGCCATTCCACCTAATGTGAATATTTTACTAGCTCCCTTATCCTTAACAAAGTTTAATATATCTTGACATACGCAGTATTGACCTTCTGGAGATAAAGCCTGAGTGTTTCCAACAAGAATAATAATATCCAAATTGTCTTCCCCAACATTTTTAACATAATATAATTCATTAATCATGTTTTCAATTAAACCTTCTTCTCCAACAAAAACTTGCGGAGGAAAACTTGGAGAATAAATTTCTGCAAATTTAGTAGCATTAAATTCATCAATCATGTGATCTGCAGCTAATTTACCTACATGACCAATACCTGGCAATGCTTCTATAAAAATAGGATTATTTAATTCAACATCCTCTAAAACAGTAATTTGTGTGATTTCCATCTAATCATCCTTTTTATTCATAGCATCTTTTTTTTAATATGCGACGATACTTTCCGTATTTATCCTCAATAGAAAATTTAGGAGGATAAATAACTTTAAGCTCCCCGCCACATTGAGGGCAAGCATCCTCCATTGTATAAATCTTACAATCAGGACATTTATTCATTTTCATATTCATAAAAAATCTAGCTATCCAACTCTCTTAAGAAAGAACCATTTCCTTCAGAAGCTTCAACTATTTCAATACATCTATCAGCTGCTGCTTTAAGAGCTTTTTCAGCTAAAATGTAATCAGTAGATTTTACAGTTATCCTATATCTTGGTGCACCAACACATTGAACCTTAATTTCTTCCTCTTCGTCCCCATTATCTTCAGCTGCTTTAAGAGCTTCAATAATGATATCAACACCATCCGGGACAAAAGTTTCAATATCAACATAACCACTGATATGAACTTCAGGAGGAGTAATATTTTTACTAGCTATTTCAGTTATAGCATCAGCCCACTCTTGAGATATACCTTCATCAGTAAGAGATTTTGCACCATCATCAGCTGCTGTTTCAAAAGCACCGTAAACATCACCGAAAATATCCATTAATTCATAACCTACTTCCTCATAAGCATCATTTAAAGATTTGTCTAATGATTTAGCAGATAATTCCAAGAATTTTTCAGCTTTTTGTTCAATTTTCCAATGCTGGATTTTTTAGTTCTTTGATCTTCCCTAATTCTTTTTAAAGAAGCATCCACATGCCCTTTTTTTAGGATTTACCCTAAGAACACGACAAACTATTTTTTTTGATTTTCTCTTACATGGTCTCTGATATTTTTTTACCCAACCAGAAGATACCTCAGAAATGTGAATAAAAGCTTCTTTACCATGGTATTCCTCTAATTTTGCGAAAGCCCCATAATTAAGAACTTTATAAACAGTACCAATAATAAGTTCTCCTTCGTCAGGCCATTCTTGATTTTTCCTCACCATATAATCACCAAAAAATAAAATAAAAATTTAAAAAAAAATAGAAAAAATAATAAGCTAGATTAAAAAATTTCGATTGAATCTAGTTTAAAACTTTATCAATATGTGCCATAATTTTAGCTTTAGCACCACGAGATTTGACAAGTGTTTTACCACAAATGATACATTTTACATCTGATGCAGCACGATCAAAGATGATTTGTTCATTGTCACAATCTAAACATTTTACTTTTAAAAAGTTTCCTCTACCTTTACTAACCATGTTAACCACCTTATTTAGCTACAAATTCTGCTTTACCAGTTCTGAATGATTTTTTAATTTGGGATTTTCCACATTCTTTACATTTAAGTCTTAAATCTAATTTTTTAACTGGTTTGTTTCCAGCAGGTAAAGGCCTTGGGTAACCTCTATATCCAGCAGTTACACGTCTGAATTGTCTTTGTCCCCATTTTAACTCACTAGCTTTTCTTTTTTTTTTTTGCAGTATGTACTTCGTGCATTGTGTGTTTTTTACAATGTGGACAGTAAGTTCTTTTTTTCTTTTGGTATTTTCATATTTCCACCATTAAATTTTACACTAAAAAGTGTCCGATTAATTAAATTATTATAAATCTATATGAGAATTTTATCTAGTCTGAAAAATATCAAAGATCTAGAGGATTAAAACTGTATTGTAACATACTCCGTTTACACAAAGCAGAAATCCAAATTATATAAAAAATATAATTTCTTATTATCACAAATAGATACGGTTTGTATTTATATTCTTTACAATATTTAAAGGTTTAGATTTTAACAAAACGAGCTTTATGATTTTTAACAAAAATTTTAGCATTGATTTTAGGTAAAACCACCAAATCCTGAGGTCTGAACGGACCATAAACCCTTTCATCAACTCCAACAATAGAATCAACATCATCAAATACAAGCATTGTAACCAGTTCTGAATCTTTAGCTATTTTTCTAGATTCCAAGTCAACAAATTCATCATTATCTCTTGCTAACTCAGATATATCATCTTCAACTTTAGCGGGTTTAATATTTGACTTTTGAATTTGTTTTTCGATTGGCTCTGGCTTTTCATCAGTGATTACTTTCGCTTTGGAAATTTCATCAATTCTATTTAAAACTGCATCATCCCGGGAACTTTTAACTTCATCATCCAAAGTATTGACCGGAGGTTTTGGGGTTTCTTTAACAGGAACATCAGTTTCACTTGGAGTATCATCATCAGAAGATAATTTTTCAAGTGAAATGCTTTTTCTATGATTTGTTAAAGTATCAATTAAAGAAAAGTAAAATTTTTTCTTCTTCAGGAGTTAAATTAAGAGGTGTTGTGTCAATTAAATCAAATTGTGGCTTACCTGCAAATAAATGGTAAGACCTGTGAATATTAACAACAGCCGCATCAGTAATTTTGTGTTCACGCCTTTCACAAATCTCAGTAGCTATTCTTTGAGTATCTTTTAGCAAGTACTGTTCTGCAGCAAATGGATCATTACCTATATGGGTTCTTAACTCATCTAAATACTTATGAATATCTTTATAAAAGGAGTCTTCTACACGAGCTAATGTACCGTTACTACGCTCTTTTTTTGAATTTTACGCAATTGTTGAAAGAATTGATCCACTTAATACCATCTCTGATGAGTTTAATATAAAAATAAAAAAAAGTTTATAGATGAAAAATTATTCATCTGATTCTAATCTTGGAGCAAGTAAGAAACTAAGTTTACCATCACCAGTAACCATATTAAGAGTTAATTTTAATGGCATGTCAGTACCTAAACCGATTTCAGCTTCTTCAGAGAATTTGTCTGCTTTAAGCATTTCTCTAATTTTGTCCAATGAGAATAAAGATTTTTCTTGAGTGCTGATATTTTCACCATGAAGATATTTAATACTTGCATCACCAAATTCACCATCAGCAGATGCTCTAAAGTAGTCTTCATCAACTTGAAGAGCTATTTTATCTGAGAAAATATCAATATCATTAATTGCATCTTTTAAGATTCCAAAGTGAACTTTGAAAGCTGCAGGATGTTCAAGTTCTGGTGGAGTAGGATTATCATATTCAATATCAATTAATCTTATTTTGAAAGTTCTTGTAGCATCCCCTTCAAAAGTAATTATAAAATTACCTTCATCTAAAGACATGATAACTCTATCTTGAGATTTTGCACGTTTAAGAACACTCATGAATTCCCCAGTATCAATATTAATCTTTTCAGGAACATCACAAACATATTCATCAAATAAACTTGCTTTTAATTCTAAATGTACGAATGTTATATGACTACGGTCTAAGGCATCTAACCTCATACCTTCACTATCAGTTTGAATTTGTACTTCATCAACAATAGATGAAATAGCATCAAAACTTGTTTTTAATATACTAGAATCACTTAATTCCGCTTTGAACATATATAATCCTCTAATAAGAATTTATTAATTATTAATTAGATATTTATATTTTTATCTTTATTACTTATAAAACATTAGGTCAGTATTTAAAAAATTTTAGTAAAGGACTATTAAATAGATCATTTTAATCTATTAACCATAACCTCATGTGCTTTAAGTTACATTTCATCATTTCACTCTTCAATTGAATCAACATCATATTTATTCTTCATAGCATTAAATATCAAATCATCCGCAATGTGAGGATTTTTTGGTAAAAACGGTCCGTGCAAATATGTTCCTATGAAGTTTTTATAAATCATCCCTTCATTATTATCCTCATCATTATTTCCATGTCCGGATATAACCTTGCCTAAGCTTTTATAATTATGAAATGTCCTTCCACCATGATTTTCAAAACCAACCACTTCTTTCGGTTCTAAACCAAGGTTATTTTCTATTAAAATATCCCCAATCAATCTGTCCTGCTGACTTGTTGTTTTAATATCAAATATTTCAAGACAAGAAACATTATCTCCTTTAACATCACAATATTCATTGCCGAACATCTGATAACTTCCGCAGATAGTTAATATTACTCCATCGTTTTCAATATAATTTTCTAAATCCTGTCTTTGCTTCAATAAATCATTGTAAACAATGCTTTGAGTTCTGTCAGAACCTCCGCCAATTAAAATCAAGTCAATATCATCATAATCAAAATCCATGTCATGATTTACAGAATAGCTTTTCTGATTAAATTTAATGCCTCTCCATTCACATCTTTTTTAATGCATTTTAGATTACCTATGTCCCCGTAGATATTCAGAATATCAGAATACATATCAACAACATTTAATTCAAAACTCATGCTTTTTCCCCTTTAAGTTTCATAAGTACTTTTTCTAGCTTCAGGCATTGCTGTAAATGTTCCGATAATATACGCCTTATCATTTTCAGCTACAATTTCCTCTACACATTCAGTAACGTCACTTTGATCTTTTGAGTGGTAAATTTCAATTTTAGAGGTTGGGAAATCCACATATTTTAATCTTAAAGCTACTTCTTCAGCTCTTGTTCCAACACAGTAAAATTTATCAATATTTGGAGTATTGGATATTTCTTTAAAATATGCATCCCAAATCCAGGAAATATCTTTACTGTCAGGCCCATAATCGTTTAAAATAAACATGAAGGATTTTTTATCTTCATCAAATTTTATAGTTGAGAAAACTTCACTTAAACCGACAGGATTTTTAGATAAAACCAAAACAACATCACAGCCATTTACAGCTATCCTTTCCATTCTTCCACGTTTATATTCAAAGTTTTCAATTTGATATTTAATTACATCATAACTGAAACCGTTTTCCCTTGCAAGAGCAATAGCTGCAAGAGCATTAGAAACATTGTAAATTCCAAGCAGATTTAAGTTGATTTGAGCTGATTCTTTTTTATCTTTAACTGTGAAATTATAACTTCCGTTTTTGAAAGTCACATCATCAATTACATAATCCGCTTCATGGTTTTTGGCTCCGCATTTAGAACATGAAAATTTACCATGATTTCCATAATTGATATATTCATAATCCAGTTTATTTCCACAGACAGGACAGAATACAGATTCTTCAACATTAATACCATTTTTACTGAATGGATTTTTCTTTAAGCTATAGTACACTTTTGGCTGATTGGAATCCTGAAAATAAAGAGAAATTGGACTGTCTGCATCTAAAATAAGTGTGGAATTATGTCTTTTACTTGATTTTTGAACTAATTTAATTGTGTTTTCCACTTCCCCATATCTGTCTAACTGATCTCTAAAAAAATTTGTTATAATTATATAATCACTTGGCAGATATCTGGTAACATTAGGCATAGACCCCTCATCTACTTCAAATATTCCCCAGTCATAATGGCTTTGATGGTTTTGAATAAAAGAGCTGGTAACTCCTGTAATCATGTTGGAACCATTTAAATTAGATACAATATCATAATCTTTACCTTCAAAATGTGATTTGCCAAATTGTTTGTAGTTGTTTTCCCGTTTGTTCCTGTAATAAGTGCTACTTTATCACATTTTTTTGCAAAATCCTTTAAAATATCTGGTTTAACAGCAAGGGCTATTTTTCCAGTTAAAGATGTTCCTTTTCTGCCTGCCTTTTGAACAACTTTATTTCCAATCATACCCGCCAATACTGCTATTTTTGACCTCATTTCTAATCACAACTAGGATAAGTTATTATTTAATATGCTTTATTTTAAGAGCATTTAAATTATTCTCTAAATTTATACATTAATAAGATATTTTATTTATATTTTTGCTAAAAAAGGAGATGTAAAATCCATCTTAAAATTTGTTGAATATTGTAAAATAATGTTTTAAGTCTTGTTTCTTTATTTGCAGCCATACGGTTTTGTTTTTATTTATTCTGCTAAATTTTCTTTTTATTATGATAAATACAGTTCCAATATTATTTCTTCTAGAATATATTTCTTTTTGAATATTTGTTGACTTAATCTTTTTCAAACCAATACTGGGAAAAATAGAAGACTTTTTCAAATTACTCAAACAAAAACACCCACATAAACAAATACACAAATATAAGCAAAAATCAGTTGCAAAAACAGTATATTTAAATATATTTTTATAATCAGTAATTATATCACAAGGATTCAGTACAAAAATAATAATACAACAATTATCCAAAAACTAAAAATTCAGAGCCCAAATAATTTAAATTATTGCCAAATCCATTACTAATTATTCCTGCTTAAAAATTAAATCCAAATAATTTTGCCATCATTATAACTATTGTAAAAAATATTAACTAAATCGCAGTATAAATTAGATGCTAAATGCTGAGTTCCATCATATAATCCAGACATCATAAATATAAGATATAAAATAACCAATACAACTAATTTAACCTCTGAAACCATCATACCTCCCTTCAGAATCTAAAACTTCCATTCACATAATATTTTCAATGATGAAAATATAAAATCCCACATTTATAAAATTATGACTATTATCATAAGTACAACAAGCACTGCTACAAGATACTTATGAAATTTACTATGAATTCCCCTTTTAAATTCAATAATTTCAAGCCACATAGCCAACGTTTCAAAAAAGACCAATTAATCCCACAATAGCAATAATTTTAAATTCAGAATTACTATGAAAAGCATACCATCCCCTAGTTCCCATAAATATAAGACTTATCATGATGCTAACTATACCTATAGCTTGAATAAGATTATCTAAAAATTCATTACCTTCTTTTTGTTTAAATCTTAAAAACGTGTTATAAACATATCCACACACCACAATTACAAAAAATGCAACAAACATACTTGTCAGTATCATTCCTACCATTAAATCACCACATTATTTTAAAAAAAAAATAACAAGATAAAAAAATAAAATATTTTTATCCCCTTAATTATAATCACTTTATTTTATATAACCATCAAATTTAAATATTAAAATTATAAAATTTTAAAAAAAATACCACAATATTCCATTCAAAACAACATCAGTGCACACAAAATTGAAATTAACCAAATCACAGTATAAATATTTATTAAATGATTATTTTTTAGCCTATATTTTCTGTCATATGTTCCTGCCATCAAAAATACTACAAATAAAATAGACAATATAACCAACTTAACCTCTGAAACCATCATACAACCCCTTCAGAATCTAAATAATTCCAAAATCTTCTCCAAGCCATATCTTCAAAAACACCTTTGAAATAATTATACGGTAAATAAAAAGTTTTTTCAAGTTACTTTCCCCGAATGCTTCATCTATCACATATCTTGTAGCTGTTTTTATAGGTTTTTTAATTGGATTTTCATATATTCCAGACCCATAATTCGCATAAACAAAAGGAGCATTTCCATCTAAAAGATAATTATACATACTGCATTAATTAAAGAAAACACGATTATTATACAGATGAAAAATTTTAGGAAATTTTTTACATAATTATTTTATGACATCATAAAAATTTGTTTTCTTCCAATATCATTTTTCAACTTTTAATTATATTCAAAACTTTATATAAACTTTTTTAATTTTATTTTACCTACACTAAAAATACTTATTTGATTAAATATATAAAAATTAAATTAAAATGAATATATCTTATTTAATGAACTATAAAATTTTACAACCAAATAAATAATAGTTAAAAGATTTAACAGTTGATTCTAAATAAGTGTAATCCCCTATGTAGTTCCATATTATTTTATTAAACAATACCCATTTTAGACTAGCAAAATACAAAATTAGACAGAAAACACAAAAATAAATAAACCTATAAAATTTTATAGACTCAAAAAAGGAAAAAAATATTATATTTTCCCCATTTTATTCATTGCAGGCTTTTTTCATAGCTGAGACATATTCTTTTAGAGGTTCTGCTGCATTTTCACCATGCTCTTCAATGATTTTTACAATAGCACTTCCTACAATGACCCCGTCAGCTATTTTACCAATGTTGGAAGCCTGTTGAGGTGTGTTAATACCAAAACCAACAGCTAAGGGCAGGTCACTAACTGCACGAATATCATCTAAAATAGATTTCAAGTCTGTTTTTTATTTCACTGCGCATTCCAGTAACTCCTAAAGAAGAAACAACATAAATAAATCCTGTTGCATCACCGACTATTTTTTGAATTCTTTCTTTTTTGAAGTTGGAGCTATTAATGAAATAACATCTACATCATTAGCTAATGCAATGTCTTTAATTTCACCTTTTTTTCCTCGTAAGGCAGGTCAGGTGAGATAATTCCATCGATTCCAAGTTCGCCGCATTTTTTTAAAGAATTTTTCATAACCATAGAAGAAAACAGGATTGATATAAGTTAGAAATACTAATGGAATATCTGTTTTTTGGCGAACTTTCCTGACTATTTCAAATACATCATCAGTTGTTGTATTATGACTTAATGCCCTTATATTTGCATCCTGAATTACAACTCCTTCAGCCATCGGGTCTGAAAATGGAATTCCAATCTCTATTAAATCACAGCCTGCTTCTTCCATAGCTAAAATATATTCTACTGTTTTTTCGACTGTCGGATCTCCTGCAGTTAAAAATCCTATAAATGCCTTACCGTCATTAAATGCATTTGCTATTTTACTCATATAACTCAACTCCCTATATCTTGCAATTGATGCAACATCCTTGTCTCCCCTTCCGGAAAGACATATCATAATAATTTCATCTTTATCCATTTTTGGAGCTATTTTCATTGCGTGTGCTACTGCATGAGCACTTTCAATAGCCGGAATGATTCCTTCCATTTTTGACAAATATTCAAAAGCATTTACTGCTTCTTCATCTGTAACCGGCACATATTCTGCTCTTCCAATATCTCTTAAATGTGCATGTTCAGGACCTACTCCAGGATAATCAAGACCTGCTGAAACAGAATAAACTTCAGATATCTGCCCATATTCTCCCTGATTAAATATAGATTTCATCCCATGAAATATTCCGATTTGTCCGTTAGTCAAAGCTGCTGCATTATATGGAGTATCCACTCCTTTTCCTCCTGCTTCACATCCGATTAATTTAACATCCTTATCATCTATGAAGTTGTAAAATGCACCCATCGCATTACTTCCACCACCAACACACGCTAAAACTGCATCAGGAAGTTTTCCTTCTTTTTTCCAAGAACTGTTTACGGGCTTCAGCACTTATTACTGCCTGGAAATCTCTCACCATCATTGGAAATGGATGAGGTCCCATTGTTGAACCTATTACATAATTTGTATCATGAACTCTTCCAATCCAGTCTCTAAAAGCATCGTTAACTGCATCTTTTAAGGTTTTTGTTCCTGATTTTACCGGATGAACTTTTTGCTCCAAGCAGTTCCATCCTATAAACATTTAAAGCCTGACGTTTGGTGTCTAATTCACCCATGTACACTTCACATTCCATATCCAGAAGTGCTGCTGCTGTTGCTGTAGCTACTCCATGCTGACCTGCTCCAGTTTCAGCTATTACTCTTGTTTTTCCCATTTTTTTAGCCAGTAAAACCTGACCAAGGACATTGTTGATTTTGTGAGCTCCCGTGTGATTTAAATCTTCACGCTTTAAATAAATCTTAGCTCCCCAAATCTTCAGTCATTCTTTTTGCATAGTATAATAAAGAAGGTCTGCCAGCATATTCTTTTTAAAAGTGTATTTAATTCTTCTACAAATTCAGAATCATTCATATAATGATAATACTGTTCTTCCAAGTAAATTAATTCATTCATCAAAGTTTCTGAGATATACTGTCCTCCATATTCTCCATATCTTCCATCATTCATATTTTTAGCCTCCATGACTTTTTTTATTTTATATTCATCTTTAAATCCGTCAGTTTCAACACCACTGCTTAAATCAATTGCATATGGCCTAACTTCCCCAATAGCTTGAGTGATATTTTCACTGTTTAACCCGCCTGCCAGAAAGAATTCCTTTTTAAGTTTTTTCTAATCAGCTGCCAGTCAAAGGTTTTGCCTGATCCTTTTCCACTGTCAAGCAACAAATAATCAGCTAATGAATCATCATACTCAGAAAAATCTGTATTTTCAGATACTTCAATAGCTTTAATAATCTTTAATTTGTAATCTGTTTTTTCTTTAAGAGTTTTAATATACTCTTTGTTTTCCATCCCATGAAGCTGTGCAATATCAATTGTACCGTCACTGCATAATTTCAGGATTTCACTAATGTCTGCATCTACAAAAACGCCAACACTTTGAATATCTTCGCAGAGTTTTGCTTTCATTTGTTTTGCAAGATTATGATCTACTTTCCTTTTTACTTTCAGCAAATACAAATCCTACATAATCCGGTTTGTATCTGTTTGCAAACTCTATATCCTCCAATCGTTTAAGTCCGCAGATTTTGATTTTAACCATTCTTAAACTCCTGAATCATTGCCTTCTTATCTGGTGATTTCATTAAAGTTTCACCTATCACAACTGCATCAACATTATTTTCTTTTTAATCTGGCAACATCTTCTTTTGTTTTAATACCACTTTCAGAAATAAATATGATATCTTCATCCACACATCTACGTAGGCGAATACTGTTTTCAATATCTACACTAAAATCTTTTAAATTTCTATTATTTACACCAATAATATCTGCACCTGCATCAATCGCCCTTTTAATTTCATTTTCATCATGAGCTTCAACAATAGCAGACATTCCCAAAACACGAGTTATAGTCAGATACTGTTCCAATTGCTCATCAGATAAAATAGATACAATAAGCAATACTGCAGATGCTCCAAGTAACTTGGCTTCATAAATCATGTACTCGTCAACAACAAAATCTTTCCTAAATGCTGGAATTTTAACATTTTTAACTATTTCCTTTAAATAATCATCAGACCCCTGAAAAAAAAGTAAGGTTCTGTTAAAACTGAAATAGCTGATGCTCCTGCAGCTTCATATTCTTTTGCAATATTTACATAATCAAAATCTTCAGCTATTAAACCTTTAGATGGAGATGCTTTTTTAACTTCAGCAATAATGCTGATATCATCACTGCCTAGGGCTTTTTAAAAGGATAATTGAAATAAACATCAAGATTGAATATTTTATATTTGAGTTTATCTAATGAATTAACCTTTTTAGCTTCAGACACTCTTTCTTTTGTTTTTTCAACTATTTTATCTAACATAAAATCAACTGTTTGTGTATTCAATAAATTTCTCAAGCTGTTTTTTAGCTCTACCAGAATCAATAATTTCACTGGCTAATCTAACACCATCAGCTATAGAGTCTGCTTTTCCAGCTACATACAAAGCAGCAGCAGAGTTTAAAACAACTGCATTTCTTTTTTGGTCCTTTTTGGCCGTCTAAAATAGACAATGTAATTTCTGCATTTTCCCTAGGGTTTCCACCTACAAGATCTTCTTTAGAACATCTCTCCATTCCAAAGTCTTCAGGAGCTATTTCATAACATTTTAACTCTCCATCTTTAAGTTCGCAGATGGATGTTTTATCACTAACTGAAATTTCATCCAATCCGTCCTGACCATATACAGCTAATGCAGATTTAACTCCTAAGTTTTTAAAGTACTTCGCAAAGAGGTTTTACAAGTGATTCGTCATAAACTCCCAAAACCTGCATTGCAGCGCCTGCAGGATTTGTCAGAGGTCCTAAAACATTGAATATTGTTCTTATAGATAATTCTTTTCTGACTCCGGCTACAAATTTCATAGCTAAATGATAATTTTGAGCAAATAAGAAGCATAAATTAATCTCTTTTAATATTTCCAGACTTTTTTCTGGCTCAATATAAATATTAACACCTAAAGCTTCTAAAACATCAGCTGCACCACACTTACTTGACGCTAATCTGTTTCCATGTTTAGCTACCGGAACTCCCGCTGCAGAAATTACAATTGAAGATGTAGTTGATATATTGAAACTGTTAGACCCGTCTCCACCGGTTCCAACTATTTCCAGGACTTCTTCATCATTTAACAGTTTTACACAGTGTGCTCTCATAGCTTTTGCAGAAGCTGTAATTTCTTCAATTGTTTCACCCTTCATTGATAAAGCTGTCAGATAAGCACTCATCTGAACTTCACTAGCTTCCCCAGACATTATTTCATCCATTGTATTATAAGCTTCATCAGCATTTAAATCATTTCCGTTTATGACTTTTAAAATAGCTTCTTTAATCATTTAATTATCCTCCCTAATTATTTTGTTTATGAAATTTTCAATTATTGTAATTCCATCAGGAGTCAATATTGATTCCGGATGAAACTGAAGACCATAAATATCGTATTTTTCATGTTTAACGGCCATTATTTCTCCATTATCTGCTGTTTTGGAAATTATTCTTAAATCTTTAGGCAGTGTAGTTTCAACCAAACTTAAAGAATGATATCTTCCAACAGTAATTTCATCATTTAAACCTTTAAAAATTGGGTCTTTATTTAATTTAGCTATTGATGATTTTCCATGCATTAATTTACTTGCATAAGATATTTTACCTCCAAATGCCACACATATTGCCTGATGACCAAGACAAACTCCTAAAATTGGTATTTTATCATAGAATTTTTAACAGTGACGACACAGATTCCCGCATCTTCCGGCCTTCCAGGACCAGGAGATAAAATAATAGCTTCAGGATTTAAATCTTCAATTTCGTCAGGGGTGATTTTGTCATTTCTATAAACTTCAATATCATCATTTACCTGTCCGATTAATTGATACAAGTTATATGAAAAGCTATCATAGTTATCTATTAATAAAATCATAAAATTCCCCCATCAGCTATTTTTAAAGCATCAATAACTGCCGCCGCCTTGTTTAAACATTCATCAAATTCATTATCTGGAACACTGTCAGCTACAATTCCTGCACCTGATCTTATGAAAACTTTATTGTTACGTGCAAAAGCTATTCTAATTGATATACAGGTATCTACATTACCGCTTAAATCAATATATCCAATAGCTCCACCATAAATTCCCCTTTTATTATTTTCAAGTTCATTAATAATTTCACAAGCCCTTATTTTTGGAGCTCCGGACAGTGTTCCTGCAGGAAGTATTGAATCAATAGCTGCAAGTGAATCCAAATCTTTTTCTTAAAGTTCCAGATACTGTTGAACCGATATGCATTACATGAGAAAATCTCTCAATTGACAGGTATTTATCAACACTGACAGAACCCATTTCAGATATTTTTCCAATGTCGTTACGTCCCAGATCTACAAGCATATTATGTTCAGCCAGTTCTTTTTCATCACTTAACAACTCTTTTTCAAGAGCCAAATCTTCTTTTTTCGGTTTTTCCTCTTGGCCTTGTTCCAGCTAGTGGAACTGTATATAATTTTCTATTGTTTAATTTAACTAAAGTTTCAGGTGAAGCCCCCGCTATTTCAATATCATCACTTGAAAAATAAAACATATAAGGTGAAGGATTTGTAGTTCTTAAAACCCTGTAAGTATCAAACAGGCTTCCGGAAATGTCTGCTTCAATTCTGTTTGACAGTACAACCTGAAAAATATCTCCTTCTTTAATATACTCTTTAGCATTGTTTACCATTTGACAATATTTTTGACGTGAAAACACTGGTTTGAAATCTGATTTTAAACTTAATGGTTCAATTTCTGCTTTTTTGCCTGTTTTAATTAATTTGGCTATTTTTTTCAAATCATCACAGGCTTTTTTATAATTTTTATCCAAATTGTCTGTTTTCATATTTGCAATTAAAACAATTTTCTGTCTGAAATTATCAAATGCAACAACCTTATCAAATAACATTAAATCAATATCTTTAAACTGATCCTGATTTTCAGCATCAAGGTTTAAGGAAGGTTCTGCATATTTAATATAATCATAAGCAAAATATCCTACAAAACCACCGGTAAACGGAGGTAAATCAGGTAATTTTGGAGATTTGTTTTGTCTAACCAAATCTTTAATAACTTCACCAGGGTCATCTGTTTCGATAATTATCTTCTCATCATCAGTTAATTTGGAGCTGTCTTCAAATTCGCTGTCTCCTTTAATTTGAACCCGTCCATTTTGACAGGTAAATTCTAAAAGTGGATCAAAACCTAAAAAACTGTATCTTCCCCATTTTTGTGAATCTTCAACACTTTCCAGCATATAACAATGTTTACTAATTTCTTTTAAAATCCTTAATACTTCTATTGGAGTAGCTATATCAGAGTACATTTCATAAGCTACCGGAATTCGTTTATATTCGTTATTTTTTGCAATTTCTTTTACTTCATCCAAACTTGGGGAAAACATTTTAATCACTATAATATACTTAGAATAATGTACTATTTAAATCCTTGTTGTACTTTTTTGTACATTATAATTTATTTGAAAAAAAATTATAATTTGTTTTGTTCCCTACTAAAATTAATGACAATCTTTTTAATTTGCCTGCTTTCCAAATAAGGAAGATTTTCAGTAAGTTCTTTTTTCAAACTACGATTCAATTCCATTCTTTTTTTGAACATACTCCTCGCCATCATACTGGCTAGAATATTGTTTATTTAAATTAGAATATTTAGTTATTAAAGGTTGAATAACCCTTTCAATATCATCATCTAACCTGTCATTAATTATTTTTTGCTTTTTAACATCAGACAAATAACCTATTAAAGCTATAAGGAATCCGAAAACAACAACAGTCAGTGCAGCAACCATATACTTATAAGAGTCAAAAAACATTACACATAAAGATACGCCTGCAATAACTACTGCAAGGCCCACCATTTTAATATTCATAGTAAAACACCTAATTATATAATTAATTTTCAGCATATATAAAGTATTATTTCTTATCTAAAAATTTCCATTCAATCTTTAAAGAGTTCAATATTAAATATAAAGATAGGATAGCTAAAATAGTAATTGTAATCATTACCAAATCATTGTTAAAAAGTATTGCATCCCTATCCAAATAAAATAAAGATTCTGCAAAGAAATTATTCATAATATGTGCAAATACAGGAACAAGAATGTTGTCTGTTTTAATATACAAAATACACATACACAATCCAAATACAAATGCTGAAATCATACTTCCATATCCATGAAGAACTCCGAAACATAATGAAGATACCAAAATAGCCATATTAACTGGAACAACTAATTTCAGCCTGTTTAAAATAATTCCTCTGAAAATTATTTCTTCAGAAATTGGAGAGATTAAAATAGTTCCAATTAATCCTCCAATAAAAGCTATGCTTTTCAGACTTGGAATTAAGCTAAAACTTAAAAGACTCCCTATATTTAAGGTGTTAGCTAAGTACAACATCCCATATGAAAAAAAATACATTTACAATAACTATTAAAAATACATATCTAAATTTAATTTTAGAAAAAATATTTACATCAGTTTCAGCTACATATTTTCTGGATTTAATAAGAATATAAGCAACAATAACTAGGTACATCCATTCCATATCTACATTAAAACCGTAAAACCCAGCTACCAGATATATTAAAGTAAAAACACAAAATTATAATTAATAATTCAATCAAAGTAGTCTGTTTAATTGCCTTATTTAATGATAGCATAATAACAAAGCCCTAAATAAAAAAAAAGAGGTGAAAAATCACCTAATATTATAAAGTAAACCTTGACAACGGCTTTGGAATATCTGTAAGTAAGGCATTGCAATAAATGTTATTACAAAGTTAATGATTAAAGTTGATACAACACCAGCTACAGTAGCTACACCCATTACTGGAACTGCAGAAACAGTAGCAACTCCTAAAACCATTAAAACTGCTAAAACTATACTAACAACAACACAAATAATTACACTGACAAGTATTACCATTCCAATATATGTTGTAAAGCATCTTGTCCACCCAATGGACTTAGCAATATTTGTTATTTCTTTTACATCAAATGCCGCTTTCATTGAACCGTCATTTGTAGCCATATGAGAAATAGCTAAAAATGAATACAATGCAAATACTAATAAAATAACAATCCCTACTATAAACCCAACAATACTTAAAAGAAAGATTATTAGCTTGGCCACAGCCCCATAGAATACCCAAAAATACAAGGATTGGAATAATCAAATAACCTAAATACACAACAAAACATTTAATTCCTTCAACTAGCATCAAAGTCCAGTTTTCGAATTCAGGAAGTTCATCATCACCATTAATCATTCCTTCAGTAGCTATTTTAATAATTCTATAATTATAACCTAAAATGAAGAACATAGGAATGACTAAAAAAACCAAATAAGTAAAACACTCCTAAAATCAAGAGATTTTTACATTTTTAGAAGCATATTCAAAGGAATCTTTATAAATATCTAATATCATCTCTCACTCACCATCATCAATGATGAAAACATCCTCAATGTTTTCTTTATCTAAAATCTTAGTTATTCTAAAGGCTAAAAGTAAAGAAGGATTATATCTAGCATTTTCCAAGGCATTTATTGTTTGTCTTGTGACACCAGTTAAATCTGCCAATTTTTGTTGACTTAATCCTTTTTCATTACGAAATTCTTTAATTTTAGTTTCCAAAAAATCACCTAAGTTTTTTTTATACTTAGTAAAAAATAATTTACTAATATATATTCATATCATATATTATAAACTTAACCACCACCACTCATCAAAAAGATTTAATTAAGAATAGTATAAAATACTAAAAAAAATCAATATATTAATATTATTAAATAAAACTGAGATGATATAAAATGGCTATACATCCAATAGAATACAGATATGGTACTCCTGAAATGAAATCCATTTGGGAAACTGAAAACAAATTACAGAGAAAATTAGATGTAGAATCTGCTCTAGCTCAGGCAGAAGGAAAACTTGGCATAATTCCTCAGGAAGTAGCAGATGAAATAGCAGCTAAAGCTAATACCAAATATGTTAAATTAGAAAGAGTAGATGAAATTGAAGCTCAAACTAAACATGACATAGCTGCATTAGTTAAAGCTATTGGAGAAGTTTGTGATAATGATGCTGGAGAATATGTCCACTTCGGAGCTACTTCAAATGATGTTGTAGACAGCTCCAATTCTTTACTTTTAAATGATTCAATTGAAGTTTTAAAAGAAAAAGTAGAAAAATTAACTAAAATAATGCTTGATTTAACTAAAGAAAATATCGATAAAGTCTGCATTGGCCGTACCCATGGTCAGCATGCACTTCCAACTACCTACGGTATGAAATTCGGTATTTGGGCTGATGAACTTCACAGACAATATGAAAGATTGGAAAATGCTCAAAAAAATGTTTGTGTATCTATGATGGATGGTGCAGTTGGTACTACAGCAGCTCTTGGTGAAGACGGATGGAAAATCCATAAAGAAGTAGCTAATATCTTAGGATTACCTGCAGCTACAATTACCAATCAGGTTGTTCAAAGAGACAATCATGTGGAATTCATTTCAACATTAGCTAATATTGCAAGTTTTAGATAAAATAGCTCTAGAAATCAGAAGCCTCCAAAGAACTGAACTCATGGAACTTGGTGAATACTTTGATCCTGAAAAACAGGTGGGAAGCAGTACAATGCCACATAAAATGAACCCAATTACAGCAGAACGTATTTGTGGTATTGCAAGAATTGTAAAATCATTTGTAAATGCCGCACTTGACAACAACCCTCTCTGGCATGAAAGAGACTTAACCAATTCATCATGTGAAAGAATAATGTTTCCGGAAAGCTGTATTTTAACTGATTACATCCTCAATTTAACTATTAAATTAATGAGCAATTTAGTATTCTACGACGAGAATATTGAAAGAAATTTAAACTTAACTAACGGATTAATTATGGCTGAAAGATTAATGGCAGAACTTACAAGAAGCGGAATGGGAAAACAAACTGCATATGGAATCGTAAGGAGAAATGCTATTAAAGCTAATAAAGAAGGCGGTCTTTTAGGAGAACTTATTTTAGAAGAAGAAGATGTCCAAAAATACCTAACACCTGAAGATGTTGAAAAAATTATGAATCCTCATACATATATCGGTTCATCTAAAACCATTATTAATGAATTACTTGAACAATCTAAAGAATGGTTTAAATAGAACATAGACATAATAAGTAAAATGAGGTGAAAAATACATGAGTGATGTAAAAATTTTAAAATCTATTGATATAACATCATACACAATTATGGGAACTGGGATTGGAGTATTATTCTCAATTTTAGCCTCCATAATTCTTTTTAGTAGCTATAGGTATATTAAATGCTCAAAGCATTGGAATAGTGGCTTATATCATCCCAACACTAATTGTTGGAACTATAATGTGTTCTATATATAATAGATTTGCAGAAGGATATCTCTACAACTGGTTAACAAAAAGGATGAATCCAATTACTTTTGAATTAAAAGACGGCAAAGAAATTACTAAAATTTCAACTGTGCCAACTGCACTTATTGCATCAATTATAACAACAATTCTTGTTATTTTACTTTGTGCAGTGTCTATATTCATTGTTCCAATTATACTATCATCAATAGTTCAAACTTTAATGTTTAGTGGACAGACTGTAATGGCATTTGCACTTTACCAAGTTGCAGCAGTTATAATGCAGCCATCAGTTATTGCAATGATTATAGTCGGATCATTTATTATAACTTTTGTATTTACATTAATTGCAACTTACATCTATAATTTGCTTGGAAGTAAAGGCAAAGGAATTGTCCTAGACTTATCTAAAGATAGTGAAATGACTTCTCTAAATTCCATTAACCCACTTAGTTTAGTTATTGTATTAACAGTAATCAGCTTAGTATTCAACATTATTTTAGCTATCATTTCATTAGTTAGTGGCGGAGATGCTTACCAAGCATTAGGCAATATTGTTGGCGGATTAATAAACGGAGTTATAGGTGGCGGTCTTTTAGCTATATTCTATAATTTCTTAGCTACAAAACTTGGAAAATTAAAAATAGAGTTAATTGACAATTAAATCAATTAACTTTTTGTTTTTTTTTTATTGCAGGAACATATCCTTTAAGAGCAAGTGACAAGGATATAACTGTTACTGAACTTAATGCCATTGCAAGAGCAGACCATTCCGGCATGAACATTATTCCAAAGCCGGCATACAGCACACCAGCTGCAAGTGGAATTAATATAACATTATATGCAAATGCCCAGAATAAATTTTCTTTAATTCTAGTCATTACTTTTTTAGAAAACTGTACAGCAGCAACCACATTTTCCAAATCTCCTTCCATTACAACAATATCCCCACTTTCCATAGCAATATCTGTTCCATTACCCATAGCTACACCAATATTAGCCTGAGTAAGTGCCGGCGCATCATTAATACCATCTCCAACAAATAAAACTGTTTTATCTTCTTTTGAAGATTTTTAACAATGTCTAATTTGTTTTCAGGCAAAACTCCTGCTCTTACATTATCAATACCCACTTGGCTAGCTACATTTAATGCAGTTTTCTTGTTATCTCCTGTAAGCATATATGTTTCAATGCCCATTTTGTGCAATTCTTCAATAGTTCTTTTAGAATTAGCTTTAATTTTATCAGATAAGCTTAAAATACCTTTAACTGCACCATCAATAGCTACAAAAATTATAGTTTTGCTAAGATTTTCTAAATTCTCGTATTCTTCCAGAACACTTTGAGGAATTTCAATATTCTGAGACTCCAAAAAGCTTTTTATTTCCTGCTAAAACATCTTTATCATCAACTTGAGCTTTTAAACCTTTTCCAGTTATGTTTTCAAATGATGAAGTTTGATTAAGTTCCAGATTCATGTTATTTGCTTTTCTGACAATTGCTTTAGCTATAGGATGGTTGGAATTTTTCTCTACACTGGCTGCAAGTTCAACTAGTTCATTTTCACTGATTCCATAGCAGATAATATCATCCACTTCCGGCTGACCTTCAGTTATGGTTCCTGTTTTATCAAATGCTGCTACATCAATTTTACCTGCATTTTCCAGAGTATCACCATTTTTAATCAGAATACCAAATTCTGCAGCTCTGCCAACACCTACAGTTACTGCTGTCGGAGTAGCTAAACCTAATGCACATGGACAGGCTACAACTAAAATTGAAATTAAAGTTGTAAGTGCAAACAACAAAGTAGAGTCAAATACAAAGTACCACAACATGAATACAACGACAGCTATTGTTAAAATTGTTGGTATGAAATAACTAACTGCAGTATTAGCTAGTTTTTGAACTGGAGGTCTGGAACTTTGAGCTTTTTCAACCAAACGAATAATATTTGACAATACAGTTTCACTACCAATCTTTTTAGCTTTAATATGTAAAACGCCCTCCTGATTAATAGTACCTGCAAATACTTCTTCACCATCTCTTTTAGCTTTAGGAATTGGTTCACCATTAATCATTGATTCATCAACATAAGAATGACCACCAATTACTTCACCATCTACAGGTATATTATCTCCAGGACGAACAAGTAAAGTATCATCAATTTGGATTTCTTTAATATCCACCTCTTTTTGAGATACTATATTTCCATTATCATCAAGTTCTATTAAAGTAGCTGCTGTTGGCTGAAGACCAATAAGTTCACGAATTGAATCAGAAGTTTTCTTTTTAGCTCTTGCTTCAAGATACCTACCAATAAGTAAAAATGATGGAAGCATAATAGCTGTTTCATAAAACATAAATGAATGATCAAGAACAATGTTAAATGTTCCCAGAATACTTGAAAGATATGCAACAGTTATACCCATTGAATACATTACATCCATGTTTAAATTCTTATGAACAAGACCGTTGAACCCTGCTTTAAGTGTAGGTAACGATACATAAAGAAATGGGATAATACTTATGATTAAAGAAATTATTCCCATAGATAATCCAAATGGATGCCAATGAATATACATTAAAGCCATTAAAACAGCTGATGCTGCAAAACCAACTATAATCCTATTTCTTTTTATCCTTCAAATCATTTTTATAAATTTCATCTTCATTTATTTCAAGTTGCCCTTCAATTCCAAGCTACTTCAAATCCTAAAGAGTTTATAACTTCCTCCATGTCTTTAACAGCTGCTTTTGTTTTATCATAATTGATACGTGCTGTTTGTGAAGTTAAATCTGCCTTAACATCAAAAAATGCCATCCAAACGTATTAAAAAGTTTTCAACATTCATGACACAAGAAGCACAATGCATCCCATTAAGTTTAAGAGTAACTTCATCAGTGTGAAGTTCAAATCCCAAATTTTTAACCAATCTTTCAATTTCATCAAAGGGAAGCTTTTTGGATTGACAGTTAAATGCAGTTTATTTGAAGCTAAATCTGCATCTACTGATTCCACTCCTTCAACTTTTTTCAAAAGTTTTATTTAAACTTAAAACACAAGAAGCACAATGCATTCCTTCAATAGGCAAATCCATTTCTTTAAGTTTTGCCATTATATCACAACCTAATTTTAAATAAATTATTTTTAGTTAAAAGTAATAATCACACATATATAAATTATATGCTTCTTTAATAAAAATTTATGCATGCCTAAATAAAGTTTAAAAAAAGAAAATTAAATGTCTTTAACAAGACATCCGTCCTGAATAACTTTTAGAATATTGTCGTTATCAGCTAAAATACTTACATCATCTAAAGGATTACCATTGACTAAAATTAAATCAGCTATTTTATTTTCACTAACTGAACCTGATGAATCTTCTTTACAAATGAACTCTGCAGCTTTTATTGTTCCACTAGCTATAGCTTCATCATTACTCATTCCAACATCTGTTAAATGAATTAATTCTTCCAGATTATGTCCATGGGCAATTACTCCACTATCTGTTCCCATTAATAAATCCACTCCTTCCCCATAAGCTACAGCTATATTTTCTTTGTGAACTTTAACTATTTCTTTTAATTTGGCTGTTTTTTCAGCTGCATAATTATCCCATGCAGGAAATCCGCTATGATATAAAAATCATGAACCAACATTGTTGGAACTAATTTTACATTATTTTCAGCCATTTTACGAGATGTTTTTTATCAATGAATGTTCCATGCTCTATAGAATCAAATCCCGCATCTATACAGTTATTAATCCCTTTTAAACTGTGGCAGTGAGCTGAAACCTTTAAATCATTAACATGAGCTTCATCAACTATTGTTTTAAGTTCTTCAACATTGAACTGAGGATAATCTCGAGATGTGTTTGTTGTTAAGACTCCCCCACTAGCCATGACTTTAATAAAGTCTGCTCCTGCTCTTTTTATTTCACGAGTCTTTTTAGAACTTCCAGAGGTCCGTCACACCTTCCTTTAGGAAATCCCGGATAAACTATTTCCATGTCAAAACCTGATGGTAAAAATAAATCAAAGTGTCCTCCTGTTGATACTAAAGGAGTGACTGATATTTCCATTTTAGGAGCTATAAATAAACCTTTTTTTGAGCTATTTTAACTCCAATATCTGCAGGGCCACAGTCTTTAATTGTTGTGACCCCTGCATCAACTGTTTGTTTTCCATGTTTAATTGCATTGTAAAAATGTAGTGCTAAAGGATTTGCCATGTTTTCTTCTTTGTGAAAGCCATTAGCCATAATATGTGCATGGCAGTCAATGAAGCCCGGCATCAGATAATTATCCTGTCCGTCAATGATTTTAACATTGTCTTTAACAGACAATTCCTTTCCAGATATTTGTTTAATGTGCTTATCTTCAATTAAAACATTGCATGAAGTTTGAATTTCTTCATTTGGATTTAAAATATTTACATTTTTAATTAAAGTTTCCATAATAACCACATTATTTATAAAATAGCTATTTTACCATTGTCCCCATCAACTTCAACTAAAACACCATTTTTTAGTTTATCAGTGACTTCTGGAGAGTCAACCATTGGAATATCAGACATTATAGCCCCAGTAGCAATAATTGGTTCTGCATTTAAACATATGATGGCTTTAGGTGCAGTATTATTTTTTTTCATTTGAAATATAACATAAGATCCGACAGTTGAACCTTTTCCTCCGGGAATGAATAAAACTTTATCTTTAATGGATTGACCCTTAAGTTCATAATTTGGATCAATTACAATTCCAGTTTCGGGATCCACCCCACCTAAAAAACTAATTGGTTCGTTGCTTACTATTAATTCTCCACTATCTTTTCCTTTAGCAATATTTCTACAGTCAATCATAAAAATCACTTAAGCAATAATTCTTTGATATAATTTTATAAGAACTATTACTTAAAATTAAAGAGCATATTAAAATGAATTATATGAAAATTTCAAAACCAAAAAAACATGTGTAAATGATTTTAATGAATTTAATAAAAATTTAAAAGATGAAAAAGAGTTATAAATCTAGACAACATCTTTTTCATGACTTCCCTTAAAACAGCCGTAGCATAAGAACCTTTATTTATTGAAAATTCAGTTAAAACCCCTTCATCTGTTGGAATAGCTGAAGCATCCCAAACTTGAATTCTCATAGACCTTCTTAAACCATGACTTCCTAAACGAGGCATTTTAGGAACTTCAAAATCTTCTTTAGTTAAATTATAGCTATTTAAAACTGATTTTTCCATTTCACCAACTTCACCATCGGCAAAAGGTACTTTAGTTCCATATAATGGAGAAGTAGGATTAGCTTCAAAATTATCTATTAATTTCTGATATTCTTCAGGAGTTTTATCACGAACAATTCTCTCTTCATTGTCAATAATAATATCTCCTTCAACATATCTGTTAATTCCCATAGCTACCCTTCTGCTAACGGCATCATTAAATAAATAAGACTGATATGCATGAACAAACATTCTCTGAAGAGGTTTTGGAAGTGCATATAATGCATTTTTATAAGCTTTATCATCTAATGGTCCTTTTTAGCATCTTTAATAAGTTCACGAACCATCATTTTTTCATAACGCATTCCTTTACTCATAAATTCCAAAGATTCTTCTAAATTTCCATCATCATAAGCCTGTCTTGCCTTCTGATTTTCTTCATGTTCTTCACCTGTAGGATTTCCAATGTATTTCTAACGGCTTCTTTTAAATCATTTTGAACTAAAGCTTCACCTACCAGGTGAGTGTTTGTTCTTGGTTTACCAAATCTTTGCCATCCAAAGTAATTAGGAACACCAGTAACTTCCAGTTCCTTTAAAATATTATTAGCTACTTCAGCACTTTTTTCAATATCATCAATATCCCGGATAAGAATTCTGAATTTATTACCCTTTAGCTGTCCCATTCTAAGTTTTTTACGTCCACGAACAACTTTTAAAAAATCAGTTTTATAAATAGTTCCTTCCAAATCCTTAACTTGCCTAAACTGTTCTTCAGATTCCATATTAGATATACAAATCCATTGACGAGTACGGGCTTTTTATCTTTCATTCCTGCAAAGCCCATTCTTTTTCTACTAATGTGCAAATCTCTTGCAATATCTAAAACAACATCTAAAGTAGTTCTACCTACTTTCTCAATCCAAATCCAAATATTAGGTCCTTCACCAGTTGGAGTCACTTCAGGGATTTCTTCAACATAAAAATCTTCATATTGATTCCTAATAGTTCCGCCAATTCCTTCTTCATCAGTTACATAAGTATTAGCATTTAACATTGTATCACGGAATTTAAAAAATTATATAATGCCCCGACCGGGATTTGAACCCGGGGAATAGGATCCGCAGTCCTATGTGTTATCCAAACTACACCATCAGGGGCGACATTAAAAATAGTTATCAGTCAATATTATGATTTTAATAGTATTTAAAAGCACTGTTTTATTTAAGAATTTTATTTGATTAAAAAGCTTTACAAAAAAACAAAATATAATTTATTGATTTAAACCCTATTCTAATTTAAAAAAAATAATATTTCATTTATAAAAAAATAAAAACGAATCATTTTTTCAATGATTCTTTTAATTCACCTAAGGTAGCCATACCAATATCACAGGCATAAGAAATGTTATACAAACTAACATCCTTTATTATCAACTTTTTAGCTATTTCAAATTTTGTTTCCTTAATTCCTTTCCACATTCCTTTTCTAAACCCTTCTTCATATTTTTCCTTACCAAATTCCTCTACAGTAACCATATTAACACCTGATTTATAGATATGTTTTATTTTTAGCAATAATTTCCATTTTAGCTATTTAAATCATCAATCTTGTTTCTCACAATAATTCAATAGTTCCAATCTTCCCACAGACACACCAGTTACTTGCGAAATTAACTCCAGAGGCAAACCCTCATTCAATAAATTCTCAGCTATCTCCTGCCTAGCCTTCACAATTCCTCTTTTCTCACCTTTTTGTTCGCCTGCTTCATATTTTGACCGACCGAACTCTTCCATCAAACTCATATTACATCACTTTAGATGAATTATCCACATCATTATTTTCCATTATTACTAAACCGCTCCAATCTTTCTACAGACACATCAGTTACTTGCGAAATTAATTCCAAAGGCAACCCTTCTTTCAATAAATTCACAGCTATCTCCTGCCTAGCCTTCACAATTCCTCTCTTCTCACCTTTCTTAATACCTCTCTTCTCACCTTTCTTAATACCTCTCTCCTCACCTTTCTTAATACCTCTCTTCTCACCTTTTTGTTCGCCTGCTTCATATTTTGACTGACCGAACTCTTCCATTAATCTCATGTTATCACTTAATATGTTGCTTAATTTTTGTCGTGTTTCTCCATCTTCGATGAATTTGTCAACTAATATCCAAGTTAAAGTAAATACAAATTTTGAATTCTCTTTAATGGATTTTTTAGCTTACTTAGTGTTTGCACTGTTTTTTCCAAATGTTGAGCTATTGTGCCATCAAGTGTCATTAATGGTGATAATGCAAGGTTTATTAATTCGTTCTGGTTTATTTTTTGGTTGTTTTTTATTTTAATTTCAATATTATTTATAATTTCGCCTGCATTGTAATCTTTTAAAGATATTACCAATATTTTAAAACTAGATACTGGATTTACTTTATAATCAATTACTTTAGTGTCTTCTACAGTACTAAATACTATAATATATATTGGTTTGTCTCCAAACCTAGCTCTATCTTTAATTGCAGTATAAATATTAAATCGCCGTTTATCATCCAAATAGATATGTGTCGATTGAAATTCAAACATTAAAATCACATGATCCAATTCCATAATTAAATCTGCACGATAAGCATTTAAATCTATTTCCATCAACTCAGTAGGATTAAAATTAACCATTTGAGTTGATAATTGTTTTGGATTAATATCAAGCATCCTCAAAGGAATCATATTAATTAAACTAAAAGCATCACTTATTCCAAGCCCTTTAAAAAACTTATCGAAATGCTGAGCTGCCATAATTTTCACCTAAATAAAATCTAATTTGTAATAAGTAATATAACTTAAAACTTATTTAAAATTTTCTATTTACAAATACAACAATTATTAAAAAGTATTATAAAAAAACAAAAGCACATAAACAATTTAAAGTGAAAACAATATTTTTTAAATAAAATGAGAAAAATAATTTAAAACCCATCAATCAGGTCTTAAAAAGTTATAAATCCCATTTTATTCCAAATGAAACCAATACATGCAAAATTTCATTTGTGATTTAACAAATCAAAAAGGAGATAATTTGTTTTGATTATTTAATATCAAATACTAGGATAAATTAAATTATCTAGAAAAAACTATTCTCCGACTTAAAACACTTTTAAAAATGTTTTTACTTTCTCAAATATTATTTAAGAAAGGGAACAAAGAAAAAATAAAAAACTTTATTCCAAGATATACTATATCACAAGGAGTATATAAAGTATTCCTAAGTTTAGAAAGCAATATTTCAAAATCAAATCAATATTACCAAATATATAATGTATATGAATAATCTCCATAACTACGACTAGCTACACTAACATCTTCACCTACCGCTCCAGAGCTAGCCAATACCTTTCCTCCCAAAACATTGTTTTCCTTAAACTGATAATTCTTAAGACTTAATTTCTCAAATTTCTCACGACATAACTTAGAAACTTCCCTTACAGAGTGTTTTGAATTATGATTTTCATCTAAAATATTGGAAATATCTTCTATGAAAACTCTGTCTGTAGAATTGATTTTAGCACTTAATAACTCCATTGTGTCTTGAGCCAATTTAAAGTCATGCGAAGTGCTAGAATAATTAGGATTAGAAGTAGAAACAATTGAATTAACCATCAAAATAGCTATAAGTAAAATTACAATAGCTAAAAATGCATCAATAATGTAAAAATATCCTTTTTCATCTTTCATGATATAAGGATTATAATAAAAAATAGATAAAATTTAAAGAAGTGTGAAAAAGTTAATTTTCACGGATGTGTTTTACCACTTTTTCTTTTTAAGTATGGATTCGTCACATGCCTTTTGAACTTTTTCCTTCATGATTTCAAAGTCTTCAGGTGTTGTATCTCCAACGAACTTTTTAACTTTAGTATAAGCAGCTTCCTAAATAATGGAACCAGTTTTTCAACATTTCCATCTTCTTTAATTAAGTTTGGTTCACCAGAATTATCAACCTTACCAATTTCACGAATAGGAACATCATATTTAGCTACTGCTTTTTTAATATCTCCAACAATTTCAGGAGGTGCAATCAACATTAATGAATCAGTTGAAACACCTAACGGATCTATATTTAATGTTTCAAGCATGTTTAATACTTTTGGAGCTACGCAGTCACGAATTTCTTTTTTCATAGAACTCTAAACCTACTCCTGTTGTATTGGATATTTCATGTGCATCTCCACGTAATCCCCCATTTGTTACGTCAGTCATTGCATGGATATCTTTAATTAAATCAGCTTCAAAAAGTGCATGAGATGCCTGGACAAAGTTTACATTTAATGTATCCCATATTACATCAAAAAAGCCATTATATAATGCAGTTGTTGTAATAGTTCCCCCACCAGAACCTTCTGTAAGTAAAATTACATCACCTTCAGTTGCTCCTTTTCTTGCAGTTGGAGGATAATCTGATACCCCGACACTTCCTACAGCAGAAACAAATCTATCGCCTAAAACCATGTCTCCACCTACACGTAATGTACTTCCTGCCACTATCGGAACATCAACAAGTTCAGATACTGCTGCTACACCTGCAGTAAAATCAAATATCTTACCAACATCCCCATCATCTGCCAGATGAACATCACTTAAAATAGCTACAGGATCTGCTCCCATTACACAAACATCTCTTAAAGTAGCTCTTGTAACATGGAATCCTCCTAAAAACGGATAGTCACTTAAACGAGAATGTATTCCATCAACTGCAGTTGTTACATAAACTTCATCATTTTTAACTGGTGCTTTAACTACTCCCCCATCATCCTGTTCAGAAGGGTTTACCAATGAAGCTGTATCTGTACTGGAAACTATTTCTGCAATTTTTCTGTGAACAAAGAAATCTCCAGCTCCGCGAGAACCTACACCCATTTTTCCCATAGCCACATCTGCTTTTGGAATATCTACAATTTCTTTTAAAAAATCATCATCAAGAGAATTTAATTCCAAAGTAGTTTTTACTTCATCAATAACAGCTTCAGCCATTTTACATGAGTTTTCTTCAGACAAATCTTTGTATTCTCTAATTCTACTTGCTAAAAGAGCAGTTAAATCTTCATATGCATAATCATCAATTCTTTTTCTTACAAAACCTTCAATATCCATAAATACAATCTCCAATCATAATTCTAAATTAACAAAATTCTTTAATATCTTTAAACCTGCAACTCCACTTTTTTCCGGGTGAAACTGTGTTGAAAATAAATTATTTCTGCTTAATGCTGCAACAACATCAATTCCATAATTACAAGTGCCTGCAATTATTTCATCATTATCCGGAACAACATGAAAAGAATGAACAAAATAAAAGTATCTTTATCAACACCTTCCAAAATTGGGCATTCTTTAACAACATTTAATTTGTTCCAGCCCATATGAGGTATTTTAAGCCCTTCTGGAAGATATTGTGCCTGACCTTCAAATAATTTTAAACCCTCAACATTCGGACTTTCTTCACTTGAGTCCATAAGAACCTGCTGACCTAAACAAATTCCCAAAAATGCCTTATCACTGTCTACATGTTCATGAATTACTTTTTAAATTCTTCAAGATTTTCCATTGCACTGCCAAAAGCTCCAACTCCCGGAAGAACCAGATAATCACTGTCAGCTATTTTCTCAATGCTGCTGGTAATTTCAACATCACATCCAATTTTTTAAAGCCGTTGGAAATACTTTTTAAATTTCCGCTTTTATAATCAATAATCGTTATCATAATTCTCCTTCCAGTCAATAGCTGACCTAATCATTCCTCCAAAGTCAGAAAAAACAATTTTATCAGTTCCTAAAGTTTTTGAGTGAGCATCAAGTTCTGCAACTACATTATCATAACCTAAATCCCTTAATGGTTCAACTAAACGAGGCCCATCAGTTACAGCTATTGATTCACATTCAATTTCTTCAACAGGAAATGCATGAGGAACACCGCATACAACATACAAATCAACAGGGTTTTCCTTTAAGTAGTCTGCAGCAGCTTTTCCAGTTATCGGATACTCATCTAATCCACCAGTAATATAATCAATATCTGCTTTTAACTCCTGTTTAATATTAACTGCATGATTTCTAATTCTTGAAAGGCCGATATTTTCATCTAAATTAGCTATCATTATTGGTTTATTTTCCGAATTAACTTCACGATAATCAAAGTTTAAAATATCTGCAAATAAATAGGAAGTTTCTTTTTTTAGCATTTAATACAAAGGCGACTTTTTTACCATCTCTTAATGCTTTTATGATTTTTTTTAGCCACCTCTTCCTTATTATCTCCAAAATTAGGTTGAATGTATTTTCCTGAGCCATTCCTCTGGTTTTTCTATTTCAGTGGCTTTTTTAAGCATTTCAATTTGACGGTCCGCCTCTTCACGCGGAATTATTCCGTACTCGACAGCAGAATCTAAAACCATAATTGCTCCTTCGGTATTATCTCCTTCACCAAATCCTCCGTGAGATTCAACAGGAATAACTGTACAATCTAAATCAGCATTAGATATTGCTTCTTTTAAGTCTTCACCAATAATCATACTGGCACATGTACCTACAACACCTATAAACTCCGGTTTAAACATATCATAAGCTTCTTTTAATGTATTCTCTAGTTTTTCACTAGCTCCTAAAATAAAGTCATTTTCGGCCATTGCTGTAGTTAAAACACGTACACCATCACTTTCTAAAAGTCTGCCAGTTCTAAAACAACAACCATGAGGTCCATGCATTATAATAACATCAACATTCATGTCTCTTAAAGTATAAAGAGATGCAGCTATGGGACTTGGTCTTGGATGCATTTTTTCACCTATTCACTAAATTTTTTATATATAATATTAAATTTTCTTAATTTATAAAATTAAGTTTTAATAGTATAAAGAATATATATCTAATGTATATAAAATATGTTAAATAAATTAAGGAGATAAAATGAATAAAAATATAGCGATTATTCTTTCAATAGCTGCCATACTTATTACATTAACCTGTGTTGGGGCAACTGTAATTAATAGTGATGGCGATATGAAGCAAAATACATTTGATGGAATAAAAATAAATGTTCCTCACGATGCTAAATTTATACAAATACCTGACGGATTTAAAGAAAATACATATGGAATAACAATCCACACCTTTAAAGATAACCAATCAATGGTTAATTTCTTAAATAGTTTACAAAATGCAAAAATCGTGTCTTTACCGGATCAACCACCACAATCTGTTGCATTTACTCAAGGTGATACTACAAACATCTTAGTAACTAACGGAAAAGAAGGAATCTGTGTTGGTGCTCCTGATCAAAATTTAGTGCTTAAAATGGCAAACAGTGTAATTTTCAGTAATGGACATCCATCTGAAAGAAACCACGGAGTTATGGGAGTAGGTCAAAAACATCTTGATAAAGATAAAGATTTCAACCTTATGGTAGGAATCCTTGCATTAGTCGACAATACTGAAATTAACATTGATAATTACAATACTGCAATCATAACCACTGTTGATCAAACTAATATAGATATAGATGAAGGAAATATAGATATAGATGAAGATAATACGGATATGGACTCAAATATTAGTGACATAACCGAAGTTGTAAATGTTAGCGATTCATCATCAGACAACCCAACAGAATCTGGAGATATGGTAAATGCAGAATTAGGCGCTGATAATTCAGTTGATTCAATGTTCACAAGCAGCCCTAATTCCCAACCAAGTTCTGAAAGTGGTGATTCAAGTTCTTCCTCCGATGAAGAACCATTATCCAAATCAGAATGTAAAGAAATGGTTATCTCATACCTCTCCGACAGCAATTATGATATAGACCATATAGAACATAAGGGAGACATTTATATATTCTATATTACAGATGACAATGGTGAAGATATTGGTACAATAACTGTTGATAGTATAACTAAAGAACTTGACGACACTGGTCTGTCAATTAAATAAAAAGGAAAAATTTAGATAAATTAATTCCTTTTTTCTTATTTTTTATAGATGATATCATGGACTTAGATTCAGAATTAGTAGAAGAAAAAATTAGAAAATATCGTGTTTTTAAAAGTTGTTCCCAATCAACCCTCATGGGGCTTTGTGAAGTAGCTAATCATCCAATGAGTCAAGCCAGATTATGCGCATTAGCTAGTGGATTTTCAGGTGGAATTGGAGGTACTTTTGATGAAGGAACCTGTGGTGCTTTAACTGGAGCATTAATAGCATTGGGATTTTTAGAAGATGACGAAATTAAAATAAAAATGGATGCTAAAAAATTATATGATGCTTTTAAAAAGAATATGGTTCAGTTCAATGCGGTATAATTTCAAAAAATGGAGAAGACAAATCCCCATGTGTTGACTGCTGTGTTTATGCAGCTAACGAAGCAATAAAATTATTAAAAGAATAAAATCTTATTTTTTACTTTTTTCATAAATACTTTTCAAATCCTCTTAGAAAAAGAAAATACTATTTATTAAACTAAACTAAGACTATGAAAAGCACAGAGTTTAATGAAAAAGTTCTTGATGTTTATGGTCAATTGCCTCTTGATTGGCTTACACCTGAAGACATATGGTGGAATACTTTAAGAAAAATTTTAAATGAATTAGATGAACCAGAAAGTGTTAAAAAAGAGATTTATGCTCAAATTCAAAAGATATTACATGAAGAGGCAATTAACCTCTTGTAACAATACTTATAACATCTTTATCTTGCAATTCATAATCAGCAGCAATTCTCATGTTTTTACGTGCATCTACTGCATGCATAAAGTTATCCCCAATATCTGAATGAACAAGATAAGCTAATTCTTTAGGAACCGCACCTTTAGGCACTAAAATTCCATCAGGCAAAACATTTCCTTTTTGATCTGTGTATTTATGTTCATCCTGAACTGGATAAACCACAATCATATTAAGTAAACCAAATATAGCTTCATTTAATGCTGTTTGAATACCTGTTCCACCATATTTTTCTAAAATATTAGTTCTAATATATTCTAAAGCTTTAAGCTGATTATCTGACAATTTATCTTTTTCTAAAATTTCAAAGTCAGAACCTCCCGGAGTATATCTAATTAAACCAGATTCAGCTGCTTTAACTAAAGCTATTTCAGATTCTGCAGATGCAGGTATAACATAAGGATATTTTTCCTGCATTCTTTTAATGTTTTCCTCAGCAGTTGGTAAATCAGCTTTATTAGCTACAATAAGCATTGGTTTGGCTATATGCAATATATTACGGATAAGTTCCATGAAATCTTCTTTTTTCCCATTTGGTATAATCAGGATTAACTTTTCTTTTAGCTTCAATAATATCTTCCAAAGTTATTCCAGTACCTGACAATTGGTCAAAAATTACTTTAGCTATGTCTAATTTTTCAGCTTCAATTTTACGTACAAGTCTAACCCAATTTCTGTTAAGAATTCCATACATCCACATTAATTTCATCTTCCAGAAATTCAATATCCTCTAAAGGATCATGAGAACCGGCTTCTACGCTTTGTCCTTCAGCATCAGTAGAACCAGAAGCATCAATAACATGTATTAAAACTTTAGCTTGCATCAAATCATCTAAAAATTGATTACCTAAACCCTTACCTTCATGAGCTCCAGGAACAAGACCTGCAACATCTATTAATTCAACAGGCAACAATCTTTTTCCATCAATACAAATGGAATTTCTAGGATTACAAGTAACATTCAATTCTTTACAAGGACATTCACTAATAACATGAGCAACTGCTTTATTAGCATCAATAGTAGTAAATGGATAATTAGCCATTTCTACACTTGAATAAGTTGCAGAGGTAAAGAATGAAGATTTTCCAACATTTGGTTTTCCAGTAACTGCAATTTGAAGCATAATATCACAATAAAAAATAAATAATTAATTATATATTTAAGATTTAAATTATATAAATCTAATACAAAAACATAAGTGAAAAAACATGGATGGCAATAAACCTTCTGCTCTAAAAGTTCGTCAAGGATTACAGGAATTCATGACACAATCAAGAGAAATGAGCTTTGGAACAGAATTTAGCAAAGAATTCTTTGATGTTGTTAATGTTGATATTGAATTAAACAACTTATACCTTGCATTTAACAATTATAAAATTATTAATTTAACAGACATACATATTGGCCAATGGTTAAATCCCGAGTATTTAGAGGGAGTTGTTGAGTATGTAAATACCTTAAAACCAGATATGATAACATTGACCGGAGATTATGTTTCATATATTTTAGAAGGCTATGAAGAGGATTTGAAAAAATCTTTTAAAAAATTAAAAGCAAAAGACGGGAAATTAGCTGTTTTAGGCAATCATGACCATTGGCTTGGAGCCAGTGAAATAAGAAACATCTTAAAAAAGCCGATGTTAAAGATTTAAGCAATGATGTATACACACTTAAAAATCTGAAAAAACGACAATCACGAAAAATTACTCAATATTGCCGGAGTAGATAGCTATACTGTCGGTGCTGATAATCTGGATAGTGTTTTAAAGAAATTACCTAACCAAGGAGCAGCTATTTTACTTGCTCATGAACCAGACTTTGCTAAAATATCTTCTGAAAGCGGAAGATTCGGACTTCAAATATCCGGACACTCACATGGCGGACAGTTCATTATTCCTGGAACCAATATAGCTCCATTTAGAGGTCCTAAATCAACCAGATATCCTGTTGGAAAATATAAAGTTAAAAATATGATTCAATATACGAGCAGAGGTCTTGGAACAAATACATTTTGGATGAGAATAAACTGCAAACCTGAAATAACATTATTCCATTTAAAAAGTAATGAAAAACAAAAAAATAGAAATTATCTAGATTCCTATGGAAAATACAAACCAGTCAAATGTTAATAAAGCTAAAATAATTCTAACTTCAATTACAATTGGAATAGCTAATATATTAATAGTTTTAGCTATGCCTATGCTTAGTGATGATTTTGTTTTGGGCCGTTGGACAAATGCAATAATTATAAACTTTTTATTAACAATTGCAAACACAATATTATGGCCTATTTTTACCAGAATACTGATGAGGTTTTTTATTATAACATTTGGAATAGGTGCACTTCTTCTAAATGGACTTATGTTTTATGGAGTTGCATATTATCTTCCAGAAGTTAAAATAGGAATAGGAGGAGCTTTAATCGCAACATTATTCATAAACATAGCTACAACACTTATATTTAATATAGCTAATATTGACTTTTACAATAGACATATCATCAAAAAACTTTCTAAAAAGTTAATACTGACAAAAAGCGGCTAGAAAATATTCCGGAGTAATAATGATTGAAATTGACGGATTAGCTAAAGAAATTTTAGATGAAGCTATTGGCAAAGGATATATGCCTACACTTAAAAGATGGATTGAAAATAAAACACATACTCTAACAAGAATGGGAAACTGACTTATCAAGTCAAACAGGAGCAAGTCAGGCGGAATTTTACATGGGAATAATAAAGACATTATAGCTTACAGATGGGTTGAAAAAGAAAATAATAATAAAATCATAGTTTCATCTAATTTCTCCCACGCTCCATTAATTGAAAATAAAATATCTGATGGAAATGGATTATTAAGTGATAATGGAGCCAGTAGAGCAAATATGTTCAGCGGAGATAGTGATGATTTCATATTTACATCATCTAAAATCATAGAACTGGATAAACTATTTAATAAAACATGGTACTCTGTATTTACCACCTCAAATAGCTTTCAGCGAATATTTGTATTATTTTTATGGGACATTCTTAAGGAATTAAAATCCCAGATAGTTCACAAAATCAAGAACATACGTCCCAGAATGAAAAGAGGGATAATATATGCAACATTAAGAGCCGGAGGAAATGTATTTTTAAGAGAAGTTGTAACAGAAACTTTGGCTGGAGATATTCTTAATGGAGAAATAAATTCAGCTTATGCAACTTATGTAGGTTATGATGAAGTAGCCCACCATTCCGGAATACGTGATAATGATGTTTGGAGTGTTTTAAAAGAGATTGATTTAGAAATCAACCGTTTGGAAAATGCTGAAAGTATTTCTAAAAGACATTATGATTTTGTAATTCTTTCAGACCACGGACAGGGAAACGGAGCTACATTTAAACAAAGATACGGAATAACTTTAGGAAACTTTGTAAGGAGATTTTTACCTGAAGATATGAAATCCTTAAAAATAGATGAAGAATTAGACCACTTTAAAAATTCATATATTCCCAGAAATGAATCAATTGAAAATATAAAAGAAAAAATGGATACTATAAAAAATTATGACATATTTAATGAATATGAATCATTACAAAACTTTAAAGAAAAAAGTATGGATCTTTTAAAAATCGATGAATTATGCAAAACAGAAGAAATTCAAAAACTTAGAAAAAAATATAACGACAGCCTTGATTATATTAGAGGATATGAAGCTTCACAACACACTACTAAAAAAGCATCAGACTCTGAATTGATTGTTTTAGGATCTGGAAATTTAGGTCTGATTTACTTAACACAATGGAAAAATAGATTAACTTATGAGGAAATAATATCATTATTCCCCGATTTAATTCAGGACTTGTAAAACATCCCGGAATCGGATTTATACTTGTTAATTCAATAGCTAACGGAGGAATGGTTATTGGAGAAAATGGCATTTATTATTTGGAAAGTGATGAAATAACCGGAGAAAATCCACTAGCTAATTTCGGAAAAAATGCTTCGAAACATCTTAAAAGACATAATGCCTTTAAAAATATGCCAGATATTCTTGTAAATAGTTTTTATGACCCTGAAAGTGGAGATATCTGTGCATTTGAAGAACTGATAGGCAGTCATGGCGGACTTGGCGGAACTCAAACCAAACCGTTTATATTATACCCTTCTGATTGGGATTGCCCTGAAGAGCTTGTTGGAGCCAAATCAATATATGACTTCTTAAAAAATGGAATGGAAAAACTGAAAGAGGAATAAAATGGAAAATAAAATTTATATAATTGGAATCGGTCCAGGATCAAGTGAATATTTAACTAAAAAGCTATAGACACCGTAAAAAGTAGCGATTACACTGTTGGAAGTACAAGAGCAATAGATTTATTTGATGATGTCAACAATAAACTTGCATTTAATGTAAAAGATTTGTTAGATAAACTTGAAAAAGGAGTGGATTTGGCTATTGAAGGTAATACTGTATCAATATTATCCACTGGAGATCCCGGATTTTCAGGTGTTTTAAATACTGTTTTAAGAATAGCCAATGATAAAAATTTCCCGAAAGAAAAAATAGAAGTAATTCCCGGAATCAGCTCTCTCCAGTTAGCTGCTGCCCGTAACCACATTCAGTGGGATAATGCAAATGTTATGACTTTTCATGGCAGGGAAAACATTGAAGACATTTTAAAAGTTATAAACAACGGTAAAACAACAATAGCGCTTCCTTCTAAAAAAGTTAGAGACATGGCACAATTTCTATTAGATAACGGAGTAAATGAAAACCGTCAGGTAGTTGTCTGTGAACGTTTAAGTTACGATGATGAAAAAAATTGTTCAGGCTACATTAAAAGATATTGCAAGTAGTGAATTTACTTACATGTGTATTATGATAATCTATTAGGAATATTTACCTTTAAAATTCATTTTAAAAAGCATTTATCATTTGATTTTAAAAATTAAAACTTTTATAATTAGTTAATCATAGTTTAAGTGTTAATTTTTTAAAAAAAGTTAACAGCTGGTAGATACTATGATTAGAAAAATAAACCTGATAAGTTTCATTTTCCTATTTATTTTTTTGATAGGCACTGTTTCTGCCACAACAATTGAAAATGAAACTCAAACAATAAATAGCAAATTAGAAAACACTAATGAACACCAATTTCAAGGAACAAATAATATAGAACCTCAAAATGAAATACTTTCCACCCCCAAGGCTAAAACATTAACTGTAATTAATTCACCACCAGTTGAAATGCATTATAAAGATGGGAGTAAACTTATAGCAACATTAACTGACAATAATAACGATATACACCATCCAATAAGTAATGCTAAACTTATAATTAATATTAATGGAGCTAATTATACCAAAATTACCAATTCAAATGGTCAGGTTATGTTATCCCTAAATTTAGAATCCGGAGAGTATATGGCAAAAGTGATATTTGAAGGTTGTGATTTTTATCACCCATCAACTTCAACTTCAAAATAACAATTAAACCTACAATAAATGGTGACGACCTTGTTAAATACCATAAAAATGATACACAGTACTATGTTGGATTTACTGACAATAAAGGAACACCACTAACCAACACTGAAATAACATTTAACATAAATGGAGTATTTTATAAAAAAACTACAAATACTGAAGGAATATCTAAATTAAACATAAATTTAGACCCCGGAAAATATATTATAACTTCATATAATCCAAAAACTAATGAACAACGCTCCAATAAAGTAACAGTATTGGCAACAATTAGCTGTAACTACGATTTAGCTAAATACTACAAAAATAAAAAAAGCATACTCTGTTTACTTACATAATTTAGACGGCAGCTATGCCAGATATTCAAATGTGACTTTTAATATAAACGGAGTATTCTATACTAAAACCTCAGATAATACAGGTTATGCATCATTAAACATTAATTTAAATCCCGGCCATTACATAATAACAGCAATGTACAGGAATTGTTTTGTTTCAAACAGCATACTTGTTAAACCTACAATTCAAACCAGTGATTTAGAAATGAATTTCAAAGATGGAAGTGCTTTTAAAACATTTGTAACAACCAACGAAGGAAAACCTGTAGGATCTGGAGAAAATGTTACATTTAATATAAATGGAGTGTTCTATACTAAAACCACCAATTTAAACAGTATTGCATCTCTAAATATTAACTTAAACCCTGGAAAATACATAATAACCACTTATTATAAGAATGTTCAAATTGGAAATAAAATAATTGTTCACCCTGAAAATTCAACAAAGATATCTAAAAACTTAAACAGAGATTTTACTTATGAAATAGCTATTCCCAATTATGTAAATGTAACCCTTCCTAAAGTAGAAGCTGAAAATAATTATACAGTTAAAGCTGGAGAAAAAGGAATTGTAAAATTACCAAAAAAACAAATTTTTTGAAGTTAATAATGGATTAAAAAATCACACACTTTCAAACTATAAAACAGACAATAAAACAAGTGTTTTAATTAATGACAAATATGTTTTCATACCGTTTGATGAAATTAAAATTAAAACAGGTAAAACAACTAGAATTCAAAAAGATAGTGGCCTTTTAATTTATTCCAGTGAAAATTACACACATATTCGTTATTATAATACTGCTGATAGAGACATCAGTCAATTTGGAGTTACAATAGATAAAGAGGGAAAAATGGCTGAGAGAATTAATTACATTGAAAATGGTGAAATAAGAGCAAGTCTCCTATTTAACACTACTGGATTTGACGAATATGGAATCAGATATAATTTAGCACTAGCTAATGGTTTAAATCCCGAAACTGAATTAAATACTAATTATATAAAACTTACAAATAACCAAATAAGTCCAATAAAATTCACCTCAACCAATAAAACCGTGACATTAAATACAGCTAGAGAAAAAATCATTGGATACATAACTGATGAAAAAATCAGCACCATATTTAAAACTAACAATAATCTAGTTGAAAAAACAGAAAATATAACTTATGGAACTCATCCAAAGTATAATACAAACAATAACTTTGAAATACTTCAGTCATATGCTATTATTAACTCTAAAATTACCCAAACAGATGTAGAAAATTTAGCTTTTGGACTTGATTATTTAACAAGCTATAAATTGAAACATATCCAGGGAATGTTTTTAGCTGGTCTGAATTCTGCTTATTTAAGCGATTTGTATGCAGACAAATATGCTAAAAATTTATCTCTTAACTGGCAGAGAACAAAAACAGCAGTTGTTTTAGGCGGAATTGATAATGACAAACTTTATCTTCACATAGCTAATCCAAATATGGGAATGTCTGCAACTGGAAAAAATACAAGTAAAATAACTGAATTTAACTTTATGACCTCATTATTTTTATCAAAAATAGAACAGTATGTAATGAATCCAATTGGAATTATTTATAACAATAACATAACTAGCTCTTTTGATGAAGTGATAAATGCTCTTTTTAAAGTCAGAAGTCAGTCTTGTTAATCGCGGAGATTCAATATATGTATTTTGTGAAAATGGAAGCAAATCTGTACTTATCATAAACACAACAACAGGAATTTGCAAGACTGTTTTGGTTGATGATGGTTTTGCATATAAAGGAGCTACTCAAAAAACAGATAAAGGAGAATGTACAATATGTATGATTCCTAAATTACTTGAAGAAAGTTTAGCTAAACAGTTGAAAAATATCCAGGAAACTATAGATAATGGAATATTCCAGATAAATAAAAATATTGATAATTTCATGAAAAATATCCATCCGGCAACCATAATCGGGTACAATATCGGCGCTTTATCTCTAAAAATTCTTGGAGGAGCTGTTTCAGGAATTTCAACAATTGTATTATTCCCAGCTACCTTTGCTGTAGCATTTCAAGCAGTAGCTAATAAAATCAGAGTCACTTTTGCTGATGAAAAAGACACACATTACTGGTACAGTCATTTTACACCAAGCAGACCAGGTTATTTCCAGGATACCAAATTGTTTTTAATTCCTAAAGGAACCCCTGAAGTAGATTATGTTGAAGTACATATCAACTCAGATAATTCCTTAAACCGCAGCCAAGCGAAATATATAAGCAATGGTAATGTGAGAAAATTAACTAAAGAAGAGACCTACCAGTATTTTGATGAAGAATATTGGGATCCTCTCAACACTCCTAGAAAATTAGGAAAATATTAAATGGTGATGCTATGGGAGATAATTGGAAAAAATAAAAGAAAACTTTCAAAAGGAACCTGCAATATCAAAAGTGCTTTATGTTTTAACAGTTATTGTGTTAATTTTGATTATTCTGGTAGAACTTTGTGGATTACAACTCCCAATAGATATTGGAACTCTAAATATGATCTTTTGGGTGTTAATAGCTATATTTCTTTTAGTAGAAATAGTATATAAATTGAAAAAATAAAAAATTTAAGTTAAAATATTAATTTTAACTTTTTATTTCTTTTTTAAAGCTGAATAGCTTCCTGTTTAACTTCTGTATTATCCTGATCTTCGTATAAAATTTTAGCTAAATTCAATAACTTTTCCTGACCTTTAATTTCATCTTTAAATAAAGGAACTTGAGCTATAATTTGTTCTGGGAATTTTTGATCAATTAAAGCTAAACGTTTTTGCTGCAATCTGTGTCTGGAGTGACAGAAATCACAATCTGTAATATCCGGCATTACCTGATTTACAATTACACTATCTACAGTGATGTTATAATTTTCTAAAGCACCTAATGCTCTTTCAGATTCATAGATAGACATTTCTTCAGGAATTACAACCATTTTAAATGTGGTCCTGTCAGGATCAGATAAAACTTTTTAGCTTCATCAATTTGCTCTTTAGTTCTTTTTAGCTCTTCAGTAGTTTGAGGATTATCAGCAGCATCCATAAATGGAATGAGATTTTTTAAAGAATTAGCTGCAGAACCTAATTTTGCTTTAATCATCATCATTTTACCTACCCATGAGTCCATTACATCAGGGAATGATAATAATCTTAAGGTATGTCCTGTTGGTGCAGTATCAAATACTACAACATCATATTCATTTGAAGTCATGACAGATAAAAATACTTCAAAAGCAGCAGCTTCATCAGCACCAGGAGAAGAGGATGCAATATCCATTTGGTCAGATAAGAAGTCTAAACCCATTAAACTTTCTGAAGTGGAATTAGCTTTTTGAGCATCAAGAACTGCTTGTTTTTGAGCCATAGCTTCATCAGGATCTATTTCAACTGCAAATAAATTTGTTTTAATTTCTCTAGGATAATGGCCAATCGGCACTTCCAAAGAGTCAGATAAAGAATGTGCAGGATCAGTTGATACAATTAATGTTTTTTACCTTGTTCTGCAAGCCATAATGCTGTTGCTGAAGAAATTGAAGTTTTTCCAACTCCTCCTTTTCCTCCAATAAACATAAAAGTTGTTTCATCTTTGTTAAATTTAAAATAATCTTTAAATGCCAAGAAAATTACCTCCATATTAAAAATTTAATTTTAGTAACTAAAAAGTAATTTTATAATTTTTTCATATATAAAAGTTTACTATCTAATATATAAGTTAAAAAAATCATAATAATTATCATTAAAATTTTTCCAAGGAGTGTAAAGCATGAACGAGCTTCCAAAATTAGATACTAAAACAACAAAAGAAAGCATAATCAAATTCATTCAAGACAAAGTATCTGAAGCTAATGCAAAAGGACTTGTTGTTGGATTAAGTGGTGGAATAGATTCAACATTAACTGCATACTTAGCTACAGAAGCTGTTGGTAAAGAAAATGTATTTGGAATTGTTATGCCATCTACAACCACCCCAACAGAAGATAAAATTCATGGAACAGACATTGCTAAAATATTAGGTATTGATTATAAGGAAATGGCTATTGACAGTATTTTAAACGAATTTTTATCTGTTACACAATATAAAACAGAAAACGAACAGTTAGCTATTGGAAACCTTAAAGCCAGAATCAGAATGTCTATCATATATTATTATGCAAATTCAAAAGGTTACCTTGTAAGCGGAACCGGAAATAAAAGTGAAATACTAATTGGATACTTTACAAAACACGGAGACGGAGCCTGTGATATTGAACCAATTGGAGATTTATACAAAACTGATGTATTTGAATTAGCTAAATATATAGGAGTTCCTGAAGAAATAATCAATAAACCTCCCCGCGCAGGTTTATGGAACAATCAGACTGATGAAGATGAAATAGGAATGACCTATGAAAACTTAGATAAAATTCTTTACCAGTACAAAGATAAAGAAACTTCAAAAGAAGAAATAGCTAAAAACTTAGATATTTCAATTGATGAAATTGATATGATTATAAATAAAGTAAAAAGGAACGCACATAAAAAGCAAAGTTCCTGAAAGCCCTGAAAAGACTGTAATGGTGATTTAGTGACAGAAAATATAGAAAAAAATGGCAGAAAAAATGGGAAGATGACAAACTTTTGAATCTGACCCTAACGATAAAGAAAAATTATTCCTTACTGTAGCATTTCCATATCCTAGTGGTGCTATGCATATTGGACATGGGCGTACATACACTGTTCCTGACGTTTATGCAAGATTTAAAAGAATGGAAGGCTACAACGTATTATTCCCGATGGCATGGCACGTAACCGGAGCTCCCGTTATTGGAATAGCTGAAAGGGTTAGAAGAAAAGATCCATGGACCTTGGATTTATATGAAAATGTTCACAAAGTTCCTAAAGAAGAACTTCCTAATTTAGCAGACCCTGAATACATTGTAAGGTACTTCAGTAGTGAATATAATGAAGTAATGCATGATATGGGATATTCCATTGACTGGAGAAGGGAATTTAGAACAATTGATCCAACTTACAAAAAATTTGTAGAATGGCAAATTAGCAAATTAAAAGATAAAGGACTGATTATAAAAGGAGAACATCCGGTAAAATACTGTCCAAGAGATAAAAATCCTGTTGGAGATCACGATTTACTTGAAGGTGAAGGAGTAGGAGTTAATGAATTAACCTTACTTAAATTCAAAATGGATGATAAAATTCTTGTTACAGCTACATTAAGACCGGAAACCATTATCGGAGCTACCAACATTTGGTTAAATCCTGATATTGAATATATTGAAGTAGATGCTGAAGGCGAACACTGGATTATTACAAAAGAAGCTCACCATAATTTAAAACATCAAATTAAAGATTTAAACATTATCCGGGAAGTGGACCCTAATGATTTAATTGGAGGATTTGTTGAAAATCCCTTTACCGGCGACAAATTACCAATATTCCCTGCTAGCTTCGTAAGTGGTTCATATGGTAGTGGAGTAGTATTTTCAGAACCTGCAGATGCACCGGCAGACTACATTGCTCTTCAGGACTTAAAAACAATAAAGAATTAATAGCCAAATATCATTTAGAAGACATTATTGATGATGTAAATCCGATTAACGTATGTAGTGTAAAAGGATACGGAGAAATTCCTGCTGCAGAAATAATTGAAAAATTAGGCATTAAAGATCAAAATGACCCTAAACTTCATGATGCTACTAATGAATTATACAAAGTAGAGCACAGAAAAGGTATTATCAGCGAACATATTCCGGAATATGGTGGTAAAAAAGTATCAGTAGCTAGAGAAGAATTTAAAGCTGATATGATAGCTAAAAACATGGCTACCATCATGTATGACTTTGCAGAAAGGCCAGTTATCTGCAGATGTGGTGAAGACTGTGTTGTTAAAATAATGGACAATCAATGGTTCCTTAAATATTCAGATGAAGAATGGACTGCAAAAACCCATGAAGTTCTTAATGGTGAAACCATCATTCCTAAAGAAGTTAAAAACAACTTTGAATATTATATTGACTGGTTAGATGACTGGGCATGTTCCAGGAATGTCGGACTTGGAACCAGACTTCCTTGGGACAAACAATGGTTAATAGAACCTCTTACAGACTCAACTATCTATATGTCCTATTATACAATAGCTAAATATTTAAGAAACATGAATGCTGATGATTTAAACCCTGCATTCTTTGATAAAGTTCTTTTAGATATTGACAGCGATGATGTAAAAGTTGACAGTGAAACTGTAGCTGAAATCCAGGATGAATTCAATTACTGGTATCCTCTTGACTGGAGATTATCTGCAAAAGATTTAGTTGGAAACCACTTAAGCTTTTTAATGTTCCACCACAGTGCAATTTATCCTAAAGAAAAAATGGCCTAGAGGAACTGTAGTCTTCGGTATGGGTCTTTTAGAGGGAAATAAAATGTCTTCCTCAAAAGGAAATGTTATTTTATTAAAAGATGCTATTGAACAGTACAGTGCAGATGTTGTAAGGCTTTTCCTAATGGCATCAGCTGAACCATGGCTAGACTTTGACTGGAGAGAAAAAGAAGTTCTTGGAACCAAAAGAAGATTGGAATGGTTTAGAGAATTTGCCGCTAAAGTAGAAGAAATTAAAAACTCCCCATTAGATTTAACCAATATCGAAAAAGTCGAATTAACTCGTACCATTGATATTTGGATGTTAAGTCAGTTAAATCAGCACATTAAAGAAGCTACTGAAGCTTTAGAAGGATTCCAAACAAGAAAAGCACTTCAGGAATCTTTATTCTTACTTAAAAAAGATGTTGATCATTACTTATACAGAGTAAAACACCTGCTTGACTCCCAGGACCCTGCTATAATCTATGTGCTTTCAACAGTTCTTGAAGCATGGATCAGATTGCTTGCTCCATTTACTCCACATACCTGTGAAGAATTATGGGCAACATATGGTGGAGAAGGTTACGTAAGTCAGGCCAGCTGGCCGGAAGCTGATGAAAGCCTAGTAAGTCCGCAAATTGAAAAATCTGAAGAATTAGTTCAAAATATCATTAAAGATATTAACCAAATCAAGAAAATGGTTAAAGGAGATGTGGAAAAAATCCATGTTTACCTTGCTCCGGATTGGAAATGGGACTTATATGAAATAGCTGAAGAAATTGGAAAACCGGACATTGGTCAGATTATGGGCAGAGCTATTGGAGCAAATATTTATGATGACAAAAAAGAAATAGCTGCAGTAGCTAAAAAAATAGGTCGTGAAATGACTAAAACCAAATATGTAGGTAAAATTGATGAAAATCAAATCATCAGTGATGCACTAGATTATATTGGTGAAGAAACTGACGATGAAGTCATCATACATACTGATGACAGCTATGATCCAGAAAACAAAGCCAGAAATGCAATGCCTTACAAACCGGCTATTTTTATGGAATAAGGGTTAAAAACCTTATTCATTCACTTATTTTTTAAATACAGTAAACAAAATTATATATATATATATACTTATATAATAACAATTATGAACTTCCAAAACTATAATAAAATAGTTATTTTATTAATTGTTGTAAGCATCATCACAATGATTTAACATATAGACTGGATGACATTTCCTATTTCACACTTTATAGAGATAATTTTAATGCTTTTAGTAGCTATTTATCTTATTTTGTGCATTAAACACCATGAAAATTCAGGAATAATTCTAAGCCTAATATGTTTCATACTACTTTGTGTACTGCTTTATGAAAACGGACCCTATATGATTCTTCATATAGAACCTTTCAATATACCGCTGACATTTCCACTTTAATTTAATAACTTTTTGATAAATTTAAAATACAATCATCACCAAAACTTCTATTAAATAATAGTGATTATTTTAAAATTTTTAATAGGAGATATGAAAATTGAATAAACAATATAAAATAGCTATATCAGTTTTACTAGTTTTCCTATTTGTGCTAACAATCGCTTCAGCCAGTGCAACAGATATTGACGTTGGAGGCAATGGAAGTGATTACACAACAGTTAGTGAAGCTGTAAGCAATTCCCAAAGCGGAGACAATATTTACATAGAAACTGGAAACTATAATGAAAATAACATTAACATTAACCATGATTTAACCATATCCTCAAAAAACAGTGGAAATGTAACAATCAATGCAAATTACAATAAAGTGTTTACTGTTAACAAAAATGCAAAATTAACATTGATTGGAATAAATTTCATAAATGGAAAAGGAGATGGTGGAAGCATAATCTACAATAACGGACAAACCACTATAAAAAACTCCACATTTTCAAATTGTGAAGTAAACGGCTACGGAGGGGTTGTATTTAATAATCTTGGAACTTTAAATGTAGAAAATTCAGTATTTAAAAATAACATTGCAGAAAGCCAGGGGGATTCCTGCACAATGAAGCAGGAAAAGTAACAATTACCAATTCCACATTCATCAACAATCAGGCCACACGTGGCGGAGCAATATACAATCACCACGGATTTTTAACAATAGATTCATCAATCTTTCAAAAAAACAGCTGCGGAAAACATGGAGAGTTAGGAGGAGCTATTAAAAACTGGGGACCTGCAACAATTACCAATTCCATATTTGAAGATAACAACGGAGCTAACGAAGGAGGAGCTATTTACAATTTTATACAACATTAACTGTTGAAAACTGTAAATTTATAAACAACATTGCATATTCCGGAGGAGCTATAATAAATATTCAAAATGAATTAACTCCAGAAATAACAACAATAACATATTCAGTATTTAAAAACAATGACATTAAAAATCAAAACCAAAAAGGAGACATAATCCTAAATTACAACAATATTTTAAACTCAACAGTTAAAGGAATAAATATTGATGCTTCCTACAACTGGTGGGGAACAAATAATGTAACTGGAATGAATTTAAGTAACTGGGCAGTAGCTACAATTACATCCAATCCCTCTACACTTGTTCAAAATTCAAAAGGAAACATAACTGTAAGTTTAAATAATCTCTATAATAACCTTACCAAAACAACAACTTCCAAAAATATGAATATAAACGGAGAAGTTCTTTTTGAAAGTTTAAACTACACTCAAAGCATTGATTTGAAAAATGGAATAGCTAAATTAAGTTTTGATACTAAAAATAGAGACAATATAACTGCAAGTATCGGAAATCAAAAATTCACATTGGATATCTTCAAAATAGAAAGCAACAATCTTGTAAAATATTATAAAAATGACTCCCAATTTGCTGTTAAAACATTAGCCAATACAAAAGTGATATTTGAAATCAATGGAAAAAATTACACTAAAACCAGTGATAAAAACGGAATCGCTTCAATGTCCATTAATCTCAGACCCGGAAATTACACCATGAAAACTTACACCCTTGGGAATGTTATAACCAACAATATTACTGTACTTTCAACAATTAATGGAAAAAATATTGTTAAAATGTATAGAAACGGAACTCAATTCTATGCCACATTCCTAAAAGGAGATGGCAGCCCACTAGCTAATACCAATGTGACATTTAACATTAATGGAGTGTTCTACACTAAACAGACTGATAAAAATGGAATAGCTAAATTAAATATTAACTTAAGACCGAATACATATATTTTAACCTGCATTGACCCATTAACAGGATTGGATATAGGATACAACGTTAATGTTTTACCAACTATAGTAGCTAAAAGTATTGTAAAAACTTATTTAAATGACACGCAATTTCATGCAACCCTTTTAGATGAAAAAGGAAACCCTGTAACCAATACAAACATAACATTCAATATTCACGGAGTATTTTACAAAAAATTAACTAATGAATCTGGAATTGCAACATTAAATATCAGGTTAATCCCTGGAGAATATATTTTAACAGCATATGACCCATTTAACGGATTAGATATGGGATACAATATTACTGTTTTAGAAAAAGATTAATTAAAGAGTTTAAATGCTCTTTAATTTTTTTATAATTTACGGGCAAAGACCAAGTATCCAGTATGGCCAACCATGCGAGTTTTTGGTCTGACTCCCTGAGGTCTAACTTCCAGACCTCTTTCTAATGTTTCCAATATTTCAATATTATAAAAATTAAGTTTTTTAGCTACCCTATAAGCTATTTCTGCCTGATCAATATATGGTGCATAAACTGCTAACCATCCGCCGACTTTCAAAGATTCATAAACTTCTTCAAATATTTCAAAAGGCTTTGGCAAATCTAAAAAGACCAAATCAATATCTTTTTCATCAATGCCTTCCTTAATATCCTTGTTTTTAACTTCAATATTTGTAATTCCAAATGTTTCAATGTTTTTTTGAGCAACTTTGGCAAAATCTTCCCTTATTTCATAAGTATAAACCTTACCTGTGTCTCCAACAACATTTCCAAAGTTAAGTGCAATAGCTCCCGCACCAGTTCCAGAATCAACAACTCTGTCTCCTGAACCTAAACCTGTGTAAGCCAGCACTGTTCCAATATCTTTTTTAACCAAAATGGAACAACGCCTATCCATCAAATCAATGAAATCATTAACAGTAGGTTTAACAATTTTAAATGTGTGGTCTAAATGACTTTTAAGCTCATCACCTACTTCACAATTAGCTATCTGCTCTTTAGTAACAATACCTAAATCACTTTGAAATTCACAGTCTTCTTTAAGAAGATATTTCTTACCACGTTCATCTAAAATCATTTTCAAACCAATCACCTAATTTTCTAACTCAGAAAGTCTTTTTACTCTTTTTAATGAATCCGGATGTGTTGAGAATAATTCCATAATTTTATTGGATGTGGAAACATCAACATTTCTTTGACTGAGTTCTTTTAACTCTTCTTCAGAAATGGATCCATCACCATCAAAATCTATTTGTCTGAAGTCATTTAAATCTCTTTTAGCATTATCTACATCATTAACAAAAAATGCACGAACAGTATTTACATCTTTAATTGTTTCGTCATCACATCTTGCAGCCCCATAAGATAATTTATAAAGAGCTGAAACCAAATCTGCAGGACGATTACCATATTCCACACTAGCTTCATCTGCATAATATTCTCTTGTTCTTGATATAAATAGTACAAGGAGCTGTCCTATAAGATAGAATACATAACCCAATATTCCGATGATAATACCTGCATTATTTTCATTACTGCGTGAAAACATAAATGATAATGCAATATAATAACAAATCATTGGAACTAAGCTTACAATAGCTGTAACAATCATATCATTATGTTTAATATGACCCATTTCATGACCTAAAACTGCTTTCAACTCATTTCTATCAAGCAAACCTAAAATTGGACGAGTAATAGCTATATGTCCGCTTCTTTTAGATCTCCCATACGCAAACGCATTTGGAACATTTATTTCAGAAAGTTCAACCTGCGGTTTTGGAACTCCTGCTTCACGTGCAAGCTCTTCAACCATCTGATGAATATTTGGAGCTTCACTTTCAGATAATGGTCTTACATTCATTGAATGTTTAACTAATGTAGGACCAAACCAGTACTGTGCAGCTACAATACAAAGACTCATAATTAAGTAAAATGATGGTCCGCCAATTCCCAAATAGCTGCCAGCCAATACAACAAGGAAATACACAATAGTAAACAATATAATCATGGTAAGTACCATTCTTGCTTTAAGTTTCCATGTACCTTTCATTTAATATACCTCATAATTTTATAAATTTTTTATATACTTTATAACTACCTATTTATTAACCTATTCTTTCTTCAGAAATTGGGCCGCTTGAAGACCAGTATGACTCATATACTCCAGGATTATACTGACCACCTGAAGTTGAAAATACACTTCTATAAATCGGTTTCCGTTTTCATCATACTCCCCGGTTTCATAATCTTCCTGCCAGTCATCATATTCCTTTTGTGAGTCAGAAGATTTGTCAGAATTATCTGAAGAAGTTGAAACCTGAGCATCTTCCTGAGAACTATTAGTAGCATTATTGGTTATATTTGTTTCATTTACATGATTATTATCTGTAGCAGGTATTGAAACAAAATAAAGACACCCTGCAACAACTGCAACTAATGCAACAACCAGAATTATAATTACCACATATTTATTATCCATATCATCACACCTTAATATATAAATTTTATAAGTATTAAATTAGGCAGTACCAAAATCTTAATTTAATAAAAATACATAAATTATTAGCATATAAATTACGGTGATTGAATGAGCGGACCTTGGGTAGAAAAATATAGACCACAAAAATTAGATGATATTATAGGGCAAAAACAGATTGTAAACAGACTCCAAAAATATGTAGGGGAAGAAAGCATGCCTAATCTAATGTTTACAGGACCTGCAGGTGTTGGAAAAACAACTACTGCAATAGCTCTTGTAAAAGCTATTCTTGGAGAATACTGGAGACAAAACTTTTTAGAATTAAATGCATCAGATGCAAGGGGAATCGATACTGTAAGAAACGACATTAAAAATTTCTGCAGACTGAAACCTGTTGGAGCCCCATTTAGAATAATATTTTTTTAGACGAAGTAGACAACATGACTAAAGATGCACAGCATGCTCTTCGTCGTGAAATGGAAATGTATACTAAAACTGCTTCATTTATACTTTCCTGTAATTACTCCTCTAAAATTATTGACCCTATTCAGTCAAGATGTGCAATATTCAGATTTGGACCTATTAAAGGAGAAGAAATCGCAAACAGATTAAAATACATTTGCACATCAGAAGGATTTGAATACACTGACAGAGGAATTGAAGCTATTGAATACTTTGCAGAAGGAGATATGCGTAAAGCAGTTAATGTACTTCAGGCAGCTGCTTCTGAAGGAAAACATGTTGATGAAGATGCAGTTTACGAAGTTGTTTCAAAAGCAAAACCTCAGGATGTTCATAATCTCATAACAAAAGCATTATCTGGAGATTTTATGGGTGCACGTAACCTTTTAAGAGAAACCATGGTTTTACAGGGGACAAGCGGAGAAGACATGGTTAGTCAAATCTACCAGGATGTTTCCAAAAGAGTATTTGAAGGAAAAATGGAAGCAGACATTTATATTGATTTAATTGAAGCAATAGCTGATTGTGATTTTAGAATAAGGGAAGGAGCAAATCCAAGAATCCAACTAGAAGCTCTTTTAACCCAATTCTTATAAGGTATAGAAATGTTATGGACAGACAAATACCGACCAAAAACACTAGATGAAGTGGTTGGCAATAACAAAGAAAAAGCATTAATCCAAAATGGGTGGATAACTGGAAAGCGGGAAATCCTCAAAAGCCGTTGCTTCTGGTTGGTCCTCCAGGAATTGGAAAAACAACACTTGCTCAGGCAATAGCCAGAGAATTCTCAGAATACATAGAACTAAATGCAAGTGACAAACGTTCCCAGGATGTTATTAAACGTACCATTGGAGAATCATCTTCCAGCAGATCATTATTTGGTGATGAATACAAATTGCTTATCCTTGATGAAGTAGACGGAATTCATGGAACCAATGACCGCGGAGGAGTAAGAGCTATTGGAGACATTATTAAAAAAGCAAAACATCCAATGATTTTAATAGCTAACGACTTTTATTCAAAACGTATTGCATCACTTAAAACAAAATGTGATGTTTTAAAAATGAGCAAAGTCAGAAGCCCAAGTATTAACAAATTGCTTAAACAGATAGCTGCTAATGAAGGAATCAAAGCAAATCCTGCAGCACTTAAGGAATTAGCTAAAAAATCCAACGGAGATATGCGCTCAGCAATAAACACATTTCAGGCACTGGCAAGTAAAAATGAAATTCTTGAATTAAGTGATGTTGAAAATATAACTACAAAAGATGACAGATCAACAATAATCAACGGAGTTACTGCTGTTTTAAAAAAGTAAAAATCGAATCATGTTAAAAAGGCATTAATAGTTGAAGAAGACCCTACACTTGTAATGGAATACATTGCAGAAAATATTCCTCGTGAATACACAAAGAAAAAAAAGAAATCAAAAGGCATATGAAAACATTGCAAAAGCTGATTTATACTTTGGAAGAGCAAGAAGCAGCAGATATTACGGTTATTGGAAATATGCAACTGATTTCATGGGAGTTGGAGTCAGTGATGCAAAAGATGAAACTTATAAAAAGTTTACAAGGATTACCTCTCCTACTGTATTTACATTAATGGGACGTAACAGAGGAAAAAAAATTTAAGAGACAGAATAGCTGAAAAAATGTCTCAAAAATGCATATTTCACATAGTGTAGCTATTTCAATGTTTCCATACCTTGAAATTATGTTTGAAGACAATGAGCTTGCCTGGGAAATATCTGACTTTTTAGGTTTTGAAGAAGATGAAATAAAACGTTTCAGAACCAGAAAAATACCTAAAAAGTTATTGAAAAAATGGAAAAGCAAAAAGCTCAAAAAGAGTTGAACAAAGAGATGCGAGAGCTCAGGAAATCAAAGACGGATTACTATCCACAATCCCCCCTCAAAAGGAATCTTCCGAAGAAATAAAAAAAGAACCTGAAAAAGAAGTTGAAAAAGAACCTGCTGAAGAAATAAAAAAAAGAAGTTAAAGAAAAACCTAAAAAGAAAACAGACAAACAAGTTTCCTTATTTAACTTCTAATTCTTTTCAATATACTCATAAGCTTTTAAAACATTTTCACGATACTGAGGAGCTACATCTTCTAAAAATTCCATAAATGATGTAGACAAATCATCATAATCCTCAGTTTCGATTATTTTTTACCATCCATTTCCAAAAATGAATTAATCCAATCTAAAGGCACATTAATTAAAGGATAAATCTCATTATCTTTTTTATTGAATGTCAATCCTTTTCCTTTGAAAATATCTGAAAATATGGAGTTTACTTTACTGTCTAAAATAATCGGATTAACAGTTAAATCATGATTTCCGCCGTAAACCAGTTTTACACCGTATTTGCGGGTATATGGCTCCAGTATAATTTCAATCAGAGCATTATTTTCAGGAATCAGAATTGTGCTGTTCGGTTTTATTTCATCAGCAAGGACTTTAGAAGATTTGGAGCAGATTTTCTGAAATAAAGAGTTTCTAACTACTTCAATGTCAGGATATTCCTTATTAAATGTCGCCTGTCTTTTTCTTGAAAATTTGGAAAATCTCAGGTTATTAATATAAATTTTTTCAGCAGTATAGCTAACAAAACGTGTATCAACGCCAATGATTTTTAAAAATTTCAACACATCTTTTTTAGAGGCTGTAAATTTATCTTCATCCCTTTCAATGGCAAAATTAAATATAGAATCCATTTTATCTACTCAAATCAAGTGTTTTTCTAAGTGTTTTTCCATGACTTCAACAGGTGCCTTCTTTCCTGTCCAGATTTCAAAACTCTCTGCACCCTGGTACAATAACATTTTAATTCCATAAACAGGAGTTGCACCTGCTTTAATAGCTTCACTAAGAAGTACAGTTTCATTAGGATTGTAAACAATATCATTAACAACCAAATCAGAATGCATATCCTCTGCTTTAACAATAGCTTCGTCATTTGTATGGGGACTCATTCCTACAGGAGTAGTATCTATTAAAATATCTGCGTCACTTACATAACCTGCTATTTTATCAGTTGAATCAAAATTAACATTATCCATTAATTTAGAGTTTTTAACATCCTCAGCTAATGATTTTGCTTTATTCATATTCCTGTTTAAAATAGCTATACTTTGAGGATTTTCACGAGCCAGATAAAAAGAAATTGCTCTTGAAGCTCCTCCAGCACCTGCCACTACAACATTTTTATCTTTAATCGAAGTTACTTCTTCAATGGCTCTAATACATCCTATTCCATCAGTATTGTATCCTTTCATTTCTTTAAAATCAATTGTATTTACCGCACCAATCAGTTCAGCTATCGGATCCAATTTGTCCAAATACTTCATTACATTGATTTTATGAGGAATAGTTACATTAAATCCTTTTATATTAAGAGATTTTGCTCCCAAAATAGCTGATTTTAAGTTTTCAGGATAAACATTAAATGGAATGTAAGCGTAGTCCATCCCCAATTCCCCAAAAGCTGCATTATGCATAGGTGGAGAGAAACTATGTTCTACAGGATGACCTATCAGACCTACAATTTTTGTACTTCCACTAATCATATACTAGTGATATTTATTTAATTGTATAAATATTTCTTTTTACAGATATTTAATTATGGATTTTAATATCACTAATTTCAATGAAAGATTAAAATCAGTAAAACTTAGAGAGTTGGTAGTTGCAGGAATAGCAGCTATAATCCTTGGAGTAATTTTAAGTGAAATATTTCCAGCCATTTATGATTCTGATGAATTATATTTTGTTGTAATTACATTTTTAATATTAATATTCTTTATTTATGCTCTGAAAGGTACTCATGGATTAAATTCAAATATCCATAAAGTTTTTGAAACTGAAAATCAAAAAGAAATCATTTATGTATTTTTAATAAACCTGTTTTTTTGCAATGCTTTTCCTTGCATTGTTTTCCGGTTTAGATATTATAATCGGATTTCTAGACCCTACCTGGGAAACAGGATTTGAATTTGATTATACTAGCCTTACACCAGTTGCATTTTTTATAGATGCTCTTGGAACAATTATTCTTGCACCTCTTGTTGAAGAGCTAGTTTTTAGAGGCGTACTGCTTAATCGGTTAAAACTAAGAATCGGAATTATTCCCGCTATTTTAGTTTCTTCATTTTTATTTGGAATTGGCCATGAATTTGGAGGAATGATAAGTGCATTCTTATTTGGAATCTGTATGTGTATTTTATATCTGAAAACAGACAATATTCTAATTCCAATAACTGTCCATTTCATCAATAATTTAGTTGTAACTCTCTTAGAATCAACATATATTGATATGATAATGTTAGAATTTCCCTGGATAATTCCAACATTGATTATTTCAGTAGTATCTGCTGTTTTGTTAATTTTATACATTTATAAAGGGTTTAAGAAGGTAAAAAGCCTTACTTAAACTCCCAATTTATTTATTTAATCTTGTTTTCTTAATTTATTAACTACCACTTATAAATATATTAAATAATAAAATCTATAATATTATAAAATTATTGATAAAATAATGGAGGGCAATTATGGAATTTACAAGACCTAGAGGAACTAGAGATTTTCTTTTTGATGAAATGAGAGAGAGAAAAAAGCAGAAAACATATTGCGCAATGTATTTGAAAATTATGCTTATCAAGAAATTAAAACACCTTTATTTGAAGAATTAAAATTATTTACAACAAAATCTGGAGAGGAAATTGTAGACCAATTATACAATTTCAAAGACAAATCCGATAGAGAATTAACTTTAAGACCTGAAATTACTGCTCCAGTAGCTAGATTATACTTAAATGAACTTCAAAAACTGCATCAAAACCTATCAAACTTTATTATTACGGCAGCTGTTTCAGATATGAAAGACCGCAAAAAGGAAGATTCAGACAATTCTGGCAATTTGGCTGTGAATTAATCGGAGCAAAATCACCGCAGGGAGAAGCTGAAGTTATTGCAATGTGTTCAGAATCCATTGAAAAACTTGGAATTCCTGGTGCAGATGTTAATATAAATCATTTAGGGATTATCCGCGGATTATTCAAACATTTCAACATAGATACATCTACCCAAAGAGAAGTTATGGTTGTTATTGATAAAGGAGATAAAGACCTTCTAAAAGAATCATTAACTGGTGAAAATCCTATTATCGACAATGAGGAGTTAAACAATGTTTTATTTAAATTAATTGATTTGGTTGGAGACAAATCCATTATTAAAGACATTGAAGAGTTAGTTGCACCATACCCTGAATCACATGATGCTTTAAATGAGTTTGAAGAGTTAATTGATACACTTGCCAGTTTTAAAATGGAAAATTACACTTTAAACTTAGGTGTAGCCAGAGGACTTGACTATTATACCGGAATTGTATTTGAAGTTTATATTCCATCTCTCGGAGCTCAAAAGCAGGTCTGTGGAGGAGGAACATACAGTTTAATTAAAATATTTGGTGGTGAAGAAGTAGTTTCCACAGGTTTTGCATTTGGTTTTGACAGATTGATGAATGCAATTGAAGAACTTGCAACACCGGAAGAACTTCCATGCCCTATTGACATTTACATAGCTCCAATTTCTGATGATGTAAGACTTAAAGCTTATGAAATAACCCAAACTTTAAGGTCTGCAGGAATAGCCTGTGATGTTGATTTAAACGGCAAAAAATTCAAGAAAATAATGAACCATGCAAATAAAATCAAAGTAAAACAGGTAGCTATTATTGGAGCTAAAGACCTGGAAAACAATCAGATTACCATTAAAAATATGGAAAGCGGTAACCAGGAATTAGTAGACCTTGACAATATAGTGGAATATATTAAAGGTGTATGAACAATGGAAATTAATTTTAGACATGAAATAAATGGTCAAAAAGTCATTACAGCTATTGCCCAAGATTGGAAAACTGGGCAAATACTGATGGTGGCCAATATGAATAAAGAAGCCCTTCAAAAACAGTTAAAACTGGAAAAGCCCATTACTGGAGTACTTCCCCGCAATTCCCAATGGCTGAAAGGTGAAAGTTCAGGTCATACTCAGGAAGTTAAAGAAATACTTGTTGACTGTGATATGGATGCAGTTGTTTTGAAAGTCAAACAGAACGGAGCTGCATGCCATGAAGGCTACTTTTCATGTTTTTTAGAAAATTAAACACTAAAAATATTGAAAACATAAAAGAAGAGGAACTTGAAACAATTTTAGAAAAAGTTTTCAATCCCGATGATGTGTATTAAAATGAAAACAATAATACCAGATACAAGTGCTGTAATAGAAGGAGCTATAAGTAAAATAATAGCTAAAGAGGATTTGGATTATCCTGAAATTATTGTTCCTGAAGCTGTTGTTTGTGAACTTGAACATCAGGCAAATGCAAATAGAAATGAAGGAATAAATGGTTTAAAAGAACTTCAGAAATTACAGGAAGCTCAAGACAATGGCGAGTTAGCTATTACCTTTAAAGGAAAACGTCCGACTAATTATGACATCAGATATGCCAAAAGCGGAGAAATTGACAGCTTAATCAGAGATTTAGCCAGAAGTGAATTTGGAACATTAGTTACAAACGATAAAGTTCAGGCTGAAACTGCAAAAGCTCAGGGAATTTCTGTTTACTACTTCAAACAGGAATATAAACATGCAGAACTGTCTATTGAAAAATTATTTGACGACGACACAATGTCTGTTCATTTAAAAGAAAATGTTGTTCCAATGGCTAAAAAAGGAAAACCTGGACATGTGGAATTTGTAAAAATTGGAGACAAAGCTTACACATACACTGACATGTTAGATATCTATAATGAAATCCTTGAAAAAAAGCAGAAGCGATCCAAAAGCTATCTGGAATCAGACAAAGACGGATCAACAGTTATCCAATCCAGAGAATACAGAATTTCAATGGCCAAACCTCCATTTTCAGAAGCTTTTGAAATAACCGCAGTCAGACCGGCAGCTAATGTTAGTCTGGAGGAATACAACATCTCTGAAAAGCTGATGGAAAGGATAAGCAAAAGCGCTGAAGGAATACTTATTTCAGGTTCTCCAGGAGCAGGTAAAAGTACATTTGTTCAGGCACTAGCTAAATATTATGCTGAAGATTTAAATAAAATTGTAAAAACAATGGAATCTCCAAGAGATCTGCAACTTCCAGCAGAAATTACACAATATGCTCCTTTAGAAGGAAGTATGGAAAATACTGCTGATGTTTTATTGCTTGTCAGACCGGACTACACAATTTATGACGAACTTAGAAAAAACAGCGATTTTAACATATTTGCAGATATGAGAATGGCAGGAGTTGGAATGATTGGAGTAGTTCATGCTACAAGACCAATAGATGCTATACAGAGGATTTCATCAAGAGTGGAACTTGGAATAATTACTTCAGTAGTAGACACCAGCATTTACATTGAAGATGGAGATATTAAAGAAGTATTTGAAACAAAATGACTGTTAAAGTTCCGTCAGGTATGAAGGAAGCAGATTTAGCCAGACCAGTTATTGAAATTCGTGATTTTGAAACTGGAGAGCTTAAAATGAAATCTACACCTACGGTGAGCAGACAATTGTAATGGACCTTGATTTAGTTAACAATTCTTCAGGAGATTCATCTACTTCCAAATCTGCTGTAGACAGGCTAGCTGAACAGCAAATCCTTAGAAAAATTAAAAGATTAATTCCGAAATCCAAAGTAGGAGTAGAAATAATTTCTCCTGAAAGGGCAAATATCTACATTAATGAAAAGTATATTCCAAAAATCATCGGTAAAAACGGGAAAAGAATAGCTGAGATTGAAAGGATATTGGAATAAGTTTAGGTGTTGAAATTCTTGAAAACACTCCAGGACATCTGGCCCGCGGTGAAAAATTTGAAGTGGATATTATCCACACTAAAAAACAGCTGATTTTAGATTTGGGAAAAGTCAATGGTACACAAAACTTTGATATTTTTGTTGGAGGAGAATATTTGCTTACAGCTACAACAAGCAGAAAAGGAGAAATTAAAATAAAAAGAGGCATCGAATTATCTGACCTATTGCGCGATGCCATAGAAATGGGTTTAGAGATAACTGCAGTTAAAAAATAGGTGAAATAAATGAAAATAGGTGCATCAACATTATCAGGATTTAAAGATGATATAGGAACAAATTTAGAATATTTTGAGGAATTAGGACTGGATTATGCAGAGATATTGCATCAGTATCCAAATCAGGATTTAGATACAGATATCTTTGAGAATTACAATTTAAAATATACTGTCCATTCTCCTATTATCAATTTGAACATAGCATCATTAACTGAAAACATCAGACAGGCTTCAATAGCTGAAATTAAAAAATCCATTGACCTTGCAAATGAAATTGATGCTGAAATTGTTGTTGTTCATCCCGGATCTATCCCTTTTTAGGCAGAGACTTTGAAGATAAAATTTTAAATTGAATAAACAGTCTATTGAAGAAATTGGAGAATATGGAAAAGAATTAGGTGTAAATGCAGCTATTGAAAATATGCCTACTTTTGAAGGATACATGTACTCAAATCCCTATGAATTAAATGAACTGGTCACTTCCCTGGACATGTCCATGACTTTAGATATCGGTCATGCAAATCATGCAGGATATGGGCCGGAGGATATGTACTTTGATTCCATTAAACACATACATGCCCATGATAATAATGGTGATGATGACTCACACTATGCATTAGGTGATGGCTCTATTGATTTAAAAAGTATCATCTCTACTTTTGAAGATAAAAAGTATAATGGTACCTACATCATAGAAGTAAATGAGAAGGATTGGGTTAAAAAAGTTATGATTATTTAAAAAATAACTTTTAAATCCCTTATTTTTACACCTTCCAATTTCAATAATTTAATCTTATTTTCCAAACCGCCAGCATAACCAGTTAATTTGCCGTCAAAACCAACAACTCTATGACATGGAACAATAATAGAAATAGGATTATGTCCTACGGCACCGCCAACTGCCTGAGAAGACATATCAGAACTTATCTTTTTTGCAATATCCCCATAGCTAACAACTTCACCATAAGGAATTTCTTTAAGCAAATTCCAGACTTTTAATCTGAACTCAGTTCCCTGCAGATTTAAATCCAAATTTTTAACTGAAGGATTTCCCCCTCTAAAATAGCTATCCAGCCACTTTTCAGTTTTTTTAAAAATAGTTAAATCATTATTTTCCCCTGTTTTATCTTTAAAATTTCCAAAAAATGTTTCTGACCTTCAATCCACAAACCAATCAGTTTATTGTTTTTGCTAGCTAATGTTAATTTTCCCAAAGGAGAATCATAGCAAGTTGTATAAATCATGATGAAAGTTTTAAATAATAAAATATTTAAAATAATAACTTGGTGATGGGGTTCACCAGAAACTTATTTTCAAACCGCAAAAATTGCTGATAACTCCTATGTTATATAAAAAATACTTAGGAGGATAATTTAATGGCTGATGTATTTCCATTAATTTTAGGGATAATAATACTTCTAGCTAGTGTAATTTCTATTAAAACTGGAATTAGTGTAACAGTAGTTGAAATTGCAGTAGGAGTAATAATAGGAAATCTGGGACTCTTCCACAGCGAATCTTGGATGATTTATATAGCTAGTTTTGGAGGAATATTGCTTACATTTCTAGCTGGAGTCGAAATTGATGTTGACTTAATGAAAGATAATTTTAAAGAAAGTTTTACAATAGGATTTTTATCATTTCTAATTCCTTTTGTAATAGTGTTTTTAGTAACTTATTACATTATAGGATGGGAATTAAATCCTGCGCTATTAACAAGTACCGCATTATCTGAAACAAGTATTGCAGTTGTTTATTCCGTTTTAACTCAAAAAGGACTATTTAAATACAAAATCGGAAAATTAATAATGGTTGCAACATTTATAACAGACATATGTACTGCAATAGCTTTAAGTGTTTTATTTACAAAATTTGACATTTATACATTATTATTTTATGTAGTGTCTTTAGCAGTTCTTGTAATGGCTTATTATAAATCTGATTTATTTTTCGAAAATCCATTATTTAAAAATAAAATAGGAGAACTGGAAATAAAATATGTTTTTGTCTTACTTTTAGGATTTATATTCTTTGGAAGTCTTGGTGGCGGACAAGCCATATTACCTGCATTTATATTGGGAGTAATACTTTCCGATCACTTTAAAAAACACAAAAAAGGAGAAGTTAAAGCCAGATTCAAAACCGTTGCATTTGCTATTATAACTCCAATATTTTTCATAATTGGAGGAATGAAAGTTTCAATACCTTTAATATATAGCTGTTTTGGAATCTTTTTTAACATTATTTGTATTACGTCAACTAAGCAAATACATTGGAGTTTATTATCCAAGTAAAATCTTTTTAAAACAAAACTATAACTATGTTACAATGATGATGAGTACCGGTTTAACCTTTGGGCTTGTTGCTGCAGTATTCGGACTAAATAATGCATTAATCAATCAGACAGAATATAGTGTAATAACTGGAATACTCGTATTAAGTGCTATTTTACCTACATTTGTAGCTGAAAAATATTATACTCCGGTACATAGTGAAGATTTAGGAGATTGATGGTTAAATTACCTTCAGTTTTCCTACAATAATTTTTTTTCTTTAATTTCATTTTGGAAATATAAATACTTGGAATCAACTACTTTTCGAATATTGGTTGCAGTTTTTTACCGATACCTTCAACTTCCTGAAGCTGACTTTCAGAAGCATTAATAATATTAGCTACTGTTCCAAAATGCTCCAATAAGTTTTTAGCATTAACCGGACCTATATTTGGAAGGGATTCTATTATAAACAGCTGCTGTTCCCACAAGTTAACAGGTTTTTTATCAGTTCTTATCTGAATTGGTGTTTTTTCACCACTTTGCTCTCTGATAGCTATTCTTTTAATCATAGCTGCAGTATCCTGAGCGTTTCTTGTTGGTATAATACTGATTCCAAAGTCCAGAGCTATTGAAGCTATTGAACCTCTAATTGCATTCGGATTAATCATACCATTGTACAAATCATCTCCTTCAAGAATAATTAAAGGACGTTTAAATTCCTCCATTAAAGACCTTGCCTGTTTAAAGAGTCTTTTATCAACAATTGAATCAACAAAGTCTTTAGCTGTTTTACGTTCTATAACAACTTCATCACTTACCTGATAATCACCAACAGCCATTGCCTGAACTTTAACATCAATTTCCATTTCAGACAAATGACGTATGACCTTTGAATTACCTTCACGAGTATCTGCAAAAACAACCGGAAGTTCTTCCTTTTTGGGAGCAGGATCTAAAACTTTTACTCTTTTTTCATTTTCCATCCTTTCAATAGCATTGGAATTCAACTCTTCCAATACCTCAGAATCAATTAACTGACGTTTCATTCTGCGTTCCTTATTAATTGAAGCCCAGTAATAACCTTCATCTCTGGTTCCATTTGTAATAAGAACTTTTACACGACCTGAGCGTTTACGGCCTGTTCTTCCTCTCCTTTGAATCATTCTAACTTCAGAAGGAACAGGTTCATAAAGAATAACCAAATCAACAGCCGGAATATCAATTCCCTCTTCAGCTACACTTGTTGAGAGAAGTACATCATATTCACCAATTTTAAAGGCTTTAATGATTTCTTTTTGTTCCTTTTGAGTTAATCCCTTTTCACCATCTCTTGAAGCCTGACCAAAGAACTTGGCAGATTTAATTCCTTCTTTTTCAAGTTTCTGATGAATCATTTCAAGAGAATCCCTATACTGAGTGAAAACCATTATTTTTGAAGATTTCTGGTCAGCATCTTTAACATACCTCTCAGACTGCAATTTGGTTTGACCATTTTGCCCCAATTCTTTTTTAATGATATCAGTTACTTTTTTAAGTTTAGGATGTTCCAAACCATGTTTTTCAGCTTCTCTTGCAAGATAAATAGCTTTACCAAAATTAGGATCCTGAATTAATGATTTGGCAGCTTTTGTTTTCTTTTTACGTAATCTAGCTACATATTTGTTAAATGTAACTACTCCCTGTGTTTCAATAAGTTCCTGAGAATGTTGTATATTGATAACTGCACTCAAAATTGAAATAGCCTGGAAACATTCCTTTTTAGGATTTACAGTTCTTGCAATTGCACTTTGAACTCTTCCTCTTGCTCTCAATATATCTGTTTTGTTAACAGAAACTGTTCTAATAATTCCCATATTCTTAAGACCTTTAAGACGAACTTTAAGAGCTTTATCAACATGTTTTTTAATTTTTTCCAATTCAGAACTCATTTTAACCCTAACCCAATCGATTGCAACCGGATTAAAATAAGGCCTTACATCATAATCCTCTTCAGTTTTAACTACAATATTTTGAACATATAAATTATCACAAACTTCTTTTATTTTTCTTTATCAGAACCTGGAGAAGCAGTCAGTCCTAAAATCAGGTTAAATTTAGATTCTTTAACATATCTTGAAGCCAAATATACATAAGAATAAGATCCAACACCGTGATGACACTCATCAAAAACAACTAAAGATACATCTTTTAGAGAATATCTTCCTTTCAACAAGTCAGATTCAACAGTTTGCGGAGTTGCACAGATTATTTGAGATTCTTCCCATCTTTTAACTCTTTCATCAGTTTTAACAGCACCTGTAATTGATGAACAGGGGACAGTTAAAAATTCCTTAAAAGTAGACTCGTGCTGTATAGCTAATGGTTTACTTGGAGCCAATACTAATATTTTAGAGTTTTTAACTTTATCCAATCTATCTGCTGCTACTAAAGTAGCTACTATAGTTTTACCTAATGCCGTAGGTGCAACAATCATCGTATTTCCTTTCTTTAACACATCGGCAGCTAAAACCTGTTGATATAACCTAGCTTCGATAGAATCGGATTTTATTAATGGGTGGTCAATATAATGTGCCATGATAGAACATAGTAACTGAATGTTTATAAATGTTTAATAAGAGCATGTGAAAACTAATCAAAAAGTAGTGTAATTTAATTTTAAAGTAAAGAACTTGTTAAAAAAAAGAAAAAAGAGATTAATTAAAATCTCCCAAATTAAGATATTATTATTGTGTTTCCTGTTTGGAAATCATTCCAGTAAGATGTAATAATGTATTTTCCACTCATTAATCTCATAGCTAATGAAGCAACACCATTTTCATCAGTGACTTTATTATAGAACACACCATTTATGTTAAATGTTACATTTTGGTTAGCTAATGGTTTACCTTGACCATCTAGTGTTTGTGCAGTGAAGTTACTGCCATCTTCATGAGTCATATTAAGGTCACGGGTAACTAAAGTAGGTAAAACAGTTATATTGTTACCTACAGCTAATCCTTCATATATTGTTGTAATGATATATTCTCCAGGTCTTAAACTGATTCCCAAACTTACTACACCTTTATCATCAGTGCTTCTAGTATAGAATACTCCATGAATGTTGAAAGTTACAGTTTTGTTTACTGCTAAGCTTCCGTTTTTATCATAGATAGTTGCCTCAAATTTGGAAGCGTTTAAGTAATATTTGGTTAAGTCATTTTGCACGATTAATGATTTTACGGTTATGTTAAATCCTTGTTCTTCACCAGTTACAGGGTTGTAAGCAGTTAAAATATAATTTCCAGGTCTTAACATAATACCTAACTCAGCAATACCATCATCATTAGTAGTTCTATTGTAGAATACACCGTGAATGTCAAATCTGACAGTAGTGTTAACTAATGCTTTTCCATCACTGCCAATGAATTTAGCATAGAATTTAGTATCATTTTGATACATTTTAACTAAATCTTTAGCTATGATACTTGGATTAATAGTAACAGTAACATTTTTGGAGATTTTACTGTAGATATCAGATCCATTATAAGTTACAGTTACTGCATATACATTGGAATCTAAATTAAGACCCATAGATGCAGTACCATTATCATCAGTAGATTTAACATAGTCCACACCATTAATATTGAAGTATATAGTAGCATTAACTATTGGTTTACCTTGAGAATCTGTTAATTTAGCAACTAAACGGGTTCCATCATGGTAAAACATTACAACATCATTAACATCTAAGTTTACATTTGGAATTACAGTTATGTTTCCTTTTTTAGTCATGGAATCATATTTAGCATCACCAGAGTAAGTTGTAGTGATATTATGATTTCCAGCACTTAAAGCAGGGATATTTACTTTTGCAGTTCCGTTAGTTACATTTGCAGTGTATTTTTTACCGTCGATTTCAACAGTAACTGTTCCAGTTGCATCTTTAGGTAAATCCACACTAATAGTAGAGTTTACTCCTTCTTTAAATTCAGGAACAGTAATGTTCATGTTATAATCAGTTACTTTAGATACAACTACAGTTGCATTAGCTTTGTTTTGTGCATATTTGTCATCAGTGAAATTAGCTGAAACATTATAAACACCAGCACCTAAACCAGAAACAACAACTTTAGCAGAACCATTACTAATTACAGCATTATAAACATCTTTACCAACACTAACAGTAACATTACCTGAAGCGTCTTTAGGGACGTTTACTATAATAACAGCATCTTCTCCAACTTTAACATCACCCGGAACAGTAATGTTCATATTATAGTCAGATATTTTGGATACTGTGAATTTGGTTGTGTTCTGATTAGCATTATAATTGTTGTCACCATCGTATTTAACAGTTACAGTGTAATTGTTTGCTTTAAGATCAGATATTGTTTTAACTGCTTTACCATCCACAATAGCTACAGTGTAATCTTTACCGTCAACAGTAACAATCACATTACCTGTAGCATCAGAAGGCACATTTACACTTACTGTTACATTTTCACCAACTTTAATGTCATCAGCATTAACTGCAACAGTTGAGTTTAATTTATTAACTTTGAAATCACCGTTTTCATCAACAGCAGCATAATTATCATTTCCTGCCCAAACAGCAGTAAATCCATAAGTACCTGCAGCTAATTTAACACCAGTTAAAGTACCTTTACCGTCAGTAACATTCACAACATAGAATTTACCATTAACAGTAACAATTACATTACCATTTAAAGGAGTACTGTTAACACCAGTTAAGGTAGCTTCAATAGCAAATTCATTGCCGTAATTTACATCAGCAATAACAACACCTAAAACAGGTTGTGCTTTATCAACAATTACAAATCCGTCAACTACAACATCATTATATTTATCATCACCACCGTATTTGACACCAACAGTGTGATAACCAGCAGTTAAATCTTTAACAACTTGTGTAGCTTTACCATCAGTAATATTTGCAGTATATGAAGTTCCATCAACAACAATAACTACTTTACCAGTAGCATCAGCAGGTAAAACAGCTTCAACAGTTAAATCTTCACCAAATACAATGCCATCAACAGTTACATCCATAGTAGGATCAACTTTAGACACAGTAAAGCTGGAAGTAGCAACTGCATCATTATAATTGTTATCACCAGAATATTTAACAGCTACATCATAAGTATCAGCTTTAAGACCAGACACTTCTACATTAGCCATACCATTGATAACAGTTCCATTGTAATTTTTACCATTTACATAAACAGTTACATTACCAGTAGCATCACTAAGTAATTTAACAGTAATAACAGCATCTTCCCCAACTTTAATATCACTAACCGCAACATAAATAGCAGAATCTACCTTATTAACATTGAATTTACCTGAATCACTAACTGCATTATAATTATTATCACCTGCGAATTTAGCAGTGAAATCATAAGATCCGGCAGCTAATTTAACACCAGTAACATTACCTTTACCATTAACGACGTTTACAGTGTAATCTTTACCATTAACAGTAACAATCACATCACCGGTTAAAGGAGCATTATTAACACCAGTTAAAACAGCATTAACAGTAAATACATTACCATAATCTACATTATTAATAATAACATTTAAAGCAGCATCTGCTTTAGCAACATTAACACCTTTAGTAACATCAACTGCATTATAATTGTTATCACCAGCATATTTAACAGCTACAGTGTAATCACCAGCTTTAAGATCAGATACAGTTACACTAGCTACACCATTTTCAATAGCTACATGATAATCTTTACCATTAACAGTAATAACTACTTCACCAGTAGCATCACCAGGTAAAACAGCATTAACAGTTAAATCTTCACCAAATACAATGTTATTAACAGTTACATCCATATCAGGAGTTATTTTAGATACACTAAATTCAGCACTGCCAGTTGCTCCATTATAATTGTTGTCACCAGCATATTTAACAGCTACAGTGTAATCACCAGCTTTAAGATCAGATACAGTTACACTAGCTACACCATTTTCAATAGCTGCAGTGTAATCTTCACCATTTACAGTGATAACTACTTCACCAGTAGCATCATCAGCTAATTTAACACTAATAACAGCATCTTCACCAAAGTCAATAGTATCAACAGCAACATCAATAGATGAATCTACCTTATTAACTTTGAAATCACCGTTTTCAGTAACAATATTGTAATTATCATTTCCTGCCCAGACAGCAGCAAAACCATGAGATCCAGCAGCTAATTTATCACCAGTAGCAATACCTTTACCATCAGCAGCAACTTCAACAGTATATTCTTTACCATTAACAGTAACAATCACATTACCAGATAAAGGAGCATTATTAACACCAGTTAAAGTAGCTTCAATAACAAATCCATTGCCATAATCAACATCAGCAATAACAACACCTAAAACAGCATCTGCTTTAGCAACATTAACAACTTCAGTAACTTCAACACCAGAGTATTTATCATCACCAGCATATTTAACAACTACAGTATGATCACCAGCAGTTAAATCTTTAATAGTTCCAGTAGCTTTACCATCAACAATAGCTACAGGATAATCTACACCATCAACAGTGATAACTACTTCACCAGTAGCATCAGCAGGTAAAACAGCGTTAACAGTTAAATCTTCACCAAATACAATATCATCAACAGTTACATCCATAGTAGAATCAACTTTAGACACAGTAAAACTGGAAGTAGCAACTACAGCATTATAATTGTTATCACCAGAATATTTAACAGCTACATCATAAGTATCAGCTTTAAGACCAGACACTTTTACATTAGCTATACCATTAACAACAGGTTCAGTATAATCTTTACCATTTACAGTAACAGTTACACTACCTGTAGCATCACTAAGTAATTTAACAGTAATAACAGCATCTTCCCCAACTTTAATGTCACTAACAGCAACATCAATAGCAGAATCTACCTTATTAACTTTGAAATTACCGGAATCACCAACATCATTATAATTATTATCACCTGCGAATTTAGCAGTGAAATCATAAGTACCAGCAGCTAATTTAACACCAGTAACATTACCTTTACCATTAACGACATTTACAGTGTAATCTTTACCATTAACAGTAACAATCACATCCCCATTTAAACCAATAGCATCTACACCAGTTAAAGCAACATTAATGTTAAATGCGCCATAATAATCAACATCTGAAATAAATACATTTAATGCAGGGTCAGCTTTAGATACAGTTAATAAAGCATTGCTTACACCAGGCAAGTATTTATCATTACCTGCAAATACTGCAGATATAGTATAATCACCAGCATTTAATTCACGTAATGGAAGTTTTGCAAATCCATTTTCAACAGTCACAGGATAAACTTTACCATTTACATTAACAGTAACTACTGAACCGTCAATATCAGAAGGTAAAGTGATTATAACAAGTCCGTTTTCACCAAAAGTAATATCTTCAACATTTATTTTTAAGTTAGCTAAAACTTTATCTACTTTAAAGACTGTTGAATTTTCAGCAGCTACATAATGATTATCACCAGAATAACTTGCAGATACTTCATACTCATCAGCAGTTAAATCTTGGACGTAGAATTTAGCTTCACCATTGTAAATAGGCAATATATAATCAATACCATTTAAAGTTAAAGTTATAAGACCAGTTGCATCTTTAGGTCCGGTTACAGTAATTATTTCAAGATCTCCAACAGTAATATTTAATGCACCGACAGTTAAATCAGGAGTTGCTTTTGATATATTTAACATACCTGTTTTAATATTAACATCTGATCCGTCATAAACAATGCCGACTGTTTTACTACCAACATCTTTTACTTCATAAGATGCAATATAAGAACCGTTTCCTAAACTATTTGCTATATACTCAACATTATCAATAACGAAGAATAATTTTTGACCAGCTACAAGAACACCATCAGCAACAACAGTAGCATGTAAAGTTACAACATCACCGTAACAAACATTTACAGTTTTATTATCTAAAACAGTTACAATTATTCCACCAGTACTTTGAAATAGTATTTATATCACCAATATTAATAATTGGAGCTTTGTTTTCAGTGTAATTACTATACTTGTTACCATTAATACTTAAGATACCTTCCTTATTGTAAATCTTATTATTGTAAATAATATCTCCAAATTGTGCTTTATTATTGTCAAATTCTGAACCGGAAACTGTTAAATCACCAAGATTATAAATAGCTCCAGCATAAGAACCTGCAGTATTGTTTACAAATTTAGAAGAATCAACAGTAGCGATAATTTTAGTATATTGTGAATCAAATCCAATAGCTCCAGCAGTAGTAGTAGCTGTGTTGTTTATAAAGTTAGAACCGTCAATATCAACAGTTCCTTCATTAATCCAAGCAGCTCCACCATATTGAGCTTTGTTATTAGTGAAATTAGAGTTAACTATTTTACCTGAAACAGGTATATTATCCTGAGTTACTATAAGTGCTCCACCATTATTGTCATTAGGACTCATATCACCTTTACCAAATGCTGAATTGTTATCAAATACAGAGTTGGAAATAGTGTAATTAGATGCCCATACAAACATTGCTCCACCATATAAAGCTGTGTTGTTAACAAATTTAGTTCCATCTACACTAATAGTGTTTATAGCACTGCCAGATACTCCACCAGCTGCAGCTAAAGCTCCACCCCAACGGCCAGAGTTATTAACAAAGTAAGAATCACGAATAGTAGCATTACCAATAGTAGTTACAGCACCAACTAAACGATCACCATTTACATAGTTTTTAATATTGTTTGTAAAGTTAGATTTTGAAATATCTAATTTAGCATTTTCCCAGTTGTAGATAGCAGCTCCACCATGATCAACACCAGCAGAACCACGATTAAGAATATCATTAGCATCAAATACAGAGTTAGTAACAATCAATTCACCATTGTTTAATACAGCACCACCATAACTATCAGCAGCATTATCTTTAAATGTAGAATTATCAACAGTTAATTTTGCACCATTCTCATTTAAAACAGCTCCACCTTTTGATGCTGTGTTTTTAGTGAAGTTTGAATTTGTAATCTTTGAATCAACATTTGTAAAAATAGCTCCAGCAACAGGTGCTTTATTACCTACAAATGAAGAATTATTTATTGATACAACTAAATCTTTAACACTTGCACGAGAAAAGCCAACAGCTCCACCTTCAGCAGTAGCTATGTTATTTTCAAATACGGAATCAGTAATAGTTACAAATCCTTTATTGAAGTAAGCAGCACCACCATATTGAGCTTTATTATTAGTAAATTTAGAACCGGAAATAGTACCAGTGATTGGTTCATTGAATTTACTTACTTGAGATACAACAAGAGCACCACCATTATTATTATTTGGAGTCATATTACCTTTACCAAACGCAGTATTGTTATCAAATACACAATCAGCTATATTGTAATTAGATCCCCATATGTAAACAGCACCAGCATATAAAGCAGCATTATCCCTAAATATAGTATTAGATACTGTTAAAGTACTTGAATTTTTCCTTAATTCAGCACCAGTAGCTGAAATAGCTCCACCCCAACGGCCAGAGTTATTAACAAAGTTAGAACCACTAACAGTAGCATTACCAATAGTAGTAATAGCACCAACTAAATTATCACCATTCTTATAATTCTTAATATTATTAGTAAAATTAGAATTAGTTACTTTTAATGTGCCCTCTTTCCAATTATAAATCGCTGCACCACCATAATCAACACTAGCAGAACCACGATTAACAATATCATTAGAATCAAATACAGAATCAGAAACAACTAAATGACCATTGTTGAATACAGCACCACCATAACTATCAGCAGCATTATCACTTAATTTAACATCACTTAAAGTTAAAGAACCATCATTATAAATAGCTCCACCCTTATCAGATTTACCATTAATTAAAGTAGCATTAGTTAAAGTAACAGTAAATCCTTCGCCAATACTGAAAATCCTACCTAAATCCCTAGCATCAATAGTATGACCTTTACCATCAATTCTAATATTCTTATTAATAACTACACCATTTACAAAGTTAGCAGCTTCATCATCAGTCATTACAACATTTTGATTAAGAGTTAAAGTACCGGTAACAAGACCAATAGCATTTTGCAAATCAGTGAAATTCTCAATACCTAAATCAAGGTTGCCTCCAAAGCCAACATAATTAAATATGGCATCAGGATTATTGTTAACAAATTCAGTATTCCTAACAGTTAAATCTTTCACATTAACTATAGCACCACCATAGGATGCGCTATTGTTAATGAATTTAGAATCGGAAATTAAAACTTCAGGATTACCATTAACAGTATTAATATCAATAGCTCCACCTTCAACATCAGCAGAGTTATTAACAAATTCTGAATCCGTAATTTTAATGTTACCTTCACAAATATCAATAGCTCCACCATATTGAGCTTTATTATTAGTAAATTTAGAACCAGTAATAGTTCCAGCAATAGCTTTATTAGTATCAGTTACTTCAATAGCTGCTCCATTGTTATTATTAGGAGTCATATCACCTTTACCAAATGCAGTATTCTTATCAAATACACAATCAGACACAATAAAGTCAGATCCCCATACAAAAAATACCTGCACCATACAATCCGCCATTCTCTTTAAAAAGTAGAACCAGATACAGTTAAAGTATTTACATCATCACCAGCAATCAAAGCGCCAGAAGTAGTAATAGCTCCACCCCAACGGCCAGCATTATTAACAAAGTAAGAATCGGAAATTGTAGCATCACCAATAGTAGCAATAGCACCAACTAAACGATCACCATTCTTATAATTCTTAATATTATTAGTGAAATTAGAACCAGATACAGTTAAAACACCATCATACCAGTTATAAATCGCTGCACCACCATAATCAACACTAGCACTACCACGATTAACAATATCATTAGAATCAAATACAGAATCAGAAACAACTAAATGACCATTGTTGAATACAGCACCACCATAACTATCAGCAGCATTATCACTTAATTTAACATCACTTAAAGTTAAAGAACCATCATTATAAATAGCCCCACCTTTATCAGATTTACCATTAATTAAAGTAGCATTAGTTAAAGTAACAGTAAATCCTTCATCAATACTGAAAATCCTACCTAAATCTTCTGCACTAATAGTATGACCTTTACCATCAATTCTAATATTTTTATTAATAGCAACACCATCTACAAAGCCAGCAGCTTCATCATCAGTCATTGCAATATCAGAATCAAGAGTTAAAATACCATCAACAAGATTTATAGCATTTTGCAACTCAGTGAATGTTTCAATACCTAAATGCAATTCTTTAGAGTTGTGAATAGCTTGTGGAGTATTATTAACAAATTTAGAATCTTCAATAGTAACTACGGGATTATTTATTGCAGAACCAATATCAATAGCTCCACCTTCAACATCAGCAGAGTTATTTTCAAATAATGAATCAGAAATTGCAATATTACCCTCACAAATATATATAGCTCCACCATATTGAGCTTTATTATTAGTAAATTTAGAACCAGTTATAGCACCAGTAATATCTTTACCAGTATCAGTTACTACAATAGCTGCTCCATTGTTATTATTAGGAGTCATATCACCTTTACCAAATGCAGTATTCTTATCAAATACACAATCAGATACTGTAAAGTCAGACCCTGCTACAAAAATACCAGCACCATACAATCCACCATTCTCTTTAAAAAGTAGAACCAGATACAGTTAAAGTATTTACATCATCACCAGCAAGCAAATAACCTGCAGTTGAGATAGCTCCACCCCAACGGCCAGCATTATTAACAAAGTAAGAATCGGAAATTGTAGCATCACCAATAGTAGCAATAGCACCAACTAAACGATCACCATTCTTATAATTCTTAATATTGTTAGTGAAATTAGAACCAGATACAGTTAAAACACCATCATACCAGTTATAAATCGCTGCACCACCATAATCAACACTAGCACTACCACGATTAACAATATCATTAGAATCAAATACAGAATCAGAAACAACTAAATGACCATTGTTGAAAACAGCACCACCATAACTATCAGCAGCATTATCACTTAATTTAACATCACTTAAAGTTAAAGAACCATCATTATAAATAGCCCCACCTTTATCCGCCTTACCATTAATTAAAGTAGCATTAGTTAAAGTAACAGTAAATCCTTCACCAATATTGAAAATCCTACCTAAATTCTTAGCATCAATAGTATGACCTTTACCGTCAATAACAATATTCTTATTAATAACTACACCATCTTTAAAGTTAGCAGCTTCATCATCAGTCATTGCAATATCAGAATCAAGAGTCAAAGTACCTCTAACAAGACCAATAGCATTTTGCAAATCAGTAAAAGTCTTTATATTTAAATTAAGATTACCTCCAGCACCTACCCAATTAAATATAGTATTAGGAGTATTGTCAATAAAAGTAGATCCTTTAACAGTTAAATCATGTACATTGCATATAGCTCCACCAACTGGTGCACTATTGTTAATAAAATTAGAACTGGAAATTGTAACTTTAGGGTTACCATTTGCAGCATTAATATCTATAGCTCCACCTTCAACATCAGCAGAGTTATTAATGAATTTTGAATTTATAATTTTAATGGTTCCTGCACAAATATCAATAGCTCCACCATATTGAGCTTTGTTATTGGTAAATTTAGTTTTACTTATAGTTCCAGTAATAGCTTTATCAGTATTGGTTACTTCAATAGCTGCTCCATTATTATCATTTGGAGTCATATTACCTTTACCAGATGCAGTATTGCTATCAAATACACAACTAGTAATCGTGAACTCAGAACCTTCTATAAATATACCTGCACCGTATAATCCTCCATTTTTACTAAATGTAGAATCACTAATACTTAATTCATTAACTTTCTTACCAGGTAATGAACTGCCTGAAGTAGTAATAGCTCCACCCCAACGGCCAGAGTTATTAACAAAATAAGAATTTTCTGAAATTTTAGTTTTACCAAGAGAAGTTACAGCACCAACAACATAATCCCCATTTTTATAATTTTTAAGGTTGTTGGAAATAGCATTATTTTTAATAAATAATGTACTATCATACCAGTTATAGATAGCTGCACCACCATAATCTTCAGAGGCAGAAGAAGTACGTTTGGTTATATCATTATTATCTACTATACATTTTTGAATAGTTAAAGTTCCTTTGTTGAATACTGCACCACCCATAGTAGCAGCAGTATTGTCTTTAAAAGCAGTGTTGAATGCATATACAGAACCAGTATTATATATTGCACCACCGATATCAGCATTACCATTAATTAAATTAGCATTATATATATTTAATTTATCAGCTGTTGAGGTAACATTAAATATTCTACCTAAATTATTAGCATTAATAGTAAAACCATCACATTTAAGATTAACAAGATGGTCAACAACAATACCATTTACAAAGTTATCAGCTTCACTAGCTAACATAGTTACATTAGAACTTAAATAGATATCACCTTCAACCATGTTTATAGCTTTTTGCAAATCGGTAAAGGTTTTAATTTCACCTATGTTTAAAGTACCGGTATAATACATATAAACCATATTATTAGTAAATGTTGTATCATCATCAATATTTAAAGTATATCCACTATAAATAGCACTACCTTCTTTTTTTTTTGCAGAGTTATTGGTAAATATGGAATTTTTAATATCTAAAGTAGCTTTACCTGTTGTTCCACCTTCATATACAGCACCACCTTGATTGGATGCAGTATTGTTTATAAAAAGTACAGCTGTCAACACTGGCACTGGAAACACCCTTATTATCATCTCCTAATCTATAAGCAGCACCATTATCTGCAGTATTGTTTATAAAATTACAATCAGATATTGTACCTTCACAGCTATACCATGTAAGAAGAGCACCTACATTAGGATTTCCGCTTCCATAACCAACACCTTTATTGTTGGTGAAATTGGTTCCGGATATTTTGAAAGTAGAACCTATGACATTTACAGCTGCACCTTGAATGCTCTATTTGAATCAAATACTGAATTTTCAATGATAATCTGATTTTTACCAGCATTAGTGTAACCTAAAGAAGTTACAGCTCCACCATAACATCCACTGTTATTTCTAAAGTAAGATTTTGAAATTTTAGTATATCCTGTTGCAACTACTACACCATCTACAAGATCTCCAACATTATTGTCACGAATAACCATGTTTTTATGGTTAATAATTATTTGTGAATTAGAGATTAATAATGAAGCACCATTATCTGCATAGATAGCTGCACCACCATTGTCAATATTTTGACTTCTTAATTGCACATCATTTCCATCAAAAACAGAACTGTCTACAATACAAGTTCCAGTAGTGTAAATTGCACCACCATATTTATAGACAGTATTGTTTTTGAAATTCACATTATTTACTATTAAAGTAGAACCATCAAAGTAAACAGCCCCACCATTACTTACAATTCCTGAACTATCAGAAACAGGATTTGCATTAATCAAAGTCAAATCATTTAATGTTAATGTAACAGAAGAATCTTTTACTACAAAAATACTTCCATGACCATTAGCATCAATTGTATGACCATTTCCGTTAATTATAGTAGTCTTTGTAATAGAAATACCATAATTATCTATTTCATCATCTCCATGTTTGACATCATAAGTAAGCTCAAATGCACCTTGAGAATTATCAATGTCTGTTTGTAAAGACGTGAAATCTTTTTTGAATTTCATTTGGTGCTTGGTAAGTATCATTAGTATTAATAGACACATCTTCAGCAGAAACTGCAGACATGCTTAAAAGTACTAATAAAAAAGAACTAACACACCAATATTCTTTTTTTAGACTCATGAGATTTTTCTCCTTTTCTAAAAATTACAATTAAACACATTAAAATTTAAACTGAACTAACAAATAGTTAGACAATGTATATATCTTTTACACAACTTATATAAAACTACCTATTTAATATGAATAAATTAAAATATAACATAATCAATCAAATAGTTAATCAAACAAAAACCATTTTTAAAATATAAAAATGAACAAAATTAAAATAAACCAAATAATAAAAATAAGTAAAAAAAAGGTATAGGATTAATAAATAAAAATTAAATTATGTGTAAAAAATAATATTAAAAATAATAATAAGTAAACAAAATATATATTAAATAGCTAAAATTTAAAAACATGATTAAACATAAACTATTTAATTTATAAATTATCAACACATTTTTAAATTTTGTAGCAGCCTCCCCAATAGCTATTACCTTATTACAGTCTAGTTTTAATGCCTGATTAATTCCCTCCCGGACTTCATCAAAAGTTGCACCAAGAGTGCCTTTTTTAACAAAATCATCAACATGATTCAGTATAATTTTTTCTTTAAGTTCAGGATGTTCACTTATTTTATCACTAGCTATTTTTTGAGAAGCACTTGAAGCAGGAACAACATATTTAGAAAATTCTAAAACATTATCAAATATTTCCAAATCCCCTTTAGCACCGGATTCTGATGAAATTGTAATAACTGTAGTAATATCACCATATAACTTTTTAAATTCCCGTAAAACCGTTTCAACACCTGCCGGATTATGTGCAAAATCTACAACAACATCCTTTTCGCCAATGGTGGCTACTTTTTCCATTCTACCGAAACCCCTCCAAAAGTAGCTATTGATTCCAATATTTTATCATAAGGTAATTTTAGAAATTCATGAGCTGCAATAATTACGCCTGAAACATTATAGACATTATGAATTCCATCAAGAAGCATTTTAACTTCCAGTTTTTCATCTGGAGTATGTAACTCAAAGGATCTATTTTTCAAATCAATATTAGTTGCAATATAATCCAGCTGCGGAGTTGTTAGACCGCATTCACATAAATAATATCCTGAACCTGAAATAATCTCTTTAACATCAACGGTTTTGCCGCAAACACATTCTTTAGAAGATACACATACAGGCATTTCATCTACTCCAAAAGTAATTACTTCACCTGCAAAGTTCAATTCCCTTAAAAGCCCCATAATTGTCGGATCCTGACCGTTTACAATAAGTTGCTTTCCATTTAATCCTTTTATAAATTCTGCCTTGACATGTGCATACTCCATAAAGCTCCCCAAATCATTTAAATGATCAGGAGTTATGTTAGTTATTAGTCCGGAACTTAACTGAGAATTTCCAACTATTCTCTCAATAGTGCCCGAACTCCAAATGTGCCTACTTCCAAAATTCCCACATCACCATTTAACCGGGACTGTAAAATTGGAATATACTCGGCATTTCCCTGCATTTTTTCCAAGTTATGTTCAACAGGTACAATATTATTATCATAGGCTATTTTTTTCAAAAGAGTTGTGGTAGTCGTCTTACCGTTAGTGCCGGTTATTCCAAATACCGGTTTATTTACTTTAAAAATATCTATAATATCACTAACTTCCAAAACAGGAATGTTTTTTTCCTGAATAATGTCAAATACTTTAGCTGTTTTAGGTAAACTTATTGGTGGAATTATATAATCTGCTTTTTCAAAAAACTCTTCAGGATGAGATTCATAAAATACTTCAATATCATACCCTTCCAAAGATTTTTTAAACCTGCAGTCATTAGCAGATGCCATGTCTGTTCCAATAACATCAAATCCACGGTCTTTAAGAATTCTGGCTACCAGATTACAGTTAGCTCCACAAATCCCAATTACACCAAATGTGGTATCTTTCGAAAAATCAGACTCATTCATATTTTTTACTTCCCTCTTCAAGTCCTTTCATGATTTTTTCAACAGTGGTGAGTCTGTCATAAGCTATAAGTGGCCCCATATGCAAAATAATGTCTCCAGGTTTGGAATATTTGAATGTTAAAGCAGCAGCTTCAGTAATATCTCTGGTAGCTACCTTAACCGCATTCGGATTTTCAACAGCATCTAAAACTTCATATGCAGCATCCATTTCAACTTTCTGGTTAACTTCATTAAATCCGCTAGCTATTATAACATCTACATATTGTCCAACAAGCTTTCCAACTTCTGCCTTATCTCTTTTAGACAATGTATCAAAATGATCTAAAAACAGTACAACATTGTCATCTTTAAAATAATCAAGAGTGATTTTCATTCCATCATATAAAAATGCAGAATCCAGAATAACTTTTCTTCCATTGTACTCACCAACATCCTCCATATGTGCCGGAAGTCCTTTAAATTCAGACAATGCCCTAGTAATATCTTCCTGAGAAACACCATATGTTAAAGCAACACTGCTGGCCCCTACAGAGTTTTCAAAGACATAGCTGACCATGTGGAATGGTGTTGTAAATTCCCCTTTTGAATATCTGACGGTTAATTTTTCATCACCGGCAGTTCCAATGAAATCACAGTCATCATCTAAAGCATAATAAAGTGCATTGTCCCTTACCGGAGCTATAATGTCTCTACAGGAATTATTTGCAATAAATATTTCACTCATTTTTTCCAAAATCAGTTTACGTTGCTGATATTTCTCAAGAGAACCTCCAAATTCAGAGAGATGGTCTTCAGCAATATTGGTTAAAAGACCAATTTTAATATCCAATTCATCCAGAAGTCCGATAGTTCCATGAGGAGGTTCAAAAATAGCTATATCACAATTTTGAGCTTTACCTTTAACTATGCCATCAATAATGGCTTCACTAACTAAATTATTAACTAAAGAAGAACAGGACCATACTTTATAACCTGCCTGTTTAAAAATACTTGTTGTGATAAATGTAGTAGTTGTTTTACCCATAGTTCCCGTGATTCCAATAATATCAACAGGAATTAAATCATTTACCATTTTTGAGAAATCTTCATTAGTAATAACATCTAAATCAGCTTCAGCAACCTTTTTTGCAATAGGTGCACTGTCAGGCAAACTTGGAGCCATATAAACCTTATCAATACCCTCAACAGAAGGATCATCATTTCCCAAATCTAAAACAACACCTTCCTTTTCCATCTGTTTTAAAATACTTTGTACATCTTGTTTAAAATCAGACAAATGTTTCGGATCAGTTATAATAACATTATGATTTTGATTATTAAGCAACCTTGCAACAGGTCTGCCGGCATTTCCCGCACCAATAACTAAATAATTCATAAATTTATCCACCTATAATTATTATATGATTTTATTAAATTTAAAGTTGAAGACCATTCCTTAAAAAGTTGATTACATTTAAATAATATTTTTCAATACCAATTATAAACTGTTTCCTATAAAATACGCTTTTAAGAAAAATAGATAAAAAGTATTATATTGAAATTTATTGAAATTTAAAAAAAATAGTGGAAAAAATTATTCAAAGTCAATTAAATTTTCCACATCATCATAAACAACATCAAGTCCGCACATAGACGGAACATAATTAGCTGCTTTTGCTGAATTTACACCAATTACTTCAAAGCCCATATCTTCAATAGGCGCTACGACCATACAGGTATCACAGACCACATTACCACCTGCATCTTCAATAGCTTTTGTATAACCCATTCTGTCAGCTGTTGCTTTTACGCTAACTGATGTACAAATCCATAATTTATTTTTAATTGATTTTCCCCTGACAATATTTGCAACTTCTTTTATTTCTTCCAATGAAGCATGAGGACAGCCTAAACAGATTAAATCCGGTTCATCAGCTGTAGTGGATAATTTGTTACGGGTGTCTAAAATGTCGTATTCAGAGATTGTAATATGATCATCAGCTTCACTTTTAGCAGCCAATTCATATTCCGGAGTAACGTTCTCCATATGATAAAGAGCTACTGAACCTGATGACGCAAGTGCTGCTCCCAATGTTTTTAAATTATTATTATCAGGAATATTTTTAAGAGTAAAGTAAGGCACTCCACCACCGACAATTTTCCCAACAATATATCCGAGAGCTCCGAAATCAGCACCTGCGAGTTCGGTTTCAACATCCACTACTAAATTAGCCGTCCTATTTTCATCTAAATGGAATCCATAAAGAGGAGTTTTTCCAACAATAGCTGCTGCTAATGCTGCAGGACCGCCTTCACGGTTAGTTTTAGCACCAATTACAGAATTAACATATGCTACTGCTGAAGATTCAGACCAGGACACATGGTCTCTAAATCTGGGAACATTTCCAACAAGATAAGGAGTACAAGTACATGTTTTTGAGATTCCAAGTTTGCCGTAAGCTTCTACAATCTGATTTTGCTTAACTGAAAATTCTTTTGGAAATCCGAGAGCTTTCCAATTATCCAAATCAGTTCCAGGAGGATTTAGGGAAGAATTAACACTAGCTACCCCTTTATCATCACTGGCTAAATCCTGAAGATATTCCAGTCCCGCATCACCAATAGTTTTATAAGAAACTCCAGAAACCTGTGCTGAAGTGATATCCACCAATTTAGAAGCACCATAAATATCTCCTAAAGCTACTAAAATATCCATGCTTTTTCTAACAGTTTCTCCAAACTCCCCATCACACATTTGTTCTTCTTTTTTTGTTAAAAACATATTAATCATTATTTATTTGATATTCAACCATATCATTAACCAAGTTTAAAAAGTTGTCTTTACTGTCAAATGGAATCATAGCTCCTGCAGCAATATCATGACCTCCACCCTGGCCACCGAAGTTGTTGGAACTGTCCTGTAAGGCTTTTCCCAAATTAACTCCATTTTCAACTTGCTGTCTGGTTGTTCTTCCGGAAACTTTAATATCCTTATGAAGTCTGGATAATCCTAAAACAGGTTTTGAATCATCCAACAGGTTAATAGACAAACCTATACTAGCTATTGTACCCATTACAGATTTCAACACTTTATCTTCACTGTATAAATATTGAATATGAGAAAGATTAACTGAACCTTCCTTTTTAATCCATTCCAAACCTTTAACAAGCTGATCGCGATATTTGCGCTGCAAATCAGTAGCTGTTTTTAAGGCTTTTTCACGTTCTCCAAGAGCAATACTTAAACCTAATCCAAACTTCTTATTTTTACCACATGCATCAAGAATATAGGAATACTCTTCCAAATCACGAAGCAGAGGTATTTCTTTTGGAACTGTATAACAGTCACCGAAAATATCCGGATTAATCTTAATAAGTTCATCTTTAAGAATATCTTTTTCCTCTTCGCCTAAATCAGAAAATTTAATTCCATAAGACAGATTCATCCTTTCTAAAAACTCAGTTGAACCTTCCAAATCCCCAGTTATTCCAGGAAGCGGCGGAGAAAAAGTGTAAGCTAAAGACTTGAAAAGTGGTTCAGAGGATTTGGAAACTATTTTCAAACCATCATGAATTTCCAGATTACCACTTTGTTTAGCATCATCAACAATGAGTTTATTAACTCCGGTAAATCCGTCCTGACCTTGCATATCACCAAAAGCACCAATTAAAGCAAAATAAGCCAAGTGTTTTTATCAAGGTCCCTAACTGCCAAATAGCTGGAACCTGCTCCACTTAAATCCCTGCTTCCGTCAATATCAAACAGATGAGGATTTATGTGAACCACATTGCTTTCTGCTTCAACATCACTGACCTGATGATGATCAGCTATAATAACATCACATTTAAAGGAATTAAGTTCACCTACAAAAGAACTTCCCATATCTGAAAAAATGACCAAATCATGTTTTTCATGTCTTAACTGATTTATTAAATCTTCTTTAAGACGAGGAACAATTGTAGTGTGAAACTGAACCTTTTCCTCTTTTAAAGCATTAGCTAATACAGCTGCTGCTGAAATTCCATCAGCATCGTTATGAGAAATAATTCTTATAACGTTATTGTTTTCTATGTGCTCTTTAAGCACATTACTAGCTTCACTAGCTCTATTTAACAAGGAGTGCTGCTTCTTTTGGATTGTATCTCCATCCTTCAGGTAATGCACCTTCATTTACATAATATGAAGCTAATCTCCTGATTCTAGATTCAATGATAGTTAAACCTCTTTTAGAGTGTAAATCTTTAGGATTTTCAGCTAAATGATCTCTTATATTTACTGCTCTTTTGATTAAGTTCATTAAATCTTCAGGGTATTTTCCAGCTTGATCATTTCTTTTTAAGATTTGGGTGATTCTTTCACCGGTTACTTCTTTAACACTAGGAATACCGTATTGGTCTCTTAAGATAATACCGATTTCACTGGTACTTTTTCCTTCTTTGTTAAATTTTAAAATCATTTCTTCAATTTCTTCATCACTGTAAGTTACCCATTCTGGTCTTGCCATAATAATTACCTCTTAATATTAGTTATAAAGTAAGCCCATAATAATAAATTAGAAAATTATTGAACAGAATACCATTTAATAAATTTTTCTAAAGAATTTTTTCTATGTGAAAACTGGTTTTTTTCTTCAGTTGTAAGTTCTCCAAAAGTCTTATCTTCATCTGGAACATAGAAAATAGGATCAAAAGCAAAACCTAAATCTCCTTTTTCCTCAACTGCGATTTCACCTATGACCTTACCTAAAAGATCTTGGGCTCAGAATTGGGGGCGCAGTACCCAATAACTGACCTGAATTCGGCATAACGGTCATCGACACCATCTAAAAGCTTTAATATTCCCTGATTTCCAAGAGTTCCTTGAACATAAGAAGAATATGTTCCCGGAAAACCTTTTAAAGCTTTTATGAATAAACCAGCGTCTTCAACAATCACAGGTTTATTAAGTTTACGACTAGCATATTTTGCACCTGATATAGCTACTTCCTCAAGAGTTCCCTGAGGTTCACAGTAACCTAAATCAATATGCTCCAAGTTAATGTCATAATCTTTAAATATATTCTCTGCTTCTATAACTTTATGTTTGTTACCAGTTATAAATGTTATCATAAAGTTAATTATGAACTAAATTTTTTATAAAATTAACCATAATCAGTTAAAAGATTTAAATGAACAATTAATTGTTTAGGAAAGTTCAGCTGGTCTAAAGTAATTATATATTATCATCAATCTTCAATAATGGTTTAAATTCCCTTCCAATAGTTTTATCATTTCCCAATATGTAAAAAAACTTGAACATTATTGTTTTATTTGCTTTTCTTACAAATTTAATCCTTTAGCGAATGCTCTTATGAAAATTGATACTTTTTATTTTATGATTTAAAAAATTATTAGAATAGCATTTATTATATGTAAATTTCAAAATTCTTGAGAAACATAAGAAACATAAGAAACATAAATTTTTTTTATGTTTTTTATGAAATGTATTATCAGAGGTTATAAACATGAAAAATAATCCTTTTAGAAAACGAACTGGAATTTTGCCTTCGTATTTCACTGGCCGTGAAAATGAATTAAATGAACTTAAAAAATATATAACTCAACTAAAATAGGAATTCCCGGCCATTTAATATTATATGGACCAAAAGATATTGGAAAAACATCTTTATTATTAAAATTTCAAGAGGAAATAACTAATCTTGATGATGTATATTCAGTTAGAATTCCATTAATGGAAGGAAATTTTGAAGACATTTACTCATTAATAATAGAAAAATGTTCTGACACGTTAAATATTAATATTAGCCATTTTTGGGAGAAAATAAGTTCATTAGGTATTAATATACCATTTATCGGAGGCATATCTGTATCACGTGAAATTCCCCAAACCAGCCCTGCAGTTGCATTTGAAAAAATTTTAAACGTGATTTATGATGAGCTAGGCTCTGACAATCCTGTTTTAATCCTGCTGTTTGATGATCTTCAAAGGATTATGGGCAATGATGAAACAATGAAGATATTGAGTATCTTGCAGAATGCTCTTGTAGAATTAAATCTAAAAGGAAAAAACATAATGTTTGTAGCTACTGGTTCAGAAGACATTTTCAACAAAATACAAGACAAACTTGACTCAGCAGTACGGATATTCGAACCTTACTTAATTGGACCATTATCATACGGCGAAGTATATGATGCAATCAATATTCCTACTAAAGAACAAAATGTGGCCTTTGAAGAGAATGTCATAAAAGAAATATATGAATTATCAAACGGAATTCCATATTACATGCAAATCCTAGCTTACAGCTGTTTTGAAGAAACAAATGAAGATGATAAAGTGACTATGGATGAGTTTAAAAGGCATCTGTGTATTCCTTAAACATTTTGGCCCAACGTGAATTTAAATCATTATTCTCTAAATCCACTACGGAAGAGCGAAAAATACTATGCTTAATGGCTGAAAGCAACGAAACAATTTTATCCTATTCCTATATCAAAGATAATGCTCACCTAAACTCAGAACCTTCAGCATTGCTAAAAAGTTTAATTAACAAAAACATGATAATCAAACCAGCAAGAGGCAAATACAAATTAAAAAGTAATCTTTTCAAATTATACCTGCAAAATTTACGTATAAATCAGGATACTGGATTAATTAGATAGTGATAAACTTGCCTAAGTTACACTATCCAATATTATTTAAAACAAGCATATTCAAAAAAAAAAATGAAAATGAACCAAAATGATGAAACAATCGATATGACAAGAAAACATACCTATTTTTCGAAAAAAATATTGCTTTTCAAAATGCTCTAAATAAAATAAGTAACAGATTTTTGTATTAGAAAAAATGTAAAATAAAATATGGAAAAATTGTAAAGTAATATATAGAAAAATTGTAAAATTAAGGAGTAATCATTATGGTTGTTAAGTATTTGCCGAGAATATTGGATGAAGATTTGGAAAAATATCTTACAATGATTGGTGCAATTCTCATTGTTGGACCAAAATGGTGTGGCAAGACAACTACTGCTGAACAGCATGCCAAAAGTGTATTAAAACTACAAGACAAAGATAATTATAAAACAAATATGATGTGGGCAGACATAGAGCCTTCCAGATTATTAAAAGGAAACAAACCGCGATTGATTGATGAATGGCAGGTGGCTCCAGTATTGTGGGATTCCGTCAGAACAAGCGTAGATGAAAGCGAAGGATATGGATTATATATTCTAACCGGTTCAACAGTGGTTGATGAAGACAGCATTATGCACTCAGGAACCGGAAGAATCCATAGAATGTTAATGAGGCCTATGAGTTTGTATGAAAGCGGTGAATCAAACGGGCAGATTTCAATTATGGACTTATTTGACAATCCAGACATTAACATTAATGACTGTGAATCCTCTTTAACAATAGATGATTTGATATTTGCTGCCTGCCGTGGGGGTTGGCCAGATTCATTGAATCAAAAAACCCGAGAAGGCAAACTCTTTGTTCCATATAATTATTTGGAAAACATTTGTAACACAGATGTTTCTGCTGTTGATGGGGTTAAAAGAGATCCTGATAGGGTAAGAGTATTATTACGTTCGCTTGCAAGAAACAATTCCACACTGGCTAAAAAATCAAACCATTATAGAGGATATTAATGCTAATTTTATGGATATAAGTAGACCCACATACTATTCATATGTTGATGCCTTGAAAAAATTATTTGTAATTGAAGACAACAGAGGATGGTCGCCAAACATCAAATCAAAATCAGCAATCAGATCAGGAAATAAAAAAGTATTCATTGATCCTTCAATTGCCGTAGCAGCATTGAATGCAAATCCTAAATCAATGAAAAATGATTTGGAAACATTCGAATTTATTTTTTTGAAATTTATGCATTCGTGACTTAAATGTTTATACAAATTCCTATGGCGGAAAAGTTTCATATTATCATGACAAGTCAGATTTGGAAATTGACTGTGTTGTTCACTTGAGAGACGGAAGATATGCATTAATAGAATGCAAGCTTGGAAGTGAAAGAATAGAGGAAGGTGCCCAAAATCTTCTTAAAATCAATAAGTTAATTGAAAAGAATAAAAAATTGGATAATCCCACATTTCTTGCAGTGCTGACTGGCGGAAAAGATGCATATACTCGTCCGGATGGTGTTAAAGTAATTCCAATCGGTTGTTTAAGATAGTATTTAATATATCCAGTCAGTTATCCTGATTAACATAATAACTGCTGAATGCATATTCTTCAAATAACTGCAAAAGAAATTTTGTATCAGAGTTTTAGTGCAAAAATCAATAAGCATCAGAATTATATGAACTGATTAGAAATTTACTCTCATCCCTTATATTTCATACACTAGAAAAAGAGGTTCAGCAATACATAAAGAATTAAATTATGATTTCCTAATGGGTATAACGTCCTCTTGATTCAATTTCTTTTATTTTTTTAATTATTTTATCTTTATTTTCCCCGTATGAATCAGCATAACCGTCTAAAACATCGTCAAAATATTTGCTGGCTGTAGTGCTGTCTATACTTTGCAGGGATTTCTTTAATACAAGCAAATCAACTGCCTTATCTTCAAATAAATCAGAATGTCTTCCAAGACCAAAATCTAAAAAATACCAATTTTCCGTCTCTAAGCATTATATTTGAAGTTGTAATATCCATGAATAATATCCAAACTGTGTATTTTAGCTATTTCAACTCCGATTTTATAAGCTAAACTGTCATCAATAACTTCTTTAAGCATCTTCCTTCAATAACTTCCATCAATATAGATTTATTTTCCAAATCAACATCATATAATACAGGAGCAGTTACACCTGCTTTTTAACATCAGACAATAATTTGGCTTCAAGTTTGGTTCTTGACTTTCTTATTTTAGAATCAATCTCAGCAATTCTGTAAGCTTTCGAATTCTGCTTTTCAATACGGCATTTCTGCCCAAATATGAACTTTTAATAATATCTGATTCAGCACCTTTAGCTATTAAATTATCAGGTAATTTCAAATGTGATTCCTCACTATTTACCCATGGAGCCTCTACTTCATCAGTTCTGAAACGCTGAATAATCCCAGTATCCCTAATATCCAAAGGACCAAACTGATTGTACATAAGCAATCCCAGCCATGCAATCATTACTCCGTTATCCCCACATAGTTTCATTTCAGGCATATAGAATTTGGCTCCATGCTCTTCAGACATTGTCTTAAGCATCTCCCTAAGTCTTGAGTTTGCAGAAACACCACCGCACAACATAACCTCATCTTTTTGTGTATGGGACAATGCCCTTTCTGTTACCTCAACAAGCATTGAAAAAGCTGTTTCCTGAAGTGAAAAACAAACATCCTCAATTGGAGTGCCTTTTTAACTTTTCTTAAAGCTGCAGAGAGCAATCCTGAAAATGAGAAATCCATTCCTTTTACAACATAAGGTAAATCAACATAAGAACCTTTTTTTAGCCAGTTTTTCAATTACAGGACCTCCAGGATGGCCTAAACCTGTTTCACGACCGAAATGATCAAGACAGTTTCCCGCAGCAATGTCTAGTGTTTCACCAAAAATCCTATACCTTCCGCTTTCATGAGAGATTACCTGACTATTTCCACCACTTACATAAAGAGTTACAGGATTAACTGCACCAGTGTCTAATTTTCCCACTTCAACATGACCAATACAATGATTAACACCAATTATTGGTTTATTTAAAGATAGTGCCAGTGTTCTTGCAGAAGTAGCTACAATTCTTAAAGCAGGACCAAGACCCGGACCCTGTGAAAAAGATATTAAATCCAAATCATCATAAGAGATTCCCGCTTCATCAATAGCTTTTGGAATTAACCTTGGAATCCAATATCCATGATGTTCAGCAGCTATTCTTGGATGAATACCTCCTTTTTCCGGGAATAACTGTTCCCCAGCCATAGCCAATATATTTCCATCACTATCAACGATTCCTACACCGGTTTTTTTCAGCAGTTCCTTCAATTCCTAAACATATCAAAATAATCAACTTAAAAAATAATTTAATTTAATATTAGTTATTTGAAATATAAATAAGATACAGTTCACAAATATTGCAGAAATACACATTTTATTAATTTCACATTTCCTACAAATATTTAAATTTCAAAAAATAAATTAATAATCATGGGATTTTATAGCACAAAAACTTCTGAAGAAAAAAAGAGTTACACAATTAACAGGAGATGTACGTCTTAGAGAGGAGTTTAAAGAAGAAATCGAAAACAGAGGCATACCCACCTATCAGGGATACAATATCCAAAAAGATTAAGATTTGAAGTTGAACAAGGTCAACTTAAAGGTGATGAAGTAGATTCAAGATTAATGGAACTGTTAGAAGAAAACAGTAAACAGACCGTCTCAAATATTTACACCAAAGACATTAAAAAGATTCTGACAGTCCAAATAGGATTCCTCCAAGACCTCAAACAAATGAAATCAAAATACCTCCAAGAGCCAGAGACGGAAAAACATTCAGCACGGATTTGACTCAAAAAGAGATGTTGGAAAAAATTATTAAGCAAAATCAAAAAATTATAAATCAAAATAAAATTATTATTGAAGAATTAAAAAGGTGAATAAATGATTGACGGAATAACAACATACGGTTCTGATGAATTAATAAACCAAATAAAATATGGGGAACCAGTATTTATATGTGTAATTGGTACAACTGAAACTTCCAAAATACCTGGAATATCTGGAGCTGGAGCAACTCCCGAATTAACTGAATATACTCCTGCAGCAGATGCTGAAATAATGGTTCATGGAAGTGTTCATTGTATGGAAGAAATTCCTCAAACAGTGGTTGGAGAAACTGCTGCACCAACACCATCAATGCTGACTAAAGCATCCTTACAACTTGCTGATATACCATTTGTTATAGTAGATGCTGGTTCTAAAGTTACCCCTCATTTAGAATGCAACAGACTTGGAAATGAATATGGAAGAGATATCAGAACCGGAAAAGGAGTTTTAAATCCATTGGAAATTTATGAAAATGCAAAAGAACTTGGAGCAAAGCTTTCAATGATGCATGATTATCTAGTAATCGGAGAAAGTATAGCTGCAGGAACAACTACTGCTCTTGGAGTCTTAAGAGCTCTTGGATATGATGCTAATGAGAAAGTCAGCGGAAGTATGCCTACAAATCCTCATGATTTAAAAACAAAAGTAGTAGATGAAGGATTGAAAAATGCAGGTCTTGACCCTGAAACTGATGAAATTGATGCAATGCAAGCTATTGGAGCTGTTGGAGATCCAACCCTTGCAGGAATGGCTGGACTTGTAATATCTACAGATATCCCAATAATTTTAGGCGGGGAACACAAATGGCTGCTGTTTGTGCAATTGTAAAATCCATAAATCCTAATTTTGATTTCTCAAGAATAAACTTAGCTACTACAGTTTTTGTGGCTAATGATGAAACAGCTGATTTATTTGACCTTGTAAAACAGATTGATGAAGATATTACAGTCAATATTGTAGACCCTAATTTTGAAGAAGCAGAATATCCTGGATTGAAAAATTATCTGGACGGTTTTGTTAAAGAAGGTGTTGGAGCTGGGGGTGCAATGTTTACAGCATTAATTAGAGGAAACTCTGTTGAAAGATTAAGAAAAAAAATAGAAAAGATTTGCAGTGAATAGTATTTAGAATAAATGGGTTATTGAACCCATAAATACTATTATTCCTACAATCCAACAGTAATATGCGAAAATATCCAAACTTCTTTTTTTGAATTAATTCAAGTAACCATTTAATAGCCAAATAACCAGATATTAATGCTGCTAAAAATCCTAATAAAACAGCTAAAGCATTGAAATCAGTAATTGTTCCAATATCCTTAAGTTGAACTATAAATGCTCCTAAAATAGCCGGAATAGATAATATAAAACTGAATTTAGCAGCAAATTCTTTATCCAATCCAATTACAAGACCTGCAGCTATTGTAGTACCTGAACGTGAAAGACCAGGTAATATAGCACATGCCTGACCTAATCCCATAAATATTGATTCTTTAAGTGAAAGATTTGATAAATCAACCTCTCCAGAATTCATTCTTTGAGACAAGTAAAGAATAGTACCGGTTACAAATAGGAAAAATGCCGGAACATACAATGCACCTGCAAACAATGACTCTACCTGACTTTCAAATAATACTCCAACTAAACCTACAGGAATAGTAGCTATAATTACATACCAGACCAATCTTTTATAAGGATCAGAGTAAAATCCCTCCTTAAATCTGTGTTGAATAATATCTCCAATACTTAATAAGAATGCCTGAATCATTCTGATAATATCTGCACGGAAGAACCATAATACAGCTATTAAACTTCCTAAATGAAGAAAAACATCAAAAAGCAAGAGAAGATTCTACCCCTAATGCATTTTGAGCAAAGATTAAATGAGCTGAACTACTTACAGGTAAGAATTCAGTTAATCCCTGAACAATACCAATAATAATTGCCTGAATTATATCCATTTCCCACACCATTTAAATATAATCCAACCAGCCAAATTTATCATCTTTTTACCTTCAACAATGTCAAAGAAAGTTTTTTGTAATTTTTCTGAAATTGGACCTCTTTTACCTGCACCAATGATTTTATGATCAATTGAACGAATAGGAGTAACTTCAGCAGCAGTTCCACTGAAAAATACTTCATCAGCAAAGTATAATCTTTCTCTTGAAATTCCTTCTTCAACAACTTCATATCCTAAATCATTAGCTAGCTGTTTGATAGATTCTCTTGTAATTCCTTTAAGATTGGAAGAATCCATTGAAGGAGTGTATAATACACCATCTTCTACAATGAAAATGTTTTCTCCACTACCTTCAGAAACATGGCCTTCATAATCAAGCATAATAGCTTCATCATAACCATGTTCAATAGCTTCTAATTTAGCCAATTGGGAATTCATATAATTAGCACCGCATTTAGCTAATGTTGGAAAAGTATCTGGAGCTGGTTTTCTCCAGGAGGAAACACCGACATTTACACCATTAGCCATTCCTTCTTCACCTAAATATGATCCCCATTCCCAAGCAGCTATTACACTATTAACAGGACAGGTTAATGGATTTACTCCTAACTGACCATACCCTCTAAATACAACAGGACGTATGTAACAGGAAGCTAACTCATTGATTTTAACGGTATCCCTAATTGCCTGTGCAATTTCTTCCTGAGTATAAGGAATATCAATTTTATAAACTTTTGCAGAATTAAATAAACGTTTTACATGTTCATTTAAACGAAAGATACATGTGCCTTTTTTATTATCATATGCCCTAATACCTTCAAAAACACTTGTACCATAATGGACTACATGTGAAAGTGCATGAATTTTTGCATCTTTCCAATCAACCATATTTCCGTCCATCCATATTTTGCTAGCAGAATCATCCCATGCCATTTATATCACTTTTAATTAATAATTTATTAATATATAATATGGTGTTATTTTTATTTATAAGTTACTTTTAGATATAGACTAATTTTATACACAAAGTAAACCCATGATTTTATAAAGTATAAAAAATAAAGTAATAACAAATATGGTGGTAAAATGAGTAAAGATGATAGAAGTGGCCTTAACCCATTTACTGGAAAATCACATTATGACAATGTAGATGATGATAAATTTTAAATGAATATTATAATCACTATTACGATATGATAAACAAGTATGAAATATTAGACCAAACACAACAAGGCCAATTAATCTTAAAAGTTACTTCAAATTTAATAAATGCTGTTGAAAAATATTTAGCTAAAATCGGTAGGTCAGATTATACTGCAGACTATTATGACTGGGAAGTCCATTTAGTTGAAGATGACACAGTAAATGCAATGTGTATACCTGGAGGAAAAATCATTGTACTTTCAGGAATTTTGCCAATAGCAAATACTGAAGAAAAATAGCATTTATTTTAGGTCATGAAATTGCCCATGCTCTTTTAGACCACTCCAGAACCGAATCCAGTATCAGAAATACAAAAATACAATAACAACCATTTCCAGAATCGGAAGCATCGGACTTATTCTTTTAGGTCAGGAAGAGCTGGCACTTGCTGCAGGTGCAATTACAAATATTGCAGATATCGGATCTGAACTTTTTTAATACAACCATTTGGAAGGTCTCAAGAAATAGAAGCTGATAAACTTGGAATGATGATAATTCACTGGGCAGGTTATGACATAAGTGAAATTCCGGCATTCTGGCAGTCCATGAGTGAAGAAAATGCCAATGATTTTGATTTCTTTTCTACCCACCCCTCTGATGATAAAAGAATTGCTGCAATGAATGAAATGATATTTGAAATAGAAAACAGAACAGACTTTTTATAGTCAGCCAGTTTTATCCGACAGCACATCAACAAGTTCAAATATGCTTGAAAAAGTACCTACATTAGGTACCGCAAGTGCTGAAGTATCAGGAATAAGTGCAGCTAAAAATAAGCATTCTGCTAATACCTGCAAATATTGTGGAAATACTATAAAAGCAGATGATATATTCTGTACCAACTGCGGAAACAAATTAAAATATGAATTAACTTGTAATAAGTGCGGACATCAGGTAAATGATGATGATGCATTTTGCACCAACTGCGGAAACAAATTAAAACATGAATTGAAATGCAGCAATTGCGGAAATGCAATAAAAGAAGATGATGTTTTTTGTTTCAATTGTGGAAATAAAATATAAATTCCTTAAAAACCAAAAGCTTTATATATTATAACATCAATAAATAATGATGTGCTATGGTTCCGTGGTCTAGTGGTATGATACCTCCCTTACAAGGAGGGATCACGAGTTCGAATCTCGTCGGAACCACTTCCTAACTATTTTTAAAAATTTAACTATTATTTCATGAATATTTTATCATTTTCTAACTACTTTTTCTAAAATTTTTGAACAAAATATAAAAAATATTCAAATTAATTAATCAGAGCTAAATCAAAAGATTAATAAATATACAATTCTATAAACAATTGTATAGAAATAATAGGTGAATTAAAATGGTTGTAAAAATAGGTATTATAAAAAGTGGAAATATTGGAACCTCTCCAGTATTAGACCTTCTTTTTAGATGAAAGAGCAGACAGACCAAATATTGATGTAAGAGTATTTGGATCTGGAGCAAAAATGAATCCTGAACAAGTTGAAGATGTTGTACCAAAAGTTGATCAATTTGACCCAGATTTCTGTATCTTCATTAGCCCAAACCCAGGAGCACCAGGACCAGCTAAAGCAAGAGAAATGTTATCTGAAAAAAGACATTCCAGCTATTATCATTGGTGATGCACCAGGTAAAGGTAAAAAAAGATGAAATGGATGAACAAGGATTAGGTTACATTATTGTAATGTCTGACCCTATGATTGGTGCAAAAAGAGAATGGTTAGACCCAACTGAAATGGCTATTTTCAATGCAGATATTCTCAAAGTGCTTGCAGAAACCGGAGCTTTAAGATTAGTTCAAAACACAATTGACAGTGTAATTGACGGAGCTGCAGCAGGAAATATCGAATTGCCTAAACTTATAATTACTGCTGAAAAAAGCTGTTGAAGCAGCAGGATTTGAAAACCCATATGCAAAAGCAAAAGCTATTGCAGCATATGAAATGGCTGGAGCTGTTGCAAACTTAGATATGAAAGGATGTTTCATGACCAAAGGTTTCGAAAACTTCATCCCATTAGTAGCAGCGGCACACGAAATGGCAGCATCTGCAGCAGCATTAGCTGATGAAGCTAGAGAAATTGAAAAAGGTAACGATTCTGTTTTAAGAACCCCTCACATGAAAGAGGGAAATACTGGTTGCAAAACAGATTTAATCAGCAAACCAGAATAAATATAAAATTAAAAGTAGCTTTTTAGCTACTTACATTATCTTTTTTATACATCTAAAAAAAAATTAACTCTTTATAAATCTTTTTAGCTATTTTTTTTTATCACTGCTGCAAAAAGCACAACAACATAAACATACATTCCTGCTAAAGGATTAAACAGTGCCAATATTATTGATATCAAAGCCAATATTGGAGGAATACTTAATCCAATAATCATTATCCTTTTATGAGGTTCTATAAACTTATAAATCCGTTCTTTAACTAAATTTTCTTTAAATAAATAAATATATAAAATTAAATAAAGTAATCCCACTAATAAGATAATTAAACTAAAAACAATTACACTTCGACTGTATTGATAAAAAGACAATACAAAAGAAGTTGAAAAGGGTATTAAAACCACTAATGCCAAAATAGCTAAATTTATTGTAAGAATAGTATTATCCACTTTTTTATACATTGGAATAGCATTAGTAGATGCCCAAAAATTTGAAAGTATAATGAAACTAACAAAATACAAAGATAACTGAGGTAACAAATTATTAAGCACATAAATATTTAATTGAGAAGAAGAATGTATTGAATTAACTGATGGAACAACAATCTCCAAAAGCAAGCAAAGTTAAAGCTACAGCATAAACTCCATCAGTTATTGCACTTAAACGATCATGAGATGCACGTTGAGAAAAGTCTTCACCTGCCAATTATAAAACACCTTTTGTACTTGGAATTTCATCATGTTCTATTTTTATTGCTTCTTTTAATGCTTTAGCAAAAGCTTTAAAAACTGCTTCTGCTTGATGATGGTCATTTGCTCCTTTTGAAACACCATAAATATTTAATTTAGCTGAAGATGCAAAAGACTCGAAAAAAATGAATAACAATTTCAGAAGTCATGTCCCCAATTTTTTCATTAGTAAAGTCAAATTCCATATTACAATAGCTGCGTCCTCCAATATCAACAGCTACTTTAGCTACTGATTCATCCATAGGCACTGTAGCATCAGCCATTCTTTTAATGCCTCTTTTATCTCCAATAGCTTGATTGAAAGCTTCCCCAACAATATACCAACATCTTCAATAGTATGATGATCATCAATTTCAATGTCTCCTTTTGCATCAACAATCAGATCAATCATTGAATGCTTTGAAAATGCTTCCAGCATATGATTAAAAAAATTCACACCAGTTGAAATATCATATTTACCTTTTCCGTCAAGATCCATTTTTATTTTTATATCTGTTTCAGATGTAGTTCTTGAAACATTTGATTTTCTATCCATAGCTATTCCTCAAACTATTGTTAAATTAAAAGAAGAGCAAATAATTCACTCTTCCGGAGCATTGCGTATAATTTTAATGCAATCTTCAGGGCATGCCATTGCACATATAGTACAAACATGACAATATCTTAAATCCAATACATGTGCAACAGTATTTATTTTCCATATTTTGCCTGCTTTTGGACAAATATCATAACAGGATCCGCACCCTGTACACTTACTTTCATCAACCTCAATTTTTAAAATAAGAATTCCCCCAAAATTATAACTTTAAAGTAGCAACAGACATGGCTTTAAATCCAATATACACTTCTTTACCAATTGTAAGATTTAAATCTTTTTCTGCAGACAGAGTTATGTCAGAATATAAACCAAGCCCACCAACATCTATCTTTACACGAATAACCTCTTTTTCCAGTTTCATTTCAATGATTTTTCCTTTAATAATATTACGGATACTGGAAGTTTGAGGCTCCAGCATAACAAAAATATTATCATAGCTGATTAATGCCAGTAATTTATCTCCCACTTTATAATTTCTGTTTAATGGAGTGTTAATCTCAAACTGGTTCATTTTAATAGTCATGATTCCTTTAGATTCATCAACATTTAAAACTTCAGATTCAATTTCATTAACATCCTTATGTAATTCCATAATAGCATTGATTTTCTTACATTCTTTTTAAAATTGAATAACCTTCATCAGTAAGGGTAGTTCCCCCCCCCACCTTTTCCACCTTTAGTTGTATTAACAATTTTAACATTAAGTGCAGATTCTATTTTATCAATATAATTCAATGCAGTTCTATAAGAAACCTTAATTGATTTAGCTGATTCAGTCATTGACTCAGTATTAAGGATGCTTTCAAGCAATTGATATTTTTACTGTCCAATAAGAACGAATTCCCATCAACATTAATCTTATACTCAACACCTGCCTTCACATCGGTCATAAAATTCCTCCAAAATATAATATAGAATTAATATGATTTTTATAATTAAATAATGTTTCGATGAAAAATATTAAAAATATAAATAAATACTTATAAAAATCATTAAATAATCAAACAGAGTTATTTTAAAAAGTAATATTTATTAATTATCGATATTTTTCAATGTATCTTTAAATATGTGCTGAATAAATTAAAATAATAAAAATAAAAATAAAATAATCTTAATAATCAAATATAAAACTTAAAATATTATTTTTTAGCTATTTTAAGAAATATCAATAAATAAAAGAAAAATTAAAAAAATATAATCGTGCCTTATCTGAATTCGATTTTTTCGACCAAGTCTAACATTTTGTTCATAATTTTAGATAAAGGTCCGAATTTAGATGATAATGCTCTTAAACTAATAATATCCTCCTGAGTAAAGAATTTTACAAGTATTAATGCAAAGAAGTACACAATAATACAGACAATAATTCCTACAAATAACCAGGAAGTTGTTTTAGGCATAATATATGCAACAACACCCATTATCATTGAAGCAGCTAATATTTTAACTACTGAAACTTTAGGAGCTTTAACTTTAGTTAATTTAAATACCATATAAAGTATAGGCACCATCATTGCAAAACAAGCTATTGAAGTAGCTGCAGCACCTCCGGCAATACCTAATGTAGGAACCATGACCCAATTTAAAATAGCTGTTAAAATAGATCCAAATATTAATATATACATAGGAATCCTTGGATTTCCAATTCCCTGAACAATACTTGTTGAAATTGAAAACAATGAGTAAAATGTCATGCCAACAGACAAAATAGCTAATGCAGATGCCCCTGCAACATAAGCAGGATTAGTGAAATAAAGCAATCTTAAAATAGGTGCTGCAAAACAAGCTAATCCTATACACATTGGAACAACAAACAGTAAAGAAAACTTATATGCTTCAGAAACATATTTTTCTAGTGCTACCTTATTTCCAGATTTAAATGCTTCAGAAGAAGCCGGCAAAATTGTTGTAGCTATTGAAATAGAAATCATTAATGGCAATCTGGATATAGGATCCGCAGCTGCGAAAATCCAACAGCTTCCAAAGTTAAAAATTTACCCATAACCATAGTACAGATATTATAAATAAGCATTTCAGCAATAGCAGTAATAATTACCGGAATTGAGAATTTAACTAAAGTAGTGGCTAAATTTAATTCATCTCTCCAGGTAAATTTAAAATCCACACTAGCTGGAGGAATATATTTGGCCATATGATATTTAAATATATATACTGCAGAAACAGCTGCTGCTGCAAAACCTATTACAGTACCCCATAATGCACCAGTAACAGAAAATCCAATTAAAACAAATGCTGTTGCAAATAAAATCATTCCCAACTGCTCTACAGCACGAGTATATACAATATACTCCATTTTATATACTCCCTGAAATGCTCCTCTAAAAGCACCGACAATAACACTAAAAGGAGTAATAAGACCTACAATTTGCAAAAGGAACAAGTGTTTCTGGTTTTCCCAAATAATTGTAAGCAAGCCATGGGGCAACAACGAAAACCATAATCACTCCAAAGAATATTCCCAGAAATACCATGATTTTTAAAGCTACATAAATCGTTTTACGTGCCATGTCATGTTCATTTACGACTTCATATTCTGCAACATACTTAGCTATTGCAGGAGGAAGCCCCCAGCAGACAATGTTTGGAATATTCCCTGAAATGGCAAAGTAGTAGCTAAAATACCCCAGCTAGTTGGGCCTAAAAGAGCAGCCATTAAAAAACGGTACAGATATCCTCCAATACGGAAGATAATATTACCTATAAAAATAATAAAGCTGCCTCTAACTAACTTACTCGCCATAACATAACCTAATAAAAAAAATTTGATTAAACTAAAAAACTATACTAATATAAATTAATTTTACTATATAAATATACTCATTGCAATAACTTAATCAATGTATTTTTTTTAAAAATTTTTCAAATTCCACTAATGTTCTGTTTAATGATTCAAATCCGTAATCATCTTTTTTATATCTTCAAGAGAATCCCTAGACCAGAAAGAAGCTCCTAAATTAGATCCGAAAGGACCTCCACTTACCGGAATTATTCCATGTATCATGAAATAAGTTATATTTTTAAATGGGCAAAATCCTGACCGCCAGTTCTGTCTCCGCCAACAGCTATACTCATTCCAATTTTACCTCTTAAAATATTATAATCAACAGCTTCCAGAGCACGTGTTCTGTCCATAATAGCTGACAGGTTACTGCTTATACAACCGCTTTGAACTGGAGTAGCCAGTATCAGTCCGTCACATTGCTGAAGTTTTTCATATACCTCCAACATATCATCATTATTAATACATTTTTTGTGCTCCAAACAATAATCACAATGCATACAAGGACCAATATTTTTTCCAAAACAACTAAATAGCTCTGTTTCAAATCCATGGTTATTTAATTTATTCAATGCTTCCTTCAAAACATAATATGTTGTATCATTTCTAGGACTCCCGCAGATACCAAAAACTTTCATTTAATCAACCTCAATAAAATGTTTATAATTAAATACTTTAAATAGTTTAAACAAATTTAGAAATTAATTAAATTAAATTTGGTGAGAAATATTACAAAAGATAAAACAACATGGCTCCCACTTATACTGGTGGCATTAGCTTCATTTATAATAACTCTGGACTCGACTTTCATGAATGTAAGTATTTCACAGCTGGTTATAGACCTGAATACTTCATTAAGCACAATACAATTAATTATCTGTTTTTATACTTTAATTACCGCTTCACTGATGCTTGTTGGATCTAAATTACAAGACATCGTTGGAAAAAAGAAAATATTTTTAGCAGGTGCGCTAATTTATGGAATCGGTGCATTAATCGCATCTGTAAGTCAAAATGCAATTACTTTATTTATTGGATGGTCTCTGCTTGAGGGATTAGGGGGAGCATTAATGACTCCTGCTACAATCTCCATTATCAGCGGAACATACAAAGATGACAAACGTACCTTTGCCCTTGCAATCAGCAGTGCAATTGCAGGAATAGCTGCAGCTATAGGACCATTATTTGGAGGAGTTGTAACTACATTTTTAAGCTGGAGAGTTGGATTCATACTTGAACTGTTAATAGTTGTGTTCATATTTTTATTCTCATATAAAATTAAAAACTTTAAACCTCACCTCAATAAAAGTGATTTCGACATAATCGGAGCTATTTTATGTGTAAGCGGATTGATAAGCCTTGTTTTAGGAATATTATGTTTAAAACATCACCACCTAACAACACTGATTTTAATTTCATTGTCAGTTATTTTACTTGTAGCCTTTGGAATATTCGAAAATAAACAAAAGAAAAAAAGGAAAAATACCTTTAGTAGATATCAGTTTACTTAAAACCATAATTTAAAAACAGGAATGGGAATACGTTTAATAACTAATTTATCATTAGGAGGAGCATTATTTGCAGTATCTGTATTTTTACAAAGTGTATTGCATTTAAGCGCATTCAGAACCGGATTAACTTTACTTCCGGCTACATTTGGACTTTTAGTAACTTCCATACTTGCTCCAAAATTAGCTATGAAATTCAACCATAAAATCATAATGATTATAGGATTTATATTAGCTATCGGATCAACATTTTTACTCAAATACCAATTTGGATTAAATACTCACTTTATAGACATAGCTCCGGGATTAACTGTCTTTGGATTAGGTTTAGGATTTGTCATTTCCCTAGGTGTAGACATTTCACTTAATACTACTCCTGAAGAAAAGCAAAGTACAGCATCAGGACTTATTACAACAAGCCAGACACTAGGTTCATCAATGGGTACTGCTATAATCGGTTGTATTCTTATAATTGGAGCATTTAGCGGATTACATGATGCAGTAGATACTTATGCGCCAGATTATCTAGACAGCAACAATCTTACTCACCATAGTGGAAAATATCTTGAAAAATTAGGGCATGTAAACACAACAGAATTAAAACACGAACACAGCTTAACTGAAAAAATTGTAGATACCATATTAAAAGATGCAATGAAACTTGTAATGGATGTTACGGCAATCCTGCTAACAGTCGGATTATGTCTAACATTAACATTAAACGATGAGAAAATTAGAAAAAGATATAATAACTAAACTACAAAATTATAATGTTAAAATATTGAGGAATAAAATATGAAAACTGGAAAAGGTATTGTAAAAAAAAATATTCTAGAGAATACAACAGGACTCTTAAAAATGGTGAAAAGAAAAAATACACAACAAAACAGATACAAATCACAATACCTAAACATGATGACATATACGAAGATCAAGAAGAAGTTTTAATTATTCCTCAAAGTGAAGTTAAAGAGTTTGAAAACCTGGAAGATAAAGTTAGTGCACTTGAAATAGCTAATTATCTATACACCAACCAAATAGAAACCACCCCAAAAGTAGATGTTGAAGCATTTGAAAATGAAATTAATCTACTTAAACAGGAAAAAAGAACAGTTATCAGCTACTCTTGAAAATGAATCTTCAAAATTAGAAAGTTTAAAAAGACAAGCATTCTAAATTAATTGAAGAAAATGAAAACATTAAAACCAAGTTCGTAAATATCAAGCAGGAAACTGAAAACATTAAAACCAAATTCACAAGCATAAAAGAAGAAAACAAAACCTTAAAGACAAATGCTCCTACATAAAAGAAGAAAACAAAAGTATTAAAGACAGCTATGAAAGAATAAGCAATAAATATACTACTTTTAAAACAGGATACACTTAATACCAAAACCAGCTATGCAAACATTTTTGAGAGTAATGAAAAGCTAGAAAAAAGAACTTAAAAGTATGTATGATGAATACAACGAATTAGTTGATAAATATAATGAATTAGAAGAAGAAAATTACTTCCTCAAATCAAATAAAAGTCATGATGAGTATATAGCTAATAGAATTAAAGAATTTATTTTAAAAACAGACTAAAATTTATCGTCCCAATATTCTTCGGGACACCATCTTTTTAAACCTGGTATAAATCCAACAGTAATACCTGTAGCCTGGTTTTCAGGTAATCTAGGATTTTTTTCCATCATTTCTTTTGTTTTTCTTATAATCATTTCTTCAAGAGTTATATCAGGTTCTGTAAATTCCCCATTTTGAAAACAATCTTTACAATATTCATCATTTAAACTACCATCTGCGTTAGTGCCGTAATCTGCTTTTACAATTGGCCTACCACAAGAATTACAAAATCCCATATTATAATCTCCTTTTTTAAAAAAAGTAAAATAAATTAAATCAAAAGATTTAATTTACTTGTTCGTCTTCGTCAAGTGCAAGTCTCATACTATCTGGATCTTGTGGGAAATGTGCTAAGAAGTCTTCAGCAGCTCTTCTTACATCTCTAGAACCAATAATGTATCTACCTGCAATAATAATATCTGCACCTTTTGAAGTAGCTTCTTCCACTTTATTAGGAGTGATTCCTCCAGCTACTGCAACTAAACCATCACCAATGAGTTTTTTAATGGATTTAATATTACCCCATTCAGTCATTTCACTGGTATCTTCACCTTTTTCAGCTTTGTAAGTTTCTAAATCCACATTTCTGTGTAATAAAACTATATCCGGTTTTAAATCATCTGGAAGAGCAGATAATTTTTCTTCAAAGTCAGATACATTCATCATATCAAGAATTGAGTAAATACCTTGTTTTTGAGTTTCATGAATAGCTTTCTTAATAGATTCAATAGTTCCAAGACCAGAAATAGCTACTGCATCTGCTGTTTCATCTGCAGCCATTTTTATTTCTACCCTACCAACATCTAAAGTTTTTAAGTCAGCTATAATAAATGCACTTGGACGTAATTCTCTAATTTTTCCAACAACACCAACACCGAATTTTTTAACAAGTGGAGTTCCAGCTTCAATAAGAACTCTTTCTTTGTCCGGTAAATCATTAATGATTCTTTCCATAGCATCTAAGTTGTCTAAATCAAGTGCAACTTGTAAATATGGTGGAGACCAAAGTTTTTGTACTCTGAAGCCCATAATTGGGTGAGTTCCACGGTCTTTTTCTGCAAGTACTTTGTCAATAGATGGATAACCTTCCATAGCTCTCCTAATAGCTAATTTAGTTGCTCCATAGTTGTACTGATATATTTTCCTATAATTTTTTGCAGCAGGGTCAATGAATACACTTACATTAATTACGATATCTTCAACAATATCTTTTGGAATGTATCCTTCTTCTACTGCATCAGCTACTGCTCTACCGACAGCAGTTTGTGCAGGTCCGAATACTTTAGCAGCATCATCTAAATCTCCAACAGTAACTTTAGGAATAATTAAAGTTGCTGGTTTAGTCATTAAGTTTGGTCTAATTACAGTGGTTAATGGAGTGTGGCCAACAGATAAATTTGATAATCCATTTGCAAAAGCTTGACCTACAGGTCCTTCTTTTTCACCGATTATCAAATCAATATGAGCTAACTCGTTTCCATCACCAATGAGAGCTTCTCCTATATTGTACATTAAATAGTTCCTCCGTATATTATATACAGTATATAATTATATTTTTTTAATTAAATAAAGCTAACTACTAAAAAACAGATTATTAGTAATATTGATTTAAAAGTGTAAATTTTGATTTAAAATACAATAATAACATTATAACATATAATTAAAGCTTAAAAAAGATAAAAAATATATACAAGTCTTTACAGAGTATAATATGGAATATGTGATTAAAACATATTTCAAAAACTTAGTCGTGAATGTATTATCAAACCTCCATATATTCAAAACACATCACTTAAATAAACAGATATGTGGATTTTATCCCCCACATATCTATAAAATATATTTTAATTAGTTTACACTAAAAAAAAGAGATTAAAATAATTATTTTCAAAAAAGAAGATTAAAAACCTTCAAAAAAGAAGGTTTATTGAAATTAATCCTTGTTGAGATATCTTTTGGTAAAGGTAGACCTCTGTAAGGCATTCCTTTAGTTTTATCAAGAATCTCTTTAATTAACTCATCAACAGTCATGTCAACTTTTTCACCGGTTTCACGAACTGTTACAGAAAATACACCAGATTCTTTTTCATTGTCTCCAACAACAAATATGTAAGGAATCCATTCAGTAGCTGCATTCCTTATTTTTTTACCGACACTTTCATCTCTGTCATCTACATCAACACGAATATTTTCAGCATTGATTTTATCATATAATTCATTAGCAAAGTCTTTGTGATCTTCACCAACAGTTATGATTCTTACTTCAATCGGACTTAACCAGGTAGGTAACATTGGAGCTTTTTCATCTATTTCAATAGCTGTTTTTTCAAGTAAACTGCAGATAACCCTTTCTATACTTCCAGTTGGACTGCAGTGAAGAATAGTTGGATAACGTTCTTTTCCATCTTCTCCAAGATAGGTAATGTCAAATCTTTTACCGCTTTCAACATCTATTTGAACTGTTGGATTTTCAATTGGCCTTCCCAAGTAGTCAATAGCTGCAAAGTCAATTTTACAGGACCAGTAATGTTTTCTTTCAGGTAAAATTTCAAGTAAAACAGGTTTACCTATTTTTTTACCAATACTGTACATCCAATCTTTATTTTCATCATAGAAGTCTTTAGTAGCTCTGAAAATTATTTCATAATTAACATCTAAATCCAAACCAGTTTGAATACACATATCTGTTTGTTTTGAGAATTCTTCTAAAGTACTGTCCATATCAGCACAGAAACTATGGAAATCCGGCATGGTAAATGCCCTTAATCTTTTAAGACCTACAACTTCTCCGTTTTTTCTCAAAACGGAAACTGTAAGTAGATAATTCGTAGAGTTTTGCTGGTAAATTTTTCCATGTAATAAATGGGTCAGCCATTACTCTAAATGCACCAAAACAACATGCAAATCTAAGCATTAAGTTTTTCTTAGTGTCTGTTCTGTATTGTCTTTCTCCAAATTTAGCTGCATGAACATTAATAGCTTCATTATCCAAATCATAGAAAATTGGAGTTTCAATAGGCATTGCCCCTTGGTCTACAACTAAATTATAAACATAATCAGCAAGTAAATCACGAACTAAACGTCCTTTTGGGAACCATTTAAGGTTTCCTACATCAGATGCACTTTCATAGTCACATAACTCTTTTTCTCTCATTAATTTAACATGAGGAGGTTCACCTGCATCAGATGCTCCAGTACCAAGTTCATAGCTAACAAGTTTTTCTAACTGATCATTTTCAAATTTAAAATCATCAATATCAATGAGTTTATTTCCGTCAAGAATAGACCAGGAAGAAGGTTTTTCTCTACTTCCTCTTCATCTTCCTCTTCAGCAGTAATAGTTCTTGAAAGTTCACTTAACGGATGTCCTTTACAGGAGATTTCAAATGCTTTATACCATCCGAAGGGTACTCTTTTAACATTTAATCCTTCACCAATCAAAGTTTCTTCAGCATCTTTCAATACTTGAACAGCTACTTTTGGAGAGCTTAAAGAAGAAGATAAATGAGCATATGGATATAAAACTATATTTTCTGCTTTAACTTGATCATTAGTTTTAATAACTTCTTTAACTAAGTTTTTAACAATTCCTTGTGGGTTATTTTCGTCGTCTTTTTCAACAGCTGTAAATACAACTAAAGATTCATCAAATGCTCCTTGTTTTTAGCATCTTCGATTTCTTCAGCTACAGGTGTCTTATTTTTTACATTGTAATTTAAATAATCAGAATGAATAAGTAGTATTCTCATTTAACCACCATAAATATATTAATTTAAAATATATTGATTATCTTATTTAAAACATGTTATGCGATAAATAATTATACAACAACAATCCATAAAATAATATTATGAGAATTATATTAGCGGGAACCGGTAGTGCAGTTGGAAAAACAACAATAGCTACTGGAATTATGAAAGCATTAAGCGAAGAATACAATGTTCAGCCCTTTAAAGTAGGGCCAGACTACATTGATCCGACTTACCACACATTAGCTACCGAAAATACCTCAAGAAATCTTGATTCATTTTTTATGAAAGAAGGCCAGGTAAGAGATGCTTTCTTAAAAGCTATGGAAAAAAAAGATATTGCAATTATTGAAGGAGTCCGTGGACTTTATGAAGGTATTGATTCCATAAATGATATTGGAAATGCTGCATCAATAGCTAAATCTTTAAATGCTCCTGTTATTTTAATTATTAATTCCAGAAGTTTAGTGAAAAGTGCTGCTGCTTTAGTTTTAGGATTTAAAGCTTTAGACCCAGAAATTAATATTGCTGGAGTTATATTAAATAAAGTAAAAACAACGCCCATTACTTAAAAACTAAAAAATCCATTGAAGAAATTACAGGCGTTGAAGTAATTGGAGGAATTATCCGTGATGATTCAATATCCATTGAACAGAGACATTTAGGATTAGTTCCTGCAGTTGAAAGAGATAATTCCCTGTCTTTTATTGAACTCTGGTCAGATATAATAAAAAATCTATTGATTTAGACAGATTAGTTGAAATAGCTAAAGAAGCTCCTAAATTAACTTCACCAAGAGAAGATATTTGGAATAAACTAAATAAACAGAAAGTTAGAATCGGAGTAGCTTACGACGAAGTATTCAATTTTTATTATAAAGAAAATATTGAATCTTTAGAAGCTAATAGCTGCAAAATAGAATATTTTTCACCTCTAAAAGATGAATCATTACCTGATGTAGACGGATTATACATTGGAGGAGGATATCCTGAATTATTTTCTAAAGAGCTTTGCGAAAATACAAATCTGCTGAAACAGATAAAACAGTCCCATATGGAAAACAGACCTATTTTTGCTGAATGCGGAGGTTTGATGTACCTTATGAACTCTATTCATGAAAACAAACAAGTTGGAATTTATCCCTATAACTCCATTTTAACTGATAAAGTTCAGGCTTTAAAATATACAATAGCAGAAGTGAAGGAAGATAATATAATTTCCAAGAAAGGTGAAAAATTTAACGGACATGAATTCCACTACTCAAAAGTTTTAGTAGACTCTTCCAATATAAAACACAAATTAGCCTTTGATATTTTAAGAGGAAAAGGTTCATACAACAATCAGGATGGATTTATAGAAAAAAACACACTTGCAAGTTATGTTCATACACATGTGGCAGCTATGCCTAATTTTGGAGGGAATCTGGCAATTTCTGCAAGAGAAGTTGGAGGGTAATTTTATGAACTTTAAAAACTTTGACTTTTTTTCACCATATATTGTAGCAATTGCAATAATAGTGTTTTTATCTATGGGATATATTGGATCATTTAATTACAGATTCGAATATCCATTAAGTTTAGAAACAATCGGAACAGTTCTACTTGCAACACTGGTATTTTTAATTGGAGCCGGAATTGTAAAATTCAAAGTTACAATAGATGAAACAGCATCATCCCCAATATATGCGAAAATAAATGATTTTTTTAACAGAAAAATATTAATTGCACTTGTTTTAATAACTATTATACTTCAATCAATAAATATGATTCTTATTGGAGGAATCCCACTTTTTAACAGCGTACTGAAATCCAATGCAACTACAAACATCTGGAGAATAGCTTATCCATTATTTTTAATTATGATAAATATACTAATAGCAAAATATTATAAAAAGAGATATCTGATTTTGGTTTTAATTGGAGCTTTAATTTTTGGATTAAATGGATATAGGACATCAGTACTTGGAATTTTAGCTAGTGTATTTATTACAATGTATTATATCAATAAAATAAATAGAAAAATAGGAATTTTATTTGTAGGATTGATTGTAATTGGTTTGCTGGCTATTGGTTATATTGCATCACAGTCTATTTCTGGCCAGCACTGGATGTTAAATCCTCTTGAATTAATATTTTACAGAGCAGGATTTACCCTGGAAGTATTTCAAAGAATTTTAAACCTAGGGGGCACTACCCATGGTCATATTTTATCAATGATCTTTTCAAGCGGCAGTCCAAGAACTTTTATCGGGCAGTATGTTCTTACAGATAATGTCTGCATAACTTCAACTATGTTTGGACCTGCATATCTTGATTTCGGATTGATTGGTGTTTTAATACAGATGTTCTTCATGGGAGTATTCTTAAAAGTCATCAATATAGTTGGAAAATATAAAAAAGAAATTGGAATTGGAATTTATTCCATAATTTTAGCACATACCCTAATATGGATTGAAACAGGCCCTACAGATATTATGATATGGTTCTTGTATTTATTAGATTTATTTTAATTATTTTAAATTATAAAAATATTAAATTAAATAAAAATTAATATAATCAATATAATTAATGAAATAAAGAATATGACAGTTCCTCTAATGATGAAATATCTGTTTCTTTCTGAAAAGAAATAAGTCAATCCATAGGACATGACTAATGCAACAAGCATTTCGACTAAGCCACCTATTCCACCACCAGCTTTTAAAACACTGCCTAATAGATAGGATAATGCATAAGAAACAATTACAACTAAAAGTATAACTGCAATAGGATTAGCTAAGATTTTAGATACTGTTTCACCAATATTAAAATTCATTCTTGGTTTAGAATCATAATAATAAGAGTTTACAGGAGCTAAACTTGCTCTTTGTTGAGACTCATTATGCCCACCAAATTTAGATAATAATCTATGAGAATGATGGGAATTATCATGAGGATACAAAGAATTTGAATTATTATAAATAAATTCTTTTTTCGTCCTGTTTTCTCATTAAATAATCCATGTCATCTGAATCATACGAATAATCGTAATAATCTTCGTTAACTGCTTCCTCTTCTTTTTCAACATCCAAAGTTGATTGAGTTTCGGTTTTATCTTGATATTTTTAGCTAATTCAACTAAGTCGTCCCTATCAACAAGTTTAATATTTTTTCTAAGAGCATAATTAGTAGCTTGATTGGTGAAACTAGATGATGCAATAATAGCTACTTTAGAAGCTTTTAAACTTTCAGCTACGCTTTCCATCTCTCTTAATACATCAACACCGACTTCGAAATTTTTATCATAGTTTTTACATGCTACAACTACACCAAAATCCCCGATTGTTGTAGGTAAAATTGCATAAATATCTATAACCCTTTGTGAAGTTTTAAAATTCTTATAAACTTTAAAACCTGAATCCTCCATCACTTTAGCTATAAAATTAATCAATTGTGGTTTTTCCAATTTTCCACCCGTAAGTGTTTATTTCAAAAAAAAAATTTACTAATATATTTTATACATTAAATTGTTATTAAAGTTTATCATATCAGCATAAATTATTTTAAGTACCAAAATATTATTAAAATATATGAAAGCATTAATAAGTAACGATGATGGAGTAAATGCCACAGGAATATTAGCTGCTAAAAATGCAATTGAAGATTTATGTGATGTTTATGTAGTAGCTCCTGAAACCCAACAAAGTGGAATTGGACATGCAATAACTCTTTATGATCCTTTAAGAATAAATCCAACAACTTTAAGAGATAAAAGCCAAGCTTATGGAGTAACTGGAACACCAACTGATGCAGTTACCTTTGGATTATTTGAAATTATGGGAGAAAAACCGGATATAATGATTTCTGGAATAAATACCGGTTTTAATATTGGAAAAGCTGAATTAACAACTTCCGAACAATAGGTGCAGCACTTGAAGCTGCAAGTTTTGGAATACCCTCAATAGCTATTTCTCAAGAAGTTACAAGAGATTATATTAAATTTGAAAATGGAACCGTAGATATTGATTTTAGTTTTGCAGGTAAAATGCTTAAAAAACTTGTAAAAATAGTATTGAAAAAGGATTGCCTGAAGGTATTGACTTATTAAATGTAAATATACCTGAAAATCCGGTAGATGAAGAATTTGAAGTTGCAAAACTTGGAAATAGAATGTACACCCCAATAATTCAAAGAAGATTGGACCCACGTGGAAAACCTTATTATTGGATTGGTGGAGACCCTCACAATTCAGATTGTGAAGGTACAGATGGTCACTGCCTTAAAAAAACTAAATAAAGCAACCATAACCCCACTTACAATTGATTTAACTGGAGATATGGATTTAATAAAAGAATGGTTAAAATAGCTTAAAGTTTTAAATCTTTAAGTATTTTATCTCTTTCTTCACGAAGTTCATTTAAAATTTTCTCGTCATTACAGCCTTCTTTTTTGCAATCTGGCTAAGGTTTGTGTAATTGCTTCCAAATTTTGTTCTAATAAATTAATTGCCATAATTTATTTTATGTAACAATTAAGTATATGAACTTTTTTAACAAGGCACTGCATAACTTATATAAAGCTAAAAAATTAATATTATACTATAAAAATCAAGGGTTGATTTAATGAACAACAATGAAGAAATTAATAAATTATTTTTACAGTTTAAAGGTAAAAATGTTAGTGTAGATCTTAGAGACGATAATCACAGTGAAGGAAAAGTAATAGCTGTTGATAATTACTTAAATCTAGTCCTTGAAACTGAAAACGGATTAGAAACTATAAAAGGTGGAAATGTAGTTTTAGTTAGTTTAAAAGACTAGCTAATAATCTACTAAAATCCCCAAAATCTCTTTTTTACCATTATAAACATCCATAGCTATTTGTGCTGCACCAATAGCTCCAGATTCTTTAGAAATAACTTTTAAAGAATACTTATTTTTAAAATACTTGTTAATCTCATTTTCAAAATTAAAAGGTTTGGTTGCACTGCCTACAGAACCTGTTAAAACAATACCTTCAATTTCATTTTCACAAACAACATCCAATCCTGCAATTTCCATAGCTACAGTCATTATTAAAGTATCAATAGCTAATTTAGCTTTTTCATCTCCAGATTCATAATTATTTAATAACTGATCTTTCATATTAGCTACTTTACCGTCAATATCAGCTATTTTTATAGCCCCCGCATGTGAAAAACGATTATTTGCTGAAAAATCTTCCTCATCAATTTGTCTTATCATTTCCAAATCAATTGGCCCGTGGACAATACCCATAGCACCTAAACAGGCATCCATAGCCCCTTTAATTTTACCGTTTTCAATTAAAATATCTACACTATTGGAACTGATATCTGCTACAATCATATTTTTCCAGCCAGTTTCTAAAAAAGCATTATAGCATATGCTAACTTTCTCTGGACTGGCCTGATGAGAGTAAGCTACTCTAAATAATTTATCCAATGAATCAGAATCTTTATGAAGGCCAGGTATCATGACCGCAGGAATATTTGAGTCTTCTATTTCACTAAAAACAGAGGTTCCTCCGCCAGTGACCTTTCCAGCCCCGTTAATAGATAAAATTCCCCTATTTTTTACCTGAGCAATGTTTTGAATCTTATTTATTCCATCCCCCATTGCATAAGTAACTGCCATCAAATCAATAGACTCCAAATCTATTCGTTTAGACAATTCTTCAATAGCTGATACTTTGCCCTGTTTACTTTCTTCCCTTCCAATTTTAAAAACATCTACAACTTCACCATCATCAGACATAATACAAAAAAGAGATTCCAGTAGTTCCATGATCCATTCCTATAAAAACCATAATAATTGCATCCAAAAATAATTATAAAAAAAAAGAAAAAGAAATAATGATTAAATTATTTAATCATCTTTTTGTAATCCGCAAGCTTTTCTGAGTCTTTCTCCAACAACTTCAATAGTTTCTTGGTCTTCAGCAGCTCTCATTTCTTTTAAGTTTGCTGCATCAGTTGCATTTTCATCAGCAAATTGTTTTTGAAAGTACCGTCTTGAATTTCAGATAAAACTTTTTCATACCTTTTTAGTTTCTTCAGTTATGACATAGTCCCTTCTGGTTAATCCACCATATTCTGCAGTACTACTTACATCTTTCCACATTCCGCCGAAACCATGTTCATAAATATCGTCAACAATAAGTTTTACTTCGTGACAGGTTTCAAAGTAAGCAATTTCAGGTTGGTAACCAGCTTCTACTAAAGTTTGGAAACCAGCGTTAATTAATGCAGTAAGTCCACCACATAAAACAGCTTGTTCACCAAATAAATCAGTTTCAGTTTCTTCTTTAAAAGTAGTTTCAATTACACCAGCTTTAGTGAAACCACAAGCTTTTGCCATACCTAATGCAAGTTGTAATGCATCTCCAGTAGCATCTTGTTCAATAGCTACTAATCCAGGAATTCCAAAACCGTCTAAGTAAGTAGTTCTTACTCTAGAACCTGGTCCTTTAGGAGCAAACATTACAATGTTAACATCTTCATCAGGTTTGATTAATCCAAAGTGAATGTTGTATCCGTGAGAGAAGGAAATGGTATTTCCAGCTTCAACATAAGGTGCAATTTGTTCATTGTAGATTTTTTCTTGAATTTCATCAGGAAGTAAAATGTGGATGATATCTGCTTCTTTAGCTGCATCAGAGAAGGATTTTACAGTCATACCATCTTCTTTAGCTAAATTCCAGGAATTACCATTTTCCCTAAGTCCAACAATAACATTGACACCACTGTCAGCCATGTTTCTAGATTGTGCTCTACCTTGGCTTCCATAACCCATTACAGCTACGGTTTTACCTTCAAGAGCATCAGTATTTACATCTGATTCGTAATACATTTTCATTTTAACTTCTCCTATATAATTGATAAATGTGAGATATTTAAAGTTACTTCAAATATCAAATAGTATATATTATTTTTCTACTTATAAAAGTAACTAATGTTAAGAAAAATTATTATTTTATAGAAAACTTATTGATTTAACATCAATATTTCCCAATCAGGTTAATTTTAAAGTATAAGAACAATATTCCAATTAAAAGTAATTTTAACTGGTTAAAATACGTTTAAATTTATATAAGTTAAAATACAACTATATTTTAAAAATATAGACTGAAAATTAATCGAATAAGAGGCATTACAACATTGACAAATGTCAATATTCTCTTATTACTAAGTAATAAGGAGGTACTCTTATGTTTTATCGAAATTTATCTATAATTCATATAATTATATGTTTTTTCATAATTTTAATTCTTGAAAAAATATTATAATCAATAATATAGATTAAGAGAATTGAAATTGGTTTTTTATCTCTGCTAAATCCCCAATTTAGCACAGTCTAATCATTTTTTCCAGTTTAATTCTCAAAATAATAATCATAACTATAAAAAAATAATTAAAAATAGAACTATGCTGTTATGATTATAAATTTATATTTATAATCCCCCAATAACAGCATTTTAATCGAATAAAAGATTTCACATCTTACAAACTATACGAAATTAAGCAAACACCTTTGGCTTTGCTTATTAATTAGTAGTCAATAATAATATATATAATTTCTGTTTAAACAAAAGAAAAATTGATAATACCTTAAAAAATTGCTTTAGATGTGAAATATTTAATTAAAATAGCTAAAATAGAAAAAGTAGATGATAATTTATCTATCATCTACTACAACATCTAATTTACCTGTAACAATGTCCATCATAAGACCATGAATTGGTACATCTGGAATAAGAGGATGATTTCTAATTTTTTCAACTGTGTCTATAACATTTTCCTCTTCATCTTCAAATCCGCCAATCCAAGATTTTAAATCAACTTTGTCAATTTCTTCTTGAGGGATTCCTCTCTCAATCATAGCATTTCTTAATTTTTCAGGGTCAGAACCAGCCATTCCACATTCAGTGTGGCCAATAACCAAAACTTCCTCAGCACCAAGTGAGAAAATTGCAGCTGCTATTGAACGAATAGCGTCTTCACCTACAATTGTATTTCCTGCATTTTTGATTATCTTAGCATCACCCCTTCCAATACCAAGTGCTGGTTCTAAAAATCCAGTTAATCTACAATCCATACAAGTTAAGATAGCTAACTTTTTTGGGGATGGTGAGATAATTCCTCACCTTCAAATTCATCTACAAATTTCTTATTATTCTCCAAAATTTCATTAAGGATCATCATGAACGAAATCCACGGGACATTGCAGTAAGACCAGTACGTGAAATCTTTTTAATACCATATCCTTTTAAAAGGGATAGGAATGCATCTATCTTTTCAATGTCACCTGTAATTTCAATAATTAAAGCTTCTTCACAAACATCTACAATTTTAGCTCTAAAGATGTTTACATACTGCATTATTTCTGCTCTAGCTTTTTCATTTGGAATATTAACTTTAACTAGACATAATTCTCTTTTAACAGCATTTTCAGTAATATCTTTTATTTTAATAACATCTACAAGCTTATTCAGTTGTTTTGTAACTTGCTCCAATAATTTTTGGTCTGCTTTAACAGTAATAATCATACGGGCCAATCCTTCAACTTCAGATTCTCCAACTGTAATACTGTCAATGTTAAAACCTCTTCTTGTAAATAGGCCAGCAACTTTTTGCAATACTCCCGGCTTATCTTCAACTAATGCATTTATAACATGATATTCTAAAGCCATTTAACTCACCTATACATCTTTTTCAAGTTTATATTCACCAATCATTTCATCAATAGCTGCACCTGGCGGCACCATAGGTAAAGTTTCATCTTTATCTATTATAACATCAAGCAAAATAGGTTCATTATCCTTAATAGCTGATTTTAATGCCTCTTTAGTTTCTCCAGGTTTTGTAATTCTGGTTGCATTAACTCCAAAACTTTCAGCTAATTTAACAAAATCAGGACTTGCTCCTAATTTAGTTTCAGAATATCTTCCATTATATAATAAGTTTTGCCATTGATAAACCATTCCAAGAGTCCTATTTTCTAAAACAACTGCAATAACAGGAATATCATAATCTCTAATAGTAGCCAACTCCTGACAAACCATTAAAAATCCTCCGTCACCGTTAATAGATACAACAGGATCTTCAGGACATGCTACTTTAGCACCAATAGCTGCAGGCAATCCGAATCCCATAGTTCCCAAACCCCGGAAGATATGAATTTACGTGGCTTTTGAGTATCATAGAAATGAGCCGCCCACATTTGATTTTGACCTACATCAGTTGTTAAAATAGAATCAGGAGTTAAAACTTCACTGATTTCTCGTATAACACTTTGTGGTTTTAATGGAATATCATCATAAGTAACTCTAGGGAGACATTCTTTTTTACGTTCTATAAGAAGTTTAACCCATTTTTTTTGCATCTTCATTACTTTCATAATCTTTTAAAACATTAATTAATGAAGATAAAACATTTTTAGCATCACCTACAATAGGCAAATCAACATCTACATTTTTACCTATTTCAGCAGGATCAATGTCTATATGGATAATTTTAGAATTAGGTGCAAAACTGTCTAATCTTCCTGTTGCCCTGTCTGAAAATCTTATACCTACAGCTATAATCAAATCACTATCATTTATTGAATCATTAGCTACTTTTCTTCCATGCATTCCAAGCATACCTAATGCCATATCATCTGTTTCATCAATAGCTCCTTTACCAAGTAATGATGTCATGACCGGAGCATTTATTAAATAAGATAATTCTTTTAACTCCTGTGAAGCATTAGCTAATATAACTCCTGCACCTGCAAGGATAATCGGTTTTTAGATTCCCTTATCAAATCACGGGCTTTTCTAACTTGTTTAATGTTTCCTTTTAAAGTTGGATTATAACCTGGTGTTGAAATTAATGAATCATCAAAAGAATCCAATTCTCCTTCCTGAATTTCTTTTGGAACATCAATTAAAACCGGACCTGGCCTTCCACTTTCAGCTATTTCAAAGCTTGTTTTAACAATGGAAGGTATTAAATTAGGATCTTTTGGCTGGAAACTGTGTTTAGTAATAGGCATGGTAATTCCTATAATATCAGCTTCTTGAAAAGCGTCATTACCTATTAAATGTGTTGGTACTTGACCAGTAATAGCTATGATTGGAGAAGAATCCATATAAGCAGTAGCAATACCGGTTACAAGATTAGTTGCACCGGGGCCAGAAGTAGCCAAACACACACCCACTTTACCGGAAGCTCTTGCAAATCCATCTGCTGCATGAGCTGCACACTGTTCATGTCTAACCAATATATGATCCATGTCTGCATCATATAACATGTCATAAAACGGTATGGTTTGTCCTCCAGGATAACCAAAGATTGTATTTACCCCATTCTTTTTAGGGATTCAATTATTGCTTCTCCGCCTCTCATTATAAAAACCTTAATTTTTTTTATTTAATAATTAAAGTTTATTAATGAAAATATATAAAAGTATCTTAGTTTTTTAAGAAAAATAGTGAAAATTAAAATTTGAAAAAAAGTTATTTTAAAAGTGATAAAGAACCGCTTTTTGTGCATGAAGTCTGTTTTCAGCTTCATCAAAGACCACTGATTGGGGACCGTCAATAACTTCACCGCTAACTTCCTGACCACGAATAGCCGGTAAGCAATGCATAAAAATAGCCCCATCATTAGCTAAACTCATTAAATCTGAATTAACTTGATAAGGTGCAAAATCTTTTGTCTTTGTTCTGCTTCTTTTTCATCACCCATGCTTACCCAAACATCAGTATAGACTACATCCACATTATCAAGAGCGACTTTTAAATCAGAACTGATAGTAATTTCCTTATTATGATCTTTCGCTAATTTTTTTGGCCGTATTAACAATGTCTTCGTTAGGTTCATAACCTTCAGGGCATGCTACAGACATGTCCATTCCAACAAGAGGTGCCATTAAAAGCAAAGAATTACATACATTGTTTCCGTCACCAACAAAACAAAGTTTTTTGCCTTCCAATTTACCTAAATGTTCCTTAATAGTTAACATATCAGCTAAAGCCTGACAGGGATGTTCCAAGTTAGTTAAACCACTGATAACCGGAACATCAGAATATTTAGCTAATTCCACAACATCATCATGTTCAATAGCACGTATCATTATTCCATCTACAAAACGACTTAAAACTTTTGCAGTATCCGGAATAGGTTCTCCTCTACCCATTTGTAATTCTGAAGAGGATAAAAACAATGCCTGACCACCTAACTGATACATACCTACATCAAAAGATACCCTAGTCCTTGTAGATGATTTTTGAAATATCATAGCTAATGATTTACCTGCTAAAGGTTTTTCTTCCATTTTTCCTTCTTTGAAATTTTTAGCTAATTCTAAAATATCCAGTACTTCATCTTTGATGTCACAAACAGACAATAAATTGCTCATAGTTTAACCCTTCTTTAATCTTAACAAAATAAAATATATATAATTATTATATATTAAAGTTTTCTATACCATTTAATATAACAAACAGAAATAAAAGCATATTATAAAGCTAAAAGGATTTTTAAGATTTAACCCTGAAAAATAAAGCTAAAGTTTTAAAAAGGATTAAAAAAGAATTTAAAAATCTTTTTTTACCTATTTTTTAAAAATAATAATCCTAAAATTTAATTTAGGATTTCTTTCATGTGTTCTACTCTTTTTTATTAACAAGGTCAGTAGTTCCCACATCACTTCTGTGATATACATTACCTTTTATACAAGCGCATGCTTTTTCAGCTATTTTTTCAGCTTCTTCAATACTGTCTCCACTAGCTACAATACCTAATGCTCTAGAACCTGAAAGGTGAATTTCGTCATCTTCAAGACCTACTGCTGCATAGAATACTTTAGCTCCTAAATCTTCAATAGCTTTTTCATCCACTTCAATAGTTTCGCCTGCATGAGAAGTTTCAGGATATCCGTCAGGAACTATATATTTACATACGCTAGCTTTGTCATTGAATTCCACTTTATCTAAATTACCGTAAACAATAGCCTGACATACATCAGCTAATGGAGTTTTAAGTAATGGTAAAACATTCATAGCTTCAGGATCTCCAAATCTTGCATTATATTCTATTAATTTAGGCCCATCTGCAGTTAACATAAATTGACCATAAAGAATACCTTTATATGGTTCTGCTTCTTTTGCAATAGCTTTCAATGTAGCTTCCATTATTTTTACTGCCTCATCATAATCATCCTGAGATAAGAATGGTAATAATCCTCCTTTATCAGAGTAAGAACCCATTCCGCCAGTAATTGCACCCACATCTCCTTCAAAAGCATGAGGATGATCCTGTGCTGCAGGCATTGGTGCAAGGTGAGCTCCATCACAAAAAGCCTGAATAGTAAATTCTTCACCAATTAACCTTTCTTCAATAATAACCTGAGTAAAACCACCCATTGCATTGTCAATTACTTCTTTGTAATATTCTTTAGCTTCATGATTATCTTTTAAGTGGTCACCTACTATTTTAACTCCTTTCCCACCGGTTAAACCAACAGGTTTTACTACAACATCCCTGTCAAAGTCATCTAAAAATGCACTAACATCATCATAATTGTCAAATACTTTGTAAACAAGAGATCCCTCAATATCATAATCTTCAAATAATTTTCTCATGAAAGATTTGTCAGTTTCTATTCTGGCTGCACTTTGAGACGGTCCGACACAGCTAATTCCATTTTTTTCAAGTTCATCAACAATTCCTTTACCTAAAGGAGCTTCAGGACCAATAAATGCTATGTCAATATTGTTATCAACAGCAAACTTGGCTACTTTTTTCTATTTCTCCTTCATCACCCTGTGCAAATTCAGCTATTTTTGAAATACCAGGATTTACTTTGCTCATATAACAATATAACTCAACATCATCTTTAAGTGCATCTGCTATTGCATGTTCACGAGCACCAGTTCCAACTACCAAGACCTTCATAATAATTCACCAATTTCTTAATATATTATAGGTTTATATAAATTGACATTAAAATATATTACCTATATTTTAAGGGGAAATCGAATGGAACTAAACAATAATATGAAAGATATTACTGGCGACCCTAAAAAGCTGTTAAAAAACTGGCTTATCCCATTATAATAAGTATGCTTCTTATAATGAGCAATAATCTTATAGATAGTATTTGGGTTGCTGGATTAGGTCCCAGACCACTAGCTGCAATCGGTTTTGTAACTCCATTATTTCTTATTTTAGCAGGAATTGGAACAGGTATTGGTGCAGGTGTAAATTCATTAATTTCCCGATATGTCGGAAGCAAAAAATCAGTTAAAAGCAAACGAAGCAGCTATCCAGTCAATAGTTTTAGGTATTATTGTTTCCATAATAGTTACAGTTATTTTTGTAGTAATTCTAGAACCGACACTTTATATCATGGGTGCGAAGGAAGTATTTAACTATGCAATTGATTACGGAAGACCATTATTTATATTTTCAATAGTTACAATACTTCCGGTAGCTTATGCAGGAATATTCAGAGCTGAAGGAGATATTAAAAGAGCAACCCTTCCAATGTGTATTTCAGCTATTCTAAACATGATTTTAGACCCTATTTTTATTTATACTTTAAATTTAGGAATAACTGGTGCGGCAATAGCTACATTAATTAGTATTTTTATTGAACTGCTGATAATTCTTTATTGGATGTTTATTAAAAAGACACATACTTCAAATATACATTTAAAAACTTTAAAATCAATTGGGGGATGTATAAAGAAATTTTAAATGTAGGGATTCCCGCAGGGCTTGAAGAACTTCTAATGGCAGTTGTTGCAATTGCAGTTAATTTAATCTTTGAAATAGTTGGAGGAACATCAGCTGTAGCTACCTATACAATTGTAATGACATTAATAAGCATTGCAATAATGCCTACTATAGGAATTGCAACTTCAACCATTACAGTTGTTGGAATAGCTTACGGAGCACGTAATTTTAAAAATATCAAAATAGCTACAAGATATTCAATTAAATTAGGACTTATATTTTCAATTGTAACTTCACTGATATTTATTGTATTTTCCAACCAAATTGCATTTCTCTTTTCATATTCGGCAAACAGCAGTTCACTTGCTCCAACAATCAGCTACATCTTAAATTTTGTATGGCTTTTCATAATTCCAGTAGCTTTCGGTGCAACAGCGAGTTATGCATTCCAGGGAATGGGTAAAGGAATAACAAGTTTTCTTTTTAACAATGCAAAGAGAAGCTATTTTAGTGATTATATTTACATTCATACTTGGAATCAGCTTATCATTAGGAGTTCGTGGTGTTTATTACGGATTAGTTATCGGTAATGCTATCGGGTCTGCTGTAGGGCTTTTATGTATTGAAATATTTATTAGCCGCTTACTTAAAAAAGCAAATAGTTAATTGTATTTAACACCCCTCTACTCCCATTTTAACTTAGCTATATGATAATCAAAATAATCCGTCAAATACCTGGCATAACTTATTTTTGGAAGATTTTTAAGTTCTGAAGCCATGGAAGACTTACTAAAATTAGTTTTACTACTATTTGCAACATAACCTACTTTATCACTACCTACATAGACAGCTATTGCATCCTTATCGTAAGAATTATCCGGTTCCTTAACTAATTTTAATTTCATTCCTTCTTTAAATTGTACCTGTTTTTGAAAAGAAGTCCCAACTATTGTAATTAAATCTTTTTTTGAGTGTTGATTAATAGTTATTAGTTGCCTTACTTTTTTTCTAGCTTCTGTCTCCCTTTTTTTTAGTAAATCATCATCAATATTTAGTTTTATTTCTTTTTTAATTTCTGTCCAGTATTTTCTTGGTGAATAATCATCTAATAATTCAAGTATTACCCAACCAGAATCAGGCACATAATTATATCTTCCAGGATATCTGCAAAAATACTTGGCATATGATACTTTTGGAAGATTTGTAAGCTCACTAACTGATGAATAACATCTTTCATGACCCCAATTTTCTGAAACATAACCTATTTTCATGTCACCATAACATACATTAATAAAGCCGCTCTTTTCTTTTACCAATCTAAAAACTAAATCATTGGAATTAAACATGCGGTCATATCCGCACATACGAACTAATTTATCCCTACCTTTCCTTTTTAAAAATACCGTCATAACGTTTATCGGCAGCAACATCCTCCATATCTCCCTTAATTTCAGATTTTAAAGACAATGCCCATTGTTTTAAATCATTTAATTCACTATAACTACCAATTTCATCAATAGCGCTATTAACTAATCTCATAGCCTCTTTTAAATTATGATTAGCCCTTGTTTCAAACATTGCAGATCCTAATTTTTCGTCTGCACTGTACCTTATTGCTTCTAAATCCACATAAGGATCATCATATACCTCTTCATCACCTTCATCATATTCATCATATCCGCCATATTCAACCTCTCTGACTCCACCACAAGATCTGCATACATCTCCTTCATCAACCCAACTACCGCATCTTGGACAAATTCCCATTATATCACATCTTCAATTTTATCTATTAATCCATGTTTTTCATCATCCAATATTGGAACTTCTATTTCATCACTATAGTGACCTTTTCCAAGAGCTAAAAGGTCTGCTTCTATGTGTGTAGGACATATGCATAAATCATATGCATAATGAATAAGATTTGCTGCACCACTATTTTTATTCCTATAAAAGAATTCGAAAAACTCCTCTTTTCCACTACCTATATTTAAACTAACATCTCCAAAACTATCTGCTTCATAATCAATTTCAGGAAATTCCCCCCTTATTATTTCTTCATAAACATCATCGTCATGTAATGCTATCATCGGATCATAGCCTTCCGGTTGTATGCAATACAGCCATCCTGTTTTTCCATCATCATTTTTGTACTTTATAGCTGAAGCAACAGTTGTATGAGGGCCACAACAATCGAAACATGTATCATATCCACATTTAACATCTTCAATAAAATATCTGCTCATTTTTGAATTTCTCCTTTTTAATGTCTATGTATATAACTTGTGTATTTAATATATTTAAAATTTTCCATTACTTAATATAATTGTTAATAGCCAATGTAAAAATAATTAAAAAAGTACAGATAATAAACCAATTCAGAATTATATTTTTATAATGTAAAGATGTAAAAAAGAATCTAAAATCATTAAGAAGTGAAAATGGAATGTTTCTAATTGTTTGGAAAGTAATTTTTTTTAAAAAGGATAATCAAACAATTATAAATCAATTTTTCACTAACTGCCACAACAATTATATACTAACAGTTGCATATGCAAGAGTAATACTTGCACATGCAAGAATTGAGGTGAAAAATGTCAGGAAATTCAAATGTAGAAATATTAAGAGGAGACCCTAAAAGGCAATAAACAAATTAGCTTACCCAATTATTGGAAGCCTACTTCTAGTAATGTTAAATAATATTATAGACAGTGTATGGGTCGCAGGTTTGGGTTCAGACCCTCTAGCTGCAATAGGTTATATTACCCCATTATTTATGATTTTAGTAGGAGTGGGAAACGGTATAGGAGCTGGAGCAAACTCCCTTATTTCAAGGTTTATAGGAGCTAAAGATAAAAAAGGAGCAGACAGTGCAACAGCACATTCATTAATATTAAGTATAATTATTTCAATAGGTTTTATGGTGCTTTTCATTGCAATATTAGACCCCATATTAAAAATTATGGGAGCAAGTGAAGTATTAAATTATTGTAAAGAATATGGAGTAGTACTGTTTATCTGGACTTTTTCATTAATAATACCTACAATCATCGGCGGAATATTTAGAGCAGAAGGAGACGTAAACAGAGCAACACTTCCCCTTGCAGTTACTGCTATTGCAAACATGATATTGGATCCAATATTTATTTACGGATTAAATCAAGGTCTAGCAGGAGCAGCTCTGGCAACAGGAATAGCCGGACTTATTGGACTTTTAATGCAAATTTACTGGATTTATGTTAAAAAGAACACTTATCTTTCATACAGCCTTAAAAACTTTAAAAATAACATGAAAATGTATGCAGATATTTTAGCAGTAGGAATTCCAGCCAGTTTAGAACAGTTAATCATAGCTATACTTGCAATTATAGTTAATTTCTTATTGACAGTAGTAGCAGGAACCACAGCTGTTGCAGTATATACAGCAGGTTGGAGAATCATCTCTGTAGGAATCATTCCTGCAGTAGGAGTAGGAACCGCAGCAGTTACAGTAGCAGGAGTATCTTATGGTGCCCGTAATTACGATAAAATTAAAACAACTGTCAGATATGCAGTGAAACTAGGATTTATAGTTTCATTAATAACATGTATTTTAATCCATGTCTTTGCGGGACAAATTGCATATATATTTTCATATTCATCAAACAGTAGCCAATTAGCCCCACTAATAACAAAATTCCTACAGTTAATGTGTTTATTTGTATTGTTTGTACCATTTGGAGCAACAGCGGCAAATGTATTTCAGGGACTTGGAAAAGGAACTGTTTCACTTGGTCTAACAATCATAAGAGCGTTTATTTTAGTTTTACTCTTTGCATATTTGTTTGCATTCCCATTAGGTCTTGGAGAAATAGGAGTATATATTGGAATGCTTGCAGGGGGACTTATTGGTTCTATAATCGCATATATAATCATTGAAATCTATGTTAAACGTCTAATTGGAGGTCAAAAACATGGGGCTTGAAGACGAAGAAAATGTTCCAACAATCCCATTTATTTCAACAATACACAGAAAGTATGGAATTTTTTTAAATCATAATATGAAAGATTATAATTTAAGTTTTGGACAGTACCCCATTTTAATAAGATTATATGATGAGGGACCGTCAACACAGCAAAATCTAGCTAAAATATTCCAACTTAATGAAAGTACCATAACACGAGCACTAAACAAACTAGAAGAAACAGAATATATTGAAAAACACCCCGACTATGAAAACAAAAGAAAAAATTATGTCAAAGTTACTTCCAAAGGTGCCAAAATAGCTAAAGAAGTTATGGACTACGATAAACAGTGGGATAAAATTTGCAGTGAAAATTTAAGCGAAAAAGAGTTTGAAGAATTTAAAACCACACTTAAAAAAATATATTCAACTATAGTAAAAGAGAAGAAAAATGAGTTTTTCAACTCATTTACATTTTTTGAGGAGCTGGAACTCCTAAAATATCTAAAGCATTTTTTAAAGTAGTTTTAGCTCTATCAACTAAAAACAAGTCTTGTATCTTCTACATCTGAACCAATAACTTGTTCAGCTTTATAGAATTTATTAAATGCACCAGCTAAATCCTGACAATATTGTGTAATATTGTGAATCCTTTTTTATTAGCACAGTCTTCAATAACCTGTGGGAATTTAGCTATTGTTCTAATTAAATCTTTTTCATTTTCATTAGGAACCCAGTCATCAGATACAGCTAAAGAAGATACATCTTTGCCTGATTTTTTAAGTAGTTTGCATGCTCTTGCATGAGCATACTGAATAGAAGCACATCCTCGCTCAAAGCTTAATGCCTCATCCCATTTAAAGGTTAAGTGTTTTTCAGGGGATAATTTAGCTATAAAGAACCTGATAGCTCCAACACCAATATCTTCAGCCATAGGTTTAATTTCTTCATCAGTTAAATCAGGATTTCTGGATTTAATTTCATCAGATGCTCTTTTTACAGCTTCATCAACCAGTTCATCAACTGAAACAAATACTCCTTTTCTTGTAGACATGGATCCTGAAGGAAGTGTAATAAATTCATAGAATATAACTTCCGGAGGAATTTCTCTTAAAATTTCTTTAAAGATTACATTAATCTGTTGAGCTGCTAATTTGTGGTCTGAACCTAAAATATCTAAAACCACATCCCCTGAGTGGCTTTGTATCTGTGATAAGCTAAATCTCTTGTTGAGTAAAGTGAAGTACCGTCAGACCTTCTAAGTACAAATTCTTTTTCGATTTGGAAGCAGGTTAAATCAATATAAGTTACATCACCATATGAGACAAATCCTTCATGGTCAAAGTATTTAATCATATCATCCACTTCACCACTTCTTACAAACTGACCTTCCCATACAAAATCATCGTGATTTATATTGATTCTATGAAGTGTTTCCTTAATTCCTAAAAGACAGCTTTCAACTACTTCTTCGAATATTTTATTTAATTCAGGTTCTGCTCCACCTTCATATCTTTCAATCAGATTATCTACATGTGAAACTAAACTTTCATCTTCGTTTAATTTTTGATTGGCTTTGAAATATAATCTTCCAATCTTATGGTCGATTTTATCCCCTTCCTGATCTTCAATTTTTTAAACCAAGTTCAGTAATTCCAAATACAATAATAGCTATCTGTCTTCCCATATCATTTACATAATACTGTGTTTCAACTTCCCTACCAGCTACTTTTAAAAGACGATTTAATGAATCACCAAAAATAGAATTCCTTACATGTCCAATATGTAACGGACCATTAGGATTAGCTGAAGTGTGTTCCAATATTATTTTTTCATCTGCCTTTGAAGCTGACCATAATCTTTTCCGACATACTCTAAAAGCTTTTTAGAAAAAGCTGAGTAATCAATGAAAAAATTAACATATGGACCGATAGCTTCCACTTTTTCAAATATTTCGAATTTCAAGTTTTTCTACAATTTCAGAAGCTATAAGATTCGGAGCTTTTTCTTAATTTTTTAGCAAGTGAAAATGCAATAGTACTAGCTAAATCTCCCATGTCCGGATTTGGGGAAATTCCAATCTAAAATTCTTTTCATCTTCAACCTGAAAATTTTCTAAAGTATCATCTACTTCAAACTTGTCTAAAGCATCACTTATAGCATCAATCGCCTGTTTTTCTATCTCAAAATACATTAACTCACCTTTAAACTACAAACCTCTTAACCAAAGAGAAATATTTCCAATATATGGAATAACAATAGGATGGCCATCCCAAGTCAATACCCTTTCATTTATTTGATCTGCTGTTGCATAATATGGGTCAGGATGACTGTTATGGTCTCCTTTAATCATATAATACGTTGTCCCATTTATTTCTGTAATATTAATTACCCTATGAATTACAGGTTCATTATACCATGTTGCATCATAAACAACAATATCTCCTACCTGTACATCATTAGGATCAAATTCATGAATTCCTAAAAATCAGCTTTTTCAACAGCTACAATATCTCCCCTATAGAAAACAGGTTCCATACTTCCTGAAACAACTACATTTAAGTGTTGGGCAGCTATTAAAACTACTGCAAGAATAACGATGTAAGATATGATTTCTTTATAATCTGTCACGCTAACACCTTAATAATTAAATATATATTAATAATTATAAATAATTTAGCTAAAACTTATAAAATATTTTTAAACATGAAATTGGATTGACGGTTAAATTACTGATAAAATAAAATAAAAAATAATGTCAAACAGATGACACTATCCTTTTTTCTTAAAAGCTACTTCCAAAGCCATTTCAATAGCTTCTGCAGTCTGTGTTAAGTCCTCCATAGTGTGAGCACTTGAAATAAAGTTACATTCAAACTGACTTGGAGGAATGAAAACCCCTTCTTTCAGTAATGCTCTGAAGTATCTCAAGAATCTTTTTGCATCAGAATTATGGGCATCTTCATTATTGTAAACTGGAGCAGGGTTGAAATATATCTGAAACATTGATCCGCAGCCTACAGGAGTAATATTGTATCCCTGTTCATCAATTACTGATTGAATATTGCTTCTTAAAAAGTTTCCTTTTCTTTCCAAATCTTTGTAAAATTTATCATCAAGCTGTTTTAAGGTAGATATTCCTGCCTGAACAGAAATTGATTACCGCTAAAAGTACCGGCCTGATAAACTGGACCGTTAGGGGCTATCAATTCCATTATTTCTTTTTACCTGCAAAGGCACCCATAGGCAAACCGCCACCTACAATTTTACCCATGGTAGTTAAATCAGGAGTTACACCATAATATTCCTGAGCACCACCTCTGGCTAATCTAAAACCTGTTATAACCTCATCAAATATTAATAAAATATTATTTTCTTCGGTGATTTTTCTTACAAATTTCAAAAATCCTTTTTTAGGTTCAATACATCCAATATTACCCATAACTACTTCCATAATAAGACATGCTATGTTATCACCATCTTTTTTGGATTAAATCACTTAAAGCTTCTTCATCATTGAAAGGTACAGAATAAGTGTTTTTAGCTGTATCAAGAGGAATTCCTTTAGTATCTGGAACACAAGCCTCACCAGGTTTTCCCTTAACCAATGTATAATCATGAGCACCATGGTAAGCACCATCAAATTTAATGATTTTATCCTTACCAGTAAAACCACGGGCTAATCTAATAGCACTCATAGTAGCTTCCCCACCACTATTTACAAATCTTACCATTTCAGCACTAGGTATTCTGTCAACAACTTCTTTTGCTAAAATAATTTCATTTTCAGTTGGAGCACCATAAGCAGAACCAATTGTTAATTGATTAGAAACTTCTCTGACTACTTTCGGATCTGCATGTCCAAGTATTAAAGGACCATAAGCCAAACAGTGGTCAATATACTTATTTCCATCAACATCATATATTTTTGAACCGCTAGCTTTTTAACAAAAAACGGATACGGTGCAAATGCACGAACTGGAGAACTAACTCCTCCAGGAATGAATTTTTTAGATTCTTGGAACAAATCTTTGGAAAACATATTATCACATTATAAATTTTGAATTAAAGAGTTTACACAGGCCACAGCTATTGGTGTTCCACCTTTAGGGCCTTCAACAATAATATTTGGAATATTTGAATTTCTCAAAGCTTCTTTTGAATCTGCAGCACCTACAAAACCAACAGGAACTCCAACAATAGCCTTAAGGTTCATTTCACCTTTTTCATATAAGTCCATAGCTTCAAAAACAGCTGTTGGAGCATTACCAGAAACAACAATTCCTTCAAAATCATTTTCTGCAGCATACCTCATAGCAGCAGCTGCTCTTGTAATTTGATTTTCTTTAGCTATTTTTTAACTTCCTCATTTTTAATAAAACATTCAACTTCTCCATCATATTGAGTTATACCATATTTAACCATATTAATATCAGTTAAAATTGTTTCCTTATTTCTTAAAGAAGTCATAGCTGCTTCAACAAAATCAGCACTCATATGTACAAGTTTAGCATATTCTGGATCAGCTGTAGAGTGAACAATACGTTCAACAATATCTCTCTCAGCAGGAGCCAAATCTTTAATGTCATCACCAATAAGATTACGAATAATTTCCCTACTTTTAGTAGCTATATCATAACCTTGTTTAGTTGATGCGCCCATAAACATCTGATTTTTCATAATATAATATATAATGTTAATATATTTATAATTTTAAAAATGCAATTATTTACCGTTAAAAATGTTATTTTAAGCTGTATGAATAAAATACTCCTATAAAACAATAGTATTGCTTTTATTCTCTTAAAATGAAAATAAGCTTCACTTACATAATACTAAAAAGAATATATTTCTGATTCGGGTTTTTAAAAACAAATCATGTTACAATATTGTTTTGCTTAAACCAAAGTGATTGATTACAAGATTAATAATAGCTGTAGCTTTAAAATACTAGTAATATCTCTAAAAAACAAAGACTGTGATGAAGCTAAAAATATTATTGAAAATAAAATAAAAAAATAACCAAAAAATAAACCGGACTGAAATTGATAAACCTTGCATTATCACCATTAATGAGTTTTGAATGCACTATAGAAAAACAGCTAGAAAAAACTGTGCAGACACTAAATAAATTAATAAAATCAATACACCACAAGTCAGAATTTGTATTAGGCATGACTTAGCTATTAGTAGATAAATGTATTGAAAATAAAGAAACACAAATAAAATTAAGCAATATACTAAGTGATAATATGAGATTATTAGAATAATTTGGTCAGTCAAGATTTGAAGCTGGAGAAAAAAAAGGTATGAAAAAAGGCATAGAAAAAAATAAAGTAGAAACAGCTGAAAAATTATTAAAAAGAGATTTGTCAATGAAATTTGTATCAGAGATAACAGACATCCCAACAAGAGAATTAGAAACAATATACAAAAAGTAAGGTCATAATATGTTTACATTAGAAGAAGAATATAGAGAACAAAAATACAACGAAGGATTCGAAAAAGGATTCAAAGAATGAATAAAAAGAGGAATAAAAGAATCCAGCTTTGAAATAGCTGAGGAACTGATAAAAAAGAAATGGATTTATATGACGTATCCTATGTAACCAATATTGAATGGCAACTCTTGGTGAACTAAAGGAATCCATAAAAAATAATACATCATCTAAATTATCTGCAAAAATGAATAGCTAAAATAATTCTATTTTATTTTTTAGATGCAGATAAACCTGCCAAATATCCTGTAGAAAATGCTATTTTGAGATTATATCCACCTGTAGGACCGACAGGTTCTAAAACTTCACCTGCAAAATATAAATCTTCAGTTATTGTTGATTCCATAGTTTTAGGATTAATATTCTCAATAGCTATCCCACCTAAAGTAACATGACTTAAATCTTTATTGAAAGCGGATATTTCAAATTTAAAATTTTTTAAAGCTTCAACTAACTTATTTTTTTGTTTTTTATTAATTCTGCTTAATTGAGTTTCCCTTCAATTTCAACAGATTCTAAAAAGAATGGAATAAAATTATTAGTTAAAAAGTATTTTAAGTAGTTTTTAATGTATGTTTTTCCTTTATCCTGAAAATCATTAGTGAATTTAGTTTTTAATTCTTCCTGATTAAAATCAGGGCATAAATCAACAGACAAGACTTCATCTAATTTAACATCAGCATTATCCAAAATATTATAATCCACATTTCTGGAAATTTCACTACTTATATTTAAAATTCCAGGACCTGTTAAACCAACATGACTTATTAGAACATTATCTTTAATTTTGAAGTTTTTATATTTTATAACAACATCATATAAGGTAATTCCTGCAATATCTGACAAGTCTTTTTTAGTTATTAAAGGAACCAGCCCATATTTAATATCTGTAACAGGATTATCTGTCAGACAATATCCGTCTCCTGCAGAACCTGTTTTTGGAAATGTAGCTCCCCCAGTAGCTATTATGACTTTTTTAGCAATAATATCATTATTTATTACAAAATTATTTTCTTTTTTAATATCTGAAACTTTATAATTGTATTTTATAGTTATATCTTTTAAATAATCTTTTAAAATAGCTAATATATATCTTGAGATTTCTCAGTTTCTGGAAATACTCTATTATTATCTTCAATTATAAAATCAAGACATCTGTTTCTAAATACGTCCAGTAGCATTTCATTTGTAAAAGTGTAAAAAGAGTGTTTTAAAAAGTTTTTATCATGAAAAGAATTTAATAGCTTTTTAATTGGCTTTTCATTAGTTATATTGCATCTGCCTCCCCAGTAATAAGAAGTTTATGACCTAAAGAGGAGTTTTTTTCAAGCAATACAACATTTGAATCTGCAGAAGCAGCTATTGCAGCCATTATTCCTGCAGGACCCCCGCCAATTACAGCTATATCAAATTCTTCCATAACAATCAAAATTTAAGGAGTTAATCTGTGTCTGTCTCTTGGGAAGAGAACTGTTTCACGAATATTTTCAACACCAGTAAGTACCATAGCTAATCTGTCAGCACCTACACCCCATCCAGCGTGAGGAGGCATACCATATTCGAAAGCTTTTAAGTAGCTACCAAATGAAGCTACATTCAATCCTTTTTATCTTCAATTTGTTTTACTAAAACATCGTATTGGTGTACACGGGTAGCACCAGAAGATAATTCCAAGTTATTATACATTAAATCAAATGCATGTGCTTTTAGTAGGATCTTTAGAATTAGGCATTACATAAAACGGTTTAATTTCAGAAGGCCATTCAGTTAAGAAGTAGAATCCTCCCATTACATCACCTAATGCTTTTCACCTGCACGGGATAAATCTTCACCCCAGCTCATTTCAACATCTCTGGAGTTTACAATATCTACTGCTTCATCATAAGTTACAACAGGGAAAGGACCGTCTGGAACAGGCATTTCATGTTCCAATATGTTTAATTCTTCTTTACAGTCTTCATTTATGTCAATAATAACCTGTTCAATCATATTGTTGAGTATTTTCATTACATCAACATCATCCATAAAAGAAGCTTCTGCATCAATAGAAACAGCTTCGTTTAAATGTCTTAAAGTATCATGTTCTTCAGCTCTGAAAATTTGGCCGATTTCAAATACCCTATCCATTCCACTAGACATCATCATCTGTTTGTATAATTGTGGAGATTGACCTAAGAATGCTTCTTTTTCGAAATATGTAATTGGGAAAAGTTCAGTTCCTCCTTCAGTAGCAGAAGCTACAAGTTTTGGAGTGTTAATTTCCATAAATCCATTTTCATAGAAGAAATCCCTTACAGTATGGAACATTCTATTTTTAATTTTGAAAATAGCGCTGACATTATCTCTTCTTAAATCAATGAATCTTGAATCTAATCTTGTATCAATTTCAGCTTTAACTTTATCAGTAGGATCCATAGGAAGTGGCTGATTAGCTAAATTTAAAAGATGAATTTCTTTAGGAATAATTTCAACGCCAGTAGGTGCTTGGTTAGCTTCTTGAACTGTACCTTTAATAGCTACAACAGATTCTTTTCTAAGTTTTCTGATATCTTCAAGTATTTCTGCATCCACTTTTTACTTGGTGCGGTAATTTGTACTTTACCTTCTCTATCTCTAATAATAACAAAGATGATTCCACCTAAATCACGGATTTCATGTACCCAACCCATGACGATGACATCTTGTCCAGTTAAATCAGGAGTAACATTTTTAGTATAATTTGTTCTTCTCCATTCGTTTAATAAACCTTGCATTGGTTCACCTCTAGGTTTTTTAAAAAATAATTATAATAAAATTAAGTTTTCATTATATTAAGAAATTTAATTTTTATATTTAATAAAGTATTTGATTAACAGGCCAAAATCCATTTTTTATAAGTTAATTCAATAAAATCAGAAGCTCTAAAAAAGATTAATTATCAAAAGTTACAGATTAAAATCAGCTAATAATTAATAAAAAAGAATATAAATCATGTATAAAATCAGTTAAATTATTAAACTTTATTAAATCGTGAATAAATCAACAGATTAAATTATTCCCTTTTAAAATAAGTAACATAGCTTTTATTTATTATTAAATATTATATATTAAAATACTAAAGACTAAATTGTGTGATTAGATGAAAAGTGACAATATTAAAAAAGGAATTCAAAGAGCACCACATAGGTCTTTACTTAGAGCATGCGGTCTTGGAGATAATGACTTTGATAAACCTTTTATTGGAATAGCTAACAGTTTTACAGAAATTGTTCCCGGACATATTCATCTCAGAAAACTTGTTGAATTTGTAAAAAGAAGGAATAATAGCTGCTGGAGGTATTCCATTTGAATTTAACACTATGGCTATTTGTGATGGAATAAGTATGAATCACGAAGGAATGAAATATTCCCTTCCTTCCAGAGAAATTATAGCTGCTACTGTTGAAAGTATGGCTAAAGGACATAGTTTTGACGGATTAGTATTATGCCTAGCTGTGATAAAGTAGTTCCAGGTATGATTATGGGTGCAGCCAGAGTAAATGTTCCGGCAATCGTAGTTACCGGTGGGCCAATGGCTGCCGGACAATATAAAGGTAAAAATGCAGATTTGATTACTGTATTTGAAGCTGTCGGTCAGGAATCTGCAGGCAAAATATCAGAAGAGGAAGTTTACGAAATTGAAAAATGCGCCTGTCCAGGTGCAGGGAGCTGTTCCGGATTATTTACTGCAAATACTATGGCATGTGTAACAGAAACTTTAGGATTATCCCTGCCATTTTGTGCTACAACTCATGCAGCAGATAAAGCTAATGAAGAAATGGCTTACAATTCAGGTAAACAAATCATTAAATTAGTAGAAGCTGATTTGAAACCGTCAGACATTTTAACACAGGAAGCATTTAACAATGCAATTACAGTAGATATGGCTCTTGGCGGATCAAGTAACACTGCACTTCATATACCTGCAATAGCTAATGAAGTTGAAGGTGTTGAAGTTACTCTTGATTTATTTGACAAAATCAGCAGAGTAGTTCCCCATATTTGTCTAATTTCTCCAGCAGGTACAGACACAATGATGGACTTACATAAAGCTGGAGGAATTCCTGGAGTATTAAAAACACTTGGAGATAAAATTGATACATCTGCTGTTACTGTTACAACAAAAACATTAGGAGAAAACATTGAAGATGTTGAAGTTACAAATACTGATGTTATCCATCCGTTAGATAATCCTATACATAAAGATGGTGGAATAGCTATATTAAAAGGAAATATTGCACCTAACGGATCAGTTGTTAAAAAAGGTGCAGTTTCACCAGATTTAATGCATCTTAAAGGACCTGCCAAAGTATTTAATAGTGAAGAAGAAGTTACTCAGGCTATATTTGACCATAAAGTAGAAGAGGGAGATATTTTAGTAATCAGATATGAAGGCCCTAAAGGCGGTCCCGGAATGAGGGAAATGTTAAATCCTACTTCTGCACTTGCAGGTATGGAAATCAAAGATGTAGGTCTTATTACAGATGGAAGATTCTCTGGAGGAACAAGGGGTCCCTGTATTGGACATGTATCACCTGAAGCAATGTCTGACGGTCCTATTGGAGCTATTGAAGATGGAGACATAATAGAAATTGATATTGAAAACAGATTTATAAATGTGGAATTATCTGATGAGGAAATATCAAATAGATTAGCCAATAGAAAGAATCCAAAAAGAGATGTTGACGGATGGTTATCAATATACAGCAAAGTTGTTCAATCAGCAGATACTGGAGCTATATTGAGGTAATTTAGATGGAACTTTTAAGATATGATGATATTGATTTATCACAAACTGTTAAAAGATCAGAAGAAGATGTAAACAATGTTTTAGATGCTGTATCTGATATTCTAAAAAATGTCAGGCAAAACAAAGATCAGGCATTGAAAGATTATACACAAAAATTCGACAAAGTCACAATAGATAATTTAAAAGTTACAAATGAAGAAATAAAAGAAGCTTATGATACAATAGATGATACTTTATTGGAAGCTCTAAAAAAAGCAGCTGCAAATATTGAAAAATTTCATAAAAAAGAAATTCCTGAAGAATGGAATATTGAAGTTAGGGAAGGAATAACTGCCGGACAGATTGTAAGGCCAATAAACAGTGTTGGATGTTATATTCCCGGAGGAAGAGCAGCTTATCCGTCTACAATTTTAATGACTGTAATTCCTGCAAAAATAGCGGGAGTTAAAAAATTATCTGCTGTTCACCACCACAAAAAGACGGTAAAATAGGTAATGCAATTTTAGTAGCTGCTCATTTAGCTGGAGCAGATGAAATATATAAAGTAGGAGGAGCTCAGGCTATTGGAGCTATGGCTTATAGTACTGAAAGTGTTCCTAAAGTTGAAAAAATTGTAGGTCCCGGAAATATTTTCGTAACAGCTGCTAAAAAATTAGTATTTGGTCAAGTAGATATTGAGTTTCCAGCAGGACCATCTGAAGTGCTGATACTTGCAGATAAAACAGCTAATGCAGAATATATTGCTACAGACATATTATCACAAGCAGAACACGACCCTAAAGCGTCATGTTTTTTGTAACAGATGATGAAAAATTAGCTGAAGATGTTTCAGAAATTGTAGATAAAAAAACCGAAGATGCTCCAAGATCTGAAATCATAAAAGAAGCTCTATCTAACAGTGGAAAAATTATTCTTACTGAAAACTTTGAAGATGCAATATATGTTACAAATGAATATGCTCCAGAACACTTAGTTATTATGACAAAAGATGACGAAGGGGTATTAAGTAAAATAAATAATGCAGGATCAATATTCTTAGGCAAATATTCTCCGGTTGCATGTGGAGATTATGGATCCGGAACCAACCATGTTCTTCCAACTGGTGGAGGGGCTAAAATGTATTCCGGACTGTCTACAGAATCATTTATTAAAAAACCAACAGTTCAAAAAAAATCACACAAGAAGGTTTGGAAAAAATATCTAAGACCTGTATCCCAATAGCAGAATATGAAGGATTATTTGCACATGTTGACTCAATCAAAACCAGATTAAATAAATAGTCTGGTTTATTTTTTATTTTTCATATGCTTGCCAAAAGCATTAATTATAACTAATATATAATAATTAATCATGTCCACTTTACATAAGATGAAAGTTTTAACTGACTCTGCTCAGTATGATTTATGTGATTATGTAAATCATCAAAAATCATCACAAGTAAATCTGCCTGGAATATACCATGCTACAGGTCATAATGGATGTCAAATACCATTATTTAAAACACTGCTTACAAACAAATGTAAAAATGACTGTAAATACTGCATTAATCAGTCTAAAAGAACTTTCACCAGATTAGAGTTAAAACCTGAAGAACTAGCTAAAGCTTTTTATGACATACTACAATAAAGGTCTTGTAAATGGTCTGTTTCTAAGTTCAGGTATTGCAGACAATGAAGATTCTACAATGGAAAAACAATAGAAACCTGCAGATGTCTTAGAAAAGATTATGGTTACGATGATTATATACATCTAAAAATTGTTCCTGGAGCATCAAAAGATTCTATTAAAAGAGCTATGGCACTAGCTAATAGAGTCAGTATTAATATTGAAGCAGCTACACCAAGCGGTTTGGCTGAACTGTCATCTACAAAGGATTATAAAAAAGATATACTGAAAAGATTACATTGGATAGATTCACTGGAAAACAGTTCTACAACATATCCAAATTCTACTCATACAACACAGTTAATTATCGGTGCAAATAACGAAACAGACAGAGAAATTCTACATAGAATAGATAAAATATACAAAAATTCCAAATTGCATAGTGCATATTACAGTGGATTTACACCTATTGAAGGTACTGAATTTGAAAAAAGACAGCTGCAATAGCCAAAGAGTAGGTAAGCTTTACAATGCAGACAGTTTATTAAATGATTATAATTACAAACTTAAAGAATTAGTATTTGAAGATGATGATAGATTATCCTTAGATACTGATCCTAAAATTTTAGCTGCAAATAATATGAATATATTTCCTGTAGAAATTAATAGTGCACCATTTATTGACCTGATAAGAGTTCCGGGCATTGGTGTAAAATCAGCTAAAAAATAATTTCTATTAGAAAAAATACAGATTTACAAAAAAAGAAGAATTGAAAAGATTAGGAATAGCTGTAAATAGAGCTGAAAAATACATTAAATTAGACGGAGAATATCAGCCTAGTTTAGATATCTTCGAATAATTCCCAAATCTCAGGATATTTTTTAGAAACTGCTTCATCAATTAAAACTGAAGCCTCTTTACTAATACTAAATTCAGGTTCTGTTTTTCTTAAATATCTAAATACTGCTGCAGATTGTGAAGACCATAAAGTAATTCTTGGATTTTTATCAACGATCTCTTTAACTTCAGCTACATTCTCTAAGATTTTTTCCTGTTCTTTTTGATTTTGTATGCTTTCTTCATCACTTTCACTGCCAGGTAAGTCTTCGGATGATGTTTCAATATCTTCAACTTCCTCTTGGTTGACATCCTCATCGCTATCCTCTTCCTCATTATCTATCTGTTGATTTTCATCTTCTTCTACAATATCTTCTTGATTATCTACAATATCTTCACCAGTTTCATCTTCTTCAGAAGTATCATCATCAAGAGATTTCGTATCTTCTACAATTTCCTCACTAGACTCCTCATTTTCAGCAGCTTCTTCTACAATTTCTTCATTAGATTCATCATTTTCAGGACTTTCTTCTGCAGATTCTTCACTAGAAGAATCATCTTCATCAATATTTTCTACAATATCTTCACTAGATTCTTCTTGTTTTTCATCTTCACTTAACATGTCTTCCAGAGATACTGCAGAATTACTGTCAAAGTCTTCATCATAAAAATCAGGAATTAAAGAATCTAATCCTTTCCCTAAACCTGTTGATTTTTAGCCATCTAATTACCTCCATCCCGTTCTATAATTTCTTTAGCTAAACTTAAATAAGCTTTTGTACCTGTACTTTCAGAATCATAAATTAAACAAGGTTTACCATAACTTGGAGCTTCAGCTAACCTGATATTTCTTGGAATCACTGTGTTAAATAATAGATTTGTACTTCCAAAATGATTCTTAAGTTCTTTGTAGACATCTTTACCAAGTCTTGTTCTTTTATCATATAATGTCAGAAGAATACCTTTAATCGGAACAGGTGTTCTAAGTCTTTTTTTAACTAAGTTAATAGTATTAATTAAATCAGCTACTCCTTCCAATGCATAATATTCTGCCTGAATAGGTATAAGTACACTGTCTGCTGCAACTAATGCATTAACTGTTATAACACCTAAAGAAGGAGGCAAATCAATAAAATATAGTCAAACAAAGGAGGCAATTCCTTAAGAGTTTCCTTTAAAAACAATATGATAATTTTCCTTTTTGCTTAATTCAACACCTGCTCCACTTAATGAAATATTACTTGGGATAATAAATAAATTTTTGATAAATGTAGGGATTGTTACTTTTTTAACACTTACATCCCCAATAATTGCATCATACATTGTATTTTATAATTTTGTTTTATCAATCCCAAAGCTGGTAGTTGCATTACCTTGAGGATCCATATCAATTACCAAAACAGTTTTACCCATTACAGCTAGTGAAGTTGCTGTATTAACTACAGTTGTAGTCTTTCCACAGCCTCCTTTTTGATTCATTACAGCTATTATTTCACTCATTAGTTAATTCTCCTTGTAAATGATAAGTTTTAAGTTATTAGAAATAAGTTTTAAGTTATATCTTACAAGAGATAACTTCTAAGTTATTAGAAATAAGTTTTAACTTTTAAGAAATAACTTATAGGATATAACTTTTAAGAAATAAGTTAAAAGAGATAACTTTTAATTAATAACTTATACCTCATAACTTAAAAAGAGATAAGTTTTAAGTTAAAAGGTTTAATGTATAAGTTATATTTTATAACTTCTATCTTATAAATTCTACGTTTTAAGGAATAAGTTATAAGTTAGATATTTTAAGTGATAACTTATAAAGAATAAGAAATAAGTTAATAGTTAGTAGTTATTAGTTATAAGTTTTTAGTTATAAGTTATAAATTATAAATAAAATGTAATTGAAAAAAATTTATAAATCAACAAAACAAATATTACATGAAATTAATTTTGTCTTAATTCATTAGCATTATCCAAATTAGAAAATATAGCATTAAGTTACGGGAAATTCAAGTAACTGTTCTTTAGAATCATTATACAACTCCATAATCAATAATAATTTTACAATACTAAAAACAAAAGATACATTCAGCATTATGTCTACAGAAGTTGTACATCTATTTTGGAGGCAATAGAATCAGCAGTTAGTTTAATGATAGGATATGGTGAATTTACTGTTCAAGTGAGAAATGATTTAAAACCTATGGATACTTGGCAATACTTCAGTTATCATCCATCTCTGATTCAAGATAGAACAAAAACCTTTTGTTTTAAAGATAATAATGGATATGAAGCATTTATTGAAGTTCCAGTTTTAAGTGATGGTAGATTAGACAGAGATAATGCTATTTATATTAACGGCAAAAATGGATAGAAATGAAACATATTCCTATTTTAAACATGACAAAATAGATGCATGGGATTATTTAGGATATAATGCTCTTAGATAATGGTGAATAAATATGAAAAATATAGAACTAAAATATCTCAAAATATTATATACTATGCTAATAATACAATATAGCTACATGATCATAATGAGATTATTTAACATAGATATAAACAATACATATACCAAGTTTATACTGATGATTCCATTCCTATCAATAACAATATTCACAATATATTTTAAAATTAAACCATTTAACAAAAAATATCAAAAATATAAGGAATACTGGTTGCTTTTAGAAAGTTTGTACTGTATACTATTCCAAACAGTATTTTACGGAATACTTTCAAATTAATAGAGTAGAGAATTAATCTCAACTCTATTTACTGTTTGGCATTTCACCAGAGAAGTAGTTTGCATAACCTTTTAAATCCAACATACCATGACCTGAAAAGTTAATAACAATGGTTTTTTCTTCTCCTGTTTGTCTGCATTTAATAGCTTCATCAATACCTGCTTTAATTGCATGAGTAGTTTCAGGTGCCGGAACAATTCCTTCACATTTGGCAAATTGAATTCCTGCATTAAATACATCTCTTTGATGAGCTGTTACAGGATTAATATATCCTTCATGTGCAAGTAATGAGATTTGTGGACACATTCCATGATATCTTAAACCTCCAGCATGTACAGAAGGTGCTACAAAGTCATGACCTAAGGTATACATTTTAAGAAGCGGAGTAAATCCATTGGAATCTCCAAAGTCATATTCATATTTACCTTCAGTTAATGTTGGACATGCACTTGGTTCTACTGCAATAAATTCAGTATCACTGTTTCCATCAAGTTTATCTTTGATAAACGAATATAAAGCACCTGCAAAGTTACTTCCTCCGCCAACACATGCAATCATAGTGTCCGGTTCTTCATTAGCTATTTCCAGCTGTGTTTTAAGTTCCTGACCGATGACAGTCTGATGTAACATTACATGATTCAACACACTGCCTAAAGTGTATTTTACATTGTCATTGTTGAGAGCTTCTTCCATTGCTTCTGAAATAGCTATTCCAAGTGATCCTACATGATCAGGATTTTCAGCTAATACTTTACGTCCAAATTCTGTATTTTCACTTGGGGAGGCAAATACTTCGCCGCCATAAATATTCATTATGTTTTTCCTGTCCGGTTTTTGGTTAAATGATACTTTAACCATGTATACAGTACAGTCCAAATCAAGTAATGAACAGGCAAGTGACAAGGCAGTTCCCCATTGTCCTGCACCTGTTTCTGTTGTTAATCTTTCAACACCTTCTTTTTTAGCAAAGTATGCCTGAGGAATTGCACTGTTTAATTTATGTGATCCTGTAGGAGAGGTATCTTCCCTTTTGTAATAGATTTTAGCAGGAGTGTTTAATTTTTCTTCAAGACGCCTAGCTCTAAATAAAGGAGTTGGCCTTCCCATCTGCATGTATAATTCCCTTACTTTTTGTGGAATTTTAATATATCTTTCAGTTGCAAACTCTTGTTCCAGTGCTGCTTTTGTAAATGCTTTTTGCAAATCTCCAATCTGGTCTTTTCCTTCACTGTTTTTTGGCATTGGAAGTTCGCAAGGTAAATCAGCGTTAATATTGTACCATTTTTTTTTGGCACATCTTCAGATGATAATACGATTTTATAATTCATATTAATAAATTAGTTAATGTACTATTTAAAACTTAAGTGTACAGTTTTGTACAATCAATATTTTAATAGAATAAAAACCTATTTAAAAATATGAAAATTTTAGCTATTGATGTTGGAACAGGGACTCAAGACATACTAATTTACAACGACGAAAAGAGCTGGAAAACTCAATTAAATTAGTCTTACCTTCACCGCACCTATACATCTCCCAGCAGATTAAAGAAGTTGAAAATGACATTTACTTTAATGGAGAAATTATGGGTGGGGGAAAATTAAAAAGAAGCATTCTTGAACATATGGAAAAAGGTTACGATGTAGTAATGGAAGCAAAGTGTGCTAAAACAATAAGAGATGACTTGGAACAGGTAAAATCCTATGGAATTAAAATAGCTGATGAAAATAAAAGCTATGAAGGATATACTAAAATTCATTTAGGAGATATAAACATTAAAAAGTTATCTGAATTTGTATTAGGATATGATTTGGACTTTGATATAGATAAAATAGCTATTGCTGTTCAGGATCATGGATACAATGAGAATATGGGAGACAGGGACTTCAGATTTGAAAAAATCAGAGAAAAATTAAGTGAACCTGTAGAACCTGAAAGCTTTGGATTTAACGGGAATGTTCCTGATTACTACTCCAGAATGAAATCTGTAGAATCTGCTCTTAAAAAAGAAGGCATTGAAGAAACACCTCTTTTAATGGATACAAAATTTGCTTCAATAGCTGGAATGTGCTATGATGAAGAAGCTTTGAAATTAAACAGTTTTATAGCTATTGATATTGGAAACGGACATACTACTGCTGCATCAATAGAAAATGGTAAAATTCAGGGATTATTTGAACATCACACCTCTAACTTAACTGGTGAATCACTGGAAAATTACATCAACAGACTAGCCAGCGGAGAAATAACAAATGAAGAGATATATAATGATCATGGTCATGGAGCACATGTGCTAAATCCAATAACCAAATTAGAAAAAGTCATTGTTAGCGGCCCTAAACGAGAATTAATTGAAAAAACTAACCTTGACTGGCGTCATGCATGTCCCGGAGGAGATGTTATGATGACTGGAACTGTAGGATTAATCAAAACCATTGAATGGAATGAATAAAATGTATAAACTAGATTCTCATATACATTGCCAGTATTCCCCGGACTCTTCTACAAAAATAGATGATATAATAAAAAAAAATCTATTGAAGACAAAATTGATATCATAGCTATCAGTGATCATAATACAGTAGAAGGTTCTGAAGTTGCAATTGAAAAAACAAAAATATTGAGAATCTACTTGTAATTCCTTCAATTGAAATTTCATCTTCCAAAGGCCATATTCTTGGTTTTGGTTGTGAAGAAGCAGTTCCAAGAGATTTAGAGCCCGAAGAAACAATTGATAAAATACACGACCAGGGAGGATTAGCTATTATTCCCCATCCTTTTTGTTTTTACAGACACGGATTATTCTGTAAAAGCAATCCTGATGAACTGAATTTTGATGCTATAGAAACTAAAAATGCCCGTTTTATTGTTGGCTGGTGTAACTATAAAGCTAAAAAATTAGCTAATGAAAAAAATATACCATCTTTAGGTGCAAGTGACTCTCATTATATTGATTTCTTAGGTGACTGTTATAGTTTAATTGACTGTGAATTAAATATTGACAGTGTTTTGAAATCTATTAAAAAGGTCAAGTAGAAGCTCATGGAAAAGGAACTTCGAATATAAAATTATCAAAATATCTGTTTGACAAGCATATTCGTAAATTATATTAAAAAAATAAAATGGATAAGAGTTATTCACTCTTTTTACAATTTTTATTTCAATAGTTGAAACATTTGTTTTTTTCACCGTTGTAAGTGTCTATCTGTTCTGTAGCAATACTAATATCTTCAACATCAGCGTTTGGGATAAACCCATTTCTAACAATTTCTGCAGTGTCTACAGCACGACTAATAGCTTTACCTCTTGCTTTAAGAGATACATGGTCTGCACCACCGTTAAATTGTGTCACTACCGCTAGAACATAGTTCATTACTGGTTTACTGCCAATAAAGATAACATTTTCTTCCATAGTATCATGACTCCATATAGACTGTTATACAATTAAATGTATAATTTTTTTAACATATAAATATTGCTTTAGCTAATTTTTTTTCCATCAATAGAATTTTATTAATAGAATCTAAAACCGCCAATATACTGGCCATTATAACATCGTCGTTAGTTGCCCTACCAGTTGATTTATTGCCTTCACCATCAGAAGAAATAACAAATACTTCAGCTAATGCATCAGTACCTCCAGTAATAGCTTCCAGATTGTATTCTTCAAGTTCAATATCCATTGTATCTTGAATTAATTCTCTTATAGCATTTATAGCTGCATCAACTGGACCTACACCAGTGCAGGATGTTTCTTTTAATTTTCCATTAATATTTAATTTAACAGTAGCTGTTGGTGATACAATAGCTCCAGACAATATTCCTAAACCTTCAAGTTTAATAGGAGTTTCTTTAGCACTGCTTATTTCAGTTATTGCAATAGCTCTTAAATCATCATCAGTAACTGTTTTACCTTTATCTCCCAGTGCTTTAATTTGATCAAATACATTTTGGAATTGTTCCTCTGTTAAATCTATGTTATATTTTTTCTAATTTAGCTTTTACTGCATTAGCTCCAGTGTGTTTTCCTAGAACTATTCTTCTTGAATGTCCTACAAGTTCTGGAGAAATCGGTTCATAAGTTAAAGCATTATTTAACACTCCATGAACATGTATACCGGATTCATGTGCAAATGCATTAGCTCCAACAATAGGTTTGTTAACAGGCATTTTAATACCGGTAATACGGCCTACAAATTCAGATAAACTATATAATTGTGTTGTATCAATGTTTAAGTCAATGTTGTAAGCGGCATGAAGTGCAACAATAAGTTCTTCAAGAGAAGCATTACCTGTTCTTTCTCCCATACCATTAACTGTTACATGAGCCTGATCTGCTCCACATTCAATAGCAGTTAATGTATTTGCAGTAGCTAAACCGAAATCATTGTGAAAATGAACACTAATTGGAGTAGTGTATCTTTCCTTAAGATTAGTAATTAATTCTTTAGTTATAACTGGAGTCAATACTCCAACAGTGTCTGGAACATTTAAAAGTCTGCTCCTGCATCTACAACAGCATCATAAACATCAAATAAATAATCATGTTCTGTTCTTGTTGCATCTTCTGCAGAAAATTCAACAGTTAAACCATGATCTTTTGCATATTCAACAGATTCAACAGCTGTTTCAATGACTTTTTCTTTAGACATTTTAAGTTTATAGTCTCTGTGCAATGGAGAAGTGCCGATAAAAGTATGTATGTAGTCCAATCCGGAATCAAGAACAGCATCAATATCTTTTTTGCACACTGCGAGCTAAACCTAAAACTGTAGCATTCAAACCTAATGAATTAAGTTCTTTTGCAGCTTTTCTTTCACCGTTTGAGGATACAGGAAAACCTGCTTCTATTTTATCTACACCAAGTTTATCAAGCTTTTGAGCAATTTGGATTTTTTCATCAACTGTTAGAGCAACTCCAGGGGCTTGTTCACCATCCCTGAGAGTTGTATCAAAAATATAAATCTTATCAGCAAGATTCATATTTTCCTTTTTAATGTCTCGATATTTTTACCATACATAATTAAAACTTCCCATTTTAATGTAATTAGTAATTACTTCTTTTTAGATATTTAAAGTTTATCTTTTATTGTGTTTTTTTATGGTTTTAACTACAACAACAATCACAACTAAAATTACAACAAAAATAGCTAATGTATAATAAAGATATTCGCTAGCCGGAACTTCATTTTTATCCATGTTTAATGAATACACATGTCCACTATGATCTGCAAAGAATAAGCTATTTCCATTAATAACAGGAGAGGAAGTTATTTCTGAGTTAAATAATATAGTTCCTGGATTGTAAGTAAATTCCTCTTCACCAGTGTATTTATTTAAAACATAGCCGGTTCCGTCATTGGAACCAAATGCAACCAAATCTTCTTTTATAGCGGGAGTTGACTGAACTGGAGCTCCAGTAGCATGACTCCATTTAAAAGTTCCGTCTCTTAAATCAAGACAGGTTAAATTACCTTCATCAGAACCTATATAAACATTATTATTATACTCATCAATACATGGAGAGGATTTAACTTTATTGTTTAAATCATAATCCCAGCATAAATCCCCGTTTGTTTCATTTAAAGCATAAAGGGAATCATCATCAGAACCTATTATAATTTTACCATCTGCATATGATGGAGAAGAGTAAATTGCATCTCCTGTAGCATATTGCCAGGTTATATTTGTGTTATTTAAATTTATGCAGTAAACATTACCATTAGTTGAACCAACATAAAGAGATCCGTTAACAACAATCGGAGAAGATACTATTTCATCATCCCTAAATCTGCTTCAAAAAGTTTTATTACCGTCAGCTATGTTAAATCCATAAATATGCCCATTATCACAACCTACATAAACAGTATCGTTATCTACATAAGCTGCACCTTGAATAGATTCGTCAGAAGTATTATATTTCCATAAAATATCTTGTGATTCAATATCTATAGCTTTAAAACTTTGATTATTTCCTACAAATACTGTGTTGTTACTTACTACAGGTGTTGCATTACTGTCTCCTTTTAAATTAAATGACCAGTCTTCAGTTCCATTTTCCATGTCAATTACTTTTAAAATACCTTCCTGTGAAACAACATATAAAAAGTCTCCATAGATTGCCGGTGATCCTACAACTGGTGATTCCATATTAAAGACCCATAAATTTGTAACAAAGTCAGAATTATCATCAACATATCCTGTGTGATTTAAATTACCCTGAAATGTATTCCAATCAATATTTGCACCAGATATTGGGCTGATACATAATATACAGATTATAAATCCGATTAATAATTTATTAGATTTAGACATCTTTGTAAGCTCCTTAAATATCTCTATTAAACCTTTTAACTCCAATGATAAAGAACAGTGCAGTGAATCCTAAAAGTATAACTAAATCTAACCATAGATCACCTAAACTTTGACCTTTAATCATAACTCCCCTCATTGCATCGTTAAGATAAGTTAATGGGAAGATATAAGCTATTTTTTGTAAAATCCAGGGCATGGTTTCAATAGGATAAAATACTCCTGAAACAAACATCATAGGCATTGAAAACGGCATAGCTATTTGAGTATAGTCTTCCTGAGTATTTGTTCTTGCAGATAACATAATACCAAAACCAACAAAACACAGTGCTCCAAAGAAAAGAACAATAAATGTCTGTAAGATTCCTCCTTTAATACTTACATTAAACAATACAATAGCCATGAATATTAATATAAGAGCTCTAACTAATTCAACTATAAGTTTAGATGCAATTTTACCTCCAACTACAGTTGAAATTGATGTTGGAGTCATAAATAATCTAGCCAATTCACCGGTTTCACGTTCTCCTGCTATTGATGCACCCATACCCATCATACATGACATCATTACTGTCATTCCTAAAACTGCAGGAACTAAAAAGTCAATGTACTTGATATTTCCATATATTTTGTTAATATGCAGTGCAATATCATCTTTAAAATTATCAAATGTATGTCCAATTGAATTTGTAACATTTGCACTTTGGGTAGTGGTAGCTAATTCAGATTGATTAACTGGACTGGTACTATTTTCTAACTCCTGTGATGAAGGATTAGAAACTATAGCATTAGATGCTTCCATATTTGATAATTTAGCAAATATTCCCTGAGTTACACTTTCCAATGTTGAAGAAGCCATCTGATCAGATGAATCCAAATACAGTGTAACCGCCTTTTGAGACACATTGCTGTCATAATTTTCCGGCAGTATAATTGCAGCTTTTACTTCTCCACTATCAACTCTCTCTTTTGCATCATCAACATCATCCATAACCTCTACTACCTTATACTGATCTGTCGTTTTAATAGTATCCAATGTTACATCAGTTAAATCACCATGACTTTGAGAAACAACAACTACCGGCAGATCTGTCATGTCTCCACCCATACCATAACCAAATAATAAAATCATGATAATAGGGAAAACTAAAATTGAAATTAACCTTGGAGGATGTCTTTTTAAACTTAAAAGTTCTTTTTAATCATCCATCCAAATTTTCTAAGCTCTATCATCTTCATTCACCTCAGCTGTTGCTTTAATAAATACATCTTCCAGAGACGGTTCCTGTGTAAATATTGATTTAACAACACCACCTGCCCCAATAATGTCTTTTAAAACATCATTAACAGCATCATCATCAAAATTATCAATTCTTAAATTAAAACGTCCGTTTTTAGCTACTTCAACACCATGTACCTTTGGATTAGATTGAATAGCTGAAATAATTGAATCATTGGTTTCTTTAAGTAAAAATGACATTTTCTTTAAGTTTAATGTTTCAATATCTTCTTTAGTTGATTTATTTACTTCATTTTCATTTGAAATATCTCTTAAAGTATCTTTCATTTTAATTTCATGCTCTTCTTTTTCTTCTTTTAAAAGAGAATCTTTAAGACCCTGTGGAGTATCATAAGCTACTAAATTACCAGTATTTATAATCCCTACATTATCACAAAGCATATCTACCTCATGCATGTCGTGAGAACACAAAATAATTGTATTTCCTTCATCATTTAATTCACGAATCAAATCCCATAATGTTCTTTTTTGGTAGTAGGGTCAAGACCGATTGTTGGTTCATCTAAAAATAATATCTCAGGCCTGTGTACCAAACTAGCTACAAGAGATGCCTTTTGTTTTTGTCCACCGGACAATTGTCCAACTCTTTTATTTCTAGCATATTTAATATCTACCAATTCCATTAAATCTTCAATACGGTCGTATTTTTCATCAACTGGAACACCATAGTAATCAGCACACAATTCTGAATTTTCCTGAACTGTTAAATCCTTATATAAACTAACCTGTTGAGGAACCATACCTAACAAATTTCTTACTTCATTGGGATTTTTTTGAACATCATAACCTCCAACAGTAGCCTGACCTGAAGTAGGTTGAATTAAACAGGTAAGCATTTTAATTGTTGTGGTTTTTCCTGCTCCATTTGGACCAAGCAATCCAAAAATACTTTTTTCAGGAATTTCTAAATTTAAAGAATTAACAGCAGTGAAATTTTATAAATCTTTGTAAGATTCTTAGTTTCAATTGCATTTTTCATCGTTTTCCACCTTATGCATTTCATTATCTGACATATCTTCAATAAAACTTAACCAAAGAGGATTATTAAGGAGGTAAGCAAACTCACTTTTAAAATTTTTAAGTAAACATTCCCCTTCTTCTGTAAGAGAGTAATACTTAACATTTTTATTGTTACTGACTCCCCATTCTCCTTCTATAATTCCAGTTTTTTCTAATTTCCTTAGAATCGGATAAATTTTACTTGAATTTGTTTTATTATACTCATTAGGATTACAAGAACTAAAAAATTCATCTAACTTCTTCATAATTCCATAACCATGGATTTTTTCTTTACTAATAATCCACAATATAATAATATGAGTTAAACCATTAGAACAATGCCTCATAATTTTTTTTTTTGAAAGCTGATCAACATTTTTCTTACGTCTAAACATGGCCAACTCAAACCTCCTAGTTGTTATTTAAAAAATTATATATGTTAAATTTTGATATATAACAAAATAACCTATATATAATTATAATATATAAAGTTAATCTTAAATCATGAAATTAGGTTTTACAACATTAGCAATGTTTACCCAACCAAATAGTGACATAATAGAAACTGCTAAAAAATATGAATTTGAAATGATAGAAATACTTGGAGAAGGCCCTTTTTTTTAAAAATGACAATTTAGAATTTGCAAATACTGATTTGGAAATTTGTATACATGCCCCAACAGTTGATTTGAATATCGCCAGCCTAAACACAGGAATTAGAAAAGAAAGTATTAAGCAAATGAAAGATGCTCTGAATTATGGGAGTAAAATAAATGCAACTGCACTAACCCTACATCCAGGACAAATCGGAAGAAATGAAGAGAGAATAAGAAAATATGCACTGGAACTAGCTATTGAAAGTATTGGAGAACTTGTTGACTATTCAGACATTATTGTTTCCGTTGAAAATATGCCCGAACGATTTTCATTTTTAGGAAATAAAGTTGAAGAGCTTGAAAGAATACAAAATGAAACTGGCTGTGGCTTAACAGTTGATGTAGGTCATGGAAACACCTGTGGAAATTGTGAAGACTTTCTGGATTTAAAAACATTAGCTACTGTCACTTAAATGACAATAATGGTATTAAAGACCAGCACATTACATTAGGTGAAGGAACTCTTGATTTAAACCTTCTTAAAAAAGTAGATAAAGGAATTATTGAGTTAAATAACTTTGACAATGTTTTAAAAAGTAAAGAAGTTATTAAAAATCTATTGAAATAACTTCTGAAATTTTCTGAATAACATAATCTGTTTTATTAATCAGCTTTGGAGAAACCTCTTCTTCCTGTTCAACAGTCAAAACAGATACATCAGCATTATTAAAAGCTAAAACATCATTAAGACCATCTCCAACCATCATTACTTTATATCCTCTATCTTTTAAACATCTGACAACTTTGCATTTGCCCTTTGGGGAAACAGTTCCAAAAGCATGCTTTTTATTAACATTTAAAATTTCGGCTAATTTGTTAATAGCTCCCTTTCTGTCTCCAGATGCAATATAAATTTCAATGCCTCTGGATTGTAAAATCTTAATCGTATCTGTGACTTCAGAAAACAGTTTCCCTGCAGAAGTAATAGTATAAGCTATTTTACTTTTATTAATGTCAATAATTACTGCAGATCCATTACAAAGCTCCATTTTAGGGATTTTTTCTTTTAAAATAGAAAAACCATCAGTAATATCACTAATAGTAGCCTGATTTTCATTTTCTAAAATATCACTAACTTCCTCTTTAGTAGTTTCACAGCTTGTAAAGCTAACATCAAAATCGATATTATGCTGTTTAATTACATCTGAAATTAAAGTGTTACCATCTAAATTCAAAAGACAATTCGTATTAAACTGAAGAACTACAAGTGCTAATGAGTCCATAGAATCAATCAAATGAAGTGAATTAACATCAGTAAATAACTCTCCAGTTGAAACATCTTTAATAACCCTGTAACGTTCAAGTAAAGTTCCAGAATTATCAAACACAATAGCTTTTTTCATTTTGACCCCTCTTTAATTTTATTTAATTACTTGTACACTATTTATAATTTTGTAAAAAATATTCGTTTAGGCAAAATATTATTTTAGTTTCTATTGGTATGTTAATTGGCATTTGTACATATTATAGGAATTTCATAAACTGAAACCTCTGTAAACCCTGCATGCAGTTTAGCTTCTCCATTAGTTATAGGCAGACAATTTTTAAGCCAAGTTTGGTATTGATTGTAGGGCCAGAAATCGGTGTAATCATTATCAAATTAATCTACAAATTCTTATACTCGGGTAAAGAAGCTTCACTTAACTAAAATCAATCTTTAAATTACTCATAAATTAAATATAGGTCTTATCTACTTTTTTAAAAAATTATCAATAACTTATATAAACCTTAAAAATAAAATATCACTTATTATATATTATTATGATTACTCAGGTGTTTTAATGAGTGTTATTGAAAAATTAAATTCCATTCAAAATAAAGAAATGACTGCTAAGGAGAATGTGGAAAACTTCATTAAAGTTATTGATGAAAAAAATGAAGAATTAAATATTTTCTTAGAAGTTAATAAAGAATCTGCTCTAAAACAAGCAGAAGCTATTGATAAAAAAAATAGCTAACGGAGAAAAAAGTTGGATTTTTATCTGGTTTAGTTTTTTTGGTATTAAAGCAAATATTAATGTTGAAGATTATATTATCTCTGCAGCTTCCAAAACACTGGATAATTACTTCGGAAGTTATAATGCAACTGTAATTGATAAAATATTAGCTGAAGACGGAATTATTCTCGGTATTACCAATATGGATGAATTTGCAGCTGGAAGTTCAACTGAAACTTCCTGTTTTGGACCTACACAAAACCCTGCAGCTCCTGGAAGAATCCCCGGAGGATCCAGTGGAGGAAGTGCTGCTGCAGTAGCTGCGGAAATGTGTGATATCGCTCTTGGTTCAGATACTGGAGGTTCAATCAGGAATCCTGCATCCCATTGTGGAGTTGTTGGATTTAAACCAACTTACGGTGCGGTATCAAGACAAGGTTTACTTGATTTATCAATGAGTTTAGACCAAATCGGACCATTAGCTAATGATACCAGTGGAATTGCACTTGCACTAAATGCAATATCCGATTATGATGAAACAGAATGTACAACCTTAAAAGGGGAAAGGTCAGATTTCACCAGCGTACTTGAAGAAAAATCTCTTGAAGGTATGAAAATAGCTGTTTGTAAAGAGTTTATTGATGTTACAGATGCTGAAATTAATGTTGCTGTAAACAAAGCTATTCATAAATTAGTTGAAGCTGGTGCTGAACTTGTAGAAGTAAGCTTTGATCATATTGACTTATGTCTTCCAACTTACTATTTAATCAACTATGTAGAATTCTTCTCAGCTACCAGAAAATATGACGGAAGAGATTACGGTTATAGAATAGAAAATGTTTGTGGAGAAGAAGTATTAAGAAGAATTGAAATCGGTTCTTATATTTCACAAAAAAGAATACAGCGGAAAATTCTATAAAAAAGCTCTTCAAGCAAGATCACTTATTAGAGATGAAATCAATGCTATGTTGGAAAATGTTGATTTAATCGTAGGGCCTACTGTTCCTAAACTTCCTCACAAAATTGGTGATGAATTAACTCCTATGGAAATGTATGCCTACGATGTATTAACTGTAATAGCTAACCTTGCAGGAATTCCAGCTGGAAGTATTAAAGCTGGTGAAGTAGACGGTATTCCTGTTGGTTTACAAATTCAAGCTAAACCATTAGATGATTTGAAAATCATTAAGGCAATGAGTGTCTTTGAAAATGAAAATTAGTCCTAATAAATTATCATTTATTAGAATTATATTTTCTTTATTGCTTTTTTTACAAAACCTTTATCTTACTTATTTTTCATTATATATCTAATCTGTAGCATCAGCGATGTACTGGATGGATATGTTGCTCGCAAATACAACTTAGTTACTGATTTTGGAGCAAAATTAGACTCAATAGCAGACATGACAATGTTTTTATCATTAATAATAGTTTTATTGCCTGTTTTGAATTTTACACTTGAAATATATGTTTTAATTCTGATTATAGTAATACTAAAATTGCATCTGCTATATATTATTATATTAAATTTGAAAAATTATCAACAATTCATAGCTATCTCAATAAAATAACCGGATTACTAATAATTTTAATTCCAATTTTATTAATTTCAGCACCATCTGAAAATCTAATAGCAATTATCTGTATTATTGCAACAATTGCAGCTATTGAAGAATTTTTAATAATCCGATATTCACAGTATTTAGATATTAACTGTGAAAGTATTATAAAGCTTAAAATAAAATAATTACACGAGGTTTACTTATGAAAAAAATAGGACTCGTCTATGTAAAAGGAGCTGTTCCTGGATTTGAAGACTTTGGAAAATTACCTACAGATCTTGTCAAATCAAACGGTTTGGTTAATGGTCTTAAAGCTAGTGAAGAATTAGATGCATTAATTATACCTGGCGGAACTATCCTTGAATCAGAAGATATTAGCTGTGAATTAGCTAGTGAAATAAAACAAATAGCTAAAGATGGAAAACCGATTGTTGGTGTTTGTGCAGGTTTTCAGTTATTAGCAAATCAGACAGATATCGGACGAAAATCAGAAGTTCCAATAATAAAAGAAGGTCTTGGCTTAATAGACATTGACTTTTCACCACTCATAAGCAGTGACCGTGTTAAAGCTAAAGTCTATGATAATTCTTTTTTTTACAAAAGGCCAAAATGAAGATGTTACAGGTTTCCACACACATACATACGGTAAAGCTGAAGGTGATGCCAAACCTTTATTTTACTCTCAGATTCAAAGAATGAATTATGGAGATGTAAATAAAAAAAATCCGAGTACAATATTTTCTCAGGAGCCTGTAACGATGAGGGAAATGTTATAGGAACTATGATTCATAATATTTTAGATGAAAACCCTATTATTAGAAATAATTTCCTGGATTACATTGATGCCTCCAGTGAAGATATCAAAAATATATCCAGTAAAAATAAGGAATTTAAAGCTAAAATAAACAAAGATTTAGGAGTGAATTCCGGATATAAAATAGAAACACTAGCTGAACCGTTTTTAAAATATAAAAATAATGGAAAAGGCCCTAAATTCTTAATGATTGGAAGTAATGGATCTGATTCCGGAAAAACATTTATTTTAACTGGACTGGCTGGAGCTCTAAGAAAAAGAGGATTGAAAGTGGCTCTTATGAAAGTAGGTCCTGATGCAAGAGATATTGTTCCTGGCCTGTATTTAACAAACGGGAAAATGGAAGATTACGGATCTATAAAAATCGGACACTTAGGCTGGATGGATATTAAACTAGCTATTGATAAATTAAACAAATCAGACTATGATATTGTATTAATTGAAGGAGTTATGATTGTGTTTACCGGACTGCTTAATGAAAAAGTTCCATATTCTGCAAGTGAAATAGCTATGTCATCAGACATTCCAATGCTGCTTATGTCTGGTGTTAATAAAGGAGGAATTGAATCAGCAGCAGTTGATTTGGTAGCTCATGCAAATATGTTGGAAAAACTTGGAGTTACAGTTGAAGCAATACTTCTAAACAAAGTTTATAACCAAAATATATTTGAAAATGTAGTACCATACATTAAAAATAACACCAAAGTTAAGAATGTTTTAAATGTATCAAAATTAAAAATAGAAGGGCGCGGATTTACTCGGAAGTTGAAATCAGATATGATTTATTTTCAAAATATGCTTTGGAATGTGTTGAAGAAAATATAGATATAAATACAATAGCCAGCATGGCTAAAAATGTAAATTTCAATAGAATAATTCCATTTAAAGAAATAAAAACAAGGTGATATAAATGGCACTTAATTTAAGTCCGGAACAGGGCGTTAAGTTAACAAAGAAAGATAGAGTTCATGTTGCAAAAAAAATTAAACAGGGTTGGAAAGCAACATGTCTAATTCCAGATTATGGCTTTGATGATAATGGAGATATTCAGGTAATGTCTGAAAGAAACCGCAGAGCTGTTAAAATCGTGAAAATCAAAGATGACGGAATCTATATTGAAAAAAGCCTTAAAATCTAAAAATCTTAGAATTCCATGGGATAAAATAAGTTTAGTTAGTCCAACTAAAGAAATTAAAGATGGAGTAAAAATAGATATGTATGATGGCAAATATGTTGTATTTAATATTTACAATTCATATAAAATCCAGCAAATTACCCAATACATCTTTAATTACATAAATGATAAAAGAATGAATAATCAAGCTATGTACAGCTAATTATTCTTCTAAATATTTTTTATAATGTCTTCCCCTTTAAGCAAGACCAGTCCGTTTTCTTCTGCATATTTTTTAGCATCAGCTACTGATGTTGCCTGACCTGTTTCACTATCCATCATTTCACAAACAACACAAACCGGAGTCACACCAGCCATTTCACACATAGCTAAACCTATTTCTGTATGACCTCTTCTGTTTTAACTAAACCGTCAGCTCCTCTTAAAAGACATACATGACCTGGAGATCTGAATGTTTTTCCAAAATCATCATATCTTTCTTCTTTTAACATAACAGCCATTTCACTAATAGTCATGGCCCTATCATGGTCAGTAACTCCAGTAAATGAATCTCTATGATTTGCCCATATTGAAAATGAAGACCTTTCATCATATGGAATATCATTTGGAGCAAGTTTAGTTAAATCAGGATATTTTGAACTAGCAGCTTCCATAATATCTGTCATAAATGGTAAATTAATAGCATCACAGTACTGCGGAGCTAAACAGTTACAGATTAATCCTCCTGCATTATCTCTCATAGTAGCTACTGATTTTGGTGTAACAAATTCAGAAGCGATAATCATGTCTACCTCTCCTTCTCTGTCATCATCATCATAAACTAAAATAAATTCACCATTTCTTAATGCCTCAAAACCCATTTCTAAATCGTTTTTACTCATAGTAACATCTCCTTAAATAGTGTAGAAACAGGGCTAAAAATAAAAAATAACTTTCTTATTCTCTTCCATCCGGACTATAACCGTCGGTTTTGGACTCTAACCAAATCAACACAAGATGTGCTCGTGGACTTATCTATTTAGAAACACCACCGGTGGAGAATTTCACTCCGCCCTGAGAATTGTACAATCAAATAATATATTAATTATAATATAAAAATATTTCTTTAAAATTCAATACTTACTCTATCCCCATCTTTAAGATTTAACTTATCTCTAAGCTTATCTTTAGCTATAAACTCCAAATAGTTTTCATCATGTGTAGTTTTAGCTGGAAATACAATAGCTCCTGTAATATCCTCATCTAATTTTGCTCTTATATATTTAACAGCTCCAAAACCTTCATCAGGCTTTATAATGTTCTTACATTCATCTTTTACTTTATTAATTTGAGGAAGATACTCTTCTGGAACTATAACATTTAAAGTTCCAGGATATGGACGAAATCCACAATTTTTCTCAAAATTGTTAACATAAAAAAATCCTGTGATAAAAAATAAGCGGCTTTGCCTAAACCAGTTGTGACTGTTCCATCAATTTTCATTAAAAACCTCCAAATATATGCAATGAAATACTATTTTATTTAAAAATATTACCCATACAATTAATTTAATTAAAAATAGCTATTTTAGAATAAATTTTAAACTACACTAATATATCATTAAATACTAATTTTATAATTATTTATTAATATATTTGATGAATGTATATTTTTCACAGAATAGATTCTTTTTGAAAGTTAATTTAGAAGATAAATATTATATATTAATCAAGCATTTCCCATTCATTATATCCTAAATGTTTATATCTTGTATGACCATCAGGACCTACTTTAACATCACCTGTGTAAATCATTTCATTACTTTGTCTGCTGTAAAATGCCCCTGGATCACTTTCTTGTGATGAACTAGAATCACTTTGTGTTTCTTTGTTTATTGAATCAACTGATACTTCAGTTGATTGTGTTGTATTGTTAATTGGTTCTGTTGTTTGATTGTTTAAGTTTAGAGTTATTGCGATTCCTATTATTAATATACAAACAAATACAACAAGTTCTATAATTATTATTTTTTTCTTGTCCATAATTTTTATTATGTGTTTAAAATACATTATATATTTTTAGATTTTCATCAGTGCTGTTCAAAATGACAGTGTTTTTCAACATAACTAAAATCAACAATTATCTTATTTTCAATATTCCACTTATGATAAAATGTAAAATAAGGGAGTGTCCGATAATTAATGAGTAATACTTTTATTCACTTGAAATCATAAGTTTTTATTTTTCAAAAGATTTCAACAAAATTTTTAAGTATTACTTATTTTAACCATTCATTGAATAATATTTAAACTATACTGCTTATTTGGTTGTTTAATCAAAGTTTCATCAAATATTATCAATTTATTTTTATTTTAAGGTTAAAAATACAATACAGTATATGGCGAAAGTAATAATTCTTAATATTGCTTTAATTGAGCTATAAACATTTAATATTGCTTTATTTTTTGATAAAAAGAGTTTTATTTATATGTGAAGGAATTTATATTTATTATACATACAACAACTTAAATTAACAAAAAAATAAATTCACTTCACAAACTAATTTTTTGTGAGTCATATAATTTATTTTTTTCGATTTTGAAAAAAAATATACGAGCTGGAGGAATTTATTTGCTAGAATCCGTTTTAAACAGAAAAAACGGGTTGAAAAAAGTCTTATTAAAAATTAAACAAATGGAAGAAAATATTAAAGGAAATCAGCCTATTAGTATTGTTGACCCCGAAGCACATAGTATGCTTGATAAAAACAATAAATGGGGGATTTAATTATAATTTCCAATCAGGCGTTGATGACAAATATGGTATGATGGCTATTCACTACATTACGCAATCTCCAAGCGACAAAAAGAGTTATTAGTGACTGTAAAAGAATTAAATGAAATATTACATAAAGAAAACTACACAATTGTAGTAGATTATGGATACTGACATATAAGAAGTCTTAATGAAATTTATAATTCACCAACAACAATTGTAATACCTGATAAAGCATCAACGTCCCGTACAAAAGAAAAAAACAATGAAAAGAAAGAAAATAATAAAAATCATAAAACAGACAAAAAAGAAAAATTTAGAAAACATAAATTCATTAAATACTGGAAAAACGACACATATATGTCCTAATGGCTCAATTTTAACAAGACAAAACAATAATATGCAAAATTGAGTCGAATATAAAGTTTATACAACAAATAACTGTTTAACATGTTCCAATCATGAGATTTGCGCATCAGAACCCAAAAGAAAAATCAAAGACCGATGTGACCACAAAATTGATGAAATCAAAAAACATATTACTCAGAATGGGGTCAAAAAACTTATTCTGGAAGAGGTCCAAATGCTGAAGGAAACTTTGGAACATTACGAGAGTCCAGAAACTTCAGAGGAATTAAAACAAGAGGAATAAAAAGAGTAAATAACGAATTAACACGATATGCAATCACACACAATATTAAAAAAATACACAAACATATGGACGTTAAAGTGCTAAAATCCATTTTAAATTTAATAAAAAAAGAAAAAACAAAAATAGAAAAATTGATATAAATATACTTGATAATTTAATAAGTAAATTCATAATTAAAGAAGAAAAAAAAGTGGTGGATTTAGAAATAAATAAAAATTAAGGGAGATTTTAAAATCCAATAATTATCGGACACTCCCAAATAAATGATTTTTTAAATTGCTTAAAAACAAATTTATTTTAACAATCAAATATAAATTTAAAAATAATATAAATTTTACAGGTAATGACTATGGAAACTAAAACAATTTCAACCGATGTTTTAATTATTGGTTCAGGAGGAGCTGGTTCAAGAGCAGCTATTGAAGTAGATAAAGCTGGTCTTAAAGGACTTATTGTTTCAAAAGGACTAACTTTTAGATCTGGATGTACTGGAATGGCTGAAGGAGGATATAATGCTGTTTTTAAAGCTGTCGATGCTGATGATTCAATAGAAGCACATATTGAAGATACCTTAAAGGGAGGCAGCTATCTCAATGATAAAAAACTTGTAGATGTACTTGTTCACGAATCCCCTGACAGACTAATTGATTTAGAAAATTATGGGGCAATCTTTGACCGCCAGGAATCTGGTAAAATAAATCAAAGACCATTTGGTGGACAGCAATACAGAAGAACCTGTTTTCAGGGAGACAGGACAGGTCATGAGCTAATGACTGCTCTTAAAGAAGAAATAATTAAAAGAGATATTCAAACTATTGAAGAGGTAATGGTTACATCTCTTGTTTTGGATGAAAGTTTAAGACAGGTTATAGGAGCTGTTGGACTAGATTTGGCAAACTCCCAAATAATCTATTTTAAAGCTAAAGCTGTTATACTGGCTAGTGGAGGAGCAGGTAACTTATATCCCATTACATCCAACACCATTCAGAAAAATGGTGACGGATTCATGCTTGCCTGGAATGCAGGAGCTAATCTGATAGATATGGAACAGATTCAATTCCACCCAACAGGAATGGTAACTCCAGATTCCAAAAAAGGAGTTCTTGTAACTGAAGCTGTAAGAGCTGAAGGTGGAAAATTATTAAATAAAGACGGCCAACGCTTCATGAAAAAATATGCTCCTGAAAAAATGGAACTGGCTACCCGTGATGTTGTTGCAAGATCCATTTATCAGGAAATCATTGAAGGAAGAGGCAGTGAACATGGCGGAGTTTATTTAGACATAACACATCTTCCTGATGAGTTAATTGATGAAAAATTAGAAACTATGGTTCTGCAGTTTAAAAATGTAGGCATTGACATTAAAAATGAAAAAATTGAAGTGGCTCCAACTGCACATCACTTTATGGGTGGTGTAAAATTAATTCAGACTGCTCTACAAACGTGCATAATCTGTTTGCTGCTGGAGAGGTGTCAGGAGGAGTTCATGGAGCTAACCGTTTAGGTGGAAATGCACTGGCTGATACTCAAGTATTTGGAAAAAGAGCTGGTGAAAGTGCAGCAAAAGTTGCAAGGAAAACTGATTTTAAAGAAAATCCTGAAATGGTCCATGAAGAAAAAACAAGAATTGAAAGCCTAATTAAAGACGGTTCCATTAATCCTATAGAGTTTAAAAATAACCTTAAAAAATTAATGTGGGAAAAAGTCGGAATCGTTAGAGATGAAAAAAAATTTAAATGAAGCTTTAAGACAGCTGCAAGAGATGGAAAAAAGAGTTAAATGATTTAAAAGTTGAAAATAAAGCCCAATATAATACAGAACTTGTAACTGCTCTTGAAGTAATAAATATGGTTGAAATAGCTATTTTAGTTGTAAAATCAGCAATATTACGTAGAGAAAGTAGAGGAGCTCACTTCAGGTCTGATTTCCCTGAAAGCAATGATGCCTGGAAAAGAAGTATTGTTCTAAACAAAAATAAAATAAAATTTGAAGCTAGATAAAATTATTTACTAGCTTCTTTAAGCTCTTCAATAGCTTTTCTGGCTTTTTTATAAATTTCTTCTTCATCTAATGTAGTTAATTTTCTATTTTCCATTAAAATTTTACCGTCACAAATAGTAGTATCTACATTATAACCATTTGCGGAGTAAATGATATTGGAACTTGTAGCTGAACTATCCGGCACCATATTAGCATTATTGGTATCAATTAAAATTAAATCTGCTTTTTTACCAACTTCAATTGATCCTATTTCCTGTTCAAGTCCTAAAACTTCTGCACCTTTGATAGTTCCCATAGCTAATGCTTCATTAGAAGTTAAAGCTTTAGGATTTAATAAATTAACTTTTGAAGTAAGGAAGCTGTTCTTAACTCCTCAATCAAATCCAAATTATTATTTGATGATGCTCCATCTGTTCCAATTCCAACACAAATATCATTAGTGATTAAATCCTGAATTGGAGCTATACCTGAAGCTAATTTCATATTACTACATGGATTATGTGAAATTTTAACATTGTTCCTTTTAATAATTTCAATTTCATTATGAGATAACCATACACTATGTGCAGCTACAACATCAGGACCTAAAAATCCTATTGAATCCAAATATTCAAAGGGTCTTAAATCATGTGCTTCAAGTGAATCATTTATCTCTTTTTGAGTTTCACTAACATGAATATGAATTCCAGTATTATACTCATTAGCTAACCATCTTACATCTTCCAATAAATCCTTTGAAGCTGTATACGGGGAATGAGGCCCAAAAAATACTTTAATTCTTCCATCAGCCATTCCGTTGCATTTTTCAAATAATGCTATGTTTTCTTTAATTTCATGTTCTCTTTTTTCATCATCACCAAAATCAATCATACCATAAGATAAAACTGCTCTAATTCCTGATTCTTCAACAGCTTTTGCAACATCTTCCATGTAAAAGTACATGTCACTAAAAGTAGTTGTTCCGGACTTAATTAATTCAATAGCTCCTAAAAGAGCACCAATATAACAGTATTCAGATGTAAGATTTGCTTCCATTGGCCAGATATTATCATTTAACCATGAATCCAAACTTAAATCATCAGCTAATCCTCTAAACAAAGTCATTGATAAATGTGTATGAGTATTTACAAATCCTGGAAGTAATATTTTACCCTTACCATCAATAACCTTATCTACGTTACTTTCATCAATATCAGTATCAATTTCTGCGATTTTATCATTTTTTATTAAAAGAGAACCTTTTATTTCTTTAAAATCTGAAGGGTTTAAAATTAATGTGTCTTTAATTAAAATAGTATTATCAGTCATAATAACACCTAAAAAAATAAAAAAAGTCAATTAAAATAACTATTCTAAATTTTTAATAGCTAATTTAATATCTTCTGGTTTGATAGTTTTACGTTTAGCGATTTTAGCAACATTATTTGCTTCAATTGCAACATTACGAGCTACTTCTTCAAGATATACAGCTAATTCAGCTTTTGCATCTTCACTAACTCTTTCAGCACCAGTATCTTTAATAATCCTTGCGATAGGAGCTTTTGGTATTTCGGACATATATTTCACCTCAAACAGTTAATTTGTAACTTATGATAATTTTAAATTAATCTTAAGCTTAATATCATTATAATTTCTATTATATTTAAAGATTTTGTATTATTTGATAGTAAAAACTGAAAATATTAAAAAATATTAAGAATTTTAACACTTTAAAAAGTATTAATAAAAAAAAAATAATATATCATATCACATAAATAAAATGAGAAGATTTAAAATGAAATTAAAAATTGCTGTACCTTCTAAAGGAAGAATTAGTGATCCTTCAATAGCCATCTTAGAGAAAGCTGGATTAGGATTAAAAGATAATGCTAATAGAAAATTAATTTCTGCTACTTTTAATAAAGATATTGATGTTATGTTTGCTCGTGCATCAGATATTCCAAAATTTGTTGAAGATGAAATTGTTGATATGGGAATAACTGGTGTAGACTTGATTAATGAAAGTGAAGCTAATGTTAAGGAATTAGTTGATTTATCTTTCGGACAAACAAAATTAGTTTTAGCATCACCGGAAGATTCCAATATAAATTCTATTGATGATTTAACATCAGATATGGTAGTAGCTACTGAATTTCCAACATTAACAAAAAATACTTGGAAAAACATGATTTAACATCAAAAATAATAACATTAAGCGGTTCTACAGAAATCGCACCATTAATTGGAATAGCTGATTTAATTACTGATTTAACCAGTACTGGAACTACATTAAAAATGAATCATTTGAAAATTGTTGATGTAATTTTAGAAAGTACTATTAAACTTATTACTAATGACAATAGCTTTGAAAATAAAAAGAGTTAGTTGAAGCCGTAAGTACAAGTATAAAGGGAGTAATTGAAGCTGAAAGGAAAAAACTTGTAATGATGAATGTTAAAAAAGAAAATTTAGATAATGTTAAAAAAGTTATGCCGGCAATGACAGGTCCGACAATTTCTGAAGTATTATCTAAAGAAGAAACTGTAGCTGTACAGGCAGTTATAGATGAAGATGTAGTATTCGAACTTGTTAACGATTTAAGAAATGCAGGTGCAAAAGATATTCTTGTCGTGCCAATTGAAAGGATTATATGAAAATAGCAATAATTTACTCAACATCCAGTGGAATAACAAAAAAGGCTGCAAAAATTTTATCAAATAAAATAAAAGCTAAAATTCAGCTAATTCCAATTGAAAAAGCCAAAACAGCCTGTTTGTTAAAATATGATTTTATTATATTAGCTGGATCATTATACCATGGAAAAGTCCAAGGAATCTTAAAAAGATACATATCCAGAAATATGGGAACATTGATGGAAAAACCGGTTGCTCTTTTTTTATGAACTGTGATGAAAAATCAAATACTAAAAGTCATCTGAACAAAACATTTTCAGAACAACTTGTTAAATCATCATTTATTTCTTCAAATTTTGGTTATGAAATAAATCCAGATGAAGGAAACTTTATAGATAAAATAAAAGCTAAAAAACGCTTTCCAGTGAAAATATTCCTGTATTGGATATGGATGAAATTGATAAATTTGCCAGTTATATTAATAATTTAATTGATAAAAGAATTGAATGAAATGGGTTGATTAAAATTTTTAAACTAAAAAGTATTATTTCAATAAAAGATTTTGAAAGAAAAGATATTGATTATATTCTGGATGAAGCATCAAAATTAGAAGATATAGCTAAATCAAAAGAATGTTGTGACGAATTAAAAGGTAAAATCCTTGGATTAATGTTTTTGAACCATCTACAAGAACAAGATTATCATTTGAAACATCTATGAAACGTTTAGGCGGAAATTGCATAGGTATTGAAAGTACAAGATCATGTTCTGTTTCCAAAGGGGAAAGCATAGCTGATACTGCAAAAATGTTTGAAGGCTACAGCGATGCTTTAGTCATTAGACATGAATTGAAGGCGTATCAAAATTTATATCAGATATTGTAGATGTTCCTGTGATAAATGCCGGAGATGGTGCTGGTCAACATCCTACTCAAACATTACTTGATTTATACACTATTAAAAAAGAAATAGGGCAGATTGATAATTTAAAAATAGCTTTGGTTGGAGATTTAAAATTTGGCCGTACAGTACATTCATTATCTAATGCATTAGGATTATATGACAATGTAGAACTTTATTTTGTTGCTCCTAAAGAATTAAAAAATGCCTCAGGAAGTTTTACACGATTTAAACAAAAGAATATCCCATATACTGAAGTTGATAGTATAGAAGAAATTATTGATAAAGTAGATGTTTTATATGTAACCAGAATTCAAAAAAGAACGTTTTGGAGATTTGGATGAATATTTAAAAATAAAAGGAGCTTATATTGTTAATAAAAAATGTTGGAAGGTAAGGATGTTATTGTTATGCACCCGTTACCAAGAATTGATGAAATAGCTACTGATTTAGATAATACTAAACATAATAAATATTTCAATCAGGCATTTAATGCTGTTCCAGTTAGAATGGCTATTTTAAACTTTAATAAAAAACAATCCCAAATGGAATCATATGGAATAAAGTGTTTTTTCAAGTAGATTAGTATCGCATTGAAGTGTTATAATATTAGTTCTTCCTTTTCCACGTCCACGTGATATAGTATTGGTTGAAATAATACCTAACATTTCAAGTTCATTTATAAAATCAAAAATTCTTCTGTATGTTACAGAATCTCCTTTTGATACTTCTTTATAAGTATCATATAATTTACCTGAAGTTATTTCCTCATTATTTTGAGTAAGTCTTAAAATAGCATCTAAAACTCTTTGTTGCTGAGTTGGTAAGGTTAAAATAATATCAGTGATTTTATTATGTTCAATTCTGTCTTTCGCCCTTCTTACATAATCACCAATGATTTTATCAGATTCTTCTTCATCAGCTATTTCTCCAGCAGTTCTAAGTAAATCCAGTGCATATCTTGCATCTCCTTCTTCTTTAGCTGCCATAGCTGAACATAATGGTATAACATCACTTTCAATTGTATCTTCTTTAAATGATAAATGAGCCCTTTCACTTAAAATATCAGCTAACTGATCAGCACCATAAGGTGGGAAAACAATTTCTTTATCCCTCAAACTGCTCATTACTCTAGGTGTTATAAATTGCTTAAATTCAACATAATTACTAATGGATAATATAGATACATTGTCAGTTCTTGTTAAAGTGTATAAAATTCCATCTCCGTCTTTACTAAGCAATATGTCAATTTCATCTAAAATAACAATTAAAATTAGTTTTTTCCATATGCATTTCTTCTGAAAATGTCTCTGAAAGTATTAATAACTTCCCCTTTTGTCCAGCCTCTGTGAGGAACATTTCTTCCAAGTTTTTGACATAACTGTGCAATAACCTGATATTCTGTTGTGTAATCAGTACAACGAATATACTCAACTTTTATGAAAACATTCTTATTAGATGCTGCTTCATTTAGTTGTTCACGAGCAAATTTTGCTGCTGCTGTTTTTCCAGTTCCTGTTTTTCCGTAAATTGTAATATCAGATGGAGTAACATTATTTAATGCTTCAATCCAATATTTAGCTATTTGTGTTATCTGTTCTTTTCTGTGAGGTAAATTTTCAGGTAAAACCTATGATCTAAAGGTTGTTTATCTTTAAAAACTGATTTTCCTACCTCCAAGTCATCAAATATATTTGCCATATGTTCACCATTCTTAAAAAGTAATAAAAGTAAAATAATCTTAAAAAATATGAAAAAAATTATAAGTATTATTTCCAGTGTTAATATATGAAAACAGTGTTAAATAAAGGTTTGTATTACAAAATTGTATTGAGATAATAAATTTTCATTAAAAATAAAAATTAAAATAATTAAATAAATTAAAATTAACTGAAAAATGTTTAAAATACCTAAATTTATAAAAAATAGTCAATTAATAGCTTAAATAAAAATTAAAGTAAATAAAAATAGTTAAAATTAAAACATGAAAATTAACTATTTCAATTATAAAGACATATATTTCAAGTGAAAAATAGTGATGAAAACAAAATTAACATAATTGTAAAATAATTTTATAATTTTTCAATTACAAAATAAAAGGTATATATTATTTATTTTTAAAAAATAAATGTTTTATATCAATTTTTATAAAATAAATTAATTTAAAAATTTATTAAAAATTATCATTTAAAAAAAAATAAGACTAAAACAATTTTTATTTCAAATTTAAAGAAGAAGTATTTCAATTGTAATATTTTCAGTATAATATAATATTTATCTGAGCATTTGAAAAAATAAAACATATATTTCAAGTGAAAAAAAAATTCAATAAGAGTTTTATCAAAAAAATATAATGATTTAACATGAATAGTGAGAGATAAATTTCAAGTGTAATGCAATTTTTTTAGTGCGAAGCAAAAATCAAGACATATGTTTCAAGTGAAAAAAATTTTTAACTTGGTTAAAATGATTATTTTTATAAAAAAAAAGAATGAAAAAGGCTTTATTTTTTCAATTTTAACTACAAAAATTAAGATAAATTTCAAGTGTTTTTACAGATGAAATGCATGTCTTCATTCCTACAGAACCTTCGCAGAGCTTTCACTTGAAATTTATGTCTGTCTGTCTAAAATTTATGAAAAAAATTATACAAACATACTATTTTCATTATGTGGTTTGGAAATATTAGTGTTTGAATTACCAAAAGCGTAATTTAATAACATTATACAATGTAATTTAGCTTTAAAAACACGTTTAATAGTTTTAAATAAAGCATCTTTACTTAATCCATCTTCAAAGATATTATCAGTAACTACAAATTGCTGTAAAATATCCTGATCCACTTTCAATTCATAATCAACTAAAAATAAGTTTAAATTAGTACTTACATCAAATAAAAATTTATTTTTATCCTGAGGAGATGCATTTTGCATTAAATTAATATGTTCTGGTGCTACTTGTGTTGCACATCCAATAACAATAACATCTTTTTCTTTTGGTTTTACAACATCCATTATATTATCTTTAGGAAATTCAATGACAAAATGAAAATCTGCATTTTCATCTGCAGCTTTTTCTCTAAAGACACCTTCATCAGCTAACCAGTTTTTAACATCTTGTTCAATACTCATTTTTTCACCATGTTTAAAATTATAATAAAATATTTATTTATTTTAATATTATATATTAAATAATGTATTATACTTTTGATTTAATAAATAATTTCAATATATTTAATAATATTAATTTTTCATATAATATTTTAATATTTATATTATTTTCATTATTTTTAGCTATTTCTTTTGATATTACATATGGCGAACTTCCAACTAAGATTCATCCTGTTGTACTAATCGGATCTGTAATATCATTTTTCAAAATCAGATTTATTAAAGTAAAAATAGATGGTCAGGTTTGTTTTTTAACAGCTGCTACCTGTATTGCTTCAAGTGTATCAGTGATTATGTTAGTTTATTTATCTTCATTTAATGCATTTATATTTTTTATATTATTTACATTAATTTTATCATCTACTTTTTCTATTAAAATGCTGCTGGATACTGCTATTAATGTTGAAACAGATTTAAAAGAAGATATTGATAAAGCAAGACAGGCAGTTTCATATTTAGTCAGCAGGAACACTGATGAACTGACTGAAGAACACATTGTTTCAGCTACTATTGAAAGCTTAACAGAAAATATTACTGATTCATACATTTCACCTGTATTTTATTTCATGATTTGCAGTCTTGCTGGAATTTTTATACATTCCTATTTGCTTTTATTTATTTTAATTTTAATTCCATTTAATTACAGAATATTCAATACACTTGATGCAATGGTTGGTTATAAAACTGATGAACTGATTAATATTGGTTTTGTTCCAGCTAAAATAGATGATATTTTAAATTATATTCCATCAAGAATAACTGGTTTATTTGTTGTTTTATCTGCATTTTGCCTGAGATTTGATTATAAAAACAGTTATAAAATATTGAAAAGAGATGCCAGAAACTGTCCAAGTCCAAACTCTGGTTTTACAATGGCTTCAGCTGCAGGAGCTTTAGATATACAATTAATTAAATTAGATACTTATATATTGGGAGACAATAATAAAAATATTGAAATAAATGATATAAGCAGTGCTGTTAAACTGTCAAAATTAACAATATTATTATTTACCCTTGCAATAATTTTATTTATAATTATATTATATGTGATATTATGAAAATAGCTATTATTTCTGTTTCAAAAAAGGTTATGATTTATCTTTATTATTAAAAAACATTTAGATAAAGATTCAACTATTATTAACACTGATATTTATTATAAAGATGTTAAAAATACTTTTAAAATATTATTCTATGAATATGATGCAATTATAGCTATTATGGCATCTGGAATTTTAATTAGAAGTATTGCACCATTAATCAAATCAAAAGTTTCAGATCCTGCTATTTTGAATATTGATGAAAATGCTAATTTTGTAATCAGCACATTATCAGGTCACTTAGGAGGAGCCAATAAACTGACATCAAAAGTAGCTGATATGTTAAATGCAACAGAAGTTATTACAACTGCAACTGATGTCAATAAAAAATTAGGTGTTGATGTAATAGCTAAAGATTTGTATTTGACAGTTAAAAATCCAAAAGAAATTGTATATTTCAATAAAGCTATTTTAAACAATGAAGAAATAATGTTCAGAGTCAACAGTAAAGAAAACTATGATTTTTTATTTGATTATTTAAATGATAATACACTTGAAATTGATGTTTCAATTGAATTTACCAGTTCCATAAATACAGATGAAATACATGTCTTATATAAAAATCATAAACTAATAATGAAAATTGAAGATATTGTTGTTGGTATTGGATGCAAACGAGGTAAATCCAAAGAAGATATTTTAATAGGTCTTAATAAGGCACTTGATGACTTGAATATTTCTAAAAACAGATTATCTAAACTGGCTTCAGGTGAAATTAAGAAAAAATGAAAAAGGTATCTTGGATTTAAGTAAAATGTTAAATATTCCTGTTAATTTTGTTGAAATGGATAAATTGACTTTATTTAAATCAGATGAGATACATGAATCAGAATTTGTAAAATCCAAATTTGGTGTCGGCAGTGTGTCTGAAGCTTCTGCTTTAATTACAGCAGGCTTTGATTCAAAATTAATTTATAAAAAACAGCTTTTAATGGAGTTACAATAGCTTTAGCTATTTCTAAAAAGATTAAAAAAATTAGATAGATTCTAATTTGGAAAGAACTTCCCATATTAAAGTTCTTGCATGAACTGGTATGTTAGGATCATTACTAATTTCATCTAATTTAGTTAAAACAGTACTTATTTTTACAGATTGGTCCTGGGATTCATCTTTTAATAAAGTGTTGGATTCCTGTGCTGCTTCTCTTATGTTACGTGGAACTGAATTGTTCTCCATAATATATTCTAATATTTCTGATACTTCATCGATTGTTTGATTAGACATAAAATTTCCCCTCCAAAATAATATATATTTAAAAAATCAGTATGTTAAAGTTATATTATTATATTAATCTTTAAATATTTTTTGGTAAATTTCATTTTAGAAAAAGTATATAAAATATGATAAACAATTATATAATTATGTCAGATATAAGTAAAACAACTATAAATATGCCAGTAGATTTGAAAAAAGAATTAAAAAAATAGCTATTGATAAAGATACTTCTTTATCTGGTTTAATTTTAGATATTATAACTGATTATGTTGATTCTGGAAAAGAAAGTGAATCTTCACAAGAAGATTCATATTAAATCTTCAGTTGAATTTAACATATAAGTTATAAACTGTGTTTTAGCTGTTTCTTCAACGAAAGTTGCAAGTAAAGTAGCTTCTTTTTAAACTGTCACCAACACATAAAACACCATGCTGTTTTAATATTAAAACATCTTCGTCACCGATAGCGTTTGAAGCATTTTTAGCTAGTTTCATACTTCCGGGAGTTTCATATTCAATGTCTTCTAAAAATGGTGTATTAATAGCTCCGAAACCTTCGTGTCTTTTAATTCTTTTTTGAAGAAAATGCAAATCCTGTTGCATATGGTGAATGAGTATGGACAATTCCATTTACGTCGCTTCTTTTTTTTATAAATTTCTAAATGAAGATCAACTTCAGAAGAAGGTTTGCCTTTTGTTAATAAATTACCTTCTAAATCCACTAATACAATATCTTCTTCATTTAAACCATATAATGATTTTAAAGTAGGTGTAATAGCAATCACATCACCATCTTCACCTTTAAATCTAGCACTAACATTTCCAGCTTTTCCGGCAACAAGTTTATTGTTATAAAGATAATCTGAAACATTAATAATTTCTTCAATATTTTTTTCCATTTTTTCACCTAAACTTAATATTATTTAAGTTGTTATTATTTATAAAAATTTTAAATGAACTTTAAACATTTATATTGCCCTTTGTAAAGTACGGGAACTTCAGCAGGGGTTGGTTCAATATTATAAATTTTCTGGAATTCTGTTTGAGTCTGGAATGTTCCGGAGTTAATTAAATGAATGCCATTGAATTTTTTATGAGTATTAATATGAACATGTCCTGTATGGAAGACATCAGGAACTTCATCAATTACTAGGTAGTCTTCAAGTTCTGAAGCAAGAGGAGTTCTTTCTCCATAAATTGGAGCTAAATGTCTTTTTTTAAGTAATTCTTCCATTAATAAATCATTTTTCTCATGAGTAAACTCTTTAACCGCCATTACTAAATCATCAAAACTACGTCCGTGATAAATTAAGACATTAATACCGTCTAAAGATACAACACCAGGATTACTTATGAATTCTACATTATCAAGTTCATATAAAGCTTTTGCATACTCTTCAGGTACTGCAGGCTGAGGTTCTGCTACTCTTGATGCATCGTGGTTTCCCGGAGCAATAATTATTTTAATGTCACTTCTAATGTTTCCTAAGAATCTGGCAGCTTCATTGTATTGCTGAGTAATATCTTTAATAGCTAGTTCTTTTTCCTGATTTGGATATACACCAATACCATCTACAATATCTCCACCAATAACAAGATATTTAACACTTTCAGCTATTTTTACCTGTTCTTCATTTCCGAATTCACAGTTTATCCAATCTATAAATCTGGTAAATGCATCTTCTAAAAAGGTTAAACTTCCAATGTGAACATCAGATAAAAAATACAATACTGAAATCCATTTCTTTTTTAGGTATTCTCATAACTCCCAGGATTTATGATTTCATTTCCAATAGCTAAATCACCATTTTTATCAGCGAGAACACCAATAACTTCATCTTTAACTAGTTTTTCAGCTTCTTTAAAGACTTCCTCATTTTTATTTGAGAATAATATAGGAATAGTTCCAGTATCATCTTCAAATTCAATAAGTTTATGGCCATTTTTAGTGGATCTGATTTCCCTAACCATTAAAATAAGACTTAAATTGCTTTGACCTTCTTCAATATCTGCTACTTTTGTGTAATTTTTAAGTTCTGGTCTTTTAACTAAAATATTAGCTAGTTTTTCATATCTGCTTTGGAAATAAGCAATTAAGTTTTCAAGTTCTCCGCTGGTGTATGATTTTTTACTTGTATCCTGTATGATTTTAAAGTCATATTCAACATTGGTTTTGGTTAAATTCCTTTTAAATTTGATTTTTTTGTTTTCAACTGTTTCTAAAGCTTCTGCATTTTCTTTATTAACATATTTTTCTTTAACATCAGATTCTTTTTAAAATCACTAATACTGGCTGTTTTTTTTAGGTTTTTCTTTAGGTTTAGGTTCTGGAGTAGGTTTTTTAGTTTCCTTTTGTGTTAATTGAGGTCTTGTAGTTGATTTTTCAATTGTGCTATTTTCCATTATTTCATCAACAGTTTGACCTCTAACTGAAACTAAATCTTTAGATTTAAAATCACCTCCTTTTAATTTAACAATTAATGAAGATGTAAAATCTAGAGGATTTTCTGCTTCAATAACTTTTTATAAGCCTCTGGTGATAGATTAATTCCCTTTTTTGCAAATTTTAATAAAATTTTATTAGTCATATTAATTAAAATTTTTATTTTCTATATTAATAAACTTTGAGAATTTGAACTTTGAATTTTTACGTTTATTAAAAATTTTTTTCTATTAATTAAATTTAGTAGTTACTTTTATTATACATTAGAAATATAGTTAAATCATTAATATTTCTGTTTTATACAGGGATAAAAAGTAATGTGATAAAATGGCAAAAAGCACTTAGAATAATACTAGTCGTTGTACTATTTGTAGTATTTTTTGAAATAGGGCTCTTTAGTTCATATACTATAGTTTGCTGCAGAAGCTCCTGACATTCAAGGATTAATAGATATGCAGATTTCAGAAATCACAGGCATTTTTAATTCTGAGAATGTTAATAATGTTTTAGTTAAAGATCCAAGTGTTGTAAACATCACTAATAAAAAGGATGTGGCTCAATCACTGGAGGATTTATCAAAGGTAGATGGAGTTAATGTAGATTCAATGAATGTCACAACTTATGATGACAAAGATAATGAAGAGTTAAATGTAACTATTGAAGCTTTAGGTTATGCATCACCATCTTCCAATTCTTCACAAATTGTAATTAGTCAGGACCCGTCATATAAGATTGTAGCTGAGGGTAATGCAACATTTACGAGTGGAAATTTAGTTGTTGATGTTGATTCTATCACTATACAGTCTATTTTAAAATTATACTGAGCTGGTTATATGATTAATGTAATTGGAATTGGCCAAAATAGAGAGAACATGACTTTAGGAGCCATTAGAGCTATTGAAGAATCTGATGTTATTGTGGGATACAAAAAGTATGTAGCTCAAATTTCTGATTTGGTTTCTGATAAAGAAATTATAAAAAAAAGGAATGGGTGATGAAATAGATAGGGCTCAACTAGCTATTGATAAAAGTTTAGCTGGTCAAACAGTTTCATTAATAAGTTCCGGAGATCCTGGTGTCTTTGGAATGGCAAATGTTTTGTACCAAATAATTAGCAAGTATGATGAGGATATTGAAGTTAAAATTTATCCTGGTGTATCTGCAGCTAATTATGCAGCAGATAAACTTGGAGCTCCTTTAAATGATTATGCAAATATTAGTTTAAGTAATATTTTAACTCCTTTATCTGAAATAGAAAAAAAATTAGAATTTGCCCTAAAAGCTAATTTAGTTATAGCAATTTACAATCCTATTAGTAAAACACGTAAAGAACCTTTTAGAAGGTTTGTAAAAACGGTTTTAAAAATTAAGGGTGAAAATGCATTAATCGGAATTGTAGATAGTACTTATGAACCTGCAAAAGAGACTATTGTCAAAATTAAGGATTTGACTGAAGATATGGTCAACATGTCTTGTACTTTAATTGTTGTAAATGATTTAACTTACATACAAGAAGATAAGTTAATTACTCCAAGAGGATATGTGATTAAGTCTAAAATACATCCTCTTTCTCATGATCATTATGAGAAGTTTTTAAATGGAGAAATTTCTCACGGACCAAATAGGGAATGTGAGTTTTATCCGTGTCATTATGACGGCCAGTATGCTGTGATTTTTGTTACTGTCCGTTTTACCCATGTGGAGACAGTTCAACTGGTGGGCAATGGATAAAAGGCAAAAATGTTTGGAATTGTAAAGAATGCATGTGGGTTCATGAAAAGGAAGCTGTAGATTGCTTAAGAAAACCTTTAGAAGAACTTTTAGAGGAAACAGATGATTTAAAAACTAAGAAAAAAATGTTATTAAAACTTAGAAGAGCTTGTTTATTAAAAAATAATCCATATGATCTTTAGAGGTAATAAGAATGTCAATTAAAAATATTTTAATTGAAATGAAAAATATGTCGGAATTGATGGTTGATTTAGCTTATTCTGCTGTTTTATTTAATAGTAAAGATGCAGCTGAAGAAGTTTTGAAACTTGAAAATAAAGTAAATTCAATGAATTATGAAATTAAAAAAAGAATCGCTAGTTGCAGCACGTTCTTATGAGGATGCTGAGAAATTAACTGCATTACTTGAAGTGGCTGAAGCTGCTGAAAGTATAGCTAATGCTGCTAAAGATTTAGCTGATTTAGTAATTACAGGATTCAAACCACATCCTGTATTTAAAATGGTTATGTCTGAATCTGATAAGATGATTGTTAGAGTTTCTGTAGAATTGGATTCAGATTTAGCTAATAAAACTTTAGGGGAATTACTTTTAGTAAATCGTACCGGAATGAGAGTTATAGCTATTAGACGTGGAGATTCCTGGATATATGGTCCGGATAAAAATACATTGATACTTCCAGATGATACTTTACTTTTAAAAGGTACTGAAGCCGGTGCAGATCTTTTAGAAAAACTTGCATCTGGGGCATGTTCTCTAGAAGATATTTCTGATGAATTAGAAGAAGACGAAGATTAATTATTTTTATTTGAATAAACAAGTGGTTAAAAATGAGGAGAGGTAGTGATATTTATGAAACAGAAGATGATTCGACATCCTTATTCTACCTTTTCATCATTTTTAAAAAGAACATGATAATATTTTAAAAAGAAAGTCTTATAGCTTTATTAATTTGTGCCTGTGGTGATTTAATTGCAGGCATAATTCTTGGAAAAATGAATATTTTTCTTGAAACTTTTCCGGGATTATTAGTTCTTATTCCTGGAGCTATAGGAATGAGAGGAAATATTTTTGGTTCTTTTGCCTCTAGATTATCTACTGCATTACATATTGGTATAATAGATCCTAAATTTAACCATTCTGAAGAGTTAATTAATAATATTTTCTCTTCATTTGTGTTAACTTTATTTTTATCTTTATTTTTAGCTATTATTGCTAAAGTTATTTGTGTAATATTTGGATTTCCATCAATGGATATTGTAGATTTTATTCTAATTAGTCTGATAGCTGGAATAATTTCCATAGCTATAATGCTTCCAGTTACTATGTTCATTTCATTTAGAAGTTTTGAACGTGGCTGGGATCCAGATAATGTTACAACTCCATTAGTTGCTGCTGTTGGTGATTTATTTACATTACCTGCTATTGTAGTAGCTATTTTTATAATTTCTGCTCTAAAATCAGTTGTATATTTAGAGTTAATAGTCTTTATGATAATAATTCCACTTGTATTATTTAGTTTTGTGTACTGTTATAATTATTCAGAGGAAAATAGAATAATTATAAGGCAATCTACACCAGTTTTACTAATCTGTTCTGTTTTAGGAGTATCTGCAGGAGGAATTCTTAACAGTTCACTTGAAACTTTACTTACAAATCCAAGCTTACTTACATTAGTGCCTTTATTTTCAGGAGAAAGTGGTGGTTTAGTAAGTATTTTATCAGCAAGACGATCTTCCGGTATACATTCTGGTCTTATAGAACCTCTTAAAAGACCTGAAGGTGAATCCATACATAATTTTGCAATTATAATATTATTGATGCTTGTAATGTATCCATTTATAGGAATTCTTGCAGAATCTTCATCAGTTTTATTAAAAGTAGTTGGTATAGGCTTTGATAAAATAATATTAATCAGTTCAATTGCAGGTTTTATTTTAATTCCAATTATGTTAATTTTAGTTTATTATATTTCTATTCTTTCATATAATAGAGGATATGACCCAGATAATATTTTAATTCCAATTTCAACAAGTGTTACAGATTCAATATCTAGCTTAATACTTATTTCAGTGTCATTAGTTATTACTGGAGCCATTTTTATCTAATACCATCCCTTTAAGATAAATTCACAATTATTTGTTCTAAAATAATCATAATTCAGTTTTGATTTATCAAAATCTTTTGGAACACAAACTAAAAGAGCTTTAACATCTTTTTTATTAAAATGGATAAACATTATTGAACTAAAATCTGTTATTGGAAATTCTAAGTTTATTCTATTGTTTAAATATATTTTATTACTTGTAACACTTTCTAAAGCAGGTAATTTTATTTTTGTATTGTCCATACTCCATCTTAAGTTATCTGTTGAATCCTTGTCAATTAACAGATAATAATCATTGCTTCTTAAGTAACTTCTATATATCTTGAAATAATTGCAGCTATAGTCATCTTTGTGATTATGATTACATTTTCCTTTTGTTTGAAAGTCTTTTACAACATATTTTTTATAAAAATCACATTTAATCATTCTATTTACACTGTAAACATTTTTTCCCATCATCCTGCGAACCAATTTTTTACACTTGAAATGCTGCTCTCTTTAGGTAGGATTTCCATTGAAGTTTTAATTTTTGAATCAAAAATATTCTTATCAACCAATTTCTTATAATTTTTACCTAAAATTAAAAATTTATCATAAGAAATACTGTTTGGAATAATAGCTTCATTTTCATTTGAAATAGCTAATCCTGGCGTACCTAGTAAATATTTTTCCCAGTTTGGAGTTCCAAGATTATTAATTAAATTATCAGCACTTTGAGAAAGCAGTAATTCAATATTTTCATTTTCTGCTGATGTAGCTAGTTTATCTAATGTAATTTCACTGAATTTAGCTGTTATACCAATTATTAATAAAATAACAACTAACACAACTAATATTTCAGTTGAAATACTTCCCTTTTCATTCATTATACCAATACTCCATACTTGGTTCTATGAGCAACATCTAAAAATAGCTCAGTTGGATTTTCAGGATTTATTTTATGTCCCGGATATCTGTCATGAAATACAACATGATCTGAACCTGAAACAGAATATTCAACACCTACACAGTGTGGAACAATAAAAACTTCAAATCCGTAGTGCGGGCAGATTCCTTTTCCTTCAAGTCTACATAAATAACAGCTGCCGTCAGCACTTTCGTGGAAATAACCATTTTTTAAGCAGTTTTGCAGAGTATTTCCGTCACCGTGATGAATATATGGATCATATGGGCATTTCTTTATTGTTAAGGGACTGGTTGCACCTAAATAGCCTTCAGGTTTGTCAATGCCATGTGCAGTTAGATAGGCAGTTAAAGTAGCTCCATAATGAATTTTTTATCATCATGCCAAATTCCACTATAGGGAGTTAAAATAGCATAGGGCAGGGGGTCTTTTAAGCCTTCAACAGATGTTATACTTTTTAAATTACCTGAAAATTTGTCTTTATTTTTTGAAAGCGTTAAATGTGTTGTAACTTCTAAATTAATAGGATCATCTGTGTTTTTGATAGATATGACATCAGAAGATATTGAAACACCATATTTTTTTTTCATATTCCTTGTTTTTATCATCTAATTTTTTATTTAAAACTTTTTTAATTTCTCTTTCAGAATTGAAAATATGTTTTCCGTGATAAACTTCTTCTGTAACTTCAGCTATTGAATCATGAGATAAAACCTCTAAATTTCTATTATAATCATTAACAATATATTTGAGATTATCATTAGCTATTGAATCAGTATTTTCATTTTCTAAAGTATATATACTTGTTAAAACAAAAATTAGAATTAATATTAGAGAAGCAATTAAAATCACAGTTGTTCCAGTTATTATATTTCCTTTAGAGTCTATTTTAAATATTTCATCACTTGAAATTTAACTTCCAATTTATAAATTACTTTTTCAAGTGCACCAATGTGAAAAAGTGAAAATGTGTTTTTTAATGGGAATTATAAAACATATCTAACAGATTTTATTTTGAAAAATAACTTAATTTCACAAACAATTAGATATAATAATTTTTCTTGTTTTACAAAACTGAAAATCGTAAAACAACTCCTCATACAATAATTAATTATATGGATTATGCAAGAAATGCTTTTATTTTGTATCAAATTAAACGTGAAAATATTAAACAAAAAGGAAGCTATTAATATCTGATAAATATTATCTTGTTGATCCTGGATTTTATTTTATTTTTAATGGGCCCACTCAAAGGAATCAGGGTCAGTTATTAGAAAATATCGTGTTTTTAGAATTAATAAGACAAGGATATTCAATAACAATAGGAAAAATCCGAGATTTGGAAGTAGATTTTGTTGCAGGAGGGCTAATCAGATAAAATACATTCAGGTATCTCAATCTATTTTAGATGAAAATACTAGAAAAAGAGAGTTTAAACCATTAGAGAAAATATCTGACAGCTATCCGAAGTATGTTATATCAATGGATTCATTTGACTTTTCAGCTAATGGGATAATTCATCTTAATATAATTGATTTTTAAAATCAGAAAATTTTTAATTAGTATTACATTATCTCTAAATTTTCAGTTTTAAGTATTAAAAAAAATACTTTTTATATTATTGTGTAGATACTATACTGTAATAAAAAAATTTTTTAAATTAATGGAGGATTTGTATGTCAGATACTGTTAGAACATGGCGTCATATACAACAAAGATATAATCTTATAGGTTCCAAATGTAACACTTGTGGAGAATTATTCTTCCCATCTCGTGTAGTTTGTCCTAATTGTAGGAGGAAAGGAGATCTTGAACCTTTCCAATTCAGTGGTAAAGGAAAAATATTTACTTACTCTGTAATTAGGTCAGCTCCAGACGACTTTAAAAAAAGTAGCACCTTATGCTGTTGCTGTAATTGAGTTAGAAGAAGGAGCTAAATTAACTGCACAACTTGTTGACTGTGATGTTGACAATCTTGAAATTGGAGACCCTGTTGAAATGGTCTTCAGAAAAATTAGAGAAGATGGTGAGGACGGAGTAATCTCCTATGGTTTCAAATTTAGAGTTACAAAATAAAATTGCAATTCTATTAGTAAGCCATGGAAGTAGTCTCCCTTTTGCAGAAACTACATTTAATGAGATTAAAGATAAATTTAACAAGGCTACTGGATTTGCTACGGAAGTAGGTTATATGAAAGTAGCCCAACCTTCCATTTCTGGAGCTGTTGAAAATTTAAAAAAGAAGTTCCAGAACTTGAAAAAATAATAGCTATTCCTGTATTTTTAGCTCCTGGAATTCATACCAATATTGATATTCCAACTCTTTTAGGATTAAGTCCACTGGAAACTGATCCTAGATGCCCTGATGGTAATTATCCTGATGACCATTATTTATCTATTGCTGACGATGTTGATTTTAATGGAGATATTGAGTTATTACCAGCTATTGGCCCAGATGATGATCTTTTAGAAGTTATCAATAAAAGAATTAATGAAGCATTAGCTGACTCTGAGTTAAATGGTGATGCTAAAACAGGAATTTTATTAGTTTCTCATGGAAGCAGATTAAAATATAATAAAGAGTTTATAAGTGAAGTCTATAGGAAATTTAGCGAAACTACTGAATATCCATCTAATTTTGGATTTATGGAACTTGTAGAACCTAACATTCCGACTTCTATTAACAAGCTTATTAATGAGAATGAAATTGACAGATTAGTTGTTGTACCGGTGTTTATAGCTCCTGGAGTTCATACAACTTCTGATATTCCAACTATTTTGGGTTTAAAAGAGGCTGATTCCCATTCACATTCACATAGTCATGAACATGGTCATGAGCATCATCATCACCATCATCATGATTTGGAAGCAATTGATTTTGAAGGGGAAATTTTATATCCGGAACCTATTGGTTCAGATAATATTTTAATTGATATTTTAGTAAAAAATATGGAAAAAGCTTTATAGATTTTTCATATTTTTTAATTTAATTTTTTATGTGATTATAATGACTAGTGATTTATCTAAAACTGGAATTTTACTTTTAAGTCATGGTAGTAGGTTAGACCAAGGTGAAAAAGTAATTGAAGCATATACGCAAATGTATAAAGAAGAATTCCCTGAAGCTATTGTTGAATATGGATTTATGGAAATGAGGGAACCTAATATTCCTCAAAGTATTAATAAATTAACTAATGGAAACGATTTGGAAAAAATCATTGTTGTCCCTGTATTTGTAGCTCATGGACTTCATACAAGAAGAGATATTCCAAAATTATTAGGAATTGAAAATGATTTTGATGAATCTGAAATATCCGGGGAACATCATGACCATAATCATGGACATCATCATCACCACCACCATCATGACCATGACCATGACCATGATCACGGTCACGAAGAAGCATTTGATTTTGATGGTGAAATCGTTTTAGCTGACCCTTTAGGTATTGATACTCGATTATATGAAATTATAAAAGACAGAGTATCTCAAAATTTATAATTCCTTAATCATCACCACTTTGGTGGTGGTGAACTACTTTTCATATTAAACATTTATATATTATAAAATGTATAATTTATATTACATTATTGAAAAAATAATGATATTTTTTGTGATATTATGAAGTTTAATAAAATATTTTTATTTACTTTAATATTATTAGCAGCTTTATCTTTTTCAGCTGTAAGTGCTGAATCTGTTGATGGTGATGATACTGTTGCTATAAATGATGCTAATAATGTTATTGTATCAGAACAAAGTTTTACAGATGTAATTAGCGCATCTGAACCTACTGTTTCAGATGATGTTAATCAAAATTCAAGTACTGGTGGGGATGTACCTGCTCCTTCTACTAATACTTCCACTGGCGATAATGGAACTGCTGGTGGCAATGGAACTAATTCCTCAACTCCTGAAAAAAAATAGTACTATAATTTCTGAGGATATTTCATTATTCTATAAAAATGGTACTAAATTTTCTGCTATTTTCTTAGATGAAAACGGAAAAGCATTAGCTAATCAAAACATTACCTTTGTTATTAATGGTGTAGCTTATAATAAAACCACTGATAAAAACGGTGCTGCTGATATTGGTATTAATCTTGCACCAGGTAGCTATGTTATAGAATCTAAAAATTTAGCTACTAATGAATCAGTTAAAAATAATGTAACTGTTATTTCAACAATTAATACAGCTAATGTTGTTAAATTATATAGAAATGGCACTCATTATTATGCTACTTTTGTAGATGGTCAAGGCAATGTTTTAGCTAATAAAACTGTTAAATTTAATATTAATGGTGTTTTCTATACTAAACCTACTGATGCAAATGGTACTGCTAGATTAAACATTTGGTTATATCCTGGTAAATACATATTAACTGCTTATAATCCAATTAATAATGAAGCAAAAGCATGTAATGTTACTGTTTTATCTACTATTAATGGAACCGACGTTACAAAATACTACAGAAATGATACTCATTATTCTGCAGTTATTGTAGATAGTAACGGTACTCCTGTAGCTAATAAAACTGTTAGATTAAACATTAATGGTGTTTTCTATAACAAAACCACTGATGAAAACGGTACTGTTAGACTAAATATTTGGTTACTTCCAGGTAATTATACTATAACTGTTTACAATCCAAGTAATGGGGAAGAAAACTCAAACAAAGTAATTGTTTTACCTAAACTTATTGCAAAAGACATGACTATGGATTATCAGGCTGGTAAAAATTACACAGTTAAAGTAGTAGATGGACAAGGAAAAGCTTTAGCTAACCAAACTGTTAAAATAAATATTAATGGTGTAATATATACTAAAACCACTGATGCAAATGGTATTGCTTATTTAGGTATTAGATTAAACCCAGGTAATTATGTATGTACTTCTTACTGGAATGATTCATTTGTTTCAACTAAAATTGTTGTAAATAAATTAACAGCTTCAATATCTATTTTAACTCCTACAGTTAAAAAAGGAGATTACTACAAAGTTAAAATTACAGATAAAAATCTAACAATCCTATTGTAAATCACTTAGTTATATTTGTCTACAATGGAACTGCATATGGTGCATATTCTGATAATGAAGGTATTGCTAAAATTAAAATAGGATTACCTGCTGGATCTTATCGATTAATCACTGCTATCCAAAACAGTAATTGGTATCAAAATATTCAGGTACATAGTACTCTTAAGGTTACAGCTTAATTAAGTGGGATTTTCCCACAATTTTTTACTTTTTTTAACTATATATTAAAAATTTTTAATATATTCGATAATAAAATTTCTTTTAGTATATTTTTCTCAATTTCATTAAAAGTTATTCTAAAGCCTCTTATTAACTATACTTTAATTTTCATAAAATTAATTAGAAAAAAATATATTCTACTTTTATATACATAATTATTATATGGTAGTTAGATTGTAAGTTTACCTAATGTCTATTTAGCATATATTTAAGTTAAAATAATTATGAGTGTTTACATGAATTTTAAGTATGTCATTGTATTATTTATTTTAGTTTTAGTTAGTTCTGTATCTTTTGTATCAGCTACAGATTCATCATTTTCTGAAATAGATAATGCTAATTTTAAAAGTAATCAGAGTTTATATGAAGATTTAGAAGTACAGGACACTAATAAAATAGAAAATAATTTTGATTTAAAAAAGGTTAATTCTGATTTTATTGAAGATACTAGCAATATAACTGAAGAGTATAGTATCAATATTAAAAATATTACTATTGGAAATGGAACTAATAATACAAATATTTTTAAAACAGTAATTAAAGGAGATGATATATCTATAACAAATTCAAATAATCTTCCAATTACTATTAAAACATACACTACAACTATTTATCAAACAGAACAGCTTAATTTGTATCTTTTAACATCAAGTGGAAGAGTGATATTAAATAATCAACCAATAACTATCACTTTAAATGGTGTTTCATATACTAAATATTTTGATGAAAACGGAATTGCTTCTATAAATATAAATTTATTGGCACGTTCAACACCGTATTCAGTTAACTGCTATTTTTCAGGCTATGGTAATTTTTTTATCATCTTCATTATCCTTTAATATGAAAGTTATACAAAAAAGTGTTAATTTATATTATTTAACAAATGTGGTTAATAAAGGTGTTAGTGACGAAGGATTTAGGGTAAAACTAATTGATCAATTTAAAGTCCCAGTCGGAAATAAAGTAGTTAAAATTAAAATAAATGGTGTTACTTATTCAAAAAATTCTAATAGCCGGGGCATTGCAAATTTAAATATTAATCTTAATCCTGGAATATATAGTGTTGATTATTGGTATGATAATGAAGAAAAAGGATATAGTTCTTTAGCTAAGCAAACAGTGAGTTTAACGGTAAAAAATGATGGTAATAATTTAATTAAAACAACAATTTCACGTTTAAATTATACAATTCAAGAATCTGGTGAAATTTCAATTAAACTATCTGATGTAAATGGAAATCAATTTCAAACAAAAATATAAAATTATTTTTGGATAATTATAATTTAATATCTAGTACTACAAATAATGAAGGTATAGCTTATTTTAACCTATTTGGTACTAGTTTTCTTAATACTGTAATTACTTTTTGTTTTTGAGGGAGATTCTGTTTATAGAGCTACAGGAGTCGCTGATACATACATAGGTATTGAAAAAAGTACATCTAATAAATATTCTTCTTCAGATTCAAATGGTGGATCAAACATACCATTATCTTATTATAAAACATATTATAATGTATATGATAATTATACTAGTGCATATATTCAAAAATTAGCTAGTACATTAACTGCATCATGTAATGATGATTTAGAAAAAACAATGGCAATTCATCATTATGTGTATATGATAAATTATGAAAATTATGGTAATCATAAATATGGGGGAAAAGAAAGTTTGCTTAGATATGCTGGAAATTGTCTTGATAAAACTTCTGCTTTTGTAACATTATTAAGGGCAGTTAATATTCCTGTTCGTTATGTTTTAGGTGATAATTTTCCTTCATCTACTGAGGGTCATGCATGGGCACAAGTTTGTTTTGATAATACATGGGTTGTTTCAGAAGTAACTAATACTCTTTTATTTGGGGATTGGGAACATGGTGCATCATATTCAAATAAACAATATGGTGTAATTGTTTCTTAAATTATACTTTTTTAATTTTCTTTTTTTGAGTCTGTAAAATTTTTACATAATTTTTCCTAAAATTTAGATAGTAAAATATATATGCCATCATTGTAAAATATATTTAACATAGTACTAAGTTATAATGTACTATTTGAAAAAGCAAGGATGATGCTATGAAATTTAAAAAAACATTTTTAATTTTATTATTCGCATTAACTATCTTTTCAATTTCTGCTGTAAGTGCTGAAGATGTTGATTCCAATAATACTTATGAAGTATCTTTAGATTCAGCTGAAATTTTAATGTCTGGAGAAATAACTGAAATGCCAGTTAAAGACACTCCAGTAGAACAAACAGGTATTATTTCAGAGAATATGACTAAACATTATGGAGATGATGCTCCGTTTTGTGCTAATTTCACTGATAAAAACGGCACTCCATTAGCTAATGAAACTGTAACTTTCACAATTAATAATGTAAGTTATAATAAAACTACAGATTCTGATGGTGTTGCTAAATTAAATATTACTTTAGAGTCTGGAAAATATATTATAGCTACTTACAATCCGTCTACTAATAAAACAGCAATCAACACTATAAATATTTTATCAGGTATTGAAGGTAAGGATATTACTAAATTCTGTAGAAATGGAACTCACTACATTGCTAAATTATACGATAAAACAGGTAAAGCATTAGTTAATCAAACAGTTCGTTTTAATATTCATGGAGTATTTTACAACAGAACTACTGATGAAAATGGAAGAGTTATATTAAATATTAGTCTGGATCCAGGCAAATATGTTATAACTGTTTATAATTTAGTCACTGGTGAACAGGCAGCGAATAATGTTACTGTATTATCAAGAATGACAATGGTTGATTTAGTTCAAAAATCTAAAGACATGATAATATATGTAAGGGATCATCACAGTGTCGGATGTTTGGTTACTGTTCTTGATGATTTGGGAAAACCTTTAGCTAATCAGAATGTAACATTAAATGTTAACGGAATAATTCAAAATAAAACCACAGGCGGAAACGGAACAGTTGAAGTATGGTTTGCTTTAAAAGAGTATAAAGAATATAATATTTGTACTGCAACTTCTGGAAACTTTTTTTGTTTCACAAAAGCTTTTAACAAATAGGGCTTTTATTACAGGAGATGATTCAAAATATCAGCCATCTGCTGTGAATGCGGGTAAAATATAATTTTTTGAAAGTTATTTAACTTTCATTTCTTTTTTTCTAAAAACTTATTTAATCTATAAAACTTATATTATTATTCATGACTTTAAAGGTCTCAGATATTGGTGAAAAGGAATTAATTAAGTATATTCTAGCTAATTGTAAAACTATAACTCCAGATGACACTGCAGTTACTCCAATAGCTAATACTAATTTAATTTCTACTTGTGATATGCTTATTCAATCAAAGCATTTCCCTGAAAACATGTCTTATTTTCAAATGGGTTTTAAAAGCGTAACTGTCAATGTCAGTGATTTGGCAGCTATGGGAGCTACTCCTTTAGGCTTTTTATTGTCAATAGCTCTTCCAAAAGACTTTGAAGTTGATAATTTTAAACAAATCATTAAAGGAGTTCTGAAAGCCTGCGAATATTATGATATTTCTTTAATTGGGGGAGATACTAATGAAGCCAGTGAAATTATAATATCCGGAACTGCACTTGGTCTTTGTGATAGTCCATTAATGAAAAACACTTCTAAAAAAGGGGATCTGGTAGTTTTAACAGGTAAGATTGGTCTTGCTGCTTTAGGTTTTAATTTGGAAGATAAGAACATATACACTAAAAAGGCTTTGGAACCAATAGCTAAGATTAAAGAAGGTATTAATATTAAAAATGCTGGTGGAACTTCAGCTACTGATATTACTGACGGGTTAGCTAGTGAACTTTATGAAATGAAAAGGGAAGATATGGGATTTATGATTTATGAAGATAAATTAAATGTTTCCAGTGAATTCAAGTCACTGGCTGATGAGATGAATCTTGATTATCTTGATTTGCTTTTCCATGTTGGCGAAGATTTTGAACTTGTTTTTACAATAGATAGAAAGAATTTAGACAAGTTAGATTTTAATTATCAGGTTATTGGTGAAGTTACTGATTCCAAAAAGGTTGAAATTACATTAAGTGATTCTACAGTTAAAGAAATTACATCCAGAGGATATGATCATTATGTTAGTTAGCAGTAATCTTTTTAAGAAAAGTTCCAAGTCACGAAAAGTAAGATGTGAGATTTGCGCCAATTACTGTAAAATAGCTGACGGGTCTTATGGAATTTGTAAACAGCATAAAAACATTAATGGAGAGTTATTTGATGAAAGTTTTGGAGTAGTCTCTTCTTTAAATGCTGATTCTATTGAAAAAAAAAAAGCCGCTATATCATTTTTTACCTGGAACTTTAACATACTCTGTAGGTGGTTTTGGGTGTAATATGGGCTGTTTGCACTGTCAGAACTACATGATTTCACAGGAATTTGATAAAATTTCTGATAGGTTTAATATACTTCCAGAAACAATTGTGGAAAATGCAATTAATCAAGGTTGTAAGTCAATTGCATGGACCTATAATGAACCTACTATACATTTACCATTCAACAAAAAAACTTCACTGCTGGCTAAAAGGAAAAATCTTAAAATTGTCTATGTAAGTAACGGGTATATGTCTGATCAGTCTTTAAGCGAAATTTTAAATTTTGTTGATGCGTTCAATATAGACTTGAAATCCATGTCTCAAAATTTTTATAAAAAAAAATATGCAAGGCAGATTTAAACATTGTTTTAAATAACTTAAAAAGAATTTATGATGCAGATAAACACCTGGAAATTACAAATCTGCTTATAAATGGATATAATGATTCAACAGAAGAAATTACAAAATTAGCTAATTTCATTGCTGATAATCTAGGTTGTGATATTCCGCTGCATTTTTCAAGAGCATTTCCATACTATAAATTAAATGATATTCTACCAACAGCTGAAGATAAGTTATTTGAAGCTAAAAGAATAGCTGATGACTGCGGGCTTGAATATGTTTATATTGGAAATTTAGATTGTGATACAAATACTTACTGTCCTGATTGTGGTGAAATCCTTTTAAAAAAGAAATAATTATTCTACAGAAGTTTTAAATAATGATAAAAAAATGCATAAAATGTGGAAAAGAATTAAATATCAGGTTTTAATTTTTTTTTCTATAATTTGTTTAATGAATATAAGAATAGCTAACATATTTCCATAATAAAAGAATATGTACATTCTCTCCATTGACGGAATTGATGGAGTAAAACCAAACATTATTGTAGAGGCAAATCCAACAAACATTATACTGTATACTGGCCATAAAACACTTTTTTGATTTTTATAGATTATATATAATCCATATAGGAATGTCATAATAAAAATTCCATAAATTGTTAAGCTTAAAATCATTCTTTTTAAACTTATTGGAACATAACCGTAGCGAGTAATATTGGCATTCATTATTTGAAGAAGCATTAAGTTATCAGTTAGTGTAAGAATCCAAAATCCACTAGCTATTATAAAGGGAATTAAAGATATCATTGCTTTTTTCTTATTTTTAGTAAGTAAATAAACACTTACTGCAATAATTCCCAGTAATATTAATGTTGTAAGATCACACCATGTAACACATCTGTTTATAATAGAGGATAGACCAATATTTAGTTTATTTAGTAAATTTAGCTGTAAATAATCATGAAACCATTTTAATTCTGAAATAAATCGTTTAGGAACTCCTGGACAGATAATAGTATTAATAATTCCTATAACTGCTGATAATCCTATTAAATAACATTTTTTTATTGATTTCTGTTTTATAGTTAAACAGATAATACAGTACAAACAATCCGAGTAAAATAACAGCTAGCTGTTCGTTATTTACTGCAAACAGCAGACAAAGTTACTGAAATTATATAAGCTAATATTCTTTTTTATTTTGCAGGTATCATTTGCAGTATAATTTTTAAAATATATATAGCCAGTAATCCGCTGAACAATGGCCAGGCATAATTAATACTAGTTGTAATAAATCCGGCTGAGCTTAAAGCATAATAACTTGAAAATATAAATGATAAGCACAATATGCAAGATAATGTAGCATAAAAAATCTTATTTTTACCGTCAATGAGTTTAAAAGTTAATATGCCAATAAACGTGAAAATTAAACTGTCTAAATACCACCAAAGTATAAGTGGCAATTGTAAAATATGACATAAAACATATTCAATCAGTGTTCTGGAGCTCCAGATATAATATCTTTCTGTAACAAAGCTTATAATATCTGATTCCTGAGGAATGGTATAAAAAAAATAAGTCATCTATCGATAATCCAATCGAATGATGCCAATCCAATAAAATTAGAAATAAAAATAGAAAAGGTAATAAGAATAAATAATTCTTATACTTTTTAATATTCATAATTACTCTCCAAAACTAACTCTTTCAAATTTATCTAAGGTTTTTAAGGATTTGGTAGCATCCAAACCTATTTTTGTTGTTGTACCGTCACTTTGGGCTACTGGATCAAGAGATGAACCACGTACATTAGGAACAATCATTAAATCTCTGTCTCCTTTTACACGGGTAGCTATTGCATATTCAATATCCTGAGGATCAAACACGTCTACATCAGTGTCTACAACAACTGCATGTTTAAGTGAAGGATGTGCAGACAGTGCAGCCATAATTGCATTTTTTCCGTCTCCTTCTGTTTGTTTGTTAATGGAAATAGCTGCATGTAGCCAGCAACAACCTCCTTCTGTTAAAACAACATTTTCAACAGTTGGAACTGCATTTTTAACAGATTTAAAAATTCTAGGTTCCTGAGGAAGGCCCTGCAATAATTTATGTTCAAATCCAGCAGGTAGAATTCCATGATAATAAGGATTGTCCTTTTTAATATGCATTTTGCTTAAGCTGATAACTGGCTGATCACGAATAATATCATAAGTATCAGTTAAATCTACAAATGGACCTTCTGGTGTAGTTTCACTTACAGATATTTTACCTTCTAAAATAATGTCTGCCTGAGGAACTTCCAAGTCTCCGCATTTAATTAGGGTCAGTTCTCCATTTTTAAATGCATTAGCTACATCCATTTCATTGTAATCAATTGGGATTGAAGTTGTACTTGCAAGTAAAATTGCAGGATCCATTCCAATAGCAATTGCAATTTCCAGATCTTTGCCTAATTTTTGGGCTTTTTGGAAATAAGTGTAGAGATTTCTTGGAACAATCCTAATAGCTAATCTTTTATCATCTAAAACAAGCATTCTGTGAATTGATGCATTTTGAATGCCAGTTTCAGGGTCACGTGCAAATACTACGCCTGCAGTAATGTACTTTCCGCCGTCTCTTTTATAATGAGTTAAAATAGGTATTTTATCTAAATTAGCTTCTGTAGTGTTATAATCTGAAAAGTCAGTAAATATATCTACTTTAATTGGATTATCACTAGCTTCTATAATTTTTTTGAGTAATTTCACTTACTTCACAATTAATAGATTTAGCTATTTTTTCTCTTGTATTGCAGATTCCGGAAATAATTGGCAAATCATATCCTTTTACATTTTTTATAATAACAGTGTCTTTAGGATATTTCCTTAACTCTTTGGCTACTTCAAATTCACTTGAAAGCTCTGCTGTTATTTCAATAATGTTTTCATCTTTAATATCCATAATTATCCCTTATAAGTTGATTTTTTTTTTTTTTAATTTTTCTAAAAGCTCTAAAAGAACAGGATTGTTAATAGAAAGTATTTCACCACTTAAAACAGCTGCATTCCGACCATTGTTAACACCAACAGTAGCTACAGGCACTCCCGGAGGCATATTTACAGTTGAAAGAAGGTAATTGTTTCCAAGTTCGTTTTCACATGGAACTCCAATAACCGGCTTTTCAGTAAGACCTACAAGACCTCCACTTACTTGAGAAGAATTGGAATTGATTCCAATAAATATTTTAGCATTTTTCATAGTGTTTACATATGCTCTGAATTTTTGCCTGATCTGATTGGACAAATTACTTGCATATCATAAGGTATTTTAAGTCTGTCTAGTGTAACACTTACTTTTTTTCCAGTAATCAAATCAGTATGTCTTCCAACAATAATAACTACATCTGCATCTTTATTAATGCAGCTGCCTTTAAATTCTTCTGTAGATTCATTTAATTCAAGATTTTTAATCCTTAAAAAGTCATTAGTAATATGTGGATTGTCTATTTTTTGAACAATTTCTTCATTGCTTCTAATAACTTTTTGCTTGTATTCCTCTTTTAGTTCTATTACTTTTCTGCGTATGTCCTCATCATAAAGTCCTAAGATTTGTGCAGCTAAAATAGCTCCGTTATCTCCCCTGTCAATTCCAACAGTAGCTACTGGAGAAGGATAAGGCATTTGGACTGAAGAATATAGTGCATCCAGTCCGCTAACTTTAACATCTACAGGAACTCCAATAACCGGTTTGTGAGTATATGCAGCTATTGCTCCTGGAAGGTGAGCAGCTAATCCTGCAATTCCAATAAATACTTTTATACCTGCATTGGTTCCCTGTACAACAAGTTCTCTTACAAGATCAGGTGTTCTATGTGCTGAAGCTATTTTCAAACTATATGGTATTTCAAGTTTTTCCAAAATCTTCATACTTTTTTTCAGCAATAGCAATATCTGACCCACTTCCCAGAATTATCATTACTTTTGGTGTCATTTTAAAATACCCTCTTTAATAATTGATATTTGTTTAATTATATATTAAAAGTTAACTTCATAAGCTGTGTATTTATCTAAATCTATTGGAAGCTTTTTAAGATTATATGTATCATGATTTAGAGTTATTTCATTATCATAATGTTTATAATTTATGAAAAAGACTTTACTTCCATGTGATATTTCATTTTGAATACCTGGGTCAGCTAAAACATCACTAATCTGATTAGCAGTAGTATTAAAATCTTTATCCTCTGTTACTGTCAGCATAAAATTATGGTCATCTGTCAGATAATATGAATTCATTTCAAAGTACGGAACAAAAGCATCATAAATAATAAGATTTCCACTACCAAAAGTTTCTTCCAGTGACTGTATTTTATTAGTGTCATTAATTTGGTCGTTAATTTGAGTTTGTGTAAAATTAACACAGCCAACTGAAGCTACAAGTAAGATAATCACGAAAATCGGAATAAATATCTTTTTTTATTGCTGAAGTTTTTGCCAAGTAAAATACTTACTCCCAACCATAAACATCCTAAAACAGGTATTAAATAACGTGGATGAAAAACAGGTTTGATAATTAAAGATAAGATTATTCCGATAATCGGAACACAAACAGCAGTTAAAATCCCGTATGTGTCTTTTTTTATCACTTTTAATTAGTAGAACAATGATTCCAATTAAAAGAAACAATCCTAAAACAGAAAATGTAGCTATCTGATTTGCATTAATAACCTGATTATCCGGTGATAAAACAAACCAGAAATATCCTAAAATCCTATTTAGTGTAATTGGAGCTATCCAGTAACTGCTGCTTACACTTGCAGCCTGTTGTTTTAGAATAATCAGCCATGGTGTAAAACTTAAAATAGCTATAATGACTGATGTGAAGTATTTTTTCAGCTCTTTTTTATTATTTCTAATTAAATCAGCAAGAAAAATAAATAAATAACAAATGAAGCTACTGCTGAGAAATAATGTGTGTAAGCAGAAGCTATTGTTAATAAAGTTAAAATTCCCCAGCTTTTCCATGTTGAATTTTTATTTAAAATATCATAAGCATAAATAAAGCTTGCTGTTACAAAGAACAGTCCCCAGCTGTACATTCTTAATTCAACAGCAAAATTCATTAGCTGAGGCATGCTAACTATACAAAAAGCAAATAATCCTGCAGTTAAACATCCCCAATTTTTCCTAACTTTCGTTGCTGCTAGTATAAGTATTAAATAAAATGGAAGCAGTGAGGTGAATTTACCTACTATAATCGGATTTATTCCTAAAAAGACTCCGATTTTGTAAAATACTTTAAAAATCAGATAATAAAGCGGCGGGTGGACATCGAGAAAAGCAAAATTAATAAAATCCTTAAATGGTGATTTAACCATTCCCAAAGAGTATATTTCATCATACCACATTCCTAATTTTGTAAATCCAATATAGGAAACATAAAGCAATGTAATTATGCTTATTATAAAAAGTATTTTTCCTAATTTGTCTTCTTTATTTAAATTTTTCATAATAATTTCCAACTTAAAGTTTTTTCCCATAAAACATAACTCTACGTGCTGTGAAATTCCAGAACATTACTATAATGGATGCTATAATTTTAGACCAGATGTAGTTTATATTCCCATAGTCTACAAATGCGTATAATAATATTTCAGTAAAAAATAAGCCCGATAAAGCTGATTAAAATAAATAAATTGAAATCCAGAACCTTATTATTTCTGACTGTCTGATTAAATACCCATGAAGTAGACATGTAATAATTAGCCAACACTGATATAAAAAAAAGCAATAGCTGCTGAAATTAAATAATTTTGTCCTAAAAAGTTAATTAATGATAAATAAATAATGAAATCTATTAAAAAAGATGCAGTTCCTACAAATAGGTATCTAAACATTTGTAAGAAAATGTTGTCAGTACTTTTTTTCTAAATAACTTATTAATTAATTTATCCATAGTTATAATCTTAATTTTAATTATTTAATAAGTTTTAGTTTTAATTTTGTTTACAGTGTCTGTGTTGTTGTAGCTGCTTGTTGTGATGTAGTCACCAGGATTTAACAAATAAAAATTATAATCATAAATAATTAATACTATTAGTCATAAAATCTTTATTATAATGAAAACTGCAGTTTTAATCCCCTGTTATAATGAGGAACTTACAATAAAAAAAGTTATCCTGGATTTTAAAAAGCCTTACCTAAGGCAGATATTTATGTCTATGATAATAATTCAACAGATAATTCTTATGAAATAGCTAAAGACACAGGAGCTATTGTAAAAAGAGAATATAGACAAGGTAAGGGAAATGTTGTAAGATCCATGTTTAGAGATATTGATGCGGACTGTTATATTTTAGTTGATGGTGATGATACCTATCCTGCTGAGGCATCAAAAGAAATAGAAGAGTTAATTCTATCTAAAAAAGCGGATATGGTAATTGGAGACAGGCTGTCCAGTACTTATTTTGAAGAAAACAAAAGAAGATTTCATAATTCAGGAAATAAACTAGTTAGAAAACTTATAAACACCATTTTTAAAAGTGATATTTCAGATATCATGACAGGTATGAGGGGATTTAGCTATGAATTTGTTAAATCATTTCCTATTTCATCTAAAGAATTTGAAATTGAAACTGAAATGACTATTTTTGCCCTAAATCATAATTTTTTAATTAAAGAACTGCCAATAGAATATAGGGACAGAATGGATGGCAGTGAATCTAAATTAAATACTTTCAGTGATGGTTATAAGGTTATTAGCTTGCTTTTCGGACTTTTCAGAGATATAAAACCTTTGTTTTTCTTTTCTTTAGTAACATTAGTTCTTTTAATAATAGCTGGTCTGTACTTTTTCCCGATTTTAATTGATTTTTATAGAACCGGATTTGTGGAAAAGGTTCCTACACTTATTACTGTAGGAGTAGTAGCTATTGTAGCAGTTATTATATTTTTCACAGGTGTTGTTTTGCATGTTATTAGAAAACAGCATAATGAAAACTTTGAACATCATTTAAATTTAATAGCTCAAAATAAAAAAAGGTAAAATGTTAATATTTAACAGCTGTTGTCAGCATTAACATTCCGGAAATAAAACTGATAGCTACAGTCAGCACTAAAAAGCTTAAAGTTTGCTTATCTATTTTTTTATTGCCTATTCCAAATACAAACGGTAAAAATATTAGCAACGGCATGAAGTAACGACTGAATACACCACTTGTTACATTTTCCCCTCCAACTGGAGACCATGTTAAGTATTGGATAGCCATTACACCACTATAGATTAAAATAATTATTAAAAATCCTTTAATACGTGTTTTTAAATTTAAATCTTTGAAATTACAATAAAATACACTAAATAAACAGAAGAATACAAAGTAAAGTCCTGCAAGAAGAGTTGATGAATATTCTCTTACACTATTTGAGAAATAAAAGAATCTGTCAATAACAGTTGGCAGTGCAGTACTGTAGATTTCACCAAATCTTTGAAGTGCAATTAACGGATTGGCCAGTAAGTAATCAATTTGACCACTTGCACTTACATTTCTTTGGATAAAATATTCTCCTCTCCAGGAATTAGCTAGTTGTGTTGTTGCATAGCTGCTCCAAGCAATTCCAATACCTAAAGCAACTAAAATACAAAGTTTAGATAGGATATTTTGCTTTTTATCACTAAAATGGGTATTTGGAACCAGGAAAATCAATAAACTTAGAGCCAAGTAAGGAGTTTTAAGCAGTCCGCATAGAATTACAGCTATGTAAAATATTCCTAAATCTGTCCAGGTAATTTTAGGTGTTTTATAGAAATATAAGAAATAGCTGAATGCTAAAATAGCCAGTGCACTAAATAATCCGTCACAGCTTGTTGATGCAGCTTGATAAATAGCCAGCGGCAGCAGTGACACTATAAGCAATGGAAACTTAAAGACTGGTGCTTTTTTAATAGCTATTGTAATTATTCCAGCATATAATAATAAATTAAAGAATCTTCCAAGCAACAACATCCAAATTGCATTTAAATCCAGACATTTTGCTAAAAATACTCCAAGACCCTGTGCCAAATAGGCATAAAATGGATTTTGAGCAAAAGCAGAGTTGAAATATGATGGAGTATAATTTATTTTCTCGTCATCTACATGTGTATTAAATACATTTGCACCTGCATTGTCAAAAATGAGGTTACACTTGCAATTGTTTTATAACCGTTTGCAGTTGTATTTGGGATTGGCACATAGCTGGTTGATAATTCTCCGGTTGATACTATTTCTGAGCGAACAAAATGCTCACTTTCATCAGATACATCATAGATTGGTGTTAAAAATAAACTTATTATTCCAAATATTATTATTAGCACCAGTGCGACTTTATGTAAATTTTCATTGTTTTTTGTATAATATGCAATGGAAAATATTCCTGCTATTAGCAATATACAAAACATAAGCACTTCAAATTCGGGATTTGAAAAGTTTGCCCTATATGTGAAATACAGGCTGAATAAGCTTAATATTAAAGCATATATTCCAATGAAATATTTCTTATTTTCTAATTTAAACATTTTAATAACCTTTATTTATATTAACATTGATAATTGTATTCTATTTCTAGCTAAATCAACATCTAAAACCTTAACATCAACAATATCTCCGACACTTACAATATCCAGAGGGTGCTTTACAAATTTATCAGCCAGCTGTGAAATATGAATTAAACCGTCCTGATGAACTCCAATATCTACAAAAGCACCAAAATCAACAATATTTCTAACAGTTCCTTGCATAATCATGCCTTCTTCCAGATCATCTATTGATAAAACATTTTTTCTTAAAACAGGTTTTGGCATGTCTTCACGAGGATCTCTTCCAGGTTTTTAAGTTCTTTAACAATATCCTGCAGGGTAATAACACCAACGTCTAACTGCTTAGATAATTCATCAATTCAGGTTATCTAATTTTAAGTTATCTGAACCGATATCTGCCAAACTGTATCCCAATTTATCTAAGAGTTTGACTGCAGCATCGTAAGATTCGGGATGTATTGTAGTGTTGTCTAAAGGATGTTCGGGATTGTCTATTTTTACAAATCCTGCACATTGCTCAAAAAGTCTTTTACCAAGTTTTTTAACATTTAAAAGTTCATTTCTATTGTCAAATTTACCGTTTTCTTCTCTGTAGCTAATAATATTTTTAGCAGTTGATTTAGTAATTCCAGAAACATAATTAAGTAAGCTAGGTGATGCAGTATTTAAATCAACACCAACTTCATTAACTGCTCTTTCAACAACTCCTCCTAAAGACTCCTTTAGCTGTTTCTAATTCATGTCATGCTGATACTGGCCAACACCAATGGATTTGGGGTCAATTTTAACAAGTTCAGCTAACGGGTCCTGCAGTCTTCTAGCTATTGAAACGGCGCTACGTTCCCCTTCATTAAAATCAGGAAATTCTTCATCAGCTAGTTTACTTGCAGAATAAACAGATGCACCAGCTTCATTAACAATAATGTACTCAACAGAAGTGTTTTTAATTATATCTGACACTATTTCTTCAGATTCTCTTGAAGCAGTTCCATTTCCAATAGCTATTACATCAATATCATATTTTTAATCAAATCAAGCACGACTTTCTTGGATTCTTTAACTTTATTTTGAGGTTCAGTCGGGTATATTAATGATGTTTCTAAAACCTTGCCTGTCGGATCAATAACAGCTAATTTGCAGCCTGTTCTGAAAGCAGGATCCCAGCCTAAAATAGTTTTTCCACTTAAAGGACTTTCCATAAGAAGCTGACTTAAATTTTTAGCAAAAACTTCAATGGATTTCTCTTCAGCCTTTTTAGTTAGATAACTTCTAATTTCCCGTTCAATAGCTGGTGAAATTAAACGTTTATAAGAATCTTTAATGGCTTCTGTAATGATTGGAGTAGTATAAGGATTGTGTTCAATCATTTCAGGAACTTTAGAGCAGTTTTTAAGAGTATGTCTTTTAAGATATTGAATGATATCATCTTCTTCAATATCAACTTTTCCTCTAATAATTCCTTCATTTTCTGCTCTGTTAATAGCTAATATCCTATGTGGGGGAATTTTAGATAGTTTTTCTGAATAATTAAAATAAATTTCATATTCTGAAGCTGATTCATCTTTAGTTTTAGCTTTAGTTTCAATTAATCCATTGTAAAAAGTGTTCTGTCTGATTTTTTTTTCTGAAACCTGAATTATCAGAAATAATCTCAGCAATTATGTCCTGTGCTCCTTTAATAGCTTCCTGTGGTGTTTTAACATCACCGGTAACATAATTTTGAGCTATTTTAGAAACAGGTTCTTTAATTTCTTGAGCTAAAATAAGATTGGCCAATGGTTCCAGACCTTTTTCTTTAGCTATTGTTGCACGTGTTCTTTTTTACTTTTATAAGGTCTATATAAATCATCAAGCTCAACTAATGTTTGTGCATTAAGAATCTGATTTTTTAAGGTGTCATCTAACTTTCCTAAGCTATCGATTCGCTCAATGATTTTAGTTTTTTATCTTCCAAATTTCTAAGATATTTAAGCCTTTCATCAAATTTTCTTAAAAGCTCATCATTTAAAGAGCCGGTAACATCCTTTCTGTATCTTGCAATAAAAGGAATAGTGTTACCATCATCAATTAACTTGATTACTTTGTTAACTTGCCATGGTTCCAGGTTTAATTCTTTTTCGAGTGTTTTAGCTATCATTAAAATTACATTCCTATATATTACAAGAAATTATCTTTTTTTAATTAATATAATTTCATCTTTTAAAAATTCATATTCAGAAAATTCTTCAAAAAATCGAAAAGTTTAAGTTGTTTATCTTCCAATATAGAATATGGAGCTTTTATATTGTCTTTATTCATATTAATATATTAGCTCCACTTAATATATTAAATTTACTATCTTATTTTAAAAAATAAAAGCCAAAAAGCATTTAAAAATTTTTTGAAATTAAAAATTCAAATCACCAAAGTCCTTGACAGAGCCAAATCAAAATTATTAAATTCCTGCAATAAATTTTGAGCTTATTTTAAAACTTTATTATATACTGAAAAGATACTATGATTTAATCAAAAACTTTATTATATACTGAAAAGATATTATGATTTAATCAAAAACTTTATTATATACTGAAAAGTTAGTGGTGTAATAAATGGTTAAACGAGAATTATATATTGATAAAATCAGGCCTTTAATTGATAAGGATATAATTAAAGTTATAACTGGGATTAGAAGGTGTGGAAAATCCTATTTTTTAAATTTAATAGTTGAAGAACTTAAAAATAATGGGATTAAAGATGAAAATATAATTTTAATAAATTTGGAATCTATGAAATATAATTCTTTAAAAACAAAAGAAGAACTGGATGATGTTGTTTTAAATTTAACTAAAAATATTTCTGGCAGGTTTTATCTTCTTTTGATGAAATACAAAATATTGAAAGATGGGAGAAAGCAATAACTGGTTATAAAGTTGATTTTAACTGTGATATTTACATTACTGGATCTAATTCTAAATTATTGTCTGGCGAACTTGCAACATTTTTAGCTGGAAGGTATATGGAAATAAAAATGTATCCTTTTTCATTTAATGAATTTTTAAGTTATAAAGGTGGTAACAATGAAATGGAACTGTTTCAAGAGTATTTTAAATACGGTGGAATGCCATTTACTTTAGAATTAAATTCTCAACAAAAAATAGATTATTTAAATGATATTTATAATTCCATTGTATTAAAGGATATAGTTGAAAAATATAAGTTAAGGGATGTTAATTTATTAAATAGACTAATTTTATACATATTGGACAATATTGGAAATCCTTTTTCAGTTACTGGTATTTCTAAGTATTTGAAACATTTTAATATAGGATTTTCAAATAATACTCTATATAATTATTTGCAATATTTGGAAAATGCATTAATAATCTCTAAATTGCCGCGAGAGGATATTCAAGGCAAAAAATTATTTAAACTATCTGAAAAGTATTATGTTACGGATCATGGTTTTGCAGCAGCACTGCTTGGTGAAAGACAGCAGAATATAGGTGGAATTTTAGAAAATATTGTTTATATTGAATTTTTAAGACATGGCTATGATGTTTCTGTTGGCAGAATTAAAAATTATGAAATTGATTTTATCTGCAGAAAAAACAAACGGAAAGTTTATGTTCAAGTTTGTTTCCAATTAAATTCACCTGAAACTCAAGAAAGAGAATTCAGACCTCTTAAATTAATTGATGATAATTTTGAAAAGATTGTTATAAGCATGGATGATTTTGATTTTTCCTGTGACGGGATTAAACATTTAAATATGATTAAGTTTTTAAAAGAATTTATCTAGGATGTGATATTATGGCAGATTTTGAAGAAGTTGTAAATACAAGACGCAGTATTCGTGAATATGACCCAAAGGAAGTGGAAGATGAAAAATAGAAAAAATTCTTAAAGCAGCTATGCAGGCTCCTGGAAGCAGACTTAAAGCTGAGCCATGGGAATTCATTGTAGTTAAAAATAAGGAAACCCTTAAAAAAATAGGTGAAATAAAACCTAGAGTCACTGATGCTCCAGTAGCTATTGTACTTGTAGCCAATATTGAAAGAGCATTTTATAAAACAATGTGGCAGCAGGATATGAGTGCAGCAGCTGAAAATATGTTACTTGAAGCTTGCAATCTGGGTTTGGGAGGTCTTTGGAATGGAGTAGCTCCTGAAGAAGAACGTATGAATAAAATAGCTAAATTAGTAGGTATTAATGATGAAAATCTGAAAGTATTCTGTTTAATTACATTAGGCTATCCAAAAGAAGGTTTAAAAACGAGTTTATGGATAAATTTGATGAGTCAAGAATTCACTATGAAAAATACTAAACATTTATACTATTTAAATAACATATGTATATAAAGTATTAAATTATTATAGGTGAATTTATTGTCTTGGCTTGTTGTGCTTCTTGTATTTTTTATTAGCTGCATTTAAAACAGAAAAACCTAAAAAATATATGAAGGTTTCTGTTATTATTCCTGCATTTAACGAAGAAGAAACAGTAGCTAATGTTATTAAAGTTGTTAAAAAGGTGAAATATGTTGATGAAGTTATTGTAGTTAATGACGGATCAACAGACAGGACTGAATCAGAAGCTAAAAGTGCCGGGGCAATTGTAATTAACCATGAAGTAAACAGAGGTAAGGGGAAGCTCTTACTACTGGTTATAAAAAATCTGACAGTGATATTATTGCATTTATCGATGCAGATATTCATAATTTAACTTCTAAAAAGTAGATGCTATGATCAGGCCGATTTTAGAAGGCAAAACCGATATTACTAAAACTAAATTTGCAAGAGAAAGTGGCAGAGTAACAGAGTTAACTGCTAAACCTCTTTTAAACTTTTTTTTCCCGGAAATTTCATTTGAACAACCTTTAAGTGGGCAGTTTGCTGCAAAAAGGGCTGCTTTAAAAAAAATAGATTTTGAAAAAGATTATGGTGTTGATGTTGGTATTGTTATTGATGCTGATGTTTTAGGTATTTCTGTAGAGGAAGTGGATATTGGAGAAATTGAACATGACATGTCTCCATTATCTGATTTAAATTTAATGGCTAATGAAGTTGTAAGAACAATTATTGACCGTGCTAACAAGTATGGTCGTGTTGTAATGATTGATGAAATTGGTTACTTTATCAGAATGTCAATTGTAGGATTGTCCTTAATTATTTTAGGATTATTTGCAATATTTTTTGTAAAGCCTATTCCTTTAGCTGTAGGAGTTATTGTTTCTATTGTAGGTCTTATAATAGCTATCTGTTATATTATTAAAGTAATTATAAAGTCTGTTGTCATATATAGAAAAGCTCCAACAGGCAATTTAATTAAATCATTTATTAAAGTTCATTTTCCATTAATTATTTCAGTTATTATTCTGATTTTAATGATTTCAACATTTATTGGAGCAGCTACTTTTGAAGAAGGCACTATTTCTATTGAACCAAGTTCCAGAAATTTAATTATTTTTGCAGATGACAGCAACAATACAATTTCTGTAAGAGGTCCATATACTGTAGACTCTGCAATTGAAAATGAAACAGATGTAATTCGCATGCCATCAGATAGCTTACAGACATTAGGTATGAATTATGGTGACACTCTTGTTGTGAATGGTGTGCCTTATGTAATAAATGATACTCGAAATGGAGAAGGAGATATATTAAGACTTCCTATTGATGCTAAAAATACACTTAATCTGGAAGACGGTGATGTCCTGCAGGACAGCCGTTTAAGTCAAATCTTTGAAGGAACAGTAGTACATCATATTTTCAACAAAGGCAATGTTAGTTTAGATGAGTCATACATCATATCTCCAAAAGGTGGGAATAGTTATTCCTACAGCATATATTTGGATAATGAATCAATAGCTAATTCAACAGCAATATTTGGAGATAATAGTACTTTATGCTGTAGCTTTAAATCAGGAAGAAATAGGAACAATTGATTATCAGAATGCTTCATTTACAAATAATACTCAAAGCTTTTATTATGACGGTCATGTAATTGAAATTAAATTTGAAAATAGCACTGTTAATTCAATAAAACATATAACTAATATTAATCAGGGATTCTTTATTAATTTAAATTTATAAAAGTAAAAAAAGAAAGTTTATGATTTGTCATAAACTTTTACAGCTTCTTCAACATCATTATAAAGTCCAAGAGCTGCAAGAGCACCAACTTTTCCTTGGTCTCCTTTAACAGCTATTAAATCAATACCTAATTCTTTAGCTGTAGCTTCAGCAGTTTTAATATCCATCATTCCAGACTTGGTAGCTATTGAATACTGTCTTAATTTTTCAGGAATTTCTAATCCTTCTAAAACTGCAATTGCGGTTTTATCAGATAATGTATCTCTTTTAAGAATTTCTACAGTTCTTTTGATTAATTCTTCTTTTTTTTATCTTCAGGCACTGCAAAAGTTAATGCAATTGAAACGCAATTTTGTGTTTTGTGTGGGTTATGGGGATATAACTGAACAATAATGTGATCCAAATATTCAAATCCTTCATTTTTAAGTTCAACACCTAAATTATGAGCCATTGTCCAGGTAGCACCAGCATCTTTAATATCAGTATCATCGACACCAATAACTACTTTTTCAAGTTTAGGGGTAACTACTCTGGCTCTTCCTACTTTAGAACCTCCCCCTTCTTCAAGAAGTTCAATGTATTTAACACCTTCGCCCATTCCTCTACACATTCCAGCACCTACACCAGCTCCAGCAAGGCCTGCATGAGTTACTTTGACTTCATCTCCATCAACAATAATCTCATCAATTCCTGCTGCATTAAAACTAGCTTTTAAATCAAGTGGAGCACAACCTATATGGCATGAATAAACATGTTTGTTTCCATCTCTGTATGCAGAATCAATTAAATCACTGTTGTTTTTGTATTGGTAAAGTAACCAGTGTGATCCTGAAATACAAGGGTGGAATTCAACGATTTCGACTTTATCTCCATCTACCATTGTCAATACTTTTTTGGTAGGGTGCAATCCAGGGGTCATTAAATTTTTCTTTTAACTGATCAGGTTTTAGAATTTCCATGTAATCATCTAAATTTCGTTTAATCTATCGCACATTTTAATAGCTGCTTCAACAGCTCTTTTACCGTAATCTACACGTTTGTGTGCATCTAATCTTGTCATACCTGGTCCGCTGATTCCTAAAGCTACTGGTTTTTCGTATTCTAAGGATAAGTCAGCTATTTTACGGGATGCATGCTGTGCTACAATTTGGTCGTGGTCTGTAGCTCCTTCAATTACTGCTCCAAGAGTGATTACTGCATCAATTTCATCTTTTTTCAAGTAATTTTTTAATAGCTAATGCCATATCAAATACTCCAGGAACGGTTACTACCTGTGTAATTTCACAGTCTCTGGATTTAGCTTCTTCTTTAGCTAAACCTAACATCATCTGAGTTATGTCATAATTAAATTCAGCGACTACTGCGCCTATATTATATTTTGCCATTTTAAGTCCTCCAATTAGATAACCATTAACATAAAACTTGCAACACCACTTAATACCATAATTAAGATGATAAAAAGTGCAGCTGCTCTTTTTTTATCGATTTTCATATTATTTTCCTCATTTAGATAATATTATAATTTAAGATTTTTATTATTATTTAAATTTTCTTTTTAATTTTTCTTAATTTTTCAGTGGCCTTCCAACTATTTGAATTTAATATTTGGGAATTAATATTTTCTAATTCACTGATTTTATTTTCATATTCACTGTCTTTTCTAAACTCTTCTTGGCATACATCAATTAATTCGGATATTTTTTGGGTTAATTGTATTAGTCTTTGATGATAGTACTCTTCTGGATTAAGGTCATTATTCAAAACATTATTTTCAATATTTAGTTTGTCTTTTACAATATTTTCAATGGCTGTTTTTCCAGAATCAATATTATTTAATTTGGATTTGTAATCAATATCTAAGTTGTCCATTACACTTTCAGATTCACAAACTCCCCAAATTGAACTTCCACTGCCTTTATAGTCGGAGATTTTTGAAGGCAGATATGGATTAATTTTAAAATTGCCTTTTGGCTGTCTTCAACAAGCAAAACATCAAATTTTGTTGTAAGGTTTAAAAATTCTAAAAAATCAACTGAAGGGTTTAAAATAGTTTTTTCATATATTTTTGAACTTAATACCTGTTGGAATAGAGTTATAGATGATGTAAATATGTGTAAACGAATTTTATTTCTTATATTTTCATTTAAACTATCAAATGCATTTATAAAGTCTTCAAAATGTCTATTGCTGTATATATCCCCGAAATATGCTAAATTTAAGTAGTTATTGTCTATATTATAGCTACTTTTAAAAGCATAGTAATATTTCATATCTAATGTGGGATGGGAGCTAATTTTAGCTTTTTTTATTAACAATATCTTTAACATCATAGGGATTGGTGCTAATCATAACCTCTTTCTGATTTTTATTGGTAAAGATTATCTCATCACACAATAAAAAGGTTAAATACTCACAAATGCAGTTTATATCATCATTAACTGATAAATTCAGATTTAATTTTTCATTAATCCTTCCAATGTAGTCTTCATCCTCAATAGCTACACTTAATTTGTCTTTTCCGAAGGCATAAATTAATGGATCTGAAAATTCTGCACGCCAATAGGTTTCAGGATGAGCTAATTTATATTCAATCGCTAAAAAATGGGAATGTACAAAATTGGCCCTACTGTAAATTTTATCATAGACTTCTGCATTGTCTAAAGCAGTCATTGATTTTTTTACAAAGTTTTTAATATTTTCCCAGCCAGTGGAAAAATTGCTTTCAATTACTATTTTATTTATTAAAAATTGATTAACAATATTTTCAAGTGTAAAATCTTTATCTAATTCATCTAGACTTCCACAAATAACATCTACATTTTTTCTCAGTTAAAATTCTTTTAGCTACTGTATTGCTTGTTGCAGTGTTTGTTGGGCTAAAAGCATAAGATATTATTAATTCTCTTTTAGGATTATCTAATTTGGAGATATCTTCATTTAAATATTTAAATGGGAAAAAAATCAAAGTTATAACTATTTATATCTTCCAATACTTTTTATAATCCTCAGGATGTTTTTCCAAGTATTGATTTATTTTAAAAACTTGTCCTCCAGTTAATGTTTTTAAAAAACTGGTGACTTCTATTTTTTTAGCTCTTTTTATAATTCTTATTAATTTCATTAATTACTTTTAAACGGTCTGTAACATTAAAATCATAAGATAAAGGCATTCTTGAAATAGAATTATCTCTTAGCAGACGATAATAATTGGCACCTTGGTTTTTATCAATTATGTAAAATTCAAAGTCATAATCTGCATAAAGTTGAATATAATAGGCGATATCAACACCATTTTTTAAATCAGGATTAAAAAGTATTTTTTTTACAATATCAGTTGGAACTAATTTGTCTGTTGTAATTGTAAGCATTTCTCTTAAATTATCATAAGGATTTTTAAATAATCCTGATTTTTCTAATTTGGGAGTTAAATAAGAGTCTTTGACTTCACCGCTATTTTGATCAACATCATAAAAAGTTCCAATAACTATACGGTCTTTTTTAGCATATTCATACATTTTTTCAAAGTAATTATAGCTGATGTAGTCATCATCATCAATAAAATAGTGTACTCTTTATTTTATAAGTTCAATTCCATGATTTCGAGCATTAGATACTCCGGGGTCACTATAAGTTAAAATAATATTGATTTGAGGATTTTCCTCCTGGTATTTTTTAATAATGTCTGGTGTTGAATCTAATTCTCCGTTAACAATAAAAACAGCTTCAAAAAGATTTGGATTAATGGTTTGGTTAATTAAAGAATCCAATAATTTAGAAATAAATGCTTCTCCCTTGTATGTTGGGATAATGGCACTTATGCCTTTTTCTAAATTAGATTCTTTAATCATATGATTTCCTCTTATAATGCATTTTTTAACAGCTTGTGCTACTTCCATGGTAGTTGCACTGCCGCCTAAATCACCAGTTAAGGTTTTACCTTCACTTAATACTTTTAAAATAGCAGCATCAAATTTGTCAGCAGCATCATTTTCACCAAGGTATCTAAGCATCATAATTGCTGAGAGCATCATAGCTATTGGATTTGCTTTTTGCTGACCTGCAATATCCGGTGCTGAACCATGAACAGGTTCAAATAAAGCACCATCTGCTCCAATATTTGCTGATGGAATTAAACCAAGTCCGCCAACAAGTCCTGCACCTTCATCAGATAAAATATCTCCAAATAAATTGGTAGTTACAACAACCTGGAATTCCTGAGGCTGTGTTACAAGATACATTGCTGTTGCATCAACGTAAAAGTCTTCAGTATCAATATCAGGATATTTTTCGCTGACTTCATAGAATATTTCTTTAAATAATCCGTCAGTTTTTTTAAGAACATTAGCTTTGTGAACTGCAGTAACTTTAGTTCTGTTGTTGTCCTTTGCATATTGGAAAGCGTAATCAATAATACGTTCTTCAGCTTCTCTTGTAATAACACGTTTAGCTATTGCACAGTCTTCGGTTTCTTCTTCCTGGTCTGCAATGTATAATCCTTCTGTATTTTCCCTTACAATCATAAAGTCAACATTTTCAAATAATGATTTGGTGTTAGGATAAGATTTGACAGGTCTTAAATTAGCAAACATTTTCATTTCCTGACGGATTTTTACAATAACGTCTGCTGCAGTTTCTCCGGCAGCTCCAAATAAACATGCATCAGAATCCCTTACAATATCGATAGTTTCCTGAGGAAGAGGTGTTCCATGTTCTTCATTGCATTCGTCACCTGCTATACCATAAATATAATCAAAATCAACATCTAATTCGTCTAAAACAGACATTGTTGCTTCCATAACTTCTTTACCTATTCCATCACCTGGAATAACAGCTATCTGATATTTATTGTCTTTTTTGTTTGAGGTACTCAATTAAACCACCTTTTTCTAATATTTCTAACATAAATGGAGGTAATTTTTTTTTAAATGTGATTGTTTCTCCATTTTCGGATGTTATAGTTCCTTTATCCATGTCTACTTCTATTTTTTCTTCATTTTCTACAAGTTTACTTATACCTGGAGCTTCAAGAAGTGGAACTCCAACATTTGTAGCATTTCTGTAAAAGATTCTTGCAAATGATTCAGCTATTACTGCAGCTACTCCAACACCTTTTAAAGCTATTGGGGCATGTTCTCTGGAAGATCCGCATCCAAAGTTTTTGCCAGCTACAATAAAGTCACCTTTTTTGCATTTTTCATTAAATTTATCATCTAATCCTTCCATACAGTGTTGGGATAATCTTTCTTCATCTGTATAAATTAAATATCTTCCTGGAAGGATAATGTCAGTATCAATATCGTCTCCGAATTTCCAAACAGTTCCTTTCATATTCTCACTCCGGTGCAACAATTCTTCCTTCAATAGCTGAAGCAGCAGCTACTGCAGCAGAAGACAGGTAAACTTTTCCATCTGGACTTCCTTGTCTGCCTTTAAAGTTTCTGTTAGATGTGGAAAGGCTTACTTCTCCAGGTCCTATGATTCCGGTATGTCCTCCAAGACATGGACCGCAGCATGGAGCAGATACTAAAGCTCCTGCATCAACAAATATTTTAAGTAATCCTTCATCAAGTGCTTTAGAGTATACTTCTTTGGAAGCTGGAATAACTAACATTCTGGTTCCTTTAGCTACTTTTTTACCTTTTAATATTTTAGCAGCATCTCTTAAGTCACTAATCCTACCATTGGTACAGGATCCGAGGAATACTTGGTCAATTTCTGATCCACTTCACTTACTGCTTTAACATTGTCTACATGGTGAGGACAGGCTACTTGCGGTTCCAACTCACTTACGTCAATATCAATAATATTAAGTGACGGAGCATCTAAGTCAGTTTTAAATACTTTATATGCTTTGTTGGAACGGCTTTCTACATAATCAATAGTTTTTTATCAGGTTCTACTAAACCAGTTTTTCCACCCATTTCAATAGCCATATTTGTTAAAACCATTCTGTCAGAAATGCTCATATTTGAAACAGTTTCTCCTGCAAATTCACAGGCTTTATATGTTGAACCGTCAACGCCTACCTGGCCGATAATATTTAAAATAACATCTTTAGCATAAACATTATCTTTTAATTCACCGGTGATTTCAAATCTGTTGGTTTCAGGTACTTTAAACCATAAATTACCTTCTGCAAATACCATAGCCATATCTGTAGAACCAATTCCTGTTGAAAACGCACCTAAAGCTCCATGAGTACAGGTATGTGAATCTGCACCAACAATAACTTCTCCAGGAACAACATGTCCTAATTCTGGAAGAATCTGATGGCAGACTCCTGCATTAACATCATAAAAGTTTTCAATTTTCTGTTCTTTAACAAATTTTCTCATTATAATATGATTGTTAGCTGAGTCGATAGAATCAGCTGGAACTTGATGATCGAATGGTATTACAATTTTGACGGGTCCCAGACTTTAGTAGCACCAATTTTCTCAAAAGATTGTACTGAAAGAGGTCCGGTTAAATCATGAGTCATTGCAACATCAATATTGGCGATAACAATATCTCCAGCCTCAACTTCGTCTTTACCAGCTGCTTTAGCTAATATTTTTCAGACATTGTTTTTGGCATATTTTTAAACCTCACATATTAATGATAAATATATAGATGCTTGTACTATATAAACTATTTTAGAATGGAGATTTGTTTATTTTTTCAAAATTTCATTTTTATTGAATATTAAAAATAGAGTATAAGTTTTTCCATTGATTTGTTATGTCTGTATTAGTATAAGGTATTCCGTCTAATTTTTCAACTAAAACATCACATTGCTTGCATAATTCTAAGTTTTTTCTGCTATTTTCTTTTTTATAGAGAATTTCACGTATTTCTTTAGCTTTTTACCATTCCAAATATCTACAAGTTTTGCAGTGTTTAAATCTCCTAAAATAACTTTTCCAAAAGGATCACAACAGCATAATGGGACTTTACCGTCTGGTTGAACAACTATTTTGTTAAATGGTAATAAACAGGATGATTTTAAGGTTAAAATTTCATTTCGGTTGTCTGACTGCCCGCCTCTGCTTGTTAAAATTTGATTTTGAAGTCTTAAATCAATTAAAACTTTCTTTTAAGTTCCGGATGTTGGATACAATAGTCAAAAATTTCTTTTTACAGGTTCAATAAGTTGTATGTTATCATTATAGTTATCAATAACCATTAAATCCAAATTTTCGGTTAAATCAAGAAATTTGTCTATTGTTAATAATGTACCATTTGTATATAAGTAAATATAGCTATTTGGAAGCTCTTTTCTAGCATATTCGGCATAATTATAGATTTCTTTATCAAGCAATGGTTCATTATTGGAATGGAGTGCAATAGCTCCATCATAATTAATTTCTTTTAGCTCTTTGATTATTTTTTTCAAACAGTTCTTTAGGCATTTTTTTATATTCTCTAGGGTCTTGATTCTTGTTAACAGGACAAAAGAGCATGTTCCGTTACATCTGTTAACAGTTTCAATTTCTATATTGTTAAATAATGGATTAGGAGTTGTTTTCATAAAATTATCAATTAAATTATAGATGTTCTGAAATATTTCTCCATCTTTTTGTTTGGTTTTAAATTATAATCTGTTTCTTCAGTATTTTCAACTTTTGAAACTTTTTTATTTGTTGATGGTTTTTTTAATTTATTTATTAATTTTTTAATATTGTTTGAAAACATAATCTTTAACCCCTTTTGTTTAATGCTTTTGTTTTTGAGGTATTTTTATTTTTTGTGGAATGTCGATTTATTAAAAACTTTAAATATTATGTATAATAAAATACTGTTCATGAATAACTCATTCTTTGGACGATTTAAAAAAAATGATAATCAGGTTATTGAAGAACAACCTCCAGTTTGGGAGGATAGGATTTTTGGGTAGAAACCTTGCAAAAAGATTGCATTTCCAGTATTAAACAATCTTAAAAGGGGTCTCTTAAGAAAAACATGTCTATTGAATCATTTAGCTCTGAAAGCAATAAATTTGCTCATCTTGAGGCATTTTCAAATGTTTTTAATGGAATTGCGCCGTGGTTAGAATTGGGACCTGATGAATCTGAAGAAGGTAAAATTCGTGAAAAGTATATTGTATTAACTTTAAAAGCTATTAGTAATGCAGTAAATCCAAATAGTAAAGATTATATTCTTTTTACAGAGCCTAAACAATCTTTAATGAGCATGGCTTTATTTGCTCAAGGTTTACTTAGGTCCAAAACTCAAATATGGAATAATTTACCAATGGATGTTCAAGCTAGAGTTATTTACGAACTTAAAAATACAAGGATAATTGCACCATATGAAAATCACTGGCTGCTATTTACTTCTATGATTGAAGCTACTCTTTTAGAATTTACTGGTGAATGTGATAGGGAACGTTTAACTTATAGTATTCGTAAATTTAGAGATGAATGGTATCTTGGAGATGCAATTTATGCAGACGGTCCTGAATTTGATGTAAATTACTATAACAGTATTTTTATTCATCCTATGCTTAATGATATTTTAAAAGTAATGAGAAAATATGGTATTAACGAAGGAGAGTTATTGGATGTTCAATTAATGAGATCCAGCAGATATGCATCTCAATTAGAACGTATAATTTCTCCAGAAGGTACATACCCTCTTTTAGGAAAATCACTGGCTTATCGTACAGGAATTTTCCATTTATTAGCTCAAGCAGCATTATTTAAAAAATATTGCCAAGAAATATGGAAACATCACAGGTTAGGTCAGCTTTAACTAAAGTGTTAAGAACTCAATTTGGAGGTCATCAAAACTTTGATAATAAGGGATGGTTAACTATTGGATTAAACGGCTGCCAAGCTGAAATTGCTGAAAAGAATATCAATACAGGCAGTCTTTATGGATGTTGTGCAATATTTTTACCTTTAGGTTTATCTTTCAATGATTCATTTTGGGTAGGTCCTTTTGAAGAATGGACTACTTTAAAAAGCTTGGAATGGTAATCCAGTAGAACCTGATCAATCAATTGATTTTTAATTTTTCTTTTTTCTCTTTTTATTGTTTCTAAAGTGTAAATAAGTTTCCGTAATTGTAAAGCTTAATGTCTTCAGGTACTTCTTTTATTATGTTTTTGTGTCAAATATAATTGCTTTTTCCATGTTTTCTTTGATTAAATCGTAATCAAGATCTTTAAACTCATCATGGTCACATAATATTAAAATAAGGTTTGCATCTTTGGTAGACTGCTTTAAATCAACATATTCTTCATTGGCTACATGGGGATCACAGATGCTTATTTCATAGTTGTCTTCTTTTAATTTAGCTATTATCTCATATGCCGGACTTTCCCTGTCATCACCAGTGTTTCCTTTATATGCAACTCCTAAAACTGCTATTTTGCCATTTGGTGTTATTTTTTAACATTTTCATATACAAATTCCGGCATTGAGTTGTTGGTGTCTCTGGCTAGTTTTATTATTTTTGCATATTCCGGTGCTTTTGAATAAATGAAATAAGGGTCAATAGCTAGGCAGTGTCCTCCAACTCCAGGTCCTGGTGAGTGCAGGTTTACTCTTGGATGTTTATTTGCCATTTCAATTACATCCAATGCATTTACTCCTATTTTAGTACATATTTTTGTAAGTTCATTAGCTAGTGCAATGTTAACGTCTCTAAAAGTATTTTCCATACATTTGGATAATTCTGCAGTTTTTGCTTCTGTTTTCATTAATGCACCTTCAACAAACTGACCATAAACTTCACTGGCTTTAATTGAGCATTCAGGGGTTATTCCACCTACAATACGATCATTATGTACTAATTCATACATGATTTTTCCTGGAAGGACTCTCTCAGGGCAATGGGCAAGGTATAAGTCTTTTCCTATTGTGTAACCGGCTTTTTCAAAAATAGGTTTAACATAATCATCCATAGACATTGGAGCTATTGTAGATTCAACAATTACAGTATTTCCTTTTTCCAAATAAGGAAGTATGGATTCACATGCACTGATAACATAACTTAAATCACATGTGTAATTTTCAGCAATGTATGGTGTTGGCACAGTTATTATAAATGCATCAGCTTTTACAGGTGTTGTTGAAGCAGAGTATACGCCTTTTTCAACAGCTTTTTTAATTATTTCACCAATTCCAGGTTCTTCAATATGAATTTTTCCCTGATTTAAAGTTTCAACAACCTTTTCATTAACATCTACTCCAACAACTTCACAGTGATTTTTTAGTAAAAAGTGCAGCTGTTGGCAATCCGATGTAGCCTTGTCCAATAATACAAATTTTCATAAATAAAAAGCCCCTTTTATTTTTCAAATAATTAAATATATTATGTTTATTAATATAAATAATATTTAGTTTTTATTAAATAAAAATAGGGATAATTATGAAAGTTTTAATTACAGGATCTAATGGGATGTTAGGTCATGATTTGACAGATGTTTTAAATGACAAACATGAACTTATACTTACAACATCTAAAACATTGGACATTACTGATAAAGAGCATACAGTTGAATTTATAAAAGAAAATAAACCTGATATAGTTATAAATTCTGCAGCATACACCAATGTTGACGGATGTGAAGAAAACCAGGAACTGGCTTTCAGTGTAAATGGGGAAGGTGTAAGGAATTTGGCTATTGGATGCAGAGAAGCTGACTGTCCATTAGTCCATATCAGTACAGATTATATTTTCAATGGCAAAATGACACTCCATGGGTTGAAGATGATGAAATTGGTCCTATAAGTGTTTATGGAAAAAGTAAACTTGAAGGTGAAGAGGCTACTCAGGAAATACTCGATAAATTTTTTATTGTTCGTACAGCATGGTTATATGGAATTAATGGAGGCAATTTCCCAAAAACAATGCTGGAAATGGCTAAAACACATGATGAATTAACAGTAGTTTATGATGAAGTAGGAACTCCGACATACACTCTGGATTTAGCAGAAGCCATTGGAAAATTAATAGAAACTGATTATTATGGTATTTATCATATTACAAACTCCGGAAGCTGTTCATGGTGTGAATTTGCAAAATATATCTTTGAAGTAGCAGAAGTAGATGTAAAAGTCACTCCGGTAACAGCTAGTGAATTTGCAAGACCTGCACCAAGACCTAGCTATTCAGTTTTAAATAATAAAAGATGGGTTGATAATGGTTTTGAACCTTTAAGAAGCTATAAAGAAGCTATTAAAGATTATCTGTTTTGTTTAAAAAATAAAAGAGAATTAGTTAATTCTCTTATTCTATTTTTATTGTGTTTCCTGTTTGGAAGTCGTTCCAGTAGGAAGTTATGATGTATTCACCTGCCATCAGTCTGATTCCTAATTTGGCAATACCGTTATTGTCTGTGAGTTTGTGGTAAAATACTCCGTTTACATTAAATGATACGTTTTGGTTGGCTATTGGTTTGCCCTGATTGTCTAATGTTTGTGCAGTGAAGCTGCTTCCGTCCAGGTATTTCATGTTTAAGTTTTTAGTAATTAATGTCGGCAATACATTGACTTTGTTTCCTATACTTAATCCGTCAACCATTGTGGTTATGATGTATTCTCCAGGTCTTAAAGAGATTCCCAGGCTTGCAATACCGTTTTCGTCTGTTTTTTGTGGTAGAATACACCGTTGATGTTAAAGGTTACTTCCTTGTTTGCAGCTAATGATCCGTCTTTGTTGTAGATGGTTGTCTGGAATCTGGAAGCATTCAAATAGTATTTTGTTAAATCATTTTGAACAATCAGTGATTTTACAGTAATATTATTACCTGACTGCTCACCAGTAACCAGATTTATTGCCGTTATAACATATTTGCCCGGATTTAAGTTAATACCCATCATAGCTATTCCTTTATCATTGGTGGTTTTAGTGTAAAAGACACCATTGATATTAAACTGAATATCTTTGTTTTTAAGAGGATTGCCCTGCGAATCAGTAAATATAGCATAATACTGAGTATTGTTTCTAAACATTTTAACAACGTCCAATCCTTTAACTGTCGGTTCAATAGTAACTTTCGCCTGCCTGGTTATCGGAGTATAGTTTAATAATCCTTTAAAGTTAACAGTTACTGTGTATATTCCACTGTCCAAGCTCAATCCTAAACTTACAACACCTTTTTCATCTGTTGTTTTAGTATAGGTTTTTCCGTTAATTGTTATTTCAATTGGAGCATCTCTTATAGGATTTCCCTGTTTGTCTGTTAAAGTAGCTATGAATCTTGTGCCGTCATGATAAGTCATTTTAACATCAGAAGCATTTAAAATAACATTATATTCAACAGATTTGATTTCAAAAGTTCCGTTGTCAGTAGCTCGAGAAATTTTATCAGTTCCTTTATATGTTGCAAAATATGTGTATTTGCCCTCTGGAAGCTTATCAAAGCTTCTGGAACCAACACCATCAGTTATTACTATTTTATAGAACTCTTTATTAAGTTCTAAAGTTACATTACCTGTAATTGGTTTTCCGTCTTCTGTTTTAAGAGTTGCACTAAATATTATTTCATTTTCACCTATTTCAACATTAACTTTCAATATACTTCTTGTTTGATTTATTACAAGTATTTTAGTTGTATTGGAACTTAAATAATTATTATCTCCATTATAATATGCATTTATGGTGTATGATCCACTTGTTAATGGTGAAATTAACCATGATGCATTACCATTGCTGATGGTTTTATTTCTTGGTGAATATAATCCTAAAATCCTGAAAGTAACATTTCCAGTTGCATCATCATTAACTACAGCATATATTAGGATATTTTCTCCTTCTACAATTTCTGAAGTTATGATGGTAATGTTGGATTGTGCTTTGTTGATATTTACTTGGATGTTGTTTGCGGATCCTTGATAAATATTATCTCCATTGTATCTTGCAGTTATTGTTTGTAATCCTGCATTAATTTTATTAAATGTAGCTTTAGCAGTTCCGTTTATTAAGTTAGCGGTTATTTCTTGATTGTCTACTTTAAATGTTACGTTTCCTGTTGCACCTGGTGTAACTTTTGCAGTTACTGTTATTTCTTCACCGTAGATGGTGTTGTTTTTGTTAATTGTGATTTCTGTTTTTTGATAAGGAGTTTTTAATATTGAATTCTAATGTTTTTGTATTATTTGTGTATTTGTCATCTCCTGAGTAAATTACTTTTAATGTATGTTTTCCTAATTCAAGATTAGGAATTTCTAATATTGACTTCTCCATTTTTAAGTGTTTTTACATAGGTTTTACCATCTAAAACAAATGTAATACTTCCAGTTGCAGTTTCTGGTAGTGTGACTTTAATTTCTTCTATTTCGCCTGCAAGTATGTCTTTAATATCTATGTTCATATTTGCAGGTTTTACTGTGATTGTGTTTTTTATTGCTGTTTTTCCATATATTGCGAGTATGGTGTATGTTCCTGCTTTAAGGTTTAATGGGAATTTACCAATTCCTTTAGAGTTTGTTTGTAAAGTATAGTTTTTGTTTTCTAATATGATTGTTATGAGTGCGTATTCGTATGGGTTTCCATCTAAATCTGTTATAAGTATTGTGTAGTTGGAGTTGTCTTGTTCTGATATTGTTAAGTTTTCACCAGTTAGTTTAACTTTACTTTCAAGTGTTATTGTAGTATTCCATGTTGCAGATTCATAGTAGCTATCACCAGGATAGTATACGTATATGTAGTTGTTTCCTCTGGAATATTCAACGTTAAATACTGCTTTTCCATTGGTTAAGTTTAATTGGTAGAATTTATTATTAATATAAACACCTACTGTACCTGTGCAGTTGTTTGGTGTTGTGATTACTGTTATTGTACCTGTTAAATTAATTTCATCGTATGTTACATTAACTGTAATTTTTGATGGATTTCTAAGCACTTTAAATGATGTAGAAGCATTACATGGAGAATATTTGGAATCTCCAGGATAATAAACAGTTATATTATAAGTTCCGTTATTTAAATTGCTTAGTGTAACATTGGTTATTGTGTCGTTTATAAATATTGTCTGATTTACTCCGTTTATGGATATTATAGCTTCTCCTCTCACATTTCCAGGATTTATTTTAATTGAAATAGTTGCATTTTCCCCTACTTTAACATCACTGGCATTAACAGTCATATTTGTTTCATAAGTTGTTACTTTAAATATTCCTGTTGCTGTTGTAGATTCATATTCACTATTCCCATATATTATTATCTTAAAGTTATGTGTTCCCAATGCCATATTTTTAACTGGTATTTCAGTGTCTTTATCACCATATATGTATAGAGCATCGCCTTTTGTTCTCCATCAATTAATATTATTCCATGTAATCTAGCATGTTCGGGTGTTAATCTAGCTATTAATTTCCCTGTTTCGCCTATTTTAAAGTCATCTATTGTTGCTTTTAATGTTGTTGGTATTTTACGAACAGTTAAGGAATTTTTTTGTAAATATTTTGAAATACTCATCATCTCCTTCATAGTTTATTTTAATAATATAATTTCCTATTTTAAGGTTGAGATTGTTATTTTTGCTTGTCCATTAACTAAATTTGTATATTTTTTTTCATTATTGATGATGTAGGATATGTTTCCTGTTGGTGTGTGTAGGTTATCAACACCAGCAACATTAACTGTAATAACTGCATCTTCTTTGTAGATAATGTCTGTTATGTTTATTGTCATATTTGCATATTTTTTTCCAATATCAATTATTACATTGGTTGATTGACCTCCACAATAAGCAGAGATAAGGTGTTGACCTTTTTATCAGTGAAATTATAATCTATGGTTGTACTACCATTTATTAATTCTTTAGTAATATTAGTTGGATTTCCATCGATTATTGTTGTTATTGTGACATTTAGTTTTGGTAATAAGTTCCAATCATTAAATGTTGTGTTCTGGTAGTTTTTAATTGCTGTGTTCAATTGTAGTGATGCATTGATTTTTATTATGTCATTAATATTTGTTGTATAATATTCTGAATCAAAACATAAAATAAAATAATTATTTACATTTACAGCATAAGAAGGTCCTACTCAATCATATTATTGGAAAATGGATCATTATTTATTCCAAAATAATTATAATCCACATTTGATTTACCCGTTTCACTATAAATAAAACTATATGGTGCCCAGGTATGAGCAGGGCTATCTCCATTCCAAGGTTTAGGTAATTGTGGTGTATTTATAAATAAATTATATTTTATGGTGATTTCACCAGAATTATATATGCTTAAGCTTCCAGTAGCTCCAGTTAGAGCTTGTTTCCAACCTAATACTTTATTAGCATCAAATATTGATTTTGTTATTGTAAGTTTTCCTTCATTAAAAGAGCTCCATAGTAATATGATGGATAACCACTGTGTATAGGAAGGTTGTTATTTTTAAATAATGAGTTAGTTATTGTTCCTTCTCCAGTTTCACCGTTATATACAATACCGGTTCCAGTGTTATTGAATAATGTAATTGTATCTAATGTCATTACTCCATCATTAGATATTGCACCACCGTTACTTTTAGATGAAATATATTGTGAGTTACATTGTGTTATTGTAGAATTAGTCATGATTAATGTTCCATTATTATATATTCCTCCACCACGTGAGTAAGTATATACATATAAATTAGGCATAGTTTGTTCAATACTTTTTGCTTTTGATTTTGTAATAGTTATATTGTTTATATTTAAATTTCCAGAATTATATATTGATCCACCATATGCTCTAAGTGCTGTATTATTATTAAATTTAGAGTTGGTTATAATTCCAGTTCCTGTAGTGTATATTGATCCTCCATCATTTCCATTTACATTGTTAAAAATGGAATTGGTTACTTTCATGTATTTAGTGTTATGTATTGCTCCTCCATCAAGTGTTGCTTTTGTTTGTATATAGGATTGGTATATTGTTGTTGGGTTTATTTTTTGGTAATTTGTTGAGTTTACTGTTAATTTTACACTTTGTGAAGTTATGTTTTCAAATAGTGTATTGGTTATTTCTAGTTGTCCTTCGTTTTTAATAGCTCTTGTTTGTATATTTGTAAATTTAGCATTGTTTATTGTTGTTGTCCCTGTTTTGAGGTTATATATTATTCCATACCACATAGTATTTTTTGTTATTTGTATTTCTGTTGGAAGTGTTATGTTATTAAAAATACTGTCAGTTATTTCTAATTGTCCTGTATTTTCTATTATTCCATTTTCAAGTGTTGTTTCTTGTGGAATGATTTTAGGATGACAGTATATTGGGTCAATATCTTCAATTGTTGTGTTTGTTATTTTCAATGTTTTTGTGTTAGTTATTGCTTTTCCTATCATTGTTTTAAAAGTAGTGTTAATTATGTTTAAGTTTCCACCATTATCGATTACACAATTTGTAGTATTGGTAAATGTTAAATTTATTAAAGTTACATGTGCATTTGAAGCTATTTTAAAAATGCTTTCTTGTTCTAATCCATTAAAAGTAGCATTATTACCTATTATTGTAATATTTTTATTTATACTTACAGTTTCTTTTAAATTAGATAATATGTTTATATTGGATAAATATATAGTATCTCCATTTTGAGCTAATTCTATTGCTTTTTGTATTGATTTTATAGAATTGGTCCATGAACTATTAGAATGAATTCTATTATTTATATTAATGGAATTACTGGTTAAATTAGTTAGTTGTGTTGTCTGCAATTTATCGAAAGATAATACATTTGAATATACTCCAAATACAAATACTGTTAAACCAGTTTTATATTGTACATGGTATGGAAATGTAATATCACATGTGTAAATGTTTGCTTCATTACCATCGTAATATTTGTATGGTGGTATATTTTGCTGTCCTAAAATTAATTGGCCAATTTGAGTATTATTCTCATAAATCTTTAGTGTAGTATTATTAAAATATTTTTCATCACACTTAAGGTGACTTGTCATGTGAATGTTTAGTGTTATATTTCCAGTGGTGTTAAATGTAGTGGTATCATTAATGGTTAATGTAAGTTTTGTTCTATAAATATCATTTTCTTCTGAATAAATATAATTATTTTGTATTATCGGTTCATGTTCTTTATTCCCGATTATCATATTCTCTTGATTATATTCGTTTATTTCTATATTTTCATTCATATTTATTACTGTTTGATTATAAGGGTCTTGTATATCTTCTGTTGCATTTACAGTTGATATTGTTAATATTATTCCAATAATCAGTAGTATTAATATGATTCTTTTTTTAATCATGATTTTTTCACACTCCTTTTTAATAATATTTTCAGTTTTTATTATGATTTTATTTATATTTATACTTTGTTTTTGAATTAAAATGAATAAGTTACCATAATTTTATTTTTATTTTGAATATTGGACAGTTAAATAATTTGTGGTTGTTTGGTTATTAGTTGTTTCAATATTTTTTTAATTCTTTTTAATATTTTTTAGTATTTTATTATTTTCAATGAATATATAATTATTTTTAATTTATTTGTTAAATATATTTATTCAGTGTTTGCGAAAATAATTGAAAATATTTAAATATAAGTTATTAATTTATATACAATTGTGCTTGATAAAATATAATTAATATTTGAGTACATGTTAATGGAATTTTTAAATTAAATTCTTTTTTGGGTAAAAAATGAATTACTTATTAAAATTCCTTTAAAATTTGGTTATAAAAACTAAGATTTAATTCGCAGGTAATGATTTAATGTTTAAGTCTAAGAAATTATTAATAATATCCTTATTATTAATATGTATTTTTAGTATAAGCATGGTTAGTGCTAGTGATGTTTCTGATACAGATGCTTGTGTCGATGAATCTGAAGTTAGTGTCTATACTTCCAATGTTGATGTTACATCAAGTTCTGATAGTGTAACACTAGTTGATAATTGGGCAGACTTAAAATCTAACTGTGAAAATGAAAATGGTAGTCAAAATATTAAATTAAATAATAATTTGGCTCCTGAAAGTCAAATTTTAATAAATCATAATGTGGTTATTACAGGTTCTACCGGTACATATATTGGTGGAAGTGATGAAAGTAATATAGCAACTTACAGCTATGTTCCTTTTTACACAACTGCGAGTAATGTTAATATAACCTTGAAGAACCTCAAATTCCAGAATTGTGGTGGAAATATTCTCATGCAATTTAATGGAAATGGTAATTACATATTAGATAACTGTAGTTTTTACAATGTAAATGCAACAAATTCTCATCAATCTGTTGTTTACTTAAACTTAGGTGAAGGAATTATTGAAAATTGTAATTTTACTAAATGTACTACAAGTTTTGGTACTGTTACTAATCATAATGCTGCAAGTACTACAAATGTTCATATGGTTGTCCGTAATTGTAATTTTGAAGATAATTATGCAACAACTGAACCTGGTGCTATTAATAACTGTGGTCAATTAGAAGTTTATAATTCTAATTTCACACGTAATGGTGCATATTGGTGGGCTGGAGCAATTCATACTCATTATAGAGCAAACACTACTATTGTAGGTTCTATTTTTAAAGACAATGTTGCTGGATGGAATGGTGGAGCTTTATATACTTACAGTACTTTAAGTATATTTAATTCTACATTCATCGGTAATAATTGTACTACAAATAACGGTGGTGGAGCAATAGGTGCATATAATTATGGAAGTAACTTTGATATATTAATCGACAATTGTTATTTTGTGGATAATAATAATACCTGCAAAGATAATGGTAGAGGTGGAGCTATTTCTACTTTAGGTGCAGGTAAACTTCAAATATATAATACTGATTTCACAAATAATGATGCAGCAATAGGAAGAACTATTGCAGTATACGGTTCTTCAAATACTACTTTTATATATCATAATGGTAAGATTGTTGATCCAAAAGGTGAAAACGGTACAATAGCTATTAATGGTGATGTTAATGTTTCTGTTACAAATGTCACTGTAAGTTATGTTAATGAAACTGGTAATGAAACAAATGATACTAATGGAAATACTGGTGGAAATTCCTCTGTTGTAGTTCCACCGGATTATGCAGATAAAAATACTCCTACTTGGAATGCTACTTTATCTGATAATTTAGCGGGTACTCCAGTAATTGGTGCTGATGGAAATATTTATGTTCCTAATGGTCAATATGTATATTGTTATTATAGTAATGGTACTTTAAAATGGAATTTCACTACTCAATGGGGTTATTTCCATGAATTAGCTATTTATAATAATCTTTTATTTGCTCCAGCATATGGAGATACATTATATATTTTAAATATTAATGATGGAACTTTAGTTGCAAATTTCACAAATAATTATCAGGCTTCTAGTTATTTTGCTCCTGTATTTGGAAAGGATGGAACAATTTATATTTCAAGCGAATATGGATATGGTAATGATAATAATCTTTGGATTGCTATGGTGAAATTTGGTAATACTGCTTCTGTAACTAATACTTATTATTATGCCGGTAGTATTTGTCAAATTGATAATGTGCCTTATGGTACTCAAGCTTTACTTTCTGCTCCTGTTTTAGATGGTCAAAGTAATATTTGGGTAAATACTATTTATGGTCTTATGTGTGTAAATCTTTCAAATGGTCAAACTATTGTGTCTAATATTACTGGAGTTATTGGTACTCCAGTTGTAGGTAGTAATGGTGTAATTTATTATTTAAGTAATAATAGTAAGGTATATGCAAGAAATGCTGCTGGAGAACTATGGAATGTAAATATTAATGGTACTTCTGGAACTACTTTAATAATTGATAATACTAATAATACTTTATATACTGTAAGTGCTGAAGGGTATATATATAAAATTGATATTGATACTCATAAAGCTCAACTATGGTATAATGAGAGCATTAATCCTGTTTCATCAGCTATTGTATGGGCAAATAATGTTTTATATGTTGGTGATGATCAAGGTATTGTTTGGGCAATCAATAATGAAAATCATGTTATTTGGGCTTTTAATGCGAGTTCTGCTATTGTTGGAGGTTTTGCAATAAATGGTAATACTATTTATGCTGGAAATTCTAATGGTACTTTTTATGCTTTACCTATTGCAAACACTTTTCAAAGTTTAAATGTTCAATCTTTGCTTAAAAATAATATTATTATGAGTAGTGTATTATCTGTTAGTAATAAACAGGTTTTAGGTAGTATAACTTATAAAAATATTTATGTTTCACCAAATGGTACTGGTGATGGATCATCAATAGATAATCCTATTGCTCTTAAAAATGTAACGGAAATATCTAGTAATACCATAGTTCATTTTGCTGATGGTTTTTATACATTGAATGAGGCGCAGACAGGTAAAATTGATATAACACGCCAAAATAATATTGTATTTCAAGCAGACAACCCTGGTAAAGCAATATTAAATTCCCCTGTGAATTTTTATGGAACGTCAATTGGACTGTCAAGTAATTTTACTATTAAAGGTTTGGTTTTACAGCTCCAAATACTTATTACACAGGAGCTATGGTTAAGACGAACATTGTAAGTAATATTCTAATTGATTCCTGTATTTTTGAAAATTCTAAAACAGCCGGTTTTGTAAGTTGTGATGGAGAGGCATATAATATTACGATTAATAATTGTACTTTCAAAAACCTTGATACAACAAAGACCCGTTCCACAGTAACTCCATGCTTTGTATTTGGATCTAATGTTAGTGTAATTAATTGTAATTTCCAGAATATTTCTCTTTATGACAGGAGTGGAACACTATTATATGTGAATGGTCTGGCTGTGATAGAAAATTGTACTTTTATAAACAATTCTATAAGGATATATAATCAAGGGACTACTGCTCGTGGAGCCATAGTTAAGATGTTTCCTTATTATCCGTTCCCAGGTGAATCCTATCTCACTAATTGTGTTTTTCAAAATAATTCTTGTCGTTATGATGTAGAGTTTGAGACTAAGGGTTATTTAAAGAATAATACATTTGATAAAGGAATAGGAATAGCTAATTTCGATTATGGTGTTAGGCTTTTATCTGCAACTAATACTGTGGTTTTAGATAATAAAACTGTTGATTGTGTTGTTGGAGATACTGTTAGAATTAATGCAACATTAAAATTATTATCCCCAATTACTAATATTACTTCATATCAATTTTACTTTCTCATTAACAATGAAAAATGTTTCCCTAGCGACTGGGGAGTTGGTGTATTTTATTATGATTATAAGGTAACTAAAGCTGATTTAATTACTATTAGTGCGGTTTGTGAGACTGTACCATATACTTTAATTTATACTGGTGCTTTGCATGCTAGATTAGCTTCTAATATTTCATTAGAAAATGTATCCAGTATAAAGTATGGTGATAATGTTACTTTAGTAGCTAATTTACCAAGTGAAGTTACTGGAAATGTAACATTTACAATTAATGGTGAAAATTACACTGCTGGTGTTAAAGATGGTGTTTCTAGAGTAACTATCAATAATTTAGGTGCTGGAAGTTATAATGTATCTGCTAAATACTTAGGAGACCTTACTTATAGTACTAGTGTTTCTAATACAGTTTCATTTAATGTAAGTAAAGTAAATTCTACTATGAATATTAATGTAAAAGATATTAATTTTGGCGAAATTGCATTTATAACTGTTAACTTACCAGTTAGTTCAACTGGAAATGTAACTTTCATAATAAATAATAAAAATTACACTGCTAGTGTTAAAGATGGTGTTGCTAAATTAGAATTAGGTAATTTAACAAGTGGAACATATAATATTATTGCTAAGTATGATGGTGATAATAATTATAACCCTTGTGAAAATACTGCTTCATTTAAAGTAAACAAACTTGAATCCAGTTTAAAAATCACAGTAAGTGATGTTAAAATAGGTGAAGATGTAATAATAACTGTTAATGCTCTAAAAGATGCTACTGGTAGTATTACTTTTGATGTTAATGGTAAAATTGAAACTGTAAGTTTAAAAAATGGAGTAGCTACTTTAACATTACCAAAAGTAAAATCTGGTGAGTATAACATTAGTGTAACTTATGCTGGTGATGATAACTATTTAGCAAGTAGTAATAGTAAGCTCATTTAAAGTAAATAAACTGGAATCTAATTTAGTTATTGATATTGGGGAAGTTAAATTGGGTGAGGATGTAATAATAAATGTCAAAACACAAAAAGATGCAACTGGTACAGTAACTGTTACAATAAACAATATGAAAGAGGTTATAACTGTTGTTAATGGATTAGCTAGTTATACATTATCAAAAAGTAACTGCAGGAGTATATAATATTTCTGCAACTTACAGTGGTGATGATAAATATTTAGCAAGTAGTAATAATACTTCTTTTGCTGTAAATAAGTTTAATTCAACTGTATTGGTTAATGTTTCTAATATTCGTGTTGGTGATGAAGAAATTATTACAATTGTAGTGCCTAATGATGCTACTGGTGTTGTGGAAATTATTGTAAATGGTAAGAAGGAAACTTTAAATTTAACTGGTGGTGTTGCTAGTTTAGTTTTAGATGATTTAGTTGCTGGTAATTATAATGTTACTGTAAATTATAGTGGTGATGATAAATATTTAGCAAGTAGTAATAGTAAGCTTCTTTTGTTGTTTCTAAAATTGATGATTATCAAATAATTGTTGCAACACCTGGTATTATTGCTGGTGAAAATGGAATTATCTATGTTTCCTTACCTGATGGAGCAACAGGAACAATAACTGTTAAAATAAACAATAAAACTTATGTTGTTAATGTTACTGGTGATGTAACAGAAATAGTTATTGATCCTTTAGAAGAAGGAGTAGTTATGATTACCACAACATATTCTGGTGATAATAAATATGCTTCTAAAGTGGAAAATGGTAATATAACTGTTGTTCATAATCCAAAAGTTAATTTGGATATTGAAAATATTACTATGATTTACAAAGATGGCACAAGATTAATAGCTAAATTAACTGATTATTTAGGTAATCCTATAGCTAATGCAACTGTGTACTTTACCATTAATGGTCAAACTTATAATAAAACAACTGATGCTAACGGCACTGCTTCAATGGGATTAAACTTAGTATCTAATGTTTATCAGGTTACTGTTTCTTATAAGGGTTCTGATAAATTTGATGCAGTTTCTAAAAACATCACTGTAACTATTAATCCAACTATTGTAGCTGATAATTTAGTTAAAATGTATCAGAACGCTACCAGATTCTATGCTAAATTCACTGACAGTACAGGAAAAGCACTGGCTAACACTCTTGTTAAATTTAACATTCATGGTGTATTCTACAATAAAACAACTGACAAAGACGGTGTAGCTGATTTAGGTATTATGTTAAGACCTGGATCCTACATTTTAACTGCTTACAACCCAGTAACAGGTGAAGAAAAAAAGGATTTAACATAACTGTAAAATCATTAATCATGCAAAACGATTTAACCAAATATTACTTAAATGCTTCTAAGTTCCAAGCAACTGTCTACAACAAAGACGGATCTTTAGCAGTAAATAAAGAAGTAACATTTAACATCAACGGTGTGTTCTATCACAAAAAAACAGATGAAAATGGTGTTGCAAGCTTAGGAATAGCTTTAAGACCAGGAAACTACACTATTACAACAATGTATGACGGATTGGATATTGGAAACAAAGTCACTGTCATGCCAACTTTAGTAACAAAAGATCTCTATGAAGTACCTTGACGGCAGCAATTTCACTGCTTTAACTTTAGATGGTCAAGGTAAACCATTAGCTAACCAAAATGTATCATTTAATGTAAATGGTGTATTCTATCACAAAGTTACTAATAAAGACGGTATTGCAAGCTTAGGAATCAGATTAATGAGCGGCGAATACATCATAACTTCCTACTGGAACGACTTCCAAACAGGAAACACAATAAAAATAAGTCCTTAAAGAGAATTCCCAATTCTCTTACTTTTTTTTTTTTTTTATACGAGGGTGGGAAGAAAGTAATTTGATCTTATTTTTCACATACTTTTGTTTTTATTTTTTGTTTATTTTAGATTCATTTTGTGTATTAATGTTCTTACGTGTTTTTCTGAAAAATTTACTTGATATTCATCTTCTATTATTTGTTTTATTTCTTTTGTGTTTGTTATATTGTTTTTTATTAAGTATTTTTTAGTTCTTCTAATTGTTCTGAAGATATTTTTGATTGTTTTCCGCCTTTATATCTTGGTTTTAAGCCTTCAATACCTTCTTTGTTCCATCGCTCTTGCCATATGTATCCGACTCGTTTAGTAACACCAATTAGGGCTACTGCTTCATCTACACTTTTTCCTTGATATCTGTAATTAATAAATTTTAAGCGTTCTAATACTTTTAATTCTTTTCTAAATCTTTTATTTTTTGTGTAAGTTCTTTTGAGTTATTTTTCTCTCAATGGGTATTTGTTCTTGGTTTGTCATTAGTTTAATATTTATAGTATGAAGTATAAATATATTAGTATAAAAAAAAGATAGGTTAATATAATGTATTTAAATAACATTATTAATAATTCAATGGATTTAAATGAACTTAAAAAGTTATTAGATTTTGAAGATATAAAAACAAAGCATGAAAAATTTGTATTTTTCATTGATTACTTTGTAAACTGGTTTTTCAACAATCATGATATTGAAAAACGAACCAATAAAATTGGCCGACCAAGATATAGTGAAATTTCACTTTGTAAAGTGCTTATTTTGGCATCAAGCGAAGGCATAACAAGTGGAAGAAAAATAAACACGAAATTATTATTTGATACAAGATATCAAAAGCTAATGAACTATGAAACACCATCTTATCATTTGATAAATGATTTCAAAAGAAAATCACATCAAATCATAAGTGATTTATTTGTTGACTGCGTTAAATTCGCCCAATATTATCAATTCTTAGATTTATCAACTATTGCAATTGATGGAAGTAAAATACGGGCCAATGCATCAAAATCAAAAATATTAAAAATGGAAGACATCTATTTCCTCCAATATATCTTTAAACAAGAAAAAACACAACAATTCACCAATCAAATCGAAAAATCACACACTATTTCAAGAAAAGACAAATTAATAAAAGAAGCACAAAAATATTTAATTGAAACTAAAAAAAGAAATAAACAAAAACAACTCAAAACAAAAAAAGAAAGTACGAAAAGGCTGTATAAACTATTTTACAAAAGCAATAAAATCAATAAATCATTATACACATGCAATAATCGAATTAGATGAAATGGAGCAAATTTTAACTAAAAGCAAACAAACAAGCATAAGCACAACAGACAAAGAAGCACTTTGGATGCTAAATAAAAAAGGAGGAACGGACTTCAATTACAACATACAATCAGTAAATGACACAAAAACAGGAATAATAATAGATATAAACTTAATACGAGACCCCATAGATTTAAACTCATTAATACCTGAAATAAACAATGTTCAAAAAAAAATTTAAACATCACACTCAAAAACACACAGTAATACTAGCAGATAATGGATATTACTCAGAATATGCACTTGATTACATGGAAAACCACAATCTAACAGCAATAATACCAAATAGAACACAATCAATGAAAGTAAAACCAAAAACAAAGAAAATAAACCATTTGGAAAAGTAAACTTCACATACAAAGCAGAAGAAGACACTTATATATGCCCAAATAACAAAATACTCCCATTTCAAAAAAGAATACTTCTCTAATGGCACAACTAAAAAATTATATTACACAACAGAATGCAAATACTGTCACAATCAAACAAAATGTGCAGGATACAACCAATACAAAACAATAACCGAATATGGAACAGAATCAAGAAAAAACATGGCCATTAAATTCGAAGATCCAAAAAAAAAAAACCTACAAAAAAAAGAAGCACAATAGAAATAGTCTTTGGAAACCTAATAAAAAACCTAGAATACAGACAAACAAACTCATACGGACTACAAAACGTCAAAACAGAACTAACACTACTCATAATAGCAATAAACCTCAAAAAATATTCAACAAAATAACCAAAAATTAAAAAAAACATAATCAATGGATAAAAATAACCCTAAAACAACCCTCAAATAAAAATATAACAATTGATATAAACTTATTTTACCAATACAAAAAATAACAAAACAATTAACGAAAAATAAAAGAATTTAAGATAGTAAAACAATCAAATACCAAAAATATTAAAAAACAAATCAACTCAAAAAGTTAATTTTTTCCCATCCTCTTATACTTCTTTTATTTATAATCACAATTTTATTTTTAATAGGTATTTTAATTAATTAGAAAAAATATACTTTTAAATATTATAAAATTTATTAAAAGGGATTTTTATGAAAGGAATTGTACTTGCTGGAGGATCTGGAACTCGTTTGTATCCAATCACAAAAGCAATATCTAAACAGTTAGTACCTTTGTATGATAAACCAATGATTTATTATCCTATTTCTGTATTGATGCTTGCAGGAATCAAAGATATTCTAATAATATCTACTCCTAGAGATTTACCTATGTTTAAGGAACTTTTAGGTGATGGCAGTAGCTTAGGAATTAATTTCAGCTATGAAGTTCAAGAAGAACCTAACGGTCTTGCAGAAGCATTTATTGTTGGGGAAGATTTTATTGGTGATGATGATGTTGCTTTAATTTTGGGGGATAACATTTTCCATGGTCACAGATTTACTGAAATACTGGAAAGAGCAACCAAATTGGAAGAAGGAGCAGTAATATTTGGATATTATACAAACAATCCTGAAGCTTTCGGTGTAGTTGAGTTTGACGATGACTGGAATGTGCTTTCAGTTGAAGAAAAACCTGAAAAACCTAAATCTAATTATATAGTGCCGGGGCTTTATTTTTTATGACAATGATGTAGTTGAAATAGCTAAGAATGTAAAACCTTCTGAAAGGGGAGAACTTGAAATCACTTCAGTTAATGAAGAATATCTCAATCGTGGAAAACTTAAAGTTGAACTTCTTGGAAGAGGAATGGCATGGTTGGATACTGGAACTCACACTGGTCTTTTTAGAAGCATCTAATTTCATTGAAACCATACAAAAAAGACAGGGACTTTATATTGCATGTCTTGAAGAAATAGCGTATAATAAAGGTTATATTACTAAAGAAGAGCTTTTAAAAACCGCTGAAGAACTTAAAAAACAGATTATGGACAATATTTATTTAATTTAGTTAAAGATGATTAATATGGGAAATTTTAAATTTACAAAAACTGATATTGAAGGAATGTTTGTAGTTGAACCTGCAGTCTATGGAGACAATCGAGGATACTTCATGGAAACATATAATGAAAAGGATTTCAAAGATGCAGGTTATGATTTAACTTTTGTACAGGATAACCAGTCACAGTCATTTAAAGGAGTACTTAGAGGACTTCACTTACAGTTAAAATATCCTCAGGGAAAATTAGTTAGGGTTATTAAAGGGGAAGTATTTGATGTTGGAGTAGACCTCAGAGCAGATTCACCAACTTATGGAAAATGGTATGGGGAAATATTGTCAGCTGAAAATAAAAAACAGTTATATATACCTCCTAAATTTGCTCATGGATTTGTAGTATTGTCTGATGAAGCTGAATTTGTATACAAATGTACTGAATTTTACCATGGTGAAGATGAAGGCGGAATTATGTGGAATGACCCAGACATAGCTGTTGAATGGCCATTAGACGGAATTGATGAAATCACATTATCTGATAAGGATAAAAAATGGAAAACTCTAAAGGAATCACAAATCAGGTATTAGGTGCATTATTATGACAAAAATATTAATTACTGGTGGGGCAGGGTTTATTGGAAGTAACTTTGTAAAATATATGATTGATAAATATCCTGATTATGAATTTACTAATTTGGATGCCTTAACATACTGCGGTAACCTTGAAAACTTAAAAGATATTGAAGATAAGGACAATTATGCTTTTGTTAAAGGGGATATCAGAGATAAGGAAGTTGTCAATAAATTAGTTAAAGATTCTGATTATGTTATTAATTTTGCAGCTGAAAGCCATGTGGACAGAAGTATAAGTGATCCGGAAATATTTATTAAATCAAATGTTTTAGGAACTCAGGTATTGCTTAATGCTGCCAAGGAATATGGTGTGGAAAAATATGTGCAGATTTCTACTGATGAAGTTTATGGAACATTAGGGGAAACAGGTTATTTTACAGAAACTACTCCTTTACAACCTAACAGCCCTTATTCTGCTTCAAAAGCCAGTGCAGATTTGGTTGTAAGAGCATATTATGAAACATTTAACTTGCCGGTTAATATAACACGCTGCTCTAATAATTATGGCCCTTATCAGTTCCCGGAAAAATTAATTCCTTTAATGATTTCAAATGCTCTGGAAGATAAAAAATTACCGATTTATGGTGATGGTAAAAACATACGTGACTGGTTACATGTATATGACCATTGTACAGCAATAGATTTAGTTTTACATGATGGAAAACTTGGTGAAGTTTATAATATTGGCGGACATAACGAAAGACAAAACATTCAAATTGTAAAATTAATATTGGAAGCTTTAGGTAAAGATGAGTCCTTAATTGAGTTTGTAGATGACAGATTAGGTCATGACAGACGTTATGCTATTGACTCAACTAAAATTAGGGAAAATCTCGGATGGGGAGCCAAAATACACTTTTGAAACAGGTATTAAAGAAACTATCCAATGGTATTTGGACAATCCCGACTGGATGGACCAGGTTAAAAGTGGAGAATATCAGGAATACTATAAAAAATGTATCTTAAATAAGGTGGAAATTTGCCTCAAATTTCAGTAGTTGTACCGGTTTATAATGTGGAAAAATATCTCAGAGAGTGTTTGGATAGCTTAGCTAATCAGACATTTGAAGATTTTGAAGTAATCTGTGTAAATGACGGATCTGACGATTCTTCAATTGATATTTTAGAGGAATATGCATCTGAAGATGAAAGATTTAAAATAGTTTCTCAGGAAAATAAAGGATTAAGCGGTGCAAGAAATACTGGAATGGATTATATTAAAGGCAGATATCTGCTATTTTTAGATTCTGATGACTGGTTAGAGTTAAATGCCCTTGAATTATTATATAATCATGCAAATGCTTTGAACTCTGAAATGGTGATTTTTCCATACAGATATTTTAATCAGGAAACTAAGGAATATGAGGAAAATGACTTTACAAAATTAAATATGTTTGATTCATCAGTTGACAATAAGAATTTTAACTATAAAAATATCCCTGAAATTGTATTTAGAATTCCTCATGAATCTATTAAATTATATGATGTCCAAACACTAGAGAAACTGGCTGTTAAATTTCCGGAAGGACTTAATTATGAAGATGCCTATTTCTTTTACAAAATCTTTTTTAAATTAAATAAAGTTTCAATTATCAGAACTCCAATTTATAATTACAGAATAAGAAATGATTCAATCTGCACAACAGGCACTGAAAAATCCTTTGATATATTTAAGATTTTAACTTCCATAGAAAATTTCTTAAAAGAAGATGAAATCTATGAAAGTTTTAAGGATGAATTTATTTTATTTGCAGTTATTAATCTCAAATTCGTTTATTTAAGATTGGATGAACGATTTAGAGACAGATATCTTGAAAAAATAAAGGAAAATTATGAATTTTTCTCCCTAAATCAGGTTAACAAGAATCATTTAGCTACCTGGCATTTTGATGACAGGGTATTTTATCAGGCGATAGATGTTTCAAACAATGGAATCGAGTTCGAATTAAATTATAAAAAATCATACTATGAATTTTTAGCTAATCATTATGAAGGTGTAATAGAACAGTTGCGTCATGAAAATCAAGTTTTAGCACAAGAAAACAATGATTTAAAAGAACAGTCAGCTGATACTTCTATTAAAAAGTAAATTTAAGAAAATCGTGAAATTATGAGTTATGAATTAAGTGTCATTATTCCTGTTTTCAATGCTGAGGATTATATTAAAGAATGTTTGGATTCTGTTGTTGACCAAAGCTTAGGAATAGACAATATTGAAGTTATAATAGTCAATGATAATTCCTGTGACAGTACGTTAGATATAATCAGCCAATATACTGATAAATATCCCTCTTTTAAATTAATTTCAAATAAAAAGTAATCTGGGCCCCGGTGAAAGCAGAAATATGGCTCTTAAGGAAGTTAGCTCAGATTATGTAACTTACTTGGATGCAGATGATTTTATATCACAAAATGCATATGAAGATGCATTATCTAAAATAAATGAATTTAATGCAGATTTATTGATTTATAATTGGGAAACATACACTGGAAGCGATTATGTTGAACCGATAAATATCCACCAGCAAAATACTTTGGAAAATAAATTAATAACTGATATTAAGCAGAATCCTAAGCTATTTTTATCAACAGCTCCATGGAATAAGATTTATCATAGAAGCTTATTTAAATATCTGAAATTCTCCAAAGGTTTTTATGAAGACAATATTGTAGCTATTTTAGCTTTAATCAATGCTAAAAGGATATTTTTATCAAAAGATTCCATTTATTACTATAGAAAGAATTCCGATTCAACTACTGAAAACATTACAGTTGATAGTTCTATTCATCTTTCAAATTCAATAAAAGAAATATTTGATTTAAGATATGAATATCCGGAGTTTTAAATGATCTTAAATTGCTTAACATTAATTTTATTTATGATATTCTATTTTGGACTTATTATTACAACTGGGCACTGGCTGATGAGCTTAAAATAATTAATAAACTTAAATCAGTTATTATTCCACTTAAAAAAAGAAGACATTGACAGATTTAAACAACTTTTCCCAGATAAACTTAGCTATGAAAAGGATATTTTGGATTTGGATAAGTATGATGCTGAAACATTTTTAGCCAAATATAAATATTTTAACAGATTAAATAAAGTAAATTCACAAGCCAGTTTATATGTTGATACGGGAAAGGGTTTTAATGAATCTGATAAAGTAGCTATTGACTATTCGCCTTTAAAAAGAATAATCTTGAATTCAGCCTGGAAAACTTTGGCAATATCTCTAAACTACGTTTTGACCCTTTGGAAGGCAGTTTTATTAAGTGTAGGATAACTAATAATTTACCGATAAGTGATGCAAATTGTGATAACTCAGTTGATGATGATTATCAAATATTTACTAATTTGGACCCTTGTTATGTTTTAGATGCTGATTTTAGTGATATTTCAAGTATTCAAATTAATTTTGATTTGGAAATCTTAACTAATAATGATATTGCTAATTTATTTAGACAAAAGGACAATATTATAAATGATTTGCAGGTAAAACCTAAAAAAGGAAATTTAGCTTTTTCAATAAAAAGGAGTAATTTTCAATGTCTGATATTTCATATTCAAAATTTTTAATTAAATCCAAATTCAATCCAAAAAAGCAAAAAAATACATGGAAAGCTATGATAAGATAATGGAATCAGGATTATTTGATAAAAATTATTATCTTAAGGCATATCCCCACATTGCTAAATCAGGAATGGATCCTTTAGTTCATTATTTATTTTATGGATATAAGGAAGATAAAAATCCTTCTGCTCAGTTTAATTTAAAAAGATATTTGGAAGAATATCCTGAAATTAAAAGAAAGGGTTTAAATCCTTTAGTTCATTATATTGACAATGATCATGAAGGTTTTACTTTAGAAGAAAATCCGTTTATTGCACGCAGAAAGAAAATATTGGATACCAACTCTTTATTTTTAGCTAATTATATCTTTGATAGCGAACCTTTAGTTTCAATTATAATTTTAAACAGAAACGGTTTAGGACATTTGCAAAGATTATTTGCAGATTTTGATAAAAAAACAAATTATTCAAACTATGAAATTATTGTAGTGGATAATGCATCATGTGATGAGTCTGTTGAATATCTGCACTCCTTGGATTTGCCGGTTACAGTTATTGAAAACAGTGAAAATGTCAGCTTTTCAAAAGGAAACAATGATGCAGCTAAAATAGCTAATGGGGAGTATTTACTTTTATTGAATAATGATATTGAACCGACATATGGGTGGCTTAATGAAATGGTTGGAACAGCCTTAAATAATGAAAATGTTGGTTCTATTGGAGCTAAATTAGTATTTCCTTACTATGAAGATATGGAAAGTCAGGGCAAATCCTTTTCAATCCAGCATGCAGGTGTAAAATTTAGAGAAGAAAGAACTCCATATATTTATGGCCCCTATCATGAATATATGTATTCAACAATGCTTTTTTCAGATGAGTTAAATCATCAAAAAGAAGTAATTTCAAATACTGCAGCATGTTTATTAGTTCCAAAAGATGTTTATTTTGAATTGGACGGGTTAGATGAACAGTATATTTACGGATATGAGGATATTGATTTCGCATTTAAGTTATACAAAGCAGGTTATAAAACAATTTACAATCCTGCAGTGTTATTGTTCCATCATGAATCTGCAACCAGACATGAAGATGATGACAGGAAAAATCAGCTGAATTATCACAATATAATGCATTTTGCAGATAAGTGGGGAGACTTTATTTTTAAGGAAATTTTAAAGGATAAAATTGAGGCAAATAAGTTTTTCACAAATAAAAAACTGGATTTCTCGATTATAAGTAAAAATAATGATTTGATAAAAAAAGTAGTTTCCAAATTAAACAATGAATGCTATAATGTTAAATTGATTCCCAATATTGATGATTTGGATATTGGTCAGGACTGTGATATTTTAATATCAACTGAAAAGGAATATGATATTAAAAATGTAAGTTCAAGACTTAATTTAATAAAAATTTTAATATCTGATGAAAATAATAATGATTATGACATGGTTTTAAGTGAAAATGACTTTGAATTTAATCTTTTAGATAAAATTAAGGAAAAATATTTGTGATACTATGAGTTATGAGGAAATTTATGAAACATATCAGGAAGTTGCAAAGGAGCACATTAACAGGGATTTATTTAATCATTCCTCAGAAGATGCAGCCAAAACAATTGAAGATATTAAAAATAACAAAATAGCTATTTATACAGCTTTCACAGGGGATTATGATACTTTAAAAGAACCTGAAGGAATTGATGAAAACTGTGATTACATATGTTTTACAGATAATCCTAATCTGGAATCTGACACATGGAAAATTATTCAAATGGATGAAAGCACTTTAGATAACAATAGAAAAGCCAAACAGTACAAATTACTTCCTCATAAATATTTAAAAGATTATAAATACAGTTTTTGGTTAGATGGAACATTCAGAATAAAAGGAAGCATTAGGGAATATATCTACAAAAACATCAAAGCTTCCTCTCCAATGCTTTGTGTAGTTCACACAGAAAGGGATTGTGTTTACGAGGAATATGAAGCTTCTAAAATAATTCCAAGATATCCTCGTGCAGTAATGGAAGAACAGATTAATTATTATAAAAATCAGGGATTTCCAAAAAAATATGGATTGGGGGTAATGGGAGCTATTTTTAGAAAACACAATGATCCTGCAATCATTAAAGTCATGGAAGATTGGTGGGAGGAAAATATCAGATTTACAAATCAGGATCAGCTAAGTTTTGCATATGTGTGCTGGAAAAATGATTTTCATCCGTCAGTTAGCTTAATTTATTACTGGGACAATGAATACTGGGCTAAAGATAAAGGTGATTATCACCATAAGGTAGTATTTTCAATGCCAATAACCAGTGATAATCTGAGAGCTAAAATAGGGGCTCAGGTAGAAAATATGGATCTTGGAGATACAATTGAGCTTTCAAAAGAAGAAATGTATCTTTTAATCAATGATGTAAAAGGAATGGCAGGTTATAGAATAGATACTGCAGGCAGAGTGGGATATCTGCAAAATGAATACAATACTTTTTAAATTCCAATTCTTTAAAGCTTACAAAACCATTAAGGGTAGCCGGTGATGTAGCTAGAAAAGTTAAGAATAATCATATCTTTGAATTCGCTAAACATAAACATGCAGAAGAAAATATCCATATTTATGATACTATAAAACATTTTGGCATTTTTGATGAAGCAGAATACAAAAAATTACACGGTGAGGTTGGAGATGCTGTTTTACACTTTATAGAGGAAGGTTCAAAAACAGACCATATTGATGATAAATTAAAATATATCAATCCGATATTTGATTTATATTATTATATCAGCTCAAATAATATTTCATCTGATGAAGACCCGCTTATTCATTATATAACTAAAGGGTTTAATAAAAAATTAGCTATTAATAGAAATTATCCTAATTTTGTCGAGTATTTGCATGGAAATTTACATGAACAGCTGGATGCTTTTGTCACTAAAAGGATAAAAAAAAAACTGGCTGATGAGAGTTATATTTCAGATTCAAAAATTTTAATTGATTATATTCATACAAATCATGAATTTAAAACAGATACAATTAAAGTGGGAGTATTTTTAGAAGATAATTTTGATAATATGAATGCATGTCCATTTATAAGGATTCATTCATTGTTTAAAGAGTTAAGCAAAAGCGGAGACTATCATTTCTTTGTTTATGGTCAGGAAATTTTACCTTTAATTGATGTAAACCAAATAATCAAATCAAAAATCTTCGATGTAATTGTAATTCAAAGAGTAAATCCATATTCTACTAAAATAGCTAAAAAAGCTAAACAGCATGGAATTAAATTGGTTTATGAAACTGATGATGACTTTTTAGATATCAACCCATCTAATCCCTCATTTAATTATATTCAAGGAAATTTATCAAATATTAAAAAACTGGTTTCTGCAGCTGATGAAATAGTTGTAAAGTACTTCAGAGCTTAAAAGGCGTTTCGATAACCTGAATTTGTCAGGCAATGTAACATCATTAGAAATTACTATCTTGATAATGTATTGCCGTTGAAAGGATTTTCATATAAAGGTAATAATTATGTAAAAATAGGTTACTTTGGAACAATGACTCATAATAATGATTTGGAGCTTATTCATAATGTTATATTAAGATTAAAGGATATTTTTTTTTTCTAAAAAAGGCATTCAGGTTGATTTGGAAATCATTGGAGCATCTATTGATGAAAATGCAGACTGGTTCAATGTTAAAAAAATACCATATTATCCGATGTCAATGGCTACATTCATGAAATGGATATCTGCTAGGGCAAACTGGGACATTGGAATAATTCCTCTAGTTAACACAGAATTCAATAAATGTAAAAGTGAGTTAAAATACATTGAATTTACAGCTCTTGGAGTTCCAGTAGTAGCTAGTGATGTTGATGTATATAAGAATACTATTGAAGATGGAGTAACTGGATTTTTTAGCCAATAGTGAAGATGAATGGGTAAATAAATTATCCATGTTGATTGAAAATCCTAAACTTAGAAATGGAATATTAAACAATGCACGTGATGATATTTTGAAAAACTATGATTTAAGATCCCGTGCAAAACAGTGGGATGAAATTTTTAAGAGGGATCCTGATAAAAAAGTTTTTTATTAATGAAAAATTGATATTATTTCGTAAAATTGTTTTAATTTCTTAAATAAAAGTTATATACAAAAAATATGATTTAAATGATAGGCAATATAAACTTTTAGAAATACTTTCTCAAAATAATGAAAATATTACAAATAAAGAATATAGAGAATTATTTGGAGTATCAAGATTCACAGCAGCAAGAGATTTAAGAAGATTGGTTGAATTAAATTTGATTCAAAAATATGAGATTAGTGGCAAAGAAGTTATTTATTCAATTAAATAATTCTTAGGAATGTTATGTTGATTAAAGTAAAAGGTTGGTTTATTATTTTTAAGTTTCTTTAAGTATCTGTAACATGATACACTTATGACACACTTAAATATTTTTTAAGTTTTATTATATTTGAATGGGGCTTTTATTATTGTGTGTTGTGTTGTGTTTTTTTTTATTTTTTGAAGTTTTCTTTCAGTATTTCACTTTGATGAATCATGACACACTAAAATTCAAATCTTTTTTTTCAATCTCTGTTTTATATTTTTAGTTTTATACTTAAACCAGCCTTTTGTAGTTTGCAGATTAGCTACCTGCTGGGTTTTATGAGCCAATTCAACTTCCAGCTGGTGGATTCTATTTCTAAATAGCTGATAATCACCCATGAGACTGTAGGCTTCATCCAGATTTCTGGCTCTTATCTGAGTTATTATACTTTTAATTGCATTATTTTCAGGAGTCGGATTAATGTCATCCATTTCGTCAAATAATTTAAGGGACTTACTTACCAGCTCCTTCTTATCTTCAAAGTCAATTGTTTCACTTAAAGCCACATCACTAATCCAGCAGCTTAAATGCTGATTAAAAATAGTGTCGTAATATTTGCATGCATTGTTTTTCTTAAGTACATCTACTGTATTATTATAGCCTTCAATTAATCCATCCAAATAATGCATTCCTTTAGATAAACTTGTTGAGCTGTTGTCACCGGTTCTTAATCTGAAATTATAAACAATATCATTTATAAAGACTATTTTTGAGGCATTCACGAAAGCATCAATCATAAAAGTTAAATCTTCAGCAAAAACTCCCTCTGGGAAAGTTATGTTATTTTCATTAAGGAATTCTTTTGGAAATATCATTCTCCAGATATTATTTATTGAAAAAAGCGTAAATCTTCATCAATTGAATTTAAAACAACATCCTGTGTAATCCAGTCTTCAGGGACTATTTTTTGTTCTCCAAATGTTTGGAATTTACCGATAGCTACATCACATGAATTTTTAGTAACTGCATCGTATAATTTTTCAACACTTTCAGGCAGGTAATTGTCGTCATGATCAATAAACATTATATATTCTGCTGTGGAATTAGCTATTCCTATGTTTCTGGCTCTTCCTGGAGTTCCTGTTTTTTACCTGATTCAAAGGTTTTTATATTTTCATATTTTTCACAATAGCTGTTTATTAACTCCTGAGTGTTGTCAGTAGAGTAATCATCAACAATAATCAGTTCTATATTTTCAAATCCGATGCTTTGGTTCATAATTGAAGCTATTGTTGAATCCAAAATTCCACGCTATTGTATGTTGGAATAATGACAGTGACTTTATAAGACATAAATTTATTTTTATGTTAAGGTATTATATAATATATTATGAATTTGTCTAAATCCATTAAAAACAGTCCTTTAGCTTACATAGCTATGAAATCAAAAGCCAGCCCTAAAAAGATTTCAATGTATAAAAAATTTATTCAAGGATTAAAAACCTGGAATTAATTGATAAAGACAAATATGTAGCGGTTCATGACGATTGCAAGGTTCAGAATATGGATGTTAATTTGCATTATCTGTATTATGGAGTTAAAGATGATTTGGCTACTCAGCAGTCATATATAACTGATGTATTTAATCTGGAATTTTATAAAAGCAAATATGGGGTTGACAATCCTGTTTTTGATTATGTTCTGATGGTTTTTTTTAAAAACAATCAGATTAATGTTTTTGACAATAATTATGTTAATACACTTGAAACTCCTATCTTCACTCAGTATTATAACGGTCAAAACACTAAACTCCATTTGGAAGTTAAAGATAATTGCTATATAACTGATAAACGTACTTTAATTCCATATATTCAGCTTGAAAAACCTATTGATTCAGATAAAATTAGAATTGGTGTTTTCACAAATGATCCTTTTGAAAATTTAGCTCCATGTCCATATATAAGACTTCATGGTCCATTTAATAAGCTAAGCAAATCTGATAAATACACATTTTTCATGTATGGTATGGATAGCTATGTTATGATGGATATAGACAATATTTTAAGGTCTAAACTATTTGACATTGTTGTTGTACAAAGAATTTTACCGTTTCTGGATTTATTATTGGCCAGATGCAAAAAATATGGCATTAAAGTTGTTTATGAAACTGACGATGATTTGTTGGGAGTTGAAAAAACAGCCCTTCTTTTGAGTATGTTGACCGGGTCAGAAGTCAGATAACTAATTTCATTGATAATGCAGATGCAATAACTGTTACTACTCCTAATTTGGCTTCTAAATTTGATTCAAATAAAACTACGATAATACATAATTATTATGTAAATACAGTTTTCAATGTTAAAAAGATATTAAAAGAGACGGTAAATTAAAATTGGGGTATTATGGAACACTAACTCATTCTAAAGATTTATTTTTAATTAAAGATGTTATTCTAAAGCTTAAAGAAAACTATGACTTTGATTTTGAAGTAATTGGAGGTTTTAATGCAGAAGATGATGTATGTGAAGACTGGTATGATGCTGTTGAGCTTCCTTTAAATAATATGTGTTTTGAGGTATTTATGCCATGGCTTTCAAAAGTAGCTAATTGGGATGTTGCACTGGTTCCTTTAGAGAATTCAAAATTCAATCTGGGGAAAAGCGAATTAAAATACATTGAATTGGCAGTATTGGGAATTCCAGGAGTTTATAGTGATATGCCGGTTTATAATACTGTTGTTAAAAATGGCGTTAACGGTTTGTTGGCTACTGATACAAAAGACTGGGTTTTAAAAATTGAAGAATTGCTTTCGGATATATCATTAAGGGAGAATATTCGTAAAAATGCATTAAATGATGTTTTGGAAAATTATTCTTTAGATGAAGTTGTAAATAAATGGGATGATTTATTTTCAAAATTAATTTAGTTTATTCAACTTTTTTAAAATTTTATTAATATTGTTTAAAAATTAGTATAATTGCTACTTCAGATATTTATTTTTAACTATTATTTATGATAACTGATAACAATAAAGTGTTTTTATATAATTCTTTGTTTAATATAGATTAAATTGTATATTATTGTACTATATTTTTAGTTAACTGTTTTAAACAATTGGGTTAATGTAGTTTTATGTATAACCTATTTTTATCTAACTTCTATTTTTATATATTTTTGGTGTTTTGATTATTAGAAGTATTTATTTTGAAGCTATTAATTTTTATAGTATTCCTTGTTCTAACAATTTGGTTAAAATTCTTAATTAAATTTCAATAAAAATTATAATATCTTATTTTATGTTTAAAGCTTTTTAGTTTCATAGATTATTTTTAAATATATTAAAAAAATCAGTTACTGTATCTATACCATAATTTTATATACAATTAATTTTAAAGTTGATTAGTGTAGATTTTTTCATCACTGAATGTTATTCAAAATGGAAAAATTTACAATATGGAATATGGTGATTGGAATGTTAGAAGAATTTATACCTTTTATAGGTTTATTAATTTTCGGTAATATCGAAAACTTAGTATTGTCTTCACAAGGTGTGGTTGCTGGAGCAAATATTTTAAAATTAAGTATTTACAGTATTATTTGTGTTATTATCTGGTTAATTGTAGGAACTGTAGGTGCTACTGTTGCTTCTCAATATGCTAGTTTCATTGATTTTATCGGAGGACTTGCTATATTTATATTAGGTCTTCAAGCAATGTATGAATCCATTGCAAATAAATAAAAGGAGGATTAGAATATGGCAAATGAATTTAAACAATTTATGGGATTATTAATTTTTGGTAACATTGAAAATTTAATCTTATCTGCACAAGGTGCAACAGCACATGTTGATCCATTTATATTAGGTGGATTAAGTTTAATTTGTGTAATTATTTGGCTTTTAATAGGTACATTTGGAACCAAATTTGCTATTAAATATGCTAGGCATATTAACTTTATTGGTGGTCTTGCTATCTTTATTTTAGGTATTCAATCTATGGTTGGAGCAATTCCAGGCATATTAGAATTTTTCTAATACTTTTTTAATTTAGTTTAAAAAAGTTTTTAATCATTAAGTGTCTTAAAAACTTTTTAAGCTAATGGCTTTTTAGATATATTTAATTAATATTAAAATGAAAATTATTATCAGTTATTTTAATAAATTGTTTTGCTGATTTTTATGACTGAGAATAATGTTGACCCTTACGAAGTAGTTAAACAGAGATATGAATCAACAGTAGATAGTTTTATCTTAAGTGATTTATTTGACCCTACTTTAGAAAGCAATCAGGAATTAATAGATGATGTTAAAGATAACAGATTAGTTATTTATACAGCTTTCACTGGAAATTACGATGAATTAAAAGAACCCGAGTTCATTGATGAAAATTGCGATTATGTTTGTTTTACAGAAAATCCTGATTTGGAATCTGATACTTGGAAAATAGTTCAAATGGAAAAATCAACATTGGATGATAATAGAAAAGCAAAACAGTACAGATTATTCACTGATAAATATTTTCCAGATTATAAATACAGTTTTTGGTTAGATGGAACTTTTAAAATAGTTGGAAGTATTAGAGAATACATTTACAAGTATGCAAAGTCTAAAATGCTCGTTGTTGTTCATCCTGAAAGGGATTGTATTTATGATGAGGCAGTAATGTCAATGCCATTTCCAAGATATTCCAATTACACTATGACTAAACAGGTTGAAAAGTACCGTTCTGAAGGAATGCCTGAACATTATGGTCTTCCAGCTACTGGAGCATTATTTAGAGCACATAATGATTCGGAAATTATTTCGATAATGAGACAATGGTGGCGGGAAGTTGCAAACTACACTAATCAGGATCAATTAAGCCTACCTTATGTTATGTGGAAAAACAATTTTCATCCGTCAGTTTCTGATGTTTATTATTGGGTTAATGAATACTGGTCTAAAGAAGGAAATTATCAGCATAATTTTGAAATTGAAGATTATATAACTAGTAGAAATTTAATCAAATCCTTGGAAGGCAATATTAAAGATAAAAACACTTTAACCAAAGAAGAAATTAATTTGTTATTCAATGATATTGATGCACTAAGAGACGAAGCTAATGCATTAAACATGGCTCGTGATCATTGGGATAGGCAAATCAGAGGAGTTAGAAATTCAACTTCCTGAAAATTAACTAGTAAATTACGTAATGCACGAAATAGGGGAGACAATGACTAAACACTTGATTAATTTCTTACTTAAATCTAATTTTGATTTTAAAAAGCCATGAAAAATTACAAATATTATAATGCTATTGAAAAATCAGGGCTTTTTGATGAAAAATTTTATTCTAAAACTTATGAGGATGTTAATGGTGACAGCTTAACTCATTATTTAGTTAAAGGACATTTGGAAGGTAAACTTCCAAGCAGAGATTTTGATCCGGATTTTTATAATAATAATTATCCTGATGTTCACAGGGCTCAATTAAATCCTCTACTTCATTATATTGCACATGGGAAAGATGAAGGTAAAATATTTCAATATGCTTATCCAATTAGAAGAAAAGAGGAAATTTGTGAAACGAATTTAGCTTTCTTAACTAATTATGAATTTGACACAGAACCTTTGGTTTCTATTATTATACTAACAAGAAATGGTTTGGGTCACTTAAAAAGATTATTTAAAGATTTTGATAAGAAAACTAATTATTCAAATTATGAAATTATTGTTGTAGATAATGCATCAACAGATGAATCTGTCAGCTATTTAAAAAAGTCTGGATTTACCTGTTAGAATAATTGAAAATGATGAAAATGTCAGCTTTTCAAAAGGGAATAATGATGCTGCTAAAATAGTTAATGGAGAATATATATTGCTTTTTAAACAATGATATTGAACCTACTTACGGATGGCTTAATGAGATGGTGGGAGCTATTGTCAATAATGAAGATGTAGCTTCTGTAGGTGCAAAATTAGTTTTTCCATTTTATGAAGATAACAGGAGAAAGTCATTTAAAATTCAACATAGCGGGGGATATTTTTGCAGAAAGGATGTATCCTTGCTGTTTATATGCAATTAATAAGGCTAATACTCATTTGGACCTTTTTGATGCTTCACTTACAAAAAAAATACTCAATGTATTGCTGTTACGGGAGCTGTTGATTTAATTGATAAAAAAGTCTATGATGAATTGGGAGGTCTTGATGAAGATTATATCTATGGACTTGAAGATGTTGATTTTTCATTAAAATTACATAAAAATGGTTATAAAACCCTTTTAGCTTCTAATGCTTTACTTTTTTTCATCATGAATCAAGTACTAGAGTTAAAACTAAAGATTATGCAGATAATGATAAACATAATTACAATGTATTTTGGTCTAAATGGGGAAATTATCTTTCTAAAAACTTACTTTTAGATAAAATCCATGATGGAAAATTTTTTCACTCAAAAGAAACTTAAAATTACAATAATTGATGAAAATTATCAGGATAACTCTGATTTTTTATCTAAAATTTCTAAAGACTTTAATGACTTAGGTTTTACAGTTGAACTGATTTCTGATTTGAAAAATCTGTATATTGGAAATTCTTCAGATATTTTACTTTCTTTATCTTTGGATTATGATTTGGAAAATATGGTAGCCAGAGATGATATTGTTCGGGTATTTATTTCACAAAACGGTGAAGATAATCCGAAAGGTTATGACATTGTAGTATCTGAGGAAAATAAAGATTATGATTCCAAATATAATTTTGTAATTAAAGATAATTTTGTTAAAGAATTTTTAGATAACTTGGAAGATATTCTAATGAAAAGTGACGGATTTTTATGAGCTTTAAAAACAGGTTAATGAGTAAAATTCCAGCCAGCTATATTTTACATAAATCCTCCAGTAAAACGGAAGCTAAAGCAATTATTAAAGGATATAATGCAATTCGTAAAAATAAATTATTTGATGATGAATTTTACTTAAATAAATATCCTAAAGTTAAAGCTTCTGAGATGGATCCTTTGCTTCATTATATTTTCTTTGGATTTGATGAAGGAAAAAAAAGCCAAATAAGGATTTTGATGGAGTATTTTATAAACATCACTATGGGGATGTAGAGATTAATCCCTTAATTCACTATGCATTATATGGAATTAATGAAAATCGCCAAATTAAAGTAGCTAATAAAGATTTATCCACTTTCAATGATTTAAATAAAGTAAATATATTATTTGTTCTACATGAAAAAATAGGAACTATTGGAGGTACTGGTTTTACTAATCTGGATATTATTAATAGTTTGGATAAAAAATTTCAGGCATTTATTTTAACTTCTGATGGTGAAGACATTGAATTATGGAAATCTGATTCCTCTTTAGAAAAAATAGCTAATTTTAATTATCATCCTAAAGAGTATGAATTTTTGGACAGCAATTTAGCTAACATTTACGAAGAAATCCTATCAAAATTAGATATTAAAGTCATTCATATTAATCATTTAATCAATCATACTTTTGATTTGGTTGAAATAGCTAATAAAAAGAAATTCCTTATATTACAAGTATACATGATTTTTATTATATTTGTCCGTCGATCCATTTAATCAATGAAAATTACAGTTACTGTGAGTTCAAATGCAATACTTGCAAATTTGAAAATATTTTAAAAGACTGGCAAAAACACGGATTTAAATTACTTGAAAATGCTTATTTAAATATTGTGCCATCTGATTCAGTAATTGAAATCTATAAACATGTATATTCGGTTTAAATAATTTTAAGTTAATTGAACATGGTAGAGATATTAAAAAATCAGATATTGAACCTGAATTATCTGTAAAACCAATTAAAATTGCTCTTCCAGGTCACATATCACAGCATAAGGGATCTTTATTAATCAAAAAATAAAAAATTTAGATAAAGACAATGAATTGGAACTGCATTTTATGGGAACTGCAATTCCCAATTTAAATAAATATGGAATAAATCATGGAAGATATAAAAGAGGAGATTTTAACAAGATTATAGCTGAAATTAATCCTTCATTTATAGCTATTTTATCAACATGTCCTGAAACATTCTCACATACATTAACTGAAAGCTGGAAATCAGGAATTCCAGTAATAGCTACAAACCTTGGAGCACTAAAGGAAAGAATTAATAAGACAAATGGGGGATGGTTAGTGGACTATAAAGATCCTCAGGCAATATATGATAAGATTTTAAGTATTGACGAAACAGATTATCTGAAAAAAGTAGAAAGCATATCTAAAATCCGCTTTAAAAGCCTTAAAGAAATGACTGATGAATACAATCAGATATATGGAGAAATAGCTGATGAATTATAAAATATCTGTAATAGTAGCTACTTACAACTCTGGCGATTTTTTAAATGAGTTTTTAGACTCTATCATATCTCAGAGTTTAGGTTTTGAGGATATTGAGGTTATTTTTGTTGATGATGCTTCAACTGATACTTATACTTTAGAGTTATTGCATAATTTTGATGAAATGTATTCTAATGTTTTGGCTGTATTTTTAGATGAAAATTCAGGGTTTCCTGGAGCTGGCAGAAATAGGGGTTTGGATTTGGCCAGTGGTGAGTATGTTATCTTTGCTGATCATGATGATAGCTATGTAGAAAATGCTTTTGAAGTAATGTATGATAAAATAAGGGATAATGATGTGCTGATATCCAATTTTAATCAGATATTTGATGATAAAGCAGTTAAATTCAAATCATTATACAAAGACACACCAACAGTTAAAGTTAAAGATATTGGTGAAGACAGAAATCTTTTAAGAATTCCTGCAGCTATTTGGACAAGATTATTCAGAAAAGACTTCTTAATTGAAAATAATATCAGGTTTTTAGAAGGGATGCTTTGCGAAGATGTTTATGTAGCTACTTTAGGCTGCTTAAAAGCAAATGGAATAATTTATCTTAATGATTTCTATAGCTACAACTACAAAATTCGTGATGTTGAAGGAAACAAATCAACAATCCATATCAGAAACAGAAAATACATTGAAGCAATGTTAAATGGATATTATGAAATAGCTAAAATGCTTGAAAATGAAAATAAAACAGGTTATGGTAAAGAAATATTTAGACAACATTTAACATCATGGTTATATACAATTGTATTAAGTGAATTGGACTCCAGCGATAAAAAAGAGCTGTTTGCAAAGTCATATGATATTTTTAAAATGTATTATACACAAGATCCCTACTTTAAAAAAGGTATAATAATCTGGTTAACAATATTTTAACTAAGGACTTTGATGAGGCTGTTGCTGAGGCAAACAAATTAGAAAAAACTCAGGAAAACATAAATAACAGAAGTTTTCTTTCAAGATTAAAAAACAAATTGGGAAGATAGAATGTATAAAATTTCAGTTGTAGTAGCTACTTATAATTCTGGTGATTTTTTAAATGAGTTTTTAGACTCTATCATGTCTCAGAGTTTAGGTTTTGAGGATATTGAGGTTATTTTTGTTGATGATGCTTCAACTGACAGTTATACTTTGGAGTTGTTGCATAATTTTGATGAAATGTATTCTAATGTTTTGGCTGTATTTTTAGATGAAAATTCAGGGTTTCCCGGAACCGGCAGAAATAGGGGTTTGGATTTGGCCAGGGGTGAGTATGTTATCTTTGCTGATCATGATGATAGCTATGTAGAAAATGCTTTTGAAGTAATGTATAATGAAATAACCAAAGAAAATGCTGATTTTTTAATTACTAACTTCTATAAAGTTTATGAAAATGAATCTGTTAAAGAAAAAACAGTTTTCAATAGGGAAAATATTGCTGTAAACAGTTTTAGAGAGGATTTACGGTTATTTGATATTGCTCCAGTATCTGGACAAAATTATTTAAAAAGACTTCCTGACTGAAAACAATATTAGATTTTTAGAAGGAATGCTTGCTGAAGACTTGTATGTTTATGTTTATGCACTTCTTAAATCTAAAAGAACAGTTTATCTGGATGATTTTTATAGCTATAATTATAGTATACGTGATGCTGACGGAAATAAATCTACAATTCATATTAGAAATAAAAAATACTTGGCCAGCATGGTTGATGGTTATTTTGAGATAGATAACTTGTTAAATAAACTAAATAATGAGGAATTCTTCTCAAATATCTAAAAGACATTTTGTTTATTGGTTAACAAGTTTGGTAGCTAGTGATATTTCCGATACTGAAAAAAAGAGAGTTAGTAGCAGCTATTAATCCATTACTTAGAAAACAAGTAAATATAACTTCGGATTTTGATGAAAGAATTTATTCACCTTTGACTAAACCTATTTTAGCAGGGGATTATGATGAAACAGTCAGAAAAATAACTAAAATTAAAAAATCAAGAGCCAGGAAAGATAAAATCAAGTCTTTTTTTTTTGGATTGGGATAATCCATTAAAGATATGTGTTTAATGTGTGGAGATAATAAGACTAAATAATCTTCGGATAAGCAATCTTTTTATAATTCTTTTATTAAAAATAACTAACAGTTTAAAAAATTTATTTTAGAGAGTTCTTGTTCATGTTTGAAAACAATGTGTATGTACAAAATTTTAATAAGTATACTTTTCTGCTTACCGAATTAATTAAAAGGGATATAAGCGGAAAATATAAGGATTCTACTTTAGGTTTATTTTGGAGTTTTTTAAATCCATTATTATCTATGATTGTTTTAACAATGGTTTTCTCTTTAATATTTGCAAATACTATTGAGAATTTCCCAGTTTATTTGTTAAGTGGTAAATTAGTATTTGATTTATTTGCTAATGCTACTACTGGAGCCATGGATTCCATTAAGGCAAATTCTGAGATTATTAAAAGATTTATGTTCCTAAATACATGTTTGCAGTAGGAATTGTCTGTTCAGAATTTATTAACTTTTAATCTCTCTGGTGGTATTGGTTGCTGTGATGATAGTTACTGGCGCTCCATTCCATTTTGCATTAATATATTCACCAATTCCATTGTTTTTCTTATTGGTTTTAACAATGGGGGTAGGTTTAATCCTTGCAACAGCTACAACATTCTTTACAGATATTAAATATTTATACGGAGTTCTTGTAATGCTTTTATCATTTATGACTCCTTTGTTCTATCCGATAGATATTATTCCTCAACAGTACCTATTTGCATATAAATTAAATCCTTTATATTCAGCTGTTGAGTGTTTCAGAAAAACATTATACTTGGCGGGACTTTCCCAGATACCTGGCCATTCCTGTTTTTGGTTGTAACTTCAATAATTTCACTTATCATTGGTGTTTACATATTCTTCAAATATCAGGATAAATTTGTACTTAATATATAGGGAGGTTTTTAGTTTGACTATTCAAGTAAGATATCCAAAAGTTATTACTCAAGAAGAAAATTCCAGTAAATCTGAATGGAATGATTTAGATAATGTTAAAATCGATGATTGGGATGAATTAGCTTCTACAGTAGTTGAATCAAATGAAGCTCCTCAGGTTATGTGTACAAGTCATTTTGATTTTAATATTCCTGATGATGCCAGAGTATCAGAAGTTATTGTAGAGCATGATTTTCATAAAGATTCTTCTGAAAATCCTATTAAAATGGATCCTCCTATGATTAAAGCAGTTATAGGAGACAGTGAATTTGAAAAAGAATCTTTTGTTCATGCAGATGTTTATCCTGCAGACAGGTCTGTAAAAATAATTGTTGATGACATAGAAGGTAAGGATATTAATAATAATTTCGCCATTAAAGTAGAATTTCCTAAAAACACCAGTGAAAATGACGGATTACTTTATTTTGATTATATTCGTGTCAAATTAGTTTTTGAGGTTAAAAGATATCTTATAACTTCCGGTGAAACTAACAATTATTTCCCAACAAAGGAAAAACCTATAAAAATAGCTGTAGGTGAAGAATTAAGATATTCTATTTACTTTAGAAATGTAAATGGTATTTCAAAAGAACCTCAGGAAGTTAAAATCAACATTCCTGAAGGTTTTGAACTTGTAAAATATTATTTCAAACCTAGGAAAGTTAATAAGTTATCTGAAAAAAGATGTGGAGGTAGCTGAAGATATCTTTGATGAAACAAATTATATTTGGACTCCTTCAGCACGTGGAAAAGGAATGTCTGGATTAAGATTAATTCTTAAAGCTACCTGTGAAGGATTTACTCATATAAATGCCTATACTAAAAATTATGGTGCAACTCCTAATTTTTATGTTGAAGTTCATCCTGAAGGATTTGAAAGTCCGGTCAATATGTTTGATGAAACTTCCGGAGTTTGGGCTTCTGAATTAGAAGATAATGAAGAATTTCAAAGATTAAATCAGGAAGTAGCTATTGATGTTGACAGTGTATCTATGGAATTTGATATGCCTCAAGAAAAAGTGGATAATCTAAAAGAGTATTGTATTAAATGGGTTAAAAGGGAACTTAAACCTAAAACAAATTTCAAAGCACTTAATGATTTATCATTTACTATTAACAAAGGTGAAAGGGTAGGAATTATAGGATTTAATGGTGCAGGTAAAAGTACTTTTTAAAAGTATTGTCCGGTGTATTTAAACCGACTAAAGGTAAAATATACACTGCCGGAAAGATAGCTCCATTATTGGAACTTGGTGCAGGTTTTGACCATAATTACAGTGGAAGAGAAAACGTATTTTTAAATGGAGCAATATTAGGTTATTCCAAAGAGTTTCTATTAAGCAAATATGATGAAATTGTTGAGTTTTCAGAACTTGGTGACTTTATGGAAATTCCAATTAAGAATTATTCCTCAGGTATGGTTGCTAAACTCGGTTTTTCAGTAGCTACTGTTGTTGAACCTGATATATTAATTTTAGATGAAATTTTATCTGTTGGGGATGTAAAGTTCCAAAAGAAAAGTGGAGACAAACTTAAATCTATGATGGGGTCAGGAGTTACTGTTCTTTTAGTATCACATTCAACTGCCAAAATAAGGGAATTATGTACCAGAGCTATTTGGTTAGATAAAGGTAAGCTTATAATGGATGGTAATGTTGATTATGTCTGTGATGCATATATTGAAGCAGCTAAAAAAAGCATCTGCAGATGAAATTAAAGATTTAGAGCTTGTATAAGTATGTATCTTAAACATAAAATTTATGGAAAACTCTTCAATTTATTTACAAAGTTTTCAATTAATGATAAGCAGATATCTTTTATTTTAGATTCTGCTGAATCATTTAAAGGAAATTTGGATTGTATTAAACAGGAATTTGAAAAAAGAGGAGATTTCCAGTTTAACTTTTTTTATAAAGACAAATTATCTTTTTTTGGCTTTTAAAAAATTAGCCACTTCAAATATGTATTTCTGAATGATAATTTTTTTCCATTAGCTTTTATGAACTTTAAAAAGGATACAAAGGTAATTCAGCTATGGCATGCTCCAGGAGCTTTTAAAAAATTTGGTGCATCAAGTGATGTTAAATCTAGAAATATTTTAGCTGAGATTAGTCAGAATATAGATTATTTGATTACCTCTTCAGAGGATATTGAAGATTATTATAGTGAAGCATTCCAAATAAATAAATCTAAAATTAAGTCTTTAGGTCTTCCAAGAGCAGATTATTACTTTAAAAATCATGACTTGGACAAATTAAGGTCAAATTTCAATTTCAAATACCCGATAGCTGAAAATAAAAAAATAGTTCTTTATGCACCTACATTTAGGGACAATCCTGAAGATAATAATGTTTTTAACTTTTTGGATTTGGAAAAATTCAATAAAGAGTTAGGTGAGGAGTATATTTTAGTTTTAAGGCTCCATCCTAAGATTAAAAAGTTTTTTAAAGATAAAATTGAAGTTAATCAGAAATATGTTGATTGCAGTGATTTTAAAAATGAACAGGAGCTGCTGTTAATTTCTGATATTTTAATAAGTGACTATTCATCAATAATGATTGAATTTGCCTTGTTGAATAAACCTATAATATTTTTCACTTATGATTATGATACATACATGTCTAAAGACAGGGGATTTTACTTTGATTTTAAAAAAAATGTTCCAGGTCCAGTTGTCTATACAACTGATGAGCTGATAGCTGAAGTTAAAAATAATGATTTTGATAAAAATAAAATTTCCGAGTTTAGAAAAACACAATTTAATTCAATTGATGGTGAAGCATCTAAAAAGAGTAGTTGATTTCTTATTAAATGATGGTGGCAAAAATGGATAATATTAAAGTAAGTGTAATTGTTCCAGTGTATAATGATGAGGAATATATACAAACTTCCATATCTTCTATAATAAATCAGGAATTTAGTGAAACTTATGAAATAATCGTTGTAGATGACGGATCAACTGACAATAGTTTAGATATTGCACAGGAATTATTAAGTAAAGCTGATATTCCATATAAGCTGGTTCATCAAAGAAATTCCGGTGTAAGTGTAGCTAGAAATCATGGAATTGAAGTTTCAAGAGGAGATTATTTGGTATTTGTTGATAGTGATGACTACATCTTAACAAATCACCTGTCTGAATTGTATAATGGAAAAACAGATTTCACATTAACTCAAATGGCAAAAGAAGGTGTAAAATCAGCAGTCAATTCAATTAATTATCCGGAACTTCCGCTATCTGCTCATGATCTGATTAAAATGGAACTTCAGATGATGATTCCGGAATTTAGCTTCTGTCAGCTGATGTATAAAGCGGATTTGATTAAAGATAACAGTTTGAAATTTGACTCGAAAGCCGTTTATGGTGAAGATACTGAATTCGCCCTTAAAGCATTAAGCTATGGGAAAAGTGTAGCTATTGGTGAAGAAATAACTTACCTCTACATTCAAAGAAAAGATTCAGCTACAAGTAATGCAGGTCTTAATAGATTTAATTTCATTGAAACCTTAGAAAAGCTTTCAGAATTTTATAAATCCCGTGGGCAGAATGAACTGGCAAATCTGGTAATTACAAGCAGGATTCCCAGAGCCATTTTTGGAAATATGAATTATTTTTTTCTACCATAATTATGATTTTGATGAAGTAATTTCTAAAATGGAGGATTTGGATTTATTTTCAAAATTGTCCCGCTTCAAAGGGGATTCTAAATTTAAGTTTAAAATAAAGCTATTTTTATTAAATCCAAAATTATATTATAAAATGTGGAAAAAAATTTAAAAATACTATCTGATTATTATGAAAGCTTCTGTAGTAACACCAAATTATAATGGGAAAAAATTTCTAAAAACATACTTCGATTCTTTAAACAGGAATAAAGATTCAGTCGGTGAAGTTATTTTAGTAGATAACGGATCAACTGATGGGAGTATTGAATTTATAAAAGATTACTCAAAAAATTTAGATTTCCCGGTTATTGTGATTAGAAATGTTGAAAATTTAGGATTTGCAAAAACAGTAAATCAGGGTATTTTAAAATCTAATTATGATTATATATTTTCTCTAAATAATGATACTGAAGTTGAAAAGGAGCTGTTAAGTCATTAATGGATTTAATTTCTTCAGATGAGGATATTTTTTCAGTTGCTTCTAAAATGCTTAAATTTGATAATAAAAATTTGATAGATGATGCCGGAGATGAATACAATATTCTGGCATGGACTAAAAAAACAGGTGAAAATCAGCCTGCAGAAAATTATGATGAAATATATGAAATATTTTCCAGCTGTGCCGGAGCAGCTATGTATAATAAGGCTATTTTAAATAAAATAGGTCTTTTGATGAAAATTTCTTTGCATATATGGAAGATGTTGATTTAAGCTACAGAGCGAAAATCAATGGCTATAAAAATCTGTTCTGTCCTGATTCTGTAGTTTATCATATTGGAAGTGCAACAAGCGGAAGCAGATATAACAAATTTAAAGTTAAACTGGCTGCAAGAAACAATGTGTGGACGGTTTATAAGAATTTTCCAGTCCCTCAAAAGATTTTAAATTTTATATTCCTCTTTTTAGGATTTTTAATTAAATATTTGTTCTTTGTTAAAAAGGATTTGGCAAAACATATTTGGAAGGCCTTAAAGAAGGTTTAAAAACAAGAAATAAAATTGATAAAGTTAAATTTAACAGAAAAAATACCGGAAACTACTTTAAAATAGAATGGAAATTAATTGTTAACACTTTTAAATTTTTAAAAAAATAAAATTAGTTGAGAATTATGGATCTTTCAATTGTAATTGTAAATTATCAGACATTTGACCTGACAAGGAATACTATAAATTCCATATTAAAATATGAGTATCCTTTTAGCTATGAAATAATTGTAGTTGATAATGCATCAGCTGATGATAGTTTAAGTAATTTAAAAATTATTTTAAAGATTCAGTTAAATTTATTTCTTCAAAAGAAAATAATGGGTTTGCAGCAGGTAATAATCAGGGTTTAAAGATAGCTAGTGGACAATACATTCTTTTTATTAAATTCAGATACTGTCGTTTGGGAAAATACATTGGAAAAAATTTATAATTTCATGGAAAATAATCCTTTTGTGGGGGCATGTGGCTGCAGAGTTCTTTTAGCTGATGGAACTCTGGATAAGGCATGTAAAAGGTCTTTTCCAAATGTTAAAAATTCATTTTACAGATTATTTCACATTCCAACAAACAGCAAAGAGGATAATTATAATTTGGATAATCTGCCTGATGATGGAATTTATGAAATTGACTGCTTAACTGGAGCATTTATCTTTCTTCGTAAAAAATGTCTGGATTCCGTGGGATTACTGGATGAAACATTTTTCATGTATGGTGAAGACATTGATTTGTGTTATAGGATTAAACGGGACAATTGGAAGATAGTTTACTTTGGTAAGGCTAAAATAACTCATTTTAAAGGAGCAAGCAGTAAAAAAAAAAAATCTAAATTGCTATATGAATTTTATAGGGCAATGTATATTTATTATAAAAAACACCATGCAAACAACACTTCATTTTTTGTTAATCTGATTGTTTATTTGGGAATTGCTTGTTTATGCATTTTAAAATTGATTCTAAATTTCTTTAAAAAGAAAAATTAAATATTATAAGAAATTTAAAGATATACTTAAATCTATTTTTGTGATAAAATGATTAAGCAGAATCAGAGAGTATTAAATGTAGTTATGGTTTTAACGGATGCATTAGTTGTAACTATAGCTCTTTTTCTGTGCATGGTGGTTACGTTTAAAACCACTTTATTTGGTCCGATTGGAGGTCATTTAGGTTTACAAAGCTATGTTATTTTTTTTTAACATTTGCTGTAATACCAACATACTTAATATTGTACTTTTCTTTTGGTCTTTATAAACCCTACAGAACTCACAAAACAATTTTTTCAGAAGCAACTCAACTTATAAAAGTTAATATTGTTGCATTCTTTGTTTTAGTTGCTATTTTATTTATTGTTAACGAACCTAACTTTTCAAGAATCATGCTATTCCTTTTAGCTATTATAGCTACTGTTTTTGGAATAATTGAAAGATTTGTTATTAGGAGCTTCTTAAAAGAAATCAGATCTAATAACAAGAACTTAAAGCATATTCTTATTGTTGGGGATAATGATTTAGCTTATACTTTTGCACGTAGAATTAGAAATAATCCCTATTTAGGTTTTGCTGTTAGCGGATTTTTAGGTAAAAGTAATCATGTAGGTTTGGAAATTGAAGGAAGCAAAATCATAGGTGCTTTTAAAGATTTAGATGAAGTTCTTGAGAAAAATAATTTTGATAGGGTTGTATTAGCTATTCCGTTAAAGTATTATTTTAAAATCAACGAGCTTGTGGAAAGCTGTGAAAAGGTAGGAATTAAAGCAGAGATTATTCCAGATTATATAAGGTATTTCCCGGCACAGCCATCAGTAGACATGATTGAAGATATTCCGATTATCAATATACGTTATGTTCCGTTAGATGATGCATTTAATAATTTTTTTAAAATCCTTATCTGATTACATAATATCTGTTATAGCTATCATAATTACATCTCCAATTATGCTGATTACTGCAATAGCTATTAAACTGACTTCTAAAGGACCGATTATATTTAAACAGGAAAGAATCGGTTATCATGGAGAACCATTCATGATGTATAAGTTCAGAAGTATGAAAGTCCAAAATCCTAACGAAGAAAAAAAATCAGAATGGACAACAAAGGATGACCCAAGAAAAACTAAAGTAGGTAATTTTATCAGAAAAACAAGCATTGATGAATTGCCTCAATTTTTTAATGTTTTAAAAGGAGATATGAGTGTTGTTGGTCCCAGACCTGAAAGGCCGTATTTTGTTGAAGAATTTAAAGAAAAAATTCCAAAATACATGGTTAAACATCAGGTTAAGCCAGGGTTAACTGGATGGGCTCAAATTCATGGATGCAGAGGTAATACTTCTATTAAAAAACGTATAGAATTTGATATTGAGTATGTAGAAAACTGGCATATGGGTTTGGACTTAGCTATAATGATTAAAACAGCTGTAAAGAGAAATCCTAATGCATATTAGATTTTACACATTTGCACTTCAGTGTAGTTTATTAAAATTTATATTCTATTTTTTTAATAATTATTTTAAAAATTACTTTTCAAATGCTGTCTCTAATAGTTTATATACATTTTAATTTAAAATAATAATTAACTTTCTAACGAGGGGTTTGGTATGGATAATGAAATTTTAGAATTATATGAACAAGTCAAAGATAAATTGACGATGGAAGAATTTCAAGCAAAAATAAATGATATTTCTAAAGAAAACGAAGATTTAGGTTTTGTGGATGATTATTATGCTGCTGAACAGGTGGTAAACAATATACTTGGAGCCAGTAAAGATGACCAAAAATCCAATGGTGAAATTTTGGATATTGGTGATTTGGAACCTGGATCCCAGGCAGCTATTGTTGGAATGATTAACAGTATCTCAAATCCGAAATCTTTTAAAACCCGTAAAGGTAAATTTGGACAAGTCTGTAATATGGAATTAAAGGATAACACTGGTGAAATTAGAGTAGTGTTATGGACAGAAAATATTAAACTTCTTAAAAACTTTAAAGAAGGAAACATTGTTAAAATTACTGATGTTGATATAAAAGAGGGTTATAGGGGAGATAATGAAGCTAATTTAAGACCTAGGTCAACTATAACTCATTTTAAAGAAGCAGATTTATCAAAATTCCCGACATATGAGGAGAATATAACTGATATTGAAGACCTTGTTCCCGATACAAAAGCAAATATTATTGCTAGAATTATAAGAATTCCAACTCCAAGAACTTATGAAAAAGATGGAAAAGAAGGAAAAGTCGCTTCTCTTGAGCTAAAAGATGCAACTGGTGAAATATCTTATACCTTGTGGAATAAAAATGTTGATTTGATTGAGGAATTAGGTTTGGATGCCGGAGATTCTGTAAAAATCTTAGGTGCACAGGTAAGGGAAAGAAACGGGGAATTGTCATTAACTCATTGGGACGGTAGGATAATCAAAGGAGATTTTGATGTTCCTGAATTCAGTCAGGAATTTATTAAAATTGGAAATATTACAGAGCAAAGTAATATAGCTATTAAGGGAGTTATTTCTAAATTGCAAGATGTCAGAACATTCACAAGAAAATCTGATGGCTCTGAAGGTAAATTAAGAAACTTTGATGTTACAGATGATACAGGTTCTATTAGAACTACCATATGGGGACATGATACAGATATTTTGTTAACTAAAGGAGACATTGTCAAGATTATAGGTGCTGATGCTCGTTTTGATGATTATACTGACAGTGGATATTCACTTAATACAAATTTCAACACTCAAATTTCAATAAATCCGGAAAACCTGTCTGATGAGGAATTGGATATCTTTAATGAAATCAAACAGAAAGTTTCTCAAATTAAAAGACTTAGTGAAGTTGAAGAATATGATGAAGACGGAATTGAAGTCGATGTTATAGGAAGAATGTTTGCTATTGGGGAAATAAACGAATTTCAAAGAGATGATGGCAGTGTAGGATATGCACGTTCAGCTAAATTTTCTGACGGTGAAGGACGTGTTAATTTAACATTTTGGGATCAGAAAGCTAAACAGGAATACAAACCTGGCGGAGCATACAAAATTGAAAATGCAAAGGTTAGATTGGGAGTGTATGAAGTCGAATTAAACATTGGAACTTCTGCACGCGTAATGGAATTGCCTGAAGACAGTGACCAAGCAAGATTCTTACCGTCATTTAAAACTATTGAAGCAATGATTTATACTCATAAATCAATATCTGATGTTGAAGAAGATGATGAAAATCTTATTGTTATGGGTAGAATAATTGATGCAAGCAATACTCGTGAATTTGATAGAGATGATGGAACTAAAGGATATGTTAAATCTTTTAGAAATAGCTGATAATTCTGGTTCTATCAATGTTACTTTATGGAATGAATATGCTAAAAAAGATTGGAATGTTGGAGACGCTATTAAGTTCCAGGATCCTCAAATTTCATTTAGAAATGACAGTTTGGAAATTAATGTATCAAGATCCACTTCTATTCTTGAACCTGATGAATCAGAGATTAATGATTTGCCAACTTATGATGAATTAAAAGAATCAATTTATGTTCCTAAAACCATTGAGGCTTTAGAAGATGATGACAGAAACGTTCGTATAACTGGTACTCTTAAAGAAGTATTTGGCAATAAAATATTAATTACAAAATGTCCTAACTGTGGAAATACTGTAAATCAGTCATCAGAGGATTTTGTCTGTGAATTCTGCGGAGAATCTGTAGATGAACCTAAATATCTTTTAATGATTCCGGCAAGACTTGAAGATGACACTGGTGAAATTTCAATTACTTTCTTTTGATAACCTGGCTGAAGAACTTCTTGACATGAAAAAAGAAGAAATAATTAATCTTACTGATGATGGTTCTGACTTAGGACCTATGGAAGGTAGAATAGATGATTTAAACGGTTTAACTGTTGAAGTTATTACTAATGTTAGTTTTGATGATTATAATGAAGAAATTAGGCTTAATCCTAAAAAGAATTTTATCTAAATATTACTAAAATAAAACAAATTAATGAGGCATGATTATTATGGTGGAATTAGAAGATTTACCAAGTGTTGGTGAAAAACAGCAGAAAAATTAAGAGATGCAGGTTTTGCAGATATGATGAGATTAGCTACTGCAACTCCTAAAGAATTATCTGTTAAAGCAGAAATTGGTGAAGGTGTAGCTGAGAAGGTTATTGAAGCAGCTCGTAAATCTGAAAAAATAGACTTTGAAACAGCGTATGATGTTCTTGAAAGAAGAAGAGATGTAGGTCATATTTCTGTTGGAAGTGAAGGCTTCAATGATTTGATTGGTGGTGGAATTGAAACTCAATCAATTACTGAAGTATTTGGTGAGTTTGGTTCTGGTAAAAGTCAAATTTCTCATGAACTGGCTGTTACTGTACAATTGCCTCCTGAAAAAGGTGGACTTGATGGTGAATGTGTATTTATTGATACTGAAAACACTTTCCGTCCAGAAAGGATTGAACAAATAGCTAATGGTTTTGAATTGGATATTGAAGAAGTTTTACAAAAGATTCATGTAGCTCGTGCATTTAATTCTTCTCACCAGATCTTAATGGCTGAAAAAATTAATGAACTTATTCAACAAGGCAATAATATTAAATTAGTTATTGTTGATTCTTTTATGGCTCATTTCAGAGCAGAATATGTTGGAAGGGAATCTTTAGCTGTAAGACAACAAAAACTAAATCAGCATTTACATGCACTTCAACAAATAGCTAATACTTATAATGTGGCTGTTTTCATAACAAACCAAGTTCAAGCTAAACCTGATTCCTTCTTTGGAAGCCCTACTAAAGCTATTGGTGGACATGTTTTAGGACATGCATCTACTTATAGAATCTGGCTTAAAAAAAGGTTTAGCAGGTAAAAAAATTGCTCGTTTAGTAGACAGTCCTCATTTACCTGAAGGTGAATGTGTATTTAAAATTAAAACAGAAGGTATTGTTGATTAATTATACCTTTCAACCCCTCTTTTTTTTACAGTTAATTATTAGTCACTATAACCTGTATAGGTTTCATAATCTACGTCATCATTTGATTCATAATCATCGCTGAATTCAGCAAAGCTAATTCCAGTTCCGCAATAAGGACACAGGTTATATTCTTCAGGAACTTCTTCTCCACATTTTGGACATATTCTCAACATTTCATAATCCTCCTTTTGAATTTACATAACTATTTTTGTTTTACTTATAAGAAATATTTATAAATATCATAATTCAATAATTATACTTCGAGGTATTAATATGAATGCAATTGAAATTACAATTATATCTATTGTTTTAATGATTGGTTTAGGTTATTTTCTTAAAAGAATAGATTTTTTAAGTGAAAAGGATATTGATCCCTTAAATAAGATTGTAATGTATATCCTTATGCCTTGTATGATTTTTTCTGCACTTTATTCTGCAGATATGAGTCTGTTACCTACTTTAGAATTTTACCATTTGTTATTTTAACAGCATCAATTGGTTCAGGAGTTATAGCTTATATTATTCTTAAAAGACTTCATTATGATGATAAAAAATTTGGAGTGTTTTAGTAACTGTAATGATAGCTAATACAGCTTTCATGGGATATCCTGTCAATTTAGGTGTTTATGGTCATCCGGGATTTTTAAGAGCTATATTTTGTGATTTAGCTACAACATGTATGTTCTTATTATTGTCATTTGTCCTTGTTCTTAAGTTTGGAGGAACTGTTAAAAGGGCATTTAGGAAATTTTACTGTTCCCGCCGTTATGGGCTGTTGTTTTAGGTATTTCATTTAATTTATTAAATATTCCTATTGGTCCGGTTTTAGATAAAACAGTTAATTATCTTGCTGATGGTGCTATTCCGTTAATTATGATTTCACTTGGTTTATCAATTGAGCTTGGTGGCCTTGCTAGAAGTAAAGCAATGGTTATTTTTACTTCAATTATTAAATTAGGTGTATTTCCGTTAATTGCTTTGATTGTTGTATCATTATTAGGACTTACTGGTTTACAACATGATGTAGGAATTATTGAGGCAGCTATGCCTTCTGGTATGTTGTCTTTATTACTGGCTATTACTTATAAATTAGATTATGAATTAACTTCAGATTGTATTTTAATAAATACGGTTATTTCATTAATAACATTACCAATCATAATGACATTTTTGTAAATGTTGATTTTTGAACAGTTTTTTTCTGTTCTATTTTTTATTTTTTCAATGATTGGTACTGAATATTTTCTTAAAGGAATTGATTTTTTAAGTAAAGGGGGTATCGATATTTTAAGTTTATACTCTTTTGTTAGCTATGATTAACCTGCAGCTGATATTTTAGTAAATGCTATTGATTTCATTAGTGGCTCTGCATATGTTGATATTGCTGTTATGAGCCCCAAAATTTCAAAATTTAACTTCGCCTAAATTTATTATTTTTCTTAAAGAATAATTTTTATTATTTTTTAGCTTTTAGAAACCTATTTTTAACCGCTTTTTAGCTTAACCAATGGGTTTAAAGTTTTTATTTTTTTATTATATATAAACTTTACTCACTAATTTCTATAGAAATCTTTATTAATGTGGGTTTACTACATATTTAATATCTAATTAATTTCTAAAAATTATAATAATTTTTTTGCATTAAATTTTTATTAATATAATTAGATTATTTTCACGACTTGTACAAGGTGAATTAAATATGGCAGAAGAAAAAAGAGATAATAATGAAGAATTAAGGATTGGTGTTTACGTCTGTCACTGTGGTGTAAACGTTGGTGGAGTTGTAGACTGTCCGGATGTCGCAGAATACGCAGGTAATTTGCCTGATGTTGTAGTTGCAAAAGACTACAAATATATGTGTTCTGACCCAGGTCAATTAATGATCCAAGAAGATATTAAAGAACACAACCTTAACAGGGTTGTTGTAGCTGCATGTTCTCCTCGTCTTCACGAACCTACTTTCCGTAGATGTGTAGAAGAAGCTGGTTTAAACAAATTCTTATTTGAATTCGCAAACTTAAGGGAACAAGACTCTTGGGTACACATGGCTGAACCTGAAGCAGCAACTGAAAAAGCTAAAGACTTAACTCGTATGGCTGTTGCTAAAGCAAGATTACTCGAACCATTAGAAGCTACTAAAGTAGCAGTAGATAACAAAGCATTAGTTATCGGTGGTGGAGTATGTGGTATTCAAACTGCTTTAGATTTAGGTGACATGGGCTTTAAAACTTACATGGTCGAAAGACACCCTACTATTGGAGGTAGGATGGGACAATTAGATAAAACTTTCCCAACTCTTGACTGTTCAATGTGTATTTTAGCACCAAAATGGTAGACGTTTCCAAACATGAAAACATCGAATTAATTACCTATGCAGAAGTTAAACAAGTGGACGGATACATTGGTAACTTCCATGTAACTGTAGGTAAAAAAGCAAGATACGTAATCGAAGAAGATTGTACTGGATGTGGATCTTGTGTAGAAGCTTGTCCAATTGAAATACCTAACTACTACGATGAAGGTGTAGGTATGGTAAAAGCTGCTTACATTCCATTCCCTCAAGCTGTACCATTATGTGCAACAATTGATAAAGATTACTGTATTGAATGTATGTTATGTGACCAAGCTTGTGAACGTGGAGCTATTGACCACAATCAACAACCATCTGAAATTAAATTAGATGTTGGTACTATTATCGCAGCTACTGGTTACGATCCATTTGACCCATCAGGTATTTACCAATATGGATACGGACGTTTCTCCAATGTAATTACTGGTATGGAAATTGAAAGGATGATTAACGCATCTGGTCCTACTGGTGGACACGTTGTAAAACCATCTGATGGTAAAGAACCTGAACGTGTTGCATTCATCCACTGTGTCGGTTCTAGGGATGAACAAATCGGTAAACCATATTGTTCCAGAGTATGTTGTATGTACTCCATGAAAAACGCTCAATTATGTATTGACCACGAACCAGATACCGAAGTAACCTGTTACTACATGGATATTCGTGCATTTGGTAAAGGATACGAAGAGTTCTACAAAACCTCTCAAGAAAAATATGGTATTGAATTTATCAGAGGTAAACCTGCTCAAATCTTCGAAAACGATGATTTAACTTTAACTATCAGAGCAGAAGATACTTTACTTGGTAAAGTAACTGAATACACTTACGACTTAGTTGTTTTAAGTGTTGGTCTTGAACATCCTGAAGGTTCAGAAGAACTCAGACAAACTTTAGGTGTTTCCAAATCTTCCGACGGATTCTATATGGAAGCTCACCCCTAAACTCAGGCCTGTTGACACCTTAACTGATGGTGTTTACATTGCTGGTGTAGCACAAGGTCCTAAAGATATTCCTGACTCTGTAGCACAAGGTTCAGCTGCAGCATCCAGGGCAGCTATCCCAATGGCTAAAGGTCAAGTAGAAATCGAACCTATTATTGCACGTACTGACGATGTAGTTTGTGGTGCTTGTGAAGTTTGTGTTGAATTATGTCCATATGGTGCTATTTCCATTGTTGGAGATGACAATGCTGCTCATGCAGAAATTAACGCTGCATTATGTAAAGGATGCGGTACCTGTGTAGGTGCATGTCCATCTGGAGCTATGGATCAACAACACTTCAAAACTGATCAAATTATGGCACAAATCAGTGCTGCTCTTGAAGACGTAGGTAAATAGATGCGGAGATTTTTATCTCCAATTCTTTTTTTTTAAAATTTTAAACTATTTTTAACACTTAATAACTTATTTTACTTCCTTAATTAGATGTTGGTAAGTGGATTATTGACATTTGAATTATATTATAATTACTGCAAAAATATTATATTATAAGATAAACATAATGTATTTGTGTATCGTTAATTTTTAATACTAATTGGATACTTAGGTGTAGTAAATGACTGATTATCAAAACGAAGTTTTAGAATTTGAAAGAATCATGAAAGAACACACTAATTATATGAGAAACAGTATAAATCTCATTGCTAGTGAAAATATTACAAGTTCAGATGTAACTGAGGCTGTAGCTTCTGATTTAGCTCATAGATATGCAGAAGGACAATCTCATGAAAGATTATATGAAGGATGTCGGTATATTGATGAAATAGAAGATCGTGTTATTGACTTATCTAAAAAATTATTCAATGTTGACTATGCAAATGTTCAGCCTATTTCTGGAGTAACAGCTAATTTAGCAGCATTTTTCGGTTATTCTAATTATGGTGATAAATTAATGGCATTAGATGTTCCTTATGGAGGACACATTAGCCATGCTAAAGTTAGTGCAGCAGGAATTGCTGGTTTAAAAACTATAAGTCAGCCTTTTGACAAAGAAGTTATGAACATTGACATTGATGCAATGAATAAAAAAATCCTCGAAGAAAAACCAAAAATAGTTCTTTTCGGAGGAAGTTTATTCTTATTCCCTCATCCTGTAAAAGAAGCTCGTGAAGCAGCTGATGAAGTGGGAGCAAAAATCATGTATGATGCAGCACATGTTTTGGGACTTATTGCTGGTGGTCAATTCCAACAACCAATAGCGGAAGGAGCAGATTTAATGATGGGAAGTACTCACAAATCATTCCCTGGTCCACAAGGAGGAATTATTCTTTCTCATAAAGAAAACAAGGAAGTTATTGACAATGCAGTATTTCCGGGTGTTGTAAGTAATCACCATCTCCACCATTTAGCTGGTTTAGGAATTGCTTCTGCAGAAATGTTGGAATTTGGACAAGACTATGCTAAACAGATTGTTAAAAATTCCAAAGCATTAGCTCAAAGCTTATATGAGCGTGGATTTGATGTATTATGTGAAGAATTAGGATTTACAGAATCTCACCAATTAGCTATTAATGTTTCAAATATTAGAAGTGCTAGTGATATTGCACGTGATTTAGCTAATAATGATGTTATTTTAAACAAAAACCTTCTCCCTGGCGATGATGTAAATGATAGTGATAATCCTTCCGGTTTAAGAATAGGAACTCAGGAAATCACCAGAAGAGGATTAAAAGAAAAAGAAATGGATGAAGTAGCTGAATTCATTAAAAGAGTTGCTGTTGATAAAGAAAACATTAAAGACGAAGTACGTGAATTCATGGATCAGTACACTACTGTTCACTATTCATTCTCACAAAACGAAGGTTACAGGTTCCATAAACTTTAGATAATATGAGAATAGGATTTGCATTTACTGGAGCTGGTCATTTACTTAATGAGTCTGTTCAGGTAGCTGAAAAACTAGCTAAGGATCATGAATTAACTATATTTTTATCTGGTGCTGGTGAAGATGTTTTAAAAATGTATGGTCTTTATGAAAGAGTAGTTAGTTTAACTGGCGGAAAATATAGGGAATTAGCTACTGACAGGACTCAAAAATTTAGCTATCCAATTACTGGAAGACTTTCACTTGGTAAATATGATTTGCTGATTGTGACTCCAGCTACTGCCAATACAGTTGCAAAGATTGTTCATGGTATTTCAGATACTTTGGTTACAAATGCTGTGGCTCAGGCTGGTAAAGGAGCTGTTAAAACACTTATAGTTCCAGTAGATATTCATCCAGGTCCTATTGATACAGTTTTACCTTCAAAAATGGAAGTTTCTAAATGTGAGGCTTGCAGTGAGTGTGTTGCATCTTTGACATGTGAACAGAAAGCAATTGTTCCTCACAAGGAAATTGACTTGTTAAAATGTATTGGATGTGGTCTTTGTAAAGACATAGGTCCAAATGGAGCAATATCTGAAGGTAAAATCATAACAATGTATATGAGGGATATTGATATTGAAAATACTAAAAAATTAACTGGTATTGGAGATATTGAAATATTTGAAAATCCTAATGAGTTACTGGACTTTTTAAAAGATTATTAGATGAATTCTATTTCATCTCCTTTTTTAATTTATTTTTCATTTTATTTTCTTCAAACTCAATTATGTAATCTGCTTTTTTTGAAGGGGTATATTTTTCCCAGGGTTTCAGAGTTTGAATATCAAAAATCTTTAAATTTTCATCTAAAAAGTACACATCTATGTTAAATTTCATAAATGATGTGTGAATTCCTGAATTAAATCTGCTTTTAGCTTTTATAATAAAAACCAGTCCGTAATCAATATTTTTTTAAACATCAATCCTTTAAGCCGTTTAAAATATGTGTCTGCAAATTTAATTTTCATATTGATGTTTTGTTTAGTTGTTTTGTTGTAAATTCCTTTTTTCATTAGCTTAGCTTTTGTTTTTATTGTTTTTAAGTTTTTAGAATCTGATTAGGGAATATTGCTTTTGTTTTAAGAAATTTAGTTTGAAAGTTAAAATCCCATACATTTATTTATTAATTAAACTAAAAAATATAATATAAATAACTGATATGTGTTGATAAAATGAGAAACATAATTGTAAAAGAATTAAATCAAACTTATATTGAAGATATCGACATTGAAATCGTTGAAAGAAAAGGTATAGGTCACCCAGACAGTATTAGTGACGGTATCGGTGAAACTGTAAGTGAAGCTTTATGTAAAATGTACATGGATGAATTAGGAGGAGTTCTTCACCATAACACTGACGAAGTTCAAATTACTGCAGGGGAATCCAATCCTGTATTCGGTGGAGGTAAAATCTTAAAACCTATTGATATCTTATTGACTGGTAGGGGAGTTTCAGAATATGATGGAGTTAAATTCCCTCTTGACAGAGTAGCTATTGAAGCAGCTAAAAACTTTTTAGATGAAACTATCATTAATTTAGATGTTGAATTGGATACTGTTGTTGAATGTAAAATTGGACACGGATCCGGAGATTTGGTAGATGTATTTAAAAGGGAAGGTGCGCCTTCTTCAAATGATACTTCTTTTGGTGTAGGTTATGCTCCATTTTCAGAAACTGAAAATTTAGTTAAAGCTACTGAAGAATTATTGAACTCCAAATCTTTCAAAGCTAAACATCCTGCTGTTGGTGAAGATATCAAAGTTATGGGTTTAAGAGAAGGAGAAAAAATTACCTTAACTATTGGATGTGCAATGGTTTCAAAATTTGTTGCAAACAGGGAAGAATACATTGCTGTTCGTGAAGAATTAAAAGATATTGTATCTGATCTTGCAACCAAATACACCAACAGGGAAGTTGAAGTATTTGTTAACACTGCAGACAATGATGATGCAACTGATGAATCAGGTTATTATTTAACTGTAACAGGTACTTCTGCTGAAATGGGTGATGACGGTTCTGTAGGTAGAGGAAATAGGGCTAACGGTTTAATCACTCCATGCAGACCAATGTCAATGGAAGCTAGTTCAGGTAAAAATCCTATTAACCACGTAGGTAAAATTTACAACATATTATCTAATGAAATAGCTAATGACGTTGTTGAAAATGTTGAAGGAATCAAACAGATGAATGTTATGATTTTAAGCCAAATTGGTAAACCTATTGACCAACCGAAAGCAGCTTCTACTCAACTTATTTTAGAAGATGGCGTCAAACTTGAAGATGTTGATAAAAAAAGTAGAACAAATTGTTGACAGGTGGCTTGAAGATATATCAATCATTACAGAAAATGTTGTTCAAGGAAAAACAAGAACCTTTTAGATTATAGGTATAATTTAATTATAGTTTGATAACTATATATTAAATTTCCTTTCTCGTTTTTTCAACTAAATTAAATTTCTATTCTTTAGAGATTTTTATTTTTTTTAAATTATTCAACACAACATATCAATTAATTTCTTATTTAATATAGGGAGAATTATCATGCCAATAAAAGAGGCAGACAAATCATATGATCATAAAAAAATAGAAAAAAGATTGAAAACTTCTGGGTAGAAGAAGATACTTTTTCTAAAGTAAATAAACTTAGAGCTAATGGTCCTCAATATTCCTTTTTAGATGGACCTCCGTATTGTAGTGGTAAAATACATTTAGAACTGCTTGGAATAAAGTTATTAAAGATTCTTACTTACGTTATAAAAGTATGAATGGATTTAGCTTAAGAAGACAGGCAGGATGGGATATGCATGGTCTTCCAATTGAACACAAAGTGGAAGAATTGATGGGTATTAAAAGCAAACAGGAAATTGAAGAAAACATTGAATAGCTAAATTTGTTGATAAATGTAAGGAATTTGCAATAGACAATAAATTAGCTATGGAAAAAGAATTGATGATTTGGGAGTTTGGATGGATTGGGAAGACCCATACATGACTTTAGATCCCAAATATATGGAATCTGCATGGTGGACATTAAAAAGAGCTAATGAACAGAATTTACTTGTAAATGATAAAAGAGTAATTAGCTGGTGTCCTCATTGTGAAACAGCATTGGCCGCAGCAGAAATTGATTATGAAGAAAAAGTTGACCCTTCAATTTTTGTTAAATTTCCACTTAAAACTCCATTGCTGGAAGACAGTGATTTGCCGGAATATTTCTTGGTATGGACAACAACTCCATGGACACTTCCTGCAAACCTTGCTATCTGTGTAAATCCTGAATTTGATTATGCATTTGTTAAAATTGATGGAGAAATTTTACTTCTTGCTCAAAACCTGGTAGAAACAGTTTTAGGTCCTGCTACCATTGTACATAAAACTAAAATACCTGCTGAAAATGAAGATGAAGAAGATAAAATCATAAAAGAAACTGAAGTTGTCTATGAGATAATTAAAGTTGTCAAAGGTGAAAGTTTACTTCATAAATCATACATTTATCCATTGGAAAAAGAAGTTTCAATACATGATGAATTTGATAAAAATGAAAATGTTCACACTATTTTGCCTGGAGATCATGTAGAACTTGGTGAAGGTACAGGATTCGTACATACAGCACCGGGACATGGTCCTGACGATTTTGAAGTAGGTAAAGCTTATGATTTGCCGATTTTCTGTCCTGTTGATGAAAGCGGTAATTTCACTGATGATGCAGGCAAATATGCCGGTGAATTCTGTAAAGCTGCTAATGATGAAATCATGGCTGATTTGCAGGACAGCGGTTTAATGTATAGAAACGAAACAATAGAACACAGGTATGGTGTATGTTGGAGATGTAAAACTCCTATCATATATTTAGCTACTAAACAATGGTTTTTAAAAGTAACAGACATTAAACAAAAAATGCTTGATGAAATTGACAAAGTGGAATGGGTGCCACAATGGGCAGGTCAGGGAAGATTCAGAGATTGGGTAGATAATGCTAAAGACTGGACAATTTCAAGACAAAGATACTGGGGTATTCCAATTCCTATTTGGGAATGTCCTGATTGCGGTGAATTAAAAGTAATAGGTTCTGTAGAGGAATTAAAAACGAAGCTTTAAATGATATCTCTGTTGATGATGATGAGCTTGTTCACAGACCATATGTTGATGAAATCGTAATGAAATGTGATAAATGCGGTTCTGAAGTAAAAAGAATTCCTGATGTTTTAGATGTTTGGATTGACTCAGGAGTAGCTGGATGGGCTTCATTATATTATCCTCAGCAGCAAGATAAATTTAATCAGTGGTTCCCATATGACTTCATTACAGAAGGCCATGACCAAACCAGAGGATGGTTCTACTCACAGTTAGGTGCTGGTGTAATCTCCATGGGACAGGTACCATATAAGAAAGTACTGATGCACGGTTTTGTTTTAGATGAACACGGTAAGAAAATGAGTAAATCATTAGGTAATGTAGTTTCTCCTGAAGAAGTTATTGAGAAATATGGTGCTGATGTATTAAGATTCTATTTATTATGGGCAAGCAAGCCATGGGATGATTTAAAATTCGTATGGGATGAATTGCTTAATGTAAATAAGATGTTTAATATTTTATGGAATGTATATGTATTTTCAACTACTTACATGTCTTTAGATGAATTCAATCCAACTAAAATAACTGAAAAAGATATCATTTTAAGAGATGAGGACAATTGGATTATATCCAGAGCCAATACTTTAGTAAAAAGAAGTTGGTCAGGACTTGGAAGAGTTATCATTCCATAAGGCTACAAGAAAAATCAATAACTTCATACTTGAAGATTTAAGCCGCTGGTATGTAAGACTTATTCGTGGAAGAACATGGGTAGAAAGTGATGATCCGGATAAACTTGGAGCTTATTACAGTCTGTACACAGCTATTTACAAACTGATTTCAGTTTTATGTCCGATAGCTCCTCATGTTTGTGAAGAAATCTATGAAAACTTAGTTAAAGGAGTTGATGAAAATGCTCCTGAAAGTATTCACATGCTTGACTGGGGATATGATGAATCTAAAATCAATTCTGATTTGGAGCAAAAAATGGATGTAGTAAGAGAAGTAATTGAAGCATCTGCAAGAGCAAGGGATATAGCCAGATACAAACTTAGATGGCCTGTATCTGATATTACTATCGTATCTCAGGATGAAGATGTTCTTAAAGCTATTGAAGAGTTACAGGATATTATTAAAGACCAATCAAATACTAAAGAAGTGTTAACTGCTGCAGAATTTGAAAACTTGTCATTTAATGCAAAACCTAATCTTAAAACTTTAGGTCCTAGACTTAAAGGAGATATGGGTATTGTTAAAAATATCTTGAAGAAGCTGACGGTAATCTAATTAAAAGCGAATTGGATGATACAGGTAAATTCACTGTTGAAGCAGATGGAAAATCATTTGAATTAGATAGTAATGATATACTATTTGATACAGAGCTTCCTGATGACTTTGTAAGTTCTGAATTTGAATTTGGTAATGTATTTGTAAATACTAATGTAACTACTGAAATTAAACAAGAAGCAATGGCTCGTGAACTTATTAGAAGAGTTCAGGACATGAGGAAAGATTTAGATTTGGATGTGGAAGCTAGTATTGATGCTGTTGTAAAGTACTTCTAGCGAATTTAAAGAATTAATACTTCCACAATCTGAATTTATTGTTAATGAAATCAGGGCACGCAGCTTAATTAGCTCTGATGGAAAAGAATGTTTAGATGGCGAAGATATTTATACTAAAAATTGGGATATTGAAGGCGAGGAAGTCTGTATTTCTATAAGATTAGTGCAATAGGTGTTTAAAATGACTTTAACAGATTCTGAAATGGAATATATTGAAGGAATCCTTGGCAGGAAAATGAATGAACTGGAAGAAGGGATGTTGGATGTAATGTTTTCAGAACATTGCTCCTACAAAAGCAGCAGACCAATTCTAGGTACATTTCCTACTGAAGGGAAAAATATTATTTTAGGTCCTGGAGATGATGCAGGTTTAGTTTCAGTAACTGATAAATATGCTTTGGCTGTTGGTATGGAAAGTCACAACCATCCTTCAGCTATTGAGCCTTATGGTGGAGCAGGTACTGGAATTGGAGGAATTTTAAGAGATATTATTTCTATGGGTGCAAGACCAATAGCTCTTTTAGATTCTTTACGTTTCGGATCATTGGATGATGAAAAATCAAAATATTTATTTGAACATGTTGTAGAGGGAATTTCTGACTATGGTAATAGGGTAGGAGTTCCAACAGTGGCAGGTGAAGTTGAATTTGATGATTCATTTAGAACAAATCCTTTAGTTAATGTAATGTGTGTAGGACTTGTTGAAAAAGATAAAATCGTTCGTGGAAAAAGCTCCATATGTTGGGGATGTCTTTTTATTGATGGGAGGTACAACTGGCCGTGATGGAATTCATGGTGTAACCTTTGCATCAGAAGAGTTAACTTCAGATAGTGAAACAGAAGACAGGCCTGCTGTACAGGTAGCTGATCCATTTACTAAAAAAGAGTTTTGGAAGCTTCTCTTGAAATTTTAGATGAAATTAATGTTAGCGGAGTTAAAGATTTAGGTGGTGGAGGATTAACCTGCTGTATTTCAGAGCTTGTTGATGAATCAGATAATGGTGCAAGAGTTGATTTACGTAATATTCCTTTAAGAGAAACAGGAATGACTCCATATGAAATCATGCTTTCAGAATCTCAGGAAAGAATGGTTTTTGTAATTAATCCTAAAGATGTTGAAAAAGCACAGGAAATCTGTGATAAACATGAAATTGTTTCAGCAGTTATTGGGGAAGTTATTGACGGAAACAACATGATAATTGATGATGAAGGTTCTTCTTTAGCTGATTTGCCAACTATACTGTTAGCTGATCCTCCTTCACTTAATCGTGAATTAAAAGAAATACCTGAAGATACATCAAAAGTTGAAGTAGAGCACCCTCCAGTTAGGCAATCCTTACTTGGACTTTTATCTTCACCCAATATTGCTTCCAAACAATGGGTTTACAAACAGTATGACCACGAAGTTCAGGTAAGAACTGTTGTAAAACCTGGTGATGATGCAGCTGTTTTAAGAATTGATGATGAGACAGCTATTGCACTTGCAACTGATGCAAATACAATCCACACTAAATTGTCTCCGTTTGATGGCGGTGCAGGTTGTGTAGCTGAAGCTATTCGTAATGTAATTTCCATGGGCGCAACTCCTTATGCTGTTGTGGACTGTCTTAACTTTGGAAATCCTGAAACTCCTGAAATATTATGGCAATTTAAAAGAACAATTGAAGGTATGTCACTTGTAGCTGAGAATTTTAATGCTCCGGTTATCAGTGGAAATGTAAGTTTTTATAATGAAACTGAAGGTATTAAAATTAATCCTACTCCTGCTGTTGGTGTTATAGGTGTTGAGAACATTGAAAATATCAGAACAATGGACTTTAAAAACTCCGGTGATAAAATCCTTTTAATTGGTACTACTTATGATGAAGTAACCGGTTCGGAATATCATAGGGCTATTCATAATATTGAAAAAGGTATGGCTCCAAGAATTAGGATTGAAGATGAATTGGCTAATGGTAAAACTATCTTAAAATTACTTGATGAAGATTCATCTAAAAATATTACAGCTATTCATGATATATCTAATGGCGGATTAGCTGTTGCATTATCTGAAATGGTTATGAAAGGTAATATTGGTTGTGAGATAGATTTGGATTCAGTTATAACTTCTGATGATTTGGAAGAATCAGATTTAATTTATAGTGAATCACATGGTAGATATATTGTAACAGTAAAGGCTGATGCTGTTGATGAAATATTAAATAAAATAAATGTTCCTGTAGCTATTATAGGGAAGTTAAAGGAACTGTTTTAAAACTTGGAGATAATGAATTTACCATTGATGAATTAAATAATTCTTATCATGGAGTTATTGAAAATACATGGCTTAAGCTGGTGCGCTGATGTTTTTGTCTAAATTAGATTCTCTAAAAGATGCTTTGAAATTAATGGAAAGTAATCAGAGGGTAATGGATTATGAAGAAATACCTTTAAAAGATGCTCATAAAAGAGTGTTGGCTGAAGATATTATTTCTTTTCATGATTCTCCTCCTTTTGATAAATCTGCAATGGATGGTTTTGCCCTTAAGGGAGTAAATACTTTTGGAGCATCACAAAGCAATCCTAAACATTTAAAAATTGTTGATTCAATTGGTGCAGGAGATTTTTGTGACAAGATAATAGGTCAAAATGAAGCTATTGTAATAGCTACTGGCTCTCCTGTTCCTGCAGGTGCAGATGCTGTTTTAATGAAGGAGTATACTACAACACAGAGTGATGAGTTAACCATTTACAGTCAGGTAACTCCTGGTGAAAATGTAAGTCCGAAAGCTGAAGATATCAGCAAGGGGGATGTGGTTTTATCTAAAAATACCTTTATCAGATATCAGGAAATGGGCTTAATAGCTTCTGCAGGATATAATACAGTTAAAGTTTTTAAAAACCTAAAGTAAAGGTAATTATTACAGGCAATGAACTTGTAGATCCAACTAAGGAAGAAATATCTAAAGCTAAAATAATCAACTCTAACCAGTACACAATTGGCTCTATGCTTGAAGATTGTGGAGTTGTTTTTGATATTTGTCATGTAAAAGATAGTTTTGAAGAAGTTAAGAAAGCTATTTTGGAAGCATTAGATGAATATGATGTTATAATGACTACTGGCGGAACAGCTATCAGTAAAGGTGATGTGGTTTTGGATGTTGTTGGTGATATTGGGGAGATATTATTCCATGGTGTATCTATAAGGCCTGGAAAACCTATTGGTGCAGGTATTGCTAATGATAAAATGATATTTACATTTTCAGGACAGCCAGTTGCAGCTATGACTCAATTTGATATTTTTGCAAGGAAATATTTATTTAATATGCAGGGCAGAGACTTTAATTTCCATGTTGTTCAAAGAGAATCTTTATTAAAAATTCCTTCTCAGCTTGGAAGAACCGATTTTGTCCGTGCATTTTCAGATGATGATTTTGCAAGGCATGTGTTGAACAGGGGTTCTGGTATAATTAGGTCTATGGTGGAGGCAAACAGCTACATCATAATAGATGAAAATGATGAAGGATATCAAAAGGGCGATATAGTTGATGTTGTCTTCTTTGATTCATTAATTTGGTAGACTAAGAGGTCATTTAATGAATGGTATTTATTATTATTTAATCGCTTTCATTGTTATCTGGATATTGGCATTCGGATTAAAAAAGCAAATTAACCAATCATGGATTTGAAATTCAGTTTCCTCTTATTATGTGGAGAACTGAAAAGTTTAAAAATTTTATAAAAAGGATGGCTAATCTTTCTCCACGGTTTTGGAAATGGTTTATGAATGTAGGGATTGTAATTTCATATATTGCAATGATATACATTACATGGACACTGCTTAGTTCATTATCCTCAATGTTATATGCTCCTTCAGTTTCTTTAGTTATTCCTGGAGTTGAACTTCCTGGTTCATCAATTTATGTTCCTTTAGGCTATGGATTGGTTGCATTAGCTACTGTATTGATAGTTCATGAATTTTCTCATGGTATATTGGCTGTTGCTGAGAAAATAAATGTTAAATCAGTAGGTCTGATGCTTTTTGCAATTCTTCCGGGGGCATTTATGGAACCTGATGAAGAAGAAATGAAAGAAGCTAAAAAAAATCTTCTAAATTAAGGATATATGCTGCAGGGTCAATGGCAAACATTACTTTAGCAGTAATAGCTCTTTTTAATAGTTTCTGCAGTTGGATCTTATGTTATTCCATCTACCTTTGAAGAAAATGGGATAGAAATTGATAGGCTTGTAGGTGATTCTCCTGCAAGTAAAGTTCTTAAAGAGGGAATGATTATTGAATCAATTGATAATCAAAAGGTCAATGATACAAATAGCTATGTAAATGCTGTTAATAATCTTAAACCTGGTCAAAATATAACTATAGGAACGAATGAAGGTGATTATTCAATTATTTTAGATAAAAATCCAAACAATGATTCTAAAGGATATATGGGTATTCAGGCAGCTAAACATTATGAATTGAATGAGGGTGTAGCTAGTGTATACGGTGATACACTGCCTTGGATATGGTTTGGTGTACTTGAACTATTCCAATGGATAGCTATGTTGAATTTAGGTATAGGATTATTTAATTTGCTTCCGATAAAACCGTTAGATGGAGGACATATGTTTGAAACATTGCTCAGCTATAAAATACCTGAATTCTTTTACAAACCTGTTGTCAATGCACTGTCTTTGATTTTAGGAATGATTATCATATTCAGTATTGTGTATGGATTTTTATAATAAAATCCCTTAATAGGGATAATCTCCTTTTTCTTCATATTCTTTTTTAACCATTCTTTAAAAATGGAATCATATATTTCATATTTTTATTATCTAATTCTATCAGACTTTTGTTTTGCAATGTTTTTAGTGAAGCGCCAATAGCTCCGCTGGTTACTTCTAGTTTATTTGCTATTTCAATTCTTTTCAGTGGTTTTTCAATAAGTGATGTGATGATTCTTTTTCCTGGTTATTTAGTTTGTACCATTCATTTGTCAAATGGATTAATAGGTAAGGTAAGGATTTTCTAAATTCACTAATTATTTTATCTTCATTTAATTCTTCATTTGGAGGCAACAATCTTGCAAAACTATTGATATAATATGGAATTCCCTTTGTACATTTATAAAATCTTTTAAAGCCATCATCTGTAAATTTAAGATAATCTGCTTTTTCTTTCAAATAATTTTTTGTTGTGTCAAATGAAAAAGTAGTAATTTCAAAATTTAATATTCTGCCACCGAAAGCTCCTTTTTGACCGGCAATATCTGCAATTAATTCATCCTTAACGCTCATACTTCCAGAAAAGATATATCCTATATGATTTTGTGATTGGATTACACTTCTGATATACCATAGAAATCCCTTAACATCTTCATCAAGCTGTTTTAAAATCTGGAATTCATCCATAAATATTAAAACTCCATTTATCTGCTTTTTATAATTTTCATATATTTGTTGAGGCAAATCCATTACAAAAAGTAGTGAATTTAGTGTAATCCTCTTCTGTAAGAGGGAGTAGGGGTATTTTATTAATTTTATCTAATTTAAAATTACGAGTTTTGAAATATTTAAGAATTTTTGTATCAATGGTTATGATATTTGATTCACTACATGATTTTATAATTGATTCGTAGAATAGTTTCATAAAATCAAAGCGAGTTAATGAATTCTTTTTATATTTGTCTATTGCAGATAAGTCCATATAAACAACTAAATATTCATTCTGGAGATTTTTTTTAATTTTTTCATTAATGCACTTTTTTTCCCACTCCTCTAATGCCAGTAAGAAGTATTGTTGAGTTGATCCTTTTTAGTTAGTTCTAAATTATCAGAGAGGAATGAAATTTCATCTAATCTATTATAAAACTGAGCATCATCTAAATCATTATCATTTCCTAATGGCAAACTTGTCATAATTTCACCTTTAATTAATATCTTTAAAAACATCCCATATGAATGTAATGTAAATTCCATTATAATGTAAAAACACACATCGCATTATGTTATGCAATATAAAAAAAGATGAAAATGAATTATTTATCTATAAAAAAGCTTAAATACTTTTGAGAATTCTGAAAAAGTCATTAAAAAATAGATATTGTAAAATTATTTAAATTAAAAAATATTAAAGCTAAAAAAGATTAAGGAAGAATGATTAAATTCTTTCCTAAATTTAGAAGTATCTTTCTAAGATTCCTTCTAAGATTCTGTAATGGCGTCCTTCATCTTTGGAACTTTCTTTGAAGAAATCAGTTGCATCTTCGAGGTCTTCAGCTGCAGCTTTTCAGATGCTTCTCTTTTTCAGCGTTAGCCATTTTTTCTCCTTCTAACATCATTTCAATGTTAGCTTTGAGATCATCTTTAATAATTCCGTTCATTTCACAGAATCTTGCTGCGTGTTCTGCTTCTTCCCAAGCTAATCTTTTGAATACTTCAGCTAATTCTCCGTAACCAGACCTTGATGCTTGTCTAGACATAGCTAAGTACATACCTACTTCTTGGGTTTCTCCATTAAAATTATTTTGTACTTCTTTTTTCTACTCCAGTACCTACAGTATTGCCTATTTTATGTTCGTATTTAACCATAGTAATAACCTCCAATTGATTAGTATTTAATAAATTTATATTTTATATTTTATAATTCTTTACATGCTTTAGCTAAAGTTTTTCCTAACTCATAGCTGTCAATATTTTCTTCTTCAGTTGGGATGTAATAAATTTCCTGAGTATCTACTACATCAAATCCGTAATTTTCAAGTTTTTCAGCGAGTTTTTTAGCAGTTCCTCCTTTTCCACCCATGGAACCGAATGTAACTGCTTTTCTGTTAATATTTGTTTTATCAAATCTTAAACCTTTCAGGTAGTACATAATATCTCCGATACTTGGGTATGGTTCATCATTAATGGTAGGATCTCCGATAGCTATTCCTTTACTGGTTAAAATACTTTTAACGATTTCACTTCTTTCATCTTCGTGTAAGTAGAATATTTCAACATCGTAACCTTCGGATATAGCACCTTCAGCTAATTCGTGAGCCATTTTTTGGGTAGAGTAATGCATAGTGTCGTAGACAATTGTAATTTTATCTTCACACACACCTTGTGCCCAGTCAGTATAAGCGCCGATAATTTTCATTGGGTCAGTCCAGATTTGACCGTGAGATGGTGCAATCATTTTGATTTGTTCAAGTAAACCTAATTCTACTACTTCATTTAATTTTTTAAGAACAAGTTTTGAAAGTGGAGTGATTAAGTTGGCATAGAATTTTTGTGCAGCATCCATTAACACATATTCCGGAATTTCGTGGTCGAATCTTTTTGTGAAACATAAATGTTGACCAAATGCATCATTTGGGAATAAAATTCCATCTTCTACAAGTAAAGTAAACATACTGTCAGGCCAGTGTAATAGGAATGCATCTAAAAATGCAAAGGTTCTGCCATCCATTTCTAGAGTGTCCCCTGTACCTACAGTAACAAATTCTGCACCTTCTAATGCAGGGTAATGTTTTAAAAGACCTTTTACAGCAATTTCTGAACAGTAAATTGGTGCTTCAGGGAATCTTTTATGTAAATCTACAAGAACTCCTGAGTGATCTTTTTCAACGTGATTTTGAATAATGTAATCTACAACTACTTCATCTCTGCCTTCTTGTGCGAAAGCATCTTCAATACGTGCCATCATTTCCTGAGTTTTACCTGGGTAAGCATTATCAATAACAGCTACGTGGTCTTCACCAAATACAATATATGCATTATAGGTTGTTCCGTCTAAAGTGTATCCATGGTAACTTCTTAAGTCCCAATCGAGTACACCAATCCAATATACTCCATCACCGATTTTTTGAGCATTTGCTTTCATTTGAATCGCCTTATATGTCTTTTTTGAATTTTGTTTTATTTCATACGAATAATTCGCATGATTAGAATTGTATTATGTATGTACTAATATATAAAGTTAATGGGTGTTTGAAACATTTTTAAATTAAACAGTTTATAAAAAAGGGTTAATTTTATTAGATACGAATATTATATTATAGTTATATAAATTTAGTTTGTTAGTATAGTTACAAACGGAGATATTTTTAATGATTAAACAAAAACCACTTCAAATATTTTCTAAAGATGCAGATATGGGCATTGATGTTGTTAAAAGCCCAGTTAAACTTACAATTTTGAAAATGCTTCGTAGTAATGACATGGAGTTTGATGAAATTGTTAAAAATACTGGTAAATCAAAATCTACAATTTCTGTACATTTAAAAAGTTTGCGAGAAGATGGAATAATTTCATACAGATTAGGTGAATCAGATAGTAGAAGAAAAATTTTTTATTTAAATTCCAAATATCTTGGCTCTATAGATGTATCAAAGAAAAATGAAATTGAAGAAACAAGAGCAGAATATTTAATTGAGAATATTGTTGAAAATGATGGAGATTTTACAGTTTTATTATTTCATACTTTGAGATCAATGCTTATACAGGAAGGAATAAACATTGATCCGGTATTGCATTCTACAGGAATACGTATGGGTCAATCTTTATATAATAAGTTGTATGATGATGATTTGGAGGTGTTTATAGGAAATATTTCTGAATTTTGGGAAACCAAAGGTTTAGGTAAATTATCTTTTAAATTAGGTCAAATTATCAAAATCACAGCTGCTGACTGTTTTGAATGCGAATTACTTCCAAAAACAGGAAAACCTGCATGTTATTTGGATACAGGTATTTTTCAAGCATTGTTTAGTGAATTTTTCGGATTACCTGTTCGTGTAATCGAAATTCAATGTTGTACAATGGGTGATGAAAACTGTGTTTTTGAAGTTGAGCCTTTCAAACCTAAAGAAATTTAGTCATCTGTAAATTTGATTATAGGTGTTGTAAGGTATGGTTTTTCAGTTGAGAAACCTTCCACTATTTTTTCATTTTCTCTGGTACAATTTTGCACTGAAAATACTTCTTTAGGTCTGTTTTTTCATCGATAGCTGATTCTAATTCTTTTGGATTTCTTGAAGCTTTCATTAAAACAATTGAATCGCTGTGTTCCAGGAAATTGTCTAGTCTGTCATCTATTTTTGGAACAATAGTTAATATGTCATTTTTTTCAACTAACGGTTCATTTTTAGCAGCTGCACAAGCAGTAAATGAAGTAATTCCAGGTATTGTTTCTATTTCATAATTATTAGCCAGTTTCTTTTGAGTATATGAATAAGTACTGAATATTGAAGGATCTCCAAGAGTTATAAAAGCCACATCCCTTCCGCCATCTAAATAATTAGCTATTAATTCTGCAGCACTATTCCAATATTTTTCAAGCTCCTGTTTATCTTCAATCATTGGGAATAAAGGTTCTACAACCATTAATCTTTTATAATCCTGTCTTTTTTTCTAAAATTGGTGTTACAATTGATAATGCTATACTTTTCTTTTCTTTTGCTGATTTTGGTGAGAATATTACTGGCACACTTTCTAAAACTTTAGCTGCCTTTAAAGTAAGTAATTCTGTATCTCCAGGTCCAACACCAATTCCAATTAACTTTCCTTTTTTCGCCATATTATCATCTTTTTTGATTTAATTTTTGTGAATATTAGTTTTCATATGCACTTCTATAGTTTATTTATAATATTGTTTATAATACACTTTTGTATTTGAAAAGTAGTAGAGAATAATATTCATCTATTCCTATAAATAAAATTAGTATATAAAAATAAAATTTTAAAATTATTAAAATATATAATATATTTGGTGGTTTAAATGGCATATAAAGTTTTTATCAGCAGTAATATGGTCGAATTTAAAGAAGAAAGGGAAGCTATTGTAAGTACGATTGAAAACGATGATTTCCTTAATGATTTTTTTTAAAGTTTTTGTCTTTGAAAATATTCCTTCTTCTGGACAATCACCAAGTTGAAAATGATTTTGATAAAAAGAATAATTGATTATTCAAGTTCTAAAGATATTGATATGGATTCTTATAATCTTTTTTTTAAATCGGTTAATAATAATAGTTTAAAACAATTAAAAGAAGAAAAAACTCCTGAGGAAATGTTAACTATAATTAATGCAGGTAGTATGAAAAATAATATATTTCATTTTAATAATGCTGGTGCGTTATTCTTTGCTAAAAATATCAATAAATTTAACATACCTCATGAAATCAAAATGGCTAAATTTAAAAAATGGAACTAGGGCAGATATAATTGATAGAAAAAATTCATATAATACGTTAATTGATTTAATGGAGGATGTTCGATTATTTTTCAGTAGAAATACAAAAACTAGTTCTGTGGTAGTAGGTATGGATAGGATAGACCTTAATGAGTATCCATTTGAAGTTGTAAGAGAAGCTATTGTAAATGCAGTAGCACATAGAGACTATAAAATAAATTCATCACCCATTACATTTTATATATTTATGATAATAGGATAGAAATTACAAGTCCGGGTAAATTAATTCCACCATTAACTATAGCCACTTTAGAGTCAGCTAATCCATTACATAGAAATAAAATAATATGTGATATATTTTCAAAAACAGGATATATGGAACATTATGGGACGGGTATTTCAAGAATGAAAAAAAACCATGTTGGAGGAAGGATTAAAAGAACCTAAATTTGAAGAAATGGGGAATTTTTTTAAAGTAACATTATGGGCAAGGGATGAAAATACTATTGATCCAGAATTATATAAAAATAATAGGAACCCTTTGGATAAATTAGGTTTAAATGAAAGACAAATAAAAGCATTTGAATTAATGGTTAATGAAAATAAAACTTTCACTATCAATAATTATTTAAATTGTTTTGAAATATCTAGAGTTACTGCTTCAAAAGATTTAAATAAATTAGAGAGTTTAAATTTGATTAATAAAGTAAAAAGGGCAGATCTTACATATATTATGTTAAATAAAATTTTCCATAAAAAACTTTGCATGAAACTAAAAAACTTTACATTAAACTTTACACTTTAAATTAAAAGTAGCTATTAATATTTTATGGTTAAGTGTATAAATTTTAATTTAATTAATCAGTTTTTTGTTTATTTTTTATAAGTATATAAATAATTTTTTCTTTCTAATCAGTGGTGACTATTTCACATTCCTAATATTTTTTTTAGTATTGGTAATTATTATCATCTTTATGATTTAATTTTTGTGAATATTAGTTTTCATATGCACTTCTATAATTTATTTATAGTATTGTAACTAATATATTGTTTGATGTCTAATTCTATTTTTTGTCCAAATTGTGGTATGTTAAAAAGTAATTGTACTTGCAGTCATTCAAATAATGAGGTTTCTTCATCAGATGAGGATTCTGTTGATTTATTTAGCTTTCAAAAGCCAAGAACTTCTTCTATTTTAGATGATGAAATTCCTGAAGTTTATTCTATTGAAGATCATAGATTAGATGAAGATACAGTTTCATATCTTCAAGGAAAATGCCCTCACATTGAAAGAGACATAATTGAAAATTTCCCTTTTGAAACACCTAGGATGGGACAGCTGGATATTATACAGGATATTAATGATGCAATTCGTCAGGGATATAAATACATCGTTTTAGAAGCAGGAACTGGAACAGGTAAATCTGCAATAGCTACAACACTAGCTAAAATGTATGGTTCTGCTTATATTTTAACAATGACAAAACAGTTACAGGCCCAATACGCTGATGAGTTTGATTTCCCATTAGTTAAAGGTAGGCGGAATTTTGCCTGTTTAAATGATAATTTGGAGTCTACCTGTGATATGGGGACTTGTAAGACATCTCCAACTTCAAGTAACTTTTTTGCCCATATGGAGTAGCTAAAATCCAACTTTGGATGCAGAATTGGCTTTTGAAGATTCTCATGGCGGGGCTGTATTTTATCAGTCTGGCCAGCACTGCCATTATTGGAATCAAAAGCAAATGCAGTCAATTCTCCAATTACTTTAATGAACTATGATTATGGAATTTTAGAGTTAAATTATGTAAAACATTTCGGTACAAGGTCTTTACTGATTTTAGACGAGGCTCACAATATTGAAAACAAATTAATGAATACAATGGAAGTTGATTTATTTAATCATAGTTTAGAAAAGGATATTAATAAGGTAATTTCTAAAGAAACATTGGAAGATGGCGAGATTGAAGATTGGATAATGGAAATTGCAGCTATTACAGAAAGCTATGAAGATATTAATATTAAAGATGTTTCTAAAAATAAGGCAGAAAGAATAAGATCAACTATTGGAAGACTTAAATCACTTAAAAATAACCTTGAAAAAAGAACCTAAAAACTGGGTTATTGATTCTGATGATAAGGGTGTTGCATTTAAGCCATTAAGAGTTCATCACTATGCTAATGATTATTTGTTAAAATATGGTGATGTTGTTATCTTTATGAGTGCAACTATTCTTTCCCATAAGATGTTTTCAAAATGGTTAGGTTTAAATCCTAATGAAGTGTATCATATTAAAGTTGACAGTCCATTTTCAAAAGAAAAAAGGCCTATTATTTTAGATTTGGCAGGTAAAATGTCTGCAAACAGAATTAAAAATACTGCACCTAAAACAATTCCTATTTTACAAAAGATTCTTGAAAAACATAAAAATGACAAAGGTCTGATTCATACTAACAGTTATAAATGTCAAAGATATATTAATCAGAATTTGCCTAATTCAAGGTTAATTTCACATACTTCAAAAAATAGGAAGAAGTATTGAATTATTTTGAAAAAGATGAGAATCCTTTGGTTTTGGTATCTCCGTCAATGAGTGAAGGTGTGGATTTACCTTATGATAAATGCAGATTCCAGATTATTTATAAGATTCCTTTCCCTTATCTTGGAGATAAGCAGGTTAATATGAGACGTAAAAGAGACCAAAAATGGTATGCATATAAAACGGTAATGACTCTTATGCAGGCTTACGGTCGTGGAATGCGTGCAGAAGATGATTCATGTTATACTTATGTTTTAGATTCGGATATTAATATGATTCTTAAAAGCCCATTATACCGCTCTCTAATTCCTGATTTCTTTAAAGGAAGCTATTGTTAGGCTTAAAGATTAAAACATTTTAAAAAAAGTACGGACCTGGGGGGATTTGAACCCCCGACCTCAGGATCCGAAGTCCTGCGTCATTCCTGGCTAGACTACAGGCCCAGATTATATTTATTCTTTTTTTATTTTTCTTTTTTGAATCAACAGAAACAATAGGAATTTCGTCTATTTCTTCAACATTTGAGAAAATATCATCAATAGATTCATTATCTAAACTAGCTTTTTCGTATTCTATTTCCTCAATTTCTTCTTGACTAAGTCCTTTTTCTTCTTCAGGTCTTTCTTTAGCTGGAGGAACATCATCTAATGTTGTCTGTTTGGTTTTGGTAGATTCATTTATTTTAGAAACAGGTTTTTTAAGGTTTTCTTTAAATTCACCAATGTCAAATTCTCCAATTTTGTAAGATTCTTTGTCTAATGGAATATTACTTTTGGAATAATTTTTCTTTTGGTTTTTATTTCTTCTTTTTCAGATTTTTTCTTTATTATCTATATTTTTAATTGAATCCGCTAGTTTATCTACATGTTTAAATCCAAATATTTTGTATGCTCCTATTATTACAAATAATATTCCGAGTATTATAGTAAATACCATAATACTGTTATGTTCTCCAGAGGATACATTATCAATAACTCTATCACTAGCTCCTGTAAACATAATAAGTGATCCAATAAGCAACAATATTCCTATAGCTAAACTAATTATTCCAATTATTGGTGTTCCACCTATTTTTGTATTTAATAAATTATCGAAACCTTCGGATATGCTTCCATCTAAATCAGAGGATTCGTCATTGTATTCTTCATTATCTTCAGAAAATTCAGTATCCTCTAATTTAGTTTTGATGATGTAATCTTCATTTATTTCTTTTTTTTCTAAATTTTCCCGAGGTGTTGAATCAGAATCAGGGCGATAAATAAATTCATCATTTATTTCGTATTCTTTGTCTGTATCATGAAGGTATGCAAGCAATTCTTTATCTTCTTCATACTCCTCATCATCTTTTATGTCGAATACATCTTCTGAATTGTCATTAGGTTCGTTTATATCTTCATCTTTGACATTATTTAGCATATCCTTTAAATTAGAAATTCTATGCTCATTTTCTTTAGATTTTTTCATAAACTATCCTCTTAATCGTATTCTCTCCAGGTGTGTCCGCATTTAAGACACTTAAAGAAACGTGTTTCTGCTTCATCAGCACTACGGGTTTGTTGCAACCACCATGAAGCTTCTGTGTGACCACATTCTGGACAAACAGCTTTTGTAGTTGGGAGTGTATTTACATCTTCTCCTTTTTCAATAACATTATCATTTTCTTTAATTTTTTCATTAACATTATATTCAGATTTATCTTCAGATAATTTTTAGTATATCCGCAACTACATTTTAATTCATTATCTTCTGTTGGAAGTAACATTGATCCACATTCAGGACAAAATTCCATATTTTTTAACCCCTTATATTTTTTTCTCATTAAAACTTTTATAACATTTTAAATTATATTCTTAAGTTATTTATATTTTTACTATTTTTTAACATTGAAATTTACTTGAAACGGCCTTTAAACAATCTTTAATAATTTTTTCATGGTCGAAAGCAAGTTCAATGTTGGCCAAATCTTTTGGGAAAAAAACACCTATTTCACAAGCATCACTATCTGCTTTTTTATTATCCATATTTCCTTTAGCTATATATGCTATGGTTATTGTGTGTCCGCGGGGGTCTCTGTCCGGTTTTGAGTAAACATTAACTAAATCTATTAATTCTACATCAATACTGGTTTCTTCTTTAGCTTCACGAATAGCTGCTGTTTCCACACTCTCACCATATTCTACAAAGCCTCCGGGAAGCGCCCAATAATTTTTAAAGGATCATTTTTTCTTTTAATAAGAATAAAATTAGTGTTGTCATCAAAAATAAAAATGTCTGTGGTTAATGAAGGAATTTTATAATTTTTCATCATATCTCCCTCAAAAATAAAATAAGTTTTTATTGAAGTTATAAGGTTTCTTCAATAAGTTTTTAAAGTCTGCAGCATCATCTTTAAGTTGGCTAGCTGCTTTTTTAATACTTTTCTAGGTCTTTTTCCTCTTTTTGTTTTGATGGTCATATCTGGTTCACCAGTAAGAGGATGATCAATATTGTAAACAGCATATTCGACATCATTATCTTGCATTAAGATGTGTCTAAGTGCATTACATACTCCGTGGCTTTCGCCATGTACAACAAATTCAAGTTCTAATGTTTTATCTTCAATAATTTCAATATTGGTATTGTTATCCATCATATCAACCTTAATTAGCTATTAACATAATTTATAGAAACTTCACGTTTTTCTTTTTATTACATGTTCTACATTGGACTTCATTTTCTTTTTGTGTGGTGTTCATATAATCTCTGCAACGAGTACACATTGCTTTTAATACTCCACAATCTTCATCCACTGTAGCTAAATCAACATTATCTCCAGTAATTTTCACTACTTTTGCTTTTATAATGTCTCCAATTCTAAAAGCATCTGTTAATTTGTCTAAATATCCTGATTTTGCTTGGGATATATGAATTGCACCCATATATGGAAGTGCTAAAGGTCTACTACTATTTGTTAAACAATCAATATTTACATTAGCTCTTTGAGTTTTTATATCTGTGATTTGTCCGTAAACGGTGTCACCTATTTTTAAAAGAGCTGGTTGGCCAGATTTGGCTTTTACAGTAATAGTCCTCATTTTTGAATCAATTTGAACATTTCCTAATACTGATGATTTAATCTCGCCGTTATCTTCATAGGTACCTTTTCCAAGTAAATATTGCTCAATTATCCCTAGTTTATCTCCAGGCATTACGAATGCCCCGTTTTTTATACTCATAATCAAATCACCAAAATAAGGAATTATTAATATTAATATAATAATGTTATTTTTATTAATATTTAAAACTATTTGTACCTTTCATGGAATAAAATTTCATCTAATTGGTACTTTTCCCATTGTCTTTTGTTTAAAACTATTTCAAGTTCCTGTGGTGTTAATAATGGTTTTTTATACATTTGGGAATCATCAATGGCTATTCTTGGACAAGCTGAAACAACAAATGCATCTAATTCCATATAAGGTAATAATATCTCTGGATTTATATTGTCTGCCATTATGATATAGGCTTCCATGTTATTGTCTTCCAGAATTTTCTTAATTTCTTTAGCTAGTTTCATTCTGTACTGTCCTTCCTTGGAAGAAACTAATATTCCCCATTTTTTAGCTTCTTTTGCTTTTGTAATTCTTGCAAATCTGATTCTTAATATTCTGTCTGCAAAAGCACTTATATCTCTTATTTCACTGTTATATGGGTCTAGGGCTAATACTGGTGATTTGGTAAATAAATAAATTCCTAAAGGGTGGAAATTTCCACTACCTACAAATAAGTAAACTTCGGCATCTAAGTTTTTAATTGATGAGAAATTACAGCCTAAAACCTGTCCTTTTTGGTATTTTTAGATGATCCAAGAACTACCTCTTTGCCATTGTCTTCTAAATAGTCTTTAATTTCATTTAACAAATGTAGATGTTGAGTTGTAGTTACAAGAGCTATTTTTGAATAGTCTTCTAACTTTTCAAGACATTTTTCAAGGTCTTTTTGATATCAATATTAGAAAAAGCTTCTATGAATAATGTTGGTACTTCATATTTTAATGGAAGGGGGTGTGGCCATAATGAACGCTTAAATCAACAGATCCTTTCATTTTGTAATCGCTAACGTCGCATGCTCCAAAACATGGGTCTCCAGAAATTATCACTGTTGCTTGAGTTTGTGATTCAATAGCTTTTGCTATTTTAACAGCTTGCATTTTAAGGCCTTCCGGAAATTGAAGACCTACAGTTCTTGCTCCTTTTTTATTGATTTTTCTTATGACTTTGTCCAAGTCCATATTATACATTGACATTTTAATCTGCAATGGTTTTTTCAATAACTACTTTGCCGTCAATTACATCTAATTTTACAACTGAAAATATTGGGATGCCAGTTTCTTTTTCAACTAATTTTTTACCTTCACCTTTTTCAATAACAGCTACTGCAGCTTTTATGTGTATATTCAATTCTTTTAGCGCATTTAAAGTTGAAATTAAGGTTCCACCAGTGCTTACAACATCATCTATTAAAAGAATTTTTTCCCCTTCTTTTAAATCGTTTATGTATAATTTAGAAGATCCGTAGCCTGTTTTCTGACTTATTTCTTTTTCTCCTTCAAGTCCATATTGTCTTTTACGGATAATTACAAATGGAATGTCGGTAGCTAAAGATAAAGCTGTAGCTAAATGTATTCCCATAGCTTCAATAGCAACTATTTTATCAATATCCATATCAACATGTTCTTTCACCACATTTGCTAATTCACGAAGCATTGAAGGTTTCATAGTTGGGACTCCATCACTTATAGGATTAACAAAATAATTATAATCTCCTTTTTTTAACAATAGGAGAAGCTTCTAAAGATTTTTTAACTTCTTCTAACATTTATCTCACACAAAAATTTAAAAATTAAATTAAATATAATATATATTTAATATAAAATTTAATATAAATTTTTCTTAAAAAATTAATTTTAATCGTGTGATATTATGGCGATGCTTGGAAATTTAGGTGAAAATCTTACTAAAACCATGAAAAAATTAGTAGGGATGTCAGTTATTGATAAAAAACAATAAAAGAAGTTGTAAAAGAAATACAACGTGCTTTAATTCAATCTGATGTTAATATCGCTTTAGTTTTAGATTTATCCAAAAAAAATTGAAAGTAGGGCTCTTGAAGAGGAACCTCCGAAAGGTATTACTCAAGGGAATATGTTATAACAATTATTTATGAAGAGATGGTAAATCTTTTAGGTGGTGATGCAGCAGGATTGGATATTGATGTTAAACCTTATAAAATTTTATTCTTAGGTTTGCAAGGTAGTGGTAAAACAACTACTATTGGTAAATTATGCAGATATTTGCAGAAAAAAGGTTTCAACCCTGCTGTTGTATGTACAGATACATGGAGACCTGCTGCTTATGAACAATTAAGGCAATTAACTGAAGAAATGCAAGTGCCTCTTTACGGAGATCCTGACAATAAAGATGCTCTTGATTTAGCTCAAAAAAGGTTTAAAAGAGTTTAAAAATAGGAAAGTTATTATTTTTGATACTGCAGGAAGACATAAACAGGAAGAAGACTTAATTGCTGAAATGGATACTTTGGATGATATTATCCAACCGACTGAATCTATTCTTGTAATTGATGGAACAATTGGTCAGCAAGCTGGTGAACAGGCTAAAGCATTCTCACAAGCAACAGATGTTGGTTCTATAATTATTACCAAACTCGACGGTTCAGCTAAAGGTGGGGGGAGCAATGTCTGCAGTAGCTGAAACTGGCGCTCCAATTAAATTTGTCGGTACTGGTGAACGTATTGATGATTTTGAATTATTTGATCCTGAAAGGTTTATTTCAAGATTGCTTGGAATGGGAGACATTCAAAGTCTTATAGAAAAAGCTGAAGACAACATTGATGAAGACATGGCTGAAAAAACCATGAAAAACATGATGTCTGGTAAATTCACATTGGTGGATATGAAAAACCAATTTGAAATGATGAACAGTATGGGGCCAATGCAGCAAGTTTTAAGTATGATTCCCGGACTTGGAAATAAAGTATCTAAAGAAGCATCTAAAATGACGGAAGATAAAATTGAGGGATATAAAATCATAATGTCCTCAATGACTCAAAAGGAAATGGAAAATCCGAAGTTAATTAAACAGTCACGTATTAAAAGAATAGCTATGGGTTCAGGTGTTGAAGAAGCAGAAGTCAGAGACTTATTGAAATATTATAACAATACTAAAAAAGACTATGAAAGGTATTGGAAAACGTGGACGCTTTGGTAATGGCTCAATGAACCGTATGATGGGTCACTTCATGAAATGATTAATATGTATGATTTAGCCAAAAAAATATTAGCAGAAACTGACGGTCAAATTTGCAAACACTGTTTAGGGCGTAAACTTTCTCATATTGTAGATGGCAGGGATAATATAAATCGCGGTGAAAAGATATTTGAAGATTTGGAAATCCCGGAGCCTGAAGAATGTGTGATTTGCGGAAATATATTTGATAAAATCAACGATGACCTGTTTAAAAAAGTTTATGACAAAATTGACTTTTTAGATATAGAATTTGATACTTTTCTCGTAGGATCCAGAATTGATAAGCAAATTAAAACCCGTGATGATGAATTAAGTGAAAAATTTGATTTAGATGTTGAACCGATTAAAAAGAAATAAATAGAATAATTGGTCGTGAAATTGAAAAAACTTTAGAAAAGGAAGTTGAATTTGAAAAACAGGATATTGTAATTAATGTTGATTTAAGAAAAGAGCCTAAAGTTAGAATTCAAATTAATCCTCTTTTTTATTGAAGGGAAATATAACAAATTAGTCAGGGGAATTCCTCAAACAAAATGGCCATGTGGCAAATGTAATGGAAAAGGATGTGAAGAATGTAATTTTACAGGCAAGCAATATGCCGAATCTGTAGAAGAATTATTGTCTGAGCATATTTTGGAAGCTACAAATGGTTGGCAGGCTAAATTCCATGGTGCGGGTCGTGAAGACATTGATGTATTGATGTTAGGTTCTGGAAGACCTTTTGTTCTTGAAATAAAAGAGCCTAAAATTAGAAAAATTGATTTGCCTGCTTTGGAAGAAAAAATAAATAAAATAAATGAGGGAAAAACAGCTTATCATAATTTAAAATTCTGTGAACGGAACAGAAAAGCAGAAATTAAAGTATCTTCAAGTGGTGCTTATAAAATTTATAAAGCATTGGTAAAATGCGATAAGCCTTATGACAAGGACAAATTAGCTACTTTAAACAATTTGGATGAAATTCATCAGCAAACACCTTTAAGAGTAATTCATAGGAGAGCTGATAAAGTAAGAATTAAGCATGTTCATAATGTTTTCTGCGAAATAATTGATGATACTACTTTTGAAATGACTGTTAAAACAGAAGGCGGTCTGTATATTAAGGAATTAATTTCAGGTGATGAAAACAGAACCGAACCTAATGTCGGCGAAGTTTTAGGAGTTAAATCTATTTGTGAACAGCTGGATGTTATAGAAGTAAGTGAAAAATAGGGGAAATAATAATGGGTAAAGAGTTTACACACCTGACAGACAGTGGAGTGCACATGGTTGAAGTTGGCCAAAAGCCGGATCAAAAAGATTAGCTATAGCTAGTGGAAAAATATATTTGGATGAAAATACCATTAAAATGATTCAAAATGAAGAAATTAAGAAAGGAAATGTATTAACTACTGCTCAAATAGCCGGAATTCAGGCAGTTAAGGACACTTCTTCAATTATTCCGCTCTGTCATCCGTTAAGTTTAACTGGGATTGAAATAGATTTTGATGTTAAATCAACTGAAATAACTGCAACATGCAGTGTTAAAACATTAGGAAAAACTGGTGTTGAAATGGAAGCTTTAACTGGTGTAAGTGTTAGTTTGCTTACAATATGGGACATGGTTAAGGCAGTTGAGAAAGATGAAAACGGACAGTATCCTGATACAAGAATAAGTGACATTTGTGTAATTAAAAAGAGAAAATCTAAAGTTTATATACTATGAAAAAAATAAATATAGTCAATTATTTTTATAAATTAATTTGAAGGGAGTTTATTATGTCAAAAAAAGAATGATAAAATTAGCATGCCTCAAACTGGTGCTGGTTTAGTAAGATATTTTGATGAAGAAAGTGTAGGTCCAAAACTTTCTCCTGAACATGTTATAGTTATTACAGTTATTTTAGCTATTTTCTGTTTTGTTTTAAGATTCTCTGGATAAAATCCAGACTTTTTTCTTGTTTTTTAAAAAAACAAGCTATTTTTTTATATTTAGGTAATTTAAATGTTAACTAAAAGAATTATTCCTTGTTTAGATTGTGATTTGCAGGTTCCTGAAGGAAGAGTTGTTAAAGGTGTGGAATTTAAAGAAATTAAATATGCTGGAAATCCTGTAGATTTAGCTACCCGTTACTATGAAATGGGTGCTGATGAAATAGTTATTTTAGATATTACTGCATCTTATGAAAGAAGAGCGACAATGGCTGATGTAATTGATCGTTTAACTGAAAATGTTTTCATACCTATTTGTGTAGGTGGGGGAATTAGAAAAGTTGAAGATTATACAAAAATGCTAAAAGCAGGGGCAGATAAATGTTCTACAAATACTGCAGCTATTAAAAATCCGGAATTGCTTACTGAAGCTTCTAAAGTTGTGGGTTCTCAGGCTGTTGTTGTTGGAATCGATGCAAAAGACGATATGTAGATGATCCGTCAGATGCTCCAGATAAAAATGTTGTAGAAACTGATGAAGGATACTGCTGGTTTGATTGCAGTATTTATGGCGGAAGGGAATTTACTGGTATGGATGCTATAGACTGGGCAGCTAAATGTCAGGAATTAGGCGCTGGTGAAATTCTTTTAACCAGTATGGATGGTGACGGAACTAAAGAAGGATATGACATTGCTCTAAATAAAGCTATTAATGATGCAATTGATATTCCTGTAATAGCTAGTGGTGGGGGAGGAAATCCGGCACATATTTTAGAGGTATTTCAAAAAACTGATGTTAGTGCAGCTCTTGCAGCGAGTATTCTTCATTTTAACCAGTATTCAATCAGTGATGTTAAAGAATACTTAAAGGAAAATAACATTTCTGTGAGATTATGATAATTAAAGCTCCTGTTGACCTGAATTTAACTCAAAATTCAGGCCAAACATCTCAACCTCCCTGGAAATTAGAAAGTAATGTTTACTCTGATGTTGTTGTAGTGGATAATAATGCAGTTTTATTTCAAGTTAAACAGGAAGGAAATAATTTGAAATTTGATTTTGTTGGAGATATTTCTAATAAGGAAGCTACCAATAAAATAAAGACTATTTTTGATTTAGATTTCAATTTAAATAAATTTTATAAATATTTAAATAATCAGCCGGAATTAGCTGACATGACTAATTTTTGCAGAGATTTAAGATTATTTTTAGCTAAAGATAAATTTGAATGTGTAATTTCTTCAATATGTTCTGCAAATAATTCAATAGTCAGATGGACAAAATCCATTGATGATATTAAAAATCATGGGGAAATAAATTCACTTATTTGGGAAAAGACTATTTTACATTTCCTGATGTTTCCGATCTTAAAAATGTATACTGTGATGATTTAGAAGAGTTGAAATGTTGCAGCAATCTGAATAATCCTAATGAATGTATTAATAACTTAAAAAGCTGCGGTGTGGGATATAGGGCTCCATACATGAAAAAAAAAGCCAGTGAAATTTTTACACTTGAAATGGACCTGGAGGATATTTCAAAAATGTCTTATGATGAGGCATTTGACACAATACTGAAAGTTCCTGGTGTTGGACCTAAAGTAGCTGACTGCATACTGCTTTTTACGTTTTAATTTTAGACAGGCTTTTCCCAGTGATGTTTGGATTAAACGTATAGTTTCTTATCTTTATTTTGATGGTAATGATGTTAATGTTTCTAAAATAAGGGAATTTGGCATGGAAGAATTTGGAGATTATGCAGGATATGTTCAATTATATTTATTCCATTATGCCAGAATGTCTGGTTTAATGAAAAAACTTAAGGGAAGTGATGCTATGAAGATAAAGTATGTTACGATTATTGTAGATGATATGGATAAGTCTATTGAGTTCTATACAGAAGTTTTAGGTTTTGAAGTTGATGAGGTATTTGATTTGCCCGGCGGAAAAATTGTCCTGCTTAGCAACGGAGATGAAACGGGTTTTGAATTAATACAGAACAGCACATTTAAAACAGGTTTTTATTCTGTAGGTTGGGATGTTGAAGATATCCATAAGGAAATGGAAAATTTCAGGAAAAACAATGTTGAAATAGCCATGGCACCTAACAGAACATCTGTTGGAATCATGGCAAGGGTTATTGACCCGAATGGTGTTAATATAGTTCTAATTCAGCACGGGACTTAGAAAATGAATCTTAAATTAGAAAATGTAGTTCTTATTATAGCTACTTTATCATCATTTTTCACGGTTTTTTTATCATCTGCTTTAACAATTGCTGTTCCCAGTATAGCCAGTGAATTTTCAATGAATAATATTCTTCAGAATTGGGTAACAATGGTATTTTTTCTTTGTTATTGCAATTTTACAGTTCCAGTTGGACAAATTTCAGGAAAATATGGTCTTAAAAAGTCTATGGTTGTGGCAACTCTTTTATATATTATTGGTGCAGTTGTAGCTATTTTTTCAATGTCTAGTGAAATATTTTTTATTTCCCGTATAATTCAGGGAATTGGAGGGGCATTTTTAAGTGTTGCATCTATGGCTTTGGTTGTATCTGCATTTAAACCTCAAGAACGTGGTAAAGCTATTGGAATTACCGTTACCGGTGTTTATTTAGCTACTTCATTATCTCCGGTTATTGGAGGATTTTTAAATCATACTGTAGGATGGAGATCAATATTCGTATTTACAATTCCATTTTTGGTACTGATTCTTGTGCTGTTGATTACAAAAGTAAATAAGGAATGGAATTCTTTAAAAGATACTTCTATAGATTGGAAAGGTTCTGCAGTTTATAGTATCGGTATTGTATTGTTTATTTATGGATTTACAATATTGAATGAAACATTAGGTGTTATGTTAACAGTTTTAGGATTGATTACATTAGCCATTTTTGTAGCTATTGAACTGAAAGTGAAATATCCTGTATTTGATGTTAAATTATTTAAAAATTCTGAATTTGCATCAGCTAATTTCGCAGCAGTATGTGCATATTTAGCATCTTTTTCACTTATTACAATTGTCAATTATCATTTGCAGTATATTAGAGGCTTTGATTCACAACTTGCAGGTATATTTCTCCTTGCAGCACCTCTGATTCAGGTAATTGTTGCTCCTTATGCAGGAAAACTTTCTGATAAGGTGAATCCTCAAAAACTATCTGCACTTGGAATTGGAACCGCTGCTGTAGCTATTGGATTGCTTGCTATGTTGGATTCCAGTACTCCATTATGGTTATTAATATTCGCCCTAGCTTTGGAAGGTTTAGGCTTCGGAATATTTTCTTCTCCAAATACCAGTGCAATTATGGGAGCAGTTCCGCCAAAAGATACTCCTACAGCTTCTGCTTCAGTCTCTACAATGAGAGTTATTGGCCAGTCAATGAGTATGGGGATGCTTACATTAGTATTTGCTTTTGTGATGGGTAATGTTCCTATAATTCCTAAATATTTCTCATTACTGATAGCCAGTTCTCAAATAACCTGTTTTATTTGTATGGTGTTATGTATAGCTTCAGTATTTGCTTTTTAATTGGAATTAAATCTAAAAAATAGTAAAAGGATAGTTAGAAATAACTATCTTTCTTCAACATATAAATGGAGCATTTTGTCTCCTTGTTGGATTTTATTTACAACATCCATACCGTCACCAATAACATGGCCAAATACAGTGTGTACTCCATCTAAGTGTGGTTGTGGTGAATGGGTAATGAAAAATTGGCTTCCTCCAGTATCTTTTCCTGCATGAGCCATTGAAAGTGCACCGGTTCCATGTTTGTTTGGGTTTCCTTCGGTTTCACATTTAATGGTGTAGCCAGGTCCTCCAGTACCGTTACCGTTAGGACATCCTCCTTGAATTACAAAATCGGGTATTACTCTGTGGAAAGTTAATCCGTCATAAAATCCTTCGTTTATAAGTTTTTCAAAGTTAGCTACAGTATTTGGAGCATCTTTTTCGAATAATTCTAATTCAATTGTTCCTTTTTCAGTTTCAATTATTGCAACTTTCATTTTATCACTTTTAAATTTTAAATATCATTAATACTATAAATATAGTTAATATAAGTATTTTATGGAAGTATTTTATGAACACAAATGAACTTATTGAAGCTGAAGATAAATATTTTATTAACACTTTTACAAGACAACCAATTGTTTTAGACCATGGTAAAGGTGTAAAAGTATGGGATAAAGATGGAAATGAATATATTGATATGTTTGCAGGAATTGCTGTAAATGCTTTAGGACATGCACATCCTAAATTAGTTAATGCACTTCAAGGCCAAGTTGAAAAGCTTATTCATGTTTCAAACATTTATTATAATGAGCCAGCTATTGAATATGCTAAAAAAATTACTTCCTTTAACTGAATTTGATAGAATATTCTACGCAAACAGTGGAGCAGAAGCTAATGAAGGAGCTATTAAATTAGCTTTAAAATACACAGGCAAAAGTGAAATTATTACAGCTAAAGACTCTTTTCACGGAAGAACTTTACTGACATTAGCTGCTACAGGTCATGAAGAATACAAAGAGCCTTATTTAAAAAATCTCCCACAGGGATTTATTGAAGTTCCATATAATGATATTGAAGCTATTAAAGAAGCTATAAGTGATGAAACTGCAGCAATTATGGTTGAACCAATTCAGGGAGAAGGAGGGGTAAATGTTCCGTCCAAAGAGTATTTTGATGAAATAACTAAAATCTGTGCTGAAAATGATATTCTTTTGATTTTAGATGAAGTTCAGACTGGTTTTGGAAGATGCGGAACATTATTTGCTCATGAACTTTTTGATATAAAAGCAGATATTATGACTATAGCTAAAGGTGTTGGAGGAGGAGTTCCTATGGGAGCATTTCTTGCAACTGAAAAAGTAGCTAGTGGTTTTGTACCTGGTGATCATGGAACTACTTTTGGCGGTGGCCCTTTAGTATGTGCTGCAGCCAATTCTGTTTTAGATACTATTCTGGATGAAGGTTTATTGGAAAACTCCAAAAAGTTGGAGCTTACTTTAAAGATAAATTAAATGAATTAAAAGAAAAACACGATAAAATAATTGATGTTAGGGGACATGGATTGATGATTGGTGTTGAATTGTCTGAAAATGGTGCTGCTTATGTTGATAAATTAAGAGAAATGGGATTCTTAATTAACTGTACTGCAGGCAATGTATTAAGATTTGTTCCCCTCTCATAATTACTGAAGATGAAATTGATAAATTTGTTGAAGCTTTAGATAAAGCTCTTTAAATTTTCCAATTTTTTCTTTTTTAAAACTTTCTCAAATGCTGTTGACAATTCCAATGTTTTTATTTTTTCTAAATTAGCCCACATCCAGTCATCATGTTCATCACTGATAGCTACATTTCCTGTGATATTTTTAAATACATAATAACTTGAACAGTTCTTTTATGGACATAATCATCTTGTATTGCTTCATAAAAGTCACCAACTGCTCCATCTAAATTAGTTTCTTCTTTTATTTCACGTACTAATGCTTCGTCGAAAAATTCTCCGGGATCTACTTTTCCTCCGGGCAATTCCCATTTGTGAGGGTTTGTTCTGGATTTTGGATGTCTTCTAAGTATTAATATTTCATTGTCTTTGTTTTTAACGATTCCTCTCATTGTAAGTCCATATGGTTTGTCCATTTTAAATCCACCTGCTTTACTGTTTGCCACGGTGATATTTAATTATTTTGATTTATCTGTTATGTTCATTTTTAGTATCATTTCAAGAGTAATGTTTATAATATATTAAATTTTATAACTAATTATTAGTTAATAGTTCAACTTTAAAGAGGGTAAAGTTCAATGGAAATTGGTGAAAGGATAAGATATGTTGATCAATTAAGGGCAGTCAGTATACTTTTCTTAATTGCAATAAACGTAGCTATGGTTTTAAGTATAAAAGTGTAGGAAATTTACAGGAATATGTTGTTTTTACGACTTTCGGATTCGGTGTTCCAATATTTCTCATGCTTTTAGGTTTGTTAATGATTGACAGGGATTACTCAGATATTGAAACATTTATTAAAACGGATTTTCTAAGGATTTTCATTCCTTTTTAATCTGGAATACATTACTGGCTTTACTTATGACGGCATCTGCAGGCAAGCTCAGCTTTAGCTTTGGCTGTGTAGCTTATTTTGCATCTAAATTCATGACTCAGCATTGGTATGCATGGATGTTACTTGGTCTTTACCTGTCTTTACCTATATTTTCTCCTTATGTTAGGTCAACAAAATTAAGAGGTGCAAAATATTTCCTTATCCTTGCAATATCTGCATCACTTATCTATCAACTAATTGCATATATCGGGTCTCCAACCTATTTTAATCTAACTTTCTTCATAGGCCCTATCCTTTACATGTTTCTGGGATATTATTTGGAAAATCATAAATTCAATGTAAAATCCAAATGGCTGATTTTAGTTGGATTTATCATATTTTTAATAACAACAGCTTATATGATAAATTTTGATATCTTTGTAAATGGAATTCAGAAAACAATATTCCTGCATCATTATAATTTCCTTACAGAAAACTATGTAGATGTAAGTGTGGTAGCTATCCTGCAGGCGGCAGGAGTGTTTGTAATGATTAAATATTTAAATGATCCAAAGCTTCAGAACAACAGGATTCTAAAAAGAATTCATAATAGCAAAAAGTTCAATTATTCTGTAATTACAATTAGTAGAGCATGTTACGGAGTTTATTTGCTTAACCAGTCATTATTGCTTATATTAACTACATTTGTGGATATTTCATTTTTAGATAATTTTGTTGGAATTGTAATACTGACATTTGTTCTGGCATTTTTATGCTGTGTCATTATTTTAGGTTTGATTGAAATGGGAGTTCCTGCCAAATATATAGGTTATGATTAAGCGGAAAATTTTTTCCTTCCTTAATTTTAAATACAATATCTAATAAAAATTAATATTAATAATTTAAATTACAGGAGTTTTTACAAAATGGATTTAAATATTAAAATTAATGATAAAAACCACTTGGATATTGGTGGTGCTGATGCATGTGACATTGCTGAGGAGTTTGGAACTCCTACTTATGTCATAGATGAAAACAGAATAAGGGATAATTATAACAGATTCTACAATGCCTTTTCAAAATATTATCCTGATTTTAAAGTATATTATGCATGTAAAGCCAACACTAACTTAGCAGTAATGAAAATTCTTGAAAGTGAGGGATGCTGTATTGATGCAGTATCTCCTGGGGAAGTATACACCTCTAAAAAATTAGGATTCTCTGGAGATAGGATATTGTTCACTGGTAACAATGTAACTACTGAAGAATTAAAATTTGTAGCTGAACAAGGAGCAGTTCTTAACCTGGATTCAGTTTCAGCATTAAAAAGATTAGCTGAAGTTGTTGATCCTGAAGGATTTAAAATATCATTTAGAGTAAATCCGATGGTTGGTGCAGGTCATCATGATCACTGTATTACAGGGGGAGTAATGAGTAAATTCGGTATTATGGATAATGAAGCTGCAGAAGTATATCAGTTTGCAGAAGATTTAGGTTTTACTCCAGTAGGTATGCACTCCCACATCGGTTCAGGAATTTTAGATCCGGAACCATTTAAATTAGCTATTGAATCAACAATAGATATTGCAGGAAAAGTTCACGATGAAGCTGGTGTAGATTTTGATTTTATAGATTTCGGAGGAGGAGTTGGAATTCCATACACTCCTGAAGAAAACATTGTAGATATTGATATGTTTGCAAAAGAAAACATTGAATTATTCAAATCTAAATTGGAAGAGCATGATTTAGGTAAACCAACAATGTATCTTGAACCTGGAAGGTATTTGGTAGGTGATGCAAGTGTGCTTTTAACTCGTGTAAACAGTGTAAAACAAAGTTACAGAAAATTTTTAGGTGTAGATTCAGGATTCCATACCTTACTCAGACCTGCAATGTATGATTCATACCATCATATTGTAGTAGCTAATAAAATGGATGCACCAAACACTCAGGAAGTGGATATTGCAGGAAATGTATGTGAATCAGGAGATTTATTTGCAAGAGACAGACCAATGCCTGATGTTGAAGAAGGGGACTTATTAGCTATTCTTAATGCAGGTGCATATGGATTTACCATGTCTTCAAACTATAATTCAAGACCAAAAGCATCTGAAGTTCTTGTTAAAGATGGCGAATGTTTCTTAACCCGTGAAAGAGAAAGTTTTGAAGATTTATTCAACAAACAGATAATTCCTGATTACTTGCAATAGGTGAAAAGATGGATTTAAAAGGATTAAAATTCTCTAAAATGCATGGAATAGGTAATGATTTTCCGATAATTGATGAAAGTGCTGGAGAAGTAATACCTGAAGCAGATAAAGCTGAAGCATGCAGGTTTTTATGCCACAGACATTTCGGTGTAGGTGGGGATGGAGTATTATTTGTAACTCCTTCTGATGTAGCTGATACTGGGTACAGAATGTTTAATCCTGATGGAAGCGAAGCTGAAATGTGCGGTAATGGTATTAGATGTTTTGGTGATTTTGTATACAGAAAAGGTATTTTAAAACAGAAAAAAATGACTGTAGAAACAAAATCCGGAATTAAAACAATTGAAATTACATTAGAAAATGATGAACCGGCATTATTTAAGGTTGACATGGGAACATCTACTTTTAAAACTCCTGAAATTCCAATGGCATCAGATATGGAAGAATTTTTAGACTCTCCATTGGAAGTATTAGATACAACATTCAATACAACAGCCATTAGTGTAGGTAATCCTCATGCAATTATTTCCGTTGACAATATTGATGAAATTGACATAGACAAATATGGTCCTGCTATTGAAACACATGAAGCTTTCCCTGAAAAAATCAATGTTCATTTTGTTGAAGTGATTTCTAAAAATGAAGGAAAAATGCTTACCTGGGAACGTGGAGCAGGAGTTACACTAGCTTGTGGAACTGGAGCTACTTCAACAGCTATTTCAGGATTTAAATTAGGTCTTTTTGATAGTGAAGTTTTATTGCATCTTCCTGGTGGGGACTTGAAATTTAATGTCTATGAAAAAGAAGGAGAATTAGGAGCTTTTATGGAAGGTCCTGCTCAATTAGTATTTGATGGAGAAATTCATTAATTTCTCTTTTACTTTTTTTATAAATAACCATTAATCAGCACAACATCTTCAAAAAAAGAAGTGTTCACTAACAGCTATTTCTGCTACAAAACCCTGTTTATCCAGAATATCTAATGTTTTGTCATTGCCGCAAAGTGAAGACTGAATTAGCTGGACAATTCCACCATTGTTTAAGTAATTTTTCACTTCATTTAAAAAAAAGATCGATGACTTTTCTACCATCTAATCCGCCATCAAATTCATAATTTAAATTATCATCAAGAACTTCATCATTTTCAGTAGGTAGATATGGAGTATTAAATAAAATTACATCAAACTTTCTATCTTTTACAGGTTCAAATAGATTGCCGAACAATAATTCAATATTTTCTATATTATTAGCTTTAAAATTCTTACTAGCTAATTCTATTGCATCATAATTAATATCTGTAGCTGTAACTTTACTGGTTAGTTTTGAAGCATACATGGCTACTATTCCAGATCCCGTTCCAATTTCCAGGACACTTTGACCATCTTTAATTAAAAGATTTTCAGCTAACATATAGCTGTCTTCAGCGGGAGTGTAAACAGTTTCAGCAGTATCTATTATAAAATTATCCATTTTAAATTACTCCTTTAATGCAGAATTTAAGTGTATTGAAAGATAAAGTATTTCTTCAGGTGTCAAATTAGTTATTCTTTCAGATAAAAGTTTTTCAATTTTATTTTGTTTAATTGAATTTAATTTAGCTTTTACTTCTTTTTATCTAAATCAGTTATAATGTGTCTGGAATCAATTAAAGCATTTTTAACTTTTTTATTTCTATGCTGGAACAGGGCTTTTACAAATTTGGAATAAGTTTTAAAATCATTTTCATTTATTTCATTAATATTTAAGTGTTTTAATTGCCCGTTTAATTCAGGAAGTTTCGGAGTTAATTTGACAATTGCAGAATCAACTTTTGGCTTTGGAATAAAACTTTCAGCACTTACACTAGCTAATAAATCAACATCGCATTTAAAATATAACATAGCTGAAAGTCTGGAATAATCTTTGCTTCCTACTTTTCCATTCATTCTAGAGGCAAATTCTTTTTGGTACATTAAAATAGCTAGCTGGAAGTCATAATTTAGAAATTTAAATGTAATTGGTGATGAAATTTGATAAGGTAGATTTGAGATGATTTTGTTAAATTTTGGAAAGTCCACATTTAATGCATCATCATTGATTAATTCTACATTATCTATATTTTCGTTTTTTCAATCGATTTTCTAATATCTGGCAAATATTAGAATCTTGTTCAATAGCTATTACTTTTTTAACTCGTTTGGCAAGTTCTATTGTTAGTGTGCCAATTCCAGGACCTATTTCTAATACAATATCATCTTTTGTAAGATTACCGAATTGGATAATCTGATCTCGTTTATTTCTATCAATCAAATAGTTTTGTCCGAGATTTTTATTTAATTTTATCCCATATTCATTAAGGATAGATTTTGTTGTTTTAGATAATGAAGTGGAAGCAGCATCACTATTCAAGGTTATCACTTACTTTCTTTGATTCCTATTATTTCTGTGTTTCTTTTGAGTTTTTGGAATTGGAGTGAATAGGTAATATTTTTTCTTACCTTTTTTAGCTGTTGTTGTATCTAGTTCTTGTTTTACTCTATTTACAATCATTTCAGCAGGATTATTTAATGAAGGTATTCTTGTAGTTATGTCTTCAAAGCTTTCAAATGGTTTTTCTTTTCTAGCTTCAACAATTTCCCACATATATTTTTTACCAATTCCTGGAATCAATTCTAATTTGTGAAGTCGGGTACTAATTGCACCTGCAGTATTAAAGAAATCAACAAATTTTTTCTTCGTTATTATTAACTATTTCGCGTATACTATATTCTAACTCGATTCTGCTAGTTGCAGTTAAGTTTTCATAGTCTAATTTTCCAAGAACTTTATATATTTGGTCTCTTTTTCCTTTTCCAATATATACTGTGTCTTGAATTTCTAAATCAACTCCTCTTTTAGGAACTAATTCTAGCAAAGTGAAATAGTCGGTACCAATAGCTTGAGCAATAGCTTTACCTTTAAATTTAGACATATCTGAGTTTACATATCCTAAACTAAGATAATCCAATATAACAGCATGTTCTTCAGTTGCTGCTGGTATTTTTTGTTTTTTTTTTTGTTTCCATTTTATCACTTCACGTTTGAATTACTCCGTCCTCATGGAGGATGGAATTTTCTTACATTAACGATTAATTGTTAGTAAGGAAATATTAATTGTTTTAATAGTTTACAATTCATTTTTTCTTAAAGTTTTATTTGCCAATTTAATAAACTATAATTATATGTTTTAATTGTTAACTTAAATAAACATATCTAAAAATAATGATGTGATTATTTTTTGATTAAAAATAAAAAAAGAAGAATAGTTTAAAAACTATTCAATGATGGTATATTGATCTAAGATTTCAAGAATATCTTCCATTTGCTCTTTTTCAATGTGTGTAGCTTCTTTAGCAAATATTAATCTTAAATCAGATAAATCTTGTGGAATTAAATCAACGATGCGAACAGCTACTTTTTGCCTTAAACCAATTTTATCTTCAAGTTCAGATATTATTTTTTCGCTGTCTTCAACAGAGTATCTTTTAAATCTTGAAAGATGATTTAAAGTGATATTTTGTTCGTAATTTAATTCATTTTCTTGTGAAAATTCTTCGAGAGCTTCTTTAACTTTTACACTTTGAATTGGTTTGCTCTCAATTATTTTTTTTCCCAATCATAGTTATCAGTTTATTGGCTTGTTTGTAATTTTAAGTGATCAGGTCTGATAATTAATTCTTTTGCTTTGTTTCCATCAGTTAATGAAACAATGTAAGCTTTTCCTTTTTATCAGTGATTTTACCAGTTTTTCCATGGAATCTTGGATGTGGTTGACCTTTTTGGATACTTGGGTTGATAGTAATGTGAACTAAGTCTCCTTCTTCAAATTTTTGAAGTCTGTTGGTAATTGGGTTAGACCTACCTTCTCTTACTACTTTAGTCATTTTTCTTCTTGATTTACTTCTAAATCCTCTTGATCTTTGCATTTAAATAACCTCTTTTATATATTAATGCACTGGGTAAATGAATCCATGTTATCAGCTACCTAGTATAAAATGCCCATAATACTAGTAACACAGAATATAAAATTATAAAAATATTATCACTTATTTGATAATATTAAATTATTTCTATAAAGATATTAATATACTTTTAGTTTTTTGGATTTGAAGTAACACATTAAAGTTCAATATTTTCTGCTGTAAATACATTAATTTCTAAATCTTCTTTTAAAAGACCATCAATATCTGCTCCAAATTGATTAAAATGCTCTGTTTGGAGGTGTGCTTTTAATATATCCAGATTTTCCCATTGTTCTACAAAAAGTAAGGTGTCCTCTTGAACACTTGAATATAAGTTATAGTTAATATTTCCATTTTCTGATTTTGACTTTTCAATTAAATTTTCAGCAGCTTTGATAATTCTGTTTTTGATGTTTCATCTTTAGGGATTGCTTTTGCCTGAACGATTATCATTTTCAATCCTCCTTTAAAAGGAAAAAGTAATGAAATTAATCATTACTTTAATCTATCTTTACGATTGGTTTAATCAAGTCTTTTGGTTTGTCTTTCATCAGGTATAAAGCATCTTCAATTTTTTCAAGACCTTTAAACCTGTGGGTAACTAAGAGTTCAGGGTCTGCACGGTTTGTAAGTGCAAGGCGAGCTAATCTCTCCATTCTTACACGTCCGCCAGGACATAATCCGTTTGTGATATTTATATTGGACATACCACAGCCCCACTCTACTCTAGGGATTAAAACATCATCTGCTCCACTTAAGTAGTTTACATTTGATATTGTTCCTCCGGCTTTTGTACTGGCTACAGCTTCTTTCCAGGTGTTTGTTAAGTTTCCTCCTGCAATAATTACAGAGTCAACACCTGCTCCGTCTGTAGCTTCTCTAACCTGTTCATCAATTGGAGCTTCTCTGTAGTTAATAATTTCTGTAGCTCCGTATTCTTTAGCAACTTTTACTGAAATAGGACGGGTTCCTGCAGCGTAAATATCTGCAGCTCCTAAAAGAGCAGCACCTGCAATTGCTGAAAGTCCTACAGCACCAATTCCAATTACTAATACACTTCCTCCCAATGGTATATTTGCATTTTCAGATCCCATCATACCGGTAGACCACATATCTACAAGCATTACTGCAGCTTCATCAGTTAATCCTTCAGGCATTAAGGCTAAGTTAGCATCAGCTAAATTAACATGGAATCTTTCTCCAAAGACACCGTCTTTGAAATTTGAAAATTTCCATCCGCCTAATGGCTCTGTAGTCTGTGAAGGATAACCTCTTTGAGCAGCTTCATCATCCCAGTCTGGAGTAATAGCTGGAACGATTACTTTGTCTCCTACTTTGATATTTTTCACTAAACTGCCGACTTCTTCAACAACACCGACAGCTTCATGACCTAAGACCATATCTTTTCTATCTCCGATAGCTCCTTCCCATACAGTATGTATATCAGAAGTACAAGGAGAGACACATGTCGGCCTTACAATCGCATCTAATGGTCCACATTCTGGGACTTCTTTTTCAACCCAACCAGTTTCATTCAGTTTTTCATTGCAAATCCTTTAAATGTTGCCATAAAATCCCTCAATAGCCTTTTTTATCAATTGGATTTTGGTTAGGAAATTTAAAAAAATAGTAGTTAAATATATCACCAATTGTAATTTTAATAAGACTATGTTTATTGGTATGTTTTATGAACTATATATTGTTTACTGTTGATATTAAAAAAGAGTTAGAAAGATTTAAATTAATCTTTCTTAATTAAGCGGTTATCGGTTCACCTTTTTAGCCCATTTGGTAACTTTAACTGTAATAGGTTGTGCTATAAATGTCCAAATGAACATTATGGTGAAATGAACAAGAATCATTATTGCAATATTGGTCCAGCTTACAGTAAATGCAAATGCTAAAGAGATGAATATTGTATTGTCTAAGATTTCACCAATAGCAATAGCTCCAATAGATTTATATCCGACATTTCCGTCTTTGGATCTTTCTTTAATCATTCTGGTTAATTTAGCATTTACAAAGTTACCAACGATATAGGAAATGAAAGATGCAATTAACATTCTTGGAGTTTGTGAGAAGATATATACAAAACTGTCCTGCCCTTCCCAGAAACTAGCTGCCGGCAGCATCAATGCAATTGTTGAAACAACAACGAAAAGCAAGTTACATACTACTCCAAAAAGAATGGTTTTTGTGCTGTCGATTCTCCATATGTATCAGCTATTACTGATGTGAGAATAAAGACTACTGGATAAATTATTACTCCGCAGGGAACTGTAAGTCCCCAAAAGCCCAGATCTAAAATTTTTATAGTAACAATATTCGTTGTAACAAAAGCCACACAGAATATTGCAATTAACATTATTTTCTTTTCAAAATAATTTATATTTAAATTTATAGAAATTCCTCCTAATTTTTGAACAATATGTTTTATTTCTGGAAGATTTCATATAATAAGTTTCTGATAAAAATAGGATGGTGTGATGATTTTTTTTAAAGGATGGTGTTTGGAAGAAGATTATTCATCTTCAAATCTTCTTCTGTCAATTAACTCTTGACGTTTTCCAGGGTTCCAACCACCAGATGATGATTTTGCACGTCCTACTTGTTGAACATATCCTGTAATTCTGTCATACCATTCAACATCTTCACTTTCTCCACAAGTTGGACATTTGTTGTTTAAACCTTTCATTAAAGTTTTACAATTAAGACAGAAACTTAATGCAGAACTGTCAGCCCAGAAACCAATATCTGATTTTTTAGCTATTTTGTTAGTTAAACTCATTAATGAATCCGGATCGGAATATGATTCTCCCATAAATGCATGGAAGATATGTCCGCCAGGAGTTAGACTGTGGTATTGTTCTTCGATTTTTATTTTGTCAATAAGGGATACATCTGTGTTTACTGGAACATGTGAGGAGTTAGTGTAGTAATTAGCACTTCCGTCACCTTGTACGATAGCTTGATCTCCGAATTGCTCTTTATCAAGAGTTGCAAATCTGTATGCAGTGGATTCTGCAGGAGTTTGTAAAACAGACCATCTGAGACCGGTTTCCTCTTTTAATTTGTCAGCTCTTTCATTTAAGTATTCAATACATTTGACACCAAATTTGTTTGCATCTTTATCTTCGATACCGTTTCCAAATAATGATAATAACATTTCGTTAAGACCAACAAAACCAAAGGATAATGTTGAATTTTGGATTCTGTAATAACTGTCTTCTCCAACTTTTGTTTAAGGAAAGGTAATATATGGAAGTCATTTAAACATTTTAATCCTTGTTCTCTTCTGAGCATTAATGTTTCTGCAGCTAAATCCATGTATTCATCTAAGTACTCAAATACTTGGGATTCGTCTTTGGATTGGTATCCGATTCTTGGGAGGTTTAAAGTTACATATGCAAGGTTACCTGTTCTTAAACAGTCTTGTTCCCAATCACCAGTCCAATTATCTTGTAAACAAGTTCTGCATCCCATGTAATTCGCCATTTTACCTCTGTAATCAGGCAACATATTGATAAAATAGGATGATCCGTATTTTGCAGATAATTCATGGACTAAATGTAAGTCTTCTTCGTAATCTCCTTTTAATGTTTCTTCACGAAGTGTGTAAATAGTATTCGGGAAAAGATGAGGTTTTCCTTCTTGGTCTCCTGCAAGCAATGTTTCAGTAAATGCTCTTTGGATTAATCTGGTTTCTTCTTCAAAATCACCATAAGTTCCTACTACTTCTCCTTTTGGACCGTATGCAGTTACATCCTGTAAGAACTTTGGAATTCCGAATTCTAAAACCATACTTGTAAACGGTACTTGGGAACCTCTAGCTGCGTAAGCCATATTTAAATTATAAATAAGCATTTGAACAGATTGTTTGATTTCTTCATAGGTTCTTCCTCTTGCAAATGGTGCTACAAATACGTTCCATAAGGACATAGCTTGCCCTCCGGACATATTCTGTTGTGATGCAAGCATAATTTCTCCAGTATGGTTCATTAAAGTTTCCATATGGTTTGGAGCACCTGCAACAGAGGTATGATCTCCAGTTCCGTCTACTTTAAGCCCGTATCTGATGAAAGTCCTTATATCATGTTGCATACAGTTTAGAGGTCTTCCTGCAAAGAATTCCAAATCGTGAATATGAATGTCTCCAGACATGTGTGCATCAGCTAAATGTGATGGGAGCATTTGCAAAAGAGCATATTGTTTTAATGCTTCATCAGCTACATGCTTGTGGATACTTTCAGGATTATGAATCATATTTGCATTATCTCTGTTACCGTTTTCAATTAATGAAGTGATGTTGTATACAGGGATACCTAAACGAGTGTAACGGCTTCTTAGGTCTTCTAATCCATATTCTACAAGTTTGGTGTTTACCATTTCCCTGATCATTGGTGCAGTTAAGTATTCAACATTTAATTTTTTAAGTTCTTTCCAAACTTCAGTAGCTATTTCAAATGCAGTTTCTTGAGATGCACCGGTTTCTTCAATTAAAGTATTTGCGATTTTGGATAAATCAAATGCTTCAATAGTATCTCTGGAAGTACGTACTTTTAATTGGGTGCTAGCTAAATATTTGTTAGCTATTTCACCGTCAATATCTTCTAAACATTCATATACGATTTTTTAATTTCTTTGGTTTTAATGCCGTCATAAAGTGAAGAAACAACCTGAGCCACAATTTTATCAGATTCAAAGAAAGGAGTTTCAACCATTACCAATGATTTTAATAATTTTTCATAGCTAAATCTTTCTTTAATACCGTTGTTTTTTTTTCAACGTTGATTTTCTTGGAGTTAGCAAGTTCTTTCATTATTTCGGAAGTCTTTTCCATATATGTCACCATCCTATAAATTTTGACGAGAGAGTTTTCTCTCACTTGTATTAATTGTATATTGTTACTTGTATATATTATGTTCGTTTTGATACGAACGATATATGCTTCAGTTAAAATTATTTATGAATTTTTAAATATTATATTAAACTGCAAGTGCAATTAAAAAGTATTGATGTTCTTTAGAAGAAAACATCTAAAGAACTTTGTTTGGATTTATCACTTTCAAAAAGCGAGTGAATTCCAAACTCTTGAATTTCTAAACGCTGTCTTAAATAATGAGACACGGGGTATCTATTTACCAAATCCTGCGATATCTCAAGATATTTAGTTACTGAACCTTTAGAAACTGAAAGTATTAAATTTCCACCACATTTGCATTTTCCGGTAAGTGGCATTCTTCTGTATTTTGAACCGCATTTTGTACATCTTACTTTTTGTTTGGAAAATGCCCTTGAATTTCCCATAATATCTGGTAAAAAGTGGGAAGATAAAACTTTTTCCACAACTCCCTTTGATCTACCGCTCTGATATTTTCAGCTAGTGCAATTTGAGCTTCTACTTTTTCCCTCATTGAAGGAAGTCTTTTATAAAGACATACTGTAGGTCCAGCATGGATACTTGATGTATGGTGGGAAAACATCAATCCTTCGTATTGCTGCAGGGGTTCCTAAATGCATTTCCACATTGTCAATGTATTCTAAAACTTCAGCAGGTTTTAATGGTTCATAAGTTTTTTCATAAAACTCAACAGGGAATCTTTCAAAAATATCCAGATTGTGGGATTCGTCATCTATTTCTTCAGGATCAATTCTTGAAGATAGAACTAACGGAGCATCCATACTTCCTCCTCTTGTATTTGGAAGGTATGATTTTGAGAAGTTGATTAATGCATCTAGAAGCAGCATTACTGCATCTTCATCACTATCACAATTTCTACGTTTTGCAGAGTGGAAATAAGGATGTGCATAACAGCATAATGCTTTTGTAAATCCAACAATCCTGCCTAATACTCCTGCAGAAGTGTGGGGAGCAAGACCTGCCACTAAATGTCCAATCAAGTCAGATTTTTCCTTAACATTATAGAATTTTTCCATTCCATAATATCTTTCAAGTTCATCATCAATGAAATTGGCGGTACGGACAAGATAGTCTGCACAGTTATTGGAAATAACAATATCCTGCACTTTAAGCTCTATAATCTGCTCATCATTTTCAATTGGATTTCCATAGCAGTCTTTAGTATAACCCATTTCCAGAAGTTTTTCAACAGTAACTCCAATTTCTTTTGGTATAAAATGAGTTAAAGGCAAGTCTGTTGAATCATGACGGATGGTTCCATCTTTAAATGTAAATACTTCGTTTTTGGATCTAAGTATTCCTTTTTCAAGAGGTTCAGGTAACTTGGATTCAGAAATCATACCTACAACACCTTTCATTTCATCAACTTTTCTTACTTTTACATTGTCAGATGCTTTTTAAGCATAGCTGAAAGGTTTATGTTTTTTACACTATGTGGGCTGATTTCTGTTGGAGCTCCACAGTGAGGGCAGATAGACTGGAATGAACTAATTTTACATTGAGTACATTTTCTTCTAGCTAAATCTACTTTGATATTACCTTTTTTAGCTGCAGTAGCTACTAATCTTCTGCTTCCACCATAATTGCCAATTGGGAATAATCCGTGTGGTGCAGGCCTCATTAATCTTTCTTTGGATTTTTCAGGTCTTCCTACACGGGTACCAATATATGCAGGAGCTTTATTTTTAATTTCAACTGGTGAAACTTCATTTAAAGCTTCTATACTATGTTCTTTAACAGGAAGATGATTTACTAATGTATTTATTACAGCATAGCTGTGGTCTTTGTCTATTGTTATTTTTCCATCTTTTACAGTGTGGGGAACACCTATAATTTCAATGCTCTTTTTCTGTAATCCAAATCAATAGTAAGTCCGTTTTCTTGTGAATATTTGGATTTATTTTCAAGAATCACATCAATCAATGAGTTTAAATCATTTATTGTTACATCATTATAGCAGTAGGTGTATTTTGGATGTAGAGGTATATTATATTCTTCAGATAACTTAAAAGCTTCAGCAGCAGGAATATAATCATATTCCAGATGATGTAAATCTAAAGTTTCATCCGTGCTATCAAATTTGTCGCTTTTTTGAAGCAGACCAATCCACCATTCTTCACACCATCCTGAAGGCATTAATGGTTGGTTGTTTCTTAAAAATTCTCCAAATGCAACAAGCATATCTCCTAAAAACAGGATTTCTGCAACCTGATTTTTAAGTTCTTTTGCCTGTTTGATTTTATCTATTTTTACAACATCTCCGTTTTTAAGTTTTACAATAGGTCCTTCAATGGAGTCTACCGGAACAACACAGTTACCTTTTCCAGGATATTCAATTTTAAGCTGTGTTCCAACAGCTAAAAAATCAAGCAATGCCATTGTTGCAGGATGGACCCCCATAGTTGCAAGTCCTGTGTTTCTGGAACGGCCATACCTTAAACGGAAACCTCCTTTTTCAGAAGGATAACCTAAAACAGGCCTTCCGCCAATAATATCCTGAATATATTTTGGTTCAGTTACTAAATCTGTGTTGTCATCATCAGATTTTTGTCATCATTTTTTGGTTTTGAATATTCGGAAAGCCAACCCCAGCTATCCAGTTTAAGTTTTTTAGAGATTTTTAAAATCTTTTTGGATTTCTGAATAACTCCTTCAACCATAGCTAAAAGAGCTCCTCCCCTAATATTATTGGTTTCAACACGTTCCAAATCTCTGTGAGATACTTCAACCTGATCAGTTTGTTCTCCAGTAACTTCTACTGGTATATGGTTAGCTGCAAATCTTACCTCTTCCGGTGTTGGTGAGTATTGCAGGTTGGTAACTTCTGATTCATAAAGTTCCACTTCTTCCACATAACGTTCAATTTCATCATCAACAGGTTTAAAATCATCAATACCTATAGCTTCTTTAATTTTATCTCCAAGCAAAACAGCTAATGCTGCTGCAGTTCCTCCTGCACTTCTGATAGGTCCTGCAAAATAAACTGCAATATATTTTGTAGAATCGAAATTCTGTTTAATTTTTACCTGGGAAATACCTTCCAATGGAGCAGCTACAACCCCTTCTGTAAGAATAGCCAGTGCAGTCCTGAGAGCCTGGTCGCACCTTTGCTCTTCATTATAATTTGCTTTTTCTTTTGTAAGCTCAAATTTTACAGATGCTATTTCTGCAGCTATTTCAAAAAGCTACTTCTTCTCTGGTAATATCCTGTTCTAATTCTTTAATACGTTTAGCAACACCTTCAGGACCAACAAGCCCTTCAACTCTTTCAGCTAAATCCTTTGCTAAAGGAACTTCACTTTTTGTTTCAACATCAAGTCCTTTAGACCTTGCTTCATTAGCTATTTTATATAATACTTTAGTATCTGCTTCTAATCTATCAAAATAGTCCATGTTTATCTCCATGAGTTTTTAAAATCTGTTAGTATAATGTATGTTTTGCTACTTATTTAATCATTGGGGAGGCACAAAAATTTTCATCTGTAGTTGATAAAGATTTAAATAATTTAATAGTAATATGTTTATTTTTGTATACTTGTTGTTGAACATAAATTTAGAAAAGATTATTATTGCTTGTATGGTGATATAGTGTCTGAAGAAAACGTAACTGAATTTGAAAGCCAATTAAAAGAAAAAGATCAAAAATTAGATAATCAGTCTAGTGAACTTAATTATTTAACTAATGAAATTATTCCTAATCTTAAAAAAGAAAATGCAGAGTTAAAGAAAATTAAAAATGAATTAACTGAAGCATTAGAAAAAACTACTAGGAAATATTATGATCAATTAGATATTAATGCAGATTTAAGCGAAAAATTAACAAAAATTGGTGCTGAAGATGCAATTAATAAAGTAAGAGCTGAAAAGCTTGAATCTGAAATTGATGATATTAAAAAGATGCAGAAGCTAAAGTAGCTGATTTCAAAGCTAAATTGGATGATGTTGATGCAGATAAAGTTGATAAAATAAAAGCTGAAAATCAGGATTTACATTCCCAATTAACTGAAAAAACTTCTGAATTAGATAAACTTAAAGAGTTAGTCCCTGATTTTAAATCTGAAATTGATGATTTAAGAAAACAAGTTATTGAAATGGGAAATTATAAGGAAGAAGTTGATGCTAAAGTTAAAGGCGAAATGAATAAGCTTAATGAAGAAATTAAGTCACTTACTGCAGAACTTAAAGGTAAGCAAAGTAGTTACGATAAATTACATAACGATTCACAAAAAACTATTGATGATTTAAAAGGACAAGTTTCCAAACTTAAAAAAACTTTAGAAAAACAAGCTAATAGAGGATTTTTAGACAGACTTTCCAATAAAAAGTCTCAATTGATGATGATTAAATCATCATCCCATTTTTTTATTATGCATAATGATACTTATTTTATAAATGAAGCTTTAAAGGAAGCTGAAAAATCTTTAGCTGAAGGAGGCATTCCAATCGGAGCTGTTTTAGTTAAAGATGGAAAAATTATTTCTCGCGGCCATAACAGGCTAATTCAAAACGATTCTGTAATTTTACATGCAGAAATGGACGCTATTGAAAATGCCGGCCGTTTAAATCATGAGGATTATCTTCAATCCATATTATACACAACTCTTTCTCCCTGCCCGATGTGTTCTGGAGCTATATTATTATATGATATTTCGAAAGTTGTAATTGGTGAAAATACAACATTAATGGGTGCAGAATGTTTGCTTGAGAAAAATGGTGTAGAAATAACGGTTTTAAATAATTTAGAATGTAAAAATTGTTTGAAAAATATGTAGAAGAAAACCCTGAATCTTGGAAAATGAATTATCCAAAGTAGGGAATTCTACTAATGTTTGTGATTTTTAAGCTTCTTGCCTTAATCTTTTAACAACAAAATCTTTATCAAGAGATAGTAAGAATGATGCTGCTCTTGGGCCTTGTTTTTGACCTAAAATCATTTTATAAATAGCCTGGAATCCTTTTTGAGGTTTTAATCCTTGGCCTTCAAGAATTTCATACATTGCATCATGTAAATCTTCTGCTTTGTTAAATTCTTTTGATTCCATTAAATCAGCTAAATCACTTAAGAATTGTGTTTGTTCATCAGTTAATGGTAATTTTGGAACACTTTTCTCTTGAACTTGGAATTTTACAAATTTAGGAGCATAGTTGTCTAACCAGTTAACTACATTGTCAACACGTTCCTGGAATTGTTTTAATTCAGTTTCATTTAAATCTCCGAATTCTTTATCCTTAAAGCTTTTTGTTAACTGGGAATTGTTTTTAAGAATTGTAAATATTTTTTCCAAGTTATTTCCAGCTATTTGGTAAGCATTAACTAAGAATCTGTAATGTGGTCTGAATGGTAAAGGACTGCCTTCATTTATTTGAGCTATTTCATAGATTTTTTTTTTGAATTTTTTACCTTCTTTTTCAGATGGTGCTTCTTCTTCATCGTAAAATACTTTTTCTACTTTATCAAACTGATCCATGAAGTCTAAAAATGACATTTTAGGTGAAAAATCTTTAGCTTTCATAGGTTTGCTTCTGAATAAGTAATAATTGAGACTTTCAGCAGGTCCGATAGCTAACCATTGTTCCGGTGTGAAAAATACTCCATGAGATTTACTCATAGCTTCTCCATCTAAAGTAATCCATTCGTAAGGAACTGGGTATGGTGCTTCATAGTCAAATATTTCTTTTGAAATAATGCTACTTACATCATAGGAACCTCCACTGGCTGCATGGTCTTTCCCGAATGGTTCGCAGGTAACATTAAATATTTTCCACCTTGCTGCCCATTCCACTCTCCATGTAAGTTTTCCGTTTCCGGATTTGATATCCATTTCACCTTCATGACCGCAGTCACATCTGTATTTAATGATATCTCCATCAAAATCATATGCATAGGTGGTATTTACTCTTCCACATTCTTCACAAATCGGATTGTATGGTAACCAGTCATCTGCTAGAGGTTCTCTTCTGTATTGATTGAAGATTTCTTTGATTCTGTCTACATTTTCAAGAGCGGTTCTTATGTAGTCATTGTAGATTCCGCTTTTATACATTTCAAATCCTGATTTATGTTCTATTTCAATGCCGTATGAATCCATAACTCCTAAAAATGGTTTTTCAAAGTGTTCTACAAAGTTGTCACAACATCCGTCAGGACATGGAATTGTTGAGTAAGGCATTCCAAGATATTTGTCATAATTTTCAGGTAATGGGTATGGAACTTTTCTAAGGGGGTCATGATCATCAGCAATCCAAATAGTTTGAGCTTCTTTTCCTAATTCTCTTAATTTTTTCCGATTGCATTAGCTATAAATACATCGCAGGAGTTTCCAATATGAATAGAACCTGATATTGAGGTCCCACTTGCAATTACATGTTTATCAGTATCTCTTTTACTTAATTCCTCAGCTATATTTTCAATCCAATGTTTCATTACATCACCGATAATTTATAATCATAAAAAATAAGTTATACAATTAATATTTCTTGTTATTAATATAAAAAGATTGTTTAAAAAGGCAGTTATGGAAAGTTTTTTAGTCTTTTTTTTTTTTAAATTGTATTTTTATTGAAAATTTTATAGTAAAAAGTAAAATAACATGTTTGTGCATGTTATGAAGAAAAAAATAATAATGAATTTTAAAAAATGTAAAAGAGATTAGTTATTTAATCTCTTAAGATATTTTTATTGTGTTTCCTGTTTGGAAGTCGTTCCAGTAGGAAGTTATGATGTATTCACCTGCCATCAGTCTGATTCCTAATTTGGCAATACCGTTATTGTCTGTGAGTTTGTGGTAAAATACTCCGTTTACATTAAATGATACGTTTTGGTTGGCTATTGGTTTGCCTTGGTTGTCTAATGTTTGTGCAGTGAAGCTGCTTCCGTCCAGGTATTTCATGTTTAAGTTTTTAGTAATTAATGTCGGCAATACATTGACTTTGTTTCCTATACTTAATCCGTCAACCATTGTGGTTATTATGTATTCTCCAGGTCTTAAAGAGATTCCCAGGCTTGCAATACCGTTTTCGTCTGTTTTTTGTGGTAGAATACACCGTTGATGTTAAAGGTTACTTCCTTGTTTGCAGCTAATGATCCGTCTTTGTTGTAGATTGTTGTCTGGAATCTGGAAGCGTTTAAGTAGTATTTTGTTAAATCATTTTGAACAATCAGTGATTTTACAGTAATATTATTACCTGACTGCTCACCAGTAACCAGATTGATTGCTGTTATAACATATTTGCCGGGATTTAAGTTAATACTCATCATAGCTATTCCTTTATCATTGGTGGTTTTAGTGTAGAAGACACCATTGATATTAAACTGTATATCTTTGTTTTTTTAAGAGGATTGCCCTGCGAATCAGTAAATATAGCATAATACTGAGTATTGTTTCTAAACATTTTAACAACGTCCAATCCTTTAACTGTCGGTTCAATAGTAACTTTCGCCTGCCTGGTTATCGGAGTATAGTTTAATAATCCTTTAAAGTTAACAGTTACTGTGTATATTCCACTGTCCAAGCTCAATCCTAAACTTACAACACCTTTTTTCATCTGTTGTTTTAGTATAGGTTTTTCCGTTAATTGTTATTTCAATTGGAGCATCTCTTATAGGATTTCCCTGTTTGTCTGTTAAAGTAGCTATAAATCTTGTACCGTCATGATAAATCATTTTAACATCAGGAGCATTTAAAATAACATTATACTCAACAGATTTGATTTCAAAAGTTCCGTTGTCAGTAGCTCGAGAAATTTTATCAGTTCCTTTATATGTTGCAGAATATGTGTATTTGCCCTCTGGAAGTTTATCAAAGCTTCTAAAACCAACACCATCAGTTATTACTATTTTATAGAACTCTTTATTAAGCTCTAAAGTTACATTACCTGTAATTGGTCTTCCATCTTCTGTTTTAAGAGTTGCACTAAATATTATTTCATTTTCACCTATTTCAACATTAACTTTCAATATACTTCTTGTTTGATTTATTACAAGTATTTTAGTTGTATTTGAGCTTAAATAATTGTTATCTCCATTATAATATGCATTTATGGTGTATGATCCACTTGTTAATGGTGAAATTAACCATGATGCATTACCATTGCTGATGGTTTTATTTCTTGGTGAATATAATCCTAAAATCCTGAAAGTAACATTTCCAGTTGCATCATCATTTACTACTGCATATATTCTAACATTTTGACCTTCTATGATTTCTGAAGTTATAATGTTTATATTTGAAGGTGCTTTAGCTATTTTAAATTCTTTGGTGTCAGAAGAGCCTTGGTAAATATTGTTTCCGTTGTAGGTTGCTTTAACATTTTTATTTCCTGCATTGACTTTATTGAATGTAACTTTGGCTACTCCGTTTACTATTTCAACAGTTTTTGAGTCATGGTCAATAGTAAAAGTAACGTTTCCATTTGCACCCCTTGTAATGTTGGCTGTTATAGTAATGGATTCTCCATAGATGCTGTCTTTAATTGTATTGATTGTAATGGAGGATAATGAGTTTTTAATATTGAATTCAACTTCTTTTGTGTTATTGGTATAGTTGGAATCTCCTGAGTAAATTACTTTTAATGTATGTTTTCCTAAGGTTAAATTAGCTATTTCAACACTTGCAGTTCCATTTTTCAATGTTTTACTGTAAGTTTTACCATCTATAACAAATAATATAGTTCCTGTTGCATTGGCAGGTAATTTAACAGTAATTACTTCAGTTTCTCCGGCTAAAATGTCTTTAATGTCAATATTTAAATCTGCTGGTTTTACAATAATTTTGTTTTTGGCTGTAATTCCATTGAATGTTGCTTTAAGGATATATTCTCCTGCTTTTAAATTTAAATTAAGATAACCTAAACCTTTAGAATTTGTCATTACTGTGTAATTTTTGTTATCTATGTTTATTTCAACTTTTGTGTAAGTGTAAGGATTTCCTTGTTTGTCTGTTAAATTAAAGTGATATATTGAGTTATCCTGCTCTTTGATTGTTAAATTCTCACCAGTTAATATAAAATCAATGCTTGTTATGTTTATTGTGGTATTCCAGCTTGCAGATTCAAACTGTTTATCTCCAAGGTATAAAACATAAATGTAATTGCTTCCTTTTGTGAAATTAACATTAAATACAGCTGTTCCGTTTGTGAGAGTTAATTTATAGAATTCTTTATTGATATAAACTCCAACTTCACCGGTACAGGTGTTGGGATTAGTTTTTACATTGATGATTCCGGTTAAATCATTGTTATATGTAATATTTACAGTTAGATTGCATGAATCTCTTAGAACTTTAAATGTTGTTGTTGCAGTTGATGGGGCCTATTTGGAGTCTCCTGGATAATAAACAGTTACATTATAACTTCCGCTAGTTAAATTGTGTAGTGTAATGTTTGTTACTTCTGATTTTAAAAATATTGTAGTATTTATGCCATTTACACAGAGTATAGCTTCTCCGCGAAGATTGCTTGGATTTACAGTTATTGTAGCTGTTGCATCTTCTCCAGCTTTAACATCATCTACATTTATTGTTAAATTAGTGTTAAATTTACTTACTTTAAAAATTGTACTTGCATTGCTGCTTTCATAGTATTTTTAATCCCATAAAACTACTGTAAGGTTATATTCTCCAACAGCAAAGTTTTTAAGTGGAATTGTAGTTTTCCGGCATAAATGTAAATTATTTGTTTAAGTTCTCCATTGATGTAAAGGTAACCTTGTGTTTGGGAACCTTTAGGTTCAAGATTTATAATTAATTCTCCGTTTTGCCCGATTTTAACTTCAGGTGCAGTAATATTTAATGTAGTTGGATGTTTATTTACAGTATAATTGCAGTAATAGAAGACTTTAGCATAATCTGCGTCACCTTCATAAACTATTTTAATACTATAAGTTCCAGGCGTTAAATTAGTGAGTGTTAAATTAGCTAATCCATTAGTTAAGTTTATGGAATATTTTTTATCGTTAATAATGACTGTTACATTTCCAGTTGGGATGTGTGTGTAGTTTCCGTTTACTTTAATTTTAAATATTGCATCTTCACCGTAGATAATGTTGTTATTGAAATCCACATCTATTTTTGAAGTTTCTTTTCCAACATCAAGAATTATTTCTTCTGTGTGTCCTCCTAAATTAGCATAAACTTTGTATTGGCCTTTTGAGAAGTGTAATTATATTCTAATACGGCGGTTCCATTTATTGAAGGTTTAGTTATATTTACTTCTTTTTCCATCAATTATAGTGGTAAATGTAACATTCATTTCAGGAAGTAAGTTATAATCTGTAAATACTTTTCCATTAGCTAGTTTTAAATCTACTTTAAGTTGAATAGTATCTCCAATTTTTAAAGATTTATATTCTGGTTTAAATGTGAATATAAGATAATTGCCTATTTCAGTGTTTGAATCTTTTGGATAAGGATTAGTATTTGTACAAAAATAGTTGTAATCCATATTTATAGTACCTTCATTAAATAGGAATGCATATGGGTCTGTTGGGGTAATGTAGTAAACATGTGTTTTTACAGTTAAATGTTTTGTATTTATGAATATATTGTAAAATGCATTTAAAGTACCTTTATTATAAATATTAAATGCTCCTGAAAGATAATAGAAATCGTTATCTCCATTAATGTTGTTGTCAAAGATTGTTTTATTAATTGTTAAAATACCTGAATTTTCTATTGCGCCATAAAAAACTTTATTTGCATAGTTTTTTATTGAGTAAATTTTATTGTTTTTTATTATAGAATTGGTTATTAATAAGTTACCTGTTTCATCGTTATGTATTGCTCTATATCCAGTTATATTGTGGATTATAGTTTTGTTTAAGGTCATATTTCCAGTATTTTCAATTGCAGATCCGTAGATCTTAGTATTGCCTATTGATGTTTTACTTATTGATGAATTTAAAAGATACATGTTCCCTGCATTATATATTCCTCCACCTGCAGTATATGTTATTGCACCACTTTGTGTTGCTTCGGAAGTTGTTATCATAATATTTGCGGCATTTAAATCTCCTATATTATATATTCCTCCTCCATTGTTTCTTGTTTTTGAGTTGCTAATGTTTGTATTTATTATAATTAATTTCTCAGTATTTAATATGGAACCACCATTTCCAATTGAAGTCAAATTATTAAAATTTGAATTTTCAATAGTTCCAATTCCTGAGTTATAGATTGCCCCCCAGTTTTTGTTTTTACATTGTTAAATGATGTATTTTTTAATTTTAAAGTTTCCAATATTATATATAATTCCTTTATCACTTCCAAACCATCCAAAAGATCCAAAATAATCTGTAGGTGCAATATAAGAACTAAAATAACCCTGATTATTAGTAATATCCATGATATTTCTGAAACTTGAATTTTCAATTATCATTATATTTGAATTATGAATTATTGATCCATCTACACTTTTTATAGCTTTTTCCCTATATGACTGATATATATAATTATTTAATGTTTGATAAGTGGTATCATTTATTATCTGATTTATTTGAAGTTTTGTTTTATTTTCAAAAGAAGTATTAGTAATATTTATTTTTCCATTGTTTTTAATAGCTCTAAATTCAATATTTGTAAATTTTGAGTCGGCCATGGACAGTATACCATTTTCAGTATTATAAATTATTCCTATCCAGGTTATATTCTTATTTTTCATTATTATTTGATTTGGAATGTAAATATTATTAAATTTACAATTTGTTATATGTAATGTTCCTGCATTATAAATTAATCCATTATTTGTATTTTTGTTTAAATTAGTTACTTTGGGGTGTTGGTAGATAGAATCAGTGTTAAATAATGTATTAGTTAAATTTAGCATCCCAGTATTATTGATTGCTCTTCCAAGGATATTTTTAAATGTACAATTTATTAAATTAACTTTTCCTTCTGTATTTATGCTGTAACCTGTGGTATTTGTGATTGTTAAATTTACAAAAGTAACTTCTGCATTATTTGTTATATTGAAGAGGCTTTCTTTTTCAAATCCATTAAGAGTAACATTATTTCCAATTATTGTAACGGATTTATTTATTATAATACTTTCATTGGTGTCATGGATTATGTTAAAATTAGATAGGTATATTGTTCCTTTATTTTCAACTAACTCTAATGCCTTTTTAATAGAATTTATGGAATTTGTCCAGCTAATATTGGATTTGATTGTATTGTCTATAATTATGTTGTTATTTGTTAAATTTATTAATTGTAAATTGTTTAATTTTTTCAAAAACAAGAGTATTGGAATATATTCCAAATGCATACACTTTTAAAATACTTTTATCTTGCACATGGTATGGAAAAGTTATATCGAATGTGTAATTTCCAGGTGTGGTATAATGTTGGTAAGGAGGTAGGTTTAATTCGCTTAGGTTTTTTTTGTTTTATGATGGTGTCATTTTCATAAATTATTAAAGAAGTTTTGTTAAATTCGTCTTCACCCATTGTAAATTTGCCGGTTACATGAATATTTACAGTTATATTTCCCGTTTTGTTAAAATCATTTGTGTTATTAACTGTTATTGTAAGTTCAATAGACGAATATCTTGGACCGATAAATATGTTGTCTCCAATTTTATCTTCGGGTTTGATTTTAAAAAGTGCATTTTCTGAGTTATAATCATTTTTAACAATATTTTTGCTATTCTGATTCGATTCATCAATATCTGTCGAGCTGTCCTCTTCATAAATTTCAACATTGTTGATGTTAGGTTGATTTAAAGTGGCAGTTGAATTATCCTCAGCATTAACTGTGGTTAATGCTATAAAAAATAATCCTAGAATCAACAATATTAAAATTATTTTTTTCTATTTTTCACAAAATTCCTCTCCTTATTATTTATATTAAATATATTAACAACTTATACTATAAATTTTATTTGATTTATAATCAGCACATATTGTTCCATAAATTTTATGAGATTGTTTATTTTTTTTTAAATTATTAAATATATTTTACGTATATTGTTATTTTAGGTAATTTATAACTATATTTATATACTATGTTGATAAATAATTCAATTAGTTAAGACTTATTTAATAAATATCCAGTTATATTTACATTTGTTTTTTTTAAAGATGATTGGTATTGAATAATTTATTGAGTTTACTTAACTAGCATAATTTAATTGGGGGATTTAATATTAAATCAAACTATAAATATATTTTAATCGCTTGTTTAGTGATGATTTGTAGTATTGGTGCTGTTAGTGCAACTGATTTAAATGATAATTCTACTGTTGAAGTTACTTCAAGTGTAGATGATTGTATTTCAGTTGATGAAGCATCAATTATTGATGTTGGACAAAATCAGGAGGTGGCTAGTACAAGTGCAGCTACTTGGGATGAGTTAAAAACAGCTTGTCAAAGTAGTGGTGATAAAGTTATTACTTTAACTGGTCAGTCTTATAATGCAAATAGTCAAATTGTTTTTGGAAATAGTGCTACTATAATAGGTAGTTCTGATACTTATATCACAACTAATAATCCTAATCTTATTCCATTTTTTAATTCTAATTCTAATCTTAATATTACATTTTTAAATGTGAATTTTAAAGATAGTAATTGTAAAATTTTTATCCAGTCTGCTGGAAATAATGAGTTAAATAACTGTATTTTTTCAAATATTACTACTGGTGCTGGTAAAACTTCTGTAGTTTATAATACTCAAGGCTTAATGAATCTTGACAACTGTACTTTTACTAATTGTCATACACAATATGGTACTATAACTAATTATGGTAGTAATGTTCGTATGAATGTGGATAATTGTAATTTTGTAAATAATAATGCAAGTGTAGAACCTGGAGCTATTAATAACTGTGGTATTTTAAATGTAACCAATTCAATGTTTGTTGGTAATAATGCTACTTGGTGGGCTGGAGCAATTCACACTCATTCTAATGCTCAAACTCGTATTAGTGGTTCTAAATTTATAAAAAAATCATGCAGGATGGAATGGTGGAGCATTATTTACTTACAGTAAACTTGAAGTATATAATTCCACTTTTGATGAAAATATATGTGATACTACTACTGGTGGTGGAGCTATAGGATCTTATAATTTCGGATCTTCTTATAATATCACTATTGAAAATTGCAGTTTCAAAAATAATAAAAATACTGCAGTTGATGGAAATGGTGGAGCAATTACTGCATTAAATGGGGGATATTTAAATGTCCATGGTTCTAATTTCACTAATAATTCAGCAGGAAATGGATTAGCTATTTGTGCATTTAATGCAAACTATCCTAATGCTACTGGTGGAGTTCCATTTTTTACAAGTGTATAATAATACTTTTAATAATCATTGGTCTAATATTACTGAAAACACCGTACAAATTTCTGCTGGTAATTACACGTTTGAAAATAATACTTTTATTAATTGTAATCAAACCATTAGAGGTGTAAATAATACTTTTATTAATTGCACTCAGAAGATTCTAATTTATTAAAATCTTTAAATATTCAATCAATTAGATTAAACCAACCAATTGTAGCAAACCCTGATGATAATGTTACAAGCCCTCAATGGGCTATGACAGGGCATGATGCTCAAAATTCCGGACAATCTCCATATAATGGTATTAAATCTTTAAAAAGTTCTTTGGAGCAATTCATTAGCTTTAATTTCAAGCCCTATTATAGATGAAGAGGGTAATATTTATGTTGTTTATGGCAATACTATTTCTTCTTTTTATAATAATGGTACTTCAAGATGGAAGGTTAATTCATGGATGCCTGCAGGTATAGCTCTTTATAATGATTATATTATTGCACCTGAATCTGGAAATAAATTAACTATTGTTAATAAAACCACTGGAAAGGAAGTTTCAGGCAATATTTGGCAATTATCAAGTGCTTTCACCCCTATTGTGGATTCAGAAGGTAATATATATGTTTCACATGAATATCCTTATAATGGTCCAGGGTCAGTGTCTGGTAGTCATTGGGTAGGAGTAGCTAGTTATAATAATGATACTACATCTCCTTCTTATGGGTATGCTTTTTCAGCAAGCTTGATAAAATTATCTAAAAATCCTAGTTATGGTAAGCCTGGAACTCTTTCAGCTCCTGTTTTAGACAAACTTGGTAATGTTTGGGTAAATACTATTGAAGGTATTATTGGTGCAAATATTAAATCTGGAGATAATATAGTTAAGATTTCAAATGCCGGTACTAGTGGACGTCCAGTTGTTGGAGACAATAATGTAGTATATTGTTTTGGTAATAATAATGTAATTTTTGCTTTAAATGCTGGAGGTATTATATGGAATACTACAGTTCCAGATGGAATTGGTAAAGTATTAGCTATTGATAATGAAAATAATGTATTATATACTGTAAATGCTAAAGGCATGGTATATAAAATTGATAGTTTAACTGGTAATATCTCTGAGTTTTATGATATTGAAAGCACAGTTTCTTCAGCAATTATGGTTGGTGCTGATGGTACATTATATTTAGGTGATGATAAAGGAACTTTCTGGATAATTGGTAGTGATGGTAAAGTATTAGATAGCTACAATTTTGGATCTGCTATTGTAGGTATACCTGCTATGGATAAAACTGGAAACATTTATATTGGTACTAAAAATACATTTTATGTATTAACATCCAAAATGGAGTCTAATATTTCAGTTGATGTACAAAATATTAATGTAGGTGACAATGCTACTATTATAGCTACTTTACCAGCTAATGCTACTGGAAATGTGACTTTTACAGTTAATAACAAAGAATATATTGTAGCTATTGAAAATGGTTCTGCTAAATTAAATGTTGAAAACTTACTTTCTGGAACTTATGAGGTACTTGTTAGATTTATGGGAGATAATAATTACTTACCTGGTGAAAATAATGCTTCTTTTATAGTATCTAAAATACCTACAAATATGATAATTGCTGTAGATGATATTAAAGTTGGTGAAGATGCTGTTATTAACATAACTCTTCCTAATGAAATTTCTAATGAATTGGTTAGTGTAACTATTGACGGTAAATCTTATACTGTTCTTATCAATAATGGTAAAGGTTCTTTAACTTTATCTAATTTGGTAGCTAATTCTTATCCAATTACAGCTAAATATGGTGGAAATTACAAATATACTGAAGGTGAAAACAGTACTTACTTTAACTGTGGCTAAAATGCCTTCAGCTGTAAATGTCACAGCTAATAATATCAAATTTGGTGAAGATGCTGTTATTAACATTGCTGTTCCTAATGTAGTTTTAGGGTGTAGCTACTGTTGTTGTTAATGGTAAATCTTATAATGTAGCTATTGTTGATGAAAAAGGTGTCTTAACTATTTCTAACTTGGCTGCTAATGATTATGATGTAAAAGCAGTTTACTTAGGTGATAATAAATACTTATCAAGTGAAAATACTACTAAATTCACTGTTTCTAAAGTAGGTTCTTTTGTAAATGTTGCTGTTAGTGATATTAAAGTGGGTGATGATGCTGTTATTAATATAGCTGTTCCTGATGATGCTACTGGAAATGTAACTGTAAACATTAATGGCAAATCTTATAATGTAACAACTAAATATGGTATGGCTTCTATTAAAGTAGCTGGTTTAGCTAATGGAACTTATGATGTAAAAAGCAGTTTATTTAGGTGATAATAAATACTTATCAAGTGAAAATACTACTAAATTTACTGTTTCTAAAGTGTCTGATTATAATATGACTGTTGATATTGCAGATATTATTAAAGGTGAAAATGCTACAATTACTGTTACTACTCCTAAAGATGGAACCGGTAGTGTAGTTGTAACAATAAACGGTACAGATTACAAAGGAACAGTCACTAACGGTACTGCTAAAGTTATTATTCCTGGTTTAGATGAAGGAACCTACAAAGTAGTAACCTTCTACACAGGAGATGCTAAATACGACTCCATGATAGTTAACGGAACAATAACAGTTAATAAAAACACTAAAACCACCTTAACAATGGACGATGTTGTAAAATACTTCAAAGGTGCTCAAAATCTCACAGCTAAACTTGTTGACGCATTTGGAAACCCAATAACTAACGCAACTGTTTACTTCACAGTAAACGGCAAAGTTTATGCTAAAACAACTGATAAAAACGGCACAGCTTCCATGGGTATTGGATTAGTTCCTAACGAATACAAAGTAAATGCTGTATTTAACGGAACCAAAGATTATGATAAAGCAACAGCTAATGCAACAGTAACTATTAAAAACACCGTCTTTGGAAACGACACTACATTATACTTCTGTAACGGAACAAAATATGTAGCTAAATTCTTAGACAGTAACGGAAAAGCATTAGCAAACACAACTGTTAAATTCAACATTAATGGTGTGTTCTACACTCGCGTAACTGATGAAAACGGTACAGCTGGTTTAGGCATCAGATTAAATCCAAAATCATATGTTATAACAGCTTACAACCCGGCAACCGGTGAAGAAAGAGCTAACAACATAACTGTCATGCCAACTTTAGTAACAAAAGATCTCTCTATGAAGTACCTTGACGGCAGCAATTTTACTGCTTTAACTTTAGATGGTCAAGGTAAACCATTAGCTAACCAAAATGTATCATTTAATGTAAATGGTGTATTCTATCACAAAGTTACTAATAAAGATGGTATTGCAAGCTTAGGAATCAGATTAATGGCTGGTGAATACATCATAACTTCCTACTGGAATGACTTCCAAACAGGAAACACAATAAAAATAAGTCCTTAAAGAGAATTCTCAATTCTCTTACTTTCTTTTTTATATATTATTAAATTTCTCTTAAAAAAGAAAAATAGATATGAAAATCTATTTTAAAATATCGCTGTCAGATTTGTCCAACCATTCGTTTACTATTTTTACTGCACAGTAATTTCCACACATGGTACATGCATCTGAATCTTCAGGAGGTCTTTGGTCTCTTTTTGCACGTGCAACATCCGGAAACATTGCACATTCATATTGTGCTTCCCAATCAAGTTTTTTACGAGCTTCAGCCATAGCTAAATCTTGTGAACCGTCGATTGTACCAGTTGCTAAATCACCGGCATATGCTCCTATTTTTGTTGCAATTACTCCTTCTTTTACATCATTAGGGTCTGGAAGAGCAAGGTGTTCTGCAGGAGTTACATAACAGATGAAATCTGCTCCTGCTTTTGCAGAAGATGCTGCACCAATTGCAGATACTATGTGGTCATAACCTGGCGCTACATCACATACAATAGGTCCGAGCATATAGAAAGGAGCATTGGAACACATTTTTCTTCTGGATCATAACATTTGTTGGAATTTCGTTTATTGGAATGTGTCCGGGGCCTTCAATCATACATTGTACTCCTGCTTCACGGGATCTGTCGATTAATTCTCCTAAAATAATCAGTTCTTGGATTTGAGCCCTGTCTGTTGAATCGGCAATTGATCCTGCTCTCATACCATTTGCAAGTGAAAGAACAACATCATGTTCTTTAGCAATTTCTAAAACATAGTCAAAGTTTGAGTATAGGGGATTTTCTTTTTTCGTTTTCAACAATCCATCCGGACATAAATGATCCTCCACGGGATACAAGTCCGGTTACACGGCCCTGTCTTTTGAGTCTGGTTAGAGTTTCGATGTTGATGCTGCTGTGAATTGCCATGAAGTCAATACCGTCTTTTGCCTGTTTTTCGATGGTTTTGAATAAATCTTCTTCTTCCATATAAATTACGGAACCGTCTTTTCTGATTCTTTCAATAGCTGCCTGATAAACTGGCACTGAACCTACTGGTAATGGAGACATATCAAGAACTCTTCTTCTGATTACATCTAAATCTCCACCAATACTCAATTCCATTAAACAGTCTGCACCATGGTCAATTGCAATTTGAGCTTTTTAACTTCTTCATCAAAGTCAACAATGTCTGTTGAGGTTCCAACAGTTGCGTTTACTTTTGTTCTAAGTCCTGCACCAATACCTGAAGCTTCGATGTCTCTGTTTACATTAGACGGAATTACTATTGTTCCGTTAGCTACTGATTTTAAAATGAATTCTTCAGAAACATTTTCCTTTGCAGCTACGTGTTTCATTTCATCAGTTAAAATACCTTTTTTGCATCCATTATCTGTGTCATAGGTCATCACATTAATTTAGTCAAATAATTTTTAAAATTATCAAATAAGTTTTAAAAACTTATCATTTTTGATTGATACTATTCTCTTTTATTGTAATAGTATTTAAATTAATATGATTGAGTTTAATTCAAAAAAAAGTTGATATGTGTAAAAAGTTTATTTTAAAAAAATAAGTAAAAAGAGTGATTAATAAAATTCACTCATTCTGTCAAATGCATCATCAAAAGTAGGCATGTTGGTTTGACATCCTTGTTCTTCTACAATAAAAGAAGATACTGATGATGCAAATTTGGCAGATTGTTCAAGTGATTCTCCATTTAGGAATCTTGATAAAAATCCTGCTCTATAGGAATCTCCAGCTCCGGTAGGATCTACAGCTTCACGAACAATGGCATCAACTTTGATTTTATCATTGTTTGAATAGATTTCACTTCCATTAGCTCCGCAGGTTTTTACAATGATTTTAGGACCAATTTCTCTTAATCCATCTAAATCCACTTCTAATGATTCCAGTATTCTTTCAATTTCGTAATGGTTTCCAAAAAGGATGGTAGTATTTGTAATAACGTCTCTTAATTTATCTGTATCGTACATTCCAAGATCCTGACCAGGGTCAAAAAGAAACAAGTAACTCCTGTCTTTTGCTTCTTCACTGCATTTCCAGTTAAAGTGAGGATCACCAGTAGCTAAATGAACGGCCTGTACATTGGATATTGCATTTTTAGGTACTTTACTTGATGCAAATTCTTTAGCAGCTCCCCAGTAGAAATAGCTAATTTGATCATCAGTTTCATCAGTTAAAACAAATGCTGTAGGACTAGTTTCTCCCGGAACTATAATTAATGAATCGGTATCTACATCTAAACTTTCCATTATTTCATAATAATTGGATTTTTAAAGTCTCCACCTACTGCAGAAACAAGTGATGTTTTTAAACCTAAATTGGCTCCAACAAGTGCAACATTAGCCGCAGCACCTCCATTAAATGTTTTCATATCGTTTATTGGTGCTGAAAAATTAGCTTTAGGAAACTCTGGTACTCTAATGATATAATCTAATGCAGAATGTCCAATAGATAGTAAATCTCTGTTTTTTTGCCATATTATTTTCTCCTTTTTTATTAGTCTATTTATTGTTTATTTTATGATTTTTAAAAATTTTTGGTTAATTTGGTATAAATTTTTCAGTATAAATACAAAAATAACTTTTGTATGTTTAATTAAATTTTTATTTCCTTAGGGCATTTGAAAACTTTTAATCCATTGGGATAAATCCCTGATTTTTAATAGCTGTTTGTCCATCAGTTAATAAATATTTTATGAATTGGTCCAGTTCTTCTTTTTCATCATTTACTTTTATTAAACTGATGATATGTCTTGTATCAAACTTTAAGATGTCATTTCCTTTGAAATAACTGGCATTTAAAAAACTATATAAATTTTCAGAATTTCTGACTATTTTAAATGCATCAAATTGGGAATTTACTTTTGTTTTAATGTTATAATCGATATCATAATGTTCTAATGTATTCCAGGCCAGTCTTTGAGCGGAACCCTGAACATTTACAAAATCCAGTCCTTCCAGTTCATGAATACTTTTAATGGGTTTGGAATCTGGACTGGATATTAGAACCAGATAATCATAAGCTATTGGAACGATATTTAAATCTCTCTCAAAAGCTATTACAGGATCATCTAATGTTAATAAATCCACAACTCCTCTTTTAGCTAGTTTAAATGCATCTTCATCATTGCTGCTGTATATATTAGTATTAAAAGGAGCATCAATACTTTCCAAAAGCCCTGTACTGATATGGCCGCCGCAGATATTGATTTCAGAAGTTTTATCTATTTGAACCATATATTTTTTATACTCTTCAAGTAAGGATTTGCCTGCAGGAGTTAATAAAGTACCATTTCCATGTTTTCGAGTAATTTTAACCCCTAACTTGTCTTCAGCTTTAAGCAATCTTCTATTAAAAACAGTATGTGATATATTTAATTCTTTAGCTGATTTTCGCTGAGACCCTGTTTTGGCTAATGAATTCAGGCTTTGATATAATTTATAGTCATAAATCTCACCGTTTATGTCTAAATTGATGATGCCTTTGCTTTTGAGTTTCATAATTAATTATATATAAAGTTGTAATCATAATTAATAATATTGATTTGATAATATATTTTGGGAATTGGATAGAATGGAATTGATGAAAAGTTCAATTAAAGCTATTTTAGAGAATATTGTTTGTGCTGAAGAGTATTTGGATGAAGATGCTATCAATGAATTTGAAGATATTATAATGACTTCAAAAAATGTTTTTGTAACTGGTGCAGGGAAGGTCAGGTCTTGCAGCTAAAGCTTTTGCAATGAGATTAATGCATTTGGGAATTAGTTCTTATGTTGTTGGTGAAACTATTTCTCCAGCTATTTATGATGATGACTGTATTATAGCTATTTCCGGTTCTGGAGAAACCAACACTATTGTATCTGCAGCAAGAATTGCAAAAATAGAGGTTCTAAAGTATTGGCTGTTACTTCATATCCTGAATCAACTCTTGGTCAGTTAGCTGACGGTTATTTGCTTGTTAAAGGAAGAACTAAAAAAAGGAAGTAGATGATCAAAATTATATGAAACGTCAGATATATGGAAATTATACTTCTTTAACTCCTTTAGGTACTGCTTTTGAGTTAACTACTTTAGTATTTTTAGATGCAATTGTTTCTGAGCTAATGGAAAAAATGCATCAGACAGAAAGCGATTTGAAATCAAGACATACTGTTTTAGAGTAATTTTAACTCTAGAATATTATTCTATTTTTATTGTTGTAAACATTAAATCTCTGACCTCTTAAAAATCCAACAAGAGTTACATTTCCTTTTTTAGCTGTTTCACATCCTGAATATGCTGGAGCAGCATTTGATGCAAGTACAGGTATTCCAGCTCTGACTATTTTTATTACCATATCTGCAGGCATTCTGCCACTGTAAATTACATAACAGTTGCTTAAATCATAATCATGTAATATTCCATATCCAATTACTTTATCTACAGCTACATGTCTGCTTACATCTTCTTTTACAATGAAATTGTCTTTATAAACAATTCCTGCCACATGTGTTCCTCCAGTTGCCTGCCAGATTTGTGCATTATTTTTCAGCTCTTCAATTCTGCCAATTAGCTCATCAGATTTTACCTGAAAATCAGAACTTATAGGTTCAATTTCTTTTATTTTACTTCTCCAGCCTCCTGAAGAATCGGAACACAAAACAGTTTCTTTTGTTTTAAGCAGAGTATCATTAATTTCTACATTAATCTTGTTTCCGTCAATTTCGATTTTTTCAATGTCTTCTAATGTTTTTACCATATTTTCATTAAATAGATAACCGACGGCAAATTCCTTAAGGAATCTTCAATTGCAGACAGGCTGCGTTTGATTTTATCATTTATTGTTAATGTTATGGTGGAATCCTTAACAACATTTTCTGTAACATCGGTTATTTTTCCATTTTTATAATTTTGGGCTTTTTCTTCCATTATCTGTTTCATATAATTCCTTCTTTATTTTTGAATATGACTTTCAGTAAATTATTTATTTATTTAAGTAAATAAATTCATATCAGTATTTGACTAAATGTTTAGTGATATTTATGGAAAAGAAGAGTAAGATTATTATTTTAATTTTAGCTGTTTTAGTTATATGTGGAGTTGCTGCTCACTTATTTTTAACTCCTTCTACTGTGGAAACAGTAGGATCTAAAAATATAACTGATATGGTTGGCAGAACAGTACAGATACCTGCTTCTGTTGGAAATGTTGTAGCTACCAGCCCTCCAATGACTACTGTAATTTATATGATTGCTCCGGAGAAGTTAACTGCAGTTAATTTCCAGTGGAATGATGATGAACTTAAGTATGTTCCGTCCCAATATGCAAATCTCCCTGTTGTTGGAGGATGGTATGGAACACAGGATGGTAGTTATGAAGAATTTATAGCTTCTGAACCGGATATGGTTATTGAATCTATTGATGAAGGTGGAGATGGAGATCTGGCTACTGTTCAGGAACGTCAGGATAAATTTGGTGAAATTCCTGTTGTTGCAGTTAATGACACTACCGATGTTGAGAAAGTTGACGGGTCAATAACTTTTATTGGAGATGTTTTGGGAGCACAGGACAATGCTAAGAAATTAACAGACTTCAACGACAAATATTTGGATATGGTACATCAGAAATCCGGCCAGATTACTGATAAGAAAACAGTATATTATGCTCAGGGTAATGACGGACTTCAGACAAATCCTTCCAATTCCACTCATGGGCAGTTGATTGATCTGGTTGGTGGGGAAAATGTAGCTAATTCTTTAGCTCAGGGAAATACTACTGCAGGTATTCAGGTATCTATGGAACAAATTATTAAATGGAATCCTGATGTTATTATCACTACAAACCCTGATTTCTACGGAAAAGTTTATAATGATTCAAACTGGGCAAGTATTACAGCAGTTAAAAATCATGATGTGTATTTATCACCGCAGTCTCCGTTTAAATGGTTTGACAGGCCGGTTGGAGCAAATATGATTATTGGTGTTCCATGGACGGCAAAATGTATTTATCCAGATCAGTATCAGGATATAGACATGGTTTCCACTACTCAAGAGTTTTACAGTGAATTTTATCACTTTGATTTAAGTGATGAGCAAGCTAAGCAAATATTACTTGATTCCGGACTTAAGGAGTCAGACCTGTAAGGGATTTATATGAATAAGGAAAATAAGGAGATATTAGGCATTGTGCTTTTAGTGTTCCTTCCTATAATTCTTTTTTTTCGCATCTTTTTTAATTGGAAGATATCCGATTGATCCTGTTGATGTGATTAAAACCATATTATGCCCTATATTTCCGCAGCTGGAAGTTTCTCAAACTATTACAACAATTGTTTTTGAAATAAGGCTCCCCCGTATTATTGGAGCATTAGTTGTAGGGGCAGCATTAGCTATGGCAGGTTCCGCATTTCAGGGAATCTTTAAAAACCCATTAGTGTCTTCTGATTTACTTGGAGTGTCTAATGGTGCAGGTTTTGGAGCGGCACTGGCTATTTTACTTTCCGGATTAAATGTTGTAACTCAAATATTTGCATTTGTATTTGGTTTAATTTCAGTATCAGTTACATATTTAATTTCAAAATCTTATAAAAACGGCGGAATACTGGTTTTAGTTTTATCTGGAGTAGCTATTTCAGCATTTTTCGGAGCGTTAGTTTCTGCAGTTAAATTCATAGCTGATCCTGATGACAAATTACCTGAAATTGTATACTGGTTAATGGGAAGTCTGGCTTCCATTACTGTTGATAAATTAATTATGATTTCAGTTCCGATAATTATTGGTGTGGTTATTCTGATGCTGCTTAGATGGCGTATTAATTTATTGTCTATGGGAGATGAAGAGGCACAGGCTTTAGGTTTAAATCCTTCAAGAACCAGGTTAATTGTAATTGCTGCTTGTACTTTACTTACTTCAGCAGCAGTTTCTGTTAGTGGAATTATTGGATGGTTAGGTTTGGTTATTCCCCACATGACAAGAATGATTGTAGGTCCGGACAATAAGATTCTTATTCCTGCTTCTTTAAGTTTGGGAGCCAGTTTCTTACTTTTAATTGATAATATATCCAGAGCAGTAATTTCAATTGAAATACCTATAGGAATTTTAACAGCAGTTATTGGGGTTCCAATATTCTTATATTTGCTTAGAAAGGGTATTCAGAATGGTCGTAGAAGATAAAATATTGGAAGTTAACAATATATCCTTTTCTTATGAGGATAATTTAATATTTGAAAATATTAGTTTTTCCATAAAAAAAAAGGAGATGTGTTATGTATTCTTGGACCGAACGGAACAGGAAAAACAACTTTAATCAAATGTCTAAATGGATTGCATGATACTGATTCCGGTGAAATTTTAGTTAATGGTGAAAATATTAAAACATTATCCTTTTCTCAGATTTCCAAACATATTGGTTATATTCCACAATCGCATATTCCGTCTTTTCCCTTTACAGTTTTTGATGTTGTACTGATGGGCAGAGCTCCTTATCTTAATTTAGCTCAATCTCCAAAAGCTGAAGATGAAAAAATAGCTGTAAAATCATTAAAAACATTGGGAATATATGATTTAAAAGATAAGGAATATACCAATCTCAGCGGTGGTGAAAGACAGCTGGTATTTTTAGCCAGAGTGCTTACACAGCAGCCTGATATTTTAATATTGGATGAACCGACATCTCATTTGGATTTTGGTAATCAGATTAAGCTTCTGGAAATCATTGACAGGCTGGCTGAATCAGGTCTGTCTGTTATAATGTCATCACATTTTCCGGATCATGCATTTTTAAGCTCTACTAAAGTAGCTATCATGAAAAATAAAAAATTCATTGATTTTGGAACTCCGGAAGATGTTGTAACTGAAGATAACTTAAAAGAAGCTTACTCTATTGATGTTAAATTAATTGAATTAGATGAAAATAGAAAAGTTTGTGTACCTATGAAAACAAACTTAAAATTAGATTTATAAGGTGATAAAAAATGATGAGTGAAGAAGACTATGATGAACAGTTAGCAAAAAGCAGGTGATTTCCACGGAGAAATTTGTGGCGGAATAGCTATTGGAACTAAATTAGCTATGTATGGTTTAGATTTAATGGGAATGGAATTAAATCAAAGACACAAAAACTTAATTGTCTTTTTTAGAAATCGACAGATGTATGGCTGATGCAGTTCAGGCTGTTACAAAATGTTCCATGGGTAAACGTTCATTAAAACAAATGTATTATGGTAAATTTGCAGTAACTTTCTATAATATGGATACTGGTGAAGCTTTAAGGGTATCTGACGCTGATGCAAATAAACAAAACAAATCTAAAGAAACAAGGGAAGAAATGATTCATCGTTTCAGAGTCACTCCTCCTGAAGAATTATTTAATGTAGAAAAAGTTAAAGTAGAATTAACTCCATCTCAAATGCCGGGCAAACCTCACACTTCTGCATGGTGTTCTGTCTGTGGTGAAAAAAGTAACTGACGGACGTCATTTGGTAAGAGGCGGAAAACCTATCTGTATTTCATGTGCAGAAGGTTCTTACTATGAAATAATTGAAGATGATGAATAATTAAGCCACATTTTGTGGCATCTTACTATTTTTTAAATAAAAAGTTAGATAGTAAATAAATACTATCTATTTTGGAATTTCACTTTCCGGCACATTATATGTGTATATTACTGATTTTGGCCTATTTGTATCAAATACTGAAAATCCTTCTATAATGTTGTTTGTTTCATTGTAATTTTTAGCTGAAAACTCAAATGTAGCTTTTCCTTGGTGTGCAACAACTTCTACCACTTCTTCTTTATCGGTGTTGTAGTTTAATACAAAGTATGTTGTTAAATCAGGAAGTTTGCTAGCTATACTACTATTATTATAGAAAGTTACTTCGTATTTTCCTGGAGAAATACAGGTTATGTTGTATGGGATTAAAGTAGTATGAATTCTCGGACAAATTGTTCCGGGACCTGTCTGATTTAGTCCCCAGGTTGTGTATTTGTTTGTTCCATACCAGTTAGGCCCTAACTGTAATTTTAATGTATCGTTCCATTCACCAGGTCCGTAAATTCCATTAGGATTAGCACTGACTTCTCCAAGAATTATCTGACTTGGGCCTTTAGCATTATTGTAAATAGCATTGTTTTCTACAATAAGAACAGCTCCCGGAGCATAGGTATAGTTTTCATTTACAGTTAAACCTTCAATAGTGCTGTTTGAAATTTCGTTACTTGTAATTACAATGCCACTGCAGTTTTTAGCATCAATAAATACTCCCATATAGTTGTTATTGATTCTATTGTTGGTTACAGTTACATTTACTCCGGAATGCCTCATACTTATTCCGTATCCGTAAGGACCTTCAATCATTACCATTGTATTGAATCCGATATTTTCAATAATGTTATTGTCATTAATTAATGTGTTTGAAGCATCTTTGTCAAATTCAACACCGAAATTGTTTTTAGTTATTGTGTTCTTTTGGATAGATGTGTATTTGGCACCGTTTAAGTAAATTCCATTGTAATAATATTGGATATTGTTGTTTTCAACAGTAGTGTTTTTGGAGTTTAAAAGTGCAATACCTTTTCCCGGCAGTAATGTTTTACCAGAATTATAGTTGTCCATATTGCTGTGGTTTAATAAGTTGTTAATGTTATTATTTTCAATGACTGTATTTTTAGCATTATTGACTACAATTCCAGACCCATTGTTTCCATTAATATTTAAGTTTTTAACCAAAACATCATCTGCTTTAATGTTTAAAACACAGCTATTTAATTTTCCATTTAATGTAGTGTTAACATCACTTGTAAGAATAATGCTTTTTGAGATATCCAATGAAATATTATTGTAAACTTTACCTAAGAATTTAACAGCACCTTCTTTATCAATAGAATTTATAATATTTTGAATTTCACTGTTTGTAGCATTTTCTGCAACTGTTCTGGTATTTAAAACACTAACTTTAGCACTTGCAAAAAGCTGATTTGTATGTAATGGTTGCAATATATTCTCCAGAATTTAAGCTAATATTTAATTTAGCTATTCCATTTGCATCAGTAGTTTTATTGTAGAATACTCCATTGATATTATAGGTTACACTTTGATTAGCTAGTGGATTACCTTGTCCATCAACTAATTTTTGAATTTAATGAAGCAGGAATTCCGAAGTATTTTGTTAAATCACTTGTAGTTAAGACAGGCAATACGGTAATGTTGTTTGAAACAAAGCAGTCTTTGTACATTGCTGTTATTATGTATTTCCCTGGGTTTAGATTGATGTTTTGGGTAGCTATTCCTTTATCATTAGTGGTTTTTGTGTGGAATACTCCGTTGATGTTGAATGTTACATTTTGCTTGGCTATTGGATTTCCCTGTTCGTCAAGAGCTCTTATGTTATACTGTGTATCATTCCTGAAATATTTGACTAACTCTTTATTTTGATCCATGTTTGCTTTTACAATAATTGTATTTGAAATAGATTCGCCGGTTGCTGTGTTGGTACTTGTTATTATGTATTTTCTTGGGTTTAGATTGATGTTTTGGGTAGCTATTCCTTTATCATTAGTGGTTTTTGTGTAGAATACTCCGTTTATGTTCATAGTTACGTTAGTGTCTTTTAATGCTTTTCCGTTACTGTCTGTGAGTTTTGGATAGTATTGGGTTTTGTTTCTAAAGATTTTTTCAACATCTTCAGCAGTAATTGTTGGGATTACGGTTAATACATTTCTGGAAGTCATTGCAGGGATTTGTGAATCTCCTTTGTAACTGGCTGTTATGTTGTATTTTTTATTGGAAATTAATTTAATTGTTAATTTAGCTATTCCATTATTGTCTGTGGTTTTTTCATAATCCATGCCATTAATTGAAATTGTAACTTTAGCATTAGCTAGTGGATTCCCACTAATATCCTTTAATAGGTATTGTGCTTGGTTTCCATAGTAAACAGTATCATTTTGCAATCTTAATGAAGAATGATTTGGAGAATGATCCATTGGAATATTATCTGATTTGTCATTAAAAAGAACTCCATTTTCATCTGCTATTGGTATTTTTGATGATGATTCAATATTTGAACCAGAGGAAGCATCATTATATGTTAATGAAGTTTCAGAATCTAAACTTACTTCATCACTGTTTTGAATTATCTGATTATTATCAGCAAAAAGTACTTCATTACTATTTGCATTGGTGCTGTTGTCATCTAGAGCCGTAACACCTTGTAAAAATGCAAATAATATGAAAATACTTAATAAAATTAGCAATGTGCTTTTATTTTTCATATTTTATTACCTCATATAACTATTTTATAATAATATTATAAACTATTGTTATATAGGATTTTCCATTGGTTTTTAGAAAACAGATTTAAAAAATAAGAAATGAGGTAGTAAAATACCTCTAAGCTTTAACAGTAACTTTGTTTGAAGTTGCATATCCGTTATACATGGAGGTAATAATATATTCTCCGGCCATTAAACGGATATTTAATTTAGCATCACCATTAACATCAGTTACTTTGTTGTAGAATACACCATTGATGTTAAATGTTACATTTTGGTTAGCTAATTCTTTTCCTTGACCGTCAACAACTTTTGCAACAAATTCTTTAGATTCACTAAATGTTTTGTTTAAGTCATGTGCAGTTAAGGTAGGCAATACGGTAATGTTGTTTGAAACAAAGCAGTCTTTGTACATTGCGGTTATTATGTATGTTCCAGGGTTTAGGTTGATGTTTTGGGTAGCTATTCCTTCATCATTGGTTGTTTTTGTGTAGAATACTCCGTTGATGTTAAAGGTTACATTTTGCTTAGCTAATGGGTTTCCTTGTTCGTCAAGAGCCCTTACGCTATATTGTGTATCATTCTTGAAATATTTAACAATATTCTTATTCTGATCTATGTTTGGTTTTACAAGAATTGTGTTGGATATAGATTCGCCGGTTGCTGTGTTGGTACTTGTAATAATGTATTTTCCAGGGTTTAAGTTAATAGTTTGGGTAGCTATTCCTTTATCATTAGTGGTTTTTGTGTAGAATACTCCGTTTATGTTCATAGTTACGTTAGTGTCTTTTAATGCTTTTCCATTACTGTCTGTGAGTTTTGGATAGTATTGGGTTTTGTTTCTAAAGATTTTTTCAACATCTTCAGCAGTAATTGTTGGAATTACGGTTATTGTACTGTTTAAGGCAGCTCCATTGTAGTCATCATCTCCAGCATAAACTGCAGTTACGTTGTACTGTTTATTGGAAATTAATTTAATGTTCATAGATGCAATTCCATCTTTATTAGTGCTTTTATTGTAGGTTTTACCATTGACTGTAATGGAGACAGTAGCATTTACAATTGCAGCACCATTGCTGTCTTTTAAAATGTAGCTTAATTTTCCACCATAGTAAATACTTGCATTTTGAAGAATTAAATCACTGTCTTTAGTGTCATTTGATGGAATGTCAGAATCAGGTATGGTATAATATGCACATGGTCTTGTTGAACTATTGGATTGGCTTATTGCACCATATCCTGGTCCAAGAGCAATCAATACATTTTGGCTCGGTTTAAATGTAGCATTTTTAAAGTTTACAGTAGCAGTTCCGTTTATTATTGGTACAATTTGGTAAATGTCTCCCGGTTTTATGCTGCTGTCAGTACCTTCTTTATTTAAGAAGAAAGTTACATTTCCAACACTTAAACATTTTGCTACTTCGCCGGTATCTTTTCTAATAAGGCTTATTTTGTATACTCCTTTTGATATTTTGGTCATTTCTCCAAATATCATATCTCTTTGACCCTCTTTCAATACTCCAGGTTCATAGTATGTACTTGGACAAAGCTGTTCAAATGAATATACATTGCTTCCAACATAAATGATTCCAGTGTCACCACCTTCATTTTGCTGTGCAAATACTCCTCTTGTTTTATGACCAACAAAAATATTGAAGTTAATTTCTTGTGCTTTGTAATTGTCTTCAAAACTTTTTTAGTTTTATAAGTATCAAATACTCCGTAATTTCCATTTTCAAAAATGTAATTACCATTTATTTTCAAGCTGTCTACTGTACAATCGACGTATATTCCTGCTCCGTTATTTGCTCTTGCCTGAACGGAATTATCTCTGTTTGCCATTATTACATTGCTTATGATGTTTACATTGTTTGCAGAATTAACAACAATTCCTTTCCAATTATTTCCTACAATGTTATTGTTCATTATGTTGATATTCTTGTTATTTTCACCAACATAAATTCCGGAGTTTTTATTATTTTCAATATTATTGTCAGTTATAGTAATTTTATTACTATTTTCGATTAATATCCCATTTTTGGAATATTGGATATTGTTATTGTTAATTAAAATATTTGAAGCATCTTTTAAGTATATTCCAGGACCGTTGGATACTTGGTCTATAGTATTATTGGTTATTTGAATGTCTTTTGCACCTTCAATATAAACTGCATATGGGTCGACTTCTCCGTTTTTAGCAGCATTGTTTACAAAAGTAAATCCTGAAAGAACAGATCCTGATGCCTCTGGACTAAAGTAGAATATTCCAACACCATTTGATCCTTTAATATTACTTGGACATGTAGACATTGTTGTTCCTACATTACTAATGATATTTAATTTTTTATCTACAACAAAATGACAGTGTTCATAGTTTTTCCAGTAATTTCTATAGTGTCACCATCTTTTGCATTATCTATTGCAGTTTGTATTGTTGGATCGTTCATTTGATTTTCTGCAGAACCATCAACAACATATTTAGTTCCTAGTACATTCATGTGTTTCTGCTTGGCTTATTACATCAGTAGCTGTTGTCTATATCTGCAGCACTAATGCCTTGTGCAAATGCAAATAACATGAAAACACTTATTAAAATTAATATTATTTTTTATCCATATTATTTACCTCATATTTCACGATATGATTAATAATAAATATCATATCTATTGTTATTTAATTGTTGTCTTTTAAATATGAAGTTAATTAAAAAATAAGAAAAGGAGGTATTAATACCTCTAAGCTTTAACAGTGACTTTATTGGAAGTTGCATAACCGTCATAAATGGAGGTTATGATATATTCTCCAGCCATTAATCTGATGGATAAACTGGCTATACCATTTGAATTAGTTGTTTTAGTGTAGAATACACCATTAATATTGAATGTTACATTTTGGTTTGCTAATGCTTTTCCCTGACCATCAAGAACAGTTGCATTGAAACTTTCAGGTCCTAAATAAACTTTGGTCAAGTCATTAGTTACTAATGTTGTTTTTACAGTAACATTGTTAGATACAAAACAGTTATCGTATTCAGAAGTTATGATGTATGTATTAGGACGTAAATTAATATTCAATGTTGCAATACCTTCTTTGTTTGTTTCTTTATGGTAAAATACTCCGTTAATGTTGAAATTAATTATTTTATTAGCTACTGGATTTCCATCACTATCTACTAATTTTGCATTAAATTGAGTTCCATTTTTAAAGTATTTTACAACATCCTGTGTTAAGATAATTGAATTTACTTTAACTTGATTAATAGTACTTTTGCATTTGGATTAACTTTGTTTCCAGCATATTTTGCAGTAATTGTGTAGGTTTTAGGTTGGAGTTTTAATTTCATAAATGCATTTCCGTTAGAATCTGTAGTTCTGATGTAATCTTTACCATTAATGTTAATTGTTATATTTGCATCAGCAATGCCATTGCCTTTTTTATCTTTTAATATGTATTTTAGTTCTCCGCCAAAGTATATGCTGTCTTTTTCTAAAGTTAAGGTAGTTTTTGCATTACTTTTTATTATAATATTTTTAATTTCCTGATCAACTTTGTTGAAGTAATAGTTGCCTATTATTTTATCGGTTCCATTATAAGTTAATTTTAAAGTATATTTGCCTTCATCGTAGTTTAACGGAATATCGATAATACCAAAATCATTAGTTTTAGTATTGATTGTATCTATAACTTCTTCATCAAATATAATGGATATTTTGACATTTTGATTAGGTAAAACAATTCCGTTTTCTCCAGTTAATTGCACTCTATAATAGGAACCAGATTCAACAGTTTTATTTGAAGCCCCAATAAATTTACTGTCTAAACTTGCAGGTAAAATAATATAATCTTCGGAGGTTTCATTTTCTATCCATGATTTGTCCATAAAGGTCAATACTTTAATACCTGTTTGATAAGTGTTATTTGCAATAGTTATAGTACCTACTGGAAGTAGTGCTCCATTTGCACTGCCAATTCTAACTGCCTGAATAGTGTATGGGGTGATTGGATTATCTTGGTCTAATGCGGTAAATTTATTGTTTGTAACTGTAATAGTTTCAATATTACTTGGTGATCCGTGTGCGGTATTACCCTGTTCAATGTAAAGACCAATATTATTAGCAGCTAATTTAAAAATGTTATCGGATACAATACTTGTTCCTGCTGCTTTTTAAAGTCAATAGCTATTTTAATTATGTCTATGAATGTGTTGTTGGTAGTGTTAACATTTCCAACTCCACCGCCATAAAATACTCCGTACCAGTTATTTACAAAAGTATTGTTTCTTACATTTACATTTTGACCCCCGGAAGCTATTGATACTCCGTCAAGACATTGTGAACCAAAGAAATTGTTTTCAACTAAAATATTTGATCCGCCCATAATGTTTATAGCTTTAGTTCCGGTTTCTTTGTTTTTTCCAATAGATGAAATGTCTGTCGTTCCATTAAATCTACAGTTGCGGACTGTTATATTTCCAAGTGTTGCGGATAAATAAACTCCAGAATTTCCATTTAGGAAAGTACAGTTTTCAACAATAATATTTGCACCGTTACGGATTTCTATTCCACGACCATTCCATTTTGCAGTTTCATTGGTCATAATAAAATTTAAATTGTATATTTGAGTGCCATCAATTGTTCCGGTTTTACTATATATTTGGAATCCTTGAAGAGCATAAAATGTAGCATTGTTTCCTTGAACAATAATATTTTTGTCTACAACAATTCCATCTAAACTTGTAAAGTTATAAACTCCATTTTTAGTGAAATTAAGAGTATCTCCAGCACTTACATTTTCTTTAATGTATTTATTAAGTTCTGTGATATTTGTTTTTGGGTCTATATTGTGAATGGTTGTATTTTTAATATCATTATTTACTGGTTCTACAATTTCATTAGCTATTGCAGATTCATCTGCAGAAGTAGATATTATTGAAGTATCATTTTCATCTATTGCAGACACGTTAGATATTGATACTGCAACAATAAATCCAATTAATAATGATAAAATTATCTTATTAATTTTCATATCATTTCTCCATTTTAATTAATTTATATGATAACCTATTATTTTCGATGTATAAATATTTTTATTTCGAATAATTTTTGAAAAGTAGTTAATTAATTAAAATGAATGTTTTTAAAAAAAGAAAAATAGGTAGAGGTTATAAAACATCTAGTTTAATGTAAAATTATGCTTTTAAAACAGTTACGTTGTTACCAACTTGGTATTCATCCCATATAGAAGTAATGATGTATTCTCCAGCCATTAATCTAATGGTTAAAGCAGCTTCACCTGTCTCATTGGTGACTTTGTTGTAAAATACACCGTTTATATTGAATGTTACATTTTGGTTAGCTAATGCTTTACCTTGACCGTCTAAAGTTTTTGCAACGAAAGTTTTGTTTTGACCATAAGTCATGTTTAAGTCGCTAGTTATTAAAGTTGGAAGTACAGTAACTTTGTTGGATATTTGGATACCGCCGTAAATGGTAGTAATAATGTAATCTTTAGGTAATAATTTAATACCTAATTTTGCAGTACCATTTTCATCAGTAGTTCTGGTGTAGAATACACCGTTGATGTTGAAAGTTACATTTATTCCTTTTCCAACAGCTTTTCCGTTAGCATCTAAAATAGTAGCTTCAAAGGAAGTACCGTTTTTGTAGTATAATGTAATATCTTTAGTAATGATGTTTGAGGTTACAGTAATAACATTTTTAGATGTGATAGTATCATTTCCAACTTTACAGGTTGCAGTAACTAAATAATCTTTAGGTTGGAGGTTAATACCCATACTTACAGTACCGTTTTCATTAGTTATTTTAGTGTAATCTCTTCCGTTTATGTTTAATGTAACAGTTACATTTTCAATAGGTTTACCATTTGCATCAGTTAAGGTGTAAATAAGTTTTCCGCCTTTAATGATGGTAGTATTTTTAATAGTTAAAGTGGTTTTACCAGCTACAGTTGCTTTTATTGTAGTTTTGGATGCACCATATAAGTATCCGTTGGTACTTGTGGTGGTTCCTGCATAAGCAATATCTAAAGTCCAGTTTCCGTTACCTAATCCTTCAACAGTAAATAAACCAAATGCATCAGTGGTAGCTTCAATAGTTTTGTTCATATTTCCGTTTTTAGCAGTAATAGTAACTTTTGCATTAGGAATAGTAATACCGTTTTTAGTAGCTAATTGCATAGTGATTGAGTCACCAACAGTTATTGCAGTAGTTGGTGCTTTTACTAAAGTGTCTAAAGTTGCAGGTCCAATAATGTAAGTATTGTTTTCACCTTTCCATGAATTGTCCATGAAAGTTACTGGAGTAATTCCTTCTTCATAAGTGTTGTTAGTAACAGTTATGGTTCCGATAGGGAGTAAAGGACCTCCTTTACTTTGAACATAGACTGCATCGATGGTGTAAGGGTTAGTATCGTTATAAGCTTCAAATATGTTGTTGGTAATAGTAATAGTTTCAATGGTACTTGGAGCACCGTGTGCGGTGTTACCTTGTTCTATGTAAATAGGAGTACAAGTTCCACTGAGTGTTGTGTTTTCATCTACTTTTACAGAATAATATCCGCTAATGAAAGTGTTGTTGTTTATTTTAGTTTCACCAGCAGCTTTAACAAGACCTAAATCATAGATTTTGTTGTTTATGAAAGTGTTACCTTCAACAACAACTCCTCTTACTCCTCCTCCGTAGAATACACCATACCAGTTATTTACGAAAGTATTGTTAATAAATTGGAAGTTGTTTTGAGCACCACTTGCAATAGATACTCCGTCAAGTAAATCTTTTCCAAAGTAATTGTTTATTAAAATGTGGTTGGATCCACCCATAATATTTATTCCTTTGGTACCTTTTTCTTTTTTTACCAATGGTTTTTATATCAGTAGTTCCCATAAATGAACATCCGATAACTGTAATATTGGAACAGGTACCAGTGTATATTCCGGAATGACCGTTTTCGAAAGAACAGTTAATAATTTTAACATTATTAATGTTGATTAATTCAATTCCACGACCGTTAATTTTATTTTTTTGATTTATATTGAAGTTAATATTTTGGAAAGTTGTTCCATCAATGGATGTTAATTTACTATCAGCAGTAAATCCGTTATCACAGTCGATAGTAGCATTGTTTCCTTCAATAATCAAAGCATGTGGAATAGTTATAGCGTTAAGCACTTCAGATTTGTTAGCACTATGCCAGTTGTAAACAGCATCTTTAGTGAAGTTAATTGTATCTCCACTTTTGAATTATCAATTATTTTTTGTACATCTGCAGCAGTAGCTGTTGAATTTACATTCCAAACAGTATTATTTGCAGCAGGTGCAGCAGGTTCACTTATTACACCACTCATATCAATGCTAGATATTTCTAAAGCTTCAACTTCAGCAGGAGCAGATACTGCATTAGTATCAACATCTTCTGCAGCTGAAACAGCGGAAAGTGAAATAGCAGCAATAAGAACGATTAATAAGGATACCAATATCTTATTGTTAATTTTCATCTTTATTTCTCTCCATAAAGTTATAAATTAGCTAATAACATCTAACGATAAAATAAGAAATGACTATCATTAAGGTATTATTAGTAATTTTAATTATGTTTTTATTTAGTATATAACAGTTTTTCTTCATTCTTTCAGCAATAGTTATTTTTATTATAAGTATTAGTTCATTTTTTTTAATTATTTTATAAAAATTTTTCAGATTTTCATTTAATTTTTGAATAAAAATATGTCATTTTTATAATATGGTGTAAAATTTAGATTACAATATTATGTAATAATTAAATTACATACTTATTTATAGTACCTGTCGATATAATCAAGTATGTAATTACAATTTTCATTCTGTAATTAGGTGAGTAGTTTAAAAGGGGGTGAAAATATAGTTAAAAAAGTGTTTTTCATTTCAATTTTAATATTGTTCTTAGCAATAAATATTGTATCTGCTGAAGATGTTAATAATACTGCTGCTGATGTATCTAATTCATCTCAGACAGGAAATGAAGTATTGCATAATATAGAAATAGAGTATGTTCAATTAAATACTTCTGATGTGTCCGTATTTTCTAAAGGTGAATCTTATAATGCTACACTTATTTATGATGATGGAACTCCAGTTTTAATAAAACAGTCATCTTTGATATTAATGGAGTCAAATACAATAAAGTAACTGATAATCATGGTGTTGCAAGTTTGGATATACGATTAAATCAGGGAACATATGTTATTTCTACTAGTTTTACAGATTCTTACGATAGAATTTTAACTCATTACAATTATGTTTATGTGTCTGATGTTAAAGGAACTATTATTCCAGAAGGATTGTCCAATATTGAAATTCAAAAAATCATTGATGCTGCAAATGCAGGGGAAAATATAATTTTGCGGGTAAAAACTATGAAAATATATCATTAACAATATCTAAAAATCCGGTTAATATTTATAGTTCAGTTAAATCTACTTTAAATGGAAATTCTAAAAATCAGTTTTCACAATTAAATCATCAAAAGCTGCAGGGACAGTTATTTATAACTTAATTGTTAAAGGTGGTTCTGAAGGAATTTTGTTAAAGGGAACTAATAATGTTACCATTCTTAATAATGATATAATTAATAGTAAGTGTGGCATTAGTGTAATTGATACAGATAAAGCAAATATTGTTGGAAATTTAATTTCTAATTCAAACAGTTTTGGTATTTATCTTAAAGATTCAACTAATACTGTTATCTACTCTAATTGTATTACTAAAGGAGGATATGGTATTTATTTTGATAAAGGTGTAGAATATACAACTGTTGAACATAATCAAATATCATACAACAAAGAATATGGAATAAATCTTCATGGATCAGGGCCTTACACAACCATAACGGATAATAATATTTCAAATAATTATAAGGGAATCAATATTGACTGTAAAGGAGATTCTGAGTTATATATTACCAACAATGCAATTCACAGTAATGATGTAGGTCTTAATGTTGGTGAAAATTATGTAAGATCTGGTGAAGACGGATTGATGGGTGTTGGATATAATTTTATTGGACTTAATAAGGAGTTTAATATTTTAGGCAGGGAAAATGATAATTATCCTGCTTTTAAAATGGGTCCTGTACTTACTGATGGAAGCAAAGAGTCATTTGTTAAAATCTGTAGTAGAATAAAAACCAAATTATTAGGTTTTAATGTTAAGCAAGTTGATAAAAGTTCTATACTTGTATCTGTAGATGAAAGAATTACTACTGCTATTCCGTGGAAAACTTCATTGAATGATGGAAAAAATTGGGGATACTCAATAATCAGTAATGGAAAAGGTCTTATACATGTCAATAATGGAAATGGTAATGTAAAATTTGGTTATTATGGCATATCTGGTCAGGAAACTTATAAACTGTCCGATTATGAGCAATATATTAAACCAACTTATCCTGTTCCTCCTGCTGATTTTAAACCTACAAATCCAGACAGTCCAGCAAATCCAAATACTGGCAGTCAGGGTAATGGAACTTCATCTAACACACAACAAGGTCAAGGTTCTGCAACTGCTTCTGGAGGATCCAATGATGGTTCTTTAAGTGTGTCTGAAGCTAATTCTGCTTCAGCAGCATCTGCTCAAAGTTCTGCATCTGCAAGTGAATCTAGTGCTAGTGACAGTGCTTCTGCTTCCACATCTGCAAGTTCATCTCAGTCTGTTGCAAAAGTTATAGATATTGATGAAGAAGTTGTAAAGATTGCAGGAATAGGTATTTTAATATTACTGATAATAGCTGTCATTGCGTTGTATTATAGAAATGATATAAAATCAATGATTGAAAAGAAAAATGGCAAATAATCATTTTTCTTCTTTTTTTACTTTTTTTAAAAACTTAACGATATGTTTATATATTCAGGTAGTAAATATTATTACTCATAATAAAGAGTTAATAAGCTGTTGAAATGTTAAGTTTGTTTGAGGGATATTTATTAATATTTGTTGCATTATTTGCAGTGAATATGGGTCTTTTTTTAGGAAATTTTAAAATTAATAATTCAAAGGCAATTCTTATTTCACTTTTATCAGGAATTTTATTGATTGGTGTTAATAGTATTTCAAGCTATTTTAAAGATAGTTTATCTTTTTTTAGCAGGTAATTTCGGATATCTGTTTGTGGTAATGGCTGCTGTTTTATTTGTTTTAACATGGATTTATTTAAAAAGGAGAATAATCTAAAAGAAGTTACTTTGATAACTGCAGTGTTATTTTACATATCTATATTATGTATTGATGCTCATATTGATGGATTTTCAATATTTAATAGCTTATTATTAACTTTATTTTTAGTTATAATGATGTTTGTAGTTTATCAGCTTTCTAAATTATTGTTTTATGCAAAAAAGAGAGTATTCCCTTATTGTTGGGGAGTTTATGATTTTAGAATCAATTTTAATTTTTATTTTAGGATTAACTTACTGGTCTGTCAAAGGTTTGGACTATAATATGTTTAGTGCTTATCTGATTTTGACTCCTACTTATCAGCTAGTATATGTTATTATTTTAATGATTTTTATTTTGATTGTGGGATTGTATTATAATGATAAACAATTGAAAAAAGATAGTGAGGTAATTTATGATAATTCAAGGAACTGAAACATTATCTTCATTTATTCATATAGTGTCTGAAAGCTTACTGACTCCGGTAATGATTTTGATTGTGGTCTTTTTAGTTGTTGTTATATTATGTATTGGCGGGCTTATTAATGAACGTATTTCAAGAAAACCAATCAGCTCTGAAGAATTGGAATGTTTAATAAGGAATGTTTCATTTTCACAGTCTCATAGCGAAATTGAAAAACATATAGAAGAAAGCAATTTATTTGATTTTCAAAAAAATGTACTTATTAAAATAGCTAATAATCATGATATCGGATGTGAAGCCAGAAAAGCATTAGCTAGTGAATTGATTTCAGCAGAAGAAACTAAATTAATTAAAAGTACTAATAAGACAGATGTTCTTGTAAGAGTAGGTCCTATTTTAGGTCTTTTAGGTACTTTAATTCCGTTAGGTCCTGGTTTGGCAGCATTAGGTTCAGGAGATATTGTTACATTAGCTGAAGCATTAACTGTTGCATTTGATACTACTGTTACTGGTCTGGTTATTGGAGCACTTGCTTATTTGGTATCTAAATTTAAAAAACAATGGTATGAATCAGATTTAATAGTTCTTGAAACTATTGCTGAAGCAGAATTGGAAACTTTAAATAAGAAGTGAGTATTATGCTTAGAAAAAAGACGTAGAATTAGTGAATCTTTAGATGACGATCCGATGAGTGGTTTATCTAACTTGTCTGATGCAATGCTGGTTCTGGCACTTGGATTTTTAATTTTTGCTATTATGGCATTGTCTGCAAATCCGGAATTAATATCTCAAACACCTGCTACTCAGGATGTTTCCAGTGCTGATACTTTTTGAACAGAATTACACTGATTCCGGGGGTATGGAAGATAGCGGATACAGTGAAGTGGGTAAAGTGTATGAAGATCCAACTACTGGTAAGTTAGTATTAGTATCGGGTTAAAATCACCTTTTTTTAATTTTTCTTTTTTATATTTGTTTTTTATTGTCGTAGTTTGATAAATATTTTTTATTTTTGTTTGAGGATGGGAAAAAATTAACTTTTTGAGTTGATTTGTTTTTTAATATTTTTGGTATTTGATTGTTTTACTATCTTAAATTCTTTTTATTTTTCGTTAATTGTTTTGTTATTTTTGTATTGGTAAAATAAGTTTATATCAATTGTTATATTTTTATTTGATGGTTGTTTTAGGGTTATTTTTATCCATTGATTATGTTTTTTTTTAATTTTCGGTTATTTTGTTGAATATTTTTTTGAGGTTTATTGCTATTATGAGTAGTGTTAGTTCTGTTTTGACGTTTTGTAGTCCGTATGAGTTTGTTTGTCTGTATTCTAGGTTTTTATTAGGTTTCCAAAGACTATTTCTATTGTGCTTCTTTTTTTTTGTAGGTTTCTTTTTCTTTTGGATCTTCGAATTTAATGGCCATGTTTTTTCTTGATTCTGTTCCATATTCGGTTATTGTTTTGTATTGGTTGTATCCTGCACATTTTGTTTGATTGTGACAGTATTTGCATTCTGTTGTGTAATATAATTTTTTAGTTGTGCCATTAGAGAAGTATTCTTTTGAAATGGGAGTATTTTGTTATTTGGGCATATATAAGTGTCTTCTTCTGCTTTGTATGTGAAGTTTACTTTTCCAAATGGTTTATTTTCTTTGTTTTTTGGTTTTACTTTCATTGATTGTGTTCTATTTGGTATTATTGCTGTTAGATTGTGGTTTTCCATGTAATCAAGTGCATATTCTGAGTAATATCCATTATCTGCTAGTATTACTGTGTTTTTTGAGTGTGATGTTTAAATTTTTTTGAACATTGTTTATTTCAGGTATTAATGAGTTTAAATCTATGGGGTCTCGTATTAAGTTTATATCTATTATTATTCCTGTTTTTGTGTCATTTACTGATTGTATGTTGTAATTGAAGTCCGTTCCTCCTTTTTTATTTAGCATCCAAAGTGCTTCTTTGTCTGTTGTGCTTATGCTTGTTTGTTTGCTTTTAGTTAAAATTTGCTCCATTTCATCTAATTCGATTATTGCATGTGTATAATGATTTATTGATTTTATTGCTTTTGTAAAATAGTTTATACAGCCTTTTCGTACTTTCTTTTTTTTTGTTTTGAGTTGTTTTTGTTTATTTCTTTTTTAGTTTCAATTAAATATTTTTGTGCTTCTTTTATTAATTTGTCTTTTCTTGAAATAGTGTGTGATTTTTCGATTTGATTGGTGAATTGTTGTGTTTTTTCTTGTTTAAAGATATATTGGAGGAAATAGATGTCTTCCATTTTTAATATTTTTGATTTTGATGCATTGGCCCGTATTTTACTTCCATCAATTGCAATAGTTGATAAATCTAAGAATTGATAATATTGGGCGAATTTAACGCAGTCAACAAATAAATCACTTATGATTTGATGTGATTTTCTTTTGAAATCATTTATCAAATGATAAGATGGTGTTTCATAGTTCATTAGCTTTTGATATCTTGTATCAAATAATAATTTCGTGTTTATTTTTCTTCCACTTGTTATGCCTTCGCTTGATGCCAAAATAAGCACTTTACAAAGTGAAATTTCACTATATCTTGGTCGGCCAATTTTATTGGTTCGTTTTTCAATATCATGATTGTTGAAAAACCAGTTTACAAAGTAATCAATGAAAAAATACAAATTTTTCATGCTTTGTTTTTATATCTTCAAAATCTAATAACTTTTTAAGTTCATTTAAATCCATTGAATTATTAATAATGTTATTTAAATACATTATATTAACCTATCTTTTTTATACTAATATATTTATACTTCATACTATAAATATTAAACTAATGACAAACCAAGAACAAATACCCATTGAGAGAAAAAATAACTCAAAAAGAACTTACACAAAAAATAAAAGATTTAGAAAAAGAATTAAAAAGTATTAGAACGCTTAAAATTTATTAATTACAGATATCAAGGAAAAAGTGTAGATGAAGCAGTAGCCCTAATTGGTGTTACTAAACGAGTCGGATACATATGGCAAGAGCGATGGAACAAAGAAGGTATTGAAGGCTTAAAACCAAGATATAAAGGCGGAAAACAATCAAAAATATCTTCAGAACAATTAGAAGAACTAAAAAAATACTTAATAAAAAACAATATAACAAACACAAAAGAAATAAATAAACAAATAATAGAAGATGAATATCAAGTAAATTTTTCAGAAAAACACGTAAGAACATTAATACACAAAATGAATCTAAAATAAACAAAAAATAAAAACAAAAGTATGTGAAAAATAAGATCAAATTACTTTCTTCCCACCCTCTGTTTTCTTTTAATTTATTTTTTCTAAAGATTTATTTGATGTTTATCATATGATTTTAGGCTTTACAAAAATTGTTAGATATAACGAAGTTTATTTTTTTAGAATATTTTTATGAATCTTATGTTATATTTTGTATAAATACTAAAAAGGATGTATTTTTCATTATTTTTAATAAATAACTTTTATAAAATTTAATGCAATGTTTATAAGTAGTTTAATGTATAATTTTGTAAAAAAGATTTTTCACGATATGAAATGAGTTTATCATGATTTATCATTATATATACATTTTGTCGGTAGATATATTTAAAGATTACTTTTTAAGCTAGATAACAAATCCTTTTTATATTAATTTACATACTTATAGTCATAATACTATGAATTAGAATTTAAGGGAGATTTTCATATGTATTATAAATTTTTTTTCTTTGGAAAAATTAAATATGAGGTTGATATTAATGAGTTCTTTTAAAAGTCCTGTAGATACAGCAAAAACTGTGTCTTCAATAGGTGGAACAAAAAGTTCCGCAAATGTTCTTAATGTAATATTGTTATCCTTCTTAGCAGGTGCATATATTGCATTTGGTGGATTGTTGGCTGAAGTTGCAAATGCAGGAATGCTTGCAGCAGGTTGTCCTCTCGGATTGTCTAAATTTGTCTTTGGTGCAGTGTTCCCTGTTGGTTTGATGCTTGTTGTACTTGCAGGATCTGAATTGTTCACTGGTAATGTAATGTACATGGTTATGGGTGTTTTAGATGGTAAAGCATCTGTTGGTGGTCTTTGTAAAAACTGGGTTGTCAGTTGGATTTTCAACTTTGTTGGTGCTTTATTTGTTGCTTATGTATTAGCATATATGAGCGGTATTGCTACTGATCCGGTAATTGCTGCAGGAGCTACTAAAGTTGCCGTTACAAAAGTCGGATTATCATGGGATGTAGCACTCATTAGAGGTATCGGTTGTAACTGGCTTGTTTGTTTAGCTGTATACTTAGCATTAGCATCTGATGATATCATCGGTAAAATCTTTGGTATATGGTTCCCAATTATGGCGTTCGTAACCATCGGATTCGAGCACAGTGTTGCAAACATGTTCTTTATTCCATTAGGTATGTTCTTAGGTGCTGAAGGTGTAAACTGGGCAACTATCTTTGGAAATCTTATTCCAGTAACTATTGGAAACATAATTGGTGCAGCAATATTTGTAGGTTGTATTTATTATATAACTTACCTTAAAGATGCAAGTTAGAGGTAGAACTTAAAATAAATAAGAAGCTTCATGCTTCTTATTAATTTATATTATTTAAATAAATTATTTGGAGATTATAAAATGGTTGAGATAAAATATGTCCCAACAATTTGTCCATACTGTGGTACTGGATGTGGACTTAACTTCGTTGTAAAGGATGATAAAATTGTAGGTGTTGAACCATATAAAAGACACCCGGTAAATGAAGGAAAAGTATGTCCAAAAGGTAACTTCGGGTATGAATTTATTAATAGGGAAGATAGGTTAACAACTCCATTAATCAAAGAGAATGGAGAATTTAGGGAAGCTTCTTGGGATGAAGCTTTAGATTTAGTTGCTAATAAACTTAAAGAAGTATCTGATGAAGACCCAAATAAAGTTGGATTCTATGCATGTGCTCGTTCACCAAACGAAAACATTTACATTACTCAAAAATTAGCTAGGGTAGCTTGTGGTACTCAAAACGTTGATCACTGTGCACGTATTTGTCACGGACCTACTGTAGCTGGTCTTGCTACCACCTTTGGTTCAGGTGCTATGACCAACGGATTCGACAGTATTAAAGAAGCAGACTACATATTCTGTATTGGTTCAAACAACATGGAAGCACACCCATTGTTTGGTCGTAAATTAATCCAAGCTCAAAAAAATGGTGCTAAATTAGTTGTTCTAGATCCAAGATACACTCCAACTGCTAAAATAGCTGATGAATATGTACAATTCAAAACAGGTACTGACGTAGCATTAATGAATGCTATGATTAAAGTTATTATTGATAATGACTTACAAGATGACGAATTTATTAAAAACAGAACAAAAGGTTTCGATGAACTTAAAGAAACAGTACAAAAATACGACCTTGAAACTGTATCTGAAATCACTCACATTGCACCAGAAGTCATTGAAGAATTAGCTATTGAATATGCTAAAGCTGATAAAGCAGCTATTGTTTACTCATTAGGTATTACTGAACACTCTCACGGTGCAGATAACGTAATGTCTACTGCTAACTTAGCTATGTTAACCGGTAACATCGGAAGAGAAGGTACTGGTGTAAACCCATTAAGAGGACAAAACAACGTACAAGGTGCTTGTGATATGGGTGCATTACCTTCAGATTATGTAGGTTACAGAAAAGTAGCAGATCAAGAAACTACTGACTGGTTCAACGAATACTATGGAACAAACCTTCCTGCAAAACCAGGTTTAACCTTAGTAGAAATGATGAATGCAGCTCATGCTGGTGACTTAAAAGTATTATACATCCATGGAGAAGACCCAGTACTTTCTGATGCAGATATCAAACATACTAAAGAAGCATTAGCTAACTTAGATATGTTAATTGTTCAAGAATTATTCATGACTGATACTGCACAATGTGCTGATGTTGTTTTACCTGCAGCAGGTTGGGGTGAACAAGAAGGAACATTCACCAACGGTGAAAGAAGAGTACAATGTTTACACAAAGCTCAAGAACCACCTGAAGGTGCAATGTTAGATTGGAAAATTATGGAAGAAATCGCTGTTAGAATGGGAGTTCCAAGAGAAAAATTCCATTACGAATCTGCTGAAGAAATCTTTGAAGAAATCAGAGAATGTGCTCCAATCTTTGCTGGTATGAACCGTGAAAGATTAGACACTCCTGAAGCTCTCCACTGGCCATGTCCATCTGTTGACGACCCATGTCAACCATTAATGCACAAAGATAAATTTGCACATCCTGATGGATTAGGTATTTTCCAAGCATTAGAACACAGAGGTCCTGTAGAAGTTCCTGATGAAGAATATCCATTGTTATTAACTACTACTAGGGTTTTATTCCACTATCACGCAGCTATGACTAGAAGATGTAAAACTTTAGACAACGAAGTTAAAACTGGATTTATAGAAATCAATACAGAAGATGCTAAAGAATTAGGAATTCTCAATAATGAAATAGTTAAAGCTAGTTCCAGAAGAGGAGAAATTGAAATTCCTGCAAGAGTAACTGATGACATTAAGAAAGGTATTGTAAACATACCTATGCACTTTACTGAATGTGCAGCTAACATGTTAACTAACTCTGATTCTTTCGATCCAAAATGTAAAATGGTAGAGTTAAAAGCTTGTGCTATTAAAGTAGAAAAAAATTGAGGAGTAGATTTAAATGGCTGTAAAAAATAGCGACATGTATTATGCATACTCTAACAATGAAGGTATTAAAGAAAAAGGTGAATACGGAGGAGTAGTTACAACTATCATGAAACATCTTTTTAGAAAGCAATGTTGTTGATGGTATTGTAGCTGTAAAAGAAGGATTTGATTTATATGATGCAGTTCCATGTCTTATAACTGATCCTGAAGAAGTTATTAAAACTGCAGGTTCAATTCACTGTGGTACTGTAAACTTAGCTAGTTTCATATACAAATACTTAGACGGTTGCAGAGATATGAAAATAGCAGTTACCTGTAAACCTTGTGACGCAATGTCTATAAGAGAATTAATGAAAAAGGGCAAAATCATCGAAGACAACGTCATAATGATTGGAGTAAACTGTGGTGGAACATTACCTCCTGTACCAACTATGCAAATGATTAGAGATGTTTATGAGTTAGATCCTAGTGATGTAATTAAAGAAGAAATCGCAAAAGGTAAACTCATTATGGAAACTGCAGAAGGGGAAAAAGGTTTCGGTATTGAAGATTTAGAAGAAGACGGTATGGGTAGAAGAGAAAACTGTCAAAGATGTGATTTAAAAATACCAAGTAACGCAGATTTAGCATTAGGTAACTGGGGAGTAATCGGTCCTTTAGCAGGAAAAGCTACTTTTGTTGAAGTATTCTCTGATAAAGGTGCAGATATTCTTAATGATGTGATTGAAGCTGATTTAATCGCTGTTGAAGAACCACTCGAAAAGGAATTGCAATAAGAGACAAAATTAATAATTTCATGCTCTCTGCATCTGCAAAGAAAAAAGAAGCAGATTACGCAGGTACTTCCGGAGATATCATCGAAGTATTCAAAGAATATGAAGACGAATTCTCTAAATGTATGAAATGTTACGGTTGTCGTGAAGCATGCCCATTATGTTTCTGTGATGACTGCTGTCTTGAAGCTGAAGGTCCTGAATGGGTACCTGGTGGATACACTCCTGCAGCACCATTCTTCCACTTAACTCGTATGGTGCACATGGTAGATTCATGTACTAACTGTGGTCAATGTACTGAAGTTTGTCCTTGTGAAATACCTGTAGCTAAAGTATGGAGTACAGTAAACAACAAAATCCGTGACGTATATGGATATCTCCTGGATTTGATAACGGGGAACCAATTCCATTCACTGAACACAAACCAAAGATAACTGGAAATAGAGTTTTTACTCTATTTACCTTTTTTTAAAAATTAATTTTAGAAGATAAAAATCTTCTGTTTAAAAATAGCTTTTAATTGTTATAAGGCTCTCTTTTGTTAATGCCTTTAATGAAAACTTCTTTTAGTTGAGAATCTGATTCATTATTTCTTATATGTGATATTAATTCTACCAAATTGTCATTTCTAAGTAAGCATGGCTTTATTTTTCCGTCAGGAGTTATTCTTAATCTGGTACAATTTGCACAAAAGTCGCTGTTTTCAATAGGTTTTACTACTTCAATTTCTCCTCCGTCTATGAAGTATTTTTTACGGTTTTGCATAAATTCACGTGTTTTGACTTCATCACATATGGAAAGCAACTTTTCATTGATGGGATCTAAATTATAATGATAATCTCTGCTGAATTTTTCATCATCACAGTTTTCACTGTCCATTAATTCAATAAGCTGAAGTATGATTCCATGTTCTTTACAAAATTCAAACATGTCATCCACTTCGTTTTCATTTATTCCTTTCATTAAAACCATATTGATTTTAACAGGATAAAGGCCAACTTCAACAGCTTTCAGAATTCCGTTTTTTGCTGATTCAAGCAGATTTTTAGTGGTAACTTTTTGTAAGTTTCAGGATTTAAAGTATCTAAACTGATATTTACCCTATTTAATCCAGCTTCTTTTAGATCTTTTGCATATTTTCCAAGTAAGGTTCCATTTGAAGTAATGGATATGTCATCAAAATCAAGGCTGGCTATTTTACTTACAATTTCAACGATGTCTTTTCTTATTAAAGGCTCTCCACCAGAAATCCTTATTTTTCTAACACCAATATTTTTAGCTATTTCACAGATTCTGTAAATTTCATCTGCATTCATTTCCTCTTGAGAATCATCCATCCCATCATGGTGGCAGTATAAACAATTTTCATTACATTTGTTTGTTATTGTAATTCTTAATGAAAGTATTGGTCGTTCATATTTGTCTTTGATAGCTTCTATACTCATAAAATCATTTTTTAACAGTTATATTAATAGTTTCGATTTCATTGATGTTTAGTTCTCCAAGTTTCAATGATTTAATCATACCGTAAATTGTTTCCTTTAGGATGCCCTTTACAAATGCATTAATCTCAACATCTTTATTGTTTACTGTGAGTCTGGCTTCACTTTCTTTAAGATTTTCCTGATTTATTTTAGAAATATCTACCTGTGCAATTCTTGCATCTTCATCAGTGTTTAGGGAATTAATCATTCCAAATACTGAATTTGCAACGAAGTTGTTGGTATGATGATTTAAACTAATTTCTTTATTGTTAATTAGAACATTAGCTTCCACTTTTGGGTTTAAATCAATGTTATCTTCATTGTTTATTATTAGTTCAACTTTATTAATATCTTTTACTCCATACTCTTCGATATGCAATGTTTTTATTATTCCAAGCACTGTTTTTTTGATAAAATCGCTAACGAATTCATTTAAACCGATAACTGTGTTATCAATTGACATAAAAGTATTAACTTTGTCCAGGTCTTCGGTTTTTACAGTTCCTTTTCTGATTTCTTTAGCTATTGCGTCTCCATCATTAAATCCGCATTCATCTAAAAAGAGGGTATCAACAATATCATGGCCTTTTTCTTCAACAGTATCCACTAGATCGGACACACCCTCGGGAGTTATTGAAAAGGAGTCCACTTCAGCTATTGTGTATTCATCAACTACATCAAGGGATGTTACTATTTTTGGATAGTTGTAGCTTTTAAATCCTTCAATAACTACAAAATCGACATTGTCCATAAATTTAATTAAAAACAGTAATCTGTTTAGTTCTAAAATATCTCTTACATTAAAAAATGATGTAGAGCCGATTCCCACAACAACATTTGATCCTGCCAGCTTATGTCTCCAGGTATCGGTATGTTCCCTGTCCATTTCCATTTCATGATGGGAATGCTTTATAGATGCCACATTATATCCTCTTCTGGTAAGTTCTTCAATAATCTTTACAGTTAGGGAAGTTTTTCCAGTATTTTTTCTACCTACTACAGATACGATTTTCATAGTAAAACCTCTACTTATTATTATGTATTATCTAGTTATTATAATAGATGTGTAGTTACTCCACATTCTCTTAAATTTTAGTTTTTCCTTAATTTTTATAGATTTAGTAATACATTTTTTTATTTTTTTATTATTTTTCCAATAAAAATATCCGATATTACTTTTTTCAAATCGTATTTTAACCTTTATATCTTAAATTAAATTATTAAGATAATTTTTGTAGGAATATAACTATTTAAATCACTTATTTTTTAAATTAAATTGTTCTAATCTTTTTAACTAATTTTTTGTTGTAGTATTAGCACAGTCATATATATTACTTTCGCCTTGCTTCTAGTAGACAAGTATATATTAATAATAAACAAAAGTTTATATCATTACACATGGTGGTTTATATGCCAAAACATATTGCATCTGGTTTGAAATATTTAGCTGCAGTGAAGCTAAAAGAGCAAGGTGAAAGCCAACAAGCAATAGCTAATGAGTTAGGTATTGATAGGTCTACAGTATCCCATTATTTAAATGGCAGTAATTTATCTTGGAATTCTATAGACGTTGCCAAAACTATCACTGACCTGACTCCTAGAGATTTCTTAAAATGACCAGTGCAATATTTGATGAACCTGAACAAAGCCGTAAAATTGTTTCTATTTGTAATGATAGGGAATTTGAGGCAGTTGTTGCAGATTCATGTATCGGTTGTGGCTTATGTGTAAGCATGTGTTCTATGAAAGCTATTAAATTAGAATCGTTAAAAGCACATGTAGACTCCATACAATGTTGCGGTTGTCAGCTATGTAAAGATGAGTGCCCAACGAATTCTATTAAAATTTTGGAGATTTAATAATGATTAAAAATAAAAAAAGAAGCTATAGACAATAACTTTGCTATTACAAGGGCAGCTGAAGAAGTAAGAAAGTTGTCTTTTAATGATCAGATTTGTCTTGGATGTGGGGTTTGTGAATCTACTTGTCCTGTTGAAGCAATTACTTTAAATCCAATTGCTATCGATGCTCGTCACAGACGTTCCAACGATGTCTATTTCAGTGGTCATGAAAAAATAGCACAAAATTTCCATGCTGAATTTGATGTTCAAAAAATCAGCATTGATGAAAACAAATGTGTTTTATGTGGTATGTGTAGTGGATTATGTCCAATAGATGCATTAGTTTTAACTATTGATGATGTTCCAATTAGTGAAATTGAAGCATATCCTCATTACAACTCCTATTCTAAAATCGATGACGATAAATGTATTTACTGTAAAAGATGTGAAACTGCATGTCCTCAGGATGCAATTACTGTCATGAGAAAATTACCAGAACGTCAAAACTTGGTATCTGGTGAAATTAGTGTAAGTGATGATGACTGTGTTTACTGTGGAATCTGTCAGGAATTATGTCCTGCAGAAGCAATTGTAGTAGATAACACTACCGGTCAAGAATCTATTGTAATTGACAAAGACAAATGTGTATACTGTCTTGTATGTAAAAGATCATGTCCAGTTGACGCTATTTCTGCAGTATGTAGGGCATGTTCCTATGGTGAATATGATTTCAAAGCTGAAGATGAAGTTACTACTGGTAGTGCAGTTATTGATGATGAACTTTGTGTAGACTGCGGATGGTGTGAAGGAGTATGTCCAGCTGATGCTGTTGAAACCAACAAACCATTCAAAGGTACTTTAGAAATTGATCAAGAAGCATGTCAAACATGTGGTGCTTGTGTAGATACCTGTCCATGTAATGCTTTAGCATTCCCTGTTTCTACTGCACCAGGTCAAAGATTAGACCGTATTACCAAACATGATCAATATTGTATCCGCTGTAAAGCTTGTGCTAAAGCATGTCCAAATGGAGCTATAACTGTTACAAGAACTGAAATAGACCACACTCCTATAAAATCTGTAACATGGCTCGATGCATTCGATGCAATTAAAAATTAGGTGATTTAATGGAACTTAAAGTTAATCAAGATAATTGTTTAGGATGTGGAATTTGTGTAATTGCATGTCCTGTTAACGCATCTATCAGTCCTGAAAATGCAGGTGGTAACGGTGCAAAAACTGATGAAGTAGTTACTATGGTCGAAAATGGATTCATTAAAATTTTCTCACCAGATAAATGTGAATTATGCGGAACTTGCCAAATGTTCTGCCCTGTAAATGCTATATGGATTGAATAGGAGGAATAATTATGCATTATGCTAATACTTATTTATCAAAACCTGTTGTTCCTGATGTAGAAATTGTTGGTGATGGAAAGACCAAAAGTACTTAAATGTATGTTAAATACAGGTTCTGACATTTATCAAGGAGCTTGTAAAAAAAAGAGGTTCTACATTAAAAGAAGAATATAAAAAAATGCTTCTGGAACTTGTTATATGGACCCAAGAGACATGGGTAAATTAGGTGTAAAAAAACTGGGATACTGTCCTTGTTAAAACTGAATGGGGAGAAGTTGTAGTAAATGCTGCAGTATCTAGAGATGCACCTCACGAAGGAACTGTTTTCATTTGTAAAGGTCCTTGGGCAAATACTGTTGTAAGTCCTGATACTTACTGCTGTTCTGACCCAACTTACAAAGGTATTCATTGTACTGTTGAAAAAACAGACAGAGAAGTATTACTCATGGCTGATTTAATGAGATGGGTTTACAAAAAAATATGTTGATTCCGACGACGACGATGTTGTTGAACATATGGAATCATTAGGAGAAAGACCAGTATATAAAGGTCGTAAATGGGAGGAGTTGATTGATCATGACATATGAGCCACCTGTAACCGATTATGATTACATCGTAGAAAATTGTACTTGTGCATTTTGTGGATGTAACTGTGATGATTTAGATTACTTAGTTAAAGACAACCATGTTGTTGCTGTAAGACATGCTTGCAGATTAGGTGCAAGTAAAGTTATGGAAGATATGGACCAAAGATTAGTAGTTCCTATGATTAGGGATGAAGATGGAGAACTTATGGAAGTAGATTGGGATACTGCTTTAGATAAAGCTGCAGAATATATTGCTAACTCTATCAGGCCAGTATTCTACGGTTGGTCTGAAACTTCCACCGAATGTATGAAAGAAGGATTAGAATTAGGTGAATACATAGGAGCAGTTTTAGATAACCAAGCTACTATCTGTCACGGTCCAAGTTTACAAGCTGTGCAAAATGCAGGTTACCCTATTCAAACTTTAGGGAAGTTCAAAATAGGGCAGACATGGTTGTTTACTCTGGAAGTAACGCAATGAACTCTCACCCAAGACATGCAGCTCGTTATGCTATCTTCTGTAGAGGATACTTCAGACAAAGAGGTAGATTTGACAGAACTGTTGTAACTATGGATCCAAAATTCTCCGATACTGCAAAAATTTCTGATAAATGGATAGGATTCGAACAAAATGGAGATTATGGTTTTTACAATGCTATCAGAGCAGTATTAAGAGGAAAAGAAATATATCAAGATACTATTTCCGGAATTCCTAAAGAAGACATTTACGAATTAGTAGAAGAAATGAAAAACGCTGAATTCGGTGTTTTATTCTTCGGTTTAGGATTAACTCACACTTTATCCAAACAAAGAAACATTGATATAGCTATTAAAATGATTCAAGACTTAAACAAATACAGTAAATGGGGTCTTACTCCAATGAGGGGTCACTTTAACGTAAATGGTTTCAACATTTTCATGGCTTTCGAAAACTGGATTTGCATTTGGTGTTGACTTTGCTAGAGGTTACACTAGATATATGTTAGGAGAAACTAACACTATCGATTTATTAACAAGGAAAGAGCCTGACTGTTTCATGGTTATTGCAGCAGACCCTGGTGCTCACTTCCCTAATGGTGCTAACCAACATTTAGCTGACATTCCTGTTATTCAAGTGGATATTCACTGGGGACCATCTACTGAACTTGCTGATGTAGTATTACCTGGTTCATTCATTGCAGTAGAATGTGCTGGTACCAGTTATCGTATGGACGGAGTTCCTATTTACATGAAAAAAAAAGCAATTGATAAACCTGAAACATGTCGTGACGACGAATGGATTATCAGAGAACTTAAAGAAAGAGTCATGAAACTCAGAGAGGAGCCAAACGTAGCTCCAAAATATGTGCCTAATCCAAACGCATTATAAGGTGATATGATGGAATTTATACTTAAAAATGGTATTGTTTATGACCCAGCTAACGGAATAAATGGTGAGAAAAAAGATATCATGGTTAAAGATGATATCATTGTTGAAGAAGTCTCAGCTAATGCAAAAGTCATAGATGGTACTAATAAAATCGTTATGCCTGCTGGGGTAGATCCTCACGCTCACGTTGCAGGTCCAAAATTAGTTGTAGGTAGATTATACAGACCTGAAGATTCAAGAAGAGGAGTTACTCAAAAAACAAAAGTTACAAGGGCAGAATCTGGTTTTTCCATTCCAAGTTGTCCATCAACTGGTTACAGATACTCCAGATTAGGTTATGGTACTGTTGTAGAAGCAGCTATGCCTCCTCTTGAAGCAAAACACACTCACGAAGAAATTGCAACTATTCCAAACATAGACATTCCAGCTTTAGCATTATTTGGTAACAACTGGTTTGTAATGGAATACGCAAGAGAAAACAATATTGAAGACTTATCCGCATTTGTATCTGCATGGTTAAAAGTCTCCAAAGGTTACGGTATTAAAATCGTAAACCCATGTGGTAGTGAAGCATGGGGTTGGGGTATGAACGTACACGGATACAATGACAAAGCACCTTACTTTGATGTAACTTCTAGAGAAGTTGTAACTTCTTTAGCAAAAGCTAACGAAAAAATTAGGTCTTCCTCACTCTATTCACATTCACCCAAATGATTTAGGACACCCTGGTAACGTACCAACTACTCTTGAAACATTAGATTCTCTTAAAAATATTAAGAAAAGTCCTAAAGCAGATATTAGGGATCAAGTTGTACATATTTGTCACCTTCAATTCCATTCATATGATGGAACCAACTGGAGAGATGCAAGTTCCGGTGCAGAAGAAGTTGCTAAATACATAAACGGTCACGACCACGTAACTTGTGATATTGGACAAGTAACTTTAGATGAAACAACCACCATGACAGCAGATGCACCAATGGAATACGACTTGTTCAAATTATCTGGATTAAAATGGGCTAACAAAGACATTGAATGTGAAACCGCAGCTGGTATTATTCCATGTATCTACTCTGGTAGAAGTCCGGTTGGAGCACTTCAATGGGCTATTGGTTTAGAATTGTTCTTACATCTTAAAAACCCATGGCAAGTATGTTTAACTACTGACCACCCTAATGCAGGTCCATTCATAAGATACCCAAGAATTATCTCCTGGTTAATGAGTAACCAAAGAAGAATGGAAATGATTGAAAACGGTGAAGTTCACAAATGGGTACAAAAAAGAACTACTCTCCCAACTCTTGAAAGGGAATACGACTTCAACGACATTGCAATTATTACAAGAGCAGCACCTGCTAAAATCTACGGTTTCAGAGACAGAGGAGCTCTTACTCCTGGATACAAAGCAGATATTGCTGTATATGACATAAATCCTAATGAAATTGACCCATCCAGACAATATGCAGAAATCGAAAAAGGTTTCTCTCTTGCTGATTACACAATTAAAGATGGTCAAATCTTAGTAAAAGATAAAGAAATTGTAAAAGTTAAAGAAAGTCAAAACATGTGGGTTAATGTACAAGGATACGAACATGAAGAACAAAATGTTATTAATAAAATCATGCCGTTCTTTACTCAATATTACTCCGTAAAATGGGAAAATTATCCAGTACATGATCATTATGTATCCAATCCTATAAGGATAGATGTTAAAAGATAAAAAGGGTGTTTAATTTGAAAACAATAACATTTGATCAATTAAAAACTTCTTCAATCGCTTTAGAATTTGATGAATTAATTCCTGATGAAATTTATGCATGGAGCGAAGAAGATTTTGCAAAATATGAAGTACCTATTGGAAACTCAAGATTCCCAATTACTGATTTCTTCGATATTACTGTAGAAGGTGATGCAGAAGGACCTAATGATGTTAAAATGATTCTTAACGGTGACTTAAACAGGGTTAAATACATCGGTTGTAAAATGAGTGGAGGAGAAATTGTCTGTAATGGTAATGTTGATCTTCATGTAGGTGCAGAAATGAGTGGCGGATCCATCTATGTTCATGGTAATGCAGCTGCTCATGCAGGAAGAGAAATGTCTGGAGGATACCTTGAAATCGACGGTGACACCAAAGAATTCACCGGAGCTTCTTACATTGGTGAATGGAGAGGTATGACTGGTGGTAAAATCGTTGTTAAAGGTAATGCTGGAAAACAATGTGGTGAATGTTTAACTGGTGGAAGAATTCACGTTTTAGGTAACTGTGATATTTTAGCTGGTATTCACATGACCAAAGGTATCATTGAAATTGACGGTGATGTAAACCGTTGGCCTGGAGGTCAAATGAAAAACGGTAACATTGTCATTCACGGATTCCTTGGAAGATTACTCGAAGGTTTCGTTCTTGAAGGCGTTGTCGACGACCCTGAAATTGACGGCGAAGTATTCAAAGGAAAATATATCCAATACAAAGGGGACATTGGTCTCAATGGTAAAGGTGCTTTATACTTAGATGCTGAAGCTAACAGGGAAAAAATTAGCTCATTATAATGAGATTGACGACGAATATACTTCAATTAGGGAATACAGGAATTTATAATTCCTTTTCCTTTATTTTTTTTTGAAAAAAGTTTAAATAATAATCCTTTTTGATTTTGATGGATTTTAATACATACTTCAAATGTATACATAACGTTTAAATATTCTTTTATTAATAAATTATTATATATTAATTGACAAATTTTGTAAACTGATTATTAATTTATTGTATGGTTTTATGTGTGATAATATGGTTAAGGAAATTAAAATGTCTGCTGAGGAAGCTATTGAATATGTGAGAGAAAACGTCCAAATAAGAGATATTTTAGAAATATCATACAATCGTATTTTTTGCTCCCGGTGAAGTGTTAAATATAATTTCAGAAGATGAAGAAACTGGTGAGGGACTCAGGGTTAGTTTACAATTAAATGGTGAAATTTTAAATCAGGTTGTTGATGTAGATTTTAAGGAAATTAAAGATGATCTTTTAGAATTGCGCCATATTAAGGGTGATAAAATAACAATCGTGGAAGTTTATGATTAAATTTCCCATATATTTTTTTTATAAAAATTATTTTGTTTTATACATTACAAACAAATTTTTATATTATGAAAAATATACTTATTATTTAACAATATAATGAGGTGTTTTCCATGAAAAAATTAAGTTTAACTCCAGATAAAGCTGTAGAATATTTAAAAGATAATGTGAAAATCCATGATAATTTAGAAATTTCTTATAATAGAATTTTTGGAAGCGGTGAGGTTTTAAACATGGTCTTTTCTGAATATTTTGGAAAACCAGGGTTTAAAATGTTGCTTTCATTAGATAGTGATTCAATTAATCCAACTGTTGAAATTGATGTTTATGAGATTGAAGATGATTTGATTGAATTTATTCACCATCCTGTTGAAGGAGATGATGTGGAAGTTACTGTAGTTTAAAATAGCTACAGTCTTTCCCTTTTTTCAAATTTCATTAATTTTGCAATAGCTTTAACTTCAACATCTATTCCTTTTTCTTTAAGTGCAGCAATTAGGTTGAGACCACTGCCTGCAACAACACCAAAATTGTAGTTATCTACTTTAGCATTATATGTTAGTTCTCTTGGTTTGCCTATTTTATAAATTGAAAATCCAATATTCTTTAAGATGTTTAATAAATGTACTGCATAGTCTCTTGAAATATAGGGGATTTCTTTTAAACTGGCCAGTATTTTATTGGATCCGATATTTCTTGTTATTGAAGTCATGTTTTTAGCTATGAATATTTTATGGGGATCAACAGAAGAGCCATTATATGAAATTAAGTCAATAAATAATGGAGATTCGTTTAATTCCAATAATCCGCCATATTTCGGGTTGCTCATTATTCCATTGTTTATTAAAAGTCCGTCAATACTTAAACTGCATATTGTAGCTATTCTATTTTGCTATAATCGGTCGGATGTTCTACAAGCTGATAGTAAGGGTTGATGTATTTTGGATTTGATTCATAGGTTTCTTTCATAATATCTATTGCTTTATCTAAGCTGTCTTTGTTAATGTATGAAACATTTACTATGATGTCTCCTTTTCTAGTTTCCACATCGAAATTAACTTTTTGAATTAAATTCCATGATTTTGAAAGTAAAAATGGAGTTTTGGTATGAATTTTATCATCAGCAGGTTTAAGTATTTTTTAACATCAGCTATTGGGGATAATGTTTCAAAGCCTTCAATTTCTTCAGCTATTTTTATGTCAATGTCATATCCGAGTTCTTGAGCTGCACAAAATGGGGTCACTCCTCCGCTGACGGCTATTCCAACCATTCCTTCAGGTACAGGAACTCCCAACATATTTTTGCCTTCTTCAGAAACTGCCATTACTCCCCAATTCCAATTTTTTCCAATTTGTTTATGATGTTTAGGGCACGTTCCATCCCTACACTTGGAATGAGGCGGAAATTAGCAGGTATTGTTCCGTTCCCGGTATTTATCACATCTAATACAGAAGTCATTCCCGGAGCTACAAATGCATCAAGAGGTGTTACAGATGTTTTTTTGTAGGAAATCAGTTCTGTAAATTTTGTCGGAACATAATCTCTGATTTTAACTAATCCTCCGTATAGTGGGATTGTAGGTATTCCTTCGTTTAACAGAATTCCGTCAATTGTGGTTCCGCATATTGTTTTTATCTGAATTTCTTCTTTGCTGTTACCTTCTTTTAAATTGATGTAAGGACTAACACAAAGACCACTTTTGAAAACATCTTTGATTATATTAAATGCTTCTTCATCGTAAATAGTTGAAGTGTTTACTACAACATTTCCCGTTCGGTTCATATAGTTGAAACTAGTCAAATAAATCATTTCTTCAAATTTCGAATAAATGAAATCAACCTGATCATAGATTATACCTTTATCAAGCTTTTTTCCTGCCTAGTTCTGTAATTTGTCTGCCGGAATATCCCATTCTTTCGGTATATCCTTTTCATCAAGAATTTGCATATGGTATCTAACAGCACGTTCTCCTAAGTTAAATCCTTTGTTTTTCAACTCTTCTGCTATTAATTTAGAACCAGTAGGTTTATTTTGCTCATTTAATATTCTTAAAATTTCAATTATTTTGTGTTCTGATTCGGTCATATGAGGCTCCCTTTTTTCTTAAATATAATCATGCCTAATTTTACTTAAGAATCATTATATTTAAAAATAAAAAAAGTATATTTAGATTTAAATATCTAAATATTTATTTTGTTCGTATCCGAATACTTGTACACGGTATTCGTCCCATTCTTTGTATTTGAGCTCTAGGAATTTTTTTCACTGGTGTGGTCTCCTAAAGTGGATAATATCAATGGGTCTTCTTCAAGTGCATGGTAAGCTTCCCATAAACTGGATGGTAAAACTTGAATTCCCATAGCTTCCCTTTCTTCTTCGGTTAATGAGTAGATGTTGATTTCGGTAGGTTCTCCAGGATCAATTTTATTTTGAATACCGTCAATACCTGCTTCTAACATTACTGCAAATGCTAAGTATGGGTTACATGCTGGGTCCGGTGCTCTGTATTCAATACGAGTTGCTTTACCACGAGCTGCAGGTACCCTGATTAATGCAGATCTGTTTTTAAGACCGTATGCTCTGTATACTGGAGCTTCATAACCTGGCACTAAACGTTTGTATGAGTTTACAATAGGGTTGGTAATTGCGGTTAATGCTGGAGCGTGAGCAAGCAATCCTCCCATGAAGTGAAGTGCGTCTTTAGATAATCCGGTTTCGCTGTTTGGATCAGAGAACAGGTTTCTGTCTCCTTTGAATACAGACTGGTGACAGTGCATACCACTACCGTTTACACCAAAGAACGGTTTTGGCATAAAGGTTACTCTGTAATCCATTTGGTCAAAAGTAGCCATGTTGTCTACAATAGCTTTAATAGCTTGTTTAAAAGGTAATTACAGCATCTGCAGTTTTTAATGCATCTTTAAATTTAAATGCAATTTCGTTTTGACCAGGTCCTACTTCGTGGTGAGAAGCTTCTACTTCGAAATCTAATTCTTCTAAGTTTAAGGTTAGTTCTCTTCTGAAATCAGGTCCTTTATCTAAAGGTTCAACATCAAAGTATCCTGCTTCATCGTAAGGCATTGGGTATCCTTCATCGTCAATATCTACAATAAAGAATTCTGGTTCAGGACCTATGTTATATTGTAATCCCATTTTTCCAATTTTAGCTAAAGATTTTTTCAGGATACCTCTTGGGTCTCCAACAAATGGTTTCCCGTCAGGAGTCAGACATCACAAATAAATCTACATACTGCAGATTCTTCAGGCCTCCAGGATAATCTTGAGTAAGTGTGGATATCAGGTTTGAGAACAAGGTCACTTTCATTGATTCCTACGAATCCTGCAATTGAAGATCCGTCAAATAACATACCTTCAACAAATAATTCTGCCATGTCATCTTCTTTAAATGGAATTACAATGTTTTTAGCAGTTCCATTTATATCAACAAATTGTAAACGGATAAATTTAATATTATCCTCTTTCATTTGTTTAATTACGCTTTCCATTAATTCTTCGTTAACTTTTTCAGTCATTAAATCATACTCCATATAAATTTATGGATATTAGTTTCAAAAAGGTTAGTCGGAAAATACCTTCCTACCTTGGCAATACATTTCCTTCTCATCTTATATAAATGTTTTGAATAAATGTATTTATAATGATTGTCTGTATTTTTTAGTATATAATTACAGTGATTTTTATTTTTTAATGGTTAATTTAGTAGTTATTTTAAAAATTAATGGCTGTTTGTTCAATTTTCAATAAATAAAAAATAGGAAAAAGAAGGGATTGTTTAGATTTCATTTATGCCAAATGAGCTTAAATCCAGCAAATCAAATGTTAGCATTTCTGGAGCTTCGGTAACTTTTCCAACTCCGTCATTATTTTAAAGGCTTCCATAGCTTCAAGACATCCAATTAGATTTGGAGTAGGCCCAATAACTGGAGGCACACCTGATGTAACATTGGATAAATCATCAAGCACGTCTTCAGTTAAATCCTTACCTTTTGACGGAAGATTAAACATTGTTTCATAGTTTGTGTCTTTGTCTGGTGAAAATACTGTAATCTGACCTAAAGTTCCGTGAATAGCTCCGTGAATAAATGGAATTCCTTTATTTTTGGCGGATCTGGAAACAATGACTCTTGTTTTGACATTGTCAAGTGCATCAATAACAATATCGCACTCACCGATTATTTTATCAACATTTTCTTTAGTTACAGTTTCTTCAAAGCAGTTAACTTTAACATAAGGATTAATCAGTCTGACTTTTTCTTTGGCTACTTTGCTTTTGGAAAGGCCTAGTTCTTTAATGCTGGCTAATGTTTGTCTGTTTAAATTGGATAAATCAAATGCGTCCTCATCAACTAAATTAAGCTGGCCAACTCCCATTCTGGCTAACATTTCAATAGTCTGACCACCTATTCCTCCACAGCCAATAACTGCTATTTTAGCTTCTTTAAATCTTTCCTGTTGACTTCTAGTTACAATACTCATTTGACGGCTTATCAGTTCCCAATATCCGTCACCTATATATCTTGTTGGCATTTTTTTCACCTTAAAAATGATTAAATTCTCTACCGAAATACTTATCTACTTTTTTCAAGTTCCTGTGGAATATCTAGCATTTGAGGACAAACAAATTCACAGTCTCCACAGTCAATACAGCTGTCTGCTCTGCAGTCATCGTCAATTAAAGTAAAATACTGCAGTGCACTTCCTTTAGGATTATTTAGCATTTTACCAATGTTGTATTCCTTAAAACAATTGATAATGTCAACATCTTCTGGACATGGCATACAGTATCCGCAGCAGGTACAGTCATTTCCAGTTAATGTTTTATATGTTCTGGCAACTTCTCTTATTAGATCATGGTCATGTTCACTAATTTCCTTAACATCTGAAGCTATCTGAATATTTTGTCTGACCTGTTCCAGTGAATTCATACCACTTAAAACACAGTCAACATCATCTCTGTTCCATAAGTATTCTAAAAGCCCATTCAACAGGAGTTCTTTTAACTTCAGCACCGTTCCAAAGTTTTTGGACTTCCGGAGGAATATTTTGAACTAATCTGCCTCCACGCAGTGGTTCCATAATCATACTTCCGATATTCAGCCTTTTCAATTCATCAAGACCCATTACTCCTGTCTGGTAGTATTCGTCAAGATAATTCATCTGTGTCAGGACAACTTCCCATTTTGGATATGCGTCAAGAATATCTACAAATGTATCAATTTCAGTATGTGATGAAAATCCCACATGCTTTATTTTACCACTGCTTAAACTGTCATCAAGAAAATCCAGAACTCTAAGTTTACGGACTTTATCCCAATCATTCTTTGTAAGAGCATGAAGTAAATAGATATCAATACTGTCTGTCTGGAGTTTTTCAAGTTGTTTGTCAAGATAATATTCAAAATCTCCTTTTTCTTCCATTAACCAGCATGGAGACTTTGTAGAGATTAAAACATCATCCCGATAGCTATTTTCCTTTAAAAATTTTCCAATGAAAACTTCGCTGTTTCCGTTACCGTCAATTCCGGCACTGTGATAGGGATAGGCGGTATCAATAATGTTAATTCCATTATCAATTCCATAGCTAAGGATTTCACTAGCTACACTTTCATCTATATTGTCATTGGAACCTTTTGTAGGTAATCTCATAGCTCCGAAACCAAGAATTGAAACATTTTCTTTGGTTTTTCCAAGTTCTTTATATTGCATTTTAATAAATCCTCAAATCTTAACACTTGATATATTTATTAATGATTTATAAAATAGTTTTGATTTGGCATTTTTAAAATCAGCGATAAAATCAGCTTGTAAAATTAAAAATTTTATGAAAAATAGTTTATAAAAAATATTCCTGGGATTGAAGATGCCGGGGCAGGGATTCGAACCCGCGGCCTCACGGTATCCCAGGAATTAGTCAGAGCACTGCTTAATTACCCTATGAGCCGTGCGCTCTAACCAGCTGAGCCACCCCGGCATCAGACATTTATTATATTAAATTCTCATTACATTTATACTTTTTGTTTTTCTTATTTTTGATTATAATTTAAGTTTGGCTGATTGTAATTAAACATTGTTTATTTTTATAATAATTAATTAATAATGGATGTAGTTAATTTGAAATATTTTGTTGCATTATATATTTTTAAAATTATTTCTGAATAATAATATTTAATAACCCTCAAATGATATATTATAATATTATTTAATTTTTATAGGGGATATTATGAGTAAAGTTAAAGATATGTCTCTTGCTAAAGAAGGTATAAGAAAAAATTGAATGGGTTCAAAGACACATGCCAGTTCTTGAACACATCAAAAAAGAATATGGAGAAACTCAACCTTTCAAAGGAATCACTATCGGGTCCTGTTTACATTTAGAACCTAAAACTATTAATTTAGGATTGACTTTACAGGCAGGTGGAGCTGAAGTAGCTATGACTGGATGTAATCCGTTATCCACTCATGATGATGCAGTGGCCGGAGCTGCTGATTTAGGTTTGAATATCTACGGTTGGAGAGATCAGGATGATGAAGAATATTATCAGACTATCAACATGGTTCTTGATCACAAACCTGATGTAATCATTGATGACGGTGCAGATATGATTATGGTTCTTCACAATGAAAGAACTGATGTTTTAAAACATATTAAAGGAGCATGTGAAGAAACTACTACTGGTGTTCACAGATTGGAAGCTATGCATAAAGATGGGGCTTTAAAATTCCCTGTTGTAGCTGTAAATGATGCTTATACCAAATATTTGTTTGATAACAGATATGGTACAGGCCAATCCAGTTTTGATGCAATTATGGGAACCACCAATATGTTAATAGCTGGTAAATCTGTTGTTGTATGCGGATATGGATGGTGCGGTCGTGGAATAGCTTTAAGGGCACAAGGTCTTGGAGCTAATGTTATTGTAACTGAAATCGATCCAATCAGAGCACTTGAAGCAAGAATGGATGGTTACAGAGTAATGAAAATTAGAGATGCTGTAAAAGAAGCTGATTTAATCATTACTGTAACGGGTAATATCAATATTATTCATGGTGATGACTTCAAATACATGAAAGACGGCTGTATGTTATGTAACTCCGGTCATTTTAATGTGGAAATTAATAGGCGTGACTTGGAAGCTCAATCAACCAGTGTTCGTGAAGTAAGAGAAAGTATTGGAATGTTTACCATGAAAGACGGCAGAAAAATATATCTGCTTGCAGACGGAAGATTAGTAAACTTATCTGCAGCCAGGGGACAAGGACACCCTGCAGAAATCATGGACATGAGTTTTGCTGTTCAGGCATTATCTGCAAAATATATTTTAAACAACGATTTGGAAGTCGGTGTAACTAAAGCTCCTGATGACATTGATTATGAAGTAGCTAATTTAAAACTAAAAGCTATGGATATTGAAATTGATACTTTATCTGACCGCCAAAAAAGTATATATGTGCAGCTGGAAAGAAGGAACTTAAGTTTTCTTCTTTGATTTTTTTTTTTTTTATTTGGATAATATGTCTTATTTCAGATATGTTGACAATGGTGAAGGTCCAACTAAGTTATTTATAGGTGGAGTCCATGGCAATGAAGGTAAAACTTCTTTAAAATTTATTAAACGTTTGAATGCTGATGATTTTTCAGAAGGTCAGTTTTATTTTTATAATTTTGATAAAACTCCATATATTTCCACAATTAAAAAGGAATATTACAAATCAGAAATCGGATTGAAGATTTTGGATCTGATTGAGTATTTTGAACCTGATTTTTATACAGAACTTCACTGTTATGATTTAGCACATTTTGACAGGTTAACTTCTATGGAACGTTACACCAAAACAGGAATTCCTCCATTAATAGATTTGGGAAATCATGTGCTGGTAAGTTCTGTTTCTCCATTGATTCGAATGACCTATTTTTCAACAGACACTGTTTGTAAAACACTGGACTTTCCATGTGTTGAGAAGTTATCCCGTAAAAAAGAAGAAAATATATAATTTCAATAAAAATTAGCTGTTGAAACCTATGAAAAGCTTCTTAATTTAATTATTAAGGCACCTGATAGGAAATATTTTGAAAAGGAAATGCTGAAAAATTACTATAATCAGGTTGCATTGGCTGTTGATTATGCCAAAAAGTATTTGGTCCGAGTTTCCTCCTTATTAGAACCAGTCTTCAAGGCTTTTCTGGCTTGAATTTAAATTTTTAATTTGTCGCAGGCTTTTTGAAACTCTGTCCTGTGAAAAACCGTGTTCTTCACATAAAAAGTCAATAATATCATTTTTAGCAGGCTTTTTCCATCTGATTTTATAGTCCTTATTTACATTATGATTTAGGAATATTTCTCTGACTTCAGATATGTCATGTGATGACTCTTCCTGAAGTTTGGCTAATTTATTTTCAAGTTCTCCTTTTTAGCCAGTTTAAGAGCTGTTTTTGCACCTACTCCTTTTAAGCCTTCACTAAAATCAGTTCCAATCAGTATTCCCATATCAATAAGCTGTTCTCTATTTATGCCCAGTTCATCTAAAACTCTTTTTAAATTGTAATATTCCAGATCTCCTAAGTTGGAATTAATGGCAAGGTTTCTTACAACCCTTTTGGCTCCGAATAAGAGACAGTCATAATCCTGTGAAGCTACTGCCCATGCATCTCCATTTTCAACAAGGTAAGCTGCCTGTGCTTCTCCTTCACCATATGCTTCAATGTATGGTATTCCCATCATTGTCAGCAGCTTTTTGAGGATTCTATAATGTAGGGAGATAATTTGGAAGATCTCATTGCATATTTTCTGGCTTCCTGTGTGTCCTGTTTAGCCAGTGCTTCCTTCCATTTTTTTTCAGATTCTTCTCTTGTCTGTCTTCTCTGGTCAATGGTTTCCTGTTTAAGGTAAGATGGGGTTCCGTCAAATACATAAATCGGTTTTATGTCTTTTTCAATCATTGAAGAGTTTCTATATAAAATTCCACTTAAATGGGAAGTTATATTTCCATTGCTGTCACTTAAGGGTCTTCCATCTCTTTGTCTGATTGTAGACAAAAACTGATAAAGGGTATTAAATGCATCTATAGAGATTGCTCTTCCTTTCAAATCTTTAAAATTAATCGGTTCTGGCTGGATTATGTCTTTTAATTTAACACCCATTTTATCACCCGTTTAAATGTTTGTAAATTTGCTGACTGGGAATACTTCTTTAATCCACATCAATACGTTGTTTTTATGGATAATTACATATTCTCTGGCAAGCATATCTTCTTTTGTGTTAAATAAATCTTTTAACCTTTCATTAGGTTTTTCAATATAAATTTTATTTACTTCCCTTCTTGATTCAATCTGGTAATTTTTAAAATTCTCCCGATTGGTATATCTGCTCTAACCAAATCGCAACAGATTTCATCAGTAAGGCGTTCTAATGGAATGTATGACAGTGCATAAATCAGGTTTTCATCGTCTTTATGCATTATAACTTCCCTGTAATTGATTTGTGCACCTTCATCAACATGGATTAATTTGCTGATTTCACCGTCTGCATTATCAAAGTGCTGTTCTAAGGTACTTAATGTAATTTTACCGTACAGCACATCTAAAATAGCTGTAATTGAGCCGTCTGTTGTCAGTAAAATTTTTGAGTATTTGAAAAGTTTTTGTATAATTTTCTTCTACTTTGTTTATTTTTTCAATTAGGCGTTTATTTGCCTCATTTTTTTCGATAGTCATTTTTTCACTATAAATCTTTAGGATTTGTAATAACTCCTTCAATAGCTGAAGCAGCAACAACCTTTGAATTAGCCAGATATACTGAAGATTTAGGGTCACCCATTCTTCCTTTGAAATTTCTGTTTGTTGTAGATACGCAGGTTTCACCTTCAGATAAAACTCCCATATGTCCTCCAAGACAAGGTCCGCATCCGGGATTGCAGATAATGGCTCCAGCATCTATAAATGTATCAATGTATCCTTTATGTATTGCCTGTTTGTAAATTTCAGCTGATGCTGGAAGAATCAGTAATCTGGTATCATTATTAATTTCATTATCTTTTAAGATTTCATAAGCATCTTTCAAATCAGATAATCTGCCGTTTGTACAGGAACCTATTAAACATTGGTCAACAGCTGTCCCTTCAACTTTGGAGATGTCTTTAACATTATCTACATCATTAGGGCAGGCTATTTGAGGTTCCATATCATTTATATCAAAGTGCATTTCTTTTTGAATACTGTGCATCTTTATCAGATTTAACAATGTTCAATTCACTTTCTTTTTTTCCAGTTCTCTGGGAAACATATTGGATAACTTCTTTATTAGGTTCCATTATTCCGTTTTTAGCTCCCATTTCAATAGCCATATTACATATTGTAGCTCTGCCTTCCACTCCCATTTTTTCGATGGTTTCTCCGCAGAATTCTGCAGTTTTATAAGTGGCTCCTGCTATTCCCACTTCTCCTATGATTTTTAAAATAATGTCTTTTGGAGCAGTATAGAATTCAGCTCTCCGGTAACTTCCATTTTAATAGCTTCAGGAACCATAAACCATGTTTTACCTGTAGCATATACCATAGCTAAATCAGTAGCACCCATTCCTGTGGAAAATGCTCCATATGCACCATAAGTACACGTGTGTGAGTCTGCTCCTACAATAACTTTTCCAGGTTCTACCAGTCCTTTTTCAGGAAGTACCTGGTGGCATATTCCGTCACCGTGTATGTAGTTTTTAGCAATGCCCTGTTTTTTTATAAAATCTCTGCATACTTTCTGGAATTCTGCAGATCCTATGGTATTTGCAGGAACGTTATGGTCAAATACAATTGCAATTTTTTCATTGTCCCAGACTTTGGCAGCTACTTTTTCAAAGGTTTTTATAGCTGGTGGTGATGTTCCGTCATGAGACATAGCTAAATGAACTGGAATTTCAATGATTTCTCCAGGTGTAACCTCTTTTTTTGCTTTAGCTGATAATATTTTTTCTGTAATATTCAAAACTGTCACCTATTCTTTTTTATAATTACAACTTTTTACGATCTGTTTGAATACATCATCATTAATGTAGGTTCCTTCTTCTCTGCTTTTTTTTAACTTTTTTAACAATTTCAATAAGTGTATCATCACTTACATCCAGGTCACATTCATTTAATTTAGCTCTAACTGCTCTGCAGCCTGAATGTTTACCTAATACCAATTGTCTTTTTTTTGCCCTACTAATTCTGGAATATACGGTTCATAACATAATGGTTCTTCAATAACTGCATCAACATGGATTCCGGATTCATGTCTGAATACATTATTTCCTACAACAGGCTTGTTGTAAGGAATTGGCAGTCCGCTGGCTTTTGATACAAGTTCGGATAATTCTTTAATATGTTTGGTTTTGAATCCTAAGTCTTTACCATATAATAATTTAAGAGACATAATTAGCTCTTCAAGAGAGGCATTTCCGGCACGTTCTCCAATACCGTTTACTGTTGTGGAAATTCCATTAGCTCCAGCCAATACACCGGATATGGAATTTATAACCGCCAAACCAAAATCATTGTGACAGTGTAGAGCGATATCTATGTTTACATCTTTTTTTAAGTTCTTTTACTAAATAAGTAATTCCTTGTGGAGTTATAGCACCAGTAGTATCTGCTATATGTACTCTATCTGCTCCGTAGCTTTCAGCTTTGTTATATATTCTTTTTAGGAAATCCAAATCAGTTCTGGTTGCATCTTCTGCAGAAAATGCCACAAATAATCCATGATCTTTAGCATATTCAATAGCATTCATACATGTGTTCAGTGCTTCCTGACGTCCGATGTGCATTTTGTGTTCTAAATGGATGTCTGAAGTCCCCATAAATGTAATAACACCATCAACATCACAGTCAAGAGCAGCATCAATGTCTTCTTTTTTGGTTCTAGCTAAAGAAAGAATCTGTGCATTAAGGCCTTCAGAAGTGATAGATTTTACTGATTCTTGTTCTTTTTAGATACTATTGGAAAACCTGCTTCAATCTGTTTAATTTTAATTTCATCTAATTTTTTAGCAATTTCTAACTTTTCTTCAGGGCTGAAACAAACTCCTGGGGTTTGTTCACCGTCCCTTAAAGTTGTATCATAAATTGTAATTTCATCCGGAAAATTTAATTCAGGTTCTTTATTATAATGACTAATATAATATTGCAAATAATCACTTCTCATTTATATTTAATAATTATTAATTGTAGTATGTTATATTATAAATTTTCTAAAAAGTTCCAGATAGGAAGTTCTTTCAAAACCATCTGTAATGCCAAGCTGTTCAAATACTTCAAAAATACTGTCTTGGGATTGTTGGTAATCATTTCCATCTTCAAGACCTATTTCAATTTCCATATATGGACTTAAACCTTCAACATCATCTAAACTTATTTCAAAGTTTTTATAAGCATAATATTCACGATTTTTACGGACAGTTCTGACTTTTTAAATCCTATATGTTCAAATGTTTTTGCACATTTTTCGCTGTCTTCAATTCCAAATTCTATTTCTTCACGTGTTTTACTTTTTAGAATCAATTTTAGCTCCTTTATATGTTATGAAAATGTGTTTTTCGTTGTTTTGTTTTGTTGTTCTTATTCTTAGGGCTTCATCGGTTTTAGCAAAATCTACAATGGGGCTATTGAAATAAATATCTTCCTGAAATTCTTCTTTAGTTTTAACAGCCCCTAGATTATTTAATTTTTCCCTCATATCTTCAAAATTATCAATTTTAGCTTTTACTTCAACTTCTATCATTTCTATCAGACCTTAATAATACTTTTAAAAATATGTTTATACTATATTTTTTGATTTTAGTTTATAAATAAACATAAGTTTATATACTATTTAAATAAAATATTTAATTAGTAAAAATTTAATGATTTTAAATCTTTACTGATACTCATTTTAATAATTAATTGGAGGTTTTAAATTGACCGATGTTGATATAAAAATAGAAAACATTGTGCTTCTGCAAGCATAGGAAAAGATATAGTTTTAACTGAAGTTTCCAAAGCTTTAGAAGGGGTTAATTTTAATCGTGAACAGTTTCAGGATTAGTTTTTAAACTTAAAGATCCTAAAACAGCAGCATTAATTTTCAGCTCTGGTAAGCTTGTTTGTACTGGGGCAAAGTCTATAGATGACTCAAAGTTAGCTATTAAAAAGACTGTTGATTTAATGAGGACTATTGATACTGAAATTCCTCATGAATTCGAAATTAAAATTCAAAACATTGTGGCTTCTGCAAACTTAGAATCCACATTAAACTTAGAAGCAGTAGCTTTAGAGCTTGAAGATACTGAATACGAACCTGAACAATTTCCGGGTTTAGTATACAGGTTATCTGACCCTAAAGTTGTTTTATTATTATTTGGTTCTGGTAAAGTTGTTTGTACTGGAGCTAAAACACGTAGCGACGCTAAATTAGGTGTCGAAAGAGCTTACGATAGATTAAGTGAGCTAGATTTAATATAATTGGTGGTATGATTGATTAAACTTGTAGTATTTGACTTAGATAACGTTATTATTGATGGAGAAGCAATTGATGAGATAGGGAAATTAGCAAATGTTGAAGATGAAATAGCTGAAATCACTGAAAAAGCTATGCAAGGAGAAATCGACTTTGAAACTTCTATTAAAGATAGAGTTAAACTTCTTGAAGGAACTTCTGTTGAAGATATTCAAAAAGTTGCTGATGAACTTCCATTAATGAATGGTGCTGAAGATACCATCGCACGTTTAAAAGAAGAAGGGTTAGATGTAGCTATTATTAGTGGTAGTTTTGATATTGTTGCACAAACCGTAAAAGACAAACTCGGTATTGAAAATGCATACACTAATAGTTTCACTGTTGAAGACGGTAAATTGACTGGTGAAGTAACTGGACCTTTAGTATCTGGTTCTAAATTAGATATATTAAAAGAACATATTGAAGGTAATGACACTTCTTTAGAAGAAGTTGTTGCAGTTGGGGATGGAGCTAACGACATTTCCATGATCGAATCAGCAGGTATTGGAATTGCTTTCAATGCAAAAGATTCTGTTAAAGAAAAAGCTGATGTTGTAGTAGATGAAAAGACTTAACCAAAGTCTTAGATGAAATTATTAATCAATTATCCACTGACGTTGTTGAAGATGACGAAACTGAACAAGTAGAAGAAGCAGAAGAAAAAGCTGAAGAATCTACTGAAGAAGCTGAAAAACCTAAAAAGACGGTCTTCCTGAATCTGATTTTGTTTTTAGCCGACACCATGGAAGGTGTAAGAAAACAAAAAGATGAAAAAGAAGCTGAAATAGCTAAAGTTACTGAAGAAAGAGAAGAATTCAACAGGATAGCTAAAGAACAACGTAAAATCCGTGATGAATTAAACGCATCATTAAAAGAAAACTTAAACAAAGCTATTGAATTCAGAAATGAACGTAACGAAATCAACAAACAAGTTGAAGAAGCTAAAAAGCACGTAATGAAGCTAATAATAAAATTAGAAACTTAGAATGGTCTTCTGGTAAACGTGACAAAATTAAAATAGAAAATGAGATTAAAAAGATTGATAAAATCATTGAAACTCGTGTTTTAGATATTAAAAAAGAAAATCAGCTTGTTAAAAATGCAAATGATTTAAGAAAACAGTTAATGGAAATTCATGAAGATGAATCTGTTAAAGGTGAAGCACAAGATCTTAAAAAATTATCTGAAGAAGAACACGAAAAAGTTATTGAATTCTCTGAAAGAGCTCAAGCAGCTCATGAAGAAATGCTTAAATACTTCATAAAAACTGATGATATCAGAATTGCAGCTGATGAAGCTCACAAAAAATTCATTGAAGCTCGTAAAAATGCTTCTGCAAAACACGAAGAATTCAAATCCATTTTAAGCGATATTCATGTTATCAATAAAAATTAGGTTCTAACAGACCTAGAAAAAGAAGATCCAGCAGTAACAAATCTTCTTCATCTAACGGTAACAAAAATCGTGAAGAAAAAAGAAAGGGCTGAAGAAATATTTGATAAATTCAAACATGGTGGAAAATTATCTACTGAAGAGCTTTACTTTTACAAAATATAATATTAATTAGGTAATTTGCTGGAATTACTTTAATTTTTATTTATTTTTTTTAAGGTAATATCATGTCTGATGAAGAAAAAATTGAAACTTGTTTTTTATGCGGTAAGAAATTTGACATGAATAAGTCTGAACTTGCTTACTATCGTTATGATAAATATCCGATTTGTGATTACTGTGCTGAATTTTACAGTTTTTACAGAGAAGATTTATAATTATTTTTAATTTTCATATTTTTACACTGATTTTATCTTATTTTTTAAACTACTTCATATAGACTGAATTATTTCAATAGAAATATTTTTATAGGATTAATTATTTTAAATATTAAATCAGTAATTTACAAATTTTTATAATTTAAAAATTTAAAAACGGTACAGGTACAATGAATGAAGTAATAATTTGCGAAAAACCAAAATCTGCAGAAAAAATAGCTAAAGCGTTGTCTTCTAAAGCTAAAAAGAACATATATAATAAAAAAGTTAAATATTGGACATTAGAAAGAGAAGGTAAGGATATAACAGTATTGTCTGCTGTGGGACACTTATATTCTTTAACTCCCGATAATCCAAAAGAAAAAGTCTATTTTGATTTGCATTGGGCACCATTATTTGAAATTGATAAAAAACTAAGAATTATACTAAAGATTATGTAAGAGCTATTAAAAAATATGCCAAAGGTGCTGACAGCTATATTCATGCATGCGATTATGATATTGAAGGGACTTTAATCGGATATCATGCATTGAAGTATGGATGTGGCGATGATGCTATAGCAAAATCTTCAAGAATGAAATTTTCCACTTTAACTAAAAAAGATATTGTAGAAGCATATGAAAACAGAATACCTATTGACCAGCATCAGGTAGACAGCGGTATAGCTAGACATATTTTAGACTTTTACTTTGGTGTAAACATATCAAAAGCTTTAATGAAATCTGTAAGTGCAGCTAAAAAAAAGATTTTTAAAGTTATCTGCAGGAAGAGTTCAGACTCCAACTTTGTCTATTTTAGTAGACCGTGAAAAGAGATTAAAAAATTTGTACCGGAACCTTATTGGTTAATCAAAGCTTTACTTGACGGTGAAATTGAAGCAGATCATGTAGACGGAAAAATATTTGATAAAAAAGAGCTGAGGAAATTTTTGCAAACTGTGAAAATAAAGATGCGTCTGTTGATAAAATCAAATATTCCAATTCCACTACAAAACCACCAGTTCCATTTAATTTAGGCGGTTTGCAATCTGAAGCATATAATGTCTTTGGATTTTCTCCGAAAAAACTCAGACTATTGCTCAAAGCCTTTATACTGCAGGATATACTTCTTATCCACGTACTTCATCTCAAAAGTTACCTGAAAGCTTGGATTTTAAAAGCATATTTTTACAATTATCTAAAAATTCTGAGTTTAGAACACATATTTCAGCTCTTCCGGCTAAGTTAAAGCCTAATGAAGGTAAAAAGAAGATGCTGCGCACCCTGCTATTCATCCAACGGGTATTTTACCAGATAAGTTAGATAAGGATGAATTAAAAATTTATGAACTGATTGTTTACAGATTCATTTCAGTATTTTTCGAGGCAGCTACCTTTGAAACCATGAGTACCACTTTAGATATCGGTGGGGAGAAATTCAAATTCAGACGCAGAAGAGTTACTCATAAAGGATGGCTGGAACATTATCCATTTAAAAAAATAGATAATGAAAAATTCCCAGAGGTTAAAGAAGGGGACTCTATTGTTGTTAATGAGATTGTTTCAGAAGAAAAAGAAACTAAACCTCCCGCAAGATATAATCAAGCTTCTTTAATTAAGGAACTCGAAAAAGGGAACTTGGAACTAAAGCTACCCGTGCAGATATTATTGATAAGTTATATGACAGAAAATACATATCTGGAAATAAAATTGAGGTTAATCAGCTTGGTGAAAACATAATTGATACTTTAAGTGAGTACTGTTCTAATTTAACAAGTGAAGAGTTAACTCGTGACTTTGAAAATAAACTTGAGGGTATAGATAATGATAAAGCTACTCGTGAAAGTGTTGTAGCTGAAGGTGAAAAAGAAGTTAAGGTTATTTTAGGTGACATTGATAAAAACAAAGTTAAAATCGGTTCTCAGATTTATGATGCTTATCAGGAAAGTAATATTGTCGGCAAATGTAAATGTGGTGGAAATTTAGTTAAAAAATACTCTCCTAAAAATAAAAGTAATTTTGTAGGGTGCTCTAATTATCCTGACTGTAAAGTAACCTATTCCATTCCTAAAGGAGTAAATTTCTTAAAGAAAACTTGTAAAACATGCGGTTTGCCTATGATTTCCTTTGGTAAGCCACGTCAACATGCATGTCTTGACCCTAATTGCGGTAAAGAGAATACTAAGCCTCGTGAGATGAAAGTAGTTGGTGTGTGTCCTAGCTGTGGTAAAGAACTGATTAAAAGGTCTGGAAGGTATCGGGAATTTGTTGGTTGCAGAGGATTTCCAAAATGTCGCTTTACCTGTTCTTTAGATGAGTTAAAAGATAAAGTCCAATAGACTTTATTTTTTCTAATTTTTTTAAATGCATAATATTTAATAATGTTAAAAATAATAGATATAAATTAATAAAAGTATTGATGGTTTTGCCTAAAATATTTTTATTTCTTTAACATTCTTATAAATTTAAATAAGTTTTTAAATAATAAATTCAGTTGATGTAATTGTTTTTATGTTAATTGAATAATATCGAGGATTTTGATGAATAAAAAACAATATTAACAATAAGTAAATCAGTAATCATTATTTTGATTCTGTTAGCTGTTGTTTTTGCATTAAGAGCTCCTGCAGCGGATCTTAATATTTTGCCTACTGGTGATTTAAAGGCAGAATACGAAGATGCTTCAGGTCTTCCTTATTTTAGTGAAATGGATTCATATTATAACTTAAGGTTGACTGAAAACTTTGTTGATCATGGCGATGTGGGAGATGAAGTAGTCAATGGTTCAAGTTGGGATATGCATAGGAATTCCCCTGATGGAAATGAAATTAATTATGAGTTAGCTATTGTATGGGTAACATCGTTCTTCTACAATATAGCAAACCAATTCTTTGGTGATTATACTGTTCAGGAAGTTGCATTCTGGACAGGTGCTATTGTAGCATCTCTTGCAGTTGTTCCTGCGTTTATCTTTGCTAGACGTTTGACTAATGATTTGGGTGCAATAACAGCTACATTAATAATAGTGCTTGCACCAAACTATTTTGCACACACATTCCCTGGATTTTTTGATACAGATATGTTCTACTATATCTTTTCATTATTCTTCATACTGTTCTTTATGGAGAGTTTGAGGTCTAAGAATCTTATTGCAAAAGTTGTATTTGCAATATTGTCTATTGTATCTATAGGTCTTTTCTCCCAGTCATGGACAGGATACATCTTTTATGTAGGTCTTATGGGTATCTTTTCAGTTGTGTACTTAATATTATGTTATGTATTTAACATTGGTGATAGTGAAAGAGAATTGTACCCAAAGTAAATTTGCTTGGTTTGTACATCAAAAGGATTTAATATCTATTGTTATTTTAGGTATTGTAGGATTTATAGGTCTTGCAGCATTTAAAGGTGTAGATGGTGTAATTGGAATATTTGGTAGTTTAACCAGTTTATTATCCTTGCAATCAACTTCAACAGTTGTCGGTGGATTCCCTAATGTACTTATTTCTGTTGCGGAATTGCAAATGCCAAGTATGCTTGGTGCAGGTATGGATTCATTCTTACTTGCTAATTCTAATGGTGTAATAAACGGTATTGGTGGAATTTTCGTATTCTTTGCTGGTTTAACTGTATTATTTATCTTTGCAAAAAGGATATATGATTCTAGAAATATTAAACCGGCTGGTGACACAACTAAAAAACCACCTAAATCCCAAAGATTATCATCTTCTAAAAAAATTGATAATGACCGTAAGTTTAAAATATCTTTAGGTAGTGTAAGTAAATTTGCTAAAGATAATGAAGTAACTGAAGCTAAACGTTTGAACTTAATGTTTGCTACTTTATTTATAGTATGGGTAGTAATTACAGCACTTGCAGTAAGTAGGGGTTCAAGGTTCATTACCACTATTGTATTACCGTTTGGTTTAATGGCAGGTATATTTGTAGGATATGCTTCCGATTATGTTAAAACTAAACTTGATAATGACAAAATGTTAATGGCAGTTATACTAGTAACAGGATTCTTTGCATCATACCCATTAGCAGCAGTTACAGCACCTATGTTTGGTATTATATTATTCCTATTAATTGCTATAGCTGGTGGAATAACTATTTACGGATTAAAATCCAGTAAGTCTGCATCTACTAAAGTACCTATTAAGAAGTATGTTGCTATTATAGCAATTGCTCTTGCATTGATAACACCTACTGTTTGCGGTGCTTATCAAACTGCTAATCAAGTAGTGCCTGGTACTAGTGATGCTATGTGGGATTCCATGTTATGGATTAATGAGCATACTGCTGACAATACTGTTGTTGCATCCTGGTGGGACTTCGGTTACCTCTTTGAGATTGCTGCTGATAGACAAGTAGTCTTCGATGGGGGTAGTCAAACTGGTAACAGTAGGGCATTCTGGCTAGGTCAGGCGATGACGACGGATAATATGGATTTATCTGCAGGAATATTTAGAATGTTAGGAACTTCTGGTGAAAACGCTACTAATACATTAACAGACTATACTGGCAGTCCTGGTAAAGCAACTGATATTTTAATCAATATCCTGCCGAAAAATGCACAGGATGCTAAAAATACATTAATTAATACATATGGTTTAACTACTGAGCAGGCCAATACTATTATTCCGCTTACTCACCCAGATAATCCAAGACCGGTTATCTTTGTAGCAAGTTCAGATATGCTGCAGAAAGAAAGCTGGTTGGTGGAGTTACTTTGGAGCATGGGACTTTGATAAGCAGAATTCCACAAACTTCAATTATTATGTGCCTTCCCAACAAGTAACTGTTGAACCGGGATCTACTGGTAGATTAGCTTTAATTAATGAGTCTGGTCTTGAATATGATGCAGTTATTACAAGAGGTACTGGAAACAACACTACTACTGTTCATACTGAAGCAGTATATTCAAATAATGGTTCTTTACTTAAAGTAAACGGATCAGAATTTAATCCATTGAATGTATCCCGTATCATGGTAATTGAGAATAATCAATTAGTGAAAAATGAATCAATAGCTGGAGCTCCAAGTGACTCTAACTATACATTATTCCTGATGGGTGAAAATAATGTCTACACACCTATTATTATGCATAATAAATTAGCTGATTCAATGTTTACTAGATTATATCTGTTAGGTGGTATGGGTCAGAATGTATTCTCCATGGTTCATATGGAAAATGGAGTTTCATTATGGCAAGTAAATTATAACAACACAGCCGCTGGCGGAACTAGTACACCTGCTACATCTAATGCTACTGATGGAAATATTGCTACTACTAGTCCGGACAGGGGCTTAATTTTGATTAGGATATTTTAATCCTAATCTCTTTTTTTTTAATTATAATATGGTGATTTAATGGGAATAGAAGAGAAAATAAAAGATATTGAAGAAGAAATTCAAAAGACACCATATAACAAGGCTACTTCTCACCATATTGGTAAACTTAAAGCTAAACTTTCTAAATTAAAAGAAGAGTCTATTCAAAGAAGTAGTTCTGGAACAAAAGGTCAGGGTTTCCATGTAAAGAAATCTGGAGATGCTACTGTTGTTCTTGTTGGATTTCCTTCTGTTGGTAAATCTACTCTTTTAAATGAACTTACTAATGCTGAAAGTAAGGTGGGAGCTTATCAATTTACTACTTTAGATATTGTTCCTGGAGTTATGGAGTATAAAAATGCTAAAATACAGGTTTTTGATATTCCTGGAATTATTACTGGAGCAAGCAGTGGTAAAGGTAGGGGAAGAGAAATTTTATCTGTAGCCAGGACAGCTGAACTGATTATAGTTGTTTTAGATGTGTTAAATCCACAGCATTTGGATGTTATTTTAAAGGAATTAAGAAATATTGGTATCAGACCAAATGAAAGACCTCCTGATGTAACTGTAAACAGAAGAAGAACTGGTGGTGTCCATGTATCTTCAACAGTTCCTCTTACACATCTGGATGAAAAAACAATCAGATCTATCATAAATGAGTACGGCATGCATAATGCAGACGTACTTTTCAGGGATGATGTAACAATGGATCAATTTATTGATGTTCTTGATAGAAATAAATCATATGTTCCAATGTTGATTCTATTAAATAAGGTGGATCTTGTAGATAAAGCATACCTTGAAGAGATGAAAAAACAGCTTCCTGAATTTATACCGATTTCTGCAGATAAAAAATTAAATATTGATAATCTTAAGGAAACAATCTTTGAAAATTTAAACCTTGTTCGTGTTTATCTTAAACCGCAAGGAAGAAAAGCAGACATGAATGATCCGTTAGTTATTAAAAAGGTTCAACAGTCATTGATGCCTGTGATAAATTACACAAGGAATTTGTGAAAAACTTCCGTCATGCTAAAATATGGGGAACATCAGTTAAATTCCCAGGTCAGAAAGTCGGACCTGATCATGTTCTGGAAGATGAGGATGTTTTAAGGATTATTCTTAAGAAATAATTGTGAGTAATATGAATCAGGTTATTTTTATAAGTGGAACTCCATGTGTTGGAAAAACTACATTAGCTAGTGAACTTTCTAAAAGATTGGGAGCTAATTTGGTTAGGATTAATGAATTGGCTATTGGCAAAGATTTAATTTTAGGGATTGATAATAAAAAAGGTTATAAAATAATTGATGTGCCTAAATTAGATGTAGCTTTGGGAGAAATTATTGATAATCTTGATTCAGATAAATTACTTATTGTAGAAGGGCATTTGTCTCATTTATGTACAGGTGCTGATAAAGTAATAATTTTAAGGGTTCATCCAGAGATTCTGGAAAAAAGACTGGCTGACAGACAATATTCTGATTCTAAAATCCGTGAAAATCTGGAGGCAGAAGCACTTGATGTATGTGGTGTTGAAGCATATGAATCATATGGCAGTGATGTCTGTGAAATAGATGTAAGTGATTTGTCTATTGATGAGACAATTAACCATGTGGCAGATGTTATTTTTGATAAAAAAGAGTTTCCATTTGGTGAGATTGATTTCATGAATTGGTTAATAAATTGTTAATGTTTAAATTTAAACTGTTTTTTTTTGAACTGTTTATAATTTACTTATTTTTCAAATATTGTATCTATTAGGGGTAATTTATATAATGGGATACAATCTGTTTTCTATTTTTATTTTTTTGAAAATTATATCTTTTACTGTTAAATATGGGCGTTTTAAAAAATTTATGAATATTTTAATAAAGTTTTAAATATATTTTATTTAAATTTTTAATATTTTTATTTTTTAATAGGATTATTTTTAAATTTTATTTTAAAAATTAATCAAAATTAAATTTTTATGAAGTTAATGGAAGGTTAAATTTAATGTAGGTTTTTTGTAGTTTATCCTATTTTTAGACTTTAAATTACTTTATTTTTTCATTTAAATTTCTATTTTTCTTTAATATTAAAATCGGGGGAAATTATCCTGTTTTTACATAAGGTGCTGTAGTTTTTTATAAAAATATTTAAATAGTACCTGGGGTTAAAAATATAATATGCCTATACATAAACAAGATATTTTTAATATAATTTGTTTATTCTATTTGAAAATAGTGTTGTATGGGATTTAGAGAAGTAGAACTCGTTGTTTAAAATTATTAATAAAATTTAAACATTAAATTACAATTAACACATCAATATATAGTTAGTATTTTTTTATTCAACCTTTCTAAACTTCTCTAATTTTATTGATTTAAAACATATTTAGTTTTTTATAAATTATCAAATATTCCCAATTTATTTAGTTTTAACTGTGATATTGTTCGATATCATATAAACATTCTAAAAAAGAAGTATAAATACTTTTTGTTAATATGACTTTAATAAAATTAAATGTGAAACTGAAATTTTTATTTTTGTAAAAAAATAGAATAGGATTTATAGAAATCCTTTAAAATAAATAATGTTCTTTTTACTAGGCGCACAATTTCTTTTTGCTTCTTCAGCTTGGTCTGAAGGTACTTTAAATGATAATGGTTCACTATAAGCTGCTCCGTCTACATTAACAACAGTGTTGTTGGTTACACCTATTTTAATATCTACATCAAAGTCTAAAGTTCCTGCTGTTTCAAATGAAATAGTTTTAATCGTGTCTTTCGGGAAAAATTTAACTTCTACTTTTTTACCGCTTAATCCTTGAACATCTACTTCATAGATTCCATAATTAGTTAAAATTATCTGATCTCTTATAAACTGATATGACTGAATTACTTCTTCATCTTCAAAAAAGAATTCTGATACATAGTCTTTTTCCATATCTGAACTTACATCGCCGTAACCTATTACTTTATCTAAAAATGCCATATTTGTGACCTCACATTTATATTATTAAAATAATACTATTTATATTATAAGGTAATATTTTTGAAATAGGTTTAAAAAGCTTAAAAATAAAAATAGTCTTTGTTACCACTTTTTAAAAAATAGAATATATCTGAAAATAATAGGCAGCCAGTAAAGACAGCCTATTATTCCGATAGCTTTTGTTGTTTAAAATTTTTATTACAATTAACACAATTTTTATTGCTATCTAATTGTTATTTAGATTTTTATCATTTATATAGTTTTGTACATTTTTTAGTTATTTCGTTATATTTTTAGTGTTTGTATATTTTTTCTAATTTTTTTATATTATTAAGTATTACTTTCATGTTTTATAGTGTTATTTAATCATTTTTTTTTGAACTGTCTTTTTTTTTTTAAAATTATTTTTATGGAAATTTTCATATACTTTAAAGTTAAAAATTATATTGATTTTAATAAAATTTCTTTTTTAACACAACCTTTATAAATATAGAAAAACAAATTTATTCCTAATATTCATATTAACCTAAGGTTATTTTAACTATGGTTTTTGTTTTAATATGCGCAAATCATTTTAATTCAATTTTTGAATATTATATCCTAATTTAATAGTTATTATTATAATTATGAGGAGGATATCTTTGAGTAGAGGAAAAAAGACCAAAATGGATGATTGAAATAGCTATTGAACGTATGAATATTCTTTTTTGAACGTGCTGAGATGGAATTCGAAAAGCACCCTGAAAGAAGTAACCGTTATGTTATATTAGCTAAGAAGTTATCTACCAAGTATAATACTAAAATTCCCGATAAATGGGCAAGAAGGTATTGTAAAAAGTGTAATAAGTTTCTCTACCCTGGTCACAACGCTACAGTCCGGCTAGTTAACGAAGAAGTTAACATTTTATGTGGCGAGTGTGGGCATGTTATGAAAATTCCTTATCATAAGGAGAAAAAAAATAAAAGGAGAGCTAAATATGAGTCAATCAAAAAAAGAAATGATGAATAGAGCTCTTTCCGCTATGACAATGAATATTGGTAAAGCTGGTGTTAATGACAATGTCATTGAAGAAATCAAACGCCAACTTAAAGCTAATGAAATTGTTAAACTTAAATTTGCAAAAATATCGCTAAAAATAAAGATGATTATATAGCAGACATTGTCCAGAAAACCAGATCTAAACTTATAGATGTTAGAGGAAATGTCGCTGTCATTTATAAAAAAAAGCCTTAAAAACATTGCTTAAATTTAGAGTTACAGGCCCTATTTTTATTAGGTCTTAAATTTACAGTTGATTATGAGGACAATTATTTAAAATTAAATATTGGAGAATTAATATGACTACTGTATTTGATGTACCTGCAGATTTATTAATTAAAAAGTCGCAGAAGAATTTAAAAACAATGATAAAATCAATTCCCCTGCATGGTCCAATTTTGTAAAAACCGGTGTTCACAAAGAAAGAAAACCTGAAGATGTCGACTGGTGGTATACCAGATGTGCATCTATCATCAGAAGAGTGTACATGGACGGACCTGTGGGAGTTATGAGCTTAAGAACTTTCTACGGTGGTAAAAAAGACCGTGGAGTAACTCCTGAAGTATTTAGAAAAGGTAGTGGAGCTATCGTAAGAAATGCACTACACCAATTAGAAGATGCAGGATATGTTGAAAAAGTTGTAGGTGGAAGAGTTGTTACTCCAGCAGGAAGATCATTCTTAGATAAAATTTCTGCTGAAATCATTAAGGATATTCTAATCTTGCAAAATATTAATTAAATTATTTGGAGAGTTTGATATGAGTGATCTTGATGAAATTCGCCGTAAAAGAATGGCGGAATTAGAAGCCAGACAAGCTGCTGCACAAGGTCAAATGCAACAACAAGCACAGCAACAAATGCAACAGCAAGAAGCACAAAGACAATTTGAGGAGCAAAAGAAAGCTTTGATAGCTCAAATTTTGACTACTGAAGCACGTTCAAGATTAGCTAACCTTAAATTGACTAAACCAGAGCTTGTTAATCAAATTGAAATTCAATTAATCCAATCTGCTCAAGCTGGCAGCTTAAGAGGTAAAGTAACTGATGAACAGTTAAAAGTAAGCTTTTTAAGACAGATAGCTGGTCAGAAAAGAGAAATTAAAATTACAAGGAAATAATATTAATGAAAGCTTGTGTATTATACAGTGGAGGAAAAAGACAGCTCTTTTATGGCGGTTATGCTTAAAAGACTTGGTCTTGATGTTGAATTATGTACTGCCAATTTTGGTGTTTATGATTCTTATATTCCAGCAAGCCTTTCAGCCAAATCTCTCGGGTTTAATCACAGAGTTCTTGATTTGGATTTTGAACTTTTAGATAAAACCTGTGATATGATTATGGAAGACGGATTTCCCAATGACGGAATAAAGTTCATTCATGAAAATGTTGTTGAAGAGATTTCTGAAATGTATGATATTATAGCCGATGGAACCAGAAGGGATGATAGAACTCCTAAACTTAATATAAATCAGATTAAAAGTCTTGAAGATAGAAAAAGATGTTCAGTATGTTAATTTGGATAGTTTTGGCCATAAAACAATTAAATTAATTACATCTAATTTATTTGAAATATCTCATGAAAAAAGCAATAAGGACAATAGCTCTGATTATGAGGTTGAAATAAGGACTTTAATTGATGAAAAAGGAGGAAATTCATTAGATATTTTCCCTGAGCATTATCAAACTCGTGTTACCGGGTATAAAAAATAATTATTATTATAAGGTGAGAAAATGAGTAGAAATAAACCATTAGCTAAAAAATTAAGAATGGCAAAAGCAAATAAACAAAACAGAAGAATTCCAATCTGGGCTTATGCTAAGACTAACCGTAAACTTAGATACAGACCTAAACCTAGACATTGGAGAAGAAACAGTCTTAAATTATAAGGGGGATTTTCATGGAAAGAGTTTATACAATTCCACTTAGAAACGTAAAAAAAGTCAAAAGGACTATCAGAGCTCCTAGAGCTATCAGAGAAGTACAAAACTTCTTATTCAAACACATGAAAGCTGAAGAAGTAAAGCTCGATGAATCTATTAATCATGAAATTTGGGCAAGAGGTATTCAAAAAATACCTTCTAAAATTACTGTAAAAGCAGTTAAAGATGATGATGGCGTAGTAGAAGCTACTTTAGCAGAATAGCTATAATACTACTTCAATACTGCGTGAGGTAACAATATGTTAAGAAGAATAAACATTGTAGATAATCCTAATATAGGAGTATTTATTTTAGCAACTGATGATTTGGCTATTGTTCCTTACAATCTTCTTGATGAAAAAGTTAAGTTGATTGAGGAAACATTAGAAGTTGAGGCTGTAAAATCTTCTATTTCGGATGTAATCTTATTGGATCTTTAGCTGTAGCTAATTCAAACGGTATTGTTGTTTCCCCACATGTATTAGATAGAGAAGTTAAACAGTTTGAGGAATTAGGTTTAAATGTAGCTACAATTCCCGGAAAGTATACTGCAGTAGGTAATATTGTTGCAGCTAATGATACCGGAGCTATTGTAAGCCCATTTTTTATCTGATGGGGCAGTTAAAGTCATTGAAGATACTTTAGATGTAAATGTTGAATCAACTTCCATGGTTGGAAGCGACATTATCGGTTCACTGATTACAGTTACCAACAAAGGATTTTTAATGGATAAAAATGCCACTGAAACTGAAGTAGACTTTGCTCGTGATGTATTTGGTGTTGAAGGAGATATTGGTACTGTAGGTAGAGGTATTTCTTTAGTTGGGGCATGCTCTCTTGCGAATTCAAGCGGAGCTATTGTAGCTAAAGAAAGTACAGGTCCTGAAATGGCTAGAGTTGAAGAAGCATTAGGCTTTTTAGACGATTTATAAATAATATCCTGAGGAGTTAATATGATAACAAAATTTACAGAGTTAAAGGTACTTTTGTAATGGGCGATTCATATCATAAATTTACTAAAGAATACAAAGCTACCAATGTAGCTGATTTAGAAGAAAAAATTTATGAACGTTTTGGAAGTAAACATGGTTTAAACAGAAACCAAATTTCTATTAAAGATATTGCTGAAATCGCACCTGAAGACGTTATAGACCCAATTTTAAAAGAAATTTTATAAGGGTGTTACTATGGAAGATCAGCAAAATTTAATCAATTACTTAATGAAATAAATGTGTACAAACAGCAAGGAGACTTAATTCAGCAACAAATTGAATTAGTCAGAGCTTCCATTGCTGAAGTTGATGCATTAACCAACACTTTAGATGATTTGGAAGGTAAAGATTCTGTTGAAGCTTTCGTACCTGTAGGTGCTGGTTCTTTCATTAAAGGTGAACTTAAAAACACCGATGAAGTTATTGTAAGTATTGGTTCTGGAATAGCTGTTAAAAAAGATGTTGACGGAGCAAGAGAAACTATTGCAAGACAGAAAAAAGATTTGGAAGACAGTTTAGATAAAATGTTGGCTAATATGCAACAGGTGTCTGACATTATCGGATCTTTATCTGCTCAGGCAGAACAGTTAGCTGCTGTTGCTCAAAGGAAACATGTCAGCTACCGGATTAAACTAGATATAACTTCCTTTTTTTACTTTTTTATTTAATTTATTTTTCCATATTTTGCTTATTTTTTAAATATTATGAAAAACATATTATTTTCTAATTAAACCATAAGGTTGTGTAAAATTTGTTTGAATCTTTGAAAAAGAAGTTTTCACGAACTAGTGATAAATTAGAAGAAGAGCTTATTGAAGAAGCACAGGAAGAAAACAATCTTGAAGAGGAATCCGGTAAAAATTCTCCTTTTTTCATTTGGCAAGAAAGATAAAAAAAGAAGAAGATGATTTCGAAAGTGATGTAGCTGAAATTCCTCAGGAAGTTGAAAGTATTCATGAGGAAGCTGAGGAAACATCTGATGATAAAGATGAAAAATCCGGTTTCTGGAGTTTCGGCAAAAAATCAGATGATGATAATAAAGAGCCTCTGGAGGAAGAAGAGTCAGCTGAGGAGATTCAAGAGGAAGAAGAACCTAAAAAATCTCATTTCTGGAGCAGAAATAAAGAGGAAGATGCTGAAGAATCAGAAGAAGCTGATGAAAAAACAGAAGAGAAAAAATCCCGCTTCTGGAGCAGAAGTAATGATGAAGACTCTGAAGAAGATGAAGAGGATGAACCGGGCGGAATGTTTTCATTTATTACTGCCAAAACAATTTCAGAGAAACATCTTGAAGATATTTTATGGGAACTTGAAATGGGTCTTCTGGAAGGGGATGTAGCTATGGAAGTAGCTAGCGCAGTAGTGGATTCTGTTAAAGATGATCTTGTTGGCCGTAAAATCAAAAGAAGCAATGATATTACTGAATACACATACAATGCACTAAGAAATGCTGTAGCTGAAATTATTGATATTCCGGGCAAGTCAATGACTGAAATGATTGAAGCCAAAAAGCACAGGGCGAACCTCTTGTTGTAATGTTTGTCGGTATTAACGGTACAGGTAAAACAACAACTATCGGTAAATTAGCTAATTACTATCTTAAAAAGGTTATACTCCTGTAATAGCTGCTGCAGATACTTTCAGAGCAGGTGCTATTGAACAGGTTAATTATCATGCAGATAATGTTGGAGTTAAACTTATCAAACATCAAAAGGGTTCAGATCCTGCAGCTGTTGCATTTGATGCAGTTGAACATGCAAAAGCTCAGGGTAAAGAGCTGGTTTTAATTGATACTGCAGGCAGGATGCAGACCAATACCAATCTTATGGATGAAATGAAAAAGATTAAGAGAGTTGCAAAACCTGATTTGGTTGTATTTGTAGGAGATGCCTTAACTGGTAATGATGCAACTCACCAGGCTTCCAAATTTAATGAAGCTATTGATATTGACGGTGTTATTTTAACCAAAGCAGATGCTGACAGTAAAGGGGAGCATCCTTATCTATCGGTTATGTTATTAAAAAACCTATTCTCTTTTTGGGAATGGGTCAGGGATATGATGACATCAGGGAATATGATGCTGACTGGATGCTGAATCAGCTCTTTTCTGAAAGTGGGGAAGAGGTAACTGTTGATGAGGTTTAAAAAATCAACTTTGGTTTTAATTGCTGTTTTGGCAGTATTGTCTGCAATAGCTGCTGTAGCTACATTCACATTAGATAATTCAATAATGGAAGTGCCTAAAGGTAATGCTTCTGTTGTTGTAACTGGTGATGTGATGTTTGCACGTAATATGGCTGGGGTATTAAGTTTGGATGAAAGTCCTTTCAGACATGTGGAAAATGTAACCGGAAGTGCAGATTTATTATTAATCAATTTTGAAAATGCTGCAACAACTTCGGGGTATGCTGTAAAAGGGATGTTCCGCTTAAATGCGATCCTTCCTATGTTCCATTAGCTAAGGCTAACAACAATACAGTTGCAGCACTGGCTAACAACCATTTATTTGATTACGGCACTGACGGTATGAAAGATACCTTAAAGTCTTTGGATGATGCAGGCATCACTCATATCGGTGCAGGAAATAATGAATCTCAGGCTCGCCAAACTGCAAGCAGTGATATAAACGGAAGGAATATTACTATAATCAATTATATGGATTCAAACAACTTTAAAGAATATAGTACTGATGTAATGCCTCAGGCTAACGGTTCTGATCCGGGTTATTCCGCATATGACAGTGATGTTGCAAAACATCAAATTCAGGATGCAAAGGCAAATGGTTCAGATGTTGTAATTGTTTATTTCCACTTTGGAAATGAATAATCCCGTTCACCAAATCCTGATCAGGAAAAGATGGCTCATGAAGTAATAGATTATGGTGCAGATGCTGTTTTAGGTTCACATCCTCATGTAACACAGGGAATTGAAATGTATAAAGGCAAGCTTATATTCTACAGTCTGGGAAACTTCATATTTGACATGTCAAATTCAGCAACTCACATTGCATATATAGTCAAAATGGACTTTGTCAATGATACCGGAGAGTGTACAGTTTATCCTGTGATTATTTCAGGATACCTGCCTTACTTTATGGGACCTGATGAGGGAACCAGTTTACTTAATTCATTGTCTCCTCAATGTGATGATTTGGAAATAACACCGGAAGGTACCGGTAAATTGTATTTTAATTTAACTGATGATAATTATGAATCAAAACAATAAAAGCCAGTGGAACTCTTCTCTTGCATTTTTAATGTCAATGATAGGTGCTGCTGTTGGATTAGGTAATATATGGCGTTTCAGCTATGTACTGTACTCCAATGGTGGAGGATCCTTTTTCATTCCCTATTTTGTAGCTATCGGGCTTCTGGGAATTCCATTTCTTATTTTGGAATATGGTTTGGGGTTCAAATTCAAAACATCCTTTTCAAATCTGCTCCACAAAATAAGACCGAGGTTTGAAGTAATAGGGTGGATTTTAGGTCTTCTTGCATTTGGTGTTGTAACATATTATATGGTTATTCTTGCATGGGATATAGTTTATCTTGGAGCAAGTCCGTTTCTGGCATGGGGAGCTGATCCTGCAGGATTTTTCTCAAATTATGTTGGTGGAGACTCTACAATTTCCAGCTGGTCACATCTGATACTTCCGACAGTAGCGGGACTGGTTATTGTATGGGTAATGATATGGTTTATTTCAAAAAAGAGCTGAACTCCGGAATAGGCAAAGTATCCAAAGTGCTGATTCCATTACTCTTTGTTATAATGGCAGCTATTGTAATATTTTCCCCTGACATTGCCGGGTCATAATCTGGGAATTGAAACACTGCTGACTCCTGACTGGTCGGTGCTTTTTGATGTAAACATATGGCTTGCTGCATTTTCACAGATTATATTTTCCTTAAGTTTGGGAATGGCTATTGCACTTACATATGCAAGTTATCTGCCTGAAGATTCAAAATTAATCAACAATGTACTGATTGTAGTTAGTTCAAACTCAGGTTTTGAGATATTCACTGCATTTGGAGTGTTTTCAATATTGGGATTCATGTCAGTAACTTCAGGTGTTCCGATTGAAAGCCTAATCAGACAGGGTACAGGTCTTGTATTTATTGTATTTCCGACAATCTTCAATACAATGGGTATAGCAGGTAAGATATTGGGACCTCTGTTTTTCCTGGCTATATTATTTGCAGGAATAACTTCTGCTCTGGGATTTTTAGAGCCGTTACTTAATTCTGTATGTGATAAGTTTGGATTTACCCGTAAAAAATCAGCCAGTATATTATGTGGTGGCGGATTTATGATTTCAATGTTTTTCACATGTGGAATCTCCAGCTATCTTGTTGAAATAGTGGACGGATTTTTGAACCAGTTTGGAATATTGTTTTTAATCGCATTGCAGTGTATTATATTTGGATGGATTTTAGGAATTGATGATTTAATTGAAGTTGTAAACAAGAATTCTATAGTGCATGTTGGAAAACTATGGGTTGCAATTATTAAATATATGCTGCCGTGTGTAATTTTCATAGTTTGGACATTCGGAATTATTGATCTGATTAAAACAGGCGGATTTCTGGAACTGGCTGTTGATGTAATCATTACTCTTAGTATTTTAATAGCCAGTGTTATGCTGACAAAATTCGAAGATTATAAATAAGTGTTAATAACAAATAGTAAGGTGTAATATGGTTTTTTTAAATCATATTGTAATATATCAACAAAAAATTTATTTTTTTGATTCGTTTAAAACCTTCTCACGTGTTTTAAAGGGGTTTAATACTCCTTAAAACACACTTTTAATAAAGTTTCTTTCTTTTTTGAATAAGCTTTCTGTTTCTTTTTTCCAGACTTTTTATAATCTCTGGACTTATAGGTGTTCTGCTGTCTGTTTGTAGTGGCATTAGGCATTACAGTTACCAAATTTATTGTGTTGTTGTCACAGGCAAAAACAACCTTGATTTCAGAGTATTTTTTAGTTTTTGGAGCCGGAAAAATAACTTCATACTGGTGATTTCCGCTAGGTTCATATCTTAAAGGCTCTTCATTTAATATGGTGTCTACAATATACTCTCTTGAGATTCCGTTGTCATCAAGCCTCTGAACAAAATGAGTATTTTCAAAGCACCAGTTAATGTTGCTGAGGTTTCCGACAATATATTCGTCAAAAATGTCCATACTTTTAATTTCATATTTAGTTGCTTTTTATAGGTTGTGTTTTTAATTTGTTTAGAATATTTTTAAAATCAGCTTATTTTGTTTAGAAGAATATAGGTAATTATATTAATTTCATTTTATAAACTAATACCTATTGGAGGTTTTTCATGGTTTCTAGAAAAATTTTGATTTTGACAATGATTGCTGTTTTAGCTATTGGAATCGGTTCAGTATGTGCTGTGCAGAATATTGAAGTTGACGGAATAAAGTTCACCATTCCTGACGGGTATACGGAAGACACATCTTTAGCTACTGAAGGTGTAACAAATGCAGACGGCTTTAAAATATATAATCATACATATTTCGACAGTTCCAATAAGATGATACACATATCTGTTTTACATGATAAGGATACAGATAAGTTAAGTTTGGATGATTTAAAAGAACCTACTGAGGTTATAAAAACCATAAAAGGTGATGATCGTTTATTGGATCATGATAAAGATGCAGGATTATACTTTTTTACATATATTAAAGATGGAAAAGTCAGTATAGTTACTGTTGAAGATGAAAGTTTACTTGAGAAAGTTATTGTTTAAGTGAGAAGAGATTTTCTCACTTATTATTTTATTTTTGTAGTTGTTTGGTGATTTTACAATTAAAAAAGTTTAAATTTAATTGTGATTAATTAAATAATTTATCATGTGTTTATTTGGTGAACATATTCTGTTCATTTTAAATTTAAAGTAATTTTATTCTTTTATTTTGTTTTATTCACTTTACATTGGTTTTATTTTTATTTTGTGTAGTTGTTAATTAATATTTTCTTTTTTTTATAGGATTAATTTAGTAATCTTTAAATATAATATGATTTAAATTATTATTTAAAAATGAAAACAATTTTTCATAATGGAGACAATTTTTAAATTTAAGTAGGATATAAATCAAGAAATTTTTTTTGAAGCTTGGTTTTTTAATGGAAAAAATTAACAACGATTTTAATTTCAGTTAAAAGAAGGGTTATTTAATGCTTTAAATGAATTTGAAAATCAAACATGGTTAATATGGTGAAAACATGGAAAATACAGTATCGTTTCAGGAATATCTTTTAAGCAAAGGATATTTATTTGATCCGAAAATAATTGAAAATTATTTATTGTCTATAAAAAGTAAAACCGTTTGTAATATTTACGGGAAATTCAGGAACTGGTAAAACAAAACTTTCTCAATTGTTTGCAGAATATATTTCTGATTCCACCCAAAATTCTGGAAATAATAGTTCTTTAATTAAGGATAATGAATTTTTGTCTGTTAAAGTGCCTGTTAATAAATCATCCTTTGAAAACACTGGATGGACCCTTAGTAATAAATATCTTTATGATGTTTTGCCAATTAAAGAATCACAATGTGACTGTGATATATTGGTAGACAATATTCCTGCAAAAGCATATGTTCGTGTGCAAATGCAATTAGAATATGATAAAAATAATGAAAAATTAAAAATTATTTTAAAATTTATTTTCTCAAGATTCTGCCAAAATTGTTGATTTAAAAATAAATATTGGGGCATTTAAAGAGATTTATGATCGTAAATCTAATAATGAAGATTTTATAATTTTGGAACAAAATTCAAACAAAACAGCATTTAATGAAAGGCAATGGTTTATGAATAATAATATTTTTAATTATTTGCCATTTAAATCAGGTTATGTTAATTGTAATATTGTAGTTAAAAATATTAAATCTGCTGCCAAAATTAGGCTGATGCCTAGGTTGTATTTTAAGAAAAATGAAGAATTACAAAACTATTTAAAAGAAAATGAAGGCAAAAAGTTGAAGTAAAAATCAAAACAGACAATTTCAATTTTGAAAATTTCCGTCCAATATGGGAAAAAGAAGAAGATTCAACAAACCATAAAAAGATCCAAATTATAAGATCGTTCCTGTGGGTGCTAATTGGACGGAAAATAGGCATGTTTTGGGATTCTATAATGTAATTACTGGGGAATATCATGAAACACCATCTTATTCTTTAATTAAACTTGCTAAAAATGATATTGATTCACCATATTTTTTAATTTTAGATGAAATGAATTTATCTCATGTTGAAAGGTATTTTGCTGACTTTTTATCAGCTATTGAAAGTTCACAACCAATTCCATTGTATTCCAATGATGATGAAAATTATGAATTGGATATTCCAGATAATTTATTGATAGTAGGTACTGTTAATGTTGATGAAACAACTTATATGTTTTCACCTAAGGTTTTAGATAGGGCAAACACTATTGAATTCCCAACAATGTCTGCTAAAGAATATATGAACTCTGATTTTAAAGAATTTGACTTTAAAAACATAAACTATCTAATGAATCCACTTGAAGATTTGGATGTGAGAAATATGAATGTTCATAATTTAAAAGATATTTTCATGTTTATTAATTGTTCTAGAGGGAATTTGTGGGATGTTTTATCTATTGAATTGGATTTATTCCAAAGCATTCTTAAAAAATAAATTTTGACTTTGGTTTTAGGGTTATTAATGAAATTCTCAGGTTCATGTTTGTTTCATGGAGATATGAAGGATCTCCAAAAAAATTGGGAAAATTGGGAGAGATATTTCGATACACAAGTCAAACAAAAAGTTCTTCCAAAACTGCATGGTTCACAAAAAGCTATTGGTCAAACTATCAATGAATTATTTAATGCATGTTTAATTGAAAGAAAAAATAATGCAGATGCAAGACTTGTTGATTTAACTAAAAAGATTGCAGGTATTATACTTCTGCAGTTAAACTTCAAAATATGGCTAAAATATTATCTAATCAAAGATATGTATCTTTCATAAATTAAATTTAGATTCAAATGATCGAGCAAAAAGTTATTATTGAATTGAGAAATAATCTGGGGGAGTAGGTACTCTTTATATTAGTGCACTAAATCCTCAGATGACTAATCATTCTAAACATATTATAAATGATTATTTAACATTAGAAAATATTGATTTAGTTGAAACTCCGGATAATTTAACCCCTATTCAATATTGTGTTGATGCATCAACTCATTTTGCAAATTTGATGCTTTTAGAAGAAACTGATTATCAAATTTTATTTGAATCAAAAGATGTAAATTCATCTTATGATATTTTATATTCATTAGTTAAAATGAATAATGATTTTTTTAATGAATTTAGGTTTTCTTTAACTGAATTTGAAAAATATAAAGTTGTTGGAACTCTAAATTTTAGAAGTTATGTTGGTAAATCATTTTTGGATGTTAAAAAGAATGGTTATTTGTCTAATAAGGTTCCAATTGAAGTTAGATCTAAAAAATAGATTATTTTAATCAATATTCTGCCATGATAGCGGAATTATCTCAATATGCATTAGGTTTGATTTTTGAAAGTGATTCTCCTCTTTATCAGGAATTCGAAATTGATTATAAAAATAAAACAACATATTATGAAGATTTCATGTTTTTGGAATATTTGTTCAGGCCTGAGAACTTGCCGTCTATTTTTGAATACCTGTCTAAGAATTTATATTCTAGGTTGGAAGAATGTGACGATGTGGTTCCAACTTCTTTTGCATCAAATACTGGTGAAAAGGAATTGATTAATATTTTAAACAATCCTGATAAGTTGCAAAAAACAGATTCTGATATGAAATTGGCTAATTATCTTGGAGGGTTTTTACCAATTGAAGTTGAGGAAATAGACTATAATGATTCAATTGATGTTGCTGAAAATAGATTTTTTAAATATTTTTTAGAATTGGTAAGAGATTTGATTGAAAAGTTGTTAGACAATTCAAAAGAGGGTTATATTAAGGATAAATTAACTTTTTCAATGAAGAAATTGTATATTATCTTTCCAATAAATTATTTGCAGATATTGGTACTTTTAGATTACATTCCATTTAATTCACAAGTTTTACAAAAGATGGAAGGTTATAGGGATATTTTCCAATTCTTTTTAATGTTTGAATTTTCTTTTAAATTAAGTTGGGATGAACTTAACAATCAATTCAAAGGTTTTGAAAAGAAATTAAGTGAATTATATGAATATTGGTGTTATTTCAAAATTTTAAAAGTTTTAAACGAAATGAGTGTTTCTAAAGTGGATTTTGAAGATGTTTTTGAGATTAATAAGGATAACTGGTCAATGGATATTAAAAGAGGACATAAATCAATTAAAAATTTAAATTAAATTTATTTGATCAGGATATTTTCATTGAATTATTTTATAATAAAACATTTTCAAATAATACAAAATATAGGTCATATTCTTTAGCTTTTAGGCCAGATTACTCATTACTTATTTATTTAAATGGAGAAAGATATTTTATTCATTTTGATGCAAAATATCGCTCTGAATTGGATGTTATTAATTTTTATAACAAAATTCAAGATAAAACATTCTCTGAAGTTGAAAATGAAGTTAATAATAGGGATTCTAATGAAAATAAAGATAGAATTTTTTAAAAATGGGGATATTTATAAGATGCATACTTACAAGGATTCCATTTTAAAAACTGAAGGATCATACGTTTTATACCCAGGTAATGTACATAAATTGTTTAGAGAAGATAATGATCTAATTATTCCTTCTGTTGGCGCTTTTCCCTTAGCTCCTGGAAATGGTGGCGAGGAGGAGTATAATCTATCTATTTTTATTAAAAATGTAATAAGAAGTTTAATTGTTAATTAATTAATTTATAAACTGAATTAAGAATATTTAAATACAAAGCAGCCAATATATTCAATTAATATTTTAATTCAGGTGTAAAAAACATGAAAGAAATAAAAGTAGTGGCAGCTATTATTAAAAATGAAGATAAAATTTTAGCTACTAAAAGAGGATATGGCGAGTTTATAAACATGTGGGAGTTTCCTGGGGGAAAAATCGAACCTGGCGAAACCAAAAAGCAGGCTCTAGTTCGTGAAATTAAAGAAGAATTAAACATTGAAATTAGTGTTGATAATTTCGCTCTAGATATTGAGTATCAGTATCCTAACTTTTATTTATTTATGTCCTGTTTTATGTGTTCAATTAAGGAAGGTTCAATTGAACTTTTAGAACATAATGACGGTAAATGGATTACAAAAAGAAGAATTAAACACTTTAAATTGGCTTCCGGCGGATATTGATGCAGTCAATTATCTAAAAGAAAACATGTGATTTTTATGGATAATCAGAATGATATTTTAGAGGGAGCTAAAACCGCTTTTATTAATGAAACTTATAATCCTGCAAATGATTTCAAACCTAAATTCCTTTCAAACAATTTTAATCATAAGGTTTTAAATTCCATTAAGGAGGAACTGCAGAATTGCGACGAATTTTTTATAAGCTCTGCTTTTATTACTTTAGGTGGTCTAACCCCTCTTTTGCAGGATTTTTTGGAACTTGAACAAAGGGGTATTAAAGGTAAGATTCTTACAACTGATTATCTTAATTTTACAGATCCTAAAGCTTTAAAAAAGCTTCAGTCTTTAGATAATATTGAAGTTAAGCTTTATGCTCAGGAAAAGAATGGTTTTCATACTAAAGGTTATGTTTTTAGAAAAAATAACATTTACAAAGGTATTGTAGGCAGTTCTAATTTAACTTTAAACGCTTTAACTGTTAACAAGGAGTGGAATGTTGAATTTACTTCTTTACATGACGGTGAAGTGTTGAATAATTTATTGGATGAATTTAACTCATTATGGCAGGAAGCAAGCAATCTTGAGGATGTTCTTCCTGCTTATGAAAAGTTATATGATTCTCAAAAGAACTTTACAAAGCTAAAAGAAAACTACAAGAAACTCAGCTCTGAGGATTTGGTTCCAAATTCTATGCAGATTGGTTTTATGGAAAGTTTAAGGTCTTTAATTCAAAGTGGTGAATCAAAGGCACTTCTGGTATCGGCAACTGGTACTGGTAAAACTTATGCTTCTGCTTTTGCTATTCAGGATTTCAATCCTAAAAGTTTCTTTTTGTAGTTCACAGAGAACAAATTGCTAATCAGGCTATTAATGCTTATAAAAATGTTTTTAAAAATACAAAAGATTTCGGATTGCTGACTGGTAATTCTAAAGATTATGATTCCAATTTTTTATTCTCAACAATTCAGACATTGTCTAAAGATGATGTTTACACTAAATTTGAAAAAAGATGAATTTGATTATATTGTGATTGATGAGGTTCATAAAGCAGGTGCTTATTCTTATCAAAAATCATGGATTATTTTGAACCTGAATTCTGTTTGGGAATGACTGCTTCACCTGAGAGGCCTGACGGTATTGATATTTATGAACTCTTTGACCATAATCTGGCCTGTGAAATCAGACTTAAGGACGCCTTGGAAGAGGATTTGTTGTGTCCGTTTCATTATTTTGGAATATCTGACCTGGAAATTGATGGAGAAACTGTTGATGATTCAACAGAATTTAATCAGTTGGTTTCAGATGACCGGGTAAATTATTTGCTTGAAAAATCAGCATATTACGGATATTCTGGAGACAGAATTAAAGCTTTGGTATTTTGCAGCAGGAAAAAAGAAGCAAATGAGCTTTCAAAAGCATTTAATAAAAGAGGCCATCCGGCAACTGTCCTGACAGGTGATGATTCACAGCAGACAAGGGAAGATGCAATTTACAGACTGACTAATGATGAGGCTAAAAACAAGTTGGAATACATTTTTACAGTTGATATTTTTAATGAAGGGGTAGATATTCCTGAAATTAATCAGGTTTTACTTGTAAGGCCAACACAATCTCCAATTATATTTATTCAGCAATTGGGAAGAGGCCTTAGGAAATTTAAAAACAAAGACTATGTTGTTATTCTGGATTTTATTGGAAATTATAAAAACAATTTCATGATTCCAATAGCTCTTTCAGGGGACAGATCTTATGATAAGGATAATATTCGCCGTTATCTGATGGAGGGAAATAAAAGTGATTCCTGGAGCTTCTTCAATCAGTTTTGATGAAGTTTCTAAAAAGAGAATTTATAATTCTATAAACAACACTTCATTTTCAAGAATAGCTCTTTTTTAAGGAAAAATACAATAATCTGAAGTTTAAATTAGGCAGAATTCCAATGCTTTTGGATTTCTATGAAAATGGTGAAATGGATCCTTTATTAATCTTAAATCATACTGCAATGGATTGCTATTATTCATTTTTAAAAAAGGCAGATAAAGATTATGATGAATACCTTTCAGAAGAGGAAATTTCATCTTTAAAATTCATATCCAAAAACTTGGCCAGTGGAAAAAAGACCTCATGAGTTGCTGATTTTAAAATCTTTAATTTATAATGGTTATTTCTCAGTTGAATCAATTGAACACTTATTAAAAAGCAGAATATGATATTCAAAATGATGTAAAATCAATTGAAAATGCAATTAATGTTTTAAATCTTGAGTTCAGTAAAAAAGATAAGAAAGATTTTTCCGAATTGTCTTTCATGAATGAATTTCTAATCTCAAATGATTTTAAAGAGTATCTGTCTCATGAAACTTACAGAAAACATGTTTTGGATGTAATTGATTATGGATTGCTTAAATACAAAACAGAATACAATGCTCAAGTTGAAGGTGAAAATTTAACACTATACGCCAAGTATTCAAGAAGGGACGTTTGTAGATTACTTAATTGGCCAAATGATGACAGCTCCACATTATACGGATATAGAGTAAAAACACAATACCTGCCCTATTTTTGTAACTTATGATAAAAAAGAAGACATTTCAGATAGTACTAAAGTATCTAGATGAGTTTGTAAATAAGAATGTTTTCAGCTGGATGACTAGAAGTAGGCTTAAATTAGATAGTAAGGAAGTTACTTGCAATTAAAAAATTATCAGAAAACTAATTTGAAGATACATTTATTTATTAAGAAAAGTGATGATGAAGGTAAGGATTTCTATTATATGGGTCAGGTTGAACCATTTGATTTTATTCAGACAACTATCAGAAGCAAAGACAAGGACTTGCCGATTGTTAATATTAAATATAATCTCCATATTCCAGTTAAAGATGAGCTGTATGACTATTTTGAAGATAATATGGATTAGCTATTGCCAGTATCTGCATTATAACAATAAAATACTGATAGGTTTAAATGATAAGGAAATTTATTCCCTATCACTTAATAATTCACCAGCTACTCCGATGCTTTCTTTCGGATAAGCTTGAACAAGACTGTTATTGCTTCTATTGGTAATCCGTAACTGTCAGCTACTATTTCACTTACTTTTTTACCATTTCTCTTTTATCTTCAACACGGATTGTGTCATTTCCGGCTATTGTTATTACTGGCATAATTTTTTCCTCCCTGTTTTTAAAATTTATTAATCAGATATAATAAACTATCTATTAAGTGATTATTATGCTTGGTGAAAATGAACTTGTTAAACTGTTTCCGGATTTTAAAGATTTGGTTCAGCCTTCAGGAATTGATTTGGCTTTAGATAAAATTTATACTCAGGAAAGTGAAGGTTCCCTGATTGACAATGAAAAAAAATCTTCCTGAAATTAAAGAATTGGAAGGCCCTGTTTACACTTTAAAACCCCACACCGCTTATCTTGCTTCAATTGACAGGAAAATCAAAATTCCGAAAGGATACTCTATGTTATACTTGCCGAGATCCACATTACTGAGGTCTTTTGTCTCAGTTCAGACAGCTGTTGGAGATCCCGGTTTTTTTCGGAACTTTAATGTTCATGATTTATAATCACGGAGATTATGAATATAAAATCAAAAAAAGGAGACAGAATAGCTCAGGGAGTTGTTTTTGAAGTTGAAGGCTCCGGCCAATACAGCGGATCTTATCAGGAAGCGGAATAATAATGAATGTAGCTGCTTATTTAGTTAAAATCCTTGAAGAGGAAGGTCTGGAAAATATTTTCGGACTTCCCGGAGAACAGATATTGCCGTTTTATAAAGCTCTCAAAGATTCCAAAATAAATCATGTTCTGGTAAGGCATGAACAGGCAGCTATGCATGCAGCAGATGCATATTACAAATCATCTCATAAATTAAGTGCATGTGTAGCTACTGCAGCACCGGGAGCACTTAATTTTACAATGGCTCTGGCCGGAGCATACAAAGACAATGTGCCTCTTCTGGTTTTAACAGGAGACAATCCCACTGATTTGAGAAATGAGGATGTTTTCCAGTCACTTCCGACATCAGAAATTTTTAGAAATATTGTTGATGAATCATTCAATCCCTTAAACGGAACTGAAGCAGTATATGCACTAAGGGCAGCTATTTATAAAATTAAACACGATCCCAAAGGTCCTGTTCATATAAATTTGTCAAGTGATGTTCTGTTAAGCGAGGAGTTTCAGGACTTTGATTTATGTTATTTGTGTGAAAATGACCTGTCAAATGTTAAAAAAGCTCAGGAATTAATAAACAAATCTAAAAAACCTCTCTTTGTATTGGGTTCAGGAGCAATATCACAAAGGGAAGTTTTAAAACTGATAGCTGAAAGTAATGGAATTCCGGTAACAACTACCTTTAATTCAAAAGGAATCATAGATGAAAACAATCCTTTAAATCTGGGAATGATAGGTTCAAGAGGAACTCCCAGAGCAGATTATGCTCTAAAAAATTCGGACTGTATCATAGCCTTAGGTGCAAGAGCTTCTGAAAGAACATTTACATCATTGGAAGAAATTGAAGACAGATTAATTCATGTAAATATTAATAAAAAGCATCTTAAAGGAGATTATCCGATTCAGGGAAGTGTTGAAGACTTTTTATGTGAAGCTGACTTTAAAAAGCAGACTGGTTAGATGAAATATTGAAATTGACAATAAAATAGCTGTTGAAGGATTGGGAGATAAAACACTTCCGTTAAGACCTCAGGTAGCTATTGATGAAATTTTAAAGCAATATAGGGATAATATTGTAATCGGTGATGCCGGAAGTCATATTACATGGGTAACACTGCTTAAAAAATCTTCTGACTTTGGACAGCTGCTGTTCCAGTCAGCACTTGGACCAATGGGTTACGGAATTCCGGGAGCTATTGGAGCAGCAGTTGCAAACCCTGATAAAAAAATAATTGTAATCAACGGAGACGGGGATTTCCAGATGAATATTCAGGAACTGGCTACAATAAAAAGAGTATGGTTTGAATATTTTAATTTTCATAATAAACAACTCACAATATGGCATTATAAGACAGCATGAAGTTAATAAATATGATATGGAACCCTATCAGACAGATTTAAAAATCCTGACTTTGTAAAAGTAGCTGAAGCATACGGATTAAAAGCAAAAAAGAGTAGAAAAGCTTGAAGATTTCCAGGATGCAGAGGATTATGACGTTGTGGATGTTGCTGTAAGGTTTGAAGATATTCCTCTTCCTAAATAAGGCATTCTTCAACAAATTTTTTTTTACAATATCTTCATAGCCATGGCAGTTGCCGTCAAATGAATAGTAATAGTATTCATCATCTGTGTTGTGGATAAATCCGAGGGGTATCAGTTCATAACTGGCTATTTTATCTTTTAAGATAACTGCTTTTGATTTATAGATAAAATAAAAGTTATCCTCTCCAACAGCTATTTTTTTAAAGGTTAGCTCTTCATCTTTCCTGAAGTATTTGTCAAGCTTTTCCTTTTGGTGTTTTGCAAATCCTGTAAAATCATTTTTCATTTTTATCACCTCTAAAAGCCTTAATCAAAATCCTGATTTCTTTTTTGAAATTAATCTAATTGCCGGCAGAAACAGCTTTAAAAGATTAATATCAACATCTAAACATCCTTTAAAATCAATTACAGGATCTCCAAAACAGGTTCGGCACTTACTTTAGAAACAGGATATAATGTTTTAATAAATCCGTTAATTGCCCAGATATATCCAATATATTGTGCAGTATCTGCATAGCTGGCCAGTCCAAATTTAAGATGATTTTCTAATTTTGTAACTTTAATGGATTTTGCGGTTTTTTTTAAAAAATCTGTAATGTAAGGCAGAGCATTTTTAAGAGGGTGCATTAAATTTTTAGGCCCTTTTTCTCGTCTGATTCTTTTTCGATTCTTTTTTCTTTTGAAGAATTATAAACAGTTATTTTTTTAAAAATATTTATTTTAACAATAGCTGAAAGCTTGCTTCCAGTTTTTTCAAAGCTAAGTGATATTCTAAGACCCATATATAAAAAAAAATAATGATTAGAATGATTAAGAGTAAAATCATTCCTAGGATGTATATGGTATTCAAAATATCCCTTTTTAAAAAATTTATTGGTCTTCTTCATCGGTAGTTGTAAACTCAGGTTCAATATATTCTGATTCATCGTAGTCGTCTGAAGATTGTGAAAAATAATTTTTAACAAGGTCAGACACAATCAGTCCTAAATCAGACAATGCTTTGTTGGTTTCAGTTCCTTTAGTTAAGTTAACAACTTTAACTCCTTCTCCGCTTTTAGCATTTTTTGGAATAATTACCATGGAAACAGGTTCAACACCAGCACCGGCACCTACAGTATCATTTCCGTCATTGCCCAGTATGTTTTCACAGGCTCCAAAACCTACTCCCATTCTCATTACCGGAATTAAAAATTGGTCTCCTGCATCAATAGGTTTTCCAACAACATTTTCAATACTGATAAGTTTACGTAATTCTTCTACACTTGTTTTAATATTTTCAGCCATATTTTGACACATCCATTTTTTTAGTTAATTATAATATTAGCTATCAAATATTAAATATTTTGTTTATTTAAAAAAATTTCAGGCTTAATAATTTAGCTATTATCAAGCCTATTTTATGAATCATTTTTATGTTTTTAAGGAAGTTATTTTGTCTAAAGTGTCTTTAGGCAGTTTTCCTTTTTTGAATTAGTGTTGTTCTTTCGTTTGTTATTTCTGTTTTCCCTTCTTTTTTATTCCTTCTTTTCTGGCTTGGTCGTATAGTGTGTTTCTCATTTTTTGTTTCCTCTGTTATTGATTGCTGGTGTTTTTTTACATTTTTAAGGAATGTATTTGGTTTAATGTGTCTTGGGGTAGTTTTCCTTTTTGAATTAGTGTTGTTATTTCGTTTGTTATTTCATTTTTCATTTCATTTTTTCCCTCATTTCTTCCTTCTTTTCTTCCCTCGTTTATTCCTTCTGTTTTTCCTTCTTTTCTTCCTTCTTTTATTCCTTCTGTTTTTTTCCTTCTTTTATTACTTCTTTTATTCCTTCTTTTCTGGCTTGGTCGTATAGTGTGTTTCTCATTTTTATTTCCTCCATTATTGGTTGTTGGTGTTCTTTTTTTTACTTTGGAACATACTGCCTGTTGAATGTACTTGATGTTGTTAAGTTCGTCTATGGTTAATGTTGTTATTTTATTGGTTAATTGAGCAGTTTTCAATGTTATTTCTTCTGTTGTTTCCTTATAGCTTGTAAACGGCATTAATTTCAAAGCAAGTATTTCTGTTGGTGTTAGTTTTTCGTTGTTTTCTATTTTTTTACTTATACTATTTATTTTTTTATTTTCCGTCAATGTTTTTTAAGGACATGATGTTAATTTTAAAAACATTGTCTTTACTGTACTGATAGATGATCTGGTCGTTCGGTATTGCTTGAACACAAATGATGTAGGTTTCAACAAAACAGCCGGTGTATTCATGTAGTAATGCGACATAAGCGAAGATTCTTTTGCAATTCCTTTTTTGTTGGAAATCTTGCTTGAAATTCTATATGAATATAAATTTTGTCTTTTGTTTTACCTACGTAGTCCAGATGATATCTTTTATTTTTTTAATTCGCTGAATTCTGTTTTGGCTGATTCTACAATTTCATAATCGATGTTCATAAATTCTAACAGTTCATTTATTGAGGTATTTGCTATTTCTTTTAATGTTATGTCCAGTATGTGATAGTTGATGATTAAAACCCCCTGTTGTTTTTATTGGATATCCAATATCTCATTGGTTTTTATAGTTTATAAATTGGTCAGTTTTTTCTAAAAACAATTTTACATTCTTAAATCAATAAAATAATGATTTTAATGTAATTTTGAAATCTTGATTTTTATCGAGTATAAAAAGAAATTTCTGCTATTTTTTAAAATTTATCGAGTATAGTCGATAAAATTTTCATAGCTGTTGAAAAGTGAAGCAGTTATATTTTGATGATATGCAACTCTAAAAATAATGATTTGATATAATATCAAATTTAAAAAAGAAAAAAAGAAGAATCATAAGTATGATTCTGTAATGGATGCTACTCCGGCACCTGCATCTTCAATTGCACCGAGACCTTTTAAAGTCATTCCGATAGCTGCAAAGGTTTGTACTAATTCTTTGTAGGAAATGTTTCCCATGTGTCCTATTCTGAATATGTTTCCTTTTAAGTGGTCTTGTCCACCAGCCAATTCTACTCCGTATTTGTCACGGACAGTTCCTCTGAAGTCTGCATCAGTTATGCCTTCAGGCATTTTAACTGCAGTTACAGTAGCTGAGGATACTTTTTCATCTGCGAATAATTCTAAACCTAATGCTTTTACAGCAGCTACACTAGCTTTAGCAGCTTTGTGGTGACGTGCAACTCTGTTTTCTAATCCTTCTTCCATAACCATTTTTAATGCTTCGTTCATAGCATAAGTTAGAGATACAGAAGGGGTGTATGGAGTTTGAGGTGGATTTTTGTCTCCACTTTTTTAGCAGCTTGCATATCTAAGTAGAATGTATGGGAGTCTACTTTATCTGCAGCAGCCCAAGCATCATCACTTAATGTAATAGCAGCCATTCCAGGTGGTGCTGCAATACATTTTTGGGATCCGGTAATACATACATCTATTCCGAATTTGTCTACATCAACATAGTCTCCTCCAAGGGAAGATACAGTATCTACAATGTAGAGGGCGTCGTAATCTTTCATTACTTTACCGATTGCTTCAATAGGTGCTGCTACACCAGTTGAAGTTTCATTATGAACAACAGATACAGCTTTAATATCTTCATCAGCATCAAGAGCAGCTTTAATAGCTTCAGGAGTTACTGCAGTTCCCCATTCTACTGCTAATTCTTCGGTGGTAATTCCATGAGCATTAGCTATTTTCATGAAACGTTCTCCGAATTTTCCTCCTACAACATTTAAGACTTTTTCTCCGGAATTTACTACATTACTTATAGCTGCTTCCATTGCTGCAGTTCCAGACCCGGTTAATAAATAGGATTGGTTAGAGGTTTGGAAAACATCAGACATTAATTCGCTGGTTTCAGTTAAGATTTCTCCATATTTAGCTCCTCTATGATTTACAACAGCTTGAGACATAGCATTAAGTATCTTGGGTGTACTGTTGTTGGACCTGGAAGCATTAATAAAATTTCATCCATTTAAAATTTCCTCCGTATGTAAAAATAAATTTTATGATTTAGCTTATGATAAAGCTATATAAATGTCTTATTTTTATAGTTTTTAAATATTGTGTAGTACATATAGTATAGTATGGATTTTTTTGGAAATGACAGATTAACATTTAAAAGAGTATTTAACTATCTTCTGGGATTGTGGTTTATAACTCTGGGGATAGGTTTTTCAATAAAATCTAATTTAGAGCAACACCTGTCAGTTCAGTTCCATACACTTTAAATTTGATTTGGGGAATTGAAATAGGTCAGGCTACAATTATATTTCATGCAATTTTAGTTTTAATAGAATTGGTATTGTTAAGAAAGGACTTTAAAGTTAAACACTTCCTGCAGGTCTTTGTTGGAGTATTGTTCGGATATTTCACAAGTTTTTCAGTTGGATTAATGGGTTTTATTCCTGATTCAACCAGTATTCTATTTGAACTGCTGCTGACATGTTTAAGCATATTCAGTGTAGCTTTGGGATTGTTTTTCTATGTTCCTGCAAACATTATTCCGGTATCTGTTGACGGGGTAACACAGGCATTAGCTATTGCATTTAACAGGCCTTTCTCAAAAACCAAGGTTGTTTATGATGTTGGCCTGCTTGTTATTTCTTTAATATTGTGTTTTGTATTTTTGGGAGTAATTGGGGGCAGTATTGGTATTGGAACAATTCTTTCAGCTGTTTTTGTTGGAATTGTATTAAAATACATTCATAAGCTTAACAGCTATTTGACAGGAGAAGTAGTTGATTTTAAACAGATGTGATGATTATGAACGGAAATATGATTAAAAGGATTTCATTATATGTCCTGGGACTTTTGTAATGACTGTAGGTATTGCATTTTCATTCAGGTCTGATTTGGGCTCTTCTCCAGTTAGCTCAATTCCCTATTCCATGATGCATGTATGGGCAATAGAAGTAGGATTTGCAACTATACTGTTTCACATTGCTCTTGTAATACTGCAGTTTTTAATTCTAAGAGAGAATTTTAAAGCTAAAATACTGCTGCAGGTTGTTGCAGGAGTTCTTTTCGGATATTTTACAACTTTGGCAGTGTATCTGGTTTCATTTGTACCGAAACCTCCAGGTCTTATTGGAGACTTTATATTTCTGGGAATCAGTATTGTGGTTCTGGCATATGGAATATTTTTATACCTTCCGCCTCATATTGTTCAGCTTGCAGGTGAAGGTGTAATGCAGGCAATAGCTATTACATATGATTTGCCTTTTCCAAAGGTTAAAGTAGGATTTGATGCTGCAATGGTAATTATTTCTGTAGTGATGTGCTGGATATTTATTGGAAATCCTTTGGCTAGTGTTGGGATAGGAACAATTGTAGCAGCATTTTTAGTTGGAACAGTGTTGGAATATATTGTTAAAGGATTTAAAAAAATAACAGGTCGTGAAGTTGATTTAAAACAAATGTGAGGTGTTTTAATGTGGATTAAAAAAAAAAAAAAAAAAAAAAAAAAAAAAGAATTATATTATTTGTTGGTGGATTATTTGTAATGTCACTTGGTGTGGGTCTTTCAATAAAGTCTGGTTTGGGAGTTACGCCAATCAGCTCAATTCCATACTCTTTGACACTGGCTTCAGGTGTAAATATTGGAATTACAACAGTAATTTTCAATGTCCTTTTAGTATTTCTCCAAATACCAATTTTAAAAAAGAGATTCAATCCGAAAAGGCTTTTGCAGTTGATTAATGCATTTATGTTCGGGTATTTTACAGATCTTTCACTGTGGATTTTATCTCCGATGCCGGACCTGCCTTTGGATGTTAACTTTACACTGCTGATTGTAAGTATGTTTTTAATAGCTATTGGTATTTTAATATACATGCCTGCAAACATTGCACCTCTTCCAGGTGAGGGAGTTGTGGAAGCTGTATCTCTGGCTTATGATAAACGATTTTCCAAAGTTAAAGTATGTTTTGATACATCAATGGTTGTATTATCTTTAATCATTTGCGGACTATTTACATCGGATATTTTTGGAAGTGTAAATGTAGGTACAATTCTTGCAGCAATATTCATAGGAATTATTATAAGATATCTTACAGAATTGTATGAAAAAATAACAGGAAAGTCAATTACAGTAGTTAATAAAGAAAATTAGGAGCATGAAAGAATTAAAATTACAAATGAGTTAATTAAAAGAATAATATATTATATAATCGGAGTATGCATACTGTCTTTTTGCTGTAGGGGTTTCAATCAAATCTGAATTGGGTGTTACTCCAATTAACTCCATTCCCTATGCAATAGCTTTAATTACAAATATTGATGTAGGTTTGTCATCAGTTTTATTTTATCTGGTAGTTATTTTTATACAAAAACCAATTTTAAAAGAGAGATATCATCCGAAAAGACTTCTTCAATTAGTCAGTGCTTTTTTATTCGGATATTTTGTTGATTTTTCATTGTGGGTACTGGCACCGATTCAGAATCTTTCAGTAATAGGCAAGTTTCTGGTGCTGGCATTAAGCATAATTCTTATAGCTGTCGGAATTTTAATAATGATGCCTGCAAATATTGCACCTCTTCCTGGAGAAGGTCTTATAGAAGCAATAGCTATGGCTGCTGATAAGAAATTTTCATCAGTTAAAATATGTATTGATTCATCAATGGTGATAATAACAGTTATTTTATGCTGGATATTTTTAGGTGATGTTTTGGGAAGTGTAAGTATAGGTACAGTAATCTCAGCAGCATGTACTGGTTTTGTTGTAAGGCAGTTCCATGATTTGTATAAGTATTTTACAGGTAAGTACATTAGGGTTGTTAATAAAGAATAAAGAATATTAATAATCTGCAACTAAATTAACAATATATAAAAGGTGATTTCAATGGATTTTGGCCTTTGGGAAAATTATTATAAAAAATATTGGATGATTTCGGATTTGAAAGAGAAGATGATGAAAAAACTGCTCAGGTATTGGATGACCTTCTTTTTTGAACAGGGCTGCTTAACACTGGAAGATTTATATGAAAAAGTAGATTTTTCCACTAAATTCATAATATTTGGAGCAGGACCATCTTTAAAAGACCATATTAAAAAATAAAAACGGAATATGATTTGTTTGATTATGTTTTAGTAGCTGCAGACGGAGCAACAACAGCTTTAACTGAAGAAAAAATAGTTCCGGATATAATAGCTACTGATCTGGATGGGAAAATAGATGATATTTTATATGCAAATGCATGTGGTGCAAATTTAGTTATTCACGGTCATGGAAATAATCTGGAAGCAATTTTAAAATACACTCCATTTTTTGACAATGTTTTAGGAACAACACAAGCTCAGGCACATGGAAATCTCTATAATTTTGGAGGATTTACAGACGGAGATAGAGCAATGTTTTTGGCTGTTGCACTTGGAGCCACTGAATTGATATTGGCTGGAATGGATTTTGGAAATGTTGTAACTAAATACTCAAGACCAAATATTGCAGAAGATACTGCTAAAGCAGATAAAATTAAAACAAAAAAAATTGGAGTATGCAGAATTGTTTACAAAGTGGATTGACGATAATGAAGATGTTAAAATTATTAATTTAAAGTCATAATAATTTTTTTATAATAGTTTAAATATAAATGATAAGTATGGGAATTGAAGATATTTTAATGCATGATGAAAGTCTTTTTTCAAAATATAAATGCTTTTGATCCGGATTATGTGCCTCCGAATTATAATTATAGGGATAGGCAAATGGAAGCTATGGCAATGGCAATAAGACCGGCTATAAGTGGGGGCAGCCATCAAATTCTGTTGTTTTAGGTTCATGTGCAACTGGAAAAACAACAGCTATTAGAAAAGATATTTGAATTAGTTGAAAAAAGCACAGAAAAAGTCACTTGTGTTTATATAAACTGTCAGCTCCATACAACACGTTTTGGAATATTTTCACAAATTTATAAAAAGCTATTTGGCCATATTCCTCCGGAAACAGGAGTTCCATTTTCAAGAATTTATGACCAAATCATGCATAAACTTCAATCAGATAAAAAGCATTAATCGTTGCATTGGATGATGTTAATTATTTATTCCAAAGTAAGGCTGCCAATAAAGTATTTTATGATTTGTTAAGAGCATATGAAGAATATCCTGGTGTTAAAACGGGAATTTTTGCAATATTGTCTGATTTGGAATTCAGGTATGCCTTTGATAAAAATGTAAATACTGTTTTTATACCTCGGGACATTACATTTCAGCCATATAATTATTCAGAAATTGAAGATATCTTAAAAGACAGGGTAAATGCAGGTTTTTTCCCCGGTGTAATGAGTGATGAAATCCTTGAATTGGTAGCTATGCATACTTATGATGTCGGAGACTTAAGAGTAGGCATTAATCTTTTAAGGTCTTGCGGCAATATTGCTGAAGCTGAAGCATCTAGAGAAATTACAGAAGAACATTTCCAAAAAGCAGTTGATTCTTTAGTTTCAGTACAAATCTCAGAAACTTTAAAATCATTAAATGATACTGAAAAGGCATTATTAAAAATAATTTCAGATTCAGATAAGATTTTTACAGCCGGAGAGTTATCTGAACTGTTTAAAGAAAAAAAAAATGTAAGTTATGCTACCTTTAACAGAACTCTTGAAAAATTGGAGTTTTTAAGATTAGTTGACACAAAATTCACAGGAAAAGGGTCAAGAGGAAATTCCAGAGAAATTATTTTACGTTTTAACCCTTGTGATTTTAAATTATGAAATTCATTTCCATCTTTTAAGTTGTGGAAATGTTTCATTTAACATTTTTCGAACTGTTTTTTCATCCATGTCTGTATTTTCGACAGTTTTTGGAACACAAAAATCAATCATTTCTTCCATAGATATATCTGCTGTAAATTCACCATTTTCATAGCAGTAAATACAGTAATCTTCGTTTTTACTGCCATCTTTGTTGCTGCCATATAATTCTTCAGTCATTGGCATTGCACAGGACTGACAGAATTTCATATTTGAATCAAATTCCATATTAATCATCCTTATAACATTAGATTTTTGCATGGGTCAACCTGTTTTAATCTAATGCTTTTTCTGCGCCAAGGGTTTGGTAGCATATAATTAGAAAAAACCAATTATACTAAATTGGGATTTTGCGCAGTTACAACAGAGATTATTGATAAAAAGCAATACTATCATTATAACAAGTATCACCATGCAAGCTTGAATATTATAGTTACTATATTCTATTTCATCTATTATAGAACTTTTCTTTCTTAAATCAGCTTTTATTGTAGTATCTGAATTTTTCAACATTTCTATCACATCGCTAAATTAATATTGTTTGAAAGTGTAATATAAAGAAAGAGAGACACCCCATTTGAAAAGTAATATTTTAGGAAGAAACTATGAAAAATTTGAATTTTTTGATGTAACTGCAGATATAGGATTTTATGCTTATGGAAACAACTTAAATGAGGCTTTTGAAAATGCAGGATTGGCATTATTTAATATAATTTCTAAAACAGAATATATAGAACCCATAACTTCCAAATCATTTGAAATAACTTCAGAAGACAAAGTTTCTTTATTGTATGATTTTTTTAGAGGAACTTTTATTTTTGCATGAAATAGAATTCATGTTATTTTCACAATTTAAAGTCACGATTAATAAAACAGATGGTGGATATTACTTGAATGCAACAATTGAAGGTGAAGGGATTAATTGGGATAAACATTATCGCGGTGATGAAGTTAAAGCTATAACATTTCACAAAATGAATATTATTGAAAAAGATATTGTAAAACTTTCAGCAATTGTGGATTTATGAAAACATATATAATAAATTATATTTAAATAATTAAATATGCAAAGAAGAAAATCAGTTTCAAGAATATTTGAACTAATTGTAGGAGGCTTAGGGGCACTTATAAGTTTAGTTTCTAGTTCATTTATATTATTGATTGGAAGTTTTGGATTTGGAGCAACCTCCTTTTTTAGGACTTATAGCTACTATCGGATCATTTTTAGGTATTTTTGCATCTATTCATGTATTTAAAGATAGTGATGTTGGCGGATTCTTATTTATTGTTTCTGCAATATTGGTTTTATTAGGATCCACTTTCTTTGGTGTTCTTGGAGCAGTATTATTGTTGGTTGCAGGAATGTCTGCATTATTTAGAAAATAAAATTTTTTAAAAATACTTTTTTTAAGTCTTTAATGGATTTTATTTTTCTCAATTTATTAATGAGGTTTATATCCTCATTTAACTTGTTTTTTTCCCAGCTGCAAAAAATAGCAGTGATTTGTATTAATTCATTCTGTTTTTACCAAAAAATTATTTATTATCCTTTTAATAAATATTATAAAATAGTTTGTGATTTTTATGAGTATTAAAGATAAAATTAAAAAAGTTAGAGATAACGTCTATGAGGTTCCGGGAAGTGTTAATAAAAAAAATGAGGGCTTCTGGAAGATTGTATCTTGATGATGAAAGTTTTGAAGCTTTAGAAGATGGAGCTATTGATCAGATTGTAAACATTACCTGTCTTCCAGGTGTTCACAGATATGCAATAGGCTTGCCTGATATTCATTTTGGATATGGATTTCCAATAGGTGGTGTAGCAGCATTCAGTGAAAAAAAACGGAATTGTATCTCCTGGAGGAGTAGGTTTTGATATTAACTGTGGAGTCAGGTTAATAAAACCAATCTTAAACAATCTGACATTGAAGACAAACTTGATGAATTAATTGAAGCATTGTTTAAAAATATTCCGTCTGGTGTAGGAAGCAAAGGAAAAATCAAGCTTAAAGAAAAATGAAATAGATGATGTTTTAAATTTTGGAGCAGAGTGGGCTGTAGAAAATGGCTATGGATGGGAAGAAGATCTTGAAGTTTTAGAAGAAAACGGAAGAATCAAAGAAGCTGACTCAACTAAGGTCAGTGACAAAGCTAAAAGAAGAGGAATACCTCAATTAGGTTCTTTAGGTTCTGGAAATCACTTTTTAGAAATTCAGGTTGTTGATGAAATCTATAATGATGAAGTAGCTGGTGTATATGGTCTTGAAAAAGGAATGGTTGTAATTATGATTCACAGCGGCTCAAGAGGTTGCGGACACCAGGTATGTTCTGATTATTTGAGAGTAATGGATAAAGCTTATAAAAATCACCAAATTGATCTTGCAGACAGACAGTTAGCTTGTGCACCATTCGATTCAAAAGAAGCTCAGGACTATTTGAAAGCTATGTATGCAGCAGCCAATTATGCATGGGCAAACAGACAAATGATGACTCATTGGATAAGGGAAACCTTTGAAGACATTTTAGGAAAATCAGCTAAAGATATGGGAATGGATATTGTTTATGATGTAGCTCACAACATTGCTAAACAGGAAACACACAAATTCAAAGGCAATGACATGAAATTGGTAGTCCATAGAAAAGGAGCTACCCGTGCATTTGGACCTGGAAGTGAAGAGATTCCTGAAAAATACAGGAAAGTTGGTCAGCCGGTGTTAATTCCGGGAACAATGGGAACAGCATCTTATGTATTGCATGGAACACAAACAGCAATGGAAGAAACATTCGGATCCACTGCACATGGTGCCGGAAGGGTTTTATCAAGATCACAGGCTAAAAAAGACTACAAGCCTGAAGAAATCAAAAACAATTTAGCTGCAAATGGTGTTAAAATCAGAGCTACAACTGAAAATGTAATCGCTGAAGAAGCACCGGGTGCATACAAAGATGTGGACAGTGTAGTTAAAATATCTGACAGTACAGGAATAGCTAAACTTGTTGCAAAAGTAAAACCATTAGCTGTTACAAAAAGGATAAGATAAGATGATTGGAATTATTGGCGGCAGTGGAGTTTACATGAAATAACTCAAAAGGCAGATAATGTTGAAAAAAAAGTAGTTAAAACAGATTATGGGGATGTTGAAGTTTCTGTTTTAGATATATTTAATAAAACAGTAGTTTTTATTCCAAGGCATGCTTCAGGACATAGTATTCCTCCACATAAAATCAATTTCAGAGCTAATATTGATGCACTTAAGAATGTGGGAGTTACACAGATAATAGCTACCAATTCTGTCGGATCTATGAATCTGGAAATGCCTACGGGGTCATTTGTAATTCCTGATGACTTTTTAGATTTTACCGAAAACAGAGACAAAACCTACTTTGAAGACCATGTTGTTCATGTAGATGTAACTGAACCTTATTGCAGCCGTTTAAGGGATATAATAGCTGATTGCGGCGAAGTTATTACTGGAGGAACATATGTCTGTACACAGGGGCCTAGATTCGAAACACCTGCTGAAATTAAAATGTTCAAACTTCTTGGAGGAGATCTGGTAGGTATGACTGGAGTTCCTGAAGTAACACTTGCCCGTGAAAGGGCAATCTGTTATAACTCAATTTGCATAGTTTCAAATTATGCATCTGGAATTTCACAGGATAATTTAACTATTGATGAAGTATTTGAAATGGTTAAAGCTAAAGAGGAAGATTTAATGGTTTTAATTTATGAAATTATTAAGCATTTGGATGATGATTTTGACTGTCCATGTCAGCATGCTTTAAACGGTGCTGAAGTTTAAATTCTTTTTTTCCAAAAGATTTATTATTTGATTAACAAAATTTTATTTAGGTTGATGTTATGGCAAAAGTTATATTATTAAATTCTAGTCCACGAGCTAACAGCAACACTCAGGATGTTCTGGAAGTTTGTGCTGAAGAAATTGAGAAAAATGGTGTTGAAGCTGAAATCATATCTTTAAGAGGAAAACAGATACAGTCCTGTATTGCATGTAACGGATGTGCCGGAACTGGAAACTGTGTTTTAAATGACGGCTTGGAGGAAGTCATTGAAAAAATCAGACATGCTGACGGATTTATTCCTGCAGCACCAGTTTACTTTGGAACTGCAAGAGGAGATATAATGGCTGCTCTTCAAAGGATTGGTAAAGTTTCAAGAGGAAATGACAAATTTTTAGACTGGATGGTTGGAGGTCCGATTGCTGTTGCAAGACGCGGTGGGCAAACTTTAACCTTACAGGAAATGACAATGTTTTTTCCCAATTAACAATATGATAATAGCTGGAAGCACTTACTGGAATATGGTATTTGCAGGTCCTGAAGGTACAGCTTTAGATGACAGTGAAGGAATAGACACTATTAAGTTATTTGGGCAAAATGTTGCCAATATAATTAAAAAATTAGTTGATTAAAATGAGAATTGCACTTGCATCTTCTAACGGAGATGCTGTTGATTTGCATTTGGGAAAAGCGGTATCATTAGCAATTTATGATGTAGTTGATGATAAATTTGATTTTGTTGAAACAAGAAAAGTAGCTATTGATAAGAATGCTAAACATCAGGGTGGAGATGTTATTCAAAAATGCAGTGATTGTGATGTTATAATTTCTACTCAGCACGGATTCAAATCTAAAATTAAAGCAGAAGATGCAGGTATTAAACTGGTTAGTGATGAAGGTCCTGTTGAGGAGGTTTTACAAAGATATATTGATCACTATAATTTTATGAATAGCTAATTTTTCTTTTTTTTTTTTAACAAGTTTTATATATGATAATCACAATATTAGTATTATGGAAGAATTATGTACTATTATTTTAGGAGTGCTTATTGCACTAGTGATATTTTCTATTTTAGGATAATATGAAAAATAAAACAAATATTGTGATAGTAATTGGCACATTAGCTATTTATAGTTTAAATCAGTTGGTTTTAAAGAATTTGGGAATTCCGTTTTTCAATAATTATCTAAATGATTTACTAGCTGTGCCTTTATTTTTTGCTTTAATAAACAGCATTTCATTATACAGGTCAAATACCCAAGTAACGTCCTTCAAATACTTGTTTGTAATTACAGTAGGTCTGTCTTTTTTTAGGGGAATATCTGGCTATTTTTTAAGACCTGGCAGTATTTCTGATTGGTGGGATGTTTTATGTTATTTTATCGGAATGTTTGTATACTACTTAATTACAAATGTAATAATTAAGCCTATATAGTTCAGATGGTAGAACGATTGACTCGTAATCAATAGGTCTGGGGTTCGACTCCCCATATGGGCTTTTAAAAAATTAATTGGAGGTTGTTTTAATGGAATCTAAGGATTTGATTATAATAATTTGCGCAATTATTGCTGGGGCATGCATTATAGCATTTGCAATTGCTTTCGTGGATGATTTCCATGATGATGAAGACGATATGTCATATACTAACTGCACTGCTGAAAATTTAACTAATAACACAACTGCAAACAATACAAATGATAACAGTCAGCCAAAACCATCATCTGATTCAGGAGTTTATGTTGTAAGTGAAGTGGTAAAATATAATTATCAGGCAGATGACGGCAGCTATTATCGTGAAGTAACTTATTCTGATGGTGGTTTTAGACAGTATAACACTTCTAATGGAAAATTAATTGGATCCAGCTATGCTTCAGACCAAAAATATTTGCCTAGTATGGAATAAGGAGTTTTAATGCTCCTTATTTTCCGGCCCGTGTTATGAAATCATATTTTTATTTTGTTTTAATGAGTTTTTACTATTTTAAAATGATATTATAATCATTCTTTTTGTTTAAGTTTGTAATAACTGATGTTATAAGTTATATGGAATAAATTATTTAATCCTTTAACAAGCTTTATATATCATGAAGAAAAAAAAAGTAATAGTAACCTTTAAGGGCGGGTTTTAATAATTTAAAACTTTATAATGAATTATTCTTTAAAATAAGTGAGTAGAACTCACAGTAGTCGATTAACGGATTATAAAACTATAATCAATTATAATCTTATTTTATATTCTGTGTTGTGTTTAATTTAACAAATACAGTATTTAGTGGACTATTTTTAAATTTACTATAGCGATAGCTATATTTTTAATGATAATAGAAATTTACGGAAAAACTATAAAAGGTTGATATAATGGCAAAAGCAAAAACAAGACGTAGAGTACGTGATACATGGAAAGAAAAATCCTGGTATACTATTAAAACACCAGTAAACTTTGAAGACAAAGAAATTGGAGAAACTCCAGCAAGAGATCCTGATTACCTTATTGGTAGGGGAGTAGAAGTTACTATGAGGGAATTATCCGGGGACTTTTCCAAACAATACATCAAACTCAGATTTGAAATTGACAATGTAGCAGGAGATGTTGCAAACACCAAATTCACTGGTCACAAAACTACTACTGATTATGTAAGAAGTATGATTAGAAGAGGAACCAGTAGAATCGATGCTTCTTCTATTGTTAAAACTAAAGATGACCGTAAAGTTAAACTTCATGTACTTGCAGTAACTACCAGAAGGGCTAAATCTTCCCAACAAAAATACATGAGACAAGTTATTAATGATTTATTGGCTGAAACTGCAGCAGAAAAATCTTTCGATGAATTAATAAAACTTGTTGTAAACGGTAAATTAGCATCTGAAGTTTATCACAATGCTAAAAAAAATCTACCCTCTAAAAGAGTGGAAATTATCAAAAGTAAAGTATTAAACTAAATACTTTCACTTACTTTTTTTCATTTCAGCATATCACATTGTTATATTTCATTATAAAAAATAAAAATCAGAACTGCACTTTCGGTACAGCTTTTTCATCTTCAGAAATTTCAATAAAGTTCGCAGTTTTAAATCCGAACATCTGTGCAACTAAATTACCTGGAAACTGTTCACAGCTGTTATTGTAGACTAAAACAAAATTATTGAATCTTTCTCTATAAATAGCTATTTTATCTTCGCTTTCCTGTATCTGTCCCTGCAAATTTAAAAAAGTTTGTATTGGCTTTTAGTTCAGGATACCTTTCAGCTATTGCGAATAAATTAACAAGACTTCTGGATAGCTGAGAATTGGATTTCTGTATATCATCAATATTTCTTGCATTCATTAATGAAGCTCTAGCCTGACTTACCTGACTGAATGTCTCTTTTTCGTGTTGGGCATAACCTTTAACAATTTCCACTAAATTCGGAATTAAATCAGTTCTTCTTTTTAACTGAACATCAATTTTACTCCAGGAACTTTTTACCTGGTTTCTTTTAGTCACTAAGTCATTGTAAATTGAAATGGTGTAGCTGATGATTCCTGCAAGGATTATTAATATAATTAAAACATAAACGAAACTTCCAGGGATAATACGTTGCATTTCAATACTTACAAATAAGATAGCCAGTACAATAATTATCTTATATAATGTTCTCATAAGATAAATTATGGTTAATATATTATATTAATTATATGGTTAAAATTAGGTAGATTTTTATATTATTCTTTAGAAATACTATCATGTTGATAATATGGTTGAAAAGTTAATAATGATTAATTGGGGTTATGTTTTAATTCTATTTTTATTAGGGTTCTTAACATACAAAAAAGAAAATCTTTAGATGCTCTTGGATCAGTTGTTATGATTGTTATGGGTATTATCATTATTTTTTCAGCGGGATTTAACTGGTTATTATTAATTTTGATATTCCTTATTTTAAGTTTGGTAGCTACAAAATTCTCAAAATCCTATAAAAAATCTTTAGGAGAATTTGAAGGTAGAAGGACTACTAAAAATGTTATTTCAAATGGTATTGTAGCAGTTATGATGGCAGCATTTGGCGGTTACTATTTATCATTTGTCGGAGGATTTATTGAGCAATAGCTACTGCAACAGCAGATACTTTAGCTAGTGAGATAGGAGTATTGCATCAGCCTAGATTAATTACTACTTTTAAAAAGGTCGAACCGGGAACTGATGGAGCAGTATCTGTTTTAGGAACTGTTGCAGGTATGGTTGGTGCAGCGGTTATTGGTATTTGTGCTTATTTGCTTGGAATTATTCACGATCCTGTTTTAGGTGTTATTTTAGCAGTTATTCCGGGAACATTAGGCTGTTTTATGGACAGTATTCTTGGAGCAGTCTTTGAGAGAAAAGATTTACTTACAAATGAACATGTAAATCTTATAGCTACTATTACCGGAGCTTTGATTGGTATTTTACTTGTTTAATTAATTATTTTAATAAGTTAAAACAGATAGTAAATCATGTCAGTGGCAGAGTTTAATTTTGATATTGGTGTTTCAACACTTATTGCAGTAATTATTGCAGTGTATTATAAACGCAGGTATGGCGATGAGATTTTTAAGGATAAACGTACCTGGGTTAAGATACTTGTACTGTTTTCTGTTGCAAATTTAATTAAAGTTATGATTAAACCTTTAATAGGTTTTTAGACTAATAATTTTATAACTATTGAAAAATATATTTAAAAGTATTATATTAAGGTGACATTATGAAGGGAATAGTTTTAGTTATGGATGGTATGGGGACCGTCCACTTAAAGAATTTGATAATCAAACCCCTCTCCAAGCAGCTAACACTCCAAATATGGATGAAATGGCTAAAAATGGTATAACTGGAATTATGGATTCTATAGCTCCGGGAATTATACCTGGTAGTGATACTGCTCATTTATCTATTTTAGGTTATGACCCATATGAAGTATACACCGGAAGAGGTCCTTTTGAAGCAGCTGGTGTTGGAGTGGATGTTATTCCTGGAGATATTGCATTCAGGTGCAATTTCTCAACAGCTGATGAAAATGGTATAGTTACTGACAGGCGTGCAGGAAGAATCAGATAGGGAACTCATGAAATCGTTGAAGTGTTAAATACAATGGTTCTGGAAGATTATCCTGACATTAAAATTATTTTTAAAGAATCAACTGGCCACAGAGCAGTTTTAGTATTAAGAGGTGAAGGCCTGACAGATAAAATAAGTGATGCGGATCCTAAAGTGGAAGTAAACAAACCTAAAGAGGTTATAGCTTTGGACGATTCTGAAGAAGCTAAAAAACTGCAGATATCTTAAATAAATTAGTAGCTAAATCTTATGAAATGATTAAAGACCACCAGGTTAATTTGGAAAGAATAGAAAACAATGAACCTCCAGCAAATATTATTATTCCTCGTGGTGCAGGAGAAGTTCCGGTTGTAGAAGCTCTAAATGACAAATATGAAGTTAATTCTGCATGTATTGCTGAAACTGGCCTTATTATGGGAATAGGCAGATTTGCAGGTATGGATATTGTTGAGATGGATGAGGTTACTGGTGGAATTGACACCAATTTGGAAAATATCAGAGACACTATCCTTGATCAGGTTAAAAATTCAGACCATGACTTTTTCCTGATAAACATTGACGGAGCAGATGAAGCAGGTCATGACGGACAGGCTATTGAAAAACGTGACTTCATTGAAAAAGTTGACAGAGTTGTTATAAGCGAACTTAAAAAACTTGAAGATGTTTATATTTTCTTAACTGCTGATCATTCAACTCCAATTTCTGTTTTAAACCATTCTGGTGATCCAGTACCTGTTATTATCACAGGCCCTGAAGTAAGAGTAGATGATGTTTGTGAATACTCTGAAGTAGCTGTTGCAAAAGGAGGGCTTTGCAGAATTAGGGGATCTGATGTTATGAATATCATGATGGATTTAATGAACTATGCTCATAAATTTGGAGCTTAAAAGAGTTGATTTAATGGCTGTTAAAAAACTGTTTGGAACTTCAGGAATCCGGGGAAAATAAATTCTGAAGTTACCTGTGAACTTGCATTAAATGTCGGTAAATCTTTAGCTTACTATTTAGGTAATGAAGGAACTGTAGTTTTAGGTTATGATACAAGAACTACTAATATAATGCTTGATCAGGCTATTTGTGCAGGTTTGCTTGAAAGCGGAGTAGATGTAATTAAAATAGGTATGGTTCCGACTCCTTTAGTAGGTTATGCTACTGATAAATTAGGAGCAGATGCTGGAATAATGTTAACTGCATCACATAATCCTTCACAGTACAATGGGATTAAAATATGGAATTCTAACGGAATGGCATATACATCAGTTCAGGAAGCTGAAATTGAAGAAATCTATTCAAACAAATCCTACACTTCAGTAAGCTGGGATAAAGTTGGTAGCTTAAAAGTTAATGAAGAAATTAAAGGAAAATACATTGATGATTTAGTAAGTATGGTAAATATTAAACCAGGATTAAAAGTTGTTATTGATTGTGCTTCAGGTGCTGGAAGCGAAATATCTCCTTTGGTATTTAGAAAAGCAGGATGTGAGGTAACAGCTCTCAATTCTCAGCCTGACGGATTTTTCCCAGGAAGAAATCCAGAACCAAATGCAGAAAACCTGCAAAATTTAATGAAAACTGTAGTAGCTATCGGAGCAGATTTGGGAATTGCTCATGACGGAGATGCAGACAGAATGATTACAATTGATGAAAACGGAAATATTTCACCATTTGACTCTTTACTCGCATTGATGTCTAAAGAATTTGATGGAGATATAGTTACTACTGTAGATGCAGGTTTATGTATGGATGAATCTGTAAAAGGCAATGTTTTAAGAACTAAAGTCGGAGATGTAAATGTAGCTGAAGTTATAATAGAAAAAGATGCTGCATTTGGAGGAGAACCTTCAGGAACATGGCTGCATCCTGATTTCTGCATGTGTCCTGACGGTATTCTTTCAGGTTTGAGAATGGCCGAACTTGTATCAAACAAAGGTAAATTGTCTGAATTGCTCTTAGAGATTCCTTCTTATCCCAATATCCGTGAAAAAAAATAACCTGTTCTAAAGAAGCTAAAACAGCAGTTATGGAAAACATGGAAGATTTATTGAAAGACAGTTTTGATGATATTAAAGAAATTAATTCCATTGATGGTGTTAGATTAACTTTCAATGATGACAGCTGGGTTTTAGTAAGGCCTTCAGGAACTGAAGATTATATCAGAATAACTTTAGAGTCTAAAGACAGCACAAAAGCTCAGGCAATTAAAGAAACCTGTGTTAAAATCATAAAAGAAAATATTTAATTTCTTTTTTTCATGCAGCTATTATACTGCATGTTTTTTTCAACCTTCTTTTTCAATTAAAAAATTAATTAATAAGTATAAACTTAACATATTATAATAGTTTAAAGTAATAACTTATGGGGTAATGAAATTGAAAGCTATAATTTTAAGTGCCGGCGAAGGTTCTAGAATGAGGCCGCTGACCCTTACAAAACCTAAAACAATGTTGCCGGTAGCTGGAAAACCAATTATTCAGTATAATATTGAGTCTTTAAGAGACAATGGTATAACTGATATTTTACTTATTGTACGTTATAAAGAGGAAATGGTTAGAAATTACTTTGGAGACGGAAGTGATTTTGGTGTTAATATTTTCTATAAAACTCAAAAAGACTTTTTAGAACAGCTAATGCTATTTCATATGGTGAAGATTTTATTGACGATAGTATTATAGTTTTAAATGGATATATTATACTTGATGATGAAATTATTCATGAAATAATTAAGAAGTATAATTATTTAACACCTGATACTTTAATGCTTTTAACTGAAGTGGAAGATCCTTCAGCATTTGGTGTTGTTGAAATTGAAAACGGAAATATTAAAAGCATTGTAGAAAAACCAAAACGTGAAGAGGCGCCAAGTAATCTGGTTAATGCTGGAATTTACATATTCAATAAAGATATTTTTGACAAGATTCGTAAAACAGAAATCTCTGAAAGGGGTGAATATGAAATTACTGATTCAGTATCTTTGCAAATTAAAGATAATAAAACAGTTATCGGTCATAAAACTTCTAAAGATTGGATTGATGTTGGCAGACCATGGGAATTAATTGAAGTAAATGAAGATTTAATCGGCAAACTTAAAACAGAAATTAAAGGAACAATTGAAGATGGTGCATTTATTCATGGTGAAGTATTTTTAGATGAGGGAAGTGTTATTAAAGCCGGTGTGTACATTGAAGGAAATGTGTACATTGGTAAAAACTGTGATATAGGTCCTAACTCTTATATTCGTGGAAACACTTACTTTGGTGACAATGTTCATGTTGGAAATGCTGTTGAGATTAAAAACTCAATTATTATGGAAAATACCAATGTCAGTCATTTAAGTTATGTAGGTGACTCTGTTATTGGTTCTAACTGTAATATAGCAGCAGGAACAAATATAGCTAATTTGCGTTTTGATAATGCAACTATTAAAACCAAAATCAAAAATCAAAAAATAGACAGTGGAAGACGTAAGTTAGGAGCTATTATTGGTGATTCTGTAAAACAGGTATTAATTCAAGTTTTTCTCCAGGTGTAAAAGTAGGTCATAACTCTACTATAGGATCTGGTGTTTTATTATATGAGGATTTGCCTTCTGATACAAGAGTATTGGAAAAGCAAACTCACATTGTTCAAAAGAAAAAAAGAAAAAAAATTAACTAAATGGTGATATTATGGAAAATAAAAAAGACTCTGTTGTAATATGTCCTGGTGCACAAGTATCGGTGATGTTGAATTAGGCGAAGATGTATCAATTTGGCATGGTGCTGTTGTTAGAGGTGATGTAGATTCTATTAAAATAGGTAACAACTCCAATGTACAGGATAACTGTGTATTACATTGTACTGAAGATTTCCCAATAACAATTGGAGATAATGTATCTATAGGTCATGGTGCTGTTGTTCATGGCTGTACTTTAGAAGACAATGTATTAATCGGAATGAATGCAACTGTGTTAAATGGTGCACATATAGGTAAAAATTCTATTGTAGGTGCCGGAGCTGTTGTAAGTGAAGGTAAAGAATTCCCTGAAGGCAGCTTAATCTTAGGAGTTCCGGGCAAACTAATAAAAGAAGTTTCTCCTGAACAAATTGAACATATTCAGGAAAACGCAGATAATTACAAAAAACTTTCAAAACAATATAAATAAGGTTAAAAAATGAAACCAAGGGCAATAGTTAGTGAAATGGATTCTTATGTTCCAGGTAAATCTCAGGATGAGATAGCTAGCGAATTTAACTTAAATAAAGATGAAATAATTAAATTAGGATCTAATGAAAATCCATTTGGCCCATCTGCTAAAGCTATTGAAGCTATTGAAAAAGAATGCAAAAATATAAACAGATATCCGGAATCAGTTTTAAATGAGCTTCAACAGGAATTAGCTAATTACTCTGGGGTTAAACAATCTCAGATTATTATTGGCGGTGATGGTGCTGATGAAATCATTGATGTTTTAGCTAAAACATTTATTAATGAAGGGGATGAGTTTATCGTACCTCTGCCTTCATATATGTATTATGAATATTTATTGCAGCAATATGGTGCTCGTCCAGTTTATGCCGAATGGAATATGGATGAAAATAAATTGGATATTGATTCAGTTTTAAATTCTATAACTGACAAAACAAAAATGATTTTCTTATGCACTCCAAATAATCCTACAGGTACTTTAATTGATAAAAGGATATTAAAGACATTGCATCTAAAAATCCTGATGTTTTAATTGTTGTAGATGAAGCTTACTTTGAGTATGCTGAAGTTACTAACAAGGATTTAATCAATGAATTTGACAATATTTTCATTATCAGAACAATGTCTAAAGTAATGGGATTAGCTGGAATGAGAACGGGTTATGGTTTGGCCTGTAGCGAGATTATTGAATATATGCACAGAATCAAACCAGTATTTTCTCTAACAAGATTGTCTTATGTAGCTGCTCTTAATACTTTAAGAGATAAGGACTACATTGAAACATCTATTGAAAAAGGAATTGAAAGTAGGGAATATCTTTATAATGAACTGTCAAAAATTGATTCATTAAATGTTTTCCTTCAAAATCTAATTTTATGCTGATCGGCATAAAAGACACAGGATTTACAGCATCTGAATTTGCAGTGGAGTTTATGAAAAAAGGTGTCATTGTAAGAGACTGTACTTCATTTAAAGGACTGGATGAATATTGGATTAGAATAAGTATCTGTACTTTGGAAGAAGATAAAAATTCATTGAAATTGTAAAAGAGGTATTGTCATAATGTATGTAGGGGAACTGTAATTTCTTCTGTTGAATTTCATGGGAATATGTCTTTTGTCATTTTCATGTCAAAATGCCCTCTTGCTTGCCGTTATTGTCATAATGTTGAACTTTTAGATGATAGCACTCAGCAAAGTTTTGAAGAAATTAAAAAAAGAAATAGATGATGCCAGCGATTTTATTGATGCAGTTGTAATATCTGGAGGGGAACCTCTGGTTCAAAGTGATGCAGTCATTGAAATATTGGATTATGTCCATAAAATAGGCCTTAAAACCAAATTGGATACCAGCGGAATTTATCCGGATAAGCTTGAAGAGATTTTAAAACTAAATATTTTGGATTTCATTTCTTTGGATGTTAAAGCTCCTTTTGAGAAATACAGGAAAATTACAGGATCCAATATAGGTTCTCAGGTTCACAAATCAATGAATCTTATAAACAAATATGGTGTTCATCTGGAAGCCAGAACAACTTATGTCCCAACCCTACATACTAAAAAAAAAGATATCTATAATTTGGTAATGGATATTAAAGCTGAAGTTTACACTATTCAGTAATTTAGAAACAGAAATGTTTTGGATCCTGCATTGGAGGACGTGGAAGTGCCAAATCCTCATGATTTAAGAAAACTTGCAGAATCTGTAAAACCTTATTTTGATGGTGTTGTAAAAGTAAAATCTGCAGAATTCGGTGAAGAAATAATATAAATTTATTTGGGGGAGAAAAATGCCAATCTTATCATTTTCAAGTCAGGACATTGATATAATCACTGGAAAAAAGACAATGACAATACGTAAGCTTTGGAAAACTCCTCTTAAAAAGGCGACAGGCTTTATTGTTACTGGAATTTAGTTTCTAAAGAAAAAAAGAAAATTTTTGAAGCTAAAGTAGCAGATGTGCAAACAATTCCTTTTTCTGATTTGAAAAATAATGATGAATTAGCTAAAAAGAAGGATTTGAAAGTGCTGCTGAAATGGTTAAAGATTTCAAAAAGATGTATGCCGGCAAAATTGAAGATTCTGAAATGTTTCAAATTATTTACTTTGAAAAATTAGATGTAAATGATTGGAAAGGGGATAAAATCGATGAAAAGCCATGATAACACAAAGAGCAGATATTCTTTTTTTGACAGCGGTAAATTTGACAAGTCTACAATGTGTTATGATGCTGCCTTGAGAATTGATCCTGAAGATGTTTATCTGTTAAATAAGCAGGGAGACAACCTGTCAAGGCTAGGACACTTTGATCAGGCAATACTGTGTTATGATAAAGCTTTAAAAATTGAACCTCATAATGAGTATATACTGAACAATAAGGCAATAGCTTTACTTAACTCCGGAAAATTAGACGATGCGCTGAAGGTTAGTGATATTGCACTGGCTATAAATCCGAACAGTTCAATTGTTTTATATTGGAGAGGATTTATTTTAGAAGTTTTAGGTAAGTTCGATGAAGCTTTGGATGTTTATGACCATTTGATTTTAATAGATAGTGAAAATCCGGAAGTATGGAACTCAAGAGGAAATTTATTGTCTGATATGGGTAAATTAGAAGAAGCTATTAAATCTTTTGATAGAGCATTGGAAGTATGTTTTGATGATTCTGAATTGGATGCAGGTTCTATAAATCGTATGGGTAATGCTTATATTGATTTAGGTAAATTAGATGAAGCTCTGGAATGTTTCAACACAGCTATTTCTTTAGAAAAAAAACAATATTGATTTTTTATTAAATAAAGGAGTAGTTTTAATGGAGCTGGGAAAATTTGAAGAAGCTGTAGAAAGCTTTAATAAAGTTTTACTTAAATCTCCAGATAATGAAGATGCATTTTTCCTAAAAGAAGAATGTTTGGAGAATTTGTAGTATGTTTAAGGATAAATTAGAATTGTTTTACAATGAAAGTATTTTAAATAAAAAAATATATTTTCTTTTATTTGATTTTTATAGTGGCTGCATTTTTCTCAATGATGAGTTTAAAAATTATGCTGCTCCTAAATTGGAAATTCTTGTTTTTGCAGTTGTAACTATTTTGGGAATCTTTTTAATTAATTATTATAGTTTAAACAGTAAAAATAATCTGTTTAAAGTAGTTTTTATAGCTATTTTATGTTTTGGATTAATATGTTCCTCTTTGATGCCTCTTTTTGATGCATGTGATGAGGAAGAGCATTTTGAAAGAGCATTTTTAACTTCTCAGGGAGATTTTTTCCCGAATTATCAGAATAACAGTTTTAATTCAATTCAAAGTGTTTTACTTTTAATTGATAACAGGCCTGCAACAGTTTTTGATACAAATGTTGATACGCAGCCTATTAATTACACATCTACTCATTATCACTCTGCATTTCAGCAAAATCCGTTTTTCGGTTATTTGGCACAGGGACTGGGAATTTTACTTGCTGAAATTTTATCTTTAAATCAGATTTGGATGCTGTGGTTAGCCAGAGCTTTCAATGTTTTATTATATGCAGCTCTTGCAGCTTATGCAGTTAAAAAACACCGATTGGAAAACATTTGTTTTTTGTAATGGCAGCTGTTCCATTAGCTATTTATCAAATATCTTCAGTAAGTATTGATGCAACTATTTTTGGTTTGGCTTTAGTAGCTGTTGCCTATCTGTTTTCACTGATTAAAAGTAGTGAAAAAGTAACTCCTAAACAAATTGCTGTTTATGCAGTGCTCTGTCTGCTTTTAGGTTTATGTAAAGTTACTTATTTTGCATTTATATTTTTAGTTCTGCTTATTCCTAGAGATAACTTTGAAAGAAACAAACAGTATCTTTTTTGGCATTTTGGCAGTTGCTGTTTTAGCTGTTGTAGCTTTATTGTGGTCAAAATATTATGCAACTCCTGCAATATTGCATTCCTACAGAATGGATTATATGGCTCAGCACAATATTAATGCTGCTTCTCAGGTACAGTATCTGATTTCCCATCCTTCACAATTTGTAATAGCTATTAATTTTGCTTTAAATAATTTAGGTTATATTTTCAGCTCTTTATTTACGTTTTCATATCCTCATGAAGGACATATGCATAATTCAGATTTCATGTCTCCGATTTATCAGCTGTTTTTAGGAGCTCTGATTTTTTATATCCTTTAAAAGAGAAATTTTCCAGAAATTTCAGAATTGGTGAATTGGCTGTTGCTGTTTTGGTTTATATTGGCACATTTGTAATTCAGCTGCTGACATGGCCTCCTGTAGGAAGTATTTATACTGAAGGTATTCAGGCAAGGTATTTTTTACCTCTGTTTATTTTACTGCCGTTTATATTTAATTTTAATGATAATTTAGGTTTGGACACTGAAAAAATTGATAATTATATTGTAGTTTTAGTTTTAGGCTTTATAGCAGCTACTGTTTTGTGTCTTGTTTGTGGCTGTTATTAGCCGTATTTTTTTTTAATTATTTAACTAACAAGTGTTAGTTTTATATACTATTAAAACAATAGTATAACTAACGACTGTTAGTTTGGGATATTTATGAAAATACAGACAAAAGATAAAATATTTGATGTAGCATTAGATTTATTTTCTAAAAAGGATATGATTCAGTATCTATTAGAACAATAGCTTCAGAAGTAGGAATTAAAGAAAGCTCAATTTATAATCATTATTCAAGTAAAAAGAGATTTTAATGTCAATTTTAAAATATTTTGAAGAATATTTTCAGGGAAATCCTTTAGATGATGAAAATGTCAGAAAATTACTTGAAAAAACCCTGAAGAGTTCTATCATCAGGGATCGGAAATGTTTAAACAGCAGATTTTCGAAGAAAAGATTTTAAAAATCCTGAAGCTCATTTTTGTTCAGATGTATCAGATAGATGAAATTAAAGAATTTTTCCTAAATGAAATACTTGAGGGTCTGTTGCTTTCTGGAGTGATGTTTTTGAAATATTAATCCAAAAAATGTAATAGAAAGTGACTGCAGTCCGAATAAATTGGCGGAAATGTATTTTGGATTTTCCATGTTTAAATTGTGGGAAATATTTCTGAAGCATGAGGAATTTCCAAAAGCAGAAATTGAAATTATGTTTGATGAAGTTGAAGAGTATCATAAATTCCTTCTGGATAGTGTAAGGGCTGATAAAGATGATTAGTCCGGATTCACCATATGAAGTTAATGACATGTATTATGATGATGTAAAAAATTAGCTGATGAATTTCTGGAATTTGCTCACAGCTGCTTTGATGATGATGAAAAAATTCTTGAAGGATTAATTGTAAGTGTTTACTGGAAGTTATGCTGTGATAAATTTTCTTCTTTAGCACAGATAATTGATTATTTGGAATATATTGGGGATTTTAATGATCAGCTCCCTTATTTAAGAAAATGGGAAAATACTGATTTTTCCCCATATCTTATTTTGGGAGATTGGTTTTGTAAAAATGCTTCAAAATACTTGGCACCATATACATTTAATTTAAATTATTATTTGGAAAAGTATAAGGATAAGCCTAAATCAAAACAAGAGAAAATATTTTTCAATAGTTCAAAAGAATTATACTATTTAAACATGCTTTGCTCTGAAATAATGGGGAGAATTTTCAGACCAGATTATGAATCAAGAAAAAGAAAAAGCAATAGTCCTGCCAACATGTATGAAAATAAATCAGAAAAGCTGTCATGCTATTGAAAAAAAAAAACTTGGGGAAGTCTGTCAGGAATGTAATTCGGAATGTGAAATAGCTAAAATAACTGAAGAGTATGACTGTGAAGTATATCTGGTTTCCCATAAATCCTCGGCATTTCAAAATGCAACAGATACTGATAAAAAAGAGCTGGCTATTGTTGGAGTTGCATGTCCTTTAAATTTAATTTCAGGAGGATGGAAAGCAGCAGCACTTGAATGTCTCCGCAATGTGTACTGCTTGATAAAGTAGCATGCAGCAGACATTGGCTTAATAAGGATGTTCCATCATCAATCAATAAAAAAGAGTTAAAAAATATTTTAGAAGTAAATTAATACTTCTTAATCTTTGTATTTTTAATTAAACTTAATCCCCAGTCAGTCATTGCATCTGCTTTTTTCCTGAGAGTCAGATTCAGCAAAACATCTGAAGATTGGTTCAGTACCTGATGGTCTGATAATTACCCATCCGTCATCTTTTAGGATTTTAACACCGTCAGTAGTGTCTAAGTCGAAATCAGTAGTAGTTTTTATTTCATTAGCTATGTTTTCCATAACTTCTTCTTTTAAATCATCACTGCATTCAATTTTTGTTTTTGTTGCATAGTAAACAGGAAGTTCTTCAACTAATTTGGATAATGGCTTTTCTCTTTAGCTATTGTTTCAAGTATTTTAGCTACAGTCATAACTGCATCTCTTCCGTAAACAAAATCAGGGAAGATTAATCCACCATTTTCTTCTCCACCAAATAATCCATCTTCATCTTTTAATTTACGAGCTACAAGCAAATCTCCAACAGCAGTAGCTATTACTTCACCATTGTACTCTTCAGCAATATCATAAATAGCCTGTGAGGTTGCAACAGTTGTAACTATTGTACCGCCGTTATTTTCTTTTTAAGCATCTGTTTTCAACAAGTGAAAATGTTTTATCTCCAAGTACGAAGTTTCCTTTTTCATCAATACAGATGGTTCTGTCTGCATCTCCGTCATGAGCAAGTCCAATATCTGCATTTAACTGTTTTACAACATTAATTAGCTCCTGCAAGTTTTCTTCAATTGGTTCTGGGTCACGACCTGGGAAAAAATCCGTCAGCCTGACAGTTTAGAGTAGTTACATCACAGCCTAATTTCCTAATTAAATAAGGAGCAGTGTATGATCCGGCTCCGGAACCGCAGTCAACAACAACTTTTAAATTGGCTTTTTAATAGCTTCAACATCTACTTTGCTGATTGCTTCATCAATGTATTCGTCAATAATTTTGTCATTGTGGTATAATTGACCAATTTCACTCCAGTGGGCTCTTTTTTTGTTCTTCATCAAAATATAATTTTTCAATTTCCAATTCCATATCATCAGGAATTCCAATACCTAATTCATCTAAAAATTTGATTCCATTATATTTTGGAGGATTATGTGAAGCAGTAATCATAACTCCGCCATCATAATACTTGCGAACACCATATTGGACTCCGGGAGTAGGTAGGATTCCTAAATCTACAACATCACAACCGGAAGATAAAAGTCCAGCTTTTACAGCTTCCATTAACATGGGACTGCTTGTTCTTGTATCTCCACCAACAGCTACAGTTCCCTGAACTACTGATCCGTAACATGCTGCAAGTCTGGATGCAAATTCAGGAGTTAAAACTTCATTAGCTACTCTTCTAACTCCAAAAGTCCCGAATAATCTTTTTTTTATCTGACATTATTAATTGCCTCATAATTTTTTATATTACATTTATTTTTATTTTTAATAAATAAAAAGTTAATGATATCCTGAAAATTCTTTTAAATAAGGTATTTTACTTAAAATTACAGTTACAATCCATGTTATTAAAAATACTCCAATGGTCATCAGTACCAGTCTTATAACTATTCCAAATCCACTTGCTCCTGCTGTAAATATGCTTAAATGATTTCTGATAAATAAAAACAGGGTTATATGACTTAAATACATTCCATAACTGGCTTTACTTATTGATAATGTTAATTTTCCTGTTGTTGTAGCAGTATTTAAGAAAAGACACCTTACAAATAAAAATACTGATGCTCCTAATCCCAAGCGGAAAATTGAGAAATCCAAATATGAATTTAGATATAAATTGGGATTGTTAAATTCATAAACTCCAATTTCAGGCATCTGGTAACTTACAAACAGTGAAATCAGAAACAGTAAAACAGTTCCTGCCATAACTTTTTTAGGGGATTTTATTTTTACATTAGCCAAATAATAACCTACAATAACATAGGACAATCCTCCAATAAAGAATCTTAAATCTAAATATGAAGTGATATTAAAGAATCTGCAGGCAGTATAGAATACTGAAGCCAGAATAAATATTATTATAAAGTATCTGACTTCATTCAACCCCTATTTCTTATAAACTCATTGATAAATGGTATTGCAAGATAAACCCCAACAATCAAATAAAAATACCATCCCAAGTTATTCAGAAATGTATTGGCTATGTCATAGCTTAAATTACTGATTCCTGTGGTGTGCAGTGAGTAAATTCCATAAATAATAATCCAGAATATAAATGGAATGGTGATTCTGGGAAATCTCTTTTTTATAAAATCCTGATACTGTCGGGTAGTTTTTATTTAGTAGAAGAGCTCCGCTAATCATTAAAAAGATAGGAACACCAATATTTCCAATTGTTGATGCAAGTTTTTGCCAGTCAACACCGACAATTGTAGATGTTACCCATAAAGAAGCAACGTGAACTAAAATAATAGCAAATATTCCAATAACTCTTAAATCGTCTAAATATTTAATTCTTTGCTGATTCATAGTTTCACCAGTTATCTATAATTTTAGTTTCAAATAATATTAAAAACTTGTGTCAAACCATTTTTATATCATCTCCACTTGATAAAATAAGCTCAAGCTGGGAATTGTATTGGGTAACTGTTCCGACAACATTAACCTTTTTTACCTTTATAACTTTCAATGTCTATTCCATTGTCTTCCAGCTGGGCTAATTGGCTTTCAAAGATTATTAAAGACATCTGGCCGGTTCCGTCATTGACAGTTAAAAAATAGCTGCTTTTACTTGCTGAGGATTTAACATCACTGACAACACCTTCAATGCTAACTTCCTCATCAATCATCCCTCTGTTTATATCCTGAATTTCTACTTTTTTAACTTCAATTGATGGAGTAAATATGATTAAACCGATTAAACCTATTAATGAAGTTATCAGAGCTATTTTCAGTAATTTATCGTCTGTAATTTCCATGAATTCATCTTGGTTTTTATTTTAAAAATAGCTGATAGGTTTTTATTTTAAAATATTGTTTTGCAAAATCTTTTTTACATCAAAATATAATTTAAATATGTATGTTTGGTAACAGTGATTTAAAAAAAACAGATTTATATGCAATACTTGTTGGGATATTTTGTGCATCGTTGATTGTTTCAAATATAATTGCAAGCAAAACATTTGAATTGTATTGGGTAAGCTTGCCCTGTGCAGTTATAATATTTCCAATAATATATATTGTTAATGATGTACTTGCTGAATGTTATGGTTTTAAAAAAGGCCAGAAGAGCTATTTATTTGGGATTTTTCATGAATTTAATAGCTGTAATCTGTTATAATGTAACTATGTTTTTACCTGCTCCGGCATATTTTACAGGTGATGGCGCTTTCCATACAGTTCTGGGAAGCTTACTTTAAGATTATTGGTAGCTAGTTTTGCAGCTTATCTGATTGGGTCACTGATAAATGCAAAACTGATGGTTTACTTAAAAGGAAAATATGAAAATAAATTGTTTTTCAGATGCATTTCATCTACATTTGCTGGTGAGGGAATGGATGCAATTATATTTATTACAATAGGATTTTTAGGAACAATGCCTCTATTTGCACTTCTAACTATGATTGTGGCACAGGCATTATTCAAAACAGCTTATGAAGTTGTTGTATACCCTGTAACAAGAAAAGTAATACAAAATGTAAAAAGCTTTAGATGATTATTGAGTTTCATACATTGAAATTAACCTTTCAACTGTATCAATATCATCTACTCCTTTGTCTTTTCTGATGTTTTTAACAACAGGGAAACGCAGTGAGTATCCGGTTTCATATTCAGGACTTTCAACGATTTCACTGAATGCCACTTCCAATACGATTTTAGGTTCTACAACAATTTCTCTGCCTTTTGTAGACAGTTCGTATTCTTTCATTTTTTAGTAAGGTATTCTAGTGTAGCATCATCAAGACCTGTAGCCACATAAGCAACTGTTTTTAGATTATTGTCTTCATCACGTAGAGACACTAAATATGATCCGACAAAATCTCCTCTTTTACCGATACCGTAGGTTCCCCCAACAACGACCATATCTAATGTTTCAGGTTCTGCTTTATATTTAAGCATTTTTTTTACCACGAAGTCCGGGAATATAAGGTTCTCCAGCATCTTTAATCATTATTCCTTCATGATGTTGAGCCAGGGATAATTCAAATAGATTTTCCACTTCTTTAACAGTATCTGAGTTCCATAAACCATATTGCTTAAATTGATTTCATCAGGTGTGGTGTTGACAATTTCTTCAAGTTTTTTTTCTTCTTTTAAGCAGAGGTTCATCTATCATTGGAACTATATAATATAATAAATCAAACAGGAAAACTTTTAGAGGAACCTGTTCCATAGCTTCATCGATATTGTGTTTTCTTCTGACCCTATGAAGGATATTCTGAAAGATAAAGGTTTTCCATCTCTTGTAGCTATTACTTCACCTTCTACAATATAGTCCTCATGAGGAAGGTATTCATTAAACAAATCTACAATTTCAGGCAGTGCATGAGTAATGTTTTCAAGTCTTCTTGTGAATATTTTTATTTCATCGACGTGTCTGTGCACCTGAAGACGGATTCCGTCATATTTGGTTTCACAGATAGCAACGCCCATTTCTCTGATGATTTCAGGAATTGGTGGTGCAAGCTGTGCAAGCATAGGTTTTACAGGAGTTCCTGGAGTTAAGTTTAACTCTTTAAGTCCTGCTTCTCCTTTTTTTTTTGCAACAACAGCTATTAAACCTAAATCATTTGTAAGCATCATAGCTCTCTCAACAACTGATTTGTCAATATTGAATGCCTGGGCTATTGCATCTCTTACAACACCTTCTCCAACACCAATTCTAAGTTCTTCAAGAATAGTTCGTGTTAAATATTTTGCTTCACTGGCTGAAGCCTGAGACAGCATTTCTAAAATTATGTCGATTTTACGTTTTGTTGATCTGGCTCCGCTTTTTTCAGAAAGCTTTCTTAAGCTTTTAAATACAAAATCTATTGTTAAAGGCTGGGAAAAAAATGTAGTTTGTGATTTTTAGCATATAAACTAATACATGCAAGTCCAATGTCACCATGATCGCGAACTGCATCTTCAACTTTGTCCGGTGTAACTCCTACAGCTTCACCGACAGCCTGCATAACCAATTTATTTCCGATTCCTATTTCTTTATCACTCCAGGCAGGAAATACACTGCCTAATATTAGTAAACCTACCTGTTCAAGAGTAGTACTGTCTAATTTTAATAAAAAATCAGATATAATCTCTGTTTTTTCCAGTCTTTTAGTTGTATTTTCCAGAGCAGAATATACATCTACCAGTTCTTGATATTTCATTTAAAAAGTCGCCTTTAGCTATTTTTACTGCACAATATTCTCCGCACATTGCACACATTTCTTCATCGTCAAGTTCACATTTGTTTCTGTAACTGCGAGGTTTGGAATGGTCAAATGCAAGTTCAAACTGTTTTTCCCAATCAAATTCTTTACGTGCTTTTCCCATTTCACGTTCTCTTTTCCCATGCAGATTCAAGTCCTTTAGCAACATCAGCAGCTTCAGCAGCTATTTTAGATGCAATTACTCCTTCTTTAACATCTTCAAGAGGAGGTAAGGATAAGTGTTCTGCAGGAGTTACATAACATAAGAAGTTAGCTCCGCTACTTGCAGCTATTGCTCCTCCGATAGCTCCTGTAATATGGTCATAACCAGGTGCTAAATCAGTTACAAGAGGGCCTAAAACATAAAATGGAGCTCCATAGCAGATGGTTTTTGTATTTCCATATTTGCTTTAATCTGATTTAACGGCATATGTCCGGGACCTTCAACCATTACTTGGACATTTGCATCCTGAGCCCTTTTAACAAGACCTCCTAAATTAACAAGCTCTTGGATTTGAGGAATGTCACTGGCATCACTTAAGCATCCAGGTCTTAATCCGTCACCTAATGACAATGTAATGTCGTATTCATAGGACAGCTCAAGAAGATAATCGTAATTTTCATATAACGGGTTTTCCTGCTGATTGTGTTTAATCCATGATGCAAGGAAAGTTCCGCCTCTGCTTACAATTCCCATCATTCTTTTAGCTTTTTCTAATTTTTCAACTAAATCTTTGGTAATTCCGCAGTGAAGGGTCATGAAATCCACACCTTCTTTTGCCTGATTTTCAATAGCTTTAAAAAGGTCATCAGGATCCATGTCAATGATTTCTTTGTTTTTATTAAGTGTAATAACTCCTGCTTCGTAAATAGGCACTGTTCCAATAGTTATGTCTACAGCATCCATAATCTTTTTTCTAAATGTTGTCAAATCAGATCCTGTAGATAAATCCATTAATGCATCTGCACCATATTCCTGAGCTAATTTAGCTTTGTTTATTTCCAATTCAATATCATCAATTTTACTTGAGGAACCGATGTTTGCATTGATTTTAGTTTTAAGACCATCACCAATTCCGCAGGCTTTTGAATGACCGTTGATATTTTTAGGAATTACAACTTTTCCATCAGCAATTAATTTAGCTAGTTTGTTAACATTTATATTTTCATCATGAGCAACAACTTCCATTTCTGGTGTAATATTGCCTTTTTGAGCTTCACTTTTTTTGTGTCAATGTTTTCCCCCATAATTTAATTTATATTAATGGATTAGGTAAGTCGGGATTCTCTTTCTTTAGGTTTTTCTCCTCCAATTTTTTCTAATCTCATTTCTAAGAATTTTTTACCATCTTCGGTTTTTGAATAAATTGGGATTGATTGGCCGACAGTTTTTAGGCTTTCAGCATCTCCGATTTCTCTAATGTATTTGGATGCACAGGCAGTTGCAACATCACATACATCAAAAAGAATTCTGGCTTCTTTTTAGTTCTGTTGCTTGTATGTACTACAAATATGTAAATATTCACATCGGGATGTGCTTTTTTAAGTTCTTGGATTTTAAGACAGTCCTGAGCTAATGTTATTGTTACAGCTATGTTTTTATAACCATGTTCAATAGCTAATTTGATTCCTTCAGTCTGGTCAATTTTAGCAGTTTCAGGTTCTAAAATATTTTTTCTGCCTAGTTGGTCAAACAATTCAGGAATCGGGCTGGTTTAACAAGTCCTGAGACTCTTCCTCCAACACCTTGAACTAATTCACTTTCAGTTACTATTAATGTTCCGCAACCTTCACAAACCATTACTACACAGTCTATTACATTTTCCTTAATTAATGTGGATAAAATTTCAGAAATTCCAAAAGAAAGAAAATCTTTCATTCTAAGCTGTCTATTTGATGTGCACATTCCAAAATCATCGATTCTGAATTGTATGTTGTCCCAAATAGCTTCTTTAGTTATTTTTCCATTCCTCTGTGGTGGTGAAATAAAGGACAGTAATCTAGTTTAGGTTCACTAACATCAATTACTTTACCATCTTTTATGGTTACTTTACTTAGTCCGATTGCTTCAACAATATGTTCACTCATAATTTTTATATTAGTTAATCAATAGGTTAAAATTTACTATTTATTATGATTTTTAAAAAAAGGGGAAGATTTGGGTAAAACTTTTATTGTATTTTTTTCTTTTATAACAACAGATATAGATTAAAATTGGGCTTGAACTATCGACAAAGTGCTGAAGATTGAAAATATCTGCATCTGATGGTAAATGGGTTAAATTGGGTTGTTTATTTCAATAAATAACTCAACTTTAATATAGCTAAAAAGAGATAATATTCTATAAAAAATAAGGAAGAAATTTAATCTTCCTTATCTAAATGTATTGAACCTGGTCTCCAGGATTGTTAGACGGTTTGACTTTTTCAAGAGCTTCTTTGAAGTATTTGTTAGGTACGTTTTCAGCATCAAGGTCATTTCTTAAAGTTAACATTGCTGCTTCACGGCATACTGCTTCAATATCTGCTCCGACATATCCGTCAGTTTGTTTAGCTAATTTTTCAAGACTTACATCATCAGCTAATGGCATACCTTCAGTATGTACTTTGAAGATAGATAATCTGGCTTCTTCATTTGGTAAGTCAACTTTGATATGTCTGTCAAATCTTCCAGGCCTCATTAAACCTGCATCCAATATGTCTGGTCTGTTGGTTGCCGCAATGATTGCAACGTCTTCAAGTTCTTCTAAACCGTCCATTTCAGTTAATAATTGGTTTACTACTCTTTTAGTTACTCCACTGTCACTGTCATTTGCACTACGGGTACTTGCAATTGAATCGATTTCATCGAAGAATATTACAGTAGGTGCAGTTTGTTTTGCTTTTCTAAATACTTCTCTTATTCCTTTTTCAGAATCTCCAACCCATTTGGATAGCAGTTCTGGTCCTTTTACAGATATGAAGTTAGCATCACTTTCATTTGCTACAGCTTTTGCTAGTAATGTTTTTCCTGTACCTGGAACTCCGTAAAGCAGGGTTCCTTTTGGTGGTCTTACACCGAATTTTTCGAATTTTTCAGGATGTTTTAATGGCCATTCAACAGCTTCTTTTAACTCTTGTTTGACATCATCAAGTCCACCTACGTCATCCCATTTAACATCAGGAACTTGTACAAGAACTTCCCTTAATGCAGAAGGTTGAATTTCTTTTTAAAGCTGATTTGAAGTCATCGCTTGTAACAACAATTTTTTTTAAGAACTTCTTCTGGAATCTCTTCATCGTTTTTGATTTCAGGAATGATTCTTCTGACTACTCTCATTGCTGCTTCTTTACATAATGATTCTAAATCTGCTCCTACGAATCCGTGAGTTGTACCGGCTATTTTATGTAAGTCTACATCCTCTGCAAGAGGCATATTCCTGGTATGGATTTCAAGGATTTCTTCCCTTTCTTCAGCATCAGGAACACCAATTTCAATTTCACGGTCGAATCTTCCAGGTCTTCTTAATGCTTGATCAAGAGAATCTGGCCTGTTAGTTGCACCGATAACAACAACTTGGCCTCTGGATTTAAGACCGTCCATTAAGGTTAAAAGTTGAGCTACTGTTCTTCTTTCAGTTTCACCTTGAGTATCTTCTCTTTTTGGAGCAATAGCATCTAATTCATCAATGAATATGATTGATGGGGCGTTTTCTTCTGCTTCTTCAAAGTATTCCCTTAAGTTTTCTTCAGATCCGCCGACATATTTGCTCATAATTTCAGGCCCATTTATTGCAATGAAATGAGCATCACTTTCACTAGCTACAGCTTTAGCCAGTAATGTTTTTCCTGTACCTGGTGGTCCGTGCATCAATACTCCTTTTGGAGGTGCAATTCCTAATTTATCAAAGAGTTCTGGTCTTTTAAGAGGAATTTCAATCATTTCTCTGACTTTTTTAACTTCTTCTTTAAGACCACCGATATCTTCATAGCTTACATCAACTAAATTAGTTACACCTTCGATGTTGGATACATCTACTGGACTTTCATGTAATTCTACTTCTGTATTTGGTCCAACTACAACGATTCCTGCAGGTTTGGTAGATACTACAGCAAATTTAATTTCTTTCATTGGTGAGAAATCCATTAAATCGTTAAATATGCTGTCAAAGCCCATTCCCATACTTGCTGGTCTGGTTCTGATTTGAGATCCTATGATATCTCCTTGAACCATTGCTTTTCCTTGGAATAATCCACGTACATCTCCTTGTACACGAATGTTATTTTCAGTTGGTGCAAGAACAACTTTTTTAGCTTCAATAGCTTGTGCTTTTTTGATAGTTACTTCCCCGCCGATGGTTGCTCCTGAGTTTTTACGAACTAATCCGTCAATTCTTATTACTCCAAGACGAATGTCTGTCTGTGAAAGTAGGGCAATTGCTGCTGTTTTTTCTCACCAGTAATTTCAATAAGGTCTCTTTCATTAATTCCGAGATCATTCATAGTTTTCGGGTCTAATCTTGCGATTCCTTGACCAATATCTCTTTGTGAAAGAGCTTCAGCTACTTTTAAAGTAATTTCATTTTGTGCCATATTATCATCTCCTTTTTTAAATGGCGCATTATATAGCTTTAAAAACTACATGCTTAGGATAAATTCCTTTAAATTCACTAAATAATAAAAATAATATAATAATTTTCTTTTTTGCTTATTTTATGTTTCTTTTCTTAGAAACAATTATATATTGATATGTATTACTATATAAAGCTTTCGGTTCAAGTGTAAAACATAAAATTGATTATTGTATTTGATTTATTTAAAAAAAGAAGTAATTTATTTTCAATAGTTTAATATATTTTTTTTAAAATTTTATTTTTAAAATTAACAAGTATAATATATTATTTTTAAAAAATAAGTAATTTGGAGATGTATTCGAATAATGAATTTGTTTCGTATACATTCAAACGAACTAATTTATCTTATGATTCCACCAAATCCGGTTAGCAATGATTTAACATTTTCAATGCTGTCTTTGTAAAGGCCAGTGACCTCAAAAGTTAAACTGACATCATCTTTTTTTAATTTGAGGACCCTGATAAATATCCGTGATTTTTGCATCAATTATATTGTCTAAATTAGTTATTGTATCTAAAATAACATGTTTATCAACACGTATTGGGAAAACACAGCTTATTGATTCGGTTTTATTATTTAAATTCCTGACTTTCCAGTCATAAAGTTCACTGTCACTTAAAACTTCAATGTTTGCTACAACTAATTTTTTAGTTTTATTTCCATTTTTAAGATAGCTGTATCTTTATCAACTTTTTCCAAAATTCCCACATGGATTTTTCCTGAGTAAATATGTTTTAAGCCAATTTCTTTACCGATTGACTGGTTTAGTAAGCTATGTTCATGATTTAGTGAATTAATGGCTTTATCACTTCTACCTAATGCTCCTCTGATATCTCCCATATTTTTGGTAGCTTTAATGGCTAAATCAACAAATTTTTCTTCATCAGCATTATTTATAACATCTCTAAGTTCGTTAACTGCCTCTGCAAAAGTATTTCTTATTTTCGGACCGTTATTGTTCATTGATTGGATGTAATAGGTTAAATAAGGATTTTGTGCTACAATCCTTGCAATCATATCAATCATAAGATTGTAAATCGGACTTTCAAAGTCTTCAGTTTCTCCAATATCTACTTTCAGCTTTTCCATAGCTGATGCAGTTGAAATAAATGAAAAATGAGTTAAAACTTGAACAATACTCATCATGTAATCATGTTTTTAGCAGTAGTTTCAATTATTCTCATATTTTTACTATCTAAATAACTGTAGATTCTGTCGAACCATTTTCCTTTTTTATCAGGAGTTAAAACAATTACCTGATTATCAATTTCGGTAGTTCTCGGACCAAATATTGGATGTGTTGGAAGATATTCTACATCATCAGGTAATGATTCTTTCATAGTTTGGCTTGGAATTTCTTTAACGGATGTTACATCAACCATTAAGGATTCTTTTCTCATAAACGGAGCCACTTCACGAATAACGTCAGGAGTGAAATGAATAGGGACAGATACAATTACCACATCACACATTTCAGCTAACTGTGTGTTTGATTCAATATATTCAATACCTAATTCATTAGCTATTTTTCTTCCTTTCTTGTGATCTCTTGCACTTATGATCACGTCAAAATCATCTCTTAAAAAGTAAATGAGGGTTTTTCCCAAACCGTCACTTCCACCTATTATTCCAACTTTCATTTTAATCATTAATAATTTAAGTTATCAGATATATAAATAATTAAGATGTGAAAATATGAAAATTGTAAAACAAGATAAAAAAGAAGGAATTGTAACATTAGTTCCAGAAACCCTTGATGATTTATGGCATTTATCTCATATTGTAGAAGTTGGAGACAGCATATCCTCTAAAACTACCCGACGTATTCAGGACAATACCGGAGATAAGTTAAGAAGTGATAGGGGAGTTAAAAAACATTCACTTTAAGAATTGATGTTGAAAATATTACTTTTCATATTTTTACTGGAAAATTAAGATTTACTGGGGTAATTACAAAAGGTCCGGAAGACCTTATTCCTTTAGGTTCACACCATACAGTTGAAGTTAAACTCAACACTCCAATAACCATTAAAAAGAAAGATGGGCGAATTGGGCATTAAAAAGACTTAATCAGGCTATTGAAGCATCTAAAAAATTAGCTGCAATTATTGTTCTTTTAGAAGATGACACAGCTACTTTAGGTTTAATGAGACAATTCGGTATTGAATATTACGGTCCGATTAAAGGTGCAGTTTCAGGAAAACGTATTGTGGATAAAAACCGCTCAAAAGCAATTGCTCAATTTTATGAAAAAGTCATTGAATCAGTTAACAAATTCAATGATATTCAAAATATTGTAGTTGCAGGGCCGGGTTTTGTTAAAAATGATTTTTATGATTATATTAAAAATAAACATAAGGATTTGGCTGCTAAGGCTGTTATTGAAAGCTTACTGGTTCTGGAGGAAGAGTTGGAATTCATGAAGTTCTTAAAAAGGAACAGTTGAGAAATTAACTGTGGAAAATAGGGTAGCTAGTGAAATGGTTGCTATTAACCATCTTCTTGAAGAAATTGGTAAAAATTCATCTAAGGTGGCTTATGGTGAAAAAAGAAACTGTTAAAGCAATAAACCTTGGTGCAGTTAAACAATTATTAATATTGATTCTGCAGTAGCCAATAATGACATGGGAAATTTAATGGACATGGTTGAAAATATGAATGGTGAAGTGATGGTTATCAGTAGCCAGCATGAAGGTGGAGAGCAACTTAAGGGTTTGGGAAGTATGGCAGCTATTTTAATATATGAAATAGCTTAATTTCTTTTTTTAAATAAGATTTATATAATATTAATTATTATAAGTTATAACTAGTAACAATATTAAAAATTGGCTACATTTTTAATTGAAAAACTGTGATTAACATGTTGTATACAGGTATGATTGAAGCATTTATTATTGTATTTATTTTATCAGCTGTAGGTTCGCTGGTTTTAAATATGGTATTTCGCTTTTTTTGGTAAAAAAAGGTTATTTGGGTAACTTATATCCAAATGTACGTGGTGGAATTCCTCGAGCTATAGGTTTAGTTCCATTTATTATACTGTGTTTCTTTTTTCTTACCGAAATATAATACATTAGTTTTAATTATGGGTCTTTTGCATTTTTTGATGATGTTTTAGGAAGAACTCCTTCTCCAATTGGTATTGAATGGGGTCAAATTTCCAGAGGCGTAGGAATGCTTTTTGTTATGATTGCAGGATTCTATTTTGGATTTGGAATATCTTCAATATTCATTGCATTATTGGTACAGCCAATTAACATTTCTGATATGCAGCCGGGATCAACCTGTATGGTTACAGTTATCATGTCTGTGGTAACTATAATCTGTATGCTGATTGCCGGATTTCCACAAGTTTCAGAATTACCGGCTATTTATACTCCATTATTATTGATAATTGTTTGTATAGCATATTCTCCATTGGATTTTGCTGGAAAAATCATGTTGGGTGAAGTTGGAAATCATTCATTTGCAATAGCATTAGGGATCTGTTTCTATTTGATCGGAGGATTCTGGTGGTTAATTGTTTTATCTTTTGTGACTGTATGCCTTACAGCATTTGTTAGAAGAAGTACCCTTAAAATATTTTTCAATCAAAGATTGGGCATTTTAAATCCAACATTTGGAGATTTTTTTTCATGGATGTTTTAACTGGTGGAGGATTGGGAGATTTATTTAGAAGAATTATATTAAAAACAAAACAGTATGATGTAGAAAATCCATTTTAATAAAATTAGGATTTAGAAGACTTCTTTATAATCCTTATGCTCCAACTCATGGCAGTAATGAACAGAACAATGCATATAAAGTAAGACTTGATGGGAGTTAAAATATCATGAAAGCGTTAATTGTAATTACAGGTAGGGGACTTGGCGGCGATTCAGTTATAGCATATAATATAATTGAAGGTCTTGAAGCTAAAGGAGTTCAATGTGAAATTGCATTAGATGAGTCTGCACCAGGTTTGTTATTTAAGAAAAAAGGCAGGACATGGCATAAAATAAAAATTCCCCAAGCTGGAGGTCATGCTGCAACAAAAAAGCTTCTTCTATTAAAGCAGCATTTAAAATGTTAACTGCAACATTTAAAGCAAGGAGTCTTATTAAAAAACTAAATGTTGATTTTGTTGTAGGGGTTATTGGTGGAGGAGCTATTGTAGGTTCTGTTGGTGCTAAATTAGCAGGTAAACCCGGAATATCAATAATATCCACTCCTTTAGATTCTAAAATATGTCCTAAATTTAATCAATGTTATTCATTGCCGGAAATGAAATATTTCTTACCTGAACAACTTCCAAAGAATATAGAACATACTTTATATCCTTTAAGTGAAGGTGTCGGTAATGGAGATTACAAAATCGCTCTTGAAAAATTAAAAGAATCTCCAAAATTCGATGAAAATAAAAAAACAATATTGTTTTCTTCAGGATCTTCAATATTTAAAGGAATAATAAATGGAGCTAATAATTTTGCTAAAATTACTGATGAATACAATATATTATTGGTTGGTTTGCCTTTAAAAAGAAGATTATCTGGATGATTTAAATGATAATGTAATTTATTTAGGTTATATTGACTGGATGAGTCATTTACTTACTTATATTGATTTAGCTGTTTTAACTGATGATGGAGTATTGCTTGAAGAAACAATAGCTTCCAAACTTCCTATTGTAACACTGACAAAAGTAAAATGGGGAAGATATCATAATATGGCAGGTGTATTTAAGGGAGCTATTATAGAATCTGACATTGATAATTTAAATGACAATATATTCAAGGCATTTGATGAGTTTGATGAACTTAAAAAGAATGCTGTTAAGTATGCTAAAGAATCTTTAGAAACTAAATCTAATTTAGCTCAAAAAATAATTGATGTGGTTAAATAAATTTACAACCACATATTTTTTATAATTTTATAATTTGCATCTGTTGAAGGATGTATTTCTAAAAAAGTCTCCATATGCATCTAATGGTGAGTTTATTCTCATTAAATAAGATAAATATGCAACATCACTGACTGAAGACGGTGATATGGAAGTTATTTTTTAATTTTGTTTTGCTTTTTATCAAAAGATATTTTTTGTATAACCTGTATCTCCACTTAATATTTTCCAAAACGCCCCGGGTCCTGCTATTCCTGGGATTCCGATATCAACTTTATTTTCATCAGAACAGTTATTTTTTCATCTTCAACAAAACTTACTTCAGTGTTCAAACTTAAGGTTTGCGGAATCTCATGGTAAACAACTTTATTCGGGTAGTTGGCCATATTCCTTGCAGCTGTTATACCTTCCATTCTAGCTACTGGTGTTAACTGATATCCTCCAGTAACATCACCTGCTGCATATATGTGTTCTACATTAGTTTCCATCATTTCATTAACTTTTATGGTATTGTTCTGATTTAACTCAACAATATCTTTAGCTATTTCTGAATTCGGCACTCTTCCTGTTGCAAAAAAAGGAACTCCTTCCAGTTCTTCATTTTTATTGGTAATTACTTTATTTTTCTCACATTCGACAATTTCGGTGTCTTCTATAAGATTTATTTTGGAAAGCAGATTTTTAAAAAATATAATCTTTGACATCACTGTCAATTTCCTTCAATGCTTCGGATCTGGCTATTATGTTAACTTCACTTCCAAGTGTTGAGTAAATATTAGCTACTTCAACAGCTATGATTCCTCCACCTATAATGTTTAATTTTTCAGGAACCTTATCTATTTTTAGAATATCTCTGTTAGTTAAACCGTATTGGCTGCCTGGAATGTCTGGGATGAAAGGACGTGCACCGGTAGCTATTAATAGGTTATCCCAGTCAAAGGACTCTCCATTTACTTCAATTTGATTGCCGTTAATTTCAGCTTCACCATAAACTATATTGTTTCCAGCACTTTCATTTTCTTCTTCATTTATTTTTCTAAGTGCCTTTTGAGTTTCAGTGATTTTTTCTACTATTTTTTCATATGAAATATCTAGCTGACTTTTAATGAATCCGTAGCTGTTGAACCTGTTGTTGCTTTCAATAAATTTGGTAATGTCTGTTAATGCACATATAACCATACAACCTTCATTTAGACAGGTTCCTGCTATGTGATTTTTTTCAATTAAAGTAACTTCTTTACCTAGTTTTCCGAGTTCTAAAGACCCTAATCTTCCTGCAGGCCCAGAACCGATAACAATATTTTTCATTTATACAACCTCATAGATAATTATATATAGGTTTAATTTATTATAGATAATATATTATATTTTTGAATTAATTTTACAAGAGGGAGAAAATTATGTGTATTGCAGCACCTGCTAAGGTTGTTGAAATCAACAGAGAAAAAGAAAGTTTATTTGCAGATTTCGGAGGAGTAAGACAGGAAGCAAAAATTAATCTCTTGCCAGATGTTGAGATTGGTGATTATGTACTTATTCATGCTGGTTATGCAATAGAAAAACTATCTGAAGAAGCAGCTAAAGAATCTTTAGAAGCTTGGGAAGAACTTTTAGAAGTTCTTGAAGAAGAAGATAGAGAAATGGAAAAAGCTAGAATGGCTGATTTAAATCAATAAATTGATACTCTATTTACTCCTTTTATTTTTAAAAATTCACTTATTAAATCATTATCTATTGGATTTTCTGTAATTACTGTAAGAATTGGATTTTCTTCAAGTTCATTATCTTCAGCATAAGCCTGTCTTATATTTATACCTTTTTTTGAAATTATTTTTGTAATTGCAGCCAGCATCCCTTCGTTTTGCGCTCCAACTTCTATTTCAATAACTCCAAGATTCAAATTTTTAGCTATGTTTTTAAAAGAGTTCCAGCAGGTAAAACATTGTTGAAGATATTAAAAAGATCCTCATCATTTTGAATTATTTCAATTGTTGATTTAATAGCTCGTCTATCAACATCTGCAGCAATAGCTAGTGATTTATCACTTATTTTAAGATTACCACAATATATTTTCCCGTCATTGTTTAGAGATAATCCTAATTCAATCATTTTTTCAGCTACTTTCATACGTGCCGGATATTTTTGAATTTTTCGTTAATCTTTTCCCACATTTTAATCATCATTCCAACTTTTGTACATTGATGTAATTTTTAGTTAGAATTAGTATATAAAATTAGTATTTTAAATTATAGGTAAAAGTTTGTTAGTAAAAATAGTTTTAAAGTAGGCTAGATGGGATTCGAACCCATGACCTCCCGGTTATCAGCCGAGCGCGCTAACCAAGCTGTGCCACTAGCCTATGATAATGTGTCGCTAGGATGTAAGCAACACTTATACTTATGATTGTTACTATATATAACCTTTTCGGTTATTCTAGTTTTTTCACTGATTATTTGTTTAACATTTCATTAATTGAGTCTGCCATAGCATGACCTTCAACTTGAACTTCAACTTTGTTGACGCCATCTACATTTTCAGCTGCAGTTTTTGCATCAGCTGCAATACGGACAATACTCATACAACCAGGGTTTGTTGGTTTGATAATTAATTTTGCTTCATCATCATTGACAATAATGTCTTGTACAATCCCCATTTCTATAATACTTACACCCATATGAGGGTCATTAATTACTGAAACAGCATTTTTAATATCATTTACTAAATCTTCTGACATATCTTTTTCTCCTAATTTTTAGAACTTGTTAATATTATTTGGTTTTGTTATATTTATAAGTAATTATTTGGATTTATGCTTTGTTTAACAATAAAATAAGAAAATTTAAGCAGTTGATTTATATATTTTTGATATGCCTAAATTTTATAATACATTTTCAATTTTAAAAGACTTTCAATTTAAATTTTCAAAAATAAAAGTTTTTAGTTGTTTTTTTACTCTGTGTTTTATTTTGACACCAATACCATTATTGCACTGTTCCATTTCACGGCCGGTTAATATTGCCTTTCCGACACCAACGACTTCATCATCTTTAACAACAACCACTTCATCATTAGGTATGATATTGTGATCGGCTTTTCTGATTCCCGGAGCAAATACTGTATTTGTTTCCAAATCAAAGTCAATGTTGACAACATTGATGTTTAAATCTTTTAATATTTCTCCACCGGCTAAATTAAGTCTGTACAATCCAGTGTCCTGATTTAATAAAGCAATCTGTTTTCCGTTGCTTATTATTTTTCTGTGATATCTTCCTTTTGTCTTAACATCATCCGGAATAAGTTTGTTTCCCTCTTTTCCAAATTGGTAAGTAGCTATTGATTTAAGTTCATTTAAAACTTTATCTCTTCTATTGTTCCTTTTATGTTCTTTAAGTTCCATTCTTAAATTATAAATGGAATCTGGTGAAGTTGGACGTCCATCTTTACAAGTGTAAGTACATTCATCAAGATATTGTCTGCAGACTTCTTCATAGCCTCCATGAACATTAGCTATGACATTTTTGCCTTTTACATATTTTTCAAGTAGCTTTCCAGATTCATCTATTTCATCCTGGGACCATGAACCGGTTACTGCAACATCATATGACTGAATTGGAAAAGTATTTTCTAATTCTCTTGGGCAAATTCAAAAGGTGATGTTATTATAAGCTCCTGAAATGATCTTGTCACTTTTCTAAATTTTTGGTGGGATTTGGAATTGGAGTAAGGTTTTTTCATACTGCAGGGCAATAAAACAACAGTGTCTCCAAGAGGTTTCATTAACTCCATTCTTTGACGCCATCTTACTGCTTCGGGTCTGTATAATGATTCTTCGCTTGAACAAATTACTTTCATATTTAGTCATCCTCAAATGCTTTGATTAATTCATTATCTAATTCAATTAATCGTTTAATATTTTCTTCAGGTTTATCTATTTTTTTCTTTTCCATTTGGCAATATCAAAATCAATGTCCACATCTTTTGTTCCACTAAGCAGATTGTCGGCATGTGCAACTATCTTTTCCTCAATTGTTTGTGGAATGTATGATTTTTAGGAAGACCAAGTTTAACAGATTCCTCTTCAGTGATACCTGCTCCAATATGTCTTTCTACAATATTTTGAACTTCTTCAGGATAACCGTATTGTTTAACTATTTTCGCCCCTTCAACAGCATGACTTATGCCATGGGTTTTGGACCGGCCAATATCATGTAACAATGCTCCTTTTTAATAAGATCTTTATCAGCATTTTTAAAATTAGCTGCAATCACCATAGCTTTTTATAAACTGCTTTGGAATGTTCAATTACATTTTCAGGTGTTTCTTCTTGTTTTAAAATTTTTAATTCCATATTATCTTAAGCATCAACCTTTTTGGTAAAAGATTTGTAATTGCTTTCAACAGTTTTGATATCGTCTTTTATTTGTTTAATTAAGCCAGTATTATCGAAGAATTCTAATTCATCACCACATTCAGGGCAGATGAAATCATATTCTGTTGCAGTTTCAAAATCAAGTCTGATGTGTCCTTGAGGACATACAAAATACATTGTATCTTCTTCTTTTTCTAGTTCATTATTAAGCATTTTTAGACATTCTTCTGAATCCTTTTTAATATGATTAATTACTTCTTGTTCTTCAAATTTCCAGGAGTAAGTAAACCATTGTGTTTCCGGATCTTTACTTCTTTTGTAAGTAGCCAATCCTATATCATAAAGTTTGTAAAGGATTTTTCTAACGATATTTAATTTAATTCCGGTTTTTTCAGCAATTGCTTCATCTGTTTCAACACCCTCAATTAATGCCTGAACAATAGCTAAATTACTTTCATCTTCTACAACACTGGTTAACAAGGTTTTTACTAAGGGATCATCTATCATTTAATTTCTCCTAAAAATGCTTTGATTTTAAAAAAATAATAATGTAATAATCAATGATTTATTTATGTAGTTTCTACTATAAATATTATTTCTTTCTTATAATTACAGCAGGGGTATGAGTTATTGAATCAAGAGCTTCTATAGTTACATTGTTTTCATCAGTTCCTAAAACAGATTTGACACTATGTATTGTTGACATTTCAGTAGCTAATGATTTTTGATAGTCTTCAGCAATATTGGCCATTTTTAAACCTTCTTCAACACTGATATTTTCACTGCAGCCTAATGGTGTTGATCCCATATTCTCACCTAACTGTCCTTTAACATAGCCGATTACACCTTTGTTTGCTTCAATACCGTCAATAGCTATTGGAAGTCCTGTGAAATATTTGCCGTTCTTTTTATATGTTGCATCAGTGTCGATAATCATTACACAAATATCTTTCCCAATTTCTCCTTTCAGTTGTTTAGCTACTTTTTGAGGATTTTCAGGAAGCAGGGATACACAAGTTCCAGGAGCATTACTTAAATCAATTCCAGCTTCTGATGCAGGTTTTTTAGGGCATGTTTTAAACCGTATAATTGTAGAACTACCTCTTTATGAGCATAAGTTTCCTTAGGAAGTCTTCGTAAGTTTTTAATGGTTCTTTTTTTATTCCTAAAAGAGGTCCGAAGACATATCCCCATAAATATTTGCTCCAGACCGTTGTAAGAAATTTGGCTTTAAGTGATGGTTTGTATTTGGATTCATCAACCAGTCTTCCCTGTGAAACTGAAATTGGTGTTTCAGCTATTACTAAATAATCCCCGTCTTCCATAATTTCTTTTTTGCAGGATTTATAATTGAATTTAAATTTTCATTAGGCTTGATATATCCGGTTTCAATAGGTATTACAAAGTAGTCTCCATTGCTTATGTGTTTAATATTTTCCAAATCCTTACTCATAAAATTCCTTCAACTATTCAATATAAATAATATATTGTATTTATTATTATTTAAGGTGATTTCAATGGAAAAATCTATAACATATTTTGAAAAAGAAGGAGAAGATTATACTGATGAATTAATTTCTCTTGTTAAACAAAGATTAGATGAATCTGATGAGATTAGATATATTCTTATTGCTTCAGCATCTGGTGCATCAGCTTTAAAATTAGCAGATGCTATTGAAGGAGATGCACAAATAATCAATGTAAGCCATCATGCAGGATTCAGCGGACCGAATGAACTTGACATAACTGATGAAATGATTGATGAACTTGAAGAAAAAGGTGTTGATACTTTTATCGGATCCCATGCTTTTAGTGGAGTTGGTCGCGGAATCACTAATAAATTAGGGGGTATAAATCCTCCGGATATTATAGCTGATACTCTTCGTATGTTTTCACATGGTGTAAAAGTAGCTTGTGAAATTTCCATTATGGCTGCAGATGCGGGTTTAATTCCTGTTGATGAAGAAATCATAGCTGTTGGTGGACGTGCACATGGTGTTGACACTGCACTTGTTTTAACTCCGGCTAACATGACTAATGTTTTTGATTTAAATATTCATGAAATTATAGCTATGCCTCGTCAATAGCTTCTTTTTTTTTTTTTGAGGGTGGGAAGAAAGTAATTTGATCTTATTTTTCACATACTTTTGTTTTTATTTTTTTGTTTATTTTAGATTCATTTTGTGTATTAATGTTCTTACGTGTTTTTCTGAAAAATTTACTTGATATTCATCTTCTATTATTTGTTTTATTTCTTTTGTGTTTGTTATATTGTTTTTTATTAAGTATTTTTTTAGTTCTTCTAATTGTTCTGAAGATATTTTTGATTGTTTTCCGCCTTTATATCTTGGTTTTAAGCCTTCAATACCTTCTTTGTTCCATCGCTCTTGCCATATGTATCCGACTCGTTTAGTAACACCAATTAGGGCTACTGCTTCATCTACACTTTTTCATTGATATCTGTAATTAATAAATTTTAAGCGTTCTAATACTTTTAATTCTTTTTCTAAATCTTTTATTTTTGTGTAAGTTCTTTTTGAGTTATTTTTCTCTCAATGGGTATTTGTTCTTGGTTTGTCATTAGTTTAATATTTATAGTATGAAGTATAAATATATTAGTATAAAAAGATAGGTTAATATAATGTATTTAAATAACATTATTAATAATTCAATGGATTTAAATGAACTTAAAAAGTTATTAGATTTTGAAGATATAAAAACAAAGCATGAAAAATTTGTATTTTTCATTGATTACTTTGTAAACTGGTTTTTCAACAATCATGATATTGAAAAACGAACCAATAAAATTGGCCGACCAAGATATAGTGAAATTTCACTTTGTAAAGTGCTTATTTTGGCATCAAGCGAAGGCATAACAAGTGGAAGAAAAATAAACACGAAATTATTATTTGATACAAGATATCAAAAGCTAATGAACTATGAAACACCATCTTATCATTTGATAAATGATTTCAAAAGAAAATCACATCAAATCATAAGTGATTTATTTGTTGACTGCGTTAAATTCGCCCAATATTATCAATTCTTAGATTTATCAACTATTGCAATTGATGGAAGTAAAATACGGGCCAATGCATCAAAATCAAAAATATTAAAAATGGAAGACATCTATTTCCTCCAATATATCTTTAAACAAGAAAAAACACAACAATTCACCAATCAAATCGAAAAATCACACACTATTTCAAGAAAAGACAAATTAATAAAAGAAGCACAAAAATATTTAATTGAAACTAAAAAAGAAATAAACAAAAACAACTCAAAACAAAAAAAGAAAGTACGAAAAGGCTGTATAAACTATTTTACAAAAGCAATAAAATCAATAAATCATTATACACATGCAATAATCGAATTAGATGAAATGGAGCAAATTTTAACTAAAAGCAAACAAACAAGCATAAGCACAACAGACAAAGAAGCACTTTGGATGCTAAATAAAAAAGGAGGAACGGACTTCAATTACAACATACAATCAGTAAATGACACAAAAACAGGAATAATAATAGATATAAACTTAATACGAGACCCCATAGATTTAAACTCATTAATACCTGAAATAAACAATGTTCAAAAAAATTTAAACATCACACTCAAAAACACAGTAATACTAGCAGATAATGGATATTACTCAGAATATGCACTTGATTACATGGAAAACCACAATCTAACAGCAATAATACCAAATAGAACACAATCAATGAAAGTAAAACCAAAAAACAAAGAAAATAAACCATTTGGAAAAGTAAACTTCACATACAAAGCAGAAGAAGACACTTATATATGCCCAAATAACAAAATACTCCCATTTCAAAAAAGAATACTTCTCTAATGGCACAACTAAAAAATTATATTACACAACAGAATGCAAATACTGTCACAATCAAACAAAATGTGCAGGATACAACCAATACAAAACAATAACCGAATATGGAACAGAATCAAGAAAAAACATGGCCATTAAATTCGAAGATCCAAAAGAAAAAGAAACCTACAAAAAAAGAAGCACAATAGAAATAGTCTTTGGAAACCTAATAAAAAACCTAGAATACAGACAAACAAACTCATACGGACTACAAAACGTCAAAACAGAACTAACACTACTCATAATAGCAATAAACCTCAAAAAAATATTCAACAAAATAACCGAAAATTAAAAAAACATAATCAATGGATAAAAATAACCCTAAAACAACCATCAAATAAAAATATAACAATTGATATAAACTTATTTTACCAATACAAAAATAACAAAACAATTAACGAAAAATAAAAGAATTTAAGATAGTAAAACAATCAAATACCAAAAAATATTAAAAAACAAATCAACTCAAAAGTTAATTTTTTCCCATCCTCTTTTTTAATGGTGATGGTTTATTGGTTAAATGGAATATAGAAAATAGGTAATTATTATTTTTTATAATAGATTATTAATTGGATGTGATTCGATAGATTCAGTATCAAGTTCTGCAGCAGCTTCTGCAATAAACATATCAGTTTGAGCAATAGCTGGGAAACAGATTGTTGCATTATCAATAGGTCCAAATAAAACAAAGTCTCCTCCAACCATTACTTGAAGAATATTTGCACCAATATCACAAACAGTAAATGCAGTTTTATTTCCGCTTTCGTTTTTGTAATCTCTTAACCAGTCCCAAGCAGATGGGATGTTGTGAATACCTGATCCGACTGGATATCCCCATTTGGATTTTTCTGCAAAAGTAGCACTACCTGCAATACCTGCACCTTGTCCTAATGGAGTTACAGCAGTATCCATCATAAATTTAGTAATACCGCAGTCTTCAGCTACTTCAAGTAAACCTTTTTCGTAAGATCCGTCATCTCCGTCTTCCCACATAGCTAATTTTCCTTGAACAGTACTGTTCATTGGGTTGAATCCTAAGATAATGGATGAGTCAATATCAGTTTCTTTAAGTGCTTCTAATTCAGATTTTTCTGCAGACATATTAATGGAATTGTAAATAGCTCTTTCAGTTAAACCAACTTCATCAGCATATCTTGCACCAGCTACTCTAGCATCTCCGGAAGTGGAGTCTATAAGAAATGGAAGTTCATAGTTGTCTCCAACAAATTCAAGATATTTTACAATAGCTTCTTCAGTTTGTCCGAAAACTTGAGCAATACAAGGGTTTCCAGTTACATCAGACATTTCAATCATGTCAGTGAGAAGTTTGTCTGCTCTGTCTTTATCGAAATCTCCTGTTAATTCATCGTTAACTATGTTGTGTCCGCCGTAGAAAATAGTACCACATAAAACTGTTGGATATTCTCCTGGTTGTCCACCCATTTTTACTCCACCAAAATCAAATACGGTTTGTTCTTTATCAAATTTAAACATTTAAATTACCTTTGTTGTTTTTGTAATCTCGAAGATACATGAATTATCAAATATTATTTAATAAAACTACATTTTTCTTTAATAAAATTATAATAAAATTTTGAACATCATTATAAATTTATAAAAATATCTTAATTTTATTAAATAATATTCATTAAATATTCTTTTTAATTAGCTTATTTTCAATATTTCTTTGAGATTATTTAATAGTATAATGTTTAGACATATATAAAACTATTGTATTTTATTCAATAATTATTTTTATTTTTTAATTAACTGTTTATTTTTATTTAATTTTTTTATTTAATTTTATTTTTAAATAATTTTATTTTTTTTTCAATTTTTTAACTTAAAATAGATTTGTTTTGTCTTTTTTTCAAAAATAGAAGGTATGATGTCACTATTTTCAATAAGTTAATATTTAATCATGATTAATAATAAAAAATCCAATAATTTCTTTCAATGTTTTATTTTAATTTATATTTTTGTTATTTTACTTAATTATACCTTTGTAATTAAATATTTCTTGTATTAGATGGTTATAATTAAGATATTCAAATTTAATAGTATTTGGATTGTTTTAATTTTTTGAACTTTTATTTTTTATACTTAAATTCCTTTTATTCTTTTTTTGTAAATTTATTTTGATTTTAATCTTGTATTTCGGTTATATTTAAAATATTTAGATAATTATACTTCATTTCATAGCTAAATTATATGCCAAATGGATTTATTTTAGTTTTTTCTAATTAAAATTTAAAAAGTAGTGGCATTTAAATATTAGTTGTTACAAAAATAGTTAACATATTTAAAGAGTATGTGGGGTTAACTCGTGAAATTTATAGATGATGCAATCAAAGAATCCGAAGAAAGAATGGAAGAGAAAGCACCTAAAAAAATTTCCTCAGATATTGACAATGATTTAATAAAATTATTTAAACAAAATAAAACTAATATTTTTTTGTTGTTGGTGCTGGGGGAGCAGGTAATAATACTATTTTCTAGATTAAATGAAATAGGTATTGAAGGAGCAACAACAATTACTGTAAACACTGATGCTCAAGATTTATTTTATAGCCAGTCTAGTAAAAAAAATCCTCTTGGGAAAACAAACATGTGGCGGATTAGGTGCTGGTGGAGATCCTTCTGTTGGTGAAGAATGTGCTGAAGAAACAGAAGATGAACTTAGAGATGAACTTGAAGGTGCAGATATGGTATTTGTAACCTGCGGGCTTGGTGGAGGAACCGGTACTGGTTCAGCACCAATTATAGCTAAATTAGCTAAAAAAGCAGGTGCATTAACTGTTGCTGTAGCTACTATGCCTTTCTCAGCTGAAGGTATTAGAAGAAGGGAAAATGCAGAAAACGGTTTGGAAAAACTTAAATCAGCAGCGGATACTGTAATTATTATTCCAAATGACAAATTATTGGAAGTAGCACCAAACCTTCCTTTAAACAAAGCATTCATGGTTTCTGATGAAATTTTTAGGTAGAGCAGTTAAAGGTATTACTGAACTGATTACTAAAAGCGGTCTTGTAAGTCTGGACTTTGCTGATATTAAAAGTATTATGGGCAGTTCCGGTATGGCTATGATTGGTATGGGTGAATCTGATTCTGGCGACAGAGCATTAGAATCTGTCCATGAAGCATTAAGCAGCCCATTATTAGATATCGATATTTCCAATGCTACTGGTGCTTTAATTAACATTGCAGGTAGTTCTGATATGACTTTACATGAATCAGAAAAAATCGTACAGGTTGTTGCTGACAAATTAGATCCTGAAGCTAACATTATTTGGGGAGCTCAAATTGATGAAAGCTTGGAGAATACTATTAGAACAACTATTGTTGTTTCAGGAATTTCTGAGTCTAAAGACAGCAACTCTCTAAATGATGATGATTTTGAAGAGTCTCAGGAAACTACTTCTAATGAAGATCAATTAGATGATTTCATTGATGGAATATTCTAATTCCATTTTCTTTTTTTTTTATTTTCATAGAAAACTTTATTAATAAATAAAATTAAAAATTATCTCATTACTATTATTTTATTATAATTCACTACTATGGGATTAAATTCTGTAGTTTTTTTATTAAAGGGTATTTAATATGAATGTTCAAGAACGTTTTGATAAAACTATTAAAGATTGTAAAAGAGTATTAAAAGTATCAAGAAAACCAGACAAAGAAGAATATTTGGAATTTTCAAAAATTGTAGCAATTGGAATTGCTATTATTGGTGTTGTCGGTTTTGTAATTGTATTAATCGGTGAATTAATAGGATTATAATTATTCATTTTTGCATAATTTAATCTCAAGAAATTATAATAAAATTTAATTTGTAATATTAATTTTATTTCAAAATTTAATTTTTTGAAAACTTTAAATACTATTATCAATATAGATATAGATATTATAAGAATCTAATTATTTCATGATTCGTTTCTTGTTTAATTATGTTTTTATAATAACTTTTAACTTAACTATATGATTTTATTAACTTAAAAATAGGTGATTTTTTCATGGAAGAAGAAGATGCTAATAGTCGCATATATGCTCTTAAAACATCTGCAGGTCAGGAAAGAAATGTTGCTAGACTTTTAGCTCATAAAGCTATCAGTGTTGAAGGCATAGGTATTTCTGCAATTCTTGTCCCAGAATCTTTAAAAGGATATATATTAGTAGAATCTTCAACAAAAATAGATTTAAGGAATCCTGATCTTAAAGTACCTCATTTAAGGGTGTTGTCGAAGGTAAACATGGAATTACTTTTGAAGAAGCTAAAAGATTCTTGAAACCTGAACCTATCATTTCCTCTATTCAAAAAGGAAGTGTTGTTGAACTTATTTCTGGTCCGTTTAAAGGAGAAAGAGCAAAAGTGGTTCGTATTGATGAATCACGTGAAGAAGTAGTTCTAGAGTTAATAGAAGCAGCAGTACCGATTCCGGTTACTGTAAAAGCTGATCAAATTAGAATTATTCAAAAGGAGGCTGACTGATGGCTAAAGATACAGTTGAAATTTTATCGAAGGCGGAAGCGCAACTCCTGGACCTCCATTAGGTCCAGCATTAGGACCTTTCGGTATTAACATGATGCAAGTAGTTGAAGAAATTAATAATAAAAGTGCAGATTTTGCAGGAATGAAAGTGCCTGTTAAAGTTAGCATTGATAGAGATACTAAAGAATTTGAAATTGAAATTGGTACTCCTCCAACTACTTCTCTCATTATGGAAGAACTCGGCATTGAAAAAGCTTCTCATGAGCCAGGTGCAGATATTGTAGCTGATTTACCTATTGACAAAGCTTTAAAAATAGCTAGGATGAAATTTGATTCATTATTAGCTAATGATTACAAAGCAGGTGTCAAAGAGGTAATGGGAACCTGTGTAAGTATGGGACTTTCTGTTGATGGTAAAGACCCAAGAGAAGCACAAAAAGATGTTGATGCTGGAAAATACGATGATGTTTTTAGTTGAATAAACATTGTCTATTCAAATTTAAAATTTAAACTTATAAAACACTGTATATGATGTTATAATTGCGATTATAATTGATATACTGTTTAATTCATGCAATCGAAGAAGAATTTTTTCTTTAATCGATTACTCATGAAACCAAATTTAAAAAATAATCCAATGAACACTTATTTGTTCATGGGGGATAATATGACACAAGAAGTATTAGAAGCGGTGAAGGAGGCAAAAGAACAATCAAAGCCGAGAAACTTCACACAGTCTGTGGATATGATTGTTAATATTCGCGACTTAGATGTCAAAAACCAGAAAATAGGTTTAATGAGGAAGTTACTCTTCCTAACGGCCGTGGCAAAGAAGTTAAAATCGGAGTCATAGCTGATGGGGAACTTATTGTTCAAGCTAAAAATGCTGGTGTCGCTCTTGTGATTAATAAAGCGGATTTAGAAGAGTTAGGAAAAGACAGAAAAGCAGCTAAAAAGCAGCAAACTCTGTTGATTTCTTTATAGCTCAAGCTGATATGATGCCACTTGTTGGTAGATTTTTAGGTCCAATTCTTGGTCCTCGTAATAAAATGCCAAAACCAGTGCCAGCTAGTATCAAATTAGATCCTCTTTTAGAAAGATTACAAAGCACAGTTAAAGTTGGTATCAAACAACAACCTGCTATTCAGATTATTGTTGGAAGCCAAGATATGTCAGATGAAGATTTAGCTGAAAATATTGAAACTGTTCTTACAGTCTTAGACCGCCATTTAGATAAAGGAAGAAATCAAATTAAATCCATGTTTATTAAAACAACTATGGGTCCAATAGTGAGGGTGATCTAATGGCTCATGTTGCTGAATGGAAAAAAGAAGAAGTTAATGAGCTCAAATCTTTAATTGATAAATATGATGTTATCGGAATTGTTGATTTATTAAACATTCCAGCAAAACAGCTTCAAGAAATGAGGAAATCTCTTCATAACAAAGCTGTCATCAGAATGTCAAAAAAAGAATCTTATTGATTTAGCTCTCGAAGATTGTAATGCTAGTAAAAACAACATTGTTGATTTATCAGAGCATATGGAAGGTCAAGTTGCAGTTATCGCAACTGAAATGAATCCTTTCAAATTGTATAAAATATTAGAAGACAGTAAAACTTCAGCTCCTGCTAAACCGGGCGCTATTGCTACTGATGATATTGTTATACCTGAAGGAGACACAGGTTTTGAACCAGGTCCATTCCTCGGTGAATTACAACAAGTTGGAATTCCAGCTAAAATTGATAAAGGTAAAATTGTTGTTTCTAAAGAAACCGTTCTTGTAGAAGCAGGTGAAGAAGTATCTGCTGCTGTTGCAAGAATACTTTATCAAGAATGGATATTAATCCTATGGAAGTTGGGATTGATTTAAGAGCAGTATACGAAGAAGAAGCAATTTATACTTCTGAAGTACTCGCAATCGACGAAGAACAAACTTTAGCAGATGTTCAAAATGCATTTAAAAGTGCATTCAACTTGTCTGTTAATGCAGCTATTCCTACAGAGGAAACTATTTCCACAATCATTACTCTTGCTTACACCAGAGCAATCAATGTTGGTGTTGATGCAGCAATAATGACTTCTGAAACCTCAGAGCCAATAATTGGTCTCGCACAAGCTAAAATGTTAGCTTTAGCATCTGAAGTATCAGGTACTGAAGGTGCTTTAGATGATGAATTAGCTGAAAAACTTTCTAATGTAGCAGTTGCAGCAGCTCCTGCTGTTGAAGAAACTGTTGAGGAAGAAGAGGAAGAAGAAGAGGAAGAAGATGCAGAAGAAGAAGCAGCAGCTGGGTTAGGGGCTCTCTTCGGTTAAAATAATTAATTAAAATTTTTTATTATTATAAACCTTACAAATTAGATTATAAAACTAATGGTGATAACATGGAATATATATATGCGGCAATGATTTTGCACAGTGCAGATAAAGATATTAACGAAGAAAATGTTAAAAGTATTATAGAAGCAGCAGGAATTGACGCTGACGATGCTAGAATTAAAGCATTAATCGCAGCTTTAGAAGATGTTGACATTGATGAAGCAATGGAAACTACTGCTATGGCAGCAGCTCCTGCAGCAGCAGCTCCTGCAGCAGCTGAAGCAGCTGTAGAAGAAGAGGAAGAGGAAGAAGAAGAGGAAGAAGAAGCTGAAGAAGCAGCAGCAGCTGGTTTAGGAGCTTTATTCGGATAGATTTTTTCTATCTTTTTCTTTTCTTTTTTATTAACTATTATTTTTATTAATTAAAACTTATTTTCAACTTAACACTTATTTTAAGCACTTATTAATGTAATTACTTTTTCTAAAAATATATTTATTATATTAAAAACAAATAGTAAATTATAATAAATAGATTTTAAATTGATTGAAATGCTTGAAATATTCGATAAACTTGGTTATAAAAAACAAAAAATGTAAAACTTGTGGACATGAATTTTACGCACAAGTTGACAGGGATACCTGTGGGGATGCTCCATGTGATGAATATGAATTTATTGGAAATCCTGCAACTGATAAACCTTATACTTTATATGAAATTCAACAAGTTTTCAGAGAATTTTTAGAAAAAGAGGGACATACTCCTATTAAGAGATATCCTATTTTAGCTAAAAGATGGAGAGATGATGTATTTTTAGTTGGAGCTTCTATATTCTGTTTCCAGCCATGGGTTACTTCAGGTATGGTTAAACCCCCAGCAAATCCTTTAGAAATTGAACAGCCTTCTGTTCGTTTAAATGATGTTGATAATGTCGGAAGAACCGGCAGACACATTACCTGTTTTACAATGGGATCCCATACTGTAATAAATACTGAAGAAAATTTTATTTACTGGGAAGATGAAACAATAAGACTTTGTCATGAGTTCTTCAAATATATCGGAATCAACACTGAGGAAATCTGCTTTATCAAATCATGGTGGAGCGGCGGAGGTAATGAAGGACCTTGTTATGAAGTTTGTGTCCGTGGTGTAGAATTAGCTACTTTGGTTTTCATCCAATATAAAACTTTAGACAATGGTGAAAAGAAGAAATTCCAATTAAAGTTGTAGATACCGGTTACGGTTTGGAAAGAATCGCCTGGATTTCTCAGGAACTCCTACTGCTTATGATGCATGTTTCGCTCCGGTAGTTGATAAATTAAAAGAGTTGACTGATGTTAAAGTCAATACTGAGATTTTGGCCCGCAATGCTCAGATAGCTGGTATGATGGATATTGAGGATATTGGAGATATTAAAGAGCTTCGTCAACAGGTAGCTAATAGTTTGGGCATTACTTTAGATGAACTTTTAGAATCTGCAGAACCTATGGAAGCAATTTATATTATTGCAGACCATACCCGCTGTCTTGCTTTCATGCTGGCTGACGGCATTATTCCTTCAAATGTAAAAAGAAGGTTATTTGGCCCGTTTAGTTTTAAGAAGAACTGTCCGTTTCATGAAAGAATTAAACATGAAAGAGTCTTTGGCAGAGGTTATGGGAATTCAGCTTGAATTTTTAACTAAATTTTATCCTGAAATTAAAGATTCTGAAAATCATATCATGAACATTATTTCTCTTGAAGAGGAAAGATATAAATCTACTATTAAAAAAGGAACCAGTATTGTTAAAAGATCCATTAAAAGACTTAAAAAAGAAGGCAAAACTGAAATGCCTTTGGATATGCTGATGGATTTATATGATGCTCATGGAATTCCTCCAGAAACAGTTGTTGAAATAGCTGGAGATAATTTCACTGTAAATGTTCCTGATAATTTCTTTACTCTTGTAGCAGGAGCACATGAAAAAAGACACCTCCAATAAAAAGGAATCTTTTGAAATTGATTATCCTGAAACTGATTTACTGTTCTACAAAAGATTTTAATCAGAAAGAATTTGAAGCAGAAGTTTTAGGAGTAGTTGAAAAAGACGGTAAAAACACACTGGTATTTGATAAAACAGTATTTTATCCTGAAGGTGGAGGTCAGCCTTCTGATACAGGTACAATTTCTGTTGACGGTAATGTAATCAATATCAATTATGCTGAAAAAGTCAACGATGTGGTATTGCATCATGTAGATGGAGACATTGATTTAGATAAATTTGTCGGTAAAAAAGTTGAAGGTAAAATTGACTGGAACAGAAGAATAACTTTAGCCCGCCATCACTCAGCAACTCACCTGATTGTAGCAGCTGCCCGTAAAATCTTGGGAGAACATATCTGGCAGGCTGGTGCTCAAAAAGGAGTATCCAGATCACGTATAGATTTATCTCATTATAAACGTATTTCTCAAGAGGAACTTAATGAAATTGAGAAATTAGCTAATGAATATGTAATGGACAACATTGAGTTGGATATTAAATTTTATACAAGAGATGAAGCAGAATCGTTATATGGATTTAAACTTTATCAGGGCGGTATTGTACCGGGCAAGTCAATTCGTGTTGTTAAAATACCGGGGATTGATGTTCAGGCCTGTGCAGGAACTCATGTTTTAAGAACTGGAGATATAGGTCCAATTAAAATCAATAAAACCGAAAGGGTTCAGGACGGTGTTGAAAGGATTGATTTCTAGCAGGTACAGCTGCAGTTGATTCTATTCAAAATGAAAATAAACTGCTTCGTGAAAGTTCCGGAATCTTTAAGGTTGATAATGATCAGCTTCCAAAAACATGTGACAGATTCTTTTTTGGAATGGAAAGCACAGAAAAATGAAATTGACAAGTTAAAGTCTGAAATAGCCAGTTTAAAAATGAATTCATTAGCTGATGATGTTAGTGAAATCAAAGGTCTTAAAGTTGTTAAACAGTTAATTGATGCTGATTTTAAAGAGCTTCAAAAAATTGCAACTGACTTTACAGACAATGACAAGGCTGATGTTGTTTTAATGGGTAACAATGACGGTAAAATCGTTGGTGCAGCTTCCCAGAGGGCTATTGATGCAGGCATTAAAGTAAATGAAATAATTAAAAAAGCTGCAAATGTTCTTGGCGGCGGCGGTGGCGGCCGTCTAACTCTTGCTCAGGGAGCAGGACCTCAATGTGAAAATATGAATGAAGCATTAGATACTGCTATTGACCTTATTTAATTAAATAGGGTCTTTAACAATAATGCTTATAAATGTTAAAATTAAAGATTTATATGAGCTGTTATATTTTTTAGCAACGGCGATATAAATCTGAATTTTTTTAAAATAATTTGATATGTATGTTTGATGTTCATTTAGTACTGTTGTTTATAGGATTTTTACTTTTAGTCTGTGTATTGTTAAGTAAATTCACAGCTAAAATCGGTGTTCCTGCATTATTGATTTTTTTAATTGTAGGTTTAATTTTAGACACTAACCAATTTATATCCTCATCGATAGCGGATTATAACCTGATTCAATCGATAAGTATATTTGCCCTGATTATTATTATGTTTTCGGGAGGTCTGGATACTGAACTTGCCAACATTAAAAGGGTAACCTGGGAAGGAATCTCCTTATCTACCATAGGGGTTTTATTACTGCAATGGTTGTAGGAATACTTGTTCATCTGTTATTCGGTTTGGGATGGCTGGATTCATTTTTAATAGGTTCAATTATATCTTCTACAGATGCAGCGGCAGTGTTTTCAATTTTCAAAACACAAAAGTTACATATTAAAGATAATTTGGACCATATGCTTGAGCTGGAAAGTGCTACAAACGATCCGATGGCGTATATACTTGTAACATCAGTAATTTATTTGATAATGCATCCTGAAACTTCCATACTGCTTTTGGTATTTAATTTCTTTAAATCATTAGCTTTAGGATTAGTAATGGGTGCAATTTTAGGTAAAGGATTTTCAAAATTACTTGCAAGAATTAAATTAAGTGTTGAAGGATTGTATCCTGTATTGCTGTTGTCAGCAGCTATTCTTTCTTTTGCAGCTACTGAAGTTGTTGGGGAAACGGATTCCTGTCAGTATATCTTGCAGCAGTAATAATTGGTAACTGCAAAATCAAATATAAATATACACAATTATCATTTTTCGAAGGTATTGCATGGATTATGCAAATTGTAATGTTTGTATTGCTTGGTGCATTTTCATCAATAAAGGAACTTATACCTGTTCTGATTCCGGCAATATGGATTGCAATGATACTGACATTTGTGGCAAGACCAATTGCAGTATTAATATCTTTAGCTCCATTTGATATAGACAGACCTTCAAAGGCATTTGTTTCATGGGCAGGAATTAAAGGGGCAGTGCCTATTGTATTTGCATTTTATCCGTTGGTACATGGTATTTATAATGCACAGCTGATATTTGATATTGTAATGGTTGTTACTTGTATTTCAAAGCTTGGTACAGGGATCCACTCTTAAATTTATGGCTGGACACCTTAAAGTATTAAAAGAGGAATAATATGAATTATGATGTAGTTATAGCACATTATGGTGAAATTGGTTTAAAAGTTCAAAAGTAAGGGCACGTTTTGAGCGTAAATTAGTTAAAAATATTAAAGCAGCTATTGACTGTGAAGTTGACAGAAACCAGGGAAGAATATATATTTTTCCAAAAACTATGGCGAGTGTTTAGAAAATTTAAATAAGGTATTTGGTGTTGTATCTTACTCTCCGGCTGTTTCAACATATGGAAATTATGAGGATATTGAAAAAACATTAGGTGAATATGTGGACGGTCTTCTTCGTGAAGGATTTATAGGTGAAGATACCAGATTTGCCATAAAATGCAGAAGGGTGGGAAACCATGATTTCACATCTCAGGAAATGGCTGCATTTTGCGGTTCTGTAGTTGTTAAAAAAAGTGGGATGTCCTGTTGATTTAACAAATCCTGAACTTAAAATATATGTTGAAGTAAGGGATGATGAAGCTTTTTATTTACCATGAAAAAATTGACGGTCCGGGAGGCCTTCCACTGGGAACACAGGGAAAGGTTGTTGTTTTGGTGTCCAGCGGTATTGATTCTCCTGTGGCTGCTTATCTTATGATGAAAAGAGGCTGTGAGGTTATAGCACTTCACTGTGACAATGCTCCATTTACAGGTCCTAAAGTTCATGAAAACTTTGATAAAATAATTGATCAGCTTCAAAGCTATGCAAAAGGAGTTCCCATTACAAAAAAAAGTTGTTAAATATGGTGAGTATTTGCAGCAGGCTAAAGACTGTGCTCCTGAGAAAATGACCTGTGTTTTATGCAAGTCCGGAATGTATCAGATAGCTGAGAAATTAGCTCATAAATACGGTGCACTTGCTATTGTAGACGGAAGCAGTGTAGGCCAGGTTGCTTCACAGACACTGTCTAATATATTAGCTACCCGTCATGGTGTTGGCATGCCTATTTTAAGTCCGTTAATAGGTCTGGATAAATTGGAGATTACCAGAATAGCTGAGGACATCGGAACTTTTGAAATTTCTAAATTGGATGATGGGGGATGTCATGCAGTTCCAAGATATCCTGAAACAAAAGCAGATGTTGACAGGGTTGAAGAGGCTTGCAGGGCAATGAATCAAAAAGAAGCTATTGAAAAAAGCCTTTGATTCCATTGATTAATCTTTTTTCTTCTTTTTTTTAAATTCTGATGTAACTTATTTTTTACTTTTCAAAAATATTTGATAATCATTAAATACTTGTTTATTATATAAATATAATTCATATTCAAAATTTATTTAGTTTTGATAAATTTATTTTGAATTTATTGATGTGTGTTGTACCGGTTTTAATCAGGTTCAACTTATTGGGGGTTATAATTGATATTTTGGCGGTGTTTAATAATATAAAGACTTTAAAAATTTAAAATTTTCAAAATAAAATAAAAAAGGAGGATACTCATGGATAAGAAAATTTTAATAATCTTTCTCATAGCTATTGTGGCGTTTTCAATATCTTGTGTAAGTGCAGCAGATAGTAATGAGATAGTTATGAATTCATCTGATGCTGTCAGTATTAGTGAAGATGTTTCTGTCGATGATGGTGCATTTGCTAATCCGGTAACTTCAGAGGATTCTCAGGTAGTTGGTGATCCTTCATCTGAAGGTGTGTGGGTAGCAACTACTGGTGATGATACAAATGATGGTAGTCAAGCTAGTCCTGTAGCTAGTGTCAGCAAAGCTGTAGACTTAGCTCAAAGTGGATCTACTATTCATATTAAAGAAGGAACTTATAATCAGGGAAAAATAGGTCTTAATAAATCTTTATCCTTTATTGGTGAAGGTAAGGTTATATTAAATAGTAATGGTGTAAATGTATTTGAATGTGTTGAAAATGACTGTACTTTAGAATTCACTAATCTTGTTTTCACAGGGGTTTCATCTGTTAGTGGTAGTTCCTGTGGTTTAAGAGTAGGAGGTAATGGAAATCTTAAAGTAATTAATTGTACTTTTAAGGATATTAGTGCTAAATATGGCGCAATGCAGCTATACACAACAGGTGTTGCAGATATTATTAATTCTACAATAAAAGATGTGACCTGTGGAGTAACTAGGGGATCTATTGTTTATAATTCAGGCACTGGTAAATATAATTTTGATAATATATCTATTATTAATCCTAAATTATCTGATTCTGTAACTGGTGCTGCGGTACATTTAAGAACTGTGTTTTATTTAGATAACAAAGATGCAACTGTAACTTTAACTAATTCTCGTATAACTGGAGCTAGTGGACCTATGATGTCTCTTATAGAAAATAAGGGTACTTTAACTATTTCCAATACTGTAATTTCCAATAATGTAATTGGAAAAACAGAAAGTGGAATTAATGGTCAATATTTGTTATATTTGGGCTATTCTAATTTTGTAACTGCATTAAATATGACTAACTGTATAATTGAAAACAATACTTTTGGTAATGCGGATACTAGTGCATTAGCTTATATTTTTAAAAAATTCCATTGTTAATTTAACTTATTCTTCTATTATGAATAATGGATTCAGTAAAAATTTAAATATTGCATCTGGAATTACTCCAACTGTTAATTTAGATTACAACTGGTGGGGAACTAATACTTACACTGGGGACAATGTAAATAAATGGGTAGTTATGAGTACTCCTGAAACTACTATTGATGCTGAAAGTGGTAAAGCTATTGATGTAAGTGTTAACTTTAATCATTACACTGATGCTTCTGGTAGTATTCAAGATTTAGCTCAGTCTATTTCTGGAATCAATGTTGACTTTAGTGCTGTTAGTGGTACTTTAAGTAAAAATAATGTAGCTAGTGTAGATGGTATAGCTACTGTAACATACACTACTACAACTAATGATAAAATCACTGCTAAGTCAGGTAGTCAAAGTTTAACTATTGATGTTGTTGCAAAACAAGCAGCAGCTGATATTTGGGTAGCAACTACTGGTAGTGATGATAATGACGGTAACCAAGCTAGTCCTGTAGCTACTATTACAAAAAGCTATTGAACTTGCTGGTGATGGTTATATTATTCATATTGCTGATGGTAATTATGTAATTGATAAAACTTTAAGCATTTCTAAAAGTTTAACTTTAGAAGGTAATGCTAACACTGTAATTAATGGTAATGCTTTAAGAATTATGGAAGTAACTGCTGATGCAACTGTTGTTTTAACTAATTTGTCTTTCACAAATGGTAAAGCTGCTCTTGCAGGTGCTATTTCAAATGAAGGTAAGTTAACCATTTCTAATTCTAACTTTTATTCAAATAAGGCTACTGGTAATTCTGGAACTATAATTACTAATACAAATAAATTAAATATTAATAATTCTAAATTTTATCAAAATTCTGCAGCTCGTGGTGTTGTATTCAATCAAAATGATGCAGTATTAGTTATTGATAATTCTGAGTTTTATAATAATGATATGACTTCATTTTCTAATTCTTATGGTATAGTTTATACAACTTCAGCAAATGCAACTATCTCCAATACTGTATTTAGAAATAATGTTGTTAAATATGGTGGAGCTATTTATGCAACTAAATCATCTGATGCAACTATAGGTATTGTTAATATAATTAATTCTACATTTGAAAGTAATAGTGCAAATACTGGTCAGGGAGGAGCATTATTTGTTTCTGGTGGAGAATGTATTGTAAAAAGAATCTATGTTTATTAATAACAAAGCTAATCCTGGAAAATACACTGGTGGTCAGGGGAGGAGCAATATACACTTCATTAAACGGTAATGTCAGTGTTACAGATTCTGTTTTCAAAAACAATCAGGCTAAATTAGGTGCTGTATTATACTTAAACGGTGGCAGTAATTCAATCATTTCATATTCAGTTTTATTAAATAACACTGCTGAAGGAGACTATGCAATATCTAATGCTGAATCTGCGTCTGGTGTGGCTACAGTTAATTACAACTGGTGGGGAACTAATTCTCCTAAAAATTTAGTGCCTTCAACAGTAACATTAAACAATTGGGTAATCATGAGTGCAGATCCAACTACTGTAACAGATGCTGAAATAGGTGATGTAAAAACAATATCTGTTAATTTCAACAAATATTCAAGTTTTGGTGCTATAAAAGACTTGTCAAAACATCTTCCAGTTATTGATGTAGAATTTAGTGCTGTTAATGGTACTTTAACAAGTAACCTTGTTTCTACTGTTGATGGTGTAGCTAGTGTTACTTACACTGTAAACGGCAATGATCAAATTTACTGCTAAATCAGGTAGTCAAACTTTAACTATTGATGTTGTTGCAAAACTTCCAGTAACTGATGTTTGGGTATCTGCTAGTGGTAGTGATGCAAATGACGGTAGTCAGGATAGTCCTGTAGCTACTATTGCAAAAAGCAATTGAGTTAGTTGCTGAAGGTCACACAATACATGTAGGTGAAGGTACTTATATTGCTAATTCTTTAACAATAGCTAAATCATTTGCAATGATCGGTTCAGGGAAAGTTATCATTGATGGTAATGCTTCTAAAATCATGACTATAAATGAGAATACAATTGTTAACTTCACCAATGTTGCATTTACCAATGCATTAAATAATTACGGTGGAGTTATGCAAAATCTTAAAGGAACTGTAAACTTAAATAATGTAAGCATTTACAAAAACACTCAAAAATCAGGAAGTACTCCTACTGTAAGTTCAATATACAATACTGGTGTAATGACTATTGCTAATTCAAATATTTATGAAAATGACGGTTACGGATTAATATTTAATTCAGGTAATCTTGATATTATCAATACAACTATTTCTAGTAATAATGTTGCTAAAGGAACTACTTATGCATTTTTATATATTGATGATGGTGCTGTAAATGTAATTAACTCTACACTATCTGATAATACTGCTAGATTAGCTGGTATTTGGCTTAATAAAGGAACTTTAAATGTTAATAATGCAACATTTGAAAATAATGTAGTTACTGTAGGAAATGGTGGAGCAATTCACATTGAATATGATTCAAGTACTGCAACCATTAAAGATTCCAAATTCATTGGAAACAAAGCTAATAAAGATGGTGGAGCTATTTATAATAAAGGTAAATTAAATATTGAAACTTCCATTTTTGATGCTAATGCTGCTTCCAATGGAAATACTGGTTATCATGGTGATGATATTTACAATTCAGGTATCTTAACTCTACATTACTCTGCATTACTTGGAAAAGGAACTAATAAATTAATTTACAACGAAGGCCGTGAACCAAGTGCTAATGCCCAATACAACTGGTGGGGAACTAACAGCAATCCTTCAACTTTAGTTGGTGCTGGTTTAGATTATGATGATGAACCATGCGATGATGTTGATGTTTCTAACTGGGTTGTTATGAGTGTTGATCCTGCAAGTATTGAAAATGCCAATGTTGGTGATAAAAAACCTTAACAGTTAACTTCAATCATTATAATGCAAATGGTGTAATTAAAGAATTAACTAAAGCTATTTCATCTGTTGCTGTTAGTTTTGAAGCTGTTAATGGTACTTTTAGCAGGTAATATAATTTCTACTGTTGATGGTGTAGCTAGTGTTACTTACACTGTAAACGGCAATGATCAGATTACTGTTACCTCTGGTAGTCAAAGTGTTAATATTGATGTTACTGTAAAACAGCTTGTAACTGATGTTTGGGTATCAGCTAGTGGTAGTGATGCAAATGACGGTAGTCAGGCTAATCCTGTAGCTACTATTGCAAAAGCTGTTGAACTTGTTAAACCGGGTTATACTATTCATGTGATGGATGGTACTTACACTGTTTCTGATTTAGCTATTAATTTCAATGTAGCTATTATTGGTGAAAATGAAGTTACCTTTACAGGGGACACTAAAACTATGTTCACTGTAGCTAATGGAATTGCTTTTAATTTAACTAATTTAAATATTACTGGAATTAATCGTGGAACCAGCAATTATGGTGTAATCTATAACAAAGGCGGTTCTGTTTACTTAAATAAAATCAATGCTTATTCAAATACTGCAAATCAAGGTGCTGTTGTTTATTCTGATAAAGGTTCAGTAAATATTGTTGATTCTGAATTTAGAGCAAACAGTGGTACTGTAGGTGTTATCTATGCTAATGCTGCTAATGTAGTCATGAATAATTCTAAAATTTATAATTCTACTTTCAGCGGTAATGGTGTTATTTATGGTTCAGGCAGTTCCGTAATCGATTTATCTAATGTAGATATTTCCAATAATAAAATGACTGGTAATGCTTTAATTGGTCTTGCAGGTACTGAATTAACTATAAGTGACTCTTATGTTCATAATAATACTTTAAGTTCTGGTGCAATATTCTATGGTGCATCTTCTGATAATGTCCTTAATATACGTTATTCTATATTTGGTGATAATACTGTCAATAAAGGATTTGCTTATTGCTTATTGGGTACATTTAAAGCAGATATTTCTGATTCTATTATAATTAGTAATGAAGGTACAACATTTGATGCATTGATAGGAACTATTTCAGGTACTATTGATAACAACTGGTGGGGAACTAACTCTCCGAAAACCGGTAAATTAACTCCATCCAAATGGGTTGTTTTAACTGCTACTTCTAATTTCACTGAAAGCCTTAAAGCAGGTGAAGTCATTGGTATAACTGCTGGATTAAACACTCTTCGTGATGCTGCAGGCAATAATTATACTCTTGGCGATACTGACATCTTTGATGGATGGAATGTTGAAATTAATGGTGAAAAGCTACTGTTAAAGATGGAAAAGCAACTGTGTTATATACTTTAACTTCTGGAGAAAATGTTATTCCGATTAAAGCAGATAGTGAAACTCTTACTTTAACTTATAATGTTGGATCTTCAACTACCAATATAGTAACTAATAACACATTCTTTAACTTCTTTGATAATGCAGGTACCTTATTGGAGAGTATTACTTATGATACTTTAATCTTCAAAGGCGAATTCTCAGATCTTGGGGTAAATGTTGTTTATGTTCCAAGAGCTATTGTTATTAATGGTGATAATGCAGTATTAAGAAATATTGCAATAATGTGTGAACAAGGAACTGTTTTAAATAACTTAACTTTAAATGCTACCAATTATGTTGCCGATACTGATGGTGCTCTTATATATGCTATCGGTAGTGATGTCACAGTAAATAATATTACTATTGATTATAATGCTACTGACGGATCTAAGAATGCAATTGCAGTTTATGCTAGTGGTGCAGATAACTTTAAATTAGTAAACAGTACAATTACTTTCACTGGAAACAATGTTGACGGTAAAGTATTTGCTCAAGGTATAAAAATAGCAAAAAGTAATAATGCTGTTGTTGATTCAAACATAATTACTACTTCCTGTCCGTTAGTGGATGTTGATTACAACCATTGGGGAAGTATTGACACTGATTTGGTATTTGCAATTGGTGTGGAAAAATCAGAAAATGTTAAAATTATTAATAATGTAGTGGATAATTCTGCTTGGACTAAAGGAAATGGTGCTAATTTCCCTACTTTCGATGCATTTATTGCTCATACTGCTAATAATTTGTTGATTAAAAACAATACTATTTCCCATACTGATTTAATAACTCCAAAAGGAACTTCAAGTTATATTTATGCACTTGATTTTTATGAATCCAATAATGTAACTGTAGAAGATAATCGTGTATTGCTTAATACTACTGGTGGTAAAGAAGGTGCAGGTGCTGCTTATGCTGTACAGGTTACAGGTCCTTATAATAATTTTGTAGTTAAAGGAAATAATTTAACCACAGTATCTAACGGTCCTAATTTAGCTGTGTACTCACAAAATTATTATGGTACTACTGAGATTACTGTTGAGAACAATTGGATTAATGTAACTGGTTTTGCTGGACCTGCTGACTTTGCATTAGTTTCAGGTATGGAATTCCAGGATACTGTAGCTAAAGCATATAATAACACTATCTATGTTCAAAATGTAAATGAATATAATGATAATAATAATATTGCAGGTATTACTTATGTCCAATCAACCAGCGGAAGCCACAAATTTGATATTCAGAATAATACCATTTATTCTGAAGGAAAATATGCAGTATTAATTAAATCTGCTAAAGATTCCCAAATAATTGGCAATACATTATATGCACATGAATTAAAAGGTGATGATGCAGCAATATTCAAATCTGGAACTAATAATATTATTAAAGATAATAAACCAATGACTTTTGTTTCTGATATTATAATTGATGTAAATAATGCATGGGTTGGTAGAGAAGCAGTCATTGGTGTAACTCTTAACTTTACTGCTACTGGTAGTGTAAACATCACTGTAGGTGGTAAAACTTACACTGTTAGCTTAACTGATGGTAAAGCTACTTTAAAAGTATCTGATTTAGTTGCAGGAGTTAATACCGTTGTTGTAAATTATTATGGTGATGATAACTTTAAACCTTGAACTAACTCTACAACATTCAAAGTATTTGACGGTGTTGTAACTAATGAAACATTCTTTGATTACTTTATTAACGGTACTTTAGCAGATTATGTTCCTGAAGGTGCAACTTTAGACTTCAGAGGTAAATTCTATAGTCATGATGATGTCAAATTTGATTTGGCTATTAATAAACCAATTAATATGATTTCAACTACTGGTGATGCATTTATTGATTTAAACACTACTGCAGGTAGTTTACTTGGAGAAAATCCAGGTTCATGCTTTACAATCAATAATGGAGGTTCCGGATCCAATGTGTCTGACATTATATTCCATAACACTCAGGTTTGGATTTATGATGCTCATAATGTAGTTTTAAATAATATTAGTGTAATTGTTGAAAATAAAAGAGTTGCTTCTGGTGTTGGAACTACTGCTATACGTCACGGATCTACTAATGTAACTATTAAGAACAGCTACATTTACACCAGCAATAATGGTGGGTCAAGCAGTATTGTTTTAACTCATGTTCAAAATTGTACTGTTGAAAATAACACTATTGTCGGTGAAGGTAATGTCGGTAATTTACTTTACTTGAATACCTTTAATGATGCAGGCTGTGATTTAAGTAATGATTACAATAAAATCATCAATAATAAAATAACAGGCCCAAGTCCTGCTGCGGGAATTTGTTATGGTATTGGAATTAACGGTAATAATAATTTAATTGCCGGAAATGTAATTAATTATGCTGGTAACGGTATTGTTCCTGCATGGGGTGCTACTCTAACAACAACACTTACTGTGACAATGTTTTAATTGGAGGAGCTAGTATGAGTGTTGCAGCTAGTTCTATTGCTTACAACAACACTGTTTCAGGTACTTTAACTATCGGATCAGGTTCAGTTGCTTACAACAACACTGCAAAAGCTATATCTGTCAGTTCTAATTCTGTTGTATCTAACAGCAGTGCAACTGCAGCTTTAACAGTTCAGGCAGGAGCTAAAGTAGCTAATGTAACTGCTGCTTCTTTATCTGTAAACGGTAAAAATGCAGTTATTGAAAATGTGTCCATTAGCGGTGTTGGAACTATTAAATCCAGTGCAACTAACACTACATTAATTAACTCCACATTTGGAGGTATGCTTACTGTTCAAAGTAATGATAACAGAATAAAATACAATAACATTGTACTTGCTACTGGTAATACAACTATTCTTGTAACTGGTGGAAATAATGTAATTACTGATAATTATTTAGTTGCTGGAGATAAAATAGGTGATAATGCAGTTAATTCTACTGTCGATACAAACATTATAAAAGACAATCTTCCAAACGGACTTATCAATGTTACAATTACTGCAAAAGATGTATTTGAAGGCAGTGATGTAATAATTGATGTAGTTGTCGGAACTGTTTCTGATTTAACTGGAAAATTCACCCTTAAAATCAATAATAATGAATATGATCTTGTTTTCTCAGATTCAAAAGCTAGTGTAGTTATTTCCAATTTAACTGCAGGTAAATATGATATAACTGTAACTTATAGTAATTCATCATACGCTTTAAGTAATGCTACTTCCAGTGTTAATGTTTATGGAAATGTTGTAATTAATGAAACATTCTTTGTCTACTTTGATGAAGACGGATTATTAAGAAAAGAAGTTCCTTTCGATGAATTAGTATTTAAAGGTGAATTCTCAAATCTTGTAAATCTTATTTCAATTGAAAAACCTCTTAAAATAACCAGTGATAATGCAGTATTAAGAAACATAGCATTTGCTGTGCTTTCAGATAATGTAGTATTAAACGGATTAACTTTAGTCTCTAATGTTTCATGTGATGATAACGGTGGAACTCTCATATTGGTAGCTGGAAATAATGTGAATATTACTGATATGAACATTAGCTATATTATTAAAGAAAGTGTCGATGCTGTTGCAATTAATGCAAATGGTGTTTCAAACTTAAATGTTGTTAACAGCAATATTTTCTTTGAAGCATGTCCTAAAGATGATACATTAACTGCATGTGCTATTAATATGGAAGGCGTTTCCAATTCATTTATTGATGGAAATAATATTACTGCAGTCTTACCTTATTTATTTGCATCTAATTATGATTATACATACTTTATGATGGGTGTAAATACTGTAAATCCAATTAGAATGAGGGAATGTACTAATGTGACATTTTCCAAAAACAATGTAAACACTACTGCAAATGATGGAAGTGCTAGCTTCCCTACTTTACAATGTATGTTTATTGTTGGATCTAAAGACTGTGTAATTGATGGTAATAATTTCTCAATGATTGATACAGTTATTCCTGCAGGTACAAGCAATTACCTCTATGGAATTAACATTGGATACAATAAAAACTTAATGATTTCCAATAATGACTTTAAAATGTCTACTGCTGGAGGTAAAGATGCTGCAGGTACTGCATATGCAATACAAGGTGTAGAATGTGAAGTATCTATGATTGGAAACAATATTACAAGTGTAAGTAACGGTCCAAACTTAGGTATTTACTTTGCAAGTATGACTGGTGGAACATCTGAACTTTACATTGCCAATAACTTAATTAATGTTACTGGTTTAGCTTCTGCTAGTGGTAGCTGGGCTTTAGTATCTGGTATTGAAGTACAAAACGGTAATGCAAAAATATACAACAACACAATTTACACTTATAATGTAGGAGCTTACAATTCTGGAAATTATATGTATGGTATCAGTTATGCTCAATACATGTACGGTGACCGTTCATTTGATGTACGTAACAACACAGTATATGTTGATGGTCATTATGCAGTGTCATTCTTAAATGCAAATAATTGTAATGTAACTGATAACTTTTTAATCACTCGTGATTTAGCAGGAGATGCAGCTGTTGAAATTAAAGCAGGTAAAAATAATGTAGTTGAAAACAACTATCCTAGAAGTTCTGATTTAATATTCAACATTACTTCTGAAGAACCTGGAAAAATTTTAATCAATGTAACTATTGATAAAAAAGCTACTGGAAATATGACTATTAAAGTAAATGGTGAAGAATACACTGTAACTATTGTGGATGGTTCTGCTAGTTTGACTTTGGATAATTTAGATAATGGAACTTATTTCATTGAAACTGCATATGGTGGAAATACTTTTATTACTGAAAGTTCTAACAGTACTTTTCTTTAACTTAGGTTTAATTGAATCTTCAATTGTTCTTAATGTAAGTGATATTAAAGTAGGTCAGGATGCAATTATCACTGCAAATATTACGGATGGTGCAACCGGAACTGTAACATTCTTTGTAAATGGTAACTCTTACCTTGTATTTATTGAAAATGGTACAGCTACTTTAAAAGTTAGTGATTTAACACCTGGTGATTACTCTGTATTTGCCCAATACAATGGTGATAAACAATATACTATATCAAGTAATTCTACAGTATTTAATGTAGCTAAATTGTCTTCAAAAGTAGCAATTAATGTAAATAATATTAAAGTAGGTCAAGATGCAACTATCAGATTAACTCTTCCAAATGTTAATTCTGGAGTTGTAAGTGTAATTGTTAATGGAAAAACATACAATGTAAACATAGTCAATACTAAAGGTACATTAACAGTATCTAATTTAGCAAACGGAACATACACAGTGATTGCTAAATTTGAAGGTAATGATATGTATGCAGCAAGTGAAGCTAATACAACATTTACCGTGTCTAAAATTGCTTCAACTACAACTGTAAGTGTTAGTGATATTAATGCAACACAAGATGCAGTTATTAACATAGCTGTTCCGGGTATTGCTTCTGGTGTAGTTAGTGTTACTGTTGGTGATGCAATTTATAGTGTTGCTGTTGTTGACGGTAAAGGATCTTTAACTGTTTCTGGTTTAGCTGCTTGTTCTTATGATGTTGTTGCTAAGTTTGCTGAAACTGATATGTATTTAGCTAGTGAGGCTAATGCTACATTTAAAGTATCTAAATTAGCTTCCACTACTGCTGTTAGTGTGGATGACATTAAAGTTGGTGAAAATGCAGTTATTGGTATTGCTGTTCCTAATGTTGATTTAGGAGTAGTTACTGTTACTGTTGGTGGTAAATCTTACACTGTTGCTGTTGTTGATGGTAAAGGATCTTTAACTGTTTCTGGTTTAGCTAGTGGTTCTTATGATGTTGTTGCTAAGTTTGCTGAAACTGATATGTATTTAGCTAGTATGGCTAATGCTACATTTAGTGTATCTAAATTAGCTTCCACTACTGCTGTTAGTGTGGATGACATTAAAGTTGGTGAAAATGCAGTTATTGGTATTGCTGTTCCTGAAATAACTTCTGGTGTAGCTACTGTTACTGTCGGTAATGCAATTTATAATGTTGCTATTGTTGACGGTAAAGGTACTTTAACTGTTTCTGGTTTAGCTGCTGGTTCTTATGATGTTGTTGCTAAGTTTGCTGAAACTGATATGTATTTAGCTAGCCAAGCTAATGCTACATTTGCTGTTTCCAAATTAGTTATTTCATCTATGGATGTTGATGTTAAAGACATTAAAGTTGGTGATGATGCTGTTATTGGTATTGCTGTTCCTAATGTTGATTTAGGAGTAGTTAGTGTTACTGTTGGTGATGCAATTTATAGTGTTGCTGTTGTTGATGGTAAAGGATCTTTAACTGTTTCTGGTTTAGCTAGTGGTTCTTATGATGTTGTTGCTAAGTTTGCTGAAACTGATGTGTATTTAGCTAGTATGGCTAATGCTACATTTAGTGTATCTAAATTAGCTTCTGCAGTTGATGTTAGTGTGGATGACATTAAAGTTGGTGAAAATGCAGTTATTAACATAGCTGTTCCGGGTATTGCTTCTGGTGTAGTTAGTGTTACTGTTGGTGATGCAATTTATAGTGTTGCTGTTGTTGATGGTAAAGGTATTTTAACTGTTTCTGGTTTAGCTAGTGGTTCTTATGATGTTGTTGCTAAGTTTGCTGAAACTGATATGTATTTAGCTAGCCAAGCTAATGCTACATTTAGTGTATCTAAATTAGCTTCTGCAACTGTTGTCACTGTTAGTGATATTAATGCTGGTGATGATGCTGTTATTGGTATTGCTGTTCCTAATGTTGATTTAGGAGTAGTTACTGTTACTGTTGGTGGTAAATCTTACACTGTTGCTGTTGTTGATGGTAAAGGATATTTAACTGTTTCTGGTTTAGCTAGTGGTTCTTATGATGTTGTTGCTAAGTTTGCTGAAACTGATATGTATTTAGCTAGTATGGCTAATGCTACATTTAGTGTATCTAAATTAGCTTCCACTACTGCTGTTAGTGTGGATGACATTAAAGTTGGTGAAAATGCAGTTATTGGTATTGCTGTTCCTGAAATAACTTCTGGTGTAGCTACTGTTACTGTCGGTAATGCAATTTATAATGTTGCTATTGTTGACGGTAAAGGTACTTTAACTGTTTATAATTTAGCTGCTGGTTCTTATGATGTTGTTGCTAAATTTAATGGCAATGATAAATACTTAGCTAGCCAAGCTAATGCAACATTTGCTGTTTCCAAATTAGTTATTTCATCTATGGATGTTGATGTTAAAGACATTAAAGTAGGTGATGATGCTGTAATTAGTGTTGCATTGCCTGAAGATGCTACTGGAAATGTAACTGTAAACGTTAATGGTAAAAATTACACTGCTATAGTTAAATATGGTGTAGCTAGTGTAACTGTCCCTAATTTAGCTAATGGAACTTACAGTGTAAGTGTATTCTACAATGGTGATGATACATACATGCCTATGGAGAATTCTACTAAATTTACTGTTTCTAAAGTGTCTGATTATAATATGACTGTTGATATTGCAGATATTATTAAAGGTGAAAATGCTACAATTACTGTTACTGTTCCTAAAGACGGAATCGGTAGTGTAGTTGTAACAATAAACGGTACAGATTACAAAGGAACAGTCACTAACGGCACTGCTAAAGTTATTATTCCTGGTTTAGATGAAGGAACCTACAAAGTAGTAACCTTCTACACAGGAGATGCTAAATACGACTCCATGATAGTTAACGGAACAATAACAGTTAATAAAAACACTAAAACCACCTTAACAATGGACGATGTTGTAAAATACTTCAAAGGTGCTCAAAATCTCACAGCTAAACTTGTTGACGCATTTGGAAACCCAATAACTAACGCAACTGTTTACTTCACAGTAAACGGCAAAGTTTATGCTAAAACAACTGATAAAAACGGCACAGCTTCCATGGGTATCGGATTAGTTCCTAACGAATACAAAGTAAATGCTGGATTTAACGGAACCAAAGATTATGATAAAGCAACAGCTAATGCAACAGTAACAGTTAAAAACACTGTATTAGGAAATGACACTACATTATACTTCTGTAACGGAACAAAATATGTAGCTAAATTCTTAGACAGTAACGGAAAAGCATTAGCAAACACAACTGTAAAATTCAACATTAATGGTGTGTTCTACACTCGCGTAACTGATGAAAACGGTACAGCTAGTTTAGGCATCAGATTAGATCCAAAATCATATGTTATAACAGCTTACAACCCGGCAACCGGTGAAGAAAGAGCTAACAACATAACTGTTTTACCAAGATTAACTGCACAAGATCTCTCCATGAAGTATCTTGACGGCAGCACATTTAATGCTACTCTTGTTGATGGTCAAGGTAAAGCTTTAGCTGGTGCAAACATAACCTTTAATGTAAACGGTGTTTTCTATCATAAAACAACCAATGCTAATGGTGTAGCTAGCTTAAACATCAGATTAATGGCTGGTGAATATATCATAACATCAACGTATGATAACTGCTGGGCATCAAATAAAATAACAATTTCAGCTTAAGAAGTTAAAATCTAACTTCTTAACTTTTTTTTTTTTTTAACTCGTTTTGAAACATAATTATTAAATAGTATACAATCTAAAAATATGAATGTATATTAAATAATTTTTTCAGCTAGTTGCTTAACTTTTTATTTTCTACTAAACTTTAGAATATACAATTTTGAGGTGTTTAAATGAAAACAACTGTTAGTGTAATTAAAGCTGATATTGGAAGTGTGTCTGGACATTGTGTTGCACACCCAGATTTAATGGATATTTGTGATGAAGTTTTAGCAGAAGCTTTGGATACAGGTATTTTAACTGATTATTATATCTCCCGTTGTGGAGACGACATTGACTTAATTATGACTCATAGAAATGGGGAAGAAAACGAAGAAGTTCACAAAACTGCTTACAATGCTTTTATGAAAGCTACTGAAAGAGCACGTGAATTAAAATTATATGGTGCAGGTCAGGATTTATTGTCTGATACTTTTCTGGAAATATTAAAGGTATGGGTCCAGGTGTTGCTGAAATGGAATTTAAAGAAAGGCCAAGTGACCCTGTTTTAGTATACTGCTGTGACAAAACCGAACCTGGTGCATTTAACTTACCTATTTTTAAAATGTTTGCAGATCCATTTAATACTGCAGGTCTTGTTATTGACCCAAGTTTACACGACGGATTCAAATTTGAAGTATTTGATGTAATTGAACACAGAAAAGTTATCTTAAACTGTCCTGAAGAAATGTACGATTTACTTGCATTAATTGGTTCCACTGGAAGATACGTAATTAAAAGAGTATGGAAGAAAAATGGAGAAATCGCAGCAGCTATCAGTACTGAAAGATTAAACTTAATGGCTGGTGAATATGTTGGTAAAGATGACCCTGCAGCTATTGTAAGAGCACAATCAGGTTTCCCAGCTAATGGTGAATGTGTAGAACCATTTGCATTCCCTCACATGGTAAGTGGATGGATGAGAGGTTCCCACAACGGTCCTATGATGCCTGTATCTGAACAAGATGCAAACCCAATTAGATTTGACGGACCACCTAGAGTAATTGGTTTAGGTTTCCAAGTATCAGATGCTAAATTAATCGGTCCTGTTGACTTATTTGATGACCCTGCATTTGATCCTACTAGGGAAGAATCTGCAAGAATTGCTACCTACATCAGAAGACACGGTCCATTTGAACCTCACAGATTACCTGCTGAAGAAATGGAATATACTTCATTACCTGGTGTAATGGCAAAACTCGAAGACAGATTCGAAGATATGGAATAAATTTAAGAGATTTTAATTAATCTCTGCTTTTTTTACTTTTTTTTTTTATAGCTATTGTATTTTGCATTATGTATTGTATTTTGCATTACATATTGTTGGGCATTGTATTTTGCATTATGTATTGTATTTTGCATTACATATTGTTGGATATTGTATTTTCATACTCTTGAAGTTAAATGTGTATTTCCATTTAGAACTATATGAACTTATATTCAATTAGCTACTTTAAAAATACAACCATAATATGCTTTTCAAAATAATTGTTAATTCTGTTTATTTAAATCAGTTTTGGAGAAATACTTTTAAATTAAACCATGAATCATCCGAAGAGCATCTAATAATCCGTGACTATATTCAATACATCCAAATGCTGTACGCATATCTTTTTTCTTTTCAAGATAATATTTTGAATCGTTCATATAATCAACAGCTCGGTCATAAACTTCTTTTCCTTTCCTTCAAAGTTTATGTCTTCAACCTGTTTCAGATTGCGTTCTAATTTCTTGATGTCAATACTTATTTTTCTGCACTTTCCAAATCATTCATTTAAGCTGCCTCCATACGTGATATATTCTTTGTCCTACTGTAATGTAAGATAATATTACTAAAATCATTATTGTGTATGTAAAGTAAATTGGGCTTGTTAAATATCCGATAATCGCTCCAATCATTAGTATTATCATACGAACTGCTCTTTCAGCTATTCCAACTTTACATTCAACTCCCTGAGACTCTGCTCTAGCTCTAACATAACTGACTGTAATAGCTGAATGTATAGCTAAGGCACCAATAAACCAATCGCAATAACCTCCGAAGATTATTCCAATGTAAATTATTGCATCTGCAAATCTGTCCATTGTTGAATCAAGAAATGCTCCAAATTTAGAGGTTCTGTTGTGATATCTGGCTACTGCACCATCTACAACATCTAAAAATCCACTTAGTAAAATAGCCAATGTTCCAATAATCAGTAAATGATTGGCAAATCCGTAAGCAGCAATTATTGCAATAAATGGGGAAATTACTGTTACGACATTCGGATTTATATTTAAATGTTTAGCTAGTGGATTTAATATTTTTGTTAAAAAGGACGTAGACTTTCAAGCATAATTTATATATAAAGATTTTACTCATATATAATTGTTCATAAAATATTAAGGTAATCTAATGAAAATATTAAAAACTAATCAGAATGAAGTAGATAAAAAGGTTATTGATGAAGCTGTAAAAGTTTTAGCTGACGGTGGGGTTATTTTATATCCTACAGATACTGTTTACGGTTTGGGAGCTAATATTTTCAATAGAAAAGCGGTTAAAAAAGTTTATAATATTAAAAAAGAAGCTATTTAAAACCAGTTTCTCTTTTAGTTTCTTCTAAAGATGCAATTCCTTTAGTTTCTAAGGCTTCTCTGAATCAGCTTAATTTTATAGATAAATACTTGCCTGGACCTTATACATTTATTTTAAAAAAGTCAAAAATTGTTCCAAGACATTTAACCAGCGGGTCTGTTAATGTTGGCGTTCGTGTTCCTAAAAGTGAGATTGCATGTAGCTTAGCTAAAATTTTTCCGATAACGACTACCAGCGCTAATCTGTCAAATAAAGATACATTAGACACTCCTGAAGAAATATTAAAACAATTGGGCTGTGAGGTTGATTTGATTATTGATGTTGGTCCTTTAAAATCTGGAAATCCATCAACAATTATTGATTTGACTGGTGAGGAACCTGTTTTTGTTAAAAGGTAAGCTTAAAAATATATACTTTGTATAACCAAATAATATATTATGAAAGTCTTAGCTAATTTTGAGGATAATCATAAAATCCCAACTAATTCTGCCATTGATAATTTATTAAATGGTGGTGTGGAAAAAGGAACTATTACTCAAATATTCGGACCACCAGGATCTGGTAAAAAGTAATATTGCTTTAGTATTGGCAGTTAATGTAGCTAAACAGGGTAAAAAAGTTGTTTATGTTGATACTGAAGGTGGTATTTCAATTAACAGGATTAAACAAATAGCTGGGGAAGATTTTTCCAAAATAGTTAATAATATTATTGTTTTTGAACCGACTTCATTTTTAGAGCAAAATGAAAATCTTAAAACTATTGAGCTTTGGATTAGAAAACATCATGATGATGTTGATTTATGTGTTTTGGATTCTGCTGTTGCTCTTTATCGTGTTGATGATATGAAATCTTCAAGGCTTAATAAGGAATTAGGTAAACAGATGGGTATTTTAGCTAAAATAGCTCGTAATTATGATGTTGCAGTTGTATTGACTAATCAAATTTACAGCTCTTTTGATGATGATAACAAGGATGCTGTTAAAGCAGTTGGTGGAACTATTTTACAGTACTGGAGCAAAACCATAATTCAACTGGAGCGAAATGAAGAGTTCAATAAAAGAATAGCTACTTTAAAAAGACATAGAAGTATTGGTGAAGGTAAACAGGTTACTTTTAAAATAGTGGAAAGAGGAATTATTTAAACATTAATTTTATAAATAACTTAAAATAAATAATTACTTTGGAATTTTATTGTTATGTGATTTTTATGAAAAATAATTTAAGCAGTCATGGGGAAGACAGTATAAAACATCCTAAAAAGAAATTTGAAAAGGTTGTAAGAGTTCCCCCTGAAGGATATGATTCTTCAAATGATTTTTTTGAAGATGTATTCATGGATAAAGATATGATTTGGATGGGTCAAAACACAAATCATTTGCATGGTGATATTATAGCTGATGCTATGGCTAGTTGCGCTAAAGCTAAAGAATACTGTAAATATCCTCCTCCAGAAGGATTTTCAGAGCTTAAGCAATTAATTTTAGATGATTTAGGTTTTGAAAATTCAGATATTTTATTAACTGCCGGAGCTACTGAATCATTATACCTTTGTATGCAGGCATTATTGGGACCGCAGGATAATGTAGTCATGTCTGATCCGGGTTATTTAATTATCGGAAACTTTGCAAACAGATTTGCAGGTGAAGTAAGGTATGTGCCTGTTTATAATGAGGAATGCGGTTATAAATTAACTCCTGAACTTCTTCGTGAAAATATGGATGAAAACACCAAAATGGTAGTTTTAATCGATCCGTTAAATCCGTTAGGTTCAGGTTATACTGAAGAAGAAATAAAAGAGTTTGCTGAAATAGCTATTGAAAATGATATTTATCTTTTAGATGATGTAACCTACAAGGATTTTGCAAGAAATCATTATCTGGCTGCAAATTATGCTCCTGAACAAACATTGACTATTTACAGCTTTTCAAAAATATTTGGAATGGCTGGTGTTAGGATTGGAGCAGTTGTTTCAACTTCAGATATCATTGATGTTTTAAAAAATGCTGTTGTCAATGATTTGGGAGTTAATATAATTGCTCAGTATGGCGCAATTGCCGGTTTAAAATCCAAAAGCGAATGGGAAGATAAAATAAAATCAATCACTTTCAATAATCAAAAATTAATTAAGGAAGTTGTTGATGAGATTGATGGTGTATTTTTACCGGTTTATCCGTCTGAAGCTAATATGATGGCAATTGATTTATCTGGTGCAGGTATAAGTCCAAAAGACATGTCAAATTACTTACTTAAAAGAAAAAATATTCACAAGGGAAGGAGAATACACCAGTAATTTATTTGGTGATAATTATTTACGTATAAGTTATTCCATTCCTGAGGAGCAAGTAAAAGTATTCTGTGAAGAATTCCCTAAAGCTGTTGAAGCATTAAGGAAATAATTATGTGTTTCGAAATTACGGATGAAGATTTTAGATTTAAATATCATCATCCGCTACCTGATTTTTATAAAGTTTCAAATCCTGCAAATCCCAAAACCCAAATTGATAATTCTATTTTAAAAGATTTGGAAAACTTAGCTATTGAAAATAATTGTGCAGGCATTAGCTATTCTAAATTAAGTGATGAATTTAGGGAAGAATGGAATATTGATTTTGACAATGTTATTATTTTTAAATATCTGATGTCTCCTGAAATTTTGGAAATGGAACCCTCAAAACTAAAATGTAAACTTACAGATGATGAATTTCAGGAAATCGGCCGTAAGATGTATGGGTTTGCTGATTTTTTAAGGAAAAAAAGGATTTGCTGCAGAGTTGCTTAATCCGTTAGATGATGAAATCAGTTTAAGGGCAATAGCTATGCAGTCAAATGATGCGGTTATTACAAGAAGCAATATGTGTCTTTTTAAAGAGGGTTTAAATATCGGATTTTTTATGATTCACACATCAATTGAAAATTTGCCTTTCAAAAAAGAAAATGACATGTGCTGGGTTGGAGAATTTTGTAAAACCTGCGGAAAATGTATCAGAAAATGCCCTGAAAATGCATTTGATGAAAATGAGCTGGTACTGAAAAAAGTTTGCACTGCTCATAGGGAAGGATGCAGTCAGTGTATGCTGGTTTGTCCATTTTATAAAAAAGGTTATATTAAAATAAAGCAAAAAATATGATAAAAGAGTAGCTAAAAAGAGGTTGATTATTATGAGTGATAAAATAGCATTAGTGTCATGTAGTGGATTAAGTCCCCTTGGTTTGGTAGTAAGAGCTGCTACGGTGGAATTAGCTCTGGATAATGAAAATATTGTTGCAGCATGCATAACTGAATATTCTGCACAACCAAATCAATGCAGTCCTATTCTGGAAGGTGCAAAAGTAGTATCAATAACAGGATGTACGGATGATTGTGTTTCAACTATTCTAAAAGAAAAAGACATTGATATAATGAGGAATATTGATGCTGAGTCAGTTGTCAAAGAAAATGATTTGAATCCTAATGATTCAGTCAGGTTAGATGATGATGGTGAAAAAGCCGTTAAGGCTTTAAAAGATTATATTTTAAAAGAATTGGAGAATATTTAATCTGATAAGTAGTAATATTCTCCTTTTTTCTTTTTGTTCACGATCAAGATAGCTGTCTAATTTATTGACTCTTGGTCTTTTTGTTTCTTTATCTCTTCTGAATGTAATATTCAGATTTCCTAAAAATTCGTTCATGGAACTTCTTAAATCTGTTGGTTTGGATGCATGTCCTTCTAAACCCGGAGTACCGTTAAATACCATTGCCCTGTCTGATATATAATCGATAAATACAATATCGTGGTCTACAATAAGTGATGCTGCATTTCTGCTTTCTACCATCTTTCTAATGACTCTTGCAGCTATCAGTCTTTGTTCTACATCTAAAAATGCAGTAGGTTCATCGAAAAGATAAATTTCAGCATCTTTTGAAAGTGTTGCAGCTATTGCAAGTCTTTGAAGTTCTCCTCCACTTAACTTTTTAACTTCCTTTTCAAGCATATCTTCTAATTTAAAAGGATCCATAATCTCACTTTTAAAGATATTGCTTCCGAAACTTGGTGCATTCATGTATAAAAAGTCGCTGACAGTTCCTTCAAAATCAGAAACTATATATTGTGGTTTGTATGCTATTGTAACTTCTGTATCTACTTCTCCACTTGTTGGTTCTTCCACTCCAGCCAGCATTTTGGCAAATGTGGTTTTTCCGATACCGTTTGAACCGAATGCAGTTACAATTTCGTCATGGAAAATTTCTCCAGCATCTGCAGTTAACTTAAACCCTCCATAATCCTTACTTAAATCGGAATAGCTGGATAATGACTCCCCTTCATCTTCGGGAGTTGGTGGTCTGATTGTAAATTCAATAGGGTTTTTTCTTATTCTTACATTTTCTTCAGCTAAAAAATCCATTTATGTATGCATTAATTCCAATTCTAACACCTTTTCTACCTGATACAACACCATATCCTCCAGGTTCACCAAATAAAACATGTATATTGTCAGATAATGCATCTAAAGTAGCTAGATCGTGTTCAATAACTAAAACACTTTTTACCGTCTTGGGCAAGTGAACGAATTACTTTTACTGCATTTAATCTTTGTGAAACATCCAGCCATGATGTAGGTTCATCGAAGTAATAGAAGTCTCCTTCTCTTAAAACAGTTGCAGCTATAGCTACTCTTTGGAGTTCCCCACCACTTAAGTTTTTCATTTCACGGTCTAAAACATTATGAAGATCTAATTCATCACAAACATAATCTAATTTTCCTCTTTCATCAACGTTTGTAAGCAAATCACTTACTTTTCCTTTTACAACTTTGGGAAGCTGATCTACCATTTGAGGTTTTAAAATAGCTTTTATTTCTCCAGCAGCTAATTTTGTAAAGTAGTTTTGAAGAGCTGAACCTTTATAATGTTCAATTACTTTATCCCAATTATTCTGGGGGTTTTCATAATCTCCTAAGTTTGGAATTAAAGTTCCAGATAGTATGTTCATTATTGTTGACTTACCGATTCCATTTGGACCAAGCAAACCTAATACGCTGCCTTCAGTTAAACTGGGGAGTCCGAATAATTCAAATTGGTTTTGTCCGAATCTATGAATTGGTTCTCCTATAGCTTCAGGCAAGTTAATAATTGAAATAGCATCAAATGGACATCTGTTTGTACAAATACCACATCCTTCACATAATTCTTCAGAAATTAATGGCTTGTTAGTGTTTTCATCAATGATGATAGTATCTTCATCCATTCTAACTCCTGGGCAGTAATCAATACAAACAAAATTACATTTCTTGGGTTGACATTTGTCTTTGTCTAATATAGAAATACGACTCATTTATATCTCCTTTAATTAAATAATAATAAAAATAAAAATTAATAGTATTTTTATATTAGTTTTTTTTCATTTTTAAAGGATTTGGTCATATATTATTTAAGTTTTAAATTAAAATTTTAAAAAAATAGTTATGGAAGGTTAAACTTCCATTTTAAGCTTTATGATAAAAGTACACAGTTGCAAACCCTTCGTTAGGAGCTCTTCCTCTATTTATAACAGTATCATCTCCGTCCAATAATGAAATTGTGGAAGGTCCGCCTCTATATTGATTAAATGTTATACTTGCAGAATCTATCTTTCCCAGGTTGATTGTTCTGGAACCGTTTCCTTCTATAAGTGAATGATGTCCGTCAACTATAAGGTCAAGTCTCCATGTTCCGCCACTTTCAATCTTGATTTTAAAATCGCTTTTGTCATCTGTTTTTGAGGAGTCATTTTCTGAAATAAATGCAGGTATTGTAAATGCAGCTATTATACAAATCGCAATTATTATTACAATAACTTTTTTATTCATAAGTACACCTCCTTATTTAAGTAAATTTTTTCACTTAAAATAGTAATAATCTATATAAACATTATAGGTATTATACTTTATTGAAGCTAAAATTATTTAAATAGACACATAGAAAAATGTGTGTATGAAACAGGTGATGGTTGTAAGAAGAGATTTAAAAATGGGGAAAGGAAAAATTGCAGCTCAATGCTGTCATGGTTCTATAGGTTCCTATAAAAAAACAGATTCTAAAATAATTAAAAAATGGGAAACAGATGGTTATGCCAAGGTTGTTTGTAAAGTTGATTCTTTAGAAGAATTGCTGGACCTTAAAAAAGAAGCGGATAAAAACAATGTTTCCAATTATTTGGTAGTTGATGCTGGAAGGACTCAGTTACCTACATCAACTACAACAGTTTTGTATATTGGGCCTGATGAGGATGAAATAATGGACAAGATAACTGGTGATTTAAAACTTTTGTGAGTTTCATTTAATTTAATGATAGCTATTTTTAATTAAACACATAGTAAATTAGGTTGGGGATATCATTATCAAACAAGTTGTTAAAATTGGGGAAGTTTATTTCCAAAAGATGCAATAACTCTGGCTAAAAAACTGGAAAATACAAATTCTTTAATTATTTTAGGTGGGGGAGAATTTGCTAATTTGATAAGAAAATATGATTCATACTATCATTTTTCTGATGAAACTAGTCATAATACTGCGATTGAATGTATGGATATTTTATCTAAATTAGTCAATGATAAGGTAAACTCTACAAAATTGGCATATACTATTGATGAAGCTGAAGAAATTTCAGATAAGGGATTTACTCCTATTTTCAGTGTTTCTGAATTTTTAGAAAAAGAAGATCCTTTTGAATGTTCATGGGATGTAACTTCAGATTCAATTGCAGCTTATGTTGCACACTCTTTAAATGCAAAGCTTTTAATAGTAACAAATGTAAATGGTATATATACCCGAGAACCTAATGAAGAAGGTTCGGAATTTATTAATGTCATTGATGCAAAAAAACTACTGACTTTTGATGAAACATCAATAGACTTAATGTTGCCTTCTCTTTTACTTAAATTCGGGGCTGATTGTTTTGTTGTAAATGGAAAGTACCCTGAACGGGTGTTATCTCTTATTGATGATAATATAGATAATTATAATTTCGATTACACACAAATAATAGGTGATTAGATGAAAGAAGTAGAATGTATTTCATGTAAACAAGAAATTCCATTAACCGGACCTTTCGTTGAATTTGAATGTCCTGTTTGTGGAGCAAAAATAGCAAGATGTGAAAAATGCCGTACTTTCGGTCATGCTTATAAATGTGAATGTGGTTTTGAAGGACCATAAATACTTATTAATGGAGGAATATTGATGGGTGAAGTTGTAGCAACTTTAAAAATCATGCCAGAAAGTCCTGATGTAGATTTAGAAGCTTTAAAAGTAGCTATTCAAGCAGCTATGCCTGCTGAAGCAGAATTCCACAAAATTGAAGAAGAACCAATTGCATTTGGTTTAGTTGCATTAAACCTCATTTTCATTATTGAAGATGGTGAAGGTGGAACAGAATCTACTGAAGAAGCTATGGCACAATTAGCTGATGTAGCTAGTGTAGAAATTACTGATACTAGAAGATTAATGTAAATCTTCTTTTTAATTTACTTTTTTTTATATTTGCAAATTATTGTTGTACATAACAACATTTATATATTATTTTTCAAAAAAAATTAAACCAGTTAATAATTATTGATTAGTTTCAATAGGTTATATATGGTTTTTTATAAATTTTAATGGTGTTTTTCAATGTATACAACAGATGATCTTATTAGATTAAGCCCCCATATGATTTGTCATATAATAAGCTTGCATTCTTTCCATGATATTTTTATTAATCAGTATCTCAAAGAATTTGACATTAATAAAAATCAGTATTATATGCTGATGCATATCTTTTATAATGATAGTTCAACCCAGTCAGATATTGCAACAGCCTGTTTTATGGACAGGTCTGGAGTTTCAAGGGCATTTGGTGAACTTGAAGAAAAGGGAATTCTGACCAGAACTTATACTGAGGAAAATAAAAGAGCTTATAAAATTGACCTCACTGAAAAAGGAAGAGTATGGGGTAAATTTTTCCGTGATAAAGAAGCAGAATGGGAAAATGAAATTGCAAATGAAATAGAAATGTCTAGGGGAGAGCTGCTTGTAACATTAGAGATTAGCTTTAAAGGCATTGGAATTTGACAGACAAAATGTTGATAATTTCAAATATTAATATTCTTTTTTGAAGCATTTTTTAAAACTAGCTAAATATTCTCATTTGAATTAAACAAAGTATAAATTATAGTTAGTTTAATCAATAGCTATGTTAGAATTAGTATTTGCTTGTTTTATAGGAATTTCAATTGGAACTTTAACTGGAATGATTCCGGGGATTCATGTCAATACTGCCGGCGCAATACTGTTTGCATCATCTACATTTCTTTTAGGGTTTCTATCTCCGGAATTTTTATGCGTTTTAATGGTATCAATGTCTGTAGCTCATGCATTAACTGAATTTGTACCTTCAATGCTTTTAGGAGTTCCACAGGAAGGAACTGCAACATCTGTTCTTCCAGGCCATAGAATGGTTTTGCAGGGAAGGTCAAAGGAAGTTATAAGAATAGTGGCTATTGGGGGATTTGGGGCAATTGTAATTACAATTTTGATGATGCCTGTTTTTGCAATAACCTTGCCTTTTTACATGAGCTTACAAAGCCATACACTTGGATTATTCTGCTTTCAGCTTCAGTTTATTTAACTTATGCACTTACGAACTCAAAAAAGAGACTTTGCATGGTCATTACTCCTGTTTTTACTTTCAGGAATTTTGGGATGGACTATTTTTCAGACTCCAATTTCATCAGGTGTTTCCTTGATGTGTATTTTTTCAGGATTATTTGGAATAAATGTACTATTTTATTTAGTTTAAATGATAATTCAACTATTCCTCATCAGAACAATTTTTATGAGCTAAACATAGATTTAAATAAATTTAAAACCATTTTTGCCGGAGGAATTACAGGGGCTATTTTGGGATTCCTTCCGGGTTTCGGTCCTGCTCAGGGAACTGTAATAGCTCAGGCAGCCAGCGGTACAAATGATAATTCTGAAGATGATACAGTTAATTTTTTACTGGCTACTTCAGGTTTGAATATTTCAGATTGTCTTTTTTTCTTTAATGGCAATTTATATAATTGGAAATCCCGGAAGCGGCATTGCAGTTTATATGTCTTATTTAATTTCAGACATGTCTATTAACCATCTGATGATCTTTATTTTTGCATCATTAATAGCAGTTTCAATATCTTTGGTTCTATGTTTAAAATTAGGTGATTCTTTTTCAAAGTTAATGGGTGGAGTTGATTATCGTAAATTATCAGTAGCTGTGATTATTTTACAAATTGGGATTTTATACATTTTCACATTATATTATAAAGCCCCGATTTTTTATATGGTGCTGGCTTTAATTACATCAACTGCTCTTGGAATGCTGCCTCATTATATTGGAGTTGGAAAATCTCATCTGATGGGAGTTTTAATAATTCCAGCTATTGTAATTTATATGCAAATGTTTATTTAGATTATTAATACATGGTCAGCTATTTTCTCGGCTTTTTTGATAATTTCTTCAATATCTGTCTGGGGATAGCTGTCAATTACACACAAATCACATTTTTCAACTTCCAAATCTTCAAATGCTTTATTGTAAATTTCATAATTTCCGAGTATTTCATTAACTTCAAGATTAAATTTCAGAATTTCAATAGCTTCGCTGTAAATATCATTGAATATTACTTTTTCAAATCTGTATTTGAGCAAATAGATTCCAATTGATCCGTTACCGCACATTCCATCAATAGCTATTCCTTTTTTGATATTGCTGTTTTCCAGGTAATTGTGAAGCTTAATCAGCTTTTCTTCTGTTGTTGGTGCTACTTCAATATGGTGCTGGTGCTGATTTTTGTTTATAATTATTTTTTCCAGTTCTGCCTCATTTTTAATAAGTGTTCTCATAACATCTGAACGCTTATCACAGCCGGAGAGTAATTCAAAGTTTTTATAGGGGAATCTTTGTTTATCATGCCGTTTACTTCTTGAGGATTTCCTTTTAAAACTCCTTTTACTTCATCTACTTCATTGTTTAATCTTTCGGCAACTTTTTATTGAAATCAGGGTGGATTAAAATTACTGAATCCTTGCCTATAAACTGCGCCATCTGTGTTGAATAATAAAAGCTTGGAAGTGGAATCGGGCTGTGCCTTCTTAGTGTTGCATTTTGAGGAACTATTTCCTCTTCAATCATTATTTTTAGAATATGGCTCATTACAATGTCAATAGGCCTTTTTCCGCATTCGCATTTTTTATAATCTGAATCAAGCTTATTGAAGTCAATTAATTCATTTATTGGACTGAATTTTTTTATTGTAATGTCTTCACACTTTTCACATGGGTTTAAATCAGCTATTTTGTCAGCTATGTTTTCTTTTGTTGTAATACAGTTTTTTCCACAGAAGCAGTTTTGTGTCATATTCTTGTATATTGATGTTAGGATGTAATTATTATTTGGAAAGTAATAAAAATTTATTAATTAGTATTACTAATGTCTAAAATAGATTTAAAATCGTTTTAGGTTGTAAATATGAACAATAATATAATTAAAAAGCAATTTGGCAGTATTGGGGGCAATTTTGATGTTGTACCACAATATAATGTTTTTAAACAAAAATACTCTTCTGAGGAAAAACTTCTTTTAAGTGAACTTCGTGAAAATTTAGTTGATTTAGCTATATCATCTGATGAATCTCTTCAGGTAAATGAAGACAAGCTATTGAATGATATTAAGAACTTTTTATTTGCAAAGTTGGCAAACAACTCTCAAAATAATGACATTTCAAATGAATATTTAGACAACTTAGCAAGAAAGCTGTTTCAGGATCTTGTAGGTTATGGTGAAATTGACCCGTTAATTCGTGATGATAATCTTGAAGAGATTATGGTGATTGGTATGAATAAGCCGGTTTTTGTTTATCATAGGGAATACGGTATGATGAAAACGAATATTCTGTTTAAAGATGCTGATGAGCTGATGAACCTGATTGATTCCATAGCCAGACAGATAAATCGTAGAATAGACCAGGAATCACCAATTTTAGATGGTCACCTGTTGGACGGTTCAAGAGTTAATGCAACAATTCCTCCAATTTCAGCAGACGGTCCGTCAATGACAATACGTAAATTTAAAAGAGATTCGTTAACTATAATTGATTTGATAAACTCAAAAACAATTTCAGTTGAACTTGCAGCATTTTTCTGGCTGTGTTTTGACGGTTTGGGAGTAAAATCAGCTAATGCAATAATATCAGGGGGAACCAGTTCAGGAAAAACCACAACATTAAATGCATTATCTTCATTTATAAATCCGAAAAGAGCGAATAATTACAATTGAAGACACTCTGGAGCTTCAAATACCTCATGAACATGTTATTAGAATGGAAACAAGACCTCCAAATGTTGAAAACAAAGGTGAATTAACAATGAATGATCTGGTTAAAAACTCACTAAGACAAAGGCCAGACAGAATAATCGTTGGTGAAGTTAGAGGAAGTGAAGCAATTACACTTTTTACAGCACTAAATACAGGACATTCAGGATTTGGAACACTTCATTCAAATGATGCAAGAGAAACAATCACAAGATTAACAAATGCTCCAATGTCTGTTCCGAATATTATGATTTCAGCTATTGATTTTATAATAATGCAGAACAGAATTTATAAACCGGATGGGGTGTCATTTAGAAGAATAAGTGAAGTTGCTGAAGTGTCTGGAATAGAAGAAGGTGTAGTTCAATTAAACAAAATTTTTGAATGGGATCCTCAAAGTGATACAATTAAAAATGTGGGAATTGCCAGTAAAACATTGGCTGAAATAGCTAAAGTCAGTGGAAATTCCTTAAACAGTCTTCATGAAGAAATCAAAAACCGTGAAATTGTTTTGCAGCATATGGTTAATCAGAATATCCGTTCAATCAGAGATGTCAGCTGTTCTGGAGATGTATTATCTGGACCCTCAAAAGGTTTTAAATAGAATTTTATTGACTGGACAGTGATAATGTGTTTGGCAATTTCTTTATAATTGTAGCTGATGTGTTTTTAGATATTTTTAACTTTTTAAAAATTTCAATTTTAAAAATATAAAACTTCCTAAAAGAAATAAAGTAAAAAAAGAGTTAAATCCCAAATTATTTGCTAAAATTAATTTCACTGAAGTCAAAAACAAAAAGAATCCCAGAATAAACTGTTAAATAAATCACGAAAAGTATTCTTGAAATATTTTTTAAGAAAAAAAGCAATAGCTATTGGGGTTTTAATATTTTTCATATTGTTTATAACTGCAGAATTTGAAATTGCAGGAATTTATTTAACGTTAATGGTTATGATTTATATTTTTATGCTGTATTTTCCAAAAATCAGTCAGAAACATAAATATGATGATTTGAATTTTGAATTGCCTTATGCTTTAAGGCATATGGCAACTGAACTAAAGGCAGGAAAAGGATTGCATGATACATTGCTTACTGTATCTATGGCAAATTACGGATCTCTTTCAGGGGAGTTTAAAAGAGTTTTAAAAGAAATCAAATATGGTAAATCAAGTGAAGATGCATTGATGGAAATGTCAGGCAGAGTATCATCAGAGGGTTTGTCAAGAGCAGTTCATCAGATTGTAGGAACTTTGAGAGTTGGCGGAAATTTAGCCGGCAGCTTAAATGTGATTGCTGAAGATATTTCATTTGATATGCAGATTAAACTAAAAGAATACTCTCAAAAATTAAATGGTTTTATTCTGATTTATACTTTTGTGGCTATTCTGGCTCCTGTTATAATTTTAATCATGTTAATGGCAGCATCAACAGTTGTGGGAGATATTGTATCTGGAGAAATGGTACTCATAATGTATATGTTCTTTTTCCCGTTGATTGTAGTTTTCATGGCTTTGTTCATTAAAAAAATGGAGCCAAAAATTTAAAGGGATGTTTATAGGCAAACATCCTTTTTGTAAAGTAGATATATGAAGTTGTCATTCCGATTGCAAATGTGGCCAGTATTATAGCTAGTGAAGTTGCTGTGCTGCAGGAATAGTTGGATATTTCATTTGATCCGATCAGATAAGGACTGCACCATGGAATATATGGAGTATATTTGGTTGAATAAACAAATAAGTTTATAATACTGAATATAGCACCTGTAACCATTGAAAAAACCATATTTGGCATAACCAGTGAAAGAAATACAAATGGAGAAAAGCTTAAACAGAGTAAAAACACTGAAATTAACATTTCCTTATAGCTATTTAATCCAGCAGACAGTGTAATATCTGAAATTCCGCCGAAGTATGCAGCAAGTACAGTGCCTGTAAATGTAATTGTAGTGATTATAAATGTCCATATGAAAAACATCAGATATTTTCCAAACAGCAGTTTTGTTTTAGATAGTGGAGCAGTTAATACTGTTTTTAAAGTATGTTCCGTGTATTCTCTACCAAAAAGATAAGCTATAATAATTGTAAATATGATTATATAAAACAGTGCACATGCATAAGTGGCACAATAGTCAAGCAGACCCTGAAATGTTGCATATTCTCCTGTAAGAAGAGCAATATAGAGTAAAGCAGGAATGCTAAGTGCTCCAAGAACGGTCAGCAGGAATATTTTTGAATGTTTCAGTTTTATAAATTCTGTCTGAATAAGTGTTATCATTGTAAAAACCTCTGTTAAAGGATGTTTAAATGTAAACATCCTTTTTTTGTAAAGTAGATGTATGAAATTATTGCTCCTGCTGCAGATGCTGCTAATATAATAGCTAGTGAAGTTGCTGTGCTGCAGGAATAGTTGGCTATTTCATTTGCTCCGATTAGATATGAACTGCTCCACGGAAAATAGGGAGCATACTTGGTTGAAGAAATCATGAGATTTCCAATGCTGAATGCAGCTCCTGTAACCATTGCAGCTACCATGTTCGGCACAATCAATGATAAAAACACAAATGGGGTGAAACTTAAAAATAACAAAATATTTGTAATAAATATTTCTTTACAGCATCCAATAGCTCCTGTTAGTGTTATATGGTTGACTCCACCAAGATATCCGAAGATACATGTGGATAAGAATGTAATAGCTACTAAAATCATCGTCCATATGAAAAACATCAGATATTTTCCTAAAATGAATTTTCCACGGGATATGGGAATTGTCATCATTGTTTTTAAGGTATGTTCTGTGTATTCCCTTCCAAATATGTATGAAACTACAATTGCAAAAAGAACAATATTAAACATTGATCCTGTAAACTGATTACATGCCCGAAGCATACTTTCGAATCCGTCAGCAGTTCCGCTGATTAAACTTAAATAAAGCAGGAACGGAAATGTAAGTGCTCCAAGAACAGTTAACAGGAATATTTTTTGAATGTTTAAGTTTTATAAGTTCACTTTGAATAAATGTCATCATAATAATCACCTATGAAAAACGTACATCATTGCCTATGAGTCTTGTAAAGAATTCTTCCAGGTTTTCTTCACATAATATTAATTTTGATACTTTAATCCCGGATTTAACAAATTTTTCATTAATTTCATCTCTTGCATCCAAATGACTAATTAAACGGATTAAAAGAGTATTTTCTGGAGTTTTTGTAACTGCAAAATCAATGTTTTCTCTAAATCCTGTTTGTTTAAGAATTTCTGAAGCTAGCTGAATGTCTGAAACTTCAAAATCAACATGCTTATTTAATCTGTTTTCCAGTTCTTTTTTAGACAGTTCTTCAATGAGATTTCCATGGTCCATAACGCCGATAACATCAGCAATATGTTCAATTTCACTTAGGATGTGGCTGGAAATAAGAATTGTTGTTCCGTAGTCATTCGCCAATGTTTTTAAAAGGGATCTTATTTCTTTAATTCCAACGGGATCCAGTCCGTTTATAGGTTCATCTAAAATCAACAAATCAGGACTGTGCATTATAGCTGCAGCTATTCCCAATCTTTGTTTCATGCCTAAAGAAAAGTCTTTAAATTTTTTATATTTTGCATCATATAAACAGACAAGATTCAGAACTTCATCTATTGTTTTTCTGTTGTAATTGCCTCTTAATTTAGCTATTATCTTTAAATTTTCAGCTGCATTGAGGTTTTCGTAAAATCCTGGAGTTTCAATTATGGATCCTGTTTTGGAGTAATTTTCTTTTTTTGGTGTTTTTTGTAGTCTTCTCCAAAAAGCTTAATTTCACCTGATGTTGGTTCTGACAGATTTAGAAGCATGCACATAGTTGTAGTTTTTCCAGCTCCATTTCTGCCAAGTAATCCATATATTTTCCCCTTTCAATTTTCATATTAATTGAATTAACTGCAATATCTTTTCCAAAGCGTTTTGTTAGGTTTTTGTTTCTATAATGTATTCTGTCATAGTATTACCTTTTTTGTAATAGTAGTAGGGTCTTTGTTATTAGCTATTTTATAACTTGTAAATGTAATATATATTTTACATATATGGCAAGTAGGAAGTGATACCTGCTGTAATTTTGATTTAAAATTCAGGATTTTAAAAAAAAAATATGTAATATATACATTACGTATGTAAAAATTAGTTTACATTATATATAAAGTTTTCTTATAAAAATTGAAAATATGTTATTTAATTTTGTTTAAATTTTAAAAAATAAGGATATAATGAAAGTAATTTCCATTATATTAAATTATTAATTCCTTTGGAAGCAAGTAAACCTACAAATGCTCCTTGAGGTTCCATTACAATATTTCCTTTTGAATATTGGTCTAAAGCAGCATTAATCATTTCTGCTTTTTTAATAGGGTCGCTTGCTGCGTGACCTGCAGCTTTTACAATATCCATTACTGCAGCTCCTCTAGTTTGCCCACCATTATATTGTTCTTCTCTTATTAGGTCAATACCACTTGCATTCATTTGAGTACCATTAACATCTAATGTTCCAGCACTTTTCAATATTGCATCTAATGCTTCACTGTTAACAGCTACAACAGCATCAATATTTTCACTAGTATTGTATTCTACAATTTCTTTTGCTAGTTGCATTGATTTTTTAGTGTCATTATCCCAGAAGGAATCATGAAGTAACAATTTTTCGCCAGCTCCTTGTTCTTGAGCTTCTTGTGGCTCTGAAGCATTAGGGTGAGTCATTCCATGAGGATATATTTCAGTATAATTGACAAGTTCACCATCTTGTAGTGATACAATAAATGCCATATCACAAGCACCCATTCCAGGTCTTGGTTCACTTTCATCAATTGCACATACAAGTATATTCTTTGAACCTTGAGCTAATTCATTGTCCTGTGGTAAGAATAATGCACCGGCAATTACTGATATTAATCCAATTAGAATAACAAGTAAAATGGCGATAATCAATTTTTTTCTTCTTCTCATATTACGCCTACTTAAAATTTTATTAATATTGTAATTTATTTATCCTTTTCATTATACTTAAATGTTTATTCTGTTTTTATCATGTTTATTGTTTATATTTTTTTTAAAAAAGCCTTTATTGTATTAGTTCTATTAAAATAATGCTATTAAATAATGGTTTTGTTTAGTTTTTGAAATATTTTAAAAAAGTTTATAATAAAATTAAATAATTTTATAATTGTTTATTTTTTATTTTTGCAGCATCCGAAGAAGAAATTAAATACTTTTTTAATATTCTTTTTTACTTTGCTTGTTTCTTCTTTTGGTGCTTCGCAACAACTTGGTCTTACACCCATAAGATCATCTCCATATACTTTGATTATTCTGTTTAATCTTAAAAATAAATATTTTATTTGATAGGTGAAATTAAATATGATAATACATATTTAATTTCGTGAGAGTAGTTATATGCTTTTTATTAAATTAGAGAAAGAGAGTGTAAACTAATTTAATAACAATCGGAGTGTAGTAATATGGTTTTAAACCAACAACACATTAGTAATTTCAAATTAGATATTTTAGGTATACCTAATTTTCATCACCAGTTATACTGTAGTTCATGATAGTATATAAATGTTTTTATTTTTTTAGGTTTACCAAAATTCATATATAAAAATAAAATTAATTTTTTAAAAAGAGAGAAGTAGGTGTTTAAATTGATGGTTGTCCGATTTTAAACACCTAATTTGAGGAAAATAATATGGAGGTAAAATATTAAATTAGGGAGTGGATTGTTTTAATTTAATATCTATTTGGAGACCATATTCATTTTATTTTGACTGATATAGGTAATTTTAAATTAAGATCCCAATAAATTTAGGCATGCCTAATTTCAATCACCAGTTATACTGTAGTTCGTGATAGTATATAAAGGTTTTCATTTTTTTAGGCATGCCTAAAATTTTCAGATAAAAATTAATTGTTTTTAAAAAGAGATAATTGGTGTTTAAATCTAAGAATTCATGTTTTTTAAACACCCTGTGTTTTTTTTGCCATGGAAACTTGGCAGTGTTGTTTCCATGTTTTTTATATTAAATTAGAAAATTGTGAAAACCAATTTAATATAATATAATTTTGGAGTTTTATTATTTGACTAATAATGTGTTTTTTTAAGTAGTTGTAATTTAGGGACCCTATAAATTTAGGTGTGCCTAATTTTACACCACTATGTATTAGGTTAGTTGTTGTGGTATATAAAGCTTCCTATTTTTTTAGGTATACCTAAAATTTTCAGATAAAATTTAATTGTTTTTTAAAAAGAGATAATTGGTGTTTAAATCTAAGAATTCATGTTTTTAAACACCCTGTGTTTTTTTGCCATGGAAACTTGGCAGTGTTGTTTCCATGTTTTTTATATTAAATTAGAAAATTGTGAAAACCAATTTAATATAATTTTGGAGTTTTATTATTTGACTAATAATGTGTTTTTTTAAGTAGTTGTAATTTAGGGATCCTATTAATTTAGGTGTGCCTAATTTTACACCACTATGTATTAGGTTAGTTGTTGTGGTATATAAAGCTTTCTATTTTTTTAGGTACGCCTAAACTTTTTACTTACTTTTTAATAATTAATATAACTATTGTTATTGGATAGTATATAAATTCTTCGATATTTTTGGTTTACCTAAACATTTAAATAGCATTAAAACAAAAGTTAAGTGTAGGTTTAGGCAAGCCTTATTTTTAAGTTGCAAATATTTGATAAATTATAATAAATTTTTAAACTTAAATTTAGGTATGCCTAAATTTAAATTTTATTTAATTAATATAAAATAGAATTTTTAATAAAAATTCGTTCTAACAAAAATAGGAGAATGGTTAATGAAAGAATGTATTGTAGGATTAGCAGGAAACCCGAATGTGGGTAAAACTACAGTATTCAATCAATTAACAGGTATGCATCAGCATGTAGGTAACTGGCCCGGTAAAACTGTTGAAAGGGCAGAAGGTCATTTTGATTATGATGCTACTCGCTTTGATGTTGTTGATTTACCTGGTAATTATGCATTAAGTGCTCATTCTATTGAAGAAATCGTTTCAAGGGATTTCATTGTAGATGATGATTCTGATGTGATTGTTAATGTGGTAGATGCTGCTAATTTAGAACGTAATTTGTATCTGACTGTTCAAATGATGGAATTAGGTGCAAACTTAGTAATGGCTCTTAATATGAATGATTTTGCAAAGAAAAAAGAACATATTATTGATATTAAATTAATGGCTGAGTTATTAGGTTTCCCAGTTGTTGAAATTAATGCTAAAAATAAAGATGGTTTTGATGAGTTATTGTCTACAGTTAAAAAAAAGTAGCTAATAAACATATTGACACCACTCAAAAATTGGTTTATGGTCCTGAATTAAAAGAACATTTAGGAGATCTTCAATCATTAATTGAAAAAGACAGTAATTTAACTGATGTTCCAGCAATGTGGACAGCAATAAAATTATTGGAAAAGGATGCTATTGTAATAGAAAAAGTTCAAAAATCTAAAAATGCTTCTCAAATATTGAGAGAAACTGATAAAGTAGCTGCACACTTAGCAGATATTTATAATGAAGGTGCAGAAGAAGTAATAGCTAATGCGAGATATGCATTTATTGATGGACTTATGAATGAAGCAGTAAGTAAACCTGCTGTGGAAAAACCAACAGTATCTGATAAGATTGATAAATATTTAACTAACAGAATTTTAGGAATTCCTATATTTTTAGTTATTATGTATATTATGTTCCAGCTTACTTTTTACAATTGGAGCACCTTTCCAAGATCTGATTGATGAAGGTTTTGGTTTATTAGGTGAAGCAATTGGCGGAGTATTAGGTGATTCAGTACTTTCATCTTTTATTGTTGACGGTATTATTGGAGGAGTAGGTGGAGTATTAACCTTTTTACCAATTATTATCATCATGTTTTTATTCATAAGTATTCTAGAAGACAGCGGTTACTTAGCTAGGGCTGCTTTTGTTATGGATAGAGTTATGCATAAATTAGTTGGTCTTCATGGTAAATCTTTTATTCCTATGATTTTAGGATTTGGTTGTGGTGTTCCAGCAATTATGGCTACCAGAACAATGGAAAACGAATCTGATCGTTTACTTTCCATGATGCTTGTTCCATTCATGTCATGTACTGCAAGATTACCGGTATATGCATTATTAATTTCAGCATTTTTCGCTGCAAATCAGGGTCAGGTATTATTCTCAATTTATTTATTGGGAATCGTTGTTGCACTTATTGTTGCAGCTATTCTTAAAAGAACTATGTTTAAAGGAATGTCTTCCCCATTTGTTATGGAACTTCCAACATATAAAGTCCCATCCTTAAAAGGTGTATTATTACATACATGGGATAAAACTAAAGGATTCCTTAGAAAAGCAGGAACTATTATTCTTGCAGCATCCATTATTGTATGGGTTTTAAGTAGTGTACCATTTGGTGTTGAATACGGATCTCAGGAAAGTGCAATTGGTCAAATAGGTACTGCAATAGCACCAATTTTCGCTCCTCTTGGTTTCGGAGAATGGCAACCAGCTGTAGCAATCTTATTTGGTTTAGTTGCTAAGGAGGTTGTTGTATCTACATTCAGTTCACTGTTCGGTGTAGAAGAAGAGGGTTCGGGTATTGATGCAGCTGTTCATCAATTGTTCACTCCGCTTTCAGCATATGCATTTATGGCATTTGTACTGCTGTATGTTCCTTGTTTCGCGGCTATCGGTACAATCAAACAGGAAACCAACAGTTGGAAATGGCCGTTAACTATGTCTGTTATCACATTAGCAACCGGTTATATTGTAGCACTTATAATATATCAAGGCGGTTTGTTACTGGGTTTTGCTTAGGTGATGATTTTGCGTAGTAAAAGTGGTATTAGGGGTATCAGGATCCCTAAAAATAAAAAAGTGGGAGGAAAATCTCCTTCCAAATAATTTTTTATATTATTTTTGGATTACCTAAATATTTATATACTATTTTTTCTAAATATTAGATTAGATTTTAATTAGGTATAACTAAAAACTTTATTTTAGGTAAGCCTAAATTTTTATAGATATGTCATGGAGTTGATAAAATGGTAAAATCTTTATTAGATGTGAACGCTGGTGACGAAGTAACTATTGTAAAATATAATGATGGTGGAAACACTGATTTAAAAAGACATTTATTAGGTATGGGATTCGTTAGAGGTTCAAAAATTAAAATCCAAAAAGTTGCACCTTTAGGCGATCCTATTGAATTCAAAATTAAAGGATATGATGTTTGTCTTCGTAAAGAAGAAGCTAAAAGCATCATAGTAGAATAAACCCTTTAATTTTTATTTTTTCTGGATGATTTTTATGAAATGTAGAATGTGCGGATATGAATTTGACGAAAATAATGTTCCCAACAGGGGATGCTCTGGTTGTGGAAAACACGGATGTCAATCTGTTCATTGCCCTAATTGTGGATTTGGTAACTCACCAGAACTGGATGAAGAATTTGATTTTATTATAAAACTTAAAGATAAAATTAAAAATAGAAAAAAAAAGCTACTCATTAATTTGTTTAGCTTTTATAATTTCTGCACATGTGTCTGCAACGCTTATTTTTTCGGTATTAACATTTAAACCGGATTCTTTTAAATTGTACAATATTTCTGTTGTTAATGGTGTTCTTAAATGAGCTTTTTTAATAATTCTCTATTTGAAAATATTTGGTTTTTATTTCCGGATTCAATTATCTCACCATTATAAAGAATAAATATTTTATCTGCATATTTGCTGATCATATCTATATCATGAGATGAAATGATTAAGGTCATTCCTTCTTTATTAAGCTGATTCATGATATTCAGAACTTTTTCTACTCCATCAGGGTCAAGTCCGGCTGTCGGTTCGTCCAGAATCATCAGTTCAGGTTTCATAGCTATTATTCCGGCAATAGCTATTCTTTTTTGCTGTCCTCCACTTAAATGGTGGGGGTTTTGTTTTCATAATTTTCCATTCCAACCATTTTCAGTGCATCTTCAACACGTTTTTCCACTTCGTCGTAGCTTAAACCTAAATTCATAGGTCCGAAAGCTATATCTTCTTTAACGGTTGGTGCAAACAGCTGGTCATTTGGGTCTTGAAATACAATTCCAACTTTTGTCTGACTTTAAGCAGTTCATCTTTCTCAAAAGAGATAGGTTTGCCTTCTATTTTAACACATCCTGAGGTAGGTTCTGTTAAACCGTTGAAATGTGAGAAAAGTGTTGATTTTCCTGCACCGTTAGGTCCGATAATAGCTACTTTTTCTCCTTTTTCAATTTCGATATTGATATTTTTTAAAGCCTGTGTACCGTCAGGGTATGTGAAACTTAAGTTTTCAGTTGATAATTGTATATTTGTCATGTTATTTTCCTAATTTTAATTAATTGTAAGTTTCATTCCTAAATAACCTAACTGATTTGTGTACTTGTATAATATAACTTCAATAACAATCATGAGGGTTATTATGGAAATTAAATAAATGTAATCTGATTTTTCAAGCTGTGTTTTTTCATTGAATAGCTGGGAAGTATCTGAAAATCCACGGCTGATCATGCTTTTATGAACTCTTTCTCCCTGTTCATAAGATTTTAAAAACATCATAGCTATTGTATATCCAACTTGCCTTACTATCCATCTGTAAGGAACTAACTTTGAGTGTATATTAAAGTTTCTGGATTTTTGAGCATTTCTGATAGTTGTTAATTCATCAATAAATACAAATAAAAAATCTTACTGTAATACTTAAAATCATAGCTAACTCTTTTGGCATTTTTAATTTTCTAAATGATGCCACAATTTCCTGCATCGGACTTGTAGAAGATAAAAGTACGATAGCTGTAAGTGATGTAATCAGTCTTCCGAATAATAAAATCGCCCAGTTTAGCCCGGCATCAGTTATTTGTATCCATGAATATGTCCAAAGTACATTTCCGGGATGGATAAATGGTTGAAATATTATGATAGCTCCACCAAAAGGCAGCAATAATACTATTCTTTTAAATGCATCTTTTATAGACACTTTTGATAAATATAAAATAAGCAGTAAAAATATTTCCATTATTATTGGAACAATAATCTGCTGTGAGAAAACAGTAAAAACAATGATTATAATTGCTGAAATTAGTTTTACAGGTCCATTTAAGTTATGAATTATGCTATCTCCTGATGCAATATCATCTAACTTAAGTGTTTGAGTAATGTCTGCCAATTATTAATCTCCAAAAATTTCTAAAATATAGTAAAAATATGAAAAAAAGAAGTTAAAATTTAACCTCTTTTTTCTATAATTTTTCCAACAATAAATCCTCCTGCAAGGCATATTACAGCACCTAAAATGAGGACTCCAATTTCACCAAGTGATCCTAATGGTTCAAAAAGTGTAGTCTGGAAATGGGGATGAGTAAATTTCATTTAATCCGTCAACACCATAGTCTTCAGCTAATCCAGCATCTTCTGCATATTTTTCAAGACCATCTGGTTTTCCAGAGGCAATAAATGTTGATAAACAGCTAATTATAATACAGATAATAACTGCTACAATTATTAAGTATCCGTCTTTTTACTAAGATTCATTTATTTTCCTCCTTGTGATTGTTTGTTCCACATAAGTAAATCCGGTCTATATTTTTCTAAAGCCATTATTACAATTACAGTTAAAACAGCTTCGATAATTCCTATAAACACATGGTATAATACCATTGAGTAGATTCCTAAAGTAAGTGGGAATGTTCCAGCTATTGCGAGTTCAACAGCAGCTGCTGCTGCAGCTACTACAGTTGCTAACCATGCAGCAACTCCAACTGCAGGGTATTTTCCGATTGTATTTTTTAATCCTTTAAATGTGTATAATCCAACACATCCTCCAATTATTCCCATATTCAATACATTGGTTCCAAGGGCAGTAAGTCCGCCATCACCGTAAATTAATGCCTGTATAAGTAATACTATAGTAAATACTAAAACTGCAGCTTCCGGAGCACAGAATACTAATGCCACTAAGCATCCACCAACCATGTGTCCGCTGGTTCCGAATGGTATTGGCATATTCATAGACATGATTGCAAAGATTCCTGCAGCAAGTATTGCCATAAGTGGGACATGTTTGTCATCAAGGTTCTTTTTAGCCCATTTTGTTGCAAAATAAAGAGCTACAATTAAAATAACATAGTATATTGCACATTGTGTCCATGGTATAAATCCATCAGGTATATGCATATTTTTCCTCCATTTTCCTATATTGAGTAATACTTTTTTTTTAAAGAAATTATAGAAAAGTATTACTTTAATTGGTTTATTTGTATTGATTTATTAAAATATCATGTATTCTCTACTTATTCAAGAAATAACCTTTTGTAGTTGTTTTTATCATGATACCATATATAATTATGGAGAATTGTCTATATAAAGGTTATTAAAGTATTACTATTTTATATTATTTTTGATAAAAGTAATACTTAATTTACTTTTTCAAAATATTTGATATATTCTCCATAACCTTCTTTTTTCCAAATCTTCAAAAGCTATGAATTTTAAAGCTGCAGAATTGATGCAGTATCTCATGCCTCCCAATTCTGAGGATCCGTCATTAAATACATGGCCTAAATGAGAATCTGCTTTTTACTTTTCACTTCTGTTCTAATCATATTGTGACTGGTGTCTTTTATTTCTTTAATGTTGTTTTTTAATAGAGGTTTTGAAAAAGAAGGCCAACCACATCCTGAGTTGAATTTGTCCAGGGAAGTAAATAATGCTTCACCACTTACAATATCGACATACAATCCTTTTTTATTAAAATCATTGTATTTTCCGCTAAATGGAAGTTCAGTAGCACTGTTTTGTGTAACTTCATATTCAATATGATCCAACTTTTTGATATTTTCCTTTATTTTTTTAATTTTTCTAAAGATTCATCAATTGCCGGAAGTTTGCTTAAATCAATATGGCAGTAGCCATTAGGATTTTTTTCCAAATATTTCTGATGGTAGGTTTCTGCAGGATAAAAATAAGTTAAAGGCATTACTTCAACAACTATTTTTTTGGAATAGTTTAACTGTTTTTCTTCAATAAACATTTCAGCTATTTGCTTATCTGCAATATCTGTGTAATAAATTCCTGTTCTGTACTGTGTTCCTATATCTGGGCCTTGTCGATTAATTGCAGTCGGATCTATTATTTTAAAAAATTCTTCCAATAACTCTTTTAGGGATATGAAATCTGGTGAGTAAATCACTTTTACGCATTCTGCATGTTTCGTATCAAAGTTGCACACTTCTTCATAAGTTGGATTTTTCGTGTTCCCGTTTGCATATCCGACTTCTGTTTTATATACTCCCAATATTCGTGATATATAGGTTTCAACACCCCAAAAACAGCCTCCTGCCAAGTATATTGTTTTCAGGTTTTCTTTGTTAAATTGTATTTTATTGTTTATGTTTTCTAAAGACATACCAAAACCTCCAATAATTGGGGATTTTTTCATAAAATAGTATATAATATTAAAAAACATTTAGTATATAAAGATTTTATTAAAAAATAGTGGGATTAGCATTTATCTGATTTAATAATAAATGCCAAATAAATAAAAATAGCTACTGCAAAGTATAATAAAACCTGAATATCCAGTATTCCTGTTTCAACACCTAAAATTGAATATGTTAAAAGTAAACTGTAGAGTCCAGTGTATGCAAAGTCATTGGTTTTTTTTCATTATTTTATATCCAATACCTAAAATAAATCCAAGTCCGCACATTTCAACAGCTACCCGACTTTACCGAAGTCAATTACCATTTGTCCAATTAATGTTGGTGTTACAGTAACTTCTGTTCTCCAGGCTATTAATTTTCCAATCATCATTCTTGGTCCAAGGTCACTTCCAGGTATGGAACTGGCCAGTACATTTCCATGTGTTACTCCAAAGTTCCTCCAATAAAATCAAGGAGGTTCAATACATTTAATGTAAAATCAGCCCTGCTTTCTAATGTGTAAAAAGGATTGGTAGCTGAAGTGATAGTATATTCTTCAACTGATCGGAAATAACCAATTCCTATAATTGCACATACACCAATTAGGGCACCTAGTACAACTTCCCACACAGCTAAGATATTTCCGTAGTAACCCATAATTATCATGATAAGTAATACTGCAAGTAGTGGTGTCCTGTAACCTAAAGCCAATAAAAACACACTGCTGATGACTATCAAAATCAGGAATCTAAATCTTGTCTGTGAACGGGTGATTTTGTTTTCCTGAAATTTTTTTAAATAAACACTTGCCAGTATACAGACTCCTGGAATTATTAAAAACACCGGCATTGTAAATAAAGGTTTTAACTGATATCTTAAAGAGGTTTTAAGAATTGGAATTCCGCCAACTGACGCTACACTTACAAAAAAGAATAATATACTTATTAAAACAAGGCAGAATCCGATTGAATACAAATCTTCACTTTTAAATTGGATTGCCGGTTTTTGAAGTCTTTATTTAAGAAGTATCTTGGCAATATTGCAGAGCCTATAAAAAATGCAATAAATGCAATAGCTAGTGTAATAGCTAAACTAGCTGAAACAGCATTTATAGACAATATTAAAAAAGACTCCAAATACAATAAGTACAATCAGAGGATTAAATACTTGTGAATTTAATATTTTATTTTTTTAATAAATCCTAAAAAGTTTTCACCAGGATAAAGTCCTTTAAAATAGCTATTGACCCATGCTTTTTCAAAATAATTTAAAATTGAAAAAATAATTGTAAATAAAAGGGATTCATGAAACAGCTGTGATATTTTATTTACAATTGATGTTAATTTTGCATATATTAAGCTCATAAGCTACACATCTTAAAATGTTTTGATATTTGTAACATTATAGTTATTTTCAATAGTTTTTAAGTCTTGTTCACTGCAGTCATAAATTCTAATTGTTATTGGGCTTGTTTTTACCATCAAAATTTCCTAAAATATTGTCTGCAAGATTTATTTCTTCGCTAGTTGCTCTAGTTATAATTAATTGGTTGTATAATCCGGTATTTGATCCTTTTAGGGATATTCTTTTATCATGTGAATAAAGGTTGTTAGATAAATCTTGATAATCTATTGTACTTAATTCATCAACTGATACCGTAGTTGTAATTTCATAATCGGTATTGTTGTCAATTCCTGAAATTAAATCACTTAATGAAGTAATATTTTCCGGATTAATTGTTACTTCTGTTAAATTGTTAAATTTATTTCCGTCACTCTCAAGAGAAATAGTATCTATATAAATGTCTGCATTAGGAATATCTTTGTATAATCCTGCTAGGTATTCTTTTCCATTTGAATTGATTAATACTTTGACATTTGATCCTTTATCATCATCAATCCATGTTATATTTCCATGTAATTCAACTGATTCTCCAGTATTTGCATTATATCCGCTGACAGTTGTTTCTACTATATTTCCTTCCATATATAATTTCAAATAATTTTCAACTATTTTATTCATTGTAGATGAGTCATATGAAGATGTTTTTACATCATCTGAATCATCAGTAGTAATATGGATAAATGCAAAAACAATTGCACATATTACTGCGATAATTATAATGTAGTCAACAATTGTAAGTTTATTTAATATTCCTTTTTTCATAATCTCAAAATCCTTGGTTATTCATCAAAAATAGCACCTACTGGACAAATGTCTACACATTCTCCACAGTCATCACATTTATTTTCATTAATTTCAACTTTAAATGCCTTTTTTATGATAGCTTCTTCAGGACATACATCTATGCAGTCTTCACAAACTCCGCATTCTTCATTATCGATTTTCAAGGTAAACACCAATTTTTAATTTAATATTATAAAACCGTAATATTTATATATTTAATTAACTCAATATTAATATATCTTTTCTATGTACTTTTAGTTATGTTTGTTTAATTTAATGACTGAAACATAACATTTATATAGTATTAGATACAATCTTATATTGTATGTAAATCATATGCAAGGGTGCCCGAGCGGCCAAAGGGGGAGGACTTAAGATCCTCTGGTATAGGCCTTCGAGGGTTCGAATCCCTTCCCTTGCACTATTCTTTAAAACTGTATTTTTTTCTCGATTTTGCCTTAGTGGCTCAGCCGGTAGAGCGCCACCTTGGTAAGGTGGAAGTCGGGGGTTCGAATCCCCCTACGGCTTCTTTAAAAACTATTTTTCTTAATTAATTTTATAAAAAAGTTTTGATAATTTATTTTTCTATAATTTTTATATTATTCATAGATTCAATAGAATCAAAATCATCATTTAGAAGGAATAAAATGATTTTTACACATTTTTCAATTCCATTTTCCTGTCTTTGGAATAATTCTTCGCTGTTGTTTTCTCTTAAATCACTAGCAATATCACTGGTTGTTATAATTGTATAATCATTAGTTACAATAGCTATTCCACCTCTGCCGATTCCTGCAGTAGTTCCAATAGCTATATCACAATCAGTTATTTTTTTACAGCTTCAGCCATAATTTTGCTGACCTTTTTATCTTCTGCTTCATTGTAGCATTTGATTCCTTTAATTAATGTTGTAGGTTCCGGAGGATTTTCAATTTGCAGAACACTTTTTACAGCTTCAATAGTTGGTATAAAAAGACTGCATGTTACACTAAGTTCATTGTAGTTAAAATTTCCGTAACTTTCAGGATTTTCAATGTAATCTCTCCCAAAATTACCTGTGTATCCCTGAGCTATTGCATGAAGTTCTCTGCCTATTTTTCCATGCGTGAAACATTCTGCTGTAGCTATTTTAATCATATGAATCCTTCAATAATTTTAAAGAAGTTTTTGTTATCTGTTCTGCAACTTCATCTAATGTATATGGAGTAATTGGCTCTTTGTCTCTTAACAATTTATTTGTAGTAACAATTAGATGGTTTTCGGTTATTCCTTCTTTTCTAAGCTCATCTACTGCAGGGTTGTCTTCAAATTTTGAAATATCTCTTACTTCCACAGTTTCATCTCCAAATCCAAATATTCCGGCAGTGCTTATTGTTTTAGCACCTCTTTTTTTGTGCATGTTTTATAATTTTAGCAGCAATTGGTATTGTATTTCCGCCAGCTATCTGTATTGCAACTACATCTCCTTTAATTAAATCCAGATTATCTGGAGTAATGTCTTCACAAACACTGATGATTTTTCTAAAGCTTTCATCATGGGTGCATAATTTATTTAGGAAATCTGATTTATATTCTCCGACTTTTGCACCTTTCATTGTAAAAATAATGTCTCTACCATCTATCTTTTGCCCATCGAAAACTCCAATTTCTTTTGGCCCGCCTCTGTGTACTTGTATTAAATGGATTCCAACTCTTAATCCTAATCTTCCAAATCCAATTAAGTCTATTCTGCCTTTTGGAATTCTTGAATTTTCTATTTCCTGTATCATTTCAATATTCTCCAGATTTTGTTTAACTATTGTTATTCTAATTATATTTTATATATTTTCCCAGGGATTTATATTAACAACTTCACATTTAACATTAAGTGGTTTTAACAATTCTTCTAATTTGTATAATCCGGGAACTTCGCTGTTGTGATGGCCCAGATCAATTAAAGTAATATCCAAGTTTTTAGCTAAAATTGCACTTTCCTGAGTTAAATCTCCAGATATCAGTAAATCTAAATTTAATTTCTTGGCTAATGTGACATACTCTGGATTTTTAAGACCGAAGCCTGAAATTATTCCAATTTTATTAAGTTTTTTGTTGTTGGGAGGTTTATTTACAATTCTGATTTCTTTAAAACTATCTGAACTATCTTTTTCAAATTTACCAAATGTTTTGTCTGTTTTGCAGATTCTTCCAATATTTGTAGTTTTGTCAAATGGTGATATAACATCTAATTTTAATGTTTCAGCTAGTGCTTCATTAGCTCCTCCATTAATAATGTCCCAATTTGAATGAATTGTGTAAGTTGGTGTTTTCGGATTGAATAATGGCGGATGATGAGTTAGAATTAAAGTATCTGCTTTTTGAGTATCAAATTCAGGATATAAATCCATAAATATTTCAATGGAGTTTATATTCTGATTCAAATCATATTCTTTTCTAAAACCTATTTCATCATTTTTCAAAGCCAGATTTTTAGGTATATTCTCATCTATAAACTTAATAATTTCTTTAAGTTTCATTTAAATCATTTTAGATTCAATTTTATCTAATTGTGTTTTTATTAAATCATCACAGCTGAAGGGGTTGATAGTTGATATTTTCATAGCATTTTTGCTAACTAATTCGACAAACTTTGGAATATTTTTTTCTTTGAAAATAACCTCTTCAAAAAGCCCATTTCGCAGGCACTATAAAGAACACCTTCTTTTTTTGGGATTCCTGTAATGCATTTGTCAAAACACCAATAGTTAAAGTCATTGTTCCTGATGTTTTAGTATTTATTCCTTTAGTTTTTAGGATAGCTTTATTTGATGCATTAACTGCATTTATTCTTTCATGAATATTGTTTTTATCTTTAAGTAAGCTATCATTATCTTCAGCTACTGGATTTTCTATTAAAAATACTTCAGCATTAATTTCAGATGACTGTTCAACAGTTAATCCTCCAAAACCTGTAGTGTCAATAACTACCTCTCCAGATTTAATCAGCTCCAGATCTGTTGAAAAATTTATACTGTTTTTATAATTTCCGCCAATAGGAGTATCCAATAATTCTTTTAAGTGAGGATAAATATCAATTAGCAGAATATTGTTGTATTTTTCGCTTAATTTTTTGACAATTCCCAATCCAGTAAAATAAGTTCCCACAACAACAATTTTAGTGTTTTTATCTAAATTCAAATTATCAATATAATTTAGACAAGCTTCAGATTTTTGTTAATTATATTATTAAAAATATCTATTAGTCTGGTTTCAGATTTTATAGTAAAAACTTCAGAAGTTATTCCTGTGTCAACATCCATATTTTAGCCTTCTTTTTTAAATCCGATTTTTTGCAGAGCCTCATTTGCTTCTTCATACACAGCATCTTCAAGAGTTTTTTGACTAATTGCATGAGAGGGGGATGTTCCGCAGGTCAGTATTCTGCCTTTATTATCTACAAAAAGTAAAAGTGATCCTGAACCTGGCAATCCTAAACGACCTCTTGCTATTATTAAATCAGCATCACACACATCCAATGCCATAATAGCTTTTTGCAAAAAGCAGGGCTGCGATTGCTGTCTGCTTCATTGGTGTTTATTTTGAGTATTTTGGCGGCAGGTAAATTATATTCTATTAAAACTTTATTTAAAACATCAACTTTAATTCCATTTTTGTTTGGAATATAAATCTTTTCAGCATTTTTAATATAGTTTTGAATTTCCTGTACTTCATCTAAAGTATCTCCTAAACGGCAGTTATTTCTGGATTCGTCTAATGCCTTTTTAATCATCTCTTCAAAAGCCATAGTTTAGCCTCAAATTCTTTGTGGTGTTAATCCTAATTTATTTATAACAGAAACCACATCATCATAGTTTCCGCAAATAGGGGATCCTACACCTTTTACTTCTAATGGATAATTATCAGCTATCACGGTAGCTAAATTATTAGCTCCAGCATTTAAAGAATATTCCACATTTTTAGGACCGATAGTTGGAGTAGGTACTGTAATCCTTATCTCGGGATACATTATACGTACTACTGCAATAATTTTCAGCTGTTCTTCCAGTGGGGAAGGTGGATGATTTGCCATTGAGTATCTTTTTATATGGGTTAAATCCCATTATTGGAATTTCCCCAAGTGTTTCAAAATTATTTAAATAACGTAAGTGAGCTATTCTGTCTTCCAGAGATTCTCCAAGTCCAATTAATAATCCTGATGAAAGTTCAATTCCGGCATCACTAACTCTTTGACAGGTTTCAATTCTGTCTTTTAAGGTTTCTCCAGGTTTTACAAAGTTAAAAACATCTTCATTAATGGTTTCCAAATTACAACATACAGTATCTGCATTTAAATCAGCCAGTTGGTTAATTGATTTTTCAGTTAAATCTCCTCCAACATTTACTAAAATCTCTAAAGAAGTATTGCTTTTAACAATTTCTGTTGCATTAACTGCTTGTTTGCCTTTGTAACCGTAACCTCCAGAGCAGCTTACTCTAGGGATTCCTGCTTCTTCAATGGATATTGCAGCTTTAAGTATTTCTTCATCTGTTTTATAAAAAGAATCATAATATCCTTCGCTAGAGGTTTTTGGTGCAAATCCGCAATATTTGCATCTTGGTTGAATGGTACATTTATTTGTAATATGTACTGTTGATGTCAATTTAATTAGTTTTGAATGTTTGTTTCTGATAGCGACAGCAGTTTCGCATAATTTTTTCAAGTCTTCTTCTTTATTTATTTTTAATAATTGAAGAAATTCTTCATCACTTATTTTTATTATTTACAGCCTTTTTAAAATTTCATCAATCAATTTCGAACCCTCGGTTGAGAATATTAATATAATAAAAATCCGTATAAAAATAGTAAACTTATTTTTTAATAGCTAATTTGACTCAATTATTAAAAAATAAGTTTCATATGTTGATATAAAATCAACATGAACTTATTTTAAGTGTTTCACTTAGCTTCTTTTTTCTAAGTTTTCTAAAACAGTAGGTACGATTTCTGCTAATGGACCGAAGTTCATTGAGTCAGCAGTACCGAGTAATGCACCAGGGTTTAAAGCTTCATCCATTTTGTCAATACCTTCATCTTGCATTAAAGCAGTAACTTGGGTTAAAGCTTCGTTAGCCATCATTTGTGCAAATCCAGCAGGTGCACCTAAAATTTGAGTTACAGTGTCTCTGTAAGCTAAGATACCTGCGTAAGTAATTGCAGTTACAGCGGAACACATATCACATACAGGACCTAATAAGTTTGCAGGTAATGTGAATGCAGATCCTCTTGCTTTTTCACCTAATTCTAATAAAGTTTTGATGGATGCTTCATCAGCATATCCTTCACCGATGTATGCTTGACCTTTCATTTCAGGTACAGCACCAGGGTGGTATGAAGCTACGTTTACGTTTGCTCCACATTCGTCGAATATTTTTTTGAATTCGGTGGTAGGAATGGTACATGCGTGAGTGAGGATAGCTCCTTCTTTGAGTTCTCCTGCGAATTTTTCGATGATAGGTTTTTGCATTCCACCTTCTGGTAACCAGGTCATTACCCAGTCAGCGTCAGCTACTGCTGCTGCATCATCGTTCATGGTTTTCATTCCTAAATCTTCAGGATCTACGAAGTGTATAGCTGCTTTAGGTGGTGTAGGGAGGGATTCAGCTAACTCATTTACTTTTGCTCTGATGTCAGGCATTACATCTTCTGCTTTACCAGCTTTGTGTGCTGCAATTACTTCTTGGAAATCGAAGTCATCTACTACAGTAAAGTCGTTGTCAAATACAGGGTCAGATACAACTACTTCGTCTACTCCAGCAAGGTGTAATAATTCTGCACCCATTTCGATAGTAGAGTGAGTCATTGCGATTTTTTCTTTTCCGGTTTCTTCTGCAACTTCACAAGCTCTTGTAAAGTTTGTAATACCACTTGCAGCATGAGTTCTGTAACATCCTGCACCTAAAATTGCTACTTTCATTATTTTGTCTCCTTTAAAACATATATACATTTTATTTTTTAAGTTTCTTAAAAACATTTACTACATAATAATTATTTAAAATGTGCCTTAATAATCTCCCTATTAATTATATAAAAAGAACTTCATGTTTGTTAGCAAACATCTATTCTAATTTTTAAATAATTTTCGCTGAATTCAGCAGTTGTAGTAACAATTAAATTATTATATCTTTACAATATATAAGTTTTTACATCTGTTTTTTAGTAGTATTAACTTATATTTTCGTTTTTTTATTTTTGTATTACTTTTGATTTTTTAAGTTATTTTGGCCTTTTTTTAAAGTATTGCTATTATAATTCTATTCGTTATAGCTTGTTTTTTTATATACGATTTTTAAAAACTTATTATCGTACTTAAGTTAGGATATTTTTAGCTATTGGGAATAAATTGTTCTTAACTTATAAAACAAAATTTATTTATTTGATATGTTCATATAATATATTTAATTAAATTTAGAGGTTGTAATCAAATGTATGATTTAATTAAAGAAGCTATTGTTGATGACGATGCAGCTATTGAATTATCTAAAATGGATAAAAATGTAGTTGAAGTTGTTGATGCAATTTCTGAATTGTCTTTAGAGGACACAATGAAATTGGGAATGAAATTTAAAAGATTTCCATTAGGCTGTGATTTAACTGAAGCTGTTGTTGGAACATGTGCATCTGACTTGGAATTAATGGAATTACTTGGAAACTGCCGTTTATCAGATATGTTGGGATTGCCTATTCATATTTGTGCATATGCATTTGCAGATATTGCTGAAAAACATGGGATGCGTGGCATTGAAGTAATGAGGAAGGTATATGATAGTGTTGATGTTCCACTTGATTTAGATCATTTTGGTGAAAACGGACCTATGAGACTTCCACAAAATATTGTAGGATGTGGTGGTGAATGTTATAATAAAGGACCGGTTTATACTGAATGTCCGAGAGACAGAATTCATGAAAGATTAATTGATAAGGAAAAAGCAGAATCTTCAGATAAGGAAGAATGGGTAAAATTATCATCTTCAGTAGCTATTAATTTAACTAGTGAGCAAACTGGTGAAGGTCATGCAGCACCTTACAGAGAAGCAGTTGATATAGCCGACTTGGCTAAAAAAATATCAGAGAGGCCTTGAAGCCATCATGTTTATTGGTGATGGTTATGATGATCTCATTACCGGTTTTGAAAAAGCTATTGAAATAGGTGCGGATGTTTTTGTACTTGAAGGAGGACCATATAATGCTGCTAAAAATCCTGTTGAAGCATTTGCAAAAGCAGTTGCAGCTTCAAGAATATTATGTCCAGGTAAAGTTGTAGGTACTAATGGTGCTTATGAAAGGGAATGTAGAGTAGGCCTCAGATCAGGTCTGAATGTTATTATAACTGGTTTTCCAAAAAATCATCATGGATATATGTGCGGTTATGAGCCTGGAACTGCAAGAAGAGGTAAATTTGGTCTTCCAAGAATAATGCAAATAATGAAGGAAGAAGTCCATAATCCTAATGTTCAGGTCCCGGTTTTAAAAGAAGATTTAATACCTCTTACAACAGCTATTAAAATAGCTGGAAGAGATTATATTTATCCAAAAAAGATTGGTGCATATACTGTTGGGGATGCACATTGGGCTACTTTAATTAATTCAAAAATGTATAAAAATCTTACTTTAAAAAATGATTTAAATGATATTGTAAATACTGTTAATGGAAATAGTGTAGCATTGCTTGGTGGAAGGTTCCTTTCCTGGGTAATAGCTAATGAATTAGATAAGCAAGTTGATGAAATTATTATCTCTGATGCAGACCCATGGGTTCATCGCATGACTGTTGAGAATTTACAGGATGCATTAGATGCAACTATTATTCCTGGAGATGGTGATGTAAATAGTGCCAATCAAGCAGACAGTTCTATTATATCTTCAACAGTTCCCGGCATTAGTAATAAAATTTTAAATAAAGTCCCAAATGCATTTAATATTGTATAAACCTAAACTTATAAATTAATTAAATAATAAAATGTAATAAGTGATAAAAATGTTTATTACATTTTTTTTAATTATATTAAATATAATGAAGGTGAAAATTTGAATCATTCAAAAATTATTTTAGTGGCTTTTATTTCAGCATTTGTAGCTATTACTACTGCAGTGCTTGGAGTTGCGGGGACTATTATTGGTTCTGTATTGTCTTCCGTACTTTACAAGGTGCTTTCAGAAGCATTGCAAAAACCGGTTGATAATGCAAAGCTTAAAGCTAATTTTGAGTGGGAAATAGCATATTCATTTCCATTAATTGTTATGGCATTAATTCAGCTATTGTTAATTTTTGCTATGTTGTCTGAAATGGGATTTTTACCGTCAACATTTTTAAATGTGTATTTATCTCTTCAAAATGTTGCAGATAATAATTTATATAGAGTTTTAGGTTTCTCTTTGTTAGCTATGAGTGTTTATCCATTTGTATTAAAACCCGATTTTATTAAAAAATCTCATGGAGGTTTAATTGCATTTATTGGATTGATATTTTTAGCTAAAGGTTTCTGTGATAGTGGATTTTTAGTGTTATATTATATATTCCATTATTTTGGTTTCCCAATAGCTTTAATTGCATTTATATTATTATCCTCAGTAATTTATAAGATTTTAATGTCTGCTAAAGAAGCTAAAAGCGAAATTAAAAACGTCCAGTTAGTCAACAAAATTTGGACGACCTTAAGTTAATACAAATTCATCAAAACAGAAGGAATGTATCTTCAAGGGATAGTAGTTATAGGGAGCATGGTTATAGGGAAAAACCAGTAACACATAAAGTTAGACGAAATCAAATAAACAAATCTTCTGAAAACATTCAATTTGAAACTAATGAGTTTTTAGATGACTATAAAAAGTAGATAGTATGAGTAAAAAAAATAAAACATTGAAAGATATTTTGGATTGTATCTTATATGAAAACCCCGCTACTCAAGATGAAATAGCTGAAAAACTGGGGATAACACGCCGTTATGTTACTCAGCTACTTCAGCCTCTTGTAAAAGATGGAACTGTTAAAAGAGCATACATGGTTGATTTAAAAGTATACGAAAAGTTAGCAGAATCTTTTGGAGATTATGCTCCGAGTAATGATTCAGGATATGTTTTAGTTAATGATATGTTGTCTAACATGGCTAAACATGTTCAATCTCAATTACAGGAGTCATTTGATGCTGTTTATGAATATGATGAAAATAAAGCTAATGCTGCTTTAGAAATGGATTATACTACTAATAATATGGTTGAAAAAGTAAGAACATCTGTTGAAACTATTGTTAGTATTAATCAGCATTCTGAATTATCAAAATCCATGCTTTATAATGAAGTGGCTTATGATTTGGAGCGTATAGGTGATTATTGCGGGCATATTGCAAAATTCGTAATTGAAGATGTTTATGAAGTTGATGAAACTATTCTTAAAAATTTAAAGAAAAATGTATAAAACTGCTCAAAAGATGATCAGATCAGCTATGCTTGCATTTTTAGAAGGAAAAACTAATCTTAAAGAAGATATTATGGATTTTGAAGAATCTATGCATATGCTTCAAAAACAAATCCATTAATATAATAGCTACTCAAATGGCTGAAAATTCATTTGATGAAAAGGAACGTTCTAATTATTTTATGTACTTATTTAGGGTTGTTAAAGCCTTTGAAAGAATAGGGGACATTTCTATAGAAATTATTGATGTAGCTATTGAATTCCATAAGAATATACCTAGATCTACCACTCCCCCGCACATTTAGGTAATCTCATTATTTTTTTTATTTTTCTATTTTTATTCACTTTTTGAGAATTTTATTTCATAAAAAATACAGTCTTCTAAGACCTTAATTTCACTAATTGAGAACATTTATTCACAAAAAGCAACATTTATATATGGCTTTGTTAAAACAGTTATGTGAGGAGAAAAATGAAAAAAGAAAAATAAATATTTAATTGGTATTATAGCAATTATTGTTATAATTGCAGGTGCTTTGATTATTTCTGCAGATGCAGGATCATCAAAAGTTCAAGTGGCAGGATCAACCTCAGTTCAACCTGTTGCTGAAAAGTTAGTAGAAGTTTATAAAGAATCACACCCTGATGCTCAAATCAATGTGCAAGGCGGAGGATCTAGTGTAGGTATCAAAAGTGCTGAAGATGGATCTGCTGATATTGGTATGAGTTCAAAAGCTTTAGACAATAACAGTTCCTTAAAACAATATGAATTAGAAAAGACGGAATTGTAATTGCAATAAATCCTCAAAACCAAGTTTCAGATTTATCCGATGAACAACTTCAAGGAATTTTCTCTGGTAACATTACCAACTGGAATCAAGTAGGTGGAAGTGATGGAAAAATAAATGTCATAACACGTGAAGAAGGTTCAGGTACTTTAGATGCATTTGAAAGTATTGTTATGGGTGACAGCAAAATTAAAGATGATGCTGTTGTTCAAAGTTCTACTGAAGCAGTAAAACAATCTGTTTCCCAAGATCCTAATGCAATTGGTTTTGTATGTTATGCTCATATTAGTGATGATATTAAAGCAGTTAATGTAAATGGAGTTGCACCGTCTGATGCTACTATTGCAGATGGTTCATACGAACTTCAAAGACCATTCTTATTCTTAACCAATGGTGAACCTACTGGCGAGACCAAAAACTTCATCGATTGGGTATTAAGTGATGATGGTGGTAAAGTATTAGCTGATGAAAAAATTATTAAAACTTCAAAATAGATTCATAGTGGTTTGATGGAAACTAAAAACTTTAGTGAATTTTTTATTGAGAAAGGATTGTTTATAACAGCAATCTTTTCCATTTTTGTTATTTTTGTTATATTGGCATTTATTGTTAGTGAAGCAATTCCTGCATTTCAGTCATATGGATTTTTCCATTTTTTAACAGGCAGTAACTGGGCTCCTAATGATGGTCAATTTGGTGTTTTCCCAATGATTATAGGTTCAATATTTGTAACTTTACTTTCATTGGTGATAGCTGTTCCATTATCTTTATTATGCGCTATATTTATGGAAGAAATAGCTCCTGATAAAATAAAATTGTTTTTAAAACCGGTTATCCAAACATTATCTGGAATTCCTTCAGTAGTTTATGGATTTTTTGGTTTAACAGTTTTAGTACCTATTGTACGTCAAAATTTTGGAGGTACAGGATTTAGTGTATTTACAGCTGCTTTAATTTTATCTGTCATGATATTACCAACAATCATATCAGTTTCCCAGGATGCAATTAAAGCAGTTCCTGGTGAGTATAGAGAAGCCGCATTAGGTCTTGGATCTACTCATTGGCAAACAATTCGTCATATAATTTTCCCATCTGCATTGCCAGGAATAATTACCGCAATCATTCTTGGTATTGGAAGGGCGATTGGTGAGACTTTGGCTGTAATTATGGTGGCAGGTAATGTTGCTCAAGTTCCAGGATCAATATTTGCTCCGGTTAGGACACTTACAACAAATATTGCATTGGAAATGGGTTATGCAACCGGATTACATTATAATGCATTATTCGGTACTGCTGTTGTATTATTTATTATAATCGCAGCTTTATTATTAGTAGCAAATTATGTTCAAAATAAATATGGTATTGGTGCGGAGGGATTGAATGAAGAGTTTTTGCTCTCCTAAGACTTCCCAGAAAATAATGAATGGTGTATTTGTATTATCTGGTGTTGTTACATTACTTATATTAATTATCATATTAGGTTATATTCTTGTTAAAGGAATTCCAGTTATTAATTTTGAGTTTTTATTCTCAGGTCCGATTGATGCCGGAAGAGAAGGCGGAATATTCCCTATGATTATTTCAAGTATATATGTAGTTTTCATTGCTGCAGTAATAGCTACTCCATTAGGTGTTGGTGCAGCTATTTACATGTCAGAATATGCATCAAACCAAAAATTATCAAATTTATCCGCTTCGGATCAGAAACATTAGCTTCAATTCCGTCTATTGTATTTGGTTTATTTGGTTTAGCATTTTTTGTTGTGTTTCTGAAATTAGGCTGGTGTATATTATCTGGAGGATTAGTTTTAGCATTAATGGCTATTCCAACTATTTTCCAAGTTGCTGAAGTTACCTTAACATCCATTCCAAATTCCTATAAAGAAGGAAGTTACGGATTAGGTGCTACAAAATGGCAGGTTATCTATTCAGTTATATTGCCTGCAGCATTACCGGGAATAATTACTGGTGTTATTTTAGCTATGACTAGGGCTATTTCTGAAGCAGCTGCAGTTATGTATGCTGTAGGATCTGCATTAACAGTACCTATATCTATATTTGATCCAGGTAGACCTTTACCACTTCATTTGTATGTATTAGCTACTGAAGGTGTTTCACTCCAGAATGCATATGGAACCGCTGCAGTACTGGTAATTATTGTATTAATATTAACTGTTGCAACTAATTTAATTGTTGAGAGATATCAAAAGAAAATTATGGGGAAATAAATAATGAAATTGGAAGTTAGAAATTTAAACACATTCTTTGAGGATGCTCAAATTTTAAAAAATGTAAATATGGATGTTCCAGAGAATTCTGTTACTGCACTTATTGGACCTTCAGGTTGTGGTAAATCTACATTCATCAGGACAATTAACCGTATGAATGACTTAATTCCAACATTTAGTCATGATGGTAATATTTACCTGGATGGTGTAGATGTTTATGATGATTCTGTAGATGTTGTTGATTTAAGAAAAAAGTAGGTATGGTTTTCCAAAAGCCAAATCCATTTCCAAAATCTATATTTGATAATGTTGCATATGGATTAAGAATTCATGGAGAAGAAGATGAGGATTATATTGCTCAAGTAGTTGAAGAAAGTCTAAAATCAGCAGCTATCTGGGATGAAGTTAAAGATAAATTGGATAAGTCTGCAATGGGATTATCCGGTGGTCAGCAACAAAGATTATGTATAGCACGTACAATTGCTGTTAGTCCGGAAGTAATTTTAATGGATGAACCCTGTTCTGCATTAGACCCAATTTCCACATTGAAAATTGAGAATTTAATCAATAAACTTAAAGAAAAGTATACTATTGTTATGGTTACACATAATATGCAACAGGCTACAAGGGTATCTAAATACACTTCTTTCTTCTTAAACGGAGAAATAATTGAAAGTGGTTTAACAGATAAACTATTTGTAAATCCAAAAGAGGAAAAACAGAAGAATATATTACTGGAAGATTTGGTTAAGGTGATTTGATGGAGAATAAGGAATATCCTACTTATGTATTTGAAGAAAGGATGGAATCAATTAAGAAAAATCTTAGAAATTATTGTAATGACACATTAGATTTACATAGAAAAGCAACATCTCTATTATCTAACTTTGATGAAGAAAAAGCTGCAGAGGTTGTTGAAAAAGCTAAAGAATTAGATATCTGCGGTCATGAAATTGAAAGGAGTTGTATTAGATTTATAGCTATGGAACAACCATTAGCTACAGATTTAATGTATATTGAATCATCAATTAGAGTTATTTCTCATGTAAAAAGAATAGCTTATTTATGTAGAAATATTGCAGAATCAGCAGCTACTATTGAAGGAATGAAAGTTTCAAATAAAATAATGAGGGACTTGGAGTACATGGCTGATTATGTTCAAATCATGTTAACTAGAGGATTTGGATCTTTTTGTAATCAGGATATGGACGTTGCAAGAGAGTTAGCTAGTGATGATGATAAAGTAGATGATTTATTTGATATTATATTATCCCACACTACTGAATTATTAACTGAAAAAAACCCAGGATGCATTAGAAATAGTTAATATTATTTTCATTGCAAGGTATCTGGAAAGAATAGCTGATAGGGTAGTTAATATTGGAGAAAGAGTTATTTTCATCAATACTCATAAAAGACCTCGTATTGAGAAATTAAAAAAGAAGAACAATAAATTGATTATTTTAAATAATTAATCCTATTTTTATTTTTTATCATAAATTTTAGTTGTCGCATGTCTGTCTGCCCAGCATTGCACACAAACACCAATAGGCAGTCCTGCAGTATGTGTATGGGCTTTTAGAATTTTAACATCTAATGTTGTTGTTTTACCCCAAGACCCATCGGACCGATTCCGGAATTATTGATTTCTTCAAGAATTTCTAATTCTAGTTTAGCTATTTCCGGATCAGGATTTCTTTTACCAACTTCTCCGAGAAGTGCTTTTTTACCTAATTTTAAACATAAATCAGAGGTTCCTCCAATTCCGACCCCTATTACTGTTGGGGGCAAGGTTTTCCTTTTGCTTTTAGGACAGATTCAACTACAAAATCTTTTATGCCCTGAATTCCTTCAGCTGGAAGAGCCATTTTCATAGCATTATTGTTTTCTGAGCCAAATCCTTTAGGTAAAATTGTTATTTCGAGATAATCTTCATCTATTAACTCAATATCTATTGGAGGGATGTATGATCCAACATTGATGTTTGTATTTTCTCTTGTTAAAGGATCTACAATATTTGGCCTAATTGGAATTTCTTTTGTAGCTTTTTTAATTCCTTCTTCAATTCCCGCTCTTAAATTTTCAACTTCAACATTTCCTAATTTGACAAAAACTACTGGCAAACCTGTATCTTGACACATTGAATTTGTTTTTCTTCAGCAAGTTCAATATTCTTTGAGATAGCTTCAATATTTAACCTTGCAAGTTCATTATCTTCTACTTTAAGAGCATCTTCTAGTGCTTTTTTCACATCATTTCCTAAAACGATTACTGCTTTTTTGTAAAGTTCATAAACAGCATCTTTTATCATGTCTTGTGTAATCAAAATAAAAACCTTATTTAATATTTTTTTAAAAAGAAAAGTTAATTATAATTTTATATTTTAAGCTTTAATAAATTTTTTTAAAAAACAGCTATTTTATAATTGCATCTAAAATGCCTAAAGGACATACTTTTGCACATTCTCCGCATTTATTGCATTTATTTTTATTTAAAGTAATCGCCCCTCCAATGCTTTCTATTGCTTTTTCAGGACAAACTTTTAAACAAGGAGCTTCATTAGGAGCACATTCCATGCAAAATAAGGAAATATCATCAACATCCATAGGATGTTGACATTTTCCACAGTTTATACAATTTGCATGAAGTTCTCCAGCCATGTTTTTTCCTTATTTATTCATCAAGAGCTAATCTTGCTCTTGCAGCACTTGTGATGAAGTGTACAAAACTGCGGTTGGATGTGCTTCCAATATCATATTCTCCAGCAAGTTTTGCAAGATATTTTTCCTGATTTTTAATTTTGATTTTTGCAGGATCAATAACTGAAATAGCTCTTTTGGTACATGCTTTTACACAAGCAGGACCTTCTTCTCTATCTGCACAGAGGTCACATTTTTCAGCTACACTTTCTGCAATAGTAATTGCACCAAACGGACAAACAATACTGCATAAGCCACATCCGATACAATCTTCAGTTTTAACACCTTTTGTAGTCATTGCATTTGTCGGACAAATTTTTACACAAGGTGCATTTTCGCAATGTTGACAAACTAAGGAATAATATGCGGAATCATGCTCTATAATTTTAATTCTAGGAGCAGAGTGAATAGATGCACACATGTTTACACAATTGTTACATCCATCACATGCATCTCTATTTACAAATATTTTTTCCACTATTATTCCCCCTTTATAAACCTAATTCTTCGCAGGATTTATCAACATATTTTTGTATTTTGTCTATGTGTTCATCATCAAGATGTTTGAATCTTTTTTTGAGGAGCTAAATATTCTTTTACAGGTTTTCTTTCTTCAGGTCTGTAAGTGATGTTAAATTCACCATTTTCAACTTCATATAAAATCCATGATCCGGTTTCAACAGCTAATCTTCCCATTTCAATGGTTTTTTCTGAAGCAAATCCCCATCCTGTAGTACATGGTTGGTGTAAATGTATGTATGCAGGACCTTTGATTTCAGCTGCTTTTTTAACTTTATTGACAAAGTCTTCAGGATATGCAATAGATGCAGTAGCCACATATGGGATTCCATGTGCTGCCATTATCATCGGCATGTCTTTTTTTAGGTTTGTCTTCTCCGAAACTTCCGCTTCCTTTTGGTGAAGTTGTGGCAGTACTTGCACCATAAGGTGTTGCACCACTTCTTTGGATACCTGTGTTCATATATGCTTCGTTATCGTAACAGATGTAAGTTAAGTTGTGACCTCTTTCCATTGCTCCGGATAATGATTGCAAACCAATATCTACAGTACCTCCATCTCCTCCGAAAGCAATAACATTAATGTCATCTTTTCCTTGAATTCTTAAAGCGCTTTCTACTCCAGATGCAACTGCTCCAGCATTTTCGAAAGCTACATGCATCCATGGAATTTCCCAAGCAGTTTCTGGATAAGGAGAGGTCATTACTTCAAGACAACCGGTAGCTGAAATAGCTACAGTGTTTTTTCCTAATGCATTAAGAGCTAATCTAACTCCAATGGAAGCTCCACATCCTGCACATCCTCTGTGTCCTGGTGCTAAATATTCTTTATCAGATATCTCCATTTTTATTCCTCCTTAAGTCCTATCCAGGTAACTTCTTTTCTGGATTTTTTGTTTTTCATAAACTTCCAAGATTGATTCTGGAGTAATGTCTCTTCCACCTAAACCAATAATAAATCCGTATGCTTCTTTATGGATTTTTGCTTTAATATCAGTGTAAAGAGCACCACCAATTCCGAATGTTACATTTTTATCAAGAACTGCTAATTTTGAAGCATTTTTAACAGCTTCATCAATAGCTTCAACAGGGAATGGTCTGTAAGCTCTAACTTTAAGCAAACCTACTTTTTTTCACCTTTGTTTCTTAATTCATCAATCATAACTCTTAAAGTACTGCACATTGAACCCATAGCCACGAAAATGATGTCTGCATCGTCTGTTTTATAAGTGTCAATAAGACCATACGCTCTGCCAAATATTTCGGCAAATTCTTTGCAGGTTTCTTCAATAACTGGAATTGATTTTTCCATAGCTACTTGCATATCATGTCTTGCTTCAAGATAGTAATCAGGATCAGCTAATGTACCTATAGACATTGGTTCATTAGGATCTAAGAAAGCATGTTTTGGAACATATGGAGGTAAGAATTTATCTACATCTTCTTGAGTTGGAATTTCTACAGGTTCTACAGTATGAGTTAAAATAAATCCATCTAAACATACCATTGATGGAAGTAAAACATCATAGTTTTCAGAAATTTTATATGCCATTAATGTGGTATCTAAAGCTTCCTGTGCACTTTCAACATAAATTTGCAACCATCCTGCATCTCTTTGTGCAATTGAATCTTGTTGATCATTCCAGATATTTAATGGTGCAGATATTGCCCTATTTGCATCAGCCAATACAATTGGAGTTCTCATACCTGCTGCTGCAAATAATATTTCATGCATTAACATTAATCCTTGTGAAGATGTTGCAGTAAATACTCTTACTCCAGCACTACTTGCTCCAACAGATTCACTGATTGCACTGTGTTCAGATTCCACTTTTACATATTTTGCATCAATTTTTCATCTGCAACATATTGTGCAAGGTATTCTGAAATTGTTGTTTGAGGCGTAATTGGATAAACAGGAATAACTTGTGGCTTAGCTAATCTTACAGCTTCTGCAACTGCTTTATTTGCTGTCATAACTTCTTTTGTCATTTCTTCACTCCCTATTCTTTAATCATTTCGATTGCATCTGAAGGACATTCATATGCGCAAATTCCGCATCCTTTACAGTAATCGTAATTAATGTTATGTTGTTTATTTACACTGGAGTCCGGACAGAAAATAATACAATTGTCACAATCGATACATTTTTCTTTATCTAAAACAGGTTTAAAAGTTCTCCAACTTCCAGTTTTGTTATTTTACTACTTCCAGGTGTTTTTATTACACATCCGATAGCTACCATTTTTAATTCACCTTCTCCTTATGTTTTATCCCATGTCATAAGCTTTTTTTTGTAGCTTCTGCATTTAATTCCCCAACTTTTCCAGGGAATGTTTCTTTAATTACTTCAATAAGTGATTCGATACTTACAACGTGAGTTTTTTAGCAAAGTATCCTAAGATAATTGTGTTAACAATATTGCGGCCTAATAAATCTAATGCAATTCCTGTTGCATCAATGCTGTGAACTGGATGTTCACCAGATCCTTTAAATTCTTCAGCAATATTGATACTTACTTCAGTATTTTCTTTTATTCCAGAAAATACATCCACCACATTCATTAATCCATCATCAAGAACTAATACATAGTCTGGATTGTATACTTGGTATCTTATGTCAATTGGTTTGTCATCAATTCTGGTAAAAGCCATTACTGGTGCTCCCCTACGTTCAACTCCAAAGAAAGGGAAGGATTGAACATATTTACCATCTTTAAAAGCAGCTTTTGCCAAAATTTCAGCAGCAGTTACGGACCCTTGTCCACCACGTCCGTGAAAACGAATTTCAAGCATTTAGTCTCCTCCATAGTTTATCATGTATAATCATTATAAATTACAAAATATATAAAGTTTATCATGGATAATCATTATAGATTTTATAATCGGTTTTTAGTTAATATTTTATATTATTTATGTTGCTAACTGATGTATATTGCTTTGTTTTGTAGTTACTTATAATAATTAAATAGTCATATAACTATTAATATTATGAATAGGTGGGGAGTTTATGAAAGTTTTAATTATTACTGGAAATTTAGCATATCCTTTAATTAAAAATGTTGTAGCTAATGCTAATGTTGAGGTTATAATTCATATAGCTGATAATACACAGGTAGCTGCATTTTTTAACTCCTAGAATTATTATTAATGAAATAAAAACTCATTTTGCTAATCAGTTAGATGAAATTGATATGATTTTAGTTCCAGGTTTAATAAAGAAAGGAACCAGGGAAATAACAAAAGAATTGGGAATTCCTACTTTTAAAGGTTCAACTGACGGAGCTGATTTGGCTATGGTTTTAAATTTAATTGATCAAATTGAATTGTCTGAAGATAAACCTGCAGATAAACTAATTGAAGAGGAAAAAAGAAAAGAAGCTTTAAAATTCATTGATGATTTTGAAAATGATGAAAAAACCATTGAAAAATTATTGGAAAAACCTAATAATATTCTGGTTGGAAATCTCCCGGTAGGTGAAGATTTTCCAATGAGAGTATTGTCTGAAATAGCTAACGCCCCATTTTTATCAAAAGAAGCTTTAATTCATAAATGTCAGTATTTTGTTGATTCAGGAGCTGATATGATTGATATTGGTATGGCAGCAGGTGAAGATTTTTCAGATAAAGTTCCTGAATTGATTGATACATTAAGGCCAATTGTTGGAGATAGGCCATTAAGTATTGATACATTAAATGCAAAAGAAAATTGAAGCAGCTGCAAAACATGGTATTGATTTGGTATTAAGTTTGGATTTGGGAAATAATTCTAAAGTACTTGATATTTTAAAAAGAAACTAATACTCCGGCTGTTTTGCTTCCAACTAATTTTTCAGAAGGTTTCACTCAAAAACTCCTGAAGAAAGAGTTGATGCAATGAAACAGCTAATTGAAGATACAAAAGGCATTGATTATGTTGCAGATTTAATTTTGGACCCTGTAAACAGCAGCAGTATTGTTGAATCAATTATGGCCTGTTTCGAATTTCATAAAATAAATAAAGCACCAATGTTTTTCGGAGTTGGAAATGTTACTGAACTGATGGATGCAGACTCTGGAGGAGTCAATGTTCTGCTTGCAGGAATAGGGATGGAATTAGGTGTAAGTATATTATTTACTCCAGAAGAAAGCGGAAAAACAAGGGGCAGTGTTTATGAATTATCAACTGCATCTAAAATGATGTTTTTAGCTAAACATAGAGGTTCTATTCCAAAGGATTTGGGAATTAACCTTGTTGCATTTAAAGATAAACATAAACGACTGGATATTATTGAAACTGAAACTGATGGAGTTCCGGAAGTAAAACAGACCAAACCTATGAAATTTGTAAGAGACAAGGCAGGGAGCTTTAAAATCAGTGTTGATTATGGAACTACAGTTAAAGCCAGCAGGATTATAGCTACACATTTTAAAAAGAACAAAGCTGATTTGGTGATTGTTGGAGATACTGCAAAAGAAATTTATGAAGAAATAATAGATAAAAAACTTGTAACAAGAATGGAGCATGCTGCATATTTGGGAAGTGAGCTTCAAAAAGCACAAATAGCCATGATTACTGGAAAGGAATATGTTCAGGATTTTGATTTATTTAAAAATCCTGATGAATTCAAAACTTAATTGGATTCACTATCTGCACTTTCCTGAACACTTTCTCCATTATCTTCACTTTCACCAGCTACTTGGGATGGTTCTTCAATTTGACTGGAGCCACCGGAATCAATAGAATTGGAACTGTCATAAGAAATTTCTGAATTATCATTTCCAGAGTCGGTATGTAAGTTAATGTTTCCAAGTGTAAAAATTCCAGTAGCAACTATAATAATCATGATTAATATTATAATAATTGCATTTTCTGTTTTCATAATTCAACCTCATTATCTATTATTTCAAAACTTTTAAATAAATGCATCATTAATACTTGTAATTATATATAAAATAAAGAAGGTTTGATTGTGCAAATTGACGATTTATCTGTTAAAAAAATTGACAAAATTCTTTTAAATGAAAATTATGTCCCGGATAACGAGATTTCAACAACATTATATTTATCTTTTTACTTGGAAAACCAATGCTATTGAAGGACCTCCTGGTGTTGGAAAAACACAGTTAGCTAAAGTAATAGCCAGTGCTTTTGACATGGATTTCTTTAGGATTCAGTGTTATGAAGGTATTACTTTTGAACAAATTGTTGGAGAATGGAATTATCAAAAACAATTGCTTCACCTTGAAGCAGCTAAAAACGAGTCTGATAATGAAGAAAAATATTTCATGAAGAATTCTTTATAAGACGTCCTTTATTAAATGCTTTTTAAATGAAAAGGATTCTGTTTTACTTATTGATGAAATTGATAAAGCAGATGAGGAAGTTGAAAGTTTTTACTTCAGGCATTAGGTGAAAAAAGAAATAACTATAAATGATTTAGGAACATTCCAGTTAGCAAATGATTTAATTGTTATTTTAACTTCTAACTCTCAAAGGTCTTTACTTGATGAAACTAAGGACAGATGTTTATTTTTATATATTCCATATCCTTCAGTTGAACGTGAAATTGAAATTGTTAAATCAAGACTTCCTGAAGCTGAGAATGAAACAGTTTCAAAAATAGTTAAAATAGTACATGAGATACGTAATCTTAATTTAATGAAAAAACCGTCTGTAAGGGGAACTGTAGATTGGGTTAGATCAGTTTCCAGTTTAGGTACTAAAAATTTCAATAAATCTTTAGAGGATAGTATTGGTGTTGCTATTAAAACTGAAAGTGATAAAAAAGAGTTTTAAAAGACGTAATTCATAAGAAATATTAATTATAATGATATTATGATTGATAAAGTTGCAGAATTGTCTCATCAGTTAAGAGAAGTAGGTTTACCTGTCAGTATTAGGAGTACACACTCAGCTGCTCAAGTTTATCAGGATTTGGGCGAAAATGATAGAAATCTTTTAAAAACAGCCTTAAGAGCAATTTATGTTAAAGATAAGTATGATATTCCTAAGTTTAACAAGATTTTTGAAAATGTTTTCAAAAAAGAAGCCCGAAAAAAAGAGGTTCTTGATGCTGAACAGAGAGGTAAAGCTTACAAAGGAACAGGACCTAAATCCAATAAGTATATTATTAAAAAACAGGGTAATGTTTCCACCAAACTCAAGAAAGAAAAAATCAATAATGAAAAACTGAAACAGTTATCAGGCCAGCCTTTACTTGATGAAGTTCAAAAACTTGAAAGAGACGGGGAATTATTAAATAAGGATTTGACAAAACTTAACAAATTCGATCCAAGAATGCTTGAAATCTGTCAAAGATTAGGTAGGAAAATAGCTAATAAACGTTCAAGAAGGAAAATCCAGACAAGTTCAAATAGAATAGACATTAGAAGAACCATAAGAGTAAATATGAAATATGGCGGTGTTCCTTTTGAACTGATTAAGGCTAAACCACGTCCTCACAAAAATGAACATTTGTTTCTAAATGATATCAGCGGGTCCTGTGAATGGATCAGCAGCTGGTTTTTCATGTTGATGTTTTCAGCTCAAAGTGCATTTAAAAATTCAAGAACTTTTGAATTTGATAATAAGGTTATTGAAACAACTAAAGCTTTAAAAGAAGAGTATTTAATTGATGCATTTACAAAAGTTAAAGATATGAGACTTAAAAATGCAATGGTTCACGGAACATCTAATATGTATACTTCATTTGAGAAATTTATGGATTTGGCCAAGTTAAATAACAAGTCTTATGTTATTATACTGTCTGATTGCAGAGATTGGGCAGGACCTAAAGTAAAAGGTGTTCCGGCCAGTGTAGATTTAGTTGGTGAAATGGTTAAAAATTCTAAAAAAGTTGTAATATTAAATCCTGAAGACAGAAATAAATGGGATATTGTAGATAGTTGTGTTTCATTATATGAAGATGCAGGTGCCCATATATTTGAAGTAAATACTTTAAATCAATTAGCTCAATTTGTAGAGCAAATGTAGGTGTAGTTATGCAGTGCAGTAAATGCGATAATTCGCAGGTTATTATTAAAAAACACCAATCCGGTCAATATTTATGTAAGGATTGTTTTATTGAATGAATTGAAAAAAAGTTATTAAAACAGTTAAAAAGGAAAAATTATTGGATAAGGGAGACAAAGTTTTAGTTGCACTTTCAGGAGGTAAAGACAGTGTAACAACTTTGGAAATCTTGAACAGTTTCCGTAAAAGAAATATTATAGACATCTGTGCAGTAACTGTTGATGAAGGAATTGATAACTATCGTCAGGAAGGTGTGGACATAGCTACCCGTCATGCGAAACGTTTAGGTATTGAACATAAAGTAGTTTCTCTTAAAAAGGAATATGGTATAACTTTGGATGAGATAATGCAAAAGAGAATCATATTGGATCCTGCAGTTACTGTGGCGTTTTCAGAAGAACTATAATAAATAACGCAGCCCGTGAAATGGGAGCTACTAAAATAGCTACCGGTCCTAATTTGGATGATGAAGTTCAGGCTATTATGATGAATTATCTTGAGGGAAACACTGATAATTTAACTAAGTTAGGCGCTAAAACATCTTCAAAAGCTAAAGAATTCACAGTTAAAATTAAACCTTTACGTGAAATTCCGGAAAGGGAAATAGGTTTGTATGTAGTTGCAAAAGAACTGGAAGTTCATTTTGACAGCTGTCCTTATGCACAGCAGTCATTTAGAGGTGAAGTTTCAGATTTGATAAATAAACTTTCTGAAAAACATCCTACAATAAAATATTCAACACTTAGGGGATATGATAAGATTAAGGAAGCTATTGGTGACGGTTTTAAAAAAACTTATCCTCAGTCAAGGTGTGAAAGGTGTGGTGAACCCTCAGCCAACAGATTATGTAAGGCATGTACATTTTTAGAGGAATTGGGAAAGTGATAATATGACATTTGCATTAAAATTTAAAGATATTGATGAGAAAAGGGAAATACCAAAAGAAAATTACACAATTAAAGATTTATTAAATGATTTGGAGTTATCTTCACAAACTATTGTTCCAAAACAGAACGGAGACTTGGTTATTGAAGAAAGTGAAATCCGAGATGATGATGAAATACAGTTAGTTCAAATTATTTATGGTGGTTAAGTGAAAATCAACTATGAATGTGGTGCATGTTTTTTAAGACAGGCAAAAGAGGCTATGGATTTGGCTAGTGATGATGAGGACCTTAAAATAGAACTTATGAATGATATTTTCACATTTTTAAGTTCTAATTTCTATAAAACAACCAATTCAAATAAAACAGGTTCAGTTATTCATAACATGATTCAGGAAAAAACAGGCTGTGAAGATCCGTATATTAAAGAAAAAATTGCAGGTAATCAGATAGCTTTAAAATATTTGCCGACAGTTAGGGAAGTTCTCAAAAGAATAACAGTTTGGAAAACTATGTGAAAATAGCTATTATAGGGAATATTCTGGATTTTGGAGCATTTACTATAGATACTGATGTTGGAAGTTTAATAAGTTCTGCTTTAGAAAGAGATTTGGCTGTTAAAGATATTGATGAGTTTGAAAATGCCTTAAAAAAATATGATAAAGTATTGTATTTAGTGGATAATACTGGTGAAATTGTATTTGACAAACTTTTACTTTCTAAAATGAAGCAGTACGACTTGGATATTACAATAGCTGTCAAATCCAGACCAATTATAAATGATGCATGTATGGAAGATGCAGTCAATGTGGGATTAGATGAATTTGGAGAAATTGTTGAAATAGGTGCTGGAACTGTCGGATATGTGGACAGTGAAATTTCAGAGGAATTTAGAGAAATTTTTTCATCTCATGATTTTATAATTTCTAAAGGAATGGGAAATTATGAGGGGCTAACTGAAATAGATTTGTCATCTAAGGAAGTTTTCTTTTTATTATGCTCAAAATGTACAACAATTTCAAAAGATATTGGTGTAAACTTACATGATATGTTGCTTTTAAAAAAATAGAAACTAATATATTTGAGAATTTATTATAATATATTCATGAAAAAATGTAGTTTATATTTCATTATTTTCATAATACTTGTCATTATTGCATTAAGTGGATGGTTTTCAATTAATGGGGATTTTGAAAAAGAAGAAACTTCCGAATCAGAGTTTAACATTATTGATACTGCAGGGACTTTGTCTGAAGCACTTCAAAAAGCTAAAACTAGTGATAAAGAAGTTTTTGCTGTTTTTGAATCAGATACCTGTACTTATTGTCATCAGTTAAGGCAGAACACCCTGAATGATGCACAAATTATGGATAAGCTTTAATGAAAGTTATGTAGTTGTTATAATTAATGTTAATGACAATCCTGAAATAGCTGGTAAGTATAATGTTTATTCAACACCTACTATGCTTATTTTAGACAGTGAAGGTAATGAATTAAAGTCTATTGAAGGTTATTATGGTCCGAAAGATTTAATAAACATGATTTGAGGGGATATTGTGGAAATTGTTCTGGCGTTTTCTTTTATTACAGGAGTAATTTCAATTTTATCTCCCTGTATTTTACCAGTTTTACCTATTTTTATAGGATTTAATTTAAAAAAAAAGAAAGAATACAGAGATCATTTCATTTGTTTTAGGTTTATTTGCTATTTTTGTAGTTATACTATTTGCAACAGTGTATTTTACAATAGCTATTTATAAATACTTAAATTATATTCGAGTTATATCTGCATTTTTCCTGCTTTTTAATTGGAGGATTTTTATTAACTTCCTGTTCCTGCAAGTTTCCAGCATTAACTTATAAAAGCAGAGATAATGCATTTATTTTAGGATTTCTAACTTCTTTATCATGGGCACCATGTTACAGCGGTTATCTGATTTCACTTTTAACACTGCTTGTAAGTTCAGGAAATCCAGTATTTGTAGCATTCAACATTCTTTTATATTGTTTTGGTTTCGGATTAACATTATTAATCTTGGGATATATAATTTCTAATATTGATATCTCTAGGTTTGCTAAAAAAACTGAATATATTCAGAAAATATTTGCAGTATTAATTATAATTGGGGCTGTTTACATGTTAATAACTGCTCTTGGAGGAATTTTGTGAAAATAGGATTTATAGGTTTTGGAAAGGTAGCTAAAAACTTAACAGGATTGATTGACTCTGAAAATATTACTTTTTTAACATCTGCCCAAAACAGGTCAGAAAATACCATTGAAAATATGAAAAAAGTCAGATGTGGAAATTTTAGATACTTTTAAAGAGGTAGCTGCTTTTTTCAGACATTTTAATTTCTGCTAATAGTCCCAGTCAGGCACTGGACATAGCTGCTGAATATGGAAAATATTCTAAAGGGATCTACATAGATTTAAATAATATTTCTCCTAAAACAACTTTAAAAATCAATGAATATGTGGATAATTTTGTAGACGGAGCAATTATCGGAAAAATAGATGCTCCAAATCCTGTATTGTATTTGTCCGGAAAAACTTGGAAAAGCTGGATTTTCTGGATGATTTTTGGAAGTTCACAAAATTAGTGAAAATCCAGGTGATGTATCTAAGCTGAAATTACTTAGAAGTATGTATACAAAGTCTCTTTCAGCTGTTTTAATGGAAAGCTTTGAAATAGCTGAAAATTTAGATTTGAAAGATGAATTTTTTGATATTTTAACTTTAACTGAAGGCAATGATTTTAAAAAAAGGCTTTGTCAAGAATTAACAATACAAAAATGCTAAAAAAGAAAGGCGGAAGAATTAGAACAAATTATTGGTTATTTTGAAAATCAGGATTTAACAATGGTTAAAGCTTCTTTTAAAAAGCTTAGCCAATAGTTATATCAACTTTATATCCTTTTTTATCCTTTCTGATGCTGGCACTTGTTGGGATGAAATTTGAATCCATAATGTATCTGAGGTAAGTCACTTCTTTTGCAGGTAATCTTAAATTGGTTTTAATCTTTTTACCTTCTGCTTTTAGCTGAACTGAAATTTTATTGTCTTTATCAATATATAAATCAGCATTCAGTCCTTCTGAAATAATTTTAGTTTCGAATTTAGTTAAATTTAAACCGGCATGAATATTTAAAGGAGGATTATCAACTTTAATATTTTTGCTTCTAAAGGTTTCATTGGCTGTTTTAGCATTTACTCCTTTTTTCACCTTCACTTGCAACATACCATGCTCTGTCAATTACTCTTTGAACTTTCTGACCTTCCGGAATAACGCTTTTTGCTTCATAACTTTTCATCAGGTCCATTACTTCTTTTTTTAGTGACTTCTTCTTCAATAGCACTTACAGCCAGTCTTGTCATAACAGGTCCGTAATTAGCTCTTCTAAATACTGCCCAAATTGACTCTGGATCTCTGTAAACTCTTCTTTTAATTATTTCATTTATTGTGTTCCCGTTCAGGTAAGCTATCTTTTCAAGATTTCCTCTTGAATATGTATTCATTCTTTTATAAATTTCAGCCCAGTTGCGCTGGCCGGGAATTCTGCCTGCAGCTATTTCATCTTCAAGAATGTCAATAGTTGTTTTTGGAAGTAATTTTCTGGTTTCTTTAGGAATTACCATATCATTATCTAAAATAGACTTTCTGATTTTTCTTCCGAATATTTTTCTTTGTTAAACTCAGGAATCACATGATATTCTAAAGGAGATCCCAGAAATTCATTTAATGCATACCAGCGTATTTCATTTCTGTTGGGATAATTTTTAGGCATTCCAACGAAATTTCCCTCTTTAACAAATTTTTGAGCTTTGTTTTTAATTTCATCAAGTGAAATATGTGCTGATGTAATATAATCAGTAGCACCATCTTCATACATTTTATTTAATCTGATTGGAACACTATAAGATAAAACAAGTCTGTGATGAAGTCCTTCAAATGATTTTACTTCATCTGCCCCAAGAGCTAAAGCCATATCATGTCTGGCTTCAAAATTTACAAAAATGGGCCGTGATTAGCACTGTATCCTTTATTTAAATATACTACTAGCTTTTTTTGCTTTTCATCAGCTAGTTTTTTGCTTCTTTAATTAATTTTTCATGACCTTTGTGTACCGGGTCAAAGTCTGCACTAATAGCTATCAATTTCAACACCAAAAAGAAAAAGTGGATGGGGATTAACCATCTATAATTTTTAAAACACCGGTTATTACTAACCATAATCCGATTAAAGTACCTAAAATAATAGGATCTGCAACGTAAGTACCAATGATTATGTAAACTAAACCTAATATTATTCCGCTTATACCTATATAAAATCCGAATCTGGCATGACGGTTGTTAACTAAAGCAACAACTCCCACAATAATCAGTACAATTCCTGCAAGGTAAAGTGAAATTTCTGCAAGAAATGCAAATAGATTAGGATTGAATATTAAACCAAGACTTAAGAATAATAGTATAATTCCTAAAATTAAATCGATAATTGCTCCGGATTTATTATAATCTATAATAGCTACTCCTACAACAAGCAGATAAATAGAGATTAAAAAGAACAGATAAACCTATTAAGGAACTAGTTCCAATAACACCAATCATTGGAAATGCGATGATTATTATTCCTAAAATGATAGCCAGTAAACTAACAAATTTATTTTTCATCTTTTTCCTCCGTATTAATTTTAATATTTTATATATTCATATATTTTTTCTTTAAAGTAGTTAAAATTATCCATGCAAAATTTTATCATACTGTTTGGATAATATTAATAATTATTGATTTAGCCGGAAATAGTGATATGAATTTTAAAAAATATATTAAGTATATTCCTTTTTTGATATTTTTAATGATTTTGTTGTGTTATCATTGGAAATTAGCAGTAGTTACTGCAGATTATCCTACTTTCCAAACAATAGTTTCAAAGCATCCTTTATGGTCATTAACTAAAGACGGATTTTTTAAGCTACAGGTATGCAACTTGGAGTTCAAGGTCTCTTATAGAATTTGATGTAGGTATATTGGTATCTGTTCCTGCAGAAATTTGGAGAATGGTGGATTCAGTTATTTTTGTAGCTATTGCTGTACTGTTAAGTAAATTACTGGTTAATGATGATGAAAAAAGCTTCTTTTTATAATTGTCTGGCTTGCTTTTTTGTAGGTTTATTCATAATATCTTTTCTAAGATTTTGGAATCTGCAGGATGGTTAGCAACTACAACAAATTACATATGGCCAATTTGTTTTATATTGCTGCATTTTTTATTTGCTGAAAGAATATGTATTTAAAAATAGGGATTTGTCTAAATTTAAAAAAATAGCACTATATCTGATTTTAATTGTCACATTAATGGAAGCTGTCAGCTCTGAACAGTTACTGGCAATGGTTGGTGGAGCATATGTATTTGTTATAGGTTACTGTCTGTATAAAAGATTGAAATTCGAAGGTGATTTATTTATTTGTAGGTTTAATAGTTTTGAATTTCATTTATGATTTCTGCTGTCCGGGAAATGTAAACAGGGTAAATGTAGTTACTAAACTTGATTTCCAGATTATTCCAACTTCAATATTATAAATAAACTGGATGTAGGAATTAATTATTTCTTCAGCTGGATTTTAATGGCAAAAGACATATTTTCAGTAATTTTCCTCGCTTTACTTGCGGTTTATAGTTATCTGATATCTGATAAAAGGAAAATAATGCTGCTTACTTTTTATTCCTGCTTTGATTGTATTGTTTTTGCAGCAGCAGGTTTTGCAAATTTCAGTGATGTCTATAGCTATTTTGATTTGACTAATCTGAAATACGGTTTATTAAGTTTAGGATTTATAAGAATGATAAGCTGCGGCGTTCTCTATCTTATAATTACATTGGTGCCGTTATATTCAGTTTATATGATTTATAAAAACAATAAAGAATTGGGTTATTTTATATTTGCACTATTGGTGCTGGGTTTCGGATCTGTGATTATTTCAGGTTTTTTACACCTTCATTAACAAGTGATGATAGAATATATCTGAATTATTTATTTATAATGGTGATTTTGGATTATCTGCTGATTAATAAACTATTGGAATTTAAAATAAAAATTAAATCTGATACTTTTATCATATCAGAAAAAAACACTTTTTTAATATAATGGGAGATGTTTTACAGGTACAGCTGATTTATTCATATCTGCATTATTAACTTCAGCCAGCCATTTGTTTTTACAATCACAGTCATAGTCAATTGGAGTTTGTGTTAAGTTATTGGCTATTATCATGTGTTTTAAATCTTTATTGCATTTTTTACAATTGTAAGGACCACGTCTTGAACCGAAACCTGAAGTGTCAAGTAATGCAGGAATATTTAACTCTTTACGTACAGTATTTATAATTTCAATACAGCTCCAAATCCATGGTGGCTGATATGCTCCTTTTCTCCACATTCTTTCAATTAAAGTTCCTCCATGTATTGTAGCCGGACAAAAGGACACTCTGTCAACATTATGGTCGGCACAGTATCTTGCAGTTTCAATAGCTTCATCAATAGCTTCTTTTCATTTAAAAGAATAGGTTTTACAAAAATATATGCTTTGGATTTAAGATTATAACCTTTTTTGCTGTTTAATTTTTGAATTAATGAAACTGCTTTGTTGAAATCATCAAGAGTGAATCCTTTATTTATTTTTTTAAGTCTGGTATAATCATTGGAAGTTTCTAAACCCATACTAATTTCAAATAAAGTATCTCCGATAATATCTGTTATTTCATCAATGTATTCTTCCTTAACATATTCTGCTCTTGATTCAACTACAATTTCATGAACATTACCTAAATCCATTAAAATATTTAAAATTTCATCACGGGCATCTTTTGGAAGTTCACGAGGATTTAAAAAACTTCCTGAAGCAAATAATTTAACGGTTATCTTATCTTCTTCGTTAATAGGAAAACGGTTAAGGTGCTCTTTGAATATAGTTACTATAGTTTCGCTGTCAATCGATTCCAGTGTGCAGTCTGAAACATAGCTGCACATTGTACATCCTCCGCTGTCACCTATTGCCCAGGAACATCCTGGAGTAGGTAAAATAATAAACAGGGTTTTTGCAACTCCGTCATAAGTTAAATCATCATTATACCAGCTAGCAGCTACCTGATTAGGTGTTTTCGGATCTTTTCTCTCAAATGCCCTAGCTCTAATTTCTTTAGTTAAGTTTTCAATCTCCATTATATATACCTTATAATAAAATTAATATTAATATTTAAGGTGTTGATATAATTAAAAACTTTGCTAATAGTGATGATATAATCCTGAAAAAATACGGATTCGAAAATAAAAGAGTAAATTCAATTTTCAATAAACGAAAAGGGAAAAGAAATTTTAATCTCTTTTGGAAGATTATACTATTAATCCCTATATGGGATGCTCATTTGACTGTGTATACTGTTATATAAATGGAAGCAAATATGCAAAGAAAACCAATAGCTATTATGTAAAATCCAATGCCTGTGATTTGGTTTATAATAAATTAAAGAAATTATCCAGAAATCACGAAAGAGCATTTTTGAATTTAGGTTCGGCATCTGATCCATATATGGAAATAGAAAAGGAATTGGAATTAACCAGGAAATTTTAAAGATATTTCTAAGGTTTAAATATCCGGTACATATTATAAAAAATCTGACTTAATCTTAAGAGATATGGATATTTTAAAGAAGCTGAATGATGCAGCTGTATTGCCTGATGATTTGAAAAACTTGAAATCAAAAGTTTGTGTAACTTTTTCATTTTCAACAGTTGATGATGATTTAGCTAGTTTAGTTGAGCCAAATGCACCTTTACCTTCACAAAGACTAAAAGCAATGAATATATTAGCTAATGAAGGTTTTCATGTAGGCGCTGCATTAATGCCGATATTGCCCTATATAAATGATGATTCGGAAAATCTTGAAAATTTTGTCAGGGTATTTAAGAAAAACAATGCAGGATATTTAATTCCGGGAGCACTGTCACTTTTTGGAAGCAGTGAAAATTCCTCCAGAATAAAATATTATAATTTTGTTAAAAGTAACTTTCCTGAAGTTACTGGATGATGTAAAAGACTTATTTTATAATAAAGAGTATCCTTCAAACAGGTATCAGAATAATTTATATAGAAAAACAGCAGCTATTTGCAAAAAACAGGGTATTAAAACAACTATGCTTTAAAAAATAAAAAAAGAAAAAATTAGGAGTTTAGAAACTTGCGATTACTTCTCCTAATAATTTGATGGATTCTTCTACATCTTTTCCGATTGGAGAACCAGCTACGTATTGGGTTACACCCATTTCAGCTAATCCTTCTACTTTAGGGATGAATTCATCAGGAGTACCTGCTACGGAGAATGCATGGAGTAAGTCATCATCGATTAATCCGATAGCTCCACCGAAGTCACCTTTACCTAAGCAAGCACCGATTTTTTCGTTAATACCTTCAGGTAATCCGTGTCTGTCGATAACCATAGGAGGGGAACCAGCTGCAATGAAAGCAACAACAATTTTTGCTGCGTTTTTAGCTTTTTCAGAATCGGTTCCGATAGAAGTTGCAGTGTATGCACCTACATCAAAGTCAGCTACGTTTTTACCAGCATTGTCGATTCCTTTTTTAATAAGTGGTAATGCTGCTTCGTAATCTTTAGGGTTAGATGCGTTAATTAAAACACCGTCTGCAATTTCTCCAGCGGTTTCTAACATTTTAGGTCCTTGAGCACCCATGTAAATTGGGAGGTGTTCTTGAACAGCTTTTACTCCACCTAATGCTGCACCGGTTTCAGTTTTGTCACCAGCAAGTAAAGTGTTAATGTCAGCAATAGCAGATTTTATTGTGGATACAGGTTTTTCCCATGGGATTCCTAAAGCATCAAAGGTTGCTTTGTCTCCTGGACCAATACCAAAAGTAGCTCTTCCATCGGAGAGTTCATCGATAGTAGCAATTGCAGAAGCAGAGATAGCAGGGCTTCTTACATATGGGTTGGTTACACCAGGACCCATTTTAATGGTTTCGGTTTCTTTAGCAATTAAAGCTAAGGTTTCATATACATTTTTGTTGTTGTAGTGGTCTGTGATCCATGCATATTCAAAACCAACTTCTTCAGCTAATTTTACACGTTCTACTATTTTATCTAAGTCTTCATTTGGTACGAATTCTATACCGAACTTCATTTTATCACCATATTAAAATCTATTAAAGAATATATAAAGCACTTATTATTTGAGTTAGATAGAAAGTTTTAAATATTATTCATGTTCGGCCAGGTAAAATTTCATGCCAAATAAGGCAGTATTATTTTTTTTTTTTTTTTTATTACTGGACGTTGATGTTATTTTTTAATTATTATATTATAATTTTTTTCTAAAATTTAATTTTTTTCAGATTAAATTAGCTGTATTTTAGTATAACTATAATAGTATAGATATTTTATTTTAATATTCTTTAATTTTTATTTTTATAACTTATTAGTTATTTTTGCAATAATTTTTAATTAATTTTGCCCATATAATATCTCTGTCTATTAGATGTGCCATGTGTTTTATGGCGTTGGTCTAAGTTACATTGTATTGACAATTATAACTATGATGACTGCTTTTCCACATATGGCTATAAATTTATCATATTTATTGTATTAATTAAATTTAATATCTATAGAATGTGCTTTTATGAGTACCTGAGTTTTTCGGGTATGATGTTGGTTTTGTAGATGTGGTGATATTTGATTATAGGAACTCTTATATCAAATTATTATGTGTATTTATTACTCGTCTATATTTTTTAGCGTACTTCATAAATTAGCTTTTTATGATTATCTGCTTTTTTCATTCAATTCTGTTTGATCCTGGCAGATGCTACTGCTATTGGGATTCGATTAAGCCATGCAAGTCGAACGAGTTTAGACTCGTGGCGTACGGCTCAGTAACACGTGGATAACCTACCCTTAGGACTGGGATAACCCTGGGAAACTGGGGATAATACTGGATAGGCAATTATTCCTGTAATGGTTTTTTGTTTAAATGTTTTTCGCCTAAGGATGGGTCTGCGGCCGATTAGGTAGTTGGTTAGGTAATGGCTTACCAAGCCTTTGATCGGTACGGTTGTGAGAGCAAGAGCCCGGAGATGGAACCTGAGACAAGGTTCCAGGCCTACGGGGTGCAGCAGGCGCGAAACCTCCGCAATGTGAGAAATCGCGACAGGGGGGATCCCAAGTGCCATTCTTAACGGTATGGCTTTTCATTAGCGTAAAGAGCTTTTGGAATAAGAGCTGGGCAAGACCGGTGCCAGCCGCCGCGGTAACACCGGCAGCTCTAGTGGTAGCAGTTTTTATTGGGCCTAAAGCGTCCGTAGCCGGTTTAATAAGTCTCTGGTGAAATCCTGCAGCTTAACTGTGGGAATTGCTGGAGATACTATTAGACTTGAGATCGGGAGAGGTTAGAGGTACTCCCAGGGTAGAGGTGAAATTCTGTAATCCTGGGAGGACCGCCTGTTGCGAAGGCGTCTGACTGGAACGATTCTGACGGTGAGGGACGAAAGCTAGGGGCGCGAACCGGATTAGATACCCGGGTAGTCCTAGCTGTAAACGATGCGGACTTGGTGTTGGGGTGGCTTTGAGCTGTCCCAGTGCCGAAGGGAAGCTGTTAAGTCCGCCGCCTGGGAAGTACGGTCGCAAGATTAAAACTCAAAGGAATTGGCGGGGGGAGCACCACAACGCGTGGAGCCTGCGGTTTAATTGGATTCAACGCCGGACATCTCACCAGAGGCGACAGCTGTATGATAGCCAGGTTGATGACCTTATTTGACTAGCTGAGAGGAGGTGCATGGCCGCCGTCAGCTCGTACCGTGAGGCGTCCTGTTAAGTCAGGCAACGAGCGAGACCCACGCCCTTAGTTACCAGCGGATCCTTTTGGATGCCGGGCACACTAAGGGGACCGCCTATGATAAATAGGAGGAAGGAGTGGACGACGGTAGGTCCGTATGCCCCGAATCCTCTGGGCAACACGCGGGCTACAATGGCTGAGACAATGGGTTCCGACGCCGAAAGGCGGAGGTAATCCTCTAAACTTAGTCGTAGTTCGGATTGAGGACTGTAACTCGTTCTCATGAAGCTGGAATGCGTAGTAATCGCGTGTCACAATCGCGCGGTGAATACGTCCCTGCTCCTTGCACACACCGCCCGTCACGCCACCCAAAAAGGGATTGGATGAGGATGTAATGTTTGGTTATATTCGAATCTAGTTTTTTAAGGAGGGCGAAGTCGTAACAAGGTAGCCGTAGGGGAACCTGCGGCTGGATCACCTCCTTACACTTTATAATTATTATTTATTATATGATTACATTTTTTTATGTGTGTTATAGACACAAATCACATTGTTTTGGTTAATTGTAACTGTAATCAAACACTAAATCATCTACAGAGCTGAGAGTATCATTCTGATATTATTGGATTAATATTTATTATTATTAGTGCAGCACCGTTTTGTCGTGAAACAGGTGTGAAGGGAAAATATTTTAAATGATTTTCCGTGCATAAGTAACCCTACTAGCACTAACTAACCAGATTATTTGTTAGTTTATGTGTTATTTAATAGATTAAAAAAAATCTTATTGGAATAATGTTTTCTTTTTTTAAACAACATTATTTTGTTGAAAAGACTATTTTAGTTTGGTTTTTTCTTCTTGATGGTTTGTTTAAAATTTTTTAAGACTTTTTTCTTGTGTATTAGATATTTTTTTTTTTAGTAATAGTTTGCTTAATTTGTTTATAAATCTTTCATTTGTAAAATTTTGCTACTTATGCTATCTGGGGGATGGCTTGGCTTGAGTTGCCTATGAAGGTCGTGGTAAGCTGCGATAAGCTTGGGCGAGGAGCATACATCTTTGGAACCCAAGATTGCCTAATGGGACTTCCTAGCACATTTTTTTGTGTTGATCCGTGTAGGATTGGGAACCCGCCGAATTGAAACATCTTAGTAGGCGGAGGAAAAAAGAAAGCAATATGCGATGTCGTTAGTAACGGCGAGCGAAATCGACTTAGAACAAACTGAATCCCTTTTAGTAATATTAGGGAGATGTGGTGTATAGACATACTTTTTAGGCCTCGGGGATAAATTGAATTTTTATTTGGAATTTTAGAACCGTAGAGGGTGATAGTCCCGTAGATATATTCTCTTTTTTGAGGTTTTGTGTATGATTTTTTCTTGAGTAGGATCCGTTGGATATCGGGTTTGAATGTGGGAGGCATCAACTTCCAATTCTAAATACGTCTCAAGACCGATAGAGTATTAGTACCGTGAGGGAATGCTGAAAAGTACCCCTATAGGGGGGTGAAAAGTACCTGAAACCAGATAGTGACAGCCAGATGTGGCGCGTAAGGAATGAATTCTTCCGAAAGAATCAGTGGTAACATTGTAGTATGAGGAGGTTGGACTAGTGTTGCATCGTCCGTCTTGAAACACGGGCCAGGGAGTTCTTTGTTGTGGTGAGGCTAAAAGGTTTTTATCCTTGTAGTCGTAGGGAAACCGATATGCCCGCAGCGTTGTTGAGGGGCAAGGTCTTAATAGGGCCTGGAATCACAGCATTGAAACCCGAAGCCGGTCGATCTATTCCTGAGCAGGATGAAGTCGCTC